>Ga0164290_1000011_pt1 | contig 834508 bp, 790 predicted proteins | sample Micstemetagenome_FD_108782 | JGI IMG/M metagenome (GOLD analysis project Ga0164290, IMG submission 108782) | Contaminated culture microbial community from soil near Moab, Utah, USA - Microcoleus steenstrupii SON62 (Illumina Assembly) | ecosystem: Environmental > Terrestrial > Soil > Soil crust... | reverse complement strand
TGGCCTGTGCGCCATGGTTCTTGTTCAGCGCTTCCCATGCCTTAGGCTGGGTCTCCTGCACCCAGGCCAGCACATCCGCCGGAAACAAAGCACGCGCCCGGTCATAGGCGGCGGCATCGCCGTCGGCATAGAGCCAGCCCTGCGCCGAGAGGTGGGCGCAGATTTCATCTTCGAATCTGATTTCTTTGTGAATGCTCATGCGGCCTCCGCGTGGGCATGGCCGCGCGCATCGATCTGGCCGGTGACGGCGGCGGCAATGAGGGCGGTGCGGCGTTCTTGTAAGAGATTGATGGCACTCTCAGCTTCGATCACCAGGGAGTCAGCCTTACTGATCTCACTATCTAGAAAGCTGGCGATGTCAGACTGCTCGTTGGGCGGTGGAATCGGAATTGCTAAAGAACGGATTTCCTCAACATTGATCCGCTTAAATGTTGAGCCAATCATCAAATTTCCGAGCTGTTCTATAACCACCGAGGAACGAATTACTTGCTGAAGGAAATCTGATGAAAAATCCGATAGATACTTTCGAAGCAGGACGACATCTTGACCCATGGCAAAGCGAGGATGTTCAGGATGAACTTGCGCAACCTCTCCGACAGTTGCGTTGCGGGAGAAAATTAAGTCCCCGGGCATAGGTCGGCGGTTTCCTTCAATGAGCATTTCATAAAAATGCTCTGTAGTGCGTTTTGCGTCGTCCAGTGAAATCCAACGCCCCTGCACCTCACGAATACTAGCAAGGGGAATACCATCCTCAACAAACTCTGCCGTAATATGCTTACAATCTGTGACCTGCCAGAATCGCTTCAAAGGCCCAACATCCCAATGCTCAGGCACATCACCCAGCCATTCGATGCCCGAGGGCTTCATGGGCGCGTTGGGGTTCAGGCCCTTTGTGACGGCGTGTGAAATCACCGCTTGGCGTTTTTCTTTCAGCAGTTCGATCAGTCGCTGCTGCTCGGCAATCAGCGCGTCGATCTTCGCGGTCTCGCGGTCGAGGAATGTTGCGATTGCATTCTGCTCAGGAAGAGGTGGTAGTGGCGAAGGTACGGCGGAAACCTTTTCAGCGGTGAAATGAGCAATGGTCGATTTGTTGCATAGGACATCGACAAATCCTTTGTCCTTGATAGTAGACATCCAATAGTAGAGATACGAAGTATCGCAGCCGTCTTTCGCACGAACCCTATTCACAGAATTTTGGAAGTAACAATTCCCTATTTCCGCCTTCCAAAGACAAGATCGTCCAACATCGCCACCTTCACTAACCAGCAAATCTCCCGCGACCAACTGCAACTGTTTACGATCTTGCGGCGAGAACCACATCAATTTGACGTCCGAAGTATCGACACCGGCCCACTGGATGTTGGCGGCTCTTAGATACGGATGCAGTTCATCATTGACGTCCTTCATTTCTGGCTGAAGCATCTTACCGAGAGTTACGTCAAAGCCGCGTTTGAGCGCAGCAACGGTCCAATGCTCAGGCACCGATCCAAGCCAATCCACCCCGCTCTCTTTGTACTTCGGATAGCGCGGGAAGCTCATTTCGAGAGGCCCCCGATCATCTCAAGAATGCGGCCTGTCACGACCTTCAACTCGGCGTCGATCTCGCCCAAGGGACGGGGCGGCTTGAACACATAGAAGTGCCGGTTGAACGGAATTTCGTAGCCGACCTTGGTTTTGTCCTCGTCGATCCAGGCATCGGGCGCGTGGGGCAGAACTTCACGCTTGAAGTAGGCGTTCACATCCTCGTTCAGCGGCACGTTTTCTGTATCGCGCAAGGCCGCATCCGCCACCGGCTTGCCCTTGGCCTTGCCTTTGATGCCCAGGACGATATTGCCGTTCTGGTCGCGCTCAGGGCGCTCAACGGTGATGGTGCGATAGCCGAAATCCTCGTTCTTAAAGATGCGGCTGATGGGCGCGCCATCGCGGTTGACGTCCTTGAAGTCGCCGAACATCTTGGTGATATCCTCGATGTGCTCCGGCCCCAACTCTTTGCGTTTGCTGCCCAAGCTTTTGCGCATCTTTTGCCAGAAGCCGCTGGCGTCGATGAGCTGCACCTTGCCCTTGCGCTTGGGTTCCTTGTGATTGCAGACAATCCACACATAAGTGCTGATGCCGGTGTTGTAGAACATGTCGGTGGGTAGGCCGATAATGGCCTCCACCAGATCATTCTCCAGCATATGGCGGCGGATTTCGCTTTCGCCCGATCCGGCCCCGCCGGTGAACAGCGGCGAGCCGTTGAGCACGATGCCGAAGCGGCTGCCGCCGTCCTTCGCCGGGCGCATCTTCGAGACCAGATGCAGCAGGAACAGCAGCGACCCATCGCTGACACGGGGCAGGCCGGGACCGAACCGGCCATTGAAGCCCATCTGCTCGGCTTCCTTGCGGACTTCCTTCTCGATCTTCTTCCATTCCACGCCGAAGGGCGGGTTGGAGAGCATGTAGTCGAACTGCTTGCCGGGCAGGCCGTCGTCAGACAGCGTATTGCCGAAAATGATGTTGGCGATGTCCTGGCCCTTGATCAGCATGTCGGCCTTGCAGATGGCATAGGACTCCGGGTTCAGCTCCTGCCCGTGCATCACCAACCGGGCGTCGGGGTTGAGGGCCGCCAAATGCTCACCGGCCACGCTCAACATGCCGCCGGTTCCGGCGGTGGGGTCGTAGATGGAGCGCACAACGCCAGGCTTGGTGAGGGCGTCGTCGTCCTCGAAGAACAACAAGTTCACCATGAGCCGGATGACTTCGCGCGGCGTGAAGTGCTCACCGGCGGTTTCGTTGGAGAGTTCGGCGAACTTGCGGATCAACTCCTCGAACACAGCGCCCATTTCGGCGTTGCTGACCTTGTCGGGGTGCAAGTCGATGGTCGCGAATTTCTCGGTGACTTGGTACAGCAGGCCCGCTTTGGTGAGCCGGTCGATCTGAGTATGAAACTCGAAACTTTCGAAGATGTCGCGCACGGCAGGTGAGAACGCCTGCATGTAGGCGCGCAAGTTCTCGCCGATGTGGTCCTGGTCACCCATGAGCTTTTTCAGGTCCATGGGCGAGGTGTTGAAGAAGTGCTGACCGGAGACCTTCAGCAAGAACGGCTCGGGGTTCACGCCCGCCTTCGTGCGCTTGTCCAACTCGGCCAAAACCTTGGGCTTGGTGGCCTCCAGCACGCAATCGAGGCGGCGCAGCACGGTGAAGGGCAGGATGACCTTGCCGTAGTCGGACTGCTTGTAGTCGCCGCGCAGCAGATCAGCGACGGACCAGATGAAGGAGGAAAGGTTCTGATTGGACATGAAACGAGGTTCTAACTTTCACTACGTTTTTCTAGGCGTTGCTTTCCGCCGCTCGGTCGGGCAATCCGGCTTGATGCACTCGTCCGGCGGTAGATTCCCCACGCGCGATGCTACTTTGGGTCGGGGCGGTTTGGAAGTCGGCGAGCCTGACCGGCTGGAATTTCGCCAAGGCTTCGCTGACCCGCGCCAGAGGGCTAAACAGGGCCTTGTCCGGCACAATTTCATCCTTCAGCGCCTTTTTGTAGCGCTGCCATGAGCGGGGCGAGCCACATCGGCTCAGGGCGGCCCTGGCCCCGAGAAACCCAATGGAGCCGGTCAGCCAAATAGCACCCAACTGTTGAAGCAGTTTGCCGGGCTGGGCCGCTGCACCGGCGCTTCTCGCTAGGCCGCCTAAAATGTCCTCCGGGCGGCGGCGGCACAGATCAAGCAAGGGTATCTGGACGCGGACGCTTTCCCAGAAGTGGAGCAGCACCGCTTTGGCGAGGCGGTCGTCGAACAAGCATTCAAACGTCGGCTCGGCGTTTGAGTTGATCCGGGCCAGAACATCCCGAATTTTCTTTCGGGTGCCCAGACGTGCCTCCATACGGAGAACCTCAAGCTGCTTGGGAAATCTGCCGCGCAAGGACAGCATTTCGAGCTGAGATGCATTGTCGCGTTCGATGGCGCGCTTCTCGCTGAACCGCGCTTTCTCCAAGTCCTTGAGTTTGTCGTAGAACACCACTTCGAAAGAATTGGCATGATAGCGCACCACATGGCCGCCATTGCGATACTCGGTGCGCGATAGATCGAGCCTCTGATTCAGATCGATCCTGGCAAGCTCAGACATGATCATCGAGCAGTTGGTGTAGTCGGTGAACGCCATGTTCTTGGAGTAGTGAATCGCCGAGATCGGCGCAGCGCGAAGGACGGCCTCTGAGACTTCCACACCGACGTCGCCTAAGGCTTGATGCACGGCGGCGAGAACGCGGGCGAAATCCACCTTGGTCAGTTCGTCGAAGTTGTTGCCGAAGATCAGCTTCGGTGCTGAAAACTCAATCCGCAGCGTCATCGCAAGGCCGGCCTTGGCGACTTGTCGCTTGGTCAGCGTCAAGCGCGGGGCATAGCGCCCCGCTTTCAGTTCAGCTTTGGTCGGATTGAGTACGCAGTTGAAGGCCCCGCGACTGCCGAGGCGGTAGTACGGAGGGCGAATCAATCCGACTGCGGACGGAGAGAACCGTTCCGGCGCATGAATTTGGAAGTCTTTTCCATCAAGCGTGATCGCTATCGTGTCCAACATCGCGTTTGCTCAATACATCCTTCAATTTCCCGATCACCGCCTGCTCGATGGCAAGGCCAAGCGACTTTCTGATCGGATGAAACAACTGAAACTGCGTGTCGCCGACCTTGCGCGTGGGATACGTCAGCCTGAAACCAGAGCCGTCGATCTTCTGGTGGATCGCAATGCCGGTGAGATAAATCTGATCAGCCAGCACGACGCTGGCGAACGCCACCAACCCGCACTTCGGCTTGATCAGCGACACGTTCACTTCCGACACATTCATTCAGTTCGCCCCTTTGAGTGAGTTCAGCGTCGATCCTTCCGAGCAAGCCGATGAAGCCGACAAGTTGTCGGGCGGCCTCACGGGAGTCCGGCTCACTCAAGGCATGGCCGCTCAACGCGCGAAGCTGCGCCGCCAGGTCGGCATCTTGAGATTGGCCATCGCCCATGGGCCGAAACTGGGCGGAGCTGCATGCGAGAAATAGATGGGCAGGATGCAGAAAACCCGCCTAGGGATAGGCCAGAACTATAGGGATAGTTCTCGCAGCGTCGTTTTGCGGAGGGGCCGCGCTCGATGGATTTCTGCGGAAAAATGGGTAGGAGAGTTAGCTGTTGCCGGGCGTCTTAGGCGCGCCGCCCTTTGTGTCCCAGTTCGCGATCTTCGCGACTTCCTCAATGCCAAGTTCGTTCGCCGTGCCATCTGGCTTAACGAGGCCGAACTCCCGGGCGTTGGCGCGTAGCCAACTCATCATGGCCTGTTTCACGGTCGTCCCCGTGATCATGTTTGGATCAGCAGAAACCGCCTCCCAGGCCCGAACAGCCGCAGCGAGTTTGGACGAGTAGTATTGACTGCTCGGATTAAGATAACTCGGGCTCAAGTCAGTTGGCACAGGCGCGGAATCAAGTTCAGGAAAAAAGAACGCCGGTCGCATCCGGCGTTTAGCCAGCCAATTTTGCAAGTCGACAACCGCGACCTTACTGAGCGGCGGATAGGGCTCAGGCTCAAAGGTATCCAAGCTGTAACGGACGCCGGGTTCAGCGCGCAGCTCGTTCGTCTCCACGGCCCTCTTCAGTGCTGTAAGGGTTGCTTCAAACCCGGCAGGCCGCGCATCAAGTGGCGATTTCAGAACCGTTTCTTCGGCGACTGAAGGGTCTTCGCCGATGATCAGCAGGGCGGCCTGCACAAGCGTCAGGTCAGCACTCAGCCGCCAAAAATCCATGCCTGTCGGCGTGCTCACTACGACGTTCTCCCGCCTCTACAACTTTCAGCCCTTAAATAGATGACCAAGCCCGGACGAGCCAAGCGGACTCATGGGCGCAGATCGATCATGGAAAATGCTTCAGCACCCCTTGATTACGGTGTTCTTGGCGACGATGTCGCTACGCTCTCGCTACTCTATCGTCCCCCTCTCATCCCCCTTCCATCCCCCAACGATAATCCGCGCGGGTACCGTAACCCATTGGGAACTATGGTATTTTCTTCAAAGGGCATCGCAGGGAGATAGTAGGGCACTTATCGGGTCCGCATGGGGCAGATGATCGACTAAACTCACCATACCGCAACCCAGAAGAAAGTTGCCGATGGTCAAACGAGGCCGAGAGCGCAAACCCAACGCAATGAACAGTCCCGTTACAGTCGGCGGGCCATTCCTGAAAAACATCGACTTCGTCGAGGAAGTCCTCGTTGGATATGCCTCAATTCTTGTCAGAGATTTTCTAGAGTTCAAATCTGGTCGGGACTCTTACGAGGCGTGGGAAGCCGGTGCTGACACTCATGGGCTCAACTATGCCAAATTTTTCTTGAGTGAGCATACAACCAGAGCAACAAAAGGTTGGAATAAAGCTGGTCACTTGGGGCTGCACTGCAAGAGGGCGGCGGGACTCGATCCTGAAGTTACGAATAGCGATGCGGTGTTCCGCTTGTTTAAGACCTGTCGCCAGGAACTTTTCGCCTTATGGAACTCTGCATCTGCGGAACTCACGCCTTTTGGGCTGATTCTCGAAAGCTTCGTTGTCCTGCGACGCTACGCCTCAACCCTTGTGGGACTTGAGAGCGTACCCACGACACCCAGCCCCGTACTGATAAAGCTTATGGCATCAAGTTCAGAAAAGCCGTGGCTCAACACATATGGCCTTGTCGAGAGCATACTACGTTCACATGCAGCCCAACTCTTTGAAGAGTATGGAAAGTACAAAACCGGCGTCATGGAACCGGAAGCGGCTCACGCATCTCTTGTGGAGCGGTCGAAACACCTTGCCGACATATTTCTGGGCAAGACGGAGCTTTATTCAACAGCGCTGTGGAACACTCCCCCCGGCGTAGGCCGGTATGTCCATCATGCAGGCAACGCCAAGCCAACGACCTCTTATGATGACGCTGTCTTTTCAGCGATCATGAACTTCGCCTTCGAACTCCTAGACTTGGCTAAGCTCATCGACGAAGGACGTAAGAAGGAAGACCTCAAGCTGGACGCAGATGCCGCCATCGAAACATACACTCACCTGCTGACGGGCATCCCATATCCGCACGACCCTGAGTGTCCAACTGCTCTGCGCTATATCACCGCGCCAAACATTCTTTGAATCAAGGCCAAATTGGCACTATGCGCCAACACTTCCTCGAATTTGGCTGTTCGAACTGTATCCAGGAAGGCCAGCCAACTTCTTCCCTAGCTTTTGGCACTCGCGTTTTCGTCCGGAGAATACGGCGGCATTCCGCCACGTTCTGCGTATATAGAGGCGGAAAGCCGTACGATGCCAGTGCAGCAAAGTTTCAGGTTTAACAACTACAATGGCACTGCGAACGGCCGGCACCGCACGCGATAGCCAAGCCAATATCGCCCGATCCAGTCGGTTCAGCTTCAGCTGGCCGCGATGTTTGCGCATTAGGGCTAAGACCTGATGCCGGAGAACCACAATCTCAGCCGCAAGCCGCCGCCGTTACCTGAACAGCGAGACAAATGCAAAAACCATGAGACGGAGATAGTTGGCCACCCCCGCTGCATCACCCGCGATTCAAGGCCAAATCAAGTGCGATGGAGTTTTCGGAAGGGGCGCGGGCCAAAAGCCGTCAGGTAATTACGAAATCGGGGCAAACATTCTAGGCTGCTGCTCGTGGAGCCAGACCCAGAACATCTGATCGCAGCGCCTCAAGCGCCGCTCCCGCCTCGGAAATTAGCTCTGCCGGTACTTTGAATTCTGTCATTGTCTTGACCAAGTGACTAACGACAACATCAAAGTGTTTGTTGCTCAGACCCATCTCGTCCACATACTTACGGTGTGCATTCCGCATGTACTCATTAGCTGTTGGCGCTTTGCCATCCATGAACTGAATCATAAATTTAGTTTGCCGCGCTCGTTGCTTCACAAAGTCCGTCTTTGCAAAAAACGGAAGCAAAGTCGGGTCTGAAAAGACCTTATCATAAAATGAGTCAACGACGGCTTTAACCGCCTCTTCACCACCGATACGCACCAATAAACTACTCATGTTCGCTCCTGTTTCTCCGCGTTAAGGTTTCGCCAAAGTAAACTGATAAATTTTGGTCACTGCCTCCGAGCTCCGGGAGTCAATAGCAGCCTCTTCCGTGATCCACGGCAATCATTGACAGTGTGGCTGCCCAGAACCTTAAGCATGGCTCACCGATCCATCGGCTCTTGCGCCGTCGCGGCGATGTCATCAGGCCCCCTCACCTCGCCGGTCTCCATCACGAATACGCTCGGTCGGGGTGAGCGGAAGGGGCACGCATTCATTCCTACTCATAAGCAATGCAATGCTCGCACGCTGTGCCTTCAACGTTTTTGCGAAGATTGGCTGCACGGAGTTTGCGGAAGGGCGCGCTGTGCCATGCTTTTGCAAACGGCGTCGTCGTCAGATCACCCATATGGAAACGCCCATCATGGTCGAAACAACACGCCGAAAGGCGGCCGTCATAACTGATGTGACCCTCAGTAAAAAGCGACCAGCACGGCAGAGGCTTGCGCAGCGCGCCAACGCGACCAGGATTGCCGGCCACCGGCGTGGTGCCATGCTCGCCCGAGGTTAAACCCGCCTGCCCGTAGAGCGGCAGCCAGTAATGCTCATCGACAAACGGCAAGATCTCGGCGACGGCATCCTTCATTTTGACGAGCTGTTCGCCGTCATACAAAATCGACGACGCATAAATTCCGCAATCGTAGCCCCCCTCATCTCGGATACGCCGTGCCGCTTTCAAGTTCTCGACGATAGTGCGGAATTCCTCCGGCTTGACGCCGGTGATGTCATGAAACTGGTCACCGTCGGCGGAGTTGAAGCTGAACTTGAGGCTGTCGAGCCCCGCCTTCATGCACGCTTCCACGCGTGCCGGAGTCGCGCGACGGCCGTTCGTGGTCAGGAAGACATAAGGATAGCCGCAGTCTTGCTTGGCCCAGTGAATGGCGTCGGTCAGTTGCGGGTACAGAAACGACTCGCCGAGATAGAAGAGGCCGAGTTCCTCGACTCCGGCCGCGCGCATCTCCTGCGTAACGCGCTTGAAAAAATCCCAGTCAATATCTGATTTCTTGCGCAGGCGGTTCTTCGACGCGCAGAAGAAGCACTGCAGGTCGCAACGAGCGGTTAATTCGATCTTGACGCTCCGTGGGATCGGCGGCGTTACGGTCCGATGCATATCAGAGATGTGGGTGATCGCGTCGATCCGCTCGGTGATACTGCGCGTGTTATGAAACGGGAGTGAGACGTGGCTCATGACGACACCTTGTTTTCTCACGAATGAAGGCGTCGAACAGTGCGACCACGGCCTGATTGAGAACTTGATCTAAGTCAAAAAGCGCCGAGCCCACAGTTGCCTTGACTGCTCAGTGGTCGGCATGATCGGCGGTGAGTTTCAATAGCCCGAGCTGGTGCGGGTGTAGAGGCCGCGTCCGTGGCCGCAAGAACGCAGACCTAAGCCGGCTTGCGCGGTCGCAACAGCATCGGTGCATATATTATGGTGAATAATGCAAAGCCCCCCATCCAAAGTGCGCCCGCGCCATAAAGCCCCAGTGTCGGGTTGTCGGCAAAGCCGGCCGCGATACGCATCAGCGGAGATAGGACAATGCAAATGTAGATTAAGGCAACACCGACAGTTGCATGCAAGTGACGGCCTGTGTGGCCGAGGCTTGCTCTTGTCATGACAGCCACGGTCATGACGCCGATCGCGCCCGCCGTCCATGCATGCAGAGCGACGCTCGTGGCTAGAGTATCGGGGTCTAAGATGGAGAAACCCAGCAGGAAGAAGCCTAATGGTACAAAGGCATAGCCGACGTGCATAATGAGCACCAATCCCTCACTCAGACTCCGTTCACCCGCCCATCGCAATAGGCGCATGAGTTGGAGCAGGCCGGCTAAGAAACAAGCCCAACCTGAAGTCGGAGTGTTCGGAAGTACGATCCAAACCGCCAAGGCCGAGCCCGCCACTCCAATGGAGAGCATATCAAAGCGGCCAAATGGCGTGGGCAGCCTCCCAGGCTCACGTTTGCTCAACCAGTTGCGGGTAAAGCTAGGAATGATACGTCCGCCGATGAGCATGATCAGAATTACTGCACCCGCGATCCCTAAGCGTACTCCGAAATCAGCGATGACATCCCCGCTAAGGCCTCTTTCGGCGTGAAACGCCAAGTTGCCGAACATCATCAGAGTCAAAAGAGCCGCCACACTCAGGTTTCGCCAATTCCGCCCGGCGATTATTTCACGGCTCAATGCGGCGTTGAGCATGGCTAAGAACGCTACGTCGATTACGGCTACCGAAATAGGTCCGAGATAGGCTGAGAAAAAGACCGCCACCCGGCCCAGCAGCCAAAGCAGGACCAGCAGCATTAGCGGCATCCCGATGACCGGCAGCCGACCCGTCCAGTTAGGTACTGCAGTCAACAGAAAGCCTGCGATTACGGCGGGCAGGTAGCCATAGAGCATTTCGTGCAAATGCCAGTCGATGGTACCGAACGCCGTCGGCGGCATAACTAACCCCGCGAGCATGCCGATCCAGAGCCCCATCGCCACAAAGGACCATATTCCTGCCAACAGAAAGAAGGGCCGGAAGCCATGACTCAGAAGGGCCGGCCCATTGTACATTTTTCTGCGGCCCCTTGGGTCCATGATGTAAAACTCGCATTCCAGTTTACTTCTAGTACATCGCGTAGCTGCGCTCGACTCTATGCAAACCGTCTATGCTGATCGAGCTAAGCTCAATTTTAGCCGCAACCAGCACAGGCTATAACGCTCCATGTGCACCGAGCACTGAGGCAAGCACCGTCAGGCTGCTGAATGATAGAACAACGATATGAAAGCGCTGTACGAGCGCATAGGTGCGATCAGGGTCGCGCTGGGCGGCTTCGTGGAACCACCGGTCGAGAAACAAGGGTTCGGCGACGAATAAAACGCCAACAAAGATCAGCCAAATTGCTACCATGGCGTGCATCCACCACCAGGTTGGATCGAAAAAGCGATCCCACGCGTCAAGGACGTAGGTCATGTAGAATCCGCTCAAGCCCGCGATCAGCGTGCTGATTCGGGCCTGGAATGCGAAGCGATTCTCGAGCAGTTCGAACAAAGACAGTCGCTCAGCGGCCGGAGTGCTCTTCCTGATGGCGGGCAGCAGCACCAGCGTGACCATGGCGACGCCGCCGATCCAGTGAACGACCGCCAGGACATGCACGGCGCGCGCGAGCGTGAGTTCATCCATGATCCACCAGCTCAAGCCTCACTGCACATGACAGCATCACTGACACTTTTATTTAGTTCAAAATGAAACGCCGAGAGACGCCCAAATCTTTTGGCGGCTAGGAGCGAAGCCGTTGCCGTCGTAATCGGCAAATTTGAGTTCCATCGTAACGCCCTGCGGCGCCGCTGCCGACGCGACAAGATTGACCTCGTGGCCAAGACTGCCCGTGCCGACAACGCGGCCATAGTCGTGATACCAAGCCGAGAGCCGCAGCCGGTTGAGCGGCGAGACATTATCGAAAGTATACTCAATCGCCGCATACCTATCTTTGACCCCGACGCCGGGCGTGTTCAGAAAGGCGTCGGCATAACCCTGGAACACATGCAACGTCGCCAGTGGCGTCGAGATGCCGACCCGCCCGTTGCCGCCGAGTTTTTCGTATCCGGCGCGGGCGGCGAATGCGCCGACAGTTGCACCAGCTTCCGCCATCAAATACCCCAAACTGTAGTCGAAGGGATTGCGCTTGGCATCGTCCTGGTGGGCGTATTCCACCGTGAAGTTGAGCTTGGAGCCCTCGCCCAGGCCCCGCACACCGGCATACCTGAGGCCCAGTGTCGTGCTGGAAGCCGTGTCGAGTGGGTTGGCATCCACGGCATACACGTACGCCGCAAAGGTGCCCGCTCCCAGCTTGAGGCTGCCGTTGACAAGGTGCGTGTCGCCCCGGAACCGACCTTGAGGGCTCTTGCTGCCGAATACGCGGTTGACGCGCCAGACATAGGCATAAGTGAGTGTCGCGTCCTTGACGGGCGCCGCGTCAATGCGCACGGCATCGAACGTTTGCTCATTCTGGCGAAAGCCGACATTGCCGATAAATCGCTGGTTATCTAACGTCAGGCGCTGCCGCCCTAGCGTAACGTCGACCTCATCGCTGTCGTAACGGAGCTGGACGCGGTTGACCCCCGTCGCTTTCGGATCGGCAACAACGGGAAACTGCGCACGGCCATTGACGGTGCTATTGAAGCGATCGTCGCCGATGGAGCTGATGTCCTCGAACTCAAGCAGCGCCTTGAAGCCGTTGTAGGTGCCCGTTTCGTAACCCAGCCGGCTGCGAAGCGTCGAGGCCAGGGCGCCGCGGGCGAACCCTTGCTGATCGACTGCTTCGACGCGATAACGGAAATCACCGAACGGCTTGCCGGCACTCAACGCCTCGGCCAACGGCGCGGCCCCGGCCGGCGAAGCCATGACGGCAAAAGCAAAAGCCAAGTTCTTCGATACGCGCGTCATGCGAACAACCGCTCCAAGAAGTTGGGCGAATCTTGGCTAGGCGACGGTCACATTGCATTGACCTTGATCAAGGGCTGCTGAATGAGCATGCCGGGACTGGCTGTGCCGTCGCGCCGCGGCGCGGCGTCGGCACCAGGACTGAACTTCGCCCGCGGTCAGTTGCCGATAGGAGCCGTCTATGAACGATTCAAAGTCTTTGAGATTGCGGTGCGGCACGCCGATCAGTACGGGAATGTCCGCCGTCAATGCCTCGGCCATCACCTCCCGCAAGCCCTTGCCTTGCGTCTCGAGCTTGCCGAATTTGTTGACGAACAAGATGTCAGGGTTCCTCGCCAACGCCTGGTGGCAAAGCTGAGACGCGGACGTAAACGCAGAATAGTCGAGCCGGCAGCCAAGCGCGCCGGGCCCTCGATGTTCCGAGACTTGCACCACCGCGCCTGACATCAGCTCGCGCAACGTCATGTCGCAGCGCCGACCGGGCTCGGCAGGGTGATTGGTTTGAACCAATCCAGCCACGCGCAATCCGGCAGCGATCAGATCATTGGCACAATGCGACATCAGCGCGTTGACGGGAGCGCTGTCATCGTAGATCAGCGCTCCGACCAGATCACCTTCAAGCTCAGCTTCGTCCTGATCAAGCGCCCAGGCGAGGGCGCGCAGCGTGCAGGCCGCCGCAGGATCGACAGCTTGGCCCAAAGCCGTCATGAGCGACAGCCACTGCTCATGGGTTGCGCCGTCGGCATAGCGGCGCAAAGCGCTGACCGCGTATGCCCCTGCCGTCTGGCCGTAGCTGGCTGACGTCTCATTGACGCGCGCCACAAGCGCAAGATCACCTGTCGCATGCAGAATTACCTCCGCATCCGCTTCCTCGATCAGACTGCCGGCGACATGGTCAATGCTCATCCAGGCGTCCTATTGCACCAATGGATTTGCCGATGCCGCGAGATCAACGCCGGCCACGTTCGCTTGTCCGGCAAGGATCGAGATATATTGCGCCAGTGCGCGGCGTTGCACCGACTCCGTCAGATACTCGGCGATGCGCGCGTGTGCCGCTTCGAACGGCAAGGTCTGCCCTTCGATGCGATGATCGAGCCGCACGATGTGAAACCCGTACCGGGTCTCGACCGGCGTATTAGCAATGCTCCCGATGTCGAGCCGGGCCAACACGCGGTCGATCTCCACCGTGGTCTGACCGCGCGTGAGCTGACCGAGCCTGCCGTCGTCGCGTCTCGACGTACAGGCTGAGTGCGCTCGCGCCAAGGCTGCGAATTCCTGCGGCTGGTCCCTGAGCGTAGCAAGGATGGCCTGGGCGTCGGCCCGCGCAAGCTCGCGTGCCTTGCGGTCGCGGTAATGGGCCGCAAGCAAAATGTGAGACGCTTCGTAAAGATCCGGCGTGCGGAACTTGGATGGGTTCTGGGTGTAGTATCTGCGGCACGCGTCCACGTCTGGGGTCGGCATGGTCACTTCGAGACCGATAAGTTGACGGATCAGCGCATCATCGTCCGTTTCGCGCCGACCGCGGTCGTCCGTGAGCGGAGCTGCGGTCAGACCCAAGCTAAGGGCCCGATTCAACAATAGCCGTCGGATCACGAGCGCGCTGGCGGCTTGGGCATAAGCCGCAGCCGGTGTTGGTGCTGCATGATGCTGCGCCTCTTGGGCGATGTCATCGCGTGGGATTTCGACGCCGTCGACGCTGACGGTTCCGCGCATTGGACGGGGTGACTTGATGTCGGCTTGAATATTCATCACTCAGCCGCCTGCGTCGGCCGCTCGCCCATGACTATCCGACCATTGACGCCTCGAGAGCGAATGATCTGATAGCCACGCCGACCCAGGTACCAGACCGGAGCGCTGAGCGCGTGGACTAACCGCGAGAACGGGAAAACAAAAACGATGGTTAGGCCAAGAAGAAGATGCAGTTTGAAGATCGGGTGCGCATCTGCAACGTAAGCAGCCGCATCAGGCTGCAGAGTAGCGATGCCCTGGGCCCAAGACATGAACTTCAGCATCTCCTGCCCGTCCATATGCTGCAGTGACAACGGAATGGTGGACATGCCCAACAGCAGTTGCGCGAGCAGCAGCACCAAGATCGCAATGTCGCCGAAAGAAGAGTTGCGGCGAATACGCGCATCCGATAGCCGGCGATGCAGCAACAGCGCCAACCCTAAGAAGCAAAGCACACCAGCCGCGCCACCGACAACGACCGCCATGCCTTGCTTGAACCCATGCCCGATGCCCAAAGCGTCGAATACGATGATGGGCGTCAGCAGACCGACGAAATGACCGATAAAGATGATAAGGATGCCGACGTGGAATAGGTTAGACCCCCACATTAATTGACGGCGGCGGAGAAGCTGGCTCGAGCCCGTTTTCCAAGAGTATTGCTCGCGGTCGAAGCGCACGATGCTGCCGACGACGAAGACAGTCAGGGCCAGATACGGATACCAGCCGAAGGCAACATAGTTGAGGACTTCGGTCATGGGCGATCTCCTTGCTGCGTGGACGGGGCGGCGCGGCGGCCATAGCGCAGCTTGGCAATCAGCGTCTCGGTACCGCACCCGCTGGATCCTGACTGTCCCGGACCAAAGCTGACGGCCTCCTCTTCCCAAATGCGATCGAGTGCCGCGAAATCGTCCGGACCTGGATCTGACTCCTGATCCGCAGTCGCGGTCACGACCGCAGCGCCGTCATCGGCCCCGAGTGCACAGAGGATTGCGAAAACCGCCGCATAGGGCGAACCGCGCTTTTGGAGCCGCTGCAGAATGCCGCCAAGAATATGCGTGACTTGCGCCAGCATCGCGAGGGCCTCCTCGCGCGGAAGCATGGCGCAATATTCAAGGAAGGCCGGCAAGAAATCAGGTAGCTCGCCCCGCGCCAAGGCTAGGCCGCGCTTTTCGTAGAGCGCCAGCAGGTCGACCATGGCTTGGCCGCGGTCGCGACTTTCGCCGTGAACATGCTCGAACAGATGAAGCGACAGCGAGCGGGTGCGGTCGAAATGATCGACATAGCGCTCTTGGAGTTCGATCAGATCATGCCCGACATGGCCATCAATCAACACCATCAAGGTGGCGCGCTGCAACCCCGTCAGGGACAGCTCGTTTTCGATGGCCCGGCGCATCTCGGGCATTGCCGCGACAAGATCGGCCGTGGGGTAACTGAGCAACGCCGACAGCACCTTGAAAATGGGAGATGGAGTGGTGCCCATCATGCGATTTCCATCGGGTTCGTGGGCCGGCGCGCTCCTGATTTTGGCGGGGTGCCGAACAGGCTGGCCTCCGTGCGGCCATCCGAACAGCCGTTGCCGAACGAAAACCCGCAACTGCCGCGCAGCTCCTGCGCGTTCTCGCCAAGTTCGCGATGCGCGGTGGGAATGACGAAGCGGTCCTCGAAGTTGGCGATGGCCATGAGTTGGTACATCTCCTCGATCTGGCGGCCAGAGAGCCCGACGCGGCCCGCGATAGATTCATCGATCAGATCGTCTACGGTTTTGGTCCGCATGTAGGCGCGCATCGCCAGCATGCGTTCAAGGCCCAGCGCCACCGGTGCCTCGTCGCCGGCGGTCAGAAGATTGGCAAGATACTTCAGCGGAATACGCAGCGAGCGCACATCGGGCATATCTCCGTCGAGGCCCATTTTGCCGGCCGCGGCAGCCGACTGAATGGGCGAGAGCGGCGGCACGTACCAGACCATCGGCAGCGTGCGGTACTCGGGGTGCAGCGGGAAGGCCACCTTCCACTCCATCGCCATCTTCCAGATCGGCGACCGACGCGCGGACTCGAGCCAAGCCTCGGGCACGCCGTCGGCTCGGGCCTGGGCAATGACCTGCGGGTCGCTCGGGTTCATGAAGATATCGAGTTGGGCCTGATAGAGATCCTTCTCGTCCTTGGCGGAGGCCGCTTCGGCGATGCGATCGGCGTCGTACAGAACCACGCCCAAATAGCGGATGCGGCCGACGCACGTCTCGGAGCAGACCGTCGGTTGCCCGGCTTCGATGCGCGGATAGCAGAAGATGCACTTCTCGGATTTGCCCGACGACCAGTTGTAGTAGATTTTCTTGTAGGGGCAGCCCGACACGCACATGCGCCAGCCGCGGCATTTGTCCTGATCGATGAGGACGATGCCGTCCTCGGCGCGTTTATAGATAGCGCCCGATGGACAAGCTGCAGCGCACGCCGGGTTGAGGCAATGCTCGCACAGCCGCGGCAGGTACATCATGAAGGTGTTTTCGAAGGCGCCGTAAATGTCCTTTTGCACGCCTTCGAAATTGACATCGGCGGAGCGCTTGGCGAACTCACCGCCCAGGATTTCCTCCCAGTTGGGGCCCCATTCGATTTTCTCCATACGTTCACCCGTGATCAGCGAACGAGGGCGAGCAGTAGGCATGGCCTGAGATTCGGGCGCGCTCTGCAAATGCTCATAGTCGAACGTGAACGGCTCGTAGTAGTCGTCGATCTCCGGCAAATCGGGGTTGGCGAAGATGTTGGCCAGGATGCGCCACTTGCTGCCGATGCGTGGCTCGATGGCGCCGTTAGCCTTACGCGACCAACCGCCTTTCCAGCGTTTCTGGTTCTCCCATTCCTTGGGATAGCCGACGCCGGGCTTGGTTTCGACATTGTTGAACCATGCGTATTCCATGCCTTCGCGGCTCGTCCACACGTTCTTACACGTCACCGAACAGGTGTGGCAGCCGATGCACTTATCAAGGTTCAGCACCATGGCGATTTGGGCGCGGATCTTCATTCTGCGGCCTCCTTGATGCCGTTGGCTGGAGTCGCCGCCGGTTTTTCGAGCCAATCGACTTTCGACATCCTGCGCACCACGACAAATTCGTCGCGGTTGGAACCGACCGTGCCGTAGTAGTTGAAGCCGTATGACTGTTGGGCATATCCGCCGATCATGTGGGTCGGCTTCAGCACCGCTCGGGTGACCGAGTTATGGATGCCGCCGCGCTGACCAGTCAGCTCCGAACCCGGCACGTTCACGATCTTCTCTTGGGCGTGATACATCATGCACATGCCCTGCTTCACACGTTGCGACACCACCGCGCGGGCCACCAAGGCACCGTTAGTGTTGTAAGCCTCGATCCAGTCGTTGTCGGCGATGCCGGCGGCGGCGGCGTCGACCTCGCTAATCCAGACGATGGGCCCGCCCCGCGACAAGGTCAGCATCAGCAAGTTGTCGGTGTAGGTGGAGTGGATGCCCCACTTCTGGTGCGGCGTGATGAAGTTGAGCACGATCTGCTTGTGCCCGTTGGGCCGCTTTTCGATGATGGGTGTGATGGTCTTGGTGTCGATCGGCGGACGGTACACACACAACGCCTCGCCAAAAGCCCGCATCCACAGATGGTCCTGATACAGCTGCTGGCGGCCGGTCAACGTGCGCCATGGAATGAGTTCATGTACGTTGGTATATCCGGCGCTGTAGCAGACCTTCTCGGATTCAAGTCCCGACCAGATCGGCGAGGAGATGATTTTGCGCGGCTGGGCCACGACGTCGCGGAAGCGGATCTTCTCGTCCTCTTTGGGCCGGGCGAGATGCGTGTGATCACGGCCGGTGAACTGACCGAGCGACTGCCACGCCTTGACCGCAACCTCGCCGTTGGTTTCAGGCGCCAGAGATAGGATTACCTCGGCCGCGTCGATCGCCGTTTCGATGCGTGCAAGGCCCTGCGTTGGGCCGTCGGTTACCTCGCCGTTGAGCCGCTTCAGAAAATCCACTTCGTGGTTGGTTGGCCACGCGAGACCCTTGCCGCCGTTGCCGATCTTGGACATCAACGGGCCCAGCGCGGTGAAGCGCCGAAAGACGTTGGGATAATCACGCTCGACCACTGTGACGTTGGGCATGGTGCGGCCGGGGATGGGCTCGACCTCGCCTCGCGCCCAGTCCTTGACGTCGAACGGCTGGGCGATTTCGCCCGGGCTGTCGTGCAGTATTGGCGTCAAGACCACGTCCTTCTCGACGCCCAAAACCTCGGGCGCAACCATGGAAAAAGCCGCCGCGATGCCTTTGTAGATGTCCCAATCGCTGCGCGCCTCCCACACCGGGTCCACCGCCGCCGTCAACGGATGGATGAAGGGATGCATATCGGATGTGTTGAGATCGTCTTTTTCGTACCACGTGGCCGTGGGCAAGACGATGTCGGAATACATGCATGTGGTGGACATGCGGAAATCAAGCGTCACCAGCAAGTCGAGCTTTCCCTCGGGGGCTGCGTCATGCCACACCACCTCGGACGGAGCCTGGGCTGCTTCGTGACCGAAATCCTCGCTCAAGACGCCGTGCTTGGCGCCCACCAAATGCTTGAGGAAGAACTCGTGGCCTTTGCCGGAAGCCCCTAGCAGGTTGGAGCGCCATACGAACAGATTGCGCGGCCAGTTCTTGGGGTTGTCGGGATCGCCACACGACAGCTTGAGCGTTCCAGCCTTCAGTTCCCTGGCAACGAAGTCCTTGGGTTCAAGACCTGCGGCGACGGCACGGGCCGCGATGGTCAACGGATTGTCCTGAAGCTGCGGCGCGGACGGCAGCCAGCCCATACGTTCGGCCCGCACGTTGTAGTCGATCAGCGCGCCGGTCCACGCCCCCGGCGGAGCTGTGGGTGAAAGTATCTCGGAGACATTCAGCGTCTCGTAGCGCCACTGGTCGGTGTGTGCATAAAACGCCGAGGTCGAGTTCTGCTGGCGAGGAGGACGGGCCCAGTCGAGCGCGAAGGCCAACGGCAACCAGCCCGACTGCGGCCGCAGCTTTTCCTGACCCACGTAGTGCGACCAGCCGCCGCCCGACTGGCCCACGCACCCGCACATGATCAACATGTTGATGATGCCGCGGTAGTTCATATCCATGTGGTACCAGTGGTTCAGGCCAGCACCTACGATGACCATGGAACGCCCATTCGTCTTTTCGGCGTTCTTGGCGAACTCGCGTGCGACGGTGATGATCTGGTCGCGGGGCACGCCCGTGATCGCCTCGGCCCAGGCCGGAGTATAGGGTTCTGACGCATCGTAACTTGAGGCGAGGTGCTTGCCGCCAAGCCCTCCGTCGATGCCGTAGTTGGCGAGGAACAGATCATAGACTGAAGCCACTACGACTTCCTCACCTTCAAGCTGCACCGTCTTCACCGGAATGTTGCGCATCAGCACGCTCGGATGATCGGTACCCTGAAAGTGATCATGCTCGCGATTGCCGAAGTACGGGAACGCCACTTCGACAACACGGTCGCGGATGTTCTGCAACGACAGACGCAGCTTGATCTTGGCCCCGCCGGCATCAACCTCCTCCAGGCTCCACTTTCCCTTGTCGCCCCAGCGAAAGCCGACTGAGCCGCGCGGCACGATGATCCGGCCCGAATCTTCATCGAAGGCTACTGTTTTCCACTCTGGATTTCGGGCCTCGGTGAGTTTGTCGTCGAAGTCCGCGGCCCGCACGAAACGGCCCGGCACATAATGTCCGTCCTGTTTCTCGAGCCGTACCAGCATCGGCATGTCGGTGTAGCGGCGAGCGTAGTCGAGGAAATAGCCGCACTGCTGATCGACATAAAACTCGCGCAGGATGACGTGACCCATGGCCAGCGCGAGCGCGGCATCAGTTCCCTGCTTGGGCGACATCCAGAGGTCGGCGAACTTCGAGGCCTCGGAATAGTCCGGGCTGACGACGACGCTCTTGGTGCCTTTGTAGCGCACCTCCGTATAGAAATGCGCATCGGGCGTGCGGGTCTGCGGCACATTGGAGCCCCATAGAATAAGAAAGCCCGCATTGTACCAATCAGCAGATTCCGGCACATCGGTCTGCTCGCCCCAGGTCTGCGGCGAGGCCGGTGGCAGGTCGCAATACCAGTCGTAGAACGACATACACACGCCGCCGAGCAGAGATAAATAGCGCGAGCCGGCGGCGTAGCTGACCATCGACATGGCCGGGATCGGCGAGAAGCCGAAAATGCGGTCAGGTCCGTAGGCCTTGATAGTATAGGCGTTGGCGGCGGCGATGATCTCGTTCACCTCCGACCAGGCAGCGCGCACGAAGCCGCCCAGACCGCGCTTCTCAACATAAGCGCGACGCTTCTCAGGAGCCTCGACGATGGACGCCCAGGCCGCAACCGGCGTGCGGGTGGCGCGCGCCTCGCGCCATAAACGCAAGAGCCGCGAGCGGATGAGCGGATACTTCACCCGATTGCCGGAATAGAGATACCAACTGTAGCTGGCCCCACGCGAGCAGCCGCGCGGTTCATGATTTGGCAGGTCGGGCCGTGTGCGCGGATAGTCGGTCTGCTGGGTCTCCCAGGTGACGATCCCGCCCTTAACGTAAACCTTCCAGGAGCACGATCCCGTGCAGTTCACGCCGTGCGTCGAGCGCACGACCTTGTCGTGCTGCCAGCGCTTGCGGTAGCCGTCCTCCCAACGACGGTCCTCATTCGTTTCTATACCATGACCACCGGCAAAGGGCTGCTCGACGCGCTTGAAGAATGTCAGTCGATCGAGAAAGTGGCTCATAAGGCTGATCCCTTCCCTAGGCAGGCTGCGCGTTCATGGACTGCTGCGAGGCGCGCTCGACCTCGTACAGCACGCCGCCTTTGCGAGTGTAGACCCGCCACGTGACGTAAAGACAAAGCAGATAGAAGCCGAGAAACGCATAAAGCGCGGCCTGCGGCGAACCGGTGAGCGCGATGGCGGTTCCGTAGGATTTGGGGATGAAGAACGCGCCGAACGCGGCGATGGCCGACGTGAACCCGGTGATAGCCGCGGACTCGCGGTCGGCCTGCACGGTGCGCGCCGCCGCATCGGTATTTGGCATCAGCCGTAGCATCTCCTGGCTCATGATCTTGGGAATCATCTGAAATGTGGAGGCGTTGCCCACGCCCGTGGCGCAGAACAATACGAGGAACATCGCGAAGAAGCCCCAGAACGCGCCGGGCTGCTCCTTGATGCCGAGGAAGTACAACACGCCCGCCACACCGACCATCATCAGCGCAAACGACCAGATCGTGACCCGCCCGCCGCCCCAGCGGTCGGACACCCAGCCGGTCGCCGAGCGCGACAGCGCGCCGATCAACGGGCCAAGGAAGACGAACGGCAGCACGTCGATCTCGGGGAACTGGGTCTTCGCGAGAAGCGGGAAGCCCGCCGAGTAGCCGATGAATGAACCGAAGGTGCCGGTGTAGAGCAGGCACATGATCCAATTATGCTTGCGCTGAAAGATAATCGCCTGGTCGGCGAAAGAGGCTTTCGCCGCGCCGATATCGTTCATCCCGAACCAAGCCGCGAACGCCGAGGCGATGATGAACGGCACCCAAATGTATCCGGCGTTCTGCAGCCACATCTGCGTCTCACGGCCATCGACCGTCACGGTGGCCGCCGATCCCGCATAACTGCCGAACACGGCCGCGGTGATAACGACGGGCACCAGGAATTGCACGACGCTCACGCCCAAATTGCCGAGCCCCGCGTTCAATGCCAGCGCGTTGCCGCGCTCGGCCTTTGGGAAGAAGAAGGATATATTTGCCATGGACGAAGCGAAGTTGCCCCCGCCGAGCCCGCACAGCAGCGCCAGGATGAGGAACACCGCATAAGGGGTTTCGGGAATCTGCACGGCGTAGCCGATACCGACGGCGGGAATCAGCAGAGACCACGTCGCCAGCGTCGTCCATAGCCGCCCGCCGAAGATCGGGACCATAAATGAATAAAATATGCGTAGGACCGCACCAGAAATTCCTGGCAAGGCCGCTAGCCAGAACAACTGATCCGTGGTGAATCGGAATCCGACCAACGGCAACTTCGCAACCACGACCGACCACACCTGCCAGACCGCGAACGACAGCAACAATGCAGGGATCGAGATCCACAGGTTACGCCGGGCGATGGCGCGACCCTTCTCGGCCCAGAATACTGGATCCTCGGGCCGCCAATCGGTCAGAACTTTACCAGACAAGACGCCGACATGCTGTGGCCCATGAATCGACTGCATCTCGGGCAGCTGTGGCAGGTTATCGAGCGAACCGGCGACGGCTTCGCGTTCCATCTGACGCACGGAGACGTGCATCCAGATCAATGCGCCGGCGACGAGCACGAACAACAGCATGAAGCAGCTCGTCCATAAGCCGGTAAGATCGTTGAGCGCGCCGAAGGCGATTGGCAGGATGAAGCCGCCCAGGCCGCCGATCATGCCGACGAGCCCGCCGACAGCGCCGACGTGCTTCGGGTAATAGACCGGGATGTGCTTGTAGACGGCAGCCTTGCCCAGCGCCATGAAGAAGCCAAGCACGAACACCAGCACGACGAAAGGCGCGATGCCCATCTCGAGATGAAAGCTGATGGGGCCTTTGATGCCGTAAACGACGTAGTCGATCGGCGGATACGACAGCAAGAAGGTGGTCACGACACCCACCAAGAACGTCCAGTACATCACCCGGCGCGCGCCGTATTCATCCGACAGGTGCCCGCCATAAGCCCGGAACACGCTGGCGGGCAGCGAAAACATGGCTGCGGCAAACCCCGCGGTCTTGAGGTCGACCTCGTAGACATTGATCAGGTATTGCGGCAGCCACAGCGACAAGGCCACGAACGCGCCGAATACGAAGAAGTAGTAGAGCGAAAACCGCCAGACTTGGATATTCTTGAGGGGCTCTAACTCCAGCCATACGCTCTTGAGACTCTCGCCGCTGCGGCGGCGCTGGACGGTGAGCGGATCTTCGTCGGTTGCAAACCAGAAGATGACCGCTATCAGCGCAAGACCCGCCGCCCACACCTGGGCGACTCCTTGCCAGCCGAGCGCCACCAGGACAAACGGCGCCAGAAACTTGGTGATGGCCGCCCCGACGTTGCCTGCACCGAAGATACCTAGCGCGGTGCCCTGGGCATCCTGCTCGTACCAACGCGAGACGTAAGCCACGCCGACCGCGAACGAACCACCTGCGATGCCCACGCCGAGGGCCGCAACCAAAGTCTCGATGTAGGTGTCGGCATAAGACAGCAGAAACGTCGCGGCCGCCCCGGCCAGCATCACGATGGGAAAGATGCGCCGCCCACCGTATCTGTCCGTCCAGATGCCCAGCGCCAGGCGGATCAGCGAGCCGGTCAGAATTGGGGTGCCGACCAACAATCCGAACTCGGTCTCCGACAATCCCAACTCAGCCTTGATTTTGATGCCGATGATCGAAAAAACCGTCCATACGGCGAAGCAGGCCGTGAACGCAATCGTCGAGAGCCACAAAGCTCGACTAGGCGCACCCTGAGAGAGAGCCGTGTCAGTCTTCATGTCGGGCGCCCTTGAAGAACATCGTCAAAACCAATTCTGGCTAGCGGACCTGCATCATTTGTAAGTCCGGCCTTTGGAAACTGAATTGACGTGGCTCAACTTTTGATCGGCCGAGATCGATGAATAGGAGGGGTCGGATCCGGACAGCGGGCGCTGATCACCGTTTAGTCACATAAGCTCCAAGCCCATTTTTGCAGCAACTCTGGTGATGATCCGAGTTTGGCGATGACACTGCAGGCATTGATGAGGGTCAATGTGTGAGTGATCGAGCTTGTGAAAGACTTTGCCTACATGAAAGGGAGGCGAATATGGGTATTGCCCGCATTTTAGCCGCTGTATCAAGCCCGACGGATGGACAGGCAGTGTTCGGCACGGCATGTCACCTTGGCGCTCAATTCGGCGCGATGGTCAGCGGCTGCTGTGTGCAGCCGGGGGCCGAGCCCTACGCTTACTTTGTCGCTCTGGACGGAAGCAGCGCGCTTCAAGCCTCGCTCATGGCCCGGCAATCTCCCGCAGGCAAAGCCCTTCAAGACGGCACACGAGGCTTGTTTGACGAGGCGCTGCGGGTTGCGGATTCAACGCCCAAGGATGGCACCAAGGGTCTGCGGGGCACTTGGGCTGGGTCGATCGCAAGCCCGGCAGAATTTGGGTTATTTGCCCGGCTTTATGATCTGATCGTGGTTGCGCAGCCGCGCACATTTAAGTCGGCCGGTCAGATGTCGATCTTCGACTCCGCCTTGTTCCGGGCGCGGCGTTCGATTTTCGTGGCGCATGACAATGCCGCAACGCGTCCTCCGCGAAGCGTGGCGATCGCATACAATGGTAGCGCCGAGTCGGCGCGCGCCGTGACCTGCGCTCTGCCGTTCCTGCGCGATGCAAAGCAAGTCAACGTGATCAGCAGCGGGCGCGTGATCGAGGGAGCACCTACAGCTCATGATTTGATTGCGTATCTCGCAGAACACGGCATCACGGCCGCACATCGCCCGTCCCTGGAGGTATCAGCGACGATCGAGAACACGCTCCTGTCGATTGCTCATGTGTTTGATGCCGATCTCTTGGTGATGGGCGCTTATACCCACAGCCATATCCGTGAGAGAATTTTGGGCGGTGTCACCCGGTTCATGCTGGAGCACTCGGACATTTCGCTGCTGATGGCGCATTAAAGGCGTGATCTCCTCGATTCACGCGCGAGTCTCATGCACGCACCGGACCAATGCTCGAGCCAGGACAAGATGCTCGACGTCCAGGGCGCATAAGGACAACATCATATCGCAAGCGCATCTTGACTGAGAGCTGGGGCTGCCGAGGACAGGAATCAAACGATTTTCACCGCTTTTTCAAGGTTGAGAAACATTACCGGCTATCCGAGCAGCCTAGCTATCGTTTGCCGAAGATTACGCTGGTCGTTGCCGCTCAATGCGCCTAGACCGCGTCTTCGAAATAACTATCAGTTTTTCATCGCTGCGCGAGTATCAATTGGAGGGCATCAGCCGGGGTTAGGACACGTATGCCTTGGTGGGTTCCCGCGCCCGAGCAAATCGCTGTCGTCAGAGACTATGAAGTCAGCTTCGGCAGCGACGGCTGCGGCAATAACTTGATCATCGTCGGGATCAGCTGCGACCACACGAGGGACCGCGCTAGGTGCCACGCTGACAGTTAACGAGGCATAGAGGGTCACAGCCTCTTCGACCGAGCCACGGATACGTTCGAGCTTCGAGCTTAGATGGCCGCGAGAGAGAACCTCGGTTAACTCGGCAATTAGGTGCGGTGACGTACAAAGTGTTACGTCCCGATCAATGGCTGCCTGTAATAGACCGTAGGGAGCACCGTTCCAGATCAACGCCGAGACGACAACATTTGTATCAAGAACGATCCGCACTGCCACCTGCTGCCATGGCACTGCGTTCACGAAGATTTGCGCGCACCGCCCTTATCTCTGCGTCAATCTCCTCTCCCGAAACAAACGCGATACCGGCGGCATGAATCTGACTTGCGACATCCAACAGCTTTTGCCCGGTCTGCCGACGACGGATCGCATCAGTCAGCAAGCGATCGAGGACTTGGGAAGTTAGAAGGCCTGCAGCACTTGCAGCCTTTGCTGTGGCCTCGGGGAGTTCGATCTGAATTTTGGTCATGGCTGCTTCTCTGCTGTAGGACCATGAATTGGTCCGAGAAGGAGCCAGAGTCAACTGCAGTGGATTATCTGGCTGCAACTTCCTGTTACAGATATCATTTTCGCTGTTTGCTCGTAATTTTTCCCTGTTCCTTTGCTTAGGGAATTTGCTCAAAAAAGCTAGGCAATCTGCCGTCTCTCGCATGTTGCTATGCGCTCAAAAGGCCCAAAATCGCGAAATTTCCCTGTAAATACGCTGTTTAACAGGGAATACAGCGGAGAATTGCGGGCGGCAGACTGCGGCCCCAGCCAAACGGCTTTTGTTAGCGAGCGTTATGCGAGCTTACAAAAACGTTTGCCCTCCGGCTCGACCGGAGGGCCCATCTTCCATCGCAATTAAGTCAGGCATCATCTTCGAGCACCTCTTCAACGCCGCTGCCTTCATTCATTGAACTTTATGATCGTAGGCGGCAGGCGTATCCTTCGCGCGCAACCAAGTGGGGCCACATGATCTCGAATTTTTTGAACGATCTCAGTCTGGGCCGCCGCCGCGCGCTCGCAACGCTTGCCGGCGCCGGCCTGAGTGCCGGGGGCATTTCAGCGGCGGGCGCTCAGGGCAAAGGCGGCAGCATCGATTACCGCAAACCCGCCGATAATCTTTATGCCTTCGGGAAAATTTGGTCGACGTACGACGACACGCCCGCCATCAGCGCCTTTCATGGCCTGATGTATATGCGCATCGGCGATCAGCGCATGATTCCGTTGTTCGGCTATGTGGGCACCGGCGTGCTGCATGCGAAGTTCGACGAGAAAACCGGAACGCTGATCCGCAAAAGCCGCGAGACGGGCTACTTCACCGACTTAAAAACCGGCGAAATTTTGGAAACTTGGAAGAACCCATTCACCGACGAAACCGTGCCTGTCTATCACTTCTACAATGATCTGGCGGCGTTCAGAATGTCGGGCACGACCATGCCGCAATATCAGTTAGGCAAGGGTAATGACAAACCCACGATCATGAACGAGGGTACAGCTTTCCCCGATGAGAAAGGCAATATCCCGCTGATCTTGCCGTTCCAGCAGCTTGGCGAGGATCACATGATGCTGTCGTGGGATTACACGCACGACTACACCAACCCCGTCACGCCAGAAGGCTGGCCCTCGTACTCGACAGGCCCGCGCATCACGCCTTCTGAACACTTCACGCTGAATTTTTCGAAGCGTGAATTGGAAGACCGCAGCCTGCCGTCGATCCGTCACGTATCGGGCTTTACGCGTCTGTCGCAGCCCTGGCCGTTCATGAAAATGGGCGGCGCGAAGTTTAAAGATGCGGTGGTGTTTGGGCGCATGTTCAGCCACAAGGGCTTCAAGGGCTATGACGAAGTGCCGCGCAAATTGCTCGACTACGTCGAGAAGAACGCGCCGCGGTATCTGGAAATGCCGCCAGGCTGGAACGTTGTGCGCAGCGATCGTCTGGATACCTGGATGTGCTTCGCGCAGGACGTTCCGCCCGAAAATAAAAGCTATCCGTGGACGAAAGCCAAACTGTCGAAGGACGTGGCACCACCGACGGGACTGGGATCACTCCCGTACAAAACCTAAGCTAACGCACTGAAGATTCGATCAGCCGCAAGCATCGCGGCCGGATCGCTTTGCGTCGATTTGACCGAGCCAAACTTTTCCGACGCCCGCGTCAGGCTCACGCCGGCCCGAGTTTCATCACACCGAGATATAAACTCTCGTCCGCCAGATCGAACTGGCGCGAGAGTTTCGCGGCCCCCATGCTGACGTGCAGGTCATACCGCCCGCTGCCGGGCTGGAGGCGGTCGATCTTGAACTCGCCGTAGACATCGGTCATCGCGCGGCCGATCTCTTTTCCGTTCTGCGTCAGAACGACGGCCGCGTTTTCGGCGCACTCTTCCACGCCGTCGACATCGACCACCACCGAGCCGGACACGAAGCAGGCCGTCATCAGATGCAAGTTCTTATAGTACACGCGGGGCTTTGTGTTGAGGTCGGGGCGCAGAACCTCCAGGTGTTCCTGCGCGGCGAGCGCACGCATCTGCTCGTCGCTGATCTTCAGCGCCTTAAACACCGCGGTCGGGCAGCTTTGCTCGACGCGCGGCTTGGTCCACCCTTGATCCAGCAGGTGCGCATCGAAAATCCAGGCCTGCGGAATCTGCTTTTCCTCGTTCCAATAGACCGCGCCGTAAGGACAGGCCTCGACGATGGCTTTTTGTCCCTTCGATTTTTCAGGGTCGATGATGACGATGCCGTCGGGCCGCTTGGTGACGGCGCCGTTCTTGGCGGCTTTCATGCAGGGCGCGTCGTCGCAGTGATTGCACATCACCGGCATGAAGTGCGCTTCGACGATGGGCCACGTGCCGCGCTCCTTCGACTTGATGTCGACCCAACTGTGCGTGCGTTCAGGCTGCGCGGCCGCATAGCCCGGAAAGTCGTTGCCGATGTGCTCGTCTTTCGTCGCCAGGAAACAGTTGCGACAGTTGTCGCAACGCGCGACGTCGACGATCAGGTTCCATTTCTCGGTCATCACACGGCCTCCTGACGACGCCAGGTGTCGACGCCGGTCCACTTTTCCATCTGAATCAACGCGGCGTTGGGTTTGATGCTGTGGGTCATCGGCGTCATGTTCTCGCTGGGCGTGAGAAGATTGACGCAACCGCCGAGATCGGTGGAGTTGCCGGGCTCGCCCATGGGCCGGTAGTCCGCCGACGCCGTGGGGGCCGTGACGATGCCGGGCCGTACGCGATCGGTCAGATAGGCCGCGCACACCACCGAGCCGCGATGGTTCCACAGGCGGATGAGGTCGTCGTGCTTGATGGCGCGTTGTTGCGCATCCTGCCGGTTGATGACGGCGACCAGGTATTCATGCTCGCCCACGCGGTGGCGATGCTCCTTGATGTCACGGATCGTGCAGCCGCGCTCATCGCCCATGATATGGAAGGGATAGCGCGAGTGCGGCGAGAGAAGCTGCAGCGGGAAATCGGCGAAGCGGGCGTCCTTCTTCCCGTTCTCGTAGGTGGGAATGTATTTGTTGAGCGGCGGGCGCTCGGGGTCTTCGATGTTCTTGAGCGACTGGGACACGAACTCGAACTTGCCGGAGGGCGTCTGCAGCCCCTCGCCGAAGTCGGCCACGTAGTCGGACGGCAGAGGATAGGGCTCGGGCGAATCCTTGCGCCGACCTTCGTAGAACCAGCGGTTCGCCGTGGGCGCGCGCGTGCCTTCGTTGACCGGCGGCACGACGTAGTAGCCCTTCTTGAGGAACTCTTTCCAGGTGATGTGCTTGGACATATCGGAGGAATCGAAGGCGCGCTTGCACCAGTCAAGCTCGGTGTTGCCGCCCTCCGAGTACAGCGCGCCCAAGCCCAGGCGCTTGCAGATCTCCAGGAAGATATCGTGATCGGACTTGGACTCGCCCAGCGGTTCGATGCACTTGTGCTGCAGCGAAATGACACGGTGATTGTTCATCGAATACATGTGGTGAACGTAACCGGCGCCCACGTTGTACCACTCGCCGATGTCCCAGTGCTCGAACACCGTGCAGGCCGGCAGAATGATGTCGGCGAACACGGTCTCGCCTTCCCACCAGATCGACTGGTTGACGACGAACTTGAGGTTCTCGGACTGGTACATCTTGGCGTAGCGGTTGCCGTTGATCTGCGTGCCGAACGACGAACTGCCGTATTTGTACATCATCTCGATCTTGGCGTGCCCGGCGGCCGGATAGCCGGTGCGCTGGAATTGGCCTTGGACGGTCGAGACGTCGGTGACGAAGCCGGCGGCCTTGCCCTCGATGATCGCCTCGGGGATGAATTTCCGGGGAATGGATTGGCGCACCGAATTCATCGTCACGATGTGCGGCATGCGCTGGTAGTTGTTGGCCGCATTGGCGCTTTGCGTCAGTTCCCCCGACATGCCGCCTTCGGCGTAGCCGGGGAAATAAAACGAAAAATCCAACGGCGCGCCGAACTGCAAGTTGCCGAAATTCACGCCCGGCCGTCCGTAGCCCTGCATCGCGCCCAGGATCGCCATCATGCGCGCCCACTGCGCGCCCATGGGTCCGCGGCCCGCGCCGCCCAGGCCGCAGCCCCAGCTGCCCGCGCCGAGGTAGGTTTTCTTGCGACCCCAATCGCGGGCGAGAGCGCGCACTTCGCGCGCCGGGATGCCGGTTTCGCCTTCCTGCCACTCGGGAGATTTGGGCGTGTTGTCGCTGCGCCCGAGGATGTAGTCCTTCCACTCCTCGAACCCGACCGAGCGCTTTTCCACGAACGCCTTGTCGTAGAGCCCCTCGGTGATCCATACATGGCACAGCGCTTGCGCCAGCGCCGCATCGGTGCCGGGTTTGGGCGCGAACCATTTGCCGCCCAACAACGCCGCCGTGTGATTCAGGTACGGATCGATGTGGACCATCTTGATGCCGAGCTCTTTGGCCCACGCGCGGCGGACGGTGCCCTCATAGCCGTAGGTCTTGTCCGGATCGCTGGACCAGAACACGATCATCTCGGCCTCTTTCAGGCAGTCCTCGACCGTGCCGTAAAACTCCGGCGTGCCAAGGCGCATGCTGTTGCCCCAGTGGTGCATCGCGCCCCAGAACCAGCCTTCCCAGCTGTCGGGGCTGCCCATGACCTTGGTGCAGCCGACGAGGTTGATGAACCGGCCGAAGGCGCTGAGGTAGTGGCCGAAGTTGCCCCATTGATGGTGCGAGCCGCTGTTGGCCAAGATCGCGCCGCGGCCCTTGCTCTTGGCGCGCTTAATCTCCTCGACGACGATGGTGAGCGCCTCATCCCAGCTGATGGGCACGAATTTCGATTTGCCGCGATTTTGAATGTTGCGGTTGCCGTTGGGATCGAAGTCCACGCGCTTCATGGGCGTGAGAATGCGGTCTTGGGAATAAACCATGGACTTCAACGCCAAGCCGTGAGCGGCCAAGGATGTCTTGCGCGGCGGCGTGAACGTCTTGCCGCGCGCGGTGATGGACCACGACGGCGCATCATCCTTGTCGAATTCCATCGGGGTGATGCGGATGATCTTGCCGTCCTTGACGTACACGAAGATCGGCCCGCCGTTGGTGCCGTTGGTGTAGCGCATGACGCCGTTGCCGACGTCGGTGCCGCTTTTCCAGCCGACCGTGGTCATGAATGTCAGGGTGGCGGCGAACCACACAACCAATTCGTCGGGCCCGTCCATGCCGACCTTGAAATTCTTCGCTGCGTCGATGCGGGTGAGCTGGTCGAAGGGCGGGGTCAGAAACTCGGCCGCGACCGCACGGTTCTGGAAGAACAACGACAGTTCTGGCTTCGCGTGGATGCCGCTGCCCGACGTGATCTTGCCGCCCTTGAACTGGATCCAGCGCCCGGCGGAATTATCCTGCAATTTGAACTGCGCAATGACGTCGCGCTCGCGCACACGCGCCGCAAAGGCGGGGTAGAACCTCACCGCCAATTTCAAGGCCTGGACCAGTCCCCAAAGCAGGAGCGAAAATTTCATGTGTTCATCCTGTATTGATCTGCAGCACGACTCGTGGCGATCAACAAAAGCCTTCGATCAGCCTGCGTCAAGCGACTGTGTCAAATGTCTAAAAATATGTGACTTCGCCCAGCGTCGGGACTGGGGCGATATTATCCGATGAATTGCCCCATCAGCCGGGAATTGGACCCATTGGCATATAAGGTCTTGCGCGGGCCATGCTGCGGCCACGGCCGGTTTTCGTCCAGAAAAGGCCCGCCCCGACGCCGGCCAGGATCACCGGCGTCGGAGCCATGGGCTTTATTACACCATGTCGAAGCGGTCGTTGGTCATCACCTTGGTCCAGGCGGCGGCGAAGTCGCGCACGAACTTCTCCTTGGCGTCGTTCTGGGCATAGACCTCGGCGAGCGCGCGCAGCTGCGAGTTGGAGCCGAAGACTAGGTCGACGCGCGTGGCGGTCCATTTCATGTCGCCGGTCTTACGGTTGCGGCCTTCAAAAACATCACCAGCCGCCGTGGCGGGCTTCCACGTGGTACCCATGTCGAGCAGGTTGACGAAGAAATCGTTCGTTAGCTGGCCGACGCGCTGGGTGAACACGCCGTGCTTGGACCCGTTTACGTTCGCGCCCAGCACGCGCAAGCCGCCGACCAGCGCGGTCATTTCCGGGGCGCCGAGGTTGAGCAGCTGCGCCTTATCGATCAGCATCTCCTCTGCGCCCAAGGTGTAGGCTGCTTTTTGGAAATTGCGGAAGCCGTCGGCCTGCGGCTCAAGCACCGCGAAGGAGTCCACATCGGTCTGCTTTTGCGTGGCGTCGGTGCGCCCCGGCGCGAAGGGCAAATCCACCGTAACTCCGGCGGCTTTGGCAGCCTGCTCGACGGCTGCGTTGCCGCCCAGCACGATCAGATCGGCCATGGAGACCTTTTTAGTGTCGGCCTTGTTGAAGGCCTTCTGGATGTCCTCCAGCTTGGCCAGCACTTTGGCCAGTTGCTTGGGCTGGTTGGCTTCCCAGTCCTTCTGCGGGGCGAGGCGGATGCGCGCACCATTGGCCCCGCCGCGCTTGTCCGAGCCGCGGAAGGTCGACGCCGAGGCCCAGGCGGTGGACACCAGCTCGCTGACCGACAAACCGCTGGCGAGAATTTTCGCCTTCAGATCGGTGGCGTCCTTGGCGTCGATCAACGCATGATCGACGGCAGGCAGCGGATCCTGCCAGATCAAATCTTCCTTGGGCACCTCGGGGCCGAGGTAGCGGACCTTGGGGCCCATGTCGCGGTGGGTCAGCTTGAACCACGCACGTGCAAACGCGTCGGCGAACTGATCGGGGTTCTTGTGAAAGCGCCGCGAAATCGGCTCGAAGGTCTTGTCGAAGCGCAGCGACAAATCCGCCGTGGTCATCATCGGGGGGCTAACCTTGCCGGGGTCATGCGCGTCGGGAATCAGGTCCTCGCCCTTGACGTTCTTCGGGATCCACTGGTGCGCGCCGGCGGGGCTTTTGGTCAGTTCCCACTCATAACCAAACAACATGTCGAAATAGCCGTTGTCCCATTTGGTGGGGTTGGGCTTCCACGCACCCTCGATGCCGCTGGTGGTGGTGTGCACGCCCTTGCCGCTGCCAAGCTTGTTGATCCAGCCCAGGCCCTGATTTTCGATCGACGCGGCTTCGGGTTCCGGGCCGACCAGCTTGGGATCGCCTGCGCCGTGGGCCTTGCCGAAGGTATGCCCACCGGCCACCAGAGCCACGGTTTCTTCGTCGTTCATGCCCATGCGGCCGAAGGTCTCGCGCACGTCGCGGCCTGAAGCCACCGGGTCGGGCTTGCCGTCGGGGCCTTCGGGATTGACGTAGATCAGGCCCATCTGCACCGCGGCCAGCGGGTTTTCCAGTTGGCGGTCGCCGCTGTAGCGCTTGTTGCCCAGCCACTCGGTCTCGGCACCCCAGTAAATGTCTTCCTCGGGCTGCCAGATGTCGACGCGGCCTGCTCCAAATCCAAAAGTCTTGAAGCCCATGGATTCCAGCGCGACGTTGCCCGCCAGGATCATCAAATCGCCCCAGGAAATGGCATTGCCGTACTTTTGCTTGATGGGCCACAGCAAGCGGCGCGCCTTGTCGAGGTTGCCGTTATCGGGCCAGCTGTTGAGCGGCGCGAAACGCTGGTTGCCCGTGCCGCCGCCGCCCCGGCCGTCGCCGGTGCGGTAGGTGCCGGCACTATGCCACGCCATGCGGATGAACAGGCCGCCGTAGTGGCCCCAATCGGCGGGCCACCAGTCTTGGCTGTCGGTCATCAACGCCAGCAGGTCTTTCTTCAGCGCGGCGTAATCCAGCTTCTTGAAGGCCTCGGCGTATTTGAAGTTCCGATCCATCGGGTTGGAGGCCGGTGCGTGCTGATGCAAGATGCCGAGCTTGACCTGCGCGGGCCACCAGTCGTGGCCGGAGCCCCCGCCGCCGGCGGCCGTCTCGGCCGCGCCGGCGGCGTTGAACGATGCGCCGCCCGCCGTGGCGGCGGCCGCGGCGAGCGCGGTGGTGGCGCTCAGGACGTTGCGGCGGCTGGTTCCGGTGTGGCCCATGGGGCAGCTGGCGGGGGTCGACATGGCAGTCTCCATCGGTTGCGGGGCAATCAGTGATCGATCAAGATTAGATTCGTTCTAATCAAGAGTCTAATGGAGATTGACCGGACAAACCCCAACGCAACGAGATTTTCTGCCGCCGTCGGCGTAAGGTCATATAAAGATCGTTGAAAGGAAACCGTCACATGACGCCGAGGCTTTTGCTGAGCGTTTGCGCCGCTGTGCTGTTCACGCTTGCCGCGGCCCAGGCCCAAACGACACCTGGTCAAGCACCGAATCCCCCTGAGGGATTTAAGCCCATCGCCTTCATGGCGGGGTCGTGCTGGGAAGGCCCGTTACCGGATTTTGTGGCCGCATCGACCGGCGTGGGTCCGCGCTCGGTCACACACTGCGTGCGCTGGCGGCTGGAAAACCAGGTGCTGACCGACACGCTGGTCATGGACGGGCTCAGCCCGCCGGTGCGCGGCGAGACCAACTATTATTGGGACGCGGAGACCAAGACCCTGCGCTACATCTTCTGGTCCATCGCCGGGTCGTATTCCACGGGCACGATGCGGACCGACGGGCCGACGATGATCTTCGACGATGAGCGCCTGATCGGCGGCAGCCGGGGGACCGTGCAATTCACGACCACCTGGACGCCGTCCGGGCCTGATGCCTTCGTGCAGAACCGCCAGCGGCGCAACGCCGACGGCACCTGGACGACCAGCGCGACGGGCACCTTCACCCGCAAGCCGATGCGATAGAAAAAAGGGCGGTCCTTACGGGACCGCCCTTTTGTATTCGATATGTGAAGCGCCCGTGTTACTCGGCGGCCTTGGCGTGCTCGGCACCCGGGCGGAACACCGGCCGGCGCGGGGCCGGCAGGTAGGTTTCTTTTTCGCAGTTGGCGAGCGTCTGCGACAGCGCGGGCCCTAAGTCGAACACCGGCAGCTTAGCGGGCTGCTTGCCCTTGATCTCGGCGCGCAGCGTCTTGGTCTCGGCGTCGTTGACCGAACCATCGGCGTTGACCACCACGCCGTAGCGGCGGGCGCCATCTGGCGTGACGAGGCCGCGGCGCACGTCAGCGGCCACCATCGAGGCTTCGCGCTCGATCGGGTTGCCCCAACCGCCGCCGCCCCAGGTGATGAACGACAAGATGTCGCCCTTCTTCACCTTGACGTTGTCGCACTTGGACTGGTGCCACTCGATCGACGTGCCGGGCTTGGAGTTGCCGGTCACGAGATACGTGTTCTTCTCGGGACTGAACGTCACCTCGCCGCCGCCGTAGCCGCCGCGGTGAAGGATCTTGACCGAACGGCCGCCGGTGGTGCCGCCGTTGACGCCCCAGGGGTACGTCAGCCAGCGGTCGTCGTGGATCGAGATTTCACCGTCTTCCAGGAAGCAGTAGTCGACGCGCAGCGCGTTACCGCCGCGGGTTTTGCCCGCGCCGCCGGTGTCGGCGATGGTCTCATGCCGTTCAATACGCAGCGGGAAGTAGGCTTCCAGATATTCCTGGGGGACGTTGGTGAACGAGGGCCACATGGAGTGACCGTCGGGTCCGTCGCCGAAGGGTTTGGCCGGAATGCCGCCGAAGCCGATCTGATACAGCTGGTACCACTCGCCCTTGGCGTTGTTGCCCGAGTACATGAAGTGCGGCGAGGACGAGAAGCCCGCCGCGCACAGGAAGTCGGGGTTTTTCTGGCCCAGCAACGCGGCGAACGTGTCGAAGATGCGCCCCAAGGCATGGGTGCGGCACGACAACGCCGCCGGGAAATTCGGCTTCAGCAGCGTGCCTTGCGGAATGCGCACGTCCACGAGGTCATAGTAGCCGTCGTTGAACAAGATCTGGGGGTCGAACACCATGATCATGTAGATGCCCCAGAACATCTTGAGCATGTTTTCGTTGAGGTAGAAGTTGATCGAGCCGATGGCCTGCGGATCGGTGCCGGCCCAATCGAGAATAACCTTATGGCCTTCGCGCCACATGGTGCACTTGATCTTGTAGGGGCCGTAGCCGCGGCCGTCGTCGTCGACGTAATCCTCGAACGACACGGGTGATTCACTGATCGCCTTGTCAATCAGGATGCCCACCGCGCGCTTGTTACGGTCGAGCGCGGCCTGGCAGGCGGCGACGTAAACGTCGTCGCCGAAGCGTACGCACATTTCCTTGACGCGCTTTTCCGCGACACGGCAGGCGGCCAGCACGGCGTTGAGGTCGGAGCGGTTCCAGGTCGGCAGGCGCACCTGGTTGAGCATCACTTCCAGGATGGTTTCCTGCAGCACGCCCTTTTTGTAGAGCTTGGTGGGCGGAGTGACGAGGCCTTCCTCGAAGATGGTCGTGGCGTCGGTGGGCATCGAGCCCGGCACCTTGCCCCCGTTGTCGGTCATATGGCCGAAGTGGCACGACCAGCTGACCAAACGCCCGCTGAAGAAGATCGGCAGGATGATCAGCCAATCGTTGGCGTGGCTGATGGCGCCTTCGACCTTGTAGGGATCGTTGGTGAAGAAGACGTCGCCTTCTTCGATGGTGCCGTCGTAGTTGTTCAGGAAGCCCATGATGAACGAGCCGAACTGGCCCACCACCATCTTGCCGTCCTTGTTGGCGATCAGCGGGAAGGCGTCGTGCTGCTCGCGAATGCCCGGCGACATCGCGGTGCGGAACACGGTGGCGTCCATCTCGAAGCGCGCGTTGCGCAGCGCGCTTTCGATGATATCCAGCGTGATCGGGTCGATGGCGACCTTCTTGAACGGCTTCTTATTGGTCTCGATGATTTGTGCTTTGATGGTCATGTGTTGACCTCCCATTCCGACCGTTAACGCTTCTTCTTCGACTTATTTTTCGCCTGGGCCTTGGCGGCAGGCTTGGCTTTCGCCTTTGCCTTCGCGGCCTTGGCCTTGCCGCCCGATGGCGCGGTCATTCCGGCTTTGGGCTTCATGCCTTTCGGCGTGATCAAGATGCAACCGACGTGGTCAACCGTGCCCATGCAGTCGGCGAGGATGACGGTGGTTGAGTCAAACTCGGTGACGATGGCTGGGCCTTGAATGACGTTGCCGGCCTTCAGTTTGGCGCGGTCGTAAATCTTGGCTTTGTACTTTTTGCCTTCGTCCCAAAAGTCATGATTCGCGTTGATCACGGCGGCCTTGGGATCGGTGCCACCCTTGCCGACGCGGATGGCTTTGACGTTCGGGTATTCACCCACGACCACCGCGCGCAGGTTGACGATTTCGTGCTCGGCGTCGAGCGCGAAGGTGAACTGCCGGGTATGGAAGGCGTCGAAGTCCTTGCCGGCTTGCACCAGGCCGTTCTTCTCGAAGCCGTCGGGCTTGCAGCCGATAGGCACGGAGAAGCCTTGTCCGGTGTAGCGCAGATCGACTTCCCAGATGATGGTCTGTTCTTTGACCGGGATGCCTTCCTTGATCAGGCTGTCTTGGGCCTGCTTGGTCAGCGCCTTGAGGATGCCCGTGACTTCCTTATTGGACGTCTCGGAGTAGCGGCGCACGAAAGTCTGCGAGGCCTCGTTGCGCGCGCGCGTCGTCGCATCACCATAAGCGCACAACACGCCCGGACCCGGCGGGATGATGACGGGCCACGAGCCCGACAACTTGCCCAGCGCGTTGGCATGCAGCGGACCAGCACCACCGAAGGCCACCAGCGCGAAGTCGCGAGGATCGTAGCCTTGCTCGATCGACACCAGGCGCAGCGCGCCGAACATGTTTTCGTTGACGATCTTGACGATGCCCTCGGCCGCGGTTTCGACCGAGATCTTCAGCGCGTCGCCGACCTTTTTGCAGGCCGCGCGCGAGGCCGCAACGTCGAGCTTCATCTCGCCGCCGATCAGCGACGGGGGCAAGTGGCCCAGCACGACGTTGGCGTCGGTCACGGCGGGTTCGGTACCGCCCTTGCCGTAGCAGGCCGGTCCGGGCATCGCGCCTGCACTTTGCGGGCCGACTCGCAATGCCCCGGTCAGTTCTGGGACCGCGGCGATGGAACCACCACCCGCACCCACAGTACGCACGTCCAACGACGACGCGCGCACGGTGACGTCACCGACTTTGGTTTCACGGCGCAGCTGCGGCTCGCCGTTTTCAATCAGCGCCACGTCGGTGGACGTGCCGCCCATGTCGAAGGTCAGCAGGTTCTTGAAGCCCGACTGGCGCGAGACCCACAAGGCACCCGCGACGCCGCCGGCAGGGCCCGACATCATCAAGGCGACGGGCTGGTCGGCGGCGTTGCCGAAGGCCATCAGGCCGCCGTCGGAGCGCAGCACCTTGTACTTCGCCTTCATCTTGCGGCTGGCGAAGGTGTTTTCCAGGTTCTTCAGGTAACGGCTGACGGTGGGACGGACGTAGGAGTTGGCCACCGCCGTGAGGGTGCGTTCGTACTCGTACATTTCGGGCAGCACTTCATGGCTGAGGCTGACCGGCACCTCCGGAAACTCTTGTTTGATGATCTCGCGGATCTTCTTCTCATGATCGCCGTTGGCAAACGAGTTGATCAGCGAGACGGTGATGGCCTGGACCTTATTGGCCTTGAGCTTGCGCACCGCTTCGCGCACGGACTCTTCATTGACGGGGCGAACCACGTCGCCGCGCGCGCCGATGCGCTCTTTCACTTCGACGGTGTTGTCGAGCAGCGCCAAGGGCAGCGGCTTGTTCCAGATGATCCAGCCGGCCAGGCCGCCGGGCACGAACGAACGCGCGATCTGCAGAACTTGGCGATACCCTTCGGTCACGATCAAACCGACCAGGGCGCCCTTGCCTTCCAGCACGGCGTTGGTGGCGACCGTCGTGCCATGCATGAATTCGGTGACTTCCGAAACGTCGATGCCCGCATCCTTGCAGATGCGCTCGATGCCGGTCATGACGCCGATCGACTGGTCTTGCGGAGTGGAGGGGGTCTTGGCGCGATAAGTCTCGCCGGTGGCTTCGTTAATCAAAAGGAGGTCGGTAAAGGTCCCTCCAACGTCACATCCCAAACGATACGTCATGGTGTCGCGCGTCCCTCGCTGTGCATTTTATGGAATGGGCTTACGCCGCATTGAGGCCTGAAAAAGCGCGGTCTCCCGCCCTCGTCCAGCCCATCGGCGCAAACCTAGTCAATGCGTCCGGCAAAGGCGAATCGGAAAAGATCGCCCGCCCCACCCCGTCCGGAAGCGGCGTTGAGTTAGCCGAAATCTGATGGGTTTGCCAGCACTTCCGCCCCCGCAACCAAACCGTCTTATGCGGCCCTGGCGACGTCCGGAAACACCCCGGCGCGTCCCAACATGGCGGGGATCGGCTTGCCGAGTCGGTCTTCCACCCACTGGGCGGTGGCGATGACCTTTTTGATGTCCACGCCCGTCTCGACGTTCATGCGGTTGAGCATATAGATCAGGTCTTCCAAGGGGATATTGCCCGTGGCACGGGGGGCGAAGGGGCAGCCGCCGATGCCGCCCGTGGAGGCATCGAGGAAATCCACCCCCGCCATGACGGCGGCGTAGGCGTTGGCCAGTCCCGTGTTACGCGTGTTGTGCAGATGCACGCGGATCGGCGTGCCGGGAATGGCGGCTTTGACTTTTGTCACGAGTTCCGTGACCCGCACCGGGTCCGCGCAGCCGATGGTGTCGGCCAGGGCCACCTCGTCGGGGTTCACCTCAGCGCATCTTTTGGCGATATCGACCACGCGGTCGATGGGCACTTCGCCTTCAAACGGACAGCCGAACGACGCGCCGATGGTCACCGAGGTCTTGAAGCCCTCGGACTTGGCCACGCGGCCGACCTCTTGCCAGGCCGTCACGGTCTCAGCCGAGGTCATGCCCTGGTTCTTGGTGGCGAAGGTGTCGGTGGCCACGACCGCATAGCCCATTTCGTCGCATTTGGCGTCGCGGGCACGCTCGAAGCCCTTCATGTTCAAGATGAGGCCGATGTAGCTGGCTCGGCCGTCGCGCGGCACCTGGGAGAGCACGGCCTCGGCGTCGGCCATCTGCGGAACCCTTTTGGGATTCACGAAGCTGGCCACCTCGATGCGCGTCAATCCTGCGTCGATGCTGCGCTTGATGAACTCCACCTTTTCCTCGGTGGGCATGATCTTGGGTTCGCTTTGCAGGCCGTCGCGGGGGCCCACTTCGACCAAGGTGACTTTCTTTTTCATGTCGCGCTCCCGATCCTGATCCCAATTCAGCCTAGTTTACCCGCGCCCGCTTGCCAGCGCCAAGCCGCCCCGCTATAGGCCGAAGCAGGGCGGTGACGGTTCACTTATATAGGGTGCCGCCGTCGAAGGGCAAAATAAGGGGACACGGATCATGGCTGGTGAAAACGGCCCGTTGACGGGCTTGCGGTTGATCGAAATGGGCCAGCTTCTGGCCGGGCCGTTCTGCGGTCAGCTGATGGCCGACTTCGGCGCGGAAGTCATCAAGATCGAGCAGCCCAAGCTGGGCGACCCGATGCGCGAATGGGGCCGGGAAAAGTCCGGCGGCAAGTCGCTGTGGTGGCCGGTGGTGGCGCGCAACAAGAAATCGATCACGCTCAATGCCCGCGTGCCCGAGGGCCAGGAGATCATCAAGCAGCTGGTGAAAAAGTCGGACTTCTTGCTCGAGAATTTCCGCCCGACCACCATGGAAAAGTGGAACCTGGGCTACGAGCAGCTTGCGGCGATCAACCCCGGAATCATCATGGTGCGCGTCTCGGGCTACGGCCAGACGGGCCCCTACTCGCCCAAGGCCGGCTACGCCGCCGTCGGCGAAGCCATGGGCGGCTTGCGTTATGTCGTGGGCGATCCGTCCACGCCGCCCAGCCGGGTCGGCATTTCCTTGGGCGATACCACGGCGGCCACGTATGCGTGCATGGGCGCGCTGATGGCACTGCATCATCGCCATGTCACGGGCCGCGGCCAGGTGGTCGACTCAGCGATCTATGAATCGGTGCTGCAACTGATGGAATCGCTGATCACCGAGTACGACAAGGTCGGCTACATCCGCGAGCGTACGGGCTCAATCCTGCCCAACGTGGCACCCTCGAACGTTTATCCGGCCAAGGACGGCAACTTCCTGATCGCCGCCAACCAGGACACGGTGTTCCGCCGTCTGGCCGAAGCCATGGGCCGGCCCGAGCTGGGTACCGACGAGAAGTACGCCACGCACACCGCGCGCGGCGCACGCCAGAAGGAACTCGACGACATGATCGGCGAGTGGACCAAGACCAAGACCGTGAAGGAACTCGAAGCGCTGATGGAAAAGGCCGGCGTGCCATCGGGCCTGATCTACCGCGCACCCGAGATGCTGGCCGATGCGCACTTCAAGGCGCGCGAAGCCATCGTCGAGGTCGCCGACAAGAACCTCGGCAAGCTGAAGATGCAGAGCACCTTCCCCAAACTGTCCGCGACGCCCGGCAAGGTGCGTTGGACCGGACCGGAATTGGGCGAGCACAACGAAGAAGTGTACGGGGCCATCCTCGGCATGGATGCAAAGACGATGAAAGACTACCAGGAGCGCGGGATTATCTAATCGCGCTTCTACCTCAGATCGCATCAGGGCCCGGTCTTCTCAACCGGGCCTTTTCTTTTGCGGGAAAAAGGCGTCTGCTCCCGCGCGCATTCCTCCGCGCGGCGACAACGGTAGTTTGGTTCGGTTGATAAAATGGTTCTGAGTTCGTCCGCGGCGGTGCAAAAATTTATCTCCCATTGGCGCTTCTTGCAGAACGGACGGATCATGCCCGATCTGCAGGATTTCTTGGGCGAGCCGCTGCCCGAGCTGCAGCCCTTCGTGATCCTGCTCGATGTTGTCTCGGTCACGGAAGTCAACATCCGCCTGATGGGAACCGGCCTGGTTCAACTCACGGGGCGCGAGCTGACCAGGACCAACTCGCTCGACATCTACGCCCCGCATCTGAAGAAAAGCGTCGGCGTGGCGTGCATGACCATGCACACGCACCCGTGCGGTCAGATCTCCGAGCGCATGGTCAACACCGCTTCGGGGCTCGTGATGCCGGCCACCAGCGTGGCGCTACCGCTGACGACGAAAAAAGGTGCCGGCTGCCTCGCGGCCTACACCAACACCCGCGAGCCGGTGGCGACGGGTGATTCCATGATCGTGGTGCACGACATCATGTCGCGCGAATGGATCGACATCGGCGCGGGCACGCCAGCCGACAAATAGCGGCTGACTTGACTCGTCCGCGCGGCTGTCCCTAAACCAACCCACCTCAGCCGGGAGACGCACGATGACCGACAAGACGCCCCTTAATCAGGATTACGGCAAGGCCGGTTTCGGCGGACGGCTGGATTTCGGCAAAACGCCGGCGCTGCTGCACATCGACTTCGCGCGCGCCTACATCGACAAGTCGTGCAGCCTTTATGCCGGCGTCGAAGCTTCCGCCGTCGCTGCGCGCGAAGTGCTGGCCGAGGCGCGCAAGGCGGGCATCATGATCATTCACACGCGCGTGGAGTTCACCCCCGGCGGGGCGGACGGCGGGGTGTTCTTCCGCAAGGTGCCGGCGTTGAAGAACTTCGAGCGCGGCAGCCCCTTCGGCCAATTCGTCGAAGGCCTGGAACCCCTGCCCAGCGAAGTCGTGATCACCAAGCAATATGCATCGGCTTATTTCGGCACCAATCTGGCGGCGACCCTAACGGCGGCGGGCGTGGACACCGTGCTGCTGGCGGGCTGGAGCACGTCTGGCTGCGTACGGGCCTCGGCGCTGGACACATGCCAAAGCGGTTTCGTGCCCATCGTTATCCGCGAAGCGGTCGGCGACCGACATCAGTCACCGCATGAAGCCAACTTGTTCGACCTGCAGGCGAAGTACGCCGAGGTCAAAGGCAAGGACGAAGTGATTGCGTATCTGCGCAATTTGCGGCGGGTGAACTAGCTTTTTGCGTCGCCGAAAGGGCCGAATTTCGCTGTTCACCCATTGGTTTAGGCGCGCCGATGGCGTTGTGGGCGCACGCCCCGATATGCTGGTTTAGCCCCACTCTGGGCCCGCTTGGGGGAGCGGCCCGGGGACGTGAACTGGGGCTATGTTTGCCATGCGCGACGTCAAAATTGTCCTGATCGGAGCCGGCATCGGCGGGCTGACGGCCGCCCTTGCCTTGCAGAGCCGCGGCTTCAAGGTCGCGGTCTATGAACAGGCGCCCAAGCTGGCCGAAGTCGGCGCAGGCCTGACGCTGAGCCCCAACGCCACGCATGCGCTGGAGTCCATCGGCCTGGGGCCGCGCCTGGCGCGCGAAGCCTCGCGCCCCCCGCGCCAGGCCGTGCTGCACTACCGCACGGGTCAAATTCTGGTCGATCAGGAACGCGGTGATCTGCCCAAGAAGCAGTACGGCGCGGACTATTACCAGATCCACCGCGCCGACCTGCACACCATGCTGGCCGAGGCCGTGGCGGCGAACGATCCGTCCGCGATTCACCTGGGGCATGCCTTCGCCGGCCTCTCGCAAAATGACAACGCCGTCGATGTGACGTTCTCGAACGGCGCGGCCGTCACCGCCGACGTGGTGATCGGCTGCGACGGCATCAAATCGGCCGTGCGTGACGTGCTGTGGGGCAAGGTCGCGCCGCGCTTCACCGGCAACATCGCCTGGCGCGGGCTGGTGCCCATCGACCGGCTACCCAAGGGCTTCAAGATCGAGCCGGCCTCGGCGGCGGCGGTGGGCGTCAAGCACAGCATGGCGCGCTACCTGATCCGCGACGGCACCGTACTGAACTACGTCGCCTTCGCCGAGAAAGCGGGCTGGGAGGTGGAAAGCTGGGCGGTGCGCTCGGAGGTGTCCGAACTGCTTGCCGAGTTTCACGACTGGCACGAGTCCTTCCGCACGTTCCTGGCCGCGACGCCGCCTGAATTGTGCTTCAAGTGGGCGATCCACGACCGCGACCCCCTGCCGCAGTGGACCAAGAACCGCGTGACGCTGCTGGGCGACGCCGCCCACCCGATGCTGCCGTTCTTAGGGATGGGCGCAGCTTCAGGGATCGAGGATGCCGTGGTGCTGGCGCGCGCCTTCCAGGCCGCCCAAACCATCCGCGAGGCCCTGAGCCGGTATGAAGACGCCCGGCGCGAACGCGCAACGTTCATCCAGATGGCCTCGCGCGAGGCCCAAACCAGACTTCAAGGCGGCAAGGTCGACGCCTACTCCAAGAAGGAACACAAGAACGAGGAGTTCCTGGGGCTGTTCAACTACAACCCGGCCACGGTCGCGGTGTAGACTCTTTGTTGGTCGCATTTTCCACGCCAAGCGGAAGTCCACTTCTCGGGAAAATGCTCTGGAATCCTCTTGGAATCGGTGGCCAATGGGCTTAGCTCTCAGCCGAATAGCCACCCGAGAGGATCCCCGCCATGTCCACCCCGACCGTCCGTTTGCCCCGCGTCGCCAAAGGTAAGCGCCCGCAATTTTTTGACGACCCCGCCATCGATCAGATGATGACCTTCATCATCGAACTTTCGGCCGAAGTGTCCGTGGTCTACGACCGTTTGGACACGGTCGAGCGGCTGTTGGATGCGAAAGGCACCATCTCGCGCGCGGATATCGAGGCCTACCGCGCCAATGAAACGGTGGAGGCTGAACGCATGGCCCGCCGCGACTCGTATTTGAAGCGCGTGTTCCGCATGCATCAAAACGCCGCACCCCAGAAGGCGGAAAAGCCCAAAGCCGCCGCCAAGCCGAAAGCCAAGGCCAAACCCAAGGCCAAGAAGCGCCGCAAATAAATAATCTGACGCCGATCATTCCTGACCAACAGGTGATCGGTTACCATTGGGTGCTGGTTCGGGGGCAACTCAGATACGATGTTGCCCTCCATTCGCCGGGATTTATATGAATCCCACCTCTAATGCCGGGAGACCGCCATGATACCGCAAAACATGCACGCGATGTTCGCCAAGCCCAACCACGACGAAGCTTCGCGCCAGAATTTCGTCAACGACTTCCGCGTTCATCTGGCCAGCAAGGTGTTTCCCGGCACCTTCCCCGCCTATTTCGGCCGCGTGCTGCCGGCCTTCATCAAGACCCAGGGGCGCGAGCCGAAAGACCGCCACGAAGTCCGCAAGGTGATGACGAAGGATCCTTACTATCAGCTGTGGAGCGCCATGCAACGCAACAGCCAGGAGATGATCTGGGATTCCGTCATCGACAGCGTCGAGCGCCAACTGCCCGACCTGCTGAAGAAGGCCAAAGACTTGAAGGGCAAAGGTTCTTTGACGTTGAACCCCAACGTCGAAGTGCCGAAGTATCACAACGCCGCCGACATTCACCTGCAGCCCGGCGCCTACCACACTGACACCACCGAGGACGATTTATCCGCGGGCGCGGTCTATGACCGCGGCACCTACATTTATTCCATGGGTGGCCTGGGCCAAGAGAACGACGGCCTGGGGCGCATCTTGCGTCAATTCTTCCGCAAGGAATTCCCCGACATGAAGGTCGAGCGCGCACTCGACATGGGCTGCACCATCGGCGGGTCGGTGACCTACTGGTCGACCAAGGAACCGAACACCGAGTTCCACGCCATCGACGTCGGCGCACCCTGCCTGCGCTACGGCCATGCACGCGCCAAGGCTGTGGGCGGTAACGTGCACTTCAGCCAGCAGAACGCCGAGAAGACCAATTTTCCCGACGGCAGCTTCGACCTCGTCACCTCGCACATTTTGCTGCACGAAACCTCGCGGCCCGCGATCTACAATATTTTCAAAGAGTGCTATCGCCTCCTCAAGCCGGGCGGCGTGATGATGCACCTCGACTTGCCGCAAGCCTTCGGCCAGAACCCGCTGGAAGGATTCCTGTGGGAGTGGGAGATCTACAACAACAACGAACACTTCTACGGTCAGCTGCGCGAACTGGACATCTCCGACGTGGTTAAAAAAGCCGGATTCGACGTGGCCAAGTTCAAGACGCATCAGGTGGCCAGCACCTGGGACGACGGCCAGACGCCGTATTCCAACGAGAACTTCACGTTCCCGGTCTACGTGGCAGTGAAGTAAGCAACAACACGCGAAAGCAAGGGAACCGCCATGGCCGACGACAAGAAACCCGTGAAACTGCCGCGCACCGCGAAGGGCAAAAAGCCGGTCTATTTCGACAGCACGACCGACAAGCTGCTCTCGATGGTCTTGACGCTGATGGGCGAAGTCTCGGTGATGCGCGACCGGCTCGATACGGTCGAACGGCTGGCGGCGAAGAAGGGCGTGTTCGCGCTCGACGACGTCGAAAACTACGAGCTGAGCGAAGAGGTCAACCGGGTCCGCGGCGAGCGCCGCGCGGCCTACATCGCGCGCGTCCTCAAGAGCGTGCAGGACGAACTCGACGCCCTGCAACAGCAAGGCGACGGCATGAACGTCGAGATGCCGCAACAATAGATCAGTTCGGATTGAACCCGACCACGGACGGTGCCGCGCCCGGCTTGGCGATGAGCACGTGGGCGTTGTCCACCGCCGTCCAGTTGCCTTCCTCGGCGTCCAAGGGTTCGGACACCGCCATCAACTGACCGCCGGCGAGAGAATAGAACAGCGTCGGCGGGTCCGGGTCGGTGGCATAGCGCAGCGCATAAAGCGTTTCACCGTCCGTCAGCGCCGCGGTCATGCGGAAGGGCTCGTCCACCTTCGCGCCCGCCATCGCCTTGAGCACCAGGCCGATGGTCTTGCTCAAGGCCGCGACGGGATCCTTGTCGAGGTTCTGGCCGAACAGCAGATAGAAAAACGCCTCGCTGTCGGTGGTTCCGACGCGGGCGTTGTAGACGTCGTCGCTGATCAAGGCATCCAGCGGGCGGCGCACCTTCTCATAGCCGCCGATCTGGCCGTTGTGCATGAACATCCACTTGTTGAAGGCGAACGGGTGGCAGTTGGCGATGGACGCCGCCGTGCCGGTGGACGCGCGCACATGGGCGAAAAACAGCCGAGACTGGATTTGGTGCGCGAGGCTGCGCAGGTTGGGGTCGTTCCACGCGGGGCGGGTTTCACGATAGATGCCCGGCAGTTCGCGTTGAGCGTACCAGCCGATGCCCGAACCGTCGCCATTGGTCGGCGTGCGGGCGCGGCGCGCCGAGAGGCTTTGCCGTACCAGCGAGTTTTCCGGTTCGTAGATCAACTTTTCCAGATAGATCGGCTGGCCGAGATACGTGATCCATCTACACATAATCACGCCCTCCAAAAGTGCCGCGTGAACAGCACCAACACCGTGAACAGTTCGAGGCGGCCCAGGAGCATGGCTGCCGACAACGTCCAAATGACGGTTTCAGGCAGCGAGCGGTAGTTTCCGGCGGGGCCTACGATCTCGCCCAGGCCCGGCCCGACGTTGCCCAGGCACGCCGCCACCGCCGAATAACTGGTCAACGGGTCGAGCCCGTGGGCGGCCAGAATGATCGTCATGCCCACCAGCGCGAACAAATAGGCCGCGACGAACGCGACCACCGACAAGGGCACGTCGGCGGGCACGGGCCGGCCGTTGTAGCGCTGCTGAAACACGCCGTGCGGCGTCACCAATTGACGCACGTAGCTTTTCAGCATTTCCCACAGCACCACGAAGCGCAGCATCTTGACGCCGCCGGAGGTGGAGCCGGTGCAGCCGCCGAACACCAGCAGGATGGCGAACATTACCAGCGGAAATCCGCCCCACGCCGCGTAGTCCTGGCTCATGTAGCCCGTGGTGCTGGCGACCGAAACGACGTTGAACAGCGCATGTTGAAAGCCGTCCCAAAAGGCGAAGCCCTTGTTGGCGGCCAGCCACGCCGCGATCACCATCGACACGACGAGGATCACGGCGGCGAACAGACGGATCTGTTCGTCCATCACCAGTTCGCGCCAATTGCCCTTGAGCGCGCGCAGATAGAGCATGAACGGCAGCGAGCCCAGGAACATGAAGACGATGCCGTTCCACATCACGACCGTGCCGGGCCATTTGGCCAGGGACATGTCGGAAGAAGAAAATCCGGCGGTAGCCACCGTCGTCATGGCGTGGAGGATGGCGTCGAAACCCGGCATGCCGCCGAACCAATAACCGAACGCGCAGAGCACGTTGAGCACGAGATAGACGCCGCCGGTGGCGATTGAAATCTCGCGTGCGCGCGGCAACACCTTGTCCATGCGGTCGGACGATTCCGTGCGCAGCAGCTGCATGCCGCCGACCTTCAGCAGCGGCAGCACGGCGATGGCCAACACGATGATCCCCAACCCGCCGATGAAGCACAGCAGGGCGCGCCACAACAAGATCCCCGGTGGCATGGCATCGAGACCCGTCAGCACGGACGCGCCCGTGGTCGTCAGCCCCGAGGTCGCCTCGAAAAAGGCGCCCGCGAAGCCCACCCCCACGTCGGCGAACATGAACGGCAGCGACCCGAACAGGCCCATGAACACCCAAGCCAGCGTGGTGAGCAGGAACGCCTGCTTGAGGTCGAGTGCCATCTTGGTGCGGCGGTTGGCCAGCACCAGGGCTATCCCAGAGAAGCCAGTGGCGATGGCCGAGGACCAGAACACCAGCCAGTCGTCGTTGCCTTCCGCCAGGTCCACCGCCGCAGGCAGCAGCATGAGGACGGCAAGGCCGGTGAGAAGCTGTCCGTTGATGTGAAGAATAGGCCTGAGATCAGGCATCGGGCGAGGAACAAGACCGTGAATGATAAGGTAGGGCCTATCCTATCACGCAGGCTGCCGCGCCGCACCGACATTCGGGCAAAATGCGGCCCCGGCTTGCGGGGCGCCGGGACGGTGGTTATACGGGCGCGAGCAAGATCAAACGAGAGGCCCATGGCCGAGACGCCCCAAACCCGCGCCGCCTACAAGCACTTCCTGGCCATTCCCACGCGCTGGAAGGACAACGACGTCTATCAGCACGTCAACAACACCGCGTACTACTCGTACTTCGACACGGTGATTAACGAGTATCTGATCCGCCAGGGCGGACTGGACTACGAGAACGGTGCCATCGTTGGCCTGGCCATCGAGACGCAGTGCAAGTTCCACAAGCCCATCAAGTTTCCGCAAGTGATCGACGCGGGCCTGCGCGTGGGCAGGTTGGGCAACTCCTCGGTGCGCTACGAGGTCGGCATCTTCATCGCCGGAGATGACGACTGCGCCGCCCACGGCCATTTCGTGCATGTCTTCGTTCAGCGCCCCGAGAACCGCCCCACCCCGATTCCGCCCAAACTGCGCGCGGCCATGGAAAGACTATTGGTGAACCCGTCATGAACAAGCATCGCAAGAAACTCCGCGACCTGATGGCCAAGCCCGGCATGATCGTCGCACCCGGCGGCGGCACGCCCTTGGACATCCGCCTGATCGAACAGGCCGGCTTCGAGGTCGCCTACATGACCGGGTATGGCGCTGCGTGTGTGCGCTACGGCGTGCCCGACATCGGCCTGTTGGGCAACGGCGAGCTGGAAGACACCGTGCGCGCCATGCGGCAGGTGAGCGATATTCCCCTCATCGTGGATTGCGACACCGGCTACGGCGACATCGCAAACGTCAAAAGAGTCGTGCAGGGCATGGAATCGCTCGGCGTCGCGGGCATTCAGCTTGAGGATCAGGTGTGGCCCAAGAAGTGCGGCCACATGGACGGCAAGTTCGTCGAGCCGCGCGACGTCGCGGTGCGCAAGATCAAGGCCGCCGTGGCCGCGCGCAGCGACACCGACATGGTCATCATCGCGCGCACCGATGCGCGCGGGCCCCTCGGCATGGACGAAGCCATGACGCGCGCCAAGATGTTCATGGACGCGGGTGCCGACATCATCTTCTTCGACGGGCCGCAGTCGCTCGACGAGCTGCACCAGATCTGCAAGGCGGGCATCGGCCCGCAGATGGCCAACATGTCCGAGACCGGCCTGACGCCGATTCTCTCGGCGAAAGAGTTGGAGGAGATCGGCTTCAAGCTGACCATCTGGCCCTCGACCACCTCGCGCATCGCCGTGAGGCAGGTGTCGGACTTCCTGAAACATCTCAAATCCACCGGCGATTCGCGGCCCTGGCTGGACCGCATGGCCTCGTTGTCCGAAACCAACGCAAAATTGGGACTAGGCGACGTCAAAGCCTTTGAAAAGACCATCACCGGCTGAGGTTTGCAGCCGCGCTCAAAACCCGAACGGGGCGTGGTTTTGCTTCACCCGCCGCCTTGCCTTGGGGCACAATGCCAGCAGGACAAGGAGAAAAACCCATGCCGGAAGGCGGGGCGAACCTCAACACCATCGACCAAGCCGAGATGATCCGCCGCGCGGCTGGTCTTGGGCCGAGGTTGCGCGCGCGACGCGCCCAGTCGCTGCACGACCGGCGGCTGTCAGACGCCACCATCGCCGACATGGGTGCGGCCGGGTTGTTCAAGATCATGCAGCCGAAAAAGTTCGGCGGTTATGAGCTGCCCTACGGCGCGCAAGTTTCGATCTCGGCCGAAGTCGCCCGCGGTTGCGGAGCGGCGGGCTGGATCACCTCGGTCATGGCCACGCATCACTGGATGATGGGCAAGTTCGAACCCCAAGCCCAGCAGGACGTGTGGGGCAATAACCCCGACGCCATCATCTGCTCGGCTTTTGGATTCTCCGAGGCCCAGGTCACGGCCGTGGACGGCGGCTGGCGCGCCTCGGGGCGCTGGACATTCTCCAGCGGTTCGCACGCGGCAAGCTGGGCCATGATCGGAATCCCTGTGGACCCCGCTCCTGCAAGACGGTTCGCGTTGGTGCCGCGCGCTGAGTTTCAGGTGCTCGACAACTGGCGCTCCGTGGCCCTCAGGGGCTCGGGCAGCAACGACATCGTGCTGAAAGATGCGTTCATCCCCGCGCACCGCACCATCGGCTTTGATGAGATCGACCGGCCTGATGCGCCGGGTGCCAAGATCAACCCGGGGCCGACGTACAGGCTACCCACCTTCAACGTCTTCAACCTGACGGGCGTGGGCCCGACGCTGGGCTTGGCGCACGGCGCGCTGGCCGCCTTCACCGAGAGCATGAAGCAACGACGCAACGTCTTCGGCTCCAAGATTCCGGAACTACAGAACATCCAAATGCGCACGTCGGAGGCCTCGGCCGAGATCGACGCCGCGCAAGTGCTGGCCGATCATCATGTCGCGGCCTTGCAGGACGCAGCCATTTCGGGCAGATGGCCCACGCGCGACTATTTGATGAAGCTGCAGCGCGACTGCGCCTACATCGGCAAGTTATGTCAGGGTGCGGTGGGGCGGCTGGTGGACGCCTCGGGTGCCGGCGGCCTGAACGAAGACAGCGACGTGCAGCTCAACCAAGCCGACATGAAGGGCGTGGGCGCGCACATCACCATGGGCTGGGACGCCAACTGCGTGCCTTACGGAAAATTCCTGCTCGGGATCGAGCATCGCGGACTGATTTGATTCGGAGAACGACATGATCGCCACCGCCGAGAAGAAACACGCCGTCACCGGCGAGGATTTGGTCAAGCGCGTCGCAGCACTTGCGCCGAAGCTGGCCGAGCGCCGTATGAAGGGTGTCAGCCTGCGCCGGCTGCCGGATGAAACCATGGCCGATCTGGTTGCAACGACCGCGCTACGTGCCTGCATGCCCGCGCGCTTCGGCGGCCACGAGCTGCCCTTCGGCACGCACACCGACGTCGCCATGGAACTGGCGCGGACCTGCGGCTCCACCGGCTGGGTGGCGGGCATCATCGGCAGCCACAACTGGTGGCTGGGCAAATACCAGATCGACGCCCAGCACGAGGTGTGGGGCGACGATCCCGATGCGTTGGTGGCCGCCGCGTTCGCCTCCAAGCCCGGCACGAAAGCTGTTGCAGTGGACGGCGGCTATCTGGTCAGCGGCGAGTGGATGTGGTGCAGCGGGGTGGATCATTGCGGCTGGTGCTCGCTGATGACCCCGGTGCCGCAGCCCAACGGACCGCCAGATTTGGTGATGGTGCTGATGAAGCGCGGTGACTACACGGTCAAGGACGTCTGGCACGTGCCCGGCATGAAGGCGACGGGCAGCAACAACGTCGTGGCGAATGAAGTATTCGTGCCTAAACACCGCGTCACGCGTATCGCCGAGCTGAACACCAAGGCCTCGCCGGGCCAGAAGCTGAACGACAGCTGGATCTACAAGCTGCCGATGCTCGACGTGTTCGGCTACTCGGTGTCCGGCCCGACGCTGGGCTGCGCGCGCGGCGCACTCGATGGCTTTGTCGCCAGCATGACCGGGCGTTCCAGCCTCGACGGCAGCAAGGTGACCGATCACCCCACGTTGCAGGCCCGCGTGGCGGAGTCCTCGGCCGAAATCGACGCGGCGCAATCTTTATATGACGCCGACATGGCGTTCATGCGCGTGGTGGCGCAAGGCGGACGCGACCTGACGCCCGGCGAAATCGCGCGGATCAAGCGCAACAGTTCGTATGTTTCGGTGCTGGCTAAGCGCGCCGCCGCCCGCCTGATCGAGGCCATGGGCGCCAACGGCGTGTCGGATTCCAACCCCGTGCAGATGGCGTTCGCCGACACCATGGCCGGGGCCTCGCACCGCGCGCTGAACTGGGACATCAACGGTGTGGCGTACGGCAAGGTGCTGTTCGGCGGGGTGTCCGACCCCAACGCCGAAGTGCTCAAGCGCCAGGCGGCCGCGGCGAAGTCGCTGACGCACTAAATCTAGAGCTCATCCTGGCCTGGGGCTCGGGGCCGTCCGACCATTATCCACCATTAAATGTCACGTTTTTAATGGTCGATATACCGCGGCGGTATATCCGCGGCCCGCGGATCAGCCCCTATATCTTCCGGGCTAGGGCCAGCAGATTTTCCATCTTCTCGTCGCAGATGCCCAGCTCCGTCAGATGCGCGACGATGTTGGCGAGGTAGTCGAGGCTTGAACCCTCGCTGCCGACCCCTTGCGCGATCAACCGCGCCTTCTTCTCGTCGGGCCAGTGCCCGGCGAATTGCGCGTGGGCGGCGTCGGGCAAATAGACCCGCGCGACGGCGCTGCGGCCGTCTTCGAACGTGATGGGCAGCCGGCGCGGGATATAGATGTAGGAAATCAGTTCACGTTCATCGAGGTAGGCGGTCACCTTTTCGATGTCGCCGCGCGCGATCTTGAAGGCCAAGCCCCGACACGCACCGCCCGGACTGAGGCCGCAGACCATGCCCGGCGTGTCCTTGGTGCCGCGATAATGGATCGAGGTCAGGCACATATCGCGGCTGAAGCCGTCCAGCCGCGCCGCTTTTTTTTCGATGAAATCGAAACCCGGCCGCCACATCAATGAGCCGTAGCCGAACACCCAAAAATCGTCAGGGTCGACCGGCGGGTCGGTGGCGGGAACCTGCGGAAACGAATTTGACATCGCCTGCTCGTCTCATGGCTGGGTTCATGCGTCAATCGCGTGGTAATGTCGAACCATGAGCACATCGTGGCGAAGACCGATTATTTTTATTTCGGCGCTCCTGGCGTCGGGCTGTATCGCCTACGGGGCGCTGTGGCTGATCACCGCCTCGACGCTGCAAAGCCAAGCACAACGATGGATCAACGATCAGAACCGGTCGGGGTTGTCGGTCACGCACGGCGGACCCCGCCTCGGCGGCTTTCCCGGCCGCGTGATCGTAACGTATCCGGCGTGGTCCATGTCCGAGCCCGGGCGCTGGTCGTGGACAACTCAGGCTATCGAGCTCTGGGCGCAACCCTGGCAACCCACGCGCTTCACCGTCGATCTGTCCGGGACGCATGAGGTGAGCGGCGTGTGGACACCCGTGGGCGTCGCCTCCGCCGAGCGCGCCGAGCTTCGTCCGAGCCTGGGCCTCGACGGCCGCCTCGGCGAAGTGGCGCTGAGTGTTGAGAAGTTCAGCTTAGGCCCGAAAGATATGCAGCCGCTGATTCAACTTTCAGCGGCGGCCTTGTCCGTCGCACGCTTGCCCGATCAAAGCGCGCCCGTGTCCCGGTTCAGCCTTTCGGTCGATGAATTTTCCGCACCGGGCTTAAGTGACTTCGGCGCGCTGGCTCCAGCCCTGAAAACCTTGCGTCTCACCGCCGATCTGATGGGCGAATTGACGCCCGGGCCCTTGCCCTCGGCCTTGGCGGCGTGGCGCGAAGGCGGCGGAACCGTCGAAGTGCGCGAGGCCTATCTCGAGTGGCCTCCGCTGAGCATCGCGGGCGCGGGCACACTGGCGCTGGACGAACAGTTGCAGCCCATCGGCGCCATGACCGCGAAATTCACGGGATTTTTCGAGACCATCGACGCGCTGACTGCGAAGGGTTTGGTGCGCACCTCCGATGCGGGCATGGCGCGAATCGTGCTGGGCATTCTGGCGCGCACCCCCCAAGGCGGCGGGCCTGCGGAAATCAACCTCGCGGTGACGGCGCAGAACCGCAAGCTTTACACCGGGCCCCTGCCGCTCATGGCTTTGCCTGACGTGATGTGGCCCGACGACCTGAGCGTGCCTTAAGGCTTGGTCTCAAACTTCTCGATGACCCATTTTTCCTGGGCGGCCTCGGCGTACCACTGCTTCACCGCCGGGTGATTCAGAATGGCGTCGCTGTAGGCGCGGCTGACGGGCTCAAGCTCGACGCTATACGTCTTGAAGCGCGTGACCACGGGCGCATACATCGCATCGGCGTTGCTGAACGCGCCGAACAAGAAGGGCCCACCCGCGCCGAATTGCGCCCGGCACTCATTCCACATGGCCTGAATACGCGCGATGTTGTCCTTGACCTCGGCGCTTGGATTGCCTGCCGGAAAAGTCTTACGCAGGTTCATGCTCATGGCCTGGCGCAAAGGCTGGAAACCCGCATGCATTTCCGACGATACCGCCCGCGCCACGGCGCGCGCATGGGGATCGGCGGGCCAGAACGGCTTGTCGTAATATGCGTCGGCCAGATATTCGAGGATGGCCAGCGACTCCCATACCTTGATGCCGCCGTGGATCAGGATCGGCACCTTGCCGGCGGCGGAGTACGCCTTGATTTTCTCCGGCCCACCCGGCTCGTACAGCGGCAGCACGGTTTCCTTGAACGTCAGTCCCTGCGCCTTCATGGCCAGCCACGGGCGCATGGACCACGACGAGTACGTCTTGTTGCCGATGATGAGATGCAGTTCGGTGGACATGAAAGCCTCGCTGAAATTGGAGCGCCCTTCTAGCAGGACGCGGCTTGGCGAAAATGACAATCAGCCGTCATTTACTGCCAGGTTTGGGCATATCCGCCTGCTTGGCGTCGATGACCCCGCGACGGATGGCCCGCGTGCGCGCAAAAAGCTTTTCCAGGCTGTCGCCGTCGCCGCGGCGGATGGCGCGTTGCAGGGCCGTCAGATCCTCGCTGAAGCGCTGCAAGACTTCTAGCACGGCCTCGCGGTTGTTCATGAAGATGTCGCGCCACATGACGGGGTCGGACGCTGCGATGCGGGTGAAATCGCGGAAACCCGAGGCGGAGTATTGGATGACTTCTTGTTTGAGGTCTTCGGCCAGGTCATCGGCGGTGCCGACGATGGTAAACGCGATCAGATGCGGCAGGTGCGAGGTGATGGCCAAAACTTTGTCATGATGCAGGGCCTGCATGGTCTGAATCTTCGAGCCCGCCGCGCGCCAGAACGCCGTGACCTTCTCCACCGCTGCGGCATCGGTCGTGGACAGCGGCGTGAGGATGCACCAGCGGCCTTGGAACACCTCGGCAAAGCCCGCCTCGGGCCCTGAGTGCTCGGTGCCCGCCAGCGGATGCGCGGGCACGAAATGCACACCCTTGGGAAGGTGCGGCGCGACGGCGTCGATCACCGCCTGCTTGACCGAGCCGACGTCGGTGATGATCGCGCCGGGCTTCAGGTGCGGGCCGATGATCTTGGCGATCTCGCCGTTGGTGCTGATGGGCGTGGCGATGACCACCAGGTCCGCGTTCTTCACGGCCGTGACGTAGTCTGGCGTCACCTCGTCGGCGATACCGAGTTTCAGGCAGGCATCGAGCGTTTCCTTGCGCCGAGCGCAGGCGACGATGGTGCCCGCCAGCTTGTCGCGCTTCATGACGCGCGCCATGGACGAGCCAATCAAACCGATGCCGATGAAAGCGACGCGGCCGAACAGTTCAGCCATGACGCGGCTCCATGAATTCAGAAAGTGCGTTCAGCAGCAACTCCATCTCATCGTCCGCGCCGATGGTGATGCGCAAGTGATGAGGCAGGCCGTAGTTCTCCACCCGGCGCGCGATGATGCCCCGCGACTGCAGAAAGTCATCGGCCGCCGCGGCGGTTTTGCCGTTTTTGCCGTCGAACAGCGCCAGGATGAAATTGCCCGACTCGCCCACGATGTTGAGGCCCAGTCCGCGCAGCCGTTGCAGCGCGATCTTCATCCACTTGGCGTTGTGCGCCTTGGCCTTGGCGATATGCGCGCGGTCGCGCATGGCCGCAGCACCGGCGGCTTGCGCCGGGCCCGAGACGTTGAACGGGCTGCGCAGCCGTTCCAACGTGTCGATGATCGCCTTGGGGCCGTAGCCCCAGCCCAGGCGCAAACCACCCAAGCCGTAGATTTTCGAGAACGTGCGGGTGATCACCGTGTTGGGCGTGGTGGTGGCCAAGGCCGTGCCGTCATCGTAATCGGTCGCGTCCATGAACTCGGCATAGGCCGCGTCGAGGATCAGCACGATGTCCTCGCGCAAGCCTGCGCGCAGCGCATCGACCGCGGCTTTGGGCAGATACGTGCCCGTCGGGTTGTTGGGATTGGCCAAGAACACGATCTTGGTGCGCGGGCTCACCGCGCTCAAAATCGCCGACACGTCGGCGGTGAGATTGCGCTCGGGCACCACCACGGGCTTGGCGCCCACACTCAAGGCATAGATGCCGTACATGAGAAAACCGTGGGCGGTGTGAATCACCTCATCGCCCGGCCCGGCGTAGGCGCGGCACAGCAGCGAGAGGATTTCGTCCGAGCCCGCGCCGCAGATGATGCGCGCCGGATCTAGCCCATGCACCTCGGCAATCGCCGCGCGCAACTCGCCCGAATCGCCGATGGGATAGCGGTGCAAGCTCGCCTGACGCTGGGCATAGGCCGCAACCGCCTTGGGGCTGGGCCCCAGGGCGGCTTCGTTGGACGACAGCTTGATGACCCGGCTGACCCCCTGAATGCGGGACTTCCCGCCCTCATACAGGGGAATCTCCATCACCCCGGGCCGCGGTTGGGGCAACGACATGACGCACTCTTTCGTGATCGGTCGGCGGGGCTGCGCAAAGCCCTGCAAAAGCGGGGCAATTCATAGGTTCTGCGGGCGTGGAAAGCAAAGCCCAAATCGAAAGAAAGCGTTGACACCAGAGGCGTAAGGGGCTGATTTCCTGGGGTTTCCAACCCATCCGGCCTGTGATGACCTCGACCGCCCCCGATACGTTGCGCGACCCCCTCACCAGCCCCGCCCTGGACCTCAAGGCCGTGCTGACCGAGCCGTTGGTGTTGCAGTCGGGCGAGACGCTGAGCGGCGTGACCATGGCCTACCAGACCTACGGCGCGCTCAACGCCGAGAAGTCCAACGTGGTGCTGGTCTGCCACGCGCTGACCGGCGATCAATATGTCTGCGGCACTCACCCTGTGACGGCCAAGCGCGGCTGGTGGGACGATCTGGTGGGCCCGGGCAAAGTGATCGACACGGATCGGTTTTTCGTGATCTGCGCCAACGTGCTGGGCGGCTGCATGGGTTCAACCGGCCCGAAGGAGATCAACCCCGCGACGGGCCGCGCGTGGGGCCTGCGCTTTCCGGTCATCACCATCCGCGACATGGTGGCCGCCCAGGCTAAGTTGCTGGATCAACTCGGCATCGATAAAATCCTGTGCGTCATCGGCGGCTCCATGGGCGCGATGCAGGCGCTGGAATGGGCGCACCGTTATCCGCACCGCGTGTTCGCCGCCGTGCCCATCGCGGGATCGTACCGCCACTCGGCGCAGAACATCGCGTTCCACGAAGTCGGCCGCCAAGCGATCATGGCCGATCCGGATTGGTCGCACGGCAACTACCTGGAAGAAAATAAAGTGCCCAAGCGCGGCTTGGCGGTGGCGCGCATGGCCGCGCACATCACGTATCTGTCCGAAACCGCGTTGCACCGGAAATTCGGCCGCCGCCTGCAGGACCGCGCGGCGCTGACCTATGGGTTCGATGCGGACTTCCAAGTGGAGAGCTATCTGCGCCACCAGGGCTATACCTTCGTCGACCGCTTCGACGCCAACTCGTACCTCTACATCACGCGCGCCATGGACTACTTCGACCTGGCCGGCGAGAACGGCGGCGTGCTGTCCAACGCCTTCAAGGGATCGGCCGTGCGGTTCTGCCTGATCTCGTTCACCTCCGACTGGTTGTTCCCCACACCGGAAAGCCGCGCCATCGTGCATGCACTGAACGCGGTGGCCGCCAACGTCAGCTTCGTCGAGATTGAATCCGACAAGGGCCACGACGCCTTCCTGCTGGACGAGCCGGATTTCCACCAGACGTTGCGCGGGTTCATCGACGGCTGCGCGAGTGCGCGCGGGTTGGCCAAAGCAGCTAAGCCATGAACCAACTGACCACGATCAAGACAACCAAACGCATCCGCGTCGATCTTCAACTGGTCGCCGACCTGGTGACGCCCAATACGCGCGTGCTGGACGTGGGCTGCGGCGATGGCACGCTGTTGTCGTATCTGGCGGCGTTCAAGCAAGTGGACGCCCGCGGCTTGGAGATTTCCATGGCCCGGGTGCGCGCCGCCGTCAGTCAGGGCTTGTCCGTCATCCAGGGCAACCTGGAAACGGATCTGAAAGACTACCCCGATCAGGCGTTCGACTACGCCATCCTGAGCCAGACCTTGCAGGCCACCCTCAACCCCCAAGCCGTGCTGGGCGACCTGCTGCGCATCGCCAAGCGCGCCATCGTCTCGTTGCCGAACTTCGGGCACTGGAAAGTGCGCTGGGCGCTGCTGGTGGGCGGACGCATGCCGATGACCTCGACGCTGCCTGACCAGTGGTACAACACGCCCAACATCCACCTGTGCACGATCCTCGACTTCGTCGATCTGTGCCGGACGATGAACATCCGCATCGAGCAGGGCTTCGCGCTGAGCGCGCAAGGGTTGAAGCAGAACTTCAGCGCCACGGGCCGGCTGGCCAACCTGTTCAGCGAGCAGGCGGTGTTCGTGCTGACGCGGAACGGTTAGCGACGGGCTTGGCGACGGCCACACGTTTGCACGCGGCGGCCGGTGCGGCGTCGAAGGGGACCGCGTAGATCTGCTTTTCCGCCTCGACGATATGCACGCCGGTCAAGGTCGGGAACCAGCGGCTGCCGAAGCGGTCCAGGGCGGCCGCCCAACTGCCGAACAACCGCCACAACACCGGGGGCATGAACAGCGCCTTGGCGGTTTGACGCGGCGCGAACATGCCCTCGCGCAGCAGCCTTGTGATCTGGCCCAGCGAATAGGGCCGCCCGTGGGCGAAGGGCGAGGGCTCGAAGCGCGCCCACAAGCCGTTGCGGTTGGCGACCACCACCACGATGCGCCCGCCGTCGGCCAGTACGCGCCAACACTCGCGCATCAGCAGGCGCAACTCCGCGCTGGCTTCAAGGCAATGAACGATCAGCAACCGGTCAATGGACCGGTCGGGCAGCGGCAGGGTGAATTCTTCCGCCAGGCAAACCAGCGACGGGGCGTCTTCGGGCCAACGCACCACGCCTTGGCCCGACGGCATGACGGCCAGCACGCGCTCAGCATCAGTGCGCAGCAGCGGCAAAAACGGAATGGCGAAGCCCAGCCCCAAGACGCGCTGCCCGCGCAGGTCGGGCCAGATGTCGCGGATGCGCCGACCGACGAGGCGGCGCACGACGCGGCCCAAGGCCGTGGCGTAGAACTCGCGCAGATCGACGACATCAAGCCACATATGAAGAAAGTCCAGAAATACCGACGGCGAGAATTACGCGGTGAAAGCAACTTGATGACAAGACGAAAAGCGATGGTTTTTCAAGGCCGTTTCTGCGGCTAACCCCTTGTTATACGGTGTTTTTTGCTTGCGCCAAAGGGGGCGATGCCCCACACTCGCAAGCGTTGAGAAATTTGGTGATCCTGGCTGGCGGACGGCACGAAAGCCTTTCGCCCCACGGTATTTTCTTTGGGGGACTATCGCGTGCTTGGGATTTCGCCTTTGCCGACCCTGGCCCTGCTCTCCTCTCATGTCCGCCGCGGCTTCACGCTGATCGAAATCGCCATCGTGCTGGTGGTGATTGGGTTGTTGTTATCAGGCGGGCTATTGGCGGTATCGCCCGTCATTCAAAGCGCGCAAACCAGCGAGACAAGGCAGAAGATCGCGACGGTTGAATCCGCCATTCTCGGGTATGTCATCGCCAACGGCTGCCTACCCTGCCCGGCGCAAGTCAACCTTGCCACGAACAATGCTGCCGCAGGGCTAACGAATAACGGGGCCGCTACATATACTGGCTGCAGCGCTGGCGCTTGCGTTGGCGGCGGTGTTGGCACTGTACCCTGGGTTTCACTAGGCATTTCCGAAGGCGATGCCACCGACGCGTGGGGTCAGCGGCTGCGCTTTGGGGTTGATCCGACCCGCACAGCCGCCTCCAGTGTTCAAAGAAATGCCGACGGCACGTTCCCCGCATTTACATCGACCATCGCGATAGAGGATACGGACAACACGACAATCGCCGGTTACACGGCAGTCGCTTACGTCATCCTCAGCCACGGTCCGGACGGCTCTTTCGGAGAAGCCACGCAAACCGGCACTACGCAGGCTGACCGCTATGGCCAGGCTGCTGGAAACGCAGGCGAAGATCAGCATGAGAACGGCAACGGCAACCTGACCTTCGCCATCGGGCTATTTGATAGCACGACATCCGTGGAGCACTTCGACGACATTGTCAGCTTCAAGTCGTTTCAGCAGCTCATACTTAGTTGCGGCTCAGGTTCATGCGGCAACCCGAGCTGAACGTGATGCGATCAGAGCAGGCGGCGACGCGATGATGGGGATGGGACATGTTCGGAGATAGGATTTTTGCTTTCAGCCCCACGGCGTTGTGCGCAGCGCTGCTTGGCTTCACGACCGCGGCCCAGGCGCAAGTCGGCGGCGCCGATAATCGCGACTGTTTGCGCTACGTGCAAATCTACGAACGCTCGATGAAGGTTCCCCAGGGCCTGTTGTTATCCATCGCCATGACCGAATCCGCGCGCGAGAATAGCGCAGGGGATCGGGTTCCTTGGCCCTGGACCATCAACGTCAACGGCCTTGGACAGTATTTCGAGACCAAGGAGCAAGCCGTCGCGACGGTGCGCAAGCTGCTCGACGAAGGCCAACGCTCGATCGACGTCGGCTGCATGCAGATCAATCTGCGCTATCACCCCAACGCGTTCCGCGACATCGAGCAGGCGTTTGATCCGTCCGCCAACGTCGCCTACGGCGCGCAATACCTCACCTCGCTCTATCGACTGCAAGGTTCGTGGCCCAAGGCGGTGGAGCGCTATCACAGTTCCGACGACGGGCGGCGCACCGAATACCGCGAGAAGGTGCTGGCGTTCTGGAACACCGATGCGCGCAAGATGATCATGAGCGCGGTGGCCGCCGAGAACACCGACACGCCCTATCACCGCGCGCTGCGCGATTACGCCGCGGGCAAGTACACCGAGGCCTTGGACAAGTACCAGGGCATCATCGACAAGAATGCGACCGACCGCTTGGCGCTGCTCGGCATCGCCATGTCGTACGACAAACTGGGACGGATGAGCGAGGCGCAGCAGGCCTACGCGCGCGCGCTGATCGTCGAGCCCGACAACGAAGCGGCCCTGGCGCGCGTGCTGCAGATGTCGGCCGATCTGCCGGCGTCCGACGCCCGCACCCAGCTGCAGTATCTGATCGACAACGGCGTCCGGCGGCCCGAGGTGCTGGCCGCGTTGGCCGAGGTCTCGAGCGGGGCGGGCGACGACGCATCCGCCCTTGAATATCTGCGCGCCGCCATCGACCAGACGCCGGGCGTGGCGATGTATCATCTCAACGCCGGCGTGCTGGCCGACCGGCTGAAGCGTACCGCCGACGCGGTGAGCGCCTACGCGGAGTTCCTGCGCATTTTCGACGAAAGCCCCGTCATCACCGACACGCCCGTCGACGGGATCAGGGAGCGCGTGCGCTACCTCAGGGCCATGATGTAATCGGCCGGTTCAACGGCTTTCTGCTGATCGGAGGGGATGACATGGATATCACCGAACTGCTTGCTTTTGCCCAGAAGAACAAGGCCTCCGACCTGCACATCGTCGCGGGCAAGGAGCCGATGGTGCGCATCGACGGCGGCCTACGGCCCATCAAAACCGGAGACCTGAGCCCGGACAACGTCAAGGACATGATCTACAACATCATGACCGAGGAACAGCGCGCCGAGTACGAAGCCGAGAAGGAAATCGATTTCGCGGTCGCCTTCGGCACGGAATCGCGCTTCCGGGTCAACGCCTACACCACAACGACCGGCTCGGCGGCGGCCTTCCGCGAAATTCCCACGAAAATTCCCTCCCTCGAACAGCTTAACGCGCCCGAAATCTTCAAGCAGTTCGCCAGCATCGAGCGCGGCATGGTGCTGGTGACGGGCCCGACCGGCTCGGGCAAGTCGACCACCCTGTCGGCGATGATCAACTACATGAACGAAAACACCGACCTGCATATCCTCACGGTCGAGGACCCGGTGGAGTTCGTCCACCCCAAGAAGCGCGCGCTGATCAACCACCGCGAGGTCGGCCGCCACACCAAGTCGTTCGCCCGCGCGCTGAAGTCGGCACTGCGCGAGGACCCCGACGTCATTCTGGTTGGGGAAATGCGTGACCATGAAACGATCTCGCTCGCCCTGACGGCGGCCGAGACCGGCCACTTGGTCATGGGCACGCTGCATACGTCGTCGGCGGCCAAGACCGTCGACCGCATCATCGACGTGTTCCCGGCGGGCGACAAAGAGATGGTGCGCGCCATGATCGCCGGTTCGTTGCAGGCGGTCATCAGCCAGGTGCTGCTCAAACGCAAGGGCGGCGGGCGGGCGGCCGCGCACGAGATCATGGTCGGCACCAACGCCATCCGCAACCTGATCCGCGAGAACAAGGTGCCGCAGGTCTATTCGATGATCCAGGTGGGCATGCGTTACGGCATGCAGACCATGGACGACGCCATCCGCAAACTGGTGGAGTCCGGCGCCGTCGAAGCGTCCGAAGCCGGCGAAATGCTCAAGACGCTGAGCGGCGGTGAAGAGCCCGGCGCGGCACCCGCGCCCGGCGGTGCCGCCGCCCCGCGCCCGGCAGCGGCCGCACCGGCCCCTGCACCGGCGGCCGCTGGCGGCGAGGCTAAAAAATCACGCTCGCTGTTCTAAGCCATCCATCAAACCACGCCGGGGCTTAAACCTCGGCTGACTTCCATCGGGGGACCGCCATGGCGATCGACGCTGAATTTCAAGGCTGGCTGAAGGAACTCGCGGGCCCCGGCGGATCGGACCTCTACGTCACGGTCGATGCCGCGCCGATGTGGCGCGGCGACAAGGGCTTCAAACCCTTGCGCGACAAGCCGCTGAAGGCCGAAGAAATCGAGCGTATGATCGGCTCGTTCCTGGGCGAAAAGCAGCTTGTCGAATTCAAGCGCACGGGCGAATTCAACATGGCCGTGGCCCTGGACGGATTGGGGCGCTTCCGCCTCAACCTGTTTCGCCAACGCGGTCTGCCGGGCCTGGTGGCGCGCATCATCCGCGTGCAGATCCCCACCATGAAGGACCTGCGCCTGCCCGCCCTTCTCGGCGACATGGTGATGGAGAAGCGCGGGCTGATCTTCGTGGTCGGTGGCACCGGCTCGGGCAAATCGACCACCCTGGCCTCGATGATCGGCCACCGCAACGAATCGGCACCCGGCCACATCATCACCATCGAAGACCCGGTGGAATTCGTGCACGAGCACAAGCAGTGCATCGTCACCCAGCGCGAGGTGGGCGTGGACACCGATTCGTTCAACGCCGCACTGAAGAACACGCTGCGACAACATCCGGACCTAATCCTGATCGGCGAAATCCGCGACATGGAGACGATGGAGCACGCGCTCAACATCTCCGAAACCGGCCACCTCGCCATGGCGACGCTGCATGCCAACAACTCCAACCAGGCTATCGAACGCGTGGTCAACTTCTTCCCGCAGGAAATGCACACCCAGGTGCTGCTCAGTCTGGCCAACAACTTGAAGGGCATCATCTCGCAGCGTCTGGTCAAGAAGATCGACGGCGGGCGCTGCGGCGCGCTCGAGATCATGCTCAACCAGGGCTACATCAAGGAATTGATCGCCAAGGGCGAGATCAAGGAACTCAAAAAGATGATGGAGGAGAACGCCCATCTCGGCATGCAGACCTTCGACCAGGCCCTGCAGAAACTGGTGAAGGAAGGGCTGATCTCTGAGGAAACCGCACTGGGCGAAGCCGACAACGTCGGCGACCTCAAACTCAAACTGAAGCAAGCCAGCGTGGGCGCGGCGGGCGGCGGCGCGGGCCTCAAAAGCGTGGATACCTCCAAGCTCTCGCTGGGTTAGGCCGCCGTCTTTTCCTGAGCTTCGAGCGCGGCCAGGAACGCGCGTTCCAGCGTCGGCGCTTTCATGCCGGCCATGAACTGATCGGCCTTGCCCAGATAGATGATCTTGCCGTTGTGCAGGATGCCGATGCGGTCGCAGATTTCCTCGATGTCGGCCAGGATGTGCGAGCTGAAAAAGATCGTGCGGCCGGCCGCCTTGGCCTCCATCAACCGATCCTTCAGCATCACGCGCGCGCGCGGGTCAAGCCCGCTCATGGGCTCGTCGAGAATCAGCAGCGGCGCATCCACCAGCAGCGTGCCGACCAGCCCCAGTTTCTGTCCCATGCCCTTGGAGTACGTCTTGACCTTGCGGTCGAGCGCGGTGGGGTCGAGGTCGAGGCCTTGCGCCATGGCGCGGGCCTTGTCCTTGTCGACCGTCTGGCCGAAGTAGTCCATGTGGATGCTCAAGTACTCCCAGCCGTACAACTGCGGCGAGGGTTGGAATTTCTCGGGCAGATAAACGAGATGACGCCGCGCCTTGGCGTCGTGATTGGGCTCGCCGAAAAAAGTGATCGTGCCGCCGGCCTGCCGCAGGGCCAGAATCGAACGGATCAGCGTGGTCTTGCCGATGCCGTTCAACCCGACGAGGCCGAAGCATTCTCCGGCGACGAGATCGAAAGAGACGCCCTCAAGGATCTTACGTTTGCCGTAAGACGTGACGACATCATTGACGACAAGCGGCACATCCCCGGTCAAGGATACTTGCCCTCGATAATAAGCCCGGATTCGCTGACGAATGTCTGGTTGGGCTCAAGACGGACGGGGCGCATGCCTTGGACGCTGAGTGGAACGAGCAACTCGACATAGCGAGGTGAGATATCGGTGACTTGGAACGCCAAGAAATCCTGATCCGGGCTGATCGGCGTTCCGTTGATCCAAATCGTCCAGTCTTTTGGTCCGTAATACATGATGGAGCCGAGATAGAGTGACTCGGCTGTCATCGCATCCTGGCGGCGTTCTTCGACGATTTCGCCGCCCGCCATACGATCCTTGATGTCATTGTACTCGTCGATGGTGAACATCAGCGTGTCTGGTATTTGACGCTTGGGTTTTGCCTCCGCGCCTGCGGCGCTTGCTGGTTCGGCTTGCTGAGCGTAGAGCTGGGGCGCTGCGGTCCATAACACGACGCTAACGCACAAGAACGCGATCTGACGAAAGATCATTTCTTCTCTTCCTGTTTGTTCTGCTGCGCAGTCCGCCATGAGTACTTCAGCTTACCTTTGACAAGGCCCGAATCTTCGCCCCGGCTGACCAGGTTAAGCGCTTCCGTCGTGACGCCCGGTGAGCGCTCGATCTCGACCTCAGTGATGGCCATCGAACCGGGGAACTGTTCGTACACTGAAGCGATGAAGGAATAGAAGCTTTGGTCGATCGGCGCACCCAACGTCAGCTCGACGTTCTCCACATTGACGCGGTACAGATCGTTCTTGGGTTGGCTAGATGCCGCCTCGGGCGCCAAATTGGCCGCGGCTTGAAAATTGTAGTTCAAAGCCGTGAGCCCCGCGTCGACGGCGACGCTTTGCATTTGCCGGATCGCCGTTCGGCGGGTATGCGGGATCAGTTTGTCGCTCGCCATCAAACTTTCAAAACGATTTTGATTCGCGGCAATAAAGTCGAAGTCTTCCTTTGATTGTCTCAAGTTTTGTTGAATGGAAGACAATTCGTTTTGCAGACGAATGGCCGCCGTCTCGGCGTCATCTCGTACTGAGCCGAGAGTCGGCACCAAAACGAGAAACAATACCAACGAAGCCCCGATGACAGATGCCGAGATGGCGACAGGCCGAGGCAAGTCAGGTAGCTTGATATCGGGTAGATTTAACTTTGGCGCTTTCATCTCACTTCGCCCCGCTCACGATCGAGAATTCGATATAAAAAGGCTCATCGGACCTCAGCGAGCGCGTCGAGGACACCTCACCAGCGGCGGCTGTTCCAAACAAACCACCGGTTAGGGCTTCTGTAGCTTGTGCTGCAACCGGTTCTTTGGTGAGTTTGACCGTGTAGTCGGCACCGAAGTTTTGCACGAGGCGCTGTTCGAGACGCCGCGCCGCCTGGACCGCTTCGTCAGCCGTGGTGATGATGCTTGATAACCGCATGCGTAACGAGATGGCGTGGGCCTGCTGCACCTGAGCCTGAGCAGAGGCTTGACGCGCCGGCCCCGCGGCTGACCCATATTTCATGGTCAGGACGATCGCATCGCTCTGAAGAGAGTCGTAAATTTTGGCGAAAAGCGGAATTAAGTCGATCTTTCCGCTATCCATTGAGGCTTCAACCTCGAACACGTTGCGCATGCGCGCTGCGTCATACGGCAAGGTTGCCAACGAGTTTTGCTGCTGAACAAGGGAGCTTTTCAACGCCGTGATCTGGGTTTGTAGTTGTTCCCGCTTGCCCGAGGCCGTCACATAATCGACGGCCGTCAGCGCGGCCCACGACACAACCGCGACTGCAGCAAGTCCAGCGGCATAAGGTGCAGCGACATACGCTACTTCGCGTAAGTCATCACGCAAATCACCCATCGCGACCGAACGCGTAAGCTTGAGATTAGGCTTTTTCTTGTTGGCAAACCACGCGGAATGCAAAACGTCGCAGTAGGCCTGATCTTCAGGGCCGATCGAACCCAAGCCCAGCATCGCGCCAGCCTCATACGGCGTGAGGAACGTCACCCCTCTTGCGCCTGTCCACTCAAGCTTTTCAAGCGCATCACGGTTGGCCGAAGTGGTCAAAACAACAAGATCAAGCGGATCGTTGACTTGGTAGCCGAGGCGGCGGAGATAGGTGATGGTCGCCTTGAAATCGCGGATGATCATGTCGGCGAATTCATCGGGCGGCGTATCTGGCGGCGGGGCCTGCGTCAGGCGCGTGAGGCTGAGCCGGCCGTTCTTGCAAATGATCTGACGCAAACCGCCGGTGACGTTGATGCCGATGAAGTGCTTCCAATTATTGACTTTAGACGCCTCCGCCGAGGCCTCGCCGCCCGCCGCGACCGGGTCGTCTTTCGGCGTCAGGGCCGAGACGATGTCGGCGTTCTCGGGCGCGACGGCATACACGCCGCCCTTTTCGTTGGGCAGGCTTTCGTAGAACTCAATCCAGCCTGGAATGCGTCCATCGAGAGGAACGGAGGCGAATTCATAGACCAGCGTGTTCTTCGAGCCCGGCCCGATCAGCCGCGCGCCGCGCATCGACTGTCCTGGAAACGCCATCGTAATGTGGCGGCTCAGAATTTTTCGCCGATCAAGAATGCTGACCTTGGGGACTTCCTCTTCCTTAAAGGCCTGATCGAGCGTGTCGATCATCACAGAAATGCGGGCCTTAGGATCTTCGGCCAGCGCTTCACCGAGTTCTTCAGTGGCCGTGGCAGGATCAGGTGAAGCGAGCCAAGCATTCGCGAACTTCTTATCTGTGAAGCGCGTCAGAACGACGTTGTCGTCGCCGATGCTGAGAACGTACTCGCTTTTTGCCATAATCGTTCCGCCTGAGCTTGACGCCTAGAAACCCATTTTCGACATGTTGTCGTAAATCGGGCCCATAACGCCGATCACGATCCACGCCATGACAAGCCCTGAGATCGTCGTCATGGCGGGTTCAATCGCGCCGATCATGGCGTCGATCGCTTCATCAACGTCTTTGTCGTAAAAGTCCGTAACGTTGTCTAAGACGCCCCCAAGGTTGCCGCTGTCCTCGCCGATTTTCACCATGCGCGTGACCAGGCTGGGAAATTGCCCCGAGTTACGTAACGCCATCGACAGCGGCTCGCCGTTTTGCACTTGTTGGCGTACCACTTTGAGCGACTCCTCCAAGCAGCGGTTGGCGACGACGCGCTGGGCCGTCTCAAGGCACTGCAGAATCGGCACGCCGGATTGAAACATGACGGCGAAGAAGTGGGTAAAGCGTGAGATCGCGATCTTGCTGGTGAGCGGTCCAATCTTTGGAAGCCGTAACCCGAGGCAGGAAAAGGCGTATTTCATCTTATCGGAGGAATTGCGCAGCAGCGTGATGGCAAGAGTCAGGCCGATGGGCGTCAAAAGAATGACCCACCAATAACCTTGCACGAAGCTGGACGTGCTGATCAGCGCAACCGTGATGGGTGGCAACTCGGCATTATTCGACTTCAGAAACTCGACGATGCCGGGCACGACGAACCCCATCATGAACATCAGCATGCCGACGATCACGAACAGCACGGCGATCGGGTAGCGTGATGCCTTGACGATCCGCTTGCGGATGGCGTCTTCCCACTTTACGTGGCGGACGAGATGCGCGAACGAGTCCGTCAGTTTTCCGGTCTCTTCGCCCGCAGCAACCAGCGCCGCATAGAGATCACCGAAGACCTTGGGGTGTTTCTCGAAGGCCTGCGACAGCGGCGTTCCGCCGGTGACGTCGTTGATGATGTCGGTTGTCAAATCGCGCAGCGCCGGATCGTCGGCGGAATCCCGCACGTCGGTAAGCGAATCGATCAGCGGCACGCCGGCCGCCTGGAGCTGCTCAAGGTGGACGAAGAACTGGATCTTATCGCGCGCCTGGATGCTACGCCCGCCGCCGAGGATGGCTTTCTTTTCCTTCACCGGCTTGCTATCGACCAGCATCAGCCCCAGCTTGCTGAGCTGCTGGTAGAGGTCGCTTTCGTTGGCGGCATTGATCTTGCCGCGGACCTGTTTGCCCGTGTCGTTCAACGCGCGGTAGGAGTACTGAGCCATCTTCGTTGATGCCGGTAAATTACAGCCGCGCCGTGAAGTCGACCACGCGCATAGCCGCGTCGAGGCTGGTGAGTCCGTTCATGACCTTGTTCGACGCATCGCCAATCATCGGCACGAAGCCCGCTTTCTCGGCGGCTTTTTTGATGATGCTGAGCGATGCGTCTTCGAGGATCAGGTCGTCGACCTCTTCGTTGAAGGGCATGATCTCGATCACGGCCATGCGCCCCTTGTAGCCCGTACGCCGGCAGTTGTCGCAGCCCTTGGGATGGCCGATCATCGGCGGATTGGCCGGGTCGATGCCGAGCAGCTTGCAATCTTCAGCCGTGGCCTGCTTCATTTCTTTGCAGTCCTGGCACAGCTTGCGCACCAGGCGCTGGGCGATGATGCCGATGATGTTGCCCGCCATCAGGCTGGGCTTGAGTCCCAAATCGATCAGACGCGGGATGCAGCCCGCCGCGTCGTTGGTGTGCAGCGTGGTGAACACCTGGTGGCCGGTCATGGCGGCGCGCAAGGCCATGGTGGCGGTGCCGGAATCGCGCACCTCGCCCACCAGGATGATGTCGGGGTCTTGGCGCAACAGGGTGCGGATGCCCTCGGAGAAACTGAGCGAGGAGCCTTCGCGCACTTGCGCTTGGCGGATGAGCTGCAGTTCGTATTCCACGGGGTCTTCGAGCGTCATGATGTTGACGTCGAGCGAGTTGATGTAGCTCATCATCGCGTAAAGCGTGGTCGTCTTGCCCGAGCCAGTGGGGCCGGTGACGATGACGATGCCCTCAGGCTTGAGCAGCATCTTCTTGATGAGACTCAAGTTGTGGTCGGTGAGACCCACTTTATCGATGGTCACCAGGGCCTGCGTTTTATCGAGAATACGCAAGACCACGTTTTCGCCGTGGATGGTGGGCAGCGCCGAGACGCGGAAGTCGACGCGACGGTTGCCGATTTCGAGCGAGAAGCGGCCGTCTTGCGGGTTCATGCGGTCGGCGATGTTCATGCCTGACATGAGTTTGATGCGGTGTGCGGCGGCCGTCCAATAGCGCTTATGCAGCGTGCGGATCTGCGTCATTTCGCCGTCGATGCGGTAGCGCAAGCGCAGGAAGTTGCCTTCGGGCTCGAAATGGATGTCGGACGCGTTGGCCTTGATGGCGTCGAGCAGCAGCGCGTTGACCAGGCGCACCAGCGGATGCAGATAGCCGCCTTCGAGCTGTTCCTGGTATTCGGTTTCCTCCGCGTCGCCCTCGACGGATTCCAGTTCCTTCAAGATACCGTCGATGGACAGTTCGTGGCCGTAGTACTGGTCGATGGCCTTCTGCACTTCGGTGTCGGAACACACCAAAGGTTGAACGTTGGTGCCCGCGGGGAAGAATCGCTTGACCTTGTCGATGGCCAGAACGTCGTAGATGTCGGCCATGGCCAGCCGCAGCGTCTTGCCGTCGAAGCCGACGGGAAACGCGCGGTAGCGCTGGGCGGCTTCCTTGGGCAGCAACGCCAAGGCCTCGGCCTCGACGACTGTGGAACCCGGGACGAAACGCTGAAAGCCCGAGCTTTCGGCCAGAACGGCTGAGAGCGCCTGTTCGGTGATGAAGCCCAGCTCCACCAGCAGCTCGCCGAGCAGCTTGTTGGACTTTGATTTTTCCTGGAAGGCGACTTCCAACTGATCCTTGGAAATCAGCCCGCGTTCAACCAGCAGATCGCCGATCCGCGCGGTGGGTTTCGCCGCTGCTGCGTCGGGTTTATCGCCGTCCATGACCCCGTCCCCCGGTCAGAATTCCGATGGCAAAATTTATACCACCCCCATGAGATATGCGAGCCTTAAGGCGGCAACTGAGAGCAAATTATGTATTCTTTTTCAATGTTGTAGGGGGCTGTGTCGGGGGCATCGAAATGGTTCTCATCCTCGACGGAGTACTTTGAAGTCGCCACGATACGCCCCTTGTCGATCAGGCCGTCATCAAACTTTTTATCGATCATTTCGGCGGCCCGGCCGGGAATGCGCGTCGCGCACAAAGACCCGCCCTTCTGGCCCAGATTGCCCTGGTCGAGCCCAAACACACCGCCCAGCGGATGCTCAGGCATGGAGGAGAGCCCGACGAGCGTGGGATCGCCGTCCAACAAGCCCGCGCGGCGCAGATCGCTCCAGGCCATGAACTGCTCGCCTTCGGGGCTGCCGACTTCCCACAGCCTACCGTCGATGACGAAATTACCCTGCAGCGAGAAACCGATACGGTCGCGCACGAGCAGACTCGGATTGCGGCCGAACCGCGCAACCGCCTTGGGGTCTTCACCGGGAAGCACCCCGAACGTCTCGCGGTAACGCGAGATTTTCGCCAGGAGTTGTTCCAATTGCTGGGCCGTGATGAGAGCGCGCAAAGGCACCAGAATCTCGCTGCCGCGTAATACCGCGATGAACACGATGCCGAGAATGATGATGGCGGTGGCGAACTCGATGAACGAAAACCCGCGCGAAGCGGCGCGCGGAACATCACTTTCAGAAAGACGGGCGAGATTTCGCACCAACGCCATGGCCCCCACCGCAGGCGATTAACGCGGCCCAGCCTTTAAGCCGGGTTGGCGTCTAACATCGAGTAATGAATGTAGCCCCGGCCCGCACAAAAACGAAGGGGGCCCAGTGGGCCCCCTTCAAGCGATACTGTTATCAGTATTACTGAATCAGGTTGATCAGCGCGACGCAAGCAACCGTTTCCAGCGCGGCATCATAGTCAACTGCACCGGCGGTCGTCAGTGCACCGCAACCACCACCAACGGTACCGCTGCGGAATCCGCCTTGGGCAGGCATGGTGTCGTCGCTTCGCGCTTCCAACAGATACATCTGCTTTGGGCTAAGAGCGATGGCACCGGCCGGCGTTTTGGTGATGCGCAGCCAGTGCGTAGTCAACGCCTGAGATGTAACGTTATTATGATTGCCGTAAACAATCGTGTATCCGGCACCCGGGATCGCGGCTGCTGGGAGCGGAGAGCCATCACCGAAGGTCGTCGCAGCGGCTGCTGTAATGGTCGTCCCGCCGATTAGATCGGCAGCTGCTAGGTGATCAAAGAATTCTGTGTTTTCAACGCCTGCGGCGGCGATCGCGCCACCATCGACAAGCGTGATGTTTGCCGCGCCTGCTGTAGACACAGGGTCAACAATACCATTGCCGTTGCCGGCCACGACTGCCGCGTTAGTCGTGATGCGCCCGACCCCGGCAACACCAGTGGAGAGCGCGAAGTCGCCGGGAAGCGCGCGATAACGGTCGTTGAAGGTGTTGACGGCGGCGCGGATACGCTCCACCTCGGCCAGGATGTTTTTCTGGCGGCTGCTTTCGATGATCTCCTGCCCCTTCAGGATGCCGCCGATGATCAAGCCGATGATCACCAGAACGATGGACATTTCAATCAGCGTGAAACCCTTCTGGCCCGCGCCGCGCGTGTTAGACAACAACATAGTGACCCCCATTGGATGTCTGATCGAAACGTGTCTCCGGGACAGTCCGGAACAAGCAAATTTCGTGAAGAGTTAGTAGCATAGTGCAGGGTGCTATTCTAGACGAAACTCGGTAAAAAGTGACCCCCGGCAATCCTCAAAATGGTCATATTCCCCAAGCGGATAGGAAGCGCCCCAGGTACGCCATTTAGGGCGGGGAAGGGCCGCCGGCAGCACCGCCACCGATTCGCTGCTCCAGGTCGGCGATGAACTGCTTCATATAGGCGAGATCGAATTCATTGGCCCTATGGCTGGTCATGGCCAGGGCCCGGCGCATCCCCGCCAATGCGCCCGGGAGATCACCTAATTTCTCGCGTAAAAGGGGGGCGATCATATAGGCCGAAGTATTGATAATGGGGTCGTCGTAACGGCCCATCTGATCGGCGATTTCCAACACCAAGGATTGGTCCTTCAGCCGAAGCTCGGCCATCAGCAGGGCGGCGCTGAGCCAATTCAATTTCTGAGTCGGGTTTTTATCCACATGTCGCATGGCGAACAGAACCAGCGGCCGGATCGAGGGGATGTTTTGATTGAGAGAAAAGTAACGCAACGCCAAGGCGACATGGTGGTCGGCACGCGCGTCAAGCGTGTCGAGCAGGTCCATCCAGGCCACGACCCGGTTCATATCGAAGGCCTTGATCGGCGTGACGCGCCCACCTTCGTCGCCGGCGTTCTGCAGTTCCATGGCCAAGATGCGGTAGAGAAACTGCGTATCACCGAACGAGGAGAGCGCCAAAGCCCGCTCGGTCGGCGGCGGGTCAAGGATTTCCCAATTGGGCCGGATATCGCGGTTTAAAACGGCAAAGGCCGCTTGCGCCATCGCCGCAATCACCAACAATACCGTCGCGCGGGTCGGCATGCTCAGGGCCCGGCTCAAAATTGTTTGCGGCGCAAATCGAAGATCGCCGCCAGAATCAGCAACGGTACATATATAAAGCCCTGCACGACGATCAAGGTCAGGGTTTCGCCGGACTCGGGGCCATAGACCAGCCAGCGCGTTTGGCCGAACAGATCAAGTCGCGGCACCATGACGGAAATCAGATCGGCGACGGGATTGGTCACGCGGTTGACCCCGCTTTGCTGCCCGAAGGTTGTCAGGCTGGTGAGCAGACCCACCAACCTCGCCAAAGCATAAAACCCGATGGTGGCGAAGATGGTGGGAATGGCGCGCTCCATGGTAAGCGCGGCGAACAGCACGAACGCCGCGACGATCATGGCTTCCAGCACCAAGCTTACGCACCAGTAAAAGGTGCCCACCGGCGTGACGCTGAAGGCGTAAACCGCCGCCGTGACGGGAACGACCAACATGAGCGTGATGCCGACTAGACCGATCCACATCGCTATCACGAACTGCGGCTTGGAGATCGCCCGCGACAAAATGGCCTCGATTTCGCGCGTGTCGTAGAGCCGTTCGACGTGAAACGCCACGAACACGGTGATAGCCAGCACCAGAATCAGCCGGGCGCTGCCGGCGGCGTAGACGACGGTCGCCTGGGCCTGCTCCATCAGCGCCGCGCCACCCAGATAGATCGACAGCGCCAAGGCGCCCGCGATCAGCCCGAACAGCGAGACGAAAAAGCGGTCGCGCAGCGCGGTGGTCAGTACAAGACGGATGGTCGGTCGCATCGCGCGCTCAGATCATGAACGAACGACGCACGCCTTAGAACGCGATCGGGCGCGGATCGGGCGTAAAGGTCTTGTAAAGTCTAATATCTTCATCCGCGATGGTTTGGCTGTCGTTAACCACGGTGGCCCGGATGAAGATGACCAGCTCGGTCACCTTGCTGGCCCGGATATTCTGGCTGACGCTCTGGCCCAGCACCGGAATGTCCATGGCGCCAGGCAGGCCCTCGCGCACATTCTCCGATTGCTCCTGCATCAGACCGCCCATGACGACGGTCTGGCCGGAGTCCATGGTGATCAGCGAGTCCATTTCGCGGACCTCGACGATCGGGATCAGCGAGGTGATGTTGGCGGCCGCCTCGCCTTGCAGTTCGGCGACGACGAAAGCGACGGCCGGATCAGGCACCGTGCCGGTAACGCGCGTGATGGACGGCCGGATGCTCATGGAAATGCGCTTCGTCGTGGGATCCACGGCGGGTTGCACATTGATGATCAGGCCGACGGGCACGCTGCGGATTTCGCTGTCGACGGTGGTGGTGCGGTCTCCGGTGACGTCGTCGCGTTCGCTCTCGATGTCGATGTCGAAGAAAATCTGGTTCTGGGCGACCTTCAACATCGCCGACTGATTGTTGGTCACGGTCAGGCGCGGGCTGGACAGCGTACGCACGCTGCCGAACTGCTTGACCAAGGTGGCGGCGATGGACAGATCACCATCGGAATTCGTCCACCCCACGCCGAGGGTCGGGTTGGCAAAGTCCGGCGGAACGACGTTACGCGAGAAGTTGGTCGTGATCTCGACGTCATTGTTGGGGCCTAGAAACGCCTGCCAGTTGACGCCCGAACGATACTGATCGTTCAAGGTGATCTCGAGAATTTTCGCTTCGATCAGGACTTGCTGCAAAACCGATGTGCGCACCGAACGCAAGTAGCGGTCTATGGCTTTGTGTTGACGCTGATTGGCGAACACGGTGATGAGGCCGGCCTGGGGATTGATGCTGTAATTGGCGTTGGCGGCGCCCGCGGTTGCCGCACGCGCAGGGCCGGCAGCGGCCGTTAATCCCACGGGGTTGTCTTGGGCCAATGCGGCCTGCCCGCGCTGGTTGATGGCCCCGGCCGCGTTCAACAGTCCTCCCACCGGATTGGCCGGTTGCGCCGCGTCCGCGGGCGCGGCTTGCGACGCTTCGTCCGCTTCTTCATCCTCAACCGGGGCGACGAATTCTGCGTTGATATCCCCGCCGCTGGAGCCACGCCGCGACTGAATGCTGGCGAGAATGGTGCCGACATTCTCGCCGATCGTCTGCCAGAAGTTGTTTTGCGATTCCGCCTTGACGCTGGATTCCGACTTGTTGCTGCCGCCCGCGGCGCTGGCCGCGCCGACCGATTGCGCGGCTGAAGAGGCGTCGGTGGAACTGGAAATTTCACCCGAACTGGACCGCGTCTGGTTCAACACATCCATGCGGTATTGCTCTAGGTAGGGATCGTCGATCTCCACCCGCAGAACATTGCGTTCAAATTTGTAGCGCAGCTCGGCCAGGTCGACGATGCGTTCGATCACGTCGATGAACGGCCGGTCGGTGACGCTGAGGATCACGCCGCCGGCGATGCGCGGGTCGAGTTCCAGGTCCACCTCGGCCTTGCGCGCCAGCTCGATCAGGATGTCGCGCACCGGCGTGGTTTCGGTCACAGCCAACGAGACGCGGCGGGTGTCGGCCAGCTCCGGCGCGGAGGGTGCTGCCAGCACGGACTGGAACTGCGGGATCGGCGGGGCCTCGGCGGCGGCTTGATCTTGCTTGTCCTGTCCGCGACGGCCGACCAGGCCTTCGTAGTCGCGCTTGGTCGCGCCGCTGGCGGGATCGTACATGTCGAGGTTGGTCGTGCCGCACGCCCCCAGCCCGACCGCCAGCGCGCAGACCGCGCTGAACGTCTTGGCGCGCGTCTTGAAGACCAAACCGATACGAGTCATGGCCGAATTCCCCCGAACACCGACGCTTGAAACCGCGCCGCAGCACCCCTTCAGGCGCAACGCCGACAGCAGCGTCCATAGACCACTTCAGACAGGGTAATGCGTACCCCATCGGACGGGCAAATCGCAAGCCAGATCACGCATTTAGGCCGGAATTCCCGGGAATGAAACGTCACCAAGACACGGCTTGTTCGGCGGCGAAACCAGCCATTTGTTCGCCAAACAGCACGCTCAGCCATAAAGCCGCGAACAAAGCAGGCGCGAAGGGAAACACCGGCTCCTTTTTCACGGCGCGCCAGGTCAAACCCAACGCCAGACCAAACGCCCCGGCCAACCCCAGAAAGACGCCGAAGTGCGCCGTCGGCAGGGCGAGTGCGGCCGCACCCAGCGCGTAAGCATCGCCCGCGCCGAGCAGGGGCCGGCCCAGCAGCCCCCGAGTCGCCGCCGCCAGCCCCAGCCCGCCCCCGGCGATGGCCGCGGCGAGCAACGCGCCTTGCGCGACATCGCCCGGCCCAAGCCAGCGCCACGCGAGAGCCAAGACGGCCAGCACGGCCAACAGCGGCAGCGGTAGCCGCCGCGTTTCGAGATCAATCACGCTGAGCGTCATCATCACGACGGCCATGGCCAACAGCACGGTCAGCAGTGCAGCGTCTTGGGTGTGCCACACCGCCGAGACGAACACGCCAGCCATCAGCACTTCGATCAGCGGATAGCGCGCGGACACAGGCGCCGAACATACGCGGCAGCGCCCGGCGTTGAGCGCCCACGACAATACCGGCAACAGATCGCGCGTCGCCAACACGGTGGCGCAAGCCGGGCATTGCGAACGGGCGTTGACGAAATTCAGCCCGCGCGGAAGGCGGTACGACACGGCGGTGACGAAACTGCCGAAGACCAAGCCCACCACGGCGGCAAAACCCAGCCACACCGGCTGCGGCACGGCCGCGAAGTCGGAGGCCGTCACGGCGGCGCGGACGCTTCAAAGCTGCCCACCGCGCGCGACCAAACATCTTTCGTCCACGCCTGCAGGCCGGGGCTGAAGGTGAACAGCGCCAACACGGCGGCGGCCTCCAGCGCGATCAGGCCGATCAATGTCCGGCGCACCCAGCCGCGTTGAATTCGCGGGCGTTTGGCGATCTGCGGCGAATCGTCGATGGCGGCTTCGGCGTGCTTCTCGCCCACCTGAATCGCACCGTCGCCGTAAGCGACCAGCAGGGCCTTATCGGCCAGGATGTTGATGACGCGCGGCACGAAGCCCGCCGCCGCCGACAGCGCCTCCATCGCGCGGTCGGCGAACACCGGAAAGTCCACGCCCTCGACGCGGCTGCACTTCACGCGGTGGCTGATGTAATGCACCGCCTCGGCCAAGCTGAGCGGGCCGGTGTTGAACGAAAAGCCGATACGCTGGTTGATCTGGCGCAGGTTGGGCTGCGCCAAAAGATCATCGAGTTCCGACTGGCCGAACAACACGATCTGCAAGAGCTTGCTGCGCTCGGTCTCGAGGTTCGAGAGCAGGCGCACCGCCTCCAGGCCCGCCGCGCCCAACGCCTGGGCTTCATCGACGATCAACACGGCGTTGCGGCCCAGCGCGTGCTGCTCGAGCAAAAACGCGTTCAGCGCCTGCAGCATCTGCGCCTTGGTGCCGGCCTCGAGGCCGAACTCGGCGCACACCAGACTGACAAGACTGTCGGGGTCCACCTGCGGCGCGTTGAGGTAGGCCACCGCATCGTTGTCGGTGACGAGTTTGCGCAACAGCAGCCGGCACAGCATCGTCTTGCCGGTGCCGACGTCGCCCACGACCTTCAAGATGCCGGTGTTGCGCGCGATGCCGAACTGAATCGACTGGATGATCTCGACGTGCTTGTCGACAGGATAATATTGATTGGTGTTGGGCGTCAGCGTGAACGGATGTTCCTTGAGCCCGAAGTGAGCGAGGTAAGGCATGGCCGCCTCGACTTGCCGCTACTGCGCGCGCAGGTAGCGCACCCGCCGTTCGATGTCGGCCACGGACACGTCGGGCGCGACGCGGCCCACCGCAGCGGCGGCCAAGACCCGCTCATAACTCACCACGGCCTGTTCCTTGCGGTTCAGCCGGTCGAGAACGAGGGCCAAGTTATACTGATACATGGGCGCGTCAGGCGTCAGGCTGGCCGCACGGCGCAGATAGTCCAGCGCCGGCTCGAAGTTGCCCATCCTGGCATAGACAAGGCCGATCTGCGCCTTGACCGGGCTGAACGACGGATACTCGCGCTCGAGGTCGAGCAGGCGGCGCAAGGCTTCGCCGGGCTCGCGTTCGGCCACAATGGCGGTGAGATTGGTCAGGGCCTCGCGGTTGGACGGGTCGATCTTCAACACGCGCTCATAGGCGACGCGCGCTTCGTCGGAACGGCCCAGCTTCTGCAAGGCGGCCCCGCGGCCGAGTTGGGCGAGCACGCTGCGCGGTTCTTGCTGCAAGGTGCGCTCATAAAAACCCAGCGCCATCTCATGATCGCCGCGCACCAGCGCGTTGTAGCCGGCCGTGACGTTGTCTTGCGCCTGCTGCGAGACGCGGCGGACCTGAACGGAATCGCCCACGCCTGAAAAATCATACTCGTCGCGCTTGATGGCGATGGGCGGATTGAGCACACGCGCCGGAGAGTCCGCGGCCAACTGCGGCATCGGCTGATTGGCCGGTGCCGCCGGGGCGGCTTTGGCGGGCGCTTGCGGTTGGGGTTTGGGCGTCAGCGCCACGGGTGCGGCGGCATCGGGCTGCTCAACGTCGGCCTGTTCGGCTGCGGCGGGCGCGGCAGGCGCGGAAGCGGCAGCAGGCGCTTGAGCCACTTGAACGGGTGCGGCGGCGGAAGGTGCGGCCTCAGGCGCGCTTGCCGGGGCAGGTTGTGCGGCGGTCGGCGGAGCCTCGGCCGGTGGTGCCGCGGGCGGAGCCATCGCGGGCGGCGGAGCAACCGCGCGCTGGGCTTGTTGTTGGGGTGCCGGCGAGGTGTCGAACAGAAAGAAGGCCGCGCCGATGACGGCGGCCAGAACCACCGCGACACCGAGCCCGGCCAAGCGCCAATTCACGCTGGGCATGGCCATGCGTACCGCGCCGGATGCGGCGGCCGAGCCCGCTGAACTTGCGGCAGGCTGACGTTCTTCGTTTTCCTTTTGAGCTTTCTGCAAAGCTTTATAAAGGACGCTCATTCATCCGCCCCAACCGGTTCGCCCGAAGGCGTCACCCGGCGTCCCCAATTACCCTTTAAGTCATTGCAGAACCTATACGCAAACCCAGGCATGGGCAAGGCGCAGGAGTCTGCGTTAGGGATTGAAGTTCCAGCGTTTTTCCGCCCTCGCGTCACCACTGCAAGATGGTTTGGCCCAGCAACCGCCCGAAGGTCAGCGCCGGGGTGACCATCATGCCGCCGACCGCGGCATCGCCCATGGTCTGGCCCGCGCCGATCACTTCACCGGCGGCATATAAGCCTGCGATCGGACAACCGTTTTGATCCAGCACTCGCAAATTTGCATCCACGGCCACTCCGCCGGTCGTCGACAACGCGCCGCCCTGCTGGCGAATGGCATGAAACGGCGGGGTGATGATCGGCCGGGGCATGTGCTTGCGGCCGAAGCGGTCCGTGCCCGAGGCTTGCCCGCGATTGTAGTCAGCCACAGCAGCGATCAATTTTTCCGAATCCAAGCCGCACATCTTCGCCAAGCCGTCCAAGGTGTCGGCGCGGAAGAAGGCCTTGTGCACATTGTAAGGCTCGGCGATGGGCGGCTCGAACCAGGCCATGATGATGTCGGGGCTTTCGCGGCGGATGACGTCGTCGAACACGATCCACATGCGCTTGCCGGGTTGGGTTTCCAGCGCCTTCTCGCGGTTGTCGATGACCGGCTCGTCCTCGGCCAGAAAGCGCTGGCCGTGGTCGTTGACCCAGATTTCCCAAGGCGGGCGATTTTGCGGAATGGTGTTGACCCTGAGCGAGAGCGGACTGGGGAAAGTGTCGTCCTTCAGCACCGTCAAGGTGGAGATGGTGTAGAGGTGACCGTTGACCACCTTTGCGCCGACGGCGCGCGCCGCCTTCAGGCCGTCGCCGCGCGCGGTGGGGCAGAATGCTTTTTGATACTGCGTCTGATTTTGGATTTCCTTATAGAGCGCCGCATCGGCGGCGTAGCCGCCCGTGGTGAGCAGCACATTGGCGGCGTGTGCGCTGATGACGGCGCCATCGGGGCCGCGCGCCGTCGCGCCGATCACTTTCCGGTCCTCGACGATCAGCGATTCAAAGCGGGTTGCAAGCTTCAGCGTCACGCGGCCCGAGGCAACATGCGCGTCGAGCCGGGGGGCGAACACCGCGATCAGCGAGCGGCCCTGATCGCGTCCCCAATAGGTGCGCGCGCGGCCGTAGGCTTGGTGGCCGTAAAACAGCGACGGCGAAACGGGGTCCCAATCGAAGCCCAAATCATCGAGCCAATCCAAGGTCGCCGCGGCCTGGTTCACGGCGATGCGCACCAGGGCCGGGTTGGCGTTGCCGTTCGAGATGCGCATGACGTCGGCGAAGTGCAAATCGGGGTGATCGTCGATGCCCTTGGCCTTTTGGCGGCGGGCACCCGCCCCGCTCATCTGCGCGGACGACCAATGTAGCGTCCCGCCGATCTCGGCCGCCGCCTCGATCACCAGAACGCGCGCACCCCGATCCGCCGCGCAGATCGCGGCGGGCAGACCGGCCGTCCCGGCACCGATCACAATGACGTCATAGGCGTTGGACATGGGTAAAGTTTTCTCCTAAGGCGCTGAACAGTGCGCCGGTTCGCATCAAGATTCCAAGGCCCGTTCACATTCGGCCGTAGCGCGAAATCGCAACGGCTTTTCCGGATATGGATTTATGCTAATCCTGTTTGCGCGATGCCTGATCGCTGGGGAGAACGACCGATGAAGTATATGCGCACAACACTGCTGGCCGCCGTGGGCCTCGTGATGGGATTGCACACAGCCACCGCCGGGCCGGGCTATGAGCAGGACCGCAAACAGCTTGAATCCGTCATGGCCGACCTGATCGCCTGGTTTCCGGGCGTTTGGGATTCCTATCCGCAAGTTCATTACGAACGCACCGTCGCCATGCCCAAGGCCGGCGAGCACGAGCACTGGCACCGCACGTTCGCGCTCATCGACGCCCCGCAGGTGGGCGAGGTGGTGTTCTACGGCCAGATCAACGTCGACGGTCGTGACGGCCCGATCATCGCGGGCAGCCAAGTGCTGTACAAAGCCGTCATCGACGAAAAACTGGGCGCGGTGAACATTTTCGGCCAAGGCCCGCTGGACCCCGAAAAATTCGAGAACCTGCACGAGCGCCCGGAGCTGTGGAGCAAGGTGCAGATGCGCGAGCCCGGCGCGTTGAACTGCGACTTCATCTGGCGGCGCGACGGCAATCAACTGTTCGGCGTCCTGCAGGGCAACACGCCTGAGAAGCAGAAGTACGGCCCCGGCACCTGCGCGTTTATTTCCAAGCGCACCGACGAGGAGTTCCGCGCCGACGCCGAGTGGGTTCTCACACCCGATCAGTTGTGGCTGTACGACAACAACTGGATGGCCGATATGCTGTTCCTGGGCCGCGAGGACCGCACGCACATCAAGCTGTACCGTGCCGCGCCCTACGAATGCAAAATCAAGGACACCGCCGGATCGCGCGAGGTGAAAGCCCATGACCGGGGCACCAAGACCAAAGTGACGGCCAAGGACGGCAAGAGCGCGGAGTTGATGCTGCTGCGCGCGGAATACCCCGCCGCCACGGGCGTGCAGGACCGGCTGCGGCTGACGCTGAGCAGCGGACCGGACAAAGCCGCGAAGATCATCGCCAGCGCCGACGAGGCCGCGCTCGCACCCAAGATCACGCTGCGCGCGGAGGGCATAGAAGCAAGCTGCACCTCGGCCAAAACGTTCGCGCCGTTGGCCAAGACCGAGTGATCGGGCGCGCAGCGCGGCGTGTCGGACCCCGCACAACTTTACGCCGAGGCGGTGAGCCACTTCACCGCCGGACGCAGCAAGGACGCGGAGGGCCTGTGCCGCAAGGTGATCGGCGCGCAGCCCGGTAACGCCGATGCACACAACCTGCTGGGCCTGACGCTGCGGCGCGGCGGCCGGCACGAGGACGCCCTGGCCTGTTTCGTCCATGCGCTCGAACTCAATGCATCGCTGGCACCCATCCACCTCAACCACGGCTTGACGTTGATGGATTTAGGCCGCGCGGAGGACGCAGAGCAGGCGTTCCGCGCCGCGCTGAACTGCGCTCCGGACTCGGCACCTGCGCATTTTCACCTGGGCCTGACGCTGCATTTGCAATCCCGCTACGAGGATGCCATCGCAGCGTTCCGCCGCGTGCTGGCCCACGAGCCGCAGCACGCCAATACCCACGCCCTGATGGGCCTGGGCCTGTTGATGACGGGCGGCTTCGCCGAGGCAAAGACCAGCCTTGAGACTGCGGCGCAGTTGGCCCCGCATCTGGCCACGATTCATGATGGCTTGGGCGTGTTGGCCGAGGACGAAGGCCGTTATGACGACGCCATCGCGCATTTCGAGAAAGCGCTGAGCCTGGATGGGCAATTCGCCACGGCGCATTTCAACCGTGCCGCGGCGCGGCTGCGCCGGGGCGATTTGAAAGAAGGGCTGGCGGAACTGGAATGGCGCTGGCGTCTGCCGCGCGATGCGCGCGCGACGAAGCTGCGCGACTTTCCCCAGCCGCTGTGGACCGGCGAGGCCTTGGGCGAATCCGCGGTGCTGGTCTGGGGAGAGCAAGGCCTGGGCGATGAGATCCGCACCGCCGGAGTTATAGACGACTTGATGCGGCGCGGAGACAAGGTCGTGTTTGAATGCGACCCCCGGCTGACCGCGCTGGCACAGCGTTCATTGCCGCAAGCGACAATCGTGGCGCGCCAAGACCCGCCTGCACCGGAATTGCTTGCGGGCTCCATCACGCAACAATGCCCGGGCGACAGCCTGATTCGTTTTGTCCGCCCGAGCCTGGAGCAATTTCCGCGCCGGGCATCGTATCTGGCCGCTGATCAGAGCCGCGTTGCCGCGTTTCGCGAACGGCTGAAGCCCGTTGCCGGGTCGCGGCCCGTGGTGGGCCTGTCATGGAACAGCTGGAACGCGCAGTTCGCGCGCGGCAAGTCCATGACGCTGCGGGACTGGACGCCTATTTTGCGCCAAATAAATGTTTGCTTCGTCGATTTGCAATACGGCCAAACCGATGAAGAACGTGAAGGCCTCGCCATCACCCACCTGCCCGATCTTGACCTGACGGCCGACATCGACGGCGTGGCCGCGCTGATCAGCGCGTGCGATCTGGTCATCACCGTCAGCAACACCACGGCCCACCTCGCCGGAGCCTTGGGCGTGCCTGCGTGGGTGATGCTGCCCTTCGGGCACTTTCAGCCGTGGTACTGGTTCAGCGAGCGCACCGACAGCCCGTGGTATCCGTCGGTGAAACTTTACCGGCAATCCAAGTTCGGCGATTGGCCCGCCGTGATCGCGCGCGTCACCGATGACCTGACGCGATTTCGCCGCTGATCGGCTTACTTCACCGTGATGGTGATGCGCTCGGAGAACACCGGGGGCGTATGCGGGTGGTGATCCTGATCACCCAGCACCATCTGCAAGGTGTGTTTGCCCGGTGCCAACTTGATCTCGGCCTCGGTCTGGCCCTTGCCGAAATGCAGCAGGTCGGAAACTTCGGTCTGCATGTACTCCTTCATCATCGGCGATGAGGCGTTCACTTCGTCGCGGTCGACCAGCACATGATGATGGCCGGTATCGTCGAACTCCACGCCGGCGGGCGCCACGCCCATGCCCTTGAGGCCGAACTTCACGCTCACCGGGCTGCTGACCGTTTCGCCGTCCTTGGGCGAGATGAAATAAACCTTCGCACCGGCGGGCGCGGGCGCGCCTTGCGAGGGTTGCTGCGCGGAAGCCGCGGCGGTAAAAACGACAGCTGCGCTCAGCGCGATCAGGATGGGTCGCATCGGGCATCTCCTTGAATTGATCCGTTGAAAGAGTAGGCGGGGCATCGGCGAACAACAAGGGGCTGGGTTAGGTCGCATCGGATTTTGCGTTGTGGCCGCTCAGCCCGGCGGTGATGCGGTCCCGTTCGCGGTCCAAGCGCACATCGACGGCCTGATCGGGAATGCCGAGGCTGGCCAGCACGCGCCCGCCCAGTTGCAGGCTGGCTTCCACCGTCTCGGGGACCACCTGGGTTGCGCCCAGCCGCAAAAGTGCGGCCGCATGGGCGGCGTCGCGGGCGCGCACGAACACGGGCAGCTGTGGCCAGTCGCGGCGGATGTTGCGCACCAGCAGCCCGGCGGCGTGCGGATCGTCCAGCGTCAGCACCACGGCCTGGGCCGCATCCGCGCGTGCGCGCTTGAGCAGATCACGCCGCGCGGCGTCGCCCAGATAGATCATGCGGTCCTGCGCGCGCTGGCGCGCGACCACATCGACGTCGCGGTCGAAGGCGACGTAGGGGATTTGCTCCTCCTCCAGCAGGCGCGCCACGGTTTCGCCGACGCGCCCGAAGCCGGCGATGATGACGTGCCCTTCGAGATCGCCCAATCGAGTGCGAATGTCGCCGGCCTTGTCGCCGCGGCGCGCCTCGATCAGCGCGGACAGTTTTTGGCCGATCAGCGCCGTCATCGGCGTGAAAATCATCGACAGGCTGGCCACCAGCAGCATGAACTGGGCCGTGGCGTCCGACAGCAGGCGCATGTCGAGCGCAAGGTCGATGGCCACCAGCCCGAACTCTCCTGCCCCGCCCATCAGCAAGCCGATCTCGGCCGCGGCGGGCCACGACAACCCGAACAGGCGCGCGGCTGCCAGCAGCACAACGCCCTTCAGCATGAACAGGCCGGCCACCGAGCCTGCGATCAAAACCGGCGCCTGGGCGAGCACGCGGATGTCGATGTTCATGCCGACCGAGAGGAAGAACAGGCCCAGCAGGAGACCCTTGAAGGGCTCGATGTCGATTTCGATCTGGTGTTGGAATTCGCTTTCGGCGAGCACGAGCCCCGCCAAAAACGCGCCCAACGCCATGGACAGCCCTAACGCCGCCGTCGCCAACGCCGTGCCGATGGCGGTCAGCACGGTGATGGCAACCAATAATTCAGGGCTTTGCGAGCGGCTGACGTGGCGAAACAACGGCTTCAACAGCACGCGCCCCAGGGCGAGGATGACCGCCACCGCCACCGCTCCCTTCACGAAGGCCAGCATGACGCCCGAGGCGAGCCCGCCCGACGCCCCCGCCCCGAAGACGCTGAGCATGGCCAGCAAGGGGATCACGGCGATGTCTTGCATCAGCAGGATCGAGAAGCAGGACCGACCCAGGGTGGTGCCGGTGCGCTTGGTCTCGGTGAGCAGCTGCATGACGATGGCGGTGGACGACATCGCCAGCGCCCCGCCCAGAATGATCGCGGCATCGACGCGGTTGCCGTACAGTACCGCGACGGCGGCGACGGCGGCGGCCGTCAGCGCGTATTGCGCGCCGCCCAGGCCCAGCACGAGGCGGCGCAGCGACCACATGCGGCTGAACGACAACTCCAGTCCGATCTTGAACAGCAGGAAGACCACGCCGAACTCAGCCAGCGCCTTGACGCCCGCGACGTCTGAGATGACGAACACGCCCAACAGCGGCGCATCCTCGGCCAACACGCCCAGGCCGAACGGCCCGATGACGAAGCCGAGCACCAGATAGCCGACCACCGGGCTGATCTTGAGGCGATGAAAAACCGGGATCACCAGGCTGGCGGCGGCCAGAAAGACGATGATCTCGCGCAGGTGAGAGAAGCTGTTGTCGTCGGACAACGGTCAGTCCTGCAAGATTGAGGGCTGTTGGCGCGCCCGAAGGGATTCGAACCCCTGACCTCTGCCTCCGGAGGGCAGCGCTCTATCCAGCTGAGCTACGGGCGCGGATGGGCTTGTTCTAGACTATTGGCGGGGTGAGGACAATCGGCCGGAGCGGGGCTTTGCCGCGGCCGATTGCAGCCGCGCCAACGCATCCTGATCCGCGCCCGAGGGCAGCGGGGCGGTCGGATGGGCCATGAACGCCGCCACGTCCTTGAGCACCGTCTGGGCCTGTTTGTCGCGCAGGATGATGTGCCAGCCCTTGTCGTAATAAGCGGCATTAACCTCGCGCCCGGGCTGCGACATGGCCTGCAGCGCCTTCAGCGTGGGCTGCTTCGGGATCACCTGGTCGTTGCGGCCGTAAAGATAAAGTGTGGGCACGTTGATCTGGGGCGTGGCGGCCAGGGCCTGATCCATCAAGTCGGTGACGCCGGCAATCGCATCAAGCCGCGTCTTTTTGATGAACAGCGGATCGCGCGCGTTATGGCGCAGCAAGTCGATGTTGTCGCTGGCCTGGACGCCGAGCCCGCGCCCAGTGGGTTTCAAGCCCGGCATCAGACGCGCGCCCAGCCACAGCCCGGCGCGATAGTAAAAGGGCATGGTCGAACGCGCCCACACCGCCGGTGCTGCCAGAATGAGACCGTCCACCGGCGCGGTTTGCGCTTGGGCGAGCGTGGCCATCCACACCGCACCGCCCATGCTTTCGCCCAGGCCGTACACGGCCAGGCCCGGATGCAGCCGACGGATGATGGCCACGCCCTCGCGCGCATCGGCGATCAGCGCGTCAGTGCCGGGCCATAGCCCCGCGTTGGGTGCGCCGCCGAAGCCGCGCTGGTCGTAGGCGTAAACCGCGTAACCCTGCGCGGCGAGAAAAGGCCCCGTGCCCGTCGCGCCCTCAGGGATTTTGTCGAAGGCTTTGGAATAGTCGTTGAAGCCGTGCAGCGCCAATACCACGGCCTGGGGCGGCGCGTCGGGCAGCCAGCGGCGCAAGGGCAGCGAGAGTCCGTCAGATGTGATGAACGCGGCCTCAGTGAACCGCGCCTCGGCCGGGCCCGGTCCGCGTGGGGCGAGCACCGGCGCGCAGGCGGCCAGCCAGGCGACGATCAGCAGCGAAGCCAGTCGTCGCCAACCGCCCATCAAGGTCACGCCGCCGTTTGCGGCGGGGCTGAGCGCGTGAGCTGCAGGAAGATGTCTTCCAGGTCCACTTCGTCGGTGCGCATGTCGGCGATGGACACGCCTGAAGCGCGCACGGCCTCGATGATCTCGCCCATGGCCGAGGAACTGGGCCGGTAGTTGATGTGGATTTCGTTGGGCTTGGGCAGCGTCGCATTGAAGCGGGCCAGCGATGCGGGGATGGACGTGATCGGCGCGGCAAGGATGAAAATCACCGCCTTGTTGTCGATGTGCGTCAGCAGGTTCGCCGTGGTGTCGTGCACGACCACGCGACCGTGATTGATGATGGCGATGCGGTCGCACAGTTCCTGGGCCTCTTCCAGGTAGTGCGTGGTCAGCAGAATGGTGGTTCCGCGCTGGTTCAGCTCGCGGATGTATTTCCACAACGTCTGGCGCAGTTCCACGTCCACGCCCGCCGTGGGCTCATCGAGCACCAAAATCGGCGGCGTATGAACCATGGCCTTGGCCACCAATAATCGCCGGCGCATGCCACCCGACAGCGTGCGGGAATAGGCGTCGGCTTTGTCCAGCAGACCGACGGCTTTGAGAATTTCCTCGGTACGCCGTTCATTCTTGGGCACGCCGTAGAGCCCGGCCTGCAATTCCATCGTCTCGCGCGCGGTGAAGAACGGATCGAGATTGAGTTCCTGCGGCACCACACCGATGGCACACCGGGCCTGGCGCTCGTCGGTCTCGATGTCCGAGTGCCACAGCTTCACCGTGCCCGAGGTGCGGCGCACCAGCCCGGCCATGATGTTGATCATCGTGGACTTGCCCGCGCCGTTGGGGCCGAGCAACCCGAAGAACGAGCCGCGCGGCACGGCCAGCGAAATGTCGAACAGCGCCTGCTTGGGCGGACGCTTGTTGGAGCCCGCGTAGATCTTGTTGAGGCCGCGGATATCGACGGCGAAATCAGGCAACGACGAGGGCGACATGAAACTCGCAAGACAGGGGAAAACGGGCCGCATGGTTAACGCGGCCCCGCCGGGGGGTCAACGTTATGGAACTGAAAATTAAAATGGAAAAAGTGTCAGGTAAATCAAGGCCCCTGCCCGCTTGAAAAGCCCGGGCCCGGGCCGCATAAACGAGGCCGCGTTGGACCCGTTCAGGACGAGGACTTACCCGCATGGCCGAGCCGGTGGAAATCATCAAAGTCGACACGATCCAGGTGAAGTGCGACGGCGGCAACGGCGCGCTGGGCCATCCGCGCGTGTACCTGCACATCAAGCCCGAGACCGGGCACATCGACTGCCCCTATTGCGGTCGGCGCTACATGCTCGACCAGGCCGCCAAAACCACCGCGCACTAGTGGCCAAGCAAAAACCCCAGCGCCTGTATCTCATCGACGGCTCGGGCTACATCTTCCGCGCCTTCCACGGCCTGCCGATGATGACGCGCGCCGACGGCACGCCGGTCAACGCCGTCTACGGCTTTTCGTCGATGATGATGAAGCTGCTCGACGACCTGCGCGATCAGAGCGTGGAAGAGTTGATCGCGGTCATCTTCGACGCCAAGCGCAAGACCTTCCGCAACGAGATTTATAAAGAGTACAAGGCGCACCGTCCGCCGCCGCCCGACGAACTGATTCCGCAATTCGAGATCATCCGCGAGGCGACGCGCGCCTTCAACGTGCCGGCCATCGGTATGGAAGGCTTCGAGGCCGACGATCTGATCGCCACCTACGCCAAGCAGGCCGAGCAGGCAGGCATCGATGTGGTGGTGATCTCCGCCGACAAGGACTTGATGCAGTTGGTGCGCCCGGGCGTGACCATGCGCGACCCCATGAAGAACCGCGACATCGGCCCGGCGGAGGTGATGGAAAAATTCGGCGTAGCGCCGAACAAGGTGATCGACGTTCAATCCCTGGCGGGTGACTCCACCGATAACGTGCCCGGCGTGCCGGGCATCGGCGTCAAGACCGCCGCAGAACTGATCAACCAGTATGGCGATCTTGATACGTTGCTGAAGCGCGCGGGCGAGATCAAGCAGCCCAAGCGGCGCGAGAACCTGCTGGCCAACGCCGAACTGGCGCGCATCTCGCGCCAACTGGTGACGCTGAAGGACGACGTGCCGGTGAGCGTGACGCTGAAAGACCTGAAATGGAACCCACCGGACGAAGACACGCTGATCAGCTTTCTCGCCGCGCAGTCCTTCAAAAGCTTGATGGCCAAGGTCTCGGCCAAAACGGGAAATAACGCGGCGGTGGCGTCGGTTCGCACAGAACAAGCACCAGCCCCGAAAGCCGCGGCCTCTGAAGCATCCGCTCTCGCCGCTATCGACCGCTCGACATACGAGTGCGTGCAGACTGTGGAAGCCCTGCAACTTTGGGCCGATAAGGCGACCAAAAATGGTTATGTGGCGGTGGACACCGAGACCACGGGGCTCGACCCGTTGCGCGCCAAGCTGGTGGGCATATCGCTTTGCGTGACGGCAGGCGAGGCCTGCTACATCCCGCTGGAGCACGGTGCCGGTGGCGGCGACCAGGGCTCGCTGGCTTTCGACGCCGCGCCGAAACCAAAGCAAGTCGCGCTGAAGGACGTGGTGAGAATTCTGGGGCCGATGCTGCGCGATGAATCGGTTCTGAAAATCGGCCACAACATCAAGTACGATCTGCACATTCTGAATCGTGCCGGGCTGGAAGTTTCGCCCGTCGACGACACCATCGTCATTTCTTATGTGCTCGACGGCGCGAAGAACGGCCACGGCATGGATGAACTCTCCGATCTGCTTTTGAACCACAGCACCATCAAGTTCGCCGATGTGTGCGGGTCGGGCAAAACGCAGATCACGTTCGATCAGGTGCCGCTGGACAAGGCGACGGCATACGCCGCCGAAGACGCCGACGTGACGCGGCGCTTTCACATGGTGTTGAAGCCGCGTCTGCGCGAGGAAAAGCTCGTCACCATTTATGAAACGCTGGAACGCCCGCTGATCGGCATCCTGGCGGAGATGGAGCGCAAGGGAATCCTGGTCGATGCCAAAGTGCTGCGCGACCTCAGCGAGGATTTCGCCAAGCGCATGGTCAAGCTGGAGAAAGAGATTCACAAACTGGCGGGCGAGGAGTTCAACGTCGGCTCGCCCAAGCAGTTGGGCGAGATTCTGTTTGAACGCATGAGCCTGCCCGGCGGCAAGAAGGGCAAGACCGGCGCCTACGGGACGGGCGCGGACATCCTTGAGGACTTGGCGGCCCAGGGCCACGACCTGCCTGCGCGTGTGCTGGACTGGCGGCAGCTTTCGAAGCTGAAGAGCACGTACACGGACGCGTTGGTTGAAACCATCAACCCCGAGACGGGCCGCGTACACACCAGCTACTCGCAGACGGTGGCCTCGACGGGGCGGCTGTCGTCCAACGACCCGAACCTGCAGAACATTCCCATCCGTACCGAGGAAGGCCGCAAGATCCGCACCGCCTTTGTTGCGCCCAAGGGCAGGACGCTGATCTCGGCGGACTACAGCCAGATTGAATTACGATTGGTGGCCCATGTCGCCGACATCAAGGCGATGAAGGAAGCCTTCAAGGAGGGCGCGGACATTCACGCCGCCACGGCCTCGCAGATGTTCGGCGTGCCGATGAAAGACATGACGCCCGAGCTGCGCCGGCGCGCCAAGGCCATCAATTTCGGCATCATCTACGGCATCTCGGGCTTCGGGCTGGCGCGCAACCTCGGCATCGAACGCTCCGAGGCTCAGGCGTTCATCAACGCCTACTTCGCCAAGTTCCCGGAAATCCGCGACTACATGGAGCGCGCCAAGGACGAAGCCAAGACATTCGGCTGCGTCATGACGCCGTTCGGGCGCAGGTGCTGGGTGCCAGGTATTGCCGACAAGAACCCTGCCGTGCGCGGCTTCGCCGAACGCCAGGCCATCAACGCCCCGATTCAAGGGGGCGCGGCCGACATCATCAAGCGCGCCATGGTGCAACTGCCCGCCGCCTTGAAGGCCGCCAAGCTGAAGGCCGACATGCTTCTTCAGGTTCACGATGAACTGATCTTCGAAGTTCCCGACGCCGAAGTGGAAGCCACAAAGAAGGTCGTAAAAAAGATCATGGAAGGCGCCGCGCACCTCTCGGTGCCCTTGGTGGTGGACACCGGCACCGGGCGCAACTGGGACGAGGCGCACTAGGCAATGCGCCTGATCACGGCGCTGGTTCTCGGTCTGGCGCAGTCCGCCGTCGCACAGCCAACATCGGCGTGTTTTTCAGCCGCCGCGACCGAACGCATCGCCGCGTGCAGCGCGGCGCTGGACGACGCATCCCTGCCCGCGGGTACACGGGCCTTGGCGCTGTTTGCACGCGCCGAGGCGTATCACAGCAACACCGACACGGATCTGGCGCTGGCGGACCTGGATGCTGGGCTGGCGCTATCGCCCGGCGATACAACCGCATTGTTGCTGCGTGCAACGATAAAAGAAGCACGTGGCGATGCGCCCGGCGCGGAATCAGATGCAAGCGCGGCCATCGCGCGTGATCCGGCCCTGGGTGAAGCATACCTGCGCCGCGCGGGCGCGCGTTTCGCGCAAGGCAAGGACGCGGCGGCCATCGCCGACCTGGGCGAGGCGCGGCGGCTGAACCCGCGCGATCCGGGGCCGTTTCGCGTGCGCGGTGAGTATTTTCTGAGGCAAAACAAACCCGACGAAGCCGTGGGCGAGCTGACGCAGGCCGTGGCCTTGAACGCGGCGGACGTGGAGTCACACATTCTGTTGGGCCAGGCCTTGCTGCGCGCGGGCAAGGCTGTTGAGGCCATCGCGGCATTTTCGGCGGCCTTGTCATTGAAGCCCGACGATCTGCGCATCCTGCGGGCGCGCGCCTTGGCCTACGGACAGGTGGAGAACTACGCCGCTGCCATGGCCGACTTTTCACACGCGCTGGTGCTGCGACCGGGCGACGCAGCGACCCTGGAAGCACGCGGCGTGGCCGCCCTGCAAAGCGCAAACCATGCGCAAGCCGTCACGGATTTCTCGGCGCTGTTGAAGGCCCTGCCGGGGCGCGCCGATTGGCATTATTTCCGGGGGCTTGCGTACTTGCGCGAACAGCAGCCGATTGAAGCGGCGGCGGATTTTTCCGTCACGTTGTCTCAAGTGTCCGGCGATGTTGATGCGCTGTCGGCGCGCGCGGCGGCTTATCTGGCGACGGATAAATTTACTCCAGCCGATGCCGACCTGACTGCGGCCTTGAAACAACAACCCAACTCGTCTGAATTCTTGACCCAGCGCGCCCAGGCGCGTTTCTTGGCCGGTCGGTTCGACGCAGCCGCGGCGGACTTTGCATCTGTCAAAAACCCGCCGCCGCGCCTGGCGCTGTGGCGCTTCATCGCCGCCAGCCGCGCCAAGCAGGACGGCCGCAAGAATTTGACCGCCGCTGCCAATGCGCTTAATGCGCGCGCGTGGCCCGGTGCCGTGTTTCGTTTCTTTCTGGGCGAAGTCTCGGCCGAGGACGTGATCACACAAGCCGGCGATGAGCCTTCGCGACGCTGCGAGGCACGCTTTTATCTGGGTCATGCCGGGGTGATTCTGGGCCAGGCCGATCAGGCCCGCGAACATTTCACCGACGCGCTGCAAGCCTGCGGGCGGCAGACGCTGGAAGCGCAGAGCGCGCGGCTGGAACTTGCTCGGCTTTAAGGCTTGATCGCCATTAAGGCTTGATCGCCCAAGCGGGCACTTCGCCGAACTTCACGTCGAAGGCCATCGGCAGCATCACCAGCACGCCGAGACTGACGATCAGCACCCAGATGATGTCGAGCCGCACACCGGCGCGGGTCATCTGCTGAATGGTGACGTGCCCGCTTCCATATGCAATGGCGTTGGGCGGCGTGGCCACGGGCAGCATGAACCCGCCGCTGGCGGCCATGGCACCGGCGATGCAAAACAGCAGCGGGCTTTGCCCCAGCGCGACGGCGGCCATGCCCAGCACCGGCAGCAGCGTAGCCGTGACCGCGGTGTTGGAGGCGATCTCGGACAGAAACACGATCATCGCCACGAACACGACGATCAGCAGCCACAGCGGCAAAGCCGACCACGACGTCATGCTTTGCCCCAGCCATTCGGCCAGGCCCGAGGCGCCGGCGGCCTCGGCCAAGCTTAATCCCCCGCCGAACAGCACCAACAGGCCCCAGGGAATCTTGTTGGCCCACTCCCAGTCGAGCGCGAAGACGCCTCGCTTGAAGTCCACCGGCGTGATGAACAACAAAAACGCGATGGTCATGGCGATGCCGGCGTCGGAAATCTTCAGGCTTGGAAATGCCGCGGCCAGCATCGGCTGCGTGACCCACAACACGGCGGCGGCGGAAAATGCGGCGGCGACGATCTTCTCGCCGCGCGTCATGGGGCCCAGATGGGCCCGTTCCCGCGCCAACAACTCGGCAGCCCCCGGCACCGGATCGTTCGAGAGCGGATACAGCACGCGGCACAGCAGCGCCCAGCACAGCACGGCGATGAAGAGCGAGATGGGCACGCCCAACGTCATCCATGCCGCGAATGAGATCGTGTAGCCGTAGGTTTGCTGCATGAACCCGGCCAACAACGCATTGGGCGGCGTACCGATCAGCGTGCCCAGCCCGCCGATGCTGGCCGCGTAGGCCACCGCCAGGACCATGCACGTCTCGAAGCGCCGGGCCTGAGCGGCGTCGCCGCTACGCATCAGCGCGATCACCGACAGGGCGATGGGCAGCATCATCAGCGTGGCAGACGTGTTGCTGATCCACATGCTCAGCACCACCGTCGCGGCCATGACCCCGCCGACGAGCTGGCGCGGGCCGGTGCCGGTCCATGTCAGGATGTTCAGGGCGATGCGCCGGTGCAGCTCCCAGCGTTGCATGGCCAGCGCGATCATGAAGCCGCCCATGAACAGGAAGATGGTGGGATTGGCGTAGGGTGCGGCGGCCGTCTTGATGTCCATGACGCCCAGACCCGGCAGCAGCACCAAGGGCAGCAGGGCGGTGGCGTACACCGGGATCGGCTCGCAGATCCACCACACCGCCATCAAGGCCGCGATGGCCGCCACGGTCATGCCCTGCTCGCTCATGCCCTCGGGCGGGGGCAGCAGCATTAGGAGCGCGAAAACCGCCAAACCGGCGAACAACCCCAGGGATTGGCGCGCGCTGTAGGTTTCCGTCGGGGCGAGGCGGTCGGACATCGCGATAATGTCAGGAAATTAACGATTAAAAGGGCGTGGAGGGCGAAATCAGACGCTTGGGTATATTATATAAAGACGGGTTCGGCCACAGACGCGCCGTCAGGTTGAACGATTTTCGCCACAATGCGCCGGTCGAATTGTGGCAAGCCGCGAATCGTCGCGGATCTGGGTTTAGAAAGGACAACGCTCGTGGGCAACCGCATCGCTCTCGTTGACGACGACCGCAACATTCTGACCTCGGTCAGCATGGTGCTGGAGACCGAGGGCTTCAAGGTCGTGACCTACCGCGACGGCGCGGACGCGCTGCGTGGGCTGCAGGCCGACCCGGTCGACCTCGCCATTCTCGACATCAAGATGCCGCGCATGGACGGCATCGAACTGTTGCAGCGCCTGCGCGAAAAATCGTCCATGCCGGTGATCTTCCTCACCTCCAAAGACGACGAGGTGGATGAACTCAACGGCCTGCGTATGGGCGCGGACGACTACATCAAGAAGCCGTTTTCCCAACGCCTGCTGATCGAGCGCGTGCGCGCGGTGTTCCGCCGCGCCGAGGCGCAAAAGGACGACGCGAACGGCGAACTGTCGGCCGGATCGATGAAGCGCGGCGAACTGGTGCTCGACCCCGCGCAGCATTTGTGCACGTGGAAAGCGCTGCCGGTGAACCTGACGGTCACGGAATTTCTGATCATCCAGGCGCTGGCGCAGCGGCCGGGCCACGTCAAAAGCCGCGACCAGCTGATCGACGCGGCCTACGGCGAGCACATCTACGTCGACGACCGCACCATCGACAGCCACGTCAAGCGCCTGCGTAAGAAGTTCCGCGAAGTCGACAAGGACTTTTCGCATATCGAAACCTTGTACGGCGTCGGCTACAAATACACCGACGCGGCTTAAGGCGGCGCGGCTTAAGGCGGCACGGCCCCCGGGCCGCTCTGCCGTAGGGGAAAAGCGTGCGGGCGAAGCCGAAGGAACGCGGAGAGCTCAGCGAGGCGACGGGCGTGCGCAACCACGGCCTGTTTTCGTCGCTGTCGCTGCGGATTCTTGCCGTCAATCTGGCAGCACCCGTGTTGCTGGTGCTGGGCCTGTTGTTCCTCGACGAGTACGAAGACACGCTGATCGCCACCGAGCTTGAGGCGCTGCGCACGCAAGGCGAGCTCATCGCTGCGTCATTGGGCGAAGGCGCGGTGGTGGTAGAGACCGAAAACGCCGACTTCCCCAGCTTCACGCCCAACGGCAATCTGCGCACCATCCAGCAGGACACCGCGCGCCAACTGGTACGCCGCCTGGCCGGCCTGGCGCAGCTGCGCGCACGGCTGTTCGACCGTGACGGCAACCTGATCGCCGACAGCCGTTTGTTGCAGGGGCCCGGCGGCGAGGTGCAGGTGGTGGACCTGCCGCCGGTGGATGACGACACCCTTGGCCAGAAACTGCGCGAGGTTTACGTCCAAACCATCGGCAGGCTGGGCCTCGGCCGCAGCCTCGAGCCTTATACCGAGCGCGCCTATCCGGTCGCGGCCGACTACAAGGAAGCCGCCGCGGCGCTGAACCAGGGCGAAGTGGGCGAGGCCGTCAGGCTGCGCGCCGACCGGCAGAAGATGCTCACCGTCGCGGTGCCCGTGCAGTTCTACCGGCAGGTCGTCGGCGCGGTGCTCGTCTCGCGCGACGGCCGCAACGTCGACAAGCGCCTGTTCGCGGTGCGCGGCTCGATCCTGGCGATGTTCGGCTGGGTGCTCGGACTGACCATTCTGACCTCGGTGTATCTGGCCGGCACCATCGGCCGACCCTTGCGCATCCTGGCCGAAGCCGCCGAGAAGGTGCGCCAGGCCAAGACCCGCCGCCACGCGATTCCCGACATGACCGACCGCTCCGACGAGATCGGGGAATTGTCGGGCGCGCTGCGCGAGATGACGGAATCGCTGTGGCAAAGATTGGACGCCATCGAGAGCTTCGCCGCCGACGTGGCCCATGAGATCAAGAATCCGCTGACGTCCTTGCGCAGCGCGGTGGAGACCGTCGCGCGCGTTAAGGACCCCGAACAGCAAAAGCAGCTGATGAGCATCATCCTCGACGACGTCACCCGGCTGGACCGTTTGATTTCGGACATCTCGGACGCCTCGCGGCTGGATGCAGAGCTTTCGCGCGCAGACCTGGAGCCGGTGAAGATCACCGCCCTGTTAAGCGCACTAGCGCAGTTGCAGAACGCCAACGACGATCCACAGGCGCCGAAGGTGAAACTTGAAATCGAGGGCGACGAGACCCTGATCGTGCCGGGACTGGAAGGGCGCATCGCTCAGGTGTTCCGCAACCTGATCGGCAACGCCGTCTCATTCAGCCCGCCCGGCGGCATCATTCTGGTGCGCCAACGCAGGCAGGCCGATTTGGCCTGCATCGAGGTGCTGGACGACGGGCCGGGCATACCGCCCGGCAAGGAAAAGGCGATCTTCGAGCGGTTTTATTCCGAACGCCCCGAGGCTGAAAAATTCGGCACGCACTCCGGATTAGGGTTGTCGATTTCCAGGCAGATCGTGGAGGCGCACCGCGGCAGCATCGCGGCGGCCAACCGCGACGATACGGCGCACGGCGGCGCGCGCTTCGTCGTCAAGCTGCCGTTGGCGTAGTTCAGCCGCTCAGCACGTAGCTCAGCAGCAACGGCAGCGTGGCGAACGACAGCACGGTCGACAGCAGCACAACCCCGGCCACGTCCTCGGGTTTATTGTCGTACTGCACGGCGAACAGATAGTTGAACACTGCCGTGGGCATGGCGCTTTGGATCAGCACCGCGCCCCGTGCCGGACCTTCAAGGCCCAACGCGATGACGACGAGCAGGGCCGCGGCAAAACCGCCACTGATGCGAAACACCGACAATCCGAAAGCCCGGCCCAGCCCCTTCACCGACAGCGTGGCCAGCGAGGTGCCCAGCGACATCAGCATCAGCGGAATGGCAAAACCACCCAACGTCGTGAGCGTGTCCATGACCCACACCGGCGGCTTGGTCTCGGTCAGGGTCAGCGCCACGGCCAGCACCATGGCCCACAGCACCGGGTTGGCTAGCACCGTACGCAGGTTGAACCGGCCGCTCGCGATGCCGATGCCGATACTAAATTGCAAAAGCGCGGTGACGGCGAAATACGCCAGAGCCAACGAAAGGCCCACATCGCCAAAGGCGAACAAGCACAGCGGCATGCCCATGTTGCCGGTGTTGGGGAAGATCAGCGGCGGCAGATAGGCGCGCAGCGACAACCCGCGCAGCCGCAACACAAGCGCGGCGGCGGCGGCCGTCAGCGCCATCACCAATACGCCGGCCAGCGCGATCTGCATCATGGCGCCAACATCCATGGGTCGCGCCAGGAACTGCGACAGCAGCAGACACGGCGCGCCGATGTTGAGCACCAGTGCGGAGACCATGCCGGAATCGAACGGCATCTTGGCCCGCGCCCAGACATAACCGGCGGCAGCGATCAGAAAGACCGGCGCGATGATGGAAAAGACTTGGGCGAACATTCAGGCGGCGGGCATTCAGGCCGGAAAGATGTCGCGGTCGAGAAACGGGCGAACCATGGCGGCCACGGCCACGGGGTCGTGGTCGAGAAAACCATGACTCCACCCGGGCAGGTTCTTCACCTTGCCGTTCTTGAGGTACTGGGCGATGCGCGGGGTGTACTCGACCAGATCATCATCGGGGTTGAACACCAGAATCGGCGCGGTGACGTCGATGATGGTGCTCGGGTAGGTGTAGGAAAACGCCGCGTGATGGCCCCATCCCTTCTTGTCGCCGCCGCGCAGGTGATCGGGGAAATGCGCGATCACGTCCTTGGGCGTGGAGCGCCTGTCTTTCCAGCGATAGAGACTCTTCCACGCGGCAACGAGGAACGCACCTTCGGCGTCAGGCTCGGGTGCAGCGTTGTCTACGCGCTGCTTTTTCAAATCCTCTTCGGTGTAAACCGGCGCCGACACCAAAATCAGGTGTTTCACCTGGGCGGGACGTTGGCGCGCGGTCTCCACCGCGATCTTGGAGCCGGTGTGATAGCCCATCACGTCGACGTCCTTCAGGCCGAAGGCATCGATCACGTCGCCCATCGCGGCGGCGAACTGGCCGATGGTCGGCGGACCCGGCGGAAAGTCGCTGTTGCCGTAGCCGGGCGTATCGGGGGCCAAGACCAGACGATCCCGACCCATCTCCGTCAGCCACGTTTCATAGATCACGCCCGACACGGGGCTGAGGTGAAAACACAGCAATGGCCGTTTTTCGCCGTGATGCTGACCGGCCAGACGCACGTGCATCTGGCCGAAGCGGCCGTCGATGTAGGTCTTGCGGAGTTTTGCCGGGGTTGCGTCCATGTGACTCGCTCACTTCGTCTAATGCGCTAAACTTGCTAGACTAAGCGCACATTCGGGGGAAGACGCGATGACACATTTGTTCACCGTGGCGACCATTCTCAGCTTGGCCGTGTCGGGTACGGCGCTGGCCATCGAGGGCCAGGGCAATCCGTGGGAGAGCATCGACGAGGCCGTCTGCACCGGATTGAAGCTCGCCGACTTCTCAACAGCCGTCGGCGCGGCGGTGACGGTCAAGACCGCCGCGCGCGTGGCGCAGACCACCGCCCTGCCCGGCTATTGCCGCGTCGTGGCGAGCATCGCGCCGAAGAACACCGTGGAAATCCGCATGCCTGTGTCGGGTTGGAACCGCCGCCTGCTGATGGCCGGTTGTGGCGGGCTGTGCGGCGCGGTGCAGATGGAGCGTACCGACGACGCGCTGGCGCGCAATTATGCGGTCGCCCACACCGACATGGGACATGCCGAGACCGACATGGCCTTCGCCGACGATCCGCAGGCGCTGGAGGATTTCGCCCATCGCTCGACACATGTGGCAACGCTGCTGCTGAAAGCCGCCGCCAAGGCCTATTACAACCGCCCGCACGACTTCGCCTACTTTCGCGGCTGCTCCACCGGCGGCCGCCAAGGCCTGACCGCGGCGCTGATGTACCCGGACGATTACGACGGCATCATCGCCGGCGCGCCCGCTTCCGGCCCGGCGGTGCCCAACATTGCGTGGGCCCTGAAGGCCAACACCCGGTCCGACGGATCGAGCATCCTCGACCCGGCGGCGATCAACACGCTGCATCAAGGCGCGTTAGCCGCCTGCGACATGAGCGACGGCGTGAAGGACAACATCATCGGCGATCCACCCTCATGTGCTTTCGATCCGGCGTCGCTGGCCTGCGGCAAAGACGCAAAACAATGCCTGACGGCCGAGCAGGTGGACGCCGCGCGGAAAATTTATACCGGCATCGGCAGTCCGCACGCCAGCCAAGGCTACGCCAAGGGCGGCGAGCTGGGTTGGCTGCGCACGTTGGTCAAAACCGACACACCCGCAGGCATGGAGGGCGTGGCGCGCAACTACTTGCGCCGCTTTGCCGACCTGCCCGCGCCGCCCAAAACTTTGGCTGAACTGGACTTTGCCAAGCACCCGGTGCGTTTGGCGGCCGTGGACGCGCTGCCGTCGTTGGGGCCGGACAACAAACGCCTCGCTGGTTTGGAAAAATCCAGCGGCAAACTTTTGCTGTATCACTCCTGGTCGGATGATTCGCTCACGCCCGCCACGGCCATCGACTTTTACAAAGCCAACGAACAAACGTTCGGTAAGGAAGCGTTGGACCCCTTCTTCCGGCTGTTCGTGATCCCGGGTATGTTCCATTGCCGCGGCGGCGAAGGCCCCGACGCGGTGGACTTCCTCGGCGTGATGGAACGTTGGGTGGAAAAGAAAGCCCCGCCGGAGAATCTGACGGCGTTCAAGCCCAAGCAGCGCCTGACGATCAACATCGAGTACCGCTTTCCTTTGCCCGCCGATCAGGTGGTGTTCTCACGGCCCGTGTTCGCTTATCCTGCCGCCGCGAAGTATTCCGGCAAGGGCGATGCGAACGACGCGGCGAACTGGACCAGAAACTAGCGCTTGCTTTCCTGCGCCACGCCGACCTTTATCACCGCAGGTTTGACGCCCGCCACAGCCGCGGAACCTAGCTGCATAACCGCGACGCCGACAATAACAACGGCCACGCCAAGGAGGCGGCTTGTCGTCGCCGGGCGCGCCGCAAAGCCGGCCACGCCGTAGTGATCAAGAACGACTGAGGCGATCAGTTGGCCTGCGACAACGGCAACGACGAAGCTGCTCGCTCCGATCTTGGGCGCGAGAACCAGTGCGGCCGTCACGTAAAATGCGCCGCACGCACCGCCGATCCATGCCCACGTCGGCACCTTGCTCATCGCCAGCATGGTTGGCGGTGATATGCGCAACACCATCAGGAGCGGAAGTATGACCGCGATGCTGACACTCAAAGATACGAGTGTCGCCCAAAGCGGATGCCCGAGTGTGCGCCCAAGCGTCCCATTCATCCCGCTTTGAGCGGTCACGGCCATGCCGGCGATCACGGCAATTAAAGTTATAGCGGTCGAAAGAGCGAGCGACATGAGCTGTCTTTTGTTGGGTGGGCCGTAAGTCGAAGAGCGACTTAACGAGAACTACGCGGCTTGATGGGAATGGCGATCGGGCGCATGGGCGCGGCGTCGGCACCACGCAGCTTCAACGAGCCGCCGATGAGGGCGAACTCATACACGCCGTCACGCGCCAAGTCTTCAAGGTAGACAAGCTCCATGATCGGCGTCCCTTGTTCGGCGAGCAAGTAGGTGTGCAGAGGAACATAGTTGTTGTCGACCTCGGCCGGGAACGTTTCGAAACTAAGATTGTCGGCTCCGACAATCATGGCGCGCTGCTCTTCAACGAGGAATTTCGCCGCGTCCAAACTCATGCCCGGAGGATTGGCCATGTAGGCATTGGCGTCCTCGTACAGCTTCATTCGGCCCGTGCGGATGAGAACGATGTCGCCTGATTCAAGCGCGACCTTTTGGCGTTCAAGCGCCTCAATCAAGTCCTGACGCGTGACCCGATAAAGATCCGGCAAGGCCTTCAACCCCTTGGCACCGGCGACGTCAATCATGACGCCGCGCGCGACAAGCGGCGGGATCTTTTCTGCGCCGGCGACTTTCCAGCCTTGATCGCCGAGATGCTCTTCGGCCGAAAAATTGTTCCAAATCTTACCGTCCAGACCGAAGTGCACCAACGCGTCGATGTGAGTCCCGGTGTGCGTGTACATCGAGACGGCGGTTCCCGTGTAGCTCACATGCTTGTTCATCTCATCGCCGACATTCATTGGGTCGGAGACGAGCGTGCCGTGGGGGGTGTGCGTCATCCAAATCTGATAGGGCGGGTCGCCTGCGGCTTGCCAACTCGGCATGCCGATAAAGTACTCCACCGACAGATCGTAAACCTGTCCGCCCGAAATCCGGGCCAGAATCGCGGCGCGCGATTGGGGCGTCATCAAGTTAAGACGGCCAATTTCGTCTGTCGGACCCCATGGGCTGGTTCCCACAACCGACTTCGGGGCAGCCGCGCTGGAGGTCGGTGTCAGGCCCGTGCCTGCACTTAATAAAAGACCCAGGGCTAACGCCGAATACGTGACACGGTGAGTGATGAAGTTGGTCATGGTGCCTCCTTATGTTACGGTGAGTTAGTGAGTAAATTTCAATGTTCTATTATATTGATTAATATGGATAAATTATGCATCATAGCGAAAATAAAAGAGCAATTTACTCAGTTTATTTGAATATATGATCAGCCTCGATGCATTGCGCGTCTTAGACGCGATAGATCGGAAGGGAACTTTCGCAGCGGCGGCGGAAGAGCTCCATCGGGTGAACTCGGCGATCACCTACACCGTCCGTAAGTTGGAACAGGATTTGTCGGTGCAAGTGTTCGACCGCAGCGGACACCGCGCGCGGTTGACCGAGGTCGGCAAAGAGCTCTTGAAAGAGGGCCGCATTCTCTTGACCGCAGCGGCGGCTTCCGAGGCGCGGATCAAGCGCATCGCCACGGGTTGGGAGCCGGATCTGGCGATTGCCTACAACGACCTGCTGCCGGTCGATCACCTTTTGCCGCTCGTTGAGGCCTTCTATGCGACCGGTGCGCCGACGCGGCTCAAGTTGCTGCCGGAAGTCTTGGGTGGGACATGGGAGTCATTGATATCAGGTCGCGCCGATATCGTGATCGGCGCCTCCGGCGAGGCGATTCCGACGGCGGGATTTGCACACCGCCCGCTCGCGACGTTGGAATTCGTCTTCGCAGTTGCCCCGAACCACCCGCTGGCAAAGTACGACGAGCCGATCGCAGCAGCCGATATCGCGCGGTATCGCGCGGTGGCGGTTGCGGACACCTCGAGAAACCTTCCTCCACGCAATGCCGGGCTATTGGCTGGTCAGGACGTCTTGAGCGTCGCAAATATGACGGCCAAGCTCGCCGCCCAGGTTGCCGGGCTCGGCGTCGGCTATCTACCGCTGCGCCTTGTGCGCCCGCTCATCGCAACCAGATCATTAGTCGTCAAAGCCGTTGAGGCTGGTAAGCAAAATCTTGACCTATTTGTGGCCTGGCGGACGCGCGACACCGGACGGGCCGTCAATTGGTTCGTTGAAAAAATTCTTGACCCGCAGTTCTCGTCATCGCTAACGGCAACTTAAAGCCTCGCGGAATCGCCCTTGGTAAATCGAGCCGAGCAAATGGTTTACACCGCGGCACAAACAGACGATGAGCGCGCTCTGCTCTAAGCCGGCGGCTGGAACTTGGTGTTGTGCCCCGGGAAGGCTTCGTAGCCTTTCAGCATATAGTCCCAGTAGAGCATCGGCAGGCCCGTGGTCTTGATGATCCAATTCACCCAGCGTTCCTTGGCCGGGTCGAGCGGTAGGGTCGGCGTGGGCTTGCCGCCGTAGATGAACTCGGCCATCAGCGTCTTGCCATAAGCCGTGGTCAGCGGGCATGACGCATAGCCGTCGTAGGCTTCCTCGATCTGACCTTTGCGGATGAGGTGGTTGATGTTGCGCACCACCACCGGGGCCTGCTTGCGCACGGCGGCGGCGGTTTTCGAGTTGGCGGTGGACGCCGCGTCACCCAGCCCGAACACGTTTTTATACTTCACATGCTGCAATGAATTGGCGTGAACGTCGGTGAAACCCGCCGCGTTGGCCAGCGCGCTGCCCTTCAGCGCGTCAGGCGAGGTCTGCGGCGGCGTGACGTGCAGCATGGTGTAGTCCAGCGTGAACTTCTGGCCCTGTTTGTCGCCCGCGACGATGTCGAACGTGGCCTTGCGGTTGGCGGCGTCGATCTCGGTCAGGTTGGTGTTGTAGTGCACGTCGATGCCGTGGGCGGCGGCGATCTTCACCAATTCCTTGGCGTAGAACGGCACACCGAAGATGGCGGGCGTCTGCGTCAGGAACTTCACATCGACGAACTGGCGGATGCCGCTTTTTTTCAAAAAATCCGACGTAAGGTAGGCGATCTTCTGCGGCGCCCCGGGGCACTTGATCGGCATGGGCGGCTGGGTGAACAGCGCTACATCGCCACGCTTCAAGTTCTCCAGGCACGTCCAGGTGTATTCCACCGTGTCAGGCGAATAATTGCTGCACACGCCGCCTTTGCCCACGGCGTCCCTCAAGCCTTTGACGCCGTCCCAGTTCAGCTTCAAGCCCGGGCACACCACCAGATAATCGTAAGTCAGCTTGTCGCCGGAGGTGAGAAGGACGGCATTGTTGTCGGGCTCGAACCCGGCGGCGGCTTCCTTGATCCAGGTGACGCCGGAGGGGATTAGGCTGGCTTCGGGCTTGCGTGTGGCCTTGAGGCTGTAGTTTCCCGCGCCGACCAGGGTGAAAGCCGGCTGGTAGTAATGAACGTCGGAGGGCTCGACGATGGCGATGTCCAGCGCGTCCTCATGGTCATGACGTCGCAACTCGGCCGCCACCGTGATTCCGGCAGCACCCCCGCCGATGATGAGGATTTGATGATGATTCGCCGCCGTCATGGTCGTTCGCGCTCCCCCGGTATGGGCGTTTGATGCCGTCTAATGTAGCCTTGATTCCGCTGGCCAGCCAACCCATGAGAAAACCAGACCGACCGCATCTTACGAGAGAGAAACTCAGGCCATGAAACGTCATATCCATGAAATGTTTTTTGCGCTGGCGCTGGTGGTGAGCAACGCCGCCCTGGCGCAAACGCCGGAGGATTTCACGCGCTTTTTGTCGTGGTGGAGCGGGGATTACGACAATCTTGCTCAAACAAAAGCACAACAAGCCGCGGGCGCGCCCGAGAAGGGCCGCAATGCCGCCACGTTGCTGTTCATTCGCAAGGTCGATGCGCCCGCGTTCGGGCCTGAGGCCTTCTACGCCGAATGGCGTGATGCCCAAAACCCCAACAAGGTCACGCGCCAGCGCATCTACGCCTTCGAGATCGACACAGTGCGCAAAAAATTGCGCCTGAACCTGCACATCTGGCCCGCCGATAAGCCCGATTTCGTTGCCCGTACCGCCGGTGCGCACCTTGATGCGACAAAGCTCAGCGGCGTGACGCCCGTCGACATGGCGGGCCTGAAGGGTTGCGACGTGTTCTTCGACGCCGCGCCCGATCAATTCACCGGCGCCATGGACAAAGGCGCGTGCGCGTTCCCCGCACCAGGCGGCACGCCGATCTATTCCTGGTCGCAGATGAAACTCACGGCCGGGCAGTTCAGCTATCTCGACGGCTGGTTCAATCTCGACGGTTCGCCGTTCCTGCGCTTTACGGACGAGTGGTTCGTGTTCGACCGGACGGCGAAATGATTCACCTGCACGCCACCTGCGTCTCGCTGACGGGCACGGGCATCCTGATCCGCGGCGCCTCGGGCAGCGGCAAGTCCGACCTGGCGCTACGCTTGATCGATCAGGGCGCGGAGTTGGTCTCGGACGACTATTGCGAGATCACGGTCGAACACAGGCGGCTGATGGCCGCCACGCCCGCGACCATCGCCGGAAAGCTGGAAATCCGGGGCGTGGGCATCGTCAAACTGCCGCACGTGGAAAAGGTCGCCGTCGGGCTGATCGTGGACTTGTGCAAACCCACCGAGATCGAACGCCTGCCCACGACAACGAATACGGTGGTTGAGAACGTCGCCCTGCCGTGGCTCAAGCTCGATCCCTTTGCCGCCTCGGCCGCGCACAAGGTGCGCATGGCGATCCGCACGATGTCGGGTAGCGGACGATGGAGCACATAGAGATACAAACCACAAAGTGATAACCTTGCAGCCATGACCAATCCTGGTTCCAAACCGCGCTTCGTCGTCGTCACGGGCATGTCGGGCGCGGGCAAGAGCGTGGCGCTGCAGGCGCTGGAAGACATGGGCTTCGAGACGGTCGACAACCTGCCCGTGGCGCTGATCAACGCCATCGTCACCGCGCACGAGGATCATTCGATCGCGGTCGGCGTGGACGCGCGCACGCGGGATTTCGACGCCGCGCGGCTGCTGTCGGTGATCGAGGCCCTGCGTGCGGAAAACAAGATGGCCGTCGGACTGGTGTTCGTGGACGCCGACACCGACGTCCTGGTGCAGCGCTACACCGAAACCCGCCGTCCGCACCCCATGGCGGTGGAACGGCCCATCGCCGACGGCATCGAAATGGAGCGCCGCCTGCTCACCCCGGTGCGCGGCGGGGTCGATCTGCTGGTGGATACCTCGCGCCTGACCCCGGCCGACCTGAAGCGGACCATTCAGGGCCAGTTCGGCGGAGCCGGTACGCGCGGCATGCAGATTTTTCTGATGTCCTTCGGCTATCGCAACGGCCTGCCGCGCGAGGCGGACCTGGTGCTGGACGTGCGCTTTCTTAAGAACCCGCATTACGATGCTATTTTACGGCCCCTGACGGGCCTGGACGCGGCGGTCGGGGCCTATATCGAACAGGACCCGGCCGCGAAGATGTTTCTCGACCGCACCACGGCGCTGCTCGAACCTTTACTGCCCCTGTACGAACGGGAGGGAAAATCGTATTTCACCATTGCGGTCGGCTGCACGGGCGGCCAACATCGCTCGGTCTACATGACCGAACGCCTGAAACAGTGGTTCAATAACCTCCGGAGTCCCGTCGACGTGCGTCACCGCGACCTGCCGCGCCATCACGTGTAACCGACGCCGCAACACGACATCCCGATGCCCCAAACAAAGCCTTTGATCGGACTGGTCCTTGTCACGCATGGCCGCTTGGCCGTGGAGATGGTCGCGGCCATGGAGCACGTGGTCGGCCCGCAGGCCCAGGTCGCCGCCGTGTGCATCGGGCCCGACGACGACATGGAACGCCGCCGCCAGGACATCGTGAAGGCCGTTGCGGGCGTCAACGCCGGTTCAGGCGTCGTCGTATTGACCGACATGTTTGGCGGTACGCCGTCGAACCTGGCCATCTCGATCATGGAAAACGCACCGGTGGAAGTGATCGCGGGCGTCAACCTGCCAATGCTGATCAAGCTGGCCTCGGTGCGCGGCAGCGAGGATTTGGCCACCGCCGTGGCCCAGGCCCAGGACGCCGGGCGCAAATATATCAACGTCGCCTCCGCCCTGCTCGGCCAGGGCAAGTAGGCGTCATGTCCGACGTGTTGCGCCGCTCGGCGGAAATCTGCAACAGCAAAGGCCTGCATGCGCGCGCCGCCGCGCGATTTTGTAAGACCGCCGAACAGTTCGAGGCCGAGATTCTGGTCAAGCGCGGCGACACCGAAGTCTCGGGCCGTTCGATCATGGGCCTGATGATGCTGGCCGCAGCCCAAGGCACCAGTATCGAGATCAGCGTGACGGGCGATGACGCCGACGCCGCCATGAGCGCGCTGTGCACGTTGGTGGCGAATAAGTTTGATGAAGAATAAGCGCAGCCCGGCTAAGACGATTGAGCGTGCCTTCACCGGCATGGCCGTCGGCACGGGCGTGGCCATCGGCGTGGTGCATCGGCATGACAGCCGCGCCGCTGTGCATGTGCGCGAGGTGCGCATTCCGGCCGCCAAGGTGCGCAGCGAACAGCACCGGCTGCTGGAAGCCGCCGCGCGGGCCGCCGGGCGCATCGAGACGCTGCAAGGCGAAGCCAAGCGCATGTCGGGCGCGGCGGGCGAGGAACTGGGCTATCTGCTCGACGCCTACCACCAAATGCTCAGCGGCTCGCGGCTGATCCGCGGCGTGCAGAAAAGAATCGCGACGGACAACGTCAACGCCGAAGCGGCGGTGATGAAGGAAATCGGCCTGATGGCTGAAGCGTTCGCCACCATGGACGACCGCTACCTCGCCGCGCGCGTCGACGACATCCGCGAAGTCGGTCGCCGGCTGGTGGAGGCGCTGACGGGCAAGAAGATGCGGGCGCTCTCGGGCCTGCCGCGCAACGCCGTGATCGTCGCAGATGAGCTGTCGCCCGCCGATACCGCCTCGCTGGACCCGGCCTACGTCGCGGGTTTGGTGACGCTGGTCGGCGGGGTGGAAAGCCACACCGCCATCGTCGCGCGTTCGTTGGGACTGCCCGCCGTGGTCGCCGAAGACGACATTCTGTCCGAAGCGCGAAACGGCCGGACCATCATCGTCGACGGCGTCAAGGGCCTGGTGATCCTGGAGCCGTCGGCCAAAACGCTGGCGGCCTACCGCCGGCAGAAGGGCGAACTGGCCCGCGAGCAGAAGTCGCTGCGCAAGCTGACCGCCGTGCCCGCGATCACCAAGGACGGCGTGGCGATCAAGCTGATGGCCAACATCGAGCTGCCCGGCGAGATCGACGCCGTGCTGGCGGCGGGCGCGGAAGGCGTGGGCCTGTTCCGCAGCGAGTTCATGTTCATGAACCGCCCCGACATCCCCAGTGAAGAAGAACAGTACGAGGCGCTCGCTCAGGTCGTGCGGCAAATGGACGGCAAGCCCGTCACCATCCGCACCCTGGACGTGGGCGCGGACAAATTGGGCGCGGCCTTCGGCATGAAGCCCGGGCCCAATCCGGCCTTGGGCTTGCGCGCCATCCGCTTCTCGTTGCGGCGGAAAAAACTCCTCCTGGCGCAGCTCTCGGCGATTTTGCGCGCCGGGGCGCATGGCCCGGTGCGCATCCTGCTGCCGATGGTCTCCACCGTCGATGAAATCCGCGAAGTGAAGAAGATCGTAGCCCGCGTCACCGCGCGCCTGAAGCGGCGCGGCGTTAAGCTGTCCGACCCGCCGCCGCCTCTGGGCGTGATGATCGAAATTCCCGGCGCGGCGTTAGCCGCCGATGCGCTGGCCGCTGAGTCCGATTTCTTCGCCATCGGCACCAACGACCTGACCCAATACACGCTCGCCATCGACCGCACCGACGAGCAGGTCGCCTATCTTTACAACCCGCTGCATCCGGCGGTGTTGCGGCTGATCCAGTTCTCCGCCGAGGCGGCGGCGGCAGCGCGCATTCCCATTTCCGTGTGCGGGGAAATCGCCGGCGATTACCGGCTAACCCCGCTGCTGTTGGGCTTCGGCATCAGCGAACTGTCCATGGCCGCGGCCAACTTGCCGCGCGTCAAAAAGCGCATTTTGGGCCTGAACCTGTCGGCCATTTCAGGCCGGGTCCGGCGGATTACCTCGGAATCCGACCCCCAGCGCCTGAAGGACCTGATCGCGGAGCTGACCAACGGCGGCTGAGATTGCGCGCACGCGCCCGGCTTGCTATACGCGCCCACCTTTTCAGCCCCTTTTGCCACCCAGGAGCCTTAAATGCCCTTCGATGATTATAAAGTGAAAGACATCGCTCTCTCGACGTGGGGCCGCAAGGAAATCGCCATCGCCGAGACCGAGATGCCGGGCCTGATGGCCATCCGCGCCGAATACGGCCCCAAGCAGCCGTTGAAGGGCGCCCGCGTCGCAGGCTCATTGCACATGACCATCCAGACCGCCGTGCTGATCGAGACCTTGAAGCACTTGGGCGCGGACGTGCGCTGGGCGTCGTGCAACATCTTCTCGACCCAGGATCACGCCGCCTCGGCGATCGCGGCGGGCGGCACGCCGGTGTTCGCCGTCAAGGGCGAGAGCCTGGAAGAATACTGGGACTACACCCACAAGATTTTCGAGTGGGCCGACGGCGGCACGGCCAACATGATCCTCGATGACGGCGGCGACGCCACACTGCTGCTGGTGCTGGGCGCGCAGGCCGAGAAGGACGCGAAAGTCATCTCCAAGCCGGGCAACGAGGAAGAAACCATCCTGTTCGCGGCCATCGCCAAGCGCCTGAAGTCGCATCCGGGCTGGTATTCAAAAGCCTTGGCCAACATCAAAGGCGTGTCGGAGGAAACCACCACCGGCGTGCATCGCCTGTACCAGATGGCCAAGGAGGGCAAGCTGCCCTTCCCGGCCATCAACGTGAACGACAGCGTGACGAAGTCGAAGTTCGACAACGTCTATGGCTGCCGTGAAAGCCTGGTCGACAGCATCCGTCGCGCCACCGACGTGATGATGGCGGGCAAGGTCGCGGTGGTGAACGGTTTCGGCGACGTCGGCAAGGGCTCGGCTGCCAGCCTGCGCCAGGCCGGCTGCCGCGTGATGGTGACCGAGGTGGACCCGATCTGCGCGCTGCAGGCCGCCATGGAAGGCTATCAGGTCGTGACCATGGAGGACGCAGCACCAGCGGCCGATATTTTCGTCACGGCGACGGGCAACCTCGACGTCATCACCGTCGAGCACATGCGCCACATGAAGGACCGCGCCATCGTCTGCAACATCGGCCACTTCGACACCGAGATCCAGGTCGAGGGCCTACGCAATTTCAAATGGCACAACGTGAAACCCCAGGTGGACGAGATTGAGTTCCCCGACGGCAAGCGCATTTTGTTGCTGGCCGAAGGTCGCTTGGTCAACCTGGGCTGCGCCACGGGCCACCCCAGCTTCGTGATGAGCGCCTCGTTCAGCAATCAAACCTTGGCGCAGATCGAACTGTGGACCAATGGCGCGAAATACAAGAACCAGGTCTACGTGCTGCCCAAGACGCTGGACGAAAAAGTGGCCGAACTGCACCTGGCCAAGGTCGGCGCCAAGCTGACCAAACTGTCGCCCAAGCAGGCCGGCTACATCGGCGTGCAGGCACACGGGCCCTTCAAGCCGGAAACGTATCGGTACTAAGCCGTTTTTATTGGCCGTATTTTCCACGCCAAGTGGAATGCCACTTCTCGGGAAAATACGGCGCGGCGTGCAGGCGCACGGGCCCTTCAAGCCGGAAACCTACCGTTATTAAGCGGAATGGCTTGATCTATCTGGCGTTCGCGGCCACCTTGGATCGGGGTCGCTTGGCGGCCCCGTGTTCAACACGGCGCGCGACGCTGGCCTTATGGATGATGTGAACCTGCCGCTGATTGCCGGGCTGATCGCCGTGGCCGTGCTGGTGCCCACGATCGGCGCGGTGCTGTGGCGCCAGCACCGCCACTGGAAGCGCGCCGAGGACGCCCGCGACGAGGCCTTGCGCACGCAAGCCACGTTCGCCGCGGCGCTCGACACCGCCCCGGAAGGTTATATCGCCTGGCTTTATTCTGACGAGGACGCATCCGGAACGCCGCTGGCCGCGGAGCAATGCTCGCGGCGGTTGGCGGTTCTGCTCGATCTGCTGCGCGGGCGGGAGTCGACCTTCAACGACGTGCTGGAGGGCTTCGACGCGCCTTCGCAGGAGCTTCTGAAAGACGCGGCACAGCGCCTGAAAGACGGCGGCGGCGGATTCCGGCTCGGGCTGAGCCATACCGCAACCAACCGGCGCATCGAGGCGCGCGGCTTGCGCGCGCTTGATGAAGACGGCCGACCGCTGGCCGATATCGTCTGGATGAGCGACGTGACGGAAAACGCGGTCGCGGTGGAAGCCCTGACCGAGGAGACCGCCACGCTCAAACGCGAAGCCGCGCTGATGAAGACCGCGCTCGACAGCATCGACGCGCCCGTGTGGGTGCGCGACGACGATCTGTCGTTGATCTACTGCAATCAGGCCTATGTGAAAGCCGTGGACGGCAAGAGCGCCGAGGACGTGGTGGCGCGCGGCCGCGAGATCGCCCCGCGCGTCACGGTGCGCGAGGCCCGCGCGCTCGCCGCCGCCGCGCGCGCCGCCGCCGAGACCCGCAAATCCTCGTTCCACATGGTGCTCGACGGCAGCCGCCGGTTGATGGAAGTCACCGAAGCGCCCGCGCAACAAACCGCACATATCGGCAATGCATCGGCCAAGTCCGAAGCTCCGTTGCTGTCGGACGGCACCGGGCGGCTGACGGCGGGCATGGCCTATGACGTGACGCGTCAGGAAGAACTGGAAACGCGCCTCAAGCGCGAGGCGGCCGCGCAGTCCGACGTGCTCGAACGGTTAGGCACCGCAATTGCCGTGCTGGGGCCCGACACGCGGCTGGCGTTTCACAACGCCGCCTTCGCCAAGCTGTGGGTGCTGGACGCCGCGTGGCTGGCCGAAGCCCCGACCTATGGCGCGGTGCTGGACGCCAAGCGCAACCAGCGCCGCCTGCCCGAGGTGGCCGACTTTCCCGCGTTCAAGGAGAAGGAATTGGCGCGGTTCAATTCATTGCTGGAACCGCTGGAGGACGTGCTGCACCTGCCTGACGGCGCGACGCTGCGGCGGACCATCGCGCCCCACCCCATGGGCGGGTTACTGATGACCTATGAAGACGTCACCGACAAACTGGCCCTGGAGCGTTCCTACAACACGCTGATCGCCGTGCAGCGCGAGACCATCGACAACCTCGAGGAAGCCGTGGCGGTGTTTGGCGCCGACGGCCGGTTGCGGCTGGCCAACCCGGCGTTCGCGGCCCTCTGGCAGCTCAACCCCGAAGCGTTGCAGGACGGCCCGCCGATCACCAACGTCATCGAGGCCTTCAAGCCGCTGTTCGACGACGACGTGGTGTTTGCCCGTCACCGGACGACTTTGCTGGCCGCGCTTGACGCCGATCAACAGCGCATGACCCAGCAGGGCCGCGTGGTCCCCAGCCGGGGTTCGGTGCTGGAGTTCGTCGCCGTGCCTCTGCCCGACGGCGGCGTCTTGTATTGCTACAACGACGTCTCAGCGCCCGAACGCGCCGTGCAGAACATGCGCGCCAAGGCCGAAAACGTCGCGGCCAGCGAACGGCTGAAATCCGACATGGCGGCGCGCTTCTTCACCGCGCTCAATGGTGAGCTAAAGCGGTTGTCGGCCCTCTCCTCGGCCCAGCCCAAGGAGCGCGATCTTGCCGCCGTCGCCGCGTCGCTGGCCGAGATCACCGCCGACGCCGAGGAGTTGATGGCGGCGAACCCGAGCCATCACGCCCTGAAGCTCGATGCCGTGGACCTTGCGAGCCTGACCACGCGCGTCGTGCGGCTGCTGGCCCCCAGCGCGATGGCGCGCAAGACGACGATCGGCGTCAACGGCGCGGCCGCGGCGGGCTGGATCGTCGCCGACGCAGGCCGGCTGAAGCTCGCCTTGTTCCTGCTGATCAGCGCGGCCATCGAGTGCGGCGAAGGCGCGCCGGTCTCCGTGAGCGTCACGCGCAGGCACGACCGGGCTGAGTTCAAGATCGGTTATGCGGGCAAGGTCGCCGCCGACGTGGCCGCGGCACGGCTGGCGGTGGAATTCTGCAAGCGCCTGTCGGCCTCGCACGACGAACATCTCGGCGAAGGCATCGAGGGCATCACGCGCACGCTGCTCTGGTCGGTGCCCGTGGGCGACGCGCCCGCCCAGGCCAAGTCGCGCGCGTGAGCGGCCCATGAGCGCGAAACTGCAACTGACGAGCCGGTCCGCCGCGGACACACAAAGCCTTGCCGCGCGGCTGGCCGCGATTGCGGCACCGGGCGATGTCATCGCGCTGTCGGGCGATTTAGGCGCGGGCAAAACCACGTTTGCACGGGGCTTTGTACGCGCGCTGACCGGGCGCGGCGACGATGTGCCGAGCCCGACGTTTACTCTTGTACAAACCTACGACACCGCGAAGGGCGCACTGTGGCATTGCGACCTCTATCGGTTGACGAAGCCCGAGGACGCATGGGAATTGGGTCTGGAGGACGCGTTTGCCGAAGCGATATGCCTGATCGAATGGCCCGAGCGGCTGGGTGCGGCTCTGCCCGCGCGTCGGCTGGGCGTCGCGTTGGGGTTCGTCGCCGGAGCACCCGACCATCGCGTCATTTCGCTCGACGGCGATGAGCACTGGGCGCAGCGGCTGAAGGTGATGGGGCCATTATAAGTGTCGCGGGAAGCGGTCATTCAGGATTTTCTGCGCCGCAGCGGGTGGGACGCCGCCCGGCGCGGCCGTTTGGCGGGCGACGCGTCGTTCCGCAAGTACGACCGGCTGAACGGCCCCAAGGGCCGCGCCGTGTTGATGGACGCGCCCCCGCCGCAGGAGGACGTGCGACCCTTTGTGCGCATTGCGCGGCATCTGCATGCCCTGGGCTTTTCGGTGCCGGCAATTCTGGCGGAGGACGAAGCCGCAGGGCTGTTGCTGCTGGAGGATCTGGGCGACGACACCTACACGCGCCTGTTGGCGCGCGGGCATGATGAAAAGGTTTTATATGCGTTGGCCATCGACGCGCTGATCGCGCTGCACCAGGTGCCAGAACCCAAAGTGATTCCGCCGGGCGTGAAAGCCTACGACACCGCCCGGCTGCTGGAGGAGGTCAACCGCATCAACGCCTGGTACCGGCCCCTGGTCGGCGCACCCGCCGTCAGCGCCGAGGCGCAGCGCGAATTCGACGACATTTGGCGGGCAATTCTGCCCAAAGCCTGGACAGTGCCGTCCTCGTTGGTGTTGTTCGACTATCACGTCGACAATCTGCTGGGGCTGTTTGATCGCCCGGGCATGAAGGCCTGCGGCATTCTGGACTTCCAAGACGCCGTGGCCGGGCCGGTCACCTACGACCTGATGTCGCTGCTGGAGGACGCGCGGCGCGATATCGCGCCTGCATTGGTGGCCGACATGAAGGCGCGCTACCTCGCAGCGTTTCCGGGCTTGAGTCGCGATGCCTTCGCGGCCTCATGGGCCGTCATGGCCGCCCAGCGCCATGTGCGCGTCATCGGCACCTTCGCGCGCCTGAAACTGCGCGACAACAAGCCGCACTACTTGGTTCATATGCCGCGGCTGTGGCGCTACATGGATCAATGTCTGCGCCATCCCTTGCTGGCGGATTTGAAGCTTTGGCTGGACCGCAATGTCCCAACGCCGTTGCGCACGGCACCGGGGCCATGACGCCGATCACGACAGTCATGATCCTGGCTGCGGGCCTAGGCACGCGCATGCGGCCCATCACGGATACGCTGCCCAAGCCACTCGTCAGGGTCGGCGGCAAAGCCTTGATCGACTGGACGTTGGATGAGTTCGCCGCCTCGGGCGTTGCCACCGCGGTAGTCAACGTCCATCACCTGGCCCCGCTGATCCGCGCGCACCTCGACGCGCGCACCTCGCCGCGCATCGTGGTGTCTGACGAAAGCGAAAGACTGCTGGAAACCGGCGGCGGTATCGTGAAGGCATTGCCGCTGTTGGGCGATCGGCCGTTCCTGGCGGCCAACACCGATGCTTTTACAGTGGGCGCAAGCCTGCGGGCGGCAGAGCGGCTTCTAACGTCGTGGGACGATTCGGTAGATGCGCTGCTGCTGCTGCATCCCATGGAAAAAACTCACGGCTTTGACGGCGCGGGTGATTTTTCCATCGACACGCACGGCTTCATCACGCCGCGCGGAATGCAAGCCGCCGCACCTTATGCCTACGCGGGCATTCAACTGCTGCGTCCGTCGGCGTTTGAGAATGAAAAGCCCGAGCCGTTTTCGATGTGGCGCATCTGGACACGGCTGATGACGGCGGGCCGTTTGAAGGGCGTCGTGCAGGACGGCGACTGGTATCATGTCGGCACGCCCGAGGCCGTCGCCGCCACAAATAAACAACTGGCTGCGCGCGCATGAACCCGAGCGTTTTCACAATTCCCGCCGCCGACAGTTTTGTCGATGCGCTGGCCCGGGGGCTGAAAGCCGACACGGGCGGCGATCCGCTGGCGCTGGCACGCATGACGATCCTGCTGCCGACCCGGCGCGCCTGCCGCACGCTACGCGAGGCGTTTCTGCGGTTGAGCGGCGGCCAGCCGGTACTTCTGCCGCGGCTGATGCCGCTCAACGATCTCGATGAAGACGAAGCCGTGTTGAGCGCGTTCGCGGCCGGCGAGGCTGCGGGCGACATTCCGCCGCCCATCGATGCCTTGCGCCGCCAGATGCTGCTGGCCGCGATGATCCTCAAGCGAGACAAGGTAACCCACGACCAGGCCGTGGCGCTGGCCGCCGAACTGGCCCGCTTGATCGACCAGATGCAGACCGAGCGCGTGTCTTTCGATGCGCTGAAGACCTTGGTGCCGGATAATTATGCGGCGCACTGGCAAGAGACGCTGAAATTCCTCGAGATCGTCACGGCCCATTGGCCCGGCATCTTGGGCAGCCAAGGCTGCATCGACCCGGTCGAGCACCGCAACCGCGTGTTCGCCGCACAAGCCGACACCTGGCGCGCGCTGGGCGAACGGTTGCCCGGGCCGATCATCGCGGCGGGGTCCACCGGCAGTATTCCGGCGACCGCCGACCTGTTGGCGACCATCGCCAAACTTCCGGGCGGGTGCGTGGTGTTGCCGGGCCTGGATCAAGACCTAGATGAGGCGGCTTGGGCTGTCGTCGATGAAACGCACCCGCAGTTCGGGATGAAACAGCTGCTCAAACGGCTTGATGTGACGCGCACCGACGTCATGCTGTGGCCGGGAACTCGCCCATCAACACCGGCGCAAAACTCCCGCATGCGGCTGGTGCGCGAAGTGATGCGCCCGGCGGAGGCGACGGAGGCGTGGTCGGACCTGCACCTGCCCGCCGAGGCCGCGCATGGGCTGCATCTGCTGAGCGCGCCCACCCCGCGCGAAGAAGCCGCCGCCATCGCCATGGCCATGCGCGAGGCGCTGGAAACGCCCGAGCAGACGTGTGCTCTCGTTACGCCCGACCGCACACTGGCGCTGCGTGTTTCCGGCGAACTTGAGCGTTGGGGCATCGCGCTCGACGACTCAGGCGGGCGCGATCTCGACGTCACGCCGGTGGGCGTCTTCCTGCGCTTGACGACAGAGATGGTGGCCTCAGACTTCGCGCCGCTGCCGACGCTGGCGGCCTGCAAGCATCCGCTGATGGCCTGCGGACTGGACCCCGTGAAGTTCCGCGATCTGACACGCGCAGCGGAAGTGCTGCTGTTCCGTGGCCCGCGCCCGGCCCCGGGTCTGGACAACCTGCGCCGCCTGGCAAAACAAAACCGCGACGTCGTGGGTTGGATCGACCGTCTCGAGCGTGCCTGTAAAACATTCATGGCGGCTTTCGCCGCTGACACGACGGACGTCTCGGCTTTGATCGAAGCTCATATGTATTGCGCCGAGGCCTTGGCCGCCACCAATGACACTCCGGGCCCCTTGCGCCTGTGGGCCGGTGATGACGGCGAAAGTGCGGCGATGACGGCCGCCCAGCTGGCGGAAGCAAGTTTGGTTTTGCCGGCCATCGCGCCGCGCGCGTATCCGGCGTTGTTTGCAGCGCTGTTGAAAGGCCGCGTGGTGCGCCCGCGCTACGGCAAGCACCCAAGGCTCGCGGTGCTGGGGCCCTTGGAAGCCCGGTTGCAACGTTTCGATACGATGATTCTGGCGGGGCTGAACGAAGGCACGTGGCCGTCGGAACCAGCCCCCGACCCATGGCTGAGCCGGCCCATGCGCGCGGCTTGCGGGTTGCCCAGCCCGGAACGGCGCATCGGCCAATCGGCGCACGACGTGGCCGAGGCGCTGTGCGCGTCGCGCGTGATTTTGTCGCGTTCGGTGAAACTCGACGGCGCGCCCAGCGTCCCCTCGCGCTGGATGCTGCGGCTGGAGCAGGTGCTGGCGGCGGCCAAGCTGCCGGAACTGCCCAAGCATAGTCTGTGGCTGGACGCCGCGCGGCAGGTCACCGCGCCAGCCGCGGTACTGCCCTGGCCCGCGCCGGAGCCGCGCCCGCCCGTGAGCGCGCGCCCACGCCGACTTTCGGTGACCCAGGTGGAAACCTGGATGCGCGATCCCTATGCGGTCTATGCCCGCTACATCCTCAACCTCACGGCCTTGGACCCGATCGACGCCGATGCGGCCGCGGCCGACTACGGCAGCTTGATTCACGATGCCTTGGAAAAGTTCGTGGCCGGTGGAAAGAACACGGAGCGCGACCTGATCGACATCGGCGCGGCGTTGTTCGCCGAGACCGCAGCGCCGCCAGCCGTGCGCGCCTTTTGGTGGCCGCGATTCCTGCGCATCGCGCGCTGGTTCGTGGCGCATGAACAAGACCGCCACGCCGCCATTGCCGCATCGTTCGTCGAGCGCACGGGCACAATGAAGTTCTCGGGCCCGGCGGGAGAGTTCACCCTCACGGCCAAGGCCGACCGGATCGACGTCGGCAAGGACGGCGGTGCCGTCGTGATCGACTACAAGACCGGCCAACCCCCCTCGGCGCGTGAAGTCGAAGCCGGCTTTGCGCCGCAACTGCCGCTGGAAGCCGCCATGGTGATGCACAACGCCTTCCCCGGCGTGAGCGCAAAAAGCCTGGCCGAGCTGGCCTTCTGGCATCTGCATGGGCGTAATGAAGGTGCGCGTGTGATCACGCTGGGCCAGGATCTCGACACGCTTGCGCGCGAGGCCCGCGACGGCCTGACGAAATTGATCGCGGCCTTTGACGACGCCCAAACGCCCTACCGCGCCCGGCCCCGGCCTGAGTTCGCGCCCAAGTACAGCGACTACGAGCACCTGGCCCGCGTGAAGGAATGGGCCACGGCCGAGGACGGCGAGGCATGAGCCCGTCGCAAAAACCCAATGTCGCCGTACGCAAGGCGCAAGAGGAGCAGGCGAAGGCCATCGACCCGGCCGTCAGCGCCTGGGTGTCGGCCTCGGCCGGTTCGGGCAAGACCACCGTTCTGACGAATCGTGTGTTGTCGCTGATGCTGGCAGGCGTGCTGCCGACGCGCATTCTGTGCGTGACATTCACCAAGGCGGCGGCGGCGGAAATGTCCAACCGCATCATGCAGCGGCTGGGACGCTGGGTGACAGCCGCTGAAGACGCGTTGCTCGACGACCTCGCCGGTCTGATGACCCAGCCGCCGACCCCCGACGACGCCAAGCGCGCGCGCCGCCTGTTCGCGCGCGTGCTCGACGCGCCGGGGGGCTTGCGCATCCAGACCATTCACGCCTTTTGCCAATCGCTGCTGCGCCGCTTTCCGGTGGAGGCGGGCGTTTCGCCCCAGTTTCAGTTGATGGACGACCGCGCCGCCGCCGAGGCGCTGAACGGCGCGCGCGATCAGGTGATCATCGCCTCGGCCCACGGCGCGCGCGCGGAGTTGAGCGCCGCCATGGCGCTGCTGACCGGACAGCTGCATGAAACGCGGTTCCCCGAGATCGTGGCGGCGATCAGCGCCCAGCGCGCCAAGATCGAGCAATTGTTCGAGCGCCACGGCGGTTTGACTTCGACCGGGCTGGCGGGCGTTGTCGCCGCCGTCAAGTCGATGCTGGGGTTGGATCAGGTTGATACCGCCGAAGACACATTGACCCAGGCTTGCGACACGTCGGGCTTTGACGCCGCCGGATTGAAGCGCGCCGCCGCCGCACTGAGCAAAGGCGGCAAGACCGACCAGGAACGCGGCGCGGTCATCGCGGCGTGGCTGTCGGGTCAGGCGCAAGCCCGCAGAGAGACATTTGAAGAGTACGCTGCCGCCTACCTGACGAAGGAAAAACAGCCGCGCAAAACGCTGGCGACCAAGGACGTCGTGAAAGCCGACCCCGAGATCGCGCCGGTGCTTGAAGAGGAAGCCGCGCGGTTGACGGCGCTGCACGAACGGTTGGCGCGGCTGGAAACGGTCGAGGCGACACAGTCGCTGTTGGCCGTGGCGCTGGAGATCTTGTCGTCGTACCGCGCTTACAAACAACAGCGCTCGCTGCTCGACTTCGACGACCTGATTCAAACGACCCGGCGGCTGTTGCGCGCACCCGGCACGGCGGCCTGGGTGCTGTATAAGCTCGACGGCGGGCTTGATCACATCCTGATCGACGAGGCCCAAGACACCAACCCCGAGCAGTGGGACATCATCGGGGTCTTGGCCGATGAATTCTTCGCGGGCGAAGGGCGCTTCGAGGCGGGCGCATCCTCCACGACCGTGAACCGCACGGTGTTCGCGGTCGGCGACCGCAAACAGTCGATCTATTCGTTCCAGGGCGCGGACCCGACGGGATTCAGCGCATGGCGTGCGGTCTTCGCGGCCAAGGTGCAGGCGGCGGACCGGCGCTGGCGGCCAGTGGAGATGAACGTCTCGTTCCGATCCACTGCCGCCGTGTTGAAGGCCGTCGATCTGGTGTTTCAGGGCGAGCCCGCCAAGGACGGCGTGGCGGAAACCGGCCAAACCATCACGCATCTGGTCGCCCGCGAGGGCGAGGCCGGCCGCGTGGAAGTTTGGCCGCCCGTGAAGCCGCACGCCGGCGACGATGCACCGCCGTGGAAGCCGCCGGTCGAGCGCACGCGCGGCGACTCACCGCAGAATCGGCTAGCGGGGCTGATCGCCGCGCGCATCGCCGCCATGATCGACGCTGAGCAGCTCCCCGCGCGCGACCGGACCATTCGGCCTGGCGACATCATGGTGCTGGTACGACGCAGAACAGGTTTTGTTGACGAGTTGGTGCGCCAACTCAAAGCCCGCCAAGTGCCCGTGGCGGGCGTGGACCGCATGGTCCTTCCGCAGCAGTTGGCGGTGATGGACCTGATCGCGCTCGGCCAGTTCCTGCTGCTGCCCGAAGACGACCTGACGCTGGCCACCGTGCTGAAAAGCCCGCTGATCGGCATGAACGAAGAACAGCTGTTTGATCTTGCGCAGCCGCGCGGCAATCAATCGTTATGGGCGGCGCTGTCGGTTCACGCCGGGGGAAGCACCATTTACGCCGCCGCGCATGCGACGCTTGCCGACCTGCTGGCGCGCACCGACTACATGACGCCCTTCGGGCTGTACTCGTTCGTCACGGTCGCCCATGACGGACGCCGCAAGGCTTTGTCGCGCCTGGGCTTCGACGCCGACGACCCGATCGACGAATTTCTCGCCCTCGCGCTCGCCTATGAAAAAAGCCATCCGCCGTCGCTTCAGGCCTTTCTGCAGTGGGTCGATCAGGGCGAGATCGAAATCAAGCGCGACCTTGAGCAAGGCGGCGTGGACGCGGTGCGGATCATGACCGTTCACGGCTCGAAGGGTTTGCAGGCCCCTATCGTGTTCCTGCCCGACACTTTGCAAGTCCCCACACAGCGCGACTCCTTGCTGTGGACCGAGGGTCCGACACCGTTGCTGCTGTGGCGGGCGTCGTCAAAGAATTCCGACGCGTTGTCTGAAAGCTTGCGTGAGGCCGCCAAAGCGCGCCAAATGCAGGAATACCGCCGCCTGCTTTACGTGGCCATGACGCGCGCCGAGGACAGGTTGTATGTCTGCGGCTGGGAAACCAAGAACGCCCCGCCCGCCGGAAATTGGTATGAATTGATCGCCGCCGGCGTGAAAAAGCAGGCGACTCAAACGGCGAACGATTTCCTCAGCCGCGAAGCCGTCACCGACGACGCAGAGATGCTGTTGCTGGAAGACCGGCAAACCGCCGCCGTGAAGGCCGAAAACAAACCCGCGCCGCGACCCGCTTTGGCGAGCCACCCCACATGGGCCGTTACACCCCCGCCGCCTGAGCGCGACCCGCCGCAGCCCTTGGCACCTTCGCGCGCCAGTCGTGCGGAGCCGGCCGTGATCTCGCCCTTGGCCGAGGACGGCGCGCACCGCTTCCAGCGCGGGCTGATCATTCATCGCTTGCTGCAAACCTTGCCCGATGTGCCAGCCGCGCGGCGGGGTGCGGCCGCTGAGAAATTCGTCGCACGCCCGGCCTGGAGTTTGTCGCCGGAGCAACAGCAGGCCATCGTGGCCGAAACTCTGGCGGTGCTAAACAAGCCGGAGTTCACGGCACTTTTTGCAGCCGGCTCCCTGGCCGAAGTGCCCGTGGTCGGACTGGTGGGCAAGCACGCGGTTTCGGGCCAGGTGGACCGCCTGGCCATCACCGACAGCGAAGTTTGGATCATCGACTACAAAACAAACCGGCCGCCGCCGCGTGAGGTCGCCAAGGTCGATGAGGGCTATGTGTTTCAGATGGCGGTGTACCGCGACGTCCTGCGGCGCATTTACCCCAAGCATGCCGTGCGTTGCGTGCTGCTGTGGACCGACGGACCGTTCACGATGGAGCTGCCGACCGCCATGATGGACGCTGCGTTGCACGCCGTGGCGGCTTGATCTTGGGCGTGCGAACCCGCAGCATCGGTCCATGAACGCTGAACCCGACACCGAGGACCGCAACGCCGTCGCCGGCGTGATGCTGCGCGAGGCGTGGTACTACGCCTCGCCCGCTCATGTTCTGGCGCGGCGCAAAACCATCCATCGCACCATGCTGGGCGAGCCGGTGCTGATCGGCCGGGATAATCTTGGTCAGGTCTTCGCCCTGCGCGACACCTGCCCGCATCGCGGCACATTATTATCGCGAGGGCGCTTCGACGGCGCGGAGGTGGAGTGCCCCTATCACGGTTGGCGATTTGCAACGGACGGCCGCTGCACCGCAATCCCGTCGCAAACCACCGATCAGCGCCCGCAACCCGGCGACGTTCGGGCGCGCACGTACCGCACCGCCGAGCATCAGGGCAACATCTGGGTGTTCATGGGTGACGGGCCCGTGACGGCACTTCCCGAGGTCCCCGCCATCGGCGATCACTTCGGTCTGCATATCTCGATGACCTTCGACTGCAACATTGATCTGGCGGTGTCGGGGCTGATGGACCCGGCGCACGGTGCCTTCGTGCACCGTTCGGCGATCTGGCGCACGGCCAAGAGCATCCATGAAAAACGCAAAGCCTTTTCCCCGATTGACGGCACATTCTTCGGTTGGCGCATGGATCGGCATCGCGCCTCGTCGAATTCACGTGCGTACAAACTTTTCCTCGGCGGCGCGCCGCAAACCGAGATCAGCTACATGCTGCCCTCGGTTCGCGTCGAGCACGCCGCGACGGGTCGCTATGACTATTGCGGACTGACCGCCTGCACGCCCATCGATGCCCGACGCACGGAAGTTCACCATGTAATGTATTGGACCGTGCCAGGGGCTGCGTTGCTCAAACCCCTCATTCGTGGGGTGGCATGGCGGTTCCTCGACCAGGACCGCCGGGCGGTGATGGACATGACCGCGGGCCAGGCCTTCGATCCACCGACCATGCTGATCCGTGACGCCGACCAGCAAACCCGGTGGTATTTCAAACTGAAGCGCGAATGGCTGGCCGCCGCCGCCGAGGGCCGGGCGCGCCAAAATCCGATCCAGCCCACGACACTGATCTGGAAGAGTTAGCTGTTTAGAGTCGAACGTTATGAACCGCGCGCATGGAAACCATGCAAATTTGCACCTACTCTTTGCAAGGGTAAGACCATAAGTGTTCGCCAACGTTGGAGGGACCCGGCGTCCCCGTTTGGATTTTCGCCCGCGCCAGCATGTCGGCGGGCTGACCCCCTAAATCGGAGCCGGCTTTGAGCCGTCGGTCGCGCGTTGTGGGCGCGGTCGCGGTAACCACGCGCGCGTGACCACCGCCCGGTGCAACCGGCCGGCGGCGTGCGGCGTTGACCGGCAATGGATATGGCGAAGCACATCAGGGGCGACAAGCCCGACTACATGGCGATGGCCGACATGCTTGAGCGCATCGCCCTGGAACTGCGGCTGCAAGCAGCCGAAAAGCGCGCCCAGCGCGATCTGGAGCAGGCCGAGCGTCTGGAACGCATCGCCGCCGAGATCAAGGCCAACGACTCGGGCCCTTAGCCCCCTGCCTTGACGGTGAGGGGCACGCTTCCTAGATTGCCTTCTCATCTCCCTCAATCCCCGAAAGGCAGCGCCCATGAAACACGTCACCGATGCGTCCTTCGACCAGGACGTGCTGAAGGCCGAAGGGCCGGTGCTGGTGGATTTTTGGGCGGAGTGGTGCGGGCCCTGCCGCCAGATCGCGCCGTCGCTGGACGAAATCGCCAAGGAGATGGAAGGCAAGCTGACCATCGCCAAGGTGAACATCGACGATAATCCGCAGACGCCCACCCAATACGGCGTGCGCGGAATCCCCACCCTGATGATCTTCAAGGACGGCAAGCTGGCCGCCACCAAGGTCGGCGCGCTGCCGAAAAGCAAGTTGGCCGAGTGGGTGCAGCAATCGCTGTAATCGCCCGACACAGACTCAACGCCGAAGCCCCGCCCCAAAGCCCCGCATAAGTGCGGGGCTTTGCTTTTTCAGGCCGGTCGCTGCTAAAACCGAGGCAGGGAGTTCATCATGACCACACAGACCGGCGGTTACGTCACCGACGTCGCCTATGTCGCAGAGTTCTACGGCGACCACGCGCCCGCGCACCTGAACATGACGGCGGCGGCGGGCGGCTACCGGCCCCGGCCGCTCGACGGGCCCTTCGCATGGTGCGATTACGGCTGCGGCAACGGGGTGAGCGCAATATTGCTGGCGGGATGTTTTCCCGACGCCAAGTTCTACGGCGTGGATTTCCTGCCCGAACATATCCGAACCGCCGAAACCTTGGCACTGCGGGGCGGCTTAAACAACACCACTTTCATCTGCAAGGGTTTCGCTGACCTGACGCCCGCTGATATCCCCGCGCTCGACTTCGCGGTGATGCACGGCGTGCTGAGCTGGATCGACGAGCCGACGCGCAACGCCGTGCTGGACGACGCCGCCAAACGCCTAAAACCCGGCGGACTGCTGTACACCGGCTGCAACGCCATGCCCGGCTGGGCGGCGAAGGTCCCCTTGCGCAACATGATCTATTCGCTGAGCCCCGACAGCACGGCCACATTAGAGCGCGCGCGCATCGGCCTAGCGTGGATCAAGAAGCTCAAGGACGCGCAGGTGAAGTACTTCCGCGACTACCCGGCGCTGGCCGAGTTGGTCGACAACCTGGAGCGCCTCGACCCGCGCTACATGGCGCACGAGTACTTCAACCAGCATCTGCGCGCGTTTTATTTCGCCGAGCTGCGCATGCTGATGGAGACGCGCGGGCTGAAGTTCGCAGGCAGCGCGACGGTATTCCTGAACATGGTGGACCTGGCGGTGCCCCAGGCGCTGTACGAAGAATTCCGCACCATGACCAGCCGCAACGAGCTGGAAGCCAAGCGCGATTTTATCCGCAACGAGACCTTCCGCCGCGACGTGTGGATCAAGGCCGAGCCGGTCAAGACCGAGGAGGAGTGGCTGACGATCAACTTGCCGCAGATCTTCGGCACGTTGAAGCCGCTGGCGCTGATCGAAAAGTCGGTGGCGTTCGGCGACGTGCAGTTGTCCTACGAAGGCGAGCCCTTCGATGCTCTGATGGGTGCGCTCTCGCGCCAGGGCGTCAGCATCGCCAACATGGACCAGATCAAGGGCATCGACGCGCTGTCGGCGCTGACACGCGTGGATGCCGCGCGGTTGATGGCCGCGGGCGGCGACATCGTGGCGTTTGCACGCGAAACACAAGCCGCCAAGCGCGGCAAGAAACTCTCCATCCCCGCCGTCAACCGCGGCATGATCAAGGAACTGGGCCTGAAGCTGCCCAAGGTGCCGCTGGCCGCGGTACACGCAGGCACGGCGCTGGAACTGCCCAACATCGATGCGGTGCTGCTGCTGGCCCTGGTGGATAAAGGCCCCGCCGGAGCGGTGGAAAGCGCGCACAAGACCCTGACCTCGGAAGCGGGCGACATCATCATCGGCGGCAAGACGCTGTCCAAGGCCGATACGGTGACGCTGCTGACACAACGCCTGAATACGCTCGATGCCGTGTGGCTGGACAAGCTGATCGAGGTCGGCGTCGTCAGCGCCGAAAACTAACTGTTCTCCTTGAGCACTTCACCGGCCAAATACAGCGAGCCGCAGATCAACACGCGGTAGCGGCCCACCGCGATGGACTTGATGCGCTCAACCGCCTCCATCAACGAGTTTGCCGCGCCGACGTTCTGGAAATGCACCCTTCCTGCCGCCAGCGCCAGATCGCCCGGCGTATAGGCCGCCGCGTGGCCGGGCACGGGCACAGCGGTAAACGAGGCCGCGCGCGGCGCGAGATGAACCAGAAAATCCTCGGCTGCTTTCGTCGTCAACATGCCCGCGACGATATGTAATTGCTGACCTTGCCAGTATTCATCGATCAACGCCGCCAGAACGCGCCCACCGCCTTCGTTATGCCCGCCGTCGAGCCACAGTTCGCACGCCCAGGACAGCGCCGTCACCAGCGGACCGTCCTTCAGCTTTTGCGCGCGCGCGGGCCAATCGATATTGCGCATGCCCCCGCGCAAGGCAAAAGCCGGAAGCGCGAAGCCAGCCTGCTCCAATGCCGCCAACGCCGCGCCGATGTTCTGGTGCTGGTGACGGCCCAGGAGGTTGGGTTCGGGCGTCTTCCATATCTCGCGCTCGCCGGTGAAAACCAAGCCGCCGCGCTCGTCAGATTGAATGCGCCAGTCGCGGTTTTGGATTTTCAAGGCCGCGCCGACACGTTTCGCGGTTGCCTCAATGACTGCTGTTGCGTCCTCGTGCTGCGTCACGCTGACGCAAGGCACGCCCGGCTTCATGATGTTGGCTTTTTCCTGGGCGATTTTCGCCACCGTGTCGCCCAGGTACTGCATGTGATCCATGGAGATCGAGGTGATCGCCGTGGCCAAGGGTTTACGGATGACGTTGGTGGCGTCGAAGGTGCCGCCGAGCCCGGTTTCCAGCAGCACCGCATCTGCCGGAATGCGCGAGAAGGCCAGGAACGCCACGGCGGTGGTCACCTCGAAGAAGGTGATCGGCTTGCCAGCGTTGACCTCCTCGACGTGGCGCAGCAATTCCGCCAGCAGCCCCTCGTCCACCAGCGATCCCACCAGCCTGATGCGTTCGGCGAAGCGCACGAGATGCGGCGAAGTATAAACATGCACCTTGTGGCCGCCCGCCTCCAGCACGGCGCGCATGGCCGCGATGGTGGAGCCCTTGCCGTTGGTGCCCGCCACGTGAATCACGGGCGGCAGACGTTCGTGCGGATTGCCGAGATCGGCCAGCAGCCGATACATGCGCTCCAGCGATAGGTCGATCAGCTTGGGATAGAGCGTGGTGAAGCGCTCGAGGGCGCGCTGCACGTCCGGGCTGTCGGCGGCGGTGTCGGTCATGACCCGGTTATAGCCGCCGCACGGAAACTCTCAAACCTCAGCGGTCGTCGAAGCTCATGTCGGGCACGGTCGGGTCCGGGGGCGCTGCGGCCAGATCAGCCTCGGGCCGGCGACGGCGCGCCGAAGGCGACAGATTGACCACGTCGGCGGCGGGGTTCTTGTGCATCAACAGCCCGATCAGCTGGATCAGCTTGGCGCGTAGGTCGTGGCGGTGCACGACCATATCGACCATGCCGTGTTCCATCAGATACTCCGAGCGCTGGAAGCCCTCGGGCAGTTTTTCGCGGATGGTCTGCTCGATGACGCGCGCCCCGGCGAAGCCGATGATCGCGCCCGGCTCGGCCAAGGCCACGTCGCCCAGCATGGCGAAGGAGGCCGTGACGCCGCCGGTGGTGGGGTCGGTCAGCACGACGATGTAGGGCAAGCCCTTGTCGCGGACCTTATCAACCGCGACAGTGGTGCGCGCCATCTGCATCAGCGACAAAATGCCTTCCTGCATGCGCGCGCCGCCCGAAGACGGCAGCACAATCAGCGGCGATTCCTGCAGGCAGGCCAGTTCGGCGGCCGACATCAGCGCCTCGCCGACAGCCGCACCCATGGAGCCGCCCATGAAGTCGAACTCAAACGCGGCTACTACAGCGTTAATGCCGCCCATGGTGCCGTGGGCGACGATCACCGCGTCCTTCAGCCCGGTTTTCGATTGGGCGTCTTTCAGCCGGTCGGAGTAACGCTTGCGGTCCTTGAAGCGCAGCGGGTCGGGCGCGACGGTGGGCTGCTCGATCTCGGTCCAGGTCTCGTTGTCGAACAGCGTCTTGAGCCGCGCGCGCACCGGCATGCGCAGGTGATGGCCGCAGTGCACGCACACGCGCAGATTCTTTTCCAGCTCGCGGTGGAAAATCATCTCGCTGCACTTGGGGCACTGATGCCACAGGTTGTCGGGCACCTCTTTCGGGCGCACGAGCTTTTGAATCTTGGGGCGGACGAAGTTGGTCAGCCAGTTCATCGGTCGTGTCTCCTGTGGAACACGGTCAGTTTAGCGCACGCCCGCGGCTAAATCCTTAACAAAGCGGTGGACGTCTGCGGCAGTCTGATCGGCGCTCTTGCCGGATTTATGCGCCGCGGCGATGACGTCGACGATGGCCGAACCCACTACGGCCGCGTCGGCCTGGGCCGCGATGGCTTTGACTTGAGCCGACGTCTTGATGCCGAAGCCCACGGCGATGGGCAACTTGGTATGGCGGCGCAGGCGCGCCACATCGGCTCTCACCACGTCGGCGTCGGCGGACTTGGTCCCGGTCACGCCCATGACGGCGACGTGATAGACGAAGCCCGAGGCCTTGCTGATGATCGCCGGGAGTCGCTTATCGCTCGACGTCGGCGCGGTGAGGAAGATGAAGTTGAGGCCGTTGGCGTTGAGATGCGGCAACAGTTCGTCGGCTTCCTCGGGCGGCAGGTCCACCACGATCATGCCATCGGCGCCTGCCGCTGCGGCGTCCTTGGCGAACTTGGCAGCGCCGTAGCGATAGATCGGATTGTAGTAGCCCATCAGCACGATGGGAGTTTCATTGTCGGTTTTGCGGAACGCAACGACGGCGGAAAAAATATCTTTCAGCGCAATGTCGTGCTTCAGGGCGCGCTGGCTTGACAGCTGGATCGACGGGCCATCGGCCATGGGGTCGGAAAACGGCACGCCCACTTCGATCACGTCCGAACCCGCGGCGGGCAAGCCCATGAGGATTTTCTGGAACGTCGCCATGTCCGGATCACCGGCGGTGATGAACGTGACTAAGCCCGAGCGCTTCTGCGCCTTCAGCGCGGCGAACCGTGATGCAATCCGCGACATGATCACATCTTCTGGCCGAGGGCGTCGGCGATGGTGAACACGTCCTTGTCGCCCCGCCCGCACATGTTCATCACGATCAAATGATCCTTGGGCAGCTTAGGTGCCATCTTGGCCACATGGGCGATGGCATGCGACGGCTCCAGGGCGGGCAAAATCCCCTCAAGCTTCGAACAAAGTTGGAACGCTGCAAGCGCCTCATCGTCGGTCGCCGAGACGTATTCCACGCGCTTCATGTCATGCAGCCAGGCGTGCTCGGGCCCGATGCCGGGATAATCCAGCCCCGCCGAGATCGAGTGCGCGTCTTGAATTTGGCCGTTGGGGTCCTGCAGCAAATAGGTCCTGTTTCCATGAAGCACGCCGGGCTCGCCGCCGGTGATGGAGGCCGCGTGCGCGCCCGTGGCAAGCCCCCTGCCCGCCGCCTCGACGCCGACAATGCGCACGGATGTGTCGTCGAGGAACGGATGGAACAGACCGATGGCGTTGGAGCCACCGCCGATGCAAGCAACCAATGTATCGGGCAAGCGCCCTTCGGCCTCTTGCAGCTGCACGCGCACTTCATTGCCGATGACCGACTGAAAATCGCGCACCATGGTCGGGTACGGATGCGGGCCCGCGGCGGTGCCGATGGCGTAATAGGTGTTCTCGACGTTGGCCACCCAATCACGCAGCGCTTCGTTCATGGCGTCCTTCAGCGTGCCGGTGCCCTTCTCGACACCGCGCACCTCGGCACCCAGCAATTTCATTCGGAACACGTTGGGCTTCTGCCGCTCGATGTCTTTCGCGCCCATGTAGACGACGCATTGCAGGCCGAAGCGCGCGCACACGGTGGCGATGGCCACGCCGTGCTGGCCAGCACCTGTCTCGGCGATGATGCGCGGCTTGCCCATGCGCCGGGCGAGCAAAATCTGGCCTAAGCAGTTGTTGATCTTGTGCGAGCCGGTGTGGTTGAGCTCATCGCGCTTGAAATAGATCTTCGCGCCGCCGAAGTGCGTGCTCAGTCTTTCCGCGTGATAGAGCGGGCTGGGACGCCCGGCGTAATGCGTGTTGAAATGCGTCAGCTCGGCCTGGAACTTGGGGTCGGCCTTGGCTGCCGCATAAGCCTGCTCGACCTCCAGGATCAAGGGCATCAGCGTTTCAGCGACATAGCGGCCGCCAAAAATGCCGAAGTGGCCGTTCTCGTCGGCCCCTGAGCGATACGTGTTGGGTGGTTGAACCAAAGACATGACGAAATGGTTGTCCGAAAAATGTGCGGACTTATACCCCGCACATGGCCCGAACCCAAGCGCCGAGAACAACCGAATTATCTTTTATTCACAGGGCTTTGGCGGGTGTCAGGGGCGGCGGCGCGCACCGCCTTGATGAAGGCGCGGATTTTCGCCGGGCTCTTCACCCCGGGCTGGGTCTCCACGCCCGAGGAGACATCCACCGCGCGCGTGCCCGAAGCCTTGATGGCCGCGGCCACGTTCTTGGCCGTCAGCCCGCCGGCGAGCATCCATGGCAGCTTGGAGGAAAAGCCGCGCATCAGCGCCCATTCAAAGGCCAGCGCGTTGCCGCCAGGCCGGGTGGCGTCCCGCGTGGGCTTGGCGTCGAACAGCAGCCAATCGGCGGCGGAGAGGTAAGCCGCGGCGGCGGCGAGGTCGGCATGACTGTCCACGCCCAGCGCCTTCATCACCGGCACCTTGAAGGTCTTGCGGATGGTCGCGACACGCGCGGGCGTTTCCTTGCCGTGCAGCTGGATCATGCCCAACCGCATGGCCTTGAGCGTCTTTTCAAGCTGCGTGTCGGTGGGATCGACGAACAAACCCACCGACGTGATGTTGCGCGGCACGATGGACACCAGTTCGGCGGCGGCCTCGATGGACACAAAACGCGGCGAACGACGGAAAAAGTTGAAGCCCAAAAAGTCCGCGCCGGCATCGACCGCTGTGATGACGGCCTTGGGGTCGATCAACCCGCAGATTTTTACGGACACGGTCACTTTGAAATTCCGCCGCTCTACGTCGCCAGTTCCATGACGATGCGCTTGGCCGCGGCCGCCGGATCGGGCGCGGCGGTGATGGGCCGGCCGACGACGACGACATCAGCGCCGGCGTTGACGGCTTCCGAGGGCGTCATGACGCGCTTCTGGTCGTTGGCCGCGGCCCACGCCGGGCGCACGCCGGGCGTGACCAGCTTGAAGTTGGGGCCGAGGTCCTTGCGTAAGGCCGAGGCTTCGTGCGGCGAGCAGACCACGCCGTCGAGGCCCGAGATTTTGGCCAGTTCCGCCAGACGCCGGACCTGATCGAACGCCGAACCGGACACGCCCGCCTCGTTCAGATCGGCGTCGTCCATGCTGGTCAGCACCGTGACGCCGATCACCAGCGGTCGGTCGACGATGTGCTTTTCGGCGGCGTCGCGCGCGGCCTTGGCGGCGGCTTCCATCATCGCCCGGCCCCCGGCCGCATGCACGTTGATCATGAACGGCTTGAGCGGCACGACGGCGTTCACCGCGCCCGCCACGGTGTTGGGAATGTCATGGAACTTGAGGTCGAGAAACAGCGGCAGACCGGCCGAGGCGCGCATCACCTCATTCACGCCCTTGGGGCCTTGGGCGTTGAAGAACTCAAGGCCGAGTTTGATGCCGCCCACGGTGTCGGCCAGCTTGGCCGCCCACGACGTGGCGTGGCCGATCTCGGGCGTGTCGAGGGCGCAGAACACCGGATTGCGCAGCTTGGATGATCTCGTCATGGCGGGGGTGTATCACACATCGCCCGGAGTTGCGAAACGCCGGGCTGGTCAGGTTTTCGGCGGCGAGAGTTCCGCTTTGGCCCGGGCGGCGGTGGCATCGTCTTTCAGGCGCGCCAAACTTTGCTCCATCTCACGCGTTCTTTTCCTGGCCGTGCGCAGTTCGCGGCGCTTCTCCGCCCCGCTCAGCCAGGCGGCGGCCGCGCCTGCGATGAACCCGACCAGGACCGCGGCCAATATGACAGCGTAGAGCCCCGCCTCGACGCGGACGGGAAACGGCCACAACTCCACGGCCACGACGCCGCGGTTGGACACGGCGAACAGCACGACGACGAGCGCCGTGACGGCGGCGATGAGAGTGTTGAGAAAGCGCATCGGACGATCGCTGCGGCGGGCGGCGCTTTAACCGCCTAACCGTTCATCATGTCGCGCAGCTGCTTGCCGGTCTTGAAATAAGGCACGGCTTTTTCGGCCACGGCCACCGATGCGCCGGTGCGCGGATTGCGGCCCACGCGGGAATCGCGGTGCTTGACCGAAAACGCCCCGAAGCCGCGCAACTCGACCCGGTCGCCGCGGCTCAAGGCTTTGGAGACCTCGTCGAAGATGCTGGTGACGATACGCTCCACATCGCGTTGATACAGATGAGGATTGCGCGTCGCAATTTGGGCAATGAGCTCGGATTTAGTCATAGGCCGCTCCCCCTCCTGCTTGTGCCGGGCTGCAAAAACGCCGCAACATCAACAGGATAGGGCTAAGGATGGGCGGGGCTGCGGCCAGAGTCAAGCCTAAGCCCCTCTAAACGCAGCGTTTTCCTATGCCCCTTGGGAAAGTGTGGCCGAGCGAAAGCAAACGGGCGCTCCAACCGGAGCGCCCGCCGCGAAAGGTTAACGACAGACTGAGGACGAGACCTACTCTTTGTCCTTGTCGGCGGCCTGCTGCTGCTTCTGCTTGATGGCCGCGCCCAGGATGTCGCCGAGCGACGCGCCCGAGTCGGTCGAGCCGAACTCGGCCATGGCCTGCTTCTCTTCCTCCACTTCGCGCGCCTTGACCGACAAGGTGAGCTTGCGCGACTTGGCGTCGATGGCGGTGATGCGGGCGTCGACCTTTTCGCCGATGGCGAAGCGGTCAGTGCGCTGCTCGGAGCGTTCCTTGGCCAGTTCGTTCTTCTTGATGAAGCCGGGGATGGTGTCGTTGACCATCACTTCCAGCCCGTACTCGGCCACTTCCTTCACCACGCAGGTGACGATCTGGCCGCGCTGCAGGCCGACCGAGGCCTCGGCGACGCGGTCACCCGTCAGCTGCTTGATGCCCAGCGAGATGCGTTCCTTCTCGACGTCGACGTCGAGCACCTTGGCGCTGACGCGGCTACCTTTCTGATAGGTCTTGAGCGCCACTTCGCCTTCCTGATCCCACGAGAGGTCGGAGAGGTGCACCATGCCGTCGATCTCGCCGTCGAGACCCACGAACAGACCGAACTCGGTGATGTTCTTGATCTCGCCTTCGAGCACGGTTCCCGTCGGGAACTTCTCGGAGAACGACGACCACGGATTGTCCAGGCACTGCTTCAGGCCCAGCGAGATGCGGCGCTTTTCCTGATCCACGTCCAGCACCATCACGTCGACTTCTTGAGACGTCGACACGATCTTTCCGGGGTGGATGTTCTTCTTGGTCCAGCTCATTTCCGAGACGTGCACCAAGCCCTCGACGCCGGCTTCGAGCTCCACGAAGGCGCCGTAGTCGGTGATGTTGGTGACGCGGCCCTTCAGACGCATGTCCTTGGGGTACTTGGCGATGGCGCCTTCCCACGGATCGGCTTCCAGCTGCTTCATGCCCAGCGAGATACGCTGAGTTTCCATGTTGAAGCGGATGACCTGAACCTTCAGCTGCTGGCCGACGGACAGCGCCTCGGAGGGGTGATTGACGCGCTTCCAGGAGATGTCGGTGACGTGCAGCAGGCCGTCGACGCCGCCCAGGTCCACGAACGCGCCGTAGTCGGTGATGTTCTTGACCACGCCGTCGAGCACCTGGCCTTCGCGCAGGTCTTCCATCAGCTTCGAGCGTTCGTGCGCGCGGGTTTCCTCCAGCACGGCGCGGCGCGAGACGACGATGTTGCCGCGCGCGCGGTCCATCTTCAAAATCTGGAAGGTCTGCGGAGCGCCCATCAGGTGATTGACGTCCTTCACCGGGCGGATGTCGACCTGGGAACCGGGCAGGAACGCCACGGCGCCGTTCAAGTCCACCGTGAAGCCGCCCTTGACGCGGCCGAAGATGATGCCTTCGACGCGGGCGTTTTCCTTGTGCTGGTCTTCCAGCGTGTTCCAGGCCTCTTCGCGGCGCGCTTTGTCGCGCGAGAGGATGATCAGGCCTTCGCTGTCTTCATAACGCTCGACGAACACATCGACGCGGTCGCCGGGCTTCAGTTCGATTTCCTTGCCGCCGCGGGCGAATTCCTTGGTCGGGATGCGGCCTTCGGACTTGAGGCCCACGTCCACCAGCACGGCGTCGTCGTCGATGCGGATGACGTATCCGCGCAGGACGGTGCCCTGGATGCTGTCGTTCTTTTCGAATGATTCTTCGAGGAGGGCGGCGAAGTCTTCCTTCACCGCAGCGGCTGTTGCAGCCATATGCGTGTATCCTTCCGGTGTCTTGATTCTGGCCGTCGGTTGAGTCCGGCGGTCTTGCGGACGCTCAGGGCACCATGCCCCTTGTCGCCCAAGCCCAGGGTTAATCCCCGAGTCGTAAGGTCGATGGCCCTCTCTCCAAACTCAGCCGGGCGGGCTGTTCTTTAAAACAGGGTTCTAAATCGCGGCTTTTGCGATTGTGTCAGCGACGAATTTCTTTGCCAAATCAAAGACTTGGTCGGCATCCAAGGAACTGGTGTCAAGCTGCCAGGCATCCTCGGCCGGTTTCATGGGAGCCACGGAACGCCCGCTATCCCGGGCATCGCGGGCCACCAAGTCGTCGCGAACGCGGGCCTCTATAACCACTTCACCCTTGGCCCGCAACTCCTTGATCCGGCGCTCAACCCGCACTTCCAGGCCCGCCGAAACGAAGATCTTGGCCTGGGCATCAGGGCAGACCACCGTGCCGATATCTCGCCCATCGAGAACCGCGCCTTTTTTGCCCTGGGGCGGACGGTGGGCGAAGTCGCGCTGGAACTGCAAAATGGCCGCGCGCACGGCGGGAATAGCGGCGACCTGGCTGGCCGCCACCCCGGCGGCCTCGGTGCGCAGGTCTTCGGGCTTGAACTGCGTGATGTCGAGCGACTTGGCGGCAGCCACGGCCTGGGCCTCGTCGGTCGGATCGCCGCCGTGCCTGAGCACCGCGACGCCGATGGCCCGGTACAGCGAGCCGGAATCGAGATAGGCAAAGTCAAAGTGCGCGGCCAACCGTTTGGCCAGCGTGCCCTTGCCGGCGGCCGCACCGCCGTCGACCGCGACGATCAGCGACGTCACGACAACACCGCGCCCAGCTTGGTCATCAACGGCACGAAGTCGGGGAAGCTGGTGGCGATGGCAAAGGCGTCGTCGATTTGAATCGGTTGCGCGCTGACTTGGCCCAGCACCAGAAACGACATGGCGATGCGGTGATCGAGATGAACCGGGATCATCGCCGCACCTTTGGGCGGTTTGCCTTTGCCGCGCACGATCATGGAGTCCCCCTCAGCATGAGCCTCCACGCCGCAGGCTTGCAGGCCGCTCACCATGGCGGCCAGCCGGTCGCTCTCCTTCACGCGCAACTCGGCCAGGCCGTCCATGCGCGTTTCACCCTCGGCGCACGCGGCCGCCACGGCCAGGATGGGATATTCGTCGATCATCGACGGCGCGCGCACGGCGGGCACATGCACGCCCTTCAGCGTGCCGTACGTGACGCGCAGGTCGGCCACGGGCTCGCCCGCTTCAAGGCGGGTGTTGAGCGTTTCAATCCGCGCGCCCATGTCCCGCAACGTATCGAACAGCCCGGTGCGCAAGGGGTTCAGGCCCACGTTTTCGATGATGATGTCCGAACCTTCGATCAGCAGCGCTGCGACCATGGGAAACGCCGCCGAGGACGGATCGCCGGGCACGATGATGGGCTTGCCCGTCAACTCCGGCTGGCCGGTGATGGAGACTTTATAGGCTGCGGAACCCGGCGCGGCGGGACCCGTTTCCACCTCCACGCCGAAGTGGCGGAACATGCGCTCGGTATGGTCGCGGCTCGCGGCGGGCTCGGTCACGGTCGTCCGCCCTGGCGCATGCAGGCCCGCCAACAGCACGGCGGATTTTATTTGGGCCGAGGCGACGGGTGAGTCGTAGGTCAGCGGCATCAACAACGACGTGCCGCGAATGGCCATGGGCAACTTGCCTCCGGCGCGGGAATGAAACGCAGCCCCGGTCTGGCTGAGCGGTGTGATGACGCGGTCCATGGGGCGTTTGCGCAACGAGGCATCGCCGGTCATGACCGAGAGAAACGGATAGGCCGACACCAGCCCCGCGATCAGGCGCGCGCCCGTGCCCGAGTTGCCCATGTCGAGCACATCCTGTGGCTCGGTCAGTCCGCCGACACCACGACCCCAGACGTGCCAGGTTGCCTCGCGGCGCTCGACCTTGGCGCCGAGCGCACGCATCACCGCGGCGGTGCGCAGTACGTCGTCGCCCTCCAGCAGGCCCGAGATCGTCGTCTCGCCCACGGCCAGCCCGCCCATGATCAGCGCGCGGTGCGAGATAGACTTGTCGCCCGGCACCCGCACCCGGCCCTTCAGCGCACCGCCCTTGGCGGCCGTGATCGGCTTGGGAACATGGGCGGCGTCATGCGACATCGGCAAACGGGGCTTTCGCGGCTGGGAACGGCTTGGGCGGCCTGATAGCACAGGGTTTATACCCGCTCCTAGCCGATTCCGGGCCTAAGCGCGCCGAACCACCTCATAACGCCTTGGAAACACGCCGTCTTTTTGGCTTTGACTAGGCGGGTGTGAAATGGCACACCCCGCCCCGCACATGCCGGGCCGTGATGACGGGCCCGGGATCAAGATTTCCGGAGGATCTAAGGTGGGTAAAGTCGACCTGGGCATGAAGCTGACCTGCGAAAGCTGCGGGGCGCGCTTTTATGACCTGAACAAGCAGCCGGCTGTGTGCCCCAAGTGCGGCGCGAAGAACGCCCGCCCGCAGGTCTTCCGTTCGCGCCGTCCGTCCGAAGAGCGCGCCGAGAAGAAGGCCGCCGCGGTCGCCGCCGCCGCCGCGGTGCCCAAGCTGGAAGACCAAGTCGATCCGGAGGCCGCGGACGACGACGAAGCGGAGGACGTGATCGAGGATACCTCCGACCTCGGCGAAGACGACGCGGACGTGGAAGTGGTCGTCGAGAAGGACGAACCGGCTTAAAATAAGCCTCCGCTTTTGGCTTGCTGCGGGACGACCGAGTTTCTATGGTCCCGCCGCTTAAGAATTGAGTTCCCCGCCGCTCAGAGATGCCGAGGCGGGCGCCGCGAGCCGAACGCGGGCGGACATAACAATGATGGTGCCGGGGCTGTAGCTCAGTTGGGAGAGCGCTAGGATGGCATTCTAGAGGTCGTCGGTTCGATCCCGTCCAGCTCCACCATCATCGCATTAAGTTTGAAAGCCCGGCGGATCTACGCTGGGCTTTTTTATTTGATCGAACCGACGAGCTGTTTGTCCGCTCGTTTCACTCGCGGTGGGGTTCAATCCCGTCCAGCTCCACCATCATCAAACACAAGGGCCCTGCGGAAATTTCGCCGGGCCTTTTTGTTTGCCCGCAGCCTACCACTGCGACTTACGCGCCCAACGCCGCTTTCACATCGCCCTCAAGCGCTTCGGGCTTGGTGAGCGGCGCAAAGCGTTTGATCGGTTCGCCGTTTTTGCCGATGAGGAACTTGGTGAAGTTCCATTTGATGCGCCCGCCGAACCACCCCGGGAGTTTGTCGGTCAGCCATTTGTAGAGCGGGTGCGCGCCATCGCCGTTGACGTCGATCTTCTCGAACATCGGGAAACTCACCCCATAGTTGATCAGGCACGTCTGCTCGATGTCGGCCACCCCGCCCGGCTCCTGCCGGCCGAACTGGTTGCAGGGAAAGCCGAGGATGACGAGGCCCTGGTCCTTGTACTTCTGATACAGCGCCTCAAGGCCCGCGTACTGCGGCGTGAAGCCGCACTTGCTGGCGGTGTTGACCACAAGCACGGCCTTGCCGGCGAAGTCACGCAAGCTCACGGGCTTGCCGCGCAGCGAGGCGGCCGAGAAGTCGTGAAAGCCGCTCATGGCGTGATGACCTTCGCCGAGGGCGCGGGCTATTTCATCTTCAACACCACCACCTTGTCGGTGGCGTAGTCGGTGGCCTTGCGCACCTCGGCCACTTGCGCGGACGTCACGGCGGGAGAGTTGTTGCCCCAGCCGCCCCGGATGAAGGTCACCACGTCGGCGATGTCCTGATCGCTGAGCACGGCGCGGAACGGGGGCATTCTATATCCATCGGGCGCGCCGTTGACGACAAGGCGCAGCGAGCCGTTCAGCACCAAGTTGATGTAGGTGGACGGATCGGTTTCCAGCGCGCCGGGGTTGCCGGCCATGGGCGGCATGTACTGGCCGTAGCCCTTGCCGTCGTCGGCATGACAGGATCGGCATTGCTGGAAATAGACCTTGGCACCGCGCGCACTCAGGTCGCGCTTTTGCAGCGCTTCGGTCGTGGCGTTGGCGTACGTCCATGCTTTTTCGTTCTTCTCCTTCGCCGGTGCCAGCGACTTCAAGTACGTCGCCATGGCCGACAGGTCGGCATCGGTGAGGAACTGGGTCGAGTTGTTGACGACCTCGACCATGGTGCCCACGGCGCTGCCGAAGGGCGTCACGCCGGTTTTCAGCGAGTTCTTGATGTCGTCGTGGCTCCAGCGGCCGAGCCCTGAGTTGACGTCCTGCGTCAGGTTCACCGCCAGCCAATGGTCGAGCATCGCCCCGCTTAGAAATTCGCTGCCGGTTTCGTCCAACGCGGCTTCCTGAAAGAACAGGCCGCGCGGGGTATGGCACGCGCCGCAATGGCCGGGGCCCTGCACCAGATACGCGCCGCGATTCCACTCGGCACTTTGATCGGCCTTGGGCTTGTAGGTCGTCATGTCGACGAACAGCGTATTCCACACGCCCAGCGGCCAGCGGATGTTGAGCGGGAACGGAATCTCGCTGGGTTTGTTGGGCACCTTGGCGGCGGGCACCGCCTTCATGAAGTACTCGTACAGCGCCTTGATGTCCTCGTCGGTCATCTTGACGTAGGAGGGATAAGGCATGGCCGGATACAGACGGTGGCCGTCCTTCGCCACGCCCTTTCGAACGGCGTTGTCGAAATCCGCGAGCGTGTATTTGCCAATGCCAGAGTCAGGATCGGGCGTGATGTTGGTGGCGTAGATGTTGCCCAGGGGCGTGGCCATTTTCAGGCCGCCGGCGAAGGCGGGCGCATCGGGCAGCGAGTGGCAGGCCACGCAGTTGGCCGCGCGGGCCACGTACTCGCCCTTGGCGATCAGGTCATCCTGAGCCTGGGCACCATAACCAAACGCCACACCCGCCAGAACCAGCCATCCGAACCGCTTCAACATCCCCAACCCCTTACGCTGAAACCAAAAACAGGCGCGCAGTTTAACCATCCGACGCGCCGCGCCAAGGAGACTGTTTCGTGGCGGTCGATAAAGCGGATAAAGGGGGCAGACACTCAGGCGCGAAAAACCAGCCTAGAGTGTTGTAAATAAAGGAAAGTTATACTCAGAGTAGCAAATGTGGCAGGACATTCGAACCGCCACTTGCCGCTAAACCCCTGCAAAATATGCATAGTTGCGTCTCAGCCTTGTCGCTTGACTCGTAGTGAGCGGGCACTTACCACGCGCGCCATGCGTATCCGTCTCGAACCCTCCGAACGACGCCGCCAGATCGTGGACGCGGCCATGCCGCTGTTCGCCCGGCACGGCTTCAGCGGCACCACGACCAAGCAGGTGGCCGAGGCCGCGGGCGTCTCCGAAGGGCTACTGTTCAAATACTTCGCCAGCAAAACGGCGCTCTATGCCGCCATCGTCGATCAATGCAGCAACGAAGACCCCGCGCGCTTTGAAGCGCTGGAGCAGTTGACGCCATCGACCGCCACGCTGGCGGTGATCGTGCACGACGTCGTGGCCTACTTCGCCACGCTCAAGCAGCGCAGCGCCGCCGAGCAAAGCCGCCATCGGCTATTCCTGCACAGCCTGACCGACGACGGCGAGTTCGCCCGCGTCGGACTGGCCGCCTTCCGCGCGGCCATGATTCCGCTGCTGGAGCGCGCGCTCGCGGCGGCTGAAAAGGCGGGCGACCTGGCCGAGGCGGTTCCCGCCGCGCGCTCGTTTCATTTCGCGGCACTCCTGCAGATCATGCTGGGTTCACTGGCGCTGCACGGCGGAATGAACGCGACGGATGCAACGCCAACCGATCAGGCGGTGAACCACGCCACGGCCTTCATTTTGCGCGGCATGGGCGTAAAGCCCGAGGCCGTGAACACGGCCTGCGCCAATCTCGACTGGCGCGCTTGGCCCGCGACCGGCCAGGACCATGATCAACACCCACGCACCGCGCGCGTGGCTTGAAGTTCAGACACGTTAGGACAGACCATGAACTACCAAGACAAAGCCCCCCATGTCGAAGCGCCCGCCGCGGGCATGACCGCCTCGGCGGCCATCAGCCCGGAGCGCATGCGCAAGGCGATGATCATCGGCGGATCGGCGATCGTGGTCGTGATCGCGCTGCTGGTGGGCTTCAAGGTGTTCACCAACCAGATGATGAAGTCGTTTTTCGCCTCCAACACGCCGCCGCCCGTCAGCGTCAACTTCGAGACCGTCACCCAGTCGCCGGTGGCCCGCAACCTCACGGCCATCGGCTCGATCGCGGCGATTCATCAAGTCACGCTGGCGCCCGAAGTCTCGGGCCAAGTGGTGCGCTTCGACTTCATTCCCGGCGGACCGGTGCAGAAAGGCGACGTGGTCGCGCAGCTCAACGACGCCAGCGAGCAGGCCGACCTGGCTGCGGCGCGCGCACAGCAAAAACTCAGCGGCCTCACGCTGAAGCGCACGCAGGACCTTCTCGCCAAGGGCGCGGTGTCGCAGGCGCAGCTTGACCAAGCCCAAAGCCAATACGACGCGGCCGCCGCGGAGGCCGCCCGGGCGGAAGCGCTGATCGCCAAGAAGCGCGTGCGCGCGCCGTTCGACGGCGTCCTGGGCGTGCGGCAGACCGAAGTGGGCCACTACCTCGAGGCCGGCAAGCCCGTGGCCATGCTGACCGACATGACCCAGCTGTATGCCGAGTTCACAGTGCCCGAACAGGCCCGGCCGCAGCTGAACCTGCGCCAAACCGTGGACCTGACGGTCGACGCTTATCCCGGCAAGACGTTCACGGCCGTGCTGGCGGTCATCGACCCGCAGGTCAACACCGCCACGCGCACCATCAAAATCCAAGCCGTGATCGACAACTCCGAAGGGTTGCTGATGCCCGGCATGTTCGCCAACGTCGCGGTCAACCTGCCCGCGTCGGCCGACAAGGTGTCGATCCCCGAGACGGCGTTGGACTACTCGCTGTACGGCAACTCGGTCTACGTGATCGAACAGGCCGGCAAGGACGAGAAGGGCCAGCCCATCTTGAAGGCCAAGCGCACCACCGTGCAGACCGGAGCCGTCGTCGCCGGACGCATCGTGGTGGAGTCCGGGCTGAAGGCCGGCGAGCGCATCGTCACCACGGGCCTGAGCAAGCTGTTCGACGGCGCGCAACTGTCACTGAACGCCGTGCCGACGCTGGTCAAGCCCACCGAACTGCCGGTTCCTTAAAACACATCGAGCGCATCATGAGCTTCACCGATCTCTTCATCCGCCGGCCGATCCTCTCGGTCGTGGTCAGCGTGCTCATATTGTTGGTGGGCCTGCGCGCGGTGTTCGACCTGCCGCTGCGCCAGTTCCCCGAACTGACCAACACCGTGATCACCGTGACCACGGCGTATCCGGGCGCGCCCTCGGAACTGATGCAGGGCTTCATCACCACGCCCATCGAGCAGGCCGTCGCCGCGGTGGACGGCGTGGACTACATCACCTCGTCCTCCGGACAGTCCGTCAGCACGGTGACGGCCACCATCAAGCTGAACCACGACCCCGGCGACGCCATGACCGAGGTGATGTCGAAGGTTCAGGAAGTGAAGTACCAGCTGCCGCGCGAAGCCAACGATTCGGTGATCACCAAGTCGGTCGGCCAGAGCGTGCAGTCGATGTACATGAGCTTCTCCAGCCCCGAGCTGCCCGGTGCGGCGATCTCGGACTACATCACGCGCGTGGTCCGCCCGCTGATCTCGACGGTCGAGGGCGTGGCCGCGGTCGAGATCATCGGCGGCCAGGTCTTTGCGATGAGGCTTTGGCTCGACCCCGGGCGCATGGCCGCGCGCAGCGTCACCGCCGATCAGGTGGCCGCGGCGATCCGCGCCAACAACTATCAATCGGCACCGGGCCAGACCAAGGGCTACTTCATCGTCACCAACATCACCGCCGACACGGCACTGACCGACGTCGACGCGTTCCGCGATCTCGTCGTGAAGTCCGAGGACGGCGCGCTGGTCCGCCTGCGCGACATCGCCACCGTCGAATTGGGTCCGCAGAACAGCAACACCGCCGCCATGCTGAGCGGCGAGAACGCGGTGATCATCGGCATTTCGCCCACGCCGTCGGGCAACCCGCTGACCATGTCGGAGGGCATCCGCGGCATCTTCCCCGAAATCGACCGCACCATGCCGCCGACCTTGAAATACGCCGTGCCCTACGACGTGGCGCAGTTTATCCAGGCGTCCATCGACGAAGTGGCGCTCACGCTGATCGAGGCCATGCTGATCGTGGTGGTGGTGATCTTCCTGTTCCTGGGCACCATCCGCTCGGTGCTGATCCCGGTGATCACGATTCCCTTGTCCATCATCGGCGTGGCGGTGTTCATGCTGGCGTTGGGCTTCAGCCTCAACCTGCTCACCCTGCTCGCCATGGTGCTGGCCATCGGCCTGGTGGTGGACGACGCCATCGTGGTGGTGGAGAACGTCTACCGCCACATCGAGGAAGGCTATACGCCCGTTCAAGCCGCGCTGACGGGCGCGCGCGAAATCGTCGGACCCGTCATCGCCATGACCATCACGCTGGCCGCCGTGTACGCCCCCATCGGATTCCTGGGCGGGCTGACGGGCGCGCTGTTCCGCGAATTCGCCTTCACGCTGGCGGGTGCGGTGATCATCTCAGGGGTCATCGCGCTGACCTTGTCGCCCATGATGTGCTCGGTGCTGCTCAAGCCGCACATGAACGAAGGCAAGTTCGCCGCCGCCGTGGACCGCACGTTTGCCAAGGTCACGGCGTGGTACACCCAGCAGCTGGCCAAGAGCCTGGATTATCGCCCCGTCACGGCGCTGTTCGCCGCCGGCGTGCTGTTCAGCGTGGTGTTCTTGTTCCTCAACACGCAGCAGGAATTGGCACCCGCCGAAGACCAGGGCGTGGTGCTGTCGCAGATCCAGGCGCCGGAGTACGCCAACTTGGACTACACGCGCGCTTACGGCGCGAAGTTGGATGAGATTTTGGCCACCTACCCCGAGGCGCGCTCGCGCTTCGTGCTGTTCGGCATGGGCGGGGCCAGCAGCGGCATCGCGGCCATGGACTTAAAGCCGTGGAGCGAGCGCGACCGCTCGGCGATGGAAATGCAGCCCGACCTGCAGAACAAGCTCAATACGCTGGACGGCGTGAAGGGCTTCGCCTTCATGCTGCCCGCCCTGCCCGGCCCCTTCGGCGGCTTGCCGGTGCAGTTCGTCGTCTCCTCGGCGGGGTCCTATGAAAACCTCTACGCCACCATGGAGGAGCTGAAGAACCGCGCGCGCCAAAGCGGCCTGTTCATGGTCGTGGACAGCGACCTGACGTTCTCTAACCCCGTCATCCGCCTGCACATCGACCGTGCCAAGGCCGGCGACCTCGGAATCTCCATGCAGGCCGTCGGCGACACGCTGGCCACGATGGTGGGCGAGAACTACGTCAATCGCTTCAGCCTGGAAGGGCGCTCGTACGAAGTGATTCCGCAAGTGCCGCGCGCCGCGCGCCTGACGCCCGAACGCCTCGCGCAGTTCTACGTCAACACGTCGTCCGGAGAGCAGGTGCCGCTGTCGACCATCGTCACCGCGCGCACCGAAGTGGAGCCCAACAACCTGAGCCGCTACAACCAGCTCAATGCCGCGACGTTCCAGGCGATTCCCATGCCCGGTGCTTCGATGGGCCAGGCGGTGGACTTCCTCAAGTCCGAGGCGGCCGCGCTGCCGCGCGGCTACACCAGCGACTTTTTGGCCGAAAGCCGCCAGTACGTCGAGGAAGGCAACCAACTGCTCTACACCTTCGCGTTCGGACTGATCATCATCTACCTGGTGCTGGCCGCACAATTCGAGTCGCTGCGCGACCCGCTGGTGATCCTGGTCAGCGTGCCGATGTCGATCTGCGGCGCGCTGCTGCCGTTGTTCTTCGGCGTCTCGACCATCAACATCTACACGCAGGTGGGATTGGTCACGCTGATCGGCCTGATCTCCAAGCACGGCATTTTGATGGTCTCGTTCGCGCGCGAGATGCAGATCCGCGAGCAGTGCGACCGGCGCACCGCTATCGAGCACGCCGCCCAGGTGCGCCTCCGCCCGATCCTGATGACCACGGCAGCCATGGTGGCGGGCCTGCTGCCGCTGCTGTTCGCCAGCGGTGCGGGTGCAGCCAGCCGCTTCTCGCTGGGACTCGTCGTGGTGTCAGGCATGGCCATCGGCACGCTGTTCACCATCTTCGTGCTGCCCGCGGTTTATACCTGGCTGGCCACCGATCACCGCGCCGAAGCCAATTCGGCCCGCGCGCGTGAGATGAAGATGGCGGCAGCGGAGTGATGGGTTAAGTCTTGAACACCCACTTCTTGCTGGCGGTGAAGTTGAACGCGAGGCCTGCGATGGAGCCCGCCGCGATGCCGAGTGCGGGATACGCAGCCGCAAGCGGCACGAACGTCACCAGCGCGGCATAGACAGCATAGTTCACCGCCGCGCCGATGCCATTGGCGGCCAGGAATTTCACCCATTGTCGCAGCGGCGAGGCAGCTTCGGCTTGCTTGAAGGTGAAATGGCGATTTACCGCCCAGGTGAACGTCGCCGCCGTCAGGTACGACACCACGCGTCCGGCATAGAGACCAAGACCCAGCAGGCCCATGGCGGCGTAGAGCGCGGCGGTATCGACGATCAATCCGCCGACACCGACAAGACTAAAGCGAAGAAACTGAGTCACGGGATGATGCGCGTACCCGGGAAATCGGGCGCGGGCAGTTCGAGATAGCGCAGCCGCTTCATCTCGCGCCGGCCGCGCGTGACGGTTTCCAGGATCAGTCCGCAGGCGAGCGCGAGAAACGCCAGGATCATCAGGCCCATCGACAGAACGGCCGTGGGCAGGCGCGGCACCAGCCCTGTGTCGAGATAAGTCATCATCACCGGCCAGGCGAGCATGATCGACACGAAAACCAGCGCGGCGGCGGTGACGGCGAAGGACTGCAAAGGCCGTTCCTCCTTCACCAGCTTGCCGATCATCCACAAGATGCGGAAACCGTCCTTGAAGGTCGACAGCTTGGACTGCGAGCCGGGCGGACGCTCTTTATAAGGCGTCGCGATTTCACCGATGGGCATGCGCAGCTCCAGCGCGTGGACCGTCAGCTCGGTCTCGATCTCGAAGCCCGAGGACAGCGCCGGGAAGGTCTTCACGAAACGGCGCGAGAACACGCGAAAGCCCGACAGCATGTCGGCGGTGCGCTTACCGAACACCGCCGTCACCAGGCCGGTCAGCAGCACGTTGCCGAAACGGTGGCCGGGACGATAGGCGGCCTCGGCGGTGGAGACGCGCGCGCCGTTGACCATGTCGAGCTGCCCGTCGATGAGCTGCTGCACCAGCTTCGGCGCGCTGGCGGCATGGTAGGTGTCGTCGCCGTCCACCAGCACATATATATCCGCCTCGATGTCGGCGAACATGCGCCGCACCACGTTGCCCTTGCCCTTGAGGGGCTCATGGCGCACCACCGCGCCCGCGCGGGCCGCCACCTCGGATGTGCGGTCGGTGGAGTTGTTGTCATAGACATAGACCACCGCGCCCGGCAACGCGGCCTTGAAGTCGCGCACCACGGCGGCCACGGCGGCCTCTTCGTTGAAGCACGGCACCAGCACTGCGATGACGGGAGATCGGTTCACGGTTCTTGGACCTTAATGCGCGCGGCAGCGCACAGTTCGATGTCGTCGGCGAGGTTGCCGCGCACCACGCGGCAGGTCGAGGGATCAGCCGCCAGACCGTAGCGCGCCAGCAAGCTTGCCGCCAAGGCCCGGTCGAAGTCGGCGGCGAGGGTGTAGAAGTCGCCGCCGTGCGAAGCGATGCGTTCGCGCACTCTTTTATTCAGACCGGTATCGCCGTCCTCGGGGTTCAGGCCGAAGCCCTGGATGCGCACGAACGCCGTCTGTGCGGGAAAAGATGGGATCACCCACGATGTCGGCGTGGTGCCGAGCATCAGGATCATGCTGTCGCCGGGGCTGGGCAGATCGGGCGCGGCGGCCTCGACGAATTGATCACCCCAGGCGATGCGGCCCCAGGTGCCCGGCATCGCGCTCAGCGTGACGGCGAGCAAAAGCCCAGCAACGATGCGCGATTGCACGGCCACGGACACCGGCCACAACGAAACACCCGCGACGATGATCAGGGGGGCGAGCATTTCCAACGGGATGATGTAGCGGTAAATCGCGAATAACCCCAGCCAGACGACGTAGGACGCCACGGCGGCCGCGATCAAATATCGCGCGGCAGACGATACCGCCGAGACGCGGCGGAACAAGACAAAAACAGCCGTGACGATCAGAACCACAAACGCCGCGGCGAGCCGGTAATCCCGGAACACGATCTCGCCAGCCTGCATGGGATCAAGCGCCGTGACGACAGGAAAGAACAGCGCTTCAAGCCAACCCTCGGGGATGAAGCGCGTGTCGCGGTAACTGGCCGCTACGCCGAAGGGCGAGTCGAACAGCGCATTGAAATAAGGGAAGATCGGGTTGTGATAGGCCTGCCACAGGAACGCCATCCAATGCCCGGCGAAGATCATCAACCCGGCCAGGCCGCCCAGCCCGAAAGCGAACGCACGCGTAATCTTTTGGCCCGGCATCAGCAGTACTGAAATTCCGAGGCCGACGGCGAAGATCGCGGTGGGCAGTTTCAGCCCCGTCGCGGCACCCACCAAAATCCCGGCCAGCAGGAACCAGCGCAGGCGGTCATCGGGGCGCGCCATGAGGGCGGCCAGCGCGCCCAGCACGAACAGGCTGACGACGTTGTCGTAAAACGTGGTGCCGACGAGGCCCAGATTCCCGCCGCCGAGCATGCCGACCAACGCCAGCAGCGCCGCGGCGAGGTGCCGCTGGGGCAACAGCGCCAGCGCGATGATGTAAAGCGGGATGACGTTGAGGCCCTGCACAAAACCCAACGCGAAGCCCGCCGCCCGCGCCGGGACGGCTTGGGCCAGCAGAAAGAAGGGAACGTCGAGCGTGGGGTTGTAGAAGCTGGGGATCTGCGCCGGAATAATATCGACGTCCCAGCGGCCGGTCAGAAACGCATGGGCGTTATACCAATGATAATTCCGCAGATCCCAGTTGGCGTCCTGATCAAATAGGACGGCGAGTGCGCCCCACAACACGGGAACGGCGGCGCAGGCGAGGCGCGCAAGGATACGGGTTGACGGCATAACGGCCGTTTATAGCCGAGCAGGCCTGAGCTGTCGCCCGACCCAAAGAAAAACGGCGCGTGCCAGATAACGAAGCACGCGCCGGAGCGCGTTTCCAGGCGAAGTGGAAGCCGGTTCGCCGCCCGGGAAACGCGCCGAATCTTTAATTGGGCATTTTCAAACGCAAAACCGCTTCACACTTTTGCTGAAAATGCCCTGGTAAAACGAGCGAGAACGGAAGTTTAGAAACTCTTGGAGAGCGTCAGCACCGCGCGCGCGCCGCACTGGCCGCCGCAGGTGCGGTCGGCGACGTCGGTGTCGTGATAGCGGATGCCCACGTCGGCGATCGGGAACGAGTAGGTGATCCCGGCGTTCCAGTAGGCGTAATCCACGCCGCCCCTGGATTTTTTCACCAGCTGCTTGCCGAGCTGGGCGTCGAACACCAGACTTTCGGCCATGGGCACCGAGAAGCCGCCCTGCACCGCCCAGGCGTCGTCCAGGCCGCCGAAGAAGTCGGGTGAATAGAACAGGCTGCCGTTGAGTTTCACCGTGCCGGTGTCGTAGCCCAGCGTGGTGTAGCCTTCCCAGTAGTTATAATTCCTGGCGCCGGCCGTGCCGGGATAGAGGTAATAGATCGCGCCGATGTCGTAGCTGAAGGCCTCCACGCTGCCGCCGAAGCCCGCCGTGAGGTCGACTTCGATTTCGGCGTCGCCGCCGTCGTTGAAGTCGATGTTCGAAGCCCACGCGTTGAGGTGAAAGCCGTTGTCGGCGTTCCAGTTGATCGCGGGCTGGAACGCGGGATGTTCGTCGCTCTGGCTATAACCGCGAAAGATGTAGTCGCTGGTCAGCGCCACGGCGCCGGAAAAGGTGCCCATGCCGTCTTGGGCGGACGCCGCCGTCGCAACAAACGCCATGGCAGCCGCAGCTGCGTACACACGCTTCATATTGATCCCCTGCAGAAATTAAGTTTCAGAACAGCCGCATGCTGCTCTGCACAAATGGTTATATTTTAGGCAAAATAATCACAAGCCTATATGTTAGGCAGTATTCGGTGCCGGCTTGCCCGGATATCGGGCGATTGTGACAGATGAAAGTCACGGGCTTAACCACTTCATATAATTGACATTAACTGTGGCGGCGGGCGCTGGTGAGAGATACCAGCTTGAGAGGATGCCACCGCCCATGCCCGCCGTTCGATCAGCCGCCCCATGACACAAACCCTGCCGACCGCCCGTGATGTTCACGAAGCAGCGGCGCGGATTCGCCCGCATATCCGCCTGACGCCCCTGGTGCGCGTGCCCGAGCTTGAGCGCTTCACCGGCGGCCCCGTGGCGGTGAAGCTCGAGCCGCTGCAGCGCACGGGCTCGTTCAAAATTCGCGGCGCGCTGAACCGCATCATGTGTCTGTCGGCCGATGAACGCCGCGCGGGCGTCGTGGCGTGGTCCTCGGGCAACCACGCGCAGGGCGTGGCGGCGGCCGCCGCACAGTTCGGCGTGCCTGCCGTGATCGTCATGCCCGCCGATGCGCCCGAGCTGAAGATCGCCAACACGCGCGCGCTGGGTGCCGAGGTGGTGCTGTACGACCGCGCGAGGCAAGACCGCGAGGCCATCGCGCGCGAGATCGCGCGGGTGCGCAAACTCATCGTGGTGCCGTCCTACGACGATGCGCACATCATCGCCGGGCAAGGCACGCTGGGCCTTGAGATCGCGGCGCAGATCCAGGAGATGAATCTCAACGCCGACGACGTGATCGTTCCGGCCAGCGGCGGCGGGCTGGTCGCGGGCGTGGGGCTGGCGGTGCGTGAACACAACAAAGACGCGCGCATCTTCACCGCCGAGCCCACGGGCTACGACGATCATCGCCGCTCGATCGCCGCCGGCGCGCCGCAACGCAACGCCACGACGGCCAATGCGTTGTGCGACGCGCTGCTGGCACCCACCCCGGGCGCGCTGACCTGGCCTATCAACCGCGCGCAGCTCTGCAACGGTTATGCGGTCGATGACGACGACGTGTGCGCGGCCATGGCATTTGCGTTCCGGCACTTGAAGGTGGTGGTCGAGCCCGGCGGCGCGGCGGCGCTGGCCTCGATTCTCAGTCGTCAGCACACCGCCGACGGGCGAACCAGCCTCATCGTGCTGTCGGGCGGCAACGTCGATGAGGACACTTTTGAGCGCTGTCTTACCCACCGCCAAAAAGGGTTGATTAGACCGATCCTATAAACAACCGAATAATCTTTGAAAATCATATACTTAATAATACACTCGATATTCGAGCGCGACACATCGCTATCAGGCGCTGACTTGCTTACAACAGTAAAACCCTTTGAACTTACGGCGGATTCGGCGCGGTCAAGACGAAGTGTTAAAGTGATGGAATTATAAAGTTGAGACGGTTAGTTATGGTTTTGCCGCGAAACCAAGAACGCCGCCTAAGCCCTTGGACGTAAATGCTGAATAACAAAGACAAAGATAAAGAGAACCTCGGTCAGGACCGGCTGTCGGTGCTGGTGGTTGAAGACAACGAGTACATGCTCGACATCTTCGTCACCGCCCTCAAACGCATGGGCTTTACCCGCACGCACAAGGCCAAGACCGCCAAGGACGCGGTGGAATACCTGCGTTCCAGCGCCAAGGGCTTCGGCGGCGGCGAACAGATCGACATCGTCATTTCCGACCTGCTGATGGGTGCGATCAGCGGCCAGCATCTGCTGCAATGGTTGCGCGACGACAAGGGCTCGCCCAACCGCTTCATGCCGTTCATCATGATCTCGGGCGCGGCCGACCGCGTGAACGTGGAAGCCGCGCGCGACAAGGGCACGTCGGAATTCATCGCCAAGCCGTTTTCGGTTGAGAGTCTCTACAAGGTCCTGCAGCGCACCATCGACACCCCGCGTCAGTTCGTGACCACGCAGACCTACTTCGGACCCGACCGACGCCGCAGCGCCAAAGCCGGTCCGCCCGGCGGCATGGAACGGCGCAAGCCCGACGAAACCCACGCCACCATCGTCTATTCCAAGGACCGCGTGGAGAAAGCCGCCAAGCCCAGCGACGTTTGGCTGTTCAAGCTGCCCAACTTCCTCAAGCAGAAGATGGGCTCTAACGCCATGCGCCAGGATTTCGTCATTCCGCAGAGCGTGCTGGAGAATGCCGAGTCTGAGTTGAAACGCGAGGCCGAGGGCTTCATCGGCTGGGCCAAGGAGTACCTGGAGCGCTTGTCGCGCCAGGTCAACGACGCCAAGACCAAACTGGGCGACCGCACCGCCGCCCTCGAGGAGATCAACCTGATCGCGCACGAACTGCGCGGCCAGGGCGGCACGTTCGGTTATCCGTTGATCACCGTCTTCGCCAAGTCTCTGTACGACGTCACCAAGCCGCCGTGCGGGCAGGACGACGCCGTGCTGGAGATCGTCAAGGCGCACATCGACGCCATGCGCGCGGTGATGCGCGAGAAGATCGAAGGCGACGGCGGCGACGTGGGCCAAGCGCTGTTCAAGATCCTGAAGCAAGCCATCGCCAAGCACGGCGTCAAGCCGGCGGAACAAGCCGCATCGGCATAAAGGACGGCGTCGGGGGGCGTCGCGCGCATGAGTGCTGTGAATCATCCAGCTTCGGCGGCGTCATGACGACGGATGCGCCGCGCCCGGTCTACGGCACCCCGGTGGCGTCGCTGCCGAGGCTGCGGCGCACGACCATCACGTTATTCTTCGTGTTCCTGGTGTTGGCGTGCCTGGCTGGCGCGCTGCATCTGGCCGAGCAATACCGTTCCACGGTCGATCAGGCCGTCCGCACGGCGCGGTCTTCCTTGCGCACGGGCGAATCCTTTACCGCGCGCACCCTGGCCGAGACCTACCGCGTGCTGGAGGGCGTGGGCGACCTCTACGCCGCGCAGATACGCAGGGGGCGCTTCGATGAATCCGAGCTTCACCTGATCCTGGCCGACAAGCTGGGAAAGCTGCCACACGCGGCCACGTTGTTCGTGCTGAACGATCAGCTGGCCACGTTGGCGGCCTCGCGCGCGTTCCCCGTCGGCCAAGTGCGCGCCGACCAGATGTTGAACACCGCCGCAGCACCGAAAGACATCGGCGGCGGGCTGCTGGTGGGACAGCTGTATTTCACCTCGTCGCGCAACGACGGTGCCCAGGCCGCCTACCTGCCGGTGGCCGTGCGCATCGCGACTGAGGGCAAGGTCATCGGCTACGCCGCCGCGGTGATCAAACTCGATTTTTTCAGCCGCTTTTTCGCGACCATCGACGTCGGCGCATCGGGCAATGTGGAACTGTGGAGCGCCGAGGGCGTGCTGATGGCCGCCGCCGGCAACTCCAAGACGCAGGTCGGCCAGATCAACGCCGACGCCGCTCAGCGCCTGCCGGGTTTAGAGCAGAAATCAGACGGCGCGCGGGAGCTGGCCTACGCCGTGTCCGACGGCTACAGCCGCCGCGTCCAGGCTGCGGGGATGATTCCCAACGCGCCCATGGCCCTAAGCGTAATGCTGGAAGGCGCGGACTACCTGGCATCCTGGCGCGACAGCCGCAACCGCGTGGGCCTGGGCATCCTGGTGCTGGTGGTCGCCATGGCCAGCACCGGCGTCTTCATCTTCACCCAGCTGAGGCGCAGCGAACTCAACGAGATGGAACTGCGCCAGGCCAAGGCGGCGGCGGAAGAGGCCAACGAAGCCAAGAGCCGGTTCCTGGCCCACATGAGCCACGAATTCCGCACGCCGCTCAACGCCATCATGGGCTTTTCCGAGATCATCAAGAACAAGGTGCTGGGTGAGGGCGTCTCGCCCGTTTACGTGTCCTACGCCGACCACATCCACAAATCGGGCGAGCACCTGCTCAACATCGTCAACGACATCCTCGACATGGCCAAGATCGAGTCCGGCATCCAGCCGCTGCACGCCGAGAAGATCAGCGTCGGCGGCGTGACGGAAGCCGCGGTCGCCTTCGTCGACCGGTTGGCCAGCGAGCGCGGCTTGCGCATCGCCGTCAACGTGCCGGTGAACCTGCCCCAGGTCATCGCCGACGAACGCTATCTGCGCCAGGTGCTGATCAATCTGCTGACCAACGCGGTGAAGTTCTCGGCCCCTGGCCTCGACGTGGTCATCGAGGCGCGCCGCCACGCCAAGGGACTGGACATCGTGGTGCGGGACCACGGCCCGGGCATCGACGCGGCGATCATGCGGCGCATCGGCGAGCCGTTCCTGCAGGGCAACCCATCCGTCACCCGCACCGGCCAGGGCGCAGGCCTGGGCCTGTCGATCTGCAAGCAGTACATGGACCTGCTGGGCGGCGAGTTGCTGATCGCAAGCGAGTCCAACGGCACGACGGCCTCGGTGCGCTTTCCGCCCGACCTGCTGGCCGAACCGCCGGTGCGCATCGCCGCCGAGTAGATTTTTGTTGGTCGCACTTCCCACGCCAAGCGGTCCCCACTTGTCGGGGAAATGCTCTAGGCCGCGCGCTCCCAAATGATCGGGAAGATCTCATCGGGCGGCGGCCCGCCGCGCTTCATGTTGGGATTGTCGGTCAACGTCGCGGTCAATCGTTCCGTCAACACGTCGGGCTTCCACGTCACGTCGTCGCCCAGCCAGCGCGTGCTGAACGCCAGCCTGCGCCCGGCCGCCGCGCGGCGCGGCAGCGAGGAGTGGATGGTCGCCGGATGCACCACCAGGCAATCCCCGGCCTTCATGGTCCAGGCCTTCACCGGCGCGTCGGGCGCGCTGGCGCGGTCGAGCAGTTCCTGCCAGGGCCGATAACCCGCCGGCCGCTCCAGGTGCGCGGGAAAGAACGGCGAATCGTAGCGGCTGTGCCCGGCGTGGCTGCCCAGCACCGTACGCAAAGGCGCGTTGTCCATGTCCACGTCGGTCAGCGCGATCCACAGGATGCCCATTTTCTCGCCCCAGAAGGGCCAGGTGCAGATGTCGTTGTGCCAAGGTGTGGACTCGGAGTCCGACGCTTTGTCTTTCAGAAAGGTCGCATCGACCCAATAGCGCGCATGGCTGCTGTTCATGACGCGCGCGACGATTTCCGCCGCCGGGGATTTCCATTGCCATTCGGAAAAGGTCTGGTTGAACGGCACCATGTTCAGGGCCATCACGCCGCCGCCGAATTCTTCCTCGATGCGCAGGGCGTTTTGATGAGTCGCCGCGCCCGAGAGAGAGAAAGAAGGATCGCGCGCCTTGGCCAGCACTTCGTCGATGGCCGCGGCAAGAGGCCCGACCCAGTCGCCGAAAGCGCCCGGGATCAAAACCGCGCCGTCGCGGCGGTAGTCTTCGACGTGTGTGTTGTTCACCATCATGGGCTTGAGTTTTTCACCCGCGCACATTCATGGCCAGTGCGATTTGCGCTAAACTCGATGCGCCCGCGTTATCAGCCCGCGAAGCGGACGACTTGATCGGCGTATTCGGCCGCACGGGCGGGGTCGTGCAGCGGGTGGCCGCCGGGAAACATGTGGCCGTGCGCGCCGGGCGCCAACGCCAGACCGCGCGTGTGGCCGACGCGCAACGGCTCGGTTTCGGCCGTCAGGAACAGCGCCGGGCCGCCGTACAGCTTCAGCCGCGCGGCCATGTCGTAGGCGACGATGGGGCTGATCTCGGCCGGGCGGTTAGCGTCGAGCAGATCACGCATATAATCATAGTAGAAAGCGCGGCGGCCTTCGGTGGGCGTTAGGCCCGGGTCCCACACCTGAAGAAATACCTCCACCGACTCCCACACGAAGCTTTTGTGCCCGCCGTCGGCGCGCACTACCGGAGAAAGGTGCTTGAAGTGCGACATCAGCGCGTCGGCTTCGGACGGGGTCAGCAAGGTCATGCCGTCGAGAACGAGGTGCGTTATCGCGATCTTCTTGGCCAGCGCCAGTTCCAGCGCGATGCCCGCCGAGATATGCCCGCCCAGCGCCACGCACGACGACACGCCCAGCGCGGTCAACACCTCGGCCACGTTGGCGGCGTAGTCGGCCATGGTCCAGCCCGCGCGCGGCCGGTCGGCGGAGCGGCCGTAACCCATCAAGTCCAGCGCGATGCAGGCAAACCCGCGTGCGACCAGCAGCGGCATGACGTGGCGATACATCGCTCCGGTGCCCGGCGACCAATGCATCAGCACGATGGGCTTGCCCGCGCCTAGCGTGCGCACATGAACTTGGCCCGCCGACGTGTCGACGTAGGCGTTGCGGATAACGCTCACGGACTGAAGGCCGCTTCGCTGAAACGGATGAAGCCGAAGTCGACCGGCAGGCTTGTGACGCGGGGGCCCAAGCCCATGAAGCCCACGCCTTCGTAGATGAAGATGGCCTGGGCCTGGTCGTGGCTGCGCGCCATGATGCGCTTGACGATGTCGCGGCGCTTGGCGCGGTCAAACTCGGCTTGCGCGGCCTCGATCAAGGGCACGACCTCGCGGTCGCAGTACCACGGCTTGACCCACAGGCAGCTTTGATTGCGCTGCGGGCGAAGGGCATCCAATGTGGGCGTGAAAAAGCTGAAGTTGAAGGCCGACCCTTCCCAGCCGCCCTGCTGGACGCGCTGCAAAATCTGCGACAGCAGAACGGGGCGCATCTCCATGGTCACATTTATGCGGGCCAGATCGGACGCGACCTGCTGATTGATGACGGTGTTGATGGTGCCCGCACCGCTGCCCGATTCCATCACGAACTTGAAGCCGTTCGGATAGCCCGCCTCGGCCAACAACTTGCGCGCGGCTTCGGGGTCGTAAGGGTACGGCGGCACGTCGGGGTTATGGCCGTCGGCGGCGGTGGGTGCCGGCTGGTTGGCGATGCGCGCCCGACCGCTGAGGAGCTGATCGACGATGCGCCGGCGGTCCACGGCCATGTTCAACGCGCGGCGTACACGCACGTCGCGCAGCGGCGTGTCCATTTCGGTGTTGAGCACGATGGAGGTGACGCCCGCGAGACTGAGCGTCTGCATCCGCCCGCCGGCGGCGACCAGCGTTTCGGTTTCTTCCACGTGCGTCTCGGTGGCGACGTCGATGCGCCCCGTCAGCAATGCCTGCAGCCGGGCGGAACCTTCGGCGATTTGGATGAATTCCACCCGCGATGCCACGGGTTTGCTCCAAGCCTTGGGGTTGACCGTGAACGCTGCACGGCCCGCGCCCCAGGACTCCAGCACGTACGGCCCCGTACCGACGGGCTGCGCGGCCAAACCTTGCGCGCCGCCTGCCGCCCAAGCTGCGGCCGAGGGAATCAGCAGGTAGGCGACTTCATTGGGCAGCATTGGATTTGGTGCGTCGGTCTCGATCTCCACGACATACGCAGAAACAACACGCGCGGACTTCAAGGTGGCCAGCTCGCGCGCCAGCACGGTCATCTCGGCCTCGGGCCCGGTCAGTGCGTTGACGGCGACCGCTACGGCCGCGGCGTCGAATTTTGTCCCGTCGGAAAACACCACGTCCTCGCGCAGGGTGAAGCGCCATGTGACCGGCGAGGCCGCCTCCCAGCCCGTGGCCAGCCACGGCTCCACCCGGCCGTCGGGGCGAAGGCGAGTGAGCGAATCGTAACTGGCCGAGAGCGTCCACAACGCTGGCAGATAAATGCCGCCGTAGGGGTTGCCGCGGTGCGCGGGCAGGCCCGTCATGCCGATGCGCAGCGTCTCCGCCGCGGCGGGAGATACGATGCAGCAGCAGGCCAGCAGTCGAATCAGGATGTGGATCATCGGAATCATGTTGCCATCGTGGGGCCGCGGCCCCTAGCCTTTTCGCCATGGAAATGCAGCAACTGCGCCACTTCGTCGCCGCCGTCGAGCACGGCAACCTGGGCAAGGCCGCGCGTGCACTCAACATCACCCAGCCGGCGCTCAGCCGTAGCATCAAGAACCTGGAAGGCGCGCTGGGCGCAGCCCTGCTGGAGCGCACACCGCGCGGCGTGGCGGCGACCTTGTTCGGCGAGACCTTGCTGTCCCACGCGCGCATCATCCTGAACGAAGCAGCGCGCGCCGGCGACGAGGTCAAGGCGCTGAAGGGCCTGAGCCAGGGCCAAGTGGCGGTGGGCATCACCGAGAATTTCGCGGGCTACATCGCGCCCCAGGCCATCGCGGCGCTGCTAGCCGAACGGCCGGGCGTGAACATTTCGCTGTCGAGCGGGTTTTACGACGCGCTAGTGGCCCGCCTGCGGCGCGGCGAGATCGACTTCATTTTCGGGCTGTTTCCGCCGGTGCCCGATGAGCCCGATCTCGTCTTCGAGGAGATGATGATCAGCCACAGCCGCGTCTTCGCCCACCCGGACCATCCCTTGGCCAAGAAGAGCCGCGTGACGCTGGCCGACCTGGCCGAACACAGCTGGCTGGTCGTGGCCCATCAGCCCGCTGTCAGCCGCGTGTTTCGCGGCTTTTTCGAGAACAACGGCCTGCGCTCGCCGCGCCATGTGCTGCGCACCGATTCGGTCGCCTTCCTGAAGGCTGCGCTCGGCGAAACGCGGCTGCTGACGATCATGCCCGAACATCTGGTGCGCGAGGACGTGGCCCGGGGCGCGCTCGCGCGCATCGCCAACGACGATATGATCGTCACGTCGCGCTGCGGATTGATCGTGCGGCGGCGCGGGGCGCGTTCGCCCGCCGCCGGCGCGCTCATCGCGCATCTGCAAGCCTTGTGCACGAAGGCCATGAGCCCCACGCACGCAAAACCCGCCAAGAAAAAACGCTGAGCGTTATTCAGCGGCCTGCGCCAGCCGGGTCGCGGGCGCGAGGTTATAGAGCGTGCGGCCATTGGCGTCCGCGATCTTGGCGAGCGTCGTTTTATCGATGTCGGTGCGCTGGCAGAACAGTCGATGCGCGGGCAGATCCGAACCCAGATCCTCGTGCCCGAAGTCGGTGCCGATGACCAGGTTGCCGGGGCCGGCGTATTTCAGAACATGGCCCACGTCCTCGTCCATGGTGCAGGCGATGAAGAAGTTCGAGCCCGCCAGCGGGCATTCGCCCATGGCCACGTCCTTGCGCATGCCCACGTCGGCCCCGCGCGAGATTTCCCGGAAGGCATAAGGCAACCACTCGGAGCCCGCTTCGAGAAAACCGAACTTCAGGTTCGGGAAGCGTTTGGGCACGTCGCTGACCCAGAGCGTGACGAACGCTCCGGCCATGGTGACCACCGAGAAGATGACGCTGCCGTACTGCTTATAGATCTCGGTCTGGGTGTTGCCGATGTGGATGCCGATGGCCAGACCCAGCTTCTCGGCCTCGGCGTACAAGGGATAGAAATACGGATCGCTGAGCAGCTTGCCGGTCTCCATGGCGCGGAAGAACACCGACACCGCGCCGTTTTTGGCGCCCCAACGCAACTCCTCAAGGCAGGCGTCCATGTCGAGGAAAGGCGCGACGGCCGACCACTTCAGCCGGTCGGGGAATTGGCTGCACCGCTCGGCCATCCAGCGATTATAGCTGCGCGCCAGCGCCACATGTGCCGTGGGGTTCTTGAACTCAGCGCCGATGAAGAAGCTGGGGATGATGACTTGCGTCTCCACCCCGAACTTATCCATCCATGAAATACGGTCAGCGACGTCGGTGAGGTCGCGTGCGGCCTCGGAGGGCGTGCCGGGCTTGGCGGCGATGCCGCGCGGCACCAAGACCCCGTCATAGAGCCAGAACCGCCCCGCCGAGGCGCGGCCCGGTTGCGGTTCCAGGTTGATGACCGTGGGGTGATAGCGCAGTTCGTCGGGGCGAAGGTGCGACCACGTGTCCATGCATTCGATGACGTGCGCGTCGGCGTCAATGTATCCCATAGCTGGCTCCTAAAGGGTGGGGCGAGGCGGCGTCGAACAGTTCCGGCGCGGTGCCGGAGAAAAAAGCGTGCAGAACGCGGGCGTAGTCGGCGGCCTTGGCGGGATCATGCAGCGGATGGGACCCTGCGAATTGATGGCCGCGCGCCCCGCGCACCAGGCGCAATACATCCTTGTGGCAGGTGTTGAGCGGATCACGTTCGGCCGTCAGCGCCAGCGTGGGCACGGCAAGGCGCGGCAACGCGAGATCAAGGTCGTAGTCCTTCAGCGCGTCGGCGGTGTCGTTGGTGTCGCCCGCCAGCAGGTTTTCCATGACCGCGATGCGCGTCTGCTCGGCCGTGGCGTCGTTCAGCGCGAACGTTCCGTCCCACATCTTCTTCAGCCACACGGCGCGCTGCCACACCCACGAAATATGGCTTCCGTCCTCGGCCCAGGGCGGAGACTGCGGCCGGGCGTTAGCCAGCACCTTTTCGCGCATCTCGCGCGACCATACCGGCGCGCCGTCCAGCACCAGGGATTTCACCCGGGCAGGATATTGCAACGCCAGTTCGGCGGCGATCTCGGAGGAAAAGTGCCCGCCGACGACGTGCGCCGAGGCCGCGCCCAGCGCGGTCATGACGTCGGCGATGTTGCGGGCAAAATCGGCCACGGACCACGCACGCTTGCGCGGGTCGGAAAAGCCGAAGCCCATGTGGTCCGGCGCCACGGCGTGGTAGCCGCGCGCGGCCAGTTCGGGCAAGACGGACTGATATTGCCGGCCGCTGCCGGGTGTCCAATGCAGCAGCAGCACGGCCTCGCCGGTGCCCGCGGTGCGCACATGCACCTGGCCGTCGGGGGTGTCGATGATCGAGCGTCGAATGCGGTTGGGCATATGTTTCACAATCAGGACCTGACAATCGGGCGTGCCCCCAGTTAGGAAAAGGGCGACTTCGGCATGCCGTCATGCTTTTTTATCATGAAGAATAACAAGGAGCTCTTATGCGCGCCCTCCAGCAAAGCACCTACGGACCCCCGCCCGACGTGGTGAAGCTCGTCGATCTGCCCGAGCCCGAGGCCGGACCGGGGCAGATCGTGGTGGAGGTGGAGGCCGCCCCCGTGCACTTAGCCGACCTCAAGTTCATCAAGGGCGATCCCGGCTTCCGCTGGTTCACCTTCCCGCGCATCTGCGGGCATGAGGGCATCGGCCATGTGGTCAAGGTCGGCGCGGGCGTAACGGACCACAAAACCGGCGACCGCGTGTTCCTGCCGGTGGGTTCGGGCACCTTCCGCCAGCGCATGGCGGCCGACGCCGTGGAATGCCTACCGGCACCCGAGGGCGACGCCAAGCAATTGGCCCTGACGGTCATCAACGGCATGACGGCGGTGATTCTGGTCGAGGACTTCGCAAGCCATGTAAAGCCCGGCGGCTGGATTTTGCAGAACGGCGCGAACTCAAGCTGCGGGCGGTTTGCCATTGCTTTGGCAAAGGAACGTGGCGTGAAGACCTGCAACATCGTGCGCCGCGAGAGCCTGGCCGCAGAACTGAAGGCGCAAGGTGCCGATGCGGTGGTGATCGACGCGGGCGACCCGGACGCCACGGCCGCACGTGTCGCCCAGGCGACCAACAACGCCGAACTCAGCGTCGGCTTCGACTGCGTGGCCTCCACCGGCACCGAGACCATCGCGCGCTGCCTGGCCAAGGACGGCACCGTGGTGAATTACGGCTTCATGACCGGCAAAAACTGCGAAATGTCGTTTCAGGATTTGTTCCGCAAAAAAATAAAGCTCGTCGGCATGAACATGTCCAACAACCGCACCAAGGAACAATCGCGCGCCGTCTACGCCAAGCTGGCCAGGATGATCGCCGAGGGCGGCATGCAGGCCAAGATCGCGGCCAGCTACACCTTGGACACCGCGCAGGACGCCTTCGCCCACCAGGCCCGCACCGGCGACGAGCGCCAGGGCAAGATCATCATTTTGCCGAACGGGTAAATCTGAAAACCCCCTCACCCAGCTTCGGCTAAACTCGCTGCGCTCGTTAAGCCTTCGCATCCCTCTCCCCTTGGGGGAGAGGGGAGGGTGAGGGGTTATACTTACTTCGCCAGCGTGCAGTTGGTCTCGCCGAAGCCAGCGGTGACGGCCAGGCGTGACGCCTCAGGCGAACCAAACGCGCCGAGACGCTCGAATTTTTTGTTCTCTTCCTCGGTGTACAACATGAGCGTCGGGCGACTGCCCCCGGCGCGTGGAATGAGGTTGAGCATCCACACGCGGATCTTCATCGGCTCTTTGTGCGCGGTCGTGACGGTGAACTCGCCGCCCTGGTCGTGGATCGCAAGCTCGTTGACGCGGTCGTAGCCGTTTTTTGCATCCGGGTTGCGGATGATCATGAAACAGGTGAAGGGCCGCGCCTTATACGAGACTTCCGGCAGGTTGAGCGGGTTGCCCTGCATCACCGAGCCGTCCTCGCGGATCAGCTTGGTCTGAGTGGTCAAGGAAGCGGAGGTCAGCGTGATCTTATCCGACAGCCTGATTTTTTCGTTCATGCCCGGCGGGGTATAAAGGCACTGGTCGGCGAACTGCTCGCCCAGAAAGCCATCGCCCACGGCCTTCCAGAACACCGCGCAGCCGTCGGGCAGCTTGTCCATGACGGCGGGCGAAAACCCTTTCAGCTTGGTCGGATCCTTGTGCGCGCCCAGTGCCTTTTCGGCGTCCTTGCCCCGGAAGGCATAGATATCGGTGATGATGCGGTTGCCCGCCGGATCGGCGCGGTGGACGTAGATGCGCTGGCGATAGACCGAGGTCGGCGGTTCGCCCAGGTATTGCTCGACGTAGGTGACGTTGGGCCCGAAGGCGGGCAGGTCGACTTGCTTGAAGACCTTGTGGCGGCGCGCTTCCCACGCGGCTTCGGGAATTTTGTAGCGCTCCTGCTCATTGACCTGATTGGCGTTGTCGTAGGCCCCGTCCCACATCAACGCCAGGCGGCCGGCGTCCTGCTCCAGCATGGTCTTGGCGTCTTGTGCGGCGGCGGGTGCGGCGATCATCACGGCGGCGAGGATGAGATGCTTCATTTGGAAACCTCCGGTTTGACGAAGAACATCAGATGCTGCCAGGGCAGCGCATCCACCGTGCGCTCCCACGTCAGCCCCAGCGCGGCCATTTCCTTCTTCGCCTGGGCCTGGGTCATCTTGTGCAGCGGCTTGATCGGAACATTGTCGTCCTCGGCGCGGTATTCCACCAGCGCGATCCGCCCGCCGGGCTTGAGCGCGCGCACCATGGCCTCGCCCATTTCGCGCGGGTATTCGAACTCGTGGTAGGCGTCGACCATGAGGATCAGGTCGAGCGCATTCTCGGGCAGCCTCGGATCGCTCTCGGTGCCCAGCACGCCCACGACGTTGGCCGCCTGCCCGCTTGATTTGCGCCGCTCGATGATGTCGAGCATCTCCTGCTGAATGTCCACCGCATAGACTTTGCCTTCAGGCACGCGCGCGGCCAGGCGAAAACTGAAATAGCCCGTGCCCGCCCCGATGTCGGCCACGGTGTCGGCGGGCTTGAGCGGCAGGTTGCGCACCAACAGCTCCGTGCCTTCCTCGCGGGCGCGTTCGGAGCGTTCCAACCAGCCCGCGCCCTGGTGGCCCATGACGAAGGCGATCTCGCGGCCCATGTAGACCTTGCCGATGCCGTCCATGGACGGGCGTTTGGCGGTGTAGAGGTCTTGCGCGGCGGCGGCGCAAGCCGCGAGGCAAAAGATCAGGGCGAGCGATTTCAGGGCGCGGCGCACGGGCTACATCTTCGGCAGCGGGATGAACTCTTTCTCGCCCGGCGGAAGTGTGAAGCGCCCGCCCTCCTTGAAGCCGGTGGTCGCGGCGGTATTCCAGTCGGCTTGCGCGGCCTTCAGCTTGGCCTGATCGCTGGCCACGAAGTTCCACCACAGATGGCGCGGGCCGTCGAGGGCTGCGCCGCCCAGCACCATCAGCCGGGTCTTGTCCTGGGCGGTCATGCCCACGGCCAGTTCGGGAAGAAACGTCGCCATGGTGCCCGCCTCGATGACCTGGCCGGAAATTTCCACCGCGCCGTTGACCACGTAGATCGCCCGTTCGGCATGGTCGGGCGGCAGTTCCATGCTGGCGCGCGGGGCCAACATGACGTCGGCGTAGATCATGTCGGAATGAACGGCGACCGGCGAGGTCAGCCCGAAGCCCTTGCCCAAAATGACGCGCACGTTGTAGTCGCCGCGGTTGAGCATCGGCAGCTTGGCCGCGGGCGTGTGGGTAAAACTTGGTTTATCGTCCTCGTGCTTCTTGGGCAGGGCCAGCCACAACTGAATGCCGTGCAGGGAAGAGCCCGCGCGGCGCAGTTCGGTGCGTGTGCGTTCGGAATGCACGATGCCGGTGCCCGCTACCATCCAGTTGACGTCGCCGGGCTTGATGGCCTGTTCGGTCCCGAGGCTGTCGCGGTGCATGATCTCGCCCTCGAACAGATAGGTGACGGTGGCCAGCCCGATGTGGGGGTGGGGGCGCACGTCCAGCCCCTTGCCAGGCGCGAACTTGGCCGGGCCCATGTGGTCGAAGAACACGTATGGGCCCACGGTGCGCTGCTCGGCGCTGGGTAACACGCGGCCGACTTCAAAGCCGCCGATGAGGTCGCGGCGGCGGGGCTTGATGGTCTTGGACAGGGCGCTGAACACAGGGCAAAGCTCAAATCTGGAGGGGTGGGGAATAAGGCCCCTTTATCGTTTAAAATTTACTTCCATGTAAATGCCGTTGAGATCGAACATCGACATCGTCCGCAGTTTGATCGGCGGGCCGTCGTTGAAGCCCGGCACCTCCCAATCGGTCGGCGGGGCAACGATGGTGGCCCCCTTCTCCAGCGCGCGCGTGTACACGCCGTCGACGTCCTTGGTTTCGAACACCAACAGGGGATCTCCCATCTGCACCTTGGTGCGGCCCTTTTTCACGGCCGCGTCGAAGGGCAGGTCGTGATACTGCATGAAACCGAGCATGCCGATGTTCGGGTCATCGGCCTTCATGAGAATCAGGCGGCACGGCGCCCACGGGGCGGCGGCGGGCGGAAAAGCCGGATGCACGGCGACCTTGTCGCTTTCGTACCACTTGGTCATGCCGAAGACGTGGGCATAGAAGCCCGCGGCCGCTTCGGCGTCGGGCACTAAAAAGGTCGTTCGCTTGAGGAAGGCGTGGGACATCTGTTTCACTTGGGCGCGTTCTATTTCGGTGGTTTGAGAATCTGGTTCAACTCGATCTTGAGGCCGTTGGGATCGCGCAGGAACATCTGCTTGGCCGCGCCGGTGCGCGAGAGTTTGGGCGGGTTCAAGACCTCGTAACCGCCCGCCAGCGCGCGGCGGTGGATATCGTCCACATCGCCGACCACATGCACAAGAATGATGTCGTTGTAGGCGTTGTCGCGCCCCGTGGGGCGTTGCAGCACGGGCAGCGACTTGCTCTCCACGCCCATGACGGCGACGTAGGCACCGTCTTTGGACTTCATATACGACATGCTGATGACGGCATCGGCGGGCAGCCCCAGCGGGTGATCGGGCGGCAGCGTGATGCCGGTCGAGGCTGGTTCCTCGGCGTAGCCCAGCACCTCTTTATAGAACTTCACCGTGGCCGGGCGGTCCTTCACCATCACCGCGACGCGCTGCAAGGTCGCCGCTTCCTGGGCGAACGCGGGCGTGGCCAAGCAAAGAAAAAGTGCTGCGAGCCGCTGCATCACTTCTTCTCTCATTTCTTTTCGGGCAGCATTTCAAACAGCTCGAGCCGCACGCCATTGGGATCGCGCAGGAACATCTGCAACGAGCGGCCCGAGGGCGAGGGCACGGCGGCGCGGATCACCTCATATCCACCTGCCTTGGCGCGCTTTTCGATCTCTTTGATGTTGGTCACTTGATGCACGAACATCACATCACCATAGGCGTTACCAATGCCCGCGGGCCGGGCCAACGCCTTCAGGTCGGGATGCTCCAAACCCATGATCGACAGCCCCGCACCGTCTTTCGACTTCATCCCCGTGAGGACGCGCTTGGTGCCGGCGGGCAGGCCCAGCGGATCATCGGCCGTGGCCGGGGCGAGTTCGTTGGTGGTCAGCTCCTCGTAGCCCATGACCTCCTTGAAGAACTTAACCGTGGCGGCGCGGTCCTTCACGAAAATCGCCGAGCGCAGGAACGTCGACGACACGCCCTCTTGTGCGGCAGCCGAGAATGCAAACACGGCGAGCGCTGCGCCCAGAACGGCTGATTTCAACATGCGGTCCTCCCCTGAAAGACCACCAGCTTAAGCGAGGATGGCGGCCTGCGACACACTGCCGTCGGCCCACCTACTTAAAGTAGAGGCTTGAGATCTGCGTCGACCATTTAATAATGGTTAAATAACGGCTTATGCCGCTGCGGTATAATATTTTACAATCTAAGCTTGTATCAGGATTTCGGCGGTAAATCGTTGGGATCGTGCTCGATGGTCACGGGTCCGCGCGAGGACGTGGTTGACGAACGCGACCACACCCACATCTCGCCCTTAGGCCCGCGCCCGAACACAATGCCCACCAGCAGCAGCACCAGCACGATGGCCGCACCGATGGTGAAGGCGAAGGCAAACAGCACCGCCGCGCCAGCCAAGCCGACGATGACAAGCGCGATGCGGAAATACAGGGCGATCATGAGGGCGCACCTAAGCAGACTGGGCCCGACGGGCGCTCGATGGCGCGCGGGAGACCGCAGTGATCGATGATCGTGGAACGATGCCGAATTTCGAGAAAAATCCTTCGGTACCCTTGATCGCCTCGCCCCACAGCGCTGTATGGCCGTACCGGGCGATGATGTCGTGCATCAACAAGCTGCCGACGCCACCGCGCTGACGTGCTGGGTGAACGACGATCTCGCACAGCCATGTGTTAAGGGAGTCCGACATAACCCGAGCGATGCCGACAAGTCTTGAATCATCATCCAGCACCAGCAGCGCGCAGCTTGATTGCTCGAACCAAGCACGCACCTCCTCGGCACGATAGTCGGCGGCGGTGCCCCAGCCGTTGGCGGCATAGATTTCAATAACCGCGTGAAAGTCGAGGTGAGGATGGTCGGCGAACGGGAGGATTTTCATGACGCCTCCTTGGCTGGGACGCAAAATAACACGACTTGTTATGGCGCGATATCGACTTCCGCCCAGTCCACATACCGCCCGCGCATGACGATATTCTTCACCTTGGGCGAGAGCGCCATGATTTCCGTCTGCGGGAACAGGTAGATGGCCGGCGCAAGGCCGTGCAGCAGCGCTAAGGCCTGTTGAAGCTGCGCCTCGCGTTTCTTTTCATCGAACTCGACGTTGCTGCGTGCGAACAGCGCCTCCACTTCGGGGGCGCAGAAGAACGGCCCGGACTTGGCGCAGGTGTAGCTTTCCACCGCGCGGCCGGCGTCCATGTAGGTCGAGCCGTTCCAGCTTGAGGAAAGAACATCAGCCCCGCGCCAGTCGCCCGAAGACCACATCGCCACCCAGTCGGGGCCAAGCACATTGTTCAGGTCCATGACGATGCCCACGGCCGCCAGGTCCTGCGCGACCTTCTGGAACACCACCGCGATATCGGGCGTTCCGGCGGTGAGCACATTGGCCTTGATCTTGAAGCCCTTGGCGTGTCCCGCCTCGGCCAACAGCGCACGCGCTTTGGCCGGGTCGTATGGGTAGGCGACGATGGCGGGGTTGAACCCGAACACGCCGGGCTCGATGCCCTGGGTGGTGGGCTTGACCGTGCCGCGCATAATGGTTTGCGCGATGGCCGCGCGGTCCACGGCCATGTTCATGGCCCGGCGCACGCGCACGTCGGCCAGCGGCGACTTGGGGTCGGTGTTCCTGATCGCAATCGCCGTGGTGGTGGCGATGGCGTTGACCACGACGTTGAAGCCCTCGGCCTTGAGCGCGTCGAAATCCTCGAAGCCGATTCCGTAGGCGATGTCGATCTGTCCGGTTTGCAGGGCCTGCACGCGCGCGGCCTGGTCGGGCAGCATGCGGAATTCAATCCGCGTGAGATGCTTGGCCGGACGCCAGGAGCCGGGCTTGTGTTCCAGCGCATAGACGCCGCGGTCGCGCCCGAAGCTTTCAATGACAAACGGCCCAGTGGCGCGCGGCTTCTGCGTGAAGCCGTCCACGCCCACCTGCGTCCACAATTTCGGCGGCACCACGGGCAGCAAACTCAGACGTTTGGGCAGGATGACGTCGGGCTGGGCGGTGGTGAACACGACGGTCTCGGCGTCGGGCGCAACCGCGCGCGTGATGTTCTTCACCTCGGCGGCGTAGAAATAGCGCTGCGAGTCGGGCTTCTTCAGCCAGTCGATCATGGCGACCACGGCGGAGGCATTGAACGGCTCGCCGTTGATGAAGTTCACGCCCTTACGAAGTTTGAACGTCCAGGTGTTCGCGCCGTCGTGGGACCAGGACAGCGCCAGGTTCGGCAGCGTGCGGCCGTCGGTATCCATGAACGTCAGCGCGTCGAACAGACCGGGGAACGGATGCACCGCGCCTTGGATCTGCTGGCCGTAGGGATTGCCCATGGCCGGCGGCCAGCCCGCCACGGCGATGCGCAGGGTTTTGGCCAGAACAGTTGAAGCGAGAAAACACAGACAGCACGCAAGCAAGATCGCAATGCTTGGCCCTCTCCCAAGCATTGGGAGAGGGTGGGGTGAGGGGTTTTTTGGCTCGCGCGCCGTCACGACCATTGCAGATATTTCACCGCTCAAAAGGAACCCCTCACCCTACCCTCTCCCACAAAAGTGGGAGAGGGAAATTGTCGCTACCCCGCCATGCGCTCGATGATTTCGATGGCGGCGCGCTCGCCCGATTCCATCGCCGATTCCATGCCCACGTCCAGACGTCGTGTGTGTTCTCCCGCGAAGTGCAGTCGGCCGTGGGGTTTGATCATGTCGGCGGCCCAACGCGTCACCTGGCCGGGGCCGTAGGAATGGCGGCAACCTTCGACGAACATATACTGCGGCCAGGAGTGCACGCCCACCACGTCGAGCTTGCCCTTGAGCGACGGGCGCATGCGCTCCAGCTCCGCCAGAACAAAAGCGGCGCGATCTTTCGGCGCGAACTGGTCGACGCGGTCGCCGTTTTTACCGACGCAAAAGGCCATGGCCTTGGTGCGCGAGCCGTCATACCCGATGGATTGGCGGAACGCGCCGACGGGCCCGTCGGACCAGATGGAGGCGTCCAGGCCGTCCTGCTCCCAATAGGGCGCCTTCACCGCAAAGTGCACTTGCGTGTTGGTGTTGTAGGGCATGGCGCGCACGGCCTCGGCCTGCATGCCGGCCAGCGGCGGATCGATGCTGACGCGGTTGAGCGGCTTGAAGGGAATGGCCGAGACGGCGAAGTCGCCCTGGTAGCTGGAGCCATCGAGACAGCGCACGGTGACGGATGTTTCCGTCATGGAAATCTCGGCGACGATCTTGTTCGTCAGCACCGCGCCGCCCAGCTTTTTGGCCATGGCCTCGGGCAGGCGCGAGGTGCCGCCGACCACGTGCTGCGAGGTCTCGGCGTATTGGGCGAAGCGGTCTTTGCTGGAATCGCTGCTGGTGCCGAAGATCGACATGCCGCGCGCTTCTTCCTGCATCAACGTCAGCAGCGAGGTGTTCCAGGCGTCGGGGGCCAGCGAGTTTTGCATCAGGCGGATGGCTTCGTCGGACACCCCTTTGGTTTTCAACCACGCGCCCGGTGCCACGTCGTACTGCGCGGCGGCCGGTTCCAGCCAATCCTCGGCGGCCTTCAGCGGCATGTGTTTGCGCAGGTAATATGAGAACAATGCGGCGGGCAAAATGCCGCGCTCCTCGCCCACGGTCTTGTTTTGGGCTGCGGATTTCCATTGCTCTTTCTTGATCAGCTTGCCGCCCACATGAAACACGAACGGCGCATTGATGTTCGAGCCGGGGCCCAGCTTCACATCCAGCCGCGTGCACATGTCGAGCACGCGGGCGTAGTCCGGCCCGATTTGGCTGGCACCCAGTTCGGGCTTGGTGGCGAAGTGATCGGCGGTGAAGGCGCGCCCGCCGATACGAGAATTGGCCTCCAGCACCACGACCTTGGCGCCTTGTTCGGCCAGTTCAATGGCGGCCTTAAGGCCCGCGAACCCCGCGCCGATGATGATCACGTCGGTTTTTTCCGCGGCACGAAGACTGCGCGGCTTGATCAGCGCGGCGGTGCCGAGTGCGGCGGTGGCGGCCAGAACGTCACGGCGTGAGGCGGGCATGGGGCGCTCCTGTGTGGAAGCCCAAGGCTAGAAGAGGCGTGGGCCGCCGCCAAGGGGACTCAACGCAGCGTACGGTGGGCGGGCATTGTACGGCTTGGCGAACGCATTGAAATCAGCATCAAATAATGCTATATTCGTGCCTCAATAAGGACAGTCCATGCGCACCACGCTGGCCCTCGACGACACCCTGCTGGCCCAGGCCCAGGCCTATACCGGCCTGCGTGAGAAATCCGCCATTGTACGCGAAGCCTTGAAAGCGTTGATCGAACGTGAGAGCGCGCGGCGCCTGGCGCGGTTGGGCGGCAGCGACCCGCGCGCCAGCGCGGCACCCCGTCGGCGGGCCAAGGCAGCGTGATCCTGGTCGATACGGCGATCTGGATCGACCACTTCCATTCGGCGCACACGTCGCTCGTCGACTTGCTGAATTCCGGGCAGGTCCTGACTCATCCCTTCGTCATAGGCGAATTGGCGCTGGGCCAGTTGCGCAGACGTGAAGTTGTTTTGGCCGAGATCACGAAGCTGCCGGCGGCCCAACGCGCGAACGACGACGAAGTCTTGCGGTTTGTGGAGCGCCACGCACTTTACGGGCAAGGCATCGGTTTTGTGGATGCCCACCTGTTGGCGTCAGTCAGGTTGACGTCTGGCGCGACGCTGTGGACGCGCGATGCGCGGCTGGACAAAATCGCCCACAAGCTTGGCTTGGCCGCGGAAATCTAAATCGCCCGCTCATACATGCGGTAGGTCTTATAGACCTTGCCGCCGATGTCCTCGATGGAGTGGCGGGTTTGGGAGTTGGACTCCAGCACCCAGCTCATCTCGCAGATGGGGAACCCGAGACGCAAGGATTCGCGGCGCACCGCGCCGACCGTCAGCAGGGCCAGCACCGAGCCCATGATCTTGTTCTTATACTCGGGCATGACGCCCATGAACGGCACGCGCGTGCCCGAGGCAAACGAGCGGCGCGTGAGCAGCCGCCAGCCCAGCTTGGCCCAGTTGAACGGCAACAGCGTACCGTTCAGGTCCTTGATCAGTTCGTTGAGGTCGGGCAGCGCCACGCACATGGCGGCGGGCACGCCCGACACCTCGGCGAACCACACCAGTTCGGGCACCAGCAGCAGCTTCATCTCGCTGGCCATGTGGCGCACTTCGCGCTGGGTCAACGGCACGAAGCCCCAATTTTCGGTCCATGCGGCGTTGAAGATGCGCACGATGGTGTCAATGTCCTCGTCGAAGCGCTTGGGGTCGAGATGGCGCAGCGTCAGGCGCTTATCGCGGTCGAGCGCCTTTTGCAGCCAGGCCATCTGTTTGAACGGCAGGGCTGAGTCCATCGCCGTGAGATAAGCGTACATATCGACGCTTTTGTTCAGCCCAGCCCCTTCTACCAGCTTTTGATAATAGGGCTGGGCGTGGCCCATCATCATGCGCGGCGGGCAGTTGAAGCCGTCCACCAGCAGGCCGGACTCTTCGTTGATGTTGAGGCTGAAGGGGCCCAGCACGCGCAAGAGGCCCTTTTCTTTCAACCACTGCGTCGCCGCGTGGAAGAGCGCGTTGGCCGTGTCCTGGTCGTCCACGCACTCGAAAAAACCGAAGAAGCCGGTGGCGTCGTTGCGCAACTCCAAATGCGTGCGGTCGATTTGCGCGGAAATGCGGCCTATGGGTTTGTTGTCTTTCAGCGCGACGAAGAACGCCGCCTCGCCGTGATCGAACCACGGATTCTTTTTCGGATTGAGCTGTTGGGCCTGCATGAAGCGCAAAGGCGGCACCCACTGCGGGTCATGGCCCTGGCAGACGTGGGCGGCTTGATAGAAGGCGTCCCAATCGGCGCCGGTCGCGACCCTTCGGACAACGGCGCTCATGGTGGATTATTCGGCGGCGAGCTTGGCTTGCGCGCTCTGGGCGGCGGCGGCTTCGCGTTTGCGATGCACGGGGTTGGTGTTGTAGGGCCAGTTGGGCGTCAGGCGCGAGACATAGGGATACTTCTTCGCCACCTCTTCGTCGTAGCCCAGGTTGAATACGGTCGGCGACTTGGGCTTGTCCTTGGCACCCTCATAGAACGTGCCCAGTGCCTTGTCCCACAAGAAGTTGGTGATGCCGTAGTTGCCGTACTCGTTGTGGAAGTGGTGCGCCATGTGCGTCTTCTTCATCTCGCGCACCCAGCCCCACGACGGCGCGTAGCCCAGGTGTTCGATGCAGTGGAAGAATTCATAGACGCAGGTGGTCACCACGCCCGCGCACAATGCGGCCAGCGCGCCGTACCAGCCGCCGAGCATGTAGCCGATGGGCATGGTGGCCAGCGCAACGGTGGGCAGCGTGGTGTAGAGCGCGCCGAACAGAACTTTCAGATTGTTCGGATCACAATGATGATCGTAGTGGATGCGCTTCCATACCCCGGCCGTCAGCGGGTGCTTCCACATGTATTTGCTGTGCAGCACGTATCGATGCAGCACGTACCACACCGCGGGATAGATGATGACGGTGGCGGCCACCGCGAGTGCCACGCCCAGCCACGCGGCTTGGCCTGTGATCAAGGCCCACAGCACGACGCCGCCGGTGACAAGGCTGACGGCGATGTAGGCGGCGATGGCGTAATAGGCGAAATAGGCCGCCGTCAGTTCGGCCAAGTTCATACGATCAAGGAAGTAGTCCTTGTCGCTCCAGAACCCCAGCTTGAACGAACGTTCCGACACTGTTTCGATCCTTCGCAGAACCCTACTTTATATAGGCGGCGTTGTCCGCCTATCCGCCTTTTGGTGCAAGCCTTAAGCACGGACCAGAATCACAATCGCGTCACAGTGTTACAAAGCGCGGAGCCTTAGGTTCTCGCACCCGTATGCTCGAAGTTGAACACGATCCACAGGCCTAATGTGAGGAACAAGATCAGCGGCAGCCAGGCCGCCACGAACGGCGGCAACGAGCCGAACTGGCCCATGGCCAGGATCATGTTGTCGATGACGATGAACAGAAAGCCCAAAGTGATGCCCCAGACGATGGTCAGCACCGCGCTGCCCTGGCGATGGTGGGCGAAGGCGGCGATGGCGGCCAGCAGCGGCATCAGCGCCAGCACGATGGGCCCGGCGATCTTCTGGTGCAGCCACGTGTCGTAGAAGTACTGCGGCCGCGAGCCGATGGCCACGTTGCCCACGTATTCCTGCAGGGCGTTCAAGGATAATTCATTGGGGTGATTGGCGAAGCGCATGAAGTGCTCGGGGCGCAGCTGCGTCTTCCATTCCGGCGGCGCGGTTTGCGCATCATTGAGGCCGCCGACGCGGCGCACGCCCTCAAGCTCCCACCGATCCACGGTCCACACCGCCTTGTCGATGTCGATGATGTCGGTGATGTCGGCGTCCTGGCCCTGCTTCAACAAGCGCAGGTTCACCAACTCGGTGCCGCCGCGCATGACGTGGCCGACGCGGATGATGGTGGTGTCTTCCATCATCCAGCTGTTTTCGCCCTCGGCGATCTGGCCGTCGGGCTTGAAGCCCGCGTCGCGCCAGTCCTCGAGCATGCCATTGGTGCGCACCACCACGGTCTCGGAAAACACGAACAGCAGGATCGACAGCGCCGTGCCCACGGCCACCAGCCCGCCGACAAGACTGAGCACCGAGCGGCCCGCCGCGCGCATGGCCAGCACCTCGCTGTTCTTGGCGAAGGTCACCAGCGCCGTCAGCGCGCCCAGAAGCCCCGCCAGCGGGGCCACGGTTTCCATCAGCGAGGGCGCGCGCAGCATCACATAACGAGCAAGTGAATCGAGCGGCGCGCCGCCGCCGGCCAGCACTTCATTGGCGGTGGCCAACAGATCAAGCGTCTGTAAAAACAGCACCAAGCCCAACAGCAGACCGACGAAGCGCGCCAGGAACGCGCGCATGAGGTAGCGGGACAGAATCACGCCGTCACCTTCTTGGGGCGGACCAGCGCGATCAGGCCGTCGATCATGTCGAACCACCGGCTTTCAAGACGCTGGATCGGCGTGGCGCCCGCGGTTACGTCCGTGGCGCGGAAGAGGATGAACGTCAGCGCCGTGAAGCCCGCGAACACGCCCCACAAAATGGGCGCGGCGAGGATCCCCGTGGTGGCGGCGTAGGCCTCGGTGAACTCCAGCACCTTATGATAGCTGACCAGCACCAACAGCCCGAAGATCAGGCCGAAGGAGCGCGTGACGCGCCGCGTCATGATGCCCAAGGGTGCGGCCAGCACCGGCAGCAGCAGCATGGACAGCGTGAAGACGATGCGGCCGTGGAACTCGGCCTCGATGGCCGAGGGCGGCAACGTTTGTGCGGGTGGCAGCTTCTCATCCGTGGCGGCGTCAAGGCCGCTGCGCCCGGCGGCGCGGTTGGCCGACATGGTGTCCCATAATTCGCCGATGGTCAGTTCGCGCTCGTCGCCGCCGCGGCCGCGGAACTGCACCAGGGCGGCGAGGTCCAGCGGCCAGTCGAACACCTCGAACTTCAAGGTGGCGCTTTCGCCGGTCGCGGGCGTCCACTCGGATCTATTCCCCGAGAACAGCCGCATGGTGACGATGCCGTCGTCCGCCCCCGTGACCAGCTCGCCCTTCTTGGCCGTGAGCGTGACGATGGTGCCGTCGTCGTTCTGCTTGTGGGCGAATACGCCCGACAGCTCGCGGCCCGCGCCCGAGGAGCGTTCGACGCGCAGGGTGTAGCCGTTGGGCAGGTTCATGAAGATGCCCTCGCCGATGCCCTGCTCGATGACGCCCGAGGTGATGTTGAACAGAATCGCGCGATACGCATAACGCGTGAACGGCTGGATATAGCCCGCCAGCACGAAATTGAACGCGCCCATGGCCAGCGCCAGCCACATCGCCGCGCGGATGAAGCGCGACAGGCCGATTCCGGTGGACTGGATCGCATCCAGTTCAGACTGCGAGGACAGCTTGCGGAAGGCGAGCAGCACGCCCAGGAACAACGCCATGGGCAACGCCAGGCCGATGTAGTGCGGGATCAGGTTGAACAGCATCTGGAAGACGACCAGCGTGGAGACGCCGTTACCCACCGCAATGTCGAGCAGGCGCATCAGCCGTTCCATCAGCAGGATGACGGCGGCGATGAAAATCGTGACCAGTAACGTGGGCACGATCTGGCGCAGCAGATAATTATCGATGGCTTTCATATCGCGCGACCGCCGCCGGACAGGCTGAAACGACGGGGTATCGCCCGCCCGCGCTGTCCGACCGGCGGCTGTCCTACCCCAACCTGACCCGTGTCCGACCTTGAGAAGGCCCTTAAATTGCAGCCTTTTCAGGGCGTTGCAATGCCGGGGGCGGAAAAACCCGGCCCCGGCAGACAACACCGCCCTCACGGCGGCTGCAACATTATTTTGCTGGAATGCATTGAGATTATGGGGTTTTTCGGCCCCATGACCTCTGCTTCCGCAACCTCCTTGCCCGTCTTGGCCGTGATTACCAATGCCGGGAGTACGGCCAATAAAGCCGGCGACTGGATCGATCCGCTGCTGGCGGGCGAGCCGGGCGTGTTGCACTTGAAGACCACAGGCGCGGCGGACATCGACGCGGCCGTGGCCCAGGCGGCGGCGCACCGGGCCGAGGTGGTGGTGGTCAACGGCGGCGACGGCACGGTGGATCTGACCTTCGGCGCGCTGCTCAACGGCAAGCATTTCACGACACAACCCGCCGTGGCGCTGCTGAGCGCGGGCAAGACCAACATGACGGCGGCGGCCTGGAGTTGCGGCGGTGACAAGACCGATGCGATGCGACGCGTCCTCGCCGCACGGCGCGAGGGCGCTTTGGCAGGTCACGCAAAACCGCGTCATATTCTCACGGTGGATCGCGGCGACGGATCAGCGCCCTTGCGCGGGGCGTTCCTGGGTGCCGCGGACGTGGTGAACGGAATTTTGTTCTGCCGCGAGCACATTTATCCGCTGAGCCTGCCCAACGCCGTCAGTCATACGCTGGCGATCGGACTTTTATTGTGGCGCGGACTTTTTTCCGGCGCGCGGGCCGAACCGCTGGAGGCCGCGTGGCGCGACGGCGGTGAACACGGCTCGTTCTTTTTTGTCAGCGCCACGACACTGGATAAATTGGTCTTGGGTCTTGCGCCCCAGCCCGATCACGGCGAGGGCGCGCTGACCTACCTCAGCCTGCGCGGCGGACCCGGGGCGATGCTGGCGGTCATGCCGAAGCTGCTGACAAAAACATTCTCGACCGGAACGGGCCGCATTGTGCGCCGCACGGATGAGATGAAACTTTCTTTCGATGGTGCTTACACGCTGGACGGCGAACTGTTCGAGGCATCGCGCAACCGCCCACTGACGATCAGCGCGCGCGAGACCTTGCCGATCGTGAGGCTGCCGTGAGCGCGCTGCGGGATTTGATTGCAAAAGAAAGCGGGCAGCCGACCTTTCCGGCAGCGCACGTCTTCGCGCAAGGCTTGGCTAAAACCTACGGTCCCGCCACGGCTGCCGTGTTGTTCTATGGGTCGTGCCTGCGCAAGGCCACCGACGAAGGCCTGCTGCTAGATTTTTATGTGCTGGTGGACGCCATGAGCGCCGCCATCCGCAATCCGGTGGCGGCGGCGTTCGGCGCACTGTTGCCGCCCAACGTTTACTATCACGAGATCACATTTGAGAACCGCGTAGTCAGAGCAAAAGTGGCGGTGATGCCCATGAGCCGGTTCCTGCGCGATACATCGCCCAAATGTTTCGCGTCGAGCACCTGGGCGCGGTTCTCGCAAACCACGCTCATTCTATACGCGCGCAACGACGTGATCCGCGGGCGCGTGCAAGATGGCCTGGCCCAAGCCGTCGAAACCATGATCGCGCGCGCGCAACCATTGATGCCGCAGCGTTACACGGCGCGGGATTTATGGATCGGCGCGCTGAATGCCACCTACGGCGCAGAGCTGCGCCCGGAGTCCTCAGGCAAGGCCGCCGAACTCGTGGACGGCGACCTGGCGCGCACACTGGCTGTCACGCAGGCCGTGCTCGGCCCGCCCGTTGGCGACACATATATTAATACGATGTTCGATCAGGCGGCCTCGGCCCAGCGCGCTTGGGCGATCCGGCGCGTTCAGGGCAAGGCACTTAATATCTTGCGGCTGATCAAGGCGGCGTTCACCTTCCAGGGCGGGCTGGACTACGCGGTGTGGAAGATCGAACGCCACTCGGGCGTGAAGCTGGAACTCAGTGAATCTGAACGCCGCAGGCCGCTGCTCACGGGCCTGAAACTGTTGCCGCAACTCTTGAAGCGCGGTGGAATTAAGTAGTTATTTGAAATTATCTTTCCGGGCGCGGACTTCCGTGAACACGTCCACCGCATCGCGGCCCGCCAAGCCCATCGCCGCCTGCAGATCGGCCGCATCGGCGCGCAGGAACGGGTTGGCCGCACGCTCCAGCTTCAATGTAGACGGCACGGTGGGGATGTTGCGCGCGCGTTTGTCCTTCACCTCTGCCTCATACGCCCGCAAGGCCGCGTTGTCGGGGTCGACGCTGACGGCAAAGCGCACGTTGGAGGCGGTGTACTCATGCGCGCAGTAGATGCGCGTGGTCGGCGGCAGTTCGCGCAGGCGGGATAAACTGGTCCACATCTGCTGCGGCGTACCCTCGAACAGCCTCCCGCAGCCGATGGAGAACATGGTATCGCCGCAGAACAAGGCGTCGCTGTCCTTGAACCAATAGGCGATATGTCCGCGCGTGTGACCGGGCACGAAGAACACCTGCGCCGTTTCCGCGCCCAGCGTATAGGTGTCGCCGTCCTTCACCTGCACATCCATGCCAGGAATGCGGTCGGGATCGTGCGCTGGGCCGACGATGGTGCATCCGGTCGCGGCTTTGATCGCCAGATTGCCGCCGATGTGGTCGCTATGATGGTGCGTGTTGAGGATGTGCGTGATGCGCCAGCCCAGTTTATCCGCCAGGGCCAGGATCTCGTCGGTCACGGCGGGATCGACCACGGCCACGGCACCCGACGTGGGCTCGCGCACCAGGTACACGTAATTGTCGTCCAGCACCGCGATTTGACGAATATCGAGCATACGCAAAGTCCTTTTCCGATTGGTCTTTATATGGACCTCCACTTGGAGGCTTGCAACAAGCGCTCTAGACCAAGCAGCGTTGAGTGAGAATCGGGCTGCTTGGTCTATCTTATTGTTGGTCGCGGCGTTTTTGCCGAAAACCGGCTCCCACTTTTCGGCACGCCGCTCTATGGTCGGGCCATGAGATGGTTTGCACTCTTTCTCGTTCTGCTGGCAGCACCCGCTCAGGCCTGCGAACTCGACCGGCCGGTGGTCTTCGCGGGGCTGGATTGGGACTCGGTGGGTTTTCACAACGCCGTGGCGCGGCGGATTTTGGAAACCGGCTACGGCTGCGCGACCGACGTGATTCCCGGTTCGACCATTCCGCTGCTGCAAGGCGTCGCGCAAGGCGACATCGACGTGGCCATGGAAATTTGGAAGGACGCCGTGACGGAGGTGTGGCAGCGGGCACTCGCCCGCAAACAGGTAGCCGAGTTGGGCGTGAACTTCCCCGACGCGGTGCAGGGCTGGTACGTACCGCGCTTCGTGATCGACGCCAACCCGGGCCTGAAGGCCGTGAGCGACCTGGCTTTATATAAAGCGCTGTTCACCGACCCCGAGGAACCGGGCAAGGGCCGCTTTTATAACTGTGTCGTCGGCTGGGCTTGCGAGGTGGTCAACACCAACAAGCTGCGCGCCTACAAACTCGACGCCCACTTCACCAACTTCCGCCCCGGCACCGGCGCGGCGCTGGCCGCGGCCATCAGCGCGGCGCATCTGAAAAAGCAGCCGATCCTGGCCTACTACTGGGGCCCGACGTGGGTGCTGGGTGCCACCGACATGGTGAAGCTGGCCGAACCGCCATGGAACGCGGAGGATTGGAAAGGCATCGGTGCGAGCGGTGATTACCCAAGGCCGGTCGATTTTCCGGTGGTCGAAGTGTGGATCGGGGCCAACGCCAAGTTTATCGCCGAAGCGCCACAGCTGGCGGCGTTCCTGGCCAAATACCGCACGTCTTCAGGACTCATCAATGAATCGCTCGCGCACATGCGCGCAACAAACACCGACGAGACGGGTGAAGCCGTTCGTTTTCTCAAGTCGCGGCCCGACGTGTGGACGGCCTGGTTGCCCGCCGAGATCGCCGCGAAGGTACGCGCCGCGCTGCCGCCGTGAGATGTCAACGACAATCCTTGTCAGTTTTCCAATAATGGACTATATATATGTTATTGTCCATTTACGGAATTTACCATGAAAGCCTCTGCCACTCCCGCCGTCGAAACGAGACGCAAGTCGCTCTCCGCCCCGGCTCTGCGGACGTTTTTCCGCATCGCGGATGATTGGAAGCTGTCGCTCGACGAGCAAATGAAGCTCTTGGGCGTCGGCGCGAAGTCGACGTTCTACAATTGGCGCAAAGACCCCCATGTGACGCTGCCCCGGGATACGATGGAACGCCTGTCCTATGTTCTTGGCATCTACAAAGCCCTGCAAATCTTGCTGCCCAAGGCCGAGGCGGCGGACGCCTGGGTGAAGCAGCCCAATTCGGCCGCGCCCTTCGGGGGCAGGCCCGCGCTGGCGCGCATGCTTTCGGGCAACGTGGCGGACCTGTTCGTGGTGCGGCAATACCTCGATGCGCAGCGGGGCGGATGGGCGTGAAAATTCCGGCCCGCCGCGTCGTTTGGCGGCCTTGCTACCGCATCGTCCCGAGCCGCTTTCCCCCGATCAACCTGTTTGAACGCGTGGCGGACCCCGAGGATTGGGAAGCAATCATCGCGGTGGAGTCATTGACCAATGACCGCATCCGCGACGAGGCCGGGCAAATCCGGCTCGTGCCGCCGGAAGATCGGGTGAATGGCCCCGGTGCCAGCACCATCATGGCGGCCTTCACACACCCGAACCCCGAGGGTAGCCGGTTCAGCGACGGCGGTTACGGCGTGTTTTACGCCGCGCGAGAGCTGGAGACCGCGGTGGAGGAAACCAAGCACCACCGCGCGGCGTTTCTGGCCGCGACACGCCAGCCCCCCATGGAACTGGACATGCGGGCGTATGCGCTCAATTTGATTGGAAAGCTGCACGACATTCGGCGCATGCAAGGCAGCTTGAAGCGCGTTTATGCGCGCGACGACTACTCATATAGCCAAGCCGTTGGCCGCGAGCTTCGCCGACTGGGCAGTTTCGGGATCGCTTACAAGAGTGTGCGCAAAAAGGACGGGGATTGCGCCGCAGTCTTCCGCGCACCCGTTCTATCGAACTGCCGCCAAGAACGTCATTTATGTTATGTCTGGGATGGAGAAAAGATCGCGACGGTCTATGAGAAGCGGTCCTTCGGTTAAATATGACGGGTTGGGGGCGTGTCGACGATTGAGGCGGCACCGACACCACCTGCAAACAGGAGTGCCGCCATGTTTCCCGATGCGCTGACCATCTCCATCGCGCCCGGCATCAATGCGTTCATCGACGCGCTGGTGGCCAACTACGGCGAGGGCTTCCGGGCCGTGGGCGGCGTCATCCTGGCGCTGATCGTGGCCGTCGAGCAGGTTTTGCGCGGCCTGCCCTGGTGGCTGGTGACGTTGATCACCGGCGGCATCGCGTATCTGTCCTCGCGGCGGATCATGTTCGGGGTGGGCGCGGGCGCGGCGCTGGTCGCGGTGGGCGTGCTGGGCCTGTGGGACCCGGCGATGCAGACACTCGCATTAATGTTGGTGGCCACCACGTTCAGTGCGGCTTTGGGGATTCCGCTGGGCATCGTGCTGGCACGCTCGGGCACCACCAGCCTGATCGCGCGGCCGATCCTGGACGCCATGCAGACGCTGCCCAGCTTCGTCTATCTGATCCCCGCGCTGATGCTGTTCGGCCTGGGCAAGGTGCCCGCCCTGTTGGCCACCGTGATCTACGCGCTTCCCCCTATAACGCGGCTGACGGAGCTGGGCCTGCGCACCGCCGATGCCGAAGCGGTGGAAGCCGCCACAGCCTTCGGCGCGACACCGGGTCAGAAACTGCGACTGGTGGAACTGCCCCTCGCCCTGCCCTCGATCATGGCCGGGATCAATCAATCTGTCATGCTGGCGCTGTCGATGGTGGTGGTGGCCTCGATGATCGGCGCACGCGGCCTGGGCGAGGAAGTGCTGCTGGGCATTCAACGCCTCGACGTGGGCCGCGGCCTGACGGCGGGCCTGGGCATCGTCATCCTGGCCGTAGTGCTGGATCGCATCACGCAGGCTGCCGCCAAGCCGCGCAGCCCATGAGCCGCGTTTCGTTTTCAGCCGTCGGCAAGATTTACGGGGCGAACCCCGAGGCCGCGCGCGCCATGCTGGACGAAGGTGCAAGCAAAGCCGACGTGAAGGCACGGACAGGCTGCGTGGCGGCGCTGCATGACATCACCATGGACATCGCGTCCGGGGAATTTTTCGTGGTCATGGGGCGCTCGGGCTCGGGCAAATCCACACTCCTGCGGATGATCAACCGGCTGGTGGAGCCCGACACCGGCACACTCCAGATCGACGGCGAGAACGTGCTGGCTTTCGACGCCGCGCGGCTGCTGGACCTGCGCAAGCACCGCGTCAGCATGGCATTCCAGCACTTCGGCCTGCTGCCGCACAAAAGCGTCATTGAGAATGTGGCCTTTCCCCTGCATTTGCAGGGCGTGCCGAAGGCGGCTGCCCTGGAACGCGCGCAAGGCTGGCTGGCCCGAGTCGGGCTGTCGGCCTACGGCGGCGCGCGGCCCGACGCTTTGTCGAGCGGCATGAAGCAGCGGGTCGGCCTGGCTCGGGCGCTGATCACCAACGCCCCCCTGCTGCTGATGGACGAGCCCTTCGCAGCACTCGACCCCCTGACCCGGCGCGAGATGCACGACGAAATGCGGCGGCTGAAGGCCGCGCTGGGCAAAACCGTCATCATGATCAGCCATGACCCCGCCGAAGCCGCCGTTTTGGCCGACCGAATTGCTGTTTTGCATGAGGGGCGGCTGGCCCAAGTCGGCACGGCGGACGAGCTGCGGGCCCGCCCGGCCGACGCCGAAGTCGCCGCCTTCGCGGCCGGGTTTGGCAAAACAAGCTAGCCTCCATGCAACCGGCTGACATATTGTTACGTTGCTATTTGAGACGCAAAAATCTGCACTCGCCGCTCATGTATGTTAGGAACGCCTTGCAGGTTTTCGCCGCCGATTGAAAACCGATCCAATCCATTTCGCGGCCGGAATGATCCGCCCCGCGCAGACCGCCAGAGCCGTAGCACTTGACCGCCGCCGCGCCCCGTTTGGTTCTCCTTCGCCGGTTTTCCGCTCTGGGATTGTTGTGCGCTCTCGCCCTCTCGCTGTTCGCCGCACCCTCGTTCGCGCAGGACGTGAAAGTGCTGCGCATCGCCACCGGGCCCATCGACACCACCGAGTTTCCTTTCGGCGGCCTGGTGGGCAACGCCATCTCCAATCCGCCGGGTTCAAGAGAGTGCGACCGCGGCGGCAACTGCGGCGTGCCCGGGCTGATCGCCAACTCGCTGTCCACCGAAGGGGCCTACGCAAACCTGAAAGCGCTGCTGCGCGGCGACGTGGACCTGGCGCTGTCGCAGGCCGACGTGGTGAACTGGTCGTATCACGGCACGGGTGAGTTCGAAGGCCAGGAAACGTTGACCAAGCTGCGCGTCATGGCGCGGCTGTATCCATCGACCATTCACTTGCTCGCGCGGAAATCCGCAAAGATCGCGACCATCAAGGATCTGGCCGGAAAAAGAGTGGCCGTCGACGGCGAAGGCACCGGTACACGCTTTACGGTCAAGGCGGTGCTGGCGGCCTACGGCGTGCGTGCGGCCAACGTGTCGATGCGCGTGATGAACGTCACCGAAGCCGCCGCGGCGCTGAAGGACGGCAAGATCGACGCCATGTTCCTGGTCAGCGGCGCGCCGGTGCTGGCGTTGCAGGACCTGAGCCGCTCGACACCGTTCAATTTGATTCCGCTGGACGGACCGACGGCGGAGAAACTCACCCAGGCGTTTACGTTCTACACGCTGGGCGTGATTCCGGCCAACACCTACGGCGAACACCCCGAGACCGCCACCGTCGACGTGGCCACGGTGCTGGTGGCGCGCGACGACCTCGACGACGAGCTGGGCTTCGGCATCGCGCGCGCCATCTGGCACGAACGCAACGCCGCGCTGTTCGAGGCGGGCCACCCGCGCGGCAAGCTGATGAACCGCCGGCTGGCCGCGCGCGGCATGGGCGTGCCCATTCAAGTCGGTGCCGCGCGCTATTACATCTCGCAGCGATTGCTCGAACCGCCGCCGCGCATCATTCCCGCCCAGCCCTCACGCCCACTGCCGCCCACGCCCGCCGCCACACCCAAGGCCGCGCTGCCCAAACCGGCACCGGCTGCAAGCGGCGCCGCGTTGCGATGACGTTTGCTCAGGTTCTCGTCGATGCCGGATCGTCGGCCGTGCCTTTGCACGCTATCGGCGCTTCGGCCTTAGCTGAATGGCTGGCGGCGCAATCGGCCCAAGACCGCGCCTGGATCGCCGCCCACGGCTTCAAGGCTGAGAGCGGATCGGTCGTGTGTCTGCCCGGCAACGACGGAATGCCGCGCGCCGCCGTCGTGGGCCTGGGCAAGGGCGACGACCCCTGGGCGCTGGGCGGCCTGAGCAAAGCCTTGCCCACGGGTATTTATGCGCTGGCCGACGTGCGGGGCTGTGCGCCGGCGCTGTCGGGAAGTTTTGCAACGTGGGCGGCGCAGGCCTGGGCGCTGGGGGCCTATCAGTTCAAGCGCTATAAAAAATCCACCGGCGAGGCGCGCGAGGTCGCGCAACTCCTCTGGCCCGCCGCCGCCGACCGCGCCGCCGTGATGCGCAACGTCGAAGCCGCCGTACTCGCGCGCGACCTGATCAACACGCCCGCCGCCGACATGTTGCCCACCGATCTGGCCGAAGCGATCAAACAGGTCGGCGAGCGGTTCGGCGCGAGCGTGGACGAAACCATCGGCGAGGATCTGCTGGCCGAGAACTTTCCCATGATCCACGCGGTGGGCCGCGCCAGCGCCGTGCCACCGCGTCTGATCGACCTGCGCTGGGGCGATGAAAAACACCCCAAGATCACGCTGGTCGGCAAGGGCGTGTGCTTCGACACCGGCGGGCTGGACCTCAAACCCTCCAGCGGCATGGCGCTGATGAAGAAAGACATGGGCGGGGCGGCCGTGCTGCTGGGCGTGGCCCAGATGGTGATGAGCGCCGGGCTGAACGTACGCTTGCGACTTTTAATCCCCGCGGTGGAGAATGCGGTGAGCGGAAACGCATTCCGCCCCGGCGACGTGCTGCCCACACGTAAAGGAATCACCGTCGAGATCGGCAACACCGACGCCGAGGGACGTTTGGTCCTGGGCGACGCCTTGACCGAGGCTGCAAGCGAGAACCCCGCGCTACTTATCGATTGCGCTACGTTGACGGGCGCGGCGCGCACCGCGTTGGGCCCCGATCTGCCCGCGCTGTTCACCGATGACGAAACGCTGGCGACCGATCTGCTGGCCGCTTCGCGCGCCACGTTCGATCCGTTGTGGCGATTGCCGCTCTGGGCGCCCTACCGCAAGATGATCGACAGCAAGGTCGCCGACATCAACAACGCCGGAGATTCCCCCTTCGCCGGGGCCATCACGGCGGCGCTGTTCCTCAAGGAGTTCGTCGGGGAGAATGTGCCCTGGGCGCATATCGACTTGTTCGCGTGGAACAAATCCGCCCGGCCGGGCCGGCCCGAAGGCGGCGAAGCTTATGCCCAGCGTGCGCTGTTCGAAGTGATTAAGAACAAGGCGGCAGCGTAAACCCTGGCCGCGCCCATGTCGCTGGGAGTATAGTCGCCCCGCATTGATTTGACCTGGGGAGGACAATCATGAGCATTCGTCGCATTCTGGGCGCGTCGACCATCATCGCCGGACTGTTGGGTCTCGCCGCCGCGGCCCACGGCCACGCCTTGATGATCGAAAAGGACGTCAAGGCCGGTTCGTGGCACATCATCCAGATCGGCATCCCGCACGGCTGCACGGGCACGCCGACGCACACCATTCGAATCAAGGTGCCCGACGGCATCGTGCTGGCGCGGCCCGAGCGCAAGGCCGGCTGGACCATGAGCATGACCATGCGCAAGATGGACAAGCCCATCACCAGCGAGGGTGTGACCTACTCCGAGGCCGTCGATGAGATGATCTGGACCGGCGGCGACCTGGGCGACCTGGAGTTCGACCGCTTCAGCGCGCTGATCAAGTTCCCCAACGACCCGGGCAAGACGCTGTACTTCAAGACGGTCCAGGAATGCGCCAAAGGCATGCACCGTTGGATCGAGATTCCCGAGGGCGGGAAGAAGTGGGGTGAATACAAGGAGCCCGCGCCCTTCGTCGTGCTGTACGACCCCAAGACGGGACCGGTCAAAGCGCCATAAAGCGGTTCGCGCCAACTCTTGGGCCGATGACTCAGCGGTGATATAAAGCGCGCGTCACGTTTCGAGGGTGGGGTTTCGTTTGCCGCTGACACAGATCATCGTGCTGGCCATCGTGCAGGGGCTGACCGAGTTCCTGCCCGTGAGTTCCTCGGGCCACCTCGCCCTGTTGCCCATGTTCACCGGCTGGCCCGACCAAGGCCTGCCCATGGACGTCGCGGTGCATGTGGGCACCATGTTCGCGGTGTGCGTCTATTTCTGGGCCGACCTGTGGGCGATGATCGTGGGCGTGGTGCGCTTCGCGCGGGGCAAACGCGACCCCGGCGCGCGGCTGGCCTTTCAGATCATCCTCGCCACCATCCCGACGTTGGGTGCGGCGTGGGCCTTCGAGAAATACGTGGGGGATGCCGTACGCCAGATGATGGTGATCGGCTGGACCACGGTGGGCTACGCGGTCTTGCTGTTCATCGTCGATAAGGCCTGCATGACCATCAAGCGCGTGGAGCACGTGTCCTACGGCGACGCCATGTTGATCGGGCTCGCGCAGATCCTGGCACTCGTGCCCGGCACCAGCCGCTCAGGGATCACCATGACCATGGCGCGCCTGCTGGGCTACGAGCGCGCCGAGGCCGCACGGTTTTCCATGCTGCTGTCGGTGCCCACCATCGCCGCGGGCGGGGTGTGGCTTGCGATGAAACTGGACGCGGCCCACAACACCGCCATGACGCAGGATGCCTTGTTGGGGATGGCGTTCTCCTTCGTCGCGGGGCTGTTCGCCATCGCTGTCATGATGGCGTGGCTGCGCCGCTCGACCTTTACTCCATTTGTGATCTACCGGCTGATCCTGGGCGGCGTGGTGTTGGCGACGGCCTATGGCTACATCCAACTCTGATCGCACTGTCGCGTTCTATTTCGGCATCGGCAGCCGCTATTCCTATTTGGCCGCGACGCAGATTGAAAAATTAGAACGCGATACAGGCGCGGCAGTGGCATGGCGACCAATCCTAAGCCAGGAGTTGATGGCCCGGCGCGGCCAGAACCCCTTTGGCGAACTAAGCGCGGACGGCCGCTGGCAAGGGGCGGCGACCTCGCAAACCTACACCGAAGAATATCGCCAAACAGACTTGCGTCGGTGGGCGGATTTTTATGCCGTACCTTATAATGAGCCACCGCCGCCAAAGATGGATGCCGCGCGACGCACATTGTTCTGCGTCGCTGCGGAGATGCTGGGCCAAGCCGGGACATACAGCCGGGCAATGTTCCACGCCGTTTATGCCCTACACCGCGCCGTGGATGAAGATGATTGCCTCACCATTGCGCGAAGCTGCGGTCTCGACGCGAGTGAACTGCAAGGAATCGTCGATGACGGGCGCGCGCGAGCGCATCATGACGAGACAATCAAACAAGCTATTTCGATGAACGTGTTCGGCGTGCCGACATTCGTGTGGAACGGCGCGCTCTATTTCGGCAACGACCGGGTCGTGCTGCTGAAAAAGGCGCTGGTGTCTGGGGAGTAAGCCCCATTCCGCGCCGCAACGAGCAGCTTCTTGTTCTACTGCGCCGCTCGACCTTTACTCCATTTGTGATCTACCGGCTGATCCTGGGCGGCGTGGTGTTGGCGACGGCCTATGGCTACATCGAGTTTTAGCGGCGCGCCTTGCTGAACACGAAGTCGGATTGCTCCTGACCCGTGTGACAGCCAAAGCAGCCCTCCGCATTGGCCTGCGTGACCAACCGTTCGCGCGTGTCGCCCTTGAAGCCCTCGAAACCCCAGCCTCCTGTTGCGGCATACTTCTTCGCGTCCTTTGACATCACGCCGATGAGTTTGCGATCACCTTCTTGTATGGTGCTATCTGCGACGTTGACGTCGAGCAGATCAAAGACAATGACCGCGCCGTCGGGAAAACGCCCCTGTGCATATCCGGTTTGCGCCTTGGTGTTTGCATACACGTGGTGAAGGCCGCCGAATGTATCGAACAATGGGTGGCCAGAATTGATCACCATCGACTTGACGTGATGCCAATTGCGATAGCCCTCAGGATAGGCGACCTCGGGCGGGCGGGTATCGGCAGCAAACGCGGCAACTGAAAAAACAGATGTGATGAGTAAAGCGGCAATATGGGGCATGTTGGACTCCACCAAACGATGAGGTAACAGTGAAGGCCAGATGTTGGTGATATGCTAAGCCGGTGGAAACCGGGCACAAATTGGTAGGGTAGCCACTTTTTGGTCAGAGTTATTGATGCCGCAGCGGAAAAAATATATTGCGCCGAAAGACCAGCCTCGCGGCGCGGCGAAGAAACCGAGCGTCAAGCGGATGCTCGAAGACATTATTGGGTGCAAATGGTCTTTGACCGTGCTGGCCTTGGTGCGCAAAGGCATTCACCGACCCGGCGCCATGGAACACGCGATCGACGGGTTGTCGGCCAAAGTGCTCAATGAGCGGCTGCGCAAACTGACTCGATTTGGGCTGCTTGATAAGCGCAGCTTTGCCGAGATTCCGCCGCGTGTTGAGTATCGACTGACGCCACTGGGCGTAAAGCTGGGCTCAATTATCGATCAAATCGAAAGGCTTGAATCCGATTAAGCCCCGTTCCGCGCTGCAACGCGCAACTTCTTGTTCTGCTGCACGGCGCGGAAGCGTTTCAGGTACGTCGGCACGATGGCGTCGGGCGCGGTGGGTGCGATGCCGAACGCCTCAAGCCCCGGCATTTTTCCCGACAGCACGTTGCCCGCCTTGAGCAGCTTGATCTGGTCGAAGGTCGGCAGCAGTGCGGCCGTGAGCGGAATGCGCAGCACCAGGTACAGCGCCCAGCGCAACGTCGCGCCCAGCATGTTCAAGGGCAGTGCGAACACATACGGCAAGCCGATGATCTTGCGGTGACGCATAGTGGCGGCGTTGACCATCTGCACGATGTCGCGCATCGAATAAACCTTGGGCCCACCGAGTTCATAGATTTGACCGGCGTGGCGTTCGTCGATCACGGCTTGTTTCATGGCCTCGGCCACGTCGCTGACGTACACGGGCTGGAAGGTCGACCCGCCGCCCTCGGGCGCGTGGGGGTTGACGTCGGTGAAGAACGGAATCACCGGGAACGTCTGGGCCATGACGCCGTAGAGATTGAAGAATCCGTCCTCGGGGCCGAACACCACGCTGGGCCGCATGATCACGGCTTTGGGGAAGGCGGCGCGCACGGCCGCTTCGCCCTCGGCCTTGCTGCGGGCGTAAGCCGAGTTGGAGGCCGCGTCCGCACCCAGCGCGGACATATGCACAAGTGTTTTCACGCCCGCGCGCGCCGCGGCGACGGCGACGGTTGCTGCGGCATCGACGTGGACCGACTTGAAGGTACGCGAACCGACCTCGAACAAAATGCCCACCAGATTCACCACCGCATCGGCGCCCTCCACGGCGGCCGCGACCGACTGCGCGTTGGAGACCGAGACCGGCGCGAAGGACACCTGGCCCAGGTCGCCAGCGGGTTTGAGGAACTGCGCCTTCTGCGTATCGCGCACGGCCACGCGCACGCGCCATCCGGCTGCGGCGAGGTGACGCACCAGATAGCGGCCGATGAAGCCCGATCCGCCGAAAATGACCGCCAGTTTTTGAGCCATGGGATGCGCCCTGGAGTGCGAAAGGAAGGCTATTTTTTGCGCCAAGGGACGGGCTAAAGCAAGGGCGGCACAGGGAAATCCGCCCTCGGCGGAGATATGGGAAAAGCCCGGATTCGGCCAAGGTTTGGTTGACTCTCCCCCACCCCCGCTGTATCCGTCTCGCCCTGTTCCGCCGGGCTGGCCGTTTTGGCCCGATCCGGCGACCCGCTGCCCAAGTGGTGGAACTGGTAGACGCGCTGGCTTCAGGTGCCAGTGACCGCAAGGTCGTGGAGGTTCGAGTCCTCTCTTGGGCACCATTTCTTCTCAAGCTTCAGTTCGAGGCCCGGGCGTGACCAACCATCTGCATCGCGGCGATCTACCGGCACAGGTCGCCTTCAAGGGCAGCGTGGCCGTGGACACCGAGACCATGGGCCTACGCCTTCACCGCGACAGACTTTGCGTCGTGCAGCTGTCGGCCGGCGACGGCCATGCCCACATCGTCCAAATCGTTCCCGGCCAGGCATCACCCAATCTGGTGAAGGTTTTCGCTGATGCGAACCTGGTGAAAATCTTTCACTTCGCGCGCTTCGACTTAGGGATGATCCAGAAGCATCTCGGCGTGCGCTGCGCGCCGGTGTACTGCACGCGCACCGCCTCGCGCCTCACGCGCACCAACACCGACAAGCACGGCCTGAAGGACCTCTGCAAGGAGATCCTGGGCATCGAGATGTCCAAGCAGCAGCAGTCATCGGACTGGGGCGCTGACGCGCTCAACGCCGAGCAGGTGGATTACGCCGCCGCCGACGTGCTGTACTTGCACAAGCTGAAGGCCGAGATGGACCGCATGCTTGCCCGCGAAGGCCGCGCCGCCCTGGCCGAGGCCTGCTTCAAGTTCCTGCCCGAACGCGCGGCGCTGGACCTCGCCGGCTGGGCGGACGAGGACATCTTCGCGCATTGATGCACATGACACCCAAGCCTTCCGACATCGTCAATCAATGGCAAATTGAGGGCATCAAGAAGGCGATTGCCTCTGCGGATCGTGGTGAAGGCATCCCTCATCAAGAGGTTAAGAAGTGGGTGGAGTCTTGGGGAAGCGGAAAAGAATTGCCGACGCCAAGACCTAAAAAAGTGACTTCGCTGTAACTGCATTCATTCAGGCGGCCCCTTTCGTTGACCCGCCCTCTCCCGCCAAGCGATACTAACGCTTATATACCGCCGTCGTTCACCTGAAGGCCCCCCCGCCCACATGGCCGCGCCCGCCAAAAGCTTGCCGACACAGACCGCCGTTGCCTCGGCGCAACGCGTGTTCACCATGGCCGCCGAGGGTATCGCTGCGTTGGGCGCGGGCTTAGGGACAGAGTTCACCGCCGCGGTCGAGCTGCTGGCGGCCATCAAGGGCCGGGTGATCGTTTCGGGCATGGGCAAGAGCGCCCACGTCGGCCACAAGATCGCCGCCACGTTGGCGTCGACGGGCACGCCCGCCTTCTTCGTGCACGCCGCCGAGGCCAGCCACGGCGACTTAGGGATGATCACCAACGACGACGCCGTGCTGGCGCTGTCCAACAGCGGCGAGACGTCCGAACTGGCCGACCTGATCGAATACACGAAAAGATTCGGCATCAAGCTGGTGGCGATCACCGGCAAGCGTACATCAAGCCTGGGATCGGCCGCCGACATTGTGCTGGAGCTTCCCGCCGCACCTGAAGCATGCCCCCTGGGCCTGGCACCCACGACCTCCACAACCTTGATGTTGACCTTGGGTGACGCGCTGGCCGTGGCGCTGATGGAACGGCGCGGATTTACCGCCGACGATTACAAGGTGTTTCATCCGGGCGGTAAACTGGGCCGACGCCTGCTCAAGGTGAAGGACTTGATGCACACCGGCGATGAGTTGCCGCTGGTCGCACCCACCGCTTCCATGCCCGAGGTGATTTTGGTGATGACCAAGAAGACCTTCGGCATCGCGGGCGTGATCGAGAACGGAAAATTGACCGGCGTGGTGACCGACGGCGACTTGCGCCGCCACATGCAGACGAACCTGCTGCAAAAAACCGCCGGCGACATCATGACGCGCAATCCGCGCAGCGCGAAAGGCGACATTCTGGCGCAGGAAGCTCTGCGCCTGATGAACGAGTGGAAGATCGCCTGCCTGTTCGTGCTCGACGACGGCGCGCCGGTGGGCATCCTGCGGCTGCACGATATTCTGCGCGCCGGAGCGGCCTGATAAAGCCATGACCGAGCAGGCCCCCCAGCCCGGCTGGCAGCCGCGCACCACCGTCAACGCCGCCGCCGACGTAGCGCGCTACAGCAAGTTCGTCGGCTACATGCGCATCGGCTTGCCCGCCGTGGCCGGGTTTTTGGTGCTGCTGGTGCTGGTGCTGCCGCAGTTCATGGGCGACGATTCGCGTTTCCGCGTCGGCAAGCTCGCCGAGCCCTTAAAGGACGCCGCCACCGACGCACTCAGCATGGTCAATGCGCGCTACTTCGGCACTGACAAGGAAGGGCAACCTTTTTCAGTGACGGCCAAGGGCGTCAAGCAGCGCCCGGAGCCCGACAAGCGCGTGGAACTGACCGGCCCGCAAGCCGACATCACATTAAAAGGCGGCGACTGGCTGTCGGTTGAAGCCGGCAGCGGGCTGTACGACAACGCCGCGCAGACGTTGGAACTATCCGACAAGGTCAGCCTGTTCCAGGACAAGGGCTACGAAATGCACACGATGTCCGTCAGCATCAATCTCAAGGACGGCAGCGCGGTCAGCCGCACACCGGTGCAAAGCCAAGGACCCTTCGGCCAACTCGATGCACAGGGATTCGACCTGATGGACAAGGGGGATCGCGTGATGTTCTTGGGCCCCGCGACGTTGACCCTCAACGGCACGATGAAAACCGGAGCGGCGAAATGATCCGGCTGATTGTTCTCCTCTGCTTGGCGTCGCCGGCCGCGCACGCGCAGTCCTTGAGCTTCACCTCCAAAGATCCCGACAAGCCGATCCAGGTGACGGCCGCGCAGGGCATCGAGTGGCAGCAGACCGACAAGCGTTTCATCGCACGCGGGCAGGCCAAAGCCGTACAAGGCGACCTGAGCGTGATGGCCGACGAACTGACGGCGCACTACCGCGACACCAAGACCGGAGGAACCGAGGTCTATCGCGTCGATGCGTTGGGCAGCGTCACCATTGCGTCAAGTCAGGAAACCGCCACGGGCGCGGCCGCCGTGTACGATTTCGACAAGGCGGTGCTGGTGATCGAGGGCAGCCCCGTGACGCTGACCACGGCCAGCGGCAAGGTGACGGCCAGCGAGGCCATTCAATACTGGTCGCAGGAAAAGGTGGCCGTGGCCACCGGCGCGGCCGAGGCGCAAGACGACACCCGGCGCATCAAGGCCGACAAGCTGACGGCGTTCTTCAGTGATGCGAAGCCGGGCGCGGATAAGTCGTCGTTGCAACAAGGCGACATCCGCGTGGTGCAGGGCGAAGGCAACGTGGTGCTGCGCACGGCCAAGGAAACCGTGCGCGGGGCGCGGGGCGAATACAACCGCGAGACCGGCATCGCTAAATTAGAGGGCAACGTCATGCTGACCCAGGGCGAGAACCAGGTGCAGGGCGGCTTCGCGGTGATCGACACCAAGGCCGGAACCAGCCGCCTGTTCGGCAGTGCGGCCGAGGCCAAAAGCTCCAGCCCCACCGTCAGCGCCCGGGTGCGCGCGCTGATCGCACCCAAGCCGCAGACCACCCCGACCCCGCAACAATCAGGGTCACCACAATCGGCCCCGGCGCAGCCCAATCGTTAATATCTTGGCTCGGGCGGTTGACCTGACCCCGGGATCGTTGGAAAACCGGGGGGAAATCGTGGCCCCGACAAGCCTTTAGAAACCTCTTCCCGGTAATTTCCGACGCATGGCCGATACCATCACCGCCTCCTCGCCCGGCCCCGCCGGAGCCAAGAGCAACGGCGCCGTTCCGGCGACGGGCCTGGTCGTGGCCAACTTAGGCAAAACCTACAAGGGCCGCCCGGTGCTGCGCGACGTGAGCTTGTCCGTCCAACGCGGCGAAGCGGTGGGCCTGCTCGGCCCCAACGGCGCGGGCAAGACCACCTCGTTTTACTGCGTCACTGGCCTGATCAGCCCGGACAAGGGCAAGATCTACCTCGACGGCCAGGACATCACCCAACTGCCAATGTACCGCCGCGCGCGGCTGGGCATCGGCTATCTGCCCCAGGAAGCCTCGATCTTCCGCGGCATGACGGTGGAAGGCAACGTGCGCGCGGTCGCCGAGATCGTGGAAGAGGACAAGGCCGCGCAGGACGCCTTGGTCGAGGCGCTGCTGAAGGAATTTTCCATCGACCATCTGCGCAAGTCGCCTGCTCTTGCCTTGTCGGGCGGCGAACGGCGGCGCTGCGAAATCGCGCGCGCCTTGGCCTCGCGGCCCAGCTTCATCCTGCTGGACGAACCGCTGGCGGGCATCGACCCCATTGCCGTGGCGGAAATCCGCGACATGGTGGCGCACCTGAAGGACCGCGGACTGGGCGTGCTGATCACCGACCACAACGTGCGCGAAACGCTCGACATCATCGACCGCGCCTACATCCTGCACGAGGGCACGGTGCTGATGGAGGGCAAGCCCTCGGAAATCGTCGCCCACGAAGGCGTGCGCCGCGTCTATCTCGGCGAGCGCTTCAGCCTATGAGCGCGTAAGGGGGATCGCCCATGGCGCTTGGTCCCAGGCTTGATCTTCGCCAATCGCAGAGCCTCGTCATCACGCCGCAGTTGCAGCAGGCGATCAAGCTGCTGCAGCTCTCGTCCATCGAATTGGCGGCCTACATCGACCAGGAGCTGGAATCCAATCCGCTGCTCGAGCGCGATGACGCCGGCGAGGCCGAAACCTACGCCGAGACTTTTGGTGCCGAGCCCGGCGCGGAAAAGCCCGCCAGCGCCGACCCGGCACCGCTCGACCGCACCGCGCCCGGAACCGAGCCTGACTACGACGGCAAGGACTACGGCGAGAGCGACGACCCGACCACCGACGCCATGGGCTCGGCCGCCGACGACGGCCTGGGGGCCGGCGCGTTCTCGGCCGTCTCCATGCCCAGCGGCGCGGCGAGCGGCGGGGATGGGCCCAACATCGACCGCATCGCCGCCGACGCCGAAGACCTGCGCGGCTATCTGACCCAGCAGCTCAACCTCGGCGTCACCGACGCCACGGGCCGTCTGATCGGCCTGGCGCTGATCGAGCAGCTGGACGAGAACGGCTACCTGACCGCGTCCCTGGGCGAAATCGCCGAGCAGCTCGGCGCAAACCTGGCGCAAGTCGAGCAGATTCTTTCCATCATGCAGGGCTTCGACCCGCCGGGCATCTTCGCGCGCGATCTGAAGGAATGCATGAAACTGCAATTGATCGAGCGCGACCGCTTCGATCCGGTGATGGAAAAGTTCATCGCCAACCTGGAGATGCTGGGCACCGGCGATCTGAAGAAGATGCGCGAGGCGTGCGGCGCGTCGTTGGAAGACCTGCAGGACATGATCGCGGAGGTGCGCACGCTCGACCCCAAGCCCGCGCTGCGCTTCGAGCACTCGACCGACGAGACGGTGATCCCCGACATCATCATGTCGCCGCTGGCGGCGGGCGGCTGGCGCATCGAGCTGAACCCGCAGACCCTGCCCCGCGTGCTGATCAACCAAAGCTACGTCTCGGAAGTGACCAAAGTCGTTTCTTCAAAAGAAGAGAAGCAGTTCCTGACCGAGCGGCTGCAGGCGGCCAACTGGCTGGTCAAAGCCCTGCAACAACGCGCCGAAACGGTGCTGAAGGTCGCCACCGAGATCGTCAAGCAGCAGGAGGAGTTCTTCAAGCACGGGGTCTCTCACCTCAAGCCCTTGATCCTGCGCGACGTCTCCACCGCCATCGAGATGCACGAAAGCACGGTCAGCCGCGTCACCACCAACAAGTTCATGGAGACCCCGCGCGGGGTATTCGAGCTGAAATATTTCTTCAGCCAGGGCCTGCCCAGTTCCGGCGGCGGCGAGGCCATGTCGTCGGAAACCGTGCGTCACCGCATCAAAATCCTGGTCGATCAGGAGAAGTCCGATCAGGTTTTGTCGGATGACCAGTTGGTGGATTTGCTGAAAGCCGAGGGCATCGACGTGGCCCGCCGGACGGTGGCCAAGTACCGGGAATCGTTGAATATTCCCTCCTCCGTGCAGCGCCGCCGGGCCAAAGCCTTGCGGTTCTGAGAAGGTTAAAATCAAGCCTTTCGTTTGCTTGACTTGCCCCGGACCCGCGCCTATGGTCCGCCACCTTTTTCGGGGGGAGACCCGAGAACAGCGAGGCCAACATGAAAAACAAGGCCTCAGTTTCGTGAACCGCATCACGACCACGGACACACAACCACGCAGCGTCACGCTCATCGACTTCACATGACAGGCTCAACGCACGTTCGACGCCCGATGACGAAGACCGCCTTCATGAACACAGCCCCCTTTCGCCCATGGCATATCTGCACGAAAACCGCGCCTGCGGTTGGGTTCCGCCTCTGATGGAAATCAGCGACTTGCTTCAACCAAAGTCCGTCGTCGCGGGCTTGAAAGCCACCAGCAAGAAACAAGCCTTGCAGGAACTGGCCAAGCACGCCGCCGAGCTGACCGGGGCCAATGAACGGCGCATCTTTGAAACACTGCTGGAGCGTGAGCGGCTGGGCACCACGGGCGTTGGAAATGGCATTGCAATTCCCCACGGTAAGCTCGGCGAGTTCAAGCGCCTCCACGGCCTGTTCGCCCGCCTTGAGAAACCCATCGACTTTGAAGCCATCGACGAACAACCCGTCGACCTGATTTTCCTGCTGCTGGCACCCGAAGGGGCCGGGGCGGATCATTTGAAAGCACTCGCCCGTGTCTCGCGTCTGCTGCGCGACGCGGCCATGTGCGAAAAGCTGCGCGGGGCCAAGGGCTCCGACGGCCTTTACATGCTGCTGACGCAGTCCGAAGCGCAGGCCGCCTAACGTCTTTCACCAACAAAGGAGCCCGACCATGCGATCAGTGATTGCCGTGGCCGTGATGCTGTGCGCGAGCGCCGCGTTCGCTCAGACCGCGCCCAAGACATCAGGCGATCCGCTGGAGGAAATCTGCTCGGGATTTCTTGAGCAAAACAGTCTGCAAATCGGCGGCAGCGCGCAAAAACTCTGCACCTGCCTGGTGCGCGAGGTGAAGGGCAAGCTCAGCCGCGCCGAGATGGAAACCTATGACCGCGCCAACGCCGCCGCCAAGCCCCTGCCCCCGGCGCTGCAGGACAAAATCAGCGGCATCGCCGTGCAGTGCCTGACGGAAGCCAGATAGCTACTTTAACGGCGAAAACAGCTCGTAGATCACGCCGTCGGGCGTGCGCACCGAGAACGTGACCAGATCGCCGTAAGGCGCTGCGAACAGCGAGGCCAAGGGCCGGTAGATCGACACGCCTTTCGCCTTTATCTGATCGTGCGCCGCTTTGGCATCAGTCACGCACCAGCGCAGCATCAGCGCACCGAAGTTCGGGGCCACGGCGCGCGCGGCCAGGTCGCGGCCGTCAAAACCGTCCCACTCGATCAGTTCCACCCGGCCGTTGTCGCGCTCTTTTGCATCGAGCCTGCCGCGCGGATGCATGATCGCGGCCTTGGTGACGTACTGCGTGGTCAGGTTCTTGGGAAAACCGAAGTTGCTGTCGGTGGGCTTGGCGTTGCGCGCGTCGTTGTCGACGAACGCGCCGAAGCCGAGCACGTCGCGGTGAAAGTCGCGCGTGGCGTCGCGGCTGCGCACGATCTGCATGCAGTTGAAGGGCTGGCTGAATTTTTTGACGTGCGGCCAGCCGGTCAGCGGCGGTGTCACGCGCTCATAAACGCCGAAGCTGACCCCGTCGGGCCCCCGGAATATGATGTTGGTGAGAATCTGGCCGTTGTAGTCGAAAGTCACCGGATCGGCGACCATGGTGAAGCCGCGATCAAGCAAACCATCCTTGACGTTGATCAGATCGCGCGCGCGCAACATGAGGGAAAAAATGCCGCCCGTGTCCCAGGGCATGGCCCCGGCCCTGATGCGCTCCTGCTTCGCGCCCTTGAAGGCGACGAACCGCACGAAGCCTTGCGCCTCATCCCCGCAGTGAAACAGCGCCTCGTCCGCGCCGACGTGGCCGGGCAGGCCCCAGGCCTCCAACTGCTCGCGGCTCACCGCGCCGCGGTGGCCCAGGCTCCAGGCGAATTCGTGCTCGGCGGTGCTGACCCAGAAACTCAGATCGTGCACGCTGACCACGGCTTCTTTCCAACCGCCGCCTGCATCGAAATTCAAGTTCATGCTCCGTCCCCCAACCGCGCGAACATCGACCTTTTGTGCCCCGGCCCATATGATCTGTCCATGACCGAGATCAAGACCGCCGAGATCAACAAGCAACAGCCGCCGTTGGAACGCGCGGGCTTCAAGCCCATCGCGTTGTCGTTGGGCGTGGGCGCGCTAGGCGGCGGATTGATGGCGCTGCTGCATGTTCCATTGGCGTGGATGCTGGGGCCGATGATCTTCAACATCGCCGCCTCGGTGCGCGGCGTGCCGGTGCTGATCCCTCATGGAATCCGCGTCGGCGTGCTGTGCGTGATCGGGGTGTTCCTGGGCGGCTCGTTCACGCCCGAGCTGCTGTCGCGCGCCACGGACTGGGCCTTCAGCCTGTCACTGATGGTCATGTTCGTGCCGCTGATCACCTTCGTCGCCTCGGAATACTTCCGCCGCGCGGCGGGCTTCGACCGGGCCACGGCGGTGTTTTCCGGCGCGCCGGGCACGCTGACGGCCATGGTCATCATCGGCGGGGAATCGGGCGCGGACGAGCGCATGATCGCGCTGACTCAAGGTTTGAGAGTTGTGATCGTGGTCATTCTGATGCCGATGATCGTCACCGCGGCGCTGGCCACCGCGATGCATGAAGGCTCGGTGCTGCCCGAGGGCGGGCCGTTCACCTGGACCGAAGCGGCGTGGCTGGCGGCCGCGGGCGGTGTGGGTTTTCTCGTCGCCAGGCTGTTCAAACTGCCCGCCGCCGCCATGACCGGGGCGATGGCCGCCTCCACCGCACTGTATCTCGGCGGCGTGGTGACCTACCGGCCGCCGGACGCCTTGCTGTGGCTGGCGCTGTGGATTTTGGGCTCGGCCATCGGCTCGCGCTTTTCCACCGTGACGGCCGAGACCTTTTTTCGCGTCAGCAAGCATGCGGTCGCCGCCACCAGCCTGATCATCGCCGTCTCGGCGCTGTTCGCGCTGGCGGCAAGCTGGCTGACAGACACGCCCTATCTCACCGCTCTATTATCGTTCACGCCCGGCGGCGTGGCGGAGATGTGTCTGATCGCCATTGCCTTCGACGTGGACCCGGCCTTCGTCGCCGTCCATCACCTCGCCCGCATCGCCATCCTGATCACCTGCGTGCCGCTGGCCACGCGGCTGCTGTTTCCAAAGGCGGCTTAAGACGCGGCAAGCCAGCGTTCACGCGCGGCTTTGTCCTCGATGAGGTTGGAGTTGGGAATCGCCGGGTCGGGGGCTCTGCGCTCCTGGAAGCCGAACAGATGTCCCTCCGGATCGACGTAGTAGTCGAGCCAGCCGCCCGCCAGCTCCACAGCGTTGACCAGATGCACGCGGTTGACGGCCAGATGCGCCTTCAACGCGACGTAGTCGTACACGCGCAAGATCCACACGTCCGTGACGTCCACGCGGTCCTGCGGGGCCGAGCGGCGCACGCCGCCGGGCCTGAGTTCCAAAACGCCCTCAAGCCCCATGTGCAGCGCCGCACCCTCGGCTGACGCGTTCAAGACATCCAGCCCCAGCATCTCGGCATAAAACGCCGCCAGGGCCTGAGGGTCCTCGACGCGCAGACGCACCGCGCCGATGTCGTGCAAGCACTCGGGCAATGCGGGCAGGCCGGGCAGAGCCGTTTCTGTGCTGCCATCGGCGGCGCGCAGACCGAAGACATGGCCCAGGGTATCGCGCAGGAAAACCGTGCGCGAACTTTCTTCACCGACAATCAGCGCACCTGCGGACACGGCCTCTTTCAGCGCCGCATCCAGATCACGCGCGCGGAAGATCGGCGTACATTCCGCCAAGGCAGGGTCGGAGACGGCCGCGCGGCCGCCGCGGTTGATTTCAAACGACGCCACGCCGCCAGCATAAAACATCGTCCCGGAATTTTCCGGCGTGTCCCACTGGCGCAGGATCGGGAGATGCAGCGATTCATGGTAAAACCGGCCCAGGACGGCGGCCTCGGCCGCGCGCCGCACGAACCAGCCCAGGCCTTGAACGCCTGCGCGCATGATGTGCCTTTCGTTTACGCCTCGGCCCACAACCGGCGGGCCAGCGCATCTTCGATGCGCTCAGTCGCGCCCGGCGGCAACAGATCGGGGGTGCGTTGCTGGATGCCGAAGACACGGCCCTCGGGGTCGAGCGCGTAAGTCAATCGGCCGCCGGTAATCGACAGTTCATTGAGGATGACGACGCTTTTGGCCTTCAGCCGCGCCGTGAGCGCCGCCTGGTCATAGACGCGCAGAATCCAGGCATCGGGCGATTGGTTGCGGTCGGTCAAGGCTGCGCGCTTGACCCCGCCCGGGTGCAGTTCCAGCACCGTGGTGCGGCCCAAGGCCAGCGTTGCGCCCTTGGCGGTGGGCGCGCCCAACAAATCAAGCGCCAAGACATCGTGATAAAACGCCGCCAGCGCCACGGGGTCGGCGACTTTCAGATTCACCGAGGCGATGTCTTGCAGATCGTGCGGCAAAGCCGGCGTGTTGGGCAGACCGAGCGCACCGGAGCGCCAGATCGCATCGGCGCGGGCATCGGGCGGGAAGCTGGAACCGGCATGAACCTCCCACACGCCGAACAGCAGGCCCGCCGGGTCGCGCACATAGAGCGTGCGGTTTTTGCCGGTCTCCTCACGCTCGACTTTTGCACCCGCGCCCAAAACCGCCGCTTTGGCTTTGCCGTAATCGCGCGCGCGCAGCAGGAACGACAGATCATCCTTGCGTGCGTCCGAATCCACGCCCTGCGTCAGCGCGCTCAGCTCGAACATGCCGATGTCGCCGGCCCACATCATGACGTTGCCGGTGGGCGCGGCGGGGCGCAGTTGGCGCAGGCCCAGTGCGGCCTGATAAAATGCGGTCAGCGCGGCGGGCGATTGGATCGTGCGGCGCACGATCCAGCCCAACCCTTGAATGCCCAGTTGCTCGGATGCCGTCTTGGCCATGGTGGCGCAGTGTAGCGGACCACGGCGCGACGCGGCATGAAAAAATCGCGCGTATTACTTCAGCCGGCTACTTCAGGCGACCTGTGCGGAACATCAACGTGAATTGATGGCCGGAGCTTTTCACGGCCGCGCCGTTCTCCAACATCGGCGTGAAACGCCACGTCAAGAAGCTGGCCAGCGCCACCGTGTCGAACATGTCCTTGGGTACGGCCTTGACCACCTTGGCCTCTAGCACCGAGCCGCCTTCGTCGAGGGTATAGGCGATGGTCACGTCGCCTTCGATGCCGCGCGTATACAGGTCGGGCGGATACTTGGTCTCGGGCCGGTAGACGGGCTGTGGGTCCATGCCCTTCTTCATGCCGATAGCCTTGGCGATGGCGACAGCTTGCTTGGCGGCGAGCGTGCGGTCGCCGGATTCTTCGGCAAACTTGATGGCGAAGGTGCGCCGCGATTGAAGTTTTTCTTCCGTCTGGCCCGCGCCGATGCGCAGATCGATCTCGCGCGCCAGGGCGGGCGCGGCGTTGCGTTTGTCGTTGAGCTTGATGTAGGCCTCGGATACGGCCTGGGCGAAATACAAGGTATCCGCATGCTTGGCCCCCAGATTTTCCATCGCCAGCTTCAACCCCTCGGAGGCGGCTTTGGCGGAGTCCTTGTAGTTCTTCGAGCCGTAGCTGACCTGCACCACGCTTTTGAGGTCCTTGATCTTGGCCTTGGGGTTGTCGCAGGCGCTTAGCAGGAACGCGCAGACGACGAACGCCAGGCACGCGCTAGCGGCGCGCGACAAGCCCGACATCGACGGCAGAGGCATTGAGAGGGTCATGGCCCACTCTCCTTCCATGACGCACACACTTTTCAGTGCAGCGGAGTTTACGCCCAATCTCCAACCAAATCGTTAACGCCCGCTGGGCAATCCGCGCCCGCCCGGGCAGGATGAGCCGTCTTCACATCAGGAGTGCGTGATGCCTACAGCCTTGATTTTCGTTTGTATTTTGGCCGGCGGGCTGTTGCCGCTGCAAGCGGCCATGAACGCCGCCATCGGCGCGCAGACATCCGGAGCCCTGTTTGCCACGGCGTCGAACTTCGCCACGGGGCTGGTGGTGCTGGCGGTGATGCTGACGGTGCTGCGCGTGCCCTGGCCCACGGGCGCACAATTCGCCGCGGTGCCGTGGTGGGCCTGGCCCAGCGGCCTGTGCGGCATCGCGGTGGTGATGTCGACGCTGTTGGCCGCGCCGAAGCTGGGGGCCTCGGTCACCTTCGCCGCCGTCATCGCGGGCCAAGTGGGCGTGGCGCTGCTGTGCGACACCTTCGGCTGGCTGAACTACCAGCAGCAGGAACTCTCGGCCGGGCGCATTATCGGCGCGGTGCTGCTGGTGGCGGGCGTCGTGCTGATCAGGAAGTTCTAGCTAGATTGTGGTTAACAAGAACCGGGCCTATTTTAGCAGTCAAATGCCAACACATTTATCAATCAAGAACGTACCTGATGCTGTGGTCGCGGAATTGAAACGCCGGGCCGCACGTCAGCACCATTCCCTTCAAGATGAGCTTTTGGCAATTTTGCAGGATGCCGTGCGTACTCTCACCCCGGCCGACAATTTGGCTCACAATCGAAAGGCTGGCTTCAGCACACCCGCAGAGTCGGTCAAGATGGTTCGCGAGGACCGCGATAGTCCCGACAGATAAGGCTCACTCACCTGATCGCGTTGAAGCTTTCCAGCGTCACGCGTGGCGAGGCGTAATCCTCGCGTAACGGTTCCGTGCGGCACAGATCGGTGGTGAGGTATTTTTTGTTGGAGTCCGGGAACACGGTGGCGACCGTCGCACCGTTGCCGCCCAGCTCCTCCACCAGGCGCGCCGCCCCCAGGAAGTTGGCACCCGAGGAAATGCCCACGCCCAAGCCGAGCTTGGTCGAGAGCATCTGCGCCATCAAAATCGCGTCGCCGTCCCAAATATCAATGACGCTATCAAGCGTCTTCAGCTCACAGATGGCGGGAATAAATTCGTCCGAGATGCCCTGAATGCGGTGCTTGCCGACCTTGTGGCCGGTGGAGAGCGTCGGCGAGTTGGAGGGTTCTAACGGGTGAATGCGCACCTTGCGGCCGTCGCGGCGCAGGAAGCGTCCCACGCCCATGACCGTGCCGCCGGTGCCCACGCCGGCCACGAATGCATCGCATAACCGGCCCACGGCGGCGAGCTGGCGTTCGATCTCGGGCCCCGTGGTTTCGTAGTGGGCATCACAATTTGCTTGGTTATCGAACTGGCGCGGCAGGAAGACGTCGGGGTTGGACGCCGCGCAATCATTAGCCATGCGGATGGAGCCCAAAAATCCGCCCTGCTCGGGCGTCACGTCCACCACCTCCGCGCCGAAGCTGGTGATGAGGTCCTTGCGCTCGCGGCTCATCCAGCTGGGCATGAAGATCCGCACCTTGTGGCCCAGCGCACTGCCGATGGCCGAGAACGAAATGCCGGTGTTGCCGCTGGTGGCCTCGATGATGGTGTCGCCGGGCTTGAGCGTGCCCGCGCCGTAAGCTTGGCGGATGATGTAGCCGGCCATGCGGTCCTTGATGGAGCCGGTCATGTTCATCGACTCGAGCTTGGCGAACAGCGAGCGCTGCCGGCCGTTGTAGCGGTACCAGATTTGCAACAGCGGCGTATGGCCGGTCAGCGACGTGACGGCGGCGATGTTGCGCGGCATTTCAGCCATGGACGAGGGCCCTGCGGGAGATTCAAATGATGCGCGGCTCATAACGGAACCGGCCCGCGAAGGGAAGAACGTTCGTTGTCTGCGTCTAAAATAAGGAAACTATCCTTATTTTGGCACTATTCGTGGGATTCTATTCTGCCGCCAGCTTCGGAACGAACGCTCGGGTTTCCTCAACAATCACGTCGGCCACCGCGTCGATCACCGTCTCGGTGTCGATGCCGTATTCCTTGTAAAGACTGGCGAGATCGCCCGCCTGTCCGAAGCGGTCCACGCCCAAGGCCTGACAGCGATGCCCGCGCACCGAGCCGAGCCAGCCGAGTGCGGCCGGATGGCCGTCGTGCACCGTGACGATGGCAGCGCCTGGCGACAACGGCGCCAACAGCTTTTCAATCGGGCTTTCGGCATGACGCTGGCCCGCGCGACGGGCCTGAGCAGCCGCACGAAAGCCTGCATGTAGGCGGTCGGGCGAGGTGACGGCCAGCAGCCCCGCGCCGGGGATGTCCTCGATCATTTGTTCGTAAGCCGCATGGGCCTCGGGCGCGGTGACGCCGCAGTACGCCAGCGCGAACTCCGCGCCGGGCGCGGGTTTCTTCACCCAATACGCGCCGGATAAAACCTCGGCGCGCAGATCGGGCGTCATGGTGCGGGCGGGCTGGGCCAGCGGCCGCGTCGACAGGCGCAGATAAATCGAACCGCCGTCGGGCTGCTGCATGTGGTCGAAGCCCCACGTCATGATCGCGGCCAGTTCGTCGGCGTAGGCGGGTTCAAAGTACGCCAGGTTGGCGTGCCCGATGCCGATCAGCGGCGTGAACACCGACTGGTGCGCGCCGCCCTCGGCACCCAGCGTGATGCCCGACGGCGTGGAGACCAGCATGAAGCGCGCATCCTGATAGGCGGCGTACGTCATGGCATCCAGGCCGCGCGCGATGAACGGATCGTAGAGCGTGCCCACGGGCAACAGCCGCGCGTCGAACAAGTCCGCCGAAAGCCCCAGCGCACCCAGCAGCAAGAACAGATTATTTTCAGCGATGCCCAGTTCGATGTGTTGTCCTTTCGGATCTTGCGCCCACTTCTGTGGCGAGGGCACGTGCATCTGCCGGAAGATGTCCTCACGCCGCTTGGTATGGAACGGGCTGCGCTGGTTAACCCAACCGCCCAGGTTGGTGGACACCGTCACGTCTGGCGAGGTGGTGACGATGCGCGCGGCCAGCGGCGTCGTGCTCTTGCCCAGCTCGTTCATGATCTTGCCGAAGGCCTCTTGGGTCGTCATGCGTTCGCCCTTGGGCGGGGCGAGGTCGTGGACCGGCACCAGGTCGGCGGTCTTGGTTTTCTTTTCGCGCGTGACGCGCGCCTTGAACGGCACGGCGTCGAGGAACGCACGTAGATTTTTTTCTTCGTGCGCGATGCCGGCGAAAGGCAGCCATTCCTGACCTTCGGTGATGCCCAGTTCGGCGCGGAACTTCGATATCTGATCGTCGTTCATGATGCCGGCGTGGTTGTCCTTGTGGCCCGCCAGCGGCAGACCGAAACCCTTGATGGTGTAGGCGATGAAGCAGGCCGGCGTGTCGGACTTCGCAGCCTGTTCAAACGCACGGATGATGGCCTCCATGTCGTGGCCGCCGAGGTTGGTCATCAGCGCGTGCAGGGCAGCGTCGTCGTGCGCTTTCAGGAACGCATCGAGGCCCTTTTCGGTCTTGAGGTCACGGCTGAGGTGCTCGCGCCACGCCGCACCGCCCTGAAAGGTCAACGCCGAGTAAAGCTGGTTGGGGCAGTCGTCGATCCACCGGCGCAGCGCCGGGCCGATGGGCGTTTTGAACGCGGCCTCGAGCTTGAGCCCGTATTTCAGCAAAATGACGTTCCAATCCACCGTCTCGAAAAATCCGGTGATGCGCTTGAACAGCTGATCGTTGACAACCCCATCTAAACTTTGGCGGTTGTAGTCGACGATCCACCAGACGTTCTTGACCTCGTGCTTCCAGCCCTCCAGCAGCGCTTCGTAGATGTTGCCTTCGTCGAGCTCCGCATCGCCCAGCAGCGCGATCATGCGGCCAGGCTTCGCATCAGTCAGGTCGTGCAAGTGCAGATAGTCCTGCACCAGCGAGGCGAATAAGGTCTCGGCCACGCCCAAGCCCACCGAGCCGGTGGAGAAATCCACATCGGCTTTGTCCTTGGTGCGCGACGGATAGGGCTGCACGCCGCCGAAGCCGCGGAAGTTCTGCATGCGCTCCAACGCCTGATTGCCGAGCAGATATTGGATGGCATGAAAGATGGGCCCCGCGTGGGGCTTTACCGCGACGCGGTCTTGCGGGCGCAGCGTGTGCAGATACAGCGCGGTCATGACGGTGGCGAGCGATGCACACGACGCCTGATGGCCGCCGACTTTGATACCGTCGGTGTTCTCGCGGATGTTGTTGGCATTGTGGATCATCCACGTCGCCAGCCAGAGGATCTTCTTTTCCAGCGTCTTGAGATTCGCCAGATGCTGCGTGGAAACCATGGCCTGCCCTGCCCCGAAGTGAAGACTGAAGCTACGCCGACTGGCCAGGGCAGGTCCTTGCTATTCCTTGCTAAATTATAGTTAATCCAGCAATAATATTGATATTGATATAGGTAAAATGGTGATTTATGCCAAAAAGTGCCCTCGACGACACCGACCTGCGCCTCTTGAAAACCGTGCAGGAGAACGCACGCCTCAGCAACGTCGACTTAGCCGAGCGCGTGGGCCTGTCGGCCTCGCCGTGCCTGCGCCGCATGCGCCAACTGGAAGAAAGCGGCATCATCAAGGGGTACATGACGCTGATCGACCAGAACGCAGTGGGTTTGCCGGTCAGCGTGTTCATCTCGGTCACGTTGAAGGAACAATCCGAGCGCGCGCTCGATGAATTCGAGGGCCGCATCCGCGCCCTGCCCGAAGTGATGGAGTGCTACCTGATGACCGGCACGGCGGACTACCTACTGCGCGTGGTCACCGCCGATCTGGCGGCTTACGAGCGATTCCTGAAGGAGCACCTGACCCGGATTCCGGCCATCGCCAGCATTCAATCCAGCTTCGCTCTCAAACAAGTGAGCTTTCGTACCGCACTGCCCCTGCCCATATAAAGCGTGAGGCGCTACCATAGTGCGGGGAGGACAACGATGAGTTCAGGGTTACTTCCGGGTTTGATGATGGACCGGCCGCTGCTGGTCGCACCGCTGCTGGAATACGCCGCGCAGTATCATGCCGACACCGAGGTCATCACCCGCAGCGTCGAAGGCCCGATTCATCGCCTCACCTACGCGCAGATGTACGCGCGCACCCAACAGCTGGCCAACGCGCTGATCGCGCTGGGGATCAAGCCCGGCGACCGGGTGGCGACGCTGGGCTGGAACACCTGGCGGCACATGGAACTGTACTTCGCCGTCGCGGGCATCGGCGCGATTTGCCACACCATCAACCCGCGCCTGTCCAACGATCAGATGCGCTACATCCTCAACCACGCCGAGGACCGCGCGCTGTTCTTCGACCTGACCTTCGCCGACGCCGTGGCCGAGACCTGCAAGGGTGCCGACAACCTGGCCGCGCGCGTGGTGCTGACGGACGCCGGCCGCCGGCCCGCGCACAAAGATCTGGCCGACGTTCGCACCTATGAAGAGCTGATCGCCGCGCAGCCCGATCAATACGATTTCCCAGAGTTCGACGAAAACACCGCCGCGTCCCTGTGCTACACCTCGGGCACCACCGGGAACCCCAAGGGCGTGCTGTACAGCCACCGCGCGCTGGTGCTGCACTCCTTCGCCTGCTGCATGGCCGCGACCATGCGGCTCGATGTATCGGACCGCGTGCTGCCGGTCGTGCCCATGTTCCACGTCAACGCCTGGGGGTTGCCCTATGCATGCCCCATGAGCGGGGCGACGATGATCATGCCCGGGCGCAATCTCGACGGGCCCAGCCTGTTCGACCTGATGGACGCGGAAGGCGTGACGTGTTCGCAGGGCGTGCCGACGGTGTGGATGGCGTTGTTGCAGACGATGCGTGAGCGCGGCCGCAAGCCGAAAAATCTGACGCGCGTGCTGGTGGGCGGCGCGGCCGTAGCGGAATCCATGATCGACGCCTTCGAGCAGGAATTCGGCGTGCAGGTCAACCACGCCTGGGGCATGACCGAGACGACGCCCTTGGGCGTGGTCAATACGCTCAAGCCCAAGTTCACCGCCACGCCGCGCGAGCAAACGATGCCGCAAAAATTAAAACAGGGCCGCGCCGTGTACGGCGTGGACTTGCGGCTGGTGGATGCGGAGGGCAAAAAGCTGCCCCACGACGGCAAGGCGGCCGGGCACTTGCAGGTGCGCGGGCCCTGGATCGCCAAGTCCTACTTCAAGGCCGAGGCCTCGCCGCTGACCACCGACGGCTGGTTCGACACCGGCGACATCGCCACCATCGACCCCGACGGCTACATGCAGATCACCGACCGGGCCAAGGACGTCATCAAGTCGGGCGGGGAGTGGATCAGCTCGGTCGATCTGGAGAACGCAGCCCTTGGTCATCCGAAGATCGCGCACGCCGCCGTCATCGGCATCCCGCACCCCAAATGGCTGGAGCGGCCCTACCTGATTTGCGTGGCCAAAGACGGCCAAAAGCCCACTCTGGAAGAGGTTAATGCCTACCTCGCCGCTAAGGTGCCGAAGTGGTGGCTGCCCGACGGCATCGCCTTCGTCGATGCGATTCCCCTGGGTGCCACGGGCAAAATCCAGAAGACCAAGCTGCGCGAGCAGTTCAAGGACGTGACTGCGGGCTGAAACAGCCGTTTTTCCAGGCTTTGCGCGGCCTTCTAACCCTTTGCCGATCTTTAACAATTTGCTACGACAGTCCGGCTTCTCACGGGGAATGGGGCTGTCAGACGGCATGAGCGCCGGCCGCGCAAATTTCGAGGTGCAGGTTTTCCGCACCAATAAGTGGCACATCAACGAGGTGCTGCCCTCGGAGGAGTCTGCCCGGCGCAAGGCCGATGAACTGCTGCTCCAGAAGACCACCGAGGGCGTGCGCATCATCAAAGAGACGATCTTCGGCACCGATAACCGCCGCGAGAGCGAAGTCTTCAAGCAGATGAAAGAGGTGGAGAAGGACGAGGACTTCACGGTCACGCCCGTGGAGGAGGCTCCGCTTTGCGAGAATGTATCTGAATACTATGAAACCCAAGCGCGCACCGTCATGGCACGGCTGTTCTCGAAATATCTCGAGAAGATGGAGCTGACCCCGCTTGAGATCCTGCACAGCAACAAGAGTCTTAAACGAGCCTTGAACCTCGACAGCATGGTGCCCTCGGCGGTCGACAAGATCGCCTCGCTGCATGCGCGCGCCACGGCCACCGACAGCCGCAAGCGCAAGGACATCATCTACGCCGCCGTGGACAAGATCGCCGCGCGGGCGCGTGAGATCGACAACAAGCCGCTGCCGGAACTGAAGGGCGCATCCCTCGACGACGTGTGGGCGCAGCTCGACAGCAAGATTCCCGACGCCGCCGAGCGCCAATACATGGCCAACACCGCCTTGGCGCGCGCGTCGGTCAACTGGACGGGCTGGCTGGGCAAGATGTCCGAGCTGCTGCCCATGGCCAAGACGCTGAAGGATCAGCGCGCGCGCGACATGGTCGACGAGATGATGTCGGACATCCTGATCGCCAAGACCGTGATCAAGGACGTCATCGGCGTGTCCAAGCACATGGGCGACGCAGTCATGCGCATGCTCGACCTGGTGGAGGGCAAGTGCCAGCCCACCAAGTTCGCGGTCGAGGAACTGGTGGACCTGCTCAATGTTTTGTTCGCCGCCAACGGCCTGCCGCGCGCGAGGAAAGTGCTGTTCGACCGTATCGAGCGCGACCTGAAGGGCCCGACGCGGCTGACCACCTCGGAGGATACCGCGGCCGACAAGGAGATTTTCCTGCAGATCCTCAACCGCGTGGTCACCGACCAGGGCGTCACCGGCGGACGCAGCATGGCGTTCGGACTGACGGACCGCTGGGCGCGGCTGATCAACCTCGGCGGGTTGACGGGCCGCAAGAAGGCGATGGAGGAGGTGCGCGACAAGCTGTCCTCGACCACGCGCAAGTTCGTCTACCTGATCGCCATGTACGACCCCACGGGCGACCCGAACCTGACCGACGCCATCACCACGCAGCTCAAGACCTTCGCCGGGCAGCTCAACACCATTCAGATGATCGCGCCCCAGGCCGCCACGCAGAAAGCGCGCCTGCAGGAAGCCGCGCAGGTGCAACGTCTGGTGCTGGATTCGCAGCTGGGCGAACCGCTGAAATCCATGCTGGCCAACAAGTTCGACGAAGTGGTGTCGCAGTACATCATTACGAATAAAGTCATCGAGCGCATCGACGACAAGGCGCTGAGCTTCCGCGAGCGGGCGAAGCGGCTGGTGACCTTCTGCACCGGCGGCGTGCTGACCGAGGGCAAGGCCAAGTCGATCGCGCGCGACAGCGTGGTCAGCTACCTGCGCCGCAAGGACTTCGTCAGCGAGTACACCATCGACATCGCCGACCCGGCCGAGAAGGAAAAGGCCATCCGCGAGTTCTACGCCCTCTTGGCCAAGACCGGGTTCAACGTGGCGGGATAGAGCATTTTCCCGAGAAGTGAACTTCCACTCGGCGTGGAAAATGCGACCAAACAAAAAGGCCGGCTCAAGCGGCCCTTATCATGCCGAACGTGCCGTGAATGAAGTGCCGCTGAAGTGCGTCTTGCAGATTGAATTCCCCATCGACGGCCAAGGCGGCCACCGTGGCGTCGTTCAAGGATGAGCCGCCCGCACACGCCGCGATGAACGCCGCGTCGGCGGCCGAGACCAGCCGCATCTGCACGTCGTACGCAGGCCGCGTGAACACGACATTCTCGGCCAGGCTCATGTCGACGGCGGGCACGTCGGCGACGGCGGGCTGATTGACCGTCCAGATGCGATGAATGGGAAACGCCGAGCGCACCAGCCGCGCGGCGGGGTGTAAAACAAACCGCAGCGCCGAAAGTTGCTCGGGCGTGAGCTTGGATAATGCGGCCGGGTCCAGCGGGGCGGCATCGGCGGCGAAGTACGCCTCGCCCCTCGCCCATTCCAGACGCGCGACATCGGCCAAGTAGGGCAGTGCGCCGGTCTTATCGTGGCCGGCGATGAAATCCGCCAAGCCGCCGCCATAGAGGGACAGCTGCGGCGCTTCGGGCAAGTGGCTCACGGCGTAGTCGCGCGCAAGGGCTGCGAAAAACCGCAGGCCGACGATGCGCTGCACGACGGGGAACGCCGCGGCAAGCACGTCGATCAGGCTTTGCTGCACGGTGTTGCGGTAGACGTTGATGCGTCCCGGCAGCGAGCCATGAGCCGCGCGCACTGCACCGGCGATCACATCCTCGCGGCCGGTCACCGTGCGGCGGAAGTCGCGCTGGAGATCAAGCAACACGGGCGCGCTCCGTCAGGCCGTCCAGTATGACTTGCGCGCGCGCGGCCTCGGCCTGCAGTTCGGACAGGGCCGGGATGTCCATGTCCCACTCGATCAGCGTGGGCCGCGCGCCGATGCGCGCGACAGTTTCGCGGTAGAGCGCCCATACCGGGTCGCAGATGAACGTACTATGCGTGTCGATCAAAAGAAGTTCATCGCCTTGGCCGTCAGAGGAGTGACCCGCCAAGTGAATCTCGCCCACGGCGGCGGCGGGAATGGCCGCGAGATAATCGCGGGCGTCGTAACCGTTGTTCGCCGCGCTGACGTAGACGTTGTTGACGTCGAGCAGCAGGCCGCAGCCGGTGGCCTCGACAAGGCGGCCCAAGAATTCGGCCTCGGGCATTTGGGAGGCCGCGAAGTTGAGATAAGACGACGGATTTTCAACAAGAATCTTCCGGCCGAATGAGTCCTGCGCGCGCGTGACGTTTGCGCTCACGATCTGCAGCGCGTCTTCGGTGTAGGGCACCGGCAGCAGATCGTTGAGATACGCGCCATCGACCACCGACCACGCCAGATGTTCCGAGATCAACGCGGGCTTGACGCGCGCGAACAACGCCGCGAGCCGCTTCAGATGGGCAGGGTCGAGGCCCTGGGCCGAGCCCAGCGACAGTCCCACGCCGTGGCAACTGAGCGCATGACGGCTCCGCGCCTCCTCCAGCATGGCCAGGCGCGGCCCGCCGGGATTGAGGAACGTCTCGCTGTGGATCTCCAGCCACGACGCGCATGGCGTCTCGGATAAAGCGACGTCCGGCAGATGCAAAAGACGAAGCCCGATCCCCGCGCGAGCGGGAATCGGGCCAATCGTAATGTCTTGAGACGCGGTCATGACGCGCCTCTTATAGCAAAGGCGAAGCGCGGATTAACCGCCCTTCTTTTCCATGCCCTTGCCTTGGAACGCCTGGGTCTTGCCGCCCATCTTTTCGCAGGTGCCGGTCTCGACGTACTTCCATTCGTTACCGTCGAAGTCGACTTTGCCCTGGGCCTGGCAGCTGTGCGAACCGTTGCCCGAGGCACATTGATTCTCGCCAGCCTTCGCCACGCCGTAGCACTTTTCCTTGCCTTTGCTGTCACCCATGCCTTGCGCGAAGGACGGCGCGGCGAAAGATGCAACCGCAACGGCGCCGGCAACGGCGGCAGCGAGGGATTTCAGATTCAGTTCGGACATCGAGGTCTCCTGTGTGGCGCGGGGTTGCGGCGGAATACGTCGGTTTGGATCGTGGCCGCCGAGCCGTGCGGGTGCGCCTGTCGTGCGCGGCGGACGTAGTGTTACCGGAGCTTGCCGACGAGTCACGAATCAAAGTTTTGTGATGGCGCGTGATGTTGCAGTGCCATAAGCGAAGCGCACGCGTAGCTCATCGCGCGGTTGCATGACAAAGCTGTGAAGAGAGATCGGAAGGCTCAGCGCGGCTTGGCGCTCGGCGTCATGGCTGCGACCTGGCCGAAGCCGTCGAAGGCCTGGAGCTTGCCGCCCATGGTGATGCACGTACCCATGGGCACCCACTTCCAGTTCGCGCCGCTGTAGTCGACCTTTGAACAGCCGCCGCAGGTGTGCACACCGTTCTGCGACTGGCAGCCGTTCTCGCCGGCTTTGGCCACGCCGAAGCACTTTTCCTTGCCCTTGGCGGATTTGGCCTGCTCTTGCCCCACGGCGGGAGCAGCCGCCAAGGCGGCGGCGAGGACAAAACCAGCGAGGATTTCAGGTCGGCGCAGAGACATCAGTCTTGAATTCCGGCGGTGACGCCGGAACCATATCCCGACATCGTTGACGGGCAGTAAACACCCATGAGTAAACCCCCGCCAATCACAGCGATGTGAGTCAGGCGCAATCTAAAGTATCGGGTCATACGCCCGGGGCATCGACTTCGATGCCGAAATCCTTGCCCATGGCCTTGGTGTAGAACGCCAGGTGCTGCGAGATCGCCGCGACGGCGGTGATCGGCGTTTCGTAGGACCACACGGCGTTTTGATCAAGTGCGGCGCCCTCGGCCAGATTGAAATAGCTGGCATCGCCCTTGTGGGGACAATGGGTGGTGTGCGCCGAGCGTTGCATCACAGTCATGTCCGCGTCCGCGCGGGGGAAATAGATCACGGGGTTGTGACGGGTCTCGCGCAGGACCAAAGCGCGCTGGGACTCCACGATCACCCGGCCGCGCCACGTGACCTTGGCAACGCCCTGATGGGGCGCGATGTCGATGCGATAGCCCTCAGCCATCGAGAAACTCCATCACCGCTTTGGCTTTCTGGGCCACGCCGCCGAGGCTGCGTTCGCTCGGCAAGATGGCTTTGATCGCGGTCCTGGCCAAGGCATGGGCGCGGGCGACACCGTCCTGCAGCGGGTCGTCGTCGCTCGCCATGCAAAAGATCGGGCATGTAATCAGCGGAATACGCTCATAGTCTTTGTGGCGGAAGGCCGCCCGGTAGCCCTTGTGATAGGTCGTCAGCGCCTTGAGCACATCGACCACAATCATGTGCAGCACCTCGGGCGAGGCCATTGGCTGCTCGCGCCGATAGGGCGGCGTGCGTCGGAAATAGGGAAAGTGCAGCATCTGGTCGCGGATGAAATGCCACGCCCAGGTGAACTGGCGGCCGAATTCATCGGGCTTCATCTCGGGCGCGTAGTGGGCCAGGAAGTCGGCGCGGTCCTCGGGGCTGAACATGCCGATGCCGTCGAACACCAATTTCCGCACGCGTGACGGATGCCTGATGGCCAGTTCACAGCCGATGTGCGCGCCGGTATGGCTGCCGTAAACATCGACCTGATCCAACTTCAACATGTCGAGGATGCGCGCCACGCTATCGGCGTAGTAGTCCATGTCGGGCGCATTAAGGCTAGGCCCGGCGGAATCGCCGTTGCCCAATGTGTCTGGCGCGATGACCCGGCGCGTTGCACCGAAGGCCAGCATCATTGGCTCTAATGGTGCGGCGGAGGCGGGCGAGGCGTGGATCATATAAAGCGGCGGACGCTTTGAATCCGCAGCACCGCAATGTCGGTAGTGCACCAGCCCTTCCTCGATGCGGACGAACGCGCGGTCGATCAACATGAACGATGCCCCATGAAACGCTCCATCGTGAGGGTGTTTGCAATAAATGTTACATTCGGTGAATTGACCCCACAAACACCAGTGTAGAGAAACGCGGCCATGCCGCAAACCGCCTCAAATGCCGCATCGGCGCTGCGTCCGACGCCGACCGATAATGCGAACCTTCCCAAGGTGCTGGCCGAGTTCGACACCCTGACGGCGGCGCTGGATTACGCCGCGCGCGGGCAGACCGGCTTTAATTTCTATTCGGCGCGCGGCGAACTCGCACATGTCGTGCCCTTCCGGGACTTGCGCGAGCGCGCGGTCGATCATGCGCTGCGCCTGTCGGCGGCGGGCGTGAAGCCCGGCGAGCGCGTGGCCCTGCTGGCCGCCACCGCGCCCGACTTCCTGGTGCACTTCTTCGCCTGCCAATACGCCGGGATCATCCCAGTGCCGATGCCCCTGCCCACGGCCTTCGGCCGGCGCGAGGCCTACATCGCCCAGATCAGAAATCAAATCCTCTCCGCCACGCCGCGCATGATCTTCGGCCCGGCAGATTATCTGCCGCTGATTCAAGAAGCCGCCGCGGGCGCGGCGCTTGCGCACATCGGCACGTACGCGGAAGTCGCGGGCTGGGCCGATACCAAAGGTGATTTGCACAAAGCCCGTGCCGACGAATTGTCCTACATCCAATACAGCTCCGGCTCGACGCGCTTTCCCACCGGCGTGTGCGTCACCCACGACGCGCTGATGAAGAACTGCTCGGCCATGAACTACGCGGTCGACAACTTTGCCGGCGAGCGCGCGATGTCGTGGCTACCGTTCTTCCACGACATGGGGCTGGTGGGCTTCATGCTGGCGGTGCTGACCACCCAGACCTCCACCGACTATTTGGCCACCGAGGACTTCGCGCGCCGCCCACTGACCTGGCTGAAGCTGATGAGCGAGAACGGCGGCACCATGTCGTACTCCCCCTCGTTCGGCTACGAACTCTGCGCGCGACGCATCCAAACCATGGCCGAGGGCTCGCTGGGCATCGACCTGTCGAAGTGGCGCGTCGCGGGCATCGGCGGGGAGATGATCAAGCCGCAAGTCATGAAGCTGTTCGGCGAAACGTTCGCGCCTTACGGATTTTCGCCCAAGGCGTTCAACGGCAGCTACGGCCTGGCCGAATGCGTGCTGGGCGTTTCCTTTTCACGCCCGCTCACGGGCATGACGCTCGACCACATCGCCAAGGACGGCCTGGCCACGCACAAAGCCACGCCCGTGCCCGACGACGGCTCGCCTGTGGGCCGCACGTTCGTTGGCTGCGGCGTGATCATTAAAGGCCACAAGGTCGAAATCCGCGACGTCGATGACGGTCGCGTGCTCGGCCAGCGCGAGATCGGTCGCGTGTACTTCGCAGGACCGTCCGTCATGACCGGCTACTACAACAACCCCGACGCCACCGCCGAGGCGCTGAAGGACGGCTGGCTGGACACCGGCGATCTTGGTTATTGGCTGGGCGAGGAACTGTTCATCGTCGGGCGCGCCAAGGACATGATGATCGTCAACGGCCGCAACGTCTGGCCGCAGGACATCGAGTGGACCGTGGAACACATGGACGGCATGCGCTCGGGCGATTCGGCAGCCATCGTGCTAACCGACAGCCAAGGCGTCGAGACGCCGACGATTTTGGTGCAATGCCGCCCCGCCGGCGCGGAGGAACGCGCCAAGATTGTTGCCGACGTGAAGGCGCGCGTACAGGAAGCCGTGGGCATTGTGTGCGACGTGGTGCTGGTGGCACCCCGCAGCCTGCCCAAGACGACGTCGGGCAAGCTGGCGCGCGGCAAGGCCAAGACCATGTTCGAGGCGGGCGAGATCGCCGCGCTCGACGGATAGCGCCATGACCGCGCAGCCCACGGCGATGATCGGCGTGACCGGGGCCACGGGCTTCATCGGACGGCATTTGGTCGCGGCTCTGCGCCGCGACGGCGCGAACGTGAAGGCGCTGACACGCAAACCGCAAACCGCACCCGCCGATGATTTGCCGGGATCGCTGACCTGGGTGTCGGGCGCGCTGGATGATGAAACATCGCTGCACAGATTCGTCGAGGGCTGCGATGCGGTGATTCATCTGGCGGGTGCCATCAAGGCGCTTAGCCGCGACGAATTCCTGTCGCACAACGCCGAGGGCGCGCGCCGTCTGGCCAAGATCGCCGCAGCACAAAGCGAACCGCCGCGCTTTATTTATGTCTCCTCGCTGGCCGCGCGCGAGCCACGCCTGTCCAACTACGCGCTCAGCAAAAGAGAAGGCGAAAAGGCCCTGCGGCCCCACGCGGGTAAAATGTCGTTCAGCATCATCCGCCCGCCCGCGGTCTATGGCCCCGGCGACATGGAAACTTTGCGCATCTTCCAACTTGTGGCGCGCGGGCTGGCGATCGTGCCCTCCAACCGTGCGGCCAAGCTGTCGCTGATTCATGTGGAGGATTTGGTTTCGGCCATCCTCAACCTGCTGCCGCTACGCGAGGATGCGGGCGAGCCGTTCGAGGTCGATGACAACCACCCCGGCGGCCACGACTGGGCCCAGGTGATTGGGGCCGCGGCCGAAGCGTTGCGAATCACCCCCAAGGTCATCCCGATTCCCCCCATGGCGTTGTACCTGGCCGGGGCGCTGGGCTCGGCCTGGGGACAGATCAACCAGAAAGCCACTACTTTAAGCTGGGACAAGGCCCCGGAATTGCTGCACCCGGACTGGGTGTCGCGCGGCCCCACGGTGCCGGGCTGGACGCCCCGTTGGAGCTTGCCCGACGGCTTCAAAAACACCGTCAATTGGGCGATTTCACAAGGTTTGTTAAAGAGTTACAGCTGAGTTGATTTGTCATTTTTCGGTCATTCCCGCCCAATGGGCAGGTTGCGCCGAGGCGTTCGTTCGCTCTCATCAAGAAAACACCCGGCCGATACCCGTTTTGTTGGAAGTGGTTTTTCGATCATGAGCGCGAGCGTTGAGCCCCGGGCGGAAACGTTCGCAGCCCTTCATGAGTTGATCGCCCACTTCAACAAGACCGGAGTGGACCTGAAACCCGGGACGCGGTTCAGCGAAGACCTGAACTTCGATTCCCTGGTGGTGATGGAGTTCGTGGCGACGGTCGAGGACCGGTTCGATATCTCGGTGCCGATGAACATGCTGCCGGATATCACGACCATCCAAGAGTTGGCCGCCGCCGTGGAAAAAATCGTCAAGGCCGACAAGGGCTGACGCCCAAACGGCCGGGTTCACTTGGGACAGCACATATAAGGAATACGCCGATGCCTGGTATTTTCGACCGTTTCTCGAACCTGATGGCACAGCGCGACGCGATTCTGGCCGGCGACGGCGCAGACCCGTTCACCGTCAAGTTCGACGAAGTGATTTCCCAGACCGAAGCCAAGATCGGTGACCGCAACATCATCTTGTGCGGGACCAACAATTACTTAGGGCTCACGTTCGCACCCGAGGCCTTGAAGGCCGCCCACGACGCGCTCGACCAGTTCGGCACCGGCACCACGGGTAGCCGCGTCGCCAACGGCACCTACGAAGGCCACAAGGCGCTGGAAAACGAGCTGTGCTCGTTCTTCAACAAAGACCACGCCATCGTTTTTTCCACGGGCTTTTTGGCCAACGCCGGCGTGCTGTCCACGCTGATGGGCCCCGGCGATTACATTTTAATGGACGCCGATTGCCATGCCTCGATCTACGACGGCGTGCGCGCCAGCCAGGCCGAGATCATCCGTTTCAAGCACAACGACGCCGCGGACTTGGATAAGCGTTTGGCCCGTTTGGCCGACAAGCCCGGCAACAAGCTGATCGTGATTGAAGGCATCTACTCGATGCTCGGCGACAAAGCCCCGATCAAGGAGATCGTGGCCGTGAAGAAAAAGTACGCCGACACCTTCCTGCTCAGCGACGAAGCGCATTCCGTGGGCGTGCTGGGCCGTTACGGCCGCGGCCTGCCCGAGGAAGCCGGCGTGGAAGACGACGTGGACTTCATCGTCGGCACGTTCTCGAAGTCGGTGGGCACGGTCGGCGGTTTTGTCGTCTCCAGCTATCCCGATTTCGGCATGCTGCGCCTGGTGTGCCGCCCCTACATATTTACCGCCTCGCTGCCGCCCTCGGTCGTCGCCTCGGCCAAGGTCAACTTAGGTCTGGTCAAGAACGGCGGCGCGCTGCGCACGCGCCTGATGAGAAATGCCAAAGTCCTGCACGGCGGCCTGTCGCAGATCGGCCTGAAGCTGGCCAGCGACATTTCCCCCGTCGTCGCCGTGGTGGCGCCCGACCCGCAGACGGCCGTGGCCTTCTGGCGCGGCCTGATCGACGCGGGCGTGTACGTCAACCTCGCCCTGCCACCCGCCACGCCTTACGGCTACTCGCTGCTGCGCTGCAGCCTGTGCGCCGCGCACACCGAAGAGCAACTGCGACAAGTGGTCGGCATCTTCAAGGACGTGGCGACCAAGCTGGGCCTGATCGAACGCACCGTTCGCCGCGTTGCGGTTGGCTAAACAAGAATTCATCTGAATGCGAAAAAGGGGAGCCGGTTGGCTCCCTTTTTTTCTTGTCGTCCTGGGACTTGTTCCCAGGACCCAGGATCAAACACTGGGTCCAGCTTGTGGCCCTGGACCCTGGCAATAAATGCCAGGGTGACAAGTGCATTTAATACATATGCTGCCCACCGTTGATGGACATGGTCGAGCCGGTGATGAAGTCCGCGTCGTCGGCCACCAGGAACATCACGCCGCGCGCGATATCGTCGGCGCGACCGAGGCGGCCTACGGGAATCCGCGCGATTATCTTTTCCAGCACCGGCGGCGGCACGGCGCGCACCATGTCGGTGTCGACATAGCCGGGCGCGATGGCGTTGACGGTGATGTTCTTGCCCGCACCTTCCTGGGCCAGAGCTTTGGTGAAGCCGTGAATACCCGACTTGGCGGCGGCGTAATTCACCTGGCCGTACTGGCCCATCTGGCCGTTGACCGAGCCGACGTTGACGATGCGGCCAAATCCGCGCTGCCGCATGCTGTCGATGACCGCGCGGCACATGTTGAAACATGAGCCGAGATTGGTATCGATCACCGCCTGCCACTGCTCGAACGTCATTTTGTGCATGGTGCCGTCGCGCGTGATGCCAGCGTTGTTCACCAGAATTTCGACGGGGCCCAAGTCCTTGGCCACCTGGGCCACGCCGTCTTGGCATGATTTGAAATCGCCCACGTCGAATTTGTAGGCCTTGATGCCGGTCTCGGCGGTGAAGGCCTTGGCCGCGTCGTCGTTGCCGCCGTAATTCGCCGCCACTCTGTGCCCGGCGTTTTTCAACGCGAGACTGATTGCTTTTCCGATGCCGCGCGTGCCGCCGGTGACGATGGCTGTGCGTGATTCACCCATGACTCTCCCCTCCCTTGTTTCATCCCGAAGAAATGATAGGGCGCGGCTGCGAGTCGCGGAAAGGCCCGATTGACATTCGGGCCTGCGAATCCTATCCCCGCGCCCCCATTCAGAGCCAATCATGTCAGCGCCCCCCGCACCCATCCGCTTCGCCCAGGAGACCAGGGCCACGCTGCGCCTGGCGCTGCCGCTGGCCGCAGCCCAACTGGCGCAAGTGGGCATGGGCATCACCGACACCATCATGGTCGGCGCGCTGGGCCGAGACGCACTCGCCGCGGGCGGGCTTGGCTCGGGGCTGTTCTTTGCCACGGGTGCGGTGCTGCAAGGCGCGCTGGTTGGCGTGGGCATTCTTGTCGCGCACGCGCGCGGCGCGGACGAGCTGCACAAAATTTCATCCATCCTTCGCAGCGGCACCGTATTGGCGATGTTCATCGCCGCGGTGATGATCCCGGTGTTCTGGTTCGCCGAACCGCTGCTGCTCGCCATGGGTCAACCCGAAATATTGGCGCGCGACGTGGCGGGCTATGTGCAAATCCTCACGCTGTGCGCGCCGGCCTCCATGTGGCTGGCCGTGCAGCGCAGCTACCTCGCCGCCATGAACCATCCGCGCGCGGTGATGGTGATCGGCTTGGGTGCATTAGTCATGAACGGCGTGCTGAACTACGGCCTGATCCACGGGCGTTGGGGTTTGCCGGAACTGGGCCTGATGGGTTCGGCCACGGCCTCGGCCATCACCGTCTGGGGCATGGCGTTGGCCATGTGGGTGGCGATCCGCGTCACGCCGGACTTGCGCGCGCACAAGGTGCGCGGGACCGTAGATTGGAAACTTACCTTTGAGCTGGCCAACCTCGGCTGGCCCATCGCCGTCACCTTCGGCGTCGAGATCATTCTGTTCATGGTCTCCGCACTGCTGATGGGCACCATCGGCACCACCGCGCTGGCCGCGCACAACGTGACCATCAACATCGCCTCGCTGACCTTCATGGTGCCGCTGGCCATCGCCCAGTCGGTCAACGTGCGCGTGGGCTTTCACCTCGGCGCGAAACGCCCGCTTGCTGCGCGCCAGGCGGCGGGCGTGGCGCTCATGTTAGGAATTGGCTTCATGAGCTTGATGGCCGTGGTGATGTTCACGCTGCCGCGCCAGATCGCGCTGCTGTTCAACCTCGACCCCGGCCTGCCCACGGACGCCGAGGTGATCGCGCTGGTGGCGCAACTGCTGCTGATCGCGGCGGTGTTCCAGGTGTTCGACGGCGCGCAGAGCATCGCGGCGGGGGCGCTGCGCGGCTACAAGGACACGCGCGTGCCGATGTGGCTGGCGGCCTTCGGCTATTGGGGCGTGGGCTTTCCGATCGCTTGGATCTTGGCGTTTCCGCTCAAGCTGGGCGCGGTCGGCCTGTGGTGGGGCTTGGCCATCGCGCTGGCCGCCGCAGCGGTTGTGCTGGGCGTGCGGCTGCACCGCATGAGCGCAAGGAAGATTGCGGAGGTGGGTTAGCTATTAGTCAGTTTTTCTGCTTTGAACAGTTTATCAATTTTTTTGTAGATGATCTGTAGGTCGCCCTTGCGCTTTGGATCAACAATTTTGCACTCCTCGATTTGATCCAGGATGCGATAAGCAACGTCAACTTTTTTCGGCATTTGGTATCCTCGTTCGCTACACCAAAGATCTACATTGTTCGGTCTTTGAGTGGTGCCCAAATCATCTACAGAAATTTTTTGCTCATAGCCGCTTCGAGAAAGCTCCTCATTTATTGCATTGACATATATCTGCTTCTCGACAAAATCCTCAACTACGTAGCTAGAAGAGGCTGACCTCCCTAAATGAAGAACTTTCTCCTTGGGAATTCCAGCTGCGGTCAATTTAGCCTCTATCGCCTGCCCAGCCGCGTCACCATCAACTAAGTACAACACTCTACTTCCTTGATTGTGTAATATCTTTAATTGATTATCACTGGCTTCTGCTAAGCCGGGCGCAACAATAAAACCTAGGCTTTCTAAGCCGTTTGCTTCTCTAAGAATATGAGGAAGCAACATCATGTCGCTTGGCCCTTCGACTAGAATGCAATATCGAACAGGAATAAAAGCCATGCTTGAAGCCCCCATACCAACTAGCACCGGGCTCAACCCAACAGCACTTTGCGACCAGAATTTGTTTATTATGTCACTTTTAACTTCATCTACAGGATGAACTAGGCGCAAACCGAGCGCTAAGTCTTCGGGTAAGCAGCCAATAGAATGAGTGGTGTATATAACTTTTTTAGCAAACTGCTGCTTTGCAAGCATTTGAACTAGATCGGCCTGAGCATCGTAATGAAGATGCGTCTCTATTTCGTCGATCAATAAAATTATATCATTCGAGTTTGAGTCATTCTCCTGGGAGAGAAACGCAAAGAGCGCGACGAATTGCCTAAGCCCATCGCTTCTCTCTGCAATTCTCTCGTATCCTGAGTCCTCTGTGCCAACCAGGACGGAAAGCATTGTTCCGCTTATACGAAATCTCACATGCACTAATGACTGATTCCATGCGGCATTCATCCTTGAAGCTATAACTTTATTAGCCGCCGAAATTAGCGTTTCTACCTTGCCCTCATCACCAGACTGCTGCGCAGCAAATACAGCTCTAAGATCAAGCTGAGCTGCGCTTGAAAGATTTTGCAGAGCTTTCGGTAAGGCGGCCGAAGGCTTAGGTGAAAAAAATAAGTTCAGATCGTAGCTTGAGTTTAAATCTCGGTCTTCTTGCGTAAAGAATAATACCTTAGAAATACGATCATTAATAATTCTGTTGGCACGCTCCTCTGGATGTTCGAGTCTTTCAAGATTTATGAATGCATCTAGTTTCTCTTTAAGACTTGCCATTACCTCTACATCGCCGGGCAGTGAAGAACTCAGAGTTTGTATCTGAGAGATCATATCCGCATTAAATGTTTCTTCCTCATAGTTCTCGATTAGATCCAACAGTTTCTTGATTGTACCATACAATATCTCTGCAGGAGTGATCGGTGGCGCTACATTAGGCTGCATGTCGATTAGACTATGCAGCAAGCTTACGATGGCCTTTCGGGATTTCTTATTTCTAGAAATTGCAGGAATAAATTCTCGAAAGCGACTTCCGTCAATCCGCTTTTTCAAAATGTACCATCTAGCTACATGACTCTCTTCGATTTCTCTCATTGCCTGCAGATCAGAATCTTCTATTAAAAATTTGGCTTCAAGTACTATGTGATCCGGTCCAAAAGTTTCGTCCCTTGAGATATCCTGTGATGGACCTTTGTTTGAATAGGTGTTGTTACTATTTAGAGAATGAAGCGCCTTTAAGACACTGCTCTTGCCTGCTTCATTTGGTCCCAGTAGTGCAACCAGCCTACAGTCAACGTGCAATTTCTGTTTGGTGCGAAAGCGCCTAAAACCGTGTATTTCCACTGACACCAGCTTCATGACGCTTTCCTGATTTAAGATTGAATATGCCGCTCGCGCTAAAGTATCGATTCATATTCTAATTGCATTAGAAAGATCATTTTTCAAATAAATGATGGCAAGAGCAATACTTTAAGAGCGATTTTTCTTGGTTAGTTCTGCGCTGACCCCTATGTGTCGGCTAACGCTCGACACATAGCGCGATCCCCATGCCGCCGCCGATGCACAGGGTAGCCAGCCCCTTCTTGGCGCTGCGTTTTTGCATTTCGTGCAGCAGGGTCACGAGGACTCTACATCCAGAAGCCCCGATGGGATGGCCCAGCGCGATGGCCCCGCCGTTCACGTTCACCTTGGCGGGGTCCAGTCCTAAGTCCTGACACACGGCGAGCGACTGCGCGGCGAAGGCTTCGTTCGCTTCGATGAGGTCGAGGTCAGCGATTTTCCAGCCGGCTTTCTCAAGGGCTTTTCTGGATGCCGGGATCGGGCCTGTGCCCATGATCGCCGGGTCCACGCCGGCTTGTGCCCAACTGGCGATGCGGGCCAAGGGCGTGAGGCCGCGCTTGGCGGCCTCGGACGCGGTCATCAGCACCACGGCGGCCGCACCATCATTCAGGCCCGAGGCGTTGCCCGCCGTCACCGTGCCGTCTTTGGAAAACGCCGGACGCAACTTGGACAGCGCCTCGGCCGTGGTGCCCGCACGGGCGTATTCATCCAAATCAAAACTCTTTTGCTCTTTCTTTACCGTGATGGTGACGGGAACAATTTCATCTTTGAACTTGCCCGCCTTGATGGCCGCTTCAGCTTTGGCTTGCGAGGCAGCAGCAAACTCGTCCTGTTTGGCGCGCGTCAATTGCCATTGGGTGGCGATGTTCTCGGCCGTCGTGCCCATGTGATAGCCGTTGAAGGCATCCCACAGGCCGTCCCTGATCATGGTGTCGATCATGGACCCATCGCCCATCTTCACGCCGTTGCGCAACATCATGGCATGCGGCGACAGGCTCATGCTTTCCTGCCCGCCGGCGACGACGATGGCGGAATCTCCGGCCTTGATCGCCATGGCACCCAGCGCCACGGCCTTGAGGCCCGAACCGCAGACCTGATTGATGGTCATGGCCGAGACTTCCTTGGGCACGCCGGCCTTGATGGCGGCCTGACGCGCCGGGTTCTGGCCCGCGGCGGCCGTGAGCACCTGGCCCATGATGACTTCCGATACATCGGCCGCGCTGACGTTGGCGCGCTTGAGTGCTTCGGTGATGACCACTTGGCCCAGCTCGACGGCGGAGAGGTTGCCCAGCGAGCCGCCGAAGGAGCCGATGGCGGTGCGGGTGGCGGCGACGATGACGATCTCAGTCATAAAGTTCACTCCTGCGAGCGCTGAATTATGGAGCGCGGTTTTAAGCCCGGAGATATGCGCGGGCAACAGCTATATTGCACTGCGAAAAGTTACGGATTTTTGAGCCAGTCCGCCAAGGGCTTGTAGAGCAGCTCCGGCGCGCTGCCGCCGGCCATCATGCCGATGTGACCCAGCTCGATGGTCATGGTTTTGCAATTGGCGATACGCCGCGCCAGCGCGCGCGCGGAGTCCGGCGGCACGATGCGGTCGGCATTGGGAATCACGGCCAACGTGGGCGTTGAAATTTTGGCGGGGTCGATGACCGCGCCATTGATGATCCATTTGTTATTCAGCGGCGTGTTGTCGCCGTACCACTCGAACAACGTCTGCCGCGCGACGTTCTTGACCAGCGGAATGCCGTCGTTCAACCAATCCTCCAGTTCGACGAAGCGCTGGGCGGCATCGGAGGCCATGTCGCGTGCGGCGAAGCCGCGGAACTTGCGGCCCATCAATGTCGGATCGAGGGATGCGAACATCGCCTGCAAAAAGTCCACGCTCGCGCAGCCTTGGGCCGCGATCATGCCTTCGATCATCGGGCGGAACAGCCTGAGGAACGCGCGTGAGGCCGCGCTCTCGGCATGAAAGTCCCAGGGTGCGGCGAGCAACGCGAGGCCCGAGATGAGATCGGGCCGCAGCACCGCCACAGCCGCCGTCAACGTGCCGCCCATGCAGTAACCCGCAAGGCGCGGCGGCTGGCCTGTCAATGCGCGCACATGCTCCAGCGCCGGGATGATGACGTGCGTGATGTAATCATCGGCGTTGTAGTCGCGCTCCGTCGCGCCGGGCGCGCCCCAGTCCAACAAAAACGCGCGCAAACCCGATTGAGACAGCAATGCCATCAAGCTGCGATCGGCCGCCAAATCGAGAATGTAGGCGCGGTTGACCAACGAGGGCACGACCATCACCGCAGGGCCCTGGCCGCCGTAATCGTGCAAGGCCGCGTTGCCGTGCGTCCAGACCGGCGGCGGCGCGGTGCGTGTTCTTTGGAATGGGTGCGTCTGATAGCGCGTCACGCCGGCCAACAACCGGTCCATGCGGGCCTTGGCCTCGGCGGTCAGCGCATCGACGAATTTGACGGCGTCGAAGCTGCTGCCCCACTCACTGGGTTTTGGCAGTCCGTGTTCTTCGACGAGGCGGCGGATGGGCTTCGAGAGCGGCGAGTCTTTGTTCGATTTCCCCAAGTCGGGCATCAAGCCGGCGAAGGACATCTGCAACAGCCAGCCCTCCGTCGCCAGATGTAACGGGAGTGGCCGCGGCCCGAGTCGCTGGGGCGGTGGGGTTGGCGGCGTTGGCCGAGGTAGCGGCGCGTCCATGGGTTTGGCCCGACATTTCGGCCGCGGCGGCGGGGGCGGCCTGCCCCCAGGCCGCGGCGGCGTTTTGCATCATACCCTGAAACAGCGTCGCCCACGCCCCCGCAGCCTGGGGGTCTTGGGCCAATTTGGCCATTTCCTGCTGCCACAAGTCGAGGTAGCGGCGGGCCAGGGCGTCGTAATCGGTGGGGCTTGCGGTCATGGCCGGACTATAAAACGGACCATTGATTTCGTCGCGGCCTTTGGCGGCGCAATCGGCCAATGCGGGTCTAAAACCAAGGCTTTGACAGGATCGGTTGTGCAGAGCACAATTTCCACATCTGGGTGCTGACACCAGCAGCAAGGGACGAAAACGGCATGGCTGAACACGCGAGCACCGCGACCGCGAGCGGCGACAAGGGCCCGGTCGTCAACATCAAGAAGTACGCCAACCGGCGGCTCTACAACACCGCCACCTCGAGCTATGTGACGCTGGAGGATTTGGCCGGAATGGTGCGGCAGAACATCGAGTTCGCCGTCACCGACGCCAAGACCAACGAGGACATCACGCGGTCGGTGTTGACGCAGATCATCGTCGAGCAGGAAGGCAAAGGCCAATCGCTGCTGCCCATCAAGTTCCTGCGCCAGGTGATCACGTTCTATGGTGATTCTTTAGGTGGCGTGCTGCCGCGCTACCTGGAACACAGCATGGAGTCGTTCCATCAGAACGAAGCGCAGATGCGCGGCATGATGCAGAACGCCTTCAAGGGCCTGTTCCCGATGCAGCGCATGGAGGAGATGGGCAAGCAGAACCTGGCGCTGTTCGAGAACGCCATGAAGATGTTCAACCCCTTCGCCGCCCAGGCCAAACCCGACAACGCCAATGGTACTGCGGCAAACCCCGCACCCGATAATCTGGACGCGCTGAAAAGCCAGCTCGACGCCATGCAGGCGCGCCTGGACAAGCTGGCCAAGGACCGCACCTAACGTTAATACGTTGATTTTGAAGATATATTCGCCTCAGCCGAGGCGCGTTTATAACAATTTTTTACAATTCTCCCTGGGGTTGATCTTCCCGCCCTGAGTTATCTCTCAACTGATAGCTGCGGCGGGGGACTTGTTCCGCTCTATCTCGGGCTGCACGGCCCGGCGGTCGAAACACCAGCGGTTGGGATTTTCATGAACATGATCGAGCCACAGACGCGGGGCGAACCCGCCAATCGGGCCAACGACGTCGACCGCCATGTCGGCACGCGCATCCGCGAGCGCCGCGTCATGCTGGGCCTCAGCCAGCAGCAGATGGCCGACATGATCGGCGTGACCTACCAGCAGGCCCACAAGTACGAGCGCGGCATCAACCGCATCTCGGCGGGCCGCCTGTACGAAATTTCGCGCGTGCTCAACGTGCCCATCGCGTTTTTCTATGAAGGGCTCGAAGGCCGCGACGACCCGGCCATCGGCCAGCGCCAGCGCATGTGCCTGGAGCTGGCGCGCAACTTCTCGGCCATCGGCAACGAGAAGCATCAGGAAGCGCTGAGCCAACTGGCCCGCGCGCTCGCCGCGCAAGAGTAGATCAGACCTTCCACTCCGCTTTCACGTCGGCGTCGGCTTCTCGCGCGCTGTGATCGTTTGCGAGTGACGCGTGGCGTTGCGGCGCGAGCCGCTTCAAGGCCCAGATCGCCGCGACCCGCACCAACACCGACTCATCTTTGACGAGCCTTTCCGCCGTACCCGCCAGCGCGGCATCGCCGCTGTTGCCCAGAGCGATCAAGACATTGCGCACGAACCGGTCCCGGCCGATGCGCTTGATGGGTGAACCGGCAAACAGCGCGCGAAAGCCTGCGTCGTCGAGCTGCGCCAGATCGCACAAGCGCGGCGCGGCCAGTTCGGCGCGCGGGAGAAAATCCGGCTCGGTCGTCGTTTGCGCGAACTTGTTCCACGGGCACACCGCCAGGCAATCGTCGCAGCCATAGATGCGGTTGCCCATCAACGGGCGCAGTTCAGCGGGGATATGACCTTTGTGCTCGATGGTCAGGTACGAGATGCAGCGCCGCGCATCGATGCGGTAGGCGTCCAAGAACGCATTGGTCGGGCAGACGTCGAGGCAGTTGCGGCACGCACCACAATGATCGGTCTCGGGTGCATCGGGTTCCAGCTCCAGCGCGGTGAACACCTCGCCCAGGAACAGCCACGAGCCGAACTCGCGCGAGACCAGGTTGGTATGCTTGCCCTGCCAGCCCGCGCCTGACGACTGCGCGAGGGGCTTTTCCATCACCGGGGCGGTGTCGACGAACAGCTTGACCTCCGCACCGGAAGCGTCGTGCAGCCACGCCGCCAGGCGTCGCAGCTTTTTCTTCAAGACGTCGTGATAATCCTTGTTGCGCGCATAGACGCTGACCACGCCGCGATCGGTGTGCGCCAACAACGCGCGCGGATCGTGCCCTGGCCCGTAATTCAGGCCCACGACGATTACCGACTTGGCGTCGGGCCACAGCGTTTTGGGGTCGGCGCGGCGCGCGGCCGTATCGCTGAGCCACGCCATGTCGCCATGCAGGCCTTCATCAATGAAGGCGTGAAGATATTTTTGGGTCTGCGCGGAAGTCTCGGCCTTGGCGAAGCGCACCACCTCAAAGCCCAGAGCGAGGGCTTCACGCCGGATCGTCTCCTTGGTCGGCGGAACCTTCCCCACCGCTTTGCGCGGCGGTGAAGACCTTGATGAAGCTTTGGAGCGTTCCGGCGGCGACGGCATCGCGTAATTGGGCCATGAGATGCTGATAGTAAGCCACATTATGCCAACTGAGCAGCATCAACCCCAGGATTTCATCGCTGCGGATGAGGTGATGCAGATAGGCCCGGCTGTAGTTGCGGCTGGCCGGGCAGTTGACCGCCTCGTCCAAGGGCCTTGGGTCGTCGGCGTGCTTGGCATTGCGCAGGTTGAGCGGGCCCAGAGATGTAAAGGCCTGCGCGGTACGCCCCGAGCGCGTGGGCAGCACGCAATCGAACATGTCCACGCCGCGCGCCACGGCACCGACGATATCTAAGGGTTTGCCAACCCCCATCAAATACCGCGCATGGGTGGACGGCAGATGCGGCGTGGTGACGTCGAGTGTGGAAAACATCAGCTCCTGCCCCTCGCCCACCGCCAGGCCGCCGATCGCATATCCGTCAAACCCGATGGACTTCAGTTTGGCGGCGGACTGCGCGCGCAAGTCGGCATGCACGCCGCCCTGCACGATGCCGAACAGGCCGTAGCCTTCGCGCGGTTTGAACGCGGCCATGCTGCGTTCCGCCCAGCGCATGGAAAGTTGCATGCTCTCGTTCACCTCGTCCTTGGTGGCCGGATAAGGCGTGCACTCGTCGAAGGCCATGGTGATGGTGGCATCCAGCAGATGCTGAATCTCGATGGAGCGTTCCGGCGAAAGGTAATGCTTCGAGCCGTCGATGTGGGACTGGAACGTCACCCCGCCGCCGTCGATCTTGCGCAGCTTGGCCAAGGACATCACTTGGTAACCGCCGGAATCGGTGAGGATCGGACCCTGCCAGCCCATGAACTTGCGCACGCCGCCGAACTTCGCCACGCGCTCGGCACCCGGGCGCAGCATCAGGTGATAGGTGTTGGCCAGGATCATCTGCGCGCCGGTGGCCGCCACCGTGTCGGTGAACATGGCCTTCACCGTCGCCGCCGTGCCCACGGGCATGAAAGCGGGCGTATCCACGATGCCGTGCGCCGTGTGCAGCCGCCCGCGCCGCGCCGCACCGTCTGTGGCCATCAGTTCAAACCGCGCCGCGCCCATTATTCGCCCACTCGTTCCAGCCAACTCGCATCGCCATAAGAATAAAAGCGATAGCCCGATTTGATCGCATGCGCATAGGCCGATTTCATGCGCTCTAGGCCCACAAACGCGCCGACCAGCATGAACAGCGTCGACTTGGGCAGATGGAAATTCGTCATCAGCACGTCCACGGCCTTGAAGCGGTACCCGGGCGTGATGAAGATCGCCGTCTCGCCGCTGAAAGGCGCGATTGCTCCTGACGCGGCGGCGGACTCCAGCAAGCGCAGCGACGTGGTGCCCACGGCGATGATGCGCCCGCCGTTCTGTTTCGCGGTGTTGAGGGTATCGGCAACTTCGGCCGTCACCTCGCCCCACTCGGCGTGCATTTTATGCTGCTCGGTATCCTCGACTTTGACGGGTAAAAACGTGCCTGCGCCCACATGCAGCGTGACCTGAAGGCGTTTTGCGCCCGTCGCGTCGATGGCCGCCAGAAGTTCGGGCGTGAAATGCAAGCCCGCCGTGGGCGCGGCCACCGAACCGTCATGGGCGGCGTAAACGGTCTGATAGTCGGCGCGGTCTTTCGCGTCGTCGGCGCGGCGGATATAGGGCGGCAGCGGCATGTGACCGACATCGTGCAGTTTCTGCAGCAGTTCGGCACCGCCGTGGTTGAACGTGACGCGCACCAAACCGTCGTCGCTTTTGGACTGCACTTCCGCGCTGAGGCCGCCATCGAATTCCATCACCTGCCCCGGCCTGAGGCGCTTGCCGGGTTTAGCGAACACGTCCCAGGTCGCCGCGTCGATGCGGCGATGGAGCAGCAACTCCACCGCCACCACGCCGCGCCGTCCCAACAGACGCGCGGGGATAACCTTGGTGTCGTTGAACACCATCACGTCGCCCGGGCGCAGCAGCGAGGCCAGATCAGCCACGCCGCGGTCGGCCCAGCCTTCGCGCGTTACGTGCAGCATGCGCGCGGCATCGCGCGGGCTAACCGGCCGCGCGGCAATGCGCTCGGGCGGCAGTTCAAAATCAAACAGGTCGGTGCGCATGGGGGTTTATAGTCAGGCTGAACAGACGTTGCAAAACCGCGGCGGTCCGATGACACTCGGCCCGTTTGACGAGGGATTTGCATTGGATTGGCTGATCGACACCCTAGACCGGCTGTTGGCCGGGATTTGCATCGCGTTGGCGGGCCTGACGGCCGCGCAGATCGTGCCGTTCGCCGAGCAGTACATGGCCCGCAGCCAGGCCGAGGTGCGCGCGGCGCAGACCCGCCTGGCCGACGTGGAGACGGGCTTGCGCTATCAGACGGTGGCCGATCAGGTGCGCGCGGACCTGCTCTCGGCCGCCAAGCGCGACACTGAAAAAGCCGCAGCCGCCCATGCCGCCGTCGCCGATACCACGCCGCTGCTCTACCCCTACGCGCTGTGGCGCACCGCCGATCCGGCGTTGCGCGCAGCGACGTGGGCCGCGTTCGTCCCGGCCTTGCCGGCGAGGCCGTGGGCCGTGGCGCTGACCATTCTGGGGGTGATGATCGGCTTTGCCGTCTATGAAGCGGTGAAGTGGCCGGTGGTCGCGGTTCTCCGCGCCCCGCGGCGGCGATTTAAGAAACGCGGCCTGATCTGATCACATCTGTGATCAGCGCGGCGGCGTCCAGTCCGTGACGCGCGCGACACGGAAGGTCCGTTGCACGCCGTCATGCTCGGTGATGGAGACATATTCCCCGGCCTTAAAGATATGACTTGAGAACCGGAAAATCGGTTCGTCGTCGTCCGTGCCCGGCGCATAGGAAAACGCCCAATGGCCGCCCTGGGTACGCACCAGCAAACCTTTTTCGGCTTCCGCGCCACGCTCCATCCGGCGCACGATGCACAGTTGACGGACTTCGGGCCAGGCCGCGTGATCAAGCCGGCCCGCCGCGTCGAGCGGCGCGCGGAACTCATAAGCATGGCCGGAATCGCCCTCGGGGCGGTCAACGCTGCGTGCAAGTTCCAGACGGATCGATTTCAAGGTCATGGCGTGCTCCTGTCGTGGACATAACACTACATGCGCCCATCAGCGGGACTTTGACGCCGGTCAAGAAATCGCGGGCTGCTGCCGCACGCCCTACTGCCGCACACCCTACTGCCGGACACCGAGGTCGCACTTGGGCGACATATCCAACAATACGCCGGTGCGGGAATTTTCCACGACGTGCTGCAGATAGCCCGTCAGGCCGTCAAGGCGCACGTTGTACTGATAGACGATGTTGCTGCCCGTGACCGTGGGGTCCTGCAGCGCGGGCAGCAAGGCCTCGATGCGCGCCAGCGTGATTTCCAGCGAGCCGTTGGGCGGGATCGCCGCGGTGGTGTAGCTGGCGATCTGCCGGCCGTTGCCGGCGTTGAAGAACGTCAGCACGGCGGGCTCGGTGGCCGCGCCGGTGTTGGCGATGCGCAGCCGCGACGGATAGCCGTCGACCGCGCTGGAATGGACGTTGAGCAGCGTCCGGCCGTCGTCCGACAGGCCGTCGGCGCAGGCCGTGAGATTGGTCAGCACGCCGGCGCCGCGCGCCCAGACGATGTGCTGCATGTAGCCCGGCACGGTGCTTTCCACCTCGAGATTGAAAAACGCGCGCGCATTGGTCGTCACGGGCGTGTTGGCCAGCGTGGCGCGGGCCTCGGTCTCCAGCTTGCCGATGTCGAACTGCAACGAGGCCTTGGGTGCGATGTTGGGGCTGGTCCAGGCACCGACCACCTGGCCGGTCTCGGCGTCGCGCAAGTTGACCGTGACGTTGCCCGCCGTGGAAGAATCGTTCTGGAAGCGCAGGAACGCCTGGCCCAGGGTCCCGGCGCTGTTGGAGCTGAGCACGTTGTTGAAGTTGCGCTTGTCGCGGCCCTGCAGGCGCAGGATCGCCTTGTTCACCTGGATCTTGGGCACGACGATGCCGCTGTCGGCGCGCGTGGTCTTCAGGCCCGTGGCCTTCAAGGCGGTCTCGATTTCATCCACGGTCTTGGACGGCAGCGCGGATTTGATGACGGCGAAGGCCCCCGCGACGTGCGGCGCGGCCATGGACGTGCCCTGCTGGGTGACGAAGCCGTTGGTCTGGCCGGAGGCGGCGCGAATATTGACACCGGGTGCCATCAAATCGGACGCGGTGGAGACGTTGGAAAAACTCGGCACCGCGATGCCGTCGTTGACCGCACCGACGGCGATGGCGGAGGAGACGCACGACGGCGCGTTGATCTTGCCGGTCTGGCTTTCGTTGCCGGCGGCCACGGCGGTGGCCACGCCCTTGGCGCGCAGCATCTCGATGACTTCGCGGCGCGGGTCGGTGTCGCAAAAACCCTCCCGCGCGCTGCCGCCGAGGCTGAGGTTGACGGCGACGATGTTGTAGGTTGCGGCGACCTGATTGACGTAGTCGAGCGCCCTGAGCACGGTCAGCGCATCGGTCAATTCACACGGCGACGCACTCGGGCTGCAGTCGGTGGCCGAGCGCACCTCGGAGAACACGTCGATGGGCAGCAGATTGGCCGCGCGCGCCACGCCGAAGTTCGTACCGTCGTTGCCCACGGCGATGGAGGCGACGTGAGTGCCGTGGTTGCAGCGGGTTGAGCCGGCGGGGCAGTTGGAGGCCGCGCCCGCGCCGATCTCACCCGCCTGGCCCGAGGGGCATTGGGTGTAGGTGTCGATGGAGGGGTCGTTGGCCGAGAAGCAGGCCTCGGCCACCACCTTGCCCGCGAACATCGGATGGCTGGTGCGGAAACCGCCGTCGATCACCGCAATCGTCGTGTTGCGGCCGTCGAAGCCCTTGGTCCAGGCGTCGGCGATATCGACGGAGGGCACCGAGGAGGCGAGCTGCGCGCGTTCGACCCCCGTGGCGCCGACGAGCTGGGCCTTGCGCTCCTTGGCGTTGAGAAAAACGCCCGCGACTTCGCCGCGTTCCAGCAGCTTGATCATCTGCGCGCGGTCGACGGTAACGCCCACATAGGGCAGCGTGGCAAAACTGGTATCGATGCCGATGCCGAGCTGCCTGAGCGCCGGTTCGACTCCGCGCAAGGCATCGGACACGACGCGCTTTTGCTCCGACAGCGTGGCGCCGGTTTCACGGTGCAGCGCGCGCTCGGCCTGGCGCAGCTTGACGATGACCTGCACCGTGTCGCCGCCCTGGGTGGCGCGCAGCAGTTCCTCGATGTCGGCATGCGCGGGCGCGGCGAACGCCAACATGACCGCGAGGGCCAGAAGGCGGCGCACAGCGAAGGTCAGACGATGGATGGTGTTGAGCATCATGTCGGGTCGATGATCACGCGCAAATCCAAGCAAACGAATCGGTTCGCCGGACGGAAGACCCAGAAGGCGGTATCAGGAAGCGAACGGTTCGTGACGCCGTCCGTAAAACTATTATGACCATTGCGCCCTCGGAGTCCAGCCATCAGGCCAACACGTCACAGTGACCCGGCAGTATTAATAAAACGCTGATAAATCATGGCTTTAGCGGCCTTTGCGGCGATTTAAGCCCTCGCCGGGACGGTGATAAAGTTTCCCAACCAAATCAACGGGTTATCTCGAATCGCCGAACACCACGATTAACGCAGGGGCGCAGCGTCCGGTTGCTGGACCTGACGGTGGCTGTAGGGAAAGCGGTCGGGATTGATGGGGCCCAGGATCACCCAAAAGCAGCTGTACATCACCACCGGAAAGACGATCCACGCCAGCAGGGATTTGACGCCGGGCATGACGGTGCGCACCCAGGTAATCAGCGGCCATGACGACAACAAAAAAAACGGCGCGGCTGAAGCGTAGGCGGTGAGCAATTGGCCGGTGGTCAGTTCCATCACCAACACAACCGCAGCGATGATGGGCGCGGCCAGCACGGCAACACCGCGCGCCAAGCCCACGGTTTGTCGCACCGGGCGTGAACACAGCGCCAATGCGCCCAGCAGCACCGTAACGGGCACCATCGCGTAGGGCAGCACCAGCGCCATCATGATGGTGTCGTGTCCAGCCACGGCAAGATCGAGATCGACGTCGGCTATGGGCACGTCCAACACGGCCATCAGCGCCGCAACCACGACCACCGGCACGAGGGCTACGGCAAACGCCCGGCCGTCGCGGCTGAGCACGCCGCACACCGCCAGCCATAGCGGCAGCAGAACACCGCCCAGCGGAAACAGCAGCATGGCCAGCCCGGCGCACAGGCCCGTCAACACGCCGTAGGCAAAGCCCGCGCGTGAAGGATGCTCCGCCGCCGAGAGCATGAGATCAAGCGCTGCGAGGCAAAGCACAATCACCAGCGCATGGGGCGTGGCCGAGGCCAGCACGGCCGCCAGGGGCGGAAACAACACGAAGCCAAGCGTGGCCCAGGCGGCCGATGCAAAATCCCCCGACAGTCGCCGAATGATGCGTGCCAGCGCCACCAGCGCCGCCACGCCGGCCAGCAGCGAAAGCAGGCGCGCCGGGCCGAGCCCAGCCCCGACCACCACCGACCACGCCTTGAGGATCACGGCATAGGCCGTGGGTGCGCCCTGCGCCGTGAGCGCCAGCGCGTTCAACTCGGTGGGCAGCGGCACCAGTACGCGGGTGAAATACGCGCCGTAGAACGCCAGCAGCGTCGCCGTCGCCGCGAAGACCGTCATGGCCGCAAGACGCGAGGGGTTCAAACGCGGGCTTCCTTGGCAACCGCGCGGAAGCGGGTAAAATGCGCCATTGAACGCGGCCTGGGGTCAAACAAAATCGTGAAGCGGATCATCGTCGTCTCTCCGGTCGCGCACGCCGACGGCCAAGGCCATATCATTCCCCTCGCCGGTCAGAAAGCGTTACGGACATCATGAGCCCTGCCCGCCGTAACCGCGCGCGCGGCAACGCCGCGGCTTCATCTTCGCCCTCATCATCACAATGGCTGGCGGCCGGCTTCGTGCTGGCCGCCGCGGCGGCGGCTTACGCGGCGGTGACATCCAACGCGCTGTCCAACGCGCGGCTGGAGTTCGAGGAAGTGGGCTATCTGGTCAAGGCGTGGTGGTACGTCACCGGCGCGCTGACGCCCTTCGGCGCGGGCGATGCGCTGCCGACCATGCCGGTGTTTCCCTTCGCGCTGGGGATGGCGCAAACGCAGATCGGCCTGTCGGTCGAGGCCGCGCGCATCGCCATGATCGTGATCGGCGTGGCCAATGCGATCATTTTGTATCTGCTGTGCCGCAAGCTCACCGCCAACGTGCTGGCCTCGGCCGCCGCCGTGCTGATCTTCATCGCCACGCCGGCGACGGCCTACAGCTTCACCGCGACCGGCCCCGTTGGGCTGGTCTCGCTGCTGCACCTGGCGGCCGTGTGGATCATCGTGCTCAGCGTCGGCAGGCCCAAACTGTGGCTCTCGGCGCTGATGGGCGCGACGCTGGCGCTGATCGTGCTGACCAGCTTCGACATGGCGCTGCCTGCCGCGCTGCTGCTCGGCGTGTTCATGGCCGCGGCCGGATCGGCGCGCTGGCTGCATGGCGCGGCGGTTGCGGCCGTGATCGCCGCGGCCCTGGGCGCGGCCGTGACGCTGCTGCCCGAACAGTTCGCCGCGTTTTTGCTGAAGGAGCCGCTGACGGCGCTGGTGACGGGTGCCGCGGATTTCAATCTCATGGGCATCGGCGTCAACGCCTACGAGGGCGTGCTGCTGCCCTACGGCGGCACAATATTGCTGTGCCTGCTGCTGGTGCCGCTGACCTTGGCGGGCCCGCGCGCGCTGTGGATCGTGCCGATCTATGTGCTGCTGGCGCTGGCCGCGATCACGGTGTTGCGCGCACCGGGCTGCGCGGTGTGCGCAGCCACCGCGCCCAGCCAGATCAGCGCCGTGGCGGCGTTGGGTGCGGCGATGACGCTGGCGTTTCTCGCCCGCGTCGCACGGCAGAAGAATTTATCGAGCGCGCCTTTGGCCGTGGGCGGGGTGTTTCTGGCGTTGGCGCTGAATACCTTCGGGCCCGTGCTGGCGGGCAGCGAGGTCTTGCGCTCGTTCCCCGCCGAGGTGCTCAAGCAGCCCCGGCCCGCCGCCGAACGGCAGGACGTCGCCGCGCTGATGCGCTTCATCGGGCAAAACGTGGCCGCGGGCGGCGAGCCGATGTTGCTGCTGCACGACATGGCGTCGATCCCCTATGCCGTGCACATGGCCGGGCGGCGCTTTCCGTCCGTCAGCCTGAACCCGGCGGCGGCGCAACGCACGCTGGCCACCACGCTGAGCGGCCCGCGGCGCGAGGCGGCGCTGGCGGCCATCGAGAACAGCGGCTTGTGGACGGCGGAGACGCTGCGCCGCTGGGTCGAGCGCGACTACGACCTGATCTTGTGGCAGGAGGGCGCGGTGGCCAAGGATCAGATGGTCGCCGCCCTGCTGGAAACCGGCTTCGAGACCGTGGCCGAAACCGATTATCGCGGCTCAAGGTTGATTCTCTACCGCCGTAAAAGTTAGATGCTCAAACGCGCGTTCGATCTGGTCGGGGCGCTGGGCGGCCTGATCGTGCTGTCGCCACTGCTGATCGGCGTGGCGCTGGCCGTCAAAGTGCTGATGCCCGGGCCGGTGTTCTTCCGCCAGGTGCGCGTGGGACGCCATGGCGTTCCGTTCCGCATCTTCAAGTTCCGCACCATGTCGGGCGAGCAGCCCAAGACGGGGCCGATCCTGACCATCGGCGCGGACCCGCGCATCACGCCTTTGGGCCGGTTCCTGCGCGAATCCAAGATCGACGAGCTACCGCAGTTGTTCAACGTCCTGCTGGGGGAGATGAGTCTGGTGGGCCCGCGCCCCGAAGTGCAGAAGTACGTCGACACCTGGACAGCCGAGCAGAAAGAGATCGTGCTGTCGGTGCGCCCGGGGCTGACGGGCCCGGCCTCGGTGAAGTTCCACGACCAGACGGCGCTGCTGGCGCAGTATCCCGACCCGGAGAAGGCCTACATCGAAGTGGTGCTGCCCGAGAAACTGAAGCTGTGCATGGACTACGTGCGCGACGGCACAGTGCTGACCGACATCAGCCTGATCATCAGAACGATACTGACGCTGTTCAGGATTACGCGCTGAGCCGCGGGAAGATTTTGTTGAACACGGCGGCGATGGCGCTGGGCAACAGCGCGCCGCGCGTCACGGTCAGGCAGATGCACGCCTCGCCGGGATCGGCGATGGGCTGGTGAACCTGGGCGGCGTCGGCGGTTTCAACGTCGCCGCGCGCATAGGAGCCGAACTCGTCGGTGTAGCCTCCCGCCAGCACCATGGTCATTTCCTCGCCGCGGTGGCCGTGGCTGGGCACGCGGGTGCCCGGCGCGATCTTGAGCAGACGCGCGCGGCGGCCTTCGGCCTTCACCGGCAGATCGAAATATTCCACACCTGAAGTCAGCTTGCGCCATTTCACGCTGTCGACGCCGCCGCCGACATAGTCGCGCAACGGGCGCGGCAGCACCGTATCGTTGGCGGGCGTCTTCATGACTTTGGACGCGGTGGTGATGACCGGGCTATCCAACTTGGCCATCACAGCCGCGAGGCTGGTGGAGGCCACAGGGGCTGCTTGCTCGAGGATCTCGCCGCCGAGCGCTTCCATGCGCGCCAAGTCGGCGCGGCACGCCGGGCACAGCGAAAGGTGTGTGGCGATCAGCACCGAGCGGGCTTCATCGAGCGTACCGGCGGCATAGGCCAACAACGTATCGCTGTCAGGGTGATGAAACGCAGCCATGGCAAACTCCATAATCCGAGTGGCCGCTCGGGCGCTGATGTCGTGACAATGACATAACTCGCCGTCCTGGCACAGCGCCTGTTGCCGAACCCCCTCACACAACCCTTTACAAACAAAGGGGTTTGAGCGGAAAGCCACAAAGCACTTGGTCTAACTGGATATGTTACGGCTCGGCGACGGTTTCGGATTACGTCTAAGATATGCGTTCTATGGTGGCCAGCGGCTAGAGGCATGAGCCTGGCGCAAAGGTTAAGGCACATCGGCCAACAGATTGTGGCAGATGGGCTTTTTTGCTCGCTGAGCCCCTAGGGATTGTATCTGGAGATAGTCTGCCGGGCGGCCTGACGTTATAAAGCCTGCCATGCCGTCGCCCGCCGTTTCCACCCCGCACCTAAATGTCGCGGTCATCGACCCCTGGCAGCCCAACCCAGCCGGGTTCGGGCCCGACCGGACGGCGGCGCTGATCGGCGACCTGACCCAGGCCGGACATAAAGTAGTGCGGCTGACCGCCGCCGCCCTGCCGCGCCGATTCGGCTTTCCCGCCGCGGCAACGCCCTACCTGAGTTACGGCCTGTCGCTGTTCACAGCCTTGATGCGCGGCCCCGCGCCCGATGTGATCGTGCTGCGCGCAAGCCCGACCCAGGGCGGCTTCGCCGCAAGCCTGTATGCCCTGCTCAGCGGTACGCCGCTGGTGATCGACGCGCCCGAGATTGGCCCGGTGCCGCGCGCGGGGTTCTTCGCGCGCATGATCAACGCGCTCACCCGTCGTGTACTGCGCGCCAGAACGGCGCACGTCATGGCGGCCAGCCCCGAGATCAAAGCATGGTTCACGGCGCAAGGATTCGAGGCCGATGACGTCAGCGTTCATCCCGGCGGCGCGGATACGGTCCTGTTCACGCCCAAACATGAAATCTCCGCAGCACTCCTCGAGAAAATCCCCCAGCTCGCCCAGGGCCCGGTCTGCATCTATGCGGGCGGCTTGCATCGCGGGCGCAACGTCGCGGGCGTGCTCGAAACCGCAGCCGCCATGCTGAGCGCGGCACCCGACGTGCGGTTCCTTATTGTAGGTGACGGGCCTGACCGGCTCGATCTAAATGCCTATGCCGCGCGGCTGGACGTGCTGGAAAATAATCTGTGGTTCCTGCCCGCCGTGCCGCGCGCAGAACTGCCCGCGATCCTGGGTGCCGCGTCGGTCGTGATGGCGCTGCCCGCGCGCGCGCATGAGGGCGCGCTGGACGCGGCTGCGCACATTTTCGACGGCTTGGCCGCGGGCAAACCCATCGCCGTGCTGGGCGAGGGCTGGCAGCGCGAGTTGATCGACACGCGCCAGGCCGGCGTGGCGCTGCCGGCCAATGATGCCGTCGCAGCGGCGCGCGAGCTGGCGGATTTTCTCAAGGACGGCGAGCTGGTGCGCCGCGCCGGAGAACAAGCCCTGGCCTTAGCGCGGGGCAAACATAACAGTGAACGTGTGCTGGCCGACATGCGCCACACGTTGGAAAATATCGCCACAACTCAATCACGCCTGGGCGTACTGCGCGCGCGTTCGTTGGCCGTCAAGCGGCTGATCGACATCGGCGTGTCGCTCGCGGCGCTGGTGGTATTCTCGCCGTTGATCGCGCTGATCGCCTTTGTGTTCCTCGCCGCCGGTTGGCAACCCTTTGCCGGGAGAATGCGCAGCGGCGTGCGCGGCAAGCCTTATCGTTTGTTCACCTTCGACACCACCAAGGCCGAGCGCGAAGCCACGCCCTCGTGGCGCACGGGCTTCGCGCACATCTTGCGGCGCAGCGCGCTCGACCGCATGCCCGAACTGCTCAACGTTCTGCTGGGCGACATGAGCCTGGTGGGCCCGCGCCCCCTTCCGGCCGAGTACACCGCCTACTACACCGAGGCGCAGCTTCGCCGCCTGGAGCTGCGCCCGGGCATCACCGGCTGGGCGCAGGTCAACGGCAAGAACGGCCTGACGTGGGACGACATGTTCACGCACGACCGCTGGTACGTGGACAACGCTGGCCTGGGCCTGGATGTGAAGATTCTGTGGAAGACGCTGATCGGCCTGCTGCTGGGCCGCGGCTTCGGACACCTGCCCGCGGGCCAACTGCCCCGCTTCGACGAGATCGAAGCCCGCCGCCAAGGCGCGGAGGATGCTTAACTCAACCCCCGCCACGCCATCTCGACGCCGATGGCCATGAGCATGACCAGGATCAGCTTGCGGTAGCGGTCCTCGGCGATGCGCGCGCGGATGAACTGACCGAAGTAGACCATCACCCCGATGATCACCGCGCCGACGGCCGAGGCCGCCACAACCTTCAACGTCAGAATCTGGGCGAAGGCCAGCGCGCCGTACAAAGCAATCGAGCCCAGGAAATACATAAGGGATAACGCGGCCACGAAGTCGTCTTTCGGCAGCTTCAACGCCATCAGATAAACGATCAGCGGCGGGCCGTAGAGGCCCGAGAGCCCGGCGAGCAGGCCCGAGAACAATCCCATCAGCGGGCTGAGCCAGCGTTCCTGTTCGGGCGTGACGGTGAACGAGATTGGGAACATCTGCGCAGCCGCGAACACCGCCGCCAGTACGCCGAAGACGAGCAGGCAGGTCTCCTGATCGACGCCCACGATCATCTGCACCGAGAACGGCACGGTGGCCATCATGGTGGCGAGCAGCCAACCGAAGCGGCGCAGATACACCTTCACCCTGCCGCCCATGAGCATTTGTTGGAAGTTTGCGGTGAAGTTGGGCACCACGAACATCGCCAGCGCCGTTTGAAAGGGAATGGCCGCGGTCATCACCGGCATGCCGAAAAACGGCATGCCCAACCCGAAGGTGCCCTTGGCCAGCCCGGCGGCGAAGAAGCCCGCCAGCACGATCAGCGCCGTGGAGACGCTGTCGAAACCGAAGATGTCTGACAGCACGGATGTTCTACTGCATCACGTCGGCGAGGAAACCGAGCGTGCGGCCCTTGGCGATCTTGGCGGCGGCGGCATTGTAGAACTGCGGGCGTTCGTCGCAGGTGAAGCCGTGGTCGGCATCGTCATAAATGTAAAACGTACCGGTCGGGTGCGCGGTTTTGATTTTGGTGATGCCGTCCATGGGGATGGACTTGTCGTTGGCGCCGAAATGGTAGAGGACGGGCACCAGCGGCGACATGGTTTCGCAGAAGGTGATGGTGCGCGTGCCGTAGTAGTCCACCGCGCCGGCCACGCCCGCGCACTTGCACGCGGCGAGATACGCCATGGCCCCGCCGAAGCAATATCCGATCGCCGCGACGAAGCCCGCCGGTTTGCATTCGTTGATCGCGGCCTGCATGTCGGCAATCAGCATGGCCTCGGTAAGCCCAGCCACCACCTCACGCGCGCGGGTGAAGTCGGTGTAGCCCAGCACCAGATTCTTCTCGACGCGGTCGAACAACGCGGGCGCGACGGCGACATACCCGTCGGCGGCATATTCGTCGCACACATGCTGGATATGGCCGTTGAGCCCGAAGATCTCCTGCAGAATCACCACGCCACCCTTGGGCTTGCCGCCGGGCGTGCTTTTGTAGGCGCCGAAGCTGTGCCCGTCGGCGGCTGTGAGCGTGATCATTGAACCCTTGGGCATGGCTGCGGTGTTTCCCTGGCGGTTTCTTGGGCCGGAGTCGCAGAGCCGCGCCCCGGAGAAAATATATCAGGCGTCAGGCTAACCGTTTGGTCAAGCCGGGTTTTTGCGGCGCACGGTTGCGTGTGCGGCGCACAGAAGCCCAGGCTTTTCTCGGTGCTGTGGCGAACAGGAGCATCGGGGACGCCCCCTCAACGCCTTCGCCGATCAGCCCCAAGGCCGTACGCATCATGCAAGACGGCGCGAACGACAAGGAGGGTGCCCAAACCCCATGACTCCACCGGATCAGCAGCGATGAAAGCTGCACAACACTCATCGGTGCCGTTGCAGCACCGATCTCTCAGCGCCTCCGGGTGCATGAAGGGGCCGTTCGGCCCCGCAATTTGAAACCTCGCCGCTATGGCGAGGTTTCTGTTTTCAGCAAGGGGTCAGCAGTTTCGCCAACTGCATCAGCCTGGGACGGCCGTCAGGTGCCGTTTTCCGTCAGCGCGAAGGTGCCCGCAATGACTGCCGCGCCCACCAGACCGACCACCACCCACGACGGTCCGCTTTCGAACAAGTGACGATGTTGCTCGCCGGACTTTGCGTTCGGATCATACGTCCAGGCTTGCGTACTGCCGATGCGCAAGGCCGACGTCCAACGTCCGTTGAAGTCCGTGGCCGTGAGGCGCAGGTCGACCAGCTTCGGAGCCGCCGTGTGCAACAGCACACCCGCACCGTTCACGCGATACGGCGCGGTAACGGCGATACCCAGCGCAGGCCGCGCGTTGTTCGCCTTGGTCGGGTGGAACGGCAGTCTGCCGTAGAGCATGGTCGACGCACCTGTGGTGCGTTTCCAGCCCTGCATGGTGTTCTGGTCGAACAGGCCGCGCGAAAGCGGATCAGCCGAGGCGGCGGTCGAGACCAGCAGCGCCGCGGCGAGGAGCGGGAACATTGAGCGTTTCATGGAGGACACCTTGTGTTGAACCTTCGAGCGCATCGTGCCCGAGCGGGCGCGGCGAGGCAACCTTAGGCAAGGTTTCGCACGTCGACCAAGTGCCCGGCGATGCCCGCCGCGGCGGCCATGGCCGGACTCATCAGGTGCGTGCGCCCGCCCTTGCCCTGGCGGCCCTCGAAGTTGCGGTTGGAGGTGGCCGCGCAGCGTTCGCCCGGTTCCAGCCGGTCGGGGTTCATGCCCACGCACATGGAGCAGCCCGGTTCGCGCCACTCGAAGCCCGCCGACGTAAAAATGCGGTCAAGTCCCTCTTGCTCGGCCTGCTTTTTCACCAGACCGGAGCCCGGCACCACCATGGCCTTCACGTGGGCGGCAAGGCGCTTGCCCTTCACCACGTCGGCCGCGGCGCGTAGATCCTCGATGCGGCTGTTGGTGCACGAGCCGATGAACACGCGCTGGATCTTCACGCCGTCGAGCCTTTCGCCGGGCGTCAGGTCCATGTAGGCGAGCGAGCGTTCCACGGCTTTGCGTTTGTTCACGTCCGTGTAGTCGGCGGGCGAGGGAACGCGGCTTGTGATCGGCAACGAATCCTCCGGGCTGGTGCCCCAGGTGACGCGCGGGGCAATGTTCGCCACGTCGATGTCCACCGATGTATCGAAGGGCGCGCCGGGATCGGAGCGAAGTTGGCGCCACGCCACCACCGCCTTGTCCCAATGTTCGCCCTTCGGCGCCATGGGCCGGCCTTTGATATAGGCGAAAGTGACGTCGTCAGGCGCGACCATGCCGGTGCGCGCACCCGCCTCGATGGTCAGGTTGCACAAGGTCATGCGGCCTTCCATGGACAAGGCCCGCACCGCAGCACCCATGTATTCCACCGCATGACCGGTGCCGCCAGCGGTGCCGACGCGCGCGATCACCTCCAGCGCCATGTCCTTGGCGGTGACGCCGTGGCCCAGCGCGCCATCCATGGTCACGCGCATGGATTTGGATTTCGCCATGACGTGGCATTGCGTGGCCAGCACGTGCTCGATCTCGGAGGTGCCTATTCCAAAAGCTAATGCACCCAGCGCGCCGTGGGTGGAGGTGTGCGAGTCGCCGCAGACCACCGTGGTTCCGGGCAGCGTCAGGCCCAGTTCAGGCCCGATGACGTGGACGATGCCCTGGCGTTCATCGGCAATCGGGATATAGGGCATGCCGAACGATTTGGTGTTGGCAATCAGGGTATCGAGCTGGAGTTTGGATTCCTCATCGTCGATGCGCGTCAGGCGGTCTTTGGTGGTGGGCACATTATGATCGGGCACGGCCACCGCCGCGTTGGGGCGGTGGAGCACGCGCTTGGCTGCGGCCAAGCCCTCGAAGGCTTGCGGGCTGGAAACTTCCTGGACCAGATGCCGGTCGATATAAATGATGCACTCGCCGTTGTCGTAGCGGTGGACGACGTGGGCATCCCAGACTTTATCGTACAGTGTGCGGGTCATGACGGCTTTATATAGGGCGCGGCGCGGGCCGCCAACAGACCTGGTCGTGTTTACTGCCAGGCGGACTTGAAGCGTATATAGAGCACCCGACCGCGCGGGTCGTGGACTTTGGAATCATAGCCTGCATTCGTCAGCACGTCGGGCGGCGTGGTGTTGAACACATTAAGCGCACCAAAGGTCAGCCGCACGTTATTCGGCCTAAATTCATAGCCATATTGCAGGTCCAGCGCGGCCTGGTTCTTGATGCGGCGATTCGCGTTCTGGTCGTCGTCGTAGGCGCCGATGAAGCGCAGCGTGGCCGCCGCCGATTGGGCATCGCGCGCCCAGCTTAATGATGTATTGGCGCGCCACTCAGGCAAGGAACGCGCGAAGGTGCGGAAGTTGCGGCTGCCCGCCGCGTCGCGGCGCGGCGAGGTGGGCGTATCTTGAATGATGAACCGGCTGATCCATGTGGCTTCGGCCGAGGCGGTGAGATCGCCAAAGCCGCCCAGGCCGAACATCTGCTTCACACCGAGATCGAGCCCGTCGGTCAGGGCCTGCGACGCATTGATGTAGCCGGTATCGACGCGGATGATCTGCCCCGTGGCGCGGATGATGCGCGCGTCGCCGGGGTTGGCGTTCACCAAAGCCTGCGCGCCCTGCTTTATGATTATGTCGGTGTAGTCGAAACGCCAGTAATCGGCCGTCAACGTGAGAGAGTCCGTGGGTTGCAACGTGAAACCCACGTTCGCCGTCTTGGCCTGCTCGGGCTTGAGGTTCGGCGCACCCAGCGTGCGGATGGCGCGAAAACCCGTCGTGCCCGTCAGCGGATCAAAAACGTTCTCCTGCACCATTTGAACCGAATAGGCCTGAAACACCGACGGTGCGCGGAACGAGGTGCCGTAACTGCCGCGCGCGGTGAGAAATTGACGCGGCGACCAGCTGAGGCCCAGCTTGGGATCGGTCGAGGAAAACGAACCGCCGGTGTCTTCGTGGCGCAGCGCCAGTTGCGCTTCGAGATTCTTAGCCAGCGGCCCGCGCAGCTCGGCGAAGGCGGCGGCGGCGGTGCGCGCGCCGCCGAAATCGGGCGCGCCGATGAAGAAGATGTAGTTCTCGCGGTTGAATTGCTCATCGAGATCGCCGATGACCTTCTCGCGGCGGAATTGCCCGCCCACCGCCAGCCCCCAGGGGCCGTGGGCCGTCTGTGCCACCTCGCCGGTCAGCACGGCGTCCAGCGTGGTGAGTCGTGTGCGGTAGTCGTAAGTGACGAGCGAGGTGAAGTCGTCGATGACGCGGGGGTCGTTGTACGTGGCCTCCCCCGGCCGGGCGCGCGCGGCGGACCCAAACGGATTGAAGGACTGATTGTTGGCCGGCCCGCCGCGACCGTTCAAAGCGGCGATGAAACGGTCGGTGAGGTCGTTTTCAATCTGCACCAGGAAATTATTTTCGCTGTGCGTGGCCGAGACATCCCAGGTCCATCGACCCATCTCACCCGTCGCGCCGATAACGCCGCGCCAGGTGTCAGAGTTGTGCGGCACAAAGCTGCCGCCGGAGGATGCGCCCAACGTGCGGCCCAGGAACAGCACCGGCACGCGGAAGATGTTGCCGGGATTGTCGGCCGGAACGATGGGCGAATTGAGCAGCGGAAACGACGGCGACGTGCCTCGTAAAATATCGGCCTTGGCATAGGCCGCTTCGGCATAAAGCACGGCGTCGGACACACTCATCTCGCCGCTGGCGAACGCGTTCCAGCGCCGTTCGCGCGGTACCAGATGGTAATAGGATGAAAAATCAAAGGTGCATGTGCCGATCCGGCCGCTGGTGACGCCGGCGGGCTGCGGATTGCGCGGATTGGGCGTGGCGCAATCGGGGTCGATGATCGGCTGGTTGGTCGCCACACCAAACGGCAGATCGGGAAACACCGGCGAACGCTGCAACAGAATGAACGCACCCGGTTGGCCGAACGACGAAAAACCCTTGCCGGCGGTATAGGCACGCTCGGGTGCAGGCAACCATGACCGGCGAAGATAACTCAGCGCCGCCATGCCCCGCAGCTTTTCCGTGCCGCCGCCGACCAGGCCCGAAGCCGTGAGATCATCCTGCCCCGAATTCGCGGTATTGGCATAATCCACCTGCGCCTCGACGCCGCTGAAATTCCGGCGCGTGACAAAGTTCGCCACGCCCGCGACCGCATCGGTGCCGTAGAGCGCAGCCGCACCGTCTTTCAACACGTCGAGGCGTTCCAAGGCGATCAGCGGAATCAACGCATTCAGATCGACGAAGGTGGAGCCGTCGTCGGCCACGCCGCCAGAAATGGTCTGCCGTCGGCCGTTGAGCAGCACCAGCGTGGCGTTGAGACCGAGTCCTCGCAGGTTGAAGCTCGACGTGCCCGCCGAGAGATTTTGCGTGAAGGGATCAACGTTGAACTCGGAGCCCGTATTGACCGGCAGCACGCGGGCGATGTCGGACACGGCCGTGAACCCGGCGGCGGCGAAATCGCGCGCCGACACGCTGACGACGGGCGCGACCTGTGCTGCACGTTCGCCCTTCAGGCGCGAACCAACGACCACGACTTCGTCCACGGCGTCCTCGGCACGCACGGTACTCACCGACAACGCCGCCAACAGAACACACAGACGTGATTGCACGAGCTTCAAGGCTGAATCCATGATGCGTGAAAGGCGGCGTGTCATACGGCATGGGCGCGGGCCGCAAAAGCGGAATTTCATTTCCGAAAATAAGGTTATAATAAGCAGATGACCGCCAGATTTTTATCCGCGCTGATTCTCGCCTCGGCTGTGTTCGTTTCCGCCGAGGCCAAGACCCTGCGCGTCGGCGTGACGCTGCTGCCGCCGACGCAGGCGGCGCCCTTCAACTCGCTCAACCTCGCACCCAGCATGGCGCTGCAGGCGATCTACGACACCATGACGCGCATGGGTGCTGACGGAACTGTTCAACCGAATCTGGCCGAAACATGGGTGCAGGAGGCGCCCACGCGCTGGGTGATCACGCTGCGCGACAACGTGGTCTTCTCCAACGGTGAGGCGCTGAGCAGCGAGGCCATGGTCACGGCGTTCAATTATCTGCTGACGACGGTGGGCCGTGCTGAGTCGGTCGGCAGCCAGATGAACAACCTGACGGTACACACCGTGAAGGCGCGCGATCGCCTCAGCTTCGAGATCAACACCACCATTCCCGACGCCGTCATGCCGCTGCACCTGATGTTCCTGCGCGCACCCGCACCTGCCGCGTGGCGCAAGCTGGGGCCCGAGGCCTATGCACGACAGCCCGTGGGCACCGGGCCCTTCGTGCTGGAGCGCTGGGCCGACGGCAAGGTGGAGCTGCGCGCTAACCCCGCATCATGGCGCGCGCCGAAACTTGAACGTCTGGAGATTTTACGCATCATGGACCAGGCCGCGCGGGTCCAGGCGCTGACCTCCGGCGCGATTGATGTGGCTTATGGAATTACGCCGGAAGAGCGCGAGACCATCGAGGCGGCGGGCGGGACCTTGCTGACCTACCGCATTCCCGAGGTAAGCTTTCTCGCCATGGTGACGGTGAAGGACAGCCCGGTCAAAGATGCGCGCGTGCGCCGGGCGCTCAACATGGCGGTCAACCGTCAGCGCATCATCGACACCATTCTCGACGGCGCGACCACTCCGACGGCACAAGTCGCCCATCCGCAGTCCTTCGGGTTCAACCCCGAGCTTCAAGCCTATCCCTACGACCCCGAACAGGCGAAAAAACTGCTGGCCGAGGCGGGCTATGAAAATGGGTTTGATCTGCCCGCGCTGATGGTGGGCAACGCCAATAATTACGACAGCATCTATCAGCAAGTCGGCGCGGACTTGGGCCAGATCGGCGTGAAGCTGGAGCTGCGCCGTCATACGCTGGCCAAGCAGCTGGAGTACGTCTACCAGGGCGGCTGGCCCGGCCTCGCCTTCGCCATGAGCACGAACGGCTACGACCCGCTGAACGCCTACCGCATCCGATCATGCGGCTGGATCAACCCCTACCACTGCGACCCGGACATGATGCCGCTGATCGAGGCGGCGCGCACCGCGGCGGACCCCGAACAGCGCCGGGCGTTGACGCAAAAAGTTCTGGCAGCCGAACGCGAAAACCCACCGGGCATCTTTCTCTGGCAGGTGCCCTACTTCGATGGCGTGGCGGCGCGCGTGACGGGCTACCGCGCCAGCGAGGAATACATTCCCTTTCACGATATCGATATCGTCGAAAATTAAATCACCCGAGTGGGCGGCGCGGACGGAACGCCCGCCCCGACGTCGAGCCAGCAGCGCTCGCCCACCGTGGAGAACCTCTGGCCGTGTTCGTCGCGGCCCAGCACGTCGAGCACCGCGCTATAGACGATCATGCGCGCGGGCCGGTGCGCATCCACCGCCAACGGCAGCAGCAGGGCCTCGAACGTCGCCTGCCGCCCCGCCGAGGTGGCCATGCCGCCGTGCTGCAGCACGCCGCAAGGGTGGCCGGTGACGGAGCGCGCGATGCTGACGGTGCGTTCGCGCGCGGCTTGATCCAAGTGCGCGCCGAAGACCTTGCCGGTGTCGTCGCGCTGCCAGCGCGCGACGAGCTGCGTGCCCATGAAGCGCACGATCAGGCCGCCCTCGGCGACCTCGTGGATGAACACCGCGGGCATATACGCCGCGGGCGCGCTGTCGAGATAGTCGTCGCAATGAGGCACGAGCGACCCTGCGCGGCGCGGCAGACTGCGCCAATGATCGAAAAACGCCTGGCAGCGCTGATGTGTGATTTCAAGCACGGACAGCGTGATCTCCCCCCGCCGTGATTGTGCAATCAATCCCCGGGCGGGGCAATCGGCGCGCTTGTCGGGCGAGCGGGCCTGGCCCAAGCTGCATCCGGAGTTGCGGTAGAATCCGGAGAAGAGATGACGACGCCCGTGCTGATCGACCGCCGTTTCGTGCGCCTGGCCGAAGGCCTGGTGCATGTGCGCGAGTGTGCGCCTACCACCTCTGGTGGCGGGCGTTGCCCGCCCCTCTATTTGATGCATGCCGGCCCAGCGTCGGCGCGGGGCCTGGAGCCGCTGATGGTCGCCCTGCGCGCGGCAGGTTTTCAAGGCCCCATGATCGCGCCCGACACCCTGGGCAACGGCGACTCCGCCGCGCCCGCGCCGGAACGCCCCGACATCGCCTATTTCGCCGACAGCGTGCGCCGGGTGCTTGATGGGTTGGGCGTGGAGCGAGTGGACGTCTACGGCGCGCACACCGGATGCCGCACCGCCGCTGAGTTGGCGATCATCGCCCCTGAGCGCGTGGGCCGCGTGATCTTCGACGGCATCTCGGAATACGACGGGGAGTTGAAAAAACAAATCCTCGCCCACTACGCACCTGAGATGAAGCCCGACGAGATGGGGCGTCACCTGGTCTGGGCGTTTCACTTCATCCGCGATCAGATTTTTCACTTTCCGTATTTCATGCGCGACCCTGCGCATCGCACGTTCCGCGCCATGCCCAGCAACGAGCACCTTCATGCACATACACTAGACGTGCTCAAGGCGTTGGAGACCTACCACAAGCCCTATCTGGCGGCGTTCGACTATGAGCCCACCAAGCGCTTGCCGCTGATCCGCAAGCCCGTACTGGTGCTAGAGGCCGACACCGAGCCGCCGCACCTGAAGTCCGCCGCCGCCCAGATGGCCGAGCTGGTGGCGGGGTCGAAGCTGGTGCGCACGGCCGGCGGCGTGGATGGCAAAGCAGCCGCCATCGCATCTTACTTGAACGCAGCTTAGATGCGATCAAGCGGCGGCGGTTGGTTGCCGATCCACGCCTTCTTGAACAGCTTGGCGTATTCGGCCGCGGCAAGCTTATCGTCGGTCATGCCTGCCGCCTCCTTCAGCGCATAAAGCGCCCAGCCATTGTTCGGCGCGTCGATCAGGCTGCGGCGCAGCACCTCCACCGCCTCCGTGGCACGGCCCGCCTGCAACAGCGCCACGCCCAAGGACTGCCGCGCGGGGTAGTACCAATAGGCGGGCTCCATGTACGGCAATTTGTCCTGGCGCGCGACGGCGGCTTCGAGCGCGGTGACCGCCGCCGACCAGTCGTTGTTCGCTGCAGCGATTCGCGCACGCAGCACGTATTCCGCCACCACGAGAATTTGGCTGGCGGGCACGGCGGCGGCCTCGATGGCGGTGAGGTCGGCCGTGGTCTGCAACTTCACCAGCGCATCAAGCTCGCGTTGCGCGGTTTTCACATCATCGCTGAACGCATGAGCCGAGCCCCGCGCGTAATGCCACAGGCCTTTCATGTAAGGCACGTCGTCGCCGGGATCGGGCAACGCCAGAATTTGCTTCGGATTGCTGAAGCGCACGTGGGCAAAAGTCGGCGCCATGGCGATGGGCTGCGACATGGGTAATTCGCGCAACGCCGAGGCCGGAATGGTGGCTGCCAGTTTGTCGCCCATGGTGATGGCGGTTTGGCCGTCGCCGGCCATGGCCGCGGATTCCAGCGCGAAGTGGATGTTATGGGGGTAGTAGCCGCCGCGGTACATCAAGTCGCCCTCGGCCTGGGCGAAGAACGCCTCGTCGGCGGCCACGGCGGCGATGTTGACGTCGAGCGAGTCCTTGTAGCGGCCTAAACGGAAGTAGGTGTGCGACGGCATGTGCACGATGTGCCCGGCGGCGGGCATCAGCGCGGCCAGCCGGTCCGCATAGGGCTCGGTTTTCTCGGGCCACGCCGACTGCTCCATGATGTGGATATAGAAGTGAATCGCGCCGGGTTGATTGGGGTGCGCGGCCAGCACCTTCTCGATCAGAGGATGGGCCTTGAGCATGGCTTCTTTCGGTTCACGCCCGCCCAACTGCCAGTAATCCCACGGGGCGACGTCCATTGCGGCTTCCACGGCCAGCACCGCGACCTCAGGGTCGTCGGGATATTGCTCATGGACCTTGTACATGGCCGCGGCGTAATCACGGTCGAGATCGCCACGTACGGCTTTCGGATCGGCGGAGTAGCGCTGTGCCAACGCCTCGATCAGCGCCTGTTCCTTGTTTGAGGCTTTGCCTTTCAGCCGCTGCGCCCTGCCGAGGGCCGCCAGCGCCGGAGCGTTGGCCGCCTCGGACATGGCGAGGTTGATGTTGGGGCCTAGAACCAAAGCCTCGCCCCAGAAGCACATGGCACACGCGGGATCGAGCGCTTGCGCGGCTTTGAAGGACCGGGTGGCCTCGCCGTGATTGAACGCATAGGCCAACCGCAGGCCCTGGTCGAAGTACTGCTGGGCCAAGCTGTTGGACGTGCTGATCTTGAACGAGACATCGCCCAGGCCCTGCCACAGCGGCGGACGGGCGGCGGTCTTCTGGTCGGCCTGCGCCGCGGCCAACTGAACGAAGGCATTGGTGCTTGTGCTCGCCTGCGCCGGGCGGCAAAGGCTGCGCGCCAGGGCGGCGGGGTCAAACAGTTCCGAAATGTCCTGGGCCGAGGCCGTGCCGGTGAGGGCCGAGGACAGCAGTAGAAAACGAAGCAGCTTGGCGCGCATGGTGTCTGATTCCTGAATGATCGAAGGGGTATTGCTTAGGGCGCGGGAAAATACGGATGTGCGCGCCGTGGTCAACGCGCAAACACGCATGACGGCGATGCAGCCTTTGCGGCAACCCCGGGGGCGCCAGACGCGTTGAATAGTGTTTACCCAAGGGGCGGCCCGGCGGGCTGATCGGCCAAAAGGGCGGAAAAAATCAAGATTTTGCCTCAATTACGCCCCAGGCTGGTCACAGCGGCCCGGCAAGGTTTAGCATGTCAATCCGACGAGACGAACAAGGCAAGGAGAGCGCCATGACCGATCATTTGAACCGCTACCTGATCGCGGCTTTCGCCGCACTGGCCACGGGCGTGCTGACCGCCGCGGCCGTGCGCGCCGAGGGCGAGAAAATCGGCGACACCCAACAGTGCATCCGCCTGCAATACATTGACTCCACGCCGGTGATCGACAACAGCACCATCCTGGTCAAGATGAAGGGCGGCGGGTTCAAGCGCATCGACCTGGTGAACAAGTGCAGCGGCCTGAAAATTCAGGGCGGCTTTTCGCACTCCACCTCCATCAACCAGCTTTGCACTTCCGATCCGCTGCGCGTGATCGAGCCGGTGGGCTCAACCTGCCTGATCGATAAAATCGTCACCATCGACGAAGCGGAAGCCAAAGTGCTGCTGGCCAAGAAATAAGTTTGCGCTGACCGCGGTGAGCTTGGACGAGCTGCTTATAAAGCGGCGCAGCGTCCGGACCCGATGAATTTAAATCAGCGCGGACTCTTAAGGGAACGCCCGGCCTCAACCGCCGGGCGTTTTCTTTTGCCGAAAATGGTTGGCCGCGCGTTTGCGCGGTGACGGCCCCGCGCGGCGACGATAAAAAGAGGGTTGTTGAGGGGGAACTTGCATGTCCGAAGCCGCGCTGCGCGCGCCGTCCACCACTGTTTATGCCGCCTACGGCACGGGGTGGATCGGCGGTCAGGTGTTCCGCGACGTGCCTGCGCTGATTCTGCTGCCGTTCATGCTGACCGTGGTGGGCGTGCCGCCCGCCGTGGCCGGTGCTGCGATCTTTCTGCCGAAGCTGTGGGTGGTGATCTGCGATCCGCTGATGGGCCTGTGGTCGGACCGCACGCACAGCAGATGGGGCAGACGGCGGCCGTTCTTGTTCGTCGGCGCGATTCTGTGCGGGCTGACGTTCGTGCTGCTGTTCAACGTGCCGGACTTCAGCTCGGGCACGGCGAAGGGACTGTATGTCGGCCTGATCTACCTCGTGGCCAGCACGGCTTTCAGCATCTACTCGGTGCCCTACCTCACTATGGGTTCGGAACTGGCGTCGAACACCCATGAGCGCACGTTAGTGATGAGCTGGCGGCAAGTGGGGCTGGGGTTCGGCTTGCTCGCGGGCAACGCCATGCCGTTGTGGCTGGTCGAGCAGGGCGGCGGCGGCGCCGCGGGCTACAGCTTCATGGCGCTGGTGCTGGGCGCGGTGTGCCTGACGACGATGATGGCCACCGTGGTCGGCACGGCATCCGCACCGCTGACGGTTGCGGCCGACAAGCCGGTGTCTTTAAACGAACAAGTGCGCCTGGCTGCGCGCAATAAGCCGTTCTTGATCCTGGTGGGCTCGAACTTCGCGCAGTTGGTGGGCAGTGCGGGGGCCTACGCCACCATCGCCATGTACATGGTCTATCACCTGAAGATGGACTTCACCTTCATCAGCCAGTTCCTGCTGCTGCTCTCGGCCACGGTCGTCCTCACCCCGCCGCTGTGGACCATGCTGTCGTGCGCCATCGGCAAGAAGCCGGTGTTCATCCTTTCCATCATCGGCTTCATCATCTCGTTCGGCCTGTTCGGTTTCGTGACCGCGGGCGAAACGGCGCTCATCTTCGCGTTCTCGGTGGCGCTGGCGACCTTCAACTGCGGCTTCAGCCTGATGGCGTTTTCGATGCTGCTCGACACCATCGCCTACGACCGCAAGATCAGCGGACTGAACCGCGAGGGCGTCTATTCCGGACTGTGGTCGGCGATGGACAAAACCGCTTTTGCTTTCGGCGCGCTGCTGGCGGGCCTGGCGCTGAGTTATTTCGGCTACCGGGAAAGCACGGCGGGTTTCATCGAACAGCCCGAGCGCGCGCTCGACGGCATCGCGCTCACTTATATCGGAATGCCCACGGGCTTCGCCGTACTGGCGCTGCTGATCATGCTGGCCTACCGCTTGGACGAGCGCGACTTGGCGGCGGCGGGTTCCGACAAGGCTTGAGCGGCGCGGTCCTGTTTTACCGCGGCGCGCAAGGACTCCAGCGCCTGGGCCACGGCCTCGTTGCCTGAATCGCTGGCGTAGATGATGTGCGCGGGGCGCAGGAACTCGGGCATGCCTGCGATCAAGTGCAGTCGGCCGGCGGCGACGTCCGCCGCGATCAAGCGGCGCGGGAAAAAACCCGCCCCGCCGCGCGCGAGGATGTAGCTGAGCCCCAGCGCGCCCAAGCTCACATGTAATCCCGGCGCGCTGAAGTCCGGGAACTGGTCGGAGTGCCAGGCGGCGAAGTCGCGGCCCCAGTCGACGAACACATAATCCGCATCGGCGGGCCCGCGGTGGTCGGGGCGCGTGGCGGCCATGACCAGCATCTCCTCCATCAGCTTCTCGATCTGGAATCCGGGCCGCGCCTCGGGGCTGTACATGACGACGAAATCGAGCAGGCCGTCGGCGAGATGGTTCATCAGCGATTCCGGCGTACCCGCTTCGGCGCGCACGGCGACATCGGGCCTGCTGACACGGTAGTCGGCCATCCACGTCAGCACGATGCGCTGCCAGAGCGAATACTGCGCGCCGATGTTGATGATGGCGCGCAGTTCGGCGGGCAACGCCACGTCCTGTCGGGCCTGACGCAGCACGTGCATCATGGTCTGGGCATGGGGCTGGAAGCGCTTGCCCGCGGGCGTGAGCACCACGCCGGACTTGCGCCGCACGAACAGCGGCTGCTTCAACTCAAGCTCGAGTTCCTTGACCCGCGCCGAGACGGTGGACTGCGTGACGTGCAGCGAATCGGCCGCGCGGATGAAACTGCCGGTCTCGACCACTTCAAGAAACGTGCGGACCAAACCCATGTCCATGTCGCAAACCCCGGGGAAACTTGGGAAATTGTCTCGGAATCGTCATATTATATCGGTAAACACGATGATAATGACATAAATAATTCGTTTGTCCGATAGATAAATGTTGCTTAGATAGGGACATGGCTGACGATATCGCCCCCTCGTTTCCCCATGCCGAGTCCCTCCCCCACCTTTCCCGGGATTCGGTATCGGCCCCCTGGGCTGGACGCCGGATGTACGCGTCCAGTCCCACCGGGGCTAAGGGATCGGCGGCGGACGAAACCGAGTCGGGTCGGTCCTTGCGCGTCGAGGAGACGGCCATGTGGGGCTCGTTCCTGACGCGGATCATCAAGACGAAATAAGCTGGGTTAGGCGCGGCTCAGGACTTCGATGGCGGCGCGTTCGCCCGACTCCATCGCAGATTCCATGCCTTGTTCAAGACGCCGCGTGTGCTCGCCCGCGAAGTGCAGGCGCTCCACCGGCGTGATCATATCTGTGGCATACGCCGTGACCTGCCCGGGCTTGAAGATGTGGCGGCAGCCGCGTTGCAACGGCTGGCGGCCCCAGGAATGGAAGCGCTCGATCTTCACCAAGCCCTTGGACGCCGGGCGGATGCGCGCGAGCTCGTCGACCAGGAACTTCGAGGCGGCGTCGGGCTCGAGCATCGCCACGCGCTCGGCCGTGCGCCAGGTCATGACGAACATCGCCCGGAACGGCCCCTTGGTGGGCGCGTTGGGTTTGCCGGAATGGTTGTCGAGCATCCACAGCATGCGCAGCGCGGTGTCGGTGAACAGCGAGGGGTCCATGCCGTCCTGCTGCCAAAACGGCTCCTTGATCGTCGCGAACGCGCGCGTGGTTTCGGCGTAGCCCATTTCGTTGATGGCGCGGCGGTGCAACACATCGGGGGCGGGAGAAATGTTGATGTGCCGCAGCACCGAGAACGGCACGGCGGAAATGACGTACTTGGCGCGAACCTTCGTGCCGTCGATGCACGTCACATCAACCCTGTCGCCGTCCATGTCGATGCCGGCCACGATCTTGCCCGTCTGCACCGGGCGCTTGAGCTGGGCGGCCATGCGCTGCGGCAGCAAGTCCGTGCCGCCCTTGATGTTCTTGGGCCACTTGTCGATCGGCGGGGCCGTTTCCACCCGGGCCTGATCGGGCCGCGAGGCGTTGCTGCCGCCGGCGAACTTGGCCTCGTAAGCGCCCCTGAACGCCTCCTGCATCATTCCTAAAGCTGACGTGTCCCACAGTTCCTGCGTCAGCCCCGCCAGCTTTTCGGCCGCCGGTGAGGTGCCGTTCTTGCGCAGCAGCTCGCCGATGGGCACGTCATAGGACGCCAACTCCGGCTTCAACCAGTCGTCGAGCTCCTTCATCGGGTTGAGGCGCGACAACAACGTGCTACCCATTTGCAACGGTGCCAGTTTGCGTTCCGCACCGACGGTCTTGTTGACGGGATGATCGGCCCAGTCTTTCGCGCGGATCAACTGCCCGTCCAGGTGATAGGTGAAGGGCATGATGGCGCGGTCTTCATCGATCAGCTCCAAACCCAGCCGGGTAATGGCGTCGAGCACGCGGGCGTAGGACGGACCGACTTGGCTGGCCCCCAGATCCGGCGCGCCTTTGGCCTCGTGCGCCGTCCATACCCGCCCGCCGATGCGCGAGGCCCCTTCCAGCACCACAACGTCGAGCCCCGCCTCGGCCATGATCCACGCGGCGTTGAGGCCCGACAGCCCCGCGCCGATCACCACGACATCAGCCGTATCGGCGGCCTTGGCCCGGCCCGTGCGCAGCAACGGCCCGGCGCTCGCAGCCACGGCAGCAGCCTGCATCACATGACGGCGGGAGATGGTAGGCATGGTGGGTAAACTCCGAGGTAAGTGATGCGCCGGGCGTGCGATGTTGCGTTATTTCAGATCGCGCGCGATGCGAAAGCCAAAAATCTGCGATGTGAGGGTCACGGGGTCACGGCCTCGGAAGGTCGGAACTTGGCGATAAATCGCCGCACTCCAACTGGCACCCTTCGAGACGCGCCGATCACAGCCATCGGGCCCGGTATAGGCGCTGCCGTCGGTCGGCGTGTTGGCGGGATACGGCATGACATAGCAATCCTCCACCCACTCCCACAGGCTGCCGATCATGTCATAGACGCCAAACGCATTGGGCTGCAGCGCACCCGCCGGTGCAATGAACGGATAACCGTCATCACAATTTACGGCGGGGTGGGGCCGAGGAATAATCGGCGGCGGCGCTTTCTTCGACGACAAGTCGGCGACATTGGCCGTTTTGCAGGCATCTTCGGGCTTATCGCCCCAGGCGTATTCGAATGTGCTGCTGTTGCCCGCACGCGCGGTGTATTCCCATTCGGATTCCGTGAGGAGGCGGTAGGGCTTGCCGGTCTTTGCACTCAGCCACTGGATATAGGCTTTGGCATCGTTCCAACTGAGACAACCCGCAGGTTCGTTGTCGGCCGGAGGACGGCCATAGCCGGGATTGCGCCAACCCGTGTTGGGCGCTTTCGTCAGCCCCTTGCCGTTCCAAATGTTGCACACATCGCTGGCGACATAGCCGGTCGCATCGGCAAATTCGCGGAACTGACCTGTCGTCACTTCGGTTTTGCCGACCGCAAAAGAATATCCAATGGTGACGTTGTGCGGTTTGCCCTCGTAACGCACGGGCTCGGCCACATCGTTGCGCTCACGACCCTTGGTAAAGCTGCCCGGCGGAATGACCACAAGCTCAGGGCATGTGGGACAGTCTTTGAACACGCTGCCGGGCGTTGCGGGTGTGTCGGCGGCAACTGCGCTGCCCGTAAAAAGGGCGAGGCAAAGACCCGACGCCAAGATGAATTGTTTGCCCATGCCAACGACACCTTTCCTGCTTTTCCAGTCCGCCGACTCTTCACGAGGACTTGAGTGTCGGTCAAGGACATCACAACAGCCATGATGCCCTTTGCCGACCCTGCTCAGGCAGCGGACGCCCCGGACCGAGATGGTGTCCGCACGAAACATACGGGCGCGGCGAAGGGCGGTCGGTTTCCTGTTCAGGCCTAGAAGTTACGCCGTACGCGGACACCGGCCTGCCGAGGATCGGGCACGGTGACCAAGAAAACACGACGCAAAGTCTGCGCGTTGATGAAAGGTTGGACGTTGGTGGCGGTGTCGCTGTCGAACAGGTTCTTGACGTACCCTTGAATCGACGAATTCTCGTCGTCTACGCCGAGGCGAAGATTGGACACAAAGCGGGTTCCGATTTCGGCCAGATTTGCGGTCGTTGCATACTGTGTCGAGTCAAAGCGGGAGTCCACTTGGGCATACCACGTCCAGTCGGCGTTGATATCGCCGTTCACGCGGATCGCCGCTGAGACCGAATGATCCGATGAAAACGGGAGTTGCCGCCATCCCGTATAGAGAATCCCCGCTGCGCGCGCACGGCTATCCTGCTGATTGAGGATGCGCGCAGGATTGTAGGAATAGCCGAGCGTCAGATCGATGTTCTCGGTCGGCAAGGCTTGGAGGCCAAGCTCGAAACCCTTGACCCTTGCCTTGCCGCCATTGCTTGTGAAGCCGAGCGTGGTGCCATTGGGGTTCAGGAACTGGTCGTCAACCTGGATGTTCGACCAGTCGATATAGAAGGCCGCCGCATTGGCGATCAGCTTGCCGTCGAGTAGCGTGGACTTAACGCCCGCTTCGTAGTTCCAGGCCTTTTCCTCGTTGAATGGAATAAGGTTGAGAGGCAACGTGCCGGTACCGGCGCCCAGCGCAGTATTGAATCCGCCCGGCTTCGATCCCTTAGCAGCTGTCATGTAAAACAGCGTGTCGTCGGTTGCATTGAAGTCCAGGGTGAACCTGGGAAGGACATTCTTAAACGAGGTATTCAGTGGGAATGGGCGGCCGTCACGTGTGCCGTTGGACCACAGTTCATCCCTATTCCACCGCATTTCCGCCGATGTGGTGAGTTGATCGGTAATATCGAAAGCTGCTTGTCCGAAGACGGCGTAGGTTTCCGTTTCGTCGGACTGGAGTGTGAGTGGAGGAACGATCTGATTGGGTTTGATGCCCAGGATCGACGCTCCGGCAACGTCGGCTTTCTGATTGTAGTAGTACGCGCCAAGAATCCACCGGAACGGATCGGATTCTGGGCTGGTGTAGCGCACCTCTTGGCTGACCGTCTTGAAATCTTGAATCAAAAGTTGATTCAGGTTGTTGAAGAACGGAGGGCCTGCAGGCAGGGATGCGGAAAGGCCCTGAAAGTCCGAGTCTTGATCAAGCAGGATGTCGCTCTTGGTGAACCCCGTTAGCGAACTGACGGTGCCCGATCCGACGTCCCATTCCAGATCGAGGCTGGTCCAGGTGAATTCACGCTCGAGAGACTTACAGTCGTCGCAGTTGTGGCTGATGAGATTTGGATCGGCTTTGACTTCGCCGATAAACCAAACCTGACTGGCTAAAGCGCCGGTTTGCCTATTTCCCGGGACGGTATGACGCTGCGGGTTGCCTCGGAATTCATCTGAATAGGATGCGCGGAGGTAGGCGCTGAAAACATCGCTCGGCTCCCACAACGCAGTTCCAACCACCGTCTTGAATTCGTGCCCACCAACAGTGTCTTGGCCGGTCAGGCTGTTTTTGTAGAATCCATCAAAATCGCTATAGCGGCCCGCGATAGCGACGGCGAATTTGGGACTCAGCGGGATATTGGCGCGCGCACGCAGGTCATAAAGCCCGTCGGTTGCGCCTTCAATTTCTGCATACCCTCCGGCTTCCGTGAGCGAGGGCCGTAAAGTCACATAGTTGATGGCGCCCGAGAGAACGCCGCGGCCGAAGAGTGCATTTTGGGGGCCCTTCACGACCTCGATCCGTTCGATATCGAGCGTTTCGACGTTCAGGCCGGTTCGATACGGAATGTCGATGCCATCGATCAGCACGCCGAGCGTCGGCTGACTGGCACCGCGTATATTGGACTGGCCGCGCAGCGACGGGCGGGCATCGAGGTAGCCAAAGCCATCGCCCATGGTGAAACCGGGCGTGAGTCGGGCGAGGTCATCGAGGTTGGAAATTTGCTGCTGTTCGATCGATTCCTGGCTGAAGGCCGTAACCGAGAGGGGGACCTCTTGAAGCGATTCCGCGCGTTTTCTGACCGTGACGACGATTTCCTCAACGTTCAAAGTCTGAGCCGCGACGGGAAGCATGCCTGCCAACAGCGCGACACCCGCAAGCATGGCCGATTTAAAACTACGATTGCTCATGATCCCTACCCCCGAGAATTAACCGCCAAGTGGACATGTTTCGCCAATGGCTGATCACGAAGCGCCAGCACGCCCGACATCGACGAACGAGCCGTTTCGCTTTGTGGAGGAATTAAGATGGTTAAGGTCACACTCGATCAAATCGTTATTCCCGGACCTTGCAGAAAATGCACGCAAGCTACTGATGAATGGCTATAACTGCATGAGTGTCATTCGTGCAGCATGAGATGATTTGGCGTAATCGTCGCAAGTTTCAGAAGTCTTTCACTCGCAAATGGCCATGACCGGACCGACACCGTATTTTGCGAATCCGCTCGCCTGGGCACGGGGATGGCTGTCCCGCGACAATCTCATCTTCTATGTCCTGGTTCCCGTTGCATTTGGGCTGGTCGTCGGTTGGCTGCAACCGAGCCGTTCAGCCGACTGGAGCAAGTTTCCGGCTGTCTACTACTGGATTGTAAGTTTTGCTGTCGGATGGGCGATGTTTGGAATTGGCACCCAGGTCGCCCGTGTTGTCTTGCGGCCATGGAATCCACCCTTCCTGCTGGCGTTGTTTGTTGGCTGGGCACTGGCCAACGTGCCGGCAGGATACTTCGCCCGATTCCACATTTCTGCGACGTATGAGATCTTCGAAAGCCTGCCGCGCGCGCCCATTCCCCCCATGCCGACGCTATCTTGGGACCTGCTGAGCGGTAACTTTCTTGACGATAACATTGTCGGCCTCTCGCTTTGGCTCGCCATCAATGCATTCTTTGTCTACGTCGTGCGAATCCCGCGGTTTGGGTACGGCCCACAAACGCCGAAGGGGGAAACTCAAGGCACCGGCACCCCCACTTTCTTGGCCCGCATTAAGCCTGAATTGGGTTCTACGGTGCTGGCCTTGGCCGCTGAGCAACACTATCTGCGGGTTTACACGACGCTCGGCAACGACCTCATTCTCTATCGTTTTGCGGATGCCGTGAGGGAAATGGGCGCGCGCGGCGTGCAGGTTCACCGCAGCTACTGGGTCGCCAAGGACGCCGGCGCGTCGACGGAGATGGACGCAACGAAGGCGCAAATCGTCTTAAAGAACGGACTCAAGGTGCCCGTCAGCCGCACTTACAAATTGGCAGCCCGAGAGATTGGGTTGTTGTAGAAGCGGCGCGCCCGATTCCCGCTTTTCAAACTGGCGCGATATTAGCGATCAAACTTGGCGGCTGGTTTGTCGAGCGCACCGACGGGGTCGGCGGCGATGGCCGGGTCGATCTCGGCCACCAGCGCGCGCCACTTCGCCGGCATGTCCTCGTAGCGCGCCACCTTGCGCCCTACCCCGCGCGAGGTGAAGTTGCCGGGCAGATCGCCCATCTTCATCCACGCGCGCCAGCCGGTGATTTGCTGCGATTGGACGGTGGCGGCCGCGACCATCACTTTGGGATCGGACACCTCTTTCAGGCTGCCGAGATAGATCGACAGGTCGTTGACCTCGAAGGGTTTGCGCGCGGGGTCGGGCGAGGTGACGGTGGCGACGGAATCTCCGCGCACCCACACGTCGTCGTTGACCACGATGGCCGGGCCGATCTTGCTGCGGCCCTCCAGCTTCGACCCTCCCAGTTCCTTCGGCAGAATCGGCGTGCTGTCGGGCCGATATGTGATTGTCGTGGGCCCCACCGGCGCGTGGGCCACGGGTACCGTCTCGCCGGTGTAGGGATTTTTCCATTCGCGCAGGAATTCGCCCGTGGTGCTGTCGGTGTAGAACACGTCTTCCAACGACGTCACCGAAAACGAGCCGTCGGGGTTGTTCTTGATACGCATGATCGAGCCCACCTGCATGTCGAACAGGGGCGTGAGCTTGGCTTCCACTTGGCCGATCTTGGTGTCGACCATCCACCAGAACACCAGGCCGTCGTCCATGCGGTAGCGCAATTTGCGGTACATCACCGCCACGTCGCGCGGATTGTTGGCATCGAGCGCGGCCTGGGCGGCGGCGGCGAACGGAACCACCGCGCTGGATTGAATTAAAGTGCGGCGTGAGAGTTGAACCATGCGCGGCTCCTTTTAGGTTTTGCGGGCAGGGTGGCGGCCCCTGCGCGGCGTCACCTGATAATACAGGATAAATACAGGTTATGCCGCTAATTGGTCGGCATAAAGTATAACGCCCGCCGGTGAGGGCGGGCGTTATGACGCAGCGGAATATGCCGCAGCGGAATTACTTCTTCGCTTTCTTCTTCGACACCTTCGGCGTGTTCAGGTGGCTGTGCGCGCCCGAGGACTTGTGGCTGTGGGCCGTGCCGTCGTCGTGCATGTGAATGCCCGAGTCGTAGCCCTGGGTCGAATAGGTGTCGTCCGGGTACTCGAAGTCGTGCGGCAGGTGGTTGTGCTCGTTGGTCAGAATCCACTGGTACAGCGCGGGTTTCATGCGGGCCAGCTTGGCCGCCGCGCGGTGGTGGTTTTCCTCCGGCGAGGAGAACGGATCGTGGTGGAAGTAGTTGTGCAGATCGCCGTCCGTGCGGCCGATGGCGAGAATGCCCAGGTCGGACTTGAAGCAGCCGTGGTTGATGTAGGCCGGGCGGTAGAAGTACCCGCCCGTGGGCAGATCGCCGAACTGCATCATCCAGCTTGTGCCCCAGATGTGGTACGCCTCTTCGGCGACGTCATGGTAACTAATATTGTCCTGCCAGAAGCCGGGCACCATGCAGTAGAGGAACGTCATGCCGAAGGTTTTCGGGTCGAGGTGCAGAATCTTCAGCAGGCAGCCGGGCGCGGTCTGCGGGAACAGCGTGGGCACCTGCCAGTCCAGCCCGTCGTAGGAGCTGATCATCTTGCGAGTCTGGGACTTATCGGCGTCGGAATGGTCGGCATCGGACTCCACGAACGTCGGCGGGCCGAAGTTGTAGAACACCAGCGCCAGGCAGCCTTCGTCGGTGGACATGGCCGGCAGCGAGGTGCCGGCGGGCGCGAAGATGTAGGTGCCCTTGCCGCACTTCTTGCCGCCGATCATGAGATGGCCTTCCTGCAGGAAGATCTCCATCTCGGAATAGCTGAAGCCCGGCGGCTGCTTGAAGCCGGCATCGTACTGCACCGTCATGGTGCACGAGCCGTTCTCCTTGTCGATGGAGAGCATTTTATACTGAATGCCCTTCCTGAAGCCGGGCAGGTTCAGTTTCTTGAAGCCGACATCGCGGTCGACGAACGGTTCGATATGCGGGCGGGCCATACGGGCGGCTCCTTAAAAGATGACTTGCAACGGACGGCCGTCGCGGGGCCGCACTTCGTTTTTCGGGATTGTGCGGCGCAGGCCGGCGTGGACGTGGAAGCCGCGCGATTGGATGCGCTCGAGGAACTCTTTCACCCACTTCTCGCGCTGCGGGGTGAGCGCCTCCTGTTCGGCGACGATTTTCTTGTAACGGTCGACCTGTTCGGCCAGTTCCTGTTTCACCCAGGCGGCCTCGTCCTTGGTCATCTTCGGGCGAAGGTTGCCCTTGATGGTGGTGCTGCCGAGAGTCATGGCGGAGTCCCCCTTGAACGGAAAATTTAAGTCTTACTTGCGGCCGAAGAGGCCGCGCAGCGCGCGCATCACAGCGGCGGGCTTCCTGATCGTGACGACGATCACGCCCGCGGCGGCGGCCAACGGCAGCAGGTGATCAAGCTGCGTCATGAAGTGCACGACCGCACCGATGAAGCCCACGTGCGTGTGATCGCCGGCGTGCGCGAACGCCGGAGCCGCGCCCGCGAGCAGCATGGCAATGGTGAGCGAAAGTACTGTGTTGGTCTGCATCTGCGTCCCTCCCGAGGACGAACCGCGACATTGAGGCGCGCGGCTCTTCATTTTCCGTCCCCGCGACCATAGCCAAAAGAGCGAGAGCGACTCAAGCCATTCGTATGATTGATTTTTCTCAATTTTGCTTGACGCAAAATTTTTCTTGCATTGGTCGCATTTTCCACGCCAACCGGAAGGCCACTTCTCGGGAAAATGCTCCGATTATCCTCCGCCCACCGCAATCACGGCCCGGCCCATGACTTGGCGGGCTTCGAGTTTTGTGTGCAGTGCGGCAACGTCGGCCAAATCGACGGCCTCCGAGACCGGGATTTTCCAGCGCCCCGTGGCCGTGGCCTCGATGATGGCGCGGTCGGTGTCGCTGCCCGGCGGGTCCTCGATGGGGGCGAGGTTCATGCCCACGACCGCGAGGTTCTTGAAGATCAACGTCGGCACGCTCGGCGTGGCCGGATAACTGCCCGCCGTGGCACCAATATAGACGATGCGCCCCAGGGGGGCGGCCACCTCCACGTTCTTTTCGGCGTTGGGCCCGCCGTTGCCGTCGAGGATGACGTCGCAACCGCGTCCGTTGGTGGCGGCCTTCACCTGGGCTGGCCAGTCGGTCTGCAGGTAGTCGAACACATGGTCCGCGCCGAAGGACTTGGCGTAGGCGACTTTGGCGGGTCCGCCGCACAGGCCGATGACCTTGCAGTTGGCGTCCTTGGCGATCTGCATGGCCATGACGCCGATGGCCCCCGCGGCGGAATGGATCAGCACCGTCTCGCCCGGCTGCAAGCGGCCGGCTTTATACAGGCCGTGCCAGGCGGTGAAGGAACAGCCGCGATAGACGCAGCCGGTTTTCAGGTCGATGCGGTCGTCCAGCATCAGTAGTTGCGACGCCTTGACCACCGCGAACTCGGCGTAACCGCCGAATTCGGACCGCGCGATGACGCGCCGTCCGATCAGTGACGCATCAATGCCCGCGCCCACCGCCGTGACAATGCCGGTTTTCTCCAGTCCAGGTACGAACGGCCAGGTGATGGGCAGGAAGTCGATCAGCCCAGCACGCGCCATGGCGTCGATGGGGTTCATGCCCACGTAAGCCACCTTGATCAGCGCCTGACCGTCGGCGGGTTTGGGCACGGCGACCTGTTTGACGCGCAGCACGGCGGGCGCACCGGGCGCATCGGCGGCCATGACGCGCATGAGGTATTGGGTCATGGTTGTGACGACTTAGCCCTCTCCCACATTCTTATGTGGGAGAGGGTTGGGTGAGGGGTTATTTCGTTTTCTTGATTTCACGTAAAATACTTTCAAGCACACCCTCGATATTCGAGAGCGCCTCATTGTTCCAGAACCTCAACACGCGATACCCCGCCGCTTCAAGCGTTTTGGTGCGCGCGTCGTCGGCTTTTGCGCGGTCGGCATGTTGGCCGCCGTCGAGTTCCACCACCAACTTCGAGTCGATGCACGCAAAATCGGCGAAGTACCCCGCGATGGGAACCTGCCGATTGAATTTCGCGCCGCCAAGGCCACGATTGCGCAGATGCGACCACATCAAAGTCTCGGCGTCCGTCATCTGACGGCGCAAGTCGCGGGCGCGCGGCGTGGACACTTTCGCGACCATCAAACAGAAAACCCCTCACCCTGCCCTCTCCCGTAAGTACGGGAGAGGGTTTTAAGGTATGCCCCTCGCCCGATAATTCACCACGCTCGCCTCGAACAGGTGCATCAGCGCGCCCGAGCCGGGGTTGCGCACGATCATCGCCGCGACCAGGCCGAGGCCCGGCATCTCGATCTCCATCATGGGCGAGTAAATTTCCGCACCGACGGCCATGCAGTCGTCCTTGGCGCGCAAGATCGAGGGCACCTGAAAACTTTGCGCCAGGTAGCCGATGTTGGGCGGCACCGCCAAATGTACTTTATCCGGCGCGGCGTAATTTTCCGGGTGCGACAGCGCGACTTTGCCGAACTGATGAGCCCCGGCCATGAACGTGGCGCGCGTCTTCGCATCGGGCGGGCGGCCGAGGAAATGATTGGTCTCGGGCTTACCCAGAATGTCGTCGATGCGCACCTGCATGCCCAGCACGCGCGTGTAAAAAGCTAAAGCCTTGTCGCGGTGGACGATGCTGTGCGACGTGGTGGCCACCTGCGTGAAGCCCTTGCTGGTCTTGCCGAGGGCGGCGACTTCCAGCCTCAACTTGCCCACGGTGGTGGTTTCATCGCCGGTCAGTTCCACCAGATTGATCGCCAAGCCGTCGGGGCCGTCGAACAGCACTTCCACCGGCGCACCGGCCTTGGCGCTAACCTCGTAGCCCACGGGCTCGCTCCAGAAATTGAACCCCTTGGCTTGGAGTTGTTTCGTCGTGGCGCGGATGTCATCGACGTAGAAGTTCAAATTCCAAAGACCGCGATAGGTGCGGTCGCCCTGGGACGGAATCACCTTGCGGTCGACTGCGTTAAATTCCAGCGCAAGCACGCGGCCGACGGGAGAATCTTTGTAGCCGAACATCACCGCCTTGGCCGATGCGCCCGCCGGCAACGCGAAGTGCCGTTCAAACGCCGCTCCCGACCATGTTGATGTAGGCGACGCATCGAGCCCGATCACGTCGCGGTAGAACGCCAGCGCGGTCTCGATCTTGGAGACGCCCAGAATGGCCGCGGCCAGGGGTGAGCCTGAAAACATCACTCTTATCTCCCGAGTTTCGTGGCGATCTCGCGCAGGCCCGCCACAGCATATTGAAAGCTCTCGGTCTGGGTGGTGGCGCTCATATACGCCAGATGAATGGGCCGCGAGAAGTCAGGCGCCTTGATGCGGTACAGTTTCCGGGTGCGGATGTAGGCGCGTGCCATGCGCGGCGGAAAATAACCCGACCCGCCGTTCTCCAATATGTAGCGCATCGCCAGCGGGCCGTGATTGACGGTCACCAGCGGCGCGTCCATGCCGGGAAATGCCGCCGAGTGGTCGACCAGAAATTCCGGCCCCCAGTCCACCAGCACATAGCCCGGGTCCTGGCCCGGTCTGGCGTCGGCCTTGGTGGAGACGTAGATGAGCTTTTCCGTCAGCAGCGTCTCGACCACCATGCGCGATCTGTTCTGCGGTGCGTACATCACCGCCAGGTCGATCATGCCTTCCAGCAGGCGTTGAGAGAGGCGGTCGGGCATGCCCACCTCGGCGCGCACGGCGGTGTCGGGCACGGACTTGCGCATCGAGGGGATCAGCTTCAGCACGAAGTGCTCCCACAACGTGAACTGGCCGCCGATGCGGATCAGCCCGCGCAGCCCTTGCGGCAGCGCCACTTCATGGCGCGCCTGCTCCCACGCGCGCAGCATGACCTCGGCGTTGCGTTGAAACTGCGTGCCCGCTTGCGTCGGCTGCACGCCGGCCTTGGAGCGGTTGAACACGGGCCGCCCCAGCGTGTCCTCCAGCTGCTTGATGCGCGCCGAAACGGTGGATTGCGTGACGTTCAGCCGGTCGGCGGCGACCTTGAAGCTGCCGGTTTCGAGGATGAGCAAAAACGTGCGCGCGACTTCGGTGTCCATTGGCCGTGAATATATATGAGACTCTCGGGCGGTCTCGGCCTAAAATTGGGAAAATAAGGAACATAAGTCATGAAAGACCTTTCAACCTTCATCGAGATCGACGCCAAACCCGACTTGGTCTGGCCGCACATGGCCGACTTCCGCCGCTACGGCGACTGGAATCCGTTCATCATCGCGCTGGACGGCCATGCGGTGGTGGGCGCGAAGCTGACCGTCACGATGAAGCTGAGCACCCAGGACGGCCGCAACCAGGCCAACCACGTCATCACGCCGCGCGTCATCAAGGTGGAGCACGAAAACGAAATCCGCTGGGAGCACGGTGCCTGGCTGCCGGGCATGCTGCGCATCGAGCATTGGTTCCGCATCACCCAGCGCAAGGGCGGCATTAAATTCCACCAATGCATGCGCGCCGAAGGCCTGATGACGACCGTGCTGAAGGACGACTACTTCGCCATGTTCCGCGAGGGCTTCGCGGCCATGAACGCGGCCCTGAAGACGCGCGTGGAAACCCACGTGCCGCCCGTGGCGCGCGACGCGCCCATTGCCAACGACAATGCGGCGCGGATGAGGGCGGCGGCCAAGGCCGCAGCGCTGCGCTCGTCCAGTTAATTCGCCGAGGCCTGCTTTCTGTAGTGATAGTGGTAGACCGGCGCGAAGCCCGCCGTGCGGTACAGCGCCTTGGCCGCCTCGTTGTCGCGGTCGAATTGCAGCCAGGCGCGTTGTGCGCCCTGCCTGGCACCCCAAGCCATCAGCGCGTTGAGCACCGCACGCCCGTGGCCCTTGCGGCGCGCGTCGGTGCGGGTACGCATGACGAACACCGCCATCAGATCGTCCGTCACCGTCGCAGCACCGATGGCAACGGCGGATGAACCTTCGCCGATGCGCGCGAAGCACGTAGGGCTCGGCATGTGGCGCACGATGAACGTGAACGGCGTCAGATGCGGCACGATGCGGCTGTCCACGGCCAACGCGGCATCCAGCCAATCATCGGAGGCGGCGGGCTCCAGCGTCACGTTGGGCGGCGGCGGTGAGTGTGTCAGCGCGCAGCTTGCGGTCTCCAGCGCCCAGGACATTTTATAGCCACGCTCCTGCAGCCAGCCGTCCAGGCCCGGCTGGACGCACAAGTCACTTATTCTAACGATCACGGGAAGCTGCCGGTCGTTATAGTAGCGCTCGCACCATTTCAGTTTGTCCGCCACGTGCAGCGCGCCCTGCTTTAACGGCGTCACGCAGTTGGCGCGGTCGGAATACCCCGATGACAGCCGCACGCACCAGCCGTCCAGGTCCATCTCGGCCATGGCGGGCCAGGCGGTGAAGAAGTGCGCCTCGATGCGCCGGGCCAACTCCGGGTCGGTCATGTCTTGGCGATGTCGTCCTTGAGCGTGCGCGCGATCAGCAGGAAGTGGATGCCCGACCAGATGCTGAACACCACCGCCACGCCCAGCACCGCCATGCCGAGCGAATTAACGCCGTAAGCGTCTTTCAATGCGTCGCTGAGGATGCCGATGGTCTGCGCGCCGAAGCCCGAGATGAGGTTGACGATGAGCAGATACAAGGCCGTGGCCGTGGCGCGCATGCGCGGGCCCGCCACGGCCTGGGTGATCCAGTGCTGCGGGCCGCTTTGCATGATGGCGATGAGGATGGGGAAGAACAGCGCACCGATGGCGATCAGCGGCACGGGCGTCAGGAATACGACAAAGTACATCGGCGCGGAGGCCAGCATGACGATGCCGCAGAGCCACGCATACCAGCGCACGTCGCGCCGGGCCAACCTGTCGCCCAGCACGCCGCCGATCCATACGCCGAGGAACTGGGAAACCCCCAAGGCCAACGACAGCCACGCGCCGACCGTGGCGATGGGCATGTCGTGGGTGCGGGTGAAGAACGAGGGCATCCACGACATCAGCCCGAACCACAGGAAGGCGAACAGGCCTGAGGCGATGGCGTTGTGGCGAAAGGCAGGCTTGGATATCAGCGCGCGCAACGTTTCGCCCAGGGCTGCCGCGGTGATGGGCTTATCGCCGTCCGCGCGGTCCGAGTGGCCGCGCGGCGGTTCGGGCAGGAAAAAGAACACGATCAGCGCCACGATGATGCCCGGCAGGCCGAAGATGAACAGCGTCACCCGCCAGCCGTACTCCTGCGTCAGCCACGCGCCGCCCAGATAGGCGACGATGACGCCCACCGGCGAGCCCAGCGCGTAGACCGATAATGCAAAGGCTCGTTTTGCTTTGGGAAACAGATCGGCAATTACGGCGTGGCTGGGCGGCGTGGCGCCCGCCTCGCCCACGCCGACCATGACGCGGGCGAGCGCGAGTTGAACGAAATTCTGCGCCAGGCCGCAGGCGCAGGTCATGGCGCTCCACACCGCCAAAGCTATCGAGACGACGCCGCGGCGCGAAAAGCGGTCGGCCAGCCGCGCGATGGGAATGCCCATGAGCGCGTAGAACAGCGAGAAGGCCAGCCCCGTGATGAAGCCGATCTGGGTGTCGCTTAAGTTCAGGTCGGCCTTGATGGCAGGCACCAGCACGCCGATCATGTTGCGGTCGCCGTAGTTGAACAGCGAGACCAGGAACAACAGCACCAGGGCCCGGCGTCGGTGCGAATCGTCGACCTGGGTCAGCACCATGGGCGCAAGTCCTTCATCGGATTAGGTAAATTGGGCGCGTGGCACAGTGGCGGCGGGGCGTTCAAAACACAAGTCTGCCTTGGGCCCGCCCGCGCTGCGGCCAGACGGATTTCGCGCGGGCCCCCGCCTCCCGACGCCACCGCGTTTCATATAGAGTGCGTGCTTCGTTATTCGCATCGGGGAGGTTCGACATGACGTTCAAGACTTTGACCGCCGTCATCGCGTTGTCGGTGGGCGCGGGTTTCGCACTGCCGGCGATCTCGGCGGATACGCCGGCCGCAAAGCCCGCCGCCAAGGAAGAGCGCGAGCGCACCGTGGGCCGCTACTCCGGCTGGGAAGGCAAAGAGCGCGACCTCGGCCTGATCATGAACATGGTCTACAAGACGCTGGAGGACAACCAGGGCTACCAGCACGAGATCAACGACGCGCTGGTGAAGCATCACCTCACCAGCATGCAGTTCGCCAAAGACCAGAAGCTGGTCAAGGAAGCCGTGCAGCACGAGATCGAAACCGAGACCCCGATGCTCAAGCGCATCGGCAAGATGATCGAGAAATCCGGCGACAAGGAACTCGCCCTGAAGGCGGTGTTCGACCAGACGACGTGCCACTGGCAATTGGTCTTGGATACGGAAATGAAGCCCGGCATGCGCCGCTTCAAGAGCCCCTACGGCCATGTGTTGGAGCAGACGACGCGGTTGAAGCAGCACGACATCACCGAGAAGTGGATCCACGAGAACTGGACCATCCCGCGCATGGCGGGCTACTCGAAGCTGCTGGGCGTGGAGCTGCAGGTCAGCCCCTGGCAGGACGACGGCATGATCACCGTCAGCATTAAGGACTATGCGCCGCCCGCGCCGCAAAAAACCTCGGCCGTGACGAATTAGAGATATTCGGCTTTCTCGGCAAAACGGCCGCTCTGCTGAGCGGCCGTTCTTGTTTCAGGGTTTGACGGGCTTGCGCTGGCGCAGGTGATCGACCAGCACGCCGCCGTATTTTTCCGTCCACGGCACGGGGCGAAACAGCTCGGCGTGTTTGGTTTCCACTAATTTCCGTACCCGGGTGGGCGCTTCATCCAAACTTTGGAACCGCGGACCCTTGGCGCGGTAGAGCACGCCGCCGGGCCGCTGGCCCATCAGCATCCACGGAAACCAGTCGCTGTACGATGTGAACACCATGTCGGCGGCGGGCATGGTTTGCTTCTCGTCCATCACGTCGGCCCACAGGCCATGCAATGTGGAGGAGTTCGCGCCGTGCAGACGCGCGCCTGCGGACTCCAGCGGCCATTGCTCCGGAGAAAGAGGATTGAGCATGTCCATCTTCTGGCCGCGCTCCACCCACACGTGACCGCCGCCCGTGGTCCAGGTGAAATCGAACGACGAGGCCCCCAGCGGCGAAGCGTTCTCGCGCGGCAAGACGCGGAAACCGTTCTCGTCGGCGATGAATTCGGTGGGGCCCTCGCGGTAGTGCATCGGCTCGACCATTCTACCATTCAACGGATTGAGGATGGTCTCGGCGAGCTTGCCCGTGGCCGGGTCGGTGAACACCGCGCCTTCCCACATGGTCACGGTGAATTTTTTGTCGGCGGTACGCTTGACGCGCCGCAGATTGAGGCAATCGACGTTGACCAACGTCAGCCCCTTCTCGCCGTGGGGCATGAGGTCGATGGTGCCGGAAAACCAGTACCACGCATCGCCGTCGTCGGCCCGCGCGCGCAGCTTCAGATAGGCCAGCGTCTCGGCCCAGCGGTCCGTGAACAGATCGCCCGCGCCGGGCGAGGGTGTGGCGGCATATGCAGACCTTGCCGCCAAAACCCCCGCGCCGGAGGCCAGCAACGTCTGACGGCGCGAGAGCATACTTATTTCGCCTCGGCTTTTTGCGGTGGATCGTCCTGCATCGGCAGACCCCAGTTCGGATTGAACTCGTTCTTGGTGCCGATCCCCAGCGAGGAAACGTCCATGACAAAGGTCTTCAAGCCCGACATGAAGCCCCGGCCGGTGGAGCGCGCGAAGGCCACCTTTTTGCCGTCGGGCGAGATCGAGGGCAGGCCGTCGAAGCCCTCGAAGAAGGTCAGGCGTTTGGGCGGCGTACCCGCCAGGTCGCCGAGGTAGACGTCCCAGTTGTTCTTGGCTTTGTCGGTGACGCGCACGAAAATATAATGCCGGCCGTCGGGTGCCGGAAAAGGTGCCCAGTTCATATCGCCGTCATAGGTGTAGCGCCGCCAATCAGTTCCATCCGTCTTGATGGTAAACACCGTCATGGGCGTGGGGCGGACCTTGCCGTATTCGGATGCGCGCCAGGCGCGGAACATGATGCGCTCGTCGCCGGGCATGAAGAACGGCGCGCCTTCCTGCCAATCGGCGGTGTTTGTGAGTTGCCGCTCGCCTGTGCCGTCGGCGTTCATGATCCACAGGTCCATCTTGCCGCCGGTCATGCGGCCGAAGACCAGTTTTTTCCCGTCATGCGACACCGACACCTCGGCCTCGTAGTTGGTGTTGTTGGTCAGCCGCTTGATGTTCTTGCCATCGATGTCGGCGGTATAAAGCTCGGCCCCTTGCGGGTATTCGTTCTGATCCGACCAGTTGCCCACGGGCAGGTCGAGATGATCGCGCGTCGAGGTGAAGACGATGCGCTTGCCGTCGGGGAAGATGTACGAACACGCATCCTGGCCCTTGTCGTTGGCACGCCACACCTTTGCGCCGTCGTCGGTGAACAGATACGTGAGTGCGCCGTTGGTGCCCATGGAGGTCTTCTTGGCGTCGGCATCGCGCGTCTGAGCGATCAGCGTCTTGGAGTCCTTGCCGTAATAAGCCTCTGCCGCCTCGGGGACGTTGGGGATCATGTACGAGGCCAGCTCGGTGCCCTCCAGCGACGGCGTCATCGCCGCGGCACGCTGCTCGAGCGTCATGCCCGCCAGTGGATCGGGCGAGACGGCGTTCATGCCCGCGCAGGCCGATAATGTCAGCGCCGAAGCGGCGGCGAGAAAGGCTTTGAATGTTGAGTGCATGGTTGTTCTCCCCAGAACAGTGATGCCCCGATGACAATTCAAATCCTCACCTTTGGCAAGGGCTTCGCGGCGGCAAACCGTCGGACTAGAGTGGATGGGCCGGGAGGAGCCCATCATGTTGAGAATCGCCGTACTGATTGCATCTTCGCTGTTCGCTTTTAGCGCCTCTGCCCAGATGCAGGCGGGCGAGACGTTCAAAGATTGCCCGACCTGCCCCGAGATGGTGGTGATTCCCTCGGGCAAAGCGTGGTTGGGCGCGCAAGCCTGGGACCAGGACATGAAAGCCGGATGGGCTCCCTTGCGCGAGGTGAACATCGCGTACTCCTTCGCCGTGGCGAAGTTGGAGATCACCCGCGCGCAGTACCGCGAGTTCGTAAAGGCGACGAAATACGCAAGCCCGACGACGTCGTGCAACACCTGGGGCTTCAACAAGATCATCGGCCAGACCGAGGGCTATACGTGGGACAACCCCGGCCAGGCACAGCGCGAGGACGCGCCCGTGGTGTGCGTCAGCTGGGAAGACGTGACGGCCTATACAAAGTGGCTGGGCAAAAAAACCGGCAAGCCTTATCGGCTGCTGTCATCGACGGAATTCGAGTATGCCGCGCGCGGCGGCACGCGCGGGCCTTGGTTTTGGGGGCCCGACAACGGGAAAGCATGTGAATACGCCAACGTCGCCGACGACACCTACCGACGGCTTTACAGCTACGGCCCGGTGTTCAACTGCAACGACGGCTGGGAGCGCCTGGCCCCCGTCGGCGCGTTCAAACCCAACCCCTACGGCCTGCACGACATGCTGGGCAACGCCTGGGAATGGAGCGAGGACTGCTTCCACGCCGACATGAGCAAAGTGCCCACCGATGGTCGCGCTTGGATGGCCGAAGATGGCGGCGACTGCACGGCACGAACACCACGCGGCGGCGCTTGGGCGTCGGGCACCGACTGGCTGAAAGCCATCAGCCAAAGCCGCGACCCGGTGGCCTATCACAGCCAGCTTTTGGGCTTCAGGGTGGCGCTGACGATGGCGCAGTAGCAGCTTTGTCCACGGCGGGCATCGGATCAATCGCGCCGATGCGGCATGTCTGACGGCCGCGCACGCGGTCATTGATCACCACGGCCGCGCCGGAACCGCCGCAGATTTTGAAACCCTTGGCGCCTGCGAATCCCAATGCTTGCGCGGTGCTGAGATCGGGACAGATCGACAAGACCTTCGCGGCGAACACGCCCTCGCGGAAGGTCTCGATCCGCAGGATGTTGCCCGGCTCCATATCGAAGGTGCGCACGCCGTCGGGATCGAAGCACGCGCGCCCGGCTAACGGCGTAGCGGTCATGTCGACAGTCATGTCGGTGGGCGCGGCGGCGCAGGCCGACAGCGCGGCGGTACAGATCAGCGCGGCGAGATGCTTCGTCATGACGCCATGACAGCTCAGCATTGTGGCAAGGCCAGGGCAAGTGAAGGATTTGCGGCGAGCTACCGAGGCAATTCCGGCGGCGGGGTATCGACGAAGCGGTGGATCAGCCAGCGGCCATCCGCCTGTTTTTTGAACACGGTGATGTTGGTACGCCGCTCAGTGAACGACGGAGGCGGCTGGCCGTCGCGGCCCACCGCACCGGGCCGCGCTGAGCCCTTCAGTTCGCCCTCGCTGATCATGGTCGCTGTATCGCCCGACACATCGACATTGAGCACCTTGGGCGTCGAGGTCATTACATAGCTCTTCATGGCGGGAGCAAAGAACGCCGCGATGGCCGCCCGGCCCACGGCGGGTGGGCGGCGCGGCGAAATGTGCCAGGCATCCTCGGTGTAGTTGGCCGCCAGAGCGTCGATATCGGAGTTGTTGTAAGCGTCAATCACCGCCTGCTTGCGGGCGGAGAGGTCGGCAAGATCATCGGCGGTAGCGGTTGACGACAACAGAAGCAGCGCAACGACCGCCGCGCGCATCACACCTTCTCCAACATCTCGAAGGCCGCGCGCTCGCCGCTTTCCAGCGCGCCTTCCAGGCCGCGGGTGGAATCGGCCGTGTGTTCGCCCGCGAAATAGACGTTGCCGGCAGGTTTAGACATACCTGCCTTGAACTTGGCGATCATGCCCGGCCGCCAGTAGGCGTACATGCCCCCGGCGTAGGGGTCGTTCACCCAGCTCCAGGCGCGTTCGAACTTCACCAGGCCCTTGGTCGAGGGCCGCTGCTTGGCCAGCTCATCGACGTACATCTTTCCGGCCACGTCCAGGGGAAGGCGGTTGAGCTTCATCGCTTGCTTGCCCGTGAGAAACACGTAAAGGCCGACGATCTCCTGGCCGTCCCGTTGCGGCGACATGCGGCCCAGCAAACCATCCGACCACATGCCGATGGGCATGCCGTCGGATTCCCAGTACTTGCCCTTGAGCGACAGAAAGCCGTGCCAGCAGGTCCCGTACGGCATGGTGTTGACGGCCTCGGCCTGCGCGCCCGTCAAGCCCGGCTCGAAGGCGACGAAGCGCAAGGCCGAAAACGGCAGGGTCATCAGCACGGCCTTGCCCCTGAACGTCCGACCATCAGCGGCGATGACCTCCGCGCCCGATGCATCGCTGCGCACGGCGGCGACGGGTGTGTTCAAGAACACGTCGCCTTTCAGCGACTTGGCCATAGCGTTGGTCAGGCTGGAGTTGCCGCCCGCGATATCCCAGAACTGCGGCCCGTCGCCGGCACCCGTCGATTGCGCCTTGGCGAAGTTCCACACATGGAACATGTGCACCGAGGACAGGTCGAACGGCGTGTGGCCGTAGCCGGGGTTTGCGGCGATCCCGAGCGCGATCTCGGCGTCGGAATGGCCCTTGGATTTGAACAGTTCGTACAAAGACATATCGTCTTTGGTGACCTTAGCCTCGGTCCAGGACTCCTGGTCTTCAAACGTGCGGTAGCGGTCCAACATCCGGAATCGAAATGAATCCGGCGCGAGCTTTTTATCCTCGCCCTGGAACGGATTGAGTTTGTGCCCGGCCCAATCCTTGCGCACGATATTCTGGCCCTGGACGTTGTAGATCCACGACAACAGCTCCGAGCGCCCGTCGTTGGCCTCGGCCGAGCGTTTGATGCCCAGTCGGTCGCACCAGTCGATGAAGCGCGCGTACATCGAGCCCACCGACGAGCCGCCGGCCTCCGGCCGGCCCGGCAGATCGGTCATGGTGTAGCAACGCCCGCCGGTGCGGTCTTTCGCCTCGACCACCACCACCGACTTGCCCTGCTCTTCCAAAATGCACGCGGCGATCAGGCCCGAGAGCCCCGCCCCGACGATGATCACGTCGGCTTGCTTGGTGGCCGCGCGCAAAGGCCGCGACAGGGCGGTGGTGGCCAGCGCCGCACCGCCGATGAGTTTCAGCGACGCGCGGCGGGGAATGATGAGTTTCGACATGCTCAGCCCCCGGACTCGACTTGTTGAATGACCACCCGGGTGCCGTCGGGCGAGATCACCGTGCCCTCCGCGCCCACGACGCCGGTGCCGCCCGTGCCGTTCAGTGCGGAGGGCGGCGTGATGATGCGCACGCCCGCCACGTCTTTCAGTTTGGCGAAGGTCGCCGCGATGTCCTTGACCTTGATCACCATCAGATAGTCGCCGGACTTCGGAGCCGCATCGACCGAGCGTTCCAATGATGCCAACTGCTGGCCGGTAGCGCCCATCAGGCCGATCAGCGGGCCGTCGGTCTTGCCTGGCTCAAGAATGACGAAATGCGCGCGGGCATTGGGGTTCAGCTTCAGCGTCTTGACCATGTCCTCGCCGCCGAAGGCCGGATTATCGAGCCGCACCTTGTAGCCCAGCGCATCAACCCAAAACGCCTTGGCTTTAGCGATGTCGCCGGTGAACAAGGTCACGCGGCGGATTTGCCCGCCGTCATAAGCCGATGACGGCGCGGACGCATCCAGATCACGCGCCACGCGGAAGCCGAAGTAGTTCAGCCGCCGCTCGGCGGGATCCTTGCCCGGCCAGGCGATGCGGTTGCGTTCCGGCGCGCTCATCCAGCCGCCGCCGCGCGTTTCGCGCGCCTCGCAGCCGCCCTCCCAATTCCAGGCCCGGCCGTCTTTCGGCCGTCCTTGGTGCGAGCCGGCGTAGCAATCGGCCGTCCACTCCCAGACGTTGCCGATCATGTCGTGCAGGCCGAATTGATTGGGTTTGAATTTGCCCACAGGCGCGTGTTCGGCGTAGCCGTCCTTGCAGGGCGAGAACGTCCAGGCGAAGGGATACTTCTCTTTGCCTGAAATATCGAAAGTGTTGGCATACTCGCAGGCATCATCCGTGCCCTCGCCCCAGAAGCGCGCGGTGTTCGTGCCCGCGCGTGCGGCGTATTCCCATTCAGCTGTCGTCGGGAGCCGGTAGGTCTTCCCGGTTTTTTTGCCCAGCCAGCCCAGAAACACCTGCGCGTCGTTCCAACTGACGCAGCCCACGGGATGATCGGCTTGCGGACGCTGCGGCTGATAGGGGTTTTCCCAGGTGGCGTCGTCCTTATCGACGAACTCGTTGTCCCACACGCGGCAGGCTTTTTTCGGCGGCTGATAGCCGGTCTCGCGCACGAAGTCGCGGTATTGGCCGACCGTCACCTCGACGCGCCCCAACATGAACCCCTTGGCGATCTTCATGCGCACCTGGGGGGTTTCGCCGCGGCTGACGTCGACGTCCTTGGCCTCGGGTGCGCTGCCCATCATGAACTCGCCGGGGGCGACGGCCACCAACTCGGGGCACGTCGGGCAATCCTTGAGCACCGTGCCGGGCTTGAGTGCGGATTCTTGTGCATAAGCAGGCGCGGCCAGAAGCGCGGCGGAAAGAATGAGCGTCTTCATTTCGCCTCTCCTTCAGCCACGTCTCTTGCGACGCGAAAGCCGACGTAAGTGGTGCGCGCGGTCATGGCCGCTTGCTGCCGCCGCGCCGAGCGGGCGTCGGAGGGTCGGCTGGTCCACGACCCGCCGCGAAGCCCGCGCGTCTCGCAGCCGCCTTGCCACGTCCAGGCTTTTTCATTTTGCGGGCGGCCCCAGTAACTGGCCGTGTAGCAATCCTCCACCCACTCCCAGACGTTGCCGATCATGTCGTGCAGGCCGAACGCGTTGGCTTTGTAGGAACCCACGGCGGCCAAATCGGCGGCGTTGTCCTTGCAGCGCGCGTAGGGCACCGGGAACGGATAGACGGCCTGCGCGGTGACGTCGTAGACATTGCCATGATCGCACGCCAGCGAGATGGACACGCCCTCGAAGGAATTGACGCCGAAATATCGCGGAGCCGTGGTGCCCCCGCGCGCGGCATATTCCCATTCGGACTCGGAGGGCAAACGATACATCTTGCCGGTCTTCTTGCTCAGCCACGCGGCATATGATTTCGCATCGGACCAGCTGACACACACGGCCGGAGAGTCGGGCTTGGGCGCGCGCAGTTGCCCCGCGCCGCGCCAATCACCTTTTGAATCCACAACCCAGCGGTCGTTCCAAAGTCTGCATCCGAGGTCGGGCTTGTAGCCGGACTCGCGGATGAACTCGGCATATTGTGCGGTGGAGATTTCGGTCTTGCCCAGGCCGAAGGCTTTCTCGATGGTGATGGCAATCTGCGGGCTTTCGCCCGAGGCTTCATCCAGCTCCTCCGCACCGCCCGCGGTCCCCATCATGAATTTGCCGGGCGGCACCACCACGATCTCAGGGCACGTCGGGCAATCGCGGATGATCTTCGCCGGTTTGGCCGTCACAGCGGCGTCTTCCTCGGCCATAGCCGGAGCAGCAATCAGCGCAATCGCAGCCAACAACACCATCTTCATTTCATTTCCTCCGCCGTCAGGTCGCGGGCGACGCGCAAACCCCCGAAATCGAACCGGTCCAACGCCGCCGCATCGCCGTGATAGCCGGGCCGGGCGCGTTCGGGCGAGGTGAACCACCCGCCGCCGCGCTGGATGACGCGCTTGCAGCCGCCCTGCCACGTCCACGCCGCGCCGTCGCGCGGACGGCCGACGTGGCTTTTCGTGGCGCAATCCTCGGCCCATTCCCAGACGTTGCCGATCATGTCATGCAATCCGAACGCGTTGGGTTTGAGCGAGCCCACGGGCGCGACATCCGAAAAACCATCGACGCACATGGCGTGCGTCCAGGCCAGCGGCGTCTTTTTCATCGTCGTGATGTCGTAGACATTGGCATACGTGCAGCCGTTCTCGTCCGGGCCCCAGGGATTAAGACCTGAGGATCCCGCGCGCGCGGCGTATTCCCATTCGGCTTCCGTGGGCAGGCGATAGGCTTTTTTCGTCGTGGCGGCGAGCCAGGCGACGTAGTCCTTGGCCTCGAACCAGTTGACGCAACTGACGGGATGGTTGGGCTGCGGCTGCTCGGGCACGCCGGGACGCTTCCAGGTTCTGTTCTGATCGTCGTCGTAGCGGCCCTTGGTTTTGTTCCAGACGCGGCACAGACCGACGGGCTCGAAATTCTTCTCGCGCGCGTACACCTCGAACTCGGCGCGGGTGACCTCAGTGCGTCCGAGCAAGAACGGCTTTGGAATCGTCATCTGGATCGGCGGGGCCTCTCCGGTTTCGTTGTTGGCCACCTGGCTTTTGGGCGTACCCATGCGGAACTGCCCGGCGGGCACCACGACCAGCTCGGGGCACGTCGGGCAATCCTTGACCACGCTTCCGGCCTTGGGCGCGGCCATTGCGGGCGACGCGGCCGCCAAGGCGGCAAGCAAGACAAATTGAATCATCACCGCCCCTCGCCCGGTTGCAGATCACGCGCCACGCGAAAGCCGAGGAATGAATAGCGGTCGTTGGGCGGATCCCCGGCCGGCAAGCCGACACGGCTTCTATCGGGCGCGCTCATCCACCCGCCGCCGCGCAATGTGCGATCCCCGCAGCTGTCCCACACCCAGGCGCGCTGATCCTTGGGCCGGCCGACCTTCGAGGTGGTGAAACAGTCGGCGGTCCACTCCCACACGTTGCCCACCACGTCATGCAGGCCGAAGTTGTTGGGCAACAACGAGCCCACGGGCGCGACGTCGGAAAATCCATCCGCACAGCCCACGTGCGCCCAGGACAAGGGATACGCCCGCCGCGCCGTGAGGTCGTAGGTGTTGGCGTAGGCGCAGCCGTCCGCCGGATCATCGCCCCAAAATCGCTTGGCCGAGGAACCGGCGCGCGCGGCGTATTCCCATTCCGCCTCGCTGGGCAGGCGATATTTTTTGCCCGTCTGCTTGCCGAGCCATTGCGTGTAGGCCACGGCATCGTCCCAGCTGACGCAGGTGACCGGGTGATCGTCGCGTGGGGTGGTCAACAGGCCCGGGTCGCGCCAGGTGCGGCCCGGCACGTCGGAAAACCTTTGCCCGTCCTGATCCCACACGCGGCAGAACGCGGTCTTTGGGTCATGGCCCGTTGCGGCCACGAAGGCGGCGTACTGGCCGCGCGTCACTTCGGTGCGGCCCAGCGCGAAGGGTTGGCTGATGGCAATGCGCATGCGGCCTGCTTCGGCTTTGCCGCGGCCCTTGCGGTCAAGTTCCAGCGAGCCGGGATCGGAGCCCATCATGACGCTGCCGGCGGGGATCGCGGCCAGTTCCGGACAGGTCGGGCAGTCTTGAATCGGCTCCTGGGCGGCAACTCCAATTTCTAGGAGGCCCCCCCATACCAGCATCATGGCCGTGACGATGAAAACGCGCGGCATTCCCGATCTCCCCGGGTCAGTCTAGACACGGGCAGAAGGCCGGGAAAGAGCCAAAACCAATATGTTAGCGCACGTTCACGCGACGTTGAGGCCGGCCGAGCGCAACGGCAGCTTGCGGATGCGCTGGCCCGTGGCGGCGAACACGGCATTGGCGATGGCGGGTGCGACCGCAGGCACCGAACTTTCGCCCACGCCGCCGGGCTTGGCCGTGCTGGGAATCAGGTGCACCTCCATCTCGGGTGTGTTGGCCAGGATCGGCATGGGGTAGTCGAAGAAGTTGCTTTGCTTCACCGCGCCCTTTTCGATGGTGATTTCGTCGTACAGCGCCGCCGACAGGCCATAGACCATGCCGCCCTCAAGCTGAGCGATGACGGTGGAGGGCTCGATCAGCGTGCCGCAGTCGGCCACGCAGATGAGCTTTTTCACCTTCAGTTCGCCGCCCCTGACGGCGACATGGGCGACGACCGCCGTCACCGAGCCGAAGCCCGGCGTGAACGCCGCACCCAGGCCCTCGCCCAGCGGCAGCTTGGCGCCCCAGCCGGATTTTTCCTTGAGCATCTGCAGCACCGCCAGCTCGCGCGGCTTGTCCTTCAGCATGGCCATGCGGAATTCCAGCGGGTCCTTGCCCGCAAGTGCCGCCATTTCGTCGATCATCGACTCGGACGTGAAGCCGTGCTGCGAGCCTGCGACCGAACGCCAAAAGCCCACAGGAACGTTCGGGTTGCGCTCCACGTACTCGATCAGCGTGTTGGGCACGCCGTAGATCGGATTGATGGAATAGCCGATCGAGGTGAAGTCCACGGGTGCCGGGCGCTTTTGGAACGCCAGCATCGACTGGCCCGCCACCTTCGCGTTCAAGGCGATCAGGTTGCCGTCCTTGTCCAGGCCGCCGCGCACGCGCGACACATAGGCGGGGCGGTAGTAATCGTGCTGGATGTCCTCTTCGCGCGACCAGTAGAGGCGGATCGGCGTGCCCTTCATGGCCATGGCGATTTGCAGGACTTGTTTGGTGAAATCCAGCTCCCACTTGCGGCCGAAACCGCCGCCGGAGAACGTGTTCTGGAGCGTCACCTTGTTCGCGGGCAAGCCGGTCATTTTCACGGCGAGATCGTGTGATGCGGTCTGGTTCTGGGCCACCGACCAGATCATGCAACTGTCGTCCGTCACCAGCGCCGTGGACGACATCGGCTCCATGCAGGCGTGCGCCAGCAGCGGCACTTCATAGACGGCTTCGAGCGATTTGGCGGCGGTCTTGAGCGCACCCAGCGCATCGCCCTTCTTCAAGGGCTCGACGGGTTTGCCTTCCTCGTTGAGCGCGGCGCGAAGTAACTGTGAGTGATCGGCCGAGCTCCAATTATCGCCGCCTTTTGAATCCCATTCGATGCGCGCGGCATCCAGCGCCTTCTTAGCCTGGAAGTAGTTCTGCGCCACGGCGGCCAGCCCGCCGGTGCCCGAGCCATTATCAATCTCCACCAGCGCCACGACGCCCGCCACGGCCATGGCCGCAGCCTTGTCGTAGGACTTCACCTGACCGCCGAACACCGGCGAGGTGGTGAGCGTGGCGACCAGCAGGCCGGGCACGGCGACGTCGGCACCGAAGGGCGCGCTGCCGTCGACTTTCGCTGGTGTGTCCTTGCGGATGAAATCCTTGCCGATGAGCTTCCAATCGGCCGGGTCTTTCAATTTCGGTTCGGCGGGCACCGGCAGCTTGGCGGCGGCGGCGGCCAAAGATCCGTAGCTGGCGCTGCGCTTGGAGGCATCGTGATGAACCTTGCCGTTCTCGGCGCGGCAGGCATCGGCCTTCACACCCCATTGCTTGGCCGCGGCCGCGACAAGCATTTCGCGCCCTTGCGCGCCGGTTTTCAGCAGAACGGGCATGTAGCCGATGATGGCGTCGGAGTTGCCGGTGCTCTGGCGTTTCTTGGCCGGGTTGGCGAAGGCCATGTCGGCGGTCGCGAGCTTCACCTGCACGCGGCTCCAGTCGGCTTCGAGTTCCTCGCAGAGGATTTTCGGCAGCCCGGTGTAGATGCCCTGACCGAATTCCACGCCTGGCACCACGACCGAGACCACGTCATCGGCGGTGATCGTTACGTATGCGCTTAAGGAGGCCGCTTCGCCCTTGGCGGCAGCGGAACGCACCGCGGGCAGCGTCATGGCCAGCGTCAGGCCGCCGGCGACACCGAGGAAGCCCCGGCGGCTCTGGCTGTCGAGCGCGGGAATTTGATCGGAAAGCTGGTTCATGGACGTCCCTCCGGGAGCATTATGTTGGCGCGGGGCCAGTTGTCGGAGGCCAGCCTAGCATAGGGGTTTGCCCCGGCCCAAGGTGGTGCGGGGCTGGGGTTCGCCTTGAGAGCAGGGGGGGCCGGGATCAGATTAGGGCCATTTCAGGTCGTTACACCCGCGGCAAACAGGGCACGGGCGGTGTTACTCGCCCATCTCCAGGGTTTCGTACTTGACGACCAGGCCGTCGCGCATTTCGTAACGCCCGATGCGCGGCGAGAGCCCGGTGATTGCCGAGAACTCCACCAGCCACAGCGCCACGCCGCGCGCGTTGAACTCGGCCATGACGCTCTGCATCAATTTATCCCGCTTCATGGGGTCCATCTCGGTCCGCGTGGCGTCGATCAGCGGCATCATCTCCGGCTCGCAGAAGAACGGCGCGTTATAGCCGCAGGAGAATTGATCGACAGCGCGGATGGGATCGCCCACGCCGGTGCTGAGCCAGCCGTTGGAAAACGCGTCGATGCCCTGCCACTCGCCGTTGAACAGACGGCGCGCATAATCGGCGAAGGTCATCGAGCGCAACTCCGCCTGTACCCCCACGGCGGCCAGATCCTGCGCCACTTTCTGGAACATGACGGTGTCGTTGGGCAATAGGCCGCCGTACACCGCGATCACCAGCTTGAAGCCGTTGGGGTAGCCCGCCTCGGCTAGAAGTTTTTTCGCGCGCGCCGGGTCGTATGGGTACGGCTTGAGCTCGGGGTTGTAGCCCGCAACTCCGGGCACGGTGCCTTGGCTGGCGATGCGCGTGGTGCCGGCGAGAATCCGCTCGACGATGGCTTGCTTGTCCACCGCGTAGTTGAGCGCCTGGCGCACGCGCACGTCTTTCAAGGGTGCTGCGTCCTCGCGCACCGTTCGATACGCGATGGAGAGCACGCTCATGATCGGCGTGACCTTGACCGCATAGCCCGCGCCCGTCACTTGCTCGATGTCGTCGGGACTGAGCCCGTACGCGATGTCCACCCGGTCCGACAGCAGCGCCTTGATGCGCGCCGTGGCATCGGGGATCAGCGTCGTCTGCAGCGTGGTGATCTGCCTGGACTTGCGCCACGATGTGGGAACGGCTTCGAGCCGGTAGCCCGCCGCGCCCCAATTGGCGATCTTGAAGGGCCCGGTGCCGACGGGCGATTTAGCGAAGACTTCCGCTCCCAATTGAGCCCACGCTTTCGGCGCGGGAATCGGCACCATGCTCAGCCGACGGGCGAGCAGCGGGTCAGGTGCGGCGGTGACGACTTCGAGCGTGGTTGCGTCGCGCGCCCGAGCGCTCTTGATGCCGGGCACGTCGAGCGCGCGGGGAAAGCGTTGCGCCGGGTCGGACAGGTTGGTCAGCGCGGCGGCGGCGGCGGATGCATCGAACGGCTCGCCGTTGAAAAACATGATGCCGCCGCGCAACTTGAACACCCATGTGGTGGGGTTCTCGACGGTCCAGGACTCGGCCAACATAGGCTTCAGCGCGCCGACGTCCACTTGCGTCAGCGCATCATACATCGACCAGCGGATGGTCCCGCCCTCGTCGCGGGCGAAAGGAGCACCGAACGTAATGGCGGGCGAAATGGTGGCCACGCGCAGGGTTTTCGCCTCGGCGGCGGCGCAGACCAGCAGAGCGGCCAGAACGATGGCGCGTTTCATGGCAGCAACACCGGGCTTTGGGTTTTCACCGCGCAGAGCCTTTGCCGGACCGCCGGGCGCGGCTCCTGCTCCGCGCCGTGCTCGTAGGCCACGACCTGCAGTGCGCCGGAAAACGCGTTCAGCAGTTCGCCGGGCCGTAGCAGAAAGTCGGGATTGCGCGGACGTCCCAGCATCTCGTTGCCCTGGCCAAAAGTTTCGACGATCAGCACGCCCTCGTCGTTGAGCGCTTGAATATAATGCGGAAAGTGAGCCCGGTGCAGATAATTGGTGACCACGATGGCGTCGAAGGTCCGCACCGAGAACGGCCAGCCTCCGGTTTCAAGGTCCACCTGTTCGATTTTCACGCCGGGATCAGTACGCAGATCCTCCAGCCCCGAGACGTCCACGTCGGCGGCCAGCACGCCGAAGCCCAAAGCCCGCAAGGCGCGCGTGTGGCGCCCGTGCCCGGCGGCGACGTCGAGAACCAACCCGCTTGGAGCGATGAGCGCGGCGAACCGCAGCACCCACGATGAGGGCGCGATGTTGGCTTCCGTGGGGCGGTCGAAGCTGGGCATGAGCGGAGAATAGCCTTCTCTCCGGCAAGGTTTCACGCGGCAAATTCCAACGGCTGTCGACCCACCCGGCAAACGGCGATAGCATCGGCGCGGCGAGGTTGGGGGCGATCATGAAATTTGTGACGATATTCGTCGGCGTGGCGGTGCTGCTTGGGGCTTGCGCCGGCCAAGGCCCTGCCGATCCGGAGGCCAAGGCGCTCGCGATTCATAAACGCGTCATCACCTTCGATGCGGAAATCGACATCCCGCTCGACTTCATGAAGGGCGAGAAGGACGCCGGCAAGGACACCAAGATGCAGGTAGACCTGCCGAAGATGGCTGCCGGCCATCTCGACGGTGCCGCCTTTGTGCTGTTCACCAACCAGACGGCGCGCACGCCTGACGCCTACAAGAAAGCGCGGCAGGACATGGACACCAAACTGGCCGCGATCGAGCAGATGCTCGGCACCTATCCGCAGCGCATCGAACTGGCGCGCCGGGCCGACGACGTGCCGCGCATCGTCAAGAGCGGAAAGCATTTCGTGGTGCTGGCGGTGGTCAATGCGTCGGCTTATGGCGAAGACACGACATGGCTGAGCAAACTTTATGAGCGCGGCTTGCGGATGGTTGCCTTCAACCATGCCGGGCACAACCAGTTCGCCGACAGCAACCGGCCGCAGGAAAAGTTCGGCGACAAAGACGAAGAGCACGGTGGATTGTCGCCCTTGGGCAAACAAGCCGTGGCCGAGATGAATCGCCTCGGCATCATCGTCGATGTTTCGCAGATCACCAAAAAGGCCCTGATGCAGGCGATCAGCCTGTCCAAGGCGCCGGTGGTGGCCAGCCACGTGGGCGTGAAGGCCAAGGTCGATACGTCGCGCAACCTCGACGACGAAGACCTGAAAGCAATCGCAGCCAAGGGCGGCGTGGTGCATATCGTCGCCTTCCCCAGCTATTTGAAGAACCCGCCCAAGGAGCAGCAGGCGGATTTGGCGCGCATCGAAAAAAGCTTCGGCCTGAAGACCTTCACCGACGCCGGGGCCAAACTGTCGAAAGAGCAGATGCCGGCGTTCCAAAAGGAAATGGCCGAGTACCGCGCGCGGTGGGCCAATGCGGGCGCAACGGTCGCCGACCTGGTCGACGCCATCGACTACGTGGTGAAACTGATCGGCATCGACCACGTCGGGGTTTCGACCGACATGGAACACAGCGGCGGCGTGATCGGCTACAAGACCACCGCCGAGGCTGGCAACCTGACGAAGGAACTGGTCAAGCGCGGCTACTCCCAACGCGACATCGCCAAGCTGTGGAGCGGCAACTTCCTGCGGGTGTGGAAGGCCGTGGAAAAGGCTGCGGGATAGGCCGATTCCATCGCTTTTCGAGGTTTGACCGCCCCCCGCCCGAGGCTCTAAGAACACCTGACTCTTTTTAAGGTGTTTTGCGGAGCTTCCCCGTGGCCGACGACGATATCCTGGCGCTCGCCTCCGATTTTCCGGCCGCCACGGACGCGGCGTGGCTGAAGCTGATCGACAAGGTGCTGGCGGGCGCGCCCTTCGAGAAAAAGCTCGTCAGCCGCACCTACGACGGCATCGAGATCCGCCCGCTCTACACCCGCGCCGACCTTCACTCCGACAATGGCTTACCCGGCGGCGGGCCCTTCACGCGGGGCGGGACGGCGCTGGCGACCTCGCAGACGGGATGGGACATCCGCCAGGTTCACGGCCACCCCGACCCTGAAACCGCAAACAAGCAGATTCTCGAAGACCTCGATGGCGGGGCTACGTCCATTGTGCTGAAGGTCGATCCCTCGGGCGAGAACGGCGTGGCCGTGCGCTCGCTGAAGGACTTGGAGGCGGCGCTGAAGGGCGTCTATCTCGACATGGCTGCGGTCGTTCTTGAACCGACAGGCCCGTCGCTGCCTCTCTCAGCCGTTTATATGCATCTACTAGCTGCGCGAGGGTTGAAGCCCGATCAGGTGCGCGGCAACCTCGGCACTGATCCGCTGGGAAGTCTCGCTTCCTCCGGCAAGCTGATCGTGGACATGCCGATCGTGCTGGCGCGCATGGCCGACACGACGGCCTATGTGTCTAAGCATTATCCGCATATGCGCGCACTGAACGTGAAATCCACGCCGTATCATTCGGCGGGCGCGGGCGAAGCTCAGGAGTTGGGCTGCGTCATGGCCACGGCCGTGGAGTATCTTCGCGAGTTGACCAAGGCGGGCCTGGGCATCGATGCCGCCTGCGCGCAGATGGCGTTCACGCTGACCGCCGACGCCGACCTGTTCTTGACGGTCGCCAAGATTCGCGCCGCGCGCAAGCTGTGGGGCCGCATTGCCGAGGCTTGTGGGGCCGCGCCCGAGCACCGCCGCGCGCCGATCACCGCGCTGACCGCGCCGCGCATGTTCAGCACGCGCGATCCGTGGGTGAACATCCTGCGCACCACCGTGGCGTGTTTCGGGGCGGGCATCGCCGGGGCCGATGCAGTGAGCGTGCTGCCGTTCGACCACGCGCTGGGATACCCGCGCGAACTGGGCCGACGCATCGCGCGCAACACGCAGATCGTGCTTCAGGAAGAAACCGGCGCGAATAAAGTGGTCGATGCTGCGGGTGGGGCGTACCTGTTCGAAACACTGACCGACAGACTGGCGGACGCGGCGTGGGCGTTTTTTCAGGAGATCGAACGCGCGGGCGGCATGGCCAAGGCGCTGATGAGCGGGTTTGTCGCGCAGAAGATTTCCGTGGTTCAGGCCGAGCGCGCCAAAAACATCGCCCGGCGCAAGGATGCGCTGACGGGCGTGAGCGAATTCCCGAACGTGCACGAAGCGCGCATCGAGGCCGACCACCCCGACATCACCGCCGTGTTGAAAAGCCGCGATGCGGGCCCGGTGGGCAACGTCGACAAACTGCCCGAACCGGCCGACGGCGCGCTGATGACAGCGTTGATGAGCGCCACCGCGAACGGCGCGAACGTGCCGGCCATGGCTAAGGCGCTGGCGGGCACGCCCATCAGCGCGACGGCATTGCCTAAAATTCGGCTGGGCGACGGCTTCGAGCAGTTGCGCGATCAGGCCGACGCCTTCAAGGCAAAGTTCGGCTCCGCGCCCAAGATCTTTATCGCCAACCTAGGCCGGGTTGCCGATTTCACCGCGCGCGCAAGCTATGCCAAGAGTTTTTTCGAGTCGGGCGGCATCGAAGCGATCATGGGCGCGGGCGGTGATGACGTCGCGGTTGTGGCCAAAGAGTTCGGCAAAACCGGCGCTGCCTTCGCCGTGATCTGCTCCACCGATGCGGTCTATGGCGAGAAAGCCGCGGCTGCGGCCAAGGCCCTGAAAGCGGCGGGCGCGGGCGCGGTCTATCTTGCCGGAAGGCCCGGTGAGGCGGAAACTACGTTGAAGGCCGCCGGTGTGGATGACTTTATTTATATGGGCTGCGACGCACTCGCGGTGTTGCGCACGGCGCACGCCAAGCTGGCAACAGGATAAGTGCCATGAACAAAATTCCCAACTTCGCCGAGATAAACCTCGCCTCGACCTCCAATTCCGGCGCGCTGTCTTTCCCAGAGTGGCAAGCCGAAGCCAAAAATGCCGCCGACTGGCTGACACCCGAAGGTATTGCGGTCAAGCCGCTGTACACCGCCGCCGATACGGCGAAGTTGGACTTCCTCGACACGCGTCCAGGACTACCGCCCTACCTGCGCGGGCCTTACGCGGCGATGTACGTCACCCAACCTTGGACCATCCGCCAGTACGCGGGGTTTTCCACGGCGGAAGATTCCAACGCCTTCTATCGCCGCAATCTCGCCGCCGGGCAGAAGGGCCTGTCCATCGCCTTCGACTTGGCCACGCACCGCGGCTACGACAGCGACCACCCACGCGTCGTAGGCGACGTCGGCATGGCGGGCGTGGCGATTGATTCCATCTACGACATGCGCACGCTGTTCGACGGCATTCCGCTCGACCAGATGAGCGTGTCCATGACCATGAACGGCGCAGTGCTGCCGATCATGGCGCTGTACATCGCCGCCGCTGAGGAACAAGGCGTGAAGCCCGCGCAGCTCTCGGGAACCATTCAGAACGACATTCTGAAAGAGTTCATGGTGCGCAACACCTACATTTTCCCGCCCGCGCCCAGCATGCGCGCGATCTCGGATATTTTTTCCTATACCTCGACGGAGATGCCCAAGTTCAACTCCATTTCCATCTCGGGCTATCACATGCAGGAAGCCGGCGCGACCGCCGACCTGGAACTGGCCTACACACTTGCAGATGGAGTCGAATACGTGCGCGCGGGGCTCAAAGCAGGATTGAGCATCGACGCGTTTGCGCCACGGCTCAGCTTCTTCTGGGCCATCGGCATGAATTACTTCATGGAAGTGGCCAAGATGCGCGCAGCGCGTCTGCTGTGGTCGAAGCTGATCAAGCCGTTCGAGCCCAAGGACAACCGTTCGCTCTCGTTACGCACCCATTGCCAAACCTCGGGCTGGAGTTTGACGGCGCAAGACGTGTTCAACAACGTCACGCGCACTTGCATCGAGGCCATGGCGGCGACGCAGGGTCACACCCAATCGCTGCACACCAACGCGCTGGACGAGGCGCTGGCGTTGCCGACGGATTTTTCCGCGCGCATCGCGCGCAACACGCAGTTATTTATTCAGCAGGAAACCGGAACCACCCGGTCTGTGGACCCGTGGGGCGGCAGCTACTACGTCGAGCGCCTGACGCACGACCTGGCGAAAAAGGCGTGGGCGCATATTCAAGAGGTCGAAGGCCTGGGCGGTATGGCCAAGGCCATCGAGGCGGGCATTCCAAAGCTGCGCATCGAGGAGGCGGCCGCACGCACTCAGGCGCGCATCGACGCCGGACGGCAGACCGTGGTGGGCGTGAACAAGTTCCGACCCTCAGGGTCCGAGAACATCGACGTGCGCTCGGTGGACAACACCGCCGTGCGCACCGCGCAGTTGGAAAAATTAAAACGCCTCAAGGCCGAGCGCGACCCGGCGCAGGTCAAGGCCGCACTGGATGCGCTGACGGCCGCGGCAAAGTCAGGCACGGGCAACCTGCTGGCCTTGTCGGTGGACGCGGCGCGGTCTAAAGCAACCGTGGGCGAGATGACCGAGGCCTTGGAAAAGGTGTTCGGCCGCCATGTCGCCGAGATCAAATCCATCTCCGGAGTCTATCGCAAGGAAGTGGGCGTCAATTCCGAAAAATTGAAGACCGTGCAGGCCCAGGTGGCCGCCTTCGCCGAGAAGGAAGGCCGACGGCCGCGCATTCTCGTCGCCAAGATGGGCCAGGACGGCCACGATCGCGGCCAGAAGGTCATCGCCACGGCGTTTGCCGACCTGGGCTTCGACGTCGACATCGGCCCGTTGTTCCAAACACCCATCGAAGCCGCTAAACAGGCGGTGGAGAACGACGTGCACATCATCGGCGCCAGTTCATTGGCGGCGGGTCATCTCACGCTCGTGCCTGCACTGAAGACCGAACTGAAGCGCCTGGGCCGCGAGGACATTATGGTGGTGGTCGGCGGCGTTATCCCGCCGCAAGACTTCGATGCGCTGTACAAAGCGGGTGCTGCGGCGATCTTCCCGCCGGGCACCGTTATCAGCGAAGCGGCGGGTAATCTGTTGACCAAACTGGGCAAGGCGCTGGGGCATTAAGCGCTATTCCTTGCTTTTTCACGGATTCCTTACTATTTTGGAAAAGTAAGGAGTACGCGCCATGAGCATGACGACGTTGACGGCCAAGGGTCAGATGACCCTCCCAAAATTCATGCGGGATGAATTGAAGCTTAGGCCCGGCGACCGGCTGCTTTGCATACTTGACCGTGGCCGCATCATCATTCGCCCGAAGACCGGCAGCGTGAAAGATTTACAGCACATCCTGCCGCCGCCCAAAAAAACGGTAACCCTTGAGGAAATGGATCGCGCCATAGCTCATATGGCCGTCCGACGCGCTGGACGTGGGCGTGCTGGGCGTTGATACAAATGTGCTCGTGCGCTATCTCGCGCGCGATGACATTCGCCAAACGGCGATCGCCACAGATTTTTTCAATACGCGGCTGACTGCAGATCAGCCGGCGTTCGTAAGCTTGATCGTGCTGCTGGAAACCGTCTGGGTCCTCAGCAGTTCGTACAAGTACAGCAAGGCACTGATCGTTGAGGTCGTTGAAAAGATTCTCAATGCGGCTGAGCTTGTGGTCGAGGATTCCGCGGGCGTCGGGCTCGCACTCGATTTGTACTGCGACACAAAAGTCGATTTTGCGGACGCGCTTATCGCTGTTCACAACAGCAATAATGGTTGCGAGACGACAGTGACCTTCGACAAGGTATTAGCTGAAACCGGCTTGGCGAAGCTGTTATGAGCATCGACCACGCCTCCGGCGTCATCTCAGGCGATCGCGCCGTGCTTGCGCGCGCCATCACGCTGATTGAATCGCTCAAGCCCGAGCATCAGGCCCAAGCGCAGGCAATGCTAGTGAAGCTGCTCCCGCGCACCGGCAAGTCGCGGCGCATCGGTATTTCCGGATTGCCCGGTGCGGGCAAGAGCACCTTCATCGACGCCTTCGGCACGATGTTGACCGCGCGGGGCCACAAAGTGGCGGTGCTAGCGGTCGATCCCACCTCCTCGCGCACCGGCGGCTCGATCTTGGGCGACAAGACCCGCATGGCCAAACTGGCCGTGGACCCCCACGCCTACATCCGACCCTCGCCCACGGGCGGCACGCTGGGCGGAGTGGCGCGCGCCACGCGCGAGGCAATTTTGGTGTGCGAGGCGGCGGGATTTGACGTGATTTTGGTCGAGACCGTCGGCGTCGGCCAGAGCGAGATCACCGTATCGGAAATGGTGGACTTCTTCCTGGTGCTGATGATCGCCGGCGGCGGCGACGAACTGCAGGGCATCAAGAAGGGCGTGCTGGAGGTCGCGGATATGATCGCGATCACCAAGGCCGACGGCGACAACGTCAAGCGCGCCCAGACCACGGCGGCCGATTACAGCCACGCATTGCGCATCATCACGCCCGCCTCGCCCACGTGGCAACCGCCGGTGGTCAGCGTCAGCGCGCTGGAGAACCGCGGGCTTGATGACGTCTGGGCCAAGATCGAGACGCACCACAAACTCACCTCGGCCTCGGGCGAATGGGCCGCCAAGCGCCGCGCCCAGATGATTCGCTGGATGTGGGCCATGGTCGATGACCGGCTGGTCAACCGGCTGAAAACTGACGCAAAAGTGAAAGCGCTGATCCCCGCGCTCGAGGCCGATGTCGGCGACGGGCGACTGACTCCAGCCTTGGCAGTGGAGAAAATTTTCGCCACGTTCGGGGTTTAGGGAACGGGAGAACACCATGCGCACCTTCAAATCGCTGTTGCTGGCGGGCGGAATTCTTTGGGCGAGCACGGCCTGGGCCGAGACCGACGCGGAGCTGATCACCCGTGCGCGCGGCATCCACGAACGCGTCATCGCGGTCGACACCCACGTCGACATTCCGCCCAACTACGGCAGCGAGGCCTACGACCCCATGAAGCCCGGCCCGCGCGGCCAGCAGGTGCACCTGCCGACGCAAGTCGAAGGCGGGCTGGACGCCACGTTCCTGATCGTCTTCGTCGGCCAGGGCGATCTGGGCATCCAGGGCTATTCCAAGGCGCTGTCGGACGCGATGATCAAGTTCTCGGCGATCCACAAGGTCACCAAACAGATGTACCCCGACAAGTGGGAGTTGGCACTGACGGCCGAGGACGTGCGGCGCATCTCAGCGGCGGGCAAGAAGGTCGCGCTCATTGGAATTGAAAACGGCTATCCCATGGGCGAGGAGATCGACCTGCTCGACGTGTTCTACGACTACGGCGCGCGCTACTTCGGCCACACCCACATCGGACACAATCAGCTCGGTGATTCATCCATGGACCTGTCGCGCCGGTTGACGGAGCCCAAGCCCCTGCACGGCGGGCTGTCGGCCCTGGGCCGCGCGGCGGTGAAGCGCTGCAACGAACTGGGCATCATGAATGATATTTCCCACGCCGGAAAACAGACCGCGCTCGACATCATCGCGGCGTCCAAAGCCCCGGTGATCGCATCGCACTCGGGCGTCAAGGGCGTGTTCGACCACCCGCGCAACATGAGCGACGACGAACTGCGCGCGATCAAAAAGAACAACGGCGTGGCGCAGATGGTGGCCTTCGACACCTACCTGCGCGCAGTCCCTAAGGGCAAGACCGACGCCACGGCGGCGCTGTGGGCCGAATTGGGCGTGAAAGACTTCGCCGACCTCGGAATACTCACGCCGGACCAGATGAAGACCTATCGCGCGCGGACCGACGAGATCGAACTGCAGTTCCCCAAGGCCGGCGTGAAGGACTTGGTGGATCACATCGACTACACCGTGAAACTGATCGGCATTGACCACGTCGGCATCGCGTCGGACTTCAACGGTGGCGGCGGTATTCTGGGGTGGAGCGGGGCGGGCGAAACTTTCAACGTCACGCTGGAGCTGGTCAAGCGCGGCTACACCGAGGAACAGGTGGAGAAAATCTGGGGCGGCAACTTGTTGCGCGTCATGGCCGACGTGGAGAAGGTCGCAGCCAAGACCAAGTACAATAAAAAACGCGGGAAGACTTAACGCTCGGTGAGCGCCCCATAAAGCTCCGGGCGGCGGTCTCTAAAGAATCCAAAAGCCGCGCGGTTGCGGCGAATCTCATCAAGGTCGAAGCTCGCCGTCAGCACGCCGGTTTCGGTGTGGCCGAATTCGGCCACCTTGTCGCCGCGATGGTCGGCGATGAACGAACTGCCGTAGAAAATCTGGCCGTGCTCGTTTCCAATCCTATTGGCGGCGATGACGGGCACAACGTTCGACACGGCATGACCGATCATGGCGCGCTGCCACAGATCTTTGGTGTCTAGGCCGGGGTTTTGGGGCTCGGAACCAATAGCAGTCGGATAGAACAGCAGCTCCGCGCCCATCAGCATCATGGCGCGCGCGCATTCGGGGAACCACTGGTCCCAGCAAATGCCAACCCCGATCTTACCGAACTTCGTGGTCCACACCTTGAAGCCGGTGTTGCCGGGCTTGAAGTAGAACTTCTCTTCGTAGCCGGGGCCATCGGGGATGTGGCTTTTGCGGTAGACGCCCAAAATCGAGCCGTCGGCGTCGATCATGGCCAGGCTGTTGTAATAGTGCTGGCCGTCCTTTTCAAAGATCGAGGCCGGAATCGCCACGCCGAGTTTCTTGGCCAGCACCGTGTAGGCCTTCACCACCGGATGATCGTACGTCGGGTAGGCGCTGTCGAAATGATGTTCGGCTTCCTCGCGGCAGAAGTAATGGCCCTGCAAAAGCTCCGTCGGCAGGATGATCTGCGCGCCCTGTTTTGCCGCGTCCGCGATCATGTCGCCGACGCGGGCGATGTTCTCGGCCATGTCGGTGCCATAGGCGCATTGGAGGGCGGCGACGGTGATTTTGCTCATGGCGGAATTATACCAGAGGCTGCTGCTGGGTGATGCAATGAAACGAGCCGCCGCCGGTGAGAATGTGGTTGGCGCGCAGGCCGATTGTCTTACGCCCCGGAAACAGCTTGGCCACGGCGGCCACGGCCGCATCGTCGTTGGGCGTGCCGTAGACCGGAACAATAACCGTCGTATTGGCGATGTAGAAATTCATGAAGCTGGCAGGAATCGGCTCGCCGTCTTCGTCGGGCACCAGACCCGGCGACGGGATGACGTGAACGTCGAGCTTCGCGGCCTTGAGGTCGGCGATGATCGCCTTCAAGGCATCGCGGTTGGGATCGTCCGCGCCCGAGGGCTCCATGCACGCCACTACGCCGGGTGCGATGAAGCGCGCGATGTTGTCGATGTGACCATCGGTGTGGTCGTTGAGCAGCCCGTCGCCGAGCCAAATAAGTTTTTCGATGCCCAGCCCAGACTTCAGCCGCGCCTCGATGTCGGCTTGCGTCAGCGTCGGGTTACGGTTGGCGTTGAGCAGGCATTGGCGTGTGGTCAGCGCGGCACCTAAGCCGTCGACGTCGATGGAACCGCCTTCCAGCACCCAGGCGTTGAGGTTCGTGGGCAGCCGCGCATGGGCCGCGACAAAGCCCGCAACTTCGTCGTCGTGTTCCAACACGTACTTGCCGCCCCAGCCGTTGAAGCGGAAGCAGGCGGCTTCAAGCTTCCCGCCGTTCTTCACAAAAATGGGGGCGGTATCGCGCAGCCAGATGTCGCCGAACTGGGCGGGAATAACCTCCGCGCCCGTGGCGGCCAATGCAGCCTTGGCCGAGGCGACAGCCTCATCGCCGCAGGCCAGAATCTTCAACGCCTCGCCGCGACGCACGCCAGCAGCATCAACGTCGGCGACGGCCTTAAACAGCGCGCCCACTTCGGCGCGGGCCGGTTCCAGGTCTTCCAGCCACAGGTCGGCATGGCTGGGCCAAGCGGACCAGACGGCGCTATGAGCATCCCACTCGGCGGGTTGACGGACGGACAACTGTGTTTCCTTTGAACTCAACAAAGTTCTGTATTTATTCGGTTTTTTATTGGTCGCATTTTCCACGCCAAGTGGAAGACCACTTCTCGGGAAAATGCTCCTAAAGCCTCATAATCGGCAATGCAACGGCGGAGATGTGAATTTGGGCCCGCACCGCTATAGATGCATCCATGACCGTCACATCGGGCCACCCCACCGCGGACAAACGATTCGCGTTCGCCCGCCAGTTCGCCGAACGCGGCGACCACGCGGCCGCCGCCGACCTCATCAGCCAGGCGCTGGAGCTGGCGCCCGCCTGGGCCGAAGGGCGTTTCAGCCTGGGCGAGGCGTTGATGCTGGCAGGCCAGCGTGAGCAGGCCGTGGCGGCGTTCAAGGATTATCTGGCGTTGGACACAGCCGACTCCATGGGCGCGGGTGCAAAGCTTACTTTGCTGGGTGCGGACATTCGCGAGTTGTCCCCGGCCTATGTGGAACGGCTGTTCGATCAGTACGCGCCGCGCTTCGACAAATCCCTGCTCGAGGGCTTGCGTTACAGCGCTCCGGCCAAACTTCGCGCCGCTTTAACGGGAACGTTCAATGCCTGCCTGGATTTAGGCTGCGGCACCGGACTGATGGGCGAAGCGGTGCGCGGCATCGTCAAAAAGCTCGACGGCGTGGACATCTCGGCGGGCATGCTGGCCGAGGCCAAGAAGAAAAATATCTACGACACGCTGGCGCAGGGTTCGTTGTTGGATGCCTTGAACGCGCGCCGCGCGGCTTATGAGTTGATCGTTGCGGCCGACGTACTGGTCTACATCGGCGATCTTGCGCCCGTCATGACGGCCACGGCACAGGCGCTGATGCCCGGCGGTCTTTTGGCCTTCACCGTGCAGGCCGGAGAGAAAGACTACGCGCTGGGCCCCGACCAACGCTTCAGCCACGGCGAGGCATATATAAAGCAGGTGATCGTGGCGGCGGGTTTGGAACTGATGTGGTTAAACCCCGACTCGTTCCGGCAGGAGCGCAACATCGATGTGCCGGGGCTGCTGGTTTTCGCGCGGAAAAACTAATCCAATGCGATGGTCAGCGCCTTGAGATAAGCACTTTCGGGCAACTGTAGGTGAACCGGATGATCGGCCGCAGCACCCGAGGTTCGCAAGATTCGCCCCGAACGTCCGGCATCGGCGATGCCGCGTGCCACGGCCTCGGTAAACTCAGGCAACGGCGCGTTGTGGCTGCACGAGGCGATGAACAAAATTCCGCCGGGCGCGGTCACGCCGGCGCACAGGCGCGAGAGTTTGCGGTAGCCCTGAAGCCCGGGCTTTAGGTCCTTGCGCGATTTGACGAAGGCGGGCGGGTCGGCCACCACCACGTCGAACTTGTCCTTGCATGCGCCAAGAAACTCGAACACGTCGGCGCGCTGGAAGGCGCAGCTTTTGGCAAGGTTGTTCTTGGCCGCCGCCTTCCCGGCCAACTCAAGTGCGAGCGCCGAGCCGTCGACGCCCAACGTACGTACAGCGCCCGCAGCCGCGCACGCCACCGCGAACCCGCCGGTATGCGTGTAGAGATCGAGCACGCGCGCACCTTTAGCGAAAGCAGACACAAAGGCGCGGTTGTCGCGCTGGTCGAAGAACCAGCCGGTCTTCTGCCCGCCCAAAGGATCGGCAAAGAACGTGAGTTTGTTTTCGATGATCTCGACGGAGCCGGTTACTTCGCCGGAGATCACCTTGGTGGTTTCCGCCAAACCTTCCAGCGTCCGGTACGACGAATCCCCGCGCAGGATGATCGCCTTGGGTTTCGCCGTCTGCTCCACCGCCGCCACGATGTCGGGCAGGCTTGCGTCCATGCCCGCCGTGTTGGGCTGGATCACCACCACATCGCCGCAGCGGTCGATCACCAGGCCCGGCAAGTTGTCGCCCTCGGCATGAACCCAGCGATAGTAGGGTGCCGCGTAAAGTTTTTCGCGCAGCGACAGCGCGGCCTTGAGCCGCGCGGCGAACCAGCTCGCGTCAATCACTGCATCGGGCGCGGCGTCGAGGATGCGCGCGCTGATCAGCGGCTTAGGGTTGAAATGGGCGGTGAGCAACGGCGTACCGCCCGCGTCCTCCACCGTCACCACGCCGCCCAGGGCCAGCGCCTTGGCGGCAGGGTCCATCGCCACTTCATTGGAATAAATCCACGGATGGCCCGTCCTGAGGCGCTTATGCGCGCCGGGTTTCAAACGCAGGCGGGGCCGCTTGGTGATGGTCATGAGGGGGCCTTTCTATCGGGCCGACCCATGGACGGAAAGAGTTTTGAGCCAGGCTTTTTGTGGATTTGCGGGCATTACCATTCAGAATCGTGCTAAACGCATGACGTTTCTAAAATCACCGGATTTCTGCCCATGACCAAGCTCTCGCCCGAAGACCGCGCCAAGCAACTCAGCGAAGGCCTGGACTACGTGAAGGACCTGCCGGGCTTCGAGCGCGGCCATCCGCACTATTTCAAAGACCCGATGATCGATCATCTGCTGGAGATCGTCCTCCAGTTGGGCGCGGAGCTTTGGATCGTGCGCGACCGGCAAATGGTGACCGAACACCTGCTGGCGACAGAAGGCAAAGTGACGCCGGAGATGATCGAGACCTTCAAGGCCAGCCCGGAATTCCGCGACAAGATGAAAGAAGAGCGGCGCACCTACACGCGGCGCCTCTATCAATGTTTGTACGACGGCATCGGGCCCGCGGGCGAAGCGGCGTTTGGTTCCGGGCTGATGCGCGCGCGCGAATAGCTCAGTTTCCGACCGAGATCCGGTCGTAGGGGATAAAGCCGTACAGGTCGTCGAAGCCCCGCACTTCCTTACGTGCGCCGGCAAACACCACGCTTTCATAGATGAAGATCGCCGTCGCCTGCTCATGGTAGTAGGCCATCAGCTCGCGGCGCAGGGCTGCTGATTTTTGTTCATCTACCTCGACCTTGATGCGTCCGATCAGCGGCATGACGGCGGGATCGCACGTCCAAGGCACGTTGTGCGCGCACGAGTGCATCTCCACGCCGCGCAGGATGTCGCCCACGGGCACGCCGGTCCAGGGCATGTTGAAGGCCTCGGCGTACTCGCCGGTCATGAACACGTTCTTGAGGTGCTGCGGCGAGGAAATGGTGCGGATTTCCATGTCCACGCCGACGCGCTTCAAGTCCGACGCCACCTGCTGATAGATCGAGAGATACGTGGTGGAAACGCCCGAGACTTCCATGGTGAATTTCAGGCCGTCCGCGAAGCCCGCCTCGGCCAGCAGCGCCTTGGCCTTGATCGGATCATAAGCGTACTGCGGCAGATCGGGGTTGTAGCCGAACTCGCCGCGCGTGGCGGGCTGGTTGGCGGGCTTGGCAAGCCCGGCGAAAATCGCCTCCAACATCGGGCCGCGGTTGACGGCCATATTCAGCGCGCGGCGTACGCGCACGTCCCTGAACGGCGAGCCGTCGCGCGTGGTCACCAAAGCCAAGCCATTCACCGTGTCATCGGGAAAGCTGAGCGGCTGCTCGCCTTCGTCCTTGAGCGTGAAATACTCCTCGGGCCCAAGGAATGTGGCGATATCCACCTGATCGGACAGCACGGCCTGCATGCGCGACGTGGTTTCGGGCAGCACCCGCAATTCCAGTTTGGGCATCTTCGGCGCGCGCCATGACTTCACGAACGCGCTGAGGGACACTTTGGCGGGCGTCCAGGCGTCGAGTGTGTAGGGCCCGGTGCCGACGGGGTTCTTGGCGAAGACCTCCATGCCCACGGCGTCCAGCGCCGCCATGTCGGGCACCAGGAACATCGAGGCATAGCGTGGAAACAACGGCGAGGGTTCTGCGGTGACGATTTCAACCGTCAGCGGATCAATCGCGCGCGCGGCCGCCAATTTTGGCAGCTCGCGCACGATGTTCTCGGTGGGCTTGGCCCGCGACATGAAATACTCCGCCGCGGCCACGACCGAGGCCGCGGTGAACGGCGCGCCGTTGGAGAACGTCACGTCGGGCCGCAGCTTGAAGCGCCACGTCTTGGCGTCCACCGGCTCCCACGCCACCGCCAGCCAGGGTGCCACTTCGCCTTCGCGGGTGAATTTGGTCAGGCTGTCGTAGATCGCACCCGTGGTGGTGATGGTCGGCATGAGCGAACTCATGAACGGATTGGCCTGCTGCAAGGGCAGCGTCGAGACCGCCACACGCAGCGTGCCCTCCCCGGCCCAAGCCGGAGAAAGAGCCGGAGAAAGAGCCGGAGAAAGAGCCGGAATGGCCAGGCACAGCGCCGCAAGAACCCACCGCTTCATTTGCCGCCCACCGTGATGTTTTCGTAGGTGATCATGCCGAAATTGTCGGCGAAGCCCGAGGTGCCTTTGTTCAAGCCCGCAAAGAACACCTGTTCGTAGAGGAAGATCGACGCCGCCTGCCCGTGATAACGCCTGACCAAGTCCTGACGCAGCGCCAACGCCTTCGCCTCGTCCCATTCCGCCAGCGCGGCGCTCAGGATCGGCATGGCCTCCTTGTCGCAGTACCAGGCCGTCAGTGTGCCGCAGGAATGAATTCGCACGGCACGCAGCACGTCGATGGTCGGGGCGGATTGCCACGGCATGATGATGGCGTCGGCGTACGCGCCCGTCTGCAGCACGTTCTTGAGATACTGCGGGCCCTGAACGGGGCGGATTTCCATGTCGACGCCGACTTTGGCCAGGTCCGAGGCCACCTGCTGATAGGTCGCCAGCGACGCGTTAGAGGTGAACGAGGTTTCCAGCACGAACTTGAAGCCCTCGGCATAGCCCGCCTCGGCCAGAAGTCTTTTGGCCTTCGCCGGGTCGTACTCAAACGGCGTCAAACCATCGACGCGGCCCAACACGCCGCGCGCGGCGGGCTGATGGGCCGCGACCGTGCGGCCCTGCATGATGATGTCGATGATCGGCGCGCGGTTGACGGCGTGATTGAGCGCGCGGCGCACGCGCACGTCGTTGAAGGGCAGTTGCCGCGTGTTGACCAGGGAGATGGCGCTGACCCCGCCGTCGTGCCAGCTCACGCCCTTATGCCCGGCGGCCTCCAGCGCCTGCACGTCTTCAGGCCCCAACCCGACGGCGATGTCGGCACGGCCCGAGATGACCGCCTGCACGCGGCTGGTGGCGTCGGGCAGCGCCAGCACTTCCAGGCGCGCGGCCTTGGGTTTGCGCCAAGATTGCTCGAACGCCGCAAACACCGCCTTGTTGGGCTGCCAGCTCTCGACCATGAACGGGCCCGTGGCCACGGGCGTCTTGGCGAAATCCTCGGGGCCCAGGGTTACGAACGCCTCGGGCTCGGGCACGAACACGACGGACGCATAACGCGGAAACGTCGGCACCGGCGTCTTGGTGACGATCTCCACCGTGAACTCATCCACAGCGCGTGCCGATTCCAGCGGCGGCAGATCGCCGCGCACCAGCCCGTCGGTGGGTTTGGCCTTGGTGGCCATGTGGATCACCGAAGCGGCCACGGCGGCGGCGTTGAAGCGCTTGCCGTTGGAAAACAAAACATCTCTGCGCAACGTGAACCGCCAGGTCTTGGGATCGACGTTGGTCCATGACTGCGCCAGCCACGGCCGCAAGGTCCCGTCGGGCGTGATGCGCGTCAGGCCCTCGTACAATGCCGACGTGGTGGTGATGCTGGGCATGGCCGAGGTGGCGTACGGATTGCCGAGCTGCGGCGGCAGCGTAGCCAAGGCAAACCGGATCGTCCCCTCGCCGGCGTGGGCGGCCCCGGTCAGGAGACCGGCGACGATCAGGCTTGTCTGCAAGATGTGCAGCCGCATGAGAAGTGGCCCGCCGATTGAACTTTTGACCTATCCAGCTTACACGGGCTCTCAATGGCGGGAACACCGCCAAATGAAGGCATCAACGCTGCGTGATCATGGCCGGTTCATCTTCCCTTGCCCCGCGCGGCGCGGCGTTCCTGGACCGCGACGGCGTGTTGAACCACGACGTCGGCTTCGCACACCGGCCCGATCAGATCCGCTGGATCGACGGCGCGCCCGAAGCGGTGGCGCTGCTTAATCAAAAAGGCCTGCTGGTTTTCGTCGTCACCAATCAGTCGGGCGTGGCACGCGGTCTTTACGGCGAAGACGACGTACGCGCGGTGCACGGCTGGATGAACGCCGATCTGGCCCGGCGCGGCGCGCGCATCGACGCCTTCGCTTATTGCCCGCACTTTGTTGAGGGAAAAATCGCGGCCTATCGCAAGCCGTGCGCCTGCCGCAAGCCCGCACCGGGCATGCTGCTGACGCTGATGGCCCAGTGGCCCGTACGGCGCGAGGAGAGCTTTCTCATCGGCGATCGTGAGACCGACATCCAAGCCGCACAGGCGGCGGGTGTGACGGGCTACCTGTTTGACGGCGGCAACCTGCTGGACTTCATTGTCAGCACCATCAAATTCTAATTCTCCCGCACCGCATATAGCATCAGTGCGGCGGCGACCGAGAGATTGAGCGACTCCGCCCGGCCGGACATGGGGATGCGCACCATGCGTGTGCAGGCCTTGACGATGTTCTGCGATAGTCCGCTTTGCTCGGTGCCCATGACGATCATGGTCGGCTTTTTGTAGGCCTTGCCGCGATACGCATCCACGGCGGTCATGGCCGTGCCGACGACCTCGCCGGGCCAGGTTTTCACATAGGCGATGAACTCGTCCTCGCTGCACGAAAACACCGGCACATGAAAGATCGAACTTGTACTGGCCCGCGTCGCCTCGGGGCTGGTGGCGTCGCACGACGGCCCGATCAACATCACACCCGCGGCCCCCGCCGCATCGGCGGTGCGGATGATCGTGCCGAGGTTGCCCGGATCGCGCACGCGGTCCATTGCAATGATGAGGCCCGGTTTGATCTGGGCCAGGATACGGCGCGGGATGGCGTAAGCGCCGATCACGCTTTGCGGATTTTCCTTCTGGGTGATCTTGGCCAGAATGTCCGCCGTGACCGTCAACGTCTGCCCGCCGGCGACATGACAGGCCGCGACCAGGGCCTGGACTTCTTTGTGCGCGGTCGCGTCCGCATCCACGGCCAGAATGTTCGGGATCGCACCGGCGCGCGCGGCATCCTGCGCCGTGCGCAGGCCCTCCATGAGAAACAGCCCATGCTCATCGCGGAACTTTTGCAGCCGCAGACCCGCCAGCAGTTTCACCGTGGCGTTGGTCAGGCTGGTGATGACGGCGGTCGGCAACACTTTTTCAATTCACCCGCTTGGCGCGCACCGAGCGGTTGCCGGTGCTCAGCGACATCAAATACGAACCGATCAGCCCGCTGCGGATTTTCACCTCCGCGCCCGGCAGAACCCGCAGCGCCTGACCTTCGGTCTGACGCCAAGTCTGGCCGTTATCAAGGGTGACGATCACATACCCATTGCCGTCGGTGCGCACCGCCGTGGCCTTGGCGATGATCTGATCGGGCGGCGGGGGCACGCCCGGCTCGCGCTTTTCGCGCGGCAGGCTTTCGGCCCCGAAGCGCTGGGACGGCGCAGCGGCAGGGGGCGGTGCAACAGTGGGAGGCGAAGCGATGGCCGGCGACAAAGGTGCGGAGGCCGCAGGCGCAGCGGGCCTGAGGGTATCGACCAGACGGTCGTAGCACGCCGCGCGCGCCGCCACCTCGCCGATGGCCCGGCAGGCCACGAGCCGCGCGTTCAGGTCGGCCGGCTGGGCGACGGCCCCGCCCGACAACACCGCCCCCACGACAATGATGCCCGCGACTTTCAACCGCACGATCCGGCCCCTGCTGTTTTGACCGCTCTAGACTAACAATGAAGCGCCCCGTCGTCGAAGCTTCATCTGCGCTTTTGCGCCGACCTTGGCTATGATAGCGCCAAGGCTGTGCCGGGGGACGTCAGGAGCGCGCCATGCTGATCAACTGTATCGCCTACCGGAAGGGCAAGAAAATCGCCGATATTCCCATCGGCGATATTCACACCTACCTGGCCCAGCCCGACTGCTTCGTCTGGGTGGCCTTGAAGGACGCCACCGCGCCCGAACTGGCCGAGATGAAGGCCGAGTTCGGCCTGCACGAACTGGCGGTCGAGGACGCCCTGGTGGGCCATCAGCGCCCCAAAATCGAGGAATACGGCGATTCGGTGTTCGCCGTGATTCAATTGATCGAGTTGGTCGACGGCGAGCTGAACGTCGGCGAGGTCGACGTCTTCGTGGGCCGCAACTACATCCTGTCCACCCGCAACCGCAGCAACATCAACTTCCTTGGCGTGCGCGACCGCTGCGAGCGTGAACCCCATCTGCTCAAGCACGGCTCGGGCTTTGTGCTGTACGCGCTGATGGACTCGGTGGTCGACCGCTACTTCCCGATCATCGACACGCTGGAGACCGAGTTGGAGGCCATCGAGGACAACATCTTCGAAAAGGGCAAGGCGCGCGCCAACATCGAGCGGCTCTACGCACTGAAACGAAAAGTGGTGACCATGAAGCACGCCGTCGCACCCCTGATGGAGGGCGCGGGCAAGCTGCACGGCGGGCGCGTACCGGCCATGTGCGTCAACACCCAGGAGTACTTCCGCGATGTCTACGACCACTTGGCGCGGATCAACACCTCCATCGACGGCCTGCGCGACACCATCGCCATGGCCATGCAGGTGAATCTGTCGGTGGTGACCATCGACGAAAACGACGTAACCAAAAAACTTGCCGCCTGGGGCGGCATCTTCGCCGCCGCCACGGCCATGGTCGGCATCTGGGGCATGAACTTCCAGAACATGCCCGAGCTGGAATGGGTCTACGGCTACCCCTTCGCGCTGAGCATGATCATTCTGGTGTGCGTGGCGCTTTATCTGCGCTTCAAACGCGCGGGTTGGCTGTAGTCGATCAGCCCCCGGTCAACTCGCTGACGCGCGCGAGCAGGCGGGAAATGTCGATCGGCTTGGGTTCAAAGGCGTCGCAGCCCGCGTCATAGGCCTCGTCGCGGTCACCGGCCGTCACCGCGCTGGTCAGCGCCAGAACCGGTATGGCGCGGGTGGCCGCGTCGGCCTTCAGGCGACGGATGGCCTCGAAGCCGCTCATGCCCGGCATGCTCATGTCCATGATGACGAGATCGGGCTTGGCGGTCTTCGCCTTGGCCAGGCCCTCTTCGCCGCTGGGCGCCGCCGCGACGGTGTGCCCGGCCTTGGTCAGCGCCTTGCTGATCAGCATGACGGTGGAGGCTTCGTCTTCAACCAGCAGGATCGAGACCATCGATGAAACTCCGCAGCGGATACCGGCTCAGCCCAGTATATAAAAGTTCACGCCGTTGGGCTAACGCGAGCTGAGGGCCTGACGCAACGCAATTTCGCTGACGCCCAGCCGGGCGGCGGCGGCGGCGAAATCGGGCGGCGGTGGGCCCAGCGCACGACGCAAGTCCTCAGGCTCGACGCCCAGGCGCCGCGCGGCGTCGCCGAAATCGGGCGGCCCCCGGCGCTGGGTGAACGGCGGCAGCGGGCCGCTGAGCGCGCGCACGTTCTCCAGGTCGTAGCCGCCGCGCATGCAGCCCACCGTATAGGGAAAATCCGCCGTGCCGTGATAGTGGTACATGGCCACGGTTTTGCCGTTCCAGGGAATGGCGTGAACGTGGCCGTGGCATTCATCCAGATCGGCGCTCGACAGCGCCGTGCCGCCTTCGCCGAACCCTCCGAAAATGCCGAACCCGTCGAGCGCGTAGCCCACCAGCGCCGAATGGCCGCCGGGCAGGCGTTGATCGTCCAGGCAGGTCGTGACGCTATGGTAGTGATAAACGCCGGTGCGCTGCGGATGACCTTGGCAGCCGTCCTGGACTTCGTGCGCGACGGCGTCGCGCCCCTGCGCGTCGAGCGCGTTGAACAGCACCACACCGGTCAACAAAATCCCCACCGCGCCGGGCGCGCAGGTCGGCTGGGGGGCGGCGAGCGGGTCGAGCGGCAGCACGACACGCACATCCTGGGCGCGGATCGGGTTGGGGTTGCGGTCGACTTGATATGCGTCATCGCCTGGAGAGATCGGGAAGACGCCGCTGGGGTGATTGGGCAGATCGTTGGATACGAATACCCGCGCGCCGTTTTCAATCCGCATCTCGAAGTCGTGCGGCCAGATCACCGCGCCGTCGACCGTGGTTTTCTTGGTCAGATCGAAGGTGCCGTCGCCGTTGAGCCAGGGGCCGTTGACGCGCGCGCCGCCGCCGTCGCCGTCGATGCGGCACGCCCAAATCCAGCCGGCCCTGGGCGCGGTTGAAATGCGTGCATCGCCCAAGGGCAGCCGCGTCAGGTCGGGCGCATGCGCAGACGCCGTGGCGGGCAACAGGGCGCACAGCAAAACGAGCTTGAGCTTATTCATCGACGATCCAGACGTACTCGACTTTTTCCTTGATGCTGTGCAGTTCCTCGATGCGCTTGGCATAGCGCGCCTTGAAGCGCGTGCCCGCGGCCAGCAGCAAGGTGCCGCCCGCGCCCACCAAATCCTGGGCCAGCACGGCGTTTTCCGGCACGTCGGCCAGCGACACCTTCTTGCGCGGCTTGTCGCCGTACTCGGACGCCTCGGTGTTTGAACTTTGCCGGACGGGGGTGGGCTTTGACGCGGCCGGTTTTTTCTCGGGCGGCGGCGCAGCCTTGGCTTTGGACGGCGGGGCCGGCGGAGCGGCGGGCGCTCGTTGCGGCTGTTGCGGTGCGGGCGGTTGTTCAGGGCTTTTCTGTTCGGGTGCCTTTGCTTCGGGCGGCGGCGCGGGCGCGGCGACGGGTTCGGCGGTGGGTTCGGCGGCGGGCTCGGTGGGCGTTGCTTCGGGCGGCTTGGCTTCGGGCAGCGGGGGCGTGAACATTGCATCCATCAGATGCGGCGCGGCGTTGTCCACATCCACGCCCTCGTAGGTGTTCACGCCCAAAGGTTCAAAGCGGTATTGGAAGCAGCGCGTCAGGTGCTTGTTCAGCGTCTCGAATGACACCGGCTTGGCCAGGAACGTATCGACGTCGAGCACGATGGCCAGGCCCACCAGATGGCGCTCGGCATAGCTGGTGATCAGCGCGCACGGCAGATTGCGCGCCATCTGCGTCTGGCCGGTGCGGATCATTTTCAGCAACTGCAGGCCGTGCAGGCCCGGCATGCGGAAATCAGTCAAGACGATGGAGATGTCGCGCCTGGTGTTGAGCAGATCGACGGCCTGCAGCCCGTCGTTGGCCGTCACCACCTCGGCGAAGCCCAGGCGGCGCAGCATCTGCCCCACCATGAAGCGGGTGGAGTTTTCGTCGTCCACCAGCAGGATGACTTGATGGTCGAATGTGTTGGGCATCGCTTTCTCCCCGGCAGCCTACGTCGTCATACCAAGCCGATCGCGCGCGACAGACGTTCCCACGCGGGCGTCAGCTCGCGGCTGCGCGCGCGCGCGTCCTCGCCGCGCTGCTCGACCAGTGCAAGCTCGATGTCGTGCATCAAGGCGGCAAGTTCCTGCCCGCCGGCGTTGGCCGTCGCACCCTTGGCCTTGTGAATGGTCTCACGCGCGGCGGCGAACCGCTGGGCTGCGATCTCGTCCATGAACTGCGCGATCAGCGGCCGGGTCGAATCAAGATAGACCCCGAAGTATTCCCGCGCGTCGTCGTCGATCTCGCCGAAGGCGTCGCGGATGCGCCCCAAGTCGAGCACGCGCGCATCGGTCGGCGCGGGCGGTGGCGTCTCGGCGGCCGCGGGCGCACCCGTCTCGTCAGGAATCCATTTCAGCAAAGTCGCGCGAAGGGTTTTCAGATCGACGGGCTTGGGCAGGAAGTCGTCCATGCCCGCCGCCAGGCAGCGTTCGGCCTCGCCCTGCAGCACGTTGGCGGTGATGGCGATGATCGCGGCATGCCCGCCCGAGACTTGCTCGGCCTTGCGGATCTCCGCGGTCAGGCCGAACCCGTCCATGTTGGGCATGTGGCAGTCGGTCAACAGCAGCGCGTAGGTTTTTTCCCGCCACATCCCCAACGCCTCCACGCCGTCCTCGGCGATTTCACACGCATAGCCCAACCGATTCAGCTGACGGCGGATGACCTCGCGGTTGGCGATGTTGTCCTCGGCCACCAAGATCAGGCGGCCCGCCGCCAGGGCGTCGTCGGTCGAGGGCGGAGCGGCGGCCTGAAATTCCGGCTGCTCGAGCACCGGTACCTCGGGGCTGGCGCGTCCCGCCGCCACGGCCACGGCGAACACCAGCGCGGCGCGGCGCACGGGGTTGGCGTCGAGCATCGTCACCTGCGGGATGCCACGCAGGATATCCTTGCCGGCAGCACTGCGCCCGACGACGAAACGCGGATAGGGCGTTTGGCCCGCGTCGATGAAACCCTGGCGCAGCGCCGCCACGGCGGCGGCGTCTTCAACTTGCGGGATCACGATGACGTCGATGGGCTTTTCGTCGGGCTTGGCGCGGCGAAGATAGGGCGCGGCCTCGCGCGGACGCGCCACCGCGGCGACCTCCGCCCGCCAGAACGTCAGATACGCGCTGCAGGCCGAGCGCAGCGCCTCGCTTTCGGCGATCAGCAGCACCTTTAGTCCGCTGAGGCTTTTGCGCTCGGTGCCGGGCGGCGGCGTCTGTATGTTCGCATCCTCGGCCAGGCCCAGCGGTAGCACGCAATGAAATTCCGAGCCGATGCCGACGATGCTGTCCACGCCGATGGCCCCGCCCATCAGCTTGGTCAGCCGTTGGCAAATGGCCAGGCCCAGCCCCGTGCCGCCGAAACGCCGGGTGGTGGAGGTGTCGGCCTGCTGAAATTCCTCGAACAATCGTTCGCGGCTCTCGGCCGAGATGCCCACGCCTTCGTCGCGCACGCTGAAGCGTACATGCTGTGTCTTGTCGTCTCCGCCCGGCGCGGGGTCGGCCCTGACCACGATCTCGCCGCGTTCGGAGAATTTGACCGCGTTCGACACCAGGTTCGACAAAATCTGCCGCACCCGCACCGCATCGCCCATCATCACGTCGGGAAGCGCGGGATCGACGAAAGACACCACCCGCAGGCCCTTCTGGACCGTGGCGGGTGCCAGCGAAAAGGCCACCTCTTCCAGGGTCTTGAGCGGCGAGAACGGCGCGCGTTCAATCTCCAGCCGCCCGGCTTCGATCTTGGAGAAGTCGAGGATGTCGTTGATGACCGTGATCAACGCGCGGCCCGAGTCCATCACCGTCTGCAGCATGAAGCGCTGTTCGTCGTCGAGCTTGGTCTGCAAGATCAGATCGACCATGCCGACCACACCGTTCATGGGCGTGCGCACCTCGTGGCTCATGGCGGCGAGAAAGCTGGCCTTGGCGCGCGCGCTCGACTCGGCTTCCGCGCGGGCCTCCTGCAGGGCCACCGTGGTGAGATCGCGCAAGTGCACGCGGCCCAGCTCCAAGCCGATTTGGGCCAGCGTCAGCAGAATGATGTCGTCGCGCGGCGCGGGCCGGTCGGACAGAAACTCAAGCACCGCCACGACGCGCTCGTCGGCCAGGATCGGCACCGCCACCGCGGCGGCCACGGCCGTCGCTTCGCCGCGCGGAAAACGCTCAAGCCCCGCCTCGGAGGCGAGGTGTTCGATCCACACCGGCCGGCCGTCGGCGAGCACGCGGCCGGGAAGATCCTCGCCGGCGCGGAACGAGCGACCGACCAGCACCGGGCGCACGGATTCAAGATCGGGGCGGTCCTTGGGAAACGCGAAGCTGGCGACTTCAAGGCTCTCGCCTTGGCCATGAGACAGCCGATACGCCAGCCCGATGGGCCAGCCGATCAGGCGGGCGATTTCAGAGGCGGATTTGCGCAAGGCGTCGAAGAAGTTGACCGCGCGGTTGCAGATACCCGCGACGTGGCGCAGCAGTTCCACCTGGCGCGTGGCGGAGAGCATTTCCTGCTCGCGGCGGGCCTGCGCGGTCTCGTCCTCCAGCCACGTCACCACCGCGGCGCGGCCCTGATAGATGATCGGCCGACAGGAAAACGCCGCCCTGATCTCGGTGCCCGCGGCGGTGCGCCCGCGCACGGCCAGCCGGTGCACCGCGCCGTGGGCGAACAGCTCGGCGCGGATGCGGTCGCGGTCGGCCTGATCGGCGAAAAATTGCGTGGTCGATTGACCCACCGCGCGCTCCGGCGTCACGCCGAAGGCCGCGGCCATGGCGGGATTGAGATAGAGGATGACGCCGCTGTCGGCCTCGGAAATCACCACGCCGGTGGGACTGAAGCCCAGCACCGTCGTCAGCAGGTCGGGCGGCACGGCGGCGGCCTTGCGCGGCCTGGGCCGCGACGGGGTTTTCTTTCGCCCGGCGGAGCGCGGCGGCCGGGCGCGCGTCATAAGGCCGTGCCCAGACTTACGCCGAAGGTGCGCGGCTTTTGCGTCACGCGCGTGGTCACCGGCAGGGGCGCGAAATTACGCTGCTGCAAAACCGGCCGCGCGTCGCCGAGGTTGTCGACATATGCGCTCACCCGCCACGGCCCGGACGACACTCCGGCGCGCAGGTTGACGAGGTTGTAGGAGCCGAAGTTGTTGAAGGCATTGTTGGGCTGGCCGTTGTCGAGCGTGGGCCGAAAGCCGGTGGTGCGCACGCCGGTATACGACCAGTCGAGGCGGGCAAACCCGTCGAGGTTCGAGGTCAGCGGTGCGCGATATTCCCCGCCGAGGCTGAAGGAGGTCTTGGAATTGTACGGCAGCCGGTCGCCGTCTTTGGGTGCCAAGCCGATGGGACTGATGGGCCCGTCCTTGGTTAGCGCCGCCTTGAAGAAATGGTTGAACGTCAGATTGAGCGACAGCGCGTCGGATAATTCGGCGCGCGATTCCCATTCCAGCCCGACGATGCGCGCACTGCTGGCGTTGGTGGTGAAGGGCAAGATCGCGGGGCCCGTCGGCGCGCGGATGAAGCTTTCCACCTGCATGTCCGTCCAGTCGATGCGGTAGAGCGCGGCGTTGACGTTGAAGCGGCGATCGGGCGTGGAGGCCTTGAGGCCCAGCTCGTAGCTCCACAAGTAGTCGCTTTCGAACTCGACGGGAATGTTGATGAAGCCGGGCGCGGCGTTGGCGTTGAACCCGCCGGGTCGGAAGCCTTGCGAAACGGTGGCGTACATCAGCACGTTTTCGGCGGCGCGGACGTCGGCGTCGAATTTCAGCGTCGTGCTGCCTTCGTTGAAGCGCGGCGGATTGCGATCGGGGCCGGGCCGGATCATGCCGCCGGGCGGCGGCACGATGAAATTGCGCTCTAGCCGGTTCTTGTAATCCGAGTAACGCACGCCCGCCGTGAGGGTCACCGCCTCCGCCGGGTCGTAAGACAGCTCCCCGAAAGCCGCCAACTCGTCGGTACGGCTCTCGAACAACGACTCCTGGACGGTGACGTTGCCGAAGCCGATGAACTCGCGCGAACGGCCCGAGCGGTTTTGATTAAATCCGTAAGCCCCCGCGATCCACCGCCAAGGACCGATGCCGGTCGAGGTCAGCCGGCTTTCAAACGTCCAGGCCTTGGTGTCGGAGCCGAAATTCATGGTCGAGCCCGGCCCGCCGCCAAACAGCGCGCCTGCGGCGTTGGCCGCACCCAGCACGAAGTTGTCGCGGTTGGAATAAGAGGCCACCACCGTCAGCTCGGCTGCGTCGAATGCATAGTTCGCCGTACCGCTGCCGATCCACAGTTCGTCGTCGTTGCCGGTCTCGCCGACGACCGCGGTGATCAGCCCGTTGGATTCGTTTCCCGTAGAACCCACATCGTAGAACGGCACGCCGGTGATGGCGCTTTTCTGGCCGAGGATCATCACATCAACCGTCAGATCATCGGTCGCCTGCCATCGCGAAGATGCGCGCACGCCGTAGGTTTCAACGTCGGAGAAATTCTTCTGCGTGATCGGCGCCAGCGTGACGGGCGGCGGCAGCGGGATCCCGGGCGGGATTTGCGCGGGGTTGGGCACGAAGCGTCCGCCGGGAAAGACGTTGTCGATATAGCCGTTGTCGAACGAATAATAGGCGGCCAGGCGCAGGGCGGAGGCATCCGACAGCGGCGCGTTGACCACGCCGTCGGCGGTTTGGTTCAAGCCGCCGAACCGGGTGCTCGACACGCCGAGGTTCAGGCGCGTTTCCTGCCGGTTCAGCCTGGGCTTGCGCGTGATGGTGCGCACCGTGCCCGCCATGGAGCGCGCGCCGAACAGCGTGCCCTGCGGCCCGCGCAGCACCTCGACCCGTTCGATGTCCACCAAATATGGGTCCGGCTGCTGGTCGAAGTTGTTGGTGATCGGCACTTCGTCGAGGTACTGCGCCACGGTGGCTTGCGATTGCCCCGAGCCGAGATTGTTCACCCCGCGCAGGATGTAGCGCTTGCGCCCCGTACCGCCGTCGATGGCCGCCAAGCCCGGGGCCTGGCGGAAATAGGCGTTGAAATCGCGCGCGCCCAGGGCCTCGAGCACATCGCCCGACAGCGCGGTGATCGCCATGGGCGTGGCGCCCAGCGCCGTCTCGCGCTTGAGCGCCGTGACGACGATTTCCTCGACCTTTGTCTGCGCCGCCGCAGGCCCGGCGGCCAGCAGCGCAAGCCCGGCCAGACGCGCCACCGCGCGGCCCGAAACCCTGGGCAACCCCGCCAGCATGGCTTTACGATCCATGAACCCATACTCCCCTTAGGCGCAAATAAAACATGCTGGTTTTCAATTGGGAATTCAATTTGTCCGCGGGATATGTATCAATTTGTATCGACCCCTAGCGCCCGCGGCCAAAAGAGTATTTTGCTGTGGCGGGAAGGAAAAGCCGGACCCTGGCCATCAAGGCCGGGCCGGTGAACGCGAGGGACCGATGAACGCCGTTTTCGAGCCGCATACCATTCAAACCGCCGCGCACAACGGATTACACAACATCATGGCCGATCAACGTCCGCATCTGCTGGTGGTCGACGACGCGTTCGACATCCGCGAGCCTCTCGCCAAGTTCCTCGACAAGAACGGCTTTCGCGTCACCACCGCCGAGAACGCGGCGGCCGCGCGCTCGCGGCTGAACGCCGAAAAAATTGATCTGGTGGTGCTCGACGTGATGATGCCGGGCGAAGACGGCCTGAGCCTGTGCCGCTATTTGTCGGCCAGCAGCACCGTGCCGGTGATTTTGCTGACCGCACTGTCGGAAGAGACCGACCGCGTGGTCGGGCTTGAAGTGGGCGCGGACGACTACATCACCAAGCCCTTCAGCCAGCGCGAGCTTCTGGCGCGCATCAAGAACGTGCTGCGCCGGGTGGGCGACGCAGCGGCAGCCGGCAAGCCCGACGGCATGGACGGTACCTATGTATTCGAAGGCTGGACCTTCAAGGTCGGTGAGCGCGAACTGCGCAATCCCGACGGCGCGCTGGTGCCCATCACCACCGTCGATTTTTATCTGCTCTCGACGTTCCTGGCGCACCCCAAGGACGTGCTGGACCGCGACAAACTTCTGGGCCTGGCCCACGGCATGCAGCCCGACATCTTCGACCGCACCATCGACCTGCAGGTCAGCCGCCTGCGCCGCAAGATCGAGCCCGACCCCAAGACGCCCACCTTCATCAAGACGGTGCGCGGCAAGGGCTACGTCTGGTGCACCGACGTCAAGCAGTCTCCGTGATCCTGCGCTGGGTCAACTCGCTCAGCGGCCGATTGACGCTGTCGATCTTTGCGGCGCTGATCGCCGCGCAGCTCATCGGCATTTTGTTGTTCGTGCGCAGCAACGAGCGCGACCGCAGCGAGCTGGCGACCGAGAACTTCATGCGACAGATCGCCGCGTTGACGCAGCTGTACAACGCAGTGCCCGACATCGACCGCGAGAACTACCTGCGCAACGTGCGCCAACCGGGCCTGCAGTTCTGGACCGCGCGCACCCCGGTGGTGCGCGAGCCCAACCCCGTTCTGCGCCCCGAAGCGCCCGCGGTGCCGCGCAACTGGGCGTCCGTCGCCTCGCCCGATAAGCGGCTGATTTGGTTCCCGGACGAGCGCTCGCCGCTGGTGCGCTATTCCATCGCGCCGCTGCCGGTGGCGCGTAATTTGGGTCCAGGGGGCTCGCAGCCCTTTGGCGAACCGCCGATCGAGGCCCGCGGCCAGGGGCCAGGGCCGCGCGGCCCACCTGGCGCGCCGGAAGGGCCGCCGCCGATGTTCGGCGCCGACCCCATGGGCGCGCCGCCGCCGATGCCCGAAACCGTTTCCCAGGCACCCGAGTTCCGCCAACGTTTATCGTTGGACGGACCGCCGGGCGGGCCGCCGCCGCCCGGCGGGATGCTGCCCACGGCGCGCTGGCGCGCATCGGTGCTGCTGGCCGATGGCTCGTGGCTCAACGCCGAGCACATGTACGAGTTGGGCCTGCCGCCCTGGCTGGGCACCGTGCTGTTTCAAAGCGCGGTGACGCTGGTGATCATGCTGTTGCTGATCGTGCCCGCCGTGGCGCTGTCGACCACGCGCCTCACGCAGCTGGCGCGCGCCGCCGACAAAGTGGGCCGCGGCGAGGACACCGAACCGCTGCCCGAATCTGGCGCGTTCGAAGTGCGCCAACTCACCCAAGCCTTCAACAACATGAGTTTGAAATTGCGCCGCTTCGTGCAGGGCCGCACGCAGATGTTGGCCGGCATCAGCCATGACCTGCGCACGCCGATCACCGCGCTGCGGCTGCGCACCGACCTGGTGGAGGACGAGGAAAACCGCGAGCGCATGCTGGCGCTGATTGACGACATGCACAAGTTGACCGAGGGCACGCTACGGCTGGCGCGCGACGACTCCTTCACCGAGAAGACCGACAAGGTGGACCTCTCCTCGTTGATCGAGGGCATTTGCGACGATTTGACGGATGCGGGCATCGAGGTCAGCGCCGACGTGGCCCGCGGGGTGAGCCTGACGTGCCGGCCCACCAGCCTGCGTCGCGCCGTGCGCAACTTGGCTGAAAACGGCGCGAAGTACGGCAAGCGCGCGCGCCTGAAGGTGGTCGATAAGCCGCGCAGCGTGGAGATCATCATCGACGACGACGGGCCCGGCATCCCGCCCGACCAGGTCGAGCGGGCGTTTCAACCCTTCGTGCGCCTGGAAGGCTCGCGCTCGCGCGAAACCGGCGGCTCGGGCCTGGGGCTGGCGATCACGCGCTCGATCATCCTCAACCACGGCGGCGAAATTGTGCTGACCAACCGCCCCGAAGGCGGCCTGCGCGCGAGCATCACGCTGCCCAAGCCGGATGTGGAGTGAACGGGGATAGAGATGGCGGAGAGGGTGGGATTCGAACCCACGGTACCCTTGCGGGCACACCGGTTTTCGAGACCGGCACGATCGACCACTCTGTCACCTCTCCGCGAGGGGCGTCGAATCGAAGGCGCGGAACCTAACCGAAGCCCGGGGCCTCCGCAACGCCCGGCCCCCGGGACCGACCTGAAACCGTAAGCCGGTCAGCGGGCAACCGCCGCATCCGTGACGGGTTGAGCCCGACGACCGTTCGGTTGCAGAACCATATATATAAGCAGGAACGTCGCCTGGATCTTTGGGCCGCCTTGGGGAGCACGCCGTCATGGAACACACCACGATCCGCGGGAAAATCCGCTACACGTCCAAAAAGAAGGAGATTTTGGACAAGGTGCGCGGCGGAGAGACCTACACCATCACGGTGCACACCGACGGCCGGCGCACCTTGCGCGCCCATTGCGCGATCGATGAAAACAGCCCGCGCGTGCTGCGCGACTGCATCCAATCCTACGACGCCGCCTGGGGCCCCACCGAGGCCTTCAACCAGTTGACGGTGGATGAGCAGTTTGTCGGCTCGGCCTGGTACCGCTTCACCGACACCTATGCCGAGTGCGAAGGCTACACCGCGCGCGAGGGCCGCTTCTCGCACCGCATGGAGTACGACCGCCGCCCCTGCACCTTCGGCTCGCACCCCATTCAGGCCGACGCCATGCATTGCCGCAACTACGACCTGAGCAAAGGCCCCGGCGAGCAGACCACCAGCTTCTACCTGATGACCTCGTTCCATCATCGCGGTGCCGACGGCCCGACGTTGCTCAAGCGGCCCAACGGCATGTTCCTGGTGTACATGGGCGATGAGAAAGTCACTGTGGGCGCAGGCACCTTCGACGCGCACCACTTCCGCATCGGCAAGAACAACGACGACGCCTATATGGGCAGCGACATCCATCCGCCCTATCACCTGTGGACCAGCACCGACGGCAATTACATCATGTATAAGTCGTACTGCACCGGCTACATGCAGACGTTCTATGAGTTGGTGGAATTGGAAGTGTCGAAAAACTTCATCCTCTAATTCCGCGCCGTCGGCGCGCAACTAGCGAGCATGTCCTTGTAGTGCTCGCGCACGCGTTCCAGGTTCATGCGGTTGAGGAACGACGAGTAGGCGATATACGACAGCAAAAAGCGCAAGTCCTTCGCCCACGGCGGCAGGAAGCGCGGAAACACGCACAGTCCTTGGGCTGCCAGCGCGGTGACGGCGGGCATATCCTCGATGTCCATCTTGCCCGCGAACAACAGGCGGATGCAGTCCACGCGCGTTTCCTGAACCGCGATGCGCAGGAAGTTGTGCACGCGCACCACGCCTTCCAGGTATACCGAGTCCTTGGTGAAGGGCGCACCGCCGCTCAGCACACCGCCGCGAAACACACGCCGGGCGTTCTCGAACGCCTGATGGGGATCGTGGGTTTTATCGCGGAAGAAATTGTAGATCTGCAGAAAGTCCGCGCCCGACATGGACATCTCAATCGCGAGCACGCGGTCGGCAAGCCGCAGCATGCGGGACGGGTCCATGGCGCCGGAGATCAACTCGGCGAACACCGCCAGGCCTTCCTGCGTGCGCGTGGTGCCGGCATGACCGGCGGCCAAAATGGGAAACGCGGTTTGCGCAGCACCGTTCAGCGACGTACCCGCATGCACAAAGGCTTCGTGTTGAACGAGTTGGGCCACATCACGGTCGGAAAATGCCGCGTCACGCCGCAGGCGAATATACTTCGAGCCCGCGAGCGCTTTGGCCGACAGATGCTCGGCGATTTCCACTTTTGGAGAATCAGCGCCGAAGTGCCGGTTGAGGATCGCCTGCATGCGCGGCTGCATTTCGGCCGCCGTGATAGCGGGCTGATCGACCACGGCGTTGAGGTTGATTTCCAAGTTCGAGTATGCGCTGAGCACGTAGTCGAGCATGCGCGCCAAGTCTAAGGGCCGCACGTCGCAGTTCATCAACTCGGTCTGCGGCGAGCCGTAAAGCTGCAGCGACCGGCGGTGAAATTCCTTCGTGCCGATGCCCGCCAGCATGTCGGCGGCGATGTCGATCTTCTCGGCGATGCGCCGCAACCAATCGTGCACCGGGCCCGAACCGTCGATCTTGGCGCGCGCCTCGGCCACCGCGGCGTGCACCGGCCCGGCGTCGAGCGGCTGGTAGGTCACGACGGGAAGTTCTTTCTCATGGGCGGCGAAGAACGCGGGCTCCACCTCCGGCCCCCAGGTCACGGCGCGCAGGATGCGCACGGGCTTTTCGGCCTTGCGTAGCAGGGCGGCTGCGGACTTCAGCCGCTCGACCTCGGCCTCCGATAGCCGCTCGGAGCGGCTTGAACTGCCCGAGTCATCCATGGGGGGTCGCCCCGGCATGGGAAAGGGGGGCGATTTCAACCTGTTTCCGAGGCCGAATCATATTTATTTACAATGCATTAACCGCAATTCTGAATGTGCTGGTGAGGCATTGACTCAAAAACCCCCGCAGTATATTCACCCGCATCGAACGCGGGCTTCGGCCCGCATTTTTTCGTTTGAGTTCAAGGTCACCACTATGTTCGCAGTTATCAAGACGGGCGGCAAACAGTATCGCGTCGCCAAAGACGATGTCCTCGCGGTCGAGAAAATCCTCGGCGACGCGGGCTCGGTGGTCGTGTTCGACCATGTGCTGATCCTCGGTGGCGAAGTGGGCAAGCCCCTCATCGACGGCGCGCAGGTGACCGGCACGGTGGTCCGCCAGTTCCGCGACGACACCAAGATCATCTTCAAGAAGCGCCGCCGCAAGCACTACCGCCGCCGCAACGGCCATCGTCAGCATCTCACGTTGGTCAAGATCACCGATATGGGCATGGGCATCGCCGCCTCGCCGGTTGTTGCCGCCGCTGCCGCCAAGCCGGCCGCGAAGAAAACCACCAAGAAGGCCGCGGCCTAAGCGGCGATAAGGGAGATCAGCAATGGCTCATAAGAAATCCGGCGGTAGTTCCAAGAACGGCCGCGACACGCGCGGCAAGCGCCTCGGCATCAAGAAGTTCGGCGGGCAGCACGTTCTGGCCGGCAACATCATCGTGCGCCAGCGCGGCACCAAGTGGCATCCGGGCAAGAACGTCGGCCTTGGTACCGACTACACCATCTTCGCGTTGATCGAAGGCAAGGTCAGCTTCAAAACCTCGAAGCTGGGCCGCGTGCACGTCAACGTCGACCCGATGCCAGTGGCGGCCTAAAGGCATCGACGCATCAAATCGTCCGGTTTCCGGAATTCAAGTTTAGAAGGGGAATGGGACGACCATTCCCCTTCTTGCTTTTTAAGCCCACTGACTTGAAACCGGCCGACTTGAAGTTTTCGTCATGAAATTCCTCGACCAAGCCAAAATCTACTTAAGCTCCGGCGGCGGCGGCAACGGCTGCGTCGGCTTCCGGCGCGAGAAGTTTATCGAGTTCGGCGGGCCCGACGGCGGCGACGGCGGCAACGGCGGCGACGTGGTGTTCGAGGCCGCGCGCAATCTCAACACACTCATCGATTTCAGATACCGCCAGCACTTCAAGGCCGAACGCGGCCAGGACGGCGCGGGGCGCAACTGCGCGGGCCGCAACGGCAAGGACCTGATCATCAAAGTGCCCGTGGGCACCGAGATCATGTCGGAAGACCGCGAAACGGTTTTGGCCGACATGAGCGAGGACGGACAACGCTTAGTCCTGCTGCGGGGCGGCAACGGCGGCTTCGGCAACACGCACTTCAAGGGCCCCAGCAACCAGGCCCCCGACTACGCCAAGCCCGGCCAGCCGCCGCAAGAGATGTGGGTGTGGCTGCGCCTCAAACTGATCGCCGATATCGGCCTGGTGGGATTGCCCAATGCGGGCAAGAGCACGTTCCTGTCGGTCGTCACGAGCGCGCGGCCCAAGATCGGCGCGTATCCGTTCACCACGCTTCATCCGAATTTAGGCGTGGCGAGCGTGGGCGAGTTCGAGTTCATCATCGCCGACATCCCGGGCCTCATCGAAGGCGCGCACGAAGGCGCCGGCCTGGGTGATCGGTTCCTGGGCCACGTGGAACGCTGCGCGGCGTTGCTGCACCTGGTGGATGGCACGCAAGACGATGTGGCGGCGGCCTACAAGATCGTGCGCAGCGAATTGAAAGCCTACGGCGCGGGACTGGCGCGCAAGAAGGAGATCGTGGCGCTGAACAAGTGCGACGCGCTCGACCCCGCGACGCGCAAGAAAAAGCTGGCCGCGCTCAAGCGCGTCAGCCGCAAGACGGTGCATGAGCTCTCGGGCGTGTCGGGCGAAGGCCGCGAGGAGATGATCAAAACACTGGCGCGCATCGTTCAGGCCAGCCGCCAGAAGGAAGAAGAGGATAAAGCTGACGACGAGCGGTGGGTATAATGAGCGCGCTCGCCGCCGCCCCTCTTTCGACAGCAAAGCGCATCGTCGTCAAAATTGGCTCGTCGCTGCTGGTGGACGACAATACCGGCGAACTGCATCGCGCGTGGCTGGAATCCTTGGCCGACGACGTTCACGCCATGATGCAGCGCGGACAGGACGTGGTGCTGGTGACGTCGGGAGCCATCGCCATCGGGCGCGGGCCCTTGAACATGCGCGGGCGTAAGCTGCGCCTGGAGGAAAAACAGGCCGCAGCCGCCACGGGTCAGATGCGCCTGACGCAGGCTTATCAAAACGCGCTGGAGCGTCACGGCATTACGGTGGCCCAGGTGCTGCTGACGCTGGAAGACACCGAGGACCGCCGCCGCTTCCTCAATGCCCGAAATACACTCGACACGCTGCTCAAGCTCAAGGCCGTGCCGGTGATCAACGAGAACGACACCGTGGCCACGGCGGAAATCCGCTTTGGCGACAACGACCGGCTGGCCGCGCGCGTGGCGCAGATGACCGGCGCGGATACGTTGATTTTGCTGTCGGACATCGATGGGCTGTACACCGCCGATCCGCGCAAGACCCCCAACGCCAAGCATATCCCCGAAGTGACCGACCTCACCGACGAGATCGAAGCCATGGCCGGTGCGGCGGTGACGGGTTACGGCTCGGGCGGCATGGTGACCAAGATCATGGCGGCGAAAATCGCTGTGGGGGCGGGCTGCCGCATGGCCATCGCGCCGGGCCAGCCGCTGCATGCGCTGAAAATACTGGAACAAGGCGGGCGCTGCACGTGGTTCATTCCCAAAGGTGAACCCCGCGCGGCCTATAAGCAGTGGATCGCGGGCGCGGTGCAGCCGACGGGCTTTGTCGTCGTCGATGACGGCGCGGCGCGTGCGTTGCAAAGCGGCAAAAGCCTGCTGCCGGCGGGCGTGACCGAGGTGCAAGGCGACTTCGAGCGTGGTGACACCATCGCGGTGAAGGCCGCCGACGGCAGGCTGCTAGCCAAGGGCTTGTCGGCCTATTCATCCGCCGACACCACGGCCATCAAGGGCCGCAAGTCCGAGGAGATCGAGACCGTGCTGGGCTACCGCGGCCGGTCCGAGATTATTCACCGCGACGACCTCGTGGTGGAGGGCTGAGATGGCTTATGATGCGCCTATGACCAAAGACACTATCGACATTGACGCGGTGATGGACGGCGTGGGCGTGGCCGCCCGCATGGCGGCGCGCACGCTGGGGCAGACATCGACTGCCGCTAAAGACAAAGCCCTACTGGCAGCGGCGGCGTCTATTCGCGCGCGCAAGGAGGCGATTAAAGCCGCCAACGCCAAGGACATGACCGTGGGGCGTGAAAAGAACCTCACGCCCGCGCTGATGGACCGGCTGGAGTTGAACGACGCGCGCATCGAGGCCATGGCCAAGGGCCTGGAGGAGATCGCGGCCCTCAAAGACCCGGTGGGCGAGGTGATCTTCACCACCACGCGCCCCAACGGCCTGAAGATCGAGCGCGTGCGCACGCCGTTGGGCGTCATCGGTATCATCTACGAATCCCGTCCCAATGTGACGGCGGACGCTGGCGCATTATGCCTGAAGGCGGGCAACGCCTGCATTCTGCGCGGCGGGTCGGAGAGTTTTCATTCCAGTGGCGCGATTCTGAATTGTCTGCATGAGGGTTTACGCGCGGCGGGCCTGCCCAAGACGTGCATTCAAATGGTGCCCACCACCGACCGCGCCGCCGTAGGCAAGATGCTGACGATGACGGCGCACATCGATGTGATTGTCCCGCGCGGCGGGCAGTCGCTGGTGGACCGCGTCATGCGCGACAGCCGCGTACCGACGTTCCAGCACCTCAGCGGGCTGTGCCATACCTACATTCATACGGCAGCTGATCCCGCCAAGGCGCGCGCCATTACGCTGAACGCCAAGCTGCGACGCACCGGAATTTGCGGCTCGACCGAGACGTTGCTGGTGGACCGCGATGTGGCGGCGACGATTCTACCTGTTGTTCTGAAAGATTTGATTGAGGCGGGCTGCGAAATCCGCGGCGATGCGGCCACGCAAAAGCTCAATCCAAACGTCAAGCCCGCGACGGAGGAGGATTGGTCCACCGAGTACCTGGATAAAATCCTTTCCGTGCGTGTGGTGGAGAACATCGATGCGGCCATCGCGCATATTCAACGTTACGGCTCGTCACACACCGAAGCGATCATCACGGAAGATGCGCAGGCGGCGGAAAAGTTCATGGCCGCGCTCGACAGCGCCATCGTCATGCACAACGCCTCGACCCAGTTCGCCGACGGCGGCGAATTCGGCATGGGGGCGGAAATCGGCATCGCCACGGGCAAGCTGCACGCCCGCGGGCCCGTCGGCGTCGAGCAGTTGACCACCTTCAAATACAAGGTGCGCGGTACGGGACAGACAAGGCCTTGAGGACGTGATGGCCCGCGCCCTTCCGACCTTCGGCGACCGGCGAGCGCGTCGCGTCGGCCTGCTTGGCGGCTCGTTCAACCCCGCGCATGACGGCCATGTGCACATCAGCCGCGAGGCGAAAAAACGCCTGGGCCTGCACGACGTGTGGTGGCTGGTGAGCCCGCAGAACCCGCTGAAACCGGCGCGCGGCATGGCCGGGTTGGCGCAGCGCCTGGCCGGGGCGCGGGCCATCACGCGCGGCACGGGCATCGTGGTCAGCGACCTGGAATCGCGCATTCATCTGACCCGCACGGCGCAAGTGGTGCGCACGTTGACCATGCGCTATCCGCGGGTGTCGTTCGTCTGGCTGATGGGCGCGGACAACCTGGAACAAATCCCGCGCTGGGGCCGCTGGACGCACATTTTCCGTCGCGTGCGCGTTGCGGTGCTCGACCGCAGTCCGTATTCTTACCGCGCCCTGGCCGGGGCCGCGGCCATTCGGTTCAGATCGTTCCGCAAAACCCGCGGCCGGGGGATCTTTTCAAGCCCGCCGATCGCGTGGTGTTACTTGGCCATCCGCCGCCACGACGCCTCGGGCACCGCCATCCGCACCGCGAAAGTCGCTAAAAACAGGAGACGACCATCACCGACCAAGAGCTTGAGAAAAAAGTCCAAACGATCCTGACGTCGCTCGACGACGACAAGGGCCGCGACATCGTGGCGTTCGACGTGGCGGCCAAGACCGCTATGGCTGACCGCATCATCGTGGCCACGGGCACCTCCACGCGCCAGGTCTCGGCCATGGCCGATCACCTGGTCACGAAGCTCAAGGAACTGGGCATGAGCGCGCGGTCTGAAGGCAAGCGCCAGGGCGATTGGGTGCTGGTGGACGCCGGCGACGTGGTGGTGCACCTGTTCCGGCCCGAGGTGCGCGCCTTCTACGACATCGAACGGCTGTGGGCGGCACCTGCGCCCAAGCCGGCGGCTGAAAAAACAACCGTCAAAGCCAAGCCCAAAGCCAAGCCCAAAACCACCACAACGGCAAAAGCGAAGGCGAAGAAGGCACCGGCACGCAAACCCGCGCGGAAGAAAACCTGACGCACAACCATGCGCGTGCTGATTCTCGCCGTGGGCAAGATCAAACCCGGACCGGAGCAGGACCTGTTCGCGCTGTACGAAAAGCGCCTGCCCTGGAGCGTGGATGTGAAGGAGATCGCGCCCAACAAAGATGCGTCCGCAGCCGTGCGCAAGGCACGCGAGGCCGAAGCCTTGTTGAAGGCGCTGCCCGAGGGCGCGGTGGTCGTCGCCCTTGATGAAACCGGGACCACGGACACCAGCGAAAAATTCGCCAAACGACTGGGCCAATGGCGCGACGGCGGCGCGCGCAACCTGGCGTTCATCATCGGCGGGGCCGACGGCCACGGCGATGCGGTGCTGAAGGCAGCGCGGCATAAGCTTTCCCTGGGCCACATGACCTGGCCGCACATGCTGGTGCGCGGGCTGCTGATGGAGCAACTCTACCGCGCGCACTCCATCCTCAGCGGGCATCCGTATCACCGTGGCTAGTTTTTCCATCACCTACAGCGGCTATCCGCTCGACCGGCGCGCCGACCTGCGGGTTGATGCGGCCCGTCTGCGTGCGGTGTTGACCAGCGCCGAGGCGCGCATCGTGCCGGTGTGGAATCAGAAGCATCTGTTTGACGCGGCACCGCGCGCGCAGGCGCTGTCGTTCTCCCTACTCTCGGCACGGTTGGATGCCGAGACTTTATTCCCGGTCTTCCTGGGCTACGGCGACGGCGCTGCGTGGTTCGCGGTGGGTCTGCCGCCCAGCGACACGCCGCCCGATCTGGGTGGCGGCGAGTATCGCACACTCAACGAAGTCGTGACGCTGCTGCCGCCGCCCGAGGCCTCGATCCTGGCTTATGCACGCGCCATGGTGATCTGGCACGAGAATCACAAATACTGCGGGCGCTGTGGCGCACCGACACACGCAACCGAAGGCGGCCATGCGCGGGTGTGCATCAACGAGGCTTGCGCGCACCGCAGTTTCCCGCGCACGGACCCGGCGGTGATCACGCTGATCGAAGACCCGACGCGCACGAAGGCGCTGCTGGGCCGTCAGGCACGATGGGCGCCGGGCATGTATTCCGTCATCGCGGGCTTCGTGGAACCGGGCGAGAGCCTGGAGGAAACCGTGATCCGCGAAACGTATGAGGAAACCGGCATCCAGGTCGGAGACGTGCGCTACCTGGCCAGCCAGCCCTGGCCGTTCCCCTCCTCCATCATGCTGGGCTTTCGCGCCACGGCGCTGAACACCGACATCGCGCGCGGCGACGACGAACTGGAGGACTGCCGCTGGTTCACCCGCGAGGACTTGCGCAGCTTCGGCCAACCGGGACCCTATGCCAACTTGCGCCTGCCCAACCCGTTCTCGATCGCGCGCTATCTGCTCAACACCTGGCTGAGCGAGGGGTGAAGCGACGCATGAGCCGATGCCGGCATCGCTTGTTCCGCTTGTTAATGTGCGAAATTAACAAGCTATGCCGGGGCAGCATCACCATTATCCACCATTAAATGTCGCGAATTTAATGGCGGTTATGCCGCCGCGGCATACCCTTGCCGCGCTGGGCTAGCGTCCCCGAAAGCGGAACTTATCGGCCGGGTAGGTGCCTAAAAAATCGATGCGCTCGGTATAAAGTGCGAGGTCACGCAGCGCGTGCTTGAAGTCCTGGGCCTCGGGGTGGCCTTCCACCTCGATATAGAACTCGGCCTTCTTGAAAAATCCGCCGATCAGGTAGCTTTCAAGTTTCGTCAGGTTGATGCCGTTGGTGGCAAAGCCGCCCAAGGCCTTGTACAGCGCGGCGGGCACGCTTTTGAGCCGAAAGATCATGGAGGTGACGCAGCGCGATTTGACCGCGGGCATGGCCCCGTCGCGCGCCATGACGAGAAAGCGGGTGGTGTTGTGCTGCTCGTCCTCGATGTCGGCAGCCAGCGACTTGAGCTTATAGATCTTGCCCGCTACGGCCGAGGCAATCGCGGCCACGCCCACATCTTTGCGCAGCGCGATATCGCGCGCGGCACCCGCCGTATCGAGCGCCACCACGGCCTTGAGTTTGTGCTTGCGGATGAACTTGCGGCACTGGCTGAGCGCATGGACATGGCTTTCCACGCGCTTGATGGTTTTCAAGCTGGCCCCCTTCACCGCCAACAGATGGTGATGAATGGCTTGGTAATGCTCGCCCACGATCTTGAGGCCTGAGCCCGGCAGCAGGTGATGCACGTCGGCGACGCGGCCCGCCACCGAGTTGTCCACGGCGATCATGGCGAGTTTCGCTTTGCCGTCGTGGACCGCGTTGATGGCGTCCTCGAAGGTCGCGCACGGCAGCGGTGTCAATTTGGGAAAGCGCGTGCGGCAGGCTTGATGCGAGTACGAGCCGATGTCGCCCTGGAACGCGATCATGCTGGCGGACTTTTTCTTGGCTGCCATGTGCTACGCCACGCCCAGAAGTTTGCGCGCGCGCTCCAGATCGGCGGGTGTGTCCACGCCCAGCGGAATGGTTTTGACCAAGACGGCCCCAATGCGCATGCCATGTTCGATGGCGCGCAGCTGTTCCAGCCGTTCGCGCAACTCCAACTCCGTCGGCTTGAGACCGACGAATTTTTTCAGCGCGGCGCGGCGGAACGCATAAACCCCGATGTGGTGGTAGGCCGGCCCCTCGCCTGACGGGATCAGGTTGCGGCTGAAGTACAGGGCGGCTGCGATATTTTCGCCGGGCTTGAAGATTGCCGCGGGCTTGACCACCGCGTTATCGGTGAGTTCCTCAGGGTTCGTGATCAGCGCCACGGGCGTGCCGATGTCGAACTCCGGCCACGCGAGGGGTTCGATGGAGGCGGCGACAATCGCCGGGTCCAATGTGGGTAAATCGCCCTGCACGTTGACGATGACCTGGTACTTTCCCTGGGGGTCGTAGGCCTCGGCGGCGGCATAGACGCGGTCCGAGCCCGAGGGCAGGCCAGGGTCGGTCAGTACGGCCTCGCCGCCGGCTTTTTTAATCACATCGGCGATCTCGGCATCTCCGCAGGCAACCACGACAGGGCCCGCGTTGGCCGCAACCGCCCTGCGCCAGACATGCACGATCATGGGCGCATCGCCGATCATGGCCAGCGGCTTGTCGGGCAGGCGAGTCGCCTTGAGGCGGGAGGGAATGACGATCAGCGCGGGCGTGGGCATGAAACGGCGGACTCTTCAAATATCAGTCATAGTTGCGAGCGATTTGCAGCCCCGGGCGGAGCGGCAAAAACCCCGGTGTTAAAACCCATGTTTTTCGGGCCTGAGACATAAAGGAAGCAGGGCTGCGGGCCAAGGCGGAATGCGGGAATTCCGCAGGTTCGGCGAAGGCCGCTTTGTCCTTGTTTCGTATTGAGATTTCCACCCAAACCCTTTATGCAGAGCCCGAATTTGCCCGCTTGGCGCAACCCGCCCGACAGCGCAAAAACAACGCCACGCCGTACCTTGGGGACCCACCGATGGCCGATCAGACTCCGCGCGTTCATCTCGAAAGCCCGCTGTATTGGACCATCGTCAGCGGCTTCTGGATGGCGTTCCTGGCCGTCGTCGGCGTGAACATCATCGGCGGCTTTGTTATGCCGACCGAGAAGCCCGCACTGGAAACCTTCGCCTACCCGATTGAAGTGCCCGAAGCCGCCGCGTCCGCAGACGCCGGGGCCGGCCCGGCCGAACGCCCCGACATCCGCCCGCTGATCCTGGCGGCCAATGCGGACGACGGTAAAGCGGTGTTCCGCAAGTGCCAGAGCTGCCACACCCTGGAAGCCGGCGGCAAGAACGGCACCGGCCCGAATCTGAACAACATCGTCGGCGCGCCGGTCGGCGACCACAACGGCTTCAAGATTTCCGAATCCCTGCGCGCCGTGGGCGGCAACTGGGATTACGTGAAGCTGGACGACTACCTGGAGAACCCCAAGCGGATCGCGCCCAAGGGCACCATGTCGTTCGCCGGGCTGAAGAAGCCGCAGGAACGCGCCAACGTCATCAAGTACCTGATGACCTACACCGAGAACCCGCCGCCGGTCGAAGTCCCCGCGCAGGAAGTCCCCGCGCAGTAGGTCCGCGCGCCGGGCTTTATCATGAGCTCGGACACATTTTCCGCCGCTTGCATCGGGTTGGCCCACCGGCTGGCCGATGCCAGCGGCGAAATTGTTTTAGGGCACTTCCGTAAAAATATTCCCGTCGACACCAAGGCCGACCTGACCCCCGTGACCATCGCCGACCGCGACAGCGAAGCGAAGATGCGCGAGCTGATCGCAGCGACCTTCCCCGACCACGGCATCATCGGCGAGGAGCACGGCAGCCACCGGCCCGACGCCGAATGGACCTGGGTGCTCGACCCCATCGACGGCACGCAGTCTTTCATCAACGGTGTACCGCTGTTCGGCACACTGATCGGCCTGATGCACACGGGCGTTCCGTGGATGGGCTGCATCAACCACCCGGCGCTGAACGAACGCTGGATCGGTGGGGCGGGATACGCCACGACGCTGAACGGCAAGCCATGTCGAACGCGGGCCTGCGCCGAGCTGAAGCAAGCCGTGGTCTATACAACAGGGCCGGATTATTTCAGCCCCGAGGAAGCCGCAGCCTTCAACCGCTTGGGAGCCGCGGCGAAGAACCGCAGATACGGCGGCACCGACTGCTACCACTACGCCATCATCGCGGCGGGCTGGACCGACATCGCCTGCGAGCGCGTCTCGCAGCTGCACGACTTCGTCGCCATCGTGCCGGTGATCGAGAACGCCGGCGGCACGGTGACGGATTGGAACGGCCGGCCGCTGACCCAAACCTCGCCCGGGCACGTGCTGGCGGCGGGCGACAAGGGCGTACACGCCCAAGCCCTGAAAGCCCTCGACTGGCGGGCTTGAAACCGCGCTGATAACGTCTCCATATGCTTCATGGAGGCCGATCTATGTTCATTCACCGTCTTGCGGCTGCAGTATTTTGCTTGGCACTCTGCGCGCCCGCGTGGGCCATCGAGCGCGGCAAGCCTGTGCACGGACTGGCCATGTACGGCCAGCCCAAGCACGGCGCGGACTTCAAACACTTCGATTTCGTCAATCCCGACGCGCCGAAAACGGGCACGCTGACCCGCACGACCGAGAACGACCGCACCTTCGACACCTTCAACATCTTCGCGGTCAAAGGTGCCCCGGCGCGCGCGGCGGGTCTGCTGCACGACACGCTGATGGCCGACAACCCCGACGAAATCAGCGCCATGTACGGGCTGATCGCCGAGACCGTGGAGGTCGCGCCCGACAACACCTGGGTGCAGTTCAAACTGCGGTCTGAGGCCAAGTTCAGCGACGGCAGCCCGATCACGGCCGCCGACGTGGTGTTCTCGTTCGACACGCTGATCGAAAAAGGCCGCCCGATTTATCGGCTGTATTACGCCGACGTGGTGAGGGCCGAGGCGTTGAACGCGCGCACCGTGAAGTTCAGCTTCAAGACCGGCGACAACAAGGAACTTCCCATCATTCTGGGGCAGGTGCCGGTGCTCTCGAAGACGTATTGGTCGACGCGCGACTTCACCGCCACGACGCTGGAGATTCCCGTCGGCAGCGGGCCTTACACCATCGAATCCTTCGAGCCGGGCCGTTTCGTCGTGGCCAAGCGGCGCGCCGACTACTGGGGCCGCAATCTCGCCGTCACGCGCGGCTTCTATAACTTCGAGCGCATCCGTTACGAATACTTCCGCGATGAAAACGTCCAATTCGAGGCCTTCAAGAAAGGCGTGTACGACGTTCACCGCAGCACCACGGCCCGGCAATGGGCCACGGCCTATGATTTTCCGGCCTTTCAGGAGGGCAAGATCCGTAAATACGAGTTCACGGACGGCACGCCGATGTCGGCGCAGACGTTCATCTTCAACCTGCGCAATCCGCTGTTTCAGGACGCCCGTGTGCGCGAAGCGATGAACTACGCCTTCGATTTTGAATCGCTGAACCGCACCGTGTTTTATAATGCCTATACCCGCCTGCGCAGTTATTGGCAGAAGTCGGAGCTGGAAGCCGTGGGCCTGCCCAGCCCGGCGGAGTTGAAGTATTTGGAACCCCTGCGCGGCAAAATTCCCGACCGTGTTTTCACCACGCCCCTCACCCAGCCCGTCACCGACGGGCAAGGCAATGTCCGCGACAACCTGCGCAAGGCGGCGGCCTTGCTGCGCGAGGCCGGCTGGGTGGTGGAAGGCGGCAAACTGGTGAAGGCCGACACCAAGCAGCCCTTTGAATTCGAGTTCCTGTTGGTGCAGGCAGGCCTGGACAGCGTACTGCTGCCGACCATTCAGAACTGGGAGCGTCTGGGCATCAAGGCGACGCTGCGCACCATCGACCCGACGCAGTTCTTCAACCGCCTCGAAGACCGGCAGTTCGACATGACGTCGCTGATCGCACCCAACGCCCTGACGCCTGGCAACGAACAGACGGACTATTGGGGCACGGCGGCGGCCGATAACCCCGCCAGCGGCAACTATGGCGGGGTGAAGGATGCTGCGCTCGAGTCCTTGGCGCAGTCCATCATCCGCGCGCAAACCCGCGACGAGGTGATTGCCGCCACACGCGCCATGGACCGGGTGCTGACCTGGAATTTCTACCGGATGCTCACGTACTCATCGCAATCCGAACGCTTCGCCATCTGGAGCAAAATTCAAGGCCCGGCGCGCACGCCGCTGAACGGCTGGGGCAGCGCCGGTTCATTGATCGAAACGACGTGGTGGATGGACCCGGCGGCGGCCGACGCCAAACCAGGCAATTGATTTCCAGATGCTGGCCTACATCGCCCGACGGCTTGCGCTGATCCCGCTGACGCTGATCGGCATCATCACCGTCAATTTCGTCATCGTGCAGTTCGCGCCGGGCGGGCCGGTAGAACGCATCTTGGTGGAATTGAAGGGCCTGACAGCGGTGGCGGAATCAGGCGCGTCCACCAGCCTGTATCGCGGCAGCCAAGGGCTCGACCCCAAGTTCGTCGCCGAACTCAATGCGCAGTTTGGTTTTGATAAGCCCGCCCATGAACGCTACCTGACCATGCTGGCCGACTTCGCGCGTTTCGATTTGGGCGAGAGTTTCTACCGCTCGCAGGGCGTGCTCGACCTCATCCTTGAAAAGCTGCCGGTGTCCATCTCACTGGGGCTGTGGTCGATGCTGATCGTCTACGGCGTCTCGATTCCGCTGGGCATCGCCAAGGCCGTGCGCGACGGCTCGCGGTTCGACGTGGCTACCTCCACGGCGATCTTCGTGGGCTACGCCGTACCCGGCTTCTTGTTCGCCATCGTGCTGATCGTGGTATTCGCGGGCGGGCGCTATTTCGATTGGTTTCCGCTGCGCGGGCTGACATCCGAGGACTGGGAGAGCCTGAGCACGCCCGGCAAAATCCTCGACTATCTGTGGCATTTGGTTCTACCCGTCACGGCGCTGACCATCGGCGGGCTGGCGCAACTCACCATGCTGTCGAAGAACACGTTTCTGGAGGAGATCAACAAGCAGTACGTGACCACCGCGCGCGCCAAGGGCTTGAGCGAGAACCGCGTGCTGTACGGCCACGTGTTCCGCAATGCCATGCTGCTGGTGATCGCGGGTTTTCCCGCAGCGCTCATCGGCACGCTGTTCACCGGCGCGTTGTTGATCGAGGTGATGTTCTCGCTGGACGGCCTGGGGCTGCTCAGCTTCGAGGCCACGATCAACCGCGATTACCCGGTCGTGTTCGGCGCGCTGTACATCTTCAGCCTGATCGGCCTGTTGCTGAACGTTTTGACGGATATCGCCTATCACATGGTCGATCCGCGCATCGACTTTGAGGCGCGCGCCCATGGCTGAGCCGCGCGCGTGGTTATCGGCGCTGGACCGGCGGCGGTTGGCGATGTTTCGGGCCAACCGGCGCGGTTTCGTCTCGTTCTGGATCGTGTGCGCGCTGTTCATCCTCACGCTGTTCGCCGAGTTCATCGCCAACGACCGGCCGATTCTGGTGGGCTTTCGCGGCGACTTATATGCCCCCGTGCTGAAGGATTATCCGGAAACCACCTTCGGCGGCACGTTCGATACGCCCGCCGACTACCGCGACAGATACGTCGCCGAGTTGATCGCGGCGGAGGGTTGGATGCTCTGGCCGCCGGTGCGTTTCAACGCCGGCACCGTGAACTTCGATCTGGCCGTACCCGCGCCTGCGCCGCCGTCGGCCGTCAACTGGCTTGGCACAGACGACCAGGGCCGCGACGTGCTGGCGCGGCTGATCTACGGGCTGAGGTTGTCGATCGCCTTCGGCCTGATCCTCACGGTCATCTCCTCGCTGATCGGCGTGGCGGCGGGCGCGGTGCAGGGCTACTTCGGCGGTTGGATCGACCTCGTCTTCCAGCGCGTCATCGAAATCTGGAGCGGCATGCCGCAGCTGTTCATCCTGATCATCGTCTCGTCGATCATCGCGCCGGGCTTCTGGACGCTCTTGGGCGTGCTGTTGCTGTTCAGCTGGACCGCGCTGGTGGCCGTGGTCCGCGCGGAGTTCCTGCGGGCGCGCAACCTCGACTACGTGCGCGCGGCGCGCGCACTGGGCGTGTCGGACATCCGCATCATGGCCCGCCACGTGCTGCCCAACGCCATGGTGGCGACGCTGACCTATCTGCCGTTCGTGTTGTCCGGGGCCATCGTGGCGCTGACCTCGCTCGATTTTCTGGGCCTTGGTTTGCCGCCTGGTTCACCTTCATTGGGCGAACTGCTCAAGCAGGGCAAAGAGAACCTCCAAGCCCCGTGGCTGGCCTTCACCGGGTTCATCGCCATCGCCGGATTGTTGACGTTGCTGGTGTTCGTGGGCGAGGCCGTGCGCGACGCCTTCGACCCGCGCAAGGAGCTGGACCCATGACCGCGCTGCTGCAGGTGAACAATCTGGCCGTCGCCTTCGGACGCGGCGCGAACGCCGTGACGGCGGTGCGCGGCGTCACGTTTTCCATCGCGCGCGGGGAGTCACTTGCCCTTGTCGGTGAGAGCGGCAGCGGCAAATCCGTGACCGCCTTATCCATCATGAAGCTGCTGCCGTACCCGAAGGCGCATCATCCGTCCGGCGCGATCCTGTTCGACGGTCAGGACGTTCTGAGAATCGATGACAACACATTGCAAGCGCTGCGCGGCAAGCGCATCGGCATCGTCTTTCAAGAGCCGATGTCCTCGCTCAATCCGCTGCACAATATTGAAAAACAGATCGGCGAAACGCTGAGCGTGCAAGGCGCGGCCGCGCGGAGCAAAGTGATCGCGCTGTTGCGCAAGGTCGGCTTTCCCGACGCCGAACAACGCTTGAGCGCCCTGCCCCATGAGCTGTCGGGCGGGCAACGCCAACGGGTGATGATCGCCATGGCATTGGCGAACGACCCGCAATTGCTGATCGCCGACGAGCCCACGACAGCCTTGGATGTCACCATCCAGGCGCAGATTTTGGCGCTGTTGAAAGCCCTGCAACAGGAGATGGGCCTGGCGCTGCTGTTCATCACCCATGACCTGGCCGTGGCGCGCAAGATTGCCGACCGGGTGTGCGTGATGAAGGACGGGCGGATCGTCGAGCAGGGCCCGGCGGCCGAGGTGTTGTCCAACCCGCGCGAGGCTTACACGCGCCAGTTGGTCCAAGCCGAGCCGCAATCGGCCGCGCGCGCACCGGCAAGCGAGGACGCGCCCATCCTGACGGTGGAGAATTTGAAATGCTGGTTTCCCATCCGGCGCGGCGTCATCCGCCGTACGGTGGGCCACATCAAGGCCGTGGACGGCATATCGTTTGAACTGCGCCCGGGGCGCACCATGGGCGTCGTGGGCGAAAGCGGCAGCGGCAAGAGCACGCTGGCCATGGCGCTACTGCGCTTGGTCAAAAGTGAAGGTTCCATCACCTTTTCAGGCCGCCGCATCGACGCTGCGTCACCTCGCGACATGCGCGCCCTGCGCCGCGATTTGCAGATCGTCTTTCAAGACCCTTACGGCTCGCTTAGTCCGCGCCTGACGGTGCGCGAGATCGTCGGCGAAGGCCTGGAGGTGCATGACGATCTGTCGCCCGGCGAACAAGAAAACAGAGTGACCGAGGCGCTGCACGACGTGGGCCTGACCGCGGACACGCTGGAGCGCTATCCGCACGAGTTTTCCGGCGGGCAACGGCAACGAATCGCCATCGCGCGCGCCCTGGTGCTGCGGCCCAAGGTGCTGGTGCTCGACGAGCCCACCAGCGCGCTTGATGTGTCCGTTCAGGCGCAGCTCATCGACCTGCTGCGCGCGCTTCAGGCACGCACCGGCATGGCTTATCTGTTCATCAGTCACGATCTGCGCGTCATCCGCGCCATGGCCGACGAGGTGATGGTCATGAAGGACGGCACGGTGCGCGAGAGCGGGCCCACGGACTCGGTCCTAACCAACCCGCGCGAGCCCTACACCCGCGCCCTGATGAGCGCGGCGTTCGAGCTGAAAGCGCTCTAAAGACCTTTTTAACCATTCACCGCCAGGGTAGATGCGCAAATTCACGTCCGGCGGCCTTGCCGCGCCCCTTGTCGCGCGCGCATAGTCGGCCACGGACCACACCACATTCCCCACCGGGGCGGGTCACATGGCCAAGAACGACGACGAAGATCAAGAATCCCTCGATGCCGTCAATAAAGTCGACGTGGAAATCGCGGTGGTGCTGGGCCAGTCGAACCTGCGCGTGCATCAGCTGCTGAAACTCGGCCGCGGCGCGGTGGTGGAACTTGAGCAGCACACCTCCGACCCCGTGGAAATCTACGCCAACGACGTGCTGATCGCCAAAGGCGAGGTGGTCGTGACCTCCGGCGACAAAATCGGCGTGACGCTGACCGAGCTTGTGAAGTCCATGAACTCCAAACTCGCCGGAAAATAATTTTTCAAGCTGGTACTTGCCGGCCGTTCCTCATACATATGCCGCGCAATTCAGACGCGGATATTCGCCGTTGCCGACGCTGTATCATCATCCATTGTGTCCGTTCTCGCGCAAGGCGCGGCTGATGCTGCATGAAAAGCGCCTGACGTTCGACGCGGTCGTTCAGGAGACCTGGCGTCACGATGCGGGCTTCGCGTCCATCAATCCCGCGGGCGAAATTCCGGTGCTGGTGGAGGACGACGGCGTGATCGTCACCGACGCGGTCAACATCGCCGAGTACCTGGATGAAGCCTACCCCGAGCCCAAGCTGATCGGCCGCAGCCAGAAAGAGCGCATCGAAGCGCGGCGTCTGTCCGCCTGGTTCGACCGCAAGTTCTTCGAGGAAGTCACGGTCAACCTGGCGGGCGAGAAACTCAACCGCCGCATCCTTGCGGGCGAAGCACCCGACTCCCGCGCGCTGAAAGCGGGGCGCGAAAACCTCGCCGTGCACTTGCAGTATATCGCCTGGCTGACGGAACGGCGCAGCTGGCTGGCGGGCGATCACCTGAGCGTCGCGGACTTGAGTGCCGGTGCGCAACTGTCGCTGATCGACTATTCCGGCGACGTTCCATGGGACGACCACCCGCTGACGAAAGAGTGGTACGTGCGCATCAAGTCGCGGCCCAGTTTCCGCGCCCTGCTGCGCGACGTGCTGCCGGGCATCCAGCCCGCGCCGGTGTATGCGGATTTGGATTTCTAGAATCCTTCGTCGTCCTGGGACTTGTTCCCAGGACCCAGGGTATTATCGGCAGACTTAAAAGCTGCTCTGGATCCTGGGAATAAATCCCAGGATGACGGACCAGGGCTTGGTCCGTCACTTCTCCGGATTCACGTCCAGCTTCTCGATGTTGGCGCGCGCCGCCGATGCGGCATCGCCGTCGGGCGACAGTTCGAGGATCTTCATCCAGTCCTTGCGCGCCGCGGCCGTGTCGCCCTTCATGCGGCTGAGGTTGCCGCGTTCCAACAACGCGCTGATGTTGCCCGCATCGATGGCCAGCGCCCGCGCGGCGTCGTCATAGGCCAGGTCATCAGCCTCGACCATGCGGTAGGCACTGGCCCGCAGGGCAAGCGCCTCGGCGTTGCGGGGTTCGATCTCGATAACGACGTTCAAGTCGTCGATGGCCTGCCAGTAGTTCTTGGCCGCCGCCAGGGTTCCGGCGCGGTCCATCAGCAGCTGCGGATCGCGCGGCAGCAATTCCAGCGCGGCGGTCTGAAGCGCGTAGGCCTGCTCGAACTGTTCGGCCAGCAACAGCGCCTGCCCGGCCTGGGCCAGCAGCCCGGCGCGCACCGGCTTGTCCTGCTTGGAGGTCTGCGCCAATTCCTGCAGGCGCGCGGCGGCCTCGGCGTATTCGCGCAGGCCCAGCAGCGCGACGGCCTGGCAGTGTTTGGCCGGTTCGCCGCCCAACTGGCCGACCCACTTGCCCGAGAACTCGAAGCCCTGCGCGGGGTAGGCGCGCGCCATGTCGAGGCAGAATTTGTAGGTCTCGGCCGGATTGATGAGGTCGGGGGCGGGCGTCTGGGCGCACAGCGGTGCGGCCCACACAAGCCCGCTGATCAACACCCTCAAAATGGAAAGCCCTGGCATCGGACCCGGAAATGTTACAAACAGCCTCTCATAGCGGCTTATATCAGGAACACTGCGGCGAAACATGGGCGAGACGGCACCGCGCACCTGCCTGCAAGTGCTGCCCTCGCTGATCGCGGGCGGGGTGGAGCGCGGCACCATCGACGTGGCCCAGGCCCTGGTCAACGCCGGCTGGACTGCGCTGGTGGCTAGCGCCGGCGGGCCGATGGTGCGCGAGCTCGAGCGCGTCGGCGCGACGCACATCGCCCTGCCGCTGAAAACCAAGAACCCGCTGGCGATCCGGCGCAACATCGACCTGCTGGCCGACGTAATTCGTTCCAGGAACGTCTCGGTCGTCCATGCCCGCTCGCGCGCCCCGGCCTGGAGCGCTCGTGCGGCGGCACAGCGGCTGAACGTGCCCTTCGTCACCACCTTCCACGGCACCTACGGCCTGGGGCCCTTCGGCCTGAAGAAAGCCTACAACCGGGTCATGGTCGAAGGCGATGTGGTCATCGCCATCTCCGAGTTCATCCGCACGCACCTGATGGCCGAGTACGGCGTGCATGCCGATAAGATCCGCCTGATCCATCGCGGCGTGGACTTGCAGCAGTTCGATCCGGCCAATGTGTCCTCGCAACGGCTGATTCAGCTGGCCGTAAAATGGCGGTTGTCGGAATCCGTGCCCGTCATCACGCTGCCGGGTCGCATCACCGGCTGGAAAGGTCATCGCCTGCTGATCGACGCGCTGGCCGTGCTGCGCGGGCGCGACCCGCAGCGGCAAATCCGCTGCATGATGGTGGGGCCGACCGAAAGCCCGGGGTTGGTCGACACGCTGATGGCGTATGCGGAGACGTGCGGTGTGGGCGGCTGGGTGCAGATCGTGCAGGACTGCAATGACATTCCCGCCGCCTACATGATCACCGACGTCGCCGTGTCGGCCTCCACCGACCCCGAGGCCTTCGGGCGCGTGGTGGCCGAGGCCCAGGCCATGGGCCGCCCGGTGGTGGCACCCGCCCATGGTGCTGCGGGCGAGATCATCGAGCCCGGCGTGACGGGCTGGCTGTTCACCCCGCGCGATCCGGTGTCGCTGGCTGATGCATTGCATCGCGCGCTTGGTTTGTCGCGCGAGGACCGGGAAAGCTTGTCGTTGCGCGCCATCGAACGCGTGCGTGCGCGCTTCGACAAAGCCGAGATGTGCGCGAAAACCTTGGCCGTTTACGACGACGTGCTCGCAGGGCCGCGATGACCGAGGCGATCTTGGTGATCTGCCCGCGCAGGCCGGCGCGTTTCGTGCTGGCCATGGCGGCACTGGCCGCACTGCGCGCGCACCACACCTCCGCTCGCCTGATCGGGTTGGTGACGCCCGCGACCAAGACCTTGGCCCAAGCTTTGCCCTACCTCGACGACCTCTGGCTTGACCCGCGCGCTTCGGGCTGGGATGTGCGCGCGGTGTTGGAACTGCGCGCGGAGCTGCGTGCGGCGACGTTCGCGCGGGTCTATGACTTCGAGCAGTCGCGCGTCTCGCGGCTTTATTTCCGCCTGATGCACGGCTGGCGCATCGCACCCGAGGCGTTGAAAGAGATCGATTGGTCGGGTGAGGTGGTGGGGACAAGCCTGTTCCACGACAACCCGCGCAAGACCGGCATGCATTTCAGTGATCGGCTGCGCGATCAGCTGCGCGTCGCGGGCGTGCTGGAGCATTTGCCCGCCGACGTGTCGTGGGCCGCACGGCAGGTGCGCGAGTTCTCCGCCCCCTTTCGCATGAATCAGCCCTTCGCCATGCTGTGCCTGGACGGCGAAAGCGGCGAAGCTTGGCCCGTGGAGCGCTATGCCGCGCTGGCCGAATGGCTGGCGGCGCGCAAGCTGACGCCGTTGCTGGTGGGCTTTTCCGCCCACCCCGACTTGGCCGAGCGCATCGGGCAACGCTGCCCGGATGCCATCGACATCACCGGGCAATCACCCGTCATCGACACCGTGTTCCTGGCTTGGGCGGCGGCGGCGGCCATCGGCGGGGACTGCGCGCTGATGCACCTGGCTGCCGTGGCCAATTGCCGCTGCGTGGTGCTGTATGGTGCGGGGTCGGACCCGGCCATCGCCGGGCCCCGCGGTCGGCAGGTGCAGGTCTTAAGCCGGGCGCGGTTGAACGAGATCGCTACTCCGGAAATCCTGACGTTGCTGGGCGATTTGGCCCCGAGCGATGCTTAATTGACAACATGGCTTAGACCTTTATTTTGCGCCCACTTTTAAGGGTTTCGCGCATCGCTCCGAAAAGTGGGCTTCCGGTTTTCGGAGAAAGCGATGCGCCAACAAATTGATGTGACCATGGTTGCGATCACACTCCCCGACGGCAGCGTGCGCCGTTACAACGCCGCCGTGACCGGCGACAAGTTGGCCGCCGATATCGGCCCCGGGCTGGCCAAGGCCGCGTTGGCCATCAAGATCAACGGCGAGATGCGCGATTTGTCGCGCGTTATTGAACAGGACTGCGCGGTGGCCATCGTCACCAAGAAAGACCCCGAGGCGCTGGAGCTGCTGCGCCACGACGCCGCGCACGTGATGGCCGAAGCGGTGCAGGAATTATTTCCCGGCACGCAGGTGACCATCGGCCCGGCTATCGAGAACGGCTTTTATTACGACTTTGCCCGCAATGAGCCCTTCACGCTGGACGATCTGCCCAAGATCGAAGCCAAGATGCGCGAGATCGTGGACCGCAACGAGACGATCACGCGCGAGGTGTGGCCGCGCGATCAGGCGATTAAATATTTCGAGGGCATCGGCGAGCAGTATAAAGCGCAGCTGATCCGCGACCTGCCGGAGTCCGAGCCCATCAGCGTCTATAAGCAGGGCAAGTGGCTGGACTTGTGCTTAGGCCCGCACCTGCCCGCCACCGGCAAGCTGGGCAAGGCCTTCAAGCTGACCAAGCTGGCGGGCGCTTACTGGCGCGGCGATTCCAAGAACGCCATGTTGCAACGCATCTACGGCACGGCCTGGGCGGACGAGAAACAACTCGCCGACTACCTGACCATGCTGGAGGAAGCCGAGAAGCGCGACCACCGCCGCTTGGGCCGCGAGATGGATTTGTTCCATCTGCAGGAAGAAGCCCAAGGTTCGGTGTTCTGGCACCCGAAAGGCTGGACGGTCTATCGCAGCCTTCAGGCCTATATGCGCAAGCGGCTGGAGGGGGCGGGCTACGTCGAGGTCAACACGCCGATGCTGGTGGACCGCGTGCTGTGGGAAAAATCCGGGCACTGGGCCAACTACCGCGAAAACATGTTCATCGCCGAGTCCGAGGAACGCTTTTGGGCGGTGAAGCCCATGAACTGCCCCTGCCATGTGCAGATCTTCAACCAGGGCATCAAAAGCTACCGCGACCTGCCGCTGCGCATGGCCGAGTTCGGATCATGCCACCGCAACGAAGCCTCGGGCGCGCTGCACGGCCTGATGCGCGTGCGCGCGTTTGTTCAAGATGACGCGCACATCTTCTGCACCGAGGACCAGATCAAGTCCGAGACCAAGGCGTTCATCGAACTGCTGAGTTCAGTCTACAAGGACCTGGGCTTCGCCGATGTGCGCGTGCTGTTCTCGGATCGACCAACTCTGCGCGCGGGCGACGACGCCATTTGGGACAAGGCCGAGGGCGCGCTGCGCGAGGCCACCAGTGCCGCGGGCCTGAACACCACGCTCAATTCCGGCGACGGCGCGTTCTATGGGCCCAAGCTCGACTTCATCCTGCGCGACGCCATCGGCCGCGAATGGCAGTGCGGGACCTTCCAGGTCGACTTCGTGCTGCCCGAGCGACTCGGGGCCGAGTACGTGGGCGAGGACGGCGCCAAACACCGCCCCGTGATGCTGCACCGGGCCATCCTGGGCTCGATGGAGCGCTTCCTCGGCGTGCTGATCGAGAACTACGCCGGAAAACTGCCCCTCTGGCTGGCGCCTACTCATGTCGTCGTGGCGACCATCACGTCGGATGCCAATGGATATGCCGAGGACGTGGCCAAAGCCCTGAAAAAGGCCGGTTTGCGCGTCGAAACGGACCTGCGCAACGAAAAGATCAACTACAAAGTGCGCGAGCACTCGCTGGCCAAAGTGCCGATCCTGGCCGTGGTCGGCAAAAAAGAGGCCGAAGAGGGCACGGTTGCGCTGCGGCGCTTGGGCGGAAATACCCAAGAAATCCTTGCCTTGGCCGAGGCCGCGACTAGACTCTCATCCGAGTGCGCTACGCCGGGTTAGCCCCGGATTTCCTTTCAAAATAGCCGGCTTGAACGGGACGCGACCTCACCCACATATCGGCATGGATCAACCACGACAGGAGACTGCGACATCGCTCGCCCCGACCAAAACCGACCTGCGCCGCCCAAAGACGATGGGCCGCGCGTCAACCATCAGATCGACGCCCGCACCGTGCGCCTGATCGACCACGACGGCGCCAACCTCGGGGTCGTGGACCGCGACACCGCCATCCGCAAAGCCGACGAAGCCGGATACGACCTGGTGGAGATTTCCCCGGGTGCGAGCCCGCCCGTCTGCAAAATTCTCGATCTCGGCAAATACAAGTACGAGATTCAGAAGAAGGAAAACGAGGCGAAGAAGAAGCAGAAGGTCATCGAGGTCAAGGAACTGAAAGTGCGCCCCGCCATCGGCGCACATGACTACGAGGTCAAGATGCGCGCGCTCAAGCGCTTCATCGAGGAAGGCGACAAGGTCAAGATCACGCTGCGGTATCGGGGCCGCGAGATGGTCCACCAGGAAATCGGCCAGGCGCTGCTCGAGCGGATCAAAAAAGACAACGCCGAGACGACCAAGGTGGAGCAGGAACCGCGCATGGAAGGCCGCCAGGTCATCATGGTGCTGGCCCCGAAGTAGTCTTCTCTCCGATTTTTACTATCAACGGCGCGGGCCATCACGGTCAGCGCCGTTTTGATTTGCGGCGCCATCTTGACGTCTATACGCTTACGCCGTATAATGAGGAGATGGAGCATCACCCGGTCGATATTTGGCGAACCCCGGTTTTCCAGAAATGGGTTCAAAAGGTCTGGACCGAAGAGGAATATTCCGAGTTCAGAACTTTTCTTGCGCATTATCCAGAGGCAGGCCAGATCGAGCCCGGCACCAGCGGCGTGAGAAAATCAGATGGGGACGCAGCGGGCTCGGCAAGAGCAAAGGAGCACGGGTCATCTATTATTTTATGAACCGGTCACGACCGCGTGTATTTATTGATGGGATACTCGAAGTCGGAAAAAGTCGACCTCTCGTCGGCCGACAAAAAGTGGGCAAGGGCGATGGTGAAACTGATTAAAGGAGACGCTTGAATGAAAGTTGTGAAGGGCAAACGCCCGGCTAAAAATCGCGCCAAAGATTTGCTGGAAGCCCTCGAATGGGCCGCCAAGCATGCCACCGGACAGCCGGTCAGCGGCGGAGCACATGATATCGTCTATGTCGCAGACATTAAGAACATCCGCGCCAAACTCAGCCTGTCGCAATCGCAGTTCGCCAAACGCTTCGGCCTGAATGTCCGCACGGTTCAAGACTGGGAACAGGGCCGCAAAGTCCCCGACCAGCCCGCGCGGGTGCTGTTAAGGGTCATTGAGAAAAGCCCACACACCGTGGCCAAGGCCCTCGCGGCCTAACCCAGAAAAAGCCATAAGATATTGAGATATATAAATTTTATGGTGCAGGCTGGAGCGCGCCTTGCGCGCCCTTGCGGCCATAAATCTTCGTGCATCGGCCCTGCGAATCCCGTATAAGCCGCCCCTTCCGGGCTTGCCCGGATCAAGAGGGGGCCGGAGGCTTTGAGCCATCAGCCCCGACGACGGAACGGCAAGGGAAGATCAAATCCCGGGCATGCCCATCCGGCGGTTCAATCACATCCAGAGCTAAGGACGCATAAAATGCCCAAGATGAAGACCAAGAGTTCGGTCAAGAAGCGCTTTAAATTGACCGGATCCGGCCGCGTGAAGGCCGGCGTGGCGAAAAAGCGCCACAACCTGGGAAGCAAATCCCAAAAGATGAAACGCACCTCGCGCCGCACCTTCGTCCTCGCCGAGGCCGATACGCCCGCGCTGAAGCGTTTCATGCCCTACGGTTGATTTTGTAATCCCAGGAGACACACACCATGGCTCGCGTCAAACGGGGCGTCACCAAGCGCGCCCGCCACCAGAAAGTCCTCAAGGCCGCCAAAGGCTACGTCGGCCGCAATTCCAAGACCTATAAGACCGCCAAGCACCGCTTGGAACACGGCTTGCAGTTCGCCTACCGCGACCGCCGCCGCAAGAAGCGCGACTACCGCGGTTTGTGGATCCAGCGCATCAACGCCGGTGTGCGCGCATTTGGAATGACTTATTCGCGATTTATCAACGGGCTCAAGAAAGCCGGCGTCGATCTGGACCGCAAAATCCTGTCCGATCTGGCCGTGCGCGAGCCCGAAACTTTCGCCGGCCTGGTGAAACAGGCTCAAGCGGCTCTCTAAGCGCATCCGTTCGCTCGACCGAACGACCATCCATCTCGATGGACCGCAAAAGGGGCCGCCGCCGGGCAGCCCCTTTTGTTTTTGCGCCATAGTGTGCGGACCAAGAACCGATGAACGACATTGATCAACTGCGCGCTGACGTGCTGGCCGCGGTCGCCGCCGCCGCCGATACGGCCGCGCTCGAGGCCGTGCGCGTGGACGCGCTGGGCAAGAAAGGCCGCGTCACCGGCCTGATGAAGAACCTCGGCGGCATGGACGCTGAAGCCCGCAAAACGGCGGGCCAGGCGCTGAACGCGCTGAAAACCGAAATCGAGGCGGCGCTGGCGGCCAAGAAGACCGCGCTGGATGCCACAGCGCTTGACGCCAAGTTGGCCCACGAAAAGATGGACGTGACCTTGCCCATCCGCCCCGAGGCGAAGGGCTCGCTTCATCCCATCAGCCAGACGATGGATGAAATGGCGGCGATCTTCGGCGCCATGGGCTTCACGGTCGCGGAAGGACCCGACGTCGAGGACGACTTCCACAATTTCACCGCGCTGAACTTCCCGCCGGGCCACCCGGCGCGCGAGATGCACGACACGTTCTTCCTGCCGCCCGATCAAGAGGGCAACCGCTATTTGCTGCGCACACACACATCCCCGGTGCAGATCCGCACCATGATGAGCGATAAGCCGCCGCTCCGCGTGATCATTCCGGGGCGCACCTACCGTTGCGATTACGACATGACGCACACGCCGATGTTCCACCAGATCGAAGGCCTGGTGATCGACACCGAAACGAACATGAGCCACCTCAAAGGCTGCCTGCAGGAATTCGTGCGCGCGTTCTTCGGGGTTGACGACCTGACTGTGCGTTTCCGCCCGTCGTTCTTCCCCTTCACCGAACCCTCAGCAGAGATGGACATTGGGTGTTCACGCGCCGGTGGCGAACTGAAGATCGGCAATCACGGCGATTGGCTGGAGATTCTCGGCTGCGGCATGGTGCACCCCAATGTGCTCAAATCCTGCGGGCTTGATCCGGACGTCTATCAGGGTTTCGCCTTCGGCATGGGCGTGGAGCGCGTGGCGATGCTGAAGTACGGCATTCCCGATTTGCGTACGTTCTTTGAATCCGATCTGCGCTGGCTGCGCCACTACGGCTTCGCGGCCTTGGATGTTCCTTCGCTGACGGGAGGGCTGAACCGATGAAGTTCACGCTCTCCTGGCTGAAGGACCATTTGGACACCACGGCCACACCCGACGACATCTCAGCCAAGCTGACCGCCATCGGCCTGGAAGTGGAATCGCTGAGCGATCCGGGCAAAGCTTTGGCTGCGTTCATCGTCGGCCATGTGCTGGAAGCCGACAAGCACCCCAACGCCGACCGGCTGAAGCTGTGCAAAGTCTCCACGGGTACGGAAACGCTGCAAGTGGTGTGCGGCGCGCCCAACGCGCGCGCAGGCCTGAAGGTCGTGCTGGCGCGGCCCGGCGATATTATTCCCGAGAGCGGCGAAAAGCTGAAGAAGGGTGCCATCCGCGGCGTCGAGAGCCAGGGCATGATGTGCTCGACGCGCGAGCTGAAGCTGGGCGAGGATCACGACGGCATCATCGAGCTGCCCGACACCGCCCAAGTCGGCGCGTCGGTGACCACCGCGCTGAACATCGACCCGGTGTTCGAGATCAACCTGACGCCCAACCGCGTCGATGCCCTGGGCGTGCGCGGCGTGGCGCGCGATTTGGCGGCGGCGGGTTTGGGTACGCTCAAGCCGATCAAGGACGCCGCCGTGGCGGGTACTTTCCCGGCGTTGCGTAAGATCGCGATGAATCTGCCCGCCGATCAGGCGCATAAATGCCCGCAGTTCGTGGGCCGCACCATCAAGGGCGTGAAGAACCGCCCCAGCCCGGCGTGGATGCAAGACCGGCTGAAGGCCATCGGCCTGCGTCCGATTTCGGCGCTGGTAGATGTGACGCAGTACCTGACGATTGATTTGGGCCGGCCGCTGCATGCCTTTGACGATGCCAAGCTGGCGGGCGACGTGGGTCCGCGCTTGGCCATAACCGGCGAGACCATCGCCGCGCTGAACGGCAAGACGTACACGCTCGACGCCGACATGGTGGTGATCGCCGACAACTCTGGTGCACAAGGCATCGGCGGCATCATGGGCGGCGAGCCGTCCAGCGTGACGGACGCTACCACCACGATCTTCTTGGAAAGCGCGTTGTTCGACACCGGCAACATCGCAGCCACGGGCCGCAAGCTCGAAATCAATTCCGACGCGCGTTACTGCTTCGAACGCGGCGTCGATCCGGCCTCGGCCGTTGTGGGCGCTGAAATCGCCACCCGCATGATCCTCGACATCTGCGGCGGCGAGGCTTCGCACGTCGTCACCGGCGGCAGGCCACCTGAGTGGCAGCGCGCCATCGCGTTCGACCCGGCGCGCGTGGCCAAGCTGGGCGGTGTGGCCGTGGCTGATGCGACCATCAAAGACATCCTGGTGCGGTTAGGCTTCACGGTGAACACCGGCGCGCCGTGGCAGGTCAGCCCGCCCTCGTGGCGCGCAGACGTGACCGTGTGGCAGGACCTGGTGGAAGAAGTCCTGCGCATCCACGGCTACGACAAGATCGAAGCCGTGCCCCTACCGCGTCCGGCCAACCCCAAGCCCGCGCTCAATGCCAAGCAGCGCCAGATCGGACTTGTACGCCGCGCACTCGCCGCCCGGGGCCTGAACGAAACCGTCACCTGGTCGTTCCTGGCCAGGTCGCATGCGGAATTGTTTTCCAACAAGGGCGCAACCGTGCCCTTGGCCAACCCCATCAGCGCGGACTTGGACGTCCTGCGCCCCTCGATCATCCCCAACCTGATTGCGGGCGCGGGGCGCAACGCCGCGCGTGGATTGACCGATGTGGGCCTGTTCGAAATCGGTCCACGATTCGAAGGCTACAAACCCGGCGAGCAGTTATTACTGGCCTCGGGCATCCGCGCCGGGCACACCAGCGCGCGTCATTGGGCGGGGCCACAAAGAACGGTCGATGCCTTGGACGCCAAGGCCGATGCGCTGGCGGTTCTGGAAACGGCGGGTATTTCACCCAGCGGCATTCAAACCGCAACAGGCCCCGAGAATGGCACGCCCGATTGGCTGCACCCCGGGCGTTCAGGAACCTTGAAGCAGGGCAATCAGGTTCTAGCCTGGTTCGGCGAAGTCCATCCGCGCGCGCTGGCAGCCCTCGACGTCAAAGGCCCGATCGTGGCGTTTGAAGTGGCGCTGGAGCGCATCCCCGAGGCGAAGAAGAAACCCGGCACGGCGCGGCCGCTGTTGAAGGCCTCGCCCTATCAACCCGTGGAGCGCGATTTCGCCTTCGTGGTCGATGCGGGCGTCACCGCCGAGGCCATGCTGCGCGCGGTGAAGAACGCCGAGCGTGAGCTGATCACCAACATCGGCCTGTTCGACGTCTATGAAGGGCCCAACGTCGGGGCGGGCAGGAAGTCGGTGGCCATCACCGTGACCTTGCAGTCCAAGGACGCGACCTTAACTGACGAACAGATCGAGGCCGTGGCCAAGAAGATCATCGCTGCCGTGGAAAAAGCCACCGGCGCGCAGCTTAGAGCATGAGATGACTGATTTATCGCACATCCGCAATTTTTCGATCATCGCCCACATCGACCACGGCAAGTCGACGCTTGCCGACCGGCTGATTCAACGCTGCGGTGCCGTGGCCGACCGCGACATGAAGGAACAACTGCTCGATTCCATGGATATCGAGCGCGAGCGCGGCATCACCATCAAGGCGCAGACCGTGCGGCTGTCCTACAAGGCCAAGGACGGCAAGACCTACCAGCTCAACCTGCTCGATACGCCCGGCCACGTGGACTTCGCCTACGAGGTCAGCCGGTCGCTGGCCGCGTGCGAAGGCTCATTGCTGGTGGTCGATGCCAGCCAAGGCGTGGAAGCCCAGACGCTGGCCAACGTCTATCAGGCCATCGACGCGCACCATGAAATCGTGCCGGTGCTCAACAAGATCGACCTGCCCGCCGCCGACCCGGAGAAAGTCCGCAAGCAAATCGAGGACGTCATCGGCATCGACGCCTCGGACGCCGTGCCGTGCTCGGCCAAGGCGGGCCTGGGGATCGATGAGGTGCTGGAAGCCATCGTCACCAAGCTGCCCCCGCCCAAGGGCGACCAGGAGGCCTTGAACAAGGCGCTTTTGGTGGACAGCTGGTATGACACCTACCTGGGTGTGGTCATCCTGGTGCGGGTGAAAGACGGCGTGATCAAGAAGGTTTCACGCATCAAGTTCATGTCCAACAATGCGACCTACAACGTTGATCGCATTGGATATTTTACCCCAAAAATGGTCGACACACAGGACCTGAAACCAGGCGAGCTGGGCTTCATCATCGCCAGCATCAAGTCGGTCGCCGACTGCAAAGTGGGCGACACCATCACCGACGACGTCAAGCCCGCCAGCGAACCCCTGCCCGGCTTCAAGCCCTCCATTCCGGTGGTGTTTTGCGGGCTATTCCCGACCGATGCGTCTCAATTTGAATTGCTGCGCGAGAGCCTGGCCAAGCTGCGCCTGAACGACTCGAGCTTCCACTATCAGACCGAGTCGAGTGCCGCGCTGGGCTTCGGATTCCGCTGCGGGTTTTTAGGATTGCTGCACATGGAGATCGTGCAGGAACGTCTGGAGCGTGAGTTCGATCTCGACCTCATCACCACCGCGCCCTCCGTCGTCTATCGCATCGAGACGCAACAGGGCGAGACGATCGAGATGCACAATCCCGCCGACATGCCCGAACCCAACCTGATCCGCAAAATCGAAGAGCCGTGGGTGAAGGCGACCATTTTGGTGCCCGACGAATACTTAGGGACCGTGCTGAAGCTGTGCAACGACCGGCGCGGTGAACAAGCTGATCTCACCTACGTCGGCTCGCGCGCCATGGCCGTCTATCACATCCCGCTGAATGAAATCGTCTTCGACTTCTACGACCGGCTGAAGTCCATCTCGAGCGGCTACGCCAGCTTCGACTATGAATTGGAAGGCTACCGCGACGCCGACTTGGTGAAAGTCTCGATCATGGTCAACGGCGACGTGGTCGACGCGCTGTCGTTCATGTGCCACCGCAGCCAGGCGGAATCACGCGGCCGCCAAATTTGTGAACGCCTGAAAGACCTGATTCCACGCCACTTATTCAAGATTCCGGTGCAGGCGGCTATCGGCGGCAAGGTCATCGCGCGCGAGACCATCAGCGCCATGAGAAAAGATGTTCTTGCGAAGTGCTACGGCGGCGACATCACGCGCAAACGCAAACTTCTGGACAAGCAGAAGGAAGGCAAGAAGCGCATGCGCCAATTCGGCAGCGTGGATATTCCGCAGTCTGCGTTCATCGCAGCCCTGCGCATGCCCGAAAATTGATCTGCGAAAAAATTACAGCGGCTTGATGGTCGACGGACGGCGCCGGATGCGCCGCGGACGCAACGTGTGCGCCAATGTCAGTCCGATCAGCCCGATCACCAACCACGCCGGCATGGCCATAACGCCCTCGCCGAGGGCCGAGAACAACTCCGGCCAGCGCGCGGCGGAAAATTCTGGTGATTGTCCGGTGAGCAGCGTGACGATGTCGGCGGTGGCAAGACCCGCATGACCGCTCGCACCCAACGCCATCACCGCTTCGGCCGAAGCGATGACGATGGCGAGCACGACCATCATCCACCCGAGTGTGCGCCCCATGAGCACGGGAGCTATCCCCTGTAAGCCGGTTTTTGTTACCCCAGAACTTTTAAAGTACCGGGTAAGGGCTTAAAAAATCAATACGAACCACGGTAGTTTCGATAAAAAACTATAATACGTAACTTTATTTCGTAAGCGCCGGGCCTCGAATCGGCCCACAGACTTATACAAAGCAGGGCACGGCCTGCGAAAAGTCGAGGCTTTGGTTGCGGCTGTGGAAGTGAACAGTTAGGTTCCCGCGCCCCAAGACGGGGAGGGATGGCCGAGCGGTTGAAGGCGCACGCCTGGAAAGTGTGTATACCCCAAAAGGGTATCGTGGGTTCGAATCCCACTCCCTCCGCCACCCTACGCCTTCGGCTTCGGGTGGTAGGCCAACGTTCAGCGAAGGCTCAGCCGTCATGCCCGCCGCCACCGCCCCCCGCCTCAGCGCAGCAGAGCGCCGCGCAATTTTGAAAGAAGACGAGGCTTGGGTCGGCAAGCCCTTCGACACGGCGGTCAACCCACGCGCCATGCAGGCCAACACACGCCACATGGCCCTGACGCTGCTCGACACCCGCCTGGAATACCGCGCCAGCCGGGCCGCGGCCTTCGCCGAGACGCTGATCAACGACATCCTCGACAGCCAGATCAGCGCACCCATCGCCTGCAGCAAGGGATGCAGCTACTGCTGCAAGACCTACGTCAGCGCGACGATCCCCGAGGTGCTGAACCTGGCCAAGTCGGTGCGCACCAACAAAGCCAGAAGCGCGCGCGTGGCAGAGGCCGCCCAGCAATGCCGACAGATCCCCCAAGCCCAACGCGAGGCGCACCGCATCCCCTGCCCGATGCTGGAGGACGACGCCTGTTCGGAATATGCCCATCGTCCGGTCTCGTGCCGTTACCTGCTGTCGACCTCGCTGCCGGCGTGCATCAAAATTCTGCGCGACAACCAGCCCGCACCCTTTGAATTCGCGGGCAACGTGGTCTCCATCCGTTCGTCCGTCATCATCATGATGAAAACCGCGCTGATCCTGGGCGGCTTGCCGCACCAGCACGTGGAGCTCAATCAGGCTTTGGCCGTGGCGCTGCGCCATGACGACAGCGAATCGCGCTGGCTGGCGGGCGAGCCCTTGTTCGCCGACGTGCCCGCCGACACCGCTGACCAGCCCGGCACGCAGATTATGGGGTTGGTGGATTACTTCGTCGGAATGCTGAGACCTACTCTTTAAGAAATCTCTCGCCTTCTTCGGCCAAGGCCGTGAACTTGGCGAAGGTCAGCGCATGGGCCATGATCGGTTCTTCAATCGCGCCAAGCTTGCGGTAGAACGCCTGAGCGTCTGTGTTCCAGGCTTTCGACGCCCACCACAGAAATGTTTTTCCCTGTCCCTTCGCAAACGCCGCACAGGCCGACACCAGCACGCGCCCGACGCCGCGACCGCGCGCCTGATCGGTGATGAAAAAATCCGCCACATACAGCCCGCGCGCGGCATAAGCACTTTCATAGGCCGGCAGGAGAAAGGCGTAGCCCACCGCGACGTTGTCCAGCTCGGCGATCAGCGCGCTGACGGCGGCGTCGGGGCCCAACGCATCGCGTAACGCCGCGGCTGCATTAAAGTGTTGGGTCGGGTCGTTCTGGTGCGCATTGAGTTGCCTGACCATGTCGGCCAAGACCTCGGCATCGGCAGGTACGGCGGGGCGCACGATCAGGTCACGGGTGAGATGGGGCCGGGTCATCTGTGGAATAAATTTCTATAGGACAATGCTGGGCAATTCGCCCTCTGTCGCGGGCCGGGAGGCATGTTACGGTTCGGTGAGGATAAACCAAGGGGACTTCCGATGCTGCGCGTACTCATGATCCTGGCCGTTCTGGCCCCGGCTTTTCATGCCGCCGCTCAACCGGCGAGCAATCTACCGCCCAAGGGCGTGTGGCAGGACAAGTTCCGCCAGCTTGATGAAGTGTGGCCGACGGCGAACGACTACCGCACCGCCTCGGGCGCGCCGGGCCACCGCTATTGGCAGCAGCGCGTGGACTACAAGATCAAGGTGAAGCTCGACGACGCCAAGCAGAAGATCGCGGGCAGCCAGGCCGTCACCTACACCAACAACTCGCCTGATACGCTGAAGTATCTGTGGCTGAACCTCGATCAGAATCAGCTGAACAAAGGCTCCGAGCCGATCGCTGCGCGCACCAACGACGGAGATGCGCGCGAGTCCTTCGGCTCCATGCGCCTGACGCTGGCCTACGAAAAATCCACCTACGGCCTGATGGTGAGCGCCATCACCGACGCAAGCGGCGCGGCCCTGCCGTTCGTCATCAACGGCACGATGTTACGGATCGACCTGCGCGAACCCTTGGCGCCGGGTGCTTCGACCAGTTTCAACGCCGCCTGGACCATGGACATTCCCCCGGTGGAAACGTTCCGCCTGCGCGGCGGGCTTGAGTATTTCAAGGACGACAAGAACTACGCCTACTACATGGCGCAATGGTACCCGCGCCTGGCGGCCTACTCCGACAGCGACGGCTGGTACATCCGCCAGTTCTACGCCAACAGCGAGTTCACGCTGGAGTTCGGCGATTTCGAGGTGGAGATCGACGCACCGTCCGATCACGTGGTTGCAGCCACCGGCGAGTTGCAGAATGCCAACGACGTGCTGACCGCCGAACAGCGCAGCCGTTTAGAGCAGGCCAAGACGGCGAAGAAGCCGGTCATCATCGTCAGCCAGGCCGAAGCGACGGAGAAAGAAAAGACCCAAGCCACCTCGCGCAAAGTCTGGCGCTTCAAGGCCGAGAACGTGCGCGACTTCGCCTGGTCCTCCAGCAGGAAGTACATCTGGGACGCGCAAGGCCACGAAGTGGAGCCGGGCCGCACCGTGCTGGCGATGTCGTTCTATCCGAAAGAAGGCAACCCGCTGTGGGAGCAGTACTCCACGGCGGCGCTGATCCATACGCTCGATGTGTACGGCCGTTTCACCTTCCCTTATCCGTACCCCACCGTGCAGTCGATCAACGGCAACATCGGCGGCATGGAATACCCCATGCTGGCGTTCAACGCCGGACGGCCGGAGAAGGACAAAAAGACCGGCAAGCTGACCTATCCCAGCCGCACCAAGTACGGCCTGATCTCCGTCATCATCCACGAGGCCGGGCACAACTGGTTCCCGATGATCGTCAACTCCGACGAGCGCCGCTGGACGTGGATGGATGAGGGCTTGAACACCTTCCTACAGTTCCAGTCCGAACGGCTGTGGGAGAAGAACTACCCGGCCACGCGCGGCGAACCGAAAGACATCGTCGACTACATGAAGTCGCCCACCGTCCGCCCGATCATGACCGACGGCGAATCGCTCGATAACTTAGGTGCGAACGCCTACGCCAAACCCGCCACCGCACTGACCATTCTGCGCGAGACGATTCTGGGCCGCGAGCTGTTCGACTTCGCCTTCAAGGAATACGCGACCCGCTGGTATTTCAAGCGGCCCAACCCGGCGGATTTCTTCCGCACCATGGAAGACGCCAGCGGCGAGGATTTGGATTGGTTCTGGCGCGGCTGGTTCTACGGCACCGACATGGTGGACGTGGCGCTGGACGGCGTGGACGAATACACCGTCAACACGCAAAACCCCGACGTCGAGCAGCCCATCGCGCGCAAGAAACGCGAAGCCGAGCCGCGCTCGTTGACCGAGGAGCGCAACGAGGCCGCCGCCAAGACCGACGACTTCTTCAAGATGGAAGTGGACCAGAAGTCGGGCCTGAAGGACTTCTACAACGCCAACGACCGCTTCACCGTCACCAATGCGGACCGCAACAAGTTCAATACGCTGATCAAGGGCCTCGAGCCCTGGGAGAAGGAACTGCTGGGGGTTGGCGAGTACGCCTACGTCATGGATTTCCGCAACGTCGGTGGGCTGGTGATGCCGGTCATATTGGGGCTGACCTACAAGGACGGCACCACCGAGGAACTGCGCATTCCCGCCGAAGTGTGGCGGCAGAACCCGGGCAAGTTCTCCAAGCTGATCGTACGCAAGAAGCAACTGGCCTCCGTAGAGGTCGATCCACGGCTGGAGACGGCGGACGCGGACCTAGAGAACAACCACTGGCCGCGCAAAATCATCCCCTCGCGCCTGGAGATCTTCAAACAGACCATGCCGCCGTCGCGCAATTTAATGAAGGACATGGACGAGCCGCTGAAGAAGGACGAGCCGAAGAAGGACGGAGAGAAGAAGGAAGGCGGAGAGTAACCATGCTCGCTCGGCGCGGCGTTCTGGCAGGCGGCGCTGCGCTGGCCGTTTCACCCGCGCTCGCCCACGGCTTTCATGTCTCGTTCAGCGTGCTGGAACTCAATCCGCGCAGCGGATCGATGGAAGTGTTCCACCGCATCTACGTGCAGGACTTCGAGCTGCTGTTGAGCGCGCGCGCCGGCGAGCAGGTGACGCTGAAGGACACGCCCGCGTCGGAAAAGCTGATCGAGAGTTATCTGCTCGACGTGTTCTCGGTCAAAACGCCCGACGGCAAGGCGCTGAAGCCCGAATGGGTCGGCATGAAGCTGCAGGCCGACACGGCGTTGATTTATCAGGAAATCAAGAACGCCGCCGCCCTGACGGGCCTCGCCGTCTCGAACCAGATCCTCACCGAGACGCACCCGGGCCAGCTGAATACGGTGAACATCACCGTGCGGGGGCGCACCCAGACGCTGACCTTCGGCGTCAACGACCCGGCGCAAAGCGTGAGCTTCTAGCCATACAGCGGCGACGGCAGGATAAAGCCTTCGCGCAGCGCCATTCACAGGCCTAGGCTTCGGCTTCATTGCCTGGGGAGGCCGACCATGACGACGTTGACGCGCAGGGTGCTGCTGAGTGCGGTGATGATCGCCGCGATGACCTCTTTGGCCTTGCCGCACGCCCGGGCCGCGGGCAGCGACATCGTGGTGATCGGGGCCACGGCCCAGTCCGCGCCCGCGATCATCAAACTGGCACTTGAACAAGGCCGCAAGGTCACCGCGCTGGCGCGGCGTCCCGAGGCGGTGGCGGGTGCCGGCCACCCCAATCTCAACATCGTCAAGGGCGACGTGCGCGAACCGGCCAGCATCGAGGCCGCGTTGAGGGGCGATGAGGTGGTGATCTCGCTGATCGGCCCGCGCGTGGACCCGCGCGTGGAACTGGAGTCCATGGACCTCTACACCGTGGGCACGGCCAACATCGCCGCGGCGATGAAAAAGAAGGGCAATAAGAAACTTATGGTCACCAGCTCGGTCGGCGCCGAGCACGTGGTGACGGAAAAGCCCAAGGGCACGGACCTGCGCGACATGTGGCTGTGGAACGGCCGCAAGCTCTACGCCGACATGTCGGCCATGGAGAAGATGATGCCCGGACTGGGCCTGGGTTACGTCATCCTGCGCCCGGGCTTCATGATCGAGGAGGCCCCGCCGCACAACTTGAAGCTCGCCGTGGACAACACCGCGCCCAAAGGTTCGGGGCCGATCATCACCTTCGCCGGCTTCGCGGGCTTCGTGCTGAGTGCTGCGGACTCGACGCAGTACGACGGCAAGGCCGTGAGCATCTATTCCGACTTGCAGTCTGAATGGGGCAAGAACCTCGACTTCGACGCCATGCTGAAGATGCGCCAGGACTCCGGCCCCATGGAGAACGGCCCGACCGTGACGCCAAAGTAAACCTCTCAGCCGAGCGCGTGACCCAGCGCCAAACCGGCGATGGCGGCGGCGGCGATGATGCCAAAACGCAAGGCCATGGCGCGCCCGGCGATGACGGCGACATAGACCGCCTTGGCCAGGGTGTTCACCCCCAGCGCGGCCGTGACCGCGAGCGCCATCACCGCACCGTCCCCGGACGCGACGGCCTGACGCGCCGTCGAGACCGTGACGGCATCGACATCCACCAATCCCGATACGGCTGAAACGGCGAGCACGCCAAGCCCACCGAACCAAACCTGGGCATAGTGCGCCGCCAGGGTGACAAGCCCCAGGAACGCCGCAAACGACACCGCCAACGTGAGATCGCCGGTCTTGCCGATATCGAGCGCGGTTTGCGTGTTCGCCGTGGTACGGCTCACGCCGCGCAGGATGAGCAGCGTCGCCGCACCCGCAGCCAAAGCCGCCGCGACCAAACTTGGCGCCAGCGCCGCCGCGCCGGACGGATAGATGATGATCGCCACCAAAAGCGAGCGCATGAATTTCACCGTGGTCGCTGAGCCGACGGCGGCGGCAAGCATCGGGCTCAACGCCGGCGCATCGACGGCCAACCGCGCGCAGCCGACCGCCACGGCGGTCGAAGATGCCAGCCCGCCCAGCAAGCCGGTCGACAGCAATCCGGTATGCGGGCCCAGCCGCCTTACCAAAGCCATCGCCAGGAACGAGATGCCAACGATGACGACGACCATCCACCACAGCTCGAAGGGATTGAGCACTCCGCCCGGGCCGTAGCCCTTGTCGGGCAGAACCGGCAGGATGACCATCGAGATCACCATGAGCTGGATGGCGGCCTTCAGCTGAACGCGCTCGATCTGTTGCACCCAGGCATGAATGGCCTCGCGCGAGCCCAGCACCGCCACCATCACGGCGGTCGCGGCGGCGGCCACCACCATATCGCCGCGCACGGCCAGCGCGCCCAGCGCATAGGTGGCCAACGCGGCGACCTCGCCGGTGATGCTGCGGTCGGGATGAGCGGCAAGACCGGTGACGTAAGCCGCCGTCATGAGCGCCAAGACGCCGAGGAAGCCCGCGACAAGCAAACTGTCGCCCGGCAGCAGGGCGGCGAGGCCGCCCGACAAGCCGATCAACGTAAAGGTGCGGATGCCGGCCGCGCGCGAGCCCGCAGGCCGTTCGCGCCCGCGCCAACCGCGTTCAACCCCGACCATGAGGCCGATGCCGAAGGATAACGCCAGGCGGGCATAGATCTCGCCGTTTTCGTCCATTGTCGTTCACGCCCCTCAATGCGGTAAAATTTCATATCCGCTTGGAAGGCACAATGATCGGGCTCAAGATCATGCGGCGGGACAAGCATCCCACGGCCGAACCTAAGTCCGGTCGCAGCGTGCGCGACTTAAGGATTTCAGAGGACTTGCGAAATCCAGGCCAGGATGTCGTCGGTGACGCGGTTCTCGAACCCTTCGAACGAGTGCGGCGCGCCGCCGGGCCCGCCGTAGAACACGTACCTGGCGTTGGGCCCTGCGGCCTTGGTGAACTCGATCAGGAACGCGCCTTGCATCAGCGGGTCGCGCGAACCGCCCAGCGAGAGGATCGGCAACTTGACCTCGGGGATGATGCGCGTGTGCATCGCCTTGGAATTGGGGCCCCAGTAACTGAGGAATGCATCGGCGTAGTAGTAGGTGAAGCCCGCGCCCGGTGCCGACAGGAACATCGGCTGACGCGGGTCTTCGTCATAAACCGTCTGCGGAAACGGCGCGTCGATGAGCTGCGTGGCGCCCTTGCCGTCGCGCACGGCGTCTTGGGCCTCCAGCACGGTGCGTGCATAGCGGTCCTCGCCCATGGCCAGGCGCGCGTGCATGGGCAGGTCGCGCGTGGGTGCCAGATAAATCATCGCCTTGAACTTCGGGTCCTTGGTTCGGGCCACATAGTCCGACAGCCACAGCCCGCCGACGGAATGGCCCAGGCCCACGACGTTGCGGTAGCCGCGCGCGCCCATGAACGCCGACCACGCGGCGACGTCTTGGGGCACGTCCTCGAGCTTTCCGCTGACCGTGCCGCGAAACCCCGAGCCGCGATGCTGCAGCGATAACACCGCGTGTCCGTTCTGCGCCAGCCGCTGCGCCAACCAGTGCGAGGTGGAGCGCATCACGTCGGTCGCCCAACCGTGGGCGAGCATGAACGCGGGCTTGAGGCCGTCGCCGCCGCCCGCGGGGCGATAGAGCACGCCGTCGAGCTTGGTGCCGTCGGCGGCCGTGGCGCTGACCACCTGAGTGGTGATGCGTGGCAGCACGGCGAGATTGTTGGCCGCAAGCCAAGCACCGACGTCGTTGGCCAACGCGTCCTTGCGCGCCGACAAATCACGGCCGATGCCGGGGTACGTGGTGGCAGCCACGCGCTTGCTCAAGAACGCGATGGACTTCAACGCGTCCAGCCGTCCTTTGGGAACGCGGGCATCGGTTTCGCCAGCCAGCAATAAAACAGGCTTATCGAGGCTGGCCATGTTGGCGGTCAACGAGGTCTTGGCGGTGGGGCCGTACCAGTCGAGAAACACCACCGGCGTGGCGACCACGCCGCCGCCGAGGTCGATGAGGTTGCCCCGTCCGCCTTCGTTGACGGCCTTGGACGCGCTATCGACGGTTTTCCAGTAACGGTCCTCGCCCGCCTGCTTGCGCCAGGCCTCGGCCAGGTCCTCGCTGGGCGAGACCATGACCATGGCCTTGACGCGGCCATCGCCGGTTTCGATCACGTAGCGCGCGGCGATGAGCGAGCCTAAACCTGTACCAACGAGTATAACCGACGTGCTGCCGCGCGCGCTCAAGGCATCGAGCGCGGCCTTGACGTCGGTCACCGCTTCATCAAAGCGGCTGAAGGCGTAGCGCGCGGTCAGACGTGTTTCGAGGCTCAGCGTTGTGTAGCCGCGCGCGGCCATGGCCTCGGCCAGATAGCGCGATGCATCGGCGGATTTCAGCGGCGACACACCGGGGCCGTCGGGCAGAAAAACCATCGCCGGGCCGGCGGGATTGGACCCGGCGGCCGGTGCGTTCAGCACCGCGGGCAACTGCAGGCCGTCGGGCGTTGCGATGCTGAGAATCTCTTGGGTGATGGGGGAGAGCGACACGCGCGGCGATGCGGGTTGGGCCTGGGCCACGGTGGCGGCCAGGGCCATGAACGCCACGGCATGAGCAAAGTGTCGCAGACGAGACAAACCGCCAATCCCCAACCGCCGCACCGATCAAATGCCTGAGCGGACAACCTAAACCGGGCGGCAGACCGCGTTAAGCCTGGGGCCGCACCCGGCGTCTGAAATTGTTGTTATAGTGCGGCAACATTGTGGTGAGACGCCCGCCTTATTTCATGAGCCTTATTTCATGACCAGCCTTAATCCATGAAACGCGCCCTGCCCTCGCCCGGTCTGACGTGGCTGCCCCACCGGGTGGCCTATTGCGAGCGCTTCGGCGACATCTACCGCAGCCAGGACGGTGCCCTGGCTGAAACCCGCCACGTGTTCCTGAACGGCTGCGGCCTGCCCGAGGCCTGGCGCGCGGCGGAAAGCTTCGTGGTCTGCGAAACCGGCTTCGGCGCAGGCCTGAATTTCATGGCCACGTACGATCTGTGGCAGCGCACCCGGCCGCCGAAGAGCCGTCTGCATTATATCTCCGTCGAGGGCTATCCGTTGAGCCACGACGAACTGAGGGAGTGCGTCGGCCGATGGCCCGAATTACGCCACGCCGCGCAGGATCTGATGCGGGTGTATCTGCATCCGCAGCCGGGGTTTCAGCGCTTCGTGCTCGACGACGGGCGCATCATCCTGACGCTGCTGCTGGGCGAGGCCCGCGAGATGCTGGCCGCGTTGGAAGCCCAGGTGGATGTATGGTTCCTCGACGGCTTTTCGCCCGAGAAGAACCCGGCGATGTGGTCGGCCGAGGTGCTGGGCGAAGTGGCGCGGCTGTCCAAGCCCGGCGCGCGGCTGGCGACCTACACCGCCGCCGGAGAGGTGCGCAGAAATCTCAGCGCCGTGGGCTTCGACGTGAGCAAGGTGCCCGGCTTCGGCGCAAAGTCGGAGATGACACGGGGCGTGTTTCGCGGCGGTGAGTCCAAAAGCGCGCTGCCGCCCTGGTTCGCCCACGCGCCGGTGCGCCACTCGCTCGGCCGCGGCCGCGCGGCCATCATCGGAGCCGGGCTGGCCGGAACAGCGGCCGCCCATGCGCTCAAGCGGCGCGGCTGGACGACGACGCTGATCGACCGGCGCGCGGAGATCGCCGAGGAAGCCTCGGGCAATCCCGTCGGCGTGTTGATGCCGCGCTTGACGGCCGCGCCCAGCATCGACGGGCGCTTTTATGCGGCAGCCTGGCGCACTTCGCTCGACCTGTTGGAGGAGCTCGCCGATCAAGGGCTGGCGTTGTCGCGCGACCGCTGCGGCGTGCTGCAGTTGGCCGTGGACGGCGATGAAGAACGCATGAAGGCCATCGCCGAGATAGGCGGGTTGCCCGAGCCGGTGGCGCTGTATGTCGGCGCAAATGAAGCTTCGGAGATCGCGGGGTACTCCTTACCCGTGGGCGGCGTGTACTTTCCGCAAGGTGGCTGGCTGAACCCGCGCCAGATGTGCGCGGCCATGGCGCGCGGCGCGGAACTGGCGCTCAACGCCGAGGTGAGCGGCGTCAGACGCGCCGGGGCGTTGTGGGAGGTGCTCGACACCCAGGCGCAGGTGATCACGCAAGCCGATGTGGTGATTTTCGCCAACGCCATGAACGCGGTGAGTTTGCCCGAGCTGGCGTGGCTGCCCTTGGCCGCACGGCGCGGGCAGCTGAGCTTCGTCGCCGCCACGCCGCGCAGCGCGCTCTTGCGCTGCGTGCTGGGCTACGGCGGCTACATCACGCCGGTTCATCGCGGACGGCACTGTCTGGGCGCGACCTTCGACTGGACCGAGGACGCCCTCGGCGCGCAAACGGTGAGCGAAGAAGACCACCAGCGCAACACCGACGACTTGGCCGCGGCCCTGCCCGCTTTTTCACACGGACTAAGCCCCGAGATCGTCGATGGGCGGGCCGGGATCCGCTGCACGACGCCCGACCACCTGCCCGTGGCCGGACCCGTACCTGACCAAGCCGCCTACCTGCGCGATTTCGCCGAGTTGCGCCACGGCCACCCGTGGGCGCGCTATCCCAGCGCGGCCTATCACCCGGGGCTTTATGTGCTGGCGGGCCTGGGGGCGCGGGGGCTGACGGCCGCACCCTTGGCCGCTGAAATTGTGGCCTGTCACATTACCGGCGAGCCCTGGCCGGTGGAGCGGGATATTGCGGCTGCGTTACACCCCGGGCGGTTTCTTGTCCGCGACTTGAAACGCCTGAAGATCTGACGCCTTTGCCCGCTTGATCGGCGCATGGGCGCTTGCTAAGCCGGGGTAGGTTGTTTTTTAAAGCGCATCCTCTCCGTGTCCCCGAGCGTTTTCCCCTCATGACCTTCCGCAAAAAACTGATCGGCTGCCTCGCCGCGCTGAGCTGCATGGCCGCGTCCGGCGTTCACGCGCAGCCGTTTGAAGATTCAGGTTCGTGGCTTCAGGGCTTCGACGACTGGATCAGCGAGATCGGAACCATGAAGGCGGAGGACTTTCAGTTCTCGCTTGGCGCCGGCGTGGGCGTGACGCCCGATTATCCCGGCGGCAAGAAATACCAGACCGTCGCGTTGCCGCTGTTCCAGCTGCGCTACAAGGACAAGCTGACCGTCGATCCGCTGGGAATCCGGTTTAGGGTCTGGCGTAGCGACTGCTGCCGCGCGCGCCTGGTGCTGGGCCTGTCGGAAAGCCGCGGCGTGGACATGGACAGCGTGGTGTCGAAGCTGACCGACGTCGACCGCGGGCTCAATGCCGGTTTTGTGTTCGAGGGGCGCATCGCCGGGCCCCTGGCATTTCGTCTGAACGCGCGCCAGGAAGTCTCGGGCGGACACAGCGGCGCGACGATTGCGCCTGCTTTGGGCATCGTGCTGCGCGACAAGGCCAACACCTACTCCGTCATTCCCGAACTGGCGCTGACCTGGGCCAGCAAGGACTACATGAACGCGTTCTTCTCGGTGAACGCCGCAGGGGCCGCGGCTTCGGGCCTGCGGCCCTTCACCGCCGACGGCGGCTTTCGCGACGTGGCGCTGCGCCTGACGACGACCTACCGCTTCAACGAGGATTGGATGGCTGTGGGCCGCATGCAGGCCTCACACCTGCTGAGCGACGCCAAGCGCAGTTCCATCACGCGCCAGACCGGCGAGTCGTTTCAAGGTCTGGTCGGCTTCGGGGTGATGTACACCTTCTAACGTCGCCGGCTCGCGGCGCAAAACAAAACGCCTGCACTTCGGTGCAGGCGTTTTTGCTTGTGCTGGGTCGGTAAAACAGAGCTGAGGCTAAAGAACTGAGGTCAGAGCCGAAAACAATCCGCATTGGCGCGACGGGTGGAGATCAACGTGGAAATCTCGACTCTGACCTCAATTCTCTTTTTTCTGTCTTTTTCTCGGTGGGCCTGGACCTTGAGACGGCTGTTCGGGAGGAAGGACTTCCCCCGCCGCCGGATCACCGTTGGGATTCGCGGCTGAGCGGGGGAAGAAAAGCCTTATGTCACCGGGGGTAGGAACTGACTCGTGGACGGCGACGGATAAGGCTTGGTCACTTGGTCTTCCTGAACACGGTCTCTGGGTTGGCTTGCACGTAAGGTTGCTACGCTCCTTGTGTACGTGGGAATTATTCCCACGAATGAGTTGATACTATCCATCATTACGGCTGTGTCAACAAAATTGTGGGAATGATTCCCACAATATGCTAGAACCATCTCCATGATCATCGACTCTTTCTTGTCCCGCGCGCACTGTCATGGCTGAAGCCAGCCCCCCGACCCCGCCCAAGGCCTTGATTTCGGCCATTAAAAAGCTGCTTCGACCGCTTGTCCGGGTGCTGATTGCCAAGGGGCTGGGCCTGCCGTCGCTGATCGAGCTGATGAAGGAAATTTACGTCGGCGTCGCCGAGCAGGAGTTTCCGACTAACGGCAAAAAGCAGACCGACAGCCGAATCAGCGTACTCACGGGCGTTCACCGCAAGGACGTCAAACGCCTGCGGACCATCAAACCCGAGGAATTCGTGGCCCCGCGCTCCATCGGCCTGGGGCCTCTGGTGGTAGCGCGCTGGCTGAGCAATCCCGCCACCATCGACGCCCAAGGCCAACCCCTGGCCTTGCCCCGCCAGGCCGAATCGGCCGGCGGGGCGTGCTTTGACGCGCTGGTGGAGGGCGTCTCGAAGGATATCCGCCCCCGCGCGCTTCTGGACGAATGGGTGCGTTTGGGCGTGGCGCGACTCGATGCCCAGGGCCGAGTCGTACTGAACAAATCGGCTTTCGTGCCGGAAAAGGGCTTCGACGAAAAAGCCTTCTACCTGGGCCGCAACGTTCACGACCACCTGGCCGTGGCCGGCAACAACCTTTTAGGGGTGGGCAACCCGGCTTTGGAACGAAGCGTTCATTACACGGGGCTGACCGAGGAGTCGGCCAAAGCGGTCATGGAAGCGGCGGAACGGTTGGGTATGCAGTCTTTGTTGGCCGTTAACCGTTTGGCCCTAGAGCTGGCGGAGAAGGATAACGGCAAGCCGGACGCCCGCCGCCGCCTCAATTTCGGCTTGTATTTGTATGATGGTCCCACCACCCTGAACGGGCCCGACGGGGGCGATTCGGTCAAATGATTCAAGGCTCTGGCAAATCCCACACCGCCGCATGGCGCGCCGCTTGCGCAGCCGTGGTGTTGGGCTTTTTGTCGGCCTGCGCCACGGCCCCGCAGCAAAGCGCAAAACTTGACCCCAAGCCCGGCGATGGGCTGGGCGGAACGGGCGTCAGTTCCACCATCCTCGCCCAGACCAAACCCGGCGACGGCATCGGCGGCACGGGCATTCTCGGCACCATCTCCGGCTTCGGTTCGATCATCGTCAACGGGCTCGAGCTTGAATACGACCGCGGCACCGCGGTGGAGACCGACGGCAAGCCCGCCGCGCTGGAAGAACTCAAAATCGGCCAGGTCGTGCAGGGCGTGGCGCGGATGAAGGGCGACAAGCTCTATCTCGACACGCTGGAAATGCAGCACGCCGTCACCGGACCCATTGAAGCCATCAACCACGACCAAGGCACGCTGACGGTGCTGGGCCAGATGGTGCGCACCAACATGGCCGGCGACAAGGCCGCCATCGACTCCTTCAAGACGCTCACCCTCGGCGATATGGTCAGCGTCTCGGGCCTGCGTCAGGCCGACGGCACGATCATCGCAACCCGCCTCGATCAGCAGCCCGACGACGGCCGCATCATCGTGCGCGGCATCGCACGCAACGTCACCGACGCGGCCATCACCGTCGGCGCGCTGAACGTGCCCCTGAGCCGCGAAACGACTGTATCCCCGGTGAAGGACGGCAGCCGCGTGTTCGTCTCGGGCCGCATGATCAACGGCGCGTTCGTCGCAGATGTCGTGGTCGGCTCCGCGCCGCTGCCCTTCGGCGAAGGCGTGAAGGACGTCTCGATCGAGGCTTACGCGCCCAAGACCGCGCCGGGCGCGGGGCTGAGCATCGAGGGCATCGCCGTCACCGGCGCGGGCTTGCCCGCAGGCACCGTGGAAGGCGACCGCCTGGTCATCACCGGCCGGATCGGCGGTGCGGAGGCCATCACCGCCACGGGCATCGACAAGGTGCGCACCTTCGTCACCATCCTGAAGGCCAAGGGCTCGCTGCGCCCGGCCTCGATCCGCCCCGATAACGCCAACCGCCCCGAACGCATCGCGCCGCCGCGCCCGCCCGAGCGGCCCAACATCGAGCGCCCGAACATCGAACGGCCCAACCCCGAACGCCCCGAGATCACCCGGCCCGAGCGCGAACGGCCGATGGTCTAATCTTTTCTCTACTTGAATGTAGGGAACGGAGATTCGCTGGGCGCAAATCGGTATGTGAATGTCACGCCCGCGCCCGCATCGGGGCTGTTGCGCGACAGACCCACCACGCCATAGGCGTTGAACGACCAGGCGTCGGTGACGCGGTAGCTGAGGTACAGCGAGGCTTCCTCGGGGTCGGCGGACGTCCTGAGCGAACTTTGCCGGTAGTCGTAGGTCAGCCCCGTGGCGACGCGGGCGTCCCAGGTGTACTGCAAGCCCAGCGTGCCATAGGCGACGTTGCGGGTTTTCAGCGTCGGGCGCACGCCGTTGACTTTGTAGCCCACGGTGAGAAACGGCATGAACTCGCCCAGCGCCACGGCCGCATCGAACTGCGCCGCGCCGTCGAGCTTGCCGGTGCCCAGCCCCTTGCTGAAACTGGCCGTGGGCAGCTTCAGCCGGGCGCTGAGGTCGAGATACACGCCGTGGTCATACAACGACTCAAAACTGTACATGGCCGACAGCGTGGTATCCGACACACCTGAGGCATGGCGGCTGACGCCGGGTTGGGCGGCGGCCACGCCCGCGCCGTCGAGGATCAGCGCCGGACCGGCCACCGACAGCCAGCCGCCGGCCAGCTTGAAGGTGAACGGCCCCCGGGCGGTTTGCGCGCTGAAGGGGACAAACGCGATCTCGGTGGTCTGGGCCTCGCCGAATTTACCCGCGCTGTAGTCAAACCCGGTGGAGATGCGCGGCGACCAGAAGAAGTCGTTGAACGAGTCCTGCGCCGACGCACAGCCTGCGGCAAAAACGCCGCAAAAACCCAATGATATCGCGCGCGCCGGGATCATCGGCGCACTATACCAACACTTCGGAGAATTTCACGTTTCCGTGGGGATTCTTGCCCCCGCCCCGGGTGGCCCGATACAGTTGCATCATGAAAAACAAGCTCGCCTTTGGTCTGATCGCCGCATCCTTCTTTGCGGCATCTCCCGGCAGCGCGGAAACGGTGCGCATCGCGTTCGCCTCGCTGCCGCCGGGCAACGGCAACCCCTTCGTCTCGACCGCGCGCACGTCGTGGTACACGTGGCGGGCGATCTTCGACACGCTCACCCAGCTCGGCCCCGGCATGGCGCCCGCCCCGGCGCTGGCGGTGAGCTGGAAGAACACCGCGCCGAACACCTGGATCGTCAACCTGCGACCCGGCACGGCCTTCTCCAACGGCGAGCCGATGAACGCCGAGGCGGTGATCGCCACCGTAAATTATTTGAAGAGCCCGCAAGGCTCGCTGGAACAGATCGCCAAGGAGGTCGAGAACATCGCAGGCGTGCGCGCGTTGGATACGCTGACGTTGGAGTTCACCACCAAGCAGCCCGACCCCATGTTCCCCCGCAGCCTGACCGCGCTGCCCATCGTGCCGTCGGTCTATTGGGCGAAGGTCGGCCGCGACGGATTCGCGCTCGCCCCCGTCGGAACCGGCTCGTTCATCGTGGAGTCCTGGGCCTCGACCCAGGTGAAGATGAAGGCCAATCCGCAATCCTGGCGCGCGCCCAAAGCCGAGCGCGCCGAGATCGTGATCCTGCCGGAGACATCGACGCGCGTGCAGGCGCTGTTGTCGGGCCGTATCGACATCGCCTCGGAGATCGGACCGGAGGATATCGAGGCGTTGGAAGATGCGGGCCTGACGTACTACCACCGCCCGGCCAGCGCGATTGAGGTGATCGCGTTCAACGTTTTGATTGATAGCCCGCTGAAAGACGTGCGCGTACGCCAAGCCCTGAACCATGCCGTGGACCGCCAAGCCATCGCCGACAGCCTGATGAACGGCCTAGCCCCGCCGGCCAGCCAGATGACCGCGCGCGCCAACCCCGAATACGACACAACGCTGGCCCCCTATTCTTACGATCCGGCCAAGGCCAAGGCGTTGCTGGCCGAGGCGGGCTACGCCAAGGGCTTTTCGTTCGTCACCGAGATCAGCGGCGGCACGGCGGGCAGCCACTACACCGGCATGATGCAGAAGGTCGCCGACGACCTGGCCAAAGTCGGCGTGAAGATGGAGGTGCGGCCAATTCCGTGGTCGCAGTACGTGCGCGGCGTGCAGCAGGGCGAATGGAAAAGCCAGGCCTTCGGCTTTGAGTACGAGACCATGCCCACGGGCGAGACCCTGCGGCCGTTCCGGCTGCACTCGTGCACCTGGGCGCACCCGTGGTATTGCGACGCGAGCCTGACGCCGGTGATCGCCGAGGCCAAGAACACCTTCGACCCCAAGCGCCGCATCGAACTGGTGCACCGGATTTTGCGCGAATACCGCGACAAGGCCGCCACGTTGATTTTGGTGGAATCCGTGGGCATCGACGGCCTGAGCAAGAACGTGCGGGGCTACAGCCAGGCCAACAACATCATCCCCTATCAGGATGTGATGGTCGTGAAATGAAGCAGCGCGCGGCGCTTGGGATCATTCTGGGCGCGGCGCTGCTGAGTGCGCCGGCGGCGGCGCAAAAATCATTAAGCGTGGCCATGACCGCGCTGCCGCCCACCGGAAACCCCTACGCCACCACCGCGACCACGCCCTATTTGTTCTTCACTGCGCTGTACGACCCGCTGACGCAGATCGACGACAAGGGCGTGCTCCATCCCTGGCTGGCCCTGGAATGGAAGCCCGAGAACGAAACCACGTGGCGCTTCAAGCTGCGCCCGGGCGTGACGTTTTCCAACGGCGAAAAGTTCGACGCCGCGGCGGTGAAGGCGGGCTTGGATTTTCTGCTGAGCCCCGCGGCGGTTTCACAAACCGTGGCGCGCGACATCGACTACATCGCCGGGGCGCGTGTCATTGATCCGTTGACGGTTGAGATCGTCACCACCTCGCCCAACATATTGCTTCCGCGCTACATGGCGGGCATCAACATCGTCGCACCCGGACAATTCGCCAAGCTGGGCCTCGAGGGTTTCGGCAAGGCCCCCGTCGGCACCGGGCCCTTCAAGGTCGACGCGTGGGGCCCTGAAAAAATAAACCTCTCAGCGTTCAAGGACTCGTGGCGCGCGCCCAAGCTCGCGCGCATGGAGGTGCTGGCCCTGCCCGATTCCACCACGCGCCTGCAGGCCATGGAAACGGGCCGCGTCGACATCGCCACCAACGTCAACACTGACGACGTCGCGCGCCTGCAATCGCTGGGGCACCGCTACCATCGCCGCAACCCGACGCGGGTGATGGTGGTGGCCTTCGACAACGTGCGCGAAAAGACGCCGTTCAAGGACGTGCGCGTGCGCCAGGCCATGAACTACGCGGTCAACCGCGAGGCCATCGTGACCGCCATTCTGGGCGGGCTGACGGAGGCCGCCAGCCAGCCGGCAGCGGCCGTGGCGGTGGGCTACATCCCGGACCTGGCACCCTACCCCTACGACCCCGACAAGGCGCGCGCACTGCTGAAGGAGGCCGGTTACGCCAAGGGCTTCAAGTTCATGATGGAGGTGCCCAGCGGTCAGTTGGCCAACGACGCCGCTGTGGCGCAACAAATCGCCGCCGATTTGTCGCTGGTGGGCGTGAAGGCCGAGATCCGCGAGATCAACTTCGCGCAAGTCGTGCGCAACATGACCCAGGGCAACTGGAAGGGCGAAGCGATGTACACCGACTTCGCCACCGCGCCCTCGCTCGACCTGATGCGCGCGTTCCACCGCCACTCCTGCACGTGGCCGGGAGTGTGGTTCTGCGATCCGGCCATCGAGCCGACGTTGGCGGCGGCGGAAAAATCTTTCGATCTGGCCGAGCGCACGGCGCTGACGCAGAAGGCCGCGAAACATTACCGCGACGTGGCCTCGTCCATTCTACTGTACCCGTCCATCAGCCTCGACGGCGTGGCCGCGCGCGTGACGCAGTGGTCGCCCTGGAACGACAACTTTATGTACCACCTCGCCGACGTGAAGGAGACACCATGACGAAGCTCATTCTAGCCGCGCTTGTGCTGTCGATGCCCGCCTGGGCCCAAGATGCCGCCCCCTTGTCGGTCCGATCATTGAGTTTCATGAGCGGTTGCTGGACCACGCCCAAGGGCGCGGCGGCCGAACTGCGGGAGTGTTTCACCGCGCCCTATGCGGGCCTCATCCAGGGCTCCAGCCAGACGGTGAAGGACGGCAAAACCACGCAAGTTGAATTCGCCGCCATCCAGGAGAAGGACGGCAAAGTGACGTACGCGCCGATCTTCAACGGCAAGGCGTTGTCGGTGTTCACCCTGACGCGCATCGAGAACAAGACCGCGACCTTCGAGAACCCTGCCAACGACTTTCCCAAGAAGGTGATCTACCGGCGTAACGCCGACGGCTCGCTGAGCGCGCGTACAGAAGGTGCCAAGGCCGACGACCCCGCCAACGAAGAATGGACGATGGTGCCGCAGGGGATGTGAGAGAGATTGACGAGGTATATATACGAACTGTATATACAGTTGCGCGAGCCGCCCGATGGAAGCCCAGTTCGAGTGGGATGAGGCGAAGAACGCCCGCAACCGTGAGAAGCACAACATCGACTTCATGGATGCGATCTTGGTGTTCGCCCAAGCCCATGCTTTGCGGCGATCTGATCGCGGCGGCGAGGAACGGCTTGTGGCCACCGGGATGGCGGACGGACTTTTGATATCGGTGATTTATACGGTTCGAGATGGGCGTTTTCGGATCATTTCAGCACGGCGGGCGCGGGAAAATGAAAAAAGAGAATATCGTGCGCGTTACTCTGGCGACGCGTAAGCGCGGCAAGACGGATTGGGCCAAGGTCGCCGCCTTGACCGACGCGCAGATCGTCGCGGCCGTCAAGAGCGACCCCGATGCCATGTTGCTCGACGACGACTTTTGGGAGAACGCAGTGTGGGTTACTCCGCCCGCGAAGATCCCCACCAGCCTGCGAATTGATCCCGACGTTCTGGCGTTCTTCAAATCCGAAGGACGCGGCTATCAGACCCGCATGAACGCCGTGCTGCGCACTTATATGAAACACCGCATGAAGCCCGGCGCGGGCAAGACCAATAAAGCAAAAGCGGCGAAGTCTATGCGGACGTGAAGTCCGCCGCCGTGCGTTCGGCGGCCAGGCGCGCCATGCCCAGCAGGTCCACCGGACCTTCCATCAGGTGAAACAGCCGCCAGCCCTCCGGCTTGCGGCGCAGCAACGCCGTAACGCGCACGTCCGCAGCGATGGGTTTGCGCGGCACATCGGCCGGCCCGGCCAGCGTGGCGACCCAGCGCATGTCGTAGGTCATCAGCGCGATGTCGGGGGCAATGAGGCGCGCGCGGTGATTGGCCGAGCGCGACTTGAGGCTGTCCATCACCACGCGCGACTTCGACCAATAGGCGTCGATGGCCGCCCAACCGATCAAGGGTTCATGGGCTTCTTCGGGCATCAGCAGTGGCGCGGGGTCGTCGGAATCCCACAGCGCGCGTTTGGCGGCGAAGTTCATGCCCTCGGAGTAAGACACGTAGCGGGCGATCAGTTCGGCCAGTTCGACGGTCAGGTCGGTCATGGGCGATCCGTCATGGCCGCGCCGGAATTTTATCCAGGCCGTCGGCGGCCACGGCCTCGTAGTACGCCTGGAGTTCCAGCAGCGGGGCCAGAGGCGCTTCGGCGTAATGAAAAATGCGCCACGCGTCGTCTTTGGGGCGCATCAGCATGCTGACGCGCACCCGGCCGCCGACCCGGGTGATGCGGCCCTGCGCAGGGTCTTGCGCGCGCTCGGCCCAGTCGAGTTGAAAAAACGCCAACCCCAATTCAGGCGCGAGGCGGCGCAGATGCAGGCCATGGGGTCGATAGCCGATCTCGGCGGCGGTCAGACACCGGCGCTGAACCAGCCCGACGACCGCCGTGCCGCGATACGCCTCCACGCTGCCCGCGGGCAGATAAAAACTCTCCGCGTCGGCCTTGTCCCACAGGGCGATGATGCGCCCGGCGACGCGCGCCCGCCAGGCCGCGGCCCACGCCGCGAGGAGATCAGCCAGCGGCGCGGTCTCGGCCGTCATGTCAGTCGGCCAACTCGATCAGATCGTAGCGGATGACGGTGTGAGCCGACTGATAGTTGCGCACGCGAGCGGATAATCCCTCAAACATCGCTACCTCATGCAACCAGATCACCGGCGCGTCGTCGTGATAATGCGCCATGATTTCTTGGGTGAGCTTACGGCGCTCTTCGAGGTCACCCATGGCGTAGGCGCGCTGGATTTTCTCGGTCACGCCCTTGTCGCAATACCAAGGATTGCGGTTGATGCAGGAATGCAGCCGCACGGACCTCAGGGCGTCGAGCACGCGCTCGGAAGAGAAATTCATACCGAAGGCCTCGCCGGTCCATTCGCCGCCCTGCACGCCGCGCAGCAACTGGGGTACGGTGATGTTGCGCAAGATCACGTTCACCCCGACGCGCGCCAAATCGGCCGAAACTTGTTGGTAGGTTTCCGCCAACGCCGCCCCGCCGCCGTTGGTGACTTCGGCGGTGAATGAAAATCCCTTGGGATATCCCGCCTCGGCCAACAGCGCCTTGGCCTTCGCGGGGTCATAGGGGTAGGGCTTGATGTCGGGGTTGAAGCCGAAGCCGCTTTTGGTGGTGGGCTGGCTGGCCGGTTGGGTCATGCCGCCGAAGAACGCGGCGATGTAACCTTCTTTATCGAGCGCATAGTTCAAGGCCTGGCGCACGCGCCGATCAAGCAACGGATGGCCGTCGGGCAGGCGCGTCAGAATGAACGTAAGGCCCAGCGTGCTGGTGACATTGCTGACGTTCATGCGCGCGCCGGCCTGTTCCAACTGCGCGATGTTGTCGTAGGCCAGCGCGACGGCGACGTCGATCTGCCCGGCCTGGATGCCCTGCACGCGCGCCGACGTCTCGGGCAGCGCGATCAGCTCCAACGCGTCGACCTTGGGCGCGCGCCAGGACTCCTTGAACGCCGCCAGTTCGATGCGCGCGTCGCCCCAATTCACCACCTTGAACGGCCCGGTGCCGACGGGTTCGGCGGCGAAACCCTGCTGGCCCAGGCGCTGAAACTGCCCGGGCTCGACGATCAACAGCTGCTCGAGCAGGGCCGGCAACAGCGGCTCGGCGCGCGTGGTCTTGATCAGCACGCTGTGCGGCCCTTCGGCGACAGCGGACTGCAGGCCGACCAGCTCGCGGCTGATGGCGTCGACGATGCCGTCGGGACGCATGACGTGCTGGACGGCGAACACAACGGAGTCGGCGGTGAACGGCACGCCGTTGGAGAACGTGACGCCCTCGCGCAGTTTGAATCTCCAGGTCAGCGGGTCCACCTGCTCCCAGGCGGTGGCGAGATAGGGCAGCACGTCGCCGGCATCGGTGACGAACGTCAGGCCGTCGAAGATGGCGCGGTAGGTGTAGATGGTGGGGATGCCCGTCGAGTTGTACGGATAGCCGCGGTCGGGCGGCAGGGCGACGAGGCCCACGCGCAGGGTTTTTGGACCGGAGGATGCGGGGGCGGCGGCGCGTTGCTCGGCGGGCGCGGGTTCGCCGCGCGGAACGAGAAACCACGCCGCCGCCGCGACGGCCACAAGCCCGAGCCCGATGAGAACTTTACGCATGCGTCGTCCTTTTAAATTCTTGCCAACTCGGCGCGCAAGCCCGCGATCAGCGCGCCGCTTTGGTCGAGGTGCTTGGATTCTTCGTCGAGAATCTGCCGGAAGGCCATCTTTTTCAGCGACAGCACGTCGACGTCCAACGCCGCACCTTCGATGCGCGCGGCATCGACCACGATGTCCATCAGCCGCTCGGCGGCGTGCAGCCGGCCCCACAAATAATCGTTCTGCCGGTAGGCCAGGCTGAAGAACGCACCGAAGTGATAGAACTGCACGCCCTTCAGCGTGGCGGCCGCGTCGCCCTTGCGCAAGGTCTGGGAGTCGTTGGGGCTGAGCCGATCGACGCGGATTTCGTCGAATTCGTTCAAGTCCCGCCAGTTGGTGGTGGAGAACGTCAGCACGTCCCAGACCGCGAAGCCGATGTAGTGCTCCAGCAGTTCCCGGCGCACGACCTGCGGCAACAGGCCGCCGCCCGCCCCGTCGATCAGCGCGACCAGCAGGGCATCGGTGCGCGTGTTGTAGCTTTCCAGCGCCATGTCGTCGCCCAGCGCCGCCAGCCCCTCGGTCAGCGACTTGGCATGCGCGCCCACCCAGTCGGATGTCGTTTCATCGACGCCCGACAGGCCGTGGACCATGGCCTTGATTTTATCGATGGTGGCGTGGCTGAGCGTGCCCTTGCCTTCCTGGCCGGCGATGCCGCGCGCCGAGAGCGGCTGCAAAAAGCCCAGCGCGTCATAAAGCCCGGCTTTCACCCGGTCGAGGCGTTCGGGCTTGATGTCCTTGAACTCCGGCTCATTCAGGCGGGTATAGAACTGATTGACGGCGCGGATGACAAAACGCACGCGCCGTTGCCTGTAGCGCACGTCGAAGCGCAGCAGGAAGCGCACCCAGGTGGCCAGGGTGCCGGCTTGCGGGTCCACCGGCTTCAACAAGTCTTCGTTGCTGGGCGCGGCACCGGTGAAGGCCGCCCAATGCTGGGCCAGCGCGTAGATGCGCTGGGCCTCCTTGGATTCGCGGGTAAAGCCGCAAATCTCGGCGACGAGATACGACACGTCTTCCAACACCGCGGCGAGTTTGAGGCGCAGGTAACCTTCGTAGGCGAAGCCGGTTTCGGCGCGGGCAATGTTGTTGGCCTTCTCGCGGTACTGGCCCAACTGCGCGCCGGTGACCGGCTTGTCGAGCGCGTCGCCCGCGATGTTCAAAGCCATGGCGCGGATATGCACCTTGGCGCTGTCGATGACCGCGCCCAAGCGTTTGACGTCCTTGTTGTAGTTGTTGACCCAGGTGAGGTCGTCGTGCACCGGCTCGTTGCGGGGAATATCGGACAATGCCCCCTTGATGGTTTCGAAAAAGCCCGGCACCCGGCCCCAATGGCGGTTCTGCGCGCCTTGCGGATGCGGATCGATGTACAGCAGGCGCCGATCGACGTGGCGGTAGGCGGGCCGCCCGCCGATGGCCGCGATGGCCTGGGCGAAGGGCTTGTTGTTGAGCACGCTGCCGTCGATGAAGGCGGCCTCGGACGGATTGACGCCCGCGGCCATGTAGGGCCGGAAGTTGCTGAACAGAAAGTCCGCGCGCGTCGGCCAGCCCAGGCCGCGCTCGGCCAGCAGCCGGTCGATTTCGCTGAACTGCATGGGCGGGAACGCGCCAGGGAACGAGGAGGTCGCCCGGGAGGCGAACGTCAGCGCGGCCAGATCGTCGCGGCCGAAGTTGGACTGCTCGTGGTTCTTGGGCCAATGGCGGTAGGTGAACTTCAAGGTCTGGCGGTGCTCGCGGTCGCGCACGACCGGCGGGTCGTGGATCGGCGTGTGGGTGATGTAGCCGTAGAAATCCGTCATGGTGACGAACAGGTCGAGCGACAGCCCGGCAGGCACCAATGAGCTGCCGAATTGCAGCGGATCGCCCATGGACGAAAAGCCGTCGAACAGCACCTTCGTCAGGGTGTAGCCGTCGAAGGGCGGCTTGAACCATCTGGACCGAAGGAACATCGAGACGTTGCGGCGCATCTCGTGGTTGCCGCCGAAGTCCTTGCGGTAGCGCCACAGGAACCACCACACGAAGGGGCGGAAGTACCACTTGCGCCACGGCCCGGCCTTGACGTGTTCGGGCATCAGCTCGCAGACATCCGAGTTTTTCAGCCAGAAGTCGCGCAACGGATCAATGTTGAGGTCGTGCGCCAAGGCCCGCGCCAAAATGACGCCGTTGATGCCCCCCGCCGAAGCCCCGGCGATGATGTCGACGACGATGCGCATGTCCAAGGTCTTGCCGATCTCGCGCAGCAGCGCGAAATAGGCCTTCTCGGTGTCGGTGGGATCGCCGCGTTCGGGCGCAGGCGCGCTGTGGCCGTGTTCCGGGTCGGCGGTGTTGGCGAAGGCGTGGTAGTCGCGCGAGGCGCGCACCAGCTTCAATATCTCTTTTGTCACGCCGTGCATGTACACGGCCAGCGAGACCCCGCCGTAGCACACCAACGCGAACCGCAGTTCTTTTTCTTTCACGCGGACGACCCCGACCCCGGCGCAACGCGCGCCGCCGAGGTCAGCATAGCACAGCAGCCTGAAGATAATCAGCCGTCGGCGTTATTCGGCGGGCTGATGGTCCTGGGGGTCGTTGCCGAAACGGCGCGTCGGGAACGCGGTTTCGTATTCTGCCAGTTCGGCGGCCACGCGGCCCGGCGAGCCGGAGCGTTGCGCCATCAGCTGGTAGAACACCGGCACGACGAGCAGGGTGATGAAGCTGGCGAAGCTGACGCCCGCGACGATCACGACGCCGATCGCTTGCCGGCCTTCGGCGCCCGCGCCCGAGGCCAGCATCAGGGGCAACGCGCCCACGACGGTGGCCAGCGCGGTCATGACGATGGGCCTGAGGCGTATCGTGGAGGCCTCCACCAGCGCCTCGCGGAAGCTCATGCCCGCGTCGCGCAGCTGGTTGGCGAATTCCACGATCAGAATGCCGTTCTTGGCGGCCAGGCCCACCAGCACGATGATGCCGATCTGGGAATAGAGGTTGAAGCTGTCGCCGAAGATCACCAGCCCCGCCAACGCCCCGGCCACGGCCAAGGGCACGGTCATGAGAATCACGAAGGGATGGATAAAGCTTTCAAATTGCGCGGCCAGGACGAGATAGACCACCAGCAGCGACAAGCCGAAGGCCAGGAACATGGCGAAATTGGTCTCGGCAAGCTCGGCGGCCTCGCCGCGCCAGGTCAGCCGCGCGGTCTCGGGCAGCCGTTCACGCGCCACCTTGTCGATGTCTTGAATGGCTTCGCCCAGAGTGTAGCCCGGCGCAGGCGTGGCCATCATGGTGATGGAGCGCATCCGGTCCAAACGATTGAGCGAATCCGAGCCCGAGATTTCCTCGATGCTCACCAGGCTCGACAGCGGAATCAGTTCGCGCGTGGTGTCGGAGCGCACGTAGATGTTGGTGACGTCCGTGGGCGTGCGCCGGTCGTCGAGCTGGCCCTGGAGGACGACGTTGTACTCCTCGCCCTGATCGACGAAGGTGGTGACGCGGCGCGAGCCCAGCATGATCGAGAGCGTCTGACCGATGGCGCCGATGGACACGCCCAAATCCGACGCGCGGTTGCGGTCGATCTTGATGCGCATCTGGCCCTTGGTCTCGTTGAAGTTGGAGCGCACCGCGAACAGGCGCGGATTTTCGCGCATCGCCGCGGTCATGATGTCGCGCCATTGGCGCAGCTCGTCGTAGGTCTGCCCGCCGATGGCCAGCTGCAGGCCGCCGCCCCACCGGCCCTGCCCCATGCCTTGGCCGGTGCTGGGCACCAGCTGCGCGCCGGGAATCTGACGCAGCTTGGGCGCGATCTCCGCCAGGATTTCGTTGGCCGACCGGTCGCGCTCGCCCCACGGCTCGAGCCGCACGATGATGTTGCCGACGTTGACCGAACCGCCCGCCACGGCCTCGCCCATGGGCAGCATCTGTAGGATGCGCGCCACTTCGCCCTTGCCGAGATAGTTCTTGAGGATGTCGGTGGCCGCGGTGGCTTGGCGGTCGGTGTATTCGAGGCTGGAGCCCTCGGGCGCGCGCACCATGACGTTGACGGTGCCGCGGTCCTCCATGGGCGTGAATTCCTTCTCCACCAGGGCGAACAGGCCGAGAATCGACACCACGATGCCCGCGAACGCGGCCATGACCATTTTCGGCTTGTCGAGGCCCATGATCAGGGTCTTGCGGTAGAAGGCCTTCATCTTCTCGAAGGCCTGCATGGCGCCGCGCGCCACGCGGGTTTCATCCAAATCAGCCGTCAGGATCTTGCTGCACAGGACGGGCGTGAGCGTGAGCGCGACGAACATCGAGAAGGCCACCGAGGCCGCCATGGTGACGGCGAATTCGGTGAACAGCCGGCCCACGGTGCCGGTCTGAAGCGTGATGGGCACGAAGGCCGCGATCAGCACCAGGGTGGTGGCCACCACCGCCACGCCCACCTGGCGCGTGCCGCGGTAGGCCGCCAGCAGCGGCGGCTCGCCGCGCTTCATACGGCGGTGGACGTTTTCCATGACGATGATGGCGTCGTCGACCACCAGACCGATGGCCAGCACCATGGCCAGCAGGGTGAGGATGTTGATGGAATAGCCCAAGGGGGCCAGCACGATGAAAGTGGCCATCAGGCTGATGGGCACGGTGACGGCGGGGATCAGCGCCGCGCGGATGGTGCCCAGGAACAGATAGATCACGATGACCACCAGCAGCGCGGCGAAGCCCATGGTGAAGGCCACTTCGCCCAAGGCCGCCGAGATGTAGGTAGAGGTGTCCATGGAAATCGCGATGTCCATGTCCGGCGGCAGGGTCTTGCGGATCGATTCCATTTCGGCGCGCACGGCGCGCGCGACGTCGAGCGTGGAGGCGCCGGGGCGCTTGACCACGCCGATGCCCACCGCGGCGTTGCCGTTGGCGCGGAAGCTCGAGTTCTCGCTCTCCGCCCCGATCTCGACCTTGGCCACTTCGCCCAGGCGGACCAGATAGTTGTTCGGTCCGCGCGCAATCACCAGCTTGGCGAAGTCGTCGGGCGTTTGGAAGTTGCGCGCGGTACGCAGTGTGAAGTCGCGTTCGGCCGATTCCAGCACGCCCGCGCCCAGTTCGATGTTCTCGCGCCGCAGGGCCGTCTCGACATCCGTTACGGTGATGTTGCGCGCGGCCAGCGCGCGGCGGTCGAGCCACACGCGCAGGGCCTTCTTGCGCTCGCCGCCGAACCACGTCATGGCGATGCCGTCGAGCGATGAGATGCGGTCGCGCACGTTGCGCTGCACGTAGTCGGACACCTCCATCGACTCGCGCGTGGTCGAGGAGATGTTCAGGAACATGATCGGCTCGGCGTCCTGGTCGGCCTTGGAGATCACCGGCGCCTCGGCGTCGGTGGGCAGCCGCGACGTGGCGCGGCTGACCTGCTCGCGCACGTCGTTGGCGGCAGCCTCGATATCGCGGCCCAGGTTGAACTCGATGGTGATCCAGCCCACCGCGTCGCGCGCCGCCGAGGTCATCGAGCTGATGCCCTCGATGCCGCTGATCTGGTCCTCGATGACCTTGATGATCTTGGTCTCGACGATGTCGGCCGAGGCCCCGGCGTAGAGCACGCGCACCGAGACGACCGGGCGGTCGATGTTGGGCGTCTCGCGGATCGGCATGTCGGACACCGCGAAGGTGCCGAACACGATCAGCAGCAGGCTCGCCACGACGGCGACGACGGGACGCTTGATGGAGAAGTCGGAGAGGACCATGTGGGGGTGCGTCCCGTTTCGCTCAGCTCGGGCCCGGGGGCGAGGACGCGGCCGCGCCGCGCATGTCCGCCGAGGCCGGGCTGGAGCTGAACTTGTCTTGATTGAGGATCTGCACCTTGCCGCCGGGACGCAGTTCCATGGTGCCTTCGGTGACCACCAGGTCGCCTTCGTTCAGGCCCTCGAGGATCTCCACCGAGCCGACGCGGCGACGGCCGATGGTGACTTGAACGCGCGTGGCGGAATTGTCGGCGGCGATGGTGAACACATACTGCTTGTTGTTCTCGGGGATCAGCGCCTCTTCCGGAATCATCAGCGACTGGCGGCGGTCCTTGATCAGGTCCACGACCACCAGCATGCCGGGCTTCAGGCGGGCTTCCTTGTTGGGTACCAGCGCGCGGATGCCCACCGAGCGCGTCACGGTGTCCACACGGCTGTCGACCGAGACCACCTGGCCCTTGAACAGCTCGCCCTGGTAGGCGCTGGTGGTGGCTTCGATGTCGAGCCCCGGACGCAGCGTGGCCAGGAAAGTTTCGGGCACCGAGAAGTCGAGCTTGATGGTCGAGATGTCGTCGAGCGTGGTGATGACGGTGCCCGGCGTGACCAGCGCGCCAAGGCTGACCTTGCGCGTGCCCAGCACGCCCGAGAACGGCGCGGTGATGCGGTAATCGGCCACGCGCGCGCGCGCCGAGGCGACGTTGGCTTCGGCTTTTCTGAGCGCGGACGTCTGCTGATCGACGCGCGCCTGGGAGACGTTGTTGGACTTGGCGAGATCGATGATGCGCGCGAGTTCCTTGCGCTGCTCTTCCAGGTTGGCCAACTCCACACTTAAACGGCCGTCCTGTTCGCCGGCGTCGATGGCGGCGATCTCATCGCCCTTCTCGACGTACTGGCCGTCGTCGAAATTGATCGAGCGGATGACGCCCGTGACCTTGGCCGTGACGGTGATGGACTCGTTGGCCGCTGACGTGCCGATGGCCTCGACATGATCGTCGAACACTTCGGTGGCGACCTTGACCACCTTCACCGGCGTCGGCCGGCCCATGCCCGCACCGCCGCGGCCCATGCCGCCGGCCATGCCCGCGGGCGGCCCGCCCGCGCTGCGCGCCTGGGGTGCGCCCGAGGGAGCCTGCTGCGTGGTGAAATAATAATAGCCGCCACCCACGGCGGCGATGACGGCAAGCCCCGTCAAACCAAGACGAACAAAACGCATCGGCGGATTTACCTCTGGCGGACGGCCGCGCTGCGGGGCTGCGCCGTCATTCTTTAAAAGAGTAAGTGTTGTACGGTGTATAACCGCGGTTGGGTTACTCTACCACCAAAGGCGTGTAACCCACTGTAACAAAGGGATTATTTTTTGGCGGCAGTGGGGTGAATGTGAGCGTCAGGAGCCCTTAAAGGCTTGTTTTACAACATTTTTTTCTAATCCAGCGGCCAGAGCCGCATTTTCCAGATCGATCACAGTTCCGTCAGGCAAATCGATGCCACTCTTGGCCCGTGCGGCGCGAATTTGCGCCTCGGGTTCACCGGGGATCATCACCCGCTCCTGCCCGGCCTGCGGGGCGGTTTTGACGTAAGCGATCAGATCATCGTACTCGGCGCGGATGGCCGCTGCGTCCCCCAGCCGCGCGGGATCGATGATGAACGAGAACATATTATTGACGATGGCACCCTTGCGCGGGGTTTTGGGCTGGATGGTGCCGAAACCCGACAGCGCACCGGCCAGAAACTCGCATGCCAGCATCAATCCGTAGCCCTTATGCAGGCCGAAGGGCAGCAGCGCGCCTTGCGGGGGCCCAAGATATTTCGCCGGATCGGTGGTGGGCGTGCCTTCGGAATCGATGACGGCGTTTTCAGGCACCGATTTACCGGCCTGATGCGCCACCACCACCTTGCCCATGGCCACCGCGCTGGTGGCCATGTCGAGCAGGAACGGCGGCGTATGTTCGGTGCCGGGAATGCCGATGCAGATGGGGTTGGTGCCGAATCGCGCGCGACGTCCATTAAAAGGCGCGACCATCGGCACATGATCGACCACGTTGACGAAGTGCATCGAGATGAGCCCCGCTGCCAGTGCCATGTCGGCGTAGGCCCCGACGCGGCCGATGTGATGGGCGTTGCGCACCGTCAGCAGCACGAGGCCGGTGGTTTTGCAGCGTTCCATGGCCGCAGCCATGGCCTGGCCGCCGGTGCGGATGCCAAAGCCGCGGTTGGCGTCGAATTGCAAAATGGCCCCGGCGTCGTTGACGCACGCCGCGTCGGCCTCGGGTTTACACAGCCCGGCTTTGATGTGTTCGACGTAGCGGCGCACCAGCTGCACGCCGTGACTGTCGTGGCCCAGCAGATTGGCATCGACCAGATGATCGGCGACGGACTTAGCACCCTCGGCCGGGCTGCCCGCGGCGGCCAAAATATCCGCCGTCAACAGGCGCAGGGATGAATCGGTGATCAGCATGAGGGGCGGCCGACAAGTGTTGGACGATGCGCGAGGCGGTGTATCATAGGCGCTTGTCGCCACCGGCCAAGAACATCGACGCCATGAAACTATTCGCCGCGCTGATCGCAGCGTGCCTGACCTGCGCAAGCCTACAGGCCCAGGCGCAGCAAAACCCCTTCAGCGGGCGCAGTGCCGCGCCGCAGGAAACCCCCGTTCTGGATGAGCCGGCGGCCAAACCCCTGATCGTGCTGCCGGCACCGTTGCGCGCGGTGTTCCGCCAGATCGCCGACTGGCAGCGCGAGCTCAACCGCTTCTTGGGCGGCAAGCTGCGCGAGTCCAGCGACGCGGGCGGCGGATGGGCTGCTCTAACTGTGCTGCTGGCCAGCTTCGCCTACGGCGTGTTGCACGCCGCGGGGCCCGGCCACGGCAAGATGGTGGTGGCCTCGTACTTCACGGCGAAAAAAGCCCCGCTGAAAACCGGCATCCTCATGGGCGGCGTCATCGCGTTGACCCAGGCCGTGGTGGCCGTGGCGGTGGTGGGCCTGCTCGCGGTGGTGATCGGGCGCAGCCAGCGCGAAGTGATGAGCGACGCCAACTGGCTGGAACTGGCCAGCTACGGCGTGATCTTCGCCATCGGGGCGTACATGACCTACTGCGCGATCACGGGCCGCGAAGCCTTCGCCCACGACCACGGCCCGCCGGCCAGCACCTTTGACGATTCAGCCAAGGCGCATGAATCTCATCATGGGCATCATCATCACGACCATCACCACGATCATCATGGCCACGACCACGGCGGCCATCATCACCATGACCATGGCGGATCCAACGCCCGCGAAACCTGGTTGGCGAAAATAGGGCGCTCGCTTGCGGGACGCGACGGCGAGGTGGTGGCGGTGGGCATCGTCTCGGGCGTGCGGCCGTGCACCGGCTCGATTTTGGTGCTGCTGTTCTCACTGGCCAACGGCGTGTTCTGGCTTGGCATCGCCGCCGCGCTGTTCATCGCGTTCGGGGTCGCCATCACCGTCTCGGCGCTGGGCATCGCGGCCATTTTGCTGCGCCGCTCGCTCGCGGGCGGCGAACATAATGCCGCACCCTGGCGCGCCGCGGCCAACCGCGCGCTGAACATCGCCGGTTCGATGGGCGTGATGTTGCTGGGCGGACTGTTGTTCGGCGGCGCGCTGGAACTCAATGGGCTGATTTAAGCGCAGTTCAATTTCACGAGCTGCGGAATCAGCATGCCGTCGGCGTTGGAGATTTCCTCGCCCGAGGCGAAGCTCCAGTTGCATTTGTCCGCATCGATCCCTTGCAGCGTCAGCGGCTTGTCGCCGCCCAGCACGATGTCGACGTAGATGCTGGGGTCGTAAACGCTGAACGAGGCCGTGGCCGCGCGCAGATCGACGGGCTTGGGCAGCACAAGGTCAAAAATATAAATCAGCTCGCCCTTGTCCGTGGCGGTGGAGAAATTCTCCACCCGGTCGAAAACGGTCTGGGCGTCGTTGACGCGCAGGTGCGTGAAGTAGCCGTAATCGCGCAAGGAGGTGAACACCTGCTGCTTCATCGCCTCGGTTTCTTCCGCGTTCAATTTGCCGTCTTTATCGGTGTCGAAATCCCCGGTCAGGACCTGGCTGAAAAAGGCGTCGAACTGCCAGCGCATGGTGATGCGCGAAAGCAGGTCGTTCTCGAACACCAGGGTCGAGGCCCCCGTCACCCAGACGTGGGGGTGGGCTTGGGCGGGTACGGCCCAAAGGGCCAAAGCGTGGGCCAAAACGGCGGCCAGGGCTGAAAATCGGGGCAAAGGCAGGGTCATGGGCGCACAGTAACGGACGTGGGACGGCCTTCTCAAATGGTTTTCAGACCGGTTGTCCTATATATAATACGTTCAAACGTCCGCTTTGGAGATGCCCCATGCCCGGCCGCACCATCAGCAGCGCCAACACCCACGGGTTCAACGACCTGGATATGAACCTGCACCTGACCCACGACGACGGGGCGCGGGCCGGTTTTCTGATCGCGCTGAAAAAGCGCGTCAACCTGACCATGGGCGGCGAAGTGCGCAAGCTGTTCGATGCCGAGATCGCGCCCAAGCTGGAGAAAAGCGAGGGCCGCAAGCTGATCGACACCGACAAGGCCGACCGCAAACTGTCCAAAGCCGCGCTGGAAGACACTCATTTGTTCAAAGCCTGGGCGGCGCTGACTTATATCTCCCAAGGTATGATGTGGGAGGTCGTGGACGGCGTGCTCGATCATGACTTGGCCCGCCTGCAAAAGGCGTTCGAGACCTACAGCACGCGGCCGGGCAAGCTGGGTTCGCTGACGCTCAATCCGCAACTCAAGCTTCCCCGCAACATCGCCATGACCGAGATCCACCGCCAGCCCGGCGGCTTTTGCTTCGAGCGCCATGACCGCGATTTGACGGCCGGTGCGCGCTACAACGGCGGTGGGCTGATGTACGCGGCCGGACGCGGACGCAAGGCCGTGGCCGGCGCCTCGGGCGGCGACTTCGTGATTTCCGCGCTGCGCGAGCGTTATCCGGACTTCAAGCCGATGCGGATTTTAGAGTTGGGCTGCGGCACCGGGCGCAACACGCCGTCCTACAAACACCTGCTGCCCGACGCCGAGGTACATGCGGTGGATATCGCGCCCGGGCTGCTGCGCTGGGCCCACGCCTATGCCGAGGGCGAGGGTGCGGCGGTGCACTTCCATCAAATGGACGCCACCGCGCTGGACTTCCCCGATGAGTCTTTCGACCTGGTGGTCTCGCACATCATGGGCCACGAAACGACCCAAAGAGGACTTCCGAAGTGGGTGGGCGAAGCCTGGCGCGTGCTCAAGCCCGGCGGCGTGGCCTTCCACGTCGATGTGCCCAACCAGACCGGATATCTGAAGCTGGCCGATCAGGTGATGAACGACTGGCAGGTGCGCTTCAACGGCGAGCCCTTCTGGATGGGCTGGGCGGACGCGGACCTCAAACAGATCATGCGCGAGCACGGCGTGCCCGAGGACGCGATGTTCGCCGAGCACGTGCGCCGCGGCGAAGGCGGCGTGTGGTTCTGCCACGGCGCGCGTAAACCCAAGACGTGGGTCAACGCCAAGAAGCGGGCGGCGTGACCACTATTTACCACTAAATGTCACGAATTTAGTGGTGAGGCCCCGCCTCGATATTCCACACCGGCATAAAAAAACACCCCGTCCAAAAGGACGGGGTGAGTTGGGTAATGGAACTGTCAGCAGTTGCACCTTCCGCCGAAGCGGTCGGCACGCATTTTTTCTCGCACATCGGCGGTCTGGACGGACCTGTTGGAACTGACAGGTGAGCCGCCTTGGGCCCTGTCAGTTCTGACAGGCGCTCTCATTTCTAGATGTAGATTCTGAACTCATCGGCGGCTTTCACCAACCCTGCGCGGATGCCCGGTTCCATCGACGAATGACCGGCATCGGCCACGATGCGGTACTGCGCCCCGGGCCAGGCCCGCGCCAAACGGTCGGCCGTGGCGATGGGGCAGACCATGTCATAGCGGCCCTGGACGATGATGGCCGGGTGCTTCAAGAGCGGGTTCAAGCCCGCCAGCAGCTGGCCCGGGGCCAGAAACCCGCGGTTGATCATGTAGTGACATTCGATCCGCGCCATGGCGAGTGAGCCGCCTGAACTGGGCGCGGGATCGGCGGCGGCGGGCCTGCGCCGCGCGGGATCCTTGAATGATGGGCCCTGGCCCGCCGGGATCAACCGCGAGCAGGCGTTTTCGTAGGCGCACCAAGCCGCCGCGGCGGGCTTATGCACGGCGGGGTCGGGGTGCGTGAGACGCTTGTAATAGGCCGCCAGCAGATCGGTCCGTTCGGGGGTTGGAATAAAGTGGCTGTAGGCGCGGTGCGCCTCGGGAAAGATGCGCGCCATGCCGTGGACGAACCACTCCACCTCGTCGTCGCCGAACAGAAAAATTCCGCGCAGAATGAAACCGACGCAGCGCTGCGGATGAGCTTGGCCATACGCCAAAGCAAGCGTGGAGCCCCATGAGCCGCCGAATACCACCCAGCGCTCGATCTTGAGGCGTTCGCGTAAAGTCTCGATGTCATTGACGAGGTGCGCGGTGGTGTTGTCTTGGATCTCGGCCTCGGGCGTCGAGCGCCCCGCGCCGCGCTGATCGAAGAGAATGATCCGGTAATGCGTCGGGTCGAAGAAGCGCCGGTAGGCCGCGGCCACGCCCGCGCCGGGCCCACCGTGCAGAAAGATCACCGGCACGCCGGACGGGTTGCCGCTTTGCTCCCAATACATCCGATGCCCGTCGCCGATGTCGAGAAAACCCGACTCGTAGGGATCCAGCGGCGGATAAAGCGGGCTGTCGTCGCGGCGCAGTTCCAGCGGCGGCGAGCCTGAATGTTCCAAAGCGGCGATGGCCGAAGCTCCCGGCAAACAAGGACGGCGCGATCTTAGCGGACTTTATCTGCCGGGCCCAGGCGTGGCGAAACAAGGCCCACTCAGGACGGCCCTCCGGCGTGGCGGCGCTCGGTCGGGCGGCCGGCTGATGTGCTCCTTCTGGCAAAAATTGACTCGATGCGCGAAGGATTCCAAAGTCCCTTCACGTCATCGGGGAGTACCGTCGTGCTGGAAGCCAAGCAACTCAAGAAGCGTTACGGCGAATTTGAAGCCTTGAAGGGCCTCGACCTCAAGATCAACGCCGGGGACATCTACTGCCTGCTCGGCGCCAACGGCGCGGGCAAGAGCACCACCATCAATTTGTTTTTGAATTTCATCGACCCCAGCGAGGGCTCCGCCACGGTGAACGGGCTCGACGTCACCGCCCACCCGCTGGAGACCAAGAAGTTCCTGGCCTACATCCCCGAGACGGTGATGCTGTACGGCAACCTGACGGGGCTGGAAAACCTGTCCTACTTCGCCAAGCTGGGCGGCCACGACGAATACAGCGATGCCGACCTGAAGAACTTCCTCAAGAACGTCGGCCTGCAAGAAGACGCCGTGGACAAGCGCGTGTCGGCCTACTCCAAGGGCATGCGCCAGAAAGTCGGTGTGGCCATCGCGCTGGCCAAACAGGCCAAGGCGCTGTTGCTGGACGAGCCGACCTCGGGGCTTGATCCGAAGGCCAGCAACGAATTCTCCGAACTTTTGAAGCAACTGCAGAAAGGCGGCGCGGCCATTCTGATGGCGACGCACGACCTGTTCCGCGCCAAGGAAACCGGCACGCGCATCGGCATCATGCGCGAGGGCGTGCTGATGCAGGAACTGACCACCGACCAAGTCAGTCACGCCGACCTGGAGCGCATCTACCTGGAACACATGCATTAAGCCGGACAAGACGGACTCACACATTGGGGGGAACGTGATGGGCATGTTGAAGAAGGCGGCCATCGGCGTGGGTGCTGCGGCCGTGATCGTGGTGGGCGGTTACAGCGCCACCTCGTGGATGATGAACCGCACGCCGCCGCAGCTGAAGGAGCCCAACTACTTCACGTATTATAAGACGCAAGACACCACGCCCGTGGGCAAGGTCGGCGTGTTCGTCACCGGGCTGTTCATGCCCGAGAGCTTCCGCCGCGAGGACTTCCACAACCTCGCGCTCAAGCCCATGCAGTACATCCCCTGGCCCGCGCGCAACTTCGCCGCCGCCGACCGCGGCGTCGTGTTGCTCGACCCGGTGAAGTTCTACGAGTTCAAGGAATTCACGCCGACGAAGCTGGTGGACTTCAACGGCAGCGACATGGACATCGACGGCATCAAATACGTCGACAAGTACAAAGACGGCCAGGTGAAATGGGTGCCGCCCAACCCCACCCAGCACATGGACCACGGCTACTTCCTCTACGCCGGGCGCAAGGGCGGCGTGCCCACCACGGCGGGCAAGCTGATGACCAAGGCCAGGGTGTACTACTACGGCGCGGGCAAGGGCTTCGTGAACGGCAAGGTGCCCCATGAAGCCGGTGAGTGGGAGATCGTCTCGGCGGCCATGGATAAAATCCGCGCCAAGTACGGCGACGTGCCGTTCCGATTCGTCTCGGCCGAAACGTTCGGCGCGGCGCGCCAGCAGCTGTTCGACATGCTCGACGGCGGGGTGGAAACGGTGGTGATGGCCGCACCGCGCCCGATCTACTCGCACCATGAAGAATTCAACGGCGCGGTCAAACATACGATGCACTACATCCACGAGTGGGAAGAGAAGAACAAAAAGAAGATCAAGATGATCATCGCCCCGCAGCTGGGCGACTTTCCCGTCATGAAGGACGCCTACCTGAACATGCTGCGCGACCGGCTGGCCACCTTCCCCGACAATTCAAAAGTAAAAGTGGTGGTTTCGGTCCACGGCATGGCCTGGGACAACGTGCCCCATGAGGCGTGGATCGAGCTCGCCCCGGCCTACCGCGACGGCATGGTGGACGCGGTCAAGGCCGAGATGGCCAAGACCAAGTTCTCCAAGACAGAGGTGGTGCTGGCGCAAGATCACTTCGCCGACCCGCACAACGACCCCACGGGCAAGTACCTGTCGACCAACAAGGCGTTCTGGGACGGCATCAAGGCCGACTACGACTATGTGGTCAACCTGCCCATCGAGTTCTTCGCCGAGAACACCGACACGATGTTCTCTCACGCCATGTTCAACTTCGAGGGTTTCCCGGGCTTCGACATCTACCAGCCCGTGGATTATTCCGACTGGAGCGTGCCCTACACGCGCACCTTCGACGTCGAGGGCACCCAGGTGATCTACAACGGCCTGCCGGTGGGCAAGTACAACGCGCCGATCATCGAGGCCTACGTGCAGTCAATCGATGCGGTGCTGTCCAAGAGCATGAAGCCGGTGCAACAGGTCGCCGAAACGGGCAAGTAAATTCCGCCGATTTCACCGCCGAGGCTTGCCCTAGGCGGGGCGCGCCCTTAGCGTTGCCGTGACGCTCCTCTCACAGCAACGCACGACATGACCGCTATCACCAAGCATTTCCTGCCGCTGGCCGACGGCCGCCAGATTCACTACCGGCGCGCGGGCCCAAGGGACAAAAGTGCCCCGCCGCTGGTCATCATGCACCCCTCGCCCAACTCGTCGGCGAGCATGACGCCTGCGATCAACGCGTTTGCCGAAATCTTCACCTGCATCGCGCTCGACACGCCGGGCTACGGCATTTCCGATGATGTGGTGGCCGACGCGACCGAACTGTGGGGTTACGCCGATGCCGTGATCGCGGTGCTGGATGCGCTCGGCATCCAGCAAACGTGCATTTATGGCGCGGCCACCGGCGCGCAGATCGGCATTCAATGCGCGCGCAAATACCCGGGCCGCGTGGCGCTGCTGATGCTGGACGCCAACGGCGACTTCGGCGGCGACACCGCCGCGCACATGGCCGATGGCTACTTCGTGGACACCACGCCGGTGCGCGACGGCTCGCACCTGTTGCGCATCTGGGACGCCTGCCGCCACCTCTCGGTATTTTTCCCCTGGCAGTCCACGCGCAAAGAAGATCGCCTGGCCGTCAACGTCGGCGCGCCCGAGGGCATACAAAACACCGTCAACGATTACCTGCGCGCCGGGCCGGGCTACAAGAAGGCCTATTACGCCGCCATGGTGGTGGAGACCTGGGAGAACACCACGCAGGTCAAAGTGCCGGTGCTGATGACGCGCAACGCAGGCAGCGTGTTGTTGCCGCACACGGATGCGCTGATCGCCAAGGGCCTGCCCGCCAATTTCACGGTGCTGCCGTGCGAACCCGCCACGCGCTACAAAGTGCAGGTGGAGGCGGCCAAGCAACGTCTGGCGCAGATGAATCTTCCCGCGCCCAAGCCCGCACCCGACGACCATGCGACCAATATCAAGCGCGTGCAGAATTTCTACGCCACGGCACGCGGCGGGCAACTCAGAATTCGCGGCAACCTGTCGGGCAAGGGCCGCCCGCTGCTGGCGCTGCATGACCCGGCGGGGTCATCCCACCTCGTCGAGCCGATCATCGCGCCGTACTTGGGCCAACGGCCGATCATCGCGCTGGACCTGCCGGGCAACGGCGAATCCGACAACGTGATTGATAAATCCAACATCACCTCGGCGACCTACGCCGAGATCGTGATCGAAGCGCTGAAGTCCATCGGCGTGCGCGAGGTCGACGTGATCGGGCGCTACTCGGGCGGGCCCATCGCCATGGAGATGAGCTTTCAGGCCCCGGCGCTGGTGAAACATTTGGTGCTGGCGGGTATCGGCATCTACGAGGGCGAGGAGCAACGCAACCTCATCGACAATTACACGCCCTCCATCGCGCCGCAGTGGGACGGTGGGCACCTGATTCGCGCCTGGGCGATCATGCGCGACCAAGGATTATTCTGGCCGTGGTTCAACCGCACCAAGGCGGGCGTTTTGTGGAGCGACAACGCCATCGACGTCGCCCAGATTCATCTGCGCGTGACGGAGATGCTGAAAATCGGCGATCAGTACAAACAGGCCTACGACGCCATGTGGACCTACCCCATGCGCGAGCGGCTGGCGAAGCTGAAAACCCCAGCACTTTTCGCCGTACCGGCGTGGGAGCCGATCTACGCCAAGAGCGCCGAGTGCGCGGCCTTGGTGCCGGGGGCGCGCACCGCCGACCTGCCGGCATCGATGAAAGACTGGCACGGCGTTTTGACGCCGTTTTTGGCCGCCTAAAGCGGGCTTGACGCAAGGCCATCTGAACCTGAAATATACTGACGCAAGCCGGGCCGATTGGACGGCGTAATCAAGTCTCGCTCATGGGAGGAGACAGATGACCAGAGTTTCAGTGTTCTCCAGCCCGCTGCTGTTGGGCTTCGACCACATCGAGCGGGTGCTGGACCGGGTCAACAAGACCGCCGCCGAGGGCTACCCGCCCTACAACATCGAGCAGACCGGCGAACACAAGCTGCGCATCACCTTGGCCGTGGCGGGCTTTTGCGACGAGGACCTTTCGGTCAACGTCGAGGACAACCAGCTTGTCATCCGCGGCCGGCAGCACGAGGACACCGCCAACCGCGTCTTCCTCCACCGCGGCATCGCCGCGCGGCAGTTCACGCGCAGTTTTGTACTGGCAGAAGGGATTGAGGTGCGCGGCGCCGAGATCATGAACGGGCTGCTGCACATCGACCTGGAGCGCCCCGTGCCCCAGCCCAAGGTGACGCAGGTGCAGATCAAGACCGCGAGCGCCAAGAAGACCGCCAAGACCATCGACGTCGACCCGAACAGGTAAGCAAAACATGACCGACAACAAGAAAGCCGACGCGACAATGGCTGACGCGCCGAACATGCCCGTGGCATCGACAACCGTGGACTTCGCGCGCATGGGCCTCAACCAGATCGCCTACATCCGCAGATCATTGGTGGACGACAAGCCGGTGTGGAGCATCCACGCCGCAACGGGCGATGCGCTGGGCGCGGCCGACACCTTCGAGCAGGCCTGGGGCGCGGTGGTGCAGAACAACATGGCGCCGGTGCGGGTGCACTGATCTGTTTTTGCGGGGCTTAAGCTGATATAAAACGGGCGTTGTTTGCCTTGGCCCTAAGTCCCCGTAGCTCAGCTGGATAGAGCACCAGATTCCTAATCTGGGGGTCGTGCGTTCAAATCGCATCGGGGACGCCACTTCTAATGCTATTGATTTCCAACATTTTTATTTGCTCACCCTGGGCGAGATAGAGAACCGCCTTCATGGCAAGCGGCGAAGAAACTTTCGTAGTTAGTTTTATCGCCACAGGCACGAGCCAAGGCGAATACAGAATGGTTCTTGTCGAGCAGGGTCCGTGGCAAGGAGACATCGAAGGAAATTTAAGGCGACTGCAATCGCGGCTTTACGATTGCGTGGACGCTGCACTTGATGGGCAGCTAGCAGAGAAGTTTCCTACAGCGAAGAACGTGACCGTGGAGCTCGATTGCTACAACTTACCAGAGGACGATGTTAGACCTTTCTTTGATCGCTTCGTTGCCGGGATATTTCGGCTAGGTGACTACGAAAACGCTCTAAAAAATTCGCAGTTTGTGGATACTATCGAATTCAAGATTAGCTTTGATGCGATCCATTAGGGTCGCTTAACCGTTACCCGCCAAAAGTTCCTACGGGTGTCCTTGGCGGTACGCCACGCCTGAAGAATCTGGATTTTGGGGTCGGAGTAAATATTCTACTGCGCCCCAGCCGCCGCGCCCTCACCCGTCTCAGCTTCCGCAGCGCGCCCCTTCCCGCCCGTCCAGTCGTCCGTCGGCGGAATGCGTCCCAATCCCGGCAGGGTGAGCGCGAAGTCGAGCGGGTCGATGCCCACCACCAGGCCCAGCACGTTGACCTCGAGCCCCTCGGCCGCGCCGAGGCTGATGCCCAACGCGCCCAGCAGCGAGAGTTGCACGCCCGTGCCGCTGGGCGTGCGCGCGAGGATGTTGCCGGGAATATAATCCTTGCCGATGGCGCGGCCCGGCAGCACCAGCTTCATGTCGGGCAGTGCGCGTCCCAGGTGCGCGATGAAGGTGTTGCTGTTGGGCCCCGGCCACATCCGGTACGCATCGGGGTACGGGTAGGCGGCCGCGGCGGTCGGCAACGCGGCGGCGATGCGTTCGGCCGCAGCACCCCGGATATCTTGAATCAGTTTCGGTTTTTTGCCGTACCACGCGCGGTCGGGCACCAGCGTGTCGGACACCGCCACCACCGAACGGCCGCGCCGCAGATTCCAGCCGATCACCTCGTAGCGCTGATAGGCGCTTGCGCCCGCCGCCTTGGCCGCGACCCAGCAATGATCGGCCACGGCTCCGCGCCAGCGCACCACGGGCGCGCAGTAGGCCTGCACCACCGCGCCCGGATGGGCCTCGGGTGCGGGTGCCCAACCGGCGGGGTCTTGGCTGGCGGTGCGCCAGTCCTGCGCCTGGACGCCCATGCTCAACCCAGTGTCGAACACCGCGCGCACCAGAGGGCCCAGGGCTAGAATGAACACGGCGAGCGTGAGGATTTTCAAAACGCGGGTCATGCGTCAAACACAGCATAATCAAGGCTGGCCGCGCAAGAATGATCGCCTATAACGTTTCGCCATGGCGACCGAATTACTGATTCATCATCTCGGCCCTCAGGGCGACGGCGTGCATCGCGGTGCAGACGGCCCGGTGTACGTGGAGCGCGCGCTGCCGGGCGAAACGCTCGAGGCCAAAGTTCACAAGGGGGCCGGGGGTGTGCTGCGCGGCGAGCCGGCGCGCATTCTCGCGCCCTCGCCGCATCGTGTTGCCGCGCCTTGTACGCACTACGAGGTGTGCGGCGGGTGTTCGGTGCAGCACGCCGATGAGACGCTTTACCGGGCGTGGAAAACCGGCATCGTGCGCGACGCGCTTTTGAAAAAGGGTCTGGCGCCGCAGCGGTGGACCGCGCCGGTGTTTTTAGCCGCCGCGAGCCGCCGGCGCGTGACCTTCGCGGCGATCAAGCAGAAAAAGAATGTGACCCTGGGTTATTTCCGTCGACGTTCTCATCAGGTCACGGACATCACCGACTGCCTGGTCGCCGACCCCACAATCATGGCGTTGCGCGCCGCATTGCCGCCGCTGCTGGTCCCGCTGTTGCAAGGCGGCCAGGCCACCGATGTGTTCATCCAGGCCGTGAATGGCCTCTGCGAGGTGGTGATCACCGGGCCCAAGGGCAAGACCGGCCTGGAGCTGCATGAAGCGGTTGCACACCTAATTCAGACAGCAGGCATCAGCCGTCTGTCGTGGCGGCGGCGCGACGGCGACGAACCCGAAGTGATGCTGGAGCGCGCAGCCCTGATCGCTACATTCGGCGCGCTGAACGTGGCGCTGCCGCCGCTGGCGTTTTTGCAACCCACCAAGGCCGGTGAGGACGCACTGGTGCGCGCGGTGATGGAAGTGTTGCCCGCTCATGGAAAGTTCGCGGACCTGTTCTCGGGCTGCGGCACCTTCAGCGGGTCGATGCTGACGCGCGGAACGGTGGACGCCTATGAAAGCGACGCAGCCGCCATCCGTGCGCTGAACGCCGCGCGCCAGAGCAAGCCGTTGCAGGCCGTGGCGCGCGACCTGGTGCGCAGTCCGCTGGGACCGGAAGACCTGAGCCGCTATGACGCCGTGGTGTTCGACCCGCCGCGCGCCGGTGCGCTGGAGCAAGCCAAGATGCTGGCGTTGAGTAAAGTGCCGCGCGTCATCGGCGTGTCGTGTAACCCCGCCACCTTCGCGCGCGATGCGCGCGTGCTGGCCGACGGCGGCTATACGCTCGACAGCGTGAGCGTGGTGGACCAGTTCATCTGGTCGCACCACGTCGAACTGGTCGCCGCCTTCACCAAGATAACTTAAGATCAAGCCCCATGGACCTTTTCACCCAAGGCGCGCTAGGCGCGGCGCTGGCGCAAACCGCGCCGCGCCAGGCCGCGCACCTTCGCATCGCCACCGGCTTTGGGTTTGTCGCGGGCATGGCACCCGACATCGACGCGCTGATCCGCTCGTCCACCGATCCGCTACTGTTCCTGATTTATCACCGTCACTTCACGCATTCCCTGGCGTTCATTCCCATCGGCGCGCTGATCTGCGCGGGCGCGTTGTATGCCTTGTTTGGGCGGCGCTGGGGCGTGTCGTTTGGGCATACGTTTCTGTACTGCCTGCTGGGCTACGCCACTCACGGCGTGCTGGACGCGGCGACCACCTATGGCACTTTATTGTTGTGGCCCTTCAGCGACGTACGCATCGCGTGGAGCCTAGTGTCGATCATCGACCCGCTGTTCACCCTGCCGTTGAGCGCGCTGATCACCGTGGCATGGCTGCGCCGACGGCGTGTTTTCGCAGGGCTGGCACTCGGCTGGGCCGGGCTGTACATGGCCGCCGCCCTGGCCCAGCACGGCGCGGCACTGGATGCGGCGCGCGAGATCGCAACGACACGCGGGCACACCCCGCTGCGCCTCGAGGTCAAGCCCAGCTTCGGCAACATCATCGTCTGGAAGACGATTTACGAAACCGCCGAGGGCTTTCATGTCGACGCGGTACGCGTGGGCCTGCCGCAGCGCAGGTATGAAGGTGTCGTGACGCCCAAACTCGACGTGGCCGCCGACCTGCCGTGGCTGAGCACAGCCACGCAGCAGGCCCGGGACATCGAACGCTTCCGCCGGTTCAGCGACGGTTATGTGGCTTTGGACCCGCGTTATCCCAACCGCATCATCGACCTGCGCTATTCCTTCGCGCCCAACGACACCGATGCGCTGTGGTCGATTGAAGTCTCGCCCGACGCGGCCCCCGAGGCGCATGCCCGCTACCTGACCCACCGCAACGACGCGCGGCAGAACCTGGGCAAACTGTGGGCGATGATCGCGGGAGCTTAAGGCGGACGAAAACCACTTAAGCGCCCGTTAACGCAAATCCGCCAAGGTGATGGTCCATTTTTCGACGCGGCGGACCGCACCGATGACGGCGTTTTCCCTCGAGCGCACAACGTCCGGCCTGGCGGCGCTGCGCGCCTCCAGCGCCAACACCCACAGCCGCTTTCACGGCGGGCCCACGGGAGCCACGCAGCGCATGTGGGCGCGCGCGCCGGTGGACGTGAATCTCCGCCCGAAATTCAGCTTAAGCCGCGCTGATCAAGTGTTCACCATGGGCTCGTGCTTCGCGCGCAACGTCGAGCACGCGTTGGTGCAGGGCGGTGTGCGCGTGCTGCCGGAAACCTTCGACTTTCCGTTAGAGCTATTCGACCCCCGTCACGCCGAGGTGGCGCGCAAGGCCAATTCCGACCTGGACCGGCGCGTCATCGTACGCTCGGTGCTGAACAAATATTCGCCCCTGTCGATGCTGAACGAATTTCAGCGCGTGCTCGAACCGGACCTGTACCGCGCAGCGCATAAGGGCCTGGTGCACGTTGAGGGCGACCGTTGGTACGACCCCCAGGCCAAAGACACGGGCTATCACGATCTGCAGAACAGTTTGTTGGTGCGCTTCATGGTCGAGCAGGCCACCGCACGGGTGAAGGAGGCCAGCGCGGTGTTCCTGACGCTGGGCTTCACCGAAACCTGGGCGGATGCCGAGACCGGCACGGTATTGAATCTGGCCCCGCCGCCCCTGCTGATCAAGAAATGGCCCGAGCGGTTCCGCTTCTTCAACGCCACGCACCAGGACGTGCTTGACTCCCTCGAGGCCCTCTACGAACTGATTTCCCGCAAGGTCCGCGCCGACATGAAATTCGTCGTCACGGTCTCGCCGGTGCCGCTGAACACTACCTTCACCGCCCAAGACATCATCAGCGCCAACAGCTACTCCAAATGCACCCTGCGCGCGGCAGCGGAGACCTTCTGCGCGCGGCACGGCAACGCCGATTATTTTCCCAGCTATGAAATGGTCACTTCCACGCTGCCCGACATTGCCTGGAAGGACGACCGCATGCACGTCAACCAGGGCATGGTCGACGCCGTCATCGGCCGGTTCATCGCCGCCTATATCCCCGATCTGCGCACAGCCGCGCCCGGCGCGGCCTGATTCACATTGTCCTGACGGCAGCGGCTGCGGCATAGTAGCGGCCTTCGCTCGACACCCTGGGAGGGCTTCGCATGTGCGACGACGTCTGTTTCACCGATTTGTCCCGGCGCGACTTCGGCGCGCTGAGCGTGGCAGCCAGTGTGCTGGCCGCGCCCGCCGTAACGCACGCGGGCGTGCCCGTAACCGAGACGGACGTGGAGATCAAAACCGCCGACGGCACGGCCGATGCAGTGTTCATGGCGCCGTCGACGGGCAAGCACCCCGGCGTGCTGGTGTGGACCGACATCATGGGCCTGCGGCCCGCGTTCCGCGACATGGGCCGGCGCCTGGCCGCCGAAGGCTACGCGGTGCTCACGCCCAATCCGTTCTATCGCGCCAGCGGCAAGGTGCCCAAGGAAGGCCTGGGCCTGAGTTTCCAGGACCCCGGCGCGCGGGAAAAGATGATGGGCCTGATGGGCGGCCTCGTCGCCCCGGGTGCGGCCGAGCGTGACGCCGCGACGTTCGTGGCTTGGCTCGATGGACAGCCCCAAGTCGATACGGCCAAGAAGATCGGCACCAGCGGCTATTGCATGGGCGGGCCCTTGATCATGCGCACGGCGGCCAGTTTGCCGGGCCGCATCGGCGCGGCCGGTTCGTTCCACGGCGGCGGTCTGGTGACTGATAAGCCCGAAAGCCCGCACCTGATGATCCCCAAGATGAAGGCGAAGATGCTGATTGCGATAGCGGTCGACGACGACGCCAAGCAGCCCGAGGCCAAAGACGTCCTGAAAGCCGCGTTCGCCGCCGCCAACGTGGCCGCCGAGATCGAGGTGTACGCCGACTCCAAGCATGGCTGGTGCGTGCCCGGCAGCCCGGTGCACAACCCCGCCCAGGCCGACCGCGCGTTCACGCGGCTACTGGCGACGTTCAAAGCCGGCTTGGCTTAGTCGAGACCGTCACGATGAAAATTTGGATGATCCTGGGCGCAGCGGCGGTGATCGCCGCCGCGGCCTTTCTGATGTTGAACCGGCCGCAGCCTTCGTCGAATGTCGCCGTTGAATCCGTGGAGCAACAACCGATGAGCTGGGCCGAAGAACAAGCCGCCTACATGGAGGAGAACATCAAGAAGCCGGGCTGGCAGGCCACCGCCAGCGGCATTCAGTACACCGTGCTGAAAGCCGGCGACGGCACGACGCCCAAGCCCGCGCCCGGCAGCGAGGTGGAAGTGCATTACGAGGGCAAGCTGATCAACGGCGACGTGTTCGACAGCTCGTATGCCCGCAATGAGCCGATTTCATTTCCGCTCAACGGCGTGATTCCGGGCTGGCAGGAAGGCGTGCCCTTGATGCGCGTGGGCGAAACCTGGGAGTTCGTGATCCCCGCCGATCTGGCCTACGGCGACGGCGGCGTGGGGCCCATTCCCGGCGGCTCGGCGCTGATCTTCAAGATCGAGCTGCTCAAGGCCATGACGCCGGCACCCTAGCCGCACATTTTAAAATCCAAACGGAGAACGATCATGAAAAAGTTTCTGACCCTGGTCCTGATGGGCACGGCGTTGACGACGCCGGCTTACGCAACGCTGAAGCCCGGCGATGCCGCCGCGCCTTTCACCGCACAAGCGGCCCTTGCGGGCAATGAATTCACCTTCTCGCTCGACGAAGCGCTGAAGACCGGACCTGTCGTGCTGTATTTCTACCCCGCCGCCTTCACCAAAGGTTGCAGCCTGGAGGCGCGCGCTTTCGCCGAGGCCACCGATCAGTTCAAAGCGATGGGCGCGACCGTCCTGGGCATGTCGAAGGACGACATCGAGACATTGAAGAGATTTTCCACCGCCGACTGCGGCAGCAAGTTCGCCGTGGGCTCCGACGAAGACAAAAAAGTCATGAAGGCCTACGACGCGGTGCTGCTGGGCTTCCTGCCCATGTCCGAGCGCACGTCCTACGTGATCTCACCCGACAAGAAGATCATCTCGGTGTATTCGGACTTTTCGCCCGAGGGCCACGTGGAGAATACGCTTGCCGCGGTGAAGACATGGCGCGAGGCCAACCCGATGCCGGTGGCGGAAGCCGCACCCGCACCCGCAGCCGCACCATAAATTCAGGCGTCGGCGCTGTCGGTTTCGACGGCGGCCAGCCAGGCTTCCAGGTTCGCCAACCCCTGCTTGGAATGGATCAGCGGCAAAGACTGGCGCTGAAAGGCATTGAGCCAGGATTCCAGGTCCTGCTCCAGCGGCACGCTGAGCGGCCCACCGGCGACGCGCCGGCGGGAGATGTCGTCGACGATCAGCGTCAACGAGCTTTCCGCAGCGTAGGAGACGGCATCGAAGGCGATGTTCATGCCCTGGGCCCGGCAACGCGCACACCATTGTACGCATTAGCCGGTATAGGGCCGAGACGTTAATAAGCCGTGAATCGAGGCCGAATCAGCCGGTTTCTCAGGATGCTATTTTATAGACCGGCTTGTATTCGCCCGAGAGCTTCATGCGTTTTTGGGCGATGAACTGGGCCAGCAGTTCATCAAGGTGACCCATCAGTACCTTGTCGCCGTGGATTTCAAAGGGGCCGTGCGCCTCGATCTGCTTGATGCCCGCTTCCTTGATGTTGCCCGCCACCAGCGCGGAGAACACCCGGCGCAGATTGGCCGCGCGCACGTGCACCGGCCGGTCGAGATGCAGATCAAGCGCGGCGACGCTGTCGTGCGTCACCTCGAAAGGCAGCTGGAAATCCCTGGGGATCTTGAGCGTCCAATTGAAGTTGAAGGCGTCCGCTACGGCGCGGCGGTGGTTATAGACCTGCTGCAAGCCCGTCGTCATGGCGCGGCCGACCTCGGCCGGGTCGTCGATGATGATGCGGTAGCGGCCTTGCGCCTCCTTGCCCAAGGTGACGCCGACGAACTCGTCCATGCGCTGGAAATATTCCGCCGCCGAGCGCGGCCCGGTGAACACCACCGGCATGGGCTGCTTGGCGTTGGCCGGATCGAGCAGCACGCCCAGCAGATATAAAATCTCCTCGGCCGTGCCGACGCCGCCCGGAAACACGATGATGCCGTGGCCCAGACGCACGAAGGCTTCCAGGCGCTTTTCGATGTCGGGCATGATCACGAGGTGATTGACGATGGGATTGGGCGATTCCGCCGCCACGATGCTGGGTTCCGTCAGGCCGATGTAGCGGCCGGTGTGCACGCGCTGCTTGGAGTGACCGATGGTCGCACCCTTCATGGGCCCCTTCATGGCGCCGGGCCCGCAGCCGGTGCAGACGTTCAGGCCGCGCAGGCCCAGCTCGTAACCCACCAGCTTGGTGTACTCGTACTCTTCGCGCGAGATGGAATGCCCGCCCCAGCACACCACGAGATCAGGCCTGCCCTTGGTGTCGAGCAGGCGCGCGTTGCGCAAGATGCAGAACACCGCGTTGGTGATGCTCCCGGGCTCCTGCAGGTCGAACCTGCCGCTATCGACGATTTCGTTGGCGATATAGACGATGTCGCGCAACACCGAGAACAGGTGCTCCTTCACGCCCCGGATCATCTTGCCGTCGACGAAAGCCACGGCCGGCGCATGCGTGATCTCGAGCTTCACGCCCCAGGACTGCTGGACGATGCGGATGTCGAAGTCCTTGTGCTTTTCGAACAACTCGCGGGCGTCGTCGCTGTTGCTGCCGGAGTTCAAAACGGCCAGGGCGCAGCGGCGGAACAGCGGATAGAGGCCGCCCTGACCGCTGTCGAGCAGCTTGGCCACCTCCTCGTGGGACAGCGTCTCCATGATGCCCTGCGGGGTGACGCGGGCATCGACGAAGTCTTCGGCTTCAATGACGGCTTGCGGTTGGATGGCGGGCGCGGCGTGCTTTTTCAATGGATGCTCTTCTTTTCGTTCATACCGCGCAGCATATCCTGAAAGCGCAGTTTGATGCACTAATTCCCCGCCGCCCCCTCGCGGTTTACGCACGGTTTGGCTATGGTGAGCGCATGCATAAGACCTTGATCGAACCCACCGACACCGCGAAGCTGGAAGCCGCCTCGCTGATCTTCGCGGGCCTGGCACTGTTCGCCATCCTGAAGTTCAGCCTGCTGTCGGCGCTGTTGTCGGGTTTGTTGATCTATCAGCTGGTGCAGTTCGCGGCCCCCGTGCTGCACCGTGCGGGCATGAACCGCAGCGTCGGAACCACCGTGGCCGTGGCGTTCGTCGCCGTGCTGATCGGGCTGGCGGTGACCTGGGGCATCATCGAGTTGGTGTCGCTGGCTTCGCGCGGCTTCGGCAATCTTGCGGTTTTATTGCAGAAGATGGCCGAGATCATCTCCACCGCGCGCGCCCAGGTGCCGACGTGGGCGCTGGAGTACCTGCCCAACAACATCGAGGACATCCAAACCGTCGCGGCGCGCTGGCTGAGCGAGAACGCAGGCCAGTTGGGCGTCGTGGGCCAGGACATCGGGCGGTTTTTGTTCCACGTGGTCGTCGGCCTGATCATCGGCGGACTGGTGGCCTTTCAAGGCGCGTTCAGCGAGACCGAGCCGGGCCCCTTGGCCCAGGCGCTGACGGCGCGGGTGCGCACGTTGAGCGGCGCGTTCCGCAGCGTGGTGTTCTCGCAGGTGCGCATCTCGGCGCTCAATACGTTCCTGACGACGTTGTATCTCGCCGTCGCCCTGCCCGCCTTCGGCGTCGATCTGCCGTTCCTCAAGACCATGATCGCCGTGACGTTCTTCGCGGGGCTTTTGCCGGTGCTGGGCAACCTGATCTCCAATACCGTGATCGTGGTGGTCAGCCTCAGTGTGTCGCCGATCACCGCGGCCAGCTCGCTGGCGTTCCTGGTCATCATCCACAAGCTGGAATACTTCGTGAACGCACGCATCATCGGCACGCGCATCCGCGCCAAAGCCTGGGAAATCCTGGCGGCGTTGCTGACCATGGAGGCGTTCTTCGGCATCCCGGGCCTGATCGCCGCGCCGATCTATTACGCCTACATCAAGGACGAACTGTTCTCGCGCAAGCTCATTTAGCCGCCAGGGCTTTGAGCCGGCCCGCCACGTCCTCCAGCCGCTTGATGACGCGGCCGATGTCGTCCTTGTTATTGCTGTCGTGAACGGCCTCAAGCTGTTCGTGCAGAACGCCGACCTGACGGACGTTGAACCTGAAGCGGTCCTTGTTCTCAGGCCCCACGTCGCCCAGACGCTTTTCCAGCCCTTCGCCGATGCCGTGCAGGTCTTCGGAAATTCCGTGCAGCGCCTCGAAGTCGCCGGCCGCCGTCTTGGCTTTGGCCTGGGCGATGGCCGCGTCGAGCGCGGTCAGGCCCGCCGTAACCGTGGCGAAAACCTTGGCCTCGTGCTTGTGCTCGCCCTCGGCGGCCAACACCGGCGTGACAAACAGCAGGGCGGCGACGGCGATGGTTTTGAGGATCATGTGGGTTCTCCTTGGGGTTTGGGTTTGAGCAAGACTGCGGGCCGCCAGCGCGCGGCCATGACGTAGAGCGCGGGAAGCACGAATAACGTCAGCGCGGTCGAGGAGATGATGCCGCCGATGACCACCGTGGCCAGCGGGCGCTGCACCTCCGAGCCGGCGCCGACGTTGAGCGCCATGGGCACAAAGCCGAGGCTGGCCACCAGGGCGGTCATCAGCACGGCGCGCAGCCGCGCCTCCGCACCTTCGATCACCGCCTGTTCCACGGGCAGGCCGCGCTCGAGCAGCTGGCGGATCACCGAGACCATGACCACGCCGTTGAGTACCGCCACGCCCGACAGCGCGATGAAGCCCACGCCCGCCGAGATCGACAGCGGAATCCCCCGCAGCCACAACGCCAAAACCCCACCGGTCAGCGCGAGCGGCACGCCGGTAAACACCAGGGCCGCATCGCGCGCCGAACCGAAGGCCGTGTAGAGCATGGCGAAGATCAGCAGCAGCGTGGCGGGAACCACCAGACGCAAGGTGGCCGACGCCGAGATGAGCTGCTCGAACGTGCCGCCGTAGTCGATCCACACGCCGGGCGGCAGTTGCGCCTGGGTGCGGATGCGCTGCTGAAGGTCGGCGACGAAGGTGCCCAGATCGCGCCCGCGCACATTCAGCGTCACCACGATGCGGCGTTTGCCGTTCTCGCGCGAGACCTGATTGAGGCCCGTGGACATGTCGATATTGGCGAGTTCCTGCAAGGGGACGAAGCGCGGGGCCTTGCCGTCGGCACCCAGCACCAGGGCCGCCATGTCGTCGCCGGGGCCGCTGACGGCGCGGCCGGCGGGCAAGGGAATCGGCAGGCGGCGCAACGCGCTCAAATCCGTGCGCAGGTTTTCCGGCAGACGCAACACCATGTCGAAGCGCCGGTCGCCCTCGAACATTTGGCTGAAGGTTTTGCCGCCCACGGCGGCCTCCACCACGTCCTGCACGTCGGTCATGGTCAGGCCGTAGCGGGCTAAAGCTGAACGATCCGGCGTGATGGTCAGCAGCGGCAGGCCCGAGACCTGCTCGATGCGGCCATCCGCCGCACCGGGCGTATCCTCGACCACGGCCAGAATGTCCGACGCGGCGCGCGACAGCACCTCCAGATCATCGCCGAAAATCTTGATGCCGACGTCGCTGCGCACGCCCGAGATCAGCTCGTTGAAGCGCATCTGGATGGGCTGGGTGAATTCGTAGTTGTTGCCGGGCACGTTGCGCAGCACCGCTTCCACCTCGGCCACCAGCGCGGACTTTTCCTTGCGCGGGTCGGGCCACGCGGCACGGTCCTTCATCATCACATAAGTATCAGCCACGTTGGGCGGCATCGGATCGGTGGCCACGTCCGCTGTGCCGATGCGGGTGAACACGCGCTCGACCTCGGGCAACGTCTCCAGCGCGTTCTCCACAGCACTTTGCATCTCGAGCGCTTGCGTCAGGCTGGTGCCGGGAATGCGGATGGCGTGCAGCGCCATGTCGCCCTCGTCCAGGCTGGGGATGAATTCGGTGCCTAACCGCGTGGCCAACAAGCCGCTGAGGATCACCAACGCCAGCGCGCCCGACACCACGATGACGCGCTGTTCGATGGCGGCCTTGAGCCAGGGCAGATAGCGCGCACGCGCCGCGTGCAGGAGTTTGGTTTCGCTTTCCGCCACGGGGCCGGTGACGAACATGGCCAGGGCTGCGGGAATAAAAGTAATCGACAGCACCAGGGCGGCCAGCAGGGCCGTGACGACGGTGAACGCCATGGGGTGGAACATTTTTCCCTCCACGCCCGTGAGCGTGAAGATGGGGATGTACACGGCGGCGATGATGGCAATTCCAAAGATGCTGGGGCGCACCACCTCGGCGGCGGCCGAGGCGGCCGTTTCAAACCGTTCGTCGCGTGTCAGCACGCGGCCCAGGGCTTTTTGCCGTTCGCCGAAACGGCGCAGGGCGTTTTCGACGATGATCACCGCGCCGTCGACGATCAGCCCGAAGTCGAGCGCGCCCAGGCTCATCAGGTTGCCCGAGACCTTGTTTTGCAGCATGCCCGTCACGGTCAACAGCATCGACAGCGGAATCACGGCCGCGGTGATCAGCGCGGCGCGGATGTTGCCCAGCAACGCGAACAGCACGACGATCACCAACAGCGCGCCTTCCAACAAATTAGTACGCACCGTGGCGATGGTGCGGTCCACCAGTTCCGTGCGGTCATAGACGGTCTTGGCGCTCACGCCCTCGGGCAGGCTGCGGTTGACCTCTTCCAGGCGTTCAGCGACGCGGCGCGAGACCTCGCGGCTGTTCTCGCCGATCAGCATCATCACCGTGGTCAGCACCACTTCCTGGCCGTTCTCGGTGGCCGCGCCGGTGCGCAGCTCGCCGCCGTCGAGGACCTCGGCGATATCGGCCACGCGCAGGGCGAAGGCGTCGCTTTTCAGCACCACGATGCGGCGGATGTCCTCGAGCGAGCGCACCTGGCCGGGCGCGCGGATGAGAAACTGCTCGCCGTTGCGTTCGATGTAGCCCGCGCCGACGTTATTATTGTTGGCAGCAATGGCCTGCATCACGTCGCGCAAACTCAGGCCGTAGGCGGCCAAGCGGTCGGGGTCGGGCGTGATGTGGATCTGGCGCGTCACGCCGCCGATGGCGTTGACCTCAGACACGCCTTTCAGCGTGCGCAGCTGGGGCCGCACCACCCAGTCTTGCAGGGTGCGCAGGTCCATGGGCGACCACTTTGAACCATCCGGCTTGGCAGCACCGGGCTCGGGCTCGACGGTGAACATGTAAATTTCGCCCAGGCCCGTGGAGATCGGCCCCATCTCGGGGTCCGCGCCGATGGGCAGTTGGCCGCGCACGGTTTGCAGGCGTTCGTTCAACAGCTGTCGAGCGAAATAAATATCCGTGCCGTCCTCGAACACCACGGTGACTTGCGACAGGCCATATCTTGAAAGTGAGCGCGTGTAGTCCAGCGCCGGAATGCCCGAAATGGCCGCCTCGACGGGCGCGGTGATCTGCTGTTCCACTTCCAGCGGCGAAAGACCCGCCGCCTCGGTGTTGATCTGCACCTGGACGTTGGTGATGTCGGGCACCGCATCGATGGGCAGGCGCGTGAAGTTGTAGCCGCCCAAGACCGCGAGGCCGAGCACGGCGGCCAGGACCAACCATCGTTGGCGGATCGAGGCGTAGATGATGCGTTCGAGCATGGCCGGTCTCAATGCTCGTGCTCGGCGGACTCTTTGCCGAGCTCGGCCTTGAACAGGAAGCTGTTCACGGCGGCATAGACCTCGCCCTCATAGACGCCTTCGAGCACTTCGACCCACGTGTCATCCGACGCGCCCAACAAAACGGGGCGCACCTCGAACTCGGTCTTCGCCGCGACGAAGACCACGCTCTGTCCGTTGATCTCCTGGATCGCGCCCGCGCGCACCGCCACGACGACCTCCGTCTCAGACGTGACGATGCGCCCGCGCACCGCCATGCCCGGCCGCCAGCGCCCGTCGGCGTTGTCCAGCGCCACGCGCGCCAGCACCGACTGGCTGGAGGCTTCGGCCACGGGCAACAGCGCGCCGATAACGCCCTCGCCGGCGGCCGCGCCATCGGGCGTGGAAAGGATTACTCTTTGGCCGGCCTGCACCTGGCCAAGGTCGCGCGGGAACACATGCAGCTCGGCATAAACGCGGCCCAGGTTGGCGACTTCGAACAGCGGCTCTGTGCCCGTGAGCTCGCCGACGTTCTTGTTGCGCCCGATCACCACGCCCTCGATGGGCGATTTGACCTGATAGGCCTGCAGGCTTTCGTTGCTTTCCACAGAGGCCATGGCCTCGCCCGCGCTCACACGGTCGCCGATGTTCTTGCGCACCTCGCGGATGATGCCGGTGAAGCGCGCGTTAACGCGGGCATGACCCGAAGGATCAAGCACCACCGAGCCCATGACCTCGGCCCCGGCGGCGATCTTGCGCGCGCCGGCCGTTTCAACCGCCACGCCCGAGGCCTTGGCGGTTTCGGGCGTGATGTCGACGTGGTTTGCTAAGCCGCCGCCGTGGTCGTGCTCGTCTTCATGCGCATGAGCGTGATCATCGACGGGCGCGGGCGGGTCCACCGCCAGGATCGCACCGCCCAGCAACAACGTCACGGCGGCGATGCCGAGAATGATTTTGGCTTGGCGGTTTTTGGGTTCGATCATCATGGAGCACCTGTGGAAGTCGCGCCCGAGATTGGCGCGCCGATGAGACGTTCAATGTCGATGACGGCGAGGTGATACTCGGCCGCCGCGTCGATGCGCGCCCGGCGCAGGTCGAAGAGTTGATGCTGTGCGGCCGTCAATTCCAGCAGCGACGAGCGCCCCAAACGAAAGGCGGCCTCGGCCTGTTCCTGGGCGCGGCGCGCGGCGGGCAAGGCGGCGGACTGGATTTGATTCATGGCCGCGATGGCGTTGGCCGCCCTTTGACGCAGCCCATGGAGAACGCCCAGCAATTCCAGCCGCCGGGCGCGTTCATCCATATCAAGCGCACGCAGACGGCTGCGCGCTTCGTCCGTGCTGGGTGCGGCGCGCGACGCACTGCCGAGCGGAACCGACGCCGAGAGCACCAGCGCCTGCTCCTTCACGCTTTGCAGCCGGCGAATGCCCGCCGCCACGTCGATATCGGGCGCGGCCTGGGCCTGGGCCAAACTCAGCGCGGCGTCACGCACGCGCCGTTCGGCGGCGAAAGCCAGAATGTCGGGGTTGCGCTCGAGCATGTCCTGCAGTCCCGAGAACGCCGGCAGCGGCGGGGCGGCGAACAGGTCGCCCGCGGCGCGGCCCTGCGAGTCGGGCGCACCACCCCAGGCGGTCACCAGCATGCCCCAGGCCTGACGCACGTCGGCTTCGGCCGATTGCTCGGCCAAGGCGGCCTGAACCGCGGCCACCTCGGCGTTGCTGCGCTCGATGGTCGAGGCCGCCGCCGAGGCCACACGCGCAGCGACGATGGCTTGAAGGCGCGCATCAAGCGCCTTGTCGTCGCGCGCGACGAGCACATTTTCCTGGGCGCGCAGCACGGCGATGAACCGTCGCGCCACGGCAGCGAACACGTCGAGCCGTTCGGCCTGAAGCTGCGCCTCCACCTTGGCTGCGTCCTGCTCGGCCACATTCATACGTCTGGCACGCTTGGAGCCGAGCTCAAGCGTCGTGCCGAGGCTGAGCGTCGCCTCGATGTCATTGGCGGCCGACAAGGTGCCGGTACCCAGGGCGTTCTCCACATCGGCCGTCAGCTTGAGCGCCGGACGAAGGGCCGCTTGCGCGCGCCGCGCGGCGGCGGCTTGGGATGCAAACTGCTGGCCTTGCAGGCGCGGATCGTCCTGGGCGGTGAGCTGCAACGCCTCGGACAGCGTGACCTGCAAGGGCGGTGTAAGATTTTGCGCAGCCCCGCTTTGCGCCAGAACCGACGCGGCCATCAGCATAAATACAAAAAGAAAACGTCTCATTCGATCCACCTTCGGCGCGGGCCACTTTCAACGTGGGTTGCGTCGTCTTGGCACGGACGTCAGGCCGCGAACGGCCGTGACGCAGACAGACTCCGGGCGTGGATCAGGCTTTGGGCGGGCGGAACAACGAAAAGACGTGATGGGCCAAAGCCGCCGTCATGTCCTGTGCGGCGGGAACGTGACCGTCGGCGGACGAAAGAATTGCAGCGGCAAAAGGCACGGCAGCGAAGGCGGCCTGGCATTCCTCGCACGTCGTCAGCGCGAGATTGGGAGCATGAGAGTCGCAATCCTCGTCGGCGGCGACTGCATTTTGCGCGTGGCCGTGCCAGACGTCGTGGCAATGATGATGGGCGGCGGCGAACGCGCCCGAGAGCGGGGCGAACACCAGCAGAAACACGGCACAGAGCAGGCGCAGACGCGGCATGAGATGAATTTTAGACTGAGTCGCGCTTAACAGCACGCGTTTTTTGATCCCGGTCAAGGCGCGCATGGGGCAACAGGAGCAGAGTCGCCATGGTGATAACAGCCCTGAGGTGCAGCATGACACCACAAGAAGCCGCCTTTTTCGCGTTCGTCATTGCGGCGTTCGTGGCCTTCTTTGCGGCGACGATCTACGCCGCATCGACCAGCCGCAAGCGCTGAGGGGTCCCCCCACCCTTCACGCTGCGGCAATCACGAGTACGCAATGAAAAGCCGCGCAGGGTTGCACCTGCGCGGCTGTTGCGTTGTCGACGCAAACTTTAAGCGGCGAGTTTGTGTTCGGACCTGTCCGACGTCGCGGCCACCTGGGCGCGGCGGCCCTGCTCGGCGCGGAGCGCCAGATAGGGCTTCCAGTGCATCCACTGCTTCGTCGCGTCGGGGATGAAGCCCCAGGCGCGCACCTTCGGACCCATCATGAAGACCGTCCATACCTCGGAATCCTTGGGAATGACGATGCGGTGGCGCGTCCAGGCGTTGCGCAGGCGGAATTCCCCAGGGTTACGCGCGGCGATTTCGCCGTTGGCCAGATGTTCCTGATAGCCGCCCTCGAGGATGTACGAACCCCAGAACAGCCACGGATGATCGTGCAGTCCGCCGTCGTCGTCGGATTTCCAGAAGCGGTGAATGGCGATTTGGAACACGCCGGGAATCTTGATCAGCGAAATGCGCTCGAGATACGGCGCATCGGTGTGACGCTCGGTGATGATCTTGGTGGGCCACCACGCCTGGCGTCGACGCCACGCGGCAAACCGCTTGTACCACGGCAACGTGCTCATTCGTCCCTCGTCGTGCTCCGGCCTCTGACGGGCCGGATCTTGAGGACTTAGGTAATCCACCACGCGCGGCGAATCTATGAGAACCGCTGGTTTTCCGGGGGTTTGAGCGCCTGCGCAGCCGCAAGTATCCGTCTGATTTTCCCGCGTACAAGATGTTGTGGTGCAGCCCTCAACCTGACGTTATGACCTTGGCCATGACGGTTGCAGGCACACCAACACGGCGATGGAGTCGCATTGTTCTGCGCACGCTCGGCGCGCTCATCCTCGCGCCGGCGGTTTTGACCCTGCTGTTCGCGGTCGTGCCGGTGCCCGTCACACCCTTGATGCTGATCCGCGCCGCCGACGGCGAGGCCATTACCAAAGATTGGACGGCGCTGGAGAATATCGCGCCCGCCCTTCAGCGCAGCGTGATCGTGGCCGAGGACGCCACCTTCTGCACGCATTACGGTTTCGAGCCCGAGGCGCTGCAAAAAGCCTGGGAGAGCTACCGGCGCGGCGGACGATTGCGCGGCGGCAGCACGATAACAATGCAGACGGCCAAGAACGTGTATCTGTGGCCGGGGCGCACGTTCCTCCGCAAGGGACTTGAGGCGGTCCTGACGCTGTACCTCGAAGCGCTGTGGACCAAGCGGCGCACGCTGGAAGTTTATCTCAACGTCATCGAGTGGGGGCCGGGCATCTATGGGGCCGAGGCGGCAGCCCGGCATTACTTCGATAAATCCGCATCCGCGTTGTCGGCGTATGAAGCCGCGCTTTTGGCCGCGGTGGTTCCGAGCCCGCGGCGCTGGTCGGCGGCCAAACCCGGGCCCTATGTGCGCGGCCGCACCGAAACCATTCAGGCCCGCGCGTCATCCGCCCACGACGAATGCCTTAAGCTTTGAACGCGAGCGTGTGATAGCGCAGGAAGCCGAAGGGCGCGTCATAGACCGCCAGTTTCGGGGATAGCGCGTCCAGGTAGCGCGTTTCATGCAGCATGATGCCCGGCGGATCGTCGTGCAGATAACGCATGATGTCTTGAATGACGGCCTTGCGCTGCGCGGTGTCGAAGGTCGCATCGGCTTTGCGGATCAACTCCGTCACCTTGGCATCGCAAATCCAGGGCTTGGGCCATAAACAAGAGTGCATCCGCAAGCTGACGGTGGCGTCCATGGCCGGCACGCTGCCGTAATGCATGGAGAACGCAATCGCGTCGCCCCAGTCGCCTTCATAGAGGAACCGGCTGAACTGACTGAGCGGCATGGAGCTGATCGTCATCTCCACGCCCACGTTGGCCAAATCACCCGCCACCTGCTGGAACACCGCGGTGTCGTTGGGACTGTTGCCCAGGGTGACGCCGGTGGGCATGCGAAAGCCGTTGGCGTAGCCCGCCTCGCTGAGCAGCGTTTTCGCGCGCGCCGGATCATAGGGCAGCGGCGTCAGCGACGGATCATGACCGAAGGCGGCCGGCACGGAGCCTTGACTGGCCGGTTGGGTGGAGCCGCCGAGAATCAGCTTCACGATGCGCGCACGGTCCACGGCGAGGTTGAGCGCCTGACGCACGCGTTTGTCGCGCAAAGGCGAGTCGCGTTCCGTGACGAACTGAATGGCCAACACCGCGCCGCGTGGGGTGAACACCGTACGAAAACCTGCGTCTTCCAAAACGGTTTTGTCGTCGGGATTGAGGTTGAGCGCGGCCTCCACCGAACCCGACAACAGCGCCTGCAGCCGCGCGGCGTTGTCGGGCAGCGCGCGCAGCTCGACATTGTCCAGAACGGGCGGCCGCCACGCCGTGGGGTTGCGCGCCAACCGCAGGCGGCTTTCGCTCCACTCCTGGGCGATAAACGGCCCCGTGCCGACGGGCCTGAGCGCGAAGCCCGCAGCACCCGTGGCGGCGAAGTATTTCGGCGGCACGATACGCAGGCCCGCAAGCTTGCCCGGAATGATCGGGTCGGCCGAGGTCGTGCGGATACGAACGCTCGTTGCATCCACCGCCTCGGCTTTTTCAATGGCCTGGGCGTCGCGGTAAGCGGCGAAGGGCTTGCCCTTCTCCCCGGCGATGAAATTCAGCGACCACGCAACGGCAGCGGCGTCGCAAGCTTCACCGTTGGAGAACGTCACGCCGGGGCGCAGGTTGAACAGCCATGACCGTTCGTTCTCCACCGACCAGGACGCCGCCAAGGCCGGAGCGATCTCGCCGGCGGCACCCACTTCGGTCAGGCAATCAAACACGCCGAGATAGGCGAAGATCTGCGGAAAGCCCACGGAGGTGAACGGGTTGCCGCGCCCCGGCGGCAGGCCGCTGACGGCGATGCGCAGCGTGGTTGCGGCGCGCGCCGGATGCGCGAAGAGCGCGGCGGCGGTCGAGGCGAGCGTGGCGCGGCGAGAGATCATTGCGCCATCGTGCCCGGGGCGCGGGCTGGCGTCCAGGTGGGCTGCGCGTCTGGACCCTTCGCGGTGCATGCTTCAAGATCGCGCATCGTTCAGAAGGAATTCCAATGCCGCGTTTTATCCAGGGTTATATCGCCTACCTTGAAGGCACGAACACCGCCGCGCCCAAAGAATTCGGCCGCGAGTTCTTTTCCGTGAGCATCCAGGCCGACGGCCTGCGGACGATGCGTGCCATCTGCGAGTTCGACGCCGAGGGCATCACGCGCGACGTCACCTACACCGTCGGACCCGACTACAAACCCATCGAGTGCTACGTGCGCGTGGCCACCGAGAAAAAACCCACCGGCAGTGGCTGGTTCCGCTTCACCGACGACCTGGCCGAAGGTGAAATTTTCACCGCGTCGGACGGACGGCTCAGCCAACGCATCAAGGTGCCCGAGCGCGTCAAGGCCTTCGGCTCGCATCCCATCTGCTCGGATATTTTGCGGCTGGCCCACCTCAAGGCCGAGCGGCCGGACGAGACGCAAATCCTGAAGGACTGCATGAACTCATCCCCGCTGGCCCACGGGGAATCAGGCCCCATCCTGGGCGTGCGCGATTACAGCTACGCGTACAAAGGTGTCGAGAGCATCACGGTCGGCGCGGGCAGCTTCGAGTGCAAGCGCTTCGACTGGGCCGTGCGCGCGGGCAAGACCTTATGTATGTGGACCACAGCAGACTTCCTGCCGGTCCGCATGGTGTTCCCCGAGGGGCATAAGTCCTACGATCTCATGGAACTGAAAGTGAGAAACTAAACCTTCACTTCGATGAACGCAGGGCCCTCGGGCGCGGTTCCTTCGGCGATCTGATCGGGATCGACGCCGGGAATCACCATGCTGAAGGCATCGCGCTTCCACGTCACGTCCTCGCCGATCCAACGCGTGATGATGCTGACGCGCTCGCCGTCTTTCGAGCGGTTGTTGGGCGTGGAGTGCACGACGTTCTGATGCATTAATAACGCATCGCCCGCCTGCATGGGCCACCACACTTTTTCCACTTCGCCGCGCGCGATCAAGCCGTCCCAATCGGGCTGTTGGGCGTAGCCCGGCGGCAGGTCGGCGGTTTTGTCGGCGGACGGCGGATAAAGCGTGGGCGATTTATGGCTGCCCTTGACGAACACCAGCGGACTGCGGTCCTCGTCCACCGGCGACAGCGCGATCCACAACGAGGGCATCTGCGCGCCGCGAAACGGAAACGCCGGAATATCGTGATGCCAGGGCGAGCCGCCGTACGGAGATCCAACGGTGTAAACCAAAGTGAGATCATACCAGAACTTCAAGGCCGTCGCCCCGCACAGACGAGCAATGACGGGTGCGACGCCGGAGTCGGTGACGAAATTCTTGACCGCGTCGATCTCGCGGCCCATCCAGCGGATGACCACGCGGCCCGGGCTGCGGGTGAAGTTGGCACTTTGTCCCTGGCCGGGATCGCGCGCACGGTAATCGGCCACGGCCTGCTGCAACGAGCTTAACCACGCGCCGCCAATCAGCTGGGGCAACAGCACCACGCCGTCGGCGTCGTAGCGGGATTTCAATGCGGTCCAGTCGCGGTCCATGGACGGCACTATATCACGATCGCCGCGGCTTCGTGCTCCAACAACCGCATGATGCTGAGTGCCGCCATGTGCGAGGTTTTGGGGTTGTCGGGCGAGGGATTGGCTTGGATCTCGAGCCGCAGCGAACCGAAGGCCCCGTCGGCTTCCAAACGATGAACATTCTGCGTCACGCCCGGATCGGCGATCAGCGTCACGCGGGTTTTCTCAAAGCCGATGCCCGCCAGCGCCGCCGTGGCCGCGACGTTGGCGTTTTTCGGGAACGTCAACGCGGCCTCACGCGCCGTGCCGCTGAAGATCACCGTGGGCACGGTGATCTTGGACAGGTCGTGGCTGTTCTCGGCCGGTGTTCCGCTCCAGGCCTTGGGCGGCTTGGAGGACTTCAGCTCCACGCGGTCGATGCCCGCCAGCTTGCCCGCGGCCAGCGAATCCACGCCCGGCAGCGCGCCCGCGGGCAACTTCAACTGCGCGGTGGAAGATTCAGCCGCCTGGCTGATCTCGTCCCACAATGATTGATCGGCCAGACTGCCGGTGGACACGACGATCAGATCGATGCCCGCCTTGAGGATCGCCGCACCGTACGCCTTCACCGCGCCGTGCCCGGCGCACTCCACGACAAGATCAGGCTTGAAGGCCAGCAGTTCGGGCAAGCCGCGCACGATGGGATGGGCGCCGACGGAGGCCACGTCGCTGTCCAGGCCCAGGGCCGCGATCACTTTGTATTTTTCGCCGCGCGCGGCGCAGAATTGCGTGACCAGCCTGGCGATGGCGCCGTTGCCCAGCAGTGCGATTTTCATGACGGCCTCGGAATGTCTTGAACGTGGTGCGCGGCGTAATCCGATTTATGAGCCCGTGCAACCGCTTTCGCGGTTTCCAATTTCGAAACGCCAATTATGATGCGCGTTTTCCAATGAGGAGTCCCATGGCCGCGCGCAAGTCCAAACCCAAGAAAACGATGAAGCTGTTTTATTCGCCGATTCACGGCTTCATTCATAAGGTGCTGGTGGTCGCGCACGAATCAGGTTTGTGGGAGCGCATCGAATTCGTGCCGATCTATCCCATGCGCGACGGCTACTCGATCGCGGCCATCAACCCGCTGCACAAGGTGCCCACGCTGGCCTTGCAGGACGGCACGGTGATCTACGGCAGCCAGGCGGTCGTGGAATACCTGGATTTCGCGGGCAAGAAAAAGCTCTATCCCAAGCCCGGTCCGAAACGCTGGGACGCGCTGCGCCGGCTGGCGCTGGCCGACACGGTGTTCGAGATCACGGTCAACATGGCGCTGGAAAAGGCCGAGAGCCCGATCCGCGAGAACGTCTACACCTGGTACTGGCCCAAGGTCGTGCGCGCGCTCGACCAGATGGAGGCGGATGCAAAAAAGACGAAAGGCTTCGACGTCGGCCATGCCGCCACACTGCATGCGCTGAGTTATTTGAACCGCCAATTGGGCAAAGGCCTTCGCCCGCCGGTTCCCGGCAATTACGACTGGCGCAAGGGCCGGCCTCATCTGGCGGCGTGGTGGAAAAAGGCCCTTGAGCGGCCGTCGGTGAAGTCCCACTTCAATCAAGACTATAAAGGCCCCGACAGCGCACAGTTCGCGCAGGAACAAGTGGCCGAAGTGCTGCGCGCCCAAGGCAAGAAGGCCCCGGCGCGTCCGACGCCGCAGAGCGTCGACTACCACATCGATTGAGAGAGCGCCCCGGTTCGCGTTCACTTGACGAACGGGGCGGTCTGTTGGCAGGGTGCGTCATGCCTGATGCAGCCCCCCGCCGCCCCGACTCGTTTTCCGTCCGCTCGCTCGAACGCGGCCTGGATATCCTGTCGCTGCTCAACCGCCACAACGGCCTGACGGTCACCGAGACCGCCGAGCAGGTGAAGCTGCCGCGGCCCACGGCGTTTCGGCTGCTGCGCACATTGGAACGGCTGGGCTACATCTTCCGCGACGAAGCCGACAAGAAGTACCGCCTGACGGGGCAAGTGCGCAGCCTGTCGCATGGTTACGACCAGGAAGAGTGGCTGCCCAAGATCGCCCGGCCGATCATGGTCGAGGTGTGCAAGAAGATCCTGTGGCCCATGACCATGGTGACCAACATGGGGCTGCAGATGCTGGTGCGCGATTCGACGCACGACATCAGCCCTTTCGCCATGTGGCGTCACCGCGGCGGCTTCACCATTCCGCTGCTGCATACGGCGGCCGGCCAGGTGTATCTGGCGTTCTGCACCAAGGACCTACGCCAGGCGCTGATCGATCAGGCGCTGGCCGAAGACGCCCAGGCGCTCGCGCGCCACGGCGTGAGCATGCAGTCGTTTCAGCGCACGCTGGAGCGCATCGCCGCGGACGGCTACGCCGCGTTGAAGGTGCCCGACCAGAATCACTGCGCGGTCTCGGTGCCCGTCATGGTCGACGGCGAGATCTTCTCGGTGATGGGCGTGTCGTTCTATCCCACGGCGATGACCTTGAAGCAGGCCGCCGACACCTTCGCCGGGCCCTTGCGTGACGCCTCGCAGCGTTTGGGCAAGGCGCTGTCGGCCTGGCGGGCGGAACGCGCCAAAGACGACAAAGACTAGCTTTTTATGTAGTCGATGATCGGTTGAGCCAGAGCGGCCAGCTGCTCAGGTTTCGCGCTGAGCGGATCGCCCTCGAACCCCGGCGTCCAGGTTTTTGCACCCGGAACAAATGCAGCCGTCTCGGCGCGGCACAGTGTGGGCACACCAAGCCCGCGCAGTTTTTCGGCAATCGGATAATTCCAATAGGCCGTGAAGGCCTTGTGCGAGGTGGCGCACATCTTGATGTGCTCAACGAACGAAATGTGCAGCAGCTCGGCGGAGGGAAGCTGCACGTCGCGCTTGTGCGCGGCGTCCTGCTTGAACCACGGAAAGTAAAACACCAGATCGCGCAGCCGGTTCCAGACGAAGGAGATGTATTCGCCCGTTTGGTCGGGACGCACCTCGGGCGCGTGCTTGGCTTTCATCTCGCCCAAGTCCCCGCCGCCGATCATCATGATGCGGTTGAGGATGAGCCCCTTGACGCGGGCGGGCTGCTGCAGCGCCATCTCGACGGCCGTACGCCCGCCAAGCGACGAGCCCATTAAAAAGCAATCCGTCACGCCCAGCCCGTCGAGGAAGCGCCACACCGCGTCGGCGAAATAATCCAGGCCCGGCGCTGCGGGCGGCGCGGGCGCCGAGTCGCCCATGCCCATCAGGTCGGGCGCGATTACGGGCATGGACTGGGCCAGCACGTCGAGCAGCGGCACTTGGTGCCGCGCCGTGCCGGGGCCGGGGTGCAGAAAGACCAGCGGCGGGCCGGATGCAGACCCGCCGTGCCAATAATGCACCTGTCCTTCTTTGATGTCGGCGAATGCGCGTTTGACGGTCATGGGCGCAGTGTATGGGCCGTTTCGGTGATTTGATACAGCCCTGTATTTATTGATGTTTCGGAAAATAAAAAACATGGAACCGCGGTTCGTGTTCGCTTATAAGCGCGGCCATGTTGGACGCCGCCTTCTCCGCCGCCAGACCTCGCCGCGCCATCATCCTGTGCAATCTGGGCGGCGCGGATGGACCGGACTCGGTCAAGCCGTTTCTGTTCAATCTGTTCAGCGACCGCAACATCATTCCCCTGCCCGCGTGGCTGCGCATACCCATCGCCTGGCTGATCTCAACCTTGCGTGCGCCCTATACCCGCAAGCTCTACGCCAAGCTGGGTCGCGCGCTGCTGCTGGAAGAAACGCAAAGCCAAGCCACAGCGCTTGAGAACGCCGCCCGTGACGCGGGATGGGACGCCAAGGTGATCATCGCCATGCGCTACTGGCACCCCTTCGCCGCCGAGGCGATCAAACAAGTGCGCGACTTCGGCCCCGATGAAGTGATCGTGATGCCGCTCTATCCGCAGTTCTCCAGCACCACCTCGGGCTCGGTGTTGGAACAACTGCGCGCCGAGGCGAAAAAGCAAAACCTTTCGGCCAAAGTGAACGCCGTGTGCTGCTACCCGCGACTGACGGGATTTGCCGACGGCATGGCCGACTTGATTGCACCCGCTCTGCGCCGCGCCGCCGATACCGGACTTAAAGTGCGGCTGTTGATGTCGGCCCACGGCCTGCCGGAAAAACTCATCGCGCGCGGCGATCCGTATCAATGGCAGGTGGAGCAGACCGCAGCGGCCATCAAGGACGCGCTGGTTACGCGCGATGCGGCGTGGGCCGACCTCGATATTGCGGTGTGCTACCAAAGCCGCGTCGGACCCGTGGGCTGGATCGGCCCGGCCACTGAAACCGAGATTGAACGTGCGGGCCGCGATAACGTCGCCGTCGTCCTGGCCCCCATCGCCTTCGTCTCCGAGCATCTGGAAACCGTGATCGAGTTGGACGACACCTTGCGCGTGTTCGCTCAAAGTAAGGGCGTTGCGCACTATGAACGGGTCGCCGCCGTGGGTGCCGCGCCCGGGTTCATCGCTGGACTGCTAGGCTTGGCCGACGCCGCAGCCGGGTCGAGCCACGTCTGCTCCGACGGCGGGCGGCGGGTGTGCCCGGCCAAGTTCAAGGCCTGCCCTCATTTGACCGAGGCCGCTTGATCGCTCTCTGACCAAGGTACGGGCCGTTGTGGATTCAACCCGCCCGGCGCATCATTGTCATCTCTTGAGGGCATTTGCGCGGAGGGTTCGTGATGAAAAATCAGGCCTATCAGCACGGCATGACGCCGGAGATGAACCACGACGAGGTCGCCCGCGAGCACGCGGTGCGCGCCATGCGGTTTCATCTCTACTCGCAGGTCTCGCAGGGCACGCGCGGGTATTTCAGCAATATCGTGGCCCCCGAATTTGAAAAATCCCACGGCCGACCGCTGAAGGACCGCCAAGAAGTGCGCAAGGAGATGGAAGCGCGGCCTTACGTGCAGCTGCACCTCTCGCTGCAACGCAGCGTGCAGGAGGTGATGTGGAACACGGTGGTAGAAAACATCGAGCGGCAATTGCCCGAATTGGACCGCCGCGCGAAAGACTGTGGCAAGGGCTTGGGCTCGCTGGCGCTGAACGAGACTCTTGAGATTCCGCGTTATGTCGCCAACGTCGACATTCACTGCATGCCCGGTGGCTACGGATACGACGCCGGCGAAAAAGACAGCGTGGCGGCGGGTGCGATCTACGACCGCGGCATCTCAATGTACCAGCGCGGCGCGGAGGGCAACTTAGGATTATCGGTGATCGCCTATCTGCGCCAGAACTTCCCCAACCTGAAGCCTGCCAAGATCCTCGACATGGGATGCACGGTGGGCATGAGCACGCAGCGTTACTGCGAGGCGTTTCCCGACGCCGAGATTCACGCCATCGACGTCGGTGCGCCGTGCCTGCGCTACGGCCACGCGCGCGCGGAATCGCTGGGCCATAAAATTCACTTCAGCCAGCAGAACGCCGAGCACACGAATTTCCCCGACGCCAGTTTTGATGTGGTGATCTCCACCATTCTGGCGCACGAAACCTCCACCACCGCGTGGCAGAACATCCTGAAGGAATGCCAGCGCCTGCTCAAACCCGGCGGCGTCATGGTGCACGCCGACCTGCCGCAGTTCGCCGACATCGACGTCTATAGCCAGTTCTTGTTCGGCAACGAGACGCGCTACAACAACGAGCCGTTCTGGAGCACCTTCCGCGCCATGGACCTGAAGGCGGCGATGGAAGCGGCGGGCTTCGCGCCCGATCAGTGCTTCATCGACCTGGCCGAGATGGTCGACCGCGAGATGGGCTTTCGGAATACGAAAGTCACCACCGCGGCGCGTACGCGCAACGGCAACGCAGCACCCGGCTTCGGCTGGGGCGTGCAGGTCGGCATTAAATAATCAGCTGAGATTGGTATCGTCATGACCGAGGCCGCGGCCCGCAAGAAGCTCACGCGCGTGGCGCGCGGCAAGCGCCCGCGCATCTTCGATCACTGGCCCGACGATGTGTTCATGTCCATGGTCACGGCGCTGACCACCGAGCTGATGGTCATGCGTGACCGCATGGACACGATCGAGCGCATCGCGGCGGACAAGGGCGTGATCGTCAAATCCGAGATCGACGCCTATGTGCTCGATGAAAAGGCGCTGGCCGAGCGCGAAGCCGCGCGCAAGGCGCTGGCTGACCGCATTTTCTACCTGGTGCTGCAGCAAGCCGAACGCAACAAGACGCCCAAGCGGCCCGCTTAAAGGGAGACGGATATGATCGCATTAAAAATGCTGACGGCCGCGGCCGTGGTTGCATCCCTCGGCGTCGCGCACGCCAAGCCCCTGGAAAAAGCCGACCCGGCCTCCGTGGGCATGAGCGCAGGCGGCATCGCCAAGCTGTCGTCGGACATGAAGGCGTTCGTAGATCAGAATAGAAGAGCAGGCGTGGTCTTCGGCGTCATGCGCCGGGGCAAGCTGGTGGCACTGGAAGCCTACGGGCAACGCAACATCGCCAAGAATTTGCCGATGACGGCCGACACCAGTTTCCGCCTCTACTCCCAAAGCCGCGCGGTGACGGGGGCTGCCATCCTGACGCTGATGGAGGAGGGCAAATTCAAGCTCGATGACTCGGTGGCCAAGTACGTTCCCGCCGTCGGAAAAATGCAGGTCATCAAGGAGATCAAGGACGGCGTGGTGACGGCCACCGAGCCGCAGAAAACGCCCATGACCATCCGTCACTTGTTCACCTACACGGCGGGGCTTGGCTACGCCGCCGACTGGCCGAAGTCCTTAGGGATGAACCAGCGCGATATTCTGTCGCTCGACGGCACCATCGAAGACGGCGTGAACAAGCTGGCCAAGTATCCGCTGCTGTCCCAGCCCGGCGCGCAGTGGACGTATGGTTTTTCCTCGGACGTATTGGGCCGCGTGGCCGAAGTGGCTTCGGGCCAGAAGCTCGACGTGTTCCTGCAAAAAAGATTGTTCGACAAGATCGGCATGGCCGACACCGGCTATTGGGTGAAGGACGCCGACATGCTGGCCGAGGTTTACGGCCCCGACGAGGCGGGCAAACTCGCCGTCCGGCAGCCGCCCGCGTCGTCCACCTACACCAAGCCGGGCACGCTGTTCTCGGCGGGCGGCGGGCTGGTGTCCACGGCGTCGGATTATCTTCGCTTTTTACAGATGCTGCTCAACGGCGGTGAACTGGACGGCGTGCGCGTTCTCAAATCCGAGACCGTGAAGATGATGCTGAGCCGTCAGACCACGCCCGAACAGGGTCTGGTTTATTGGTACAACCACACCGGACTGACGTTCCGCGGCTACGCCTGGGGGCTGGCGATCGGCGTGCGCGCGCCCGAAGGCCCGCACACCGTGCCGGGATCGGACGGCGACGCCGCCTGGGGCGGGCTGGCCAACACCGCGTTCTTCCTTGATCCGAAGGAACAGATCGCCGCCGTGGCGCTGACGCAATACCTGGGCCCCGATGAACCCGCACTGCCCCTGGTGCTGCGCAACGGCGTGTATGGGGCCATACAGAAATAAGTTACTCGGTGAGTTCCATCTGCTCGAACCACAGGCCCGAGATGCCCAGCACCACGCCGTTCACGCGCGCGGTGTGGGCATAGACGCTGGTGAGGTTGACCAGAAAGATCGACGGCGCCAGATCGTGATAGCGCGCCATGATGTCCTGCAAGATTAACTCCCGCTTCGCCGGATCAAGCGTGACGTTGCTGGCGTCGATCAGCGGTTCGATCTCGGGCGCGCAAAAAAACGCACCGGCGCGGCGGCAGGAAAACGTTTCGATGGCGCGGATGGTGTCGCGGTAGGCCGCGCCGTTCCAGGTGGCGGATATGACGTCCGCCCCGCCCCAGTCGCCGGTGGAATACATCCGCACCCAGTCTTGCGCCAGCACGGGGCGCAGCTCCAACTGCACGCCCGCCTCGGCCAGATCGGCCGCGACCTTTTGATAGATGGCCGCTCCTTCGGTCGGTCCTGAAGGCTGCACGCGCGCCGTCAGTTTCAACCCCTTGGCGTAACCCGCCGCGGCCAGCAGCTCCTTGGCTTTCGTCACGTCGCGCGGATAGGGCTTGAGCGCGGGGTTGTAGCCCGTCACGCCCGGGATCGCGCCCTGGCCCACGGCTTGAGCCGTGCCGCGCAAGATCACATCGGCGATGGCGGATTTATCCACGGCGTAGTTGAGCGCCTGGCGCACACGCACATCGTGAAGGGGTTTACCCTCATTGCCGACGTTGCGCAGCGCCAGCGTCATGATCTGCGGCTCCTGCTCGGTGAAGATGGTAAAGCCCATCTCTTGCAGCATCACCACGTCCTCGGGCCCCAGGCCTTGGGTCATGTCCACGCGGCCGCTGGTCAGCGCCTGCAACCGCGCCACGGGCTCCTTCTGCGGGATCAACTCCACCCGCGTGATCTGCTTGGGCGCACGCCAGGACTTGGGGTTGGCCTCGATGATCGTGCGCCCGGTGCTTTGGCCCCAGTCCTTCAACATATAAGAACCCGTGCCGATAGGCGTCTGGGTGAAGCCCTCGATGCCCAGCGCCGTCCAGGCCTTGGGCGGCACCATCATCACCATCGACAACCGCTTGGGCAGCACCGCGTCGGTCTGCGCGGTGATGACATCCACCGTCAGATCATCAACCACGCGCACTTCGGTGATGCCGCGCACCTCGGCTGACATGAGCTGTGAGCGCGCGGGCGGGCTTTTCAGCCAGTCGATGGTCGCCTTCACCGCCGCGGCGTTGAACGGCTCGCCGTTGGAGAACGCACTATCCGGGCGCAGTTTGAAGCGCCAGGTGCGCGCATCGGTGGCCGTCCACGACAGGGCGAGTGCGGGCTCCACCGCGCCGTCGCGGCCGATGCGCGTCAGGCCGTCGAGAATCGTGGACCGGGTGTGCGAGGCCGACTGGGCGATGGAGCCATAGGGGTTGCCCAGGCCCGGCGGCAATGACGACGACGCAATACGCAAGCTGGCGGCGGCGGCCGAGCCCGCCAGCAGCATCGCCACACATATGGTCAGGGTTTGTTTCATGATCATCGTTCAGCCATTTAATAATGGCAATTAAATGGGTTATGCCGCTGCGGCATGATCATCCGTCGAGGAATTTGCGCGCCTCGCGCGCGATGATGTGCGAGCCCACCGAGAACACGCCGTGATCGAGCTCGGGGATGTCCACCAGCACCGCGCCGGGAATGACCGGGGCTGCGGCCAGTGTTTCCTTATACAGCACGCCGTGAGGGTTGAGCAGCGCCGTGGGCTGGGTGATGAGCGGAAAGCGCGCCGGGCCGTCGTAGCTGAACACCGCCGTGTAGGCCCACCACTCTTTGTCGCCGGGTTTCATGCGCTCGAGAAAAATATCCACCGCTTGTTCAAGGCTGACACCCTTGGCACGCTTTTTCACCGTGCCGTTCCACATCTCGACGACGTGATCGGGCTCCTCGCCGTAGGAGAAGCGCTCGATGCCCGCCACCAGCTTGGCGCGGCGCTCGGCTGAGTCGTAGTACGGCACGGCGACGAGGCACAGCTTGCGCACCAGATCAGGCCGCCGGATCGCCAGATCCACCGCGATGACGCAGCCGGTGTGATAGCCGAGCAGGTCGACCTTCTTGCCGTTTTTGCCGTAGCCGAGGTTTTCAAGCGCGTCGGCAAACGCACCGGAATAGCCCTCCATAGGCGGAATGTCGGCGGGCCGGTCGGATTCGCCGTAGCCCGGCGTGTCGGCGGCCATGGCGATACGGTCGGACCCCATGATGCGGATGAGGTCGAGGTAATACTTTCCGCTGGCGGGGCTGGGATGCAGGCACATCAGCGGATTTTGATCGGCCTTGGCCGCATCGGCGGGTTGGGCGACCTGCATGTGCATCTGTCCATAACGGCAGTCCACATACTGGCGTTTGATCTTCACCGCCTCAGCAGCGAGCGCGAGGCGTGGCGCGAGCATGGCCGTGGCGGCCATCATCAGGGAACGTCGCGATACATCAAACATGGCTTAGCCCTTCTTCTGCAAGCGGCGTTCGAGATGGTCGAGACGGTCCGCACCCCAGAACATCTCGCCGTCCAGCACGAAGAACGGCGCGCCGACCATGCCGTCCTGCACCGCCGCGTCGAGCGCGGCCACGACCGCGCGCTTGGCGGTTGAATCCGCCGCCGCCGCCTCGATGCTCGCGGCGGGAAGGCCTGAGATGTGCTCCAACTGCTGGGCCGTGGCGGCCTCTTGGCCGTGGCCGAAGATCGCCGATGAGACTTTTTTGGCGAAGGCGCGCGCGGCCGCGTCATCAGTGCTTTTCAGATGCCAGAAGGCCAGCCGTGCCAATTTAACGTCGGGCGGAAACACCGTGGGCATGGCGCAGGGCAGACTTGCAAATTCGCACGACCGCGCGAAGTCCTGCGACAGGTATTTCAGTTTGGTGGGAATCATCGGCGGCGGAACGATGTTCTGCGCGTGGAACAAATGGCCCAGCGAGATCGCGCGCCAGTCGACGGCGCGGGCGTACTTGGCCGCCAGCGCATCGATGCCGTGGATCGCGATGTAGGAAAACGTGGAGGTAAAATCGAAATAAAAGCGGATCGGACCGGACATTTTTGCATCCCGCGGTGAGTGCCGTAGGATAGGCCCGCAACGAGCGGAGCGGCAAGCATGAGCGAGTACACGGCGGTCATCTCTTGGCGGCGCGAGGGTGCGGTGTTTACCGACAACCGCTACAACCGTGCGCATGCCTGGAGCTTCGACGGCGGCGCGGTTGTGCCCGCGTCGGCCTCGCCGCTGCATGTGCCGGTGCCCTTGTCCGATCCGACGGGCGTGGACCCCGAAGAGGCCTACGTGGCGGCGATTTCCTCGTGTCACATGCTGTTTTTCCTATCGCTGGCCGCGAAGAAAAAATTCATCGTCGACAGCTACGAGGATCACGCGGTCGGCGAGATGGAAAAAGGCGCAGACGGCGCGCTGTGGATGAGCCGCGTGAGCTTGCGTCCCAACATCGTTTTTTCAGGCGCGCAGCCGACGCCCACCGACATCACCGCACTTCACCACCAGGCGCATACGATGTGCTACCTCGCGAACTCGGTGAAGACCGCGATTACGGTTGAACCAACTTAAGTTGTCTGCCCCCTCACCCAGCTACGGCTAAACTCGATTTCATCTCGTTAAGCCTTCGCATCCCTCTCCCCCGCTCGCTTCGCTCCGGGGGCGAGGAATAAAAATAAGAACCCTCTCCACCCATTCTTATGGGGGGAGAGGGAAGGGTGAGGGGGGTGGATACGGTTGACTTAAGCGATGGCCGCAACCGCGCGGCCCGCCATGACGCCGATCAGGTGCGCGCGGTACTCCGCCGTGGCGTGCATGTCGTTGTTCAGGTCGTCGGCGGGAACGCTGATGCCCTTCAGCGACGCGGCGGTGAAGGATTTGGCCAGGGCGGCTTCCATGGCGGGCACACGGAACGCGCATGCACCGGCACCCGTCACGGCGAGGCGGATTCCATTGTTTGTCTCAGCCGCCATGACGCCGACCACGGCATAGCGCGAGGCAGGGTTGGGCAGCTTGGCGTAAGCCGCGCGCTTCGGGATCGGGAACGACACTTTGACGATCAGTTCGCCCGGTTCCAGCGCGGTTTCAAACAGGCCTTTGAAAAAATCATCGCCTGAAATCGTGCGCGTATGGGTGTGAATGGTCGCGCCCAAGCCCAGCACGGCGGCCGGGTAGTCGGCCGACGGGTCGGCGTTGGCCAATGAACCGCCGATGGTGCCCCGGTTGCGCACCTGCGGATCGCCGATTAAGCCCGCCAGCGCGGCCAGCGCGGGAATTGATTTTTGAATTTCCGCCGAGGCGGCCACGTCGGCATGGCAGGTCATGGCACCGATGGTGACGGCGTTGCCGGAAACCGAAATGCCCTTGAGATCTGCGAGGGCGGCTAAGTCCAGCACTTGGCTAGGCTGGGCGAGGCGTTGCTTCAAGGTGGGGATCAGCGTCATGCCACCGGCCAAATAGCTGGCGTTATCATCGGCGTTGCGCTTGGCGACAGCCTCGGTGACGGAAGACGGGCGAAGATACTCGAATGCGTGCATGGCTAAACGACCTTCACGCCCATGTTCTTCGCGCCCATCAGCACGGCATTGACGATGCCCTGATAGCCCGTGCAGCGGCACAGGTTGCCTTCGAGTTCATGGCGCACGATGGCTTCGGTGATCTGGCCGGCCTTGTGGCGTTCGACGAGGCCCAACGCGCTCATCACCATGCCCGGCGTGCAGAAGCCGCATTGCAGACCGTGACACTCTTTAAAGGCCGCCTGCATGGGGTGTAATTCATCGCCTTTGGCGACGCCCTCGATGGTGAGCACGTTCTGCCCATCGGCCTGCACGGCCAGCATGGTGCACGCCTTCACCGGCTTGCCGTTGAGATGGATGGTGCACGCCCCGCACTGGCTGGTGTCGCAGCCCACGTGCGTGCCGGTCAGCCCTAAGTGCTCGCGCAGGAACTCCACCAGTAACGTGCGCGGCTGCACGTCGCCATTGCGCGCCGCGCCATTCACGTTCACCGAAATCTTAGTCATGGGTTACAGCCCGACCGCGAGTACAAGAACCAACAACAAAATCACCGCCGCCGCGATCAGCCAGATCGTGCCGAGGCCTGCGGCGGGCGGGACCGTAACCGATGGCGGGTTTTGAGTCATGGGGGTTTGCACCGCATCCGGCGCGGACGGTTGCGCTTCGGACGGGACTTTCGCGGCGGCCAACGCACTGAACTTGGCGAAGAACTCATCGGCGAGTTTCTTGGCGGTGGAATCGATCAGGCGCGCGCCGATTTGGGCGATCTTGCCGCCCACCGATGCGTCGACCTCATAGCTCAAGACCGTCTCGTTATTGATCTCGCTCAGCTTCACTTTCGCGCCGCCCTTGGCGAAGCCGGCCGGCCCGCCCTTGCCTTCGCCGCGGATGGTGTAGCCGTTGGGCGGGTCGATATCCGACAACGTCACCAGGCCTTTGAACGAGGCCTTCACCGGGCCGATCTTGGCCGTGACGGTGGCTTCGATCTCGGTGTCGGAGAGGCGGTTGATGGTCTCACAGCCCGGAATCGCGGCCTTGAGCACATCGATGTCATTGAGCGCCGCCCAAACGGCCGCGCGCGGCGCTGGGATGCGGTATTCGCCTTTCATGTCCATGGCGGCTTATGTAGAGGTGCTCGCGCCGACCGGCAACGAAAAACAAAGCCTTATTTTGCCGCAACTATTTCGCTCTTGTGGCGCGGCCCTTTTTAATCGCGCCGCGGCCGAATTTCGCCCGCACCGCGTCCATGGCCTTTTCCACCTTGCCATATTGTTTGGGCCCGTCGGCAAACAGGTCGGGCGGATCGGCCAGCTCGGCATCACACAGGTCCTCCACGCCCACACCGATCAGGCGGTACGTCGCGCCCTTGGCCTCCTTCATCAACAACGCTTCGCCGGCGCGGAAGATCGTCTCGGCCAGTTGGGTGGGCGCCTGGAGGCGGTGATGACGCGTGATGATGCGGAACTTGACGGTCTTGAGCTTCAACGCCACGGCGCGGCCGGCCAGTTCGTTCTTTTTCAGCCGTTCGGAGACGCGCTCGGCTTGCAGCCACAACAACCGGCGCAGCTCGGTGATATCTGAAAGATCGGCGTCGAAGGTGGTTTCCGACGAGACGCTTTTTGATTCGCGCTCGGTGTTGATGCGCCTGCTGTCCTGCCCGCGCGCGCGCCGCGCCAGATGCGCGCCGGTCTCGCCGTAGCGATGAACCAAGTCCTGCTCGGAGGCAGCCTGCAAATCGCCGATCTTGAAATAGCCGTCGACCTTCAGCCGGTCGGCCAGCGACGGACCGACGCCGGGAATACGCGTGATCGACATGTCGTGCAGTCGCGCGACCGCATCGCCGCACCCGATGACGGCGAAGCCGCGCGGCTTGTCGAGGTCGGAGGCGACCTTGGCGAGGAACTTGTTGTAGCTGAGCCCGATGGACACGCTGATGCCCACCTGGCGCTCGACCTCGCGCGCGACGTGGGCCAGCGTGGCCGCGGCACTTCGTTGAAAAAGCGTGGTGGTGCCCGCCAGATCGAGAAAGGCTTCGTCCAGCGAGAGCGGCTCGACGATTGGCGTCGTGCTGTCGAAGATGGCGCGCACCTGACGGCTGGCGGCGGCGTACTTCGCCATGTTGGGTTTGATGACCACGGCGTTCGGGCACATCTTCAGCGCCTTGTACATCGGCATGGCCGAACGGGGACCGTATGTGCGCGCCACATAGCACGCCGTGGAGACCACGCCGCGCCTGCCGCCGCCGATCAGCACGGGCTTGTCGATCAACGACGGGTCATCGCGTTTTTCGATGGCCGCGTAGAACGCATCACAATCGATATGTGCGGTGGTCAACCGGCCCAGTTCCGGGTGGCTGACGACGCGCTCCGAGCCGCAGACGAAACAAGTTTCGACCGGCCTGTCCGACTCGGTCAGGCAGTCGCGGCACACAGCAACCACGGTGTTGGGCGCAAGGGCGGCAGGCATGGGCAAATGATACGCCCCGTGTTCGGGGCGTGACAAACACCCCGGGAAACCTTAGCTATCAGGCATATCCACCTCGAAAGGCGTTGCCTTGAGCGATCATCCCCACGGCGGACGGGCGAGCGGACCGACCCGCTGGAACATGCCCGAGCGGCCGAAAAGCAAGAACTACGCCTACTTGCGCCGCACCTGGGGCTTCATGACGCCCTACACGGACAAGCTGGTCTATGCGGGTGCCGCACTGGTCATCACCTCGCTGGCGACCTTGAGCATCGGGGTGGGCCTGAAGTTTCTCATCGACCGGGGCTTGAGCGCGGGAGATGCGCAGTTCCTCAATATCGGATTTCTGGGTCTGCTGGCGATCATCACGGTCATCACCATCGGCACGTATTTCCGCTTCTATTACATCTCGTGGGTGGGCGAGCGCGTCGTGGCCGACGTGCGCAAGGCGGTGTTCGACCAGGTCATCACCCAAAGCCCCGGCTTTTACGAAACCACCAAGACCGGCGAGATTTTGTCGCGCCTGACCTCGGACACCACGCTGCTGCAGACGGTGGTGGGCTCGTCGCTGTCCATCGCCATCCGCAACACGCTGAGCGTCTTCGGCGGCGTGACCATGATGATCGTCACCAACGTGCAGCTGACGGGCCTCGTTCTTTTGGTCGTGCCTGCCGTCGTGGTGCCGATCATCTGGTACGGGCGCAAGGTGCGCAAACTTTCGCGCGAGAGCCAGGACCGGGTGGCCGATGTGGGCTCCTACGGCGAGGAGACGCTCAACGCCATCCGCACCGTGCAGGCCTTCACCCACGAGGACCACGACAAGGCGAAGTTCGGCGGCGAGGTGGAAAGCGCCTTCGCGGTGGCCATGAAGCGCATCTTCGCGCGCGGCATGCTGGGCTCGGTGGTGATCCTGCTGGTGTTCGGGGCCATCGCCGTCGTGCTGTGGGCGGGCGGACGCGACGTGATTTCCGGCGAGATCACGCCGGGCGATCTGTCCGCGTTCATCTTCTACGCCGTGACGGTGGCGGGCGGCGTGGGTTCCTTAAGTGAAGTGCTGGGTGATTTGCAGCGCGCGGCGGGTGCGACGGAGCGACTGATTGAATTGCTGGAGACCGAACCGGCCATCAAGCCGCCGGCGCAGCCCAAACTCATGCCCTCACCGGCGCGCGGCGAGGTGAGCTTCGAGAACGTGACGTTCCATTACCCCTCGCGGCCCGACACCGCGGCGCTGAACGGTTTGTCGCTCGCGGTGAACCCCGGCGAGCACGTCGCACTTGTCGGGCCCTCGGGTGCGGGCAAAAGCACGGTGTTCCAACTGCTGCTGCGCTTCTACGACCCGCAAGGCGGCGTGGTGCGCATCGACGGCATGGATTTGAAGGACATCGACCCGCGCGAGGCGCGTCGTCGCATTGGTTTGGTGCCCCAAGACCCGGTGATCTTCGGGGCCAACGCGCTGGAGAACATCCGCTACGGCCGGCCGGGTGCGACGGACGACGAGGTGCGCGCCGCGGCCGAGGCCGCTCAGGCCATGGAGTTCATTTCCAAATTGCCCGAGGGCATGAACAGCTTTTTGGGCGAGAAGGGCGTGCGGCTGTCGGGCGGGCAGAAGCAACGCATCGCCATCGCGCGCGCCATCCTGCGCGATCCGCGCGTGCTGTTGCTGGACGAAGCGACCAGCGCCTTGGATGCCGAGAACGAACGGCTTGTTCAAAAGGCGTTGGAGCAGCTGATGGTCGGGCGCACCACCATGGTCATCGCCCACCGCCTGGCCACCGTGGTGCGCGCCGACCGCATCGCGGTGATCGACAACGGTCGATTGATGGACAGCGGCACCCACGATCAACTGCTGGTCTCCAACCCGCTGTACGCGCGGCTGGCCTCGTTGCAGTTCTCCGCCGACGGCGGCCCGCGCGTGGCCGCCGACACCCTGCAAGCGGCGCAATAGGCTTTACCCGGCTTATAGTTTCGGCTAAAAACTATAGAGCTTTTCCCATCGGGAAAGGCACGGGGGACCCATTCCGAATACCGGTTGTCATAAAGCCGGATCGGCGTGACGCTTCCGCTCCCAGGTCATGAGAGCGCGATGCCTTATCTTGGAATGATGCCGGAGGGCGACCAGCGACGGCAGCAACTGCTGTCGATGGCCCTGCGCATCGGCGGTTTCGGCTACTTCGTCCAGGACGTGACCACGGGCAGGATCACCTGGGCGACGGAAACCTACCGCATCTGGGGCGTGGAGCGCACGCCGGGCATTCCCAACATCGAGTGGCTGATCGGGTCCATCCACCCCGACGACCGCGCCGCCGTGGCCGACTGGCAGGCGGACGTCGCCTGGGTTTCGCGGGTGGCCGACTTCCGCATCAGGCGGCCCGACGGCGCGATCCGCCACATCCGCGCGCACATGGAACGCGAGCGCGACGCCGACGGACAGTTCAGCGCCGCCTACGGCCTGTTGATCGACCAAACCGACCGCCGCCGGACCGAGGCGGCCTTGCAGCAGAGCGAGGCGCGCTTCGAGACCTTGTTCGAGAATTCCGGCGCGGGCATCGTCATCACCTCGTCCAGGGCGCAGATCTTGTTCATCAACAACGCCTTTGCCGACCTGTTGGGGTATTCGCCCTCGGAACTTCTGGGCCGGTCGATCCGCGACCTCTCGCCGCCCGACACCAACGACGTGACTTTGGCGATGGTCGAGGCCATGCGCACCGGGCGGCGCAAGGACGAGGACGTCGAGAAGCCCTACCTGCACAGGAACGGCGAGCTTGTCTGGGCGCGGTTGACCATCAGCCGTCACCTCACCGCGGCGGGCGAGGAGGAATTCATCGGGGTGGTGCAGGACCTGACCTCGCGGCACCGCACCGAGGAGCGGCTGCGCGACAACGAGAACCTGCTCAACGTCGCCCAAAGCATCGGCAAGATCGGCCACTGGGTGTGGTGGCCCGACAAGGAAACGGTGGAGTGGTCGGAGGAACTGTGCCGCATCGTCGGCTACCCCGCCGACCAGCGCACCGCCGCCGACACCCGCATGAAGGGGCACATCCATCCCGACGACATGCCCGCCTATCTGACGACGTTGGAGAAACTCTCGACGGGTGCCGTGCCGCAAAGCCTGGAGTTCCGCATCATCCGCCGCGACGGCGTGGTGCGCAACGTTGTGGGCCGCGCCATGCCGATGCAGGACACGCCCTGGGGCCGGCGCATGATCGGCACGACGCAGGACATCACCGAAAGCAAGCTCAAGGAAGAAGCCCTGCGGCGCGAGAGCATGAAGGCCGAGGCGGCCAACCGCGCGAAGACCTTATTTTTGGCCAACATGAGCCATGAGCTGCGCACGCCGCTCAACGCCATTCTGGGCTTCGGGCAGCTGTTGGCCATGGGCATGAAGGGCGAGCTGAACGCCGACCAGAAAAGCTACGTCGACAACGTGGTGCGCGGCGGCGAGCACCTGCTGCGCCTGATCAACGACGTGCTGGATTTGTCGCGCATCGACAGCGGGCATTTTCCGCTGACGATGGGCCCGGTGAACCTGAACAAGGTGTGCGCCGAGGTGGTAGCCAGCTTCGGGCAACTGGCCGCCGAACGCGGCGTGATCGTGCGTTTGAAAGTCGCGCACGACGCCGCCTACGTCATCACCGCCGACGAGGTGCGCCTCACGCAGGTTTTGGTCAACCTGGTGTCCAACGCCGTGAAGTACAACCGCGACGGCGGCGAGGTGGCCATCGCGCTGTCCGCCGCCGGCGAACTGCGGGTGCGCGTGGCGGTGAGCGACACCGGCCAGGGCATCCCGCTTGACCGTCAGGCCGAGGTGTTTCAGCATTTCAACCGGCTGGGAGCCGAAGCCCAGGCCGTGGAAGGCACCGGCATCGGACTGGCGCTGTCCAAGCGGCTGGTGGAGGAGATGCACGGCACCATGGGCTTCAAGAGCGAGCCCAACGTCAACACCGTCTTTTGGTTCGACCTGCCGCGCAGTACGGCGGCGGGCGTGTTGCTGGCCGCTCAGTAAGTTTTAGTCATCCCACTCATCCACGCGGCGGGTGGCCTTGACGCCGCTGCGGCGTTTTTTCTTTTTCAATCGGCGCTCCTTCGAGCCGCGCGTCGCCCTGGTCGCCACCCGCGCCTTGGGCACGACCGCCGCGCGTTTGATGAGGTCGACCAGCCTGTCGATCGCTTCCTCGCGGTTGCGCTCCTGGCTGCGGTGCTCGTGGGCGGTGAAGACGATCACACCGTCCTTGGTGGCGCGCTTGCCCGCCAGCATGAGCACGCGCGCGCGCACCGCCTCGGGCAGCGAGGGCGAGCCGCGCGCATCAAATCGCAGCTGCGCGGCCGTGGCGACCTTGTTGACGTTCTGGCCGCCGGGCCCGCCCGAGCGGATGTAGGTCATCTCGATCTCGGCGGGGTCGAGCGAGAGCGAGCGGGTGATGATGATGCGATCGTCGGACACGGGAAGGCCTTGAATGAGCGAGGCAAACCCTTAGCTTACGGCCCATGAGCGCGTCCATGCCCGTGATGATCGCCCCCGCCCTGCCCTTCGCCGAACTGAAGGAAAATCTGGCGTTGTTCGACGATTGGGAGGGCCGCTACGAGTACATCATCGATTTAGGGCGCAAGCTGCCCGCCTTCCCGCCCGCGCTGCAGACCGACGCCCATAAGGTGCGCGGCTGCATGAGCCAGGTGTGGCTGGTGCCGGGCAGAACGACCGACGGAAAATTCACCTTCGCCGCCGACAGCGACAGCGTGATCGTGAAGGGGTTGATCGCCGTTTTAGCTTCGCTGTTCGCGGGCCAGAGCCCGGATGACATTGCCCGCATTGATGCAGCTGCCGCCTTGGCCGAGTTGGGCTTCGAACAGCACCTGGCGCCGACGCGGCGCAACGGCTTGGTGGCGATGGTGGGCAAGATCAAGGAGTATGCGGCGAAATACTGACCCTCGCTGAAGTACCCCCCCTCACCCGACGCTGGCGCGTCGACCTCTCCCACGAGGGGAGAGGTAAAGGAAACCCTCTCCCCTTGAGGGAGAGGGTGCCGAGCGCAAGCGAGGCGGTGAGGGGTTGATTACCGCTTGGTATCGGCGAACAGGCGGCGGTCGAGCTTCTTGATGAACTGCCAGGGGTCGGGGTCGGGTTTGCCGAACAAAAATCCCTGCACGTACTCCACGCCGCAATCACGCACGAATTCCAGCGTTTCCTTGCTGTCGACCATTTCGGCGATGGTCTCGACTTCCATGGTCTTGCACAGCGTCGTCAGCGCCTTGAGGAACGCGCGGCCCTTGGGCGCGCTTTGGGCGTTCTTCACCGCACTGCCGTCGAGCTTGACCACGTCGACTTCCAGCACGCTGAGATACTGGAAGCTGGCCGCGCCCGCGCCGAAGTCGTCGAGGCACACATGAAACCCGCGCGTGCGCAGCGACTGCACGAAGACGTTGGCCTTCTTCAAATCCGCCACACGCGCCGATTCGGTGATTTCGAACACCAGGAAGTGGCGCAGCCAGGTATCGGCGTCCAACAGCGCATGCAGTTCCTTGGCGTACTGCGGGTTGTCCACCGACATGCCCGAGATGTTCACCGCCAGCGAGACCTTGTCGCCCTTGTGCTTGCGCAGCCAGTCGACGCACTTGCGCGCCATGGCGATGTCGAACTCGTTGATCAGGCCGGTCTCTTCGGCGAAGGTGATGTACTTGTAGGGCGACTGCTCGTAGTTGCCGCCGAACCGCACCAGCGCCTCGTAGTGGTGCACCGCGCCGGTCCGCACGTCGAGGATGGGATGGAACGCCACCTGGAAATCCGACTCGCCGACCAGTGCGCGGAAGGTCTTGAGCGAGTTGACCGCCTCCTTGACCAGGTTGTTCATGTTCGAGGCGATGTCCTTGACGTTGAACTTCGCGCCCGCCTGATCCTTGAAGTGGTTGATGGTGTAGACGAGGCCCTTGGTCAGGTCTTCTTCCGAGATCGAACCGGCGTCGATGTCGAGCGTACCGGCCTGCACGTCGATGCCCTTGCCGGTGGGGTCGAAGGCGCGCGTGGCCTCGGCGATCTTGGCCTCGAGGGCGGTGACGTCGAGGCCCTTTTCGTGGACCACGCCGTATCTGCCGTCGCCGATCTCGCCCGCGGTCTCGCCGTCGACCGAATTGGCGCGCAGCGTGGTGCCCACGGTGTTGAGCAGTACCTGCTTTTCGTCCTCGGGCAGCGAATCGGCGAAGCTTTGGAAGTTGGGGAGATTGACGAGCGTCATCTCCACGTTCTTCTGGGTGCCGTCGGCGTTCTTCAGCTTCTTGGCGGCCAGCTCGGTGAAGGCCTCGCCGCTCATCAGGCCCGTTTTCTGGTCGCGCGGCTTGCCATCGGCCGCGCCCGCGGCGTCCACGCGTACGGACAATCTCATCGCGATGAAATAGTGCTCTTTCAGGTCGGGCAGCATGTAGCCCGTGACGTGCAGCGGCGCGGTCTGGCCCTTCTCTCCGATCAGGCGCACGCTGAGGCCGTCGATGCGGCCCTTGCGCGCGGTGACTTCCAGCAGCTGATCGAGCAGCACGCGGTCCTTGGGCGAGACCAACTCCATGAAATTGCGGCCCATGAGCTTTTCCGCGCCGAAGCCGAGATAGGACTTGGTGGCGCCCACGGCGAACAGCACCTTACGGCTCTGGTCGAGCTCGACCAAAAGGTCGGCCCAACAAAAGGCGAAAGCCACGAATTTGTCGCGGTCGGAACTCATCGGGTGCGGTTCAGGCTCAGCCGTGATGCCAAAAGAATAGCCCCTTGGGATGGGGTCTTGCGATCATCATTAACGACACTCAGGCGCGCACTCAAGGCCGCGAATCGTCTGAACTTTGCCTGCAACCGTGGCAAGATGGGCCGAGGAGACCTTGCATGGCGCGGCCGCACATCGAGTTTGTTCAATCACAAGTTATTCCCTTCGCCCAAGGCCTGCCCGGCGGGGCGCGCGACGACGTTTTATGCCGCACCTTGAGCCGCGACGAGGAGACCGGCGCATCAAGCACCGTGTTGCGCTACCCGGCCGGGTGGCGGCGCGAAACGCCCCACGCGCTGAATGTGGACGAGGAAATCTTCGTGCTGGAGGGCGCACTGAGCATCAACGGGAAGGTGTATGCAAAGCACTTCTACGGCCATCTGCCCGCGCACTACCTGCGCCGGTCCATGGCCTGCGTGGTCGAGACGGTGGTGCTGACGTTCTTTTCGGGCGAACCCCGGGCGCATGAAACAGGGGCATCGGACTGCGACGCGCGCCGGGTGGTCGAGAACCTCGACACGCGGTCCATGCCCGGCGTCACCGGCCAACGCCGGCACATGAACAGCGGCACGTGGGACCCCAGCGGCACCGTGCATAAGACATTATATGCTGATCCCGATACGGGCGAGCGCACCTGGCTGATCGGCATGATGCCCTATTGGTCGTCGAACAAAGCCGAGGTGCACCCGGTCGTGGAGGAGGAGTTCGCGATTTTAGGGGATATCTGCTTTCCCTTAGGCGTGATGCGCGACGGCGGTTATTTCTGGCGCCCGGCGGGCATCGCGCATGGCCCCTTCGCCACCTGGGGCGGGGCGCTGCATCTGTGCAGATGTAAAGGCGGGCCCTTCGCCACGCACTGGGTGGAGACCGACGGTCCCGACTGGACCCCGCCGCATGCGCCGATTCTGCCCGAACCCTACGCCGCCTGGACGAGGGCCGCGGCCGGGGCGAACCGCGAGCCGAATTACTAGCTGACAAGGGCTTCATCCGCCCTCGATTGACGGGGCTTTCAGGGGGGTGCTAGTGGTCCGATTCTAACATTCGCATCCCGGTTCGGCATGCAGTCTTGCGAATGTTAGAATCATAAGGACCACTAGAAAATATAGGTTTTAGTGGAGCTTTGGATTTGACATTCGCTTCGCAGCCCCGTCGCAGTCATGGTAGCGAATGTCAAATCCGCTCCACTAGCCCTTAGGTTCAGAACTCAAATCCAAGGATCAGCTCACATGGATCGTTTGTTGCAGGCCTTGCGTGTCGCGGCACTGGGGCTCGCCTTGTCGCTGACGGCGCTCGAGGCCGCCGCCCAGGAACGCTCCAGCGCGTTTCAGGCCCCGGCGGTCCGGCGCACGACGTTGGTGGTCGAGAACCTCGACAAGTCCATCGAGTTCTACCAGCGCCTGGGGCTGACGAAGTGGTACGACGCGGCCTCGGACGCAAACTCGCCCGGCGGCGTGATCGGCGCGGAGGACCTGCCGCTGGCCGACGACCCGAAGGTGGGCCGCATCGTCATCATGAAGGGCAACGACGAACGCATCGGCATGATCGGCCTGTTGGGCTACGACAAACCCAAGCTGGCGAGCGCGCGCGGCAACCTGATGGGCGTGGGCATCGGCGATGCCATCATCATGATGGAAGTGCCCGACATCCAGGCGGTGTACGGCCGGTTGCAGCAGATCGACGTGCGCTTTCACCGCACGCCCTACAAGTTCGTCGTCAACCGACCCGACGGCACGACAAGCACGGGCCAGCGCATGTTCGTGTACGACCCCGACGGACGGCTGATCGAAATCGCCGAGCCGGATAGGAAGTAGATACGCGCCGGATCAAGCCGCCTTGCGCATTGAGTAAGGTTGGATGAGAATCTGCGGCGGGATATCCAAAAGCGCGCTGAGAGAACGCACCATCGGCAACGTCAGCGGCCGTTTGCGGGTGAGGACTTCGGACACGCGGCCGCGGCCGCCGATGGCCGGCTCAAGATCGCGCCGCGCCAAGCCTTTTTGTTCCATCATAAATTCAATGGCGGCGATGGGATCTGGTGCGGGAATCGGAAAATGCCGCGATTCATACGCCTCGATCAACGTGACCAGGACATCAACCCGGTCGCCGTCCGGCGTACCGGGGTCGGCATCCCACAGCCGTTCGGCCTCCTTCAAGGCGGCGCGATGATCGGCTTTGGTGCGGATAGGGCGAACTTTCACGGCTTTGGTCCTTAAACTGTCACGGCGTCGATCTTGTCGTACTCCGCGTGGGTCCCAATGAACCGAATATAGACCCCCTGACCGCGATAATGAACGGCGGCGACAATGCGGTACTTGTTGCCGCCGATGTCGAAAACGACGCGATTACGGCCGATGGTGTCTGCGCTGTTGAACATCGCTTTTACGTCCGTCGGCTTCGACCACTTTGCTGATCGAACGATATTCACCCACGCCCTGAGCGGTTGCTCGGAATCACCCCGGCCCGGGCGCAGCCAAAAGTCACGCAGCGTTCCGACGGCGATGATGCGCATGACGGAACTTACTATGCTCCCGTAATGGGAGCAACACAAATGTTCTCATTTTGGGAGCGGAGATGAAGCCACGCCTACTCTCCTCCCACCGCGCCTTCGCGTCTTGGGTCCGCCCCGCCAAGCAACCCATCCTTCGTAATGCGGATGGCGTGGATCCCTGAGGGGAATTCGCCCACGCGCACCTGATGGCCGAGCGCTTCGAGCTCCGGCTTGATCGGGGCCAGTTCGGGTTCGATGTTTACGCTGTTGCCGAAGACAATCACATGAGGTGCGGCAATGGCTTCTTGCGGGGCCATGTTCCAATCGATCATGGCCATCAAGGTCTGCGTCACGAAGCCGACGATGGCCGGGCCGCCGGGCGAGCCGACCACGATTTCCGGCGCGCCGGTCTTGTCGAACACGATGGTCGGTGCCATGGAGCTGCGCGGGCGCTTGCCCGGGCCCACCGCGTTGGCCACGGTCTTGCCCTCGGCCACGTCGGAATATGAGAAGTCGGTGAGCGTGTTGTTGAGCAGGAAGCCGCGCACCATGACGTGACTGCCGAAGCCGCCCTCGATCGAGGTGGTCATGGCCAGCGCGTTGCCTTCGGCGTCGACAATGGAAAAGTGGCTGGTGGAGATTTGCTCCGGGCTGCCGGCGGGCACCCAGTTCATCGCCGCCTTCTTGGGCAGCACGCCTGCCTCGGCCTTAGGCATGCGCGCATCAAGCCGGATCAGCGCGGCGCGGGATTTCAGGTAATCCGTCGAGAGCAGTTCGGCCGTGGGGATCGGCAGCATGTCGGGGTCGGCGATGTACACTCCGCGGTCGGCGAACGCCAAACGACTGGCTTCGATATACGCGTGCTGCGCCTTGGCCGACATGGGGCCGAGCGCGGCCAAATCAAACGGCTCGAGCATCGCCAAGGTTTGCAGCACGCCCACGCCCCCCGATGTGGGCGGGGCCATGCCGCACACCTTGCGGTCGCGGTAGGGCGCGCAGATGGGCGCGCGCTCCACGGCTCTGTAACCCTTGAGGTCGGCGAGCGTCAGGTCGCCGGGGCTGAGCGCGGACTCAGCCACCGCGCGCACGATGTCCCGGGCGATGGGCCCCGTGTAGAACGCATCGGCACCCTTGGCCGCGATGGTGCGCAGCGTGTCGGCAAACTCGGGGTTCTTGATGATCGTGCCGACGGCCTTAGGGTTGCCGTCGGGCTGGAAGAAGAACGAACGCGCCGGTTCGAGCTTGCCCAGCGAGCGGTCCATGCTGATGAGCTCTTGCACGCGCGGGGAGAGCGCGAAACCGTCGTCGGCGATTTTCACCGCCGGGTCGAAGAGTTTTTTCCACGCGAGCTTGCCGTGCTTGTTATGCGCCAGTTCCAACACTCGCACCGTACCGGGAACGCCCACCGAGTGCCCGCCGACCACGGCCTCGGTGCGGCTCATGGCCTTGCCGTCGGCTTTCAGGAAACGCCGTTCAACCGCCGCGGCCGGTGCGGTTTCGCGGCCGTCGTAGGTGGTGAGCTTTTTGGCCTTGTTGTCCCAGAAGACGATGAACGACCCGCCGCCCAGCCCCGAGGACTGCGGTTCGACCATGCTCAGTACGCTTTGCACGGCCACGGCGGCGTCCGCGGCACTGCCACCGGCCTTGAGCATGGCCACGCCCGCCTCGACCGCCAGCGGATTGGCCGCGGCGACCATGAGCTTTTTGGCTTCACCACCGGACTTTTGATAACGCCCGGTCGCGGCCTCGGGCGCGACGTAGTCTTGTGCCGCGGCCGGAACGGCCAGGACCGCAAGACTTGCATATATCCATAGACGACGACGCATCTTCACCACGCTGAGCGGCCGGAAAAGGACTGATGGGCCTACCATAACCTAGACCTGCGTCAAAAAAAGGGCCAAGCCCGCGCTTCGGGCGCAGCGTGCTTTATCAACTGTGCAAGGACGGCTAAGACAAGGCGGCAAGAATCAACCGAGGTCGCCGTGACGGGTTATATCGACATCGTCTGCAACGTGTTCACGCCTGAGGCGGTGCTTCAAAACCGCACCGGGGTGGACGAGGACTTCAAGATTCAGGTGCGCATGCCCCCTGAGATGCGCCCTGGCGTATCCATGGAAAATTATCTCAAAAAGATGGACCGCGCGGGCATCGAAAGATCGCTGCTGATCGCGGTGCGCGCGGGGGACTTGAGGGTGCGCGGCTCCTTCGAGGTGCCCTACGAGATGGTGGCGGAAATCTGCGCCAAGTACCCGGACCGCTTTTCGGGCCTGGCGGGCGTGGACCCGACGCGGGGCATGCAGGGCCTGCGCGATCTGGAAACCGGCGTGAAAAAATACGGCTTTGTCGGCGCGCACTGGTATCCGCACTGGTTTGCCATGCCGCCCGATGCGCCGCAAATCTACCCGTACTACGCTAAGTGTTGCGAGCTGGACGTGCCCATCATGATGCAGGTGGGACATAACCTCGTGTACCAGAAAGACCGCCGCCTGCCCTCGGTTGCCAAGCCCATCTTGCTCGACCAGGTGGCCATCGACTTTCCGGAACTGGCGCTGATCGGCATCCACATCGGCGTGCCATGGACCGAGGAGATGATCTCCATGTGCTGGAAGCACGAGAACGTCTTCACGGCGGGCGACGCCTATGCGCCCAAGCACTGGCCGAAAAGCTACGTGCATTACGCCAACAGCTATGGCCGCGAGAAGGTGCTGTTCGGCACCGACTGGCCGGTGATTGATCCTGAACGTGCCGTGAGCGAAGTCGCCGAACTGGACCTGCGGCCCGAGGCCCACAAACTGCTGATGCGCGAGAATGCGCTGCGCATCTTCAAGAAGATTCCGCGCTGACATGTCATCGCCCGCCCCTCGCAACGTGGAGCTGCCAGCGGGCTATCGGTCCATGACCATGGCGCGCTGTCTGCGTGCCGTCACGGCGCGCGCGCCAGATAAGGTAGCGGTGCGCCACAACGAGACCAGACGCACCTACGGCGAGTTGATGCGCCGCACGGATTTGGTGACCAACGCGGTCATCAACGATCTGAAGCTGAAAAAGGGCGATACCGCCGCCATCATCGCGCGCAACTGCATCGCATACATCGAACTGGTGTGCGGCGTGCCCGAAGCGGGCGTAGCTTTGGCGACCGTCAACCCGCGTCTGACGCCCGGCGAAGTCACTGCCATCTGCGATGATGCCCAAGCTAAGGTGGTTTTCTGCGATTCGTCGAACGCCGCCGTCATCAAGGCCTGCGCCTTCAAGACCGTGACGCGCATCATCGAGATCGGCCCGGAGTACGAAACCTGGCTGAAGACCGGCGCGGCGCCGGCTGTGCGTCCGAACGTGGACGAGTGGGACGTGTGGACGATTCCCTATACCTCGGGCACGACGGGCAAACCCAAGGGCGTGCTGGTGTCGCACCGCTCGCGCATCCTCACCTTCCTGGCCATGGCGCTTGAATATGGGTGTTACGGCCCCGACGACACATTTCTGGGCACCACGCCCATGAACCACGGCGCGGGCATCTGCTTTCCGCTGGCTGCGGTGTTCGGCGGCGGCACCATGGAGTTCATGGACAAGTTCGACGCCGAGGCCCTGTTGCGGCGGCTGAAGGCGGGCAAATTCTCAGGCGTGTTCATGGTGCCCACGCAATTTCACCAAGTGTTCAGCCTGGACGCAAAAATACTTGAGGAATGCAAGGGCATCGAGGTCCGCGCCATCATCTCCAACGCCGCCCCCCTGCCCCAGCCCATGAAGCACAAGATCGTGGCCTACTTCGGCGAGGGCAAACTGCACGAAACCTATGGCTCGACGGAGGGCGGCATCGTCACCAACCTGCGCCCGCCCGACCAGTTGCGCAAACAACAGTGCGTCGGCACGCCCTTCGTCGCCACGGAAATCAAGATCGTCGATGACCAGGGCAATGAATGCGCGCCCGATCAGCCCGGCGAGTTGTTCAGTATTTCGCCGTATCTGTTCAACGGCTACTGGAACCGGCCCCAAGAGACCGCCGAAACGTTCAAAGACGGCTGGGTGTCGGTCGGCGACATCGCCCGGCGCGACCAGGAAGGCTTTATTTATATCGTCGATCGCAAGAAGGACATGGTCATCTCCGGCGGGGTGAACATCTACCCGCGCGAGATCGAAGAAGCGCTGCTGGCCCATCCGGCCGTGGCAGATGTGGCCGTGGTGGGCCTTCCCGACGAGAAATGGGGCGAGCGGTTAAAGGCTTTCGTCGTCCTGAAGCCCGGCCAGCACCTTGATGCCGATGGACTCGGACGTTTCTGCGAGGGCAAACTCTCCGCCTACAAAATCCCTAAGGAGATCGAGGCCGTGCCTGCCCTGCCCCGTAATGCGAACGGCAAAGTGCTGAAAACCGAGCTGCGGGCGGCGAAATGAAGCGCCTTCTGGCGGTCTTAGTATTGGTGGGTCTTGCGGCGGCGCGCGTCACGCCTGAATCCATGGCCGCCGAGGATGAAATCATCATCGGCGCGACGTGCGCCGTGACCGGCCAGTTGGCCGCCACGGGGCTGACCGTGGTGCGCGCCCTGGAGATGGCGGTGGAGGACGTCAACGCCGCGGGCGGCGTCAACGGCAAGAAACTGCGGCTGGTCAATGAGGATGCGGGCGCGTCCAACTCCAGCGCCGTGACCGCTTATGTGAAGCTGGTTCAGCAGCACAAGACCCCCTTCGTCATGATCTCCAGCTACTCGCCGCAGATTTTGGCTCAGGCCACCGAGATCGCGCGCGCGGGCATCGGCGCGATGCATGCCGGCGGGGCGACCGAGATCGAAGACCTGAACAACCCGTGGCTGTTTCGCATCAAACCGCCGGACCAGGTGAACACCAAGGCCGTCACAAGCGTCGTCCTGGACGACCTGAAGAAAAAGAAGCCCGGACTTATTTATGTGCAGAACGACTACGGCCAGGGGTTCGCCCGGCAACTCGAGGCGCTGTTCGCCGCACGGGGGATTACTTTAATTCAGGAGTCCTACGGCCCCGGCGACAACGACATGTCGGCGCAACTGCAAAGTTTGGTCGCGCAAGGCGCAGACGTGCTGCTGACGGCGGGCTTCAACCGCGACTCCGCATTGGTGCTGCGCGCGCGCAAAGCGCTGGGCATTACATTGCCCGTGGTCGGCCAGCAGGCCCTGGGCGTGAATGCCACCACGGACTTGCTGGAGGCCGACGAGCTGACCGGCGTGACGGCCCTGGTGGACGCGGTGCTGGCGGAACGCAAAGCCTACGACAAGGCCGATTTCATCCGCCGCTACGAAGAGCGCCACAAGCTCAAGCCCGACCCGTCGTTCATCACCAATTATTATGATTCCGTGTGGATCGTCGCCGAGGCCATCAGGCAGGTCGGCGAAGACCCCAAGAAAGTGCGCGACTTCGTGGCAAACCTGAAGAACTTCGACGGCATCACGCGCGCCTACACCGCCGACGCCAAGGGCAACATGACCAACAGCGTGGTCATCGTGCGCTACGGCGAGAACAAGACGCAGATTCCGGTGCGCGTGTTCACCGACGCGCCGGCCGTTGAACAAACGGAATTCGTGATCGGCGCGACGGTGCCCATCACCGGCTCGTCGGCCACATCCGGGCTGCTGTACTACAATGCGCTGAAGATGGCCGAGGAAGACATCAACGCCGCCGGGGGAATCAACGGCACGCCGGTCAGATTCGCCTTTGAAGACGCACAATCGTCCAACTCCACCGCCGTGTCGGCATTTGTCAAGGTGGTGCAGGAACAACGCCCGGCGGCGATGATCATCTCGAGCTTCACGCCTCAGAACTTCGCCGTGGAGCCCGAGGTGCGGCGCGCGGGCGTGCCGACATTATATGCGGGCGGGGCGGACGGCATCGCAGGCTTGGGCAATCCGTGGATGTTCCGCCTCAAGCAGCCCGACAGCGTCGTAGCCGCGGCCATGGTGGATATTTTATTGCAGGACGTGAAGCGCGCGAAGCCCGCCATTCTGTATGCGCAGAACGACTACGGCCAGGGCATGGCCGCCGAGATGACCAGGCTTTTGCGCGCGGCCGGGCTGGAGCCCATCGTCGAATCCTATCCGCTCGATGAAAACGACTTCGGCACGCACCTGCTTAGCGTCGCCGGCCAGGGCGCGGATGCGTTGATGGCGGTCAGCTACGTGCGCGACACGGGACTGATGCTCGGTGCGCGGCGCGCACTCGGCCTGACGCAGCCGATCATCGCCAACACCACGCTGGCGCTTCCGTCCGTCATGCCGCTGCTCAGCGCCGAGGAAATTGACGGGGCCTATGCCGTCACCGACGCCTACTTGCCCGAGCGCACGGCCTTCGACCCGAGCAATTTCCTGGGCCGTTATCAGCAGCGTTACGGCATGGCCGCGGACGCTTCGTTCGTGACCAACTATTACGACGGCGCGATGATTCTGGCCGAGGCGTTGCGTGCCGTGGGCCCCGCACCCGAGGCATTGCGCTCATACCTCGCGGGACTGAAAGACCGGCACGGCATCACGCGCACTTATAATGCCGACGCGGCCGGCAACCTCGGCAACTCGGCGGCGATCATCAAATTCACGCCTGGGACGAAAGATTTCACCCTGGTGCGTAATTTTGAAGTGCCATCGACGCCGACGGTGGCGGCAACCGTGGCGCCAACCACGACCCAACAACGCCCCTCGCGCATCACCGGCGCGCTGCAAACCATGTTTAACGGCCTAGCAATCGGCTGCATCTACGCGCTGCTCGCCTTGGGCTTCGTGCTGGTCTACGAGGCCACGGGTGTGGTGAATTTCGCCGCCGGACAATTCGTGGTCATCGGCGCGTTCCTGGGCATTTCGGGCGTCGCTTCTTTAAGTGCAGTTGTGCCCGGCACGCTGCTGGCCCTGGCTGCGATGATCGCGCTGGGCATAGTGTTCTTTTTCGTGGTCTATCGGCCCTTGCAGCACAGCCCCGTGGTGACGGTGATCGTCGGCACCATCGCGGTAGGCATCATCGTGCAAAACATCGGGCTTCTGATCTGGGGGCCGCTGCCGCAACGTCTGCCCTCGCCATTCGGCGTGGCGCCCTTGTCGCTGGGCGGCGTGGTGGTCTCGGCCCACATTCTGGCCGTCATCGCCATCACCATCATCGTGGTCGGGGCGCTGTATGCGCTGCTGTATAAAACCGTGCTGGGGGCACGCATGCGCGCCGTGGCCCAGGACGCCGAGGCCGCCAAGCTGATGGGCATCAACGTCGCGGGCGTTTATGCGCTGACCTGGGCGCTGGCGGGCGGGCTGGCGGGCTTGGGCGGCCTGTTGATGGGCCCGGTGTGGTTCGTGGACGCCAGCATGGGCGACGCGCTGGCCTTGAAGAGTTTTGCCGCCACCATCATCGGCGGCTTCGGCAGCGTGCCCGGCGCGATCCTGGGCGGGATCATCGTCGGTCTGGCTGAGTCTCTTGGTGCCGCTTATGTGTCCTCGACATATAAAGACGCGCTGGTGTTCCTGCTGATGGTCGGCTTCCTGGTGGCGCGGCCCCAAGGGCTGTTCGGTGAATTCCGCGGAGACCGCGGATGAAGCCCGCCTATGGACTGTTGCTCGCAGCCGTCGTTCTGGCGATCGCTGGTGTTTTCCTCGAAGGCTACAGCCTGCGTTTGCTCAACCTGGCGCTGCTCAACGTCATCACCGTCGTGGGCCTGAACTTCGCCTTCGGCTATTGCGGCATCATTCACTTAGGGCAAGCCGCCTTCGTGGGCATCGGCGGCTACGTCACGGCGCTGGCGACCGTCAAGCTGGGCTGGCCCATGAGCGTCAGTATTCCGGCGGCGTTGACCGCAGCTGCGATTTTTGCCCTCATCGTCAGCGCACCGCTGATCCGCCTTAAGGGTCATTACCTCGCGCTTGCCACCGTGGGCGTGAACGTGATTTTGGAACTGGTCGCCAAGAACTGGGTGGAGGTGACGAATGGTTATAACGGCGTCACCGGCATTCCGCGCCTGACGGACCTGGCTGAAAATCTGCCGCCGGAAAAAGCCTTCCTGCCCATTGTCGGCGGCGTGGCCTTGATCGTCGTCTGGCTGGCGATCCGCATCAGGCACTCTCATCTCGGCCGGGCGATGATCGCCGTGCGCGACGACGAAACGGCGGCCATCACCATTGGAATTGATGTCGGACGCGTGAAGGTGGTGGCCTTCACGCTCTCGGCCGTGACCGGCGCGCTGTCGGGCGCGCTGTTCGCCCACTACACCGGATTTATTTCCCCGTCGGACTTCGCCGTGTCGCAGTCGATCCTGTTCCTGATGATGCTGGTGGTGGGCGGCGAGGCTTCCATCGTCGGCGCCATCCTGGGCGCGGTGGCGCTGACCTTCCTGCCCGAGCTGCTGCGCGACTTAGGCGGCGCTTACGTGGCGGCGGGCGGCGACGACAAGGACGTGATCGCGCGGCTTTTGAAAGACGGCTACCTGGTGTTCTACGGCCTGATCACGCTGGTCGTGCTGATGGCACTGCCTCAGGGCCTGGCGGGCCTGCTGAAAAAGGCCCGCCGCGCATGAGTGTCGTGTTGGAAACACGCAAAACCGTCGTGTTGGAAACACGCGGCCTGACCAAGACCTTCGGCGGGCTCACGGCCGTCAATGCCGTGTCATTGTCAGTAAGGGCGGGCGAGGCCTTCGCCGTCATCGGGCCCAATGGCGCGGGCAAAAGCACGTTCCTCAACCTGCTCTCGGGCCTGACGCCGCCCACGGACGGGGAGATTCACCTCAACGGCGCGCCCGTCAGCCACAGCCCGGCGCACGGGCTGCGCGCACGCGGCATGGCGCGCACCTTTCAAAACGGGCGATTGTTCGCGCGCCTATCGGTGCTGGAGAACGTCATGGTCGGCGCTTGCCCCGGCGAAGGCTCGCGGCTGATCGATATCGTTCTGCGGCGCGGCAGCTACAACCGCTGGCAGGCTGAACTGAGCGCGCGGGCGGAAAAATCCCTCAAGGCGCTGGACCTGTGGGATCTGCGTGACAGCGCGGTGGGCAGTTTGCCCTTCGGCATGCAGCGCAACGTCGAGATCGCGCGCGCGCTGGCGGCCGACGCCCAGATCGTGCTGCTGGACGAACCGGCAGCGGGCCTGAACAGCGCCGAGCGCGTGGCCCTGGTGAAGACATTGAACGCGCTGAAGGCGCAAGGCTTGGCGGTGGTGCTGATCGAACACGACATGAGCCTGGTGATGGCCTGGTCCGATCGCATCGCCGTGTTGAACTTCGGCGAGAAGATCGCCGAGGGAACGCCCTCCGAGGTGCGCGCCGATGCCAAGGTGATCGAGGCCTACCTGGGAGGCGTCGATGCTTGAAGTACACGGCCTCTCGGTGCGGTACGGCGCGGTGGAAGCGCTGAACGACGTGAGCCTGAACGTCGCGGCGGGCGAGACCGTGGCATTGCTGGGCGCGAACGGTGCCGGCAAAACGACATTGCTGCGCGCCTTGTCGGGCCTTGTGACGCCCGTATCGGGCACCATGAGCCTGAACAACGAATCGCTGTCATCCATCAGCGCCGAGGCCCGCGTGCGCCGGGGCCTGGTGCATGTGCCCGAACGGCGACGGATATTCGGCGGGCTGACGGTGGAAGAAAACTTGAAGGTCGCCGCCAGCGCCTGGGCGGGCGCGACAGCGGACCTCAGCGCCGATCTGGATAAAGTCTACGCCTTCATGCCGCGCCTGAAGGAACGCCAGACCCAACGCGGCTGGTCGCTGTCGGGCGGCGAGCAGCAGATGCTGGCCATCGGCCGCGCGCTGATGGCGCGGCCCAAGATGCTGCTGCTCGACGAGCCCAGCCTGGGCCTAGCGCCGAAGATCGCCCAGGACGTGTTCGCGCGCATCGGCGACATCGCCGCCCAAGGGGTGACGGTGTTGGTTGTCGAGCAAAATACCGCGCTGGCCCTGAAGGTGGCCGCACGCGGCTATGTGCTGGAAAGCGGGCGACTTGTGACGTCGGGAGAAAGTGCGGCATTGTTGAGCGATCCGAAAGTCCGTGAAGCTTACCTGGGTGCCGCATGAAGCTGCTTGCCGCCATGTCTTCCGCGCTGCTGGCCGACCTGCGCGACGTGATCGGCGCGGCGCGCGTCATCACCGATCCGCCGCAGTTGGCTTATTACGCCGTGGACATCTCGGGCGAGGCCGATGCGCGCCCCGCCGTGGCGCTCAAGCCCGACACTGTGGACAATCTTTGCCGCGTGGTCGGCCTGCTGACCAAGTCGGGCGTGGCGGTGATTCCGCGCGGCGCGGGATTTTCCTACACCAAGGGTTATTTGCCCACGCAAGGTTTGAGTGCCGTCATCGACGTGACGGATTTGAATGCGATCACCGAGATCAACGAAGCCGACCGCTACGTCACGGTGGAGGCGGGCTGCACCTGGGCGGCGTTGTACGACGCGCTGAAAGCCAAAGGATTGCGCACGCCCTACTTCGGGCCGCTGTCGGGCCGCGAGTCCACCATCGGCGGGGCGGCCAGCAACAACGCCTCGTTCTTCGGTGCAGGCGCCTACGGTACCATGGCCGAGAGCGTGCTGAGTGTGGACGTGGTGCTGGCCGACGGATCGTTGATTGAAACGGGTGCTGCCGCCGCCGAGGGCCGCACGCCGTTCTTCCGCCACTTCGGGCCGGATTTGACGGGGCTTTTCCTGGGCGACTGCGGGGCCTTCGGCGTGAAAGCGCGCGTGAGCTTGAAGCTGATCCCCTTCCCGGCCGCCGAGGATTACCTGTCTTTCGCCTTCGAGCGCTTCGAGGACATCGCCGAGGCGCACGTGGCGCTGGCGCGCGAGAACATCATCGCCGAGCAATGGGGCATCGACCCCGAGGGTAACGAGGGCCTGGCGGCGCGCGGCTTTAAGTTCCTCGAAGGGCTGTCGTTCATGCGCGAGATCGCTCAAGTCAAGGGCGGCATGGGCCAGAAGGTCGCCACGCTGGCGCGCACGCTGGTGGATGGGCACCGCTCGGTGGTGCGCGGCGGCTATGCCCTTCACCTCACCATCGAGGGCGCGTCGGCCAAGGAGGTCGAGCTGAAGATCGGTCGGGCGCGGCGGATTTTGGTGCCCACGGCGCTGAAGGAGTTGCCCAACACCATTCCGCAGCTGACCCGCGCCAAGCCCTTCCGCGTCATCAAACAACTGCTGAGCGCGCACGGCGAGAACTGGCTGCCGGTCCACGGCGTGTTCCCCTACAGCCGTGCGACCGAAATCGCCGCCGTGACCGATGAATACATCGTTCGTCACCGCGAGATGCTCAAGCAGCACGATGTAAAAGTCTCATGCCTGACGGGCACCATGGGCCATGGCTTCATGATCGAGGCGATGTTCTTCTGGAAGGACCGGCTACACGCCTTCCACCAGCGCCACGTCACCGACGAGCAGCGCCGCGAGTATGCCGCGACCGCCCCCAACCCGGCGGCACGCGAACTGGTGGCGACCCTGCGGCGCGATCTGATGCTGCTGTGGGGCACCTTCGGCGCGGCGCACCTGCAGGTGGGCAAGTTCTACCCTTACGCCGACACCTTGTCCTCGGCGTCGCTGGCCTTCGTGAAAAGCATCAAGGCCGCGCTGGACCCGAAAAACCTGATGAACCCCGGTGCGCTGCAACTGGGCCTGCCCGCGCAAGGCCCCGCCAAGCCGAAGTTCACGGAGTTCCCGCAAGACCTGCTGAAGGACGCCTGACGCGCTTCCGCTGCGTGGACGGCGTGAAACGCTTCATTGGCGCGCACGCGTCAGCGAATATGGTCCCGGTCTGATTGGTTTGAGGGATTCTTATTTCATGGCTCACCGTTTCGGCGACCGGCCGATGCTGATCGGCGGCGCGTTCACCGCCGCGTCCGACAACGCCTGGATCACCTCGCTCAACCCCGCCACCGAAGACGAGATCGGCCGCGCACCCGCCGGCACCAAGGACGACGTCCACCGCGCCGTGGCCGCCGCTCAAGGCGCACACGCAGCATGGGCGGCGAAATCCATCTGGGAGCGCGCCGCCTTGCTGCGAAAGGTTGCAGCGGGTTTTCGCGCCCGGGCTTCGGACATTCTCACGATGGAAGCCACGGATACCGGCAACACCATCGCCAAGTTGCGCGCCGACGTGGAGATCGCCGCCGGATACCTGGAGTTTTTCGCAGGTCTGGGCAGCGAGATGAAGGGCGAGAGCGTGCCCGCCTCGGCCACGGGCGTGCATTTCACGCTGAGAGAGCCCTATGGCGTGGTCGCGCGCATCGTGCCGTTCAATCATCCGTTCATGTTCGCAGGCGCGCACTTGGCCGCACCCTTGATGGCGGGCAACACCGTGGTCATCAAGACGCCCGAGACCAGCCCGCTGTCGGGGCATCTGCTGGCTCAGGTGTGCCACGAGGTGCTGCCGGCGGGCGTGGTGAACATTGTTTCAGGTTACGGCATGCCGGTGGGCGATGCGTTGGTGCGCCACCCTGTCGTGCGCCGCATCGGGTTTACAGGCTCGGTCGCCACAGGCCTGGCCATTCAGCGCGCAGCCGCCGAGAGCGCGGTGAAGCATGTGACGCTGGAACTGGGCGGTAAGAACCCGCTGATCGTGTTCCCCGACGCCGACATCGAGAAAGCCGTGGCCGCCGCCGTGGCGGGCATGAACTTCTCCTGGGCCGGGCAGAGCTGCGGCTCGACGAGCCGGCTCCTGGTGCATGAATCGCTGTATGCAAAAGCAGTGGAGCTGACCAAGGCCAAGGTGGCCGCGCTGAAACTGGGTGATCCGCTGGACCCGACCTCCGAGATGGGCCCGGTGAATTCCATCGGCCATTACAAGCGCGTGATGGGATTCATCGAGGCGGGCAAAAAAGAAGGGGCCAAGTTGATCCACGGCGGCGGGCGGCCCAAAGGCGAACTGTTCACGCGCGGCTATTGGATTGAGCCGACGGTGTTCGCCGACGTGAACCCGGCCATGACCGTGGCGCGGGAGGAAATCTTCGGGCCCGTCATGTCCATCGCCAAATGGTCCACCACGGACGAGGTGGTGCGCATCGCCAACGACACGGACTATGGTTTAACGACAGGCATCTTCACCAACGACATCACCCAAGCCCTGACGACCGCCAAGCGCATCCACGCGGGCGTGGTGACGATCAACGGCTCAAGCATGCATTTCATCGGCCTGCCCTTCGGCGGGGTGAAGAACTCAGGGCTCGGCGGCGAGGAGGCGCTGGAGGAACTGCTGAGCTACACCCAGGCTAAGTCCGTTCATATTATGTTGTGAGCCGCCATGGCAGACATTGAACGCATCATCATTGCGGGTGCTGGGCCCGTGGGCAGCATCACCGCGCTGGCTTTGGCGCGGCAGGGAATTCCGGTGCTGCAGTTCGACGCCGAGAAAACCACGCCCACGGCCCACCGCGCCGCCACCACGCATTCCTCGACGCTTGATCTGTTGGACGGCATCGGCATGAGCCAGACGGTGATCGAGCAGGGTTTGAAAGCGCGTTATTTTCAGTACCGCTACCGCGAAACCAACGAAGTCTTCGCCGAGTTCGATTTCGCGCGCCTGGCGGGCGAGACCAACCACCCCTACGCGGTGCAGCTGGAACAGCACAAGACCGTCGCCATCGCGCAAGACATGCTGCGGGCCCACCCGCACTTCGCCCTGCATCGTGAACACCGGGTCGTGGAGATCACACAAGCGGCCGATCATGTGCGCGTGGTGACGCAAACACCCGACAGCGCGAAGCAGGATTGGACCGCGCGCTATGTGGTCGGCTGCGACGGCGGGCGCAGTTTCGCGCGCAAGTCGCAAGGCATCGACTTCCCCGGCTTCACCTGGGAGGAACGCTTCATCATCGTCGCCACGCTGTTCGACTTTGAGCAGGCCGACAACTACCGCTACCGCAACTACATCGCCGACCCGGAACAGTGGTGCTCGGTGTTCAAGATTCCCGGGCCCGACGGCCAGGGCATGTGGCGCAACCTGTTCCCGGTGAGCGACGATTCGCCAGAGGACGTCGTAACGTCGGATGAATGGATCCGTGCGCGTTACGACTATTGCTTTCCCTACGCGCGAAACACGCCGATCGTGCACCGCAACCTCTACACCGTGCATCAGCGCGTGGCGGCCTCGTTCCGCAAGGGCCGGGTCATGCTGGCGGGCGACGCGGCGCACATCAACAACCCGCTGGGCGGCATGGGCATGAATTCGGGCATCGCCGACGGGCTGAACCTGGCCGAGAAGCTGGGTAAAGTCTGGCGCGGTGAAGCAGATGATAATATTTTTGATTTATACGACCGCCAGCGCCGCCCGCTGGCGCAGAAGTACGTGCAAGCCCAGTCGATCCAGAACAAAGAGACATTGCAGGCCAAGGACCCGGCTGCGGCCAACGCGCGCTTCGAGGAGTTGCGCCGCACCTCCGACGACCCGGTGCGGCACAAGGCGTTTTTGATGAACTCGGCGCTGATCACCATGGCGCGTGAGGCCGAGGCGATTGCCTAAAACGTGAATGATCGTCCAACCGTGAAGACAAAGCGCGATTTGCACGCCCCGCCGCAGGCGATATCGCCCGCGTCGTGATAACGCGCGTCCATCTCCACCCAGGGCAGCGCGACGGTGGCCCCGATGTTCCAGTCCCAATAATCATCACCGCCGCGCGGGTCCAATTCGGACCGACCGACGTTGGCATCGACGCTGAGCTGTTCGCTCAACGGCGCGCGCAAGCCGGTGGTGATGTACACCGCCTCACCCGTATCGCCGCCGTTGCGTGCGGTCAGGAAGGCCGTCGCACTCCACGCCACGGGGCCGAAGTCATACCCAATCGAGGGAATCACTTCCCAAAAGTCGGCCTTGGCACCCTTGGGCGCACCGGGAAAGACGTAATAGAACAGCGACAGATCATAGCTGAGGCCGGTGTCCCATTCGTCGGCGTAGCCGATCCCTAAATCCACTTCAGCGTCGGTGCCGTCGCCGAAATCCACGCCCGTGGCCCAGGTGTCGATGTAAAAGCCCCCAATGTGATCGTGCCGCAAGCCGCCTTGCAGGGTGGCATGCGCGTTGGTCTGCGTCAGGCCGCGATCCACCCATTGGCTGGTCGCTGCGATGTTGGCGGTGTGCGTCCAGGCGCGCTCATGGGCCTGGGCCGGTGCAACGGCGATCAACGCCAAGCCCGCGACGAATGCATACCGCATCGAATCCCCGCTCTGATTTCCCCGATTATTTATCGCGGAAGGGAATTGCAGAGTGAAGCGCGATCTCTGGTCAGAGAGGCTTACTTTTGTTCGGTTTTTTTCTAATCGATTTTCTTCGCCGGGCCGTCTTCGGGCTTGAGCATCAGGCGAGGCACGCGCCCGCCAGCCTTGACATGCGCCTCGAGGATTTCATCGACGTCGGCCTGGGACGTGTAGCGATACCACACGCCGTCGGGATAAAACACCATCGTCGGCCCAAGCTCGCAGCGGTCCAAACAACCCGCCGTGTTGATGCGCACGTCCTTCAGGCCCATCTGCTTGGCCTTGTCCTTCATGTAGTTGCGCAGTTCCACGGCGTTCTTGCGCGCGCAACTGCCGCGCGGATGGCCCTCGGGGCGCACGTTGGTGCAGCAGAACACGTGGCAGGAATAAAACGGGGCGGGATCGGCGGTCATCGGTGTCCTTTATGTGCGCCAGTGATGGCAGGCGACCTCATGGCCCGGGGCGGCGGATTGCAGCACCGGCACGTCGCGCGCGCACTGTTCATCGGCCTTGGGGCAGCGGGTGCGGAACACGCAGCCCGACGGCGGGTTCAAGGGTGAGGGCGGATCGCCCGTCAGAATCACGCGCGGCTTGGCGCGTTCCTTGTCCGGGTCGGGGATCGGCACGGCGGCCATGAGTGCGGTCGTATAGGGGTGCTTGGGCGCGCGGTAGAGCAACTCGCGTTCGGCCAGTTCCATGACCTTGCCGAGATAGAGCACCATGACGCGGTGACTGATGTGGCGCACCACGGCCAGATCGTGGCTGATGAAGATCAGCGACAGGTTGAAGGCCTTCTGCAGATCCATCAGCAGGTTGATGACCTGGGCGCGGATGGAGACGTCGAGTGCGGAGACCGGCTCGTCACACACGACCAATTTCGGATTCAGGATCATGGCGCGCGCGATGCCGATGCGCTGGCATTGCCCGCCGGAAAATTCGTGCGGGTAGCGGTTGATCATGGCCGGGAGCAGGCCGACCTTGGCCATGATGTCCTGAACCTTGCTTTTGCGTTCAGTCGCGCCCATGGCCGGGAAGAAATTGCGCAAGGGCTCGGCAATGATGTCGCCCGCCGTCATGCGCGGGTCGAGGCTGGCCAGCGGGTCCTGGAAAACGATCTGGAGGTCTTTACGGTGTTGCTTGATCTCGGACTTGTCTTGTTTGGTCAGGTCGCGGCCCAACCAGCTGACCGCACCGGCCGTGGCGGGTACGAGTTGCAGCACCGCGCGGCCCAGGGTGGACTTGCCGCAACCCGATTCGCCCACCACGCCCAAGGTTTCGCCCGCCTGAAGATCGAAGCTGATGCCGTCGACGGCTTTGAGCGGCGTGTAGTCGCCGAGGATGACGCCGCCGGTGCGCACCGGGAAATGCACCTTGAGGTCGCGCACGCTCAACAACGGCTGGCTCATCACGCGGCCTTTTCGAGAAAGCAGGCCTTGGCGCGCGGCGCATTTTGCAAAACGGGCCGTTCGGTCTTGCAGCGATCAAACGCGTGGGCGCAGCGCGGATGAAAGGCGCAACCCGCCGGAAGCCGTTGCAGATTGGGCGGCTGGCCGGAAATCGTAGTCATGGCGCCGGTGCCGGCGTCGTCCAGGCGCGGCGTGCAGGCGAGCAGGCCTTTGGTGTAGGGATGCTGCGGATCGGCGAAGATGCTGCGCACGTCGCCGACCTCGACGATACGCCCGGCGTACATGACGGCGACACGATCGGCCAGGCCAGCGATGACTCCCAAATCGTGCGTAATCAGAATGAGCGCGGTGTTCAGCCGTTCCTTCACATCGCGCATGATGTCGAGGATTTGCGCCTGCACCGTGACATCGAGCGCCGTGGTGGGTTCGTCGGCGATGATCACTTCCGGGCTACACATCAGCGCCATGGCGATCATCACCCTTTGCCTGAGCCCGCCGGAAAGTTCGTGCGGGTACATGTCGAGCCGCCGTTCGGCCTCGGGGATCTGCACGCGCTTGAGCATGGCGAGCGACTGCGCGCGGGCCTCCTCGACGCTCGCATTGCGGTGACGGATGACCACTTCGGCCAGTTGGCGGCCGACTTTCATGTGCGGTGTCAGCGAGGTCATGGGGTCTTGAAAGATCATGCCCATGCGGTTGCCGCGCACGTGGTTGAGCGTGTCTTCATCGGCACCGATCAAATTCTTGCCGTCGAACAGGATTTCACCCGTGGCGCGGCCGTTGACGGCGAGCAGCCCCATGGCGGCCATGAAGGTCTGGCTTTTGCCCGAGCCCGACTCGCCCACGATGCCCAGACATTCGCCTTTTTGCAGGCTCAGCGAGACGTCGCTGACGGCGGACACCTCGCCGTCGGGCGTGGCGAAGCGCACGTTCAAATTACGAATGTCGAGAATGCTCATCGGGCTCAGCGGTCCTTCGGGTCGAGCGCGTCGCGCAGACCATCGCCGAGGAAGTTGAAGCAGAACAAGGTCAGGGTCATCAACGCGGCGGGCACCAGCAACGCCCGGGGCGTGGCTTCCATTTCCGCCGCGCCCTCGCTGATCAGCATGCCCCAGCTGGTCATGGGCTCTTGAATTCCCAAACCCAGGAAGCTGAGGAAGCTCTCGATCAGGATCACTTGGGGGATGGTCAGGGTAACGTAGACGATGACCACGCCCAGCACGTTGGGCACGATGTGACGCGCGATGATCGAGGCGGTGGAGCCGCCCGCCGCGCGCGCGGCCTCGATGAATTCCTTGTTGCGCAGGCTCAACGTCTGGCCACGCACGATGCGCGCCATGGTCAGCCATTCGATGCAGCCGATGGCGAGGAACATCAGGATGAAGTTGCGGCCGAACAGCACCATAAGAATGATGACGAAGAAGGTCAGCGGCACCGTGTACATGAGGTCGGTGAAGCGCATCAGCAGTTGATCCACCCGCCCGCCGACGAAGCCCGCCACGGCCCCGACGGTGACGCCGATCAAAAGGGCGACAGCGGTGGCGAGGATGCCCACGGTCAATGAAATGCGCCCGCCGAACAGCGTGCGCGCCAGCAAGTCGCGCCCCAGGGTGTCGGTGCCGAGGTAATGGCCGGTCTCGATGCTCGGCGGCGTAGCCTCCATGCGTTCCCAGTCGATCTGTTCGTAGCTCCAGGGCAGGAACTGCGGGACGATGAAGCAGGCCAGGGCCACGACGACGAGAATGGCCAGGCTGGCCAACGCCGCGCGGTTGGCGATGAGGCGCCGCGCCGCATCCTGCCACAGGCTGCGGCCCTCGATCTCCTGGGCGCTGTCCAAAGCAGCGCCATGCGGCGAGGCGAGATTGAGCCCGGTCATGATGCGCGCACCTCAGTCATAGCGCACCCTGGGATCGAGAAGGCCGTAGAGCACGTCGACGATGATGTTCATGACAATGATCAAGGACGCCGAGAGGATCACCACGCCCATGACGAGGGTATAATCGCGGTTGAGCGCGCCTTGCACGAAGTAGCGCCCGACGCCGGGCAGCTGGAAGATGGTCTCGATCACCATCGAGCCCGTCAGCAGGAAGGCGATGCCGGGGCCGAGGAACGTCACCACCGGCACCAGCGCGGTCTTGAGCGCGTGGCGGATGACGACTTGGCTGAAGGGCAGACCCTTAGCGCGCGCCGTGCGCACGTAGTTCTGGCGCAGGGCCTCGATCATGCTGGCGCGCGTGATGCGCGCCAGATAGGCGATATACACCAGCGACAGGCAGAACACCGGCAGGATGCGGTGCGCGAACGCACCGTCGTTCCAAGTGCCGGCGGGCAGTTGGAACGCTGTGTCCTTCAGCACGATGGCGAACAGCAAGATCAGCACCGGGGCCATGACGAAGCCGGGCACGACGATGCCGGTCATGGCGAAACCCATGACGGAATAATCCGTCGCCGTGTTCTGGCGCAGGGCGGCGATGATGCCCATGGGAATACCCAGCAGCACGGCGAGTGCAATGGCCGAGAGGCCGTTCTGCGCCGAAACAGGAAACCCTTGCGCGATCAGTTCGTTGACCGTGAAGTCCTTGTACTTGAACGAGGGCCCAAAATCCCCGCGCAGCAGGTCGGCCAGATAGTTGAGGTACTGCACGCCCAGCGGCTGATCGAGGTTGTAGGCCGCGCGCAGGTTGGCGAGAATTTCCGGCGGCACCGGGGCCTCGCCGTCGAAGGGCCCGCCGGGGGCCACGCGCATCAGGAAAAAGCACACGGTGATGATCGCCCACAGGGTCGGGATGGCGATCAATACGCGCCGCGCGACGAACGACAGCATGCCCCTGCCCGTGTTGGTTTCCGATCGTGACCGACCATAAAGACCCGGCGGCCAAATAAAAAGCCCGGCTTTTGGCCGGGCTTTTTTTGTCTCGAGATCGAAGCGGGCCTAGAACTTGTAGTTCGCTGTCACGCCGAAGGCGCGCTTGCGCGGATATCCGGCCAGAATGTCGCGGAAGAACGAGGTCTGCCGCAATGCCGGGTTGTCGCGCGCCGGCAGGCTGATCAGGCGGCCGAAGTTGAACAGCCGGGTGAGGGACGTCGGGGTGCGGTCGTCGAGCGCATTATTGACGAACAGCGTCACCGTCAGATCGTCGTTCTCCACGCCGGCGCGGACGTTCATGATGTACGAATCGCCCGTGTGCGCGAGATTATGGACCTGTGCATACCGCTTGCTTTCGTAGGTCAGATCGCTGCGCAGAAATCCGTTCCACTCGCCCGACAGCGGCTGGGTCAGCCCGGCGGTCACGGTGAATTTGTGCGACGGGTTTTGCGGAACGTACTGGCCGCGCGTCTGGCCGTTGGGGTCTCTCGGGGCGAGGTTGAAGGGTCCGACTCGGCCGTCGGTGTCGTAGAGGTCCTCGGTTTCCGGATCGATGAAATCGCGGATGCGCGCGTCGAGATAGGTATAGACGAAGCGGAAATCGAACGCTTCGGTCGGCTTCGCGTTGAGGTCGACCTCGAGGCCGCGGATGCGCGTCGCGCCGGCGTTGAGGATCGCCGTGGACGTGATGCTCGGGGTAGCCGCCGGCGGGCTGGCGCGCGTGTAGATGAACGTCGAGGTGAGCTGCTGGTCGGACCAGTCGATCCAATACGCCGACGTGTCGATCGTCAGCGTGCGGTTTTCGTTGGAGCCCTTGATCCCGAGTTCATAGGTCCAGGCGGACTCTTCCTCGTAGGTCTGGAAGTTGGCGATGAAGTTGGCGCGCGACGCGTCGTCGGCGTCGGCGGCCAGGCTGTTGAAGCCGCCCGGCTTGTTGCCCTCGGCGACGTTGGCGAACAGGTTCCAATTCTCGTTGATCTTATAGAGCATCGTCGCGCGCGGCAGCAGCTTCTTGAACTTGTCCTTGAGCAAGGGGTTCGTCGCGTTCTCGATCAACTGGTCGCTGATGATGGTGTCGGTTTGGTAGCGGGCTTCGGCCGTGAACGTCAGGTCGTCCGTGGCGTCGAATTCCAGCAGTCCGAACACCGACCAGTTGCGCACGGCGCTGTCGTTTTGTGTGGGGTTTCTGGTCAGGGTCACGACCCTTGAGCCAAGCGGGATCGGCGCCGGGGCGGCCGGCAGGGTGAAGCTGCCGCGGAACCCCTCCTCGTCGTCCTCGCGATAGTAATAAACGCCGGCGAGGCCGCGGATGCGCGCCTCGGCCGGACTGTTGACGCGGCCTTCGACCGACCAATCCTTGCGTCGGTCTTCGTTCGCCGACAGGCCCGTCGGACGCAGCGACGCCTCGCCCTGCTCATAGCTGCTGTCGAAGGAATTGAGGTTGCGGAATCTGTTGAAGGCGGCGATTCCGGTGACGGTCCAATCATTAATGTCGTAGGTCGCCTTGGCGCTGGCCCGCCAGGTGTTGCGGTTGACGCCGTCAAGGCCCAGGTTATCGAGGATGTCCCAACGGCTGAAGAACGTGTCGGCCGTCTCGGCTTCACCGCAGAAATAGCCGCGCGTGCGGTTTAGAGCGCGCGGGAACGGCACGGTGGCGGTGATGGTCGGCAGCAGGCAGTTGATGCCGGTGTAGTTGCTGGCGAACGTACCGTCCACGTCTCGGGACCATCCGAAATTCGTCTCGACCTCGAACGTGTCGCTGGGCGAGAACAGGAGCTTGCCGCCGACGTTACGCGAGCTCTCTTCGCCGCCGTCCTTCTTGCCGGTGGCGCGGTTGAACCAGTCGCCGCCGAAGGTGTAGTAGCGGGCGCTCAATTCGCCGGCGAGCTTATCCTCGACCAGCGCGCCGTTGACGTATCCGTTCACCTCGTAGTGGTCGTTGACGCCCGCGGTGACCTCGACTTTGCCGCCGAATTCGTTGCCGGGACGCCGCGTGATGAAGTTGACCGCGCCAGCGAACGTGCCGCGGCCGAACAGCGCGGCTTGGGGCCCGCGAATCACTTCGATGCGCTCGACGTTGTCGAGCTGATAGGTGGTGATGTTGCCCGAAACGAAGATGCCGTCGACGAAGAAACCGACGTTGGGCGTACCGACGATGTTGGACTGGCCGCGCATGGCGGGCCGGTTCGACGAACCACCGCCCTGACCCGACCCGACGCGCCCGAAGGCCTGGCGGAACGAAAAGCCCGGCGTCTGGTTGGCGACGTCGACGATGTTGTCGATGCCCGACTTCTCGATGAACTCCTCGGTGAAGGCCGAGATGGACAGGGGAATATCGACGAGATTTTCCTCGCGCTTACGCGCGGTGACGACGATTTCCTCCAGGCCCGTCTGCGCCTGGGCGGTTTGGGCCTGGGCGGATTGCTGCTGGGCGATGGCCGGCGCGGCGGCGAAACCTGCACCGAGCGCGATCAACGCCGCACCCGCGAGAAGACGTTCCCGTGTCATGTCGATAATCCCCCTCATGTGATCAAAGCCGTCTGTGCTGAGCCTTCAGTCGGCGATATGGCTCGATATCACAAAACCGCAGCAATTCATCAAAAAAAGTGCATCGTCCATGCAGCAATTGATTGATTTATGGTCGCATATGCTCTGGCGGCAACAGGCCTGCCGATTTCATCCTATGATGAGGACGATCATGGAAAATTGTTCCAAAACACGACGCCGCATTATGGCGTCGCCGGGCGGACCAGGCGCAGCGGGTGGATGTGGGCCGCATTCGCCGCGAGCCCACCGAGCCCGGCGCGCGCCGTGAGCGCGGCGGGAAAGGCCATGACCGGCCACGCCACCTGATCTTCCACCAGCACGCCTTCGGCCTGGCGCAGGAAGTTGGGATAGAACTCCGCCGAGGGTTCGGCGTCGGCCTCGGCGATGAACTGATCGAACGTCAACTCGCGATAGCGCGCGACGTTCCAGGGCCCCGCCGCCTGCCCATAGATAAAGAGCGACGGCTCGATGCCCGCGGCCTGCCGCCAGGGCGGGCCGACGGCGAGATCAAACGCGCCCGCCATCAAGGCCTCGACATGCTCCGCCTCGGCAAGCGCCGCCACGTCGATCTTGAAACCCAGCTCGCGCCAGGAGGCCGCGGCCGATGCGGCGACGGCCTGATGCAGGTCCCCGCGCGGATGGATCAGCCGCAAGGGCCGTACGGCCGGAATGTCGGTGTCGAGCAGCAGCGCCTCGGCCACGATGCGTCGGTCGGGGCGGCTCAGCCGCGCATAAGGGGCGCGCTGCGGCGCATAGGGCGGCTGGGCGATCATGCTGAACATCGGCTCGGCGTCGGCCAGGCGCAGCTGCGTGATCAATTCGGCGCGGTCGATGACCATGCCCAGTGCGTGGCGTAGTTCCAGCCGGTCGAGCGGCGCGCGGCTCATGTTGACGATGAACTGATAGACCTCCAACGCATCGGCTTGCAGCGCCGGACGCGCCGCGCCGCGCGCCGATGGTTCAGGTGTGAAGCCCAGCGCGAGATCAAGCGCGCCGTCGCCCACCGCCGCGGCGGCGTCGCTCAACGCGGGAAAGACGCCGAGTTGAACGGCGGCGAAGGCAGCGGGCGCGAAAAACTTTTCATTGCGCTCAAGCCGCGCCGGGTCCGCCGTCATCACGTAGGCACCGCTGCCCACCACCGCGCCCGGCACGGCCCAGGGCTGCTTGGCGGTGATACGATGGACCGGCACGGCGGCGGCCAGGGGCTGCGCCAGCACATGCAGGACGCGTTGCGAGGGCTGCGCCAGCTCGATCACCACCGTGCGTTTGTCGCGCGCGCTGACCCCCAGCTTCGCGCCCGCCGTCAAGGTGCCGAGCCTGAAACCCTCGGCGTGCTTGATGCTCAGAAGCTGCGCTGCAAAGGGCATCGCCGGATCGAGCGCGCGCTCCAGGCTCTTGACCACCACGCCCGCGTCTAAGGGCTTGCCGTCGGACCACTGTAGGCCGTCGCGCAATGTAAAGGCGTAGGTCAGCGCGTCGGGGCTGAGCGTCCAGCTTTCGGCAAGCCCCGGGCCAGGGCGGCCGTTCATGTCCAACGCCGTCAGGCCCATGAACTGCTCGCGCGCGATGAGCACGTCGACGGGCATGACGGCCAGATGCGGATCAAGCGTCGAGGGAACGGCGGGCAGTCCGACGCGCAACGTGCCTTGAGCGTGGACGCCGGGCGATGCGGCCAGCAGCGCGGAACACAACAGCAGGACGGCGGCGGAGCGTCTCATGCCCGCACTGAAAACGATTTAGACGACCTCGGCAATCACGGTGTTGGCCAGGATGCCGATGCGCTCGATCTCCACGTCCACCCGGTCGCCGGCCTTCAGCCACGGCGGCGGGTTGCGCCCGGCGGCCACGCCGGCGGGCGTACCCGTGGCGATGACGTCGCCCGGCTCGAGGTGCGTGAAGGCCGAAATATAGGCGATGACGTCGGCCACCGTGTAGATCATCTCGGCCGTCGAGGCGCTTTGCATCACCACGCCGTTGACGCGGGTGACGAGCTTGAGGTCCTGCGGGTTGGGGATGTCCGACGCCGGGACCAGCCACGGCCCGCACGCGCCCGAGGAATCGAAGTTCTTTCCGGCCGTGAAGGAATGCTTTTGGTAGTCGCGCAAGGAACCGTCCATGAAGCAGGTGTAGCCCGCGACGTGGGACAGCGCCTTGTCTTTTGAGATATGTCGTCCGCCGCGGCCGATGATCACCGCCAGTTCGCCTTCGTAGTCGTACTGGCCCGAGACCTGCGGGCAGACGATGGACTGCTTGTGGCCGACCAAGGACTGCGGTGTGCGGATGAACAGATTGGGGTTCTTGGGCACCTCGCCGCCCATCTCGGCGGCGTGGTCGCGGTAGTTCTTGCCGACACAAATGATGCGCGTGGCGTCTGGCACCACTTGGTGAAGCACTACGTGATCGAGCCGCACGGTGGGCTTGCGTTTGGCGACGACGGACTTGAGGTTGTCGAGCGGGCCGGTGGCCAACACCGCCTTCAGCGACGGGCCGACGTCGGACAGGTCGACGATTTCCTCGCCCACGACCGCGCCGAAGGCCGTGCCGTGGGAGTGTTCGTAGCTGAGGAACTTGAGGTTATCCATGAGCCGTCCCTGCGCCGCCGGGACCGGACTATAGGGCGCGAAGGAAAGCGGGATCAACCATAGGTGTGCGGATAAACCCGCGAACGTGTTTTATGACAGATCGCCTCGATCTCGATGCGCGCCTCGGGCGCCATCAGGTCCGCGCGCACCGTGGAGCGCGCGGGGAACGGCTCCTGAAAGTAGGTCGCATAGACGCGGTTGAACTCCGCGAAGTCCTCGCGGTGGGCCAGCCACACGGTGCACTTCACCACATCGTCCATGCGGCAGCCGGCGCGCTCGACGGCGGCCTCCAGGCGCTTCATCACCGCGTGGGTCTGGTGGGTGATGTCGCCGGTGACGAGCTGGCCGTCCTCGTCCTTGGGCAGCAGCCCCGAGATGAAGACGAAATCGCCCGAGCGGATGGCCGTGGAAATCGGGTTGGCCGCGCCGTCGGGCAGCGCGCCCGTTACGCCTGCCAGATAGCGTGGCATGGAGGCCTTCTCCTGTTGGCGGTCATGCGGTCAACGGCCAGGGTGGCGGGAAGTGCTGCGGCGGGCAAGAGGCGCGTAGCTCCGTCGCAAGCATAAGGGCGAATGTCAAAATTGCTCCACGAGCCGGCCGTAGCCGGGCAACTTGTCGGTGATGCCGATAGCGCGCAGGCCCGCCCAGTAGGTGACGGTGTTGACCGTCAGCACGGGTTTGCCCAAGCGCTTTTCCATGTCGGGCGTGAGGCGCGCCATGGCCGAGTTGGTGCCAACCTTGATGATGCATTCCACGCCGGGCACGTTGATCTCGTCCACGGCGGCATTGAGCATGGCGGGCGTGGCGGTGGCGATGTCGAGCGGCGTGGGATGCTTCATGCCCTTGATGGCCAGCACCTGATAGCCCGCCTCGGCGAAGAACGCGGCACAGGCCTCGTCGGCCGGGGGCATCCACGGCGTCAGGATGGCCAGCTTGCCCGGCTTGCCCAGCACTAGCAGCGCTTTGAGGATGGCGAAGGACGGCAGCATGACCGAGATGCCGCCCGCCACGGCCTCCATGTGCTTTTTCATGGCGGTGGCCGCGGCGATTCCGCCGACGAAGGAATCCACCGAATGGCCGTGGACGATGATGCTGGGCTCCATCGCGACCAGCAGGTCGATGGCGGCGTCCATATCCACCGACTTGCCGAGGAATTTTTTATAAAGTTCCAGGTCGTGGGCGGGGCGCTTGACCCGGCTCATGCGCGAGACGTGGTTGGTCACCCCCGGCGGCTGCATGGCGGCCATTTCCGGTTCGACGATGGTGTTGGAGGCGGGCACCAGGATGCCGATCTTGGCACGGTGGCCCAAGGCGTCGCGCCGCTGCTCAGCGCTGCGTTGTTCGGTCATGGCCCCTCGCCCCGATCCGTGGATTGCTTTACTGTTGCGGCTTAGCAGCGCAGGCGCGCCCCGCGCAAGAATTACCGCCGTCATGGCCGAGGATTGGAACCCCGCATGCGTTTCGTTGTCGTTTGGCTGGGATGTCTGCTGCTCTCAACCCCCGCGGCAGCCGCGTCTCTCGAAGAGACCATGGCCCGGGTCATGGCGCTGATGCCCGGTGTGTACGACACCGCCGATCAGGTCAGTGCCGAAGCCGCGCGCGGGCTGCCCGAGGCCCAACGCCATGAGCGCCGCCATGTGGTCTATGCGCGCATCGACGCCCCGCAGATCGGGCCCCATGTGCTGTTCCGCCAGGAGCGCAAAGGCGGCCCCGAGGGCGAGATCATCACGCGCGGGCTGGCGGTGTTTGAACCCGACGAGGCCGCGGGCGGCGTACGCATGTGGCTGCGCAACATCACCGACGCAACGCGCTTCACCGACCTGCACCTCAAGAAAGAGCTCTGGTCCCAAGTCAGCTTCGATCCGGCCTACGGCGGCAAGTGCCCGTTCCATTGGCGGATAGAGGGCTCGGAAATCGTGGGCACGCTGTTGGGCGGCGGGTGTAAAATCATCTCCAACGCCGGCAAGGCCATGGCGTTCGACGCGCGCTGGGGCTTAAGCGAAAAAAATCTTTCGATCTTCGACAACACCTATGACGGCGAGGGCAAACTGCTGGGCGGCCGGGCCGATAAAGTCCCGACGGAGTATCGCCGGGTCAGTCCTTAGTGACCGGGCTTCTCGGCCGCGAACAGGCCCACGTCATATAAGCCCGTGCCGTCGCGCAGGGGTTTGGTGTCTTTCTGATAAGCGTCGGAATACCAAAAATCCGAGGCGGCTTGCAGCGAGGGAAACGCCGTGAGCACCACGCGCATGCGGGTCAGCCACTCGCCTTCCAGCACCTTGGCTGGGCCGCCGCGCACCAGATATTGCCCGCCGAACTTGGGCACCAGGGCCGCGACGGATTTGGCGTAGGCTGAACCGCGATCGGGCGCGCCGGCCAGTTGGGCCAGCACCAGCATATAGACCGCATCAACCGACGAGGGCGCATCGGCCTCACCTGAGAAAATGCCGATGTCGTTGACCGAGGTGCCGACGCGGTGGGGCCGGATGTCTTTTTGATAAATGTCGGAGAACCAGAATTTTTCCGCCGCCGCCTGATCGGGCCACACCGAGATGACATTTCGTTGGCGCGCCAGCCATTGGCCTTCGAGCACTTTGACCGGGATCCCGCGCGCCAGATACCGCCCGCCGAAGGACACGGCGGTTTGGGTGACGTTGCCGCGGTAGGCCGCGAGGTTGCCCTGGTATTCGGTGGAATGGTTGTTGGCGATGATGTAGGCGGCCATGGCCCCGCGCCCTCCCGTGTTTTGAACGGTGCGCACGTTAGCGCGGAACATGTTCTCAAGCAAAACACCCGGGCGGATAAGTCCGCCCGGGTGTCTGAGACGATAAGCGCTTACTTCGGCAGAACGACGGTGTCGATGATGTGGATAACGCCGTTGTCGGCCGCGACGTCGGCGGTGGTGACCTTCGCGCCGTTGACGCTGACGCCCATGGTGGCGTCGATGGCCAGCGACTGGCCGTTCACGGTCTTGGCGTCGGTCTTCTTGCCGGCGATATCCTTCGACATCACTTTGCCCGGCACGACGTGATAGGTGAGGATGCCCGCGAGTTTGGCTTTATTCTCGGGCTTCAGCAGGTCTTCCACGGTGCCCGCGGGCAACTTGGCGAAGGCCGCATCGGTCGGCGCGAAGACGGTGAACGGACCGGGGCCCGAGAGCGTTTCGGCCAGGCCCGCGGCCTTGACGGCGGCGACCAGGGTGTTGAACGAACCGGCGGCCACGGCGGTCTCTACGATGTTCTTGGCCGAGGCGGCGGTCGAGATCAGCAAGCCTGCCGCAAGCGTGGCGGCCGTAGCGAGAGAACGGATCATTGAGCGTCTCCTGAGATGGGGGGATGAGATGAGGGAGGGATGCGCGGATCAAAATAATCCGCGCACGTCAGGCGATGAGTGCGGCCGTCACTCATCGTAATTCTTACGCCGAGCCGCAGACGATAGATCAGCGGTTTGCAGGCAGGTCTGTTTATGACCGCAACACTACCAGGGTGATGCGCCTTATTTCGGCGCGTCGTCGAAGGTGGGGATCAGCACCGTGTCGATGATGTGAATCACGCCGTTGTCGGCCAGCAGATCGACGCGCACGATTTTGCCCACGCCGATGGTGGGGTTGGTGCGCGCATCGAGCAGCAAGGCTTCGCCCGCCAGCGGAATCGCCTCGAGACGTTTTCCATTAAAGTCGCGCGACACCACCAGCCCGCTGAGCACGTGATGGCGCAGAACCTTGCTGAGCTTGTCCTTGTTGTGGGGCTGGAGCAGATCGTCGAGCGCGGCCTTGGGGATTTTGTAGAACGCTTCATCCGTGGGCGCGAAGATGGTGAACGGCCCCTCGCCCATCAGCGCCTGACCCAGGCCCGCCGCCTCGATGGCGCGCAGCAGTTGTTTGAACGAGCCGCTGTCGCGCGCCGTCTCGATCAAATTGCGCGCCGCGGCCGGAGTCGCAACCCAAACGGCACCGATGTGCACAGCGATCAAAAGTGCGGCGAAGCGGAAAACCGGGCGCATGGGCTCACATCGGCGTTGTTGACCCCGCACCGTATGGCCGGCGCGTAGAGATTCCAATGGTTTAGGGTGTCATCTCGGCTCGACGGGTTTGGCTATATAATGTATATGCATTATATGAGCCAAGCCCTCAGCGCCGTTGTGGAAGTTTGCCTGGCGTTGCGCGCCCGGCGTCTGGCGCGGCGGGTGAGCCGCCACTACGACCGGGCCCTGACGGCGCAGGGCTTGGATATCAGCCAATTCAACGTCCTGTGCGTGATCGGCGCCCAGGCCCCGGCGGCACTGACCGAGGTGGCCGCGGCCCTGGACTTGGACCCCTCAACCCTGAGCCGGACGTTAAAAACCCTCAGACAGCAGGGGCTTGTGGCCGTCGCTGGCGGGCGCGGGCGCGGCGGACTGACGCTGGAGCTGACCCTGCGCGGCGAGGACGTGATGGCCGAGGCCTTGGCGTCATGGAAACAGGCGCAATCAGGCATGTCGGGCCTGCTGGGCGAGGCCGGCATGGGCCGCGTCTTGGAGTCCCTCGACCAGGTGGAACGGGCGACTGCCGCATTATGAACAGCCGGCGTTTATTAATGTATACACACTATTTAAACCTGGGAGTGAGCGGGGATAAGTTTCCAGCCCGTTTTCATCCGACAAATCCGCCGGTTAAGGGCTTTTTAAGCGGGCCCCGTTAACCATTTCCCTGACGCATTTTCGCGCCCGAGTGATAGCGGCGCGCTGCAGCAGGGTCGGTCGGTGAAGACGGTAACCAAGACATTCAAGGACGGCGAACTAATTTACACCCGCGGCCAGGAAAGCCGCTGGGCCTTTGAGCTGCTCGAAGGCAGCGTCGAGATCATCGGCGAGGGCGACAACGGCCCCAGCGTGCTGGCCCGCCTCAAGCCCGGCGAACTGTTCGGCGAGATGGGCGTGCTTGATGCGGCACCGCGCACCAACAGCGCACGCGCGCGCGGCAGCGTGACCGTGAAGGCCATCGGCAAGGACGACTTCCTCAAGCGCGTGGAGTCCGACCCCGACACCGCGCTGAAGGTCATGACCAAGCTGGCCAAGAAGATGCGCTCGACCGAGGGCTCGCTGATTCCCGCCGAGGTCTGGCGTGAGGCCACCGCCAAGCTGCCCGTGCCGCTCGACACCGGCGTCAACGCCACGCCCACGCCACGCCTGGGCCGGCCGCTGCCCGCCAACCTGATCGGCGAGCGCAAGTCCAACCTGTTCGAGCGCCTGCTCGATACCATGGTCAAGGACACCGCGCGGCCCGTGGGCAAGAAGGCCAAGGCCGCGACACCCGGCGACATTCAAATCCTGGTCGGACTGATCAAGGACGACTACGAAAACATGCAGCGTAAATTGCTGCTCGACGCGCTCGACGGCATTCCCGGCGTGCGCGCCGTGCCGGTGGAGCGCGACTTCACCCGCTTCGTGCCGGGATTGGGCGAACCCAACGCCGTGACCAACGACGACACCGCAAAGCGCGCCAACAAGGAAGGCCGCGCGTGGCTGGCCGAACGCAACGCCGACCTGCTGATCTGGGGCGTGGTGGAATCCACCGGGCGCAACATCGAGCTGCACGTGGTCACGGTGACGTCGAGCCCCGGCGAACGCGCCGGGCGCTTCACGCCGCTCAACACCCTTTATCTGCCCATCGATTTCTACAACGACTGGGTGCCGCTGATCCGCGCGTGCATGCTCGCCGCCATCGACCCGCGCAGCTTCGCGCAGGGACGGATTATGAGATCTGCCCTGCCGGCCCTGGCCGCCGGTGCGCGCGCGCTGGGGCTTGATCCGTCCGCCGCCATGGAACCGTTTGAGCGCGCCGCCATCATGTTCTGCTACGGCAACGCAGCGGCCATCTGCGCGCAGCTGGAAGGCGACCGGTCGTGGTATCAAACGGCCGTGGAAGCCTGGCGCGGCGCGGTCGCGCTGTGCGGCAACGACAACGGCCCGGTGTTGGGCCAGCTTTACCAGCAGCTGGGCCTGGCGCTGCAGATCATCGCCGAGCGCACCAACGACATCGAACGGCTGGAAGAGGCCGCCGACGCCTACCGGCGCGCACTCGTCCACATGTCGCGGCGCAAGCAGCCCGCCGACTGGGGCCTGATGAAGTACCGGCTGGGCTGCGTGTTGTATAAAATCGACATGGCCGTGGGCGACGACAATGCGTTGCGCGAGGCCGTGCACGCCTGCCAGTCGGCGCGCCAGGTGTTCAACCGCTACACCCACCCCATCCGCTGGTCGGAAATCTCCAACACGCTGGCACAGATTCTTCAGGTGTACGGTGACAACTCGCGCAGCGTTCCGGTTTTGGAATACGCCGTGAAGTGCTGCGCAGCGGCCTTGCAAGTGCGCACGCCCGACACCGCGCCGCTGCAATGGGCCGCCATCCAGAACACGCTGGGCTCGGCGTTCTTCCTGTTGGCCAAACACACCGGCGAGTGGGAGTACATGCGCCAATCCTCGGAAGCGTTCAGATACGCGCTCACCGTCTACAAGGACCAGGGCTCGGGCAAGATGGCCGTCGTCACCGAACGCAACCTGGTGCGCGCGGAAAAGCAGGTGCAGTCCATGGCCGAGAAGCGCGTTGTCGAGCCGGTGTGGGCGCAAAGCTTCAACGTCGACGACCTGGACCCCGAGGAGGGCGCGTCGCCGTTCCTGGGCGACGGCGTCGACGACGCCATCAGCAAAATCGCCTAACTCTCTGCGGATCATTGACCGGCTGGCGCGTCACGATCATCGTGGCGGGATGACTCTGTCTGCACACACCATTCCAGCCGTGATTCTCGCGGGCGGCGAGGGCGTTCGCCTGGGCCGCGGGACCAAGGCCCTGGTGAGTTTGGCGGGCCGAGCCCTGATCGAACACGTGCGCGACAGACTGACGCCGCAAACCGCGCGCGTGGGCTTGAGCCTGCGGACGGACGAGGCCTGGGCCGCGCAACTCAATCTGCCTTTGATCCTTGATGCCGCGCCGAACGCCGGGCCTTTGGCGGGCGTGGCCGCCGCGCTGGCATGGGCGCAACCATCCTCGTTTGTATTGACGTGTCCGACCGATAGTCCGCTGATTCCCGCCGACTTGTGCGCACGGCTGACGGATCAAATGAACGACGAAACCGACATCGTGGTGGCGACCTCGGGCGACAGGCGGCATCATGTGACGGCGCTGTGGCGCACCTCGATCAGGATTCCTTTGGACAAGCCGATGCCGGTGCATGTGCTGCACAGACGCCTGCGCGTGAAAACAGTAACCTGGCCCACGCTGCCGTTCGATCCGTTCCACAACATCAACACCGCCGCCGACTTGACGTTGGCCGAGCGGATTTGGTCGAGTGGCGCCGGACAAAGAGCAACAGCATGACCACACGGCGCATCTTGGCCATCGACCAGGGCACCACCTCGACGCGGGCGGTGATGTTCGACGACAAGGCGCGCGCGCTGGCGACCGCACAGGTGCCGCTGCCGCAGATTTATCCGCGCGACGGCTGGGTGGAACACGACCCCGAGGAGATTTGGCGGGCGACCTTGAAAGTCTGCCGCGAGGTGATCGCGGCCACGGGCGGCGTAAACGGCATCGCGGCCATCGGCATCACCAACCAGCGTGAGACCAGCGTGATCTGGGAGCGCGCCACAGGCAAACCCATCTTCAACGCCATCGTCTGGCAGGACCGGCGCGGAGCGGAGATGTGCGAGGCGCTGCGCCGGGCAGGCGAGGACCCGCGCATCCAACAAAAGACCGGACTGCTGGCGGATTCTTATTTCTCCGCCACCAAGATCGCCTGGCTGCTCGACAACGTGCCCGGCGCGCGCGCCAAGGCCGAGAAGGGCGAGCTGGCCTTCGGCACCATCGATGCGTTTTTGCTGTGGCGGCTGACGGGCGGCAACGTCCACGCGACCGACGCCACCAATGCGTCGCGGACCATGATCTTCAACATTCACGACGGCGCGTGGGACAAGGACCTGCTGGCGCTGTTCAAGATTCCGGCGGCGATCCTGCCGGCCGTGAAGAACACCTCCGACGACTTTGGCGCGGCGGAGCCAAGCCTGTTCGGCGCGGCGATTCCCATCCACGCGCTGGTGGGCGATCAGCAGGCCGCCCTTGTGGGCCAGGCGGGCTTCCGCGAGGGCACCATCAAGAGCACCTACGGCACCGGCTGCTTCGTGCTGATCAACACCGGACCAAAAGCGCTCGTCTCGAAAAACCGACTGCTCACCACTATCGCCTATCGGCTGAACAACGTGACGACCTACGCGCTGGAAGGCAGCGTGTTCAACGCCGGCACGGCGGTGCAGTGGCTGCGCGATCAGCTGAAATTGTTCACAACCGCTTCTGAAAGCGAGGCCCTGGCCAAGTCCGCAGTCGGATCAAGCCGGCCGTACTTCGTGCCCGCCTTCACCGGCATCGGCGCACCCTACTGGGACCCCGATGCGCGCGGCGCAATTTTAGGATTAACGCGCGACACGTCGGCCGCGCAGATCGTGCGCGCGGCGTTGGAAGGTGTTTGTCTGCAAACGCAGGACCTGCTGGCCACGTTCACCGCCGATGGCATGGCGGCACCCGGCACCTTGCGTGTCGACGGCGGGATGTCGGCGAATAATTGGATGATGCAGTTCCTGGCCGACATCTCAGGGCTTGTGGTCGAGCGGCCGACGTACCGCGAGACCACGGTGCTGGGTGCGGCGTTCCTGGCCGGACTCGGCTGCGGCGTGTTCAGTTCTTTAAGCGACGTCGAGTCGGCATGGGTGCGCGATTTGCGCGCCGAGCCGCGCATGAACGCCGCCGAACGGACGGCAATTCTTAACGGCTGGGCTGATGCCGTGCGCCGGGTGCGCGGACCGATTCCCGGTGGTCCGCCCAAGAATCCACAGTAAATCTTGACGATTCTCCGTCCCGCGCAATGAAATTTCCGCCGCCCCGGGGATCAACTGTTGGTTACATGCGCGCGAAATCCGGCCCGCTGGTTTGGCCCGGTCTTGGATTTCGTGTAGAATTTATTTGCGGACGGCGGGTGGTCGAAGGTTGTTTGGTTCGATGCAGGGTTCCGGCGGGTCCCCCCTTAAGTCGGGGGTTACAGCAAAAGTAAAGTGGTTCAACCCCGCGAAGGGTTTCGGGTTTGTGGCGCCGACGGATGGTTCGCCGGACGCCTTTCTTCACGTGTCCGTCGTGCAAAGTGCGGGGCACCGCACCCTCAGACAGGGTGCGACCATCGTCTGCGACCTCGGCGACGGACCGCGCGGCCTGCAAGTCTCGGCGATTCACCGCGTCGATGAAAGTTCGGTCGTCGACGACGTTTCCGAAGGCGAGGGCGACGAGACCATCGTCGAGGGCGAGATCAAATTTTTCTCCTCCGACAAGGGCTACGGCTTCGGCGTGCCCATGGGCGGCGGCGCGGACATCTTCATCGGCGTAGGCGCGCTGCAGCGCTCCAATCTCGACCGTTTGGAATCGGGCCAGAAGGTGCGCATGTACGTGCGCGCGGGCAAGAAGGGCCCCATGGCCACCAAGATCGACGTGCTCTCAAGCCCGCCGCCGAAGAAAGAGTATCGCTAAGCCGCACGCGCGCGGCGCAAAGCCATCAGCGCCATCACCGAGAGAAGCAGCGGCAGCGCGATGACCGCGTTGACCGCGCCCCAGCCCAGTGTGTTCTGCAACGCGCCGGAGGCAAAGGTCGCCACGGTGATGGCGGCGAAGACCAAAGTGTCGTTGGTGGCCTGGGCGGTGTCGCGCTCGGCGGGCGTGTAGGCCTCGGTCAACAGCGCGGTCGCGCCCACGTACATGAAGTTCCAGCCCAAGCCCAGCGCCACTAGGCCGAACCAGAAATTCGACAGCTCGGTGCCCACCAGATTGACGGCCATGCAGACCACATTGAGCACGAGGCCCGCCAGGATGACGCGCAGCGCGCCGAAGCGCGCGATGATCGAGCCGGTGAAAAAGCTGGGCGCGAACATGGCCAGCCCGTGCCACTGGATGACGAAGGCGGCGTCGTTGAAGTCCAGCCCGCAGTCGGCCATCGAGATCGGCGTGGCGGCCATGACCAAGATCATCACACCGTAGCCGACGGCCGCAGCACTTGCGGCGGCGAAGAATTTCGGATCGCGCAGCAGCTGATCCCACGTGCGGCCGGACGTCTGCGTCTTTACCACAGGCGCGCCGGGCAGGCGCGCGAGCTGGAGCAGAACCACGTTCAGCGCGCACAAAACCGCGATGGCGGCGTAGCAGCCGGCGAACAAAATCGGCTCGAACAGATCACGCGTGTGCTTGGCCAATTCGGGCCCCGCCACGGCGGCCAGCACGCCGCCGGCCATGACCAACGAGATGGCACGCGACCTGAAGCCTGCGTCGGCGGCTTCGGCGGCGGCAAAGCGGTAGTAGCCCCAGAAGGCGTTGTGCGCGCCCAGCACCGCACCCGCGAGCAGGAACAGCGGGAATGATTTTTCCATCAGCGCGTAGACCGAAAACAGCGCGCCCAGGCAGCCGATGATCTGGCCCAGGGTGAAGCCCGCGCGGCGGCCGTATTTGCGCATCAGCATGGCGGCGGGATAGGTGGCGCACATGGTGGCGAGAAACTGCGCGGCCAGCGGCGCGGTGGCGAGCGTGGGGCTGGCGGACAGATAGGTTCCCGCCAGTCCCGTGGCCAGAGTGACCACCGACACGCCGGTCATGGACAGGGCCTGAGCGAGCGTCAGCACGCCCACCGTGACGCGGCCGCCGGAGGTCGGTGTGGACGAAGCGGTCATTGGTCTGCTGCTTCTTCTTACTTCTTCGGAGGCGGGGCGGCGTAGATCGTCACCGGCACCACGCCCGGCGTCGGCGGCGGCGGCTTAAGCCGGCACGTGGCCGTGCCATCCTCGGCGGCGACAAGGTCGTAGCCCTCGGGGCATTGCAGCGCCATCTCGGTGGTGATTTCGTTGATGACACGCAGCACGCCGTTGAAGGCCGCCATGAACTGGAAGATCAGAAATGTGAAGGCCAAGGCCGCGCCGATGCCCAACAGGGCACGGATGATTTTGGTACGGCCGGAGGGGGCAAAGCGCTTGGGCATCAGCCGGTTTATAGACAATGGCCGGTGATAGACAATGCCCTGCGGCGTTGAACGCAACCCCGCGGGTGCGGCGGGCGTTGTTCAACAATCTTGCATGGGGGCTAAAAAGGATTATGAGTCTTCACACGCGCCCGCTTCCGAACGATCAGTTTCCGAACGATCAGTCACCGAACGATCATAAATCGCCTCGCCCCATGCCAGCCTCCCCCGCCCCGATGAAAGACAGCACCGTGCTGGAACGGCTGCGCGCGGCCGGTCTGCGGCCGACCCGCCAACGCCTGGCCCTGGCCAAGCTGCTGTTCGCGGGCGGTCACCGCCACGTCACGGCTGAATCGCTGTTCAAGGACGCCAAGGCCAAGCGCGTCAACCTGTCGCTGGCCACGGTCTATAACGCCCTGCACGACTTCACCGCGCGCGGCCTGTTGCGCGAAATCTCCATCGAGGCGGGACGGTCTTATTTCGACACCAACACCACCGAGCACCACCACTTCTACTTCGAGCGCAGCGGCAAACTGCAGGATCTGGCGCTCGACATGGTGCGCATCGCCAGCCTGCCCGAAGCGCCCTCGGGCGAGAAGATCAAGCGCGTCGACGTCGTCATCCGTTTGGCTCGTTAGTTTGGTCGCATCCTGAGAATCATTCTCACTTTAGAATTATTCTAGCTGTCGTTGACACCCCCGCGCCCGGGGGATTAAGCCATGGTGATCCGGGCGGCACGCGTGGACGCATGCGCCGCACCCGGCGTCATATTTTTTTCCAGGAGGGACACACAATCATGGCGAATCTCAAAGGATCGAAGACCGAGGGCAACTTGAAGGCCGCGTTCGCCGGCGAAAGCCAGGCCAACCGCCGCTACCTGTACTTCGCGCAGAAGGCCGACGTGGAAGGTCACAACGACGTCTCCGCCCTGTTCCGCTCGACCGCGGAAGGCGAGACCGGCCATGCCTTCGGCCATCTGGAATACCTGGAAGTCGTCGGCGACCCGGCCACGGGCCATCCGATCGGCGAGACCAAGCTGAACCTCAAGGCCTCGGTGGCGGGCGAAACCCACGAGTACACCGACATGTACCCGGGCATGGCCAAGGCCGCGCGCGAGGAAGGCTTCGAGGAGATCGCCGACTGGTTCGAGACGCTCGCAAAAGCAGAAAAGTCCCACGCCGGTCGCTTCCAGAAAGCCCTGGACTCGATGGGCTAAGCCTAGCCGTTCAAAAACCGGCCGATGCCTTCTGGTGTCGGCCGGTTTTTTGTTTCAGCACTTAGGAATCAAGATGCGCGAAGGCAGCCTGGAAGCCCCCACCCGCCACGTCATCGACTGGCAAAACCCGGACTTCATCGACGAGGCGAAGCTGGACGCCGAGTTGCGCCGTCAGTTCGACATCTGCCACGGCTGCCGCCGCTGCTTTAATTTGTGCGATTCCTTCCCGCGTCTGTTCGACCTGGTGGACGCGGCCGGTGACGACGAACTGCACGGCGTGAAAAGCGCGGACTTCGGCCCCGTCGTCGACGCCTGCACGCTGTGCGACATGTGCTACATGACCAAGTGTCCCTACGTGCCGCCGCACGAGTTCAACATCGATTTCCCGCACCTGATGCTGCGCTATCGCGTCGCCCAGCGCATGAAGAACGGCGCGAAGTTCTGGGACGAGCAGCTGACCCAAACCGACCGCAACGGCAAACTGGCGGGACTGATGCCCGGTGCAGCCAATTGGGCGACCGCGCGCGGCAATGCCCTGACCCGGCCGCTGCTGGAAAAGATCGCCGACGTCGATCAGAATGTCGAGCTGCCGAAGTTTCACGGCCAGACCTGCCAGGCCTATGCGAAAGCAAACCCGCCGCAAATCAACGCCGCCGCGCCCGCCACGGCGCGCAAGGCGGTGATCTACGCCACGTGCTTTGCCAACTACAACAACCCCGAGATCGGCAAGGCGGCGCTGGCGGTGCTGGCCAAGAACGGCATTGCGGCCGAAGTGGTGTATCCGGGCTGCTGCGGCATGCCGCAGCTCGAGCAGGGCGATATCGCGCGCGTGGCCGAGAAGGCCAAAACCGTCGCCGCCGCGTTGCGCCCGTACATCGACGCCGGCCACGACGTGATCGCGCTGATCCCCTCGTGCGGGCTGATGATGAAGTCCGAATGGGCGCTGATCGTGCCCGACGACGAGAACGTAAAGGCGCTCGCGCGCGCGACCTACGACATCTGCGAGTACGTGGTCGACATCGCGGGCAAGGAAGGGCTGGCCCCCGGATTGTCGGATGTCGGCGGAGTGGCGCTGCATTTCGCCTGCCATGCCCGCGCCCAGAACATGGGCGCCAAGGCCGCCGAGATGCTGCGGCTGATTCCGCAGGCCGATGTGGCGATTATCGAACGCTGTTCGGGCCATGGCGGGTCGTGGGGCATCAAGAAGGGCAACTTCGAGGTCGCCACCAAGTTCGCGCGCCAGACCGTGAGCAAAACCGCCGCCGCCAACAAAGCGCACGTGGCTTCGGAGTGCCCGCTGGCGGGCAAGCACATCGCCCAAGGCATGGGCGCAAGCGGCAAAACGCCCGAACCGCTGCACCCGATTCAAATCTTCGCCAAGGCCTACGGGCTGTGAGCACCGCCATGACCAAACGCAGCATCGGCCCCGCCGACATCATGCCCATGGCCGAGTACGCCAAGATCCGGCATGGGCACCGCAAGGCGCTGGTGCAGGTGAAGAAAAATCGCCGCCTGGAAGTGGGGCCCTTCGCCACGTTCCATTTCGAGAGCTACGACACCATGTGGGCGCAGGTTCATGAAATGCTCTACATCGAGAAGGGCGGAGATGAGCAGCTACAGGGCGAGCTGGAGTCCTACAACCCGCTGATCCCGCAAGGGCGCGAGCTGGTGGCCACGATGCTGATTGAAATTGAAGACGAGATCAAACGCGGGCGCATATTGGCCACGCTGGGCCACATCGAGGATACCGTAAGTTTGAGTTTCGCGGGGCAAACAGTGACGGCCGCGCCCGCCGACACCGCCGAGCGCACCACGGCGGAGGGAAAAACATCGGCCGTGCATTTCCTGCGCTTCGCCATGACCGACGCGCAAGCCGCGAAGTTCAAAACCGCAGGGACTCAGGTGCTGCTGGGCATTTCGCACGCCAACTACGGACACATCGCCGTGATGCCCGAGGCGACCCGGGCGGAGTTGGCTAAAGATCTAGCTTAGACTTTTTTAGGTCGCATTTCCCACGCCAAGTGGAAGACCGCTTCCCCGCCTTCGCTAAAGCTACGGCGGGTCTAATGCTTGTCCGCCGAAGCTGCGCAGCAGCGTAGGGGGATCGGGGAAATGCTCCTACTCGATCTTCTCGTCCGGATAGACGCCCCACAGCTCGTCGCGCTTGAGCCAGCCTTGCAGCCCTGCGGCTTCGACGCGGCAGAAGGGTCCATCGGCCGGGCAGCGCTGGATGTCGACCACCACGCCCGGCTCGAGCATCGCCAAAGTCTCACCGGCCGCGACGTTGGTCTTGCGCAACGCCCGCGCCTCGCCCGTGACGAAGGCCGTGCGCCGCCCGCTGAGCATGCTTTGGTGCACCCAGCCCTGCGCGCCGTCGGGATCGCGGATTTGCCGCCAGGTTTCGAACTCGGCGATGATCTCCACCGGCAGGCGCCGACGCATATAAATCCACTCCACCGGATAACGCACGCCCGGGCCCGTGCGCAAATTCACCGGATCGGTGCGGAACGAGACGAACCGCGGCAGCGGCAACGACGGCTCGGGGGCGGCCGGCTTGGTTTCATCGGGCGCGGTTTCGTCGGGCGCGGCCTCGGGCTGGGTTTGCGGCTGAGACTTGGGCACGTCGGGCTTTTTTGCCGGAACCGCGGGTTTGGCGGCGGATGGCTTCGCCGGAGACTGAGCTGCGTCCTGGGCCGCCGCCATGGGCGTACAGGCCAGCACCGCAATGCACAATAATCGTCTCAAACTCATCACGAACGCGCCGCACCACTTCCGTTTCATGCTGTCTTTTGCCCCGGATTTGCCCGCTTGGCAACGAGTCGGCGCGCTCAACCCTCGTGCCGCCTGGACAAGGCCCGGCGCGGTTGGTACGGCTTCGCACATCAGCAGTCACAATTTCCGCCGGTCCCCTTGCCCGCCGCCGCAAAACCCAAACCCTCGGTCGTCGTCACCCGCAAGCTGCCCGAAGCGGTGGAGACGCGCATGATGGAATTGTTCGACGTGCACCTGAACGTCGACGACCATCCGTTCAGCCGCGACGAACTGCTGAGCGCGGTCAAGACCGCCGACGTGCTGGTGCCCAACCTGACCGACGTGGTCGATGCCGCACTTCTGGCCCAGGCGGGGCCAAAATTGAAATTGATCGCCAACTTCGGCAACGGCGTGGACCACATCGACGTGCCTGCCGCCCACAAACGCGGCATCGGCGTGACCAACACGCCCGATGTGCTGACCGAAGACACCGCCGACATGGCCATGGCGCTGATCATCGCCGTGCCGCGCCGGTTGGTGGAAGGGGCGCGTCTGATCCGCGACGGCCGCTTCAAGGGCTGGAGCCCGACCCACATGCTGGGTCACCGCATGTGGGGCAAGCGGCTGGGCATCATCGGCATGGGCCGGATTGGTACAGCCGTTGCGCGGCGCGCACGCGGCTTCGGCATGGCGGTGCACTACCACAACCGGCGGCGGCTGCACCCGGACATCGAGACCGAGGTGGAAGCGACCTATTGGGAAAGCCTGGACCAGATGCTGGCCCGCGTCGACGTGCTGTCGATCCACTGCCCGCATACGCCCGCGACGTTTCATCTGATGTCCGAGCGGCGGCTGAAGCTGCTCAAACCCTCGGCCTATGTCGTCAACGTCTCGCGCGATGAAATCCTCGACGAGTCCGCGCTGATCCGCCTCTTGGAACAAAAGCAACTCGCCGGCGCGGGGCTGGACGTGTTCGAGCACGAGAAGGGCGTCAACGCCAAGCTGCTGGCCATGGACAACGTGGTGCTGCTGCCGCACATGGGCTCGGCCACCATCGAAAGCCGCATCAACATGGGCGAGAAGGTGATCATCAACATCCGCGCCTTCATGGACGGCCACGCGCTGCCCGACCGCGTGCTGCCGACGCAGAGTTGAACGCCGCCGCCGCACTGATCATCCGCCCCATCGCCTATCGTGAGCCGCGCGCGGCCTTCGCGCCGCTGGCAGGTAAGCCGTGGTCGGCGCTGCTGGACGGGGCGGACAACCCGCAAGCCCGCTTTGCTTATATCGCGGTTGATCCCTTCGACGTGCTGCGGGTGGATACCGCCGCGGCCGATCCCTTCGCGGGTCTGCGCGAAAAACTGGCTGCCTATAAAGTCACTCATGACGGCACGGTGTTGCCCGCACCCTTCATCGGCGGCGCGCTGGGCTTCGTCGGCTATGAAGTCGCCCATGCGCTGGAACAGCTGCCGCCGCGCAAAGCCAAGACATGGCCGTGCGATTTGGCCTTCGGGTTTTATGACGCGGTTGCGGTGTTCGACCTGAAGCTGCGAAAAGCGTGGATCATCTCGTCGGGGTTTCCCGAAACCGACGAGACAAAGCGCAAAGCCCGCGCCTTGGACCGCGCGCAAGCCTTGGAAAAAAGATTGGGAACGGATTTGGCCGGTATTCCCCCGCCGATTGGCGGCACCTGGAGCGCCGAACTGAGCGCAGCGGCCTATCGGCGCAAAGCCGAAAAGATCATCGACTACATTCGCGCCGGCGACATCTTCCAGGCCAACCTGACCCAGCGCTGGACCGCGCCCTGGCCTGCGAACGCCGAGGTCTTCGATTTGTACCGGCGCTTGCTGAGCCTTTCCGCAGCACCCTTCGCGGCCTATCTGTGCCTGGATGAGACGACGCAGATTCTCTCCGCCTCGCCGGAGCGCTTCCTCAGCGTCGATCACCGGGGCTTCGTCGAAACGCGGCCCATCAAGGGCACCCGGCCGCGCGGAACCACCCCCGAGCAGGACCTCGCGCTCGCCGCCGAGCTGCGTGCGTCGCCCAAGGACCGCGCCGAAAACCTGATGATCGTCGATCTGCTGCGCAACGATCTCTCCCGAGTTTGCCGCGCGGGATCGGTGGAAGTGCCCACGCTGTGCGGCCTGGAGACCTTCCCCACCGTGCATCACCTGGTTTCGGTCGTGACGGGACAACTGCGGCCCGAATGTTGTGCCGTTGATCTGCTGGCGGCGTGCTTCCCGGGCGGGTCGATCACCGGCGCGCCCAAAATCCGCGCCATGGAGATCATCCACGAGTTTGAGCCCTCGGCGCGCGGGCCCTATTGCGGCACGGTGGCATGGTTCGGCTTCGACGGGGCGATGGATTCCTCCATCGTCATCCGCACGCTGACCCGCAATGGAGGCATTTTGACCGCCCAGGCCGGCGGCGGCGTGGTTGCGGATTCCGAGCCGGCGCAGGAATATGCCGAAAGCGTGTTGAAGGCGCAGCCCATGTTGGCGGCCTTGACGGGGGATGGCCGGTTCGCATGCGCGTCTGCCTGAACGGAACGATGCTGGACGAGACGGCGGCGCACATCACCGCCCATGACCGCGGCTTTTTGCTGGGCGACGGCGTGTTCGAGACCATCGCCGTGCGCCGCGGCCAGCCCAAGCGCCTCGTGGCCCATATGCTGCGATTGTTCGCCGATGCGCGCGTGATCGGCCTGACGCTGCCCTGGGACGAGGCCGCCATCGCCATGTGGACGGCGCAGACGGCGCTGGAGAATCAACTCAATGATGCCGTGGTGCGCGTGACCCTGACGCGCGGGCCGGCACCACGCGGGTTGTTGCCGCCGCCAGAGGCCAAGCCCACGCTGCTGATCACCGCGGCGGCCATGCCCGACGAAGCGCCGCCGGCCCGCGTGGTGATCGGAGCCGTGACCCGGCGCAACGAACACTCGCCGCTCAGCCGCATCAAGAGCACCAACTACCTTGATAGTATTCTCGCGCGGCAAGAGGCCCAGGCGCGCGGCGCGGATGACGCTGTTATTTTGAACACGCAAGGACGCGTGGCCGAAAGCACCGTGGCCAATGTCTTCGCGCTGATCGGCGGGGCGATTCTCACCCCGCCGATCACCGAAGGCGCGCTGCCGGGCGTGATGCGCGCCGACGTGCTGAAGCTGGCGCGCGGCGAGGAAGCGCCCATGACGGTGGAGATGCTGAAAAGTGCCGGCGAGGTGTTTTTGTCCAACGCTTTGGGCATCCGCCCCGTCATCGCCATCGACGGCGCGCCGGTCGGCGACGGCGAACCGGGACTGATCACGCAGTTGCTGGCCGCGCGGCTTTAATCAGCACTCATCGCCATTTAATAATGGATAAATAATGGCTATGCCGCCGCGGCATAACCCGCTGCGGCATGTTTACTTGCAGGCGTCGGTGATGGCTTTGTGCGCCGCGCTGAAGCCCTGCAGCGAGTAGGTGTCGATGGTGGGCGTGCCCCGGCTGGAGGTGCCACGCACGGTCATGGACGCGCCCTTGACCATGGCAGCGACCACGGTCTTGTCGGTGGCGTTGTCGCGCGCCCAGGCACGCTCGCCCACGGTGAAGAAGGCGAACCTGCGCGAGCCCACCTGAACCGAAGCATCGGAATCGGGCTGATAGCCGTAACCAGCCACGATGCTGACCACGTCCATGGCCTTTTCGGCGGGACGGTGGGTGACCTGCACCATCACTTCGCCGCGGCTTTTGTAGTTGCCCTCGGACTTGATGGGCTTGGATTCCATGTAGCAGACGGGCTTGGCGTCTTCTTGATAGGTGAACGCCGACCACTTGCCGCTGGTCGACAGCAGCTTCACGTCCTGCGCTTGGGCCTGGACGGAGGCGGCGAGCGAGAGCCCGCCCAGTACAGTCAGCATCAAACGCATGATCTTCGCCTTTCGGTTCGCGTGCGCGGATATTGAGTCTCAACGCGGTCGTCCGCAAGACCTAAGCACAACACCTCTCCGTGTCTATTTTCGGGCACCGTCCTTGGCGGCGAGTGGTCCGATTCTAACATTCGCGTCTCAGTTCCATCGGTAAAAGCAGCGGCGAATGTCAATTTCGCTCCACTAGCGCAACCTCGCCCAGCGGCGGCGCGTCGCGGTAAGCGGCGGGCAACAGGTCCTGAGGTTTAGGGCCGCCCGGCAGCAGCGGCCGTTCGGCGAAACGGCCATGGGTCAGCAGCCGGTCGTACATGACGATCACGCCCGCGATGCCGACGTTCAGGCAGAACTTGGTGGGAATGCGGATGACGTGGTCGCAGCGCTTCAGCATTTCAGGCGAGAGGTTGTTGCGTTCCGGGCCCATCACATAGGCCGCCTGGCGCGGGTGATGAAAGCTGGGCAGTTCCACCGCGTCCTCCAGAAATTCCACGCCCACCAGGGCGCAGGTTTTGGGCAAGGACATCTCGGCCACCGACGGGAAGCTGTAGAATGGCAGGTTGGCCAACGCATCGGAGGTGTCGGCCTGCTTGCCGTCGCGCTTTTTGTAGTCGGCGTTGACCGTGAAGACGAAGCTGGCCCCGAAGGCGTGGGCCGAGCGGAACAGATTGCCCACGTTGAAGGACTTGCTGATGCCCTCGACCCCGATGCCGAAATACCCGCGCATGGGCTCTGGGCTGTGCTTGGGCGTGCGGGTGGGGAATTTGGAAGTCACGTCAACGCACGCTCAACGTTAGTTTGGCCAAAGTCATCGCCCTTGAACAACAACGGTTCATTTAGGTCTATGGCCAGGGCATAGGCAAAGCAGTCCCCGAAGTTGAGCCGGGCCGGATGGCCGCTCCCTTTGCCGAAGTCCCTATAGGCGTCGCGCGCAATTTTAACTTGGCGCTCGGTGACGGAAACGATGGCGATGTCTGAATCGTACAACAGATCATCGAGCCTGCGGCTCATGATCGGGTCGCGATTGCCGTCCACGACCACGGCTGTTTCAAGATAGTTAGCCGCGGAGATCCGCCGAACACTCGCTTCAGCGATTGCGTCGAAAATTTTGGCGGCCTCCGGCTCGCCGCGAAGCATGGCAACGACGGCGGACGTATCGATGATCACTTCGGCAAACCTTTTTCATCGTAGAGTAATTCACCATGATCGGCGCTTCGGTACGGCTCTTTCCAGCGGGGCGCGCAATCGCGACTGATGGCGAGCAATCGCTGTACAAGCTCTTCTTTGGAATTGGGTTTACGTAGCCGCTCCAGCCGTTCGCGCACGGATGTGTCCACCGCCGTGGTCATACTCTCGCCGGTCAACTTGGCGAGTTGACGCACCAATTTGTGGGTTTCAGCCTTCTTGATGTTCAGGCTCATGCGCATTTACACCTTTCTACCATAATGTTGGTGTATTCTACCATGTTTCGCGGCTTGCTCAATACCACCCCTATTTCTCCAATTCTTTCAAACCCTTGAAGTGCTCCAGGGCCTCGGGGTTGGCCAGCGCCTCGGTGTTTTTCACCGGGCGGGCGTGAATCACCTCGCGTACGGCCAGCTCGACGATCTTGCCCGACTTGGTGCGCGGAATGGCGGGCACGGCGATGATGCGGGCGGGCACATGGCGCGGCGTGCACTGGTTGCGGATGCGGGCTTTGATGAGGTTCACAAGCTCCGCATCCAGCACCGCGCCGGGTTTCAGCACCACGAACAACACCACGCGCACATCGTTGTCCCAGTCCTGGCCCACAACCACGGCCTCGAGAATCTGATCGATGCTTTCCACTTGGCGGTAAATCTCCGCCGTGCCGATGCGCACGCCGCCGGGATTCAACGTGGCATCGGACCGGCCGTGGATGACAAAACCGCCGGACGGCGTTTCCTCGGCCCAGTCGCCGTGGGTCCAGACGCCCGGGAAGCGTTCGAAATACGCTGCGTGGTATTTCTCAGCCTTCGGATCGTTCCAGAACCCCACCGGCATGGAAGGAAAGGCTTGCGTGCAGACCAGCTCGCCCTTTTGGCCGTGGATGCGGTTGCCCTGATCGTCGAAGACTTGAGAGGCCATGCCGAGTGCGGCGCATTGGATCTCGCCCCGGCGCACCGGCAGCACCGGCGCGCCCTGGACGAAGCAACCGACGATATCGGTGCCCCCGGCGATGGAAGCCAAATGAACGTCGGCCTTGATGGACCGATAGACAAAGTCAAACGACTCCGGGGCCAGCGGCGAGCCGGTGCTGGCGATGGTGCGCACCGCCGACAGATCATGCGTGGCCGCGGGCGTGAGCTGGGCCTTCTTCACCGCGTCGATGAACTTGGCCGAGGTGCCGAAAAACGTGGCGCGCTCCTGCGCGGCCAGATCGAACAGCACGTTTCCATCGGGGTAAGACGGCGAGCCGTCATACAGCAGCAGCGTCGCCTCAGACGCCAGCGCGCTGACCAGCCAGTTCCACATCATCCAGCCGCAGGTGGTGAAATAAAACACGCGGTCACCGGATTTGATGTCGCCGTGGTAGCGGTGCTCCTTCAAGTGCTGCAGCAACGTTCCGCCGTGGCCATGCACGATGCATTTGGGAATTCCGGTGGTGCCCGAGGAAAACAAGATGAACAGCGGGTGGTCGAAGGGCACCTGTTCAAATGCGATCTTGGCCGAGGGCACGGCGGCCAGCGCGTCGTCCCACCACTGGGCTTTGGGTGTGCTGAGATACGGCGCGCCCGAGGGCAGAAACGGCGCGACGATGATTTTGCGCACCGAGGGAATCTGCGCCGCGATCTCGGCGGCTTTGTCCAGAACGGAAATGGTCTTTCCGGCGTAAAGATAGCCGTCGACCGTGAACAACACTTTGGGCGCGATCTGGCCGAAGCGGTCCACCGCACCTGAAACGCCGAAGTCCGGCGAGGCGGAGGAAAACGCCGCGCCCAGCGACACGGCGGCCAGCATGGCGATGACGACCTCTGGGCAGTTGGGCATGTAGGCCGCGACCCGGTCACCTTTTTCGACGCCGAGAGATTTTAATACTTGGGCGAGGCGCGACACCGACTCATAGGTCTTCTTATAGGTCCAGTGATGACGCCGGCCGTCTTCGGAGCGGAACACCATCATCGCCGCGTCGGATTTGCGCGGGCGCAGCAGGTTCTCGGCATAGTTCAGGCTGGCCTCGGGGAACCACTTTGTGTTTGAAAGCGGGGCTCCGGGCCTTTGATCTGCCTCCTCCAGCACCACGTCACCCGATTCGCCGCGTACCCCACAGGCGTCCCACAGGTGCAGCCAGAATTTCTCGGGCTCCATCAGCGTCCAGCGGTGAAACGCGGCGTAGCTTTCAAAAATCAGGCCATATTCGCGGCCCAGATCGGCCATCAGCCGGGTGATGTTGGCGTCGGCCCGGCGGGCGGGGCTGGGCGTCCACAGAATATCAGACATGCGCGAAGGGCCGTTGCGGGAGGCGGGTCGAGGGGTTAATTCAAGCGCGGCAGCGTGACATTTTTCCGCCGCCCCGTCAGGTATTCTTCGTCATGGCCGCGTCTTCGTCCTCATTGCCCGTCGACAACATGCGCGGCGCGGTGTGGATGGTGGGCAGCGCGCTGGTGTTCTCCGGCGTCTCGGTGCTGATCAAGGAACTCGGCCGGGATTTGCCCTCGCCCCAGATCGTGTTCTTCCGCTGCCTGTTCGGCTTGAGCGTCATCGTGCCGTTCGTGGCGCACTCAGGGCTCGCGGTATTCAAGACGACGCGGGTGGATCTTCATGTCGTCCGCGTGATCTGCGCGGTCATCGGCATGAACTGCGGCTTTTACGCCACCGCGAACCTGGAACTGGCCACGGTGGTCTCGCTGGGCTACACGCGCCCGCTATTCATGATCGTGCTGGCGGTGATGTTCCTGGGCGAAGTGGTGCGCTGGCGGCGCGGCGTGGCCACGTTGGCCGGGTTTTTGGGCGTCATGATTATGCTGCGCCCGACCGAAGTGCCGGTGGAATTGCCCGCCGCCGCGGCATTGATGTCCGCGCTCGCCGTCGCGGGCGCCATGGCGGTGGTCAAGCAGCAGGCCGCCACGGACGGCACCGCCACGATCATGGCATGGTTTGCCGTCGGCACGGCGCTGCTGACCGCCATCCCGGCGGCGTTTGTCTGGGAGACGCCGCAAGCCAGCCAGTGGCCGCTGCTGATCGCCATCGGCGTACTGGCCAGCATCGGCCAGTATATGATGATCAAGGCGTTCACTTACGGCGAAGCGACCGTGATGAACCCGATCGATTACCTGCAAATTCTGCTGGCCGCGGTGTTCGGCTTCTGGCTGTTCGACGAAGTGCCCACCGTGTGGACCGGCGTGGGTGCTGCGGTGATCATCGGCTCGACGCTCTACATACTTTTCCGCGAGGCCGCGCTCAACAAACCGCCGCCGCCGCCGGTTAAAGAGTAGCGGCGGCGTCCATGAACGCCGCCAGCGTGATGTCCTTGTCCGTCACGCCGCCCGCGTCATGGGTGGACAGCGTCACCTCGACGGTTTTGTAGACGTTGAACCACTCCGGATGGTGATCCATCTTCTCGGCCATCAGCGCGACACGCGACATAAAGCCGAAGGCCTGATTGAAATCCGCGAACACGAATTTGCGCGTGATGGCATCGCGGCCCGGAACGTCTTTCCAATGGAGCAATCTTTTCAGCGCGGCGGTGCGAGCATCAGAACTGAGCTTGGCGCTCATGGCGATTTCTCCTCAAGGCTGATATGTCTGCGGCCATGATAGCACCGCCGAGCCTGGACGACATCGAGGCGCTGGCCCGCGACGGGCTGACGACGCTGCCCGAGCGCCTGCGCCAATTCACCACCGAGATCGTCATTCACGTCACCGAGTTTCCCGACGACGACGTGGTGGCCGAGATGGAGCTGGACAGCCCCTTCGACATCCTCGGGCTGTATCAGGGCATCGCCTTGGGCGAAAAAACCGTGGAATCCTCGGGCACCATGCCTGACATGGTGTTCCTGTATCGTCGGCCGATTTTGGATTACTGGTGCGAAACCGGCGAGGACCTGGGCCACGTCGTGCGCCACGTGTTGATTCACGAAATCGGCCACCACTTCGGATTCTCCGATGCCGAGATGGAAGCGCTCGAGGCCGAAGCCGACGCGGCGGAGAGAGCGGCGGAAACCTAGCTCTCAATAAGCCCGAGCGCTGCTCGGATTAGGATTGATAAGGGTATGGAAAGTGCAAACCCGGCGGCCGAAACGTAGGCCCATTTTAATTTGGGCCACATCTCTCGAAAGATTTTGGGTCTAGTAAACAACGTTCCGTCTTTAGCGTTCGACCAAACGAGATGAGCCCATGAAAAAATAGCCATGCACCAAAACATAATGGTGGATACGACACCCCAGGACGGGATTTGCGCGTCTATCAGCTCAAGCTCAGACGGCGACATTAGTTCTCGGCTCATAAGCCAAAACTCGTTGGCACCGAGAAAGAACAACGCAAAAACAAGAATATAGATCCAGAGTTTGAGCCCGCTAGGGCGCGGCTGATTAGTCGGCACCACTGCGTAACTCCATGCCTTCAGCTTCTGTCTCAATTAGAGATTGCGGAAAAAATCCTCAATTTCTTTGTTCGTTCTTAGTGTGATGAAACGCCCTTCTCTGATGTCCTTTTTGCCTTTTTCAATTCCCGCACGGATGCGCTGAAGTTTCTTTTCGTCTTCAGAGCTGAGTACACGGGCTGGCGGTTTGGGTGCTTCATCCATGCCTCAACATATCACGACGAGGCTAATAGGTGCCGCACCTTTTTCCGCAGCATCGGCAGCAAATCCTTCTCGAACCACGGGTTCTTTTTCAGCCAGGCGGTGTTGCGCCAGCTGGGGTGCGGCAGGGGAATGTACTGAGGGCCATACGCGCGCCACGCCTTCACCGTATCGGTGAGCGTGGCCTTGCGCGCACTACCCAAGTAGCGGCCTTGCGCGTACAGGCCGATGAGCAGCGTCAGTTCCACGCCCCGCATCAGCGGCAACAGTTGCGGGTGCCACAGCGGCGCGCATTCGGGGCGCGGCGGCAGGTCACCGCCGTTCTTGTCCACGCCCGGATAGCAAAAGCCCATGGGCATGATGGCGAGGCGCGCCTCGTCGTAGAATGTATCGCGGTCCACGCCCAGCCATTCACGCAGCCGATCACCCGAGCGGTCGTTCCAGGGAATGCCACTTTCGTGCACCTTCGTGCCCGGTGCTTGGCCGATGATCAGCAGCTTGGCCGTGGTACCGGCGCGCAGCACCGGGCGCGGACCTAAGGGCAGGTCGGCGCACAGCGTGCAGGCGCGGACCTTTTTCAATAGTGCGTTGAGTTTGCTCATTGTCCGTTCAGCACGGCCTCCACATAAGCGGGAACCACCTCCGTCGCGGAGCCGTAGTGCGCCTCGGCGAACAGCGATGCACCAACCGAGGGTTCCAGGTTCAGCTCCACCGTGTGCCCGCGGCCCAGCTTGCGCATCAGGCCGACGAAGCCCGCGGCTGGGTAAACATTGCCCGACGTGCCGATGGAGATGAAGTGGTCGCACGCCAGCAGTGCTGCCTGGATCGCCTCCATGTGCTGGGGCATTTCGCCGAACCACACCACGTTGGGGCGCATGCCGCCCGCGCGCCCACAGCCCGCGCACACGCTTTCAAGCGACATATCGCCCGACCAGGGCACGACGTGGCTGCATTCATTGCAGCGCGCCTCGGCGTGGCGGCCGTGCATGTGAAGAAGATTCTTGGTGCCCGCGCGTTCATGGAAGGAATCCACGTTCTGCGTCACCACCAGAACCTCGCCGCGCCATTGTTGTTCCAATCGCGCCAGTGCGGCGTGGGCGGCGTTGGGCTGAAGGTCGCGCGTGGTCGCGCGCTTGCGCCGCATGTTATAAAAGGCGTGCACGCGGTCGGGGTCGGCGGCGAAGGCCTCGGGCGTGGCCACGTCCTCGATGCGCACTTTGGCCCAGATGCCGTCGGGGTCGCGGAAGGTGTCGAGCCCGGATTCCTTGGAGATTCCAGCCCCCGTCAAGATGACGATGCGCGCGCCCGGTTGCGGAATTTGAATGCTGTTCATATCTAGGCGATGGTAATGGTGTTTACGGGATCTGCGCCACCATGACCTACCGCGTTTTGTTCGTCTGCACCGGAAACATCTGCCGCTCGCCCACCGCCGAGGGCGCGTTGCGTCGCGCGGCCGCTAAAGCTGGGCTGGAGGGCGTGCTCGAGATCGATTCCGCCGGCACGCACGGCTATCACATCGGCGACGGCCCCGACCCGCGCAGCGTTTCGGCCGCCGCCAAACGCGGCATCGACATCGCAAAGTTGAAAGCACGCAAGGTTCATGACGCGGACTTCGACGCCTTCGACCTGATCCTGGCCATGGACCACGGCCACCTGAGCCATCTGCGCGCCATGCGCCGCGAACATCACAAAGCCGAGGTGCGGTTGTTCTTGGATTACCATGAGGGCCAGAAACACCGCGACGTGCCCGACCCTTATTACGGAGAGCAGCGCGACTTTGAACTGGTGCTAGACCTGGTGGAAGCCGCCAGCGCCGGGCTGCTGGCCGCGCTGCGTGGGAAACTTCAACCCAGCGGATAATCCTGCAGTGGAAAGTAGGCCGGGCCGTCGTTGCCCGGGCGGCTTTCATAGAGGATGAACCGGTCCACGCCCAAGGGCCCGGCGCGGAATAGATTATTGCGGATGATGAAATCCTGCAGCCGCCCGACGTCGGGGTTTTTCAATCGGGCCAACGTGACATGAGGCTTGAAGCGGCGCGGCTCGCGCGGGCGCCCCGAGCGCACCACCGCGGCCTCGACGCGGGTTTGCAGCAGGTCCAACTCCGCACTCAGCGGCACGCCTGCATATAAAGCGTGCGCCTTGCGGCCCTGGCCGAAGGTGTCCATGCCGGTGATGTCGTAACTGAGGGGCTTGGCGGACAAACGCGACAACTCGCCGTGAATATCCTCGGCGTCGGCCTCGCTCACTTCGCCGATGAAGCGCAGCGTGACATGCATGTTCTCAGGCTCGGTCCAGTGCGCGCCGGGCATATTGTCGGCCAGCGCCGCCAACTCCTCGGCGACGTCCTCGGGCACCGCAAGTCCTGCGAACAGGCGCAACATTTATAATGCTCGGTCGAGGAACACGCTGAGCACGCCGGTGTAGCCGTACACGCGGCTTCCGCAGATCTCGCCGTTGGCGAAAAAGCCCGTCAGCGGAAATTCGCCCAAGACCTCGCCGATCAGCGCCGCCTCGCCGCCGACGGAGCCGAACATCTGCGGCCCGCGCGCCACGCAGGACACATAATGCCCGCCGAGAATGGTGCGCGGCCCGATGCGCCGCTTGAGATCATCGAGTGCGCGGTTGAAATCCTTATGCGCGGCGGCGGGGTCGCGGCGCACGAACATCAACCCGTCGCCGGGGTTCACGTCGGCACCCACGGCGATAACCCCCGCGGCCGGATCAAGCCCCATGAGATTGCGCACGGTGTAATCGCCCATGTCCGAGCCGCTGACGGGAAGGGCTGCGTGCACATATCCGCCCAGCTTGCGTAGATCGCGCGACAACAGCTCGCCCACGTCCTCCTTGAGCACGTCGAGTGCCGGCCGTCCGTCGAGTTCGGCGATCAGGCCTTGGCGGCCGGCGGTGACGCGGTGCAGCCCGCCGATGGGCGTGCAGCCCTGCGACAGGGTGACGGCCACGGGCACGGATGAGGCCAGCAGCACGCCCGACACGCCGCCGGTGACGGGACTGCCCGCCAACTGTGTGGGTGCGGATGTGACGGCCGTGAGCCCGCCAACGACGAAGCCGCCGCCCACGTCATCGGACATCAGCGCGCGCACGATGGCTTCGGTTTGCGCGTTGCGTGGATCGGCATGAACCAACCCTAAGAACGGCGCGTTCATGCGGCACCAGGGCGTGGTGGCCTGGTTGAAGGCCGAGGCTTCGTCCAGCACCGAATCCAACGGCGCGACGTGCTCGTCGCGCAAAGGCGTCACCATCACCGACATCGCCGGTTCGCGGTGATACTCGGTTGTGCCTGCGAAAATCCCCATGCCTGCGCCGCCGACCCAGTACGGCACACCCAACCGGCTTTGCAGCGTGGCGGCCATGTCGCCCAAATGGCTGGCCCAGGGTTCCGTGACGTAGATCAGCCCCAGCGCGCCGTGGGCATGCTGCGCGGACAGAGCGTCGCCGCACGCGGCCAGGGCGCGACGCCAATCGTCGCCCGATGCATGGGCGTGAGCGAACTTTGACGCTGAAACGTCGGCGACGGTCACGATTTACGGCGCGCCTCGACTTGCTCGATCAATTTTTCCACCGAGGGCAGAATTTTCTCCACCATCACCGCAACGCCTTTTTGATTCGGGTGAATGCGGTCGGATTGGTTGAGCGCAGGGACTGACGCCACGCCGTCGAGAAAGAACGGATAAAACACCGCGCCGTGGGTTTTGGCGACGCGGGAGAACACGGCGTTGAACCGCTCGGCATAGTCGCGGCCCAGGTTGGGCGGGGCCAGCATGCCCGCCACCAAAACGGGGGTTCCGTCGCCGCGGATGCGGGACACAATTCCGTTCATGCTTTTCTCGGTCACGGCGGGGTCCACGGCGCGCAGGCCGTCGTTGCCACCGAGCGCCACGATCACCGCGTCGGGTTTTTCCGCCAGCGACCAGTCGATGCGGCTCAAGCCCCCGGTGGTGGTGTCGCCGGAAATGCCCGCGGCGATCACCGCAACATCATAGCCTTCGGCCTTCAAGGCGCGCTCAAGCTGGGCGGGGAATGCGTCCTTCAGATCGTCGAGCCCATAGCCCGCCGTCAGGCTGTCGCCGAAGGCCAGAATACGAATCGGTTGATTCGTATCGGATTGATCCGATGCGGCAAGCGCGCCGTAACTAAAAAGCGCCAGCGCGAGAACTGTAACAGTTGATGTCAGACGCCGTAAAAACGGACACATCTTCGTGGGCAGGGCTAACAAACCGCGCATCCTCATGTTAAACAACCGCCGTTTTTAATCATGACACATGTAAGCGTTCCGACCATGCAATCCAGCGCGACTTCATCGACCATCGTCCCCGCCGTGTCGCTGGAAGGCGTGCACCTGACATTGGACGGCCCGGCAGGGCCGGTCAACATTCTGCGTGGCGTGGACCTGAGCGTGCCGCAGGGTATGGCCCTGGGCGTGGTGGGTCCGTCGGGTTCGGGCAAGACCACCATGATCATGATCATCGCAGGCCTCGAGCGCGTCTCGGCCGGCAAGGTGGCGGTGGCGGGCACCGATTACGGCGCATTGGACGAGGACGGCCTGGCGCTTTTCCGGCGGGATAATGTCGGCATTGTGTTCCAGCAGTTCCATTTGATCCCGACCATGACGGCGCTGGAGAACGTGGCGGTGCCCTTGGAGTTCGCCGGGCGCAAGGATGCGTTTGACCGTGCCGAGGCACAGCTTAAGCGCGTGGGCCTCGGCCACCGCATGGAGCATTATCCCGGCCAATTATCAGGCGGCGAACAGCAGCGCGTGGCGTTGGCTCGTGCATTTGCCGTGGAGCCGAAAATTCTGCTGGCCGACGAGCCCACCGGAAACCTCGACGGCGGCACCGGCCAGCAGATCATCGAACTGCTGTTCGACCTGCACGATCATCACAACACGACGTTGGTTTTGATCACCCACGACCTGAAGCTCGCCGGTCGCTGCGACCGCGTGGTGCGCATCGCCGACGGCCTGATCGCGGGCGAAGGCCTGAGCAAGGCGGCGGAGTAACCATGGCCGGCGTGCTCGACGGCTCCATCTCCATCCGCTTCGCGCTGCGAGAATTGCGCGGCGGCATCAAGGGCTTTCGTATTTTCATCGCGTGTCTGGCGCTGGGCGTGGCGGCCATCGCCGGTGCGGGCTCGCTCAATGACTCGGTCAAGGCCGGCATTGCGGCGGACGCGCAGCCGTTGCTCGGCGGTGATCTGCAAGCCCGCATGGGCGAGCGGCCCGTCAACGCCGAGGAGATGGCAGCCCTTGCATCCATTGGTCCCGTCAGCAGCCAGATCCAATTGCGCTCCATGGCGCGGGCCGATAACCCCGACGGCTCGGTGCGCCAGCGCACGCTGATCGAACTCAAGTCCGTCGACGAGGCCTATCCGCTCTACGGCGCGTTGCAGACCGAGCCTGCGTTGCCGCTGGCGCGCATCCTTGAACAGCAGAATGGAATGTGGGGCACAGCGATCGACGCAGCGCTCGCCAATCGCATGGCTGTGAAAGCCGGCGACATCATCAAGGTCGGCGAGGCGTCGTTGCAGGTGCGCGCGCTGATCATCAAGGAACCCGACCGCGTCGTGACCTTCGCCACCGCCGGTCCGCGCGTGATGATCTCGAACGCGGCCATCGCCGACACGCAACTTGTGCAGCAGGGCAGTCTGGTCAGCTACGTCTATAATCTGCGCCTAGAGAAGGGCGAGAACGCCGATCAGGTGAAAGAGCGTCTGCAAAAGGATTTCCCCGACACCGGCTGGCGCATTCGCGGCGTCAACCAGGCCGCGCAAGGCGTGGAGGCCTTCCTCGACAACGTCACGCTGTTTCTCACGCTGGTGGGCATGACCGCGCTGCTGACGGGTGGAATCGGCGTGGCCAATGCCGTGCGCGCCTACATGATGGGCCGCATCAACACCATCGCCACCTTGAAGTGCCTGGGCGCGCCGGCGGAAATGATCTTCCGTATGTACCTGGTACAAATCACCATCCTCTCGGCCATCGGCATCGGCTTGGGGCTGGTCATCGGCGCGATCATTCCCGTCATCGCGGGCCAGGCGCTGGAAGGCCTGCTGCCGGTCAACGCGCAGTTCGGCGTGTATCCGGCCTCGCTTCTCAAGGCCTTCGTGTTCGGCATCCTCACCGCGTCGGTGTTTGCGTTGTGGCCCCTGGCGCGCGCGCGCGACATTCCGCCCGTGGCGCTGTTTCGCAACCTGCTGGCACCCGCGCGCGCCTGGCCGCGCAAGCGCTACATGGCAGCACTCATCATTCTGGCCTTGGCCCTGGCCGCCTTCACCATCGGTACCGCCGAGCAGCCGCGCTACGCCACGTTCTTCGTCGTGGGCACCGCCGTGGCCTTGGGCCTGTTCGCATTGGCCTCCAAAGGCGTGATGAGCTTGGCGCGCAGGCTCAGCGCCGGACGGGGCAGCGCGGTGGCCGGGCAGCCCACCCTGCGCCTAGCGTTGTCGAACCTTTACCGGCCCGGTGCGCCGACGACATCGGTCGTGCTCTCGCTGGGATTGGGTCTGTCGGTGCTGGTGTCGATTGCATTAGTCCAGAGCAATCTCAACACGCGCCTGAACGAAGGCTTGCCGCAGGACGCGCCGAGCATGTTTTTTATCGATATCCAGACCACGCAGGTCGAGGAGTTCGAGCGGCTGGTGAACAGCGTGCCCGGGGCAAATAAAGTGACCACCGCGTCGATGATCCGCGGGCGCATCTCGAAGGTGAAGGGCGTGGACGTCGACAAAGCGCCCATCGAGGCCGACAGCCGCTGGGCCGTGCGCGGCGAACGCGGCGTATCGACCTCGGCCACGTTGCCTGAAAACGCCAAGATGGTCTCGGGGCAGTGGTGGCCCGCCGACTACACGGGCGAAAATCTGGTGTCGCTCGATGAGCGCGTCGCCAAGGGCTTGGACATGAAGCTGGGCGACACCATCAGCCTGAACATCCTGGGCCGCGAGATCACCGCCAAGCTGGCCAATACCCGCGACGTGCGCTGGCAGTCGGGCACCATGAACTTCACGCTGATCTACTCGCCCAATGCACTGATGGGCGCGCCGGGGATGTACATCGCCACCGTCAATTCCGATCCGGGCGTGGAGAACGCCATCGAAAATAAAGTTCTGGAAGCCATGCCCAATGTCACCGTCGTGCAGGTGCGCGACGCGGTGCAGATGCTCAAGGACGTGTTGGGCACGCTCAGCGTGGCGGTGCGCATCACCGCAGCCGTGGCGTTGGTCGCGGGGGCTCTTGTTTTGGCCGGGGCCATCGCGGCGGGACACACGCGGCGCATTTATGAATCGGTCGTGCTGAAAGTGTTGGGGGCTACACGCGGCAACGTGCTCAGCGCCTTCGTGTTCGAGTACTGCCTGCTGGGCCTGGCCACCGGCGGCATCGCCGTGGGCGTGGGCGCGTTGGCCTCCTGGGCGGTGGTGGTCCACATCATGAAACTGGAGTGGGACATGCTCTACCCGCTCGCCTTTGGCGTGGTGATCGTGTGCATTCTCGTCACCTTGATGGCCGGGTTCGCGGGCACATGGCGGGCGCTGGGCATCAAGGCCGCGCCCCTGCTGCGCAACGATTGACCCCCCCAAGTCATTGAATTTTAAATATAAAAATGCTATGACGTGAAGATGAAATGGGTGTGAGGCGGCCGATTTCGTCCCGATTCCAATTGAAGTCGCCCGCCAACGACCCAATATTAGTCGCAATCCGGCCATGAGGCCGGGCCCCGTGGTTCAACGAACGAACAAGTGAGGTCACATATGGCTGATTCAGATCGGAGACCCTTAGGTCAGGCGTACGCCGGCACCTGGGGCCGCGCCGAGGCCGCCGAAATGGATGTCGGCCTGCGCAAACACATGCTGCAGATCTACAACTACATGGCCTCGGGCCTGCTGCTCAGCGGCATCGTCGCCATCGTGGTCGCCAACACCGGCCTGCAGGACATCTTTTTTCAGATGAACGAGGCCGGCCGTTATGGCTACACGGGCCTGGGCTTCGTCGCCATGCTCGCCCCCATCGGCATCATCCTGGCGATGAGCTTCGGCGCGGCGCGCATGGGCAACGGCGCATTGCAGGGCATGTACTGGGCGCTGGTCGGCACCATGGGCATCGGCTTTGCGGTGCTGCTGAAGGTCTACACCGGCGATTCCGTGGCGCGCGTGTTCTTCATCACCGCGGCCACCTTCGGCGCGCTCAGCCTGTACGGCTACACCACCAAGCGCAGTCTCTCGGGCTTCGGAACCTTCTTGTTCATGGGCCTGATCGGCATGGTGATCGCCGCTGTGGTCAACATCTTCCTGGCTAGCTCGATGCTGCAGTTCATCATCTCGGCCGTGGGCTTGCTGGTGTTCTCGGGCCTCATCGCCTTCGACACCCAGCGGCTGAAGAACGAGTACTTCGAGGTGCAGGGCACGGAACTCGCCGAACGCTCGGCCATCATGGGCGCGGTGTCGCTGTACCTGAACTTCGTCAACCTGTTCCAGATCCTGCTGTCGTTCCTGGGCAACCGGGAATAACGCAGGCGGCAGGCGAACAACGTCAAACCCCGGACCGCAAGGTCCGGGGTTTTTGTTTGCGCTAAAATGCGCGACAGTCCGGCCGTGAGCGCACCCGACGCACTTTTTCAGGCCGCACTGGCCCGTCATCAGGCCGGCGACCTGCCCGCCGCCGAGGCGATGTACGCCCAAGTCCTCGCGGCCCAGCCCCGCCACGCCGGGGCCTTGGGCCTGTTGGGCGCGGCTTACGTGCAGCGCGCAAAGTATGAGCAAGCGCTGGCCTGGCTGAACAAGGCGCTGAAGGCCGATGCGCGCCAGCCGCCGGTGCTCAACAACAAGGGCTACACGCTGTTTAAGCTGCGGCGTCTGGACGAAGCGCTGGCGGCTTTCGACGCCGCGTTGGCGCTCAAGCCCGACTACGCCGAGGCGCTGAACAACCGCGGCAACGTGCACCGCGACCGACAGGATTTCACTTCTGCTTTGGCCGACGTCGACCGCGCCTTGGCGCTGAAACCGAATTTCGCCGAGGCGGTGAACAACCGCGGCAACATTTTGCACAAGCTCGACCGGCTGGATGAAGCACTCGCCCACTACGAGCGCGCCATCGCGCTGAAGCCGGGCTTCGCCATGGCGCACTTCAACCGCGGCGCACTGCTGATGGACCTGGGTCGTCACGACGAGGCGGGCGTTTGCTTCGACCGCGCCATGGCGTTGGACCCCGCCTATCCCGATGCGCCCTGGGCCAAAGCCATGCTGCATCTGCTGCGGGGCGAATACGCCGAGGGCTGGAAACTGTTTGAATGGCGCTGGGCCTACGAGGGCTTCGACGTCGGCACGCTGCGTATGCGCGAGAAGTTGTGGCTGGGGCAAACGCCGCTGGCGGGCAAGTCGATCATGCTGCATGCCGAGCAGGGCTTCGGCGACACCATTCAATTCGCGCGCTATGCGCGCCTAGTCGCCCAACAGGCCGCGCGCACCGTGCTGGTGGTGCAACCGGAACTCGCCGCGCTGATGGCCGGACTCGATGCCGGCTGCGAGGTGATTGCCGCGGGCGGGCCGCCGCCGGTGACTGATTTATACTGCCCGCTGATGAGCCTGCCGCTGGCCTTCAAGACCACCGTAGACACCATCCCCGCCCGCACGGCCTATCTGCGCGCGCCCGCCGACAAAGTTTCAGCATGGGCCGCGCGCCTGGGCGAAAAACGCAAACGTCGCATCGGGCTGGTGTGGTCGGGACGTCCCACGCACCGCAACGATGCACACCGGAGTGTGCCGCTGCGACAACTCAGCGCGCTGCTGCAAACGGATGCGGAATTTCATTGCCTGCAAGCCGCCATCCGCGACGACGACCGCGCGCACTTGGGCTCCATCATCGCGCACGACAAAGACTTGCGCGACTTCGCCGACACCGCAGCACTCGTCACGCACATGGACCTGGTGATCAGCGTGGACACGTCGGTGGCGCACCTGTCCGGCGCGCTGGGCAAGCCCGTCTGGATTTTACTGCCCTTCGCGCCCGACTACCGCTGGATGCTGCACCGCGCCGATACGCCGTGGTACCCGACGGCGAAGCTGTTGCGCCAACCCCGCCACGGCGACTGGGCCAGCGTGATGGAAACGGCGGCGGGGGAGTTGGGAAAACTTTTATAAAAATGGTGCCGACGCGCGGAATCGAACCGCGGACCTACTGATTACGAATCAGTTGCTCTACCCCTGAGCTACGTCGGCATCGACCACGGACGGAAGGCCGCGGATGGCCCTTATAAAAAGGTGCGGGAAAATAGGCGGATCGGGGCCAAAGCGCAAGCCGGTCAAAGTGTTGATTTTCAAGGCCTCGCGGCCGGTTTGGGCCGGGTCACAGGTGGGCTAGAGTGTGGGCATGAGCCAAAACCCAATAAGCCAAAACATCATCATTGTCGGCGGCGGGCTGGTGGGCGGGTCGCTCGCCCTGGGCCTGGCGCGCCACAACGTCAGATCCACGCTGATCGACCGGCTGGCGCCCGAAGCGGGCATCAGCCCCACCTTCGATGGGCGCGCCTCGGCCATTTCGGCCTCGGGCCAGAAATTGCTGGCCGCTATCGGCCTGTGGCCGCGCCTGGCCGCGCAGGCCCAGCCGATTCTGGACATTCGCGTCTCCGACGGCCCGTCGCTGCTGTTCGTGCACTACGATCACCGCGAACTGGGCGAGGGCCCGCTGGGCTATATGGTTGAGAACCGTCACCTACGCGAAGCCATCGCCGCGGAGATCGTCGCACGACGCGCGTTGATCGACGTCATCGCGCCCACGTCCGTCATCGGCTTCCGCCAGGATGCCGATACCGCGACCTTGGAGCTGGACGGCGGGCGCACCATCGACGCCGCGCTGGTGATCGCGGCGGAAGGAAAAAACTCCACCTTGCGCGAGGCGGCCGGGCTGAAGACGACGGGCTGGAGCTATCCGCAAACCGCCATCGTGGCCACCATCGGCCATGCGCATGGCCACGACGGCATCGCGCACGAGCGCTTTTTGCCCGCCGGGCCCTTCGCCATTTTGCCGCTGCAAGACGGGCATCGCTCCTCCCTCGTGTGGACCGAGGCCGCCACCCGCGCCGCGGATTATCTGGCGCTGGATGACGCCGCGTTTGTCTCGGAAATCGACCGGCGCGTCGGCGGGTTTTTGGGCAAGCTTCATCTCATCGGCCCGCGCTTCAGCTATCCGCTGGGGCTGCAAGTGACGTCGGAGTACGTGCGCGGGCGACTGGCGCTGATCGGCGACACGGCGCACGCCATTCACCCCATCGCCGGACAGGGGCTGAACTTAGGATTGCGCGACGTCGCCGCACTGACGGAAATTTTGGTGGACATGACGCAGTTGGGCCTGGACCCCGCACACCCCACGGGCCTGGACCGCTACGAGCGCTGGCGGCGCGCGGACAATCTGCTGATGGCGGGCGTGACCGACGTGCTCAATCGTTTGTTCTCCAACGACATCGCACCCGTGCGCATGGCGCGGGATTTGGGATTGGGCGTCGTCAACCGCATCGGCCCCTTGAAAAAGTTTTTCATGCGCCATGCCATGGGCACGGTCGGAGAATTACCCAAACTGATGAGATAAAATCACGGCTCGCGTTTGAGTCCGCGCGCTTTTAATCCGTCCAGATACGCCGCCCAACGCTCGGCATAGTCGCGGCCCAGTTCATACAGATAGCGCCAGGAATAAATGCCGGTGTCGTGCAGGTCGTCGAACACGATCCGCACCGCGTAGTTGCCCACGGGCTCGATGTTGATGATGCCCACATGCTTGCGGCCCGGCACGAATTGACGCTCGGCCGGGTTATGCCCCTGCACCTCGGCCGAGGGGCTTTCCACGCGCAGATATTCCGCCGGAAGATCAAACGCGCGGTCGTTGTCGAAGGCGACGCGCAGCGATTTTGCGGCGGGGTCGTAATCGATGGCCGAGGGCCAAGGATCGTTTTTGTTTACCGTATTTTCCACGCCAACCGGTGCCCACTTGTCGGGAAAATACGGCTATGAATCCAATTTCCGCGCTTCGTCCACCAGCATGATGGGAATGCCGTCGCGCACCGGATAAGCCAGCCCCGCTTGCTTGCTGATGAGTTCCTGCGCGGTGCGGTCGTAGTCCAGAGGGCCCTTGGTCAGCGGGCAGACCAGAATTTCGAGCAACTTGGGATCGATGTCGGATGCGGTCATAACCACTTCTTCTTATTGGCTCTTTTTATTGACGGGGGCCGTCGGGCTTGCCGCTGGCGTCGAACACGCCCATGCGCAGCAACGCGGCCAGCGTTTCGGCGCGCTCGGACAGCGTCGGGCTTTCCAGCAGCGCCTGTTTTTCGCGCGGATCGAACGGACAGATCATGCACAGCGAGGTCACAAGCGTGGAATCCGACAGGTTCTTGATGACGTCGAGGTTCACCTTCATGCCCTGCGCGTCGAGGTAGGGCTTGAGCACGTCGATCAGCCCGTCGCGGTCCAGCTCAATCTTGGGCGGCGCCTCCATGTCGGCCTTGAACTCGTCATAGCGCGGCTTGATGCGCCGGTAGCCCTTGCGGCCTTGCAATTCCTCGGCGATGCGGAAACGGATGAGTCCTTTGAGCGAAATCAGAATGCGGCCGTCGTCGGTTTCCTCGAACGAGGCGATCCGCCCCGCGCAGCCCACGGAATAAATCGGCGGCTCCGTGGGCAGGGTGATGATGTTGCTGTCCGAACCGGCCACCTCGGCGGTGGCGCGCGCGCGGTTCAGCTTGGTCTGGTCGGGCTGGACCATGCCGAACATGCGCCCGGACTGCAGCGAGTCGAGCGCCATGTTGAGATAGCGCGGCTCGAAGATGTTGAGCGGCAGACGGCCGTAGGGCAGCAGCAGCGCGCCCGAGAGCGGAAACACCGCCAGCTCGTCGGGCAGGTCTTCGTAGCGGGTTTGGATCGGGCTGCGCATGGTGCGCGTATTTTACCTTAAGCGAACAGGATGGACGAGAGCCGCTTGCGGCCCTGGATGGTCAGGGGGTCCGTGGGCCCGAAGGCCTCAAAGAACTTCACTAGCTGCTTGCGCGCGGCTTCCTCGTTCCACTTGCGGTCCAGGCGGATCATCTCCAGCAAATCATTCATGGCCGCTTCTTTCTCGCCGCCGCCGAAGCGCGCCATGGCGAGATCGAGCCGGGCCTGCATGTCCTTGGGGTCGGCGGCGACCTTGGCCTCCAGCTCCTGCACCGCGCCGCCGGCCTTCTGCGACTGATCCTTCAGTTCAAGCGCGGTTTTGACCGCGGCCACATCGGGGTCTTTCAGCATCGCGGGCGGCAGTTTTGCGATCAGATCGCGCGCCACGTCGTCCTGGCCCAGGGCCACGTAACATTTCAACGCGCCGCCCATGGCTTTGGTATGGGTGGGGTCTTGGGCCAGAATTTCCTGATAAATCTCAAGCGCCGTCTCGGCCTGGTTTTCTTTGAGAAACTCCGCGGCCTGTTCGAGCGCGTCGTCGATGGGGTTGCCGCCGCCGCCCGTCAGCTTGTCGATGAACTGCTTGACCTGACTTTCGCCCATGGCACCCATGAAGCCGTCCACCGGCCGGCCGGCCTTGAAGGCATAGACCGCCGGAATCGACTGCACGCGGAACTGCATGGCGAGGGGCTGGTTTTCGTCGACGTTGACCTTCACCAGCTTGACCTTGCCGGCGTACTGCCGGACCAGCTTTTCAATGACGGGGGTGAGCTGTTTGCACGGACCGCACCACGGCGCCCAGAAATCGACGATGACCGGCACGGTCTTGGAGGCCTCGATGACGTCGGCCATGAAGGTCGCCGTGCCGGAGTCCTTGATCAGATCCGCCGCCGCCGCGCCGGGGGCGGGAACATCGTCCGATTGTCCAACCAACATCGCCAAAACCTCTCGCAAAATGACGCATGCTCAAGCGGTTACATGAGATGGAATCACCGCGAAGGCAAGGGCTTGAGCCCGCAATGAGCCCCCGCAGCCAGCCCCTTGGGCGCCCTTGCAATGCGGGGCTAAATGGCTATAGTCCGCCCGCTTTTCAGGGGCCGCGCCACCCAAGGCCCTACCCGCGGAGCGCGGGCGTAGCTCAGGGGTAGAGCACGACCTTGCCAAGGTCGGGGTCGAGGGTTCGAATCCCTTCGCCCGCTCCATTTTCTAAATGAAAACAAGCCGTTAGTGGGTCGATCTGATAGGGCCTGCTAGGCCCCATCAAATCCCCACCATATCCCCACTACTGACAGAGTTAATTGCGGCAATCTACGGCTTATCGTTGCAAGCCACTGCGACTAAGTCAGAGTGTTAATTGATCAGCTAAGGTGAAAGAAATGGCCGCAACAGACGATCACAGATGCATCATTTGCGCGTCGTCTTTAGGAAAAGCCATTTACCCAACTGGGCATGGCGATTCCTATGTAATCGATTGTTCGCGGTGCTCATCCTTCGAATTGCCCGGAACAGACCGAGCAGAAATTCCGGGCTTACTAGCTGGCCACGATGACAAAAGGCTTCTTGTTAGCCACTTCATACATCGCAGTCGTAGCGGCGCTATGCGCCCTAAGCTTACATCTGATTTTGTTCAACGAATTATTGCGCATGAAAAGTACCCTAGCCCGGCTCAGCAGCTTGATAACTTAGTTCTTTATCTTGGTGATTCAGTGCGAGACCCCGGAGAAAAAGTCCCGGTTGATCTTGAAGTGCAAGCCCCTGTTATTGGTGCTCAATCAAATGCTGCCCTGACGTTTGCTGGCGATTCAGCTAAACGTGATGGATTAATCAATATTTACGGGCCACCAGGCATGTCCGTTGCATCTACATTTGCAAGAGGAGTGGTGTCTCAACTAACCCTCAAGGGTTGGCAGCGCTACGAAGAACTCAAGCGAGGTAAGGCGTCGGGAACCCGTGCATTCATGGCGATGAAATTTGGAGAGGCCGATCTGGATGAAATGCTTGAGAAACACTTCAAGCCTGCAGTTGCGCTAACTGGCTTCACGCTGCGAACGGTTGATGAAAACCGCAAAGCCGGGTTGATTGACGACAAGTTAAGATTAGAGATCAATCTTTCGCGCTTCGTGATCGCTGACCTAACGCATCATAACAATGGTGCGTACTGGGAAGCAGGATATGCAGAAGGCCTCAAAAAGCCGGTGATGTACACATGTCGTTCGGATGTATTTGATCACCCTGATCGCAAAAAAGGGACGCACTTCGACACTAATCACCACCTCACAGTAAAGTGGACGACTGATAATCCGCAGAAAGCAGTCGATGATTTAAAGGCGACGATTCGCATGACGATTCCGGAGGCCAATCAAGAGGACTAAGCCCAGGAAATCCAGGCCTTTGCACTGGGCCGCATATGGTCCCGGTGTTGGTTATACGGACCCCCCGGTGCTAGCCTGTCGTCTTCATATTTAAGGAGGCTGGCATGATCGGGCGGCGTGAGGTTTTGGGAGGGATCAGCATGGGGATCGGCGCAGGCCTAACGGCGGGCAGCGCCCAGGCTGCGACCAACCCGGGCATTTCGACGACGCCGACATTGCCCAAGCCGATCATCGGCCCGCGCATGAACTTCGCCCAGGCCGAGAAGGTCATGACCCAGCTGGGGCTTGATGCGCTGGTGCTGGGCGGTGGGGTGAACCTGTATCACGCCACGGGGTTGGATTTGTCGGGCCCGCGCCAAGGCCACACGCCCAGCGTTTACGCAATTATAACACGCAGCGACAAGCAACGCCTCTCGGTCGTGGCCCCGGCGTTTCTGTTTTACTACACCATCGCCTTGGACCACCGCGGCCAGGACTGGCCGGTGTACGTCTACACCGCACCGGAAGTCGGCACGGGCGCGGCGGCCGGTTCGGGCGTGGAACCGGTGGCTGCGAAGCTTTCCACCCTGCCTGATCGCGGCCAGGCGCAACTCGACTTCATCGAGGCCACGCGCAAGCAGGCGGTGGAAACCACGCTGGCGCAACAGCCGCCCTCGGCGAGTTTGGTGCTGGCGTTGCGCAAGGCGCTGAAAGATTTGGGTGTTGCGAAAGGCCGCATCGCGGTGGACTTGCCCGCCGTGCAACGCGCCATGGCCGAAGCCGCGCCCGAGGCGACGGTGGTGGATTCCGACGATGCCCTGCGAAGAATTCGCCCGGTGAAGTCCGCCGTGGAGATCGAATTGATGCGCCAGGCCGCGTTCAACAATGCAGAAGCGGCCAAAGAGGCCGCGCGCACGGTACGCGCCGGGGCCGATGTGCGTGAATTGCGCGCGAGCTACTTCGCCGCCGCCGCGTTGAGGGGCATGCGCGGCGTGTTCATGGTGATCGACCGCGTGAGTTCGCCCACCTTCGAAGCCAAGTTCCGCGACGGGCAATGTTTCTCCATCGATTGCGTCAGTGAGTACGCGGGCTATCACGGCGATTTCGCGCGTGCGGTGTATGTGGGCGAGCCCTCGGCGAAAATGAAGAAAGTCACCGACGCGACGGGCAAGGCGTGGGAGACTATCCGCCAGTCGTTGAAGCCCGGGCTGACGTTCGCCGAAGTACAGGCCACGGGCCGCAAGGCACTGAAGGATTTGGGCGTGGACTACAACATCTCTTTCACGCCGCACAGCGTGGGGCTGTACCACTCCGACCACGTCGGCAACACCGGTCTGCCGGGTCGCACCGACATGATTCTGGAGCCCGGCATGGTGCTGAGCGTGGATTGCCCGAACCTGGAATCAGGCGTCGGCGGCTCGACGCACCTGGAAGACCTGACCTTGATCACCAAGGACGGCTTTGAGAACCTCAACGACATCGGTGAGAAGGTGATGGTGGTTTAGGGACGCACCCTCAGCGTTTGCCCAAGCCCGCGGCTTTTCTCAGCGTCTTGTTGATGCGCGTCTGCCAGCCCGGGCCCATGGCGCGGTAGTGCTCGAGCACGTCCGGATCAAGCCGGATGCTGGTGGCCAGCTTGGGCGCATCGGACTTCGGGCGGCCCGGGCGGATCAGCTTGTCGCCGTCCATGATTTCTCCGCGCGCAAACCACTCACGTGTCAGGCGCGGAGCTTCATCCGGGTCAATCCATTTGCTCTTCGTAGTAGCTCTCTTCGTCGGCATGGCCGTACCTCATGGAAATAATCCGCTGGTCGTGGCCGCGGGACGTCCAAACCACGACGACAAATCGGCCGCGCAGCCATCCCGCGGTTATAAAGCGCGCCTCGCCGTATGATTTACGGTCATCCGGAACGGTAATGCGGCGGCCCGCAAACACCAGATGCGCATCCGCGAAATCAACGCCGCGCTCCTCTCGCGTCTTTTGCCGCTTGATCTCATCCCACGTGATCATATTTTATGTATATACAAAAATCTACAGATCAAGCGAATAGCGGTGACGTAATTCTACAAAGCCGCGCCGCATTGCTGAAGGTCAGGGCTACGCCGCCATCGCGCCGCGGCGACGGATTTGTTCCAGCGCGGCGGCGATGTGCTCGGGATGAGCCGAGGCGTGTTCGATTTCCCACAACCACGGCTCGCCGTCGGCGGCGTAATGCACCACCAAGTCTTTGCCCGCGTCCTGGCCGCCGACATCTTGATCTGAACCGGTCGCGCCGGTGGGATATGGGCGCAGTTCGATCGCCATCGTGTCGGTTTCGGGGTAGTAGCGGATGTTCGGCTCAAGGATCATGGCTTGAAAGTCCTGTCCCAAAAGGCGTTATGAACCGTCTCGCCGTCCGGTTCAATCACCACCCGCAGCCACTTCTGCCGCGCCTCAATCCATACCCAATGCCGAAGTCGGCCGTCGGGTTGCGTCTGCCGGTGCGTCGGCTGGGTCAGCGCCAAAGCAACATCGGCCACTTCAATACCGCGCCGGTCGGGCCGCACCATCACTTCATCGGTGAAATAGCGCGTTCGCCAAAACGGCGGCGGAGGCAGCGTGTCGGACCGCTTGACCATAATGTCGTTCTCCGCCGCAAGCCTAGCCAGGATAACGCCGCCAAATCAAATATTGCACCGCAGCATGCCGCCGAAAATTCATCGCAGGCGTCTGCCCTAACGCCCTGACTATGTTAGTGTTCTCTCAATACGCGCAGCCGTGAAACACGCGGGCGCAGGGGGAGAACGCACATGGTCAGCTGGGCCAACACCGAGATCGCCGAGATCATCAAGAGGGCGCAGGACGCCGCCGCCAAGAAGGCACCCGCCGCCGACCGTGACGCCATCAAGCGCTTCATCACGCAGTTCTATGCCGGCAGCCCGCCCGACGACCTGAAGGAACGCAGCGGCGAAGCTTTGTTCGGCGCGGCGATGAACGTGTGGGAGACGCTGCAGAGCCGCACGCCCGGTGCGGCCAAGGTGCGCGTCATCGACGGCGGCAAGGGTGCGGCGCGTGCCAGCATCATCGTGGTCAACGACGACATGCCGTTCCTGGTGGATTCCGTCACCGCCGAACTGGAACGCATGGAAGAGCCCGCGCAACTGGCCATTCACCCCATCATCACCGTAAGCCGCGACGCCGGCGGCAAGCTGACCGCCCTGGCCGACCTGGGCGACGACGAACGCTCCTCGGGCCTGGGGGGCCAGATGGTGGAATCGGTCATGCACATCGAGATCGCCGCCCAGGGCGACCCGGACATGATCGAGCGCATCCGCGACAACATTTCGTCGGTGCTAAACGACGTGCGCCTGGCCGTGCGCGACTGGCAGCAGATGCGCCGCCACGCCGGGCGGCTGTCGGCGGACTTCGACGGACCATCGCCAGGAATCTCGCGCGAGCAGGCGGAGGAAGTGGGCAACTTCCTGCGTTGGCTGCACGAGGACCACTACACCTTCCTGGGCTATCGGCGTTATGCGCTGGACGCCAAGAGCGGGGACGTCAAGAGCGGCAAGAAGATCGTGAGCATCGTCCAGGCTGAAAGCCTGGGCGTGCTGACCAAGCGCCAGATCGGCGTGTTCGAAGGCCTGTCGGACGGCGCGGAGGTGCCCGCGCAGTTCGCCCATTTCCTCGACAGCCCCAACACGATGCTGATCATCAAGGCCAACCAGCGCGCCACGGTGCACCGGCGCGTGCATTATGATGTCGTTGCCATCAAAAGCTTCGACGAGAAGGGCAAGGTTTCGGGCCTGCGGTTGTTCGTCGGTCTGTTCACGGCGGACGTCTACACCAACAGCCCCAATTTCGTTCCCGTGCTGCGCAGCAAGATCGACCGCATCCGGGCCAAGGTGGGGTTCCGCAAGCACGGCCACGACGGGAAAAGACTCCAGAACATCATGGAGAACCTGCCGCGCGATGAACTGTTCGAAAGCTCCGACGAATACCTCCAGCACGTCGGCTTGAGTCTACTTCACCTGCAAGAACGCGCGCGCACCGCGTTGTTCATCCGCGTCGATCAATTCGAGCGCTTCGCCTCGTGCCTGGTGTATCTGCCGCGCGACCGTTTCGAGACGCAGTTGCGCGTCACCATCGGCGATATTCTGGTCGGCGCCTTCAGCGGCCGGTTGTCGTCGTTCTACACACAAGTCACCGATTCGGCGCTGGCGCGCATCCACTACATCATCGCCACCAAGCCGGGCGCTGTTCCCAAGGTCGACACCAAGGCCGTCGAAGCCAAGATCGCCAAGGCCAGCCGCGGCTGGAGCGACGGCTTGAAGGAAACGCTGGTCAAGGCCCACGGCGAGGCCGAGGGCGCGCACCTGTTCAGCCAGTTCGCCCATGCCTTCCCTACCGCATATAAAGAACGATTCGACCCCGAGACGGCCGTGGGCGACGTGGCCCATGTGCAGGCCTGCGCCACGACCAAGGCCGTCGGCATTCATGTCTACAAACCCGAGAAGGGCGGCGCGGACACGCTCGGCATTAAGATCTACAATCTCGGCGCAGTGCTGGCGCTGTCGGACGTGATTCCGGTTTTGGAGAACTTAGGCTTCCGCGCGGTCGGCGAGGAACCCTACGCCATCACGCCGCTCGGCAGCGGCACGGCCAACGCCGTGTGGCTGCATGATTTCCAGATGACCGTCGCCGGCGGCAAGGCGTTCGACCTTGCGGGCGTGCGCGACGCCGTGGAAGACGCCTTCTGCCGGGTGTGGACCGGCGAGATGGAAAGCGACGGCTTCAACAAACTCGTCACGTTCTCGGGGCTGAAGTGGCGCGAGGTCGTCATCTTGCGGGCCTACGCCAAATATCTGCGCCAGGCGGCGTTTGCGTTTTCGCAAAGCTATATCGAGACGGCTTTCGGCAACCATCCCAACATCGCGCGATTGCTAGTGGACCTGTTCGTCACCAGTTTCGACCCGGCGCTGAACACCGGATCAAAGGCTAAAGCCAGCGCGACGAAGGCCGCGAGCCTCAAGACCGACATCAACGCTGCGCTGGACGCCGTGACCAACGCCGATGAAGACCGCATCCTGCGCCGCTATCTGATCCTGGTGGAAAGCACGCTGCGCACCAACTATTTCCAGAAGGCCGCCGACGGATCGACCAAGTCTTACGTCTCGATGAAGCTCAACAGCCGCAACATCCCCGACCTGCCGCTGCCCAGGCCCAACGTCGAGGTGTTCGTCTATTCCCCGCGCGTGGAGGCCATCCACCTGCGAGGCGGCAAGGTGGCGCGCGGCGGCATCCGCTGGTCGGACCGGCGCGAGGATTTCCGCTCGGAAATTCTTGGCCTGGTGAAGGCCCAGATGGTCAAGAACGCGGTGATCGTGCCCACGGGCTCCAAGGGCGGGTTTGTCGTCAAGCGCCCGCCGGCCACAGGCGGTCGCGAGGCGTTCCAGGCCGAGGGCATCGCGTGTTATCAAACCCTGCAGCGCGGCCTGCTCGACATCACCGACAACGTGGTCAACGAGCAGATCGTTCCGCCCGCCAGCGTGGTGCGTAAAGACGCCGATGACCCGTATCTGGTCGTCGCCGCCGACAAGGGCACGGCCACGTTCTCCGACATCGCCAACGCGATCTCGGCCGAATACAATTTCTGGCTGGGCGATGCCTATGCGTCCGGCGGCAGCGCCGGATACGACCACAAGGTCATGGGCATCACCGCGCGCGGCGCGTGGGAATGCGTCAAGCGCCACTTCCGCGAAATGAACATCGACACCCAGACGCAGCCGTTCACCTGTGCGGGCGTGGGCGACATGTCGGGCGACGTCTTCGGCAACGGGCTGTTGATGTCCAAGACCACGAAGCTGCTCGCCGCCTTCAACCACCTGCATATCTTCATCGACCCCGACCCCGACCCGGCCAAGAGCTACGAAGAACGCGCGCGCATGTTCAAGCTGCCGCGCTCGAACTGGACGGACTACAACACCAAGCTGATCAGCAAGGGCGGAGGCATTTTCGAGCGCTCGGCTAAGACCATCAAGCTGAGCCCTGAGATGAAGGAGATGCTGGGCATCACCAAGGCCGAGGCCTCGCCCACCGAGATCCTCAACGCCATCCTGCGCATGCAGGTGGACCTGCTGTTCTTCGGCGGCATCGGCACCTACGTGAAGTCCAGCGCCGAATCCCACGCCGAGGCGTCGGACCGCGCCAATGACGCCATCCGCGTCAATGGCGAGCAGGTGCGCGCCAAGGTGATCGGCGAAGGCGCCAACCTCGGCATGACGCAACGCGGACGAATCGAGGCCGCGCAAGCCGGCGTGCGGATCAACACCGACGCCATCGACAACTCGGCGGGCGTCGATTGTTCCGACCACGAGGTCAACATCAAGATTTTGCTCAACGGTTTGACCATGGCGGGCAAGTTGCCGCTGCCCGCCCGCAACAAACTGCTGGCCGAGATGACCGACGACGTGGCCGGGCTGGTGCTGCGCGACAACTATCAGCAGTCGCAGACCATCAGCTTGATGCAGCGGCGCGCAGCCGAACTGCTGGAAAGCCAGCAGCGCACCATGAAGCTGTTCGAGCGCGAGGGCCTGCTCAATCGAGAAGTGGAGTACCTGCCCTCGGACGAGGAGATCCACGACCGCATGAGCAAGTCGCAAGGGCTGGCGCGCCCCGAGTTGGCGGTGTTCCTGTCCTACGGTAAGATGTGGCTGTACGACAAACTGGTGGCCAGCGACCTGCCCGACGACCCGGCGGTCGAGGACGACCTGATCACCTATTTCCCCGCCGCGCTGCGCAAGAAATACCTCGAGCCGATCCGCCGCCACAAGCTGCGCCGCGAGATCATCGCCACGGTGGCCACCAACAGCTTCATCAACCGCGTGGGCCCCTCGTTCCTGACCACGCTGATGGATCGAACAGGCCTTGGCCCCGTCGACATCGCCAAGGCCTACATCGTCACGCGCATCTCCTATGACCTGCGCGATCTGTGGAAGCGGATCGAGGGGCTGGACAACAAAGTGCCCGCCGACGTGCAGACCGACATGTTCATCGAGATCAACCGCATGCTCGAGCGCAGCGTGCTGTGGCTGCTGCGCAACGTCTCATCGCCGATGGATATTTCGGGCACGGTGGACAAGCTCAAGCCGGTCGTGGACACCTTCCGCAAGTCCTACAAGACCATGTGGTCGGACGAAGTGGCCGGTTACGTGGCGCGCGCGGCCGACGCCTATAAGGCGCGCGGCGTACCCGCCGACCTGGCCACCGACGTGGCACTGCTGTTCCGCATCGCCGCGGCCAATGATTGCTGGAAGCTCTCAGAGAGCCTCAAGCAGCCCGTCGAGCAGGTGGGGAAAATCTATTTCCTCGTCGGCCAGCGCTTCGGCCTGGGCGACCTGCGCCGTTCGACCGAAGACCTGGCGCGCACCAGCCATTGGGAGCGCTTGGCGGTGTCGGCCGCCGTGGAGGAACTCTACGCGCACCAAACGCGCCTCACTCAATACGTGCTGGGCGTGGGCAAGGCGAAGAAGGCCGCCGGTGCCAAGGCCATCGAGGCCTGGGTGGACACCAACAAGGCCGCCGTGGAGCGCTTCGACCAGGTGCTGGCCGACATCCGCGCGTCTGAAACCGTCAGCTTGGCAATGCTGACGGTAGCCAACCGGCAACTGGGTTCGTTGGGGGCGGGTTAACTTTTTAACCCGCGCCACTGCGCGCGCAGGGCGGCGTAGAAGGCGTTTGAAAAACCCTTCACGTCGCACAGCGGCGAGGCCAGGAATTTCGCCCGCAGCGATTGGCGTAAGTGGTCGAGGGCGACGAGATCGGTGGATAATTTATTTGCTTTGCGCGCCATCTCAGCGACGGTCTTGCACACGCCGTCGGGATAGCCGCCGTGGATCAGATGCGAGGTGGCGTGGCGGCCGCAGAACCGCTCGCCCGTCACGCTCAGCACTGGCACGCCCATCAAAAGAGACTCGCACGTCGTCAACCCGCCCGAGTACGGCGCGGTGTCGAGAATGACGTCCACTTGGTCATACTGCGTCAGGAATTGGCGGTGATCGCCGCCGGTCGCGAACAAAACCCGCTCAGGGGCGATGCCTTCGGACAAAAATCCGCTGAGGATATGGCCCTGCTTGGCGCCGTCGGCGAGCAAGCGGTTGTTCATCAGCATTTTCGCCGTCGGCACGGCGCGCAAGACAGCCGCCCAGGCGGCGATGGTGGTCGGATTTATTTTTGTAATCTCTGAGAAACACCCGAACGTGACATAACCACGCGCGAGCGCCGGGGCCGGCGACACGGCGGGCGCATAGCTCGGCGGCTGGTAGCAGACGTAATCCCCGGGCAGACGCACCACGCGCTCCATATAATAAGCATCGTCCTCGGGCGGGGTGTGGACGGCGTCGCCCAGCAGCACGTCGATGGCTTTCAGCCCGCGCGTATCGACATAATCGCCCCAGGCGACTTGCAAGGGTGCCGGCTTGTGGGCGAAGGCGGGCAAGCGGTTGTGGGGGGCATGGCCCGACAGATCGATCAGCACGTCGATCTCGTCGGCGACCACCAGTTTGACCAGATCGTCGGTTGAAAGCTGGCGCACGTCGCGCCAACGGTCGGACTGAGCGCGGAACACCGCCGTTTCATCGTCGGTGCGCACGGTGGTGGAGTAGCACGTCAGCAACCACTGGGCGCGCTCACGCGCGGCGAATACGGGCGCGGCGAAAAACCGCATGGCATGGAAGCGCAAGTCGCCCGAGACCAAGCCGAGATTGAGTTTGCGGTCGGCTGAGAAATCCACCTTGCGCTGAAGATACGCGGGCGCGGCGTCGCGGTCGAAGATCTTGCCGAAGGCGCGATGTTCCTGCGCGATCTCAGCGCGCGACACATGGGCATCGTATTGCAGACACATCAACAGGCTGGAGCGCACGGCGGCGAGATCAGGCTTCATCGCCAGAACGGCGCGCCGATGCGCTACCGCGTCGCCCGCGCCGTCGTCCACCAGATCGGCCAGACCGACGTAGGCTTGCGAGATGCCCGGATCGAGCGCAATCGCCTTGCGGAACAACACGCCGGCATCGTCCTTGCGGCCCAGGTGGATCAACGTTTGGCCCAGGTTGACCATGGCGTCGGCGTGGTCGGGCTTGAGTTCGAGCGTGCGGCGGTAGGCGGCTTCCGCGCCGTCCCAGCGGCCCACGGCCTGCATGGCGTTGCCGAGATTGAAGCGCAGTTCCGCCGACTTGGGCGACTGGCCGATGGCCTCGATCAGCACCGTGAGCGCGCTTTCGACTTGGCCCGCCGCGCGCAGCGACAGCGCGAGATTGTTGTACGCACCGAGGTGGCCGGGGCGCAGCGAGATGGTGGTTTCGTACGCTTTCGCAGCGTCGAGATGCCGCCCGGCTTCGCGGTAGGCATTGCCGAGATTAAACGCGATGTCGGCCTCGTTGGGTGCGGCCGTGAAGGCCTGCGAGAGCGCGGTGATGGCGTCGTCGGTGCGGCCCTGGGCGATCAGCGCGTTACCGAGTGAGTTGAGATAAATGGCGCTGCCGGGCTGAAGCTTGAGCGCTTTCTTGGAAAACGCCTCGGCCTCGGCCCATTTTTTTTCGTCCTGCGCCAAAATCGACAGCAGGTTGAGCGCATCGGCGTGCGCGGCGTCAGCGGCTAATAATGCATGCGCCGAACCCTTGGCGGCGGCGCGGTTGCCGGCCTGATACTGCTGAACGGCTTGATCGAACGAAGGTGCGGTCACGTGGGCGGGCCCTGAAGGGCGTCGGCGAATTGCAGCTGATAAAGCCGCTGATAAAGCCCGCCACGCGCCATCAACTCATCATGGCGGCCCTGGTCCACCATCCGGCCCTGGTCCATGACGCAAATCCGGTCGGCGCGCGCCACGGTGGACAGCCGGTGCGCGATGACGATGGTGGTGCGGCCCTGCATGAGGCGGTCGAGTGCTGCCTGCACCTGGCGTTCGGTCTCGGTATCGAGCGCGCTGGTGGCTTCGTCCAGCAGCAAAATCGGTGCGTCCTTGAGCAACGCGCGCGCGATGGCGATGCGTTGTCGTTGTCCGCCCGAGAGCGCCTGGCCGCGTTCGCCCACCAAGGTCTCGTAGCCTTGGGGCAATGCAGCGATGAACTCGTGCGCGCCCGCCGCCTTGGCCGCCGCTTCAACGGCGGCGTCATCGGCATTGTTGCGCCCATAGGCGATGTTGGCGCGCACCGTATCGTCGAACAGCACCACGTCTTGCCCGACGAAGGCGATGGCCTGGCGCAAGGACGCCAACGACACACCCGCGATATCCTGTCCGTCGATGACGATGCGCCCTTGGCCCGGTTCGTAGAAACGCAGCAACAGATTGAACACCGTGCTTTTGCCCGCACCCGACGGACCAACAAGTGCGGTGGTTTTGCCCGGCGCGGCGGTGAGAGAAAATTCCTTCAAGACGTTTTGGTGTTCCCCGTAGGAGAACGAAACATTCTCAAGGCTCACCGCGCCGTCGCGCGCGTTCAACGCCACGGCATCAACCCGGTCGGCGACCGTGGGCTTCATGTCGAGTACGGCGTACAAACGCTCTGCGCCGGCCAATCCTTCGTTCACTTGCGCATTGGCATTTGCAAGCGCCTTCATGGGCCGATAGGCCATGAGCAGAGCGGTGATGAACGAGAAGAACGCGCCCGCCGTGGTGACGCCCTCGATCACGCGCCAGCCGCCGTAGACGATGACGATGGTCACGGCCACGCCGCCGAGGGTTTCCATTAACGGGCTGGCGATGGCCTTGATGCGCTCGGCACCGATCACCAAGTCACGGATATGCGTGGTCAGCGATTTCACCCGCGCGGCTTCGTAATTCTCCAGTCCGTAAGCTTTCACCACGCGGATGCCGGTGAAGCTTTGCTCGGCCAGCGTCATGAACGCGCCGGTCTGCGCCTGGGTATTGGCCGTCACTTTCCGCAGCCGACGCCCCAAGCCCGTCACGCCGATGACCGAGGGCGGAAAGACGACAAAGGCGATGGCGGCCAAAATCCAATCTTGCGCGAACATGACGCCGATCAGGAAGATCACCGACAGTACTTCGCGGCCCAGGCCCGTCAGCGCCGTGGACACCGCCTGGCGCATGGAGTTGATGTCGGTGGTCAGGCGCGAAATCAGCGCGCCGGTTTTGTTGAGCGCGAAGAACGCCAGATCCATCGCCAGGATGTGGGTGAAGAGTCTGTTTTGCAGATCCGTCAGGATGGTCTGGCCCAGGCGCGACATGATGATGGTCTGGCCGTAGGCCGCCACACCCTTGACCGCGAAACAGGCGAACACCGCCCCGCCCACCAGCCACAGCAAGTCCCCGCGCCGTTCGACGAACACCTTGTCCACGACCGGGTTCATCAGCCACGCCAAAGACGCCGTGGAGACGGCGACCAAAATCATGCACACCCCGGCCAACATGAATTGGCCGAGGTTGGGCAGCACCGCATCGCGCGCGAGGCGGGGCCAGACGTTGGTGGCGGAGGCGTGCGGCGTGGTCATGGGCGGATGGCCCGGGATACCCCTTGGCGGGCCGGGGCGTCCACCGTTGTTTTTTGTCGATGTTTCAGCGCCTTGGTTCGGCCAAAGTCTTTTCATTAGGGTGCCGCCCGAGTAGGTTGCCCCCCAACAAGAATCAGAAGCCAATCCATGCCCGAACCCGCCGCCTCATCGGCCCTTAAGCCGATCCCGTTCATCGACCTGCAGGCCCAGCGCGCGCGCATCGCCCAGCGCATCGACGCGGCCATCGGGCGCGTGCTCAACCACGGCGGTTTCGTCATGGGCCCGGAAGTGGCCGAGCTGGAACGGCGCTTAGCGGCCGATAGCGACGCGAAGTTCGTACTCAGCTGCTCGTCGGGCACCGATGCCTTGTTGATCCCGCTGATGGCCAAGGGTGTCGGCCACGGCGATGCGGTGTTCGTGCCCTCGTTCACCTTCACCGCCACGGCCGAGGTGGTCGTGCTGGCCGGAGCCACGCCCATTTTCGTCGACGTGGAGCCCGACACCTTCAACATCGACGTGAAGAGTTTGGCGCGCGCCATGGGCACGGCCCGCAAACTGGGCTTAAAGCCCCGCGCGGTGATCCCCGTCGACCTGTTCGGCCAGCCCGCCGACATGGACGAGATCAACGCGCTGTGTGCAAGCGAAGGCGTGTGGGTGCTGGCCGATGCGGCGCAAAGCTACGGCGCAGCGTATAAAGGAAAGCGCGTCGGCGCGCTGGCCGACGTCACGGCCACCAGCTTTTATCCCTCCAAGCCGCTCGGAGCATACGGAGATGGGGGAGCGGTGTTCACCGACGACGAGGACCTGCTGCGCCGTATGACGGCGATCCGCGTCCATGGTCAGGGCAAGGACCGCAACGAGAACGTGTCGATTGGTTTGACGGCGCGGCTCGATACCATTCAAGCCGCCGTCCTGCTGGAAAAGCTGACCATCTTCGCCGAGGAGTGTGCGGCGCGCGAGCGCATCGCCAAGCGCTACAATACATTATTAGATGGCGCGGTGAGCGTGCCCGTGGTGCGCAAAGACCGTTCCTCGGTGTGGGCGCAGTACACCATCCGTTCCGCCGCGCGCGATAAAATCGTGGCCACGCTGACGGCGGAGAGAATTCCCACCGCCATGTTCTACCCCAAGCCGATCCACGTGCAGCCGGCCTACCGGATTTTCCCCCAGGCCGAGGGCGGTTTGCCCGTGACCGAGCAGTTGGCGCGCGAGGTGGTGAGCCTGCCGATGCACGCCTACCTGACCGACGCCGACCAGGACCGCATCGCGGCGGCCGTGCGCCGGGCGTCGAACTAAGACCCCATGACCGCGCCCACGCCGATGCGCATTGCGGTGGTCGGCCTGGGTCCCATGGGCATGCACCATGTGCGCGCCATGGCCGACGTGGCGGGCGCACGGTTGGTGGCCGTGGCCGACGTGGACCGCGCGCGCGCCGATGAAACCGCCACAGCCTTCAACTGCCGCGCTTTATATAACGCCGCCGATTTGGTTGGCGTCATCGACGCCGCCGTTATCGCCACGCCGCCGGAACATCATGCCGCGGCCGCCGTGCCGTTGTTGAACGCGGGCATCGCGTGCCTGGTGGAAAAGCCGCTGGCGATGAGCGAGGCCGATTGTACGGCGATCATCGCCGCGGCGAAAAATACTCCTGTGAGTGTGGGCCAGATCGAGCGCTTCAACCCCGCCACGGAAACATTGTTCGCAGCAGGAATCGCTCCTGCCGACATCCGCGCCATCGACGTGCGGCGCCATAGCCCTGCGTCCGGGCGCCAGGTGCCGGTGGACGTGGTCTCGGACATGATGATCCACGACCTGGAGATCGTGCTGGCCTTGAAGCAAAGCCCCGTGGTGAGCGTGGCGGCAAAGGGTGTGTCCGATGATTGGGCCACGGCCGAGCTGACCTTCGCTGATGGAGCAACCGCGCGCTTGAGCGCCAACCGCAAGGCCGAGGCCAGAATACGAGAGTTGAAACTGCGCACGGCGAAAGATGCGTTTCACCTCGACTTCATGGCGCGCACCGTGACCAAGAATGATGCGCCATTGCCGGTTCACCTGCATGACGCGCTGCGCGCGGAGATCGCCGACGTGCTGGACGCCGCGCGCCACAAGACCAAACCGCGCGTCAGCGCCTATGAGGCGCGCGAAGCCATGCGCGTTGCGTGGCGTATTCTCGGGGCGATCACATCATGAGCCCGAACCGGCGCGGCGTCTTGGGCTGGTGTTTGTTCGACTTCGCCAACTCGGCCTATGTCACGGTGGTGGTGACGTTTGTCTTCGCCACCTATTTCACGCAAGGCATCGCACCTACGCCCGAACAGGGCACGGCGTGGTGGGGCACGGCGCAAGGCCTCTCGGCGCTGATCATCGCACTCGTCAGCCCCGTCGTCGGGGCCATCGCGGACCATTCAGGGCGGCGCAAACGCTGGGTGTTTGGCTGCTCGATGCTGACGGTGGCGGCCACGGCGTTGCTGTGGTTCGCCGAACCCAACAACCCGCACATCGTGGCCATTCTGGCCGCCGTGGTGATCGCCAACATCGGCTTTGAAGTGGGCCAGGTGTTCTACAACGCACTGTTGCCCTCGGTGGCCACGCCCGCGACGCTGGGCCGCATCTCAGGTTGGGCGTGGGGCTGCGGTTACGCGGGCGGGCTGTTGTGCCTGCTGGCTTGCCTGGTGATCTTCATTCAGGCCGACCCCGCTCCTTTTGGTTTGGAAAAGTCCACCAGCGAGCACGTGCGCGCGACGGTGTTGGTGGTGGCGGTGTGGTTCGCGGTGTTCTCGCTGCCGTTCTTTTTTTGGGTGAAAGACGATGCAGCACAGACCCAGCCCATCGGCACGGCGGTGAAGAACGGGCTGCGTCAGTTGGCCGACACGCTGCGCAAGGCGCGCGACTACCCGCAGATCGTGCGCTTTCTGATCGCGCGCACGCTCTACAACGACGGCGTGACCACCATCTTCGCTTTCGGCGGCATTTTTGCCGCGGGCACCTTCGGGATGGAAGTCGCCGAGGTGATTCAACTGGGCATCGCGCTCAACGTCACGGCGGGGATCGGGGCGGCTGCGTTCGGATGGATCGACGACAAATTCGGCTCCAAGCGCACCATTTCAATCAGCGTGTTGGCCGTCATCGTGTTCGGCGCGCTGACGTTGAGCGCGCCCGACAAAACCTGGTTCTGGATTTGGGCGTTGACCGTGAGCACCTTCTTCGGGCCGGTCCAGGCCGCCAGCCGCACCATGATGGCGCGGCTGGCACCCGAGGAGATCCGCACCGAAATGTTCGGGCTGTTTGCGCTGACCGGCAAGGCGATTGCTTTTGGCGGGCCATTGGCTGTCGCGTGGGCGACGGCCGCCACCGGCTCGCAGCGCTGGGGGCTGGCGACGGTGCTGCTGTTCCTGATTGCAGGCTGGTGGGTGCTGCGGGGAGTAAAGGAACCTGTGACGAAATAAAGTGGGTTTTCGTAAAGTTGATTACATCATTCAGATATCTGTTTTCCCACGACCTTCATATTCAGCTAGTTTTTTGACTCTACGAAATAGAGAAAGAAGAATTTTTATTGTTTTTAACGGACTCCCCGTTTTTTCATTCATCTGCTCAAGATTTTCTAGCCCTAACATTTTTGCCATCCTCGCAAGAGAGGAATAAATGTATTCAGCGTGTAGTTTTTCCAGTTCTATTTGCTTTTTCTCGATATCAAGACGAAGCAGTTTTCGCTCCGACATCCCCTTATATATCTCATTGTAAACAGAGTTTGCTTCTTTGATTATTTTTGCAGTGTCCTTTACAAGCCTCCTTACGGCGAATGCCACCGCAAGGATTAAACTAAGTTCTATCCATCCAGGTGATGCATATTTTAGAGAGATGATTTGCGGGCGTTGCTTTTTGGGTGTTGTAAATTTTAATTTATTATAAAAATTTACTGTGCTGTATCCGCCGATCCACGGAAATTGCGAATAAGCATATTTTATTCGATCTTGGACAAACTCATCTTTATGGGGGAGAAGAGAATAAAGTAAAAAATAAACCTGCTCATAAGTATGAGGAAAGACATATAAATCCTCTAAACTCCAACTGCCGTTAATTAGAACTTTATAGCTACCTTCTTGGCGTTCCATAATCATCGCCCCATCCGTTACTGAGGTGTTGCGGCCTTATTTTATACTTAAAAATTGCCCTCATTAATAATACGTAGATTTTTATTTCACTGATGTAGATTTTAATGCCTAAAGTGCCTCATTCCGGTCAGCACCATCGCGAGGCCCTTCTCGTCGGCGGCTTTGATCACGTCCTCGTCGCGGATGGAGCCGCCGGGCTGAATCACCGCAACCGCGCCCGCCTCGGCCGTCACCAATAATCCGTCGGGGAACGGGAAAAAGGCATCGGACGCCACCACCGAGCCGACAGTTAAGGCCTCTGTCAGACCCGCGGCTTGCGCGGCTTCCTTGGACTTCAGGTGCGCGATGCGCGCGGAGTCCACCCGGCTCATCTGGCCCGCACCGATGCCCACCGTCGCGCCGTTTTTCACATACACGATGGCGTTGGATTTCACGTGCTTACAGACCGTGAAGGCGAAAAGAAGATCCTTCGTCTGCTGATCGGTGGGCTGGTTCTTCGTCACAACCTTCAAATCCGCCGCTGCGACATGGCCGTTGTCGCGGCCCTGCACCAGAAATCCGCCCGCGACGTTGCGGATGGTGCGGCCCTGGGCTTTGGGGTCAGGCATGGCACCCGTGACCATCAGGCGCAGATTTTTTTTCTTGGCAAAAATCGCCACCGCTTCATCGGTGGCGCTGGGCGCGATGACCACCTCGGTGAACAGCTCGCTGATCTTGGCCGCCGTGGGGCCGTCGATGGGCCGGTTGAGCGCGATGATACCGCCGAAGGCCGAGACCGGATCGCAGATCAACGCCTTGGAATAGGCCTCGAGGCACGAAGCCCCCAGCGCCACGCCGCAGGGGTTGGCGTGCTTGATGATGGCGCAGGCCGGTTGTGAAAACTCCGCCACCAACTCGAAGGCTGCATCGGTGTCGTTGATGTTGTTGTAGCTGAGCTCCTTGCCCTGGAGCTGCCGGGCCGTAGCGATGCCCGGGCGTTGTTCGGTGGTGAGATAAAGGGCGGCGTTCTGATGCGGGTTCTCGCCATACCTTAATGACTGCTTCACCTTGCCGCCGAAGGACAGATAGCGCGGGAACTCGTCCTTCAACGTGTCGGCGAACCAGGTGGAGATCGCCGCATCGTAGGCCGCCGTACGGGCATAGGCGCGCGCGGCAAGCCGGGTGCGCAGCTCGTCGCTGACGGCACCCTTGTTGGCTTTCATGTCGTCGATGACGGCGGCGTAGTCTTCCACGTCCACCACCACGGCCACGCCCGCATGGTTCTTGGCCGCACCCCGGATCATCGCAGGCCCGCCGATGTCGATGTTCTCGATGCAGACGTCGAAATCCGTCGTCTTGGCGATGGTCTGCTCGAAGGGGTAGAGGTTGACCACCACCAGATCAATGGGAGCAATGGCGTGCTCGGCCATGGCTTTTTCATGCTCGGCGTTGCCGCGGATGCCCAACAACCCGCCGTGAACCTTAGGGTGCAGCGTCTTGACCCGGCCGTCGAGCATTTCGGGAAAGCCCGTCAACTCGGCCACTTCGCGCACCGGCAGTTTGGCGGCACGCAACGCTGCCGCCGTGCCGCCGGTGGAGATCAACTCAACCCCTAAGCCGTGCAGAAACTCCGCGAAGGGCACCAGCCCGGTTTTGTCGGAGACGGAAAACAGCGCGCGGCGGACGGCGGGGGCAGGCATCGCTAAAAGACCTCGGGCGAAGGAGCAAAACCGCGCGCCGTGTAGCACAATGGAGAATCGAGGGGAACCGCCGGAATTCAGCCTTTGACGATGCTCAGGTGCGGCTTGGCCTGGGCAGGCTGGCCGCGGCGCAGTTCGGGCACCAGGGCCGCGACGATGGACAAGGCCGCCGCCTCGTCGCGCTCGCGGCAGGCGCGCTCCAGCTGGCCCAGCTTGGCGGCGATATTCCCAGCGTCGGCCACGCGCGGCCGGGCGATCAATACCCCGTCTGTTCCGGTGGGCAGCGGCGGCTCCTCGCCGTGGAACAGCTCTTCGTACAGTTTTTCCCCGGGGCGAAGGCCCGTGATCTTGATGTCGATGTCCACGCCCAGGGTTTTTCCCGCCAGCCGGATCATCTGCTTGGCCAAGTCCATGATCTTCACGGGCCTGCCCATGTCGAGCACGTAGATCGCACCCTGGTCGCGCTTGGCGGTGCCCAGCGCGCTGGCCTGGAGAATCAACTCCACGGCTTCCTGCGGCGTCATGAAATAGCGCTCGATGTCGGGATGGGTGACGGTCAGCGGCCCGCCGGTTTCCAACTGATGCTGGAACAGCGGCACCACCGAGCCCGCCGAGCCCAGCACGTTGCCGAAGCGCACGGTGATGAAGCTGGTGGCCGACTGGCGCAGGTCTTCGGCCTGACAGAAAATTTCCGCGATGCGCTTGGACGCGCCCATGATGTTGGCGGGGTTGACCGCCTTGTCGGTGGACACCAAAACCATCGTCGGAACCCGCGCGGCGATACACGCCTCGGCGACGTTGCGTGCACCGATGGCATTCGTCAGCAGGCCTTCGAGCACATTGCCCTCGACGAGAGGAACATGCTTGAGCGCGGCGGCATGGAACACCAGATCGGGGCGTTCCTTGGCGATCACCTCGCGCAGCTTCGCGCCGTCGCGCACGTCGGCGAGAATCGTGCTCATGGACTGGTTGGGTCGCCAGGCGCGGATGTCGTAGTCGATAGTGTAGAGGTTGAACTCGCCGTAATCGACGAGCGCCAGGTGAGACGGCCCGATGGCGACGATCTGGCGCGTCAGCTCCGCACCGATGGAGCCGCCCGCCCCGGTGATGAGGATGCGCCGGCCCCGGATCAACTCGGCCATGGCGGCGCGGTCGAGCGACATCTGCGGCCGGCCCAGGACGTCGTTGATGGCGATGGGCCGGGGCTTGAGCGCCGCGTCGTCGTAATCGCGCAGTTCGGCCGGCGGCGGCACGCGCGCAAGGCCACATTGATGCGCCTCGGCCACGTCGAGGAACGCGGTCAACTCCGCGCCCGACACCTTGGCGCGCACCACAACGATCTTCTCGGGTTTCATGCCGCGCCGGGCCAGCTTGACGATGACGGTGGACAAATCCGCGTCGCGGCCGAGCACTTCGACGCCCTGGATGGACTGGCCGACGCGCGCCGGATTGGCGGTGATGAAGCCCAGAATGGTGTAGGCGGCGGAACGGCTTTTCTGCACGGCACGCACGAACTGCTCGCCCTCCGCGCCTGCGCCGATCACCAGGATGGGCGTGCCGCCCTCCGGCTGACGCCAAGAGCCTGCGAACTGCCGGTCGCTGGCCAGACGCACCAGCAGGCGGGGGCCGGCCAGGAACAGCACCAGGACGAACCAGCTGATGACGGGCAGCGAGCGCGGGAAGGTTTCAAGCCGGGTGACGAAGAACAACGCGGGCAGGAACACCAGGATGATCAGACTGGCCGAGCGCAGGACGTTCATGGCGTCCTTGGTCGAGACGTATTCCCACACGTGGCGGTACAGCCCGGTGAACAGATAGACCACCCCGGCCACGGCGGCGAAGGCCGCGGCGGTGAGGTAGACAGCGGGGTTCTGCAACGGCGCGTCCAAGCCCAGGCGCAGGGCATAGGCCACGATGAAGGCCAGATAGGCCATCGCCACATCGTGCCCGAAGGCCAGCAGATTGCGCGGTTGGAACAGGGTTTTCATTGCCGTTGGAATATACCCCAGCCGGGCGGGTCTGGCGAATCAGCACGCGGGGTTTTCCCTTGCGACAATTGCGTTTAGAACGGGGCGGACACGCACCGCCCCTTAAACCCTTCAGGTAGCCATGGCCGACAAAGTCGCACTGATCACCGGCGTCACCGGACAAGACGGCGCCTACCTCGCCGAACTGCTGCTGAAGAAGGGTTACGTGGTGCACGGCGTCAAGCGCCGCTCCTCTTCGTTCAACACCGGACGCATCGACCACCTGTACCGCGACAGCCACGAAAAGAACGTGCGCTTCTTCCTGCATTACGGCGACATGACGGACGCCACCAACCTGATCCGCCTGGTGCAAGAGGTGCAGCCCGACGAGATTTACAACCTCGCCGCCCAAAGCCATGTGCAAGTCAGTTTCGAGACGCCCGAATATACCGCCAACGCCGACGCGCTGGGTACATTACGATTGCTCGAGGCCATGCGCATCTTAGGATTGAAGGACAAGACGCGCTTTTATCAAGCCTCGACATCAGAGTTGTACGGCGAGGCGCAAGAGGTGCCGCAAAGCGAGACCACGCCGTTTTATCCGCGCAGCCCCTACGCCGCGGCCAAGATCTACGCGTACTGGATCACGGTGAACTACCGCGAGGCCTATGGTTACCATGCGTCGAACGGCATTTTGTTCAACCACGAAAGCCCGCTGCGCGGAGAGACGTTTGTGACCCGCAAGATCACCCGCGCCGTGGCGTCGATCAAAAGCGGGCTTCAGGAAAAGCTCTACCTGGGCAACCTCGATGCGAAAAGAGATTGGGGCCACGCGCGCGACTACGTGGAGGGCATGTGGCGCATCGTGCAGCAAAAAAAGCCCGATGATTTCGTGCTGGCGACCGGCGAGACCCGCACCGTGCGCGAGTTCGTGGACCTAGCGTTCAAGGAAATCGGCCGCACCATCGAATGGAAAGGCAAGGGTGTGAAGGAAAAGGGCGTGTGCGCCAAGACCGGAAAAGTTTTCGTGGAAATCGACCCGCGCTACTTCCGCCCCACGGAAGTCGACCTGCTGCTGGGCGATCCCAGCAAGGCGCACCGTGTGCTGAAGTGGAAGCACAAAACCACGTTGCGCCAGATGGTGAAGGAAATGGTGGCAAGCGACCTGGAGGTTGTGGTGTCGGAGGCCGCGCGCTTCGAGCGGCACGAGTAGTCGCAAATCATGGCGTTTTCACTGACAGGCAAGAAAGTCTGGATCGCGGGCCATCGCGGCATGGTGGGGGCTGCGATCATGCGCGCGCTGGCGGGTGAAGACTGCACGGTGCTAACCGCGACGCACGCGGAGTTGGACCTGACACGCCAGAAGGACGTGGAAGACTGGATGGCGGCGCGCCAGCCCGACGTGGTGGTGCTCGCCGCAGCGGTGGTGGGCGGCATCCTGGCCAATGATTCGCGGCCCGTGGATTTCCTCAATAGTAATTTACAAATTCAATCCAACATCATCTCCACGGCGCACGCATTGAACGTGAACCGGCTGTTGTTTCTGGGCTCAAGCTGCATCTATCCGCGCCTGGCCGCGCAACCCATCACCGAGGATTCGCTGCTGACTGGCCCGCTTGAGCCCACCAACCAATGGTACGCGATTGCGAAAATTGCGGGCGTGAAGCTGTGCCAAGCCTACCGCAAGCAATACGGGCGCGATTACATCAGCGCCATGCCGACGAATTTGTACGGACCGGGCGACAACTTCGACCTCGCCTCCAGCCACGTGCTGCCCGCACTGCTGGTCAAGGCGCACGCGGCGAAAACAAGCGGCGCGCCGTCCATCGAACTGTGGGGCTCGGGCAAGCCCATGCGCGAGTTCCTCTACGTCGAGGACTTGGCCGAGGCCTGCGTGTTTTTGCTCAAAGCCTATTCCGACGAATCGCCGATCAACGTCGGCTTCGGCACGGACGTGACCATCCGCGAACTGGCCGAGACGATTTCAGACGTCGTGGGCTTCAAGGGCGGATTGACGTTCGACGCCACGAAGCCCGACGGCACGCCGCGCAAGTTGATGGACAGCGCCCGAATCAAGGCGCTGGGCTGGCGCGCGCGCACCGACCTGCGCACGGGAATTCAAAAGACTTACGATTGGTTCCTGGCTCATCACGCCGCATGACGACATTCGCCGACATTCTTGCGCCGATCTCGCCTGAGATTTTCTTCCAGGATTATTTCGCCGAGCGCTTTTTGCATATTCAAGGCGCAGCGGACAAATTCCCCGGCCTGATGCCCTGGGCGAAGCTGAACGATCTGCTGGCATCGCAGGGATTATGGACGCGCGAGACGTTCCTGATGACGCTCAACAAGGAACAGGTCCATCCCAATCTCTACTGCCGCGTGCGCGAGCAGCGCGGCGGGCAAGCGGTCGCGCCCGACCCGGTGCGTGTCATGGAGCAGATCAAGCGCGGGGCGACGCTGAACCTGCTTTATATCGACGGCTTTTCGGCCGAGCTGCGCGCAATCGCCAACGCCTTGCGCTCAGCTTTGGGCATGTACACCCAGGCGAATTTGTATTGCTCGTGGGCAGGCGTGCAAGCCTTCCAGGCCCACTGCGACCCGCACGACGCCTGGGTGTTCCACACCGAGGGCGAGAAGCGCTGGCGGATCTATAAAGGCCGGGCGGAGGCCCCGATCCGCCACGACAGCTTCGAGCGGGTGCTGACCCAGCCCACGGTCGCCGAGCGCGGCGAGCTGGCCGCGGAAATCACGCTCAAACCCGGCGACGTGCTGTACATCCCGCGCGGGGTTTACCATGAGGCCATAGCGCTGAGCCCCGGCACGCTGCACGTGACGTTTGGCTGCTTCGGGCTGATCGGCCTGGATATGCTCAATCTGCTGTGGCCGATGTTAGTACGCGAGCGCGAGTTCCGCGCCTTTCTGCCGCGCCTGACCGACGTCAAATCCGAGCAGGCCTGGGCCAAGCGGGTCAAAGAGCTGGGCCAGCTCTTGGCCCAGAAAATGACCTCGCCCGAGGTTCAGGAGGCGCTGAAGGGGTTTGCCAGGGACCGCGCGCGCGGCGCACCGAATTTCGACCTGCCCAACCGACATCAACCTTGATCGCCCTCGGGCCTGCGCCTAGAACAAACTTATCCGCGTGAGTTTAGGGCGTTATGCAAATTTACCTGCCCATCGCCGAGATGTCGGTGAACGTGTTCCTCATTCTGGCAATGGGCGGCGCGGTGGGTTTCCTGTCGGGACTGTTCGGCGTGGGCGGCGGCTTTTTGATGACGCCGCTGCTGATCTTCATGGGCGTGCCGCCGGCCGTGGCCGTGGGCACCGAGGCCAACCAGATCGTCGCCTCGTCGGTGTCGGGCGTGCTGGCGCACATGCGCCGGGGCAACGTCGACTTCAAGATGGGCGGCGTGCTGACCGTCGGCGGCTTCGTAGGTTCGGGGCTGGGTGTGTGGCTGTTTTCGATTCTGCGCGGGTTGGGCCAGATCGAACTGGTGATCTCGCTCAGCTACGTGCTGTTCCTGGGCGTCATCGGTGCGCTGATGCTGCGCGAAAGCCTGCCCAGCGCCTTGAGAAAGCGCGAGGGCTCACCGACCCAGTCGGCCGATGCGCGCGGGCCCGGGCGGCACACCTGGATTCACGGCCTTCCCTTCAAGATGCGCTTTCATAAATCCAAGCTCTACATTTCGGCCATTCTTCCACTCGCCGTGGGCTTCGCCGTGGGCATTCTGGCGGCCATCATGGGCGTGGGCGGCGGCTTCATCATGGTGCCGGCGATGATCTATCTGCTGGGCATGCCCACGCAGGTGGTGATCGGCACCTCGCTGTTTCAGATCATCTTCGTCACCGCCAACACGACTTTCCTGCAGGCCACGGTCAATCAGACCGTGGACGTCATCCTGGCCATCCTGCTGCTGGTGGGCGGGGTCATCGGCGCGCAGATCGGCGCGCGGCTGGCGGTGAAGCTGAAGGGCGAGCAGTTGCGCTCCTTACTGGCCCTGATCGTGCTGGGTGTCGCGCTACGTCTGGCCTACGACCTGATCGTCACGCCGGGCGAATTGTTCTCCATCGCCGCGGAGATCAAGTGATGCTGCGGCTTCTGATTGTGGTTCTGTTGCTGGCGCTGGGTGCATCAGCCCGCGCGCAAGAGGCGCCGCTGGTCGCCGACGTGTCGGAGAACCTGGTGGCCATCACCACCGGCTTCACCGGCAAGGAGGTGCTGCTGTTCGGGGCCACCGACGGGCCCGGCGACATCGCCATCGTGGTCAAGGGCCCGCTGCGCGACATCACCATCCGCAAGAAGGGCCGCTTCGGGCCGATCTGGATCAACGCCGACGCCGTGACCTTCCGCGACGTGCCCTCGTTTTACCGCGTGGCGTCGAGCCGGCCCCTGGAGGAGTTCGCGCCGCCCAATTTGTTGTCGCGCTTCCAGATCGGCAGCGAGAACATCCGCCTCGAGCCCGTCGGAGACGTGACGCTTCGTCCCGAAGACCTGGCCGAATACCGCGCGGCCTTGATCCGGCTCAAGACCGGCGCGCAGATTTACGACGAGGGCCTGGGCTCGGTGAACACCACGTCCAACCGGCTGTTTCGCACGCGCATTCTGTTCCCGGCCAACGTGCCCACGGGCACGTACTTCGTGGAAGTGTATTTGTTCCGCAACGGCACCGTGGCCGCCGCCGAGATCGTGCCGTTCAACATCAGCAAGATCGGTTTCGGCGCGGACGTATATGATTTCGCCCACGACTTCGGGCCGATCTACGGCCTGCTGGCCATTCTGCTGGCGGTGGGCGCGGGCTGGGCGGCCAGTGCGGCGTTCCGGCGGGCTTAAAGCATGACCGACATCGCCCGAAAATTCCTGCTGGTCGTGGACCGCTCCGCCGAGCTGCACTCGGCCGTGCGCTTTTCGTGCCGCCGGGCGCTGCACACCGGCGGGCAGGTCGTGCTGTTTTACGGCGTGCCCAAGCGCGATTCGCATTTCTTCGCCACCATCGGCGAACTGATGGAGCGTGAAGCGCGCGGCGAGGCGGAGGAAACGCTCAAGGCCGTGGCGGCGGACGTCTATAAACTGATGGGCAGTTATCCTCAGATCATCCTGCGCGAGGGCGACACCATGGACCAGTTGCTGGCCGTGATCGCCGAGGACAGCTCGATCTCCGTGCTGGTGCTGGGGGCCGGCACCGGACCCGAAGGGCCCGGGGCCCTGGTCACGGCGCTGTCGGGCAAGCTGGCCGGGCAAATCCACATCCCCGTGACCATCGTGCCCGGGCACCTGACCGACGCCCAGGTCGACGCCCTGACTTGATTTAAGACCAAAATAGTCCTAATTAAGCATAGGGGTATATCTGGCCTGGATTCGGGGCGCGCGCGAGCCCAGATTCAGGCTTCCGTCATTGGTAAGGACCGCCGGCCATGTTCATTCAGACCGAAGAGACGCCCAACCCGGCGACATTGAAATTCCTGCCCGGGCGCGAGGTCATGCCCGCGGGCGTGGCGGACTTCACCTCCGCCGAAGAGGCCCAGGCCCGCTCGCCGCTGGCGCTGATCCTGTTCGGCATCCAGGGCGTGAAGGGTGTGTTCCTGGGGCTCGACTTCATCACCGTCACCAAAAGCGACGAGAAGTCGTGGGCGACGCTCAAGCCCATGATCCTGGGCGCAATCATGGACCACTACACCTCGGGCCATCCGGTGATCGCGGGCGGACCGGGCGCGGAAGATGAAGAGTTCAACGACGGCCTGCCGCCCGAAGTCGTCTCGCAGATCAAAGAACTGATCGACACTCGCGTGCGTCCGGCCGTGGCCCAGGACGGCGGCGACATCATCTACAAGGGTTTCAGGGAAGGCACGGTGTATCTGCACATGCGCGGGTCCTGCGCCGGGTGCCCCAGTTCGACCGCCACCTTGAAGATGGGCATCGAGAACATGCTGCGCCATTACGTGCCCGAAGTGCGGCAAGTCGAAGCCATCAACTAAACATCGATCACGCCCATGCTGACGATCGCACAGCGCAAGGCGATCTTGCTCACCGCCATGATCGGTTTGGCGGTGATCGGTGCGGCGTGGGCCCTGCGCGATACGGACAGCGCTACGGTGCGCTGGGACAAGGAAGTGGGCGGGCCGTCCCTGGCCGTGGCGGCGGTGGAAAAAACCTTCGCCGCGATGGGCTATGATTTTTCCGCCGTGAAGACCGGGCAGGCCGCGGTGCCGCGCGTGCTGGTGCGGTCCGTGCCCGATGATCTGGCTCAGGTGCCCGAGGTGGACCGGCGCAAGGATTTGTTCCTGGGCTCGCTGCTGCCCGTGGTGCTGGCGATCAACGAACAACTGCTGGCCGAGCGCGCGGCGTTGGAAAAACTGGCCGCGAAAATCCGTTTCCAAGAGCGCCTCTCGGCCAAGGATGCCGCAACCTTGAGGGCGTTGGCCGTGCGCTACCGCGTCATTGCGCCGAACGAGGAAGCCGTGGACCTGACTGATGCATCTGTGATCGACGAACTGCTGCTGCGCGCCGCCCCCTTGCCGGTATCTCTGGCCCTGGCGCAGGCGGCGGAAGAAAGCGCGTGGGGCTTGTCGCGGTTTGCATCGGAAGGCAACGCGCTGTACGGCCAGTGGGTGTGGAACGACGAGGCGGGCATGATTCCGCGCGGGCGACGCGAGGGCCAGACGCACAGCGTGCAGGCCTTCGACGACATCTATCAATGCACGCTGTCCTACGCGCACAACCTGAACACGCACCGCGCCTACGACGGCTTCCGCCGCATGCGCGCCAACATGCTCAATGCCACGGGGCGGCTCGACGGTCATGCCCTGGCGGGCACGCTGACGCGCTACTCGGGCCGCGGGCACGCCTACGTCGAGGCGCTGCGCAACATCATCCGCGCCAACGACTTAGGCGCGTTGGACCGCGCGCGTTTGACGGGAACGACCGAGACCCGCATTGCGGCGTCGTAGCGGTTAATCTTTATAACGCGCGTGAACCGGCACGCCTTCGCTGACGCCGCCGGCCAAAAACTCCTGCCCGAACCAGTACCATTCACCCCGCGCGCGCATGGTGCAGTTGACCCGCGCGCGGCCCGCGGGAAAAGCCCCGGCCGGGTTGACGCTGACGACGAAACCTGCCGCCGAGACGGGCAATCTTTCACCCGATGGGCCAAAGCACGACACGCCCGAGAGCGGCCCCGGCGGGCTGCGCACCTCGAAGCTTATGGACGGCGGATTGACCCGCAGCACTGGATCAGCCGGTGTGATGTTCACCGCCCGCAGGGGCTTGGAATTGATGATCAGCTCGAAGCGATCTTGCGCGCCGTAGGTTTCGTTGAGCGCGAAGCGCGGCAGCAAATACGCATCGGCCTCGGCATAGACCGGCCCGGAGTTCTGCCCGAAAGCGGCGGCAAAGCCCGCGTCGCGTACGATGGCCATGTCTTGGCGGCCCGCTTCTCCAAAGGCGTAAGCGAACAACCGGGGTGCGCTGCCCAGTTCGTCGATAAAGCGCGCGTTCATCTCGGCCAGATCGGCGCGCACCGCCTCGGCGCTCAAGCCCGGGAAATGCGGATGCGCGTGGCTGTGCGCGCCGATGCTCACACCGTCCTTTTGCAACGCGCGCACGTCGTTCCACGACATGATGTCGGAATAGCCCCGGTCCACCGCTTGCGTGGCCACGAACACCGTGAACGGAAAGCCGGCGCGCTTGAAACGCGGCCAGGCGTGCGTGACGACGGACTTGTAGGCGTCGTCGATGGTGATGGCGACCGTCTTGGGGGGCAGCGCGCGGCCGGCAGCGTGGGCGGCCACGACGTCGGCCAACGGCGCGACGTTGAAGGCGTTGGCGCGCAGGTAGGCAATGTGCGCGTCAAGCTGGTCAAGCCGGGTGTTGGTGGAGGGGTGCTGCGCCTCGCCGAAGCGGTGATACATCACCACCACCGCGCTCATGTCCTGGGCAAAGCAAGCTGATGCAGTCCATACTGCCGCGGAAAAGAAAAACGCTCTCAACCATCTCATCGCAGGAGCCCCCATGCGCGCAACCCTTGACGCCAAAGGCCTCGACCTCGTCTTCCGCACCGCCCGCACCCAGAACAGCTGGCGGCCTGAGGCGGTGGCGGAGGCCTTGCTGCGCCAAGTCTATGACCTGATGAAGATGGGCCCCACCAGCGCCAACTGCTCGCCCGCGCGGTTTGTTTTTGTGCTCAGCGCCGCGGGCAAGGAGAAACTCAAGCCCGCCTTGTCGGGCGGCAATCTGGCCAAGACCATGAGCGCACCGGTCACGGTCCTCATCGGCTATGATACCAAATTCTACGAACTCTTGCCCGAACTGTTCCCGCACGATCAAAGCGCGCGGACGTGGTTCGAGGGCAGCCCGGCCTTGATCCAGGAAACGGCATTCCGCAACGGCACGCTTCAGGCGGCGTATTTGATGATCGCGGCCCGGTCGCTGGGATTGGACTGCGGGCCCATGAGCGGCTTCGACCAAGCCAAAGTGAACGCCGCCTTCTGGCCCGACGGGCGGGTGAAGGCGAACTTCCTGTGCAACATCGGCTATGGCGACGACGCCAAGATATTCCCGCGTGGACCGCGCCTGGATTTCGACCGGGCGTGCCGGGTCGTTTAAAGACCGAATTTTTTGGCGATGAGATGATCGGCCGAGAGCGGACCGGGGCCGCGCACCACGATCGCGCATAACAGAAAAAGCCAGTAATAGTGTTCGGTGGAACTGTAGGCGGGGTCCGCCGCGCCCAGCACGAACTGAATCACCAGCGTCATGGCGATCAGCGGCAGGGCGGCCAGCCGGGCGGCAAGGCCTGCGAACAACAACACCGGCATGGCGATTTCAGCGGCCATGCCCATGCCGGCGGCGATTTCGGGCGGCAGGATCGGCAGTTTGTATTCTTCCTGAAATAGAAACAGCGTCGACTCCCAGTCCTTGGCCTTCTCCAGCCCCGAACGGAAGAACACCAGCCCGATCCAGACCCGTACCGCCAGATCAAACACCGGCGCTGCGAAGCGCGTGAGCAGATCGCGGGCCGTGCGGACGTGAGGGAGGATGGCTGCGGGGGTCATGATTGATCCGTGAGAAAAAGGCCATGACGGCGGATGCCGCGTTGGGATGGAGGGGGACTGAAGCACGTCACTCGCCGCCATGGCCAGAAGCATTTCCAGAAGGAGTTTTAGCCCTTCATCTTCGGGTTCGTGCCTTCGAAGGGCGTGGCTTGGCCGTTCATGGCCGCGCAGGAGCCGGCGGGGACTTCCTTGAAAGTCTGACCGCTGTAGCTGAGCTTCGACTGACCGGCGCAGCTATGCGCGCCGTTAGCCGCCGCACAGCTGTTTTCGCCGGCCTTGGAAATGCCGTAGCACTTCTCCATGGCGGGCTTGGCGGTCTGGGCGGGCGCCGCAGCGGCCAGCGCGAGATAGGCCGCGCCGACGACGGCGGCCGTCAAGGCGGTGTGAGCAAGGGTTTCGTTGCGCATGTTCAAAAGTCCTTCCTGATGGCTGTCGGCGCGTCATGCGCTCGACGACGGCAGGTGTAGGACGTGAAGGGCGCGGCTTCTAATATCGCCTGCTCACGATTTCGATAACCATTGGTTATCGTCTTAGATGATGTCCCACTTGTAGGATTTCGCCAGTTGCACCACGGCCTTGGCGGCGGGCGTGAAGCGCCGACCCGACACCGTGACCAGCGAGATGGTGCGCGAAACCTCGGGTTCGATCAGCAGTCGCAGCGCCACGCCCGAGATGCGCGGCAGCAGTTCGGGCAGAATGCCACAGCCGAAACCCGCGGCCAGCATGGCCTGGACCCAGTCCTCGCGCTCGCTGCGAAAGACGGTCTTGACCGGAAAGTCGCTCGCCCCGTCGAGCGCGTCCCAGTGATCGTCAAACTCGCACGCCGTACGCTGGACGTAGCGCTCGTTGCTCAGTTCGTCGGTCGGCACGGCGTTGAAGCGCTCGAAGCGGTGGCCCTTGGCGAACGCGACGCCGTAGCGTTCCTTGTACAGCGGGATCGGATTGAGCCGTGCGGGTAATTCGGGCATGCCGATCAGCGCCACGTCGAACTTGCCCTTCATCATGTCGTCGAGCAGCTGCCGGCCCGGGCGCTCGACGATGCTCAACTCCACCGCGGGCAGCGCGTCGCGGATCGCGCGCAGGAAGCCGACGAGGGCTTGGGGGCTGATGGTGCACATCACGCCCAGATTCAATTGCGTCTTGCTTCCGGATTTGAAGTCCTTGGCCTGATCATGGGCGATGGCCGCCGAATCCAAGACCTGCTGCAAATGCGGCTGAATGACGCGGCCCATGTCGGTCAGGTGGGTGTTGCCGCGCTCCCGGCGCAGCAGCTCCCCGCCCAGTTCGTCCTCCAGCGCCTTGATGGCCTTGGTCAACGCGGGCTGGGAGACATGGCACGCCTCGGCCGCGCGCGTGAAATTCAGCTCGCGGCACAATGTGAGAAAATAGCGGATTTGATGGAGTTCCACGGCGCGCCCCCTCGGCGGCCGGGATTATACCCTTAAGCGCGGGGCAGGAAACCGACCACATCGTAGACTTCCCTCAATACGCCCTGGGCGATGGCGTCGGCTTTTGCAGCACCGCGCGCGAGCACCTTGTCGATCTCGGCCGGATCGGCCATGAGGCGCTTCATCTCGGCGTTGATGGGACCGAGCACACTCACCGCCGTCTCGGTCAGCTTGGCCTTGAAGGCGGAGAACTGCAGTCCCGAAATCTCGGCCAGCACGTCGGCCAGCGTCTTGTCGGTCAGAGCAGCGTAGATGTTGATGAGATTGGCGGCCTCGGGGCGGCCTTCTAATTCTGCTTCACTCGTGGGCAGCGGCAGCGGATCGGTTTTGGCCTTCTGGAACTTGAGCGCGATGGCGTCGCGGTCGTCGGTCATGTTCAGGCGCGAGTAGTCGGATTCATCGGATTTCGACATCTTCTTGGTGCCGTCGCGCAGGCTCATCACCCGCGTGCCGGGGCCCTTGATGACGGGCTCGGGCAGCGGAAAGACGACCTTGCCGAAATCGATGTTGAACTTTTGCGCGATGTCGCGCGCCAGTTCCAGGTGCTGCTTCTGGTCCTCGCCCACAGGTACGTGGGTGGCCTTGTAGACCAGAATGTCGGCGGCCATGAGGTTGGGATAGACGTACAAACCAACCGAGGCATTCTCGCGGTTTTTGCCCGCCTTGTCCTTGAACTGGGTCATGCGGTTGAGCCAACCGATGCGCGCCACGCAATTGAACACCCAGGCCAGTTGCGCGTGCGCGGGCACGTGGCTTTGCACGAACAGCGCGTTGGCCACGGGGTCCACGCCTGACGCAATCATGCCCGCCGCCACTTCGCGCGTGGCGCGTTTGATCTCGGCCGGGTCCTGCCAGACGGTGATGGCGTGCATGTCGACGATGCAAAACAGGCATTCATAGTCCTGCTGCAGGCCGACCCAGTTGCGGATCGCGCCCAGGTAATTGCCGAGGTGAAGATTGCCCGTGGGCTGAATGCCGGAGAGGATGCGCCCGGCTTGCGGCCTGAGCGGTGTGGACCCGCTGGCAGACATGACGTCCTCCTGTTGTGCGGCGCGCGGCTGGACCCGCGCGCCAAATGTGCTGCGCGTGGTAGCCCGCTTTGCGCGATTGATCAAGCGCGGCGCAGGCTCTTGAGATCGGATCTGGCCGCCGCACCCAACACCAAGGCCGCAACGGCGAACACGCCCGCCCCCAGCGCGATGAGCCCGGCCAGCGCGAGCACGCGCGAGATTTCCGGCCCGGCGGCAAGATCGCCCGCGCCGAACACCCCCGCCCCGCCGAGTGCCGCGACGACGGCACGCCCGCCGGTGAGCGCGAAGATCATCACACACACGGCCGCCAGGATGCGGGGCAGCCGCTCTTTCAGCCGTGCGTCGAACGCCAACTGGCCGCGCCGGTGCAACACCCAGCCCAGCAGCGCCGCGTTGAGCCAGCCCGACAGCGAAGTGGCCAGCGCGATGCCGACGTGGCCCAAGGGTTTCATCAGGATCAGGCTGACGGCGACATTGACGATCAGCGAGGCCGCGGAAATTTTCACCGGCGTGGCGGTGTCGTCGCGGCCGAAGAACCCCGGCGTCAGCGCCTTGGTCAACACAAACGCGGGCAGACCCAGCGAGAAGGCGGCGAGTGCTGCGGCCACGGCTTCGCGGTCGGCGGGCTGAAACGCGCCGCGCTCGAACAGGGTCGCCGCAATCGGCCCGGCCAGTACGCCAATGCCCGCAGCCGCCGGCAGGGTGAGCAGCAAGCTGATTTCGATGGCGCGGTTCTGGTTGGCCATGGCCGCCTCAGTTTCGTCGGCGTGGATCTGGCGGGATAGCAACGGCAGCAACGCCACGCCCACCGCGACGCCGACCACACCGAGAGGCAGCTGATTGACCCGGTCGGCGAAGTACAGCCACGACACCGCGCCCGCTGAGACCAACGTGGCGATGATGTTGTTGGCCAGCAGATTGACCTGATAGAGCCCTGCGCCGAAGGCCACCGGCAGCATGCGCCGCAGCAGATCTTTCACCTCGGGCGTCAGGCGTGGACGGCGGAAGGAAAGGGGTACGCCTGCGCGGCGACAGTGATGCGTCAGCCACCCGAACTGCAAAAGGCCCGAAACCGAAACACCCACGGCCATCAGCAACGCCGTATCGGCCTTGAACGGCAGCGAAGCCAGCAGGAAGCCGATGATGGTGATGTTGAAGATCACCTGCGTGGCGGCGGCTGCGGCGAAGCGGCCCAGCGCGTTGAGCACGCCCGATTGCAGCGAGACCAGCGAGATGAAGAAAAGATAGGGGAAGGTCAGCCGCGCGAGGTCGGACGTGCGGTCAATCTGGCCCGGGATTTCGGCGAAGCCCGGCGCAATCAGGCCCACGACCAGCGGCATGAAGATGATCATGGCGGTGCAGAACAGCGCCAGGATGGCCGCCAGCATGGAGGCCGCGTCGTCGGCGAAGCGCTTGGCCTCGGCCGGGCCGGCGCGGGCCACGAGACCTGCGAAGATCGGCACGAAGCCCGCCGAGAACGCGCCTTCGGCGAACAGGCGGCGGAACAGGTTGGGAAACTGCAGCGCGATCAGAAAGGCGTCGGCCGCGGCCCCTGCGCCGAGATACGACGCGGTGAGGATGTCGCGCACGAAGCCCGTCAGCCGCGAGAGCAGCGTAAAGGAACCGACGGTGGTGACGGAGCGGATCAGCGACATGGGACAGTATCTAGCCTAAATCCGAGCAGGGGTGAATCGAGGGCAAAACCAAGGCAAAGTTGCCGCTTTCATCATACGTATAAAACACGTATGATACACGTATGAAAGCCAAGAAGCTGACCATCACCGTGACACCCGAGGTCTATCGGGGCCTGAAACGCAAGATCGGCGCGGGCAACATCAGCGGGTTCATCGACCGTCTGGCGCGGCCCTACGTGCTCGACGACGCCTTGGGCGCGGCTTACCGCGACATGGCCGCCGACGGCCTGCGCGAAGCCGAGGCCGAGGCGTGGGTTGACGCGCTGGCGGGTGAAACGCTGAAAGACGAAGCCTAAGCATGCGCCGCGGCGAGATCTGGTGGGTGGTCCTCGGCCCGGGCACGGGGGGAGAAATCCGCAAAACGCGCCCGGCGGTGATCGTCAGCAACGACGCCGCCAACCGCCACGCCAACCGCGTCCAGGTGATGCCCGCCACCAGCAGCATCGCGCGGGTTTATCCGTGCGAGGCCTTGGTGAAGATCGGCGGCGGCACGTCGAAAGCGATGGCCGACCAGATTCTCACGGTCGCCAAGGAACGGCTGATCAAGTTTGAAGGTGCTGCGACACCCGATGAGATGATCGAGATCGACCGCGCCTTGCGGACGCAGCTGGGGCTGTAGAGGTTATTCCGCCGCGGCCGCCACGGACTCACGGCGCGTCTTGGCGTCTTGGGGGGCCTGGACCGAGACGTCGCCCGCGGCCACGCCGATGGTTTTGCCCAGCGCCTCACGCACCTGGCGCAGCTTGGTTTCGTTCTCGACCTTCATGCCGAAAATATCCTTCACGTAGAACACGTCGACCACGCGCTCGCCGTACGTCGAGATGTGGGCCGAGGCGATCTGCAATCCCACATCGGTCAGCGTTTTTGTGACGTCGTAGAGAAAGCCCGGGCGGTCGTGGCCGTTGATCTCGACCACCGTGCAGACCTTCGAGGCGCTGTTGTCGATGATGACGCGCGGCGGCGCCTCCATGGCCTTGGCCCGCGTGGGCACGCGCTGCACGGCGGTGCGCGCCAGTTCCTTGTCGAGCCGGACGCGGCCCTCTAAGGCTTGGATGACGCGGGCCTTGATGCGCTCGAGCCGTGCGTCCTGCACGATGGTCTCGCCGTCGTAGTCCTGGACGTAGAACGTATCGAGCGCCATGCCGTTGGAGAGCGTTAGGATGCTGGCGTCCACGATCGACACGCCCGAGAGCGCGAGCGCACCGGCGATCTTGGCGAACAGGCCCGGATGGTCGGGCGTGTAGACCAGCATGGAGGTGACGTCGCGCTTGTTCTCGACCGTGAAGGACACCGCGATGGTTTGTTTCTTCGCCTCGGCGGCGCGGATGAAGCGCATGTGGCGTTCCTGGATGTCGAGGTCGTAGGCCAGAAGATAGGCGGGCGAGGCCGAGGCGATAAACGTCTCGCGCACGTCCTCGGGCCAGTCTTTGAGCCGTGCTGCCAGCGCCTCGCGCGCGGCGGCCACGCGCAGGTCGCGCGTGGCGGTGTTCTGGCCGCCCGACATGTATTCATCGGCGCGGTTATAAAGCTCGCGCAGCAGCGTGGCCTTCCAGTTGTTCCAGACGTTGGGGCCCACCGCGCGGATGTCCGCGCAGGTGAGCACCAGCAACAGGCGCAATCGTTCCGGCGACTGCACGGCGTCGGCGAAGGCCGCGATGGTCTGGGGATCGTCGAGGTCGCGCTTGAAGGCGGTGTTGCTCATCAAGAGGTGATGGCGCACCAGCCAGGAGACCGATTCGGTTTCCTCCGCCGTCAGGCCTAAGCGCGGGCACAGCTCGAGGGCGATGTCGGCACCCAGGTCCGAGTGATCGCCGCCGCGTCCCTTGGCGATGTCGTGCAGCATCACCGCCACGTACAGCGCGCGGCGCGACTGCACCTTGTGGACGACTTCCGAAGCGATGGGCAGCTGGTCCTTCAGCTTGCCCTGCTCGATGCGGTTGAGGATGCCCACCGCGCGGATGGTGTGCTCGTCGGTGGTGTAGACGTGATACATGTCGTACTGCATCTGCGCCACGACGCGCGCGAAGTCCGGGATGAAACGGCCGAACACGCCCGCCTCGCTCATCAGCCGCAGCGTATTCTCCGCTCCCTTTTCATCGGTGAGAATCTCCATGAACACCGCGTTGGCCTCCTCGCTGCGGCGCAGGTTGGTCACACGCTTGGCGTGAATGGCGATCAGTCGCAGCGCGTCGGGCTGGAAGTCGAGTTCGTGGGCCTGGGCGACGCGGAAGATCTGCAAAAGCTTGAGCGGCTTGGCTTCGATCTCGGCTTCGCTCAGCCCGATGCGCCCGCCGTCGACGACGAAGCCGTCGAGCTTGCGCCGCCGCAGGGCGGCGGGCAGGCGCAGGAGGCGTTTTCTTCGGCCCTTCTCCTCCAGCATTGTGATGAACACGCGCGTCAGGTCGCCGACGTCGCGCGCCACCAGGAAGTAATGCCGCATGAAGCGCTCCGTGGCGGTGGAGCCTGCCCGGTCGGAGTAGTGCATTTTTTTCGCGATTTCGCGCTGCACGTCGAAGGTCAGCCGGTTGTCGGGCCGGCCGCTGAGATAATGCAGGTAGCAGCGCACGGTGTTGAGGAACTCGTGCGCCTTGACGAAGCGCCAGGCGGCATCGTCGTCGATCAGCCCGCGGTCGGCCAAGCGGCGCACATCGGAGACGCCGTAGAGATACTTCGCGATCCAGTACAGCGTATGCAGATCGCGCAGGCCGCCCTTATCATCTTTTACATTTGGCTCCAGCCGATAGCGGGAATCACCGGTCTTTTCGTGACGCGCGTCGCGTTCGGCCAGCTTGGCCTGGACGAACTGTGCGGCCGAGCCCGCGACGATCTCTTTCTGGAACCGCGTCTTCAATTCGGCGGCCAGCGCCTGATCGCCCCAGATCCAACGCGCATCGAGCAGCGTCGTGCGCACCGTCACGTCGGCCTTCGCATGCAGGATGTTCTCGTCGATGGAGCGCACCGCCTGGCCGACCTTCAAGCCCGCATCCCACAGCGAATAGAGGATGAACTCCACCAACTGCTCGGAAAACGGCGTTTCCTTGTAGGGCAGCAGGAACAACAGATCGACGTCGGAGAGCGGGGCCAGCTCGCCGCGCCCGTAACCGCCGATGGCCAGAACCGAGATGCGCTCGCCCGTCGTCGGCGCGCCGCGACGAATGAGATGGTCGATGGCGTGATCGAACAGCACGCGGACGATCTGGTCCATCAGGTAAGAGCGTTCGGCCACGCAGTCGTTGCCCGAGTGTTTGCCGCCGTCGAGGCGGCGGCGGATTTCATCGTCGCCGGATTTGAGCGCGGCCTTCAGCGCCTCGACGAACCCCGCACGGCGCGCGGCATCGGAGCCGTCCGCCTTGGCGGCGGACTCCAGCCGTGCGGCGAGCGCGCGGCGGTCGATGATGTCGCGGGGTTTGAGGATGGTTCGCACTGACTGATCGGCTCAGCGCAGACGCAGGCCCTGCTCGCGGGCGTCCTTATCGGGCACCTTGATGACGCGCTCGGTCTGCTTTTGCGGAATGATCGCGGGCTTGCGTTCGCCACCCGTCGTGTTGGGTAAGCCCGCCATGCCGCGCGCGATGCCTTCCATGGCGAAGCGCGATTTGACGCGCGCGCTGATGACGGCCTGCAGTTCCAGCGTCTTGGCCTGGCCGATGAACAACAGCGCGATCAGAAACGCGCCGATGGCACCTGAGAAGGCGAATACGTCGTTGACCCATTCGTAGCCGGAAAACGCCAGCAGCAAGGACACCACCGAGCCGATCATGCAGACCACGCCCATCCACAACTGAATGCGCGCCAGCGCCGGGATATCGGGCTTATCGGGGTCGACCTCGAACATGGGCGGGCTCCTGTCCCTTTATGTAAGTATATCAGAGCCGCGGCGCGAGGCCGACAGGCGCGCTATTTGGGCAGCAGACCCTTGAGCCGGTAGAGCGCCTCCAGGGCCTCGCGGGGCGAGAGTTCATCGGGGGCCAGGGCCGCCAGCGCCTGTTCCGCCGCCGAGGGCCCCCGAGTCGCCCCCGTTCGACCTGCTACGGGCCGGGTGGCGGCGGCGAACAAGGGCAGGTCCGCAGCGAGGGTCTTGGCCGACCCGGCTTGGTCGCTTTTCTCAATCTTTTCAAGTACTTCTTCGGCGCGGGTAATAACGGCGGCGGGCATGCCGGCCAGTTGGGCGACGTGAATACCGTAGGACCGGTCGGCCGCTCCGGGGCCGATTTCGTGCAGGAACACCACCTGATCTTGCCATTCGCGCACCTTCATGGTGTGCGCGGCGAGATCGGCCAGCCGCCCCGAAAGCGCGGTGAGTTCATGATAGTGCGTGGCGAACAAGGCGCGCGACTGGTTGAGATCGTGCAGGTGTTCCAGCGTCGCCCAGGCGATGGACAGGCCGTCGTAGGTGGCGGTGCCGCGCCCGATTTCATCGAGGATCACGAAAGATTTGGGCGTGGCCTGATTGAGGATCGCCGCCGTCTCGATCATCTCGACCATGAACGTCGAACGCCCGCGCGCCAGATCGTCGGCCGCGCCGACGCGGGAGAACAGTTTATCGATGACCCCGATGTGCGCCGCCGTGGCCGGAACATAAGCCCCCATCTGCGCCATGATGGCGATCAGCGCGTTCTGGCGCAGAAACGTGCTTTTGCCCGCCATGTTGGGGCCCGTCACCAGCCACAACTTGCCCGCGCCGTTGTCTTTCTTTGCGCCGAGGTTGCAGTCGTTGGCGACGAAGGCCGACGCGCCAGCATTCTTCAGCGCCGCTTCGACCACTGGATGCCGCCCGCCGGTGATATGAAATGCCGCGCTGTCGTCCACGACGGGGCGACAGTAACTTTGATCCACCGCCAGCTGCGCCAGGCTTGCCGCGACATCAAGATCGGCCAGCGCGGTGGCCGCGCGCGACACGGGCTCGGAGTGCGCCAACACCGCCGCCACTAGATCGGCGAAGACTTGCAGTTCCACCGCCAGCGCCTTGTCGGCGGCGGAACGGATGCGGTCTTCGAGTTCGGAAAGTTCCACCGTCGCAAAGCGCATGGCGTTGGCGAGCGTCTGGCGGTGAATGAACGCCGCCCCGCCGGATTTAGAATCCGCGATTAGCTTTTCACCCAGCTTGGCGTTCACTTCGATGTAATAGCCGAGCACGTTGTTGTGGCGGATCTTCAGGCCCGAGATGCCGGTGGTCTGGGCATAGGTGGCTTGCAGGCCCGCGATAAGGCGGCGGCTGTCGTCGCGCATCAGGCGCAGCTGATCGAGGTCGGCCGAAAACCCTTCGGCCACGAACCCGCCGTCGCGCGCGAGCAAGGGCAAATCCTGGGCCAGTGATTGTGTGAGCTTGTTCACCAGCGCGCCGTGATCGCCCAGGTCATTCAAGGCGTGCGTGATGCGCGCGGGCGGCGGCAGCAATGAGGCTTGCGCGGCCTCGATGACGCGGCGCAAGGCCGGGGCCTGGGACAAGGCATCGCGGATGGCGGCCAGGTCGCGCGGGCCGCCGCGGCCCAGCGCGATGCGCGACAACGCGCGTTCCACGTCGGGGCAGGCCTTGAGCAGTTCGCGCACCCCATCACGCGTCGATGCGGCGGCGGCGAAGAACGCTACGCCGTCAAGACGGGTGTTGATGGCCTTGGGGTCCGTCAGGGGAGCTGCCAGGTGTGCGGCCAGAAGCCGCGCGCCGGCGGCCGTGACGGTGCGGTCGAGCACGGCCAGCAAGCTGCCGCGCCGTTCGTTCGACAGTGTTTGGGTGAGTTCGAGATTGCGCCGGGTGGCGGCATCGATGTCAAGCACGCTGCCGGTGATTTGTCTTTGTGGGACAGTGATGCGCGGCAGCTTGCCCTTTTGCGTCAGTTCGACGTAATCCACCAGCGCGCCGGCCGCGGCCACTTCCGCGCGGCTGAACGCACCGTACGCATCGAGCGTGGCGACGCCATAGAGTTTGTGCAGGCGCTGCCTGGCGTTTTCGGAATCAAAGCGCACGGCGGGAAGCAACGTCAGCGCGCCTTTCCAGCCCTCAACCTGCGCCTTCACGTCGGGCTCGTCGGCCAGGCGGTCCGCCAGCACGATCTCGCCGGGGTTGAGCCGGCTGAGCGCGGCATCGAGCCCACGCACCGGCACGGCGGCGACGAACAGCGCGCCCACCGACACATCAAGCCAGGCCACGCCCAGCACGTCGGCGGCCTCGGCGCGGACCTGGGTCACGCTCACCAGAAAATTGTTGGCGCGGGCATCAAGCAGCGTGTCCTCGGTTAGCGTGCCCGGCGTGATCAGACGGACAACATCCCGTTTCACCACCGACTTGGAACCGCGCTTCTTGGCCTCGGCCGGATCTTCCAGCTGCTCGCACACCGCGACCTTGAAACCTTTGCGGATCAGGCGGGAGAGATAGTTTTCATGGCTGTGGACCGGCACCCCGCACATGGGAATATCCTCGCCGTTGTGCTTGCCGCGTTTTGTCAGGGCGATATCAAGTGCGGCGGCGGCCCGAACGGCGTCGTCGAAGAACAGCTCGTAAAAATCGCCCATGCGGTAGAACAACAGCGCATCCGCTGTGCCCGCCTTGACGGCCAAGTACTGCGCCATGAGGGGCGTTGAGCCCTCAGGCACGGCGGCGGTCAGGTCTTCGGCGGGGCGGGCGTCGTCCATGGACGGTTCTATAGCATGGACTATTCCGGAGAATGACAGGGTTGTGACGGCGTTTGATGCGCCCGTGCCGGGCATTGCATCCGACCTGAGGACCCGCGCACAATACGCCGAAAGAGCACGTCAATAAGGATCGGTGATGGTCAAACGCACGCCCAAACCGCAGCAGCGCAATCTCGACCGCGAGGCCCTGGCCCTGCACGCCATGGGCCGGCCGGGCAAACTCGAAATCACGCCGACCAAGCCGCTGACCACCCAGAGAGATTTATCATTGGCTTATTCGCCGGGCGTGGCCGCACCCTGCCTGGAAATCGCGCGCGACCCCGCGCTGGCCTACGACTACACCGCCAAGGGCAATCTGGTGGCGGTGATTTCCAACGGCACGGCCGTGCTGGGCCTGGGCGATCTGGGTGCATTGGCCAGCAAGCCGGTGATGGAAGGCAAGGCGGTGCTGTTCAAGCGTTTTGCCGACGTGGACGGCATCGACCTCGAAGTCGATACAAAAGACGTCGAGGAATTCATCAACTGCGTGCGCTACCTGGGCGCGTCTTTCGGCGGCATCAATCTGGAAGACATCAAAGCACCCGAGTGCTTCATCATCGAGCAGCGCCTGCGCGAGCTGATGGACATTCCGGTGTTTCACGACGACCAGCACGGCACGGCGATCATCGCCGCCGCCGGGCTGATCAACGCCTGCGACCTGACCAAACGCAAACTCAGCGACGTGAAGCTGGTCGTCAACGGCGCGGGTGCTGCGGCCACGGCCTGCGTCGAACTGGTCAAGGCGCTGGGCGTGCGCGCCGACCATGTGACCATGTGCGATTCCAAGGGCGTCATCTACAAGGGCCGCACCGAGGGCATGAACCAGTGGAAATCCGCCCATGCGGTCGACACCAAGGCGCGCACCCTGGCCGAGGCGTTGCACGGTGCGGATGTTTTCTTGGGCTTGAGCGTCAAGGGCGCGGTGACGAAAGACATGGTGGCGGGCATGGGCAAGAACCCCGTCATCTTCGCCATGGCCAACCCGGACCCGGAGATCACGCCCGAGGACGTGGCCGACGTACGCAAGGATGCCATCGTCGCCACGGGCCGTTCGGATTACCCCAACCAGGTCAACAACGTGCTGGGCTTTCCGTTCATCTTCCGGGGCGCGTTGGATGTGCGTGCGCGCACCATCAACGACGAGATGAAGATCGCCGCCGCGCGCGCGCTGGCCGACCTCGCCCGCCAGGACGTACCCGACGAAGTAGCCGCGGCCTACGCAGGCCGGAAACTGAGATACGGCCGCGAATACATCATCCCCGTGCCGTTTGATCCGCGCCTGATCGCCACCGTGCCGCCCGCCGTGGCGCAAGCGGCCATGGATTCGGGCGTGGCGCGCAAGCCCATCGGCGACATGGCGGCGTATCGCAAGGAACTCGCCGCCCGGCTGGACCCCACCGTGGCAAGTCTGCAATCCATCGCCGCCGAAGTGGCGCGGCGGCCTCAGACGGTTGTGTTCGCGGAAGGAGAGGAAGAACGCTCGATCCGTGCGGCGCTGGCCTACGCCAACTCCGGCTATGGAAAAGCGATTCTGGTGGGCCGCCGGCGCAAGCTGGAAGAAAAGCTGGGCGAGCTGAACATCGGCGAGGAGGAACTGAAAAGCCTCGGCATCACCATCACCAACGCGCGCGAGGCCACCGACAACGACGCCTACATCGACTTTCTGTACAAGCGCACCCAGCGTCAGGGCCTGCTGCGGCGGGACTGCCAACGCATGGTCAGCATCGACCGCAACATCTTCGCCGCCTGCATGGTGGCCTTCGGACATGCGGACTGCATGGTCACCGGCCTGACGCGCAACTATCACAGCGCGTTGACCGAAGTGCGCCGCGTGATCGACACGAAGCAAAACAGCCTGGTGTTCGCCGTCAACATCATGATCGTGCGCGGGCGCACGCTGTTCATCGCCGATAGCGCCGTGATTGAACGGCCCACACCCCAAGAGATCAGGACGATCGCCATCGAGACCGCCGCCATGGCCCGGCGCATGGGCCATGAACCGCGCGTGGCGCTGCTGTCGTACTCCAACTTCGGCAACCCGCCCGGCGTAGTGGCCGAGACCATGAGCGAGGCGGTGAAGCTGCTGAACGCGGCCAAGGTGGATTTCGAGTTCGACGGCGAGATGGGCGTGGACGTCGCCCTTGACCCGGAGCGCAAGCTCTATCCGTTCTGCCGGCTGACGGGCCCGGCCAACGTGCTGATCATGCCCGGGCTGCATGCGGCCAACATCTCCACCAAGCTGATGCAGCGTTTCGGGGCGGCCACCATGATCGGCCCGGTGCTGACGGGCCTGGACAAGCACGTGCAGATCGTGGCGATGGACGCGGGCGTTTCGGACCTGGTGCAGACCGCGCTGATGGCTGCCCACGGCGGCGTGGGCAAGCTGTTGTAATGAGCGAGACCTTCAACGCGAAATCGCTGCGCCGTTTGACGGCCTGGGCCGTGGGGCCGTGCATCCCGGGCTGGACGGTGCTGCTGACGCTGTATGGATTGGAACGTCTGACCGGCGAGGAGGCCTTGATCTCGGCCGTCGCGTTGTTTTTGTTGATGGCGATCTTGGTGTTCACGCGCCTAGCGGACTTCGAGCGCCTGACCCGCCACGCCGAAGCGCTGTTTGAAAACCCCGACAGTCCGTCACCGGTCATCACGTCCTCGGCCACGGCGCAGCGGCTGATGACAGCGCTGAACGCGCTGAAGAAGCTGTGGGCCGATCGGCGCGACGAGGCCCAAAGCCTGGCGCGCTCGCGTCAGGATATTCTCGACACCCTGCCCGACCCACTGCTGCTGCTCGACCGGCAACGGCGCGTGGTCGGTGCCAACGCCGCAGCACTCGACCTGCTTGAGCGCGAACCGGGCAGCGCCGGACGCCAGGTGGTGGGCCGCGATTTGGCGGGCGTGATCCGCGATCCAAAAGTGCTCGACGCCGCCGACACGGCGCTGAAGCAGACCAAACGCAGCGAGGCGCAGTTCAGCGTGGCGGCACCCGTGGAGCGCACCTTCCTGGCGCTGTTGGTGCCGCTGGCCGCCGCCGGCAGCGACGGCACCGCGCTGATGCTGGCCCTTCAGGAGCAGACGGAGCGGCTGAAAATGGACCGCATGCGCGCGGACTTCGTGGCCAACGCCAGCCATGAACTGCGCACGCCGCTGGCCAGCGTGCTGGGCTTCATCGAGACGCTGCGCGGACCGGCGCGCGACGATGATGAGGCGCGCGAGAAGTTCCTCGACATCATGCTCAAGCAAGCCAACCGGATGACGCGGCTGATCGACGACCTGCTGTCGCTGTCGCGCATCGAACTGCGCGAACACAACCGGCCCACGGAGTCGGTGGACATCGGCAGCGTGATCCGCACGACCGTGGAGTTGCTCGAGACCCAGGCGCGCGAACGCAAGGCGACGGTGCGCATCGAGGCGCCCGCCGACCTGCCGCGCGTAATGGGCGATCCTTCCGAGTTGGCCCAGGTGATCACCAACCTCACGGCCAACGCCATGAAATACGGCGGCGAGCGCGGGCCCGTGGAGATCATCGCGCAGCGCGTCGAGTCCCGCCCGCCCGCCATGGCGGGGCTGGGGCCGTGCCTTCGCATCTCGGTGCACGATTACGGCGAGGGCATCGGCAAGGAGCATATTCCGCGCCTGACGGAGCGCTTCTACCGGGTGGACACCGCGCGCTCGCGCGAACTGGGCGGCACCGGGCTGGGCCTGGCCATCGTCAAGCACATCACCAACCGCCATCGCGGCGTGCTCAGCATCGAGAGCGAGCTGGGCAAGGGTTCGACCTTTTCGGTCTATCTGCCGATTTCGCCTTTGTAGCGGCGCATCAGCACCAACAACAGCACAAGCCCCGGCAGGGCGGCGAACGTGGTGATGACGAAGAAGGTGAACCAGTCCACCTGATCGGCCAACCAGCCGCCGCCCGAGGCGAGGATGGTGCGGGTGAAGGCCATGAACGAGGTCATCAGGGCATATTGGGTCGCGGTGAAGGCGACGTTGCACAGGCTGGACATGAAGGCGATGAAGGCGACGTTGCCGATGCCGTTCGAGAAGTTCTCCACGCTGATGACCACGCTCAGCGCCGGAATGCTGGGCCCGATCAGCGCGAGCGCCGCCAGCAGCAGATTGGCCAGAGCCATGGCCAGCCCGCCCCAGAGCAGCATGGGATAAATGCCGAAGCGCAGCACCAGCACGCCGCCGACGAAACTGCCCGCGATGGTCATGCCCGTGCCCCAGGTCTTCACGACCACGCCCACTTCCGTCAGCGAAAAGCCGAGATCGAGATAAAACGGGTTGGCCATGCCCGCCCACAGCGCGTCGCCGTACTTGTAGAGCATGATGAACGCGAGGATGAGCACCGCGGCGGGGCGGGAAAGAAATTCAGTGAACGGCGCGACCACCGCCTGCTTGAGCCACGCGCTGTAGCCGTTTTCCATGCGCGGCGCGGCGACGCCGGGTTCGGGGCTCATCAGCGTGACGGCCACGCCGAGGGCCATCAATGCCGCCATGACGCCGTAAGAGACAGCCCAACCGAAACTGTCGGCTAGAATCAGCGCACCTCCCCCTGATGCAATAACGGCGATGCGGTAACCGCCCGTGGTCATGGCCGCGCCCGCGCCTTGTTGCGAGGGTGCCAAGTATTCGATGCGGTAGGCGTCGATGACGATGTCCTGCGTGGCCGAGGCGAAGGCCAGCAAGATCGTCCAGAGAATCGTGGCCGTGAGATCGGCCGCCGGGTCCGACAGGCCGAGCCCGGCCATGGCGATGATGCACAGCGCTTGGGCGGCCAGCATCCAGCCGCGGCGGCGGCCGAATGTCCGACTGAGAACCGGGAACGCGACGCGGTCGACGACCGGGGCCCACAGGAACTTGAGCGCATAGACCGAGGTGGCCCAACTCATGAAGCCGATCAGCGTCTTGGCGATGCCGGCTTGCGCGAGCCAGGCGGACAACGTGGCCGCCGTCAGCATGAACGGCAGGCCCGAGGCGAAGCCCATCAGCAGAACGACGATCAGCCGCCGGTCGAGGTAGATGCCCAGCGAGCCTCGCCAATTCTTCGGTGATTGCGCCGTGAGAGTATCCGCCATGCCCCGCCATCGCTGCGCGTGACATTCCACACTCACTGTCATTGCCCGGCTTAACCGGGTGATGACGGGATGTGAAGGTTTGATGCGCCTGCGCGGTGTCTTTGTCGCACGGGCCGCCGGGATTGTGAATCCCCTTGCCTTAAACCCGCGTGGTGAGTTTTACCTCGACGTTGCCGCGCGTGGCGTTGGAGTAGGGGCAGACCTTGTGGGCCTCGGCCACCAGCGCTTCGGCGTCGGCTTGGGCGTGGCCGGGGACATGAGCCTCCAATTCGACCGCCAACGCAAATCCGCCGCCGTCTTTCGCGCCGATGGTGACGTGGGCGGTGATCGACGAGCCCTCGACCGAGAGTTTCTTGCCCCGCGCCACGAATTCCAGCGCGCTGCCGAAGCACGCGGCGTAACCCACGGCGAATAAATGTTCAGGCGTGGTGGTGCCGGGTTTGCCGGGCCCGCCCATCTCTTTGGGGATGGAAAGATCGACCGAGACGGTTTTATCCGACGCTTCGGAATGACCGTTGCGCCCGCCGGTGGCGGTGGCATGCGCGGTGAACAGCGGTTTCATGGAGCGCTCCCTGGCTGTGGTTGACAGCCGGCAAGACTACTCCGTGAACGCGCGTTCGCAATATGGAGGTTTAGTTACTCTGCCGCCTGTTTGGCGGCGCGCTTGCGGGTGTTGGGGTCGAGGTGGCGCTTGCGCAGCCGGATGAACTTCGGCGTGACTTCGACCAACTCGTCGTCTTGAATGTAGGCCAGCGCTTCTTCCAGCGTCAGCACGATCGGCGGCGGCATGGACTGCTTGTCGTCCTTCATCACCGTGCGGAAGTTTGTCAGCTGCTTGGCCTTCAGCGGGTTGACTTCCAAATCGTTGTCGCGCGTGTGCTCGCCCACGATCATGCCCATGTACACCTTGTCGCCGGGGCCGACGAATTGCGGGCCGCGGTCGACGAGGTTGAACAGGCCGTAGGTGTTGGCTTCGCCCGCGTCGGTGGAGATCAGCACGCCGGTGCGACGAGCGGCGATGGGGCCCTTGTAGGGCGCGTAGCCGTGGTAGAGCCGGTTCATGATGCCGGTGCCGCGGGTATCAGTCAAAAATTCGCCGTGATAGCCGATCAGGCCGCGCGAGGGCGCGTGAAACACGATGCGGGTCTTGCCGCCGCCCGAGGGCTTCATCTCCTGCATTTCAGCTTTGCGCTGGTTCATCTTGTCGACGACGATGCCGGTGTAGGCGTCGTCCACGTCGATCACGACTTCCTCGATCGGCTCGAGCTTCTTGCCTTTTTCGTCCTGGCGGAACAGCACGCGCGGACGCGAGATGGACAACTCGAAGCCCTCGCGGCGCATGTTCTCGATCAGCACGCCGAGCTGCAATTCGCCGCGACCCGCGACTTCATAGGCGTCCTTCTCGTCGGATTCGCGCACCTTGATGGCGACGTTGCCCTCGGCCTCGCGTTCAAGCCGCGCGCCGATCATGCGGGTAGTCAGCTTGTCGCCGTCCAAACCGGCGAGCGGGGAATCATTGACCGAGAACGTCATGGCCAGGGTGGGCGGATCAATCGGCCGGGCCTGAATGGCCTCGGTGACTTCCGGCGCGGCCAGGGTGTCGGCGACGTTGGCGTTCTCGAGGCCTGCGATGGCGACGATGTCGCCTGCCTCGACGCTGTCCACCGGCACGCGCTCGAGTCCGCGGAACGAGAGCAGCTTGGTGGCGCGGCCCTGTTCGAGGACCTTGCCGTCGCGCGCCAGCGCCTTGATGGGCATGTTGACCCGCCCGATGCCCGACTGCACGCGGCCCGTGAGGATGCGGCCCAGGTAGGAATCGTACTCCAAAGTCGTGCACAGCATGGTGAACGGCGCGTCGAGATCGCGCTTGGGCGCTGGTACGTGCTTGATGATCAGTTCGAACAGCGGGGCGAGATCGCTTGGTTTGTCCTTCTCCAGGTCATGGACGGCCCAGCCTTCGCGGCCGACGGCGAACATGGTGGGGAAGTCGAGCTGCTCGTCGGAAGCACCCAGCACCGAGAACAGGTCGAACACCTCGGTGTGGACTTCGTGGGGCCGCGCGTCCTGGCGGTCGACCTTGTTGACGATGACGATGGGGCGCAGGCCGATGCTCAGCGCCTTGGAGAGCACGAACTTGGTCTGCGGCAGCGGGCCCTCGGCGGCGTCCACCAGCAACACCACGCCGTCGACCATGGAGAGGATGCGCTCGACCTCGCCGCCGAAGTCGGCATGGCCGGGGGTATCGACGATGTTGACCTTGGTGCCGTTCCAGTCGACCGAGGTGCATTTGGCCAGAATCGTGATGCCGCGCTCGCGCTCCAGGTCGTTGGAGTCCATGGCGCGCTCCTGCATGCGCGCGTTGGCGCGCACCGAGCCGGACTGCTTGAGCAGCGCATCGACCAGCGTTGTCTTGCCGTGGTCGACGTGGGCGATGATGGCGATATTGCGAAGCTCCATGGCGGGCACCGCTTGTCCTAAGTATTTGATTTTATGTAACAAAACGTGGTGTCGGCCCTGGGGCCAGTCCACCCGTCAATGGCGGGCGGTTCTATACCCGCACCGCCCGCTTAAAGCAAGGAAGCCTCTTTTCAGAGACCTTCCTTCACCAGAAGTTCACGCAAGGGCACTTCGGGGCGGGCCCCCATGTGGCTGATGATCTCGCCCGCCGCCAGCGCGCCGATCTTGGCCGAGCGCACCAGATCGCGGCCATTGGTGTAGCCGTACAAAAAGCCCGCGGCGAACAGATCGCCGGCACCTGTGGTGTCGATCACCTTGGCCACGGGCGCGGCAGGCACCGTCGCCGTGCTCATGACATCGACGACGAGCGCGCCGCGCGCGCCCAGCGTCATGCAGGCGAGCGTGTTGGACTGGCGCAGCTTACGAACGGCGGTGTCGAAATCGTTGGTTTGATAGAGGCGAAAGACTTCTTCCTCGTTGCCGAAGATCAGATCGACGTGATCGAAAATCAGATTCAGCAGGTCGTCGCGGTGGCGCTCCACCACGAAGGGGTCCGACAGCGACAACGCCACCTTGCGCCCGGCACCCTTGGCCGCCGTGCACGCCTTGCGGATGGCCTCTTTGGCCTTGGGCGTGTCCCACTGATAGCCCTCGATGTAGGTGATGTGGGAGGACGCGATGAGTTTTTCGTCGATGTCGTTTGGCGTCAGTTCGGTGCTGGCCCCGAGGAACGTGTTCATGGTGCGCTGGGCGTCGGGCGTGACCATGATCAGACAGACGGCCGTGGGCAACAACGTCGAGTCCGCCATGCCGCCGTGGAAGTCCACGCCGCCGACGCGGATATCATGCTTGAAGACCTCGCCCATCTCGTCGTTGCCGACCTTGCCGATGAACGCAGGCCGGCCGCCCAGCGAGGCCACGCCCGCCATGGAGTTGGCCGCCGAGCCGCCCGACATGTTCACGGTTTTGCCCATGTCGTTGTACAAGGCTTTGGCCTGGAGCACGTCCATCAGCGCCATGGTGCCCTTGACCATGCCGTGACGTTCGAGAAAGCTTTCATCCGTGCGGGAAAGAATGTCGACAATGGCGCTGCCGATGCCGACGACATCATACCGAATCTCGTTCATGTAAGGTCTGCTGTGCTCCCCGCCGCGCGACGAATTCCGCCGAGTATTACCACGGCCCCGCATCCGGACAAACACGCTAAGCCATGATCAGCGCATTCCTCGAAGCCTTCCGTGAGTTGAAAGACCCCAAAGTCATACGCCTGTTGCTGACCTGCGTGGGCCTGACGCTGGCGGTGTACCTCGGCTTGTTCGCCGTATTGGTGTGGGCCTTGCGCACCTTCGACTGGGGCGTGCTGCCATGGATGGAGACGCTGATCGATTTGGGCGCGGGCGTGGCCGCCGGGCTGATCGCCTGGGTGTTGTTCCCGGGCGTCGTGAGCGGCGTGATGGGCGTCTATCTGGAGCGCATCATCGCGGCGGTGGAGGCCGCGCACTATGGGCACCTGGGTGCCGCGCGCGACGTGCCGTTGACCGAGAACCTGGGCGCATCGGCCAAGTTGATCGGGCTGTCCATCGGGTTGAACCTGATCTTGCTGCCGGTCTATGTGGCGCTGATCTTCCTGCCGCCGTTCAATCTGATTCTCTTTTATGCGGTGAACGGCCGGCTGATCGGCGTGGAGTATTTCAACGCCGTGGCCCTGCGGCGGATGGACACGGCGGCGGCGGCGCTTATGTTTCAAACCCACAAATGGCGCATCGTGACGGCCGGGGCGCTGACGACGTTTTTGCTGACCATTCCCATCCTCAACCTGGCCGCGCCTGTCATCGGCACGGCGGCCATGGTACATCTTTTCCATAAATTAACCGGCCGGGCGTAGACTGCGCCCCAATCCGGCCCAGCCTAAAAAGGGCCATAAAAACAACGGCTTAAGCCATCTTGAGGGTGGGACCCATGGCTGAACAGACCGACTCGCCGGCCACGCCGGGCGAACAGGGCAAAGCGAGCGTCGGCCAACTGCCGCATTTTGCCATGCGCGCAGGCGCGGCCCGCCCGCCCGCCAAGCCGTTTTTCAAGCCCGCCAGCAGCGCTGAAAAAACTGTCAGCGACAAGGCCGCCCTGGAACGCCAAAGCGGCGACCGCAGCTTCATCGAACGCATGGGCGTGATGGCGCCGACGGCCACCTACACCCCTCCGCCCCAGCGCCGCGCCACCGAAATTCCCAATCTCAACGCCGCGCGGGCTTTGGATATCGCAGGCGACGGCAAGAAGCTCACCATCGGCAAGCATATAAAAGTCAGCGGCGAAATCTCGGGCTGCGAAAAATTGTGCGTCGAGGGTGACGTGGACGCCACGCTCGTCGGCGTCAGCGTATTGGATGTGACGGTGAACGGCAAAATGTCGGGCCACGCCGACGTCGACAGCGCGGTGATCGCAGGCTCGTTCGATGGAACGTTGGTTGTGCGCGGGCATTTGGAAATTCCGCCGGGCGCATCCGTGCGCGGTGCAATTTCCTATAAAAGCGTCACCGTGGCCCACGGCGCGAAACTGTCCGGGACGATTTCGATCCTCGACTAGGTTTGGCCTGATCCGGTGCGGGCGTCTTCGGCTTAAATTTACAGAACTCGGCCACCGTGCAGCGCCAGCAGTCGGGCGAGCGCGCCTTGCAGATGTAGCGCCCGTGCAAAATCAGCCAGTGGTGCGCGTGACGCTTGAACTCTGGCGGCGTCACCTTTTCCAGATTTTCTTCCACATGCAGCGGCGTCTTGCCCGGGGCCAAGCCTGTGCGGTTGCCGACGCGGAAGATGTGCGTATCGACCGCAATGGTCGCTTCGCCGAAGGCGACGTTGAGCACCACGTTGGCGGTCTTGCGCCCGACGCCGGGCAGTTGCTCCAGTTCCTCGCGCGTGCGCGGCACTTGGCTGGCGTGCCGCTCGACTAGAATTTTCGACAGCGCGATGACGTTCTTGGCCTTGGAATTAAACAATCCGATGGTCTTGATGTAGTTTTTCAAGCCCGCCTCGCCCAGCTTGATCATCTTCTCAGGCGTGTCGATCAGCTTGAACAACGGACCCGTGGCCTTATTCACGCTGACGTCGGTGGCCTGGGCCGACAACGCGACGGCGACCAGCAGTGTGTACGGATTGACGTACTTGAGTTCCGTCTCGGGCTCGGGGTTCAGCTCGCGCAAACGGCGATAGAATTCGTGGACGGCAATGGGTTTCATAAACCCAACACGTCCTTCATGGAATAAAGCCCCGGCGCACGGCCGCGCGCCCACAGGGCCGCGCGCACAGCACCTCTTGCAAAGACGCCGCGCGAGGACGCCTTGTGCGCCAACTCGATGCGCTCGCCGTCGGCGGCGAAAATGACGGCGTGATCACCCACCACGTCGCCACCGCGCAATGTTGCAAAACCGATCTCGCCTGCGGGGCGCGGACCCACCTGGCCGTCGCGGGTTCGGCGCGCCACGTCGGCCAGCTTCACCTTACGCCCGCGCGCGGCCGCCTCGCCCAGGCCCAGCGCCGTGCCCGAGGGCGCATCGACCTTATGGCGGTGATGCATTTCCAGAATATCGATGTCGTAATCGGGCCCCAAGGTGGCGGCCAGCTTTTCGGTCAGCGCGAAGGCGACGTTCACGCCGATGCTGAAGTTGGGCGAGAACACCACGGGGGCGGACTTCGCCGCCGTATTGAGTGCCGTGAGGATGTCACCCGAAAGCCCGGTGGTGCCGGCGATGAAGACCTTGCCGCTTTTGGCGGCCAAGTTGGCGTGATGCAAGGTCGCCGCGGGCACTGTGAAGTCGATCACCGCGTCGCAGGTTGCAAACAGAGCCGCCGCGTCGGACTTCACCGCAACACCGATGGTCGTGTTGCCCACCAAGAGGCCGATGTCCGTGCCGATGCTGGGGCCTGCCGGTTCGGTGCCGCCAGCCAGCGTGCAGCCGTTCGTGGCCAACGTCTCGGCCACGAGCATGCGGCCCATGCGCCCGGCGCAGCCGAGAATGCCGATCTTTAAAGGTGAAGTGCTCATGACGCCGCAGGCCCGTAGATTTATATCTACGGTCTTGCGCCGAAGGGCGGGCCTAAATCAAGGATTCTTTATTGGGTGGATTTTCCACGCCAAGTGGAAGCCCACTTCTCGGGAAAATCCACCTGCTACTTCGCCAATTCGTCCAGGAATTCCTTGACCCGGTCGAAGAACCCCTGCGTCTCGGGGCTGTAGGTTTTCCGGTCGCTTTCCTTCTCGAACTCAGCCAGCAGTTTCTTCTGCTTGTCGGTCAGGTTCACCGGCACCTCGATGGCGGCCTCGAGGAAAAAGTCGCCGCGCGCGGTGGAGCGCAGCACCGTCATGCCCTTGCCCTTGAGGCGGAAGCGATGACCGTTCTGGCAGCCCTTGGGGATGGACACCTTCACCCGCGCGCCGTCGATGGAGGGCACTTCCACGTCGCCGCCAAGTGCGGCCGTGGTCATGGCCACGGGCATGCGCATGAACAAATTCGCCCCGTCGCGCTGGAACATGCGGTGCGGCGCGAGGCTGAGGAAAATATACAAGTCGCCGGGTGGCGCGCCCGCCAGGCCCGCTTCGCCTTCCGAGGCCAGGCGGATGCGGGTGCCTTCCTCGACGCCCGGCGGAATGGTGACCTCGAGGCTTTTGTCCTTGCGGGTGCGGCCCTGGCCCCGGCACGTCGGGCACGGATCGGCGATCACTTGGCCGGCACCCTGGCACATGGGGCAGGTGCGTTCGATGGTGAAGAAACCCTGCTGGCTGCGCACCTTGCCGGCACCCCGGCAGGTGGGGCACGCCTTGGGTGCCGCGCCGTCCTTGCCGCCCGAGCCCTTGCACGAATCGCAGGCCACGGATGAGGGCACGGTGATCTTGGCCTTCTTGCCGTGGAAGGCTTCTTCCAGCGTGATCTCCATGTTGTAGCGCAGGTCTTGGCCGCGCGCCGAGGTTCGCCCGCCGCGGCCACGCCCGCCGCCCATGATGTCGCCGAACATCTCGTCGAAGATGTCGGCGAACCCGCCGAAGCCGAAGCCGCCCTGGCCACCCGCCCCGGCCTGTTCGAACGCAGCGTGGCCATAGCGGTCGTAAGCTGCGCGTTTTTGTTCGTCCTTCAGGACGTCGTAGGCTTCGTTAATGTCTCGGAACTTGGCCTCGGCGGCCTTATCGCCCGGGTTCTTGTCCGGGTGATGCTGCATGGCGAGCTTGCGGTACGACTTCTTGATGTCGTCGAGTGACGCGCCGCGCGCGACGCCCAGCAGTTCGTAATAGTCCTGCTTGGCCATGATCTAGGTTCAGTTAAAAACATGGATGGCCCGGATAAACCGGGCCATGACATGGTGATGGGGTGATGGCAGCCGCATCGGAACGCCCCCGACGCGGTTACTTCTTGTCCTTGTCCACTTCCTCGAAGTCGGCGTCGACCACATCGTCCTTCTTTTCGCCGGCATCCGGGCCCGCTTCACCGGCCGCCGCGGCACCCGGATCGGACTTATACATGGCCTCGCCCATCTTCATGGAGGCCTGCATCAGCGCCGCCGTGGCGGCCTTGATCTTTTCGGCGTCGCCGGAGTCGATCACGTCGCGCACGTCCTTGAGCTTGGCCTCGATCTCGGCCTTGTCGGCCGGCGGCAGTTTGTCGCCGTGTTCCTTGAGGTTCTTTTCGGTGGTGTGCGCCAGGCTGTCGGCTTGGTTGCGCGCGTCCACCGCCTCGCGGCGCTTTTTGTCTTCGTCGGCGTGGGACTCGGCATCCTGGACCATCTTTTTAATGTCGTCGTCCGACAGTCCGCCCGAGGCCTGGATGCGGATCTGCTGTTCCTTGTTGGTGGCCTTGTCCTTCGCCGAGACGTTGACGATGCCGTTGGCGTCGATGTCGAAGGTCACCTCAACTTGAGGAACTCCGCGCGGCGCGGGCGGAATGCCCATCAGGTCGAACTGGCCCAGCAGCTTGTTGTCCGCGGCCATTTCGCGCTCGCCCTGGAACACGCGGATGGTCACGGCCGTCTGATTGTCCTCGGCCGTCGAGAACACCTGGCTCTTGCGCGTCGGGATGGTGGTGTTGCGTTCGATCAGGCGTGTGAACACACCGCCCAGCGTCTCGATGCCCAGCGACAGCGGCGTGACGTCGAGCAGCAGCACGTCCTTCACGTCGCCCTTCAGTACGCCGGCTTGGATGGCCGCGCCGATGGCCACCACTTCGTCGGGGTTGACGCCCTTGTGCGGTTCGCGGCCGAAGAACTGCTTTACCGCTTCCTGCACCTTGGGCATGCGGATCATGCCGCCCACCAGCACCACTTCGTCGATCTCACTGGCTTTCAGGCCTGCGTCCTTCAGCGCTTGGCGGCATGGCTCGATGGTCTTTTGAATCAGATCGTCGACCAGCGCTTCAAGTTTGGCGCGCGTCAGCTTGATGTTGAGGTGCTTGGGGCCGTTCTGGTCGGCGGTGATGAAGGGAAGGTTCACTTCCGTCTGCATCGCGCTCGACAGTTCGATCTTGGCCTTCTCGGCGGCTTCCTTCAGACGCTGCAGGGCCAGCCGGTCTTTGCGCAGGTCGATGGTGTTTTCTTTTTTGAACTCGTCGGCGAGGTAGTCGATGATGCGCGCGTCGAAGTCTTCACCACCCAGGAACGTGTCGCCGTTGGTGGACTTGACCTCGAACACGCCGTCGCCGATTTCCAGCACCGAGACGTCGAACGTGCCGCCGCCCAGGTCATAGACCGCGATGGTGCCGTTTTTCTTTTTATCCAGGCCGTAAGCGAGCGCAGCCGCCGTGGGTTCGTTGATGATGCGCAGCACGTTGAGGCCGGCGATCTTGCCCGCGTCCTTCGTGGCTTGGCGCTGGCTGTCGTTGAAGTAGGCCGGAACCGTGATGACGGCTTCGGTGACTTTTTCACCGAGATACGCCTCGGCGGTTTCCTTCATCTTGATCAAAGTCTGGGCGGAGACCTGGCTGGGCGCGTGCTTTTCGCCGCGCACCTCGACCCAGGCGTCGCCGTTATCGGCTTTGACGATTTTATAGGGAACGAGCTTTTTGCTCTTCTCGATCATGGCGTCGTCGAAACGACGGCCCATCAGGCGCTTGATGGCGAACAGCGTCGCCTCGGGGTTGGTGACCGCCTGGCGCTTGGCCGGCTGGCCCACCAATCGTTCGCCGTTGTCGGCAAACGCGACGATGGACGGTGTGGTGCGCGCGCCCTCGGCGTTTTCGATGACCTTGGGGTTCTTGCCCTCCATGATCGCGACGCAAGAGTTCGTCGTGCCTAAATCGATACCAATAACTTTGCCCATAGCTTTTCCTTTCTCAGCGGCAGACATGCGCTACCCGTGACGGCGTTGGCGGATGTCCCCTTGGTTGAGCGTTCAGGTTCTTTCCGAGGGATGCGGCGGATGCGTGGACGGGAACAACCGGATGGTCATATGCCCAGTTTGGCAAATGCCCCGTTTGGCCCCGAACCCCGCGACCAACCGTCGCACCCCAAAAGTTCGGGGGTTATATAGGGGGGGCTTCAACCCCCGCAACAGCGCAAACGCCGGAAAACGGGGGATTTGGGGGGTTCAGACCCCCGGGTTAGAGCCCTATAGAATCCCCATGACCCGCCCAGCCCCGCTTTTCGACGATCTTTTTACCCCTGAGCTTCCTGAAGGCGTGGTTTTCCGGCCCAAATTGCTCGATTTGGCCGCCCAAAACGCATTGCTGGCCGAGCTTGAGGGCGTTTTGCGCGCCGCCCCCGCAGCCAAGGTGATGACCAAAACCGGGGGCTTCACCTCGGCGGCCATCACCAACTGCGGCGAGGCGGGCTGGTGGAGCGACCGGCGCGGCTACCGCTATGAAACCACGAACCCCACCACAGGTGTTCCGTGGCCCAAGATGCCGCGCGGCTTTTTGGATGCGGTGGCGTTGGCGGTGCGCGACACGCCGTGGCCCGCGTTCACGCCCGACGCCTGCCTGATCAATTTCTACGAGCCCGGCGCAAAGATGGGCCTGCATCAGGACCGCGACGAAAAAGATTTCGCGCACCCCATCGTCACCGTGTGCCTGGGCGATGACGCGGACTTTTTGGTGGGCGGACCCAAGCGCGCCGATAAAACCGTGCCCGTCGTGGTTGGTTCTGGTGATGTGATGATCATGGGCGGGGCGGGCCGTTTGTATTTTCACGCCATCCGCAAAATTTATCCGGGCACCGGCCCGCTGCCCGATGTGAGGGGCCGCTACAGCCTGACGTTCCGCAAGGCGTTGTAAAAAATCGGGCCTCTTGTGCATGAAGCCCGATTTTCAGGAAGTTCCGCTCATAGAATTTTGAATCTCACCTTGTCCCCAGTTTCTTTGTGTTCAGCATAGAACTGATAGCCAGCGAGATGTTCATCAACCGCCCATTCGTAAACTCTCAGCGCATCTCTAATCACCGCAGTTTCAGAGCTCACTTTGGTTTTTGACTTCAGTACTTGAAGCCTCGCGGCACCGTCTTCGCCGAGCGTGATGCTACGGCGATTAGCCTTTAACGTGGTTTCGTGGTCCAGCATGTGACGCTCCAATCTTAAAGTATGGTTGTGTGGACTTTCGCACTAAGTCTGCAAAATAATGGACTTTAGGTGCGAAACTGGTGCAGTTATTATCCGTCATTAGTTGACCTGTCAACCTTGATTTTGAGACATGTTATTCTATTAAGTGATTGATTTTTAAAGATTAATTAGCATTATTTAATAAGAAATATAATTGCGCGAAATTATATTCTGTGGGAACTATGTTGTTGACTGCACCATAATTTCAGTATATAGTCACCAAAATTAACGCATTGTGGTTCAATTCCTTAGTGGAGAATGCAAATGAATAAGCCGAAGAATCGAGGCCCGCCGTAGCCCCTGTCACCGCTTCTTTTGAAACGTCGATTAGGGACAACTTCCAATGATTCAAATTCGCAAAACCCACGATCCACCGTAAGGAGGTCACATATGAGCAAATCTGGGCGCGACGAGGACACGCCCCGCGTAGGTAAAGAGTGGCCCGATGTTAATGTAACTGTTCACGTTAATATCGACACAAAGCCCGAGCAAAAAAGACTGAGCAGTTTTTGGTATCGAGTGCTGCTAGCCCTTATTCCTCTGCTCGGAGTTGCCTTGACGAGGTGTTCCTAAAACGAACACGGAGTATAAAATGATAGCGTCGTAAATGAGGGCCATCGCAAGTGGCCCTCATTTTTATGTCATTTCAAAATCGCTGCGTGGATAAGGATTTGTCTTCGTCGCCGTAGATCAGCGTGCCGTATTCGCCCAGTGCGGTGAAACCGATGGCTTGATAGGCGCGCAGCGTGATGGCACTGGTCTTGGGGGCCAGCATGACGACGTGCTTGATGCCCGGCGCGCGAAATACCTCCACCAGCGCAATGGCAGCGGCGGCCTCCAGGCCCCGGTTGCGCAGGCGCGGCGGGGTCCACACGCCGCCGAACTGCACCGCTTCGGGCACGACGGCATCAACCACCGTAATTCCGATGGGCGCGGAGGTTTCAGCCACATAAAGGCGCTTGGCTTCGATCAGCGTTTGGGTTTCGACGCGCGTCTTGGCGCGCAGCTCGGGGCTGTCTTTCATGCCCAGCTGATCGATGCTTGCCGCCACCCGCCAGGGCGTCAGGGCGTCGATCTCGTCGGCGCGCACCGGACGGCAGCTCATCCCGAGTTTCTTCACGGGTCCCGGCACCTGCAGCTTGTTGAGGTCGAGCACCAGCAGCATCTGCGGATGGCCGAACAACGGCCGGCGCTGAGAGCGGCCCACGGCGGCCACCGCCGCCTCGGCTTGGGCCCAGGGACCGGCGAAGCTGTTCACACCGCGCCGCGCGGCCGTGACGGCGGCGCGCACCACGGCGGCCAGCGAGCGCGGCGCCTGCACCGCCACCAGCCCATCGACATAATGCGCGGCCACGGACACGATCGTCTCGCCGTCCCACACGGCGGCGTAGGTGCCTTGATCGGGTTTGCTGTCGTCGAGGATGCCGCCGGCCATGCGCCGGGCGCGAATCACCATGGACGACAGCCAATGACGGGCGAGAAAACCATCCAGCGCGTCTTCGTCGCCGGCTTTGAGCACGCGGATATTGCCGGCCAGCGCATTGGGGTCGATGGCCGCACCGAAACTCGAGACAAGGGCCACGGGGGGTTTGACCGGGCCCGGAGGGTGAGCGTTGGTCATGGTTTTGCTTTGCAACATCTCGTTCGTCTCCCGTGCGCATCGCCTTTTTATCAACTTATAGCGCAAGGTTGTCTATTTTGTTCAACCTAGAGTGTATAATCAACCCTTGGTTTTCATTTCTCAGTTCTATTCTCGTAATAGAAGAAACGCGCCCCGGCCACCGAGGTTGCACAAAAATGTCGTCGGTTAGGGGTGGGCGCTAAGACAGCAGGATCAGGCCGTAATCGCCGACTCGGGCAAAGCCCAGCGCCGCATAGACCTTTTTCGCCGCAACATTTCGGACTTCGGTGAACAGGATGGCGGTGGAAGCCCCTTCAGTGTGCGAATCGGCCAGGACGCCGGCCACGGCGATGCGCGCATAGCCGCGTCCTCTCAGGTCCGTGGGCGTGAAGACGCCGCCGATTTGAATCATGTCGGGCAGGCGGGCGTTGAGTGCGGCCATGGCGACAGGTTTTTGATTCTCAACGGCCACCCAAAAGTTCCGCTGTGCCAGACCGCGCGTGATGTCCTCGCGTGCGCGGGCGGCGGTCTGTTCATTCGCAGGCGCGGCCAGCGTTTCGATTTCATAAGCGGTGCGCCAGGAGACGAGCGTTTCTAAATCGGACGTTTCCGCACGCCTGGCCGTCACGCCGTCGATGCGCGGGCGACACAACTGCGCCAGATCGAGCGAGAACAAGTCCTCCTCGTGGGGATCGCGCGCGCGGTGGCGCAAATTCAAGGCATCAAGTGCTGCCGTGCAATCGGCCCACGGACCCAAGAATCCGGCGACGGATTTGTGGGTTTGTTCAAAAAGAAACATCGCGAGTTCAGCCGCCGCGTTGGGCGCGAACAGAATGATGTTGCCGTTCCAGTACTGCGCCGCCACGTCGCTCAGCGCGCCGTTGTGAAAATACCCCGCGTAAACGCCGTGAAACGGGCCGTCACCTGACGCCATGCCCGAGGCGCGCAGGTTGGAGCGCAAAATCATCGTAAAGGCGGCGTGACGCGCCAGGAACGCGTCCAGCTCGGCGCGATCATCCTCGATCAGCAGCCGGATCACGGGGCGACGTGGAGGCAGGAAAACCGCTCGATGCAGATCGGCACGTCGTCGCTGAACGTCAGGCCGTACTCGGCCATGATGTGCGTGTAGTAGGGAATGTGCACCTTGCGCCAGACGTCGATCGGCCGCACGGTGGGTCCGTCGATGGCGGTGTGCTCGCCCGTAATGGCACCAAACGGCAGCGTTTCGACATGGGTGGTTTGCACCAGCAGTTTCGGCGTGCCGTCGAGCTTAAGTTGGATCGTTAGATCGCCCGGTTGAGGCAGTTTCTCGCCCAGCTTCTCCAACTGGAGAGGAAGAGGAAACGTGCCCACCTTGCGCCCGTGGGCGATGTTGTCGAGGATGGCCGCGTTCATCTCCGGCGTCGTGCCGATGCAGCGCAGCGCATACGTTTTTCCCGCAAGCTCGGGGTGCGTCGTGGTGCAGCTTTTCCAAAAAGCGGCGACGGCGGCGTGGTCGATGTGCGCGGGCGTGACGGGCATCTTACTTCTCCACACTGACGCGCCAGACGATGTTGGCGGTGTCGTCGGCCACCAGCAGCGCGCCGTCCTTGGCCATGGCGACACCCGCCGGGCGGCCCCAGACTTCAGCCTTCTTCTCGCCCTGGCTCCAGAAACCCGAGAGGAACACGATGTAGGAGTCGCCGGCCTTGCCGTCGACCCAGGGCACATAGACGACGTTGTAGCCGCGCGGCTGAGCGGCGTTCCACGAGCCATGGAGCCCGACGAACGCGCCGCCCTGGTATTCTTTGGGGAACATCGCACCCGTAGAGAATGTCAGGCCCACGGGTGCGGAGTGCGAACGGATCGGCGTATCGGGCACGATGGCCTTGGCGACCAACTCAGGCCGTTTGTCGGCGAAGCGCGGTTGCGGCACCTTGCCCATGTAGCTGTAGGGCCAGCCGTAAAAGCCGCCGTCGCTCACCTTGGTCAGGTAGTCGGGCACCAGTTCATCGCCCAGGCCGTCGCGCTCGTTCACGACGGTATAAAGGTCGTTGGTGCCGGGATAGAACGTGGTGCCGACCGCGTTGCGCAAGCCCGTGGCGAACGTGCGCTGGCCTGAGCCGTCGAGCTTGAATTCCTGGATGGTGGCGCGCGGTTCGGGCTCTTCGTTGATGTTGCCGCGCGAACCGATCGCCACATAAAACTTTGTGCCGTCGGGATGCAGCGCCACGGCGCGGGTGGAGTGCCCGCCCGGATCGGACAACGCGCCGTCTTTCGTCACCTGCTGCGCCTTGGCCGAGGCCTTCATGTCGCCCGCCTTATAGGGCAAACGCCACACCGCCGCCGTATCGCCCACCAACAGAAAGTCCGGTCCGAACGCCAGCCCAAAGGGGCCTGCGAAGCCGTCGGCGAAGGTTTCAGACTTCTCGGCCTTGCCGTCACCATCCGCATCGCGCAGCACGACAACCTTGCCCTCGGTTTGGGCGGCGACGAACACGTCGCCGTTTGCGGCAACAGCGAGGTTGCGCGCGTCCGTCACATCCTTCGCGAACATGTTGACCACGAACCCCGCGGGCGCCTTGGGCATGGCATTGGCGGGCCTTGGAATGGTGCGCGGCGGATTGGCCGGGCTGGGCGGCTGATAGGGAACCGGCATGGCCTTGAGGTCGATTTTGACCACGGTGCCGGGAGCTTGCTCGAAGGTCTGGGCCAAGACAACGTGACTGAGTGCGGCATGACTGAGCATTGCCGCCGCCGCACAGATGATGACTCGTTTCATGGCCCTTGCCTCGTTCTATGCGGTTGTGTTGACGCCGGTGGAACTTGCCTCGGCGGGCTTGGCCGCCTCGCGCTTGGGCCCGCCCCGGGAGACGATCACCATGGCCGGGCGCAGCAATCTCTCGTGCATGGTGTAGCCCTCGATCAGAACTTGAACCACCGTACCCGAGGGAACGGTCGTGTTCTCCACTTCCTGCACGGCGTTGTGCAGGTTGGCATCAAACGGCGCATTGAGTGCGGCGACGCGCTTCACGCCCTGGTCTTCGAGCACCTTGATGAGTTCTTTTTCCGTCAGCTCCACGCCCATGGCGAGGTTCTTGAGCGGTTCGTTGGTGGTGCGCTGATCCACGGGCGCGGCCAACAGCGCGCGGCCCAGGTTGTCGGCCACCTGCAGCAGCGTTTTGCAGATGTTGGCGGTGGCGAACTTGGCGTTTTCCGAAATGCGCCGGTCGGCGCGCTTGGCGGCGTTCTCGGAATCGGCGAGCGCGGCCAGCCGGTCGTTCTTCAACTGCTCGATCTGCGCGTTGAGATTTTCCACATGAGCCTGCAACGCGGCGATCACGACGGCCGGGTCTTCGGCGGGCGGCATGGCTTCGAGCGCGGGTTCAGGATTGGCGGCGGGTTCAGTCATGTGCGTCTGCTTATTTTCTTCGTGTCGTTTATCGGGCCAAACTATTGTCCCAAGGTGCGGCTGACCAGCTTGGCGGTGTAATCCACCATGGGAATGATGCGGGCATAATTGATTCGCGTCGGCCCGACAATGCCGATGGCGCCGACAATCTGCTCGCGGGCGTTGACGAACGGCGCGACCACCATGGAGCAGCCGGCCATGCCGAACAGTTCATTCTGCGCGCCGATGAAGATCTGCACGCCGTCGGCGTGACCCACCAGGTCCACCAGACGCAGCATCTGCTCGCGGGTTTCAAGGGCCGAAAACAATTGGCGGATGCGCGCCAGATCCTCCAGCGCGGTGATGTCGTTGAGCAAATGAGATTGCCCCCGGATGATCAGCGCGCCGTCGTTGATGGCACCCGAGCGTGTGGCCAGCCCGGCCTGCACCACCTTGGCCGTCAATTCATCCAACTGCGCACGGCGGCTGTCGATCTCGTTCAGAATGTCGCCGCGCGCTTCGATAAGAGTCTTTCCCGACAGCCGCGCGGACAGGAAGTTGCCGGCCTCGATCAGCGCGGACACAGGCAGATCGGCGGGCACTTCCACCAGGCGATTTTCCACCACGCCCGATTCGCTGACCATCACCACCAGGGCGCGGCCGGGCTTCAAGCTCACAAACTCGATATGCTTGAGCGGGGATTCCAATTTGGGCGCGAGCACCAAGCTCGCGCACTTCGACAAGCCCGACAGCGTGGATGTGGCTTGGCTGAGCACCTCTTCCACGGAACGTCCGGCCGCCTGGCAGTGGGCCTCGATGGCGTTGCGCTCATCGGCGTCCAGGCCACCGACTTGCAAGATCCCACTGACGAACATCCGCAGGCCCACCTCGGTGGGTAGCCGACCCGCGGAGGTGTGCGGGGCGTAGAGCAAACCCGAGACTTCCAGGTCCGACATGACGTTGCGGATGGTGGCGGGCGACAAAGAGCCGTTGAGTTTGCGCGCGATGGTGCGCGAGCCGACGGGTTCGCCGGTTTCCATGTAGGCGTCGACGATGTGCCGGAAAATCTCGCGGCTGCGCTCGTTGAGCGCGAGCACGCTTCCGGCGTCGGACGACAGCGGCGGCGAGGTTGGGGGCATTGTGACGACCATGTGAACTGTGGACGTATGTAAGCATCACCCCCCGGGGCGTCAATGCGACCACCTGGCATGAATCATTGAAATGCAAGGGTTTTCGCCGGTGCGCGGCTTGCCCATGGCGCATCGGCGGTGTTAGAGGACGCAGCCATAACTAAGGAACTCAGCTCATGCCCTCTTTACGTCCCTCGGGCCGCGCGCCCGACGACCTGCGCGCCGTGAGCCTGGAGGCGGGCTTTGCCAAGCATGCCGAGGGCTCCTGTCTGGTGCGCTTCGGCGATACGCATGTTTTATGCACCGCCAGCGTTGAAGACGGCGTGCCGCCGTTCCTGAAGAACACCGGCAAGGGTTGGGTAACGGCGGAATACGGCATGCTGCCGCGCTCGACCCACACGCGCACGCAACGCGAGGCGGCGAAGGGCGGCCAGTCGGGCCGCACCCAAGAAATCCAGCGCTTGATCGGGCGGGCCTTGCGCGCCGTCACTGATTTGAGTGGCTTCGGCGAAGTGCAGATCAGGCTCGATTGCGACGTGCTGCAGGCCGACGGCGGCACACGAACCGCGTCGGTGACGGGCAGCTACGTGGCGCTGATGCAGGCCTTCGTGAAGATGAAGCGCATGGGCGTGATCGGCAAAATTCCGCTGCGCGAGAACGTGGCGGCCGTGAGCTGCGGTTTATATAAAGGCACGCCGGTGCTGGATTTGGATTACGCGGAGGATTCCAACGCCCAGGCCGATGCGAACTTCGTGCTCACGGCCTCGGGCAAGATCGTCGAGGTGCAGGGCACGGCCGAGCATCATCCGTTCGAGGATGCCGAGTTCACCGCATTGATGGCCCTTGGCAAAAAAGGCGTAGGCGAATTGGTGGCGCTGCAAAACGCGGCCATCGCCAAGTTCAGCGCGTAACATGCATCGGCGTTTCACTGGCGGGCGGTTGGTCGTGGCCAGCCACAACCCGGGCAAGGTGCGCGAGATCGGCGAACTGCTGGCGCCCTTCAAGGCCGAGGTGATTTCGGCGGGGGAGTTGAGCTTGCCCGAACCCGAGGAAACCGAAGCCACCTTCATCGGCAATGCGAAACTCAAAGCCGTCGCGGCGGCCAAGACCTCGGGCTTGGTGGCGCTGGCCGATGATTCCGGTCTGGCGGTTGCTGCGCTGAACGGCGCGCCGGGGATATATTCCGCGCGGTGGGCGGGGCCGACTAAAGACTTTTCATTGGCGATGGCGCGCGTTGAAAAAGAGCTGGCAGGCAAAACCGACCGCACAGCAAAATTTGTTTGCGCGCTGGCGTTGTGTTGGCCCGACGGACATTGCGAAGCCTTCGAAGGCGAGGTGCACGGCGCGCTGACTTTTCCGGCGCGCGGAGAAAAGGGGTTTGGCTACGACCCGATCTTTATCCCTGCTGGCTTTTCCATCACCTTTGCGGAAATGGAGCCCGCCGCCAAACACGCCATGAGCCACCGCGCACATGCGTTCAAGCAATTGGTGGAGGCGTGCTTCAATTAAGCGCGCCTAAAATCATCGCCAGACCCGACAGCGTAAGCAAAATGAGTACGATGCGCCGGAAGGTGTCATCGCCCAGCCGCGCATAAAGGCGGTTTCCGACCAGATTGGGGATCAGCATGGCGGGCACGACGAGGGCGAAGTAGCGCAGCATGTCGGCCGTGATCAGCCCGCTGAGCATATAGGCCGCCAGGGTGATGACCTGCATCGACAGATTGAACGACTGAATGACGGCGCGTTGATCGTCGCGCGGCCAGCCGCGAAGCGCGGCCCAGAGTGTTGGCGGCGGGCCGCACAACCCGCCAAGCCCGCCCATGACCCCGCCGATCAGCCCGGCACCGCCATCGGCGAGCTTTCCGCCCACGGTGATTTTGGGCAACTGCTTGGCGGCCAGCATAAGCGGACAACAGATGGCCAGCACCAGGCCGACGAACAGCTTGAACGCCCAGGGTTGGATGCTGCTGAGCAGAAATACGCCCATTGGCACGCCGAGCGCGCCGCCGAAAATAATCGGCGCGCTGCGAGACAGCGTGAACGTCTTGCGGATGGTGCCCAGCGAGAGAAGCTGCCCGACCAGCCCGCCGAAGATCACCAACGGGCCCGCCAACGCGGGGTCGAGCGCCCAGACCCAGAAGGCCATGGCCACCAGGCCGAAGGCGAAACCCGAGAGGCCCTGCACGAAGCCCGCGACGGCCGCCCCGCCGATGATGATGAAATCTATATTGTCCACGAAATTAATAGCGTGCCGCGCCCTCATAGAAGGAGGCGTACTTCTTCAGGCTCGCGGGCAACGCGGGCTTGTAGTCCACGTCATACTTGTAAGGAACCTGATCGGGCCCCCAGACATTCACATGCGGGCCGTGGCGAAAGCGGATCAACGACATGCCGCCGTCCCTTGTTCCGAAAGGTCCATGCGCGATCTCGGGTGGACGCCAGAAGTACGCCCCCGCCGTCATGCGGCCATGAGGGCCGGTCATGTCGCCGGCGAGCATGAACGACTCCTCGACGCACGGATGGGTCAGCGTCGGACAGGCCCAGTTCTCAGGATAAATATGCGGCGGCGTGGAAATGATGAAGGTGGCCTTTTGCTTGTAGACCGGGTCCATGCGCAGCACTTTACGCCGGTTGCCCATCCATTCCAGCGACGGGTCTGCGGGCTTGGCGTCCCAGCGCATGGCATAAACGTCGAGCCCCTCGATCAGGGGAGCTGCCGGATCATGCGTTGCCCCGGGCTTGGACTCCTCCGCCGGGGCGTCGAAAAACACAATCGCCACGCAGCCGTGTTCGGTTTCCGCTGAACTGCGCTTGTAGTGCTTGGGCCAGCAGGCGTAGCTGTCGCGCTGATAAGTGTGGCCATTGACGGTGATCGACCCGTCGAGCACGTACATTTCTTCTTCAGCTGCCAACGCCTCGGGCTCGGGCCGCGACCAGCCGGCCGGGAAACGCACCACGGCGGTGAACTCGGCCGAGGCGTCGTCCAGGCTGAGGAGCTTGGCGTCCACGTCGTCGCGGGCCCCACCGGGCAGGCCCGGCGTCCAGGGCAGATGCTGCGCGAACAGAAATTCGATCAACGGACGGGGCATGGGCGACTCCGAATTTTGCGCAAGCATTTATCTCCACGGGCGCGGTTTCAAGCGATAGATTGAGCCATGATTGAATCAGATCCCCATGACGAGGGCTTTGGGCTGTATGTCCATTGGCCCTTCTGCGTCTCCAAGTGCCCCTACTGCGACTTCAACAGCCACGTGGTCGAGCGCATCGACCAGCGGGCGTGGCACGACGCCTACCTGAAGGAGCTGGCGCATTTCGCAGCCCTGACCCCGGGCCGCACACTGACCAGCATTTTCTTCGGCGGCGGTACGCCCTCGCTGATGGACCCCGCCACCACGGCCGCCGTGATCGACGCGGCGCGTCAACATTGGGCCGCCGCGCCCGATCTGGAAATCACGCTGGAGGCCAACCCCGGCACGGTGGACACGGCCGCCTTCGCCGCGTTCTGTGATGCGGGTGTCAACCGGCTGTCGATGGGTGTGCAGTCGTTGAACGAGAGCGACCTGCGCTTTTTAGGCCGCAAGCATTCCGTGGCTGAGGCGCGCAACGCCTGGCGGGCGGCGGCCAAGATTTTTGCGCGCGTGTCATTCGATTTGATCTACGCGCGGCCCGGGCAGGATGCGGCGTCATGGCGTGCAGAGCTGGCCGAGGCCCTGAAGGAAGTCCGCGATAACGATATTTCCCATCTGTCGCTGTATCAGCTGACCATGGAAGACGGCACGGTCATGGCTGCGGACTATGCTTTGAAAAAGTTTTCGCTACCCGACGAGGACGCCGGCAGCGATATGTTTGAGGCCACGCAAGATTTATGCGAAGCGGCGGGGTTTCCCGCTTACGAGATTTCCAACCACGCCGCGCCCGGACAAGAGTGCCGCCACAACTTGATCTATTGGCGCGGCGGAGATTACGTCGGCGTCGGCCCCGGCGCGCACGGGCGGTTGATGCTGGCTGAAGGTGCGGTGGCCTCTCGGCAGATCAAAGCGCCGTCGCTATGGCTCAAGCGCGTGAATGCCGAGGATCACGGCACCCAGGAAACCGAGGTGCTGTCCTCAGATGCACGCGCCGAAGAACTAGTTATGATGGGCCTTCGTTTGTCAGAGGGTCTGCATGCCGCGCGGTTTGAACGCCTGACGGGGAAAAAACTCGATGCCGTGTTGAACGCATCATCCGTCACGCGCCTGACCGAGCAAGGTTTCATGCAAAAGCAAAACGGCCGCGTGGTTGCAACACCGCGCGGCCGCCTGGCCTTGAACGAAATTTTGCGCCAGGTGTTACTTCACGCCTGAGACCATGAACCACGACTGATGCACGCCCTTGGACTTCTCGCGGAAAGCAGACCCGCCCTTTTGCGCGCGTTGGGTTGCGTCCTGAAATCCTGACTGAACTTCCCTGAAGCCGGCGTCTTCCACCAGTTTTTTGAAATCCGTGGTGAGCGCGCCGCGCCAGAAGGGCTCGTTGTTGTAGAAGATCTCGAAATCGCCGCGGATGCGGCCCCAGGTGTCGAGCTGGCTGTAGTGGCCGGGCACTTCCAGGTGAATCATCACGCCGCCCGGTTTCAAGATTCTTTTGCACTCCGCCATGATGCGCGGCAATGCGGCGTGCGACGTCTCGTGAAGGACCGCGGACGAATACACCATGTCGAAGTGATTGTCGGGGTAGTTGGTGGTCTCGGCGTTTTGCTGTGAAAAATGAATGCCCACGCCGACATGCTCGGCGCGCGCCCACGCATAGCGCAGCAGACCCGCGCCGACGTCGATGGCGTGCATCTCGGCTTGCGGGAAGTATTCCGCCACGGCGACGGTGGAATGGCCGACGGTGCAGCCGATATCCAAGATGCGCAGCGGCTTGGCGTCGGGCCAGCGCTCGAAGTAATGCGAGACGACGGTGTGGCCGCGAATATCATTCATAAAGCCGCCGTTGCGGCCCATGTGATAGATGGCAGCCGCGCGGTCGAACACCGCGCCCTGGCGCACGTCGTTCTCGCGCGTGACGGCGTGGTAGTTGCCGGGCATGCAGTGAATGTCGAAGGCGTCGATGTAGCGCGGCACGACGAAGTTGGGATCAAGCGTCAACGAACCCTTGGGATTCTTCACGTCGCTTTTCTCGACAAGCTTGTCGAGTTGGCGGTCGACGCAGGTGGCCACGCTGTCCCACATCATCTCCTGCGCGGTGCGCACCATGCTGGCCCAGGCCTGGTAGTCGATCTCCTTCTCCATCTCACCGCGGACTTCGATGTGATTGGCCGGGGCCTTGCCCTTGGCCTTGGTCATCTCCGGGATGACTTTGTTGGTCATCAGCTTGGCCTGGCCCGGCTCGAGCTCGCGGCCGATGAAGGTCTTCAGATCGGAGACGAACATCTGCTCGGCGATTTCGTCGTGATTGACCTTGGGCATCATCGGATGCGGTTCGGCCAGATTCGCGTTGGGGATCGACATGGGCATGTCTCCGATTAAGCGGCGTTGTTGATTTCAGCAGCCAAGCGTTCCAGTTCGGCATCATCGGCGGGCTTGTCGTGGCGCGCCAGATCTTCCTTCAGCACGCGGAACACTTTGCGAAGAAGCCGCTGATGCTGCGCCGAGCGTTCGGCCATGATGGCCGCGTCGGGAATGAAGCCGTCGACCTCCTCGCGGCTGAAGACCTTGCGCGATTCGGCGATGCGCTCGTGCGTGTCGAGCCGGTCGCGCAGAATCGCCACCTCGGCGGTCAATGCCGTGACCATGGCCATGAGCTGATCGACGGAGCGGTCGTCGTGGAAGTGGGGCTGTTTGCCCTTGGCGACCCACACGCGTTCTTTCGAGGCACCCAGACCGGGAGCGGAAACCATGCGGTTCTCCTGTTAATAGTGGGATTTTACTGGGTTATTCCGCCCGATCATGCCCGAACATGGTCATGCCATCTCATGCAAATATGCGGTATAGTCATGCCCTATTTGCATGAGGCTTGGCGATGGATATCGAGCATTTACGCCATTTCGTGGCGGTGGCGGGCCGCGGGTCCATCGGGCAGGCCTGCCTGGACCTGAACATCACCCAGCCCGCCCTGACGCGCAGCCTTCAGCGGCTGGAAAAAGAGTTGGGCGGCAAGCTGCTCGACCGCAGCCCCAAGGGCGTGGTGCCCACGGCCTTCGGCGAAACGTACCTGCCCTACGCCAAGGCGATCATCAATGAAGCGGCGCGCGCGACAGAGGAATTGAAGGCCTTTCGCGGGCTGGAGAAGGCGCGCATCAAACTCGGCGTATCGCCCAACTTCGTCGGCTATCTGGTGCCCGAGGCGATTCAACGATTGTTCGCCCAGTACCCCGGCGTGACCGTGAGCCTGACCAGCGAAACCTACGAGAACCTGACGAAGATGCTGCGCGGCTACGAGCTCGACATCGTCTTCTCGCAGTTCCTCGATAATCCATCGAATTTGGAAGTCGCCCCGGGCGAGCATATCCGCCGGGAAACGCTGTTTGACAGCCATTCCCGGGCCTATGTGCGCGCCGACCATGCGCTGGCGGCGCGAGCGCGCGTCACGCTGAAAGACGCCGCCGAGTACGAGTGGGCGATCCCGCTGCAGATGTCGATGGTCTATCGTTTTGAATATGCGTTCCGCACAAAAGGCCTGAGCGCCCCGGTGCAAAAAATCAACACCTCCTCCATGGCGTTCATGAAAACCGCGGTGATGGAGCTGGGCCTGCCCGCCGTGGTGCCCGACCATGTCATGGCCGAGGACGTGCGTTCGGGGCGCGTGAGCGCGCTGAGAATCGCTGAGCTGGAATTCGACTATCAGGTGGGCCTGTCGTGGCGGGCGCGCGGCACCCACAGCCCGGCCATGAGCGCATTTGCGCGCATTTTGCGCGAGGTTTCCGCCGCCTATGATGCCGCCTGAGTGCTTTGCTCAAAGACTCAAGAAAACTGCGGATAGGACTGTAAAATAGTCGTTTTTTGCCTTTTATTCAGCTTTCGTTTACATTCTGTTGGAAGACTGTCGGTGACAGGCGGCGGGGCTTAACACCGCCGCCCAAAAAGAAGAAACGAGCTGGCCATGTACAACACCCGACTCGACGGGCTGACGGAGTATCCGTTCCAGCGCCTAGCGGCGTTGTTGGCCACAGCCGTGCCCGAGGTCGGCGCGGCCGAGCAGCTTGTGATGTCCATCGGCGAGCCCCAGCATGCCCCGCCCGCGTTGCTGCACGCAGCGCTGGCCCAACAGCCCCTCGACTGGGGCAAGTATCCGCCCACACCCGGCACACTAGCGTTTCGCAGCGCCGTCGCAGGCTGGATCACGCGGCGCTACAAACTGCCCGCAACCATGATCGACGGCGAGAAGCATGTGTTGCCCGTGGCGGGAAGCCGCGAAGCCTTGTTCATGGCAGCACAACTGTGCGTGCCGCCGCAGAAAAACGGCAAGCCGCCGTGCGTGCTGATTCCCAATCCGTTTTACCAGGTCTATTTCGGTGCCGCCGTGATGAACGGCGCCGAGCCGGTGTTCGTGCCCGCCACCAAAGACACCGGCTTTCAGCCCGACTACGCTGGTGCATCCAAGGACGCATTGGACCGCGCCGCCATGGCCTATCTGTGTACGCCGGCCAACCCGCAGGGCGCGGTGGCGAGTTTGGACAAACTGAAAGCGGCCATCGCGCTGGCGCGCAAACATGACTTCGTGCTGGTTTCCGACGAGTGCTACTCGGAGGTCTACGACGAAACCCCTCCGGCCGGGGCGCTAGAAGCTTGTGCTGCGCTCGGCGGTGATTTGAAGAACGTGCTGGTGTTCAATTCCTTGTCCAAGCGATCCAGTGCACCGGGGTTACGCTCCGGTTTTGTCTGCGGCGATGCGGAGCTGATTGCCAAGTTCAACAAGCTGCGCTCTCACGGCGGCGCGGTGCAGCCCGTGCCGGTGCTCAACGCCTCCATCGCGCTGTGGAACGACGAAGCCCACGTGACCGACAACCGCGCGCTGTACCGCGCTAAGTTCGACGACGCGGCGCAGATTTTGGGCGGGCGCTTCGGCTTTTATCGCCCCGAGGGCGGTTTCTTTTTGTGGCTGGACGTGGGCGACGGAGAAAAAGCCGCCCACGCGCTGTGGGCCAAGGGCGGCCTCAAGGTGCTGCCCGGCGGCTATCTGGCACGGCCAGACGTCTCAGGGAAAAATCCTGGTTCGAATTACATCCGCGTTGCGCTGGTGCACGAGCGCGCGCGCACCGCCGATGCCTTGCAACGCCTGCGCCGTATTCTTGAATCAAACATGTGAGTGGACACGCCATGCCCGCCGTCACCCGCACGAACAATGTTCCTTTCCTGCCGCCCGCCTGGGCCGCGCTGCTGAAAAAAAGCGCGCTGACGGCCTGCGGTGTGGCGGTGCTGTTGGCTACGGCCCTGGTGCTGACCGCGCTGGCGAGTTACGCACCGACCGATCCGTCGCTCAACACCGCCTCGAGTGCCGCGGTGCATAACGCGCTGGGCAAACCCGGTGCCGTGATCGCCGACCTTTTGCTGCAGATCGCGGGCCTCGGCGTGGGTGCCGTAATGTTCGCCGCCGCGTCGTGGGGCGCAGGATTGGTGCGCGGCCAAACCGTCGAATGGCTGTGGCTGCGCACCGTGTCGGCTTTGGGCGCGATGATTTTGCTGGCCACCGCCTTGGCCGCGATCCCGGCCCCCGGCGCGTGGCCGATCGATGCGGGTTTCGGCGGCTCGGTCGGTCATGTGGTGATGAACCTGGCCACCTTTGAAACCGGCATTGTCTGGCTGGACCCCAGCCAGAAATTGATCGTCGCCGTGCTGGCGGCGTGCGCGGGCCTGTGGCTGATGTTCTTAGGCGCCACCGTGAGCCTGGCAAGAACCCTGAGCGGGCTGGTCGCGCTGGCGGGCGGGGCATGGGCGGGTGTGTGCGCCTTTGCCGCGACCATGCAGACCTGGTTTGCGCGGGCACCGGACACCAAGCCTGCCAAACGGGAACGTGCCGAACCTGTCATCGAGCGCGGTTCAAGTTTGGCCGATGAACCGTCGGTCGATATGGACGGCGACGACGAAGACTTCGCTGCCGCGACACCGAGCATTGGCGCGCCCAAGCCCAAAGATGTCGTCGTGCAGCGCGCCAAGCCCACCAAAATCTCCAAGCGCGATCTGGCCGCGCGCCAGGGCAGCTTGCTGCCCGCCGCGGCGGGCAAGGGCTTCTCGCTGCCGCCGCTCGACATTCTGGCGCTGCCGCTGGTGGAACACCGCGCCAAGGGCCCCAGCACCGAGGCGCTGGAAAGCAACGCGCGCATGTTGGAGACCGTGCTGGAAGACTTCGGCGTCAAAGGCCAGATCGTCAAGGTGCGCCCGGGCCCTGTCGTCACGCTGTATGAACTCGAGCCCGCGCCGGGCACCAAAACCTCGCGCGTGGTGGCACTTGCCGACGACATCGCGCGCTCCATGAGCGCGGTGGCCGTGCGCATCGCCGTGGTGCCGGGCCGCAGCGTCATCGGTATTGAACTGCCCAACGCGCACCGCGAGACCGTGTACTTCCGCGAGATGCTGGCCAATGACGAATTCGAGAAATCCGACGGCAAGTTGGTCCTGGCCTTGGGCAAGGACATCGGCGGCACGCCGATCATGGCCGATCTGGCGCGCATGCCGCACCTGCTGATCGCGGGCACCACCGGCTCGGGCAAGTCGGTGGCGGTGAACACCATGATCATGTCGCTGCTGTACCGCAACACGCCGGCCGACGTGCGCTTCATCATGATCGATCCGAAGATGCTGGAGTTGTCGGTGTACGACGGCATTCCGCATCTGCTCGCACCCGTCGTAACGGAGCCGGGCAAAGCGGTGATGGCGCTGAAGTGGGTGGTGCGCGAGATGGAGAACCGCTACCGCGCCATGAGCCAACTGAGCGTGCGCAACGTGGCGGGGTATAACCAGCGCCTGGTCGATGCCGCGAAAAAGGGTCAAGTGATCAAGAAGACGGTGCAGACCGGCTTCGACCCCGGCACCGGCAAGCCGACTTATGAAGAGCAAGATCTCGATCTCACGCCGCTGCCCTACATCGTCGTGATCATCGACGAAATGGCCGATCTGATGATCGTCGCGGGCAAGGACGTTGAAGCTGCGGTGCAGAGACTGGCGCAGATGGCGCGCGCGGCGGGGATTCACGTGATTTGCGCCACCCAGCGCCCGAGCGTGGACGTCATTACCGGCACCATCAAGGCCAACTTCCCCACGCGCATTTCGTTCCAGGTCACCAGCAAGATCGACAGCCGCACGATTTTGGGCGAACAGGGTGCCGAACAGCTGCTGGGCCAGGGCGACATGCTTTATATGGCCGCGGGCGGGCGCATCACCCGCGTGCACGGGCCGTTTGTATCCGACAAGGAAGTGGAGAAGGTCACGACCCTGCTGCGCGAGCAGGCCGAGCCCGACTACCTCGAGGATGTGACCGAAGAGCCCGACCTGAGCGACGTGCCGGGCTTTACCGGCGTCAGCATGGGCGGCAATACGTCAGGGGAAGAGGGCCTGTTCGACCAGGCCGTGGCCCTGGTGGCGCGCGAGCGCAAGGCATCGACCAGCTTCATCCAGCGCCACTTGCAGATCGGCTATAACCGTGCCGCGCGCATCATCGAGGACATGGAAGCGCAAGGCATGGTCGGCAAGCCCAACCACGTGGGCAAACGAGAAGTTTTATTGCCCGAACACGCTGCATAACCGCCGATCAGCCATTTAATAATGGATAAATAATGGCTATGCCGCCACGGCATGGGGGTACTCTGCCGTGTGGACTTCGCCCCGTCCGCGCCATAGTTTGCCGCCACCATGACGCCCATGAATAAAACGATTCTTGCGCTCGCCGCACTTTTTACGCTGGCCCAGCCCGCCGCCGCGCTGACCGAGGCGGAGGCCGCCGCCGTGAAGCGCGCCGAGGCCTACCTCAACGCGCTGGGCAACATGCAATCGCGTTTTCTGCAGGTGAACCCCGACGGGTCCACGCATGAAGGTGAGTTGTTCGTCAGCCGCCCCGGCAAGATGCGCATCAACTACGATCCGCCCGCGCAGATGTTGGTCGTGGCCGACGGCACGTGGCTGATCTACGTCGACAAGGACGTGGACGAGACCAGCTACCTCGACCTGGGCGACACGCCCGCCGGGCTGCTGCTCAAACCCAACATGTCGTTCACCGATAAAGCCGTGCAGTTGAAAGGCGTCAAACTGGGCAAGGGCACGGTGGAGATCTCGGCGGCACAAGCCAAGGACCCGGCGCTGGGCAAACTGACGTTCGTGTTTTCCGACGCGCCCTTCGAGCTGCGCCAATGGCGCGTGGTCGATGCGCAGAATCAAGAGGTGGCCGTGACGCTGTTCGAGCCACGCTTCGGGGGCAAGCTCGACGCCAAGATGTTCGAGTACAAAAAACCCGACGCCGCCCGCGACCCGGACCGGCGGGGCGACTAGAGTCGGGCCAAGTTCCCATCAGCCGCCCTAAATTTCCAACTCCGTGAGCGCCCGCTGCAGGCGGGGCGCGGCGAAATCCACGAAGGCGCGCAGCTTGGGTGCCATCACCCGTGCGGGCGGATAGATGAGCTGCACCGGAAGCGCCGGCGGCTCGAAGCGGGTGAGCACGCGCACCAGGCGGCGCGCGCGAATGTCTTTGGCCACCATGTAGGACAATGCCGGGGCGATGCCCTCGTTCGCCGCGGCGGCGGCGATGGCGGCGACGGCATCGTTGATCTCGAGGCGCGGCAAAAGCGTGACGTGAGTCTCGCTTTTTTTGGCCCGCACGCCCGCCTCTGCAAAGCGCAGCTCGCGGCCCGGCATGAGCCCTGTGAACGCGATGACCGCATGGCCCTTGAGTTCAGCCGGAGCCTTGGGCTCGCCGTGTGCGGCGATATAAGCGGGGCTGGCGACCAACACACGACGCACGTGACCCACATGGCGCGCCAGCAGGCTTGAATCGGGCAGTTCGCCGATACGAATGCCGAGGTCGAGACCCTCCTCGATCAAGTTGACCACGCGGTCGAGCAGCATCAGCGAAGCCGTCACACGCGGGTGGGCCGCGAGAAAGCGCGCGACGAGGGGCGTCAGCACCTCGCGGCCGAACGTGGCCGAGGCGGTGATCCGTAAATTCCCCTGGGGCACGGCAGCCTCGCCGGCGGCGTCTTTTTCCGCCGAGTCCACGTCGGCCAGCACGCGTCGGCTGGCCTCCAAGAAACGCCGGCCGGACTCGGTGAGGGCCAAGCGGCGGGTGGTGCGGGTGAACAGCCGCACACCCAGGCGGTCTTCAAGTGCGGCGATGAGGCGCGTGACGGCGGGCGGCGAGATGTGCAGGCGCGCGCCCGCCTTGGCAAAGCCACCGGCCTCGGCGGCGGCGGCAAACACGGCCATCTCACGCAGGCGGTCCATGACGGCTTCTCACATTATTCCGTTTTATGGAATAGTATCTTGCAAACTTATGGCATTATTTCAACCGTATTGTTGGGGCATACATCGGGCATCGGCGGTGCCGGGCCGAAGGGCCAGGGCTTCGCCGCAAACTCAAACCCCAATCCGGAGAACCGCCATGTCACGTCTGACCGTCATCGACCCCGCCACCGCCACCGGCGAAACCAAGCAACTTCTAGACGCCGTGCATTCGGCCCTGGGAGTCGTTCCCAATTTCATTCGTGTGCTGGCCAATTCGCCAGCCGCGTTGACCGCTTTCCTCGGCCTGCACGGCATTGCCGGGGCGGGCGCGCTGGAACCCAAGACCCGCGAACGCATCGCACTGGCCGTGGCCCAGCAGAATGCCTGCCAATATTGCGTCTCGGCCCACACCGCCATCGGCCGCAAGGCGGGCTTAGACAGCACGGAAATGCTGGCCAACCGCCACGGCACCTCGGCGGACGCCAAGGCCGCCGCGGCGATTGCTTTCGCCAACGCATTGGTGGCCAACATGGGCCAGGTGACCAAGGCCGAATTCGACGCCGCCCGCAATGCCGGACACTCCGACGCTGAATTGGTGGAGATCATCACGCACGTGGCGCTCAACGTGTTCACCAACCTGCTGGGCAAGGCCACCGAGCTTGAGATCGATTTCCCCATCGTGGAGCTTCGCAAGGCCGCGTGAGTCTGCCGACCAGCAAACCGCCGCGTTGCTTCACAACAGCGCGGCGGTTCCGGATCACGCCACCGCCGTATTCGCCGGGAGAGATTCATGGGACATAAATTTGCCGAGCTCGCCTTCAGCGCCGAAGCCAAAAAACTGCAGGCCCAACAGGGCAGCCGCGACAGCTACGCGCGCATGGAGGACGGCCCTGACGTCAATCACGCCCTGAGCGCGCGGGAGGCCGAGTTCATCGGCGCGCGCGACAGTTTCTATATGGCCACGGTGGGCGCCAACGGCTGGCCCTATGTTCAGCATCGCGGCGGGCCCGCCGGCTTTGTCCGCGTTCTCGACGAAGTCACCTTGGGTTTTGCCGATTTTCGCGGCAATCGCCAATACGTCAGCGTCGGCAACCTTGCGACCGACGACCGCGTCTCGTTGTTTTTCATGGATTACGCGCATCGCCGGCGGCTTAAGCTCTTGGGCCGCGCCATGATCGTGGCCGGGGACGACCAGGATCTATTGAGCCGGCTGGAATTGCCCGATTATCGCGCGCGGGTGGAACGCGGAATTATCATCAAGGTCGAAGCCTTCGACTGGAACTGCCCGCAGCACATTACGCCGCGCTTCACCGCCGCAGAGATCGAGCTTGCCTCGCAGCCGCTGCATCAGCGCATCGCGGAGTTGGAAACCGAGCTGGCGCGGCTGAAAGCGGCGAGTTGAACTCGACCGAGGGAACCAAAGGGAAAGCCAATGATCAAGCTGTATGACTCGGCCCTGTCGGGCAACTGCCACAAGGTGCGCATGATGTTGGGCTTTCTCGGGCTTGCCCACGAGAAGATCGACATGAATTGGGCCCGCGGCGATCACCGTCTGGATTGGTTTCGCGCCGTCAATCCGCGCGCGCAGTTGCCGGCCTTGGACGACGCGGGAACCGTCGTGTGGGACAGCCAAGCGATTTTGGTCTATCTGGCGCGCACCCATGGCGGCGAGCTTTGGCTGCCGCTAGAGCCCATGGCGCTGACCCGCGTCATGCAGTGGCTGATGCTGGCCAACGAGGAAGTGCGCGCGCTGGCTTGGGCGCGCGTGGTCGTGCTGATGAAACAGCCGCGCGACAAACTGCCGGAGCTGCAGAGCACGGGCCGCGCGGGGCTGGCGGTGTTGGAGCAACACTTGCGCGATCACGCATGGCTCGCGGCCGATCGCGTCACCATCGCCGATGTGGCGTGCTTTCCCTACGTGGGCCTGGCGCCCCAAGGCGAGGTGTCCTTGGCCGAGTATCCGTCCGTGTCGGCCTGGATTTCGCGCATCAAGGCCCTGCCCAACTACGTGCCGATGCCGGGGTTGATGTGATCACCTCCATTAAATCACGGTCATAAAGTTTCGCATAAACCGCGCCGCGTGCTGTCTTGAACGGTTCTAAAGTGTTGATTCACTTCCGTTTTTGACTCATATCCGCACGTTCTCACAACGGCGCGAGGCGGGGCGTTGTCACACCTGCGTCACTTGAGTTCAGCCGGACGCAGCCCATATCCTGATCACAGTCATCGGCGCTGCAATGGTGCTGATGGGTCGGTTGACGGTATCCCCTGCCGGACCGGCCAAAAAGACAGCGCCCGGCGAACCCCCACGCCGGGCGCTATTTTTTTCATCTCGTCGTCCTGGGATTCATTCCCAGGACCCAGGAGTCATAATAACAGTTCATGCTGTTACCCTGGATCCTGGGGACAAGCCCCAGGATGACGACACCATCTCATCTCGCATGCTCCGCATCATCTCCTGGAACATCAACTCGATCCGCAAGCGCGTCGAACACCTAGCGCGCATGGCTGATACATATGCGCCTGACGTGATTTGCCTGCAGGAGACCAAGGTGGCGGACGGCGCGTTTCCGCACGATGCCATGGCCGGGTTGGGCTTCGCGTACCGCGCCGTGTACGGGTTTGGCGGGTACAACGGCGTGGCGATTTTATCGCGCCACCCCCTGAGCGACGTGACCACGCATACCCGGCGCGGCAAAGCCGATGGCCGGCACATCAGCGCCACGGCCAAGGGCATCTCGGTGCATTCCTTATATGTGCCTGCGGGCGGAGAAGCACCAGACCCGCGCATTAATGATAAATTCGCCGACAAACTGAAATTCCTGGACGATGCGGGCGATCATTTTGCCGCTGAATACGGCTTCCGCGACCCGGTCATCCTCACCGGCGATTTGAACATCGCGCCCTTGCCCAGCGACGTGTGGGATCATCACAAAATGCAAAAGCGCATCGGGCATACGGACCACGACATCGCGGCCTTGGACCGCTTGCGCCGATCATTGAATTGGGTGGACACGGTGCGTGAGATCATTCCGCCCGATGACCCGGTGTTTACATGGTGGAGTTATCGCCAGTCGGAATTCAGAGTGGATAGTCGAGGTTGGCGGTTAGACCACATCTGGGTCTCGCCGGGCCTGAAGGATCATATTGCCGCGGCCGAAGTGCTGGTGGACGTGCGCCATTGGACGCCGCCGTCGGACCACGCGCCGGTGCTTGTTACTCTTAAAAACTTATAGCCCGTAAAACTTCATCGCATTCGTCTGCGTGATGTTCTTGGCCACGCCGGCGGCCAGGTCGGCCCGCGTCATGAGCGCCTGGTGCGCACCGAGTTCGGTGGAGGTGTCGGCATGGCCGTAGTCGGTGCCGAGCATGAGGTTGTCGGGCCCTGAATAGCGCAGCACCTGCGGCAGGTCCTCGTGCGTTTCGCAGGTCACATAGAATCGTAAGTCCGCGAGCATTTTCTCGGTACGGTCCGTTTCGCCAAAGCGTTTCGCCCAGCGGCGCGTGCGGTTGACGGCAAAGGGCAGCCATTCCGAGCCACCCTCGATGAAGCCGAAGCGCAGTTTGGGAAACTTCGCCGGCACTTCGCTGGCCATCAGCGCGCTGAAGGCCACGATGGTCGGCGAGATGGTGGCGACGATGTTGCCGCGAAAGCCCGTGCCGTGCGCGATGGCGTGGAACGACGGGCTGTTGGTGCCGATGTGCACGCAGATCGGCATATCGAGGTCCGACGCCTTTTTGTAGATCGGATACAAATCCGGATCGTCGAGCGTGCGGTCGCCTTCATAGCCACGCAGCAGAATGCCGCAGGCCCCGTGTTCGCGGCCCCAGGCGATTTCATTGATGGTTTCGTCCATCAATCGCGGCGCGGGTGTGACCAGCCAGCGCATGCGGTTCTTTGTGGGCGCGCACACATCGGCCAGCCAGCGGTTGTAGGCCTTTGACAGCGCCATTTCGGCCGCCGGGTTCTTCACCACCAGATTGAGAAACACGCTGGGGTAAATGACCTGAATGTCCACGCCCAGCTTGTCCATGTGGGCCAAGCGCGCGGGCACATCCGTCAGATCGCGGGTGCCGGGCGCGTACATGTTGGTGGGCAAACCGCCCAGACCGTACATCTTGCCGTCGATCAACCAGAACTTGCGGCCCGACATGGCGCGCTGTTTGTAGGCCTCGGGCACGTCGTCCATGCTGACCACGGCGGGGCGGTGGATCTCATCTTCCTTCGCCAGATAGTCCCAAATGCAGGCGGCTTCGACCACATGGGTGTCGGCATCGATCACGGGCATGGGAATCTCCTGCGGGACTTGGCGAACGCGCTATAGTGCGCCGATGAAGCCGATCCGCATATATCTCGCCGCGTTTGGGTTCGCCGGTTGGGCATTTTCAGCAGCGATTGCCGCCCCAATTGCAAACAGCGGCCTGACCATGGCCACAGCGTCGATCCCCGAGAATTGGGGCAACCCGTTCGCGTCCACCTCCAACACGCGCCTGCCGTTGCAGTCCGCCGTGTTCGATCCGCTCACCCATGTCAACGTCGAGGGCGCGCTGGAGCCTTGGCTGGCGGAACGTTGGGAGCGCGTGAATTCAACCACCTGGCGCTTTGCGTTGCGCGACAGCGTGACATTCAGCAGCGGCGCGGCGTTGGACTCAGCGGCCGTGATCGCCGCGCTGGATTACCTGAACAGCGCGGCCGGACAACGCGAGCCCATCGGCCGTGAGTTGGCCGACATCACGGCGGCGCGCATTGTCGACACACTGACGTTGGACATCACCACCAAAACGCCCGACCCGCTGCTGCCTTATCGGTTGTCTTTGTTGGCGATTCCCGAACCTGCCGCCTGGGCCGCGTTGGGCCGCGAGGCTTTTGCTAAATCACCCATCGGCAGCGGGCCCTATGTGCTGGAAAACGCCGCCGCCGCGCGGGTGACGTTGCGGGCCAACGCATCGTCTTGGCGAAAGACAAAGATAGACCGCGTGGTCATGCGCGTGCTGCAGGAGCCTGCCGCACGGCGCGCAGCCCTGAGCACGGGCGATGTTGATGTGGCCATGACCACGATTTCGCCGACCGACTTCGAGACCTTGGAGAGCGAAGGCGGGCGCGTGGTGATCGACCGGATTCCTGCCGTCGTGGCCATGGCCTTCAACAGCGAGAACTTTGCGCCCTTCAAGGACACGCGCGTGCGCCGGGCGCTGACGCATGCCGTCAACCGCCAAGCTATCGTCGATACCATCATGGGCGGAAAGACGGTGGTGGTGGGCCAGCCAGCGGGCCGCGCCTGGTTCGGTGCCAACCCCGACGTCAAACCGCTGGCCTACGACCCCGCGCTGGCGAAAAAATTACTGGCCGAGGCGGGCTACGCGCAGGGCTTGAGCTTCGAGATCGAGTTGCCGACGGGCGCGGTGTCCTACCCCGACGTGTTCCAGGCCATGGCGGCGGATATGGCCAAGGTCGGCGTGAGCATGACGGTGCGCACCATTCCCCAGCAAAAAATCTACGAGAACATCCAAACCGGCGGCTGGCGCGGACAGGCCGCCGCGATTCCGTTTTCGTCGCCGATGTTCGACGCGCTCTATCCGCTCAAGCAACATTCCTGCCTGTGGCATGCGCCTTGGTTCTGCGACGCCGGGCTGACGGCCGAGATCACCGCCGCATTAAATGAGGGCGAACCGGACCGGCGGCGCGCGCTGACCCGCCAGGTGATGGCGCGCAGCCACGAGCTGGCCCAGGCATTGTTTTTGTATGAAACCGTGTCCTTCACCGGGCTGGGGCGGCGCGTGGGCGACTTCCCGGTGGACTTCGGTTTCATCCGCTATGAGGGAATGACGCTGACGGAGTAGCCGCTTGCATCGGCGCTTGGGAATCCCCATCTTCATCACCATGTCATCTCATGATCCCACCAATTGGCACGGCACAACCATCCTCTCGGTGCGCAAGAACGGCACCGTGGTCATCGCCGGCGACGGCCAGGTGACGCTGGGCAACATCGTGGTCAAATCCAACGCGCGCAAAGTGCGCCGTTTGGCCGACGGCTCGATTCTGGCGGGCTTCGCCGGTGCGACGGCCGATGCGTTTACGCTGTTCGAGCGCCTGGAAGCGAAACTTGAAAAACACCCGGGCCAGTTGTTGCGCGCCTGCGTGGAACTGGCCAAGGACTGGCGCACCGACCGCTACTTGCGCCGCCTTGAGGCGATGATGGCGGTGGCGGATAAAGATGTGTCGCTGATTCTGACGGGCACGGGCGACGTGCTGGAGCCCGCCGACGGCCTGATCGGCATCGGCTCGGGCGGGGCGTTCGCGCTGTCGGCCGCACGTGCGCTGCTCGACCAGGAGAAGATGGACGCCGAGGCCATCGCGCGCAAAGCAATGGGGATCGCGGCGGACATCTGCATCTACACCAACCGCGAGCTGACGCTGGAAATTTTGTGATGGCCGTCAGTTCGTTTTCGCCGCGGGAAATCGTCTCCGAGCTCGACCGCTTCATCATCGGCCAGGCCGACGCCAAGAAGGCCGTGGCCATTGCGCTCAGGAACCGCTGGCGGCGTCAGCAGTTGCCCGAAGGATTGCGCGAAGAAGTGATGCCCAAGAACATCCTGATGGTCGGGCCCACGGGTGTGGGAAAAACCGAGATCGCGCGGCGCTTGGCGAAACTCGCCAATGCGCCGTTCTTGAAGGTGGAGGCCACCAAGTTCACCGAGGTGGGCTACGTCGGCCGCGACGTGGAAAGCATCATCCGGGATTTGGTCGAGATCTCAATGGCCGGAACCAGAGAACGGCTGCGCAAAGAAGTGACGGCCAAGGCGGAACTGGCTGCGGAAGAGAGATTGCTCGACGCGCTGGTGGGCCAGGGGGCCACGCCTGAGACGCGCCAGAAGTTCCGCAAGATGCTGCGCGAGGGCGCGCTGGCCGAACGCGAGGTGGAACTTCAAGTACAAGAGACCGCCGCGGGCTTGCCGACCTTCGAGGTGCCGGGCATGCCCGGCGCGCAGATGAGCATGATGAACCTGTCGGAGATGCTGGGCGGCATGATGGGCGGGCGCACGAAGGCGCGCAAAATGCCCGTGGCGCAGTCTTATGACGTGCTGCTGCGCGAGGAGTCCGACAAACTGCTCGATCAAGACAAGATCACGCGCGAAGCCATCAACGCGGTCGAGAACCACGGCATCGTGTTCTTAGACGAGATCGACAAGATCACCAGCCGTGAAGAGGCGCGCGGCGGGGACGTGAGCCGCGAGGGCGTCCAGCGCGACTTGTTGCCGCTGATCGAGGGCACGACGGTGAGCACCAAGTACGGACCGGTCAAGACCGATCACGTGCTGTTCATCGCCTCGGGCGCGTTTCATCTGGCCAAGCCGTCGGACCTGCTGCCCGAGTTGCAGGGCCGCTTGCCCATTCGGGTGGAATTAAAGGCGCTGACGCGCGACGACTTCGTGCGGATTCTCACCCAAACTGAAGCCAGTCTGATCAAGCAGTACACCGCGCTGATCGGCACCGAGAACGTGACGTTGAAGATCGGCGCGGACGCCATCGAGGCGATCGCCGATCTGGCCGCCGAGATCAACAAGAGTGTGGAAAACATCGGCGCGCGGCGGCTGCACACCGTCATGGAAAAGTTGCTGGAAGAGGTTAGCTTCACGGCCACTGACCGATCCGGTGAAACCGTGAGCATCGATGCAGCCTACGTGAAGACCCAGGTGGGCGATCTGGCCAAAAAAGGCGATCTGAGTAAGTTCATCCTGTAAGTAATCGCTGCGCCTCGGCCTCGCAGGCGTTCAGCACCTTCGCGGCCAACTGCGGCGTGGCCGCCGTGCGCGCGATCGTCGCCCCGCCGACACACAGCGCCAACACCGACAAGGCGCGCGCATCAAGCCGCTCGGCGCGTGAGTCCGTCATGCCGTTTTTCAGCAAGGCCGTGAGGTCGGCGACCACCTTGGTCAACGCGGTGCGGCCCTCGGGGCCGGCGTGATCGACGTCGCGCGCCATGCTGACCATGGGGCAGGTGGCGGTGACGTAGTCCAAATGTTCGGGGTCGAGGTAGCTGGCCAAAACGTCGAGCGCGCCATTGAGCGCATCGGCCCGCGTATGGCCCTGGCGCTCGGCCAGCATGCGCGTGAACGAGGGCTCCACCGCCAACACCTTGGCGAACAGATCGGCCTTGGATTTGAAGTGGGCGTAAAAACCCCCGCGCGTCAGCCCGGCGGCCGACATGATCTGGTCGATGGCCACGCCTTCGAATCCGCGTTCGCGGAACAGCTTTCCGGCCGCAGCCAGAATTTTGGCCCGGGTGGCGTCTTTATGGTCCTTGGATAAAGGCATGACCCTTACAGCTTTGTATGTTGGTTGTAATATGAAATGTCACATAACATATCATACGAAGCTGGGGGTGGTTCAGATGGATGGTGCGTCCGAGTTTACTGCGCGGTCAGAGCACGGCGCGCCGGCCCCGTCTGCGGCCAAGACCCGGCGCAGCATTCCGCCCGCGTTGGTCCATGCGGTGGATCTGGAACGGCTTTATTTCACATTACATATCAAGGGATTGGAGCCAGGGTCCCTCAGCCTGGTGACGCGCGGACGCAGGCTTGGCGTGTGCTTTGAGGACCGCCCGGAGATCGCGGCCCTAGGGGTCAATGCTGCACTGCGGGAGATCGAGCGCCAGGTTTTGATTCCAGCCCTCATTTTGGACGAACCCGCGGCGCGCCGCCGCGCTCTATCCCTGGAGCGCTGGGCCTGCGCCGAGGTCGGCCCGGCGGTGATCTGGAGCCTGCTGCAGCCCGTGAGCGTGCCTAGGGCCGACTCTGGGCCGCTGGCACCCGTCCGCCGGGCGCTGGATTTGATCGCCGGACTGACACGCCGCCATGCCTATCTGATGGGCCCCGCCCTGAGTGCGGTGGACATCACGCTGGCTTCGGTGCTGGCCCCCATCGCGCGCAAGGACGGCTGGATCTGGGCCGGACGGCTGTGGACGCCATTGGCGCAATTGGCCGGCCGCTCGGCGTTGTCCTCGCATACGGGCGCGGCGTGGGTTCGGCGCATCTATGACGTCCATGCCAAGACGGGCGCGATGATGCGAGAGCCGGCGCGGGCGTGGGTGCCTTAATTTTTCAAGCCTAAAGTCTTTCACGGCGTTTCAACAAAACATACACCGCGCCGCTGACGGCTTGCTTGGGGTTGGCCTCGGTCACGGCGAGAATCAGCGGCCGCAACGAGCCCGCATTCAGCCAGTGCATCAGCTCGGCCTTGATGCGGCCTCTTGATCCGTCCACGGAACCTTTGCCGGTGATCACCAGCACGCAGCGCGCGCCGCGCGATGACTGTGCGTGGATGAAGTGAATCAACGCGCCGTGGGCCTGCGCGAGCGTCAGCCCGTGCAGGTCGAGAGATGCGTCGCGCGGCATTTTTCCTTTGCGGAATTTCTGCGCCGTGGCGGCGTCGAGATCGACCACGTGGCCCACGCGCAAGGGCTGATGATGGGTCGGGCGGTGAACCGGCGCGGCGGGGGGTTCTAATGCAACAGTGGTACGGTGCGGTACGTGCGCATCCTCAACCACACTGGCGTGGCGTGGCGCCAGGGGCGTGACGCTGCGGGTGACGAAGGCCCACAGACGGCGGTCGTCGGGCGAAAGTTTGCGCATGAATTTCGGGCGCGCGACCCTACATATCCACGTCGCCGATGGATTTCGGCTCGGCGGACTTTTCCTTGCCGTCGCCGTCACCGCCCTTGAAGGCGTTGTAGACCTCCACGCCCTCCATCTCCATCTCGGGCAGATAGCGCGTGACGAAGGCCTTCCAGTCGCCCTCGGGCGAGACGCAGCGCGTTTTGTTCATGTAGTTGAGCGTGACCACCAGGCCACCCAGCCGCCAGAGAATGTTCCAGTTGTGCAGGTTGTCCATGGCCGCGTCGATGGCGCGGCGATAGACGCGCTGGGAAATCCACGGGCGGATGACGAACAAATAAAAGAACACCGCCAGCACCATGACGGCGGTGCCCAGCAGCAGGTCGACCGCGAACATCACCGCGAGCGCGGCCACCAGCATGATGAGCAGCGGCACGGTGTTCTCCCACGCGTTCCAGATGGGCGAGCGCGGATGATTGAGCCGGTCGAAGTCGACGAACACGCCGACGCGGTCGGCCTGGTAGGATTCCACCAGACGCGCGTACAAAGCGCGGTCGCGCTTTTTTTCGGACGGCTTGCTGTCGGGGGTCTTGGTGTTCATGCCGAGGCCCGGGGTGTCCCACATTTCTCGGCGCGGGTTTGTCCCGCGCGGTTTGAGGCCGAATGTAGGGGCAAATCCTTACCCGATTCTAAAGGGTCAGGGCGAGACCACGGCGGGCTTGGGCACCAGCACGACATAGCGGCCGGGGCTGCGCATGCGCGCGGCCTTGGCGAAGGCAGGCTCGCCGGCACCCCAGAAGTAGTCCCCGCGCACCACCCCCAGAATGGCAGCACCCGTATCCTGGGCCATCACCAGCCGGCGGATAGGCAGCCGGTCGGGGTCGACGGTCTCGAGCCAGACGAACGAGCCCAGCGGCACATAGCGCGGGTCCACGGCCAGCGAGCGGCCGGGCGTAAGCGCGGTTCCAGCCGCGCCGATGGGGCCATCGCCGGTGATGCGCCGGAAGAAGATGTAACGCGCGTTCTGGGCCATCAATTCCTGGGCGCGCTTGGGGTTTTGCTTCAGCCAGTCGCGCACGGCGATCATCGACGCACCGCCCTGGGGCAGCACGCCTTCGTCGATCAGGATGCGCCCCAGGCCCCGAAACGCATGCCCGTTGTGCCCGGCGAAACCCACGCGCATCACCGCGCCGCCCGGCAAGCTCACCTGGCCCGAGCCTTGGATGTGCAGCACATGGACGTCAACCGGATCGTCGATCCAGGCCACCACGTCGCTGTCGTTGGCAATGGCTTCGTTCAGGTCGATGTCCGCACGGGTGAAGAAGGGTGTGAGTTTTTGCCCCTCGATCCGGCCCACGACGGTGCGCGGCACGTCGCCGCTTTCAAGTGCTGCGGGAGGGAGAAAATCCTTCAGGGCGACGCTGATCAAGTTTTTCGGCACGCCGTAGAGCGGATATTGATAGGGGCCCTCGCGCGTCAAAGATCCGTTCAGCGTGGCTTCGTAATAGCCGGTGAACAGCCCGTCTGATTTTTCCGTGGCGATGACCGCGACGGGCTGGAACGCCGCCTCGATGGCCGCGCGCAGCGCCTTGGTGTTGGCACCGGCCGTGAGAACTTCCTCGCAGGCTTTTTTTCGATCCGCCGCGGTGATCGACAGATCGCCCAGCCGCTGCGGCTCGGCGGTCTCGGACAGCGCCGCGCAGGTCCGGGTGAGCGCGGGCAGCGCCTCAGCGAGCCGATCGTCGTCCCAACCCCTGAGTTCGGAAAAGGCCATCGGCTGATAGCGCACCTTCGGCGCGGGCTCCTTCGGCGGGGCCAACACCTGCACCACCGGCGTGGGCCGGGTCAGCACCATGGCCGCGCCCGCGCCGAGCAGCGCGCCGAGACCGACGAGGGCGAAAGAACGCAGAGCGGGTGGGAGCGTCACGCGCGGGCCTATTCTAAAATTCGTGCGCTGATTCGTGGTGCGAACATGCGAATGTTAGAATCATCAGGTCCGCTCGAACATAAATGTTTGCGCGGCGCTTTGGATTTGCCGTTCGCTCGGGTGTTGAGCCGCGTCGGCATAGCGAACGTCAAATCCGCTCCGCGCCGGACCGGCGGACTACTCGACGCTGCGCGTGGCCACCAACATCCAGTTGGGGTCCCGCGAATTGGTGTCGCGCGAGAACGTCCACACGTCCGTCACGCTTTCGACGTGGTCGGGCGAGCCGTCGATCACCTGGCCGTCCTTGCCGCGCGTGACGTTGGTCTGTTCGCTTTGGAAGATCACCGCGATGTGCGCCGCCGAGCCGCGCATGTCGAGCGATTCGATGCGCGGCGGCTTGAGGACCACGAGTTCGCTGGTGAAGGTTTCGCCGCGCTCCTCGCGTTCCTGGATCGCGCCGGCGAACTGGGCGTAGACGTCCGGGCTCAACAGTCCGCGCAGGGTATCAAGATCGTTCTTGGCATAGGCCGAGACGATCACCTCGAAGGCCTTGGCCGAGCCTTGCAGAAATCCTTCGGCGCTGAACGACGGATCTGCCATCTTCAGCTGCACCATGCCTGCTTCGAGCGGCGTGCCCTGATAGGCCGGTTCGATGTCGACGGATTGCGGCGCGGTGCGCCGGCTCAAGCCGGGCGGCAGAGTGACGACGTTCTCGCCGGTGCGGCGCACGGGCGCTTCGGGCGGAGCATCGCGGCCCGGCTCATGGCCGGTGCGCCGGCCCAGCACGTTGCGCAGGCGCAACACGATGAACCCCGCCACCATGGCGAGCAGGATGATGTCGATGAACTGGAAGCCTTCCATGGCGTCTTTCTTGGCGTAACTTATCATTCAACATAGGCGCTTGAACCCCAAAGGGCAAGGGAAGGGCCCGCCGTTACGCGGCGCGAATAAGGCGCAAAACATGAGGCGAAACAGCGGCGTGATGGCCGTTCGGCGAAGGGGTTGCTTGTAAGGCCCAAGGGGCCGTGTTAGGTCCGCCCGCTTTCGGGGGTGCGCCCACAGCTCGCCGCCCTGTTGTTTGACCCGGGCCTGATCGGCCCGCCTTTTTAAGTGGATGAGACGACCCATGAGCGACGCCCCGGCGACCAGCCAAGCCAATCCGCAGCAAACCGGCCAGCCGCCGGTCGTGCCGATCCGCTTCGTCGGGCAATTCGTGCGGGACTTGTCGTTCGAGGTGCCCCACGCGCCCGAGATCTTCGCCGAGCTGCGCCAGCGCGCGCCCGAAATTCCCGTCAGCTTCGACGTCGCCGCCCGCCACGTGAAGGACGGCGTGTTCGAGGTCGACATGACCGTGAACCTGCAGGCCACCATGGGCGAAAAGCCCGCCTTCATTCTTGAGCTGATCTACACGAATTTGGTCGAGATCGACGCGCGCGCCGTGCCGGAAGATCAGCTTCACCCGCTGCTCCTGATCGAGATTCCGCGCTACATGTTCCCGTTCGTGCGCCAGATCATCGGCGACTTGACCATCGGCGGCGGCTTCCCGCCCTTGCTTCTCCAGATGGTGGACTTCGTCGATTTGTACCGGCGCAAGTTCGGCGATCAGCCCCAGAGCGTTCCGCGGAACTGATCCGCTCAGCGCAGCCAGATCGGATTTTTGATCTTCGTCATGAAGGCCAGGTGCGCGGCGCGCTCGACCTCGCTTTCGCCGTGGGGGCGCGCGGGCCGTGCGTCCTTCTTGCGCGTGCGGGCCTTCGCATCGCCGCGCACGTTGGCGCCCAGCAGCAGCCCGGGCTCGCGGCCGCCCACCAGCTCCAGATAAACTTTGGCCAACAACTGCGCGTCGAGCAGCGCGCCGTGTTTGACGCGGCCCGACAGGTCGATGTTGAAGCGGCGGCACAGCGCATCGAGGCTGGCGGGCGCGCCGGGAAATTTGCGTCGGGCGAGGATCACCGTGTCGATGGTCTTGTCGGCCGACAGCTTCTCGCGGCCCACGCGCGTCAGTTCGGCGTTGATGAAGCCCAAGTCGAACCCGGCGTTGTGCGCGACCAGGGCCGAGTCCTCGATGAACTCGAGAAAGTCGTCCACCTTCTCGGCGAACTTCGGCTTGCCCTTGACGAAGGCGGTGGTCAGCCCGCTGACGGCGGCCGCCTCGTCGGGTACGTCGCGCTCGGGATCGAGGTAGGTCTGGAACGTGCGGCCCGTGGCGATGTGGTTGATCAGCTCGACGCAGCCGATTTCGATGACGCGGTGGCCCACCAGCGGATCAAGCCCGGTGGTTTCGGTATCGAGCACGATTTCACGCATTGTTTTCACTCATGACAATCCTCTTAGCGCTTTCTTGAGGCGGCGCAAGGCAAAGGCCCGACCCAGGCCGCTGGGAATGACGATGTCGGCGCGGGTGCGCTTTTGCGCGGCGGGCATCTGGCGGGCCAGCACGGCCGAGAGCAGCGCCGGCGTCATGCCGGGCCGGGCGAGCGCGCGTTGGCGCTGCAAGAACGCCGGAGCGTCCACCACGATCAGCAGGTCACATTCGCGCTCGGCGCGGGTTTCAAGCAGCAGCGGAATGTCGAAGACCACGGCGTTTTCGCGTGCGCGCGTCGCGTTGCGCACAAACGCACGGCGGGCGGCTTTGACCCGCGGGTGAAGGATCGATTCCAGTTTGGCCAATTTCTTGGGCGCGTTGAAAACTTGCTTGGCGAGCATCTTTCGATCCAGCGCGCCCTTGTTTACCGCCCCGGGAAAGGCCCTAGCGACGGCGGCCAGCGCGGCACCGTTCTTGGCCGTGAGCGCGCGCGCGGCCGCATCGGAGTCAAACACGCTGAGATTCAAGTTGCGCAGCATGGCCGCCGTGGTGGACTTGCCCATGGCGATGGACCCGGTCAGCCCGATGATGCGCGGGAACGACGGTCGGGCGCGGCGGTGCTTGCGCATGGCTTTACGTCGAGGCCAGAACATGCGCGCGCAGCGCAGGTGTAACCTCGGGCTTGACGCCGAACCAGCCCTCGAAGCCCGCCTGGGCCTGATACAACAACATCCCAAGTCCATCGACGGCGGGGTTGCCGCGTGCGCGCGCGGCTTTGAGCAGTTCGGTTTCCAGTGGCGCATAAACCAAATCCGTCACCAGCGCGCCGGTGGGCAGCGGCGAAAGATCAACGGGCAGCGGCGGCTGGCCCGTCATGCCGAGGCTGGTGGCATTGACCAGCAGCGCGGCATCCGACAATGCGCGCGGCAGGTCGGACCACGCGACGGGTTTGACGACGGGGCCAAAATCCTTGGCCAGGGTTTCGGATCGGGACAGGGTACGGTTGGCGATGCGGATCTCGCGGCAGCCTGCGTCTTTCAGCGCCGCGCATACTGCGCGCGCCGCACCGCCCGCCCCCAGCACCACCGCCGTGCCGCGTGCTGCATCGAAGCCCGGATGATCGCGGCGCAGGTTTTCGATGAAGCCGTAAGCATCCGTGTTCGTGCCGTAAAGCGTGCCGCCGTCGCGCACGAAGATGGTGTTGATGGCACCGACGGCTTTGGCCACGGGGCTGATCTGATCGACGATCTTGAGTGCTGCTTCTTTGTGCGGGACCGTGAGGTTGACCCCGGAAAAGCCGTTTTTATGAAGCGATTTCAATGTGTTGGCTAAGTCCTCGGGCGGCACCGCAAGGGCCGTATAAGTGCCGTCGATGGCGTGTTCGCGCAGCCAGAACCCGTGCAGCGCCGGTGATTTGGAGTGGCCGATGGGCCAGCCCAGCACGGCGGCTTTTTTCGGTGCGGCTTTTTTGAATGCGACGGGCGCGCTCATGTCGATGTGCTCAGGTCTTAATCAGGCCATGGTCGCGCAGAAACGCCAGCAACGGAAGCAGCGGCAGGCCGAGGATGGAAAAGAAATCCCCGCGCACCGCGCTGAACAGTTGCGCGCCAGGGCCTTCAAGCTGGTAGCCGCCCACCGACCATAAGACCTGGCCGCCGACCTGGGCGAGATAGGCGTCGAGGAAGTCGTCGGAGAAATCACGCATGGTCAGCTCGGCCTGATCGGCGGTGCGCCACACTGTTTTGTCGGCCCGCGTCACCACCATGCCGTTGAACAACATGTGTGTCCGGCCGCGCAGCGCGCGCAACTGCTCGCGCGCCGCAGACATGTCGGCGGGTTTGTCGAACCAGCGGCCGTCGCAGCCCAGCATCTGATCGCAGCCGATGACATAAGCTGATGGATGCCGCGCCGAGACCGCGAGCGCCTTCATCTCGGCCAGCTTCGCGGCACATGCGGCCGCGGTTTGTCCGCGGGCCTGCATCTCGGTCTTGACCGACGCTTCATCGACGTCGGCAGGGATTTGCGAGAACGCAACCCCGGCGGCGGCGAGCACGGCCGCGCGGCTTTTGCTGGCGGAGGCGAGGATCAGCAGGTGTGCGGTCACGATGCCACGGTCGAATGGCGCTGGTTGTGCAGCTGGATGATGGTCGCGGCGGTCTCCTCGATCGAGCGGCGCGTGACGTCGATCACCGGCCAGCCGTGCTTGGTGAACAGGCGGCGGGATTCGGCCACTTCCTCGCGCACGATATCGATGTCGGCATAACTCTCCCCACGCGTTTCGTTCATGATGCGCAGGCGGCTTTGGCGGATATCACTCAGACTCTTCGGCTCGCGCGTCAGGCCCACGAACAGCGGCTTGGGCGCGGCGATGATGTAGTCGGGTAGCGTCAGGCCCGGCACCAACGGAATGTTGCCGACCTTGTAGCCGCGGTTGGCCAAGTACATGCAGGTGGGCGTTTTGGAGGTGCGCGACACGCCCAGAATGATCATGTCGGCATCCACCATGGTCTCCATCGACTGGCCGTCGTCGTGCTGCATGGTGAAGTGCATGGCGTCGATGCGGTGGAAATAGCCGTCGTCGAGCACGTGTTGCCGCCCGATCTCGCCCGAGGCCTCGCGCTTGAAATATCGGCCCAGCGCCTGCATCACGGGGTCGAGCGCCGAGACGGCCGGAATCTTCATCTCGCGGCAGGCGCGGTCCAATAGGCCGCGGACATCGGGATTGAGCAGCGTATAGATGACCAGACCGGGTGCTGCGCGGATGCCCTCGATGACGCGGTTCATCTGCCCGGTGGTGCGCACCAGCCACCAGGAATGCTCGGTGACGGCCGTGCCGGAATACTGCACCAGGCAGGCGCGCGCGATGTTGGTGACCGTCTCGCCCGACGAGTCGGAGACCAGATGCAGATTGAAGGGGGCGGGCTCGGTCATCATGAGGTCGATTGAGGGCCGCGGGATAAGATTCTTTGTCGGGGATAAGCGGGGCTAAAATGAACGCTCGTAAATTTCATCTTCCGTCGCCGCTGTGATGGGGTCGAGTTATCAACCTGTGCATGGAACCGGAGTATATGCGGGCAAAGGGAGAAAAACCCAGGTTGTGAACACATATCACATCTTTTCCCGCCTCTGGTCGAAGCTGGCCAGCGTCGATCTGAAAGGGCTTTTGGGTTTCATCCCCACGATTAAGACTTCGCAATATTGCCGAGGACAAGGACAAGCCGATCTTGGTCCATACGAATGATAAAGCGACTCTCCCATGACTCATCGGTCCAACCTTCATCCACTACTCAAGATTCTTACTTTTATGGATGGAAGGCTTATCCCGGCAGGCGCAGAGCCGTTTGACTTTGGCTGGGAAGCGGCGTAAATACGGCCATCATCTTCGGTCAGTCCTGATCGAGTTCTTCACCGCACACCCGCACGCTTTCCTTTGCCGCCCGGCAAACAGGGTGTTTGGATTTTAAGACCTTCCCCCGCGATTCCTCTCCCAACCGGCGACATCCCCATGCATCTTTCAGAACTCAAGCGTAAACCCCCGGCAGAATTGCTGACGTTTGCCGAGGAACTGGCCATCGAGAACGCATCGAACCTGCGCCGCCAGGACATGATGTTCGCGATTTTGAAGGTTCTGGCCGAAAAAGACACCTCGATCGAAGGTGACGGTGTGCTGGAAATCCTCCAGGACGGCTTCGGCTTCCTGCGCTCGGCGCAAGCCAACTATCTGCCAGGCCCGGACGATATTTACGTCTCGCCCAGCCAGGTGCGCCGCTTCGGTCTTCGCACCGGCGACACGGTGGAAGGCACGATCCGCGGACCGAAGGACGGCGAGCGATACTTCGCCCTGCTGAAGGTCGATCGCATCAACTTCGAGGACCCCGACAAGATCCGCCACCGCATCAATTTCGACAACCTGACGCCGCTCTATCCCGACAAAAAGTTGACGATGGAGATCGAGCAGAAGGACACCAAGAACAAGGATCTGACGGGGCGCGTCGTCGAGCTGGTCTCGCCGCTCGGCAAAGGCCAGCGCGCGCTGATCACCGCCCAGCCGCGCACCGGCAAGACGATCATGCTGCAGAACATCGCCAATGCGGTCGCGGCCAATCACCCGGAAGTTTATCTGATCGTGCTGCTGATCGACGAGCGGCCCGAGGAAGTCACCGACATGGCGCGGACCGTCAAGGGAGAGGTCGTCAGCTCCACCTTCGATGAACCGGCCCAACGCCACGTCCAGGTCGCCGAGATGGTGATCGAGAAGGCCAAGCGCCTGGTGGAACACAAGCGCGACGTTGTCATTCTGCTCGATTCGATCACGCGCCTGGCGCGCGCCTACAACACCGTCGTGCCCTCGTCGGGCAAGGTGTTGACCGGCGGCGTGGACGCCAACGCGCTGCAGCGCCCCAAAAGATTTTTCGGCGCCGCGCGCAACATCGAGGAAGGCGGCTCGTTGACGATTATAGCAACCGCCCTGATCGACACCGGCAGCCGTATGGACGAAGTGATCTTTGAAGAGTTCAAGGGTACCGGCAATTCGGAAATCATCCTCGACCGCAAACTCGCCGACAAGCGCGTGTTCCCGAGCATCGACATCACCAAGTCGGGCACGCGCAAGGAAGAGTTGCTGGTGCGTCAGGATCAGCTCTCGAAGATGTGGGTGTTGCGCCGTATCCTCGACCCCATGGGTGTGCAGGACGCCATGGAGTTCCTGCTCGACAAGCTGCGCGAGACCAAGAACAACAACGAGTTCTTTGACCGCATGAACAAGTAGGAGCATTTGCCCGAGAAGTGGGAACCACTTGGCGTGGCAAATGCGACCAAAGAAAAAGCGACGAAGGAGCATGCCATGCGCCACATCATCATCTTGACCGCCGCGCTGTTTCTCTCTCCGGGGTTGGCCGTCGCCCAATCCGACAAAGCAAAGCCCGACAAGGCGCAGAATGAAAAGTGCGTCGAACTGAAGGGCGAAGAAAAGGCCGCCTGCATGAAGGCCCTAGCCGGTGAGGCTAAAACCGCCCGGACCGACGAGGCCAAAGGCAAGGCCAAGGACAAAGCCAAGAAGGCAAAAAATAAGGCCGAAAAGCCCGGCGGCTGATCAGATCGTCAGAATCGTCGAGCCCGTGGTGCCGCGCGATTGCAGAGCATCATGGGCTTTCGCGGCATCTTCCAGCTTGAACGACTGGCCGACCTCAAGCTTCACCGCACCCGACAGCACCACATCAAAAAAGTCCTTGCTGGCGCGCTCCATCTCGGGGCGGGTCCCAACGTAATGACCTAGCGTCGGGCGGGTGATGAACAGCGAGCCTTTGGGGCCGAGTGTGCCCACTTCAATCGCCGGCGGCGGGCCGGACGCATTGCCGAACGACACCATCAGCCCGCGCATTGCCAAGCAATCGAGCGACTTGAAAAACGTGTCCTTGCCCACGCCGTCATAAACCACACGGACACCCTTGCCGCCGGTGAGCGCTTTCACCTGGGCCACAAAATCTTCGTCTTTATAAAGAATCGTATGGTCGCAGCCGTTGGCTTTGGCGAGCACCGCTTTTTCCTTGCTGCCGACGGTGCCGATCACGGTAGCGCCCAGCGCCTTGGCCCACTGGCAAAAGATCAGCCCTACGCCGCCGGCGGCGGCATGAAACAGCACGGTCTCTCCGGCCTTGAGGTCGTGCAGACTGCGCAGCAGATACCACACCGTCAAACCGCGCAGCATGGAGCCGCCGATTTCGGCGTCTTTTAAACCACCCGGCATTTTCACCACGCTCGCGGCCGGGATCAGGCGCACTTGCGCATAGCCGCCGATGGGCCCGTTGCCGTAACAGACTTTGTCGCCCTCCTTCAGGCCGCTCACACCCGCACCGACAGATTCAACGATTCCCACGCCCTCCATGCCCGGCGTGAATGGCTTGGGCACGGCGTACAGCCCGGAACGGTGATAGGTGTCGATGAAGTTCACGCCCGCGACGGTCTGGCGGATTTTCACCTGGCCCTCGGCCGGTGCGCCGATGGTCACGTCTTCCACCTTCATCACCTCGGGGCCGCCGGTGTCGCGGCAGATGATCGATTTGGTCATTCTTAAATCCCCGGCAACATCGCCCGCTCGAGTTTCAACAGCGCGGTCTTTGTATCCAAGCCGCCCGCGCCCGAATAGCCCCCGAGCTTGCCGCCGGCCGCCAGCACCCGGTGGCACGGGATGATGATGGGAATGCGGTTCGATCCGCAGGCCCCGCCCACGGCCTGGGCGGCTGAGCCCAAGGCCTTCGCCAAGTCTCCATACGTCTTGGTGCGGCCGTAGGGGATTTTGCTCATGGCCCGCCAGATTTTTTTCTGGAACGGCGTGCCGGCCGGGTTCAGGGACACGTCGAATTCCGTCAGCTCGCCATCGAAATAACGGTCCACCTGGTCCTTGGCTTTGCGCAGCAAGGCCGTGGGCTGGTTGGACTTGGCCCAGCCCCAATCCAGCGAAACGATGGCGCCGTCTTCTTCGCTCAGCGTGATCTCGCCGAGGGGGGAATGAAACGACAGCTGCGGCATGGCGTGACCTTTCGGAGAAGCGTATATTTCAATGAAGTCTAATCGCGGGACACGCACCATGAAAGTAAACATCACCGTCGACTGCACGCCCGAGGAGGCGCGCGCCTTCATGGGGTTGCCCAACGTCGCGCCGCTGCAGGACGCGGCCATGAAGCAGATGCAGGCCAACATGGAAAAAGCCACCCAGGCCATGGACCCGGACGCCGTGATGAAGGCGCTGTTCCCGATCCGGCCAGAGAATTTGGCCGACATGCAAAAAGCCTTCTGGTCGCAGTTCACCAAGACCGGCGAATAGCGGTTGAGCGCCGATACGATCTTCGCGCTGGCCAGCGCGCCGGGCCGGGCGGGCATCGCGGTCATCCGCATTTCCGGCGACAAGGCCGAGAAGGCGTTGGGCCGTCTGGGCTGCACAACGCCCAAGCCCCGCACGGCCACGCGCGCCAAGCTGAACGACCCGACAAGCAAAGAATTACTCGATGACGGCTTGGTGCTGTGGTTCCCAGGGCCCCGCAGTTTCACCGGCGAGGACGTGGCCGAACTGCACATCCACGGCGGCCGGGCGGTGATCGACGGCGTGCTGGCCGCGCTCGGGTCCATCGGCGGCGTGCGCCCGGCCGAAGCAGGCGAATTCACCAAGCGCGCGTTTTCAAACGACAAGCTCGACATCACCCAAGCCGAGGCGCTCGCCGATTTGGTGGACGCCGAAAGCCGCGCCCAGGCGCGCCAGGCGCTCAATCAAATGGGCGGCGCGCTGAAGGAGCTGACGGAGGACTGGCGTTATCGGCTGGTGCAGGCGCTGGCGCAGCTGGAAGCCGTGATCGACTTTCCCGACGAAGACCTGCCGCCGGAAGTGGCCGATAAAGTCTGGGGTGAGGTGAAAGACCTGCAAGCGCGCATAATGGGGTTTGTAAACGACGCGCACCGCGGCGAAAGAATTAGAGAGGGTCTGTCGATCGCAATTCTCGGCGCGCCCAACGCGGGCAAGTCGAGTTTATTGAACGCGCTGGCCAAGCGGGACGCGGCGATTGTTTCGGCCACGCCCGGCACCACGCGCGACGTGATCGAGGTTCATCTTGATCTGGCGGGTTATGCGGTGAGCGTGGCCGACACGGCGGGCCTGCGCGCCACAACAGATGACATCGAGGCCGAAGGCATGCGCCGCGCCCAGCAACGCGCAGACAAGGCCGACATCAAACTGGCGCTGTTCGACGGCGCGAAATTTCCGGCACGCGATGACGCCACGACAAAGCTGGTGGATGAGAACACCATCTGCGTCGTGACTAAGGCCGATCTGCTCGATCAGCAGCGCGAAGTGGAACTCGATGGGGCTGACGACCTGCGCCCGACGCATTTTATTTCCACAAAGACAAATTTTGGCATGACCGCGCTGTTGCAAAAACTTGAGCGCACCATCAAAGAAAAATTTGATGGGTCATCGTCTGCTGCCGTGACGCGCGCACGGCATCGTGTTGCGCTGGAAGAATGTTTGGCCGCGCTGGCGCGCTCTCAAAAAGCCGAACTGCCGGAGTTGGCAGCGGAGGATTTGCGGCTGGCGGCGCGTGCGCTGGGCCGCATCACGGGCCGCGTCGATGTGGAAGAAATCCTCGACGTCGTGTTTCGCGAGTTCTGTATCGGCAAATAACCCCCGATTCGAAATTTCGCCGCGCTTGTGATATACGCGCGCCGTCATGACGGCGGCAGTTTCATACGATGTGATTGTGGTGGGCGGCGGCCATGCCGGCTGCGAGGCTGCGGCAGCGGCCGCGCGCGTCGGTGCCAAAACCCTGCTACTCACGCACCGCACCGACACTCTGGGCCAGATGTCGTGCAACCCGGCCATCGGCGGGTTGGCGAAAGGACACTTAGTCCGCGAGATCGATGCGATGGATGGGATTATGGCCCGGGCCATCGACCGGGCGGGCATTCAGTTCCGCATGCTCAACCGCTCCAAGGGCCCCGCCGTGCGCGGACCGCGCGCCCAGGCCGACCGCAAGCTCTATAAGAAAGCCATTCAGGCGATCCTGGCTGAGCAGCCCAACCTGACGATCAAGGCCGCGGCTGTTGAAGACCTGATGATCGAGCGGAAAACCAATCAAATTCAGGGTGTTATCACCGCCGACGGCGAGCAGATTGCATGCGGCGCGGTGGTGCTGACCACGGGCACCTTCCTGCGCGGCCTGATTCACTGGGGCGAGCAGCGGATTCCGGCGGGCCGGATCGACGAAGCGCCAGCCATGGGCCTATCTAAAACATTGGAATTATTTGATTTTCGTCTGGGGCGGCTGAAGACCGGCACGCCACCGCGCCTGGACGGGCGCACGATTGATTGGGGGGCGCTGGAGCACCAGCCCGGGGACGACCCGCCGGAGCCGTTCTCGTTCCTGACCAAGAGCATCGACGTGCCTCAGGTTCAGTGCGGCATCACCTACACCACGGTCGAGACGCATAAAATTATCCTGGCCAACAAACATCGCGCGCCGATGTACAACGGCCAGATCCAGAGTATCGGGCCGCGCTATTGCCCCTCGATTGAAGACAAGGTTGTTCGATTTTCCGAACGCGACCGCCACCAGATTTTCCTGGAGCCAGAGGGTCTGGACGATCACACGGTCTATCCCAACGGGATTTCCACCTCCCTGCCCGAGGACGTTCAGGCCGCCCTGGTGCAATCCATCCCGGGGCTGGAGCAGGCGAAGATTCTCCAGGCGGGCTACGCCATTGAGTACGATTTTGTCGATCCGCGCGAGTTGGCCCTGAGCCTGGAAACATTGAAGGTCCAGGGCTTGTTCCTGGCGGGCCAGATCAACGGCACTACCGGATATGAAGAAGCCGCGGCGCAAGGCCTCATGGCCGGCATCAATGCCGCGCGCAAGGTGGGCGGGTCCGCCGCCGTCACGATTGACCGGGCCGAGGGCTATATCGGGGTGATGATCGACGATTTGACTACTCTGGGCACAGCCGAGCCCTACCGCATGTTTACGTCGCGCGCCGAATTCCGCCTGTTGCTGCGGGCCGATAACGCCGACCTGCGCCTGACGGAGCGCGGTGTATCTGCGGGCTGTGTGGGCAACGAGCGACAGGCTCACTTTGCCGAAAAGCGCAAGGCGCTGGAGCGCACCCGGGCGGCCATGCTGGCGGGCAGCTTTACGCCCCAGCAGCTCAAGGCCCAGGGGTTTACGGTCAATATGGACGGTATCCGCCGCACTGTATTTGACCTCCTGGCCCTGCCCGGCGAAACCTGGGACAGCGTCTGCCGGGTCATGCCGGAGTTGCGCGGAACCAGGCCCGATGTCGTCGAGCAGATCGAGATCGAGGCCCGTTATAGAGGATATGTGGAGCGCCAGGAGGCCGATATCCGCGCCTTCCGCAAAGACGAGTCCATGACCCTGCCGAGCGGCTTAGATTATGCTGAGGTCGGCGGGCTCTCGACCGAGGTTCGTACCAAGTTGACCAGCGCACGCCCCGCGACATTGGGTGCAGCGGCCAGAATCCCAGGAGTGACGCCCGCCGCCCTGACGGCCCTTTTGCGCTATGTTCGCAAAGCCGCGTAGACTCTTTTTGGTCGCATTTGCCACCCCAAGCGGTAAGCACCACTTCTCGGGTAAATGCTCTGGATGTTTCACGTGAAACAATTGAGCGAGCCGAAACCGTTAACCTATACGCCCGAGCTGTTCGCCCAGGCCGAAAATGTTTCACGTGAAACACTCGCCCGCCTGAGGGGGTATGTCGATCTGCTCCTGAGGTGGAATAAGAAGATCAACCTGATCTCCAAGTCCACCGAAGCCGACATATGGCGGCGGCATATTCAGGATTCCGCCCAACTTTATCCCCTCATTCCCCGGGATTGTTTAGGCCTGACAGACTTAGGGTCCGGGGCGGGCTTTCCCGGGCTGGTCCTGGCGATCATGGGGGCGAAGGGCGTGCGGCTGGTGGAGTCTGATGCCCGCAAATGCGCCTTCCTGCGCGAGGCGGCCCGGGTGACGGGCACTGAGGCCCAGGTCCTCAATCAGCGCATCGAAACCCTGACCGCCGGACCCGTGGACGTTATCACGGCTCGGGCCCTGGCCCCGCTGACCGAGCTCTTAGCCCTGGCCCAACCGATGATCGGGCCAAAAACCGAGCTACTGTTCCTCAAGGGACAACATATAGAGGCTGAATTGACGCAGGCCCACAAAATATGGACAATGCAGGTGGATTGTCGGCCCAGCCGCTCCGATCCAACTGGTTCAGTGGTGCGTGTGCGCGAGGTCAGCAATGTCAATTCTATCTGAGTCTGAGTCCCCTCTTGCCCAGCAGAGTGCGCCGGGACCTCGGCCGCGGATCCTGGCCATCTCCAATCAAAAAGGCGGCGTGGGTAAAACCACCACCGCCGTCAATCTCGCCACGGCTATGGCGGCGGTGAACAAAAAAGTTCTGGTGATCGATCTCGATCCGCAGGGCAATGCGTCCACCAGCCTGGGCATCGATCAGAAGCATCGCACGGTGAACACCTATCATCTGCTGGTGGGCGAATCGAAACTCAGCGAGGCCATCGTGCCCACCTCGGTGCCGAATCTTTTTATGGTGCCCTCGGGTGTGGATCTCGCCGCGGCGGAACTCGAACTCGTCGATGTCGAGCATCGCCATGCGCGGCTCAAGATGGCACTGGCCGAACAGGCCGGTGATTACGATTTCATTCTCATCGATTGCCCGCCGTCACTGGGCCTGCTCACATTAAATGCATTGGTCGCAGCCCACGCCGTCATGGTGCCGCTGCAAGCCGAGTTCCTGGCGCTCGAAGGCATCAGCCACTTGGTGCGCACCATCGACCGCATCCGCAAAGGTTTCAACCCGACGCTGGAGATCCAGGGCATCGTGCTGACCATGGTCGATAAGCGCAACAATCTCTCCGATATGGTCGAAAGCGACGTGCGCAGCTACTTCGGCGAGAAGGTCTACACCACTGTAATTCCACGCAATGTCCGCATTTCCGAAGCCCCCTCGCACGGCAAGCCGATTCTGCTTTATGATTTCGCCTCCAAGGGCGCGCAGGCCTATTTGAATCTGGCCGGCGAAGTCCTCAAGCGCGAGCAAGGCCTGGCGGCATGAACGCGGAGACGATCAAACGCAACCCGCTCGGCCGCGGGCTCAACGCTCTGTTCGGTGAACAGGACGAAACGCCCGATGCGCCCACCACCGCACCGAGCGCGCCGAAAGCCGCCGGCACCCTGCCGATCGAATCGCTCGCACCCTCGCCCTTGCAGCCGCGCAAGCATTTCGACGAGACCGCGCTGGCCGAGCTGGCCGCCTCGATCAGGGAAAAAGGAATCCTTCAACCTCTTTTAGTCCGCGCCGATCCGAACGCCGCGGGCCGCTATGAAATCATCGCCGGTGAACGCCGTTGGCGCGCGGCCCAACGCGCGCAAATTCACGACGTGCCGGTGCTGATCCGCGAACTGTCGGACGAAGAAGTCCTCGAAGTCGCGCTGATCGAAAACCTCCAGCGGCAAGATCTCTCGCCGATGGAAGAAAGCCGCGGCTATCAGCGGCTCATGGAGGAGTTCACGCACACGCAGGAAGAGATCGCCGAGATCGTCGGCAAAAGCCGCGCGCACGTGGCCAACATGCTGCGGCTGTTGTCGTTGCCCGACGCGGTTCAGCGCATGGTCGATGAAGGCCGGCTCAACGCCGGACAAGCGCGCCCGCTGATCGGCCTGAAGAATGCCGAAGCGCTGGCGTTGAAGATTTCCAAATCCGGTTTAAGCGCGCGTCAGTCCGAGCGCCTCGCCAAGGGCTTTGGTAAAAGCAAACGCACCGCGCTCAAGCCCGGCAAAGACGCCGATACCCGCGCGCTGGAGCAGACCTTGGAAGACGCCACGGGCTACAACGTCGACATCAGCTTCAACGGCAAGGGCGGCAAGGTGATGATCGCCTACGCCAGCCTCGAGCAGCTTGATGATATCGTCAAGCGGCTGTCGACCGGCGGACGCCGTCCGAAGACCGACAGCGCGCGCGACGAGGCCACCGTCGATCTGGAAGAACTGCTGGCTCGCGACGACGCGGGAAGCAACGAGTAAGGCGCGCGCGGCGATGCTCACGCCCTCGCCGTTCTACTTCATCCGCCACGGCGAAACCGACTGGAACAAGCTCAAATTGATGCAGGGGCAGACCGACACGCCCCTGAATGCCACGGGCATCTTCCAGGCCGAGGCGGCCGCGCAGGTTTTGGCCAAGCGCAAAGTGGCGACCATTTGCACCAGCCCCTTGCGCCGCGCGCGCAACACCGCCGAGACCATCGCCAAGGCGTGCTCGGCAAGTTCCGTGGTGGTGATCGACGGGCTGATGGAAGCCAACTTCGGCTCGTATGAAGGCCATCCCAGCGGGCCGTGGCGCGACGCCTGGCTGAAGGGCGAGGAAATTCCGCACGGAGAGTTCTACGAGGATTTCGTCGAACGCTCGCTCAAGGCGCTGAACGAGTGTCTGACCCATCCGGGCCCGGTGCTGATCGTGGCCCACGGCGGCACGTTCTATGCCGTGCGGCGCTGGGCGCTGAACGGCGAGTTGGTCAAGACCGGCAACTGCGAACTTCTGGCGCTCTCGCCGCCGCGAAAAAAAAGCGGCGTATGGAAACTGAAAAAAGTTTTCGCGCCCGACAGCGCCGACGTGGAACTGGCTTAATTTTTCAAGGCCGCCAACATGCGCTTCAGCGCCACGTGGCGATAACTGCCGATCACCAACCCCTTCATTTCCGCCCAGTCGATTTTATCCAATGTGCGGCACAGGCCCTGCTCGCGCGGATCGTAGGGTGCTTTGAAGTAGCGCTTGTCTTTCAGCAGGTCGGCGCGGCGGCCGGGATCGACGTAGAAGAAAATACACTCCACGCCCTTGTAACGGTCCAGCACCACGAACGGGCGCTTGCCCGCGCGAAAAGCGACGTTGCCGAAACTTACCCCCTCGCTGGTTTCAGGAAGCGCCAGACACAGCTTGCGCAGGCGATTGAGAACGGCCGCGCTCATCGTGCCCGTCTTGCGCTGGCCCCCGCTTGGGCGATCTGCATCAGCGCGCGTTCAGTCAACGCCTCGGCGGGAAAATCCGTGGATTTAGCCTGCAGCTCGGCTTCGTTCAGCAGGTCGATCGCGCGCACGATGGAGGTTTCCGACCACAGTCCGGCCTGGTGCTGGAAGCGGGTTTTGACCTTGAAGAACGGCGGCGGGCGCAGCGCCATGACCGCCTGGTCGAGGCTCTTGCCGTCATTCATGCGCCCGCGGGTTTCGTGCAGCCGCAAAAAATGCCGCGCGGCCGCGTTGATGATGCTGACCGGATGCGCACCGTCGCCCATCAGCCGCCCATAGACGCGCTGCACCGTGGCGTGATCGCCGTCGCCCACGGCGTAAATCAGGTCGTCCATGTCGAAGGCCGCACTGTCGCCGATGCAGGCGCGCGCATCCTCTTCCGTCACGGTGCGGTTATTTTCCCCTGTTCCGCCTTTGTAAAGGCTGAGCTTTTCCAGCTCGCGGCGGCTGACTTCGCGGTCGCCGCCCAGGCGCTCGGACAGCCACGCCAGCGCATCGGGCGTGGCGCTCAATCCTTGCGCCTTCAACGTCTCGCGGATCACACCTTCGAGCGTGCGCGCGTCGTCCGCGTAGCAGGCCACGGCGGCGGCATGGTCGGACGCTTCGAACACCTGCACCAATTTCGACCGCCCGCCGACGTCGCCCGCCGTGATGATAAGCAACGAATCGCCCACGGGATTTTCAAAGAAGGATTCAAAAGCATTTGCAACGGTGGTTTCCAGCCGCGCATCACCGTCCGCGTCGCGCACGCGCACCACGCGCCGCCCGCCGCCGAAACTTAAGGACGCGGCCTCGTCGGGCAAGCGGCCGGGGTCCTCGCGCAGCACCGAAGCCTGGAACTCCGCCACGCGGAACGGATCATCCAGGCTTTGGGCGATGAGCTTGGTCAGGGCGTTCATGCGCTCGCGCACCAGTCCGCCATCGGGGCCGTAGAGCAGCACGGCCTTCACCGCGCCCGGCTTGGCCAAAAAACTCTCCGCGCGGTTGGCGGTGATCTTCATGCCCGCTCAGCCGCGCGCGCGCCGCGGGTTCAGACGCCGGTCGAAATACACCGCCAGGCGCGTCTTGATCTCCTCACCCAACTGCCTCAGCGCGCGATCCTCGGCATCGGACTGCGAGGCGACGGTGGCGAACTGGTCGTCCAAAATGTTGTAGCTGACCACGCCTTGGGCGACGTCGGCGTAGGCGCGCGCACCGGCGTCATACAACGCGAACGTTGCGGTCAAGATCAGGTTGGCGCGCGAGGTGGTCGAGTCGGGCCGCACGCCCAACTCGACAATCTGCTTGTTCAGCGCCACTTCAAGGTCATAAGCGCCCGCTTCCGCCTGGCCGTTGGTGTAGAGCTTCTCGGTCAGAATTTGCCGCAACTTCTGCCCGCCGCGGTCGGCGATGGGCCGGATGCGGGTTTGCGCCAACGCGCCCAGCACGACCGGGCTGGCCGCTACGCCCGACGATCCATACAGCGGCCGGAATCCGCAGGCGCTCAATAAAACGCCGGCCGTCGAGGCGGCGAGGGCGCTCAAAGCACAACGGCGTGAAAGCGAGATCATCATGTTGTCTGCATTGCATATCCAACTAAGCTGTCAAGCCGCCGATAAATACACACAAGGATGCATCATGAAACGCCGCGATCTTATGGCCGCCGCCGCGCTGTTGGCGGCACACCCCGCCCTCGCCCAAACCGCGCCCGTCGTCGATCATATCATGCCCAAGGACCCGTCGGCGACGGGGCTCACGGGCCCGCTGCACACCGTGACCATCATCACGCCCGATCTGCCGGGCTTGGCCAAACTTTATCGCGACGGCATGGGGTTGGCGTTGACCGGCCCGCTGAACATCGATGCGGCGGCCAAGCGGGCCTTGAGCGCGGCCTGGGGCATGCCCGCCGATCTCGGCTGGGCGATGCACATGCTGCGCCGGCCCAACGTGCCCGCCGCGACCCAGATCCGCGTGATCGTGACGGACCGCCCCACGCCCGCTATCCGGCAAAGCTGGAGCCGCCAGGAGCCGGGCCCCTATGGCATGGGCTTTCCCAACGACGACGTGGCGGCGTGGGACAAACATGTGCTGGGCCTGGGCTTCACCCGCGCCACGCCCGAGATTGAGCGGTTTCCGCTCAAGCGCGCCGACGGCGCTGGTTACGAAGTCCAGGAGGCGACGTTCAACGGGCCGGAGTTCCTGCGCGCCATCGCCATCTCGCGGCGCGACGGCATGGCCCAGGTGGGCGACGTGGACCCCGTGACAAAAAGAGGCGGCCCGGCCTATGCCACGCAGGTGCTCACCGCGATGGAGCCGATGGTGAATTTTCTCGTCAACGTAATGGATTACGAAGTGCGCACCGACCGGATGTGGCGCGCCTACGAGGTGCCGTTCCGCTTCGCCACACTTTATGCAAAAGGCGCGAAGAACGGCCACATCGCCCTGGCCCAGTACGAACCCAAGGACACGATTGCCGGCACCGGCGCGGTTCCTGCCCCGCCCAACCGCGGCATGGCGATCTGGAGTTTCGAGACGCGCGACGTGGCCCAAGTCGAAACCCGCGCCAAGGCGCACGGCACAACGGTCGTGGGCCGTCACGACCGCATCGACGCGGCCGACCTGGGCCCGCGCCGTGCCGTCATGCTCAAGGCGCCAAACGGGTTCCTGGTCGAGGTGTTTGAAAAGGCTTAAGCAGCAACAATATTGACGATTTTCTCGCGCACCACGATCACCTTGCGCGGCGGCTTGCCGTCGAGGTGTTTTTGGACGGCGGGGATGGCGAGTGCCAGCGCCTCGTAGGCTTTTTGATCATCTGCCTTGGTCACGCTGATGGTGCCGCGCAGCTTGCCGTTGACCTGCACGCCCACGGTCATCGAATCGTCTTCCATCAAGGCGGCGTCGGCGGCGGGCCAGGGGGCCTCCACCAGGATGGTCGCATGGCCAAGTGCGGCCCAGGCTTCTTCGGCCACATGCGGCGTGAGCGGATTGACCAGCTTGGCGATGGTCTCCACGCCGAAGCGGAACACCGCAGCATTGGCGGCATCCGCGCGGTCCAAGGCTTCCAGCGCGTTGGTCAGTTCCCGGATTCGCGCCACGGCGGAGTTGTAGCGGAAGCGCTCCAGGTCGTCGGTGACGGCGTGGATGGTCTTGTGGCAGGCGCGCAACGCGCCTTGTGCCGCCGCGGGCAACGCCTCGAACGCCGGCAAAGGTTGCGCCGGAATATCACGCGCCGCGGCTGCGAGCTTCCACAGGCGATTGACGTACCGCCAGGCTCCCTCGATGCCCGCATCGGTCCACTCCAGATCGCGCTCAGGCGGAGAGTCCGAGAGCATGAACAGGCGTGCGGCATCGGCGCCATAGGTGTCGATGATCGCCTGCGGGTCCACCGTGTTCTTTTTCGACTTCGACATTTTTTCGGACCGGCCCACCGTCACCGCCCCACCCGTCGTCGTGCGGATGATCTTATGGCCGTCCTTGGTGATGTCGCCCGGTTCCACCCACGCGCCGGAGGAGTCTTTGTAGGTCTCGTGGCAGACCATGCCTTGCGTAAACAACCCGGCGAAGGGCTCCTTCAGGTCGAGGTAGCCGCAGGCCTGCATGGCGCGGGTAAAGAAGCGCGAATACAAAAGATGCAAGACGGCGTGCTCCACGCCGCCGATGTACTGATCGACCGGCAGCCAACTCATGGCCTCGGCCTTGTCGAAGGGCGCATTTTCGTTCTTGGGCGAGCAGAAGCGCGCGAAGTACCACGACGATTCGATGAAGGTGTCGAAGGTATCCGTCTCGCGCACCGCGGGCTTGGCGCACGTCGGGCAGGTCACATGTTTCCAGGTCGGGTGGCGGTCCAGCGGGTTGCCCGGCTTATCGAAGGTCACATCCTCGGGCAGCTTCACGGGCAGATCTTTATCGGGCACGGCGACGGGTCCGCAGGCCTCGCAGTGAATGATCGGGATCGGGCAGCCCCAGTATCTTTGACGGGATACGCCCCAATCGCGCAGACGATACTGCACCGTGCCCTTGCCGAGGTTGCGTTTCTCCAGCTCGGCGATGGCGCGGGACTTGGCGTCATTGACGCTTAAACCGTTGAGGAACTCGGAATTGATCGCCACGCCGTCGTCGCTGAAAGCCTCGTTGCCTGCCTCGATCTTGGCGGCGAAGGCCTGGGCGTCTTCGCCCTTCGGCGCGACCACGCATTTCACGGCAAGACCGTATTTGCGCGCGAACTCCATGTCGCGTTCATCATGGCCGGGGCAGCCGAAAATCGCGCCCGCGCCATATTCCATCAGCACGAAGTTCGCCACATATACCGGCACCGTTTGACCGGCGATGAACGGATGCGCGGCCTTCAATCCCGTATCGAGGCCCTGCTTCTCCGCCGCTTCGATGGTGGCCGTCGACGTGCCCGCCCGCCCACAGGCGGCGATGAACTCAGCCAGAGCCGCATCATTCTCGGCCAGTTTCGCAGCCAGCGGATGCTGCGGCGAAATGGCGCAGAACGACGCGCCGAATAATGTATCGGGCCGCGTGGTGAAGACCTCCAAATTTTCGCCGCGCGGCTTGCCGTCTTGATTCACCAGGGGCCAGAACACGCGCGCGCCCTCGGACCGGCCGATCCAGTTGGTCTGCATCAGCCGCACTTTGTCGGGCCAGCGCTCCAGGTGCTCCAGCGCGGAAAGCAGATCTTGCGAAAATGCGGTGATCTTCAAGAACCACTGATTGAGCTTGCGCTGTTCAACGGCGGCCCCCGAACGCCAGCCCTTGCCGTCGACCACCTGTTCATTGGCCAACACGGTGTGCTCCACCGGGTCCCAGTTGACCCAGGACTCCTTGCGGTAGGCCAGGCCCGCCTTGATGAAGGCCAGGAACATCTTCTGTTCGTGCTTGTAGTATTCGGGCTCGCAGGTGGCGATCTCGCGCTCCCAGTCGAGCGAGAAACCCAGCGGCATGAGCTGGTCGCGCATCACCTTGATATTTTCGCGCGTCCATTTGCCGGGGTGGATGCCGCGTTCAAGTGCTGCGTTCTCGGCCGGAAGTCCGAACGCATCCCAGCCCATGGGGTGCAGCACGTTGTGGCCTTGCGCCTTCTTAAAGCGCGCCACGACGTCGCCCAGCGTGTAGTTGCGCACATGGCCCATGTGGATGCGCCCCGACGGATAGGGGAACATCTCCAACACGTAGTACTTTTTCTTTGTGGAGTTGCGCTCGGCCTTGAAGCTGCCGCGCTCGGCCCAAACTTTCTGCCACTTCGTTTCGCTGTCGCGAACGTTGTAGCGCTCTTCGACGGACGCCATGTGATCAAGACTCTATTTTGGTCGCATTTGCCACGCCAAGTGGTTCCCACTTCTCGGGCAAATGCTCCTAGCCGTTATCTTCCGCCACGGCTTGCAGTCGAAGCTGGCGCGCGCGCGTCAGCACGGCGTTTTCCATTTCGCTGGCCACGTCCGCGCCCACGGCTGCGTCGACCCAGCGCCCTTGCGGGTCCTGCGTCTGACGGAACACCGAGACCTTCAGGCCATCGGCGCGCAGCGTGCGGCCGATGATGTAGACGGTCACCTTGAAGCGCTCGTCGGGCGTCTCGGGTGGGGCGTACCAGTCGGAGATGATCACGCCGCCGAACGGATCAGCCGAGGCCAGCGGCATGAATGCAACCGTATCCAGCGAGGCGCGCCACAAGAACGCGTTGACCGCCACCGCGCCGTCGCGGCCTTCCTTGTCGGCTCCGAATAAATTAATGCCGCCGCCGCTGAAAATCGTCTCGCGGTTTTCCGCTTCGCCCGAGCTTTGGGCGCGGTACTCGGGCGAGGTGCGGTAGGTATCGACGGGCTCGGCCCCGCCGCCGCAGCCCGACAGCGCAGCGGCCATCAGGCCCGCGGCCAGCCAAGCCGAATTGCGAAACGCTGCGCCGCGCGAAGGTGAACTCATGAGAGCGTCGTGTCCCTGGGGATGCGGGGAAATGGCCATATTGGCCGGTTGTTATAGCCAAGGGGCCGAGCCTTGCGAAGCCCCGTTAAGCCTATGAGGGGAAAGTCTTTTTCAAATGTGGCGCGGCGCGGTGAAAACTGTCCTGGGGGCTGTGATTCACAAAAACGTCACGTTAATGTCACCAAAACCGTAACAGATGGTTCTTATGGTGCGGCGCAATTACAGGGGAGTTGGCCCACGTTTCCGCCCCATGCGGACCGGGCCGACACGATAGTTAAGGAGCATCTTGATGAAAACGATTTTGGCCGCCACTACGGCGCTGGTCTCCTGCGCGCTGATTACGCCGGCCTTGGCGCAGGAACAGCCGGTGAAGCTGGGTGTCGGCGGCAAGCTGCGCCACTTCTTCTTTGTCTCCGACCAGGACGAAACGGCCGCCGAACGGCTGAACACGGCCGGAATGTCCACGGACGCCGAGGTGTTTTTCAGCGGCGAAACCACGCTCGACAGCGGCCTACGCGTGCGCGGCGTGCTGGAACTGGAAGCCGAATCGCGCAACGACCGCAATTCCGACGAAGCATATATCGATTTCCGCGACACCTGGGGCCGCATCCGCATCGGTGAAAAAGAAGGCTGGAACTCCAGCTTCATCGGCGACCCGGTGCCCGAAGCCTTCGGTACCACCGATGAGCGCATCATCGGCGAAATGGCCATCCGTGCGCGCAACGGAGTGACCATCACCGACGCCATGACCTTCAAGCGCTTCGCCAGCGATTCCCTCGGCCTGATGTACCAGACGCCCGAAGTGAACGGCTTCCAGGGCGGCGTGGCCTATCATCCCACCGTCGGCGACACCGAAGGCACCTTCGACGCGGCGGGCGCGCGGAATAATTCGATTGATATCTCGGGGCGCTGGCAGGGCGATTTCGGCCGCGGCGTGCGTGCACGCATTGGCGGCGGCTATATCAACATCGACAGCCGCAAGACCGCCCCCTTCAACGACGGCATCGAGGCCTTCAACGTCAACGCCACGCTCATCACCGGCGCATTCACGCTCGGCGGCACCTACATGGACGTCAATCCGGCCAACAGCCTGGACGAGGAAAACTACCAGATCGGCGTGTTGTGGAAGGGCTACCCGTGGTCCTTCTCGGCCGATTACTACCTCGGCAAACGAGACGCGACCGTGAACGCCGCGGGCCGCGAGAAGTCCGAGATCTACCGCGTTCAGGCCGCCTACAAGGTCGGCCCCGGCATCGACGTCGGCGTGATCGGCTTCATCACCGATCAGATCACCGGCCGCCCGCTGGCCACCTCGCCCGCCGCGGTGAAATGGGACGGCTCAGGCATGGTCGCGGGCGCGAAACTGGAATTCTGATTTCGCGGCTTCAGCGCGCCGCACAACGACCCCTCAAGCCCTGCCTTTCCCAATCGCCGGCAGGGCTCCCTCAGAAGAGGCGGCTGTCATGGCCGCCTCTTTTTTCTGAGCACTTTGATTTCAGCGGTCCATCGTGTCATAGGACTCATCACGAGGTGGTTCTATGCTCCTGCGGCGGATTTTGCATCTTTCCACGGCGCTCTGCGCGGTTGCAGCCCCGGCGCTGGCTGAAGACCCGATTGTCTTAAGTGTTGGCGGAAAGTTGCGGCAGTTTTTCTTCGTCGCCGACCAGGACGGCGCGCCCGGCCAACGCCTGAATAAAAGCGGCCAGTTCACCGACGCCGAGATTTATTTCGACGGCAAGACCATCCTCGACAACGGCATCGAAGTGCGCGCGACAATCGAACTCGAGGCCGAATCCCGCGCCGACCGTAACGCCGACGAGGTCTACATCGAGTTCACCTCCGGGCTGGGCAAGCTGCGCATCGGCGAGAAGGAGGGCCTCAACGCCGCCATCATCGACGAGCCCGCCCCCCAAGCCTTCCTGACCACAGAGGAGGAAATCATCGGCGACGTGCTGCGCGCGCGCACCGCCATCACCGCGCGCGACGCCTTCACCTTCAAGCGCTTCGCCAACGACCCGCTGGGCATCTCCTACGAAACACCGGCCATCCTGCCCGGCGTGAAGTTCGGCGTGTCGTATCATCCCAACGTGACGGATGCAGAGGGCGTGTTCAGCAACAGCTCTGCCGCCCACGACGCGGTGGACGTTTCGGGGCGTTACGAAGGCCGCTTCCGCGGCGGCAAGTACCGCATCGCGGCGGGTTATTTTCATTCCACCTCGCGCACCGGAGGGGCGGACGGCAACGAGGCGTTCAACGCCAACCTGGCGGTGTCCTACGGTGGCTGGGAGCTGGGCGGCAGCTACATTGTCTCCAACCCTGCCGACAGCCGCGACGAGCGCGCCTGGACGGTTGGCGCGCTTTACGGCATCGGGCCCTATAAAATTTCCGCGCACCATATGTCCGCCGTGCGCGAGCCGGTGCCCAACGGCCCGCGCAAGGAAAAGCTCGACCGCACCACGTTGCAGGGCGCCTATCGCTTAGGCCCCGGCATCAACATCGGGCTTGCGGGTTTTTACGGCGAACAGCGCGACGCCGGCGGCCGTCAATGGGACGGCCTGGGCATGCTTGGCGGCGCGAAGCTTGCCTTCTGACGCGGCTCCTGTGGTTGATGGTCTCGCCGCCGCTGCCCAAGCGCACGGCGCACAGCTTGCGTTGATCGATCTCGCCACGGGCCGCCGCTACACCTACGCGCAAACATTTGATCGCGTGTGCCGCTTATCGGCGGCGCTGAAGGCGCGCGGCGTCAAGCATGGTCATCGCGTCATGGCATTGGCGCGCAACTCCACCGACATCTACGAGATGATGTTTGCTTGTTGGCGCATCGGCGCGGCGTTCATGCCCATCAACTGGCGCTTAGCGCCGCCGGAGATTTCGGAAATTTACGCCGACGGCGAACCGACACTCTTGCTCATCGACGAGGAGTTTTTAAGCAGCGCTCATCGCGATTGGAATATGCTGCGCCGCCGTCCGGGCGATGCGGGCAGCGATTACGAGCAGGCCATCGCAACCGCCGCGGCGGATTCTTCGTTTGCGGCAATGTCGCCCGACGACATGAACCTGCTGCTCTATACGTCGGGCACCACCGGAAAACCAAAGGGCGTCATCGGCACCTGGCGCATGACGCAGACGATGCTGCAACAATCCCAACGCATGATGCCGCTGGGGCCCGGTTGCGTCACGCTGACGGCCGCACCATTGTTTCACACCGCGGGTCTGAACTCCTACGCCACGCCGACGCTGCACCGGGGCGGGGCCATCGCGGTCATGGGCCTGTGGCAGCCCGAGGCATGCCTGGATTATTTGTCCGACCCTGCGTTGGGCGTGACGCACACTTTGGGCGTACCAACCCAGTTCCTAGCGATGTCGCGCCATCCCAAATTTGCCGACATCACATTCCCTCAACTGCGCATCGCCGCCGTGGGCGGTGCACCGCCCACCGAGGACTTGATGCGCATTTGGGCCGAGAAGGGCTGCGCGCTTTCTCCGGGGTACGGCATGACCGAGGTGTTCGGCGGGGCGAACCTGCCCGCCGCCGAAGCGCTGCGCAAACCCGGTGCGGTGGGCCGCGCCGTGCCCCTGGTCGAGGGGCGCGTCGCCGATGCCCAAGGCCGCGTCGTGCCGCAAGGAACCGTGGGCGAAATTCAGTTCAAGGGTCCGGGTGTCACGCCGGGCTATTGGCGTCAGCCCGAGGCCACGCGCGCGGCCTTCATCGACGGCTGGCTGCGCACCGGCGACCTGGGCCGCCAGGACGAGGACGGCGTGCTTTATTTGATCGACCGCGCCAAGGACATGTTCATCTCAGGGGGAGAGAACGTCTATCCCGCCGAGGTCGAGAACGTGCTGAGCAATTTCCCCGAGATCGCCCAGGCCGCCGTCATCGGCGTGCCCGATGCCACCTGGGGCGAAGTTGGAAAAGCGATTATCGTGCTGCGGGCAGACGCCAAGATCGACGCCGCGCAGATCATCGCGCGCTGTCGCGGCCTGATCGCGCCCTATAAGATTCCCAAAAGCGTGGAGATCGTGTCCGAACTGCCGCTCAGCGCCCAGGGCAAAGTCCAGAAAAACGAGTTGAGACGCCGTTATGTCTGATGCATCCATCGCCGCAAAAATCGCCGACATCAAATCGCGCATGGCCCTGCCGGTGATCGCAGCACCCATGTTTCTGGTTTCGGGACCGGAGTTGGTGATCGCGTCATGCAAGGCCGGCGTCATTGGCTCGTTTCCCACGTTGAACGCGCGGCCCATCGACATGCTGGAGCAATGGTTCGGCCGTATCGTGAGGGAATTGGATGAGTTCAAGGCGGCGGGCGGTGCACCTGCGCCATGGGCGGCGAACCTCATCGTGCATCGCTCTAATCCGCGCGCAGCCGAAGATTTGGTCCTGACGCTGAAATACAAACCCGAGATCGTCATCACCGCGCTGGGCACGCCTGCCGATGTGATCGCGGGCGTGCATGCCTACGGCGGGCTGGTATTCGCCGACGTCAACTCCGTGAAATACGCCGAGAAGGCCGCTGCCGCCGGCGCGGACGGTTTGGTGCTGGTGGCCGCCGGTGCGGGCGGCCACACCGGGCCCGTCAGCGCATTTTCCTTCGTGCCCGCCGTGCGCGAATTCTTCAAAGGACCCATCGTGCTGGGCGGCGGCATCGTCAATGGTGCCGGCGTGCGCGCCGCCGAGGTGCTGGGCGCGACGTTCGGATATGTGGGCACGCGCTTCATCCCGACGCACGAAAGCCTGGCGCCGATGGGCCACAAAGAGATGATCGTGGCCGCTACGGAAGACGACATCATCTGCACGGCGCATTTCACCGGCGTGCCCGCCAACTATCTCAAGCCCAGCATCGTCAAGGCCGGGCTTGATCCGGCGCAACTGGGCGTGCGGGCCGATAAAAAATTCGACAGCCGTGGCGCCGAGAACCAGGAGACCAAGGCCTGGCGCGACATCTGGTCGGCGGGCCAAGGTGTGCGCGCGGTGAAGAAAGTCATGAGTGCCGCCGAGCTGGTGACGGAACTGAAAGCCGGCTACGACGCGGCGCGTCAGCTATGAGTGCGGTTGATGTTTCAAAACTCCCCGCGCTGAAATGCCGCGCGCTGCTCGGCGGTGAAGTGCTGGCGGTGGATGATGCGACCGGTCATGCCAAGCTGCGCTATGTGCCCTCGGCCGAACTTGAAAATCCCAACGGCACAATCTTGGGCGGTTATCTCGCCGCCATGATCGACGACGCGGCGGGCCTGAGTACATGGTTCGGCGGCGGGCGGCGCCCCTTCGCCACGGCGCAGATGTCGACCAACTTTCTGCGCACGGCCAAATCGGGCCAAGCCCTCATCGCCGAAGTGACCGTGACGGGTGCGGGCGCGCGGCAGGGATTTATTGCCGTCGCGCTGCGCCGCGAAGCCGACGGCAAACTGGTGGCCACCGGCACCTTGGTGCAAACCTTCGTCGCCGCCGCGTCATGACCGTTAAGACAAAGACGACAAAAAAGAAGATCGTCGGTTGGCGCGAATGGGTGCGTCTGCCTGATTTGAAAGTGCCGCGCATCAAGGCCAAGCTCGACACCGGCGCGCGCACCTCCGCCTTGCATGCATTCCGCGTCACGCCCTTCACCAAGGACGGCGCGGCCTATGTGCGGTTTTTCGTTCACCCGCTGCAGCGGAAGGAAAAGCCCGAGGTCAAGTGCGTGGCGCTGGTGATCGACCACCGCACCATCACCGACTCAGGGGGCAAGCGCGAGGAGCGGCCCATCATCCGCACGGTCTTGAAGATCGGCAAATCGCGCTATCCCATCGAGCTGACGCTGACCAACCGCGACCAGATGGGATTTCGCATGCTCTTAGGACGCCAAGCCTTGCGGCGGCGTTATCTGGTGGACCCGGGGCGGTCCTTCGTGATCCGCAAAAGGCGCAAAACCCGGGCCAAACGCAAAGCCTCCAAGACACACCGCTGAACTATTCAAGCCATTGTAATATATAGATTCTTTCCCCAGCCTGGGGCTTGCCTTGGGCCTTCGAACGGGTAAGGTCGGGCTCGAAACAACAAGAGCTTTGGCCAGAAGCCAACCCCAGGGGCCCCTTCCATGAAACTCGCCATGCTGGCGCGCAACGCCGGGCTGTACTCCCACCAACGCCTGGTGGCGGCGGCCCGCGCCCGGGGCCACGAGATCGAGGTGTTCGACACCCTCAAGTGCTACATGAATATCGCCTCGCACCGTCCTGAGGTCCGCTACAAGGGCCGCAGCGTGGCGGGCTTTGATGCGGTGATTCCGCGCATCGGCGCGTCCATCACATTCTACGGCCTGGCCGTGCTGCGCCAGTTCGAGATGATGGGCGTCTATCCGCTCAACGAATCGGTGGCCATCGGCCGCTCGCGCGACAAACTGCGCTGCCTGCAATTGCTCTCGCGCAAGGGCATCGGCTTGCCCGTCACGGCTTTCGCCCATGTCACCAACCAGGCCGAGGACCTGATCGGCATGGTCGGAGGGACTCCGGTCGTGATCAAGTTGCTGGAAGGCACCCAAGGCATCGGCGTGATCCTGGCCGAAACGCCGTCCTCGGCCAAAAGCGTCATCGAGGCCTTCGGCGGCGTCGAGGCCAACATTCTGGTGCAGGAGTTCATCAAGGAAGCCGACGGCACCGACATCCGCGCCATCGTCATCGGCGGCAAAGTGGTGGCCTCGATGCAGAGAAAGGGCGCGCCCGGCGAGTTCCGCTCCAACCTTCACCGCGGCGGCAAAGCCAACGCCATCAAGATCACGCCGGAAGAACGCTCGACCGCAGTGCGCGCGGCCAAGACGCTCGGGCTGAATGTCTGCGGCGTCGACATGCTGCGCTCCAACCACGGCCCGGTGGTGATGGAGGTCAACTCCACGCCGGGCCTGGAAGGCATCGAGCAGGCCACGGGCACCGACATCGCCGGCCAGATCATCGAGTTTCTCGAAAAGAACGCCGAGCCCGGCAAGACCAAGACCAAGGGTGATGGTTAGAGAGCATTTCCCCGAGAAGTGGACTTCCACTTGGCGTGGGAAATGCGACCAATAAAAACAGAGGCGAACATGCTGAAGCCATTTCTATTAGGATCGGCAATCTCTGCGTTGTTCATGATTCCCGCGCACGCCGACGAGGCGTCTTGTAAAAGCTTGGTGCAGCTCGATCTCGCCGCGTTGCCCGAAGCGCCGACGCACCTAACCTACACGACTTTTATTTCCGCCACCGACAAACTTCCGGCCTACTGCGACGTGCGCGGCTACGTCGCGCCGCAAGTGGGCATCCGTCTGCGCATCCCCGACGCCTGGAACGGCAAGTTCCATTTCGAGGGCTGCGGCACCATGTGCGGCGTGCGCAATATCGACAGCGCCGACGATCCGCTGTCGCGCGGTTACGCCGTGGCGGTGACGGACATGGGCCATTCCGCCCCGCACCCCGACGACAACGTGACGGCCGAGATCGTCAACGCCGTCAGCCGTTCGGGCGAATGGGCCTACAACAATCTGGAAGGCGAGTTAGACCTGGCCTATCGCGGCACGCACAAGGCGGTGATCGCGGCGAAAGCCGTCGTCGAGGCTTATGCAGGCTTTGCGCCCAAAAAATCCTACTGGCGCGGCTGCTCCACTGGCGGCCGTCAGGCCTTAAGCATCGCGCAACGTTACCCCTGGCAGTTCGACGGCATGATTGCGGGCGCGCCCGCGGGCATGGAGGCGGCCTACATCAACATCTTCTGGCGCACGTTGGCCAACATGGACAAAGACGGCCGCGCCCTCATGGGCCGCGAACAACTCGCCGCCTTGAACAACGCCGTCGTGGCCCAATGCGACGCCAAGGACGGCTTGAAGGACGAGGTCATCAATGACCCGTGGTCGTGCACGCCCGATTTGAAGGCGCTGGCCTGCAAGCGCGGCGATGATCCGGCGCAGTGTCTGACCCCTGCCCAAATTGGTGCGGCGGAACGACTGTATCGCGGCGCGTTCCTGTCGAACGGTTTGCGCGTGTCCACCGGTTTGCAGCCGGGCTCGGAACTCAACCTGGCACCCTACATCCGCGACAAGGCCGGCGCGAACATCACCTTCGAGCCCATGGCGCAGGATAGACTCCGCTATGTGTGGTTCGATTACGATCCGGGCCCGGCCTATTCGCCGCGCAGTTTCGATTTGAACCGCGACTATCCGAAGTTGTTCACCAAGGGCCTGTTGCAGGCGCCCAGCAACCCCGACCTGACGGACTTTCAACGGCGTGGGGGCAAGCTGATCGTGTACCAAGGCTTGAACGATCTGCTCGATGTGCCCCCCGTCGCCGACTACATGGAGAAAGCAACGCGCATCGCGGGCGGAAAACAAAACGCCGATGAATTCATGCGCCTGTATCTGATTCCCGGCATGGATCATTGCCGCGGCGGCGTGGGCGTGGACACCGTGGACTGGATCACGGCGCTCGAAAACTGGGTGGAGAAGAACGAACCGCCCGCCACGTTGATCGGCGCACGGCGCAGCGACGGCCTGGGCCCGCCGGGTGCCAAGGGCTTTCCGCTCGACGCCGCGAAGATCACGAAAACCCGTCCGCTGTATCCGTTCCCCGATGTGGCGGCCTACGTCGGCAACGGCGATTCCACCAAGGCTGAAAACTTCAAACCGGCCCCCTTGGGCTACCGGCCGCTGGCCCCCGAGTCGCGCTCAGAGCCGTGAGGGCCGCCGATTGACTTATTTCTGTCGCTAAGCGGCGGAAAAACCAGGGTATTCCTGCAACACTCCGGCCCCGACTCGGGGCTTATTGTGGATTTCGTGTCACATCGTTTCGCATCGTGAGCATTGTGCAGAGCAACCTATTGAACCGTGCGGAAACCGGGCCGATAGTGCGGCCATAAAGGTTAACGCGAGCATGACCACTGCTTTCAAATCCTTGCTGATGCTCTCTGCCGCAGCGCTGCTGGCCGCAGCACCCGCGCGCGCGGACGACACGCGTCTGGTCGGCAATCAACAAATTGCGACAGCGGACTCCAACCTCACCATCGGCGCGCTCAGCCCGGTTTATGGCCTCATCACCCTGCCGGTCCCGGCGGGCGATCCGCTGCCCGGGCGGCTGATGGGCGGCGCGGTGCTCGGCCAGGACATGGCGGCGCGGTATTCCACGTCTGTGTACGGCGGCGAACTGGGCGTGTTCGCGCGCGTCGCCGACCGGCCGGTGCTGCTCTCCACCGATTCCACCACGGCCTTCAATCTCGGTGCGTCGGTGGGTTACGCCGGCTTTTACTTCCAAGGTGCCTACACCGGACTCAACGACAACAACGTGCTGCGCAGCTTGCAGTCGTGGGAGTCCTGGCAGGCGGGCCTGGGCTTCGGCGGCGGTGCGTTTGACGTGCGCCTGACCTACGCCATTGGCCAAGCCACGCCCGCCTTCGCCGGGCGCAGCTTCGACAACAGCCAGTGGATGCTGGGCGGTATTTATCAACTCACGCCGGGCATTCGCTTCAACGCCGATGCCTTCACCGGCAGCCGCTTGGTCAGCCCGGGCGTCGCTTCCGCAGCACCCGGTGCCAGCGCTCCGCAAGGCACTGGTGCGCGCGTCGGCGTTCAGCTGAAGTTTTAGACCTCTCCGGCCAAATCGACGCCACCCACCGCGCTGACACGCGAGTTGTTTAACGCGCGCAGGGTTTTAAAACGGATCCCACCCAACGCCGCCACCGGTACGCGTGATGCGCGTGCCATGATGGCGAAGCTCAGCCGGCCCAAGGGTTTTTGATCCGGGTGAGTGCGCGTCGGCAAGACAGGCGAGACAAACACCAGGTCGGCCTTCAAGCGCCGCGCGCGCGTCAGTCCCGCCCAGCCGTGGGCCGATGTCGTCAGTATTCGCCGCTTGGCTTTGCGCCACAGCCGCAACCCTGCGCAGATCGTCTGCGCTTCGGGCACATGCACGCCGTCGGCGTTCAGTGCGCTGCGCCAATCACCCGAGATCAACACCTTCACCCGATGCGAACGGCGTTTGGCCAAGGTGAGATTAAGCATGTCACGGCGCGCCTTCGCATCGGGGTGGCGCACGATCACGCCCGTACCCGGCGGTAGTTCAGCGATCAGGGATGACGGATCGGGCAGGCGCTCCACATCGCTCATGATCCACAGCCAGGGCGCGCGGCGTGATCGTCTTTTGGCGGTCAACGCCGCGACGGCGGTTGAGAGGCGGGGCAACATCGGGGCATCATAGCAACGATGGCTCACCTCCACGACATTTCATCGGCGCTGAGCGCCGTGCGTGCCGATCTGGCCAAGGCCGCGCGCGCGGTGGGCCGCGCATCATCGGACGTGACACTGATTGCGGTCTCCAAAACCCACGGACGCGATGCGGTGAGCCAAGCCTTGATGGCCGGGCAACGGCATTTCGGCGAGAATCGCGTGCAAGAGGCGCAGGCAAAATTCCCCGCGCTGAAAGCCGCGCATCCTGATTTGGTGCTCCATCTCATCGGGCCCTTGCAGACCAACAAAGCCAAAGAGGCCGTGGAACTGTTCGACGTGCTTCACACGCTCGACCGGCCCAAGCTGGCCGAAAAGCTGGCCGATGAAATGACCAGGCAAAACCGCCATCTGCCGTGCTTCATCCAGGTCAACACCGGCCGCGAACCGCAGAAAGCCGGCGTGATGCCCGAGGCCCTGAGTGATTTCGTGGCTCTGTGCCGCGATCAGTTGAAGTTGAGCATTGTCGGACTGATGTGCATTCCGCCGGTGGACGAACAGCCCGCGCCGCATTTCGCCTTCTTGCGCGAACTGGCCAAACGTCAGGGTTTGGGCGCGCTGAGCATGGGCATGAGCGGCGATGCGGTTGACGCCGTGCGCCTGGGCGCGACCCATGTGCGCGTCGGCAGCGCGATCTTCGGCGCGCGTAAAGCGGTCACGGCAGAATCGTGATTTTTGAGTCCCGCGTGACGATTTTCAAAACCGTCAGCAGATCAGCCTGAGTCAGTGCCACGCAGCCAGCCGTGGGGGCGTAGTCGGGCGTGGCCACATGCATGAAAATCGCGCTGCCCTTGCCGGGCACCACCGGGGCATCGTTATGGCCCAGCACCACGATCAGGTCATACACGCGTTCGTCCAACCACAGCCGCTCGGCGCTCGCGGCATAGGGCAACTGGACGTGCATGTTGTATTTTGAATCTTCCGGCGCGTCGCACCAGCCGTCGTGCGGCTCAATCGCCACTGTCGGCAGGATTGTTGTGGGCGGCACAACCAAGCGGTCTGCCCGGTAAAACAAGCGCCGCAAGGCGAAAGTTCCCACCGGCGTTGCGCCGTCGCCCTCGACTTTATTTTGCGAAACGCCGCTGCGTCCGAGCGCGCACGCATAGGCCACACCGCTGAATGTCAGCGTGCCGCGTGAAATGTTTTTAAGCTCAGGCCGGACGATCAGGGTCATCAACCAAGGAAGATACCCGCTTAGGGGACGGCCTGCATCGCCTTGTATTTATCGATTGCGCCCAGCATGGCCTGGTCGAACCAGGCGGGCACCTCCGCGGGTGCGGCGTTGGGCGCGCTCTGTTGGCGGCCATAAGCGTAAGCGGCTTGCGCCGTGGTCTTGGTTTGGGCCGACACCCGCGCGCTTTCGCCGGTGGGCGCTTGCGCGGCCGTCACGGCGGCCAGCGTGGCGGGCGACAGAGCGCCACCGCCGACGTTGACCGGCCCGGGGGCGAATTTGCTGCGGGCCTTCAACTCGCTCATGCTGGTGGCCCCTGCCTCGCGGCGAGTCCCCACGGCCTGCACCGCGCCGTCGCGGCGCAGCGGCATGAAGCGTCCCTGCCCGCTCGCGTGTGCGGCCTGTGCGGCGGCGACTTTAGTCTCCGAGGCGGCTTTATCCGCTTCGCTGGCCGCACCCAAACTTCCCGTGCGTTTGAATGTCGGGAACACGTTGGCTTGGGCGGCGATCTGTGCGGTCTGAATGATGGCTTGGGATTCGCTCGGCGGCGGCTGTGATTGTGTTTGCGCGGCCTGCGTCAGCGCCGGATCGTCGGGCACGAACTCGCGCGCGGCGATGGCGGCATGCTGCGCCAAGGTTTTCGCCGGCGGAGCGTAAGCATACTGAACCGGCGCTGTGGTCGGTGCTTGCGGCGCGGCTGAATCGGTTTTCAGCATCGCCATGGCGTGCTGGCCGACGTCCTTGCCGGTGGCCTCGGCGATCATGCTGTCGGCCATGGCGGCGGCGAAACCCACCGGCCCGCCCAGCACGGTCGCGCCGATCAGCTTGATCGGCGTCTTGATGGTGTCGCCGGTCAGCTCGCGGTACAGCGTGTTGATGCCGGGGATGTGCTGCAGCGGATTGATGACGTCGAGGAAATCCCAAAATGAAAATGGCTCGTCGTCAGCGGGATTGCCCGAACGCGACGCGGTGACGTTGATCTCGCTGGCGACATCGCCAGGCGCGGCCTGCGCAACGTGCGCCGGATCGAGGGCGGGGTCATAGACCCGCTCGTCGATCAGGCCGGCGGGCAGCGCACGCGGCATGGCACGTTGATAAAACGGCTCGACGCCCGACGCACCGGGGAGGGCTGAAATCGATGACATGGCCTTGGTCGTGTTTTGTTTTGCCCTTCTCCTCGCAAGATCGGGGCCACACCAAATGTCATTAAAATCAATAGGTTACATCGGGCCGGCACAGCTCAAACCGCGCCCTCGGGCAACATTTGCCGGGCTAAAAGAGATGCCCGCTGCGCTTGGCTTTGGTCTGCAAATAGGCCCGGTTGTGATCGTTGGACGGGAATACGTGGGCCACGCGCTCAGTCACCTCGACGCCGTGGCGGGCCAGCGCGCCCACTTTGGCCGGGTTGTTCGTCAGCAGCCGCACGCGACCGATGCCCAATAAGCGCAGCATTTGAACGGCGGGCAGATAGACCCGCTCGTCGTCGTCGAAGCCCAGCTGCTCGTTGGCGTCGAGCGTGTCGAAACCGAAGTCCTGCAGACGGTAGGCGCGCAGCTTGTTCACCAAGCCGATGCCGCGGCCTTCTTGGGCCAGATACAACAGAACGCCGGCTCCCTCCCTGCCGATGGCCTGGATCGCGCCACGCAGCTGTTCGCCGCAGTCGCAGCGCAGCGAGCCCAGCAGGTCGCCGGTGAAGCATTCCGAATGCAGCCGAGTCAGAACGGGTTTGGAGGCGTCCAGCGCACCGACGACGATGGCCAAGTGCTCCGCGCCGCCGTCGCGCGACCGGAACGAGATGATGCGCGTGTTCTCCGCATCGATCAGCGGCACGCGGGCCTCGCTGACGATGCGCAGGTCCTCGGCCTGCAGCCGCTCGAAGGCCTCGATGGCGTTGGCGTTCACGCTCCAGCGGCCGTGCGTACGCGCCCAGACGGCAGCGTCCTCCGCGTTCAGCGGCGCCACGACGGCCGCCGGCAGCAGCCGCGCCAGTTTCATCAGCCGAATGGCCGCATCCGCAGCACTTCCCGGAATGACCACATGGGCCTTCACGCCCGGCGGCGGCACCGGGCCTTGGGCTTCGGGGTTGATCAAGGGCTCGATGCGCGCCGGGGTCCAGTCCTCGCCCGCCGTCAGGCGCACGCTGCGCGCGGTTGAATCGCACAATCCCAAGATCGCCGCGCGCCGTCCGGTGACCACCAGGCTTTTCTCAGCTACGCCGGCGCGCGCGAAGAACGCCAGCGGCCACACGTCGACGGTTTCAGCCGCGCGCACGAGGGCGGCATCGGCCGGTCCGCACACCACAATGGCCCCGCCGCGGCGCAGTTCGCCCAACGCGCGCTCCACGCCTTCCAGCACGTCGGCGGGAATCGGGGCGGTGTTGTCACCAGGCTTGTCGGGGCTCTGGGCGGGCTTGGCTGTCATGGGGCTTATATACTCCCGCCGGTTCCTTCCGGCCATGGCCAAGGCCGACCAGCCGTCCCGGGGCCGGTGTTAACCCCTTCGTTTTGATTATAAATCTCGGTCCGTGGTAAGGGTTACGGATCGCACGTTCGGGGGCCCCGCCAGGGGAATCAAGTCGATGTCGTCGGGCCGTTCTCTGCTGATCGTCGAAGACGACGACCTGCTCTTGCGCGCACTGAAAGAACAGCTCGCCGCCCAGCAGGACTTCAACCTCATCGAGGTGGCCGTCAGCGGGGCCGAGGCGCTGTCGCAGACCAAGGGCAAGGTCTACGACATGATCCTGCTCGACATCGGCCTGCCCGACATGGACGGCCGCGACGTCTGCAAACAGCTGCGTCAAAACGGCGTGCGTTCGCCCATCGTCATGCTGACGGCCGCGGATTCCGACGACGACACCATCACCGGGCTCGAGGCCGGGGCGAACGACTACGTCACCAAGCCGTTCCGCATGGCGGTGCTGCTGGCGCGCGTGAGGGCCCATTTGCGGCAACATGAAAAATCCGACGACGCGATCTTCGTCATCGGGCCCTACAAGTTTCAGCCCGCCGCGAAGATGATGACCGCGAGCGACGGGCAGAAAAAAATCCGCCTCACGGAAAAAGAAACCGCGATCTTGAAATATCTCTACCGCGTCGGAAACAAAACCGTGTCGCGCGAAACGCTGCTGGGCGAGGTCTGGGGCTACAACGCAGCAGTTACCACCCACACGCTGGAAACCCACGTCTATCGGCTGCGTCAAAAAATCGAACCGGATCCCGACCAGGTCCGCATTCTCATGACGGAACCCGGCGGGTATCGGTTAAACCCATAGACTTTTTGTTTGGTCGCATTCGCCACGCCAAGCGAAAGGCCACTTCTCGGGCGAATGCTCCGCTAGTCCAGGCCGCTACTCTCTGCGCGAGATGTTGTTCAATAAATCCCGAACATTCTGGCGCAGCTCGGCGTTGTGCAGCCGCCAATAGGCGCGCACCAGCTCCAGCGTCTCCGTGCGCTGCATCGGATCGTTCTGGTAGCTCTCGGCTTCCTCGCTCAACCCTTCAGGCGCGCGCGCCGAGGGCGTGTGCCGCTCGCCGGTCGTGTCCTGGTTGATGTCCTCGAAGAAGTACGAGATCGGGCAGCTCAACACCCGCGAGATGTCGAACAGGCGGCTGGCGCTCACTCTGTTGTGGCCGCTTTCGTACTTTTGAACCTGCTGGAAGGTCACGCCCACGTCGCCGGCCAGTTGCTCCTGGCTGATGTGCAGCAGCGTGCGGCGCAACTTGATGCGCTTACCGACGTGAATGTCAACCGGATCGGGACCCCCGCCCCGAGCACTGGGTTGACGGCCTCTGCCTCGACTTTTCATTGCGATGACTGCCAATTTCATAACCCGTTGTTGTGTTTTTCCCCTCCGCCGATCTTGCGCCGACGGGCGACGAATTCTAGGCGAAGACCCCCCGATTGTCGCGCTTTCCCTGTACCTAAGGCCCCGCCGCTACCCAACTCTTTGGTATCGGATCGCTCGCACGGCGAAGGGGCTTTGCGCCGTTTTGCGACCCCCTGCCCCTGCGCAATCCCGGGTTGGCCATCGCCGGGCCAAGCTGCTAAAAGCCCCGCGTAAAGCCCGCTGGGCTGAACTTTTTGGGTTATTTTCCCATGTCGAAGTCTGCCAACGCTTCCGGCCGCCGGGCCGCCGTCGAGCGCAAGACCAAGGAAACCCAGATCCGGGTGGCCCTGAACCTGGACGGCACGGGCGTCTATAAGGTCAAGACCGGCATCGGCTTCCTCGACCACATGATGGAGCAGCTCTCGCGCCACAGCCTGATGGACCTGGAGATCGAGGCCTCGGGCGACCTGCACATCGACTTCCACCACACCACCGAGGACGTCGCCATCTGCATCGGCGAGGCGGTGTCCAAGGCCTTGGGCGAGCGCGCGGGCATCGGCCGCTACGGCAACGCGGTCATTCCCATGGACGAGACGCTGACCGAAGTGGCCATCGATTTGTCCAACCGGCCGTACCTGATTTGGAAAGTGGGCTTGAGCAAGCCGAAGCTGGGCGAAATGGACACGGAACTGTTCAAGGAATGGTTCCAGGCGTTCTCGCAATCGGCCGGCGCGACGCTGCACGTCTGGAACAAATACGGCGAGAACAACCACCATATCGTCGAGTCCTGCTTCAAGGGCTTGGCGCGGTCCTTGCGCCAGGCGGTGGAAATCGACCCGCGCAAGGCCGACGCGGTGCCGTCAACCAAAGGCGTGCTGGGCGGAAGCCTTTAAACCATCATGAGCGTCGCGATCATCGATTACGGCTCGGGCAACCTGCGCTCGGCGGCGAAAGCCTTTGAGCGCGCCGCGCGCGAGGCGGGCTACGCCGAGCCGATTCATGTTACCTCCGACGCCGGGGCAGTGTCGAAAGCTGATCGTATCGTCCTGCCCGGCGTGGGCGCGTTTCCCGATTGTCGCCGCGGGTTGGATGCCGTGCCCGGCATGGTCGCGGCGCTCAACGAGAGCGTTATCGTCAAGGGCAGGCCGTTTTTGGGAATCTGCGTGGGCATGCAACTCATGGCCACGCGTGGACGCGAGCATCACGACACGCCGGGTCTGGGCTGGATCGCGGGCGACGTGGTGGCGCTGACCCCGCCGGCGAATGCCGCAGAGTTTGGGCCGGGCGGCACGGGTTTCCGCATTCCGCACATGGGCTGGAACGAATTGCGCTTTTCGAGCGCGCACAAAATTCTCAGCGGTATCGCGCCTGGCGCGCACGCCTACTTCGTGCACAGCTATCACATGCACTGCGAAAACCAGGGCCATGTGTTGGCCGATGTAGAATACGGCGGGGCCGTGGCCGCGTTGATCGGACGCGACAACATGGTCGGCACGCAATTCCACCCCGAGAAAAGCCAGGCCACGGGCCTGAAGTTGATCGCCAATTTTTTGGCGTGGAAGCCTTAGGGTCATGACATTGATTTTATTTCCGGCCATCGACCTGAAGGACGGACGCTGCGTGCGCCTGAAGCAGGGCGACATGGCGCAAGTCACCGTGTTCAACGACGACCCCGCCGACCAGGCCGCGCGCTTCGTCGCGGCGGGGGCTGAGTGGATTCACGTGGTGGATCTCAACGGTGCTTTTGCCGGACGGCCTTTGAACGCGCCCGCCGTCAGCGCCATCATCGCTGCGGCCAAGGTTCCCGTGCAACTGGGCGGGGGCATCCGCGATATCGCCACCATCGAAGCGTGGCTGAGAGCGGGCATCGCGCGCGTCATCCTGGGCACCGTGGCGGTGAAAACACCTGAACTCGTCCGCCAAGCCTGCAAGCTGTTTCCGGGCCAGGTGGCCGTGGGCATCGATGCGCGCGCCGGCCACGTCGCCACCGAAGGCTGGGCGGAAACCTCCGACCTGTCCGTGGAAGACCTGGCGCGGCGTTTCGTCGATGCGGGCGTGGCGGCGATCATCCACACCGACATCGACCGCGATGGCTTGCTGGGCGGTGCCAACGTCGCGGCGTCTGCAGCGCTGGCGAAATCCGTGCCGATTCCGGTCATCGTCTCGGGCGGCGTGTCCTCCATCGACGACATCAAGGCGGTCAAGGCGCAGGAAGGCTCAGGCCTGGCGGGCGTCATCGCCGGCCGGGCCATTTATGATGGTCGGCTCGATATCGCAGACGCCATTCAAGTGCTGCGAGGTTGAGATGCTCAAGGTGCGGATTATTCCCTGCCTGGATGTCAAAGATGGAAGGGTGGTCAAGGGCGTCAACTTCGTCGACTTGAAGGACGCGGGCGATCCGGTAGAGCAGGCGCGTCTATATGACGCTGAGGGCGCCGACGAGCTGTGCTTCCTCGACATCACCGCCAGCCACGAAAACCGCGATACGTTGTTTGACGTGGTCGCGCGCACCGCCGAGCAGTGCTTCATGCCGCTGACGGTGGGCGGCGGCGTGCGCGCGGTGGAGGACATCCGTAAACTCCTCCTGGCCGGGGCCGATAAGGTCTCGATCAACACCGCGGCGGTCAAAACACCCGAGTTCGTCAAGCAGGCCGCCGAGAAGTTCGGCAGCCAGTGCATCGTCGTGGCGCTCGACGCCAAGCAGACCAAGCCGGGGGTATTTGAAATCTTTACCCACGGCGGGCGCAACGCTACCGGGATCGATGCCATTGCGTGGGCGAAGCGCATGGCCGACTACGGGGCGGGGGAGATTTTGCTCACCTCCATGGACCGCGACGGCACCAAGTCCGGCTACGACATCGCGCTGACCCGCGCGGTTGCCGATGCGGTGGCCGTGCCGGTCATCGCCTCGGGCGGGGTCGGGAACCTCGACCACATGGTCGCGGGCGTACGCGAAGGGCATGCCACGGCCGTACTTGCCGCTTCCATCTTCCACTTCGGTCAATATACGATTCGCCAAGCCAAGGCACACCTCAACGCGGCCGGATTGCCGGTGCGTTGACTCCATTGGAGATGAAGATGCCAGCGACGGAAAAAATCCTGCTCGAGCTTTATGACGTGGTTGAGAGCCGCAAGACCGCCGACCCCGAAACGTCCTACACCGCCCGGCTGTTCGCCAAGGGCACGCAGAAAATCGCGCAGAAGTTCGGCGAGGAAGCCACCGAAGCGGTGATCGCGGCCGTGTCGGAAAGCCAGGAACGGCTGATCCGCGAAAGCGCCGACGTGCTCTATCACCTGCTGGTGCTGTGGGCCGCCAAGGGCATCAAGCCCGCGATCGTTTGGGAAGAGCTCGACAAGCGCTTCGGCACCTCAGGTCTCGCGGTCAAGGAAGCGCGCAAGAAAAACGGAAACTGAGATGAGCTACGACGATAACAACATCTTCGCAAAAATCCTGCGCGGCGAAATTCCTTGCAAAAAAGTGCATGAAGACGCGCACACGCTGGCCTTTGAGGACATCAGCCCCCAGGCACCGGTGCACACCCTGGTGATCCCCAAGGGCAAATACGTTTCCATGACCGACTTCGCGGCGAAAGCAAGCGACGCCGAAATGGCCGCGCTGACGCGCGCGATTCTGAAGGTGGTGGAAATCAAGGGGCTCTCGGTGAGCGGCTATCGTTTGATCGCCAACAACGGCAAGGGTGGCGGGCAGGTGGTTCCGCATCTGCACTTTCACGTGCTCGGCGGCCGCAGCCTGGGAACCGGATTGCTCTCAAATCACTGACGTGAAGGGCAGGGATGCTCGGTATCGTTATCCGCGCAGGCGACGGAGGTGGTCAGGAACGCCATGGCGTCCTCCATCTCGCGGCGGGGAATCTCGGGGCCCTCGTCGCCGTAGGCCGGGGTGCGCCAGGCGCGCGTGAGCAGATAGACGCGGTTTTGGCCCTGGATCGCCTTGGTGTAACGCGTCTCGCCCACGCCGGTGTCGCGGTTCTTCTTGCAGCCGAGCGTCCAGAAAGCGCTGGGGTAGCCGTTGTTGAGCCCTGACTGAAACTGGCCCTCGATGACGCCCTGGCAGGCGTCGCGGTTCTGGCCCTGGGTGCGACGATACAGCGCGTCTAAGGGCAGCGTTGTCAGGTCGTGATAGACCTCCAGCGTGATCTTATTGCGCCAAGCCGTGACGGTTTCGCCCGCGGGCACGTAGTCCAGCACCTCGATGTTGCCCCGGTTGGTGGTCACCGCCGTCCAGCCCGCCGGAAACAGCGGCATGGCCAGCCGCTCCGCCGACAGGGGCTTTTGTTTGGGTAGCGCGCCTTGGGCGAAAGCCCCGGACGCGGACAAGGCCAGCACCGCGCCCACCGCCGATAGAATGAAAATTCTCATAAAACCCATCATCGGGGCATGGTGTGGCGAAGCTATGGCGAAATCAACCGGCCTCATGCGCACCGTTACCATGCCATGGACTCTCAGGCGTTGCGCCGTTGCGGGGGTGAGGGCCGCTTTCTATGGTGAACCCTGTTTTGTTCAGGTGTTGTGACACGGTTCATGAAAAACGCGCATGTTCTTTTGGTCGGGGCCGGCATCGGCGGGCTCACGGCGGCGTTGGCGCTGCAGCGCGCCGGGCTCAAGGTCTCGGTGTTCGAGGCCGCGCCCCAGTTGGGCGAGGTCGGCGCCGGGCTGACCATCAGCCCCAATGCCACCCATGCGCTGGAATACGTGGGCCTGGGCCCCTTCATGGCCGAGCACGGCGACAAGCCCGAGGCCGGAGCCAGCGTGCACTACAAAACCGCCGAGGTGCTTTACTACACCCAGCGCGACAGCGAATTCCGCAGCCGCTACGGGGCGGAGTACTATCAAATCCACCGCGCCGATATTCACACGGCACTGGCCGATGCGGTGAAGACTAACGATCCGAACGCCATCCACCTCAGCCACGCCTTCAAAAGTTTTTCGCAAAGTGCCGACAAGGTCACCGCAACGTTCGCCAATGGAAAATCCTACACCGGCGATCTGTTGATCGGCTGTGACGGCGTGCGCTCGGCCGTGCGCGCGCAGCTGTACGGCGCGGAGTCCCCGCGCTTCACGGGCCAGGTGGCGTTTCGCGGGTTAGTCGACGCCGAGCCGGTGAAGGCCCACATCGTGCCCACGCCCTCGTCCACGGCCATGGGCCCGGGGCGTATCTTCACGCGCTACTTCGTGCGGAAACGTAAACTGCTCAACTTCGTGGGCATCGCGCGCACCGATGCGTGGAAAGAGGAAGGCTGGTCCATCCCCGCCACGGTGGAGGAAATGCTCTCGGTCTACGCAGACTTCAACGATCATGTGCGCGCCATCATCGCCAGCACGCCGGTGGGACGGCTGTTCAAGTGGGCGCTCTTTGACAGAGATCCCTTGCCGCAGTGGACCAAGGGCCGCGTGACGCTGCTGGGCGATGCCGCGCACCCCATGCTGCCGTTCCTCGGCATGGGCGCGGCCATGGCGCTGGAGGACGGCGCGGTGCTGGGCCGCTGCTTCGAGGCCTCGGCCACCATCGACGAGGCCGTCGCGCGCTACGAAGTCGCGCGCAAGGGACGCACGACATCCGTACTCCTCAACTCGCGCAAGCAGGGCTCGATCTATCAGTCCGACGATCCGGCCACCATGCGCGGGCAAACATCAGGCGAACTGCGCCTCGGGCTGTTTGATTATAACGTCAAGACTGTTCCCGTTTAGCGGCGCTACAGACCGCGCGGTAATAATTCAGCGGCCATCAAAAAGAGACCCTCTTGACGTGGGCTATAGCTAAGTTATCATTATACTACATGGTTGAATGTAGTTTGGCCCTCGACAACATCTTCTTCTCGCTGTCCGACGCGACAAGGCGCGACATGCTTGGACTACTGCGCACGTCACCCGAAATGGGCGTGGGCGAGATTGCGGCCCACTACCGGCTGACGTTCGCCGGCGTTGCTAAGCACGTGAAGGTGTTGGAGGCGGCGGGATTGGTGAAAAAACGGCGGGTCGGCAAGCAGCAGTTGGTGAGTCTCAGGCCGGAGACGGCCGCGCACGCGCGCGACTACCTCAACCAGTACGCAAGCATCGTCAACCAGCGCTTCGACCGTCTCGACGCGCTACTTACCAGGACAAGGCAATGAGCAAGTACAAGAAAACCGTGGATGAACACCGCCTCACGCTCACCATCGAGCGCCGCTTTCGCGCACCGAAGCAGGTCATCTGGGATTACTACACGAAACGCGAAATGATCGAGCTGTGGTGGGGGCCGGAGCACTTTCCCACGACGATCAAGACATTCGAATTCAAGGTTGGGGGAATCTGGCATTACCACATGACCGGGCCGGACGGCACCAAGTACTGGAGCCTGGCCGAGTACCGCGCCATCAATAGCGGCGTTTCGCTGGAGTATGACGACTATTTCAGCGACGATCAGGGCCGAAAAAGCGCCAGCCTTCCTGCGGTGCGCGTGCGAGTAGAATTTCGCGCCGATGGCACCGACACGATCGTGATTAAAACGCTGACATTCAGCACTCTCAAGGATCTGCAAAAGTTGATCGAAATGGGATTCGAGCAGGGCTTCGCATCGCAATGCGACAAACTCGACAAGTTGCTGGCGGGCGGACAGGCTGGCCAAGAGCAGATCACGGTCGAAACAACGGTTCTTGCGCCAATCACCGAAGTTTGGCGGGCCTACACAACGCCAGACGACATCATAAAGTGGAACGCTGCATCCGATGATTGGCACACGCCCCGCGCTACGGTCGATTTGCGTGTCGGCGGTGTATTCTCATCCCGGATGGAAGCAAAAGACGGCAGCGTCGGCTTTGACTTCGTAGGCACTTACACAAAAATCGTCGCGCATAAGTTGATCGAGTACTCATTCGGCGACAGAGCCGCGCGCGTTGAGTTTATCCCAAGTCCAAACGGCGTGAAGGTAAGCGTAACCTTTGACAGTGAAACGATCTATTCCATCGAACAGCAACGCTCCGGATGGCAAGCGATCTTAGAAAACTTCAAGAAGCATGTTGAAAACCGAAGATGAGTGAATCACCGCCTCTGCAACAGGCGGCGATAAGATAAAGCCTCGGCGATGTGCAGGCGTTTGACGCTCGGCGCGCCGTCCAAATCGGCAATCGTGCGCGCGACGCGCAAGATGCGGTGATAACCGCGCGCCGATAATCTCATCTTTTCGGCGGCTTGCGTGAGCAGCGCACGGCCGTCGGCGTCGGGCGCGGCCACTTGTTCCAGCAATTCTCCATCCGCTTCGGCGTTGCTGGTTGCGGCATGGTCTTTGTAGCGCGCGGTTTGAATCGCGCGCGCCTTGGCCACGCGCGCGGCCACGGTGGCGGAGTCTTCCTTCGGCGGCGGAGCGGAAAGGTCGAGCGGGTCCACTGCCGGAACATCGATATGCATGTCGATGCGGTCGAACATCGGCCCGGAGATTTTGCCCTGATAGTCCTCGGCGCACCCCGGGGCTTTTGAACATGCCAACTGTGGGTCGCCCAAATAACCGCAGCGGCAGGGGTTCATGGCCGCCACCAGCTGAAACCGCGCGGGAAAGGCGGCGTGGCTGTTGGCGCGCGCCACCACCACCTTGCCGGTCTCGAGCGGCTGGCGCAGGGCTTCCAAACTCTGGCGGTTGAACTCCGGCAGCTCGTCCAAGAACAACACGCCCCGGTGCGCCAGCGAGATTTCCCCGGGCCGCACGCGCAAGCCCCCGCCGACAAGCGCGGCTGTCGATGCGCTGTGATGCGGGTCGCGGAACGGGCGGCTGCGCAAAATCGCCCCGCCGGGCAGCTGGCCCGCCACCGAATGGATCATGCTGACTTCGAGGGCCTCTTCCGCCGTCATGGGCGGGAGCAACCCCGGGAGGCGCTGGGCCAGCATCGATTTGCCGGCCCCGGGCGGGCCGGTCATGAGCAGGTTGTGGCTTCCGGCAGCCGCGATTTCCAAGGCGCGCTTGGCGGTCTCCTGGCCTTTGATGTCTTTCAAGTCCGGCACGCTCGCGGCCTCGGGCAGGGGCGATGGCACGGGCGAACTCAACACGCCCCCACCACCTTTGAAGTGGTTGATCAGCTCCAGCAGATTTCGCGGTGCGAGGATGCTGTGGTTGCCAGCCCAAGCCGCCTCGCCGCCTTGCATGCCGGGGCAAATCAAGCCGCGCTCATCGGCGTTAGCCGCAATCGCCGCGGGCAACACACCCGCCACCGGCGCGATGGAGCCGTCCAGTCCCAGCTCGCCCAGCGCCGCATAACCACCGATGTCCTCAAGCGGCACCACGCCCATGGCCACCAGCACGCCCAGCGCGATGGGCAGATCGAAGTGGCTGCCTTCTTTCTGCACGTCGGCGGGCGCCAGGTTCACGGTGATGCGCTTGGGCGGCAATCCTAAACCAATCGCCGTCAGCGCGGCGCGAACGCGTTCTCTGGACTCAGCCACGGCCTTGTCGGGCAGACCGACGATGGTGAAGCTGGGCAGGCCGCCGCCGATGGCCACCTGCACGTCCACCGGCAGCACGTCGATGCCCGAAAACGCGACCGTGCGGACGGTGGCGGTCATTTGACGAAAGGCAGCGTGGGAAACGCAATCCCATGGGCCGTGAACGCATCCTTGACGGCGCGGTTCAAATTCGCGCGCAGGTCGGCGGCGTCGGCCGCCGCCGCCCACACCTGCACGCCGATGATGACGGCCCCATCCGTCAACCTCGCGATCATCACGGCGGGTGCGGGCTGCTTCAATGCGCGCGCCTCGTCGCCGATGAGCGTGCGGATCAGGCTCATGGATGCGTCCACATTATTTTGGTGCGCGATGCCGATCTCGATGTCCACGCGCCGTTCCGGGTGCGCGGAGAAATTGCGGATCACCCCGCCCCATACCGCGCCATTGGGTGCGACGATGCGCACATTGTCCGCCGTCGAGAGTTCCGTGGTGAACAGCGTAATGGCCTTCACCACGCCCGCCACACCGGCGGCCTCGATGGCGTCGCCGACCTTGAAGGGACGGAAGATCACCAGCAGCAGGCCCGACGCCACGTGGTTCAGCGTGCCTTGCAGCGCCAGACCGATGGCCAGGCCCAGCGCGCCCAGCACGGCGACAAAACTGGTGGTCTGCACGCCCACGCTCGACAGCACGGCGATCACCGTGAAGGTCAGCACCGCGTACTTGGCGCTCGACGCGGTGAAGGTGGTGATGGTCGCGTCGATGCGGCTGAAGCGGCCAAAGGCGCGCGTGATGGCGCGGGCGACGAAACCAGCCGCGATCCACCCCAAGATGAGGAGGATGGCCGCGCCGATGATCTTCAGGCCGTAGTCGGCCGTGACGGTCATGCCGGTCTCGATCAGCAGTGCGAGCTGCTTTTCCAGCGCCGTCTGATCGAGTTTGAGCAGCGTCTCCATGACCGGGCTACTTCAGCTTGGACTCGATGGCGTCCCACACCAGGGCTTCCAGCGCGCAATCATCAAATCGATTAATTTCCTGGATGCCCGTGGGTGAGGTGACGTTGATCTCGGTCAGCACGTCGCCGATCACGTCGATGCCCACGAAGATCAGCCCGCGCTTTTTCAACTCCGGGCCGATGGCCGCGCAAATCTCCTGTTCGCGCGCGCTGAGCGTGCTTTTCTCGGGCCGACCGCCCACATGCATGTTCGAGCGCGCCTCGCCCGAGGCCGGCACGCGATTGACCGCGCCCACGGGCTTGCCGTCCACCAGGATGATGCGTTTATCCCCTTTTCTGACCTCCGGCACGTAGCGCTGCACGATGACTGGTTCGCGCCACAGGGTGGTGAACATCTCGAGCAGCGAATTCAGGTTTTCGTCGTCGGGGCGGATGTGGAACACGCCCGCGCCGCCGTTGCCGTACAAGGGCTTGACGATGATGTCCTTGTGTTCGGCACGGAAAGATTTGACCTCGTCGGCGTCGGAGGTGATCAGCGTCGGCGGCATGACGCCGGGGAAATGTGTGACGAACAATTTTTCCGGCGCGTTGCGCACGCTGACGGGGTCATTCACGACGAGAGTCTTCGGGTGAATGTGCTCCAGAATATGCGTGGCGCTGATGTAGGCCATGTCGAAGGGCGGGTCCTGGCGCATCAGCACCACATCTACTTTGGACAAGTCCACCGTCTCGAATTGGCCCAGGGTGTAGTGATTTCCCTGCTCGCGGCGCACCTGAAGCGTGCGCGCCTTGGCCAGTACACGGCCCTCGCGGAGCGAGAGGTGCTTGGGCAGATAATGCAGCAGCGCGTATCCCCGCTTCTGCGCCTCCAGCGCCAGCACGAAAGTACTATCGCCGTTGATGTTGACGGACTCGATGGGGTCCATCTGAATGGCTACGGTCAAACTCATCTCGGGTCAGGCATCCTTCGGGTGCGGGGAAATATCGGCGTTCAGTTGATGCGCTCGCGCAGCTCCCGGACCACCTTGGAAATCTTGGCGCGGTCGGGGCCGTCTTGGGCCAGCGAGACGAATTTTTCAAAGGCTTCGATGGCGTGTTTCAGGTGCCCTGCGCGCATGTGCAGTACGCCCGCCTCGCGCCACAGCGACAAACTCTGCGGGGCCAGCAGCAGCATGCTCTCCACCGCGTCCACGGCGTCCTTGACCTGGCCGCGGTCGAGCCGGCGGGTCTTGACGTTGTTCTGCAGCCGGATCAGCACGTCACGATTGCCCACGGGGCGATAGTGCCCGGCCTCCAGTTCCACGCCGGGCCCGGCCACCACCTTCAACAGTTCGCGCAGTTCCGGCGCGCCCATGATGCGGCCGTGATGGAACGGATCGACGATCACCCGCCTGCCGTCGCGGCTTTCAAGCCGGATCAGGAAGTGTCCCGGGAAGTTCAAACCCGCCGCCGCCCAGCCTTGGGCGCGCGCTGCGGCCAGATACAAAATGCCCAGCGCCACGGGCAAGCCGCGCCGCCGGTCGATGACGCGCATCAGATTCGCGTTGTCCAGGTCGTCGTAGGTGTCGTCGTCGCCGGCATAGCGGTACTGCTCCACCAGCGCGCTATTGAGCGCCTGAGCCATGTCCTCGGGCGCCAGATTGTCGGCGAAATTGTTGCGCCGGCCGTAATCGCTCACGGCTTCGGCGATGGCGCGCACATGCTCGCGGTAGAACGACAGATCCGACGTCGGCAGATCCATGGCCGCGAACAGCAACGCCGCTTCGGCCACGTCGATGGCCTCGTCGGCCTGCTCGGCGATGCGCTTTAATGCTGTGCGGTTGTCGGCGGCGGTCATAACCGGAATCTCTAGCTTATCGGTCGTGCGCGCGCTACTGCGGCCGCCAGGCGTCGGGGACATGCCGGGGCCACCACCCGCCCGATACGATCATCGCATCAAAGCGCACGTCGCGGCCGTCCAAGGCCGGATGGCGGCTCAGATAGGCTTGGGCCGCGCTTTGAATCCGCAGCCGCTGCGCCGCGCCGATGGATTCCAGCGCGTCCAACTCATTGCCCCGCGCCTTGACCTCGATGAAGGCCACGACGGACCCGCGTACTGCCACGATGTCGATTTCGCCCAGGCCGCTGCCGCGTTTGCCCATCAGCCGGTGGGCCAGCACACGCCAGCCCGTCAGCCGCAGGCGCATCAGGCACAAGACTTCCGCGATTCGTCCGCGCCGTTCGGCGGACTTGCCGCGCGCGGTTCTGGCCGCGTCAGCCATTTTTACTTAGTACCAGCGCGCGGGCGTAAATCTCCCGCTTAGGCCGGCCCGTCAGCTTGGCGATCTCGTCGGCTGCATCGCGCACCGAGAGGGTTTTCAGCGCTTCGCGCAGGGCCGCATCCGCGTCGATTTCGGGGCCGTCGCCGGCTTCGGGCGCGCCTTCCACCACGACCACGATCTCGCCCTTGGTCTCGGTGCTTTCATAATGCCCCGCCAATCCGCTCAACGTTCCGCGCCGAAACTCCTCATGCAACTTGGTCAACTCGCGGCAGATGCTCGCGGTCCGCTCGCCCAGTACCGCGGCCATGTCGGCCAAAGTGGCGGCGATGCGCTGTGGGGATTCGAAAAAAATCAACGTCGCCTTGAGGCGCGCCACGCCCTCCAGCGCTTCGCGCCGCGCCTTGGTTTTATTGGGCAGAAAGCCGCCGAAGTAGAAGCGGTCCGTCGCCAGCCCCGCGCCCATCAGCGCCGCCAACGGCGCCGACGCCCCCGGAATCGGGATGACGGTTATTCCCTGCTCGATGCACGCAGCCACCAGCTTGTAGCCGGGATCCGAGATCAAGGGCGTGCCTGCGTCGCTGACCAGTGCCACGGCCTCGCCTTTGTCCAGCCGTGCCATCAGCTGCGGGCGCACGCGCTCGGCGTTGTGGTCGTGATAGGCGGTCATAGGCGTGGTGATGCCGAAGCGGTGCAGCAGCCCGCCGGTGACGCGCGTATCTTCACACGCGATCACCGCCACCGACTTCAATGTCTCCAGGCCGCGCGCCGAGATGTCGCCCAAATTGCCGATGGGCGTGGCCACGACATATAAGGCGGCGATCGAGCGTGGCGTTTCTCCGGCCGATGCTTTATGTGAACCTGACACGTAACTTTGAACCCGCCGCCCCGATGTTGACCCGCGTCCGTTCACGGCTGATCTGCGCGCTCGCGGCCCTGGCGTTGGCTGCCTGCGCCGGCGGAGGTGTAGCACCCCCCAAGCCCGCGGCCAACGAGACGGCCGCACCTAAGTCTATTGATAAGGCACAGCAGAACGCGCCGTTGATCGCGGCCAACACCCCGCGCCGCGGCGTCGATCCCGACGGGCCGGTGCGCGTGGGCCTGCTGGTGCCGCTGTCGGGCACCGCACAGCCCACGGGCCAGGGCATCCTCAACGCAGCACAACTGGCCTTGTTCGAGATGGGCGATCAACGCCTGGTGCTGCAGGCCTACGACACCCAAGGCACGCCCGAGGGCGCGGTTAGCGCAGCGACCAAGGCCATCTCACAAGGCGTGCAGCTGATCTTGGGCCCGGTATTCGCGGGCGAAGTGAAGGCCATCACGCCCCAGGCCCAGGCGGCGGGCCTCAACGTCGTGGCCTTCTCCACCGATCCAACCGTGGCCGGGGCGAACGTGTTCGTGCTCAGCTTTCTGGTCGAAGCCCAGGTGCGCGAGATGGTGGCTTACGCGCGTTCAAAGAATCTGTCGCGCTTCGCCGTGCTCGCACCCGACACTGCCTACGGGCAGTCGGTGGCCGACACCGTGCGCGCGGTGGTTCCCTCAGGCGGGGCCGAGGTCAAGCAGGTGGTCTATTTCGATCCGTCGGGTAACAACCTCGAAGACGTCGTGCGCCGTCTGGCCGACTACGACCAAAGAAAGGCGGCTTTGCAGGAGGAAAAAAACAAACTCGCCGCGCAGAGCGACGAGGCCTCGCAACTGGCGCTCAAGCGCCTCGAACAGTTTGAAACCCTCGGCGACGTGGACTTCGACGCGGTGTTCTTGCCCGAACAGGGCGCGCTGTTGACGCAAGCCGCAACCCTGTTGCCGTTCTTCGACATCGACACGGCCCGCGTGCAGCTTCTGGGTACGATGCTGTGGTCGGCGCGCGGCCTGGGCCGCGAACCCGCGCTTGTCGGCGGGCTGTACCCGGCCCCCGCGCCTGAAACCAGCCGCGACTTCGCCAATCGCTATCGTGCGGCGTTCGGTTCAAACCCCGGCCCGCTGGCCAATCACGGCTATGACGCGGTGGCCTTGGCCGCCGTGCTGACGCGCTCGGGCAGCGCTGATCCGTTCCGCGCCACCGCGCTGACCGACCCGGCGGGCTTTTCGGGCGTGGACGGGATTTTCAGATTCCGCGCGAATGGATTGTCCGAGCGCAGCTTCGCCATCATGCAGATCACGCGCGACGGGGCCGAGGTGGTGCGTGCCGCGCCGACGACCTTCGAGTATGTAGGATTCTAGTTTACCTGCCCTTGGGCCGGATAAACGTTCTTGGCCAGGGAATCCTTCAGGTTCTGCGCGGCCTGCAGCTGGTTGCGCTCCACGATCACGCGCGGCTCGTCGTTGTTCACGCCGTAAACGGCCGCGTTCCAATCCTTGCGCGGCTTGATCACGGCACCTTCAAGTGATCCGCCGGCGAACAATCCGGCGTTGACCGAATAGGCCACGATGTCGTTGCCGACGTTGGTGGTGGTGGCCGCTTCCGCGCCCGCGCCGAGCGATCCGATGGAGATGCCGACGTTGGCGCCCATCTTGAACTCGTCGTTCAACACGGCCTCAAGCCCCTTGTCGGTCAGGATCATGAACACGACCTCGGCCGACTGCATGCCCGCCTGCAGGCCGATGCTGCCCGCGGTCATGCGGTAGAACGCGGGGTCGCCGAAGGCCGATTCGCCCTGGCGCTTCATCAGCACGCCGTCGCCGTAGCTGCCGCCCAAAATGAAGCTGGCCTTGTAGTAGTTGGGAATCACCAAAACGCCCTTGGAGCGGCGCAGGAAGTCGTCCATGGCCGCGGTGGTCTTCTGGCCCTGGCGCACGCGCTCCACCGTGATGGCGGCCTGGTCCATGATGTGGCGGGCGTCCATCACGTCGTCGGCCGCGGCCGGCGCGCTCAGGGCTGCGGCGGCCAACAGGCCTAATCCGATGCGGCGGGGAATCGATAGGGTCATGGTCTGCTCCCGGTTCAGGGCGTTATGTCGACGTTATGTCGTCGGGCAATTGCGCCGGTTTTACGGCAATAAACCTACATTTTCTCGCGCATCAGGGAATCGAGGTGGCGGCCCTGAAACATGGTGATGCCAAGCTGGCTGCCGATGCGTACCGCGGCGTCGTTGTCGCAGCGCGAGAGAATCGTGCGGCCGCGGCGGCGCTCGCGGATCATGTCCTTGAAGGCCTGGGCGCGTTCGGTGCCCATCATCGAGGCGACGTCGGGCGACCACATCAGCTTGGAGTAGGCCACGCCCAGCCGGTTCGTGTCGGCATAAGGATAGGTCTTGAAACTCACGCCGTCGATGCAGATGCGGTAGCCGCGCTCATGCACAAAGTCGCGTGCGAAGATGAAGGCGCTCAAGTCCGAGAAGACGTCCTCTAGCCGCACTTCCAGCACGATGTCGCCCGACGACGGGGCGAAGTTGTCGTCGAAGGTCAGGAATTCTTCCGACAACAACGTGGCCACGTTGAGGTTGACGCTGAAACCGTCGCGCATCAAAGATTTATCTTCCTTGCGCGACATCTGCGACATGACGCGGCGGTCCAGCGTCTGGGTCATGCGCTGGAACAGCCACGGGTTTGCGGCGAAATCCGTGCCCGGCATCAGCGTCTCGCGCAGGTCGGCGATGGAGACGAACACCTCGGTGAACACCGTTTCGGGCTTGCCGTCCTCCACCAGGGCGCACACCGGCTGGCGGCGGGTGAAGCTCGACAGGTCGACGCGCGCCAGCGCCTCTTCGGCACGGCCCAGACCCAGCGGCGTCATGGGCACGCCGCGCTCGACGTTCGACTTCGATACTTCGCGCTCGGCCACCAGCTCGGCCAGCGTCTTGCCGGCGGCGGCTTCGTTGCCGACCTGCTTCTCGGCGAAGGCCATCATCTTGCCGAAGTCTTCGGCCATGTTGTACCAGCTGGTCAGCTTGTTCTTGCGCGGGTCGGCCTTGAACTTGACCAGCAGCGGATCGGCGCCCCACAGCCGCAGCAGCTTCATCAGGCACTTCTCGACCAGGTCCACCTGGGTCGGCTCGTACATCACCATCATGTCGCTGTTGCGAAGCCGATATAATCTGGCCGAACGCATGCGCGTGAGTTCCTCGAAGGCCGTCTCGGCCTCGCGCAGGCTTTGGGCGTCGCGGTTGCCCGCCGACAGGCGCGACAAATGCAATCTCATCAGCCCGTGATGATCGGGCGCCTGGGCGATGGCGCGCAGATCGTTGAGAAACCGGCCCTCGTGGCTTTCGCCCAAGGGGTGGGTGAGCATGAAGTCCGGTGCGTCGGATTCGGACATGGCTAGCGCACCGCCGCCGGCTTGGGTTTGGGCCGGCCCTTGCCGAAGGCGTCGAGGAAGCGGCCCTGGAACAAGCCGATGCCCGACCGCAGGCCCCATTGCAGGGCGTCGGCGGTATCCACGCGCGACAGCACCATCCTGTCGCCGCCGAATTGCTTCAGCATGGTCGTGGTGCGCGAGCCCTTGGGGTCCATGGTGTTGAGCAGTTCGGGCGACCATACCAGCTTGACGTAATCGGGCTTCAATCTTCCGACATCAAGCACGCTCATGGCCGTGGTGGTCAGGCCGTCCAGCAGCACCGCGTGGCCCAACTGCGCCAGCGCGCCTTCGACGTCGAGATAGAGCTGCAGGTTGGTCAGCACGTCAACGGCCTGCACCTCGACGATGACCTTCTGCCCCTTCTCGACGCGCTCGATGAAGCTTTGGAACGTGGGCGTGACGCAGGTTTCCAGGTTCAGGTTCAGGCTGATGGCGGGCACGCCGCGCGCATGGGGCGCGCGCGCCACGGCTTCCAGCATGCGCTGGTCCATGGTGCGGCTGAGGTCTTGGAACAGCCAGCGGTCGCCGAGCAGGTTGACGTTGGGTGCCACGGCCTTCTGCACGTCGGCCACCGACATGAAGAATTCGAAGAACTCAATTGCGGAGGTGTTGGTGGCCGGGTCGATGCGCAGCGCCACCTGATCGCGGATGAAGGGAATGACGTTGGCGAAGGCCAGCTTCTTCTGCACCTCGTCCAGGCTCACGGGCCCCAGGTTGGGTGTGGCCAACTCGTTGCGCGGCGGCATCTTCTGGACGATCTGACGCAGTTGCTGCGCGGTGTGGATCGCCATGGCGGCGTCCAGGCCCAAATCGAACCACAGCATGAACTTGTCGGCTTGGCCGTCGGTCAGGTGCGTGACCGGGTCGGTTTCAAACAGCGTGCGGATACGTTCGCAGATGTTGGCCACGTCGCGCTGGGCGCCGGCGTTGACGATGATCACCAGGTCGTCGTTGCCGATGGGGAACAGCTGCACCTGGCGGCCGCTTTCCAGGGTGCGGAACATGCGGTTGATGATGCGGACTCTGACGGTGGTGCGATTATGGGCCATCAGCTGCGACAGCCGCAGGTGGACGACCTTGCGCCCTTCCGGGTTGCGGCGCATGCGGTCGAGCGTGTCGACCAGCAGCCCTTCCTGATACCCTCTGGCGCCTTGCGTACTCATAAAAGGTGCTTGTGTCCCCGATCGACCATCGCCGCAGCGCCCTTTGTACCGGCCATGCGGAAAAAGGTCATCAACCTATGGTAACTATTTGGAAAAGATTAAGAAATAGTCTCTATAGACCTCTCATGGCGTCCTCTGCCCGCAGCCCTCATTCATGACCTCTCCCGCCGCTCCCGCTCTTGCCTCGCTGCTCAACGGCTTCGCCGGAAAACGCGTGCTGTGCATCGGCGACGTCATGGAGGACCGCTTCATCTACGGCGAGGTCCGGCGCATGTCCCCCGAGGCCCCGGTGCCGGTGCTGCGCATCACGCGCGAAAGCAAGGATCTGGGCGGGGCGGGCAACGTGGCGCGTAACATCACGGCGTTGGGCGCGCAGGTGGCGTTCGCCGCCGTCATCGGCGATGACCGCGCCGGGCGCGAGGTGACCCAACTGCTGGCGGCCATGGCCGACGTCGAGCCGTTCCTGCGCGTCAACAAACGCCGCGAAACCACCATCAAAAACCGCTTCTTTACATTGGACGGTCATCACCTGCTGCGCGCCGACCGCGAAAGCGTGGCCGCCATCGACGCTGCCGATGCCGCCGATCTGCTGCGCGCCGTGGTCGCGCAGCTTCCCCACACCGACGTCGTCGTGCTGTCGGACTACGCCAAGGGCGTGTTGCTGGGCGAGCTGGCCGCGCACGTCATCGCCCTTGCTCGACAGGCCGGAAAAAAGATCATCGTCGATCCCAAGGGAGCGAACTACGCGCGCTATCGCGGGGCATCACTGGTCACGCCCAACCGGGCCGAGCTGGAAGAAGCCGTCGGCGCGGTCATTACGGATGAAGACATGCTGGTGGCCGCAGGCCAAAAGCTGCGTGCCCAGATCGAGGCGGATGCGTTGTTGGTGACCCGGTCTGGTGAGGGGATGACGCTGATAACAGCAAATGATGTGGTTCATCTGCCCGCCGAAACCCGCGAGGTGACCGACGTCACCGGCGCAGGTGACACCGTAGTCGCGGTGCTGGCCGTGGCGCTGGCCGCTGGCGCCCCGCTCGCCGATGCCGCCCGGCTGGCCAACGTCGCCGCGGGCGTGGTGGTGGGCCGCCATTCCACGGCGGTCGCGACCACGCACGATATTTCCGCAGCCCTCATGCGCCACGATCTGCTGCCCGCCGAGGCCAAGGTGGCCGATCTGCCCACGGCGCTGGCGCGCATCGCGGTGTGGCGGCGCGAAGGCCGCAAGATCGGGTTTACCAACGGCTGCTTTGATCTGCTGCACCCCGGGCACATCTCGCTGATTTCCCAGGCCAAAGCCGCCTGCGACAAGCTGGTGGTGGGGTTGAACGCCGACGCCTCGGTGCGACGTCTGAAGGGCGTGGGCCGTCCCGTCCAGTCCGAAACCGCGCGCGCCACGGTGCTGGCCTCTCTGGCTCATGTCGATCTGGTGGTGCTGTTCGCCGAGGACACGCCCGCGGCTCTGGTCGAGGCCATCCGCCCCGACGTGCTGGTCAAGGGCGCGGACTACGAACGCGCCAAAGTGGTAGGTGGCGATCTGGTGGAAAGTTACGGCGGCAAGGTCTTGCTTGCCCAACTGGTGCCGTCATACTCCACCACCGCGACCATCGCCGCATTGAACGCCAAACCATGAACACACCCATGCGCGCCATTCTCGCTGTTGCCGTTCTGCTGCTCGCCGGATGCGCGGGCAGCGGTGCCGTCGCGCCGTCTGGCCCGTCGCTGATGAGCGGGGCTGCCGTCATGGGCGGGGGAATTCCCGACCCGGTGATTCGTCAGCCGGTGCTGCCGGAATATCTGGTGGGCTGCCGGGGGCACGTGCTGGTCCCGGCCCTGGGCATGACGTTCGTGGCGCGCAACGCGGCATTGCCCACGACGGGTCAGTTCCTGCGCGAAGAGAGCCTGACCGCACCCTACCGAGTCATCCGACCCGGCGACCGTTTGTCGCAAGACCGCAACCCCCAGCGCCTCAACGTCGAACTCGACGCCTATGGGCGGATTATCGGGTTTGCTTGCGGTTAGGAGCATTTTCCCGAGAGCTGGTGCTGACCGGCTGGCGTGGAAAATGCGACCAAAAAAGAATCCTAGATTCTAGGGTCCAATAACGTCGATAAACGCTGGCCTGCCGCCAGCGCAAATCTCAATGTCAGCGCTCTGCGGCGCGCGGCGTGCAATTTTTTCGGCACGGCGTGGCGCACGACGGCGGCCGAGTGCGCATCGGCGATCACCACGCCGCAGTCCGACGGCAAGATCTGCCAGGGAAACTCCGGCGGCACGGCGAAGCTGAAGGCGTCGCAAAAGGGAATGTACTCCAGCCACTTCGTATCGGCGCGGTAATCGCCCGCCGTGCTTTTCACTTCCACCATGACGATGGCGCCCTCGGCGTTCAGGCCCATCACGTCGGCGCGCCGCCCGGTGCCCAGCTTGAATTCGCGCAGCGTGATGAAGCCCGAATCCTCCAGCCAACGGCACACCCCGCGCGTCACCGCGGCCGTCACCGCCGCCGGGTCGTACAAGGCAGCGCCGGCACCCGCCCACGGCCGGTCAGGGCTGCGCGCGCCGGCGCGTCTCAGAGGGGTATTGCGGACGGGCGATTTGGCCGAGTCGCTCAAAATTCTATTGTTCATGTAATGTTCTAATAACGACACTCTAATCTTGAGCAATTCCAAGGGCAAGACGGGCCCGATGGGGTTGAAATCACCATGGACGCCGTGGATTTTCGGCCTATGGTGACGCCGTTTTTGCACCGCACAATTATGCTGGCCGAATTTTCCACACCAAGTGGAAGCTCACTTCTCGAGAAAATTCGGCTGAAGTTCGGAGACGTCCATGCCCCGGGTGATTCGCGCCAAACTTCACGGCCTTCGGGTCACCATGGCCGACCTGCACTACCACGGCTCCATTACGCTCGACCCCGAGCATTGCGACGCGGCGGGCATTTATCCCACCGAATTCGTCGAGGTGTGGAACAAGAACTCCGGCGCGCGGTTGTCCACGTATGTCATCTTCGGCGAAGCGGGCTCGCGCTGCTGCGTGCTCAACGGCGCGGCGGCGCGCACCTGTCAGGTGGGCGACGAGTTGATCATCGCCGCCTCGGAAGAGGTCAAGCCCGCCGATCTGTACGCGCTCAAGCCCAAGGTGCTCACCTTCACGCCCAACAACGAGGTCGACCAGATCCTCGCCTACGAGGTCTTCAAAAGCGCCGCGCGTGATTACGACTTCCGCATCGTGGATGTGCAAGGGTCCAAGCCCGGTGTCGCGCGCAACTACCCGTATGTCGACATGCGCGCGATCCGCGCCGACCTGCGCGCCAAGGGCCTCGCCGACCCGGCCATCGAAGACTTCGTGGCGCGGTTCTTGACCCGCTAGCTTGGCCCTGCCGCATGCTCTAGCCTTGCAGGCATGAGCACCCCGGTCAACGTTCCCGCCCTTGCGCTGCCCATCCTCACGCGGCGGTTGATCATCCGTGAATACGCCGCCGCCGATGTGCCCGCCGTGCAGGAGAATGTGCGCGATGCCGCCTATTGGGAACATCACGCCACGGATCCGCCGACGCCGGATAAAATCTCCGCGCTGGTGTTGTGGGCGGTGCAAGAGCAGGCCATTAAGCCGCGCCTGAATTATTACCTCGCCGCCACCCGCAAAGAGTCAGGCGCGGTCATCGGCGAAGCGGTGCTGCGCATCACCGAGCCCGCGCAGCGCCAGGGCGAAATCGGCTTTGGCGTGGCACGCAAGCATTGGAAGCAGGGTTATGCGACGGAGATGGGCCAGGCATTATTGCTCGCCGCATTCTCAACTTTGAAACTACATCGGCTGTTTGCCCAATGCGCGCCGGAAAACAAGGGCTCGATCCGCGTGCTGCAAAAACTGGGATTCGCGCGCGAAGGCATGCTGCGCGACGTGGGCCAGGCGCGGGGCAAGTGGTGGTCCAGCGTGATTTATTCAATTCTGGAACACGAATACGCAAAAATCTCGAAACATACCCAGGCTTAGAAAAATCCATGGCTCATCCGATTCTCAATCTTTCCGATCTGTCGTTCGACGAGTTTGGTCATGGCGTGCGCTATCCCGGTGCCATGAAGGCCGGTGCGCATTTCAAGGCGCGCCTGGGCGCAGTGGGCGCGAAGATCGGCGCGCAGAAACTCGGCTACAATGTCACCGTTCTGCCGCCGGGCAAGCGCGCGTTTCCGTTTCACAGTCATAGAGTCAACGAAGAAATGTTCTTCGTGCTGGAAGGTAGCGGCGAAATCCGCATGGGCGCGCAGACCCATTCAATAAAGCAGGGCGATTTCATCGCCTGCCCGCCGGGCGGGCCCGACAGCGCGCATCAGATCATCAACACCGCGGAGACGGCGGAACTGAAGTTCCTGGCCGTCAGCACGATGCTCTCACCGGAAATCGCCGAATACCCGGACTCGGGCAAATTCGGCGTGATTGCGCGTCACGAGGCGGGCAAGGACGCCAAGCCCGAAGTCATGCGCTTCATCGGGCGCATGGAGATGGCGGTGGATTACTGGGAAGGGGAATAGACTCTTTAGTTTGGCGTATTTCCCACGTCAACCGGTTCCCACTTGTCGGGGAAATACGCCTGGCTACCACCCGGTCGCGATGCGCTCCACCAACTGCTTCACGCTGGGGATGAAGCCGTTTTTGTACCAGGGGTCGAGGCCGAAGCGATAAGCGTTGTGCCCGGCGAACATCAGTTCGTTGTCGATGTCGCCGTCGTGCGCAATGTTCTGCAACGTCTTTTGGATGCAGAAGCTGCGCGGGTCGGCCTTGCGGCCCGTGGTGCCGTCCTCGCCCTGCGACCAGTTGGAAAAGCCGCAGGCTGACAGACAACCCATGCAGTCGGTTTGATCCTTGCGGATTTCCTCGGCCTTCGCGGGGGCGACGAAAATCAGCGTCGAATCCGGGGTCTTCATCGTCTCGGTGAAACCTTGTGCGCGCCAGCCGTCCGCTCGTTCCTTGTCGTGCGGCGCGACGTACACGGCCTTCTTGCGCAGGCCCACGTCGAGTTCCGCGGTATGTTCGCCCACCGCCTCGACCGAGAACGGAATCTGCCGTTCGCTGCGCTGTTCGAGTTCATTGAGGTAGGTGTTGCGCACGGCCGAGGAGTAAAAGCCCGTCGGGCTGAAGCGGTGCAGCAGCACGTCACCGGCCTTCAGGTCCAGCAGCTTCTTCTTCCACAAGGCCGAAATCGGGCTTTCCTTGGTCAGCAACGGCCGGGTGCCGAATTGAAACGCCACGGGGCCCACTTCGGGGTTGTCGAGGAAATGCTCCCACTCCGACAGCCACCACACGCCGCCCGCCATGATGATCGGGGTCTTCTGCAGACCCGCCTCGTTCATCACCTTGCGCAGCTCGACGATGCGCGGATAGGGGTCTTCGGGCTTGCGCGGGTCTTCGGAGTTGGAAAGGCCGTTGTGTCCGCCCGCCAGCCACGGGTCTTCATAGACCACGCCGCCCAGCAGTTCGGAAAACTTGTGGAAGGCGCGTTTCCACAAGGCCCGGAAGGCGCGGCCGGAGGAAATGATGGGGTAGTAGTACAAGCCGTACTTTGCGGCGATCTCGCCCAGACGATAGGGCATGCCCGCGCCGCAGGTGATGCCGTGGACGATGTTGCGGCACTTTTCCAGCACGCCGGTCAGCACGCGCTCCGCGCCGCCCATTTCCCACAAAACGTTGATATGCAGCGCGCCGGCATTGCCGCGTGTCTCGTGGGCGATGCGCGCCTGTTCGATGCCGCCGGCGATGGCGTATTTCAGCAGTTCTTCGTGGCGGTCCTTGCGCGTACGGCCGTGATACAGCTGGGGAATCACCTTGCCGTTCTCGTCGAACGAGTCGGCGTTGACGCCCGAGAACGTGCCCACGCCGCCGGCCGCCGCCCAAGCGCCGGAGCTGCAGCCTGTGGAAATGCTCACGCCCTTGCCGCCTTCAACCAGCGGCAACACTTCCGCGCCCGACATCAGAATGGAGTTCAGTGCCTTCACGTGCGTCGTCCCATCTTTCCATCAGTATAGGCGCATTTGCCTCACCGACCAAGGAAACCCTTGGATTTCAACATCGTAATGGCCGCCTAGGGCCTTGATTCCGCTGCAAATCTCACGTGCCGAAACGCTTGACCATGTCGGCGGGCACGTCGGTGAAAATGCCGTCCACGCCCCATTGGAACAAGGCCGTCGCGCGGTCGACCTCGTTGACCGTATAGGCCGTCAGCTTCACGCCCGAGCCGCGGATGTCCATGACCTGCTCGCGGCTCAGATGCTTATGATTGGCGCCGATGGCGACAAGATCCAATGATTTGGCGTCGTCTTTCCATTCTTGCGGAATGCGGTCGTAGATCACGTCCATGGGCCAATCGGGTGCCGCTTCACGCGCTGCGGCCACACTGATGCGCGAAAAACTCGAGATCAAGGGCGTGGGCAACTCATTGGGCCAGATCTCGCGCGCAATCGGCACGGCGATTTTGGCCAGCTCCGCCTCGCGGCCCGGGTCGGTCTTCAGCTCCATGTTGAAGCCCAGGCCCAGCGTCGCCAACAATTCCAGCGTTTCTTCCAGTGTGGGAATCGGCTCGCCGGCGAACTGCCGGTCGAACCACGCGCCCGCGTCCAAGTGCTTGACGACCTCGAAGTCGGTTTCGGCCAGCAGGCCCTGACCGTCAGAGGTGCGTTCAAGTCCGTCGTCGTGAAAGATGACGGGGCGTTGATCTTTGGTCAGCGCCACGTCGAACTCCACCCACGCCGCGCCCGACAGCTTGGCGCGGCGGAAGGACGCCAGGGTGTTTTCCGGCGCCTCCCGCGGCGATCCGCGATGCGCGATGATTTTAGGCAGCTGAAGACTCATTTGCCGAATTTCCCCGACAAGTGGGTACCGGTTGGCGTGGGAAATTCGGCAAACAAAGAGTCTACGCCGCAGGTTGGGCGGCGTCCATATCCTGGCCGGTGGCCTGGTCGACGCGCTTCATCGACAGCTTCACCTTGCCGCGATCATCCACGCCCAGGCACTTCACCTTCACCACGTCGCCTTCCTTGACCACGTCGCTGACCTGCTTGACGCGGCTGGCGGCGAGCTCGGAGATGTGCACCAGACCGTCGCGCTTGCCCAGGAAGTTCACGAACGCGCCGAACTCCATGATTTTCACTACGGTGCCGGTGTAGATCACGCCGGTTTCCGGTTCGGCCACGATCTCGCGGATCTTCTGCAAAGCCAGCTTGGTGGCGTTCTCGTCCGCCGAGGCGACTTTGATGGTGCCGTCGTCCTCGATGTCGATCTTGGTGCCGGTGGTCTCCTGCAGTTCGCGGATGACCTTGCCGCCCGAGCCGATGACTTCGCGGATCTTGTCCTTCGGGATGGTGATCACGGTGATGCGCGGGGCATGGCTGGCCACGCCTTCACGCGCGATGTTCAGGCCTTTGCTCATCTCGCTCAGGATATGCAGGCGGCCGTCCTTGGCCTGGCGCAGCGCGATCTCCATGATCTGCCGGGTGATGGAGGTGATCTTGATGTCCATCTGCAGGGCGGTGATGCCCGACTCAGAGCCGGCCACCTTGAAGTCCATGTCGCCCAGGTGATCTTCGTCACCCATGATGTCGGACAGCACGGCGAACTTTTCGCCTTCCTTGATCAGGCCCATGGCCACGCCGGCCACGGGACGCGCCAAGGGCACGCCCGCGTCCATCAGCGCCAGCGACGATCCGCAGACCGACGCCATCGACGAGGAGCCGTTCGACTCGGTGATTTCCGAAACGATGCGCACCGTGTAGGGGAATTTTTCCGCCGCGGGCATCAACGGATGGACCGCGCGCCAGGCCAGCTTGCCGTGGCCGATTTCGCGCCGTCCCGGGCTGCCCATGCGGCCGGCTTCGCCCACGGAATACGGCGGGAAGTTGTAGTGCAGCATGAACGACTGCATGTACTCGCCTTCCAGCGCGTCGATCACCTGTTCGTCCTGGCCGGTGCCCAGCGTGGTGGTGACCAGCGCTTGCGTTTCACCGCGCGTAAAGAGCGCCGAGCCGTGCGCGCGCGGCAGCACGCCCACTTCCACCTCGATCGGGCGGATGGTCTTGGTGTCACGGCCGTCGATGCGCCGTCCTGTATCGAGGATCGCACCGCGCACCACGTCGCTTTCCATGTGCTTGAGGATGCCGCCGGCCACCGCGACTTCCGCCGCGTTGTCGCCCAGCGAGGCGATGGCTTTTTTCTTCACCTCGGAAACAGCGGCATAGCGCTCTTGCTTGACGACGTGCTTGTAGGCCGCGGCCATATCGGCCTCGAACGCCTTGAATTTCTCCTTCACGACCGTCACAGCCGGGGCTTCCGGCGTCAGGGCCATGGGCTCCTTGGCGCATTGTTCAGCCAAAGCGATGATCGCCTTGATGACGTGCTGCAGCTGGTCGTGGCCGAAGTTGACCGCGCCCAGCATGATGTCTTCCGACAATTCCTTGGCTTCGGATTCGACCATCAGCACGCCCTCGGCGGTGCCCGCGACCACCAGGTCGAGGTCGGAGGTTTTCAGTTCTTCGCCGGTGGGGTTGAGCACGTACTGGCCGTTGATGTAGCCCACGCGCGAGGCGGCGATGGGGCCCAGGAACGGAAGACCGGAAATCGTCAGCGCCGCCGAGGCGCCGATCATGGCCACCACGTCGGGGTCGTTCTTCAGGTCGTGCGACAGGACCGTGCAGACCACTTGGGTTTCGTTGCGGTAGTTGTCGTGAAACAGCGGGCGGATCGGGCGGTCGATCAGGCGGCTGACCAACACTTCCTTCTCGCTCGGGCGACCTTCACGCTTGAAGAAACCGCCGGGAATCTTGCCCGCGGCAAAGGCCTTTTCCTGGTAATTCACCGTGAGGGGGAAGAAATCGATCCCCGGCTTGGGCGACTTCGCACCCACCGCGGTGCAAAGAACCGTTGTTTCGCCGTAGGTCGCCAGCACGGCGCCGTCGGCCTGGCGGGCGATCTTGCCCGTTTCGAGCACGAGCTTGCGCCCGCCCCACTCGATTTCTTTGCGGAACGTTTTGAACATCGACATGTCGGTTTTCCTTTTCCGTCGTGGACCGGCGCCGGATTGCGCGCCCGGGGTCCTGTCGGGGCGTCCGTCCCATGACGGCCGCCCGTAAATCCCGGGGTTTCGATCCTCCGCGGGCGTGAGGAGCTGTCCTCACGCACTCACGGTTGATGTGCGGCAGATGTAAAATTCCTGAACGCCGACGTGTGCCGCACGCAAGCAACGCCGAACGCGCCGGCCCGCACCATGCGGGCAGCGTGTCAGCGGCTTGTGCCGTCGAGGTTCATGCGCAGGCTAGCGACGCAGGCCGAGACGATTGATCAGCGAATCGTAACGGTCGGTCGAGATCGACTTCAGATAGTCCAGCAACCGGCGACGCTGACCCACCATCACCAACAAGCCGCGGCGTGAATGGTTGTCCTTCACGTGGCCCTTGAGGTGTTCGGTGAGATTCTTGATGCGTTCGCTGATCACGGCCACCTGAACTTCCGGCGAACCGGTGTCGCTCTTGTTGGTGGCATACTCTTTGATGAGCGCTTGCTTGCGCTCTGGCGTAATCGACATCGTGTTACTCCTGTTGTTAGGTGCCGGAGATCACGCGCACGGGCTTCAGCATGCCGTTGCCCACCTCGGCCAGCGCCACCAGTTCGTCCCCCAATACGGCTTGCACAGGAATTCCCTGTGACAAAACGGCCTGGGGGTTTCGCTGGGCCAGCGGAAACAAAGCAAGGCTTTGTCCGTGGCGAAGGCGGTGCGCTTCCTGAGGCGTCAGAGCCAGAGCCGGGATGTCGTCCAGCACGGTTCGGATCGGCCTCAGGGCAGCCAAGGCGGCGGGACTATGCCCAAGGGCCTCCCACTTATCCAGCGGAAATGCCCCCGATTCGTCGAAAACCCCGCATTTTGTGCGCCGAAGCTGCACAATATGGCCCACGGTGCCCAACGCCCGGGCCAAGTCCCTCACCAGGGCGCGGATATAGGTGCCCTTGCCGCAAGAGACCCGGAACCGGGCGGTTTCTAAAGCAATTTCTCCAATTAAATCAAACGAATAGACGGTTATTTTGCGCGGCTTCATCTCGACCGTCTCGCCATCCCGCGCCAGGGCATAGGCCCGTTCCCCATCGATCTTGATGGCGGAATAGACGGGCGGAATCTGGTCGATCTCTCCGACGAATCGGGGCAGGGCCGCCTCGATCGCGCCCCGAGTCGGGCGTACGTCGGACGTGGCCGTCACCTTGCCCTCGCGGTCATCGGTGTCGGTCGCAGCCCCCCACTGGGCGGTGAACTCGTAGGTCTTATCGCCGTCCATGGCGTAGCTGACGGTCTTGGTGGCTTCCCCCAGCGCGATGGGAATCACGCCGGTCGCCAAAGGATCAAGCGTGCCGGCATGACCGGCCTTGGCGGCGTTGAGGTGCCTGCGCACGCGCGCCACCACGCCGGCCGAGGACAATCCCTCGGGCTTGTCGATCACGAGCCAGCCGTGAATCGGCTCGCCTCGGCGCTTACCCATTTAAATTATTCTTCTTCGTCGCGCGGACCCGGCGCGAAATCACTGCGCGGACCCGGCGCGAAATCACTGCGCGGACCCGGCGCGAAATCACTGCGCTGCCCGGGCGCGAAAACATCATGCTTCAGGTCGCGGGCGACCTCGGGCCGGTGCAGCAACGTGGCGATGTGCTCGGCCTGGTCGAAGGTCGTGTCGGCGGCGAAGACGAGATCGGGCAGGAACTTCATCTGAATCATCTCCGCGATGCGCCGGCGCAGGAACGGCTTGACCCGCTTCAGGCCCTCAAGGATCGGTTTGGGGTCGCCGCCGCCCAGCGGCACGATGTAGACGCGCGCATGGCGCAGGTCCGGGCTCGCGCGCACTTCGGTCACGGTGATGCTGACGCCGGCCAGGGCCGGGTCGCGAAAGGTCTCGCGCTCGAACACCGCGGCCAGCGCGTGGCGGATCTCCTCGCCCACGCGCAGCAATCGTTGTCCCGGCGGTTGGCGGCTGTTGCGGTTGCGGGCCACGGCATTCCCGTCGATTCAGTCCAGGCTTAGCTTAGAGCGTGGGCGTCATACGCTCCATCTCGAAGCACTCGATCATGTCGCCCTGCTGGATGTCGTTGTAGTTGGCCAGCGCCATGCCGCACTCGTAGCCTTCGCGGACTTCCTTGACGTCGTCCTTGAAGCGCTTGAGCTGCGACAAATCGCCTTGATGCACCACCACGTTGTCGCGGAGCAATCTGACCTTGCAGCCGCGCTTGATGACGCCTTGGGTGACGCGGCAGCCGGCAACCTTGCCGACCTTGGTGATGTTGAACACCTCGCGCACTTCGGCGTAGCCGATGAAGTTTTCCTTGAACGTCGGCGACAGCATACCGGTCAGCACGTTCTTCACGTCGTCGGCCACGTCGTAGATGATCGAGTAGTAGCGGATGTCGATGCCGTCGCGCTTGGCCACTTCGCGGGCCTGGGCGTTGGCGCGCACGTTGAAGCCGATGATCACGGCCTTCGACGCTTTGGCCAGCGTCACGTCCGATTCGTTGATGGCGCCCACCGCGCCGTAGATCACGTTGACCTTAACTTCCTCGCCGCCGATCTTGAGCAGCGTGCCGGTCAGCGCCTCGACCGAGCCCTGCATGTCGGCCTTGATGACGATCGGCAGCTCCTTGGCTTCGCCGGCTTTGATCTTGGCGAACATCTGCTCCATCGTGGTCGCGCCGACGGAACCGGCTTGACCGGCGATGCGCTGCTTGCGGGTGCGGAACTCCGAGACCTCGCGCGCGCGCGCCTCGTTCTCCACGACGATGAAGTCGTCGCCCGCCGAGGGCACGCCCGAGAAGCCCACGACCTCGACCGGGGTCGACGGCGGCGCGGACTTGATCTGTTGTCCGGTGTGGTCGATCAGCACGCGGATGCGGCCCCACTCGGAACCGGCGACGAAGATGTCGCCGACGTTGACGGTGCCGCGCTGCACCAGCACGGTGCCCACGGGGCCCACGCCCTTTTCCATCTTGGCTTCGATGATCGCGCCTTCGGCGTCGCGGTCCGGGTTGGCCTTCAGGTCGAGCACTTCGGCCTGCAGCAAAATCGTCTCGACCAGCTTGTCCAGGTTGGTTTTCTTGATGGCGGAGACTTCGACGCTCATCGTGTCGCCGCCGTTTTCCTCAAGCACCACCTCGTGATTCAGCAGCTCGTTGCGGACCTTGCCGGGGTTGGCGCCGGGCTTGTCCATCTTGTTGATGGCCACGATCATCGGCACGCCCGCGGCCTTAGCATGCCGGATGGCCTCGATGGTCTGGGGCATGATGCCGTCGTCGGCGGCCACAACCAGCACGACGATGTCGGTCACCTTGGCGCCTCTTGCGCGCATGGCGGTGAAGGCCTCGTGGCCCGGCGTGTCGATGAAGGTGATCACGCCGCCCTTGGGCGTCTTCACCTGGTAGGCGCCGATGTGCTGGGTAATGCCGCCGGCTTCGCCACCCGCCACGTCGGTTTGCCTCAACGCATCGAGCAGCGAGGTCTTGCCGTGGTCGACGTGGCCCATGATGGTCACCACCGGCGGGCGCGGCGTCATGGCCGCATCCGCGTCGGCTTCGCGCTTCAGGCCGTCTTCCACATCCGACTCCGTCACGCGCTTGATCTTGTGGCCGAATTCCTGCGCGACGAGTTCGGCGGTGTCCGCGTCGATCACTTCGTTGATCGTGGCCATGACGCCCAGTTTCATCAGCGTCTTGATGACGTTGACGGAGCGTTCGGCCATGCGGTTGGAGAATTCCTGCACGGTGATGGTCTCGGGCACCACCACTTCGCGTACGATCTTATCAAGCGGCTTGGGCTGGTTGGCCTGCAGCTTGCGGCGTTCTTTTTCCACCGCACGGCGCATGGCCGCGACCGAGCGGCCGCGCTCCACGCGCTCGTCGGCGTCGAGTGCGGCCGAGATCGTCAGCTTGCCCTCGCGGCGGCGCGGCTCGACGCGGCTGGTGCGCGGCGGTTTGTGGCCGGTTTTATTCTGCTTGCGGCGCGGCTCGTCCTCTTCTTCCTCCAGCGCGGCGCGGGCACCGGGCGTGGGCGCCTGCACGGGGCGCTGCTCCGTAACAATGCGCGCGATGGTGTGGTGGCCTTCGGCGGCCTTGGCTTGGGCGGCGGCCGCCGCTGCGGCCGCGGCACCGGCCGGGTCGGTCTTGGCGCGCTCGGCCAGTTCGGCGGCCAGGCGCTTTTCTTCCGCGGCGCGCTGGGCTTCCTCGACGGCGCGGCGTTCGGCTTCTTCTTCGGCGGTCTTGCGGGCTTCCTCGTCGGCCTTCATGGCCGCTTGCAGCACCTTCAGACGATGCTCTTTCTCTTCGTCGGTCAGGTTGCCGTGGGCGGCGAGGTCCTTGAGCGTCAGTTCAGGCTTGGGCGCGGCGACGGGTGCGGGCGTCTTGACCTCGACCGCCTTGCCGTCCGCGCCGATCTCGTACTTGCGGGCGCGCTTGCGCTCCACCTGCACGACCTTCGAGCGGCCGTGGGAGAAGCTCTGGCGGACCTGTCCGGTCTCCACCTCGGTCTTCTTCAGGCCCAACTTGCCCAGCCCCAAGGTCAGCGGGGTCTTGGCTTTGTTCTCGGTCGTGGCGTCGTTCGGCATTCGGCTCTCAATCGTCCCGGATAAAAAATAAAAAGTCTCGTCAGTCCACGGCGCGCACGCCGCCGTATCGTTCGCTCTCCGCGGCGAAGGCCGCCGTCAGGCCGCCCGCCGCCAGGCCGATGTGCACGGCCTCCTCGCGTCCCACCGCCGCGCCCAGTTCGGCGCGCGCGAACAGATCGATCACTTTCGCCCCGCGCGCCGCCGCCGCCATCTTGTCGCGTTCGGCGCGAGAGCCGTCGGCGGCTTCCACCAGCACCGCGGTGTGTCCGGCTGCGGCCTGCGCGCGGACCTTGTCCGCACCGATCGCGGTCAAACCGGCGCGTCGCGCCAGGCCCAGCATGTCGAGACAACGACGCTTCAGAAGGTCCGCTACGGTGTCGGCAAGGCCGTGGGGAACCTCGACGGCCTGACGCGCAGCCTTGGAAAACAGCCGTTTTTCGGCCGCCGTTTCTATCATATCGCGTCGCGCGCTCAACCACAAACCACGCCCCGGCAGGCGTCCGGCCACGTCGACGACCACGGTATCCTCGGGTCCCACAACGAAGCGAATCATCCGGGTTTTCGGGTGGCTCTCCCCCGAGGCGATGCAGGTCCGCTCTGTCTCGTCGTGCGGCATGGGTGTGTCTGCCGCCGGACTTGGCCGATGTGCCCTTACGCCCCGCCGTTCTCGGCGGGGGCGGCCTCGGCGGCCGGTTCCTCGGGGAACCAGTGGGCGCGCGCGGCCATGATGATCTTGTTGGCGGCCTCCAGCGTCATGGGCGTCGGCGCCATCATTTCCACCAGTTCGTCGCCCGCCAGATCGGCCAGATCGTCGAGCGTCTTCACGCCCTTCTCGGCCAGAACCAGGATCTTCTTGATGTCCAGGCCTTCGATCTCCGCGCCGGTCAGGTCGTCGGCGACGCCCAGCTCCTGCAGGCGGCTTTCGGTCTTCTTGTTTTCTTCCTCGATGAAGTTCTGGGCGCGGGTCTTGAGTTCGTTGGCCACGTCTTCGTCCAATCCCTCGATTTCTGCGATGTCCTCCACCGGCACGAAGGCGACTTCCTCGACCGAGGTAAACCCTTCCGTGACCAGCAGGCGCGCCAGCACGTCGTCGACGTCGAGCGCGTCGATAAACAGCTGCGAGCGGACCTTGAACTCTTCCTGGCGGCGCTCGGACTCTTCGGCTTCCGTCAGGATGTCGATCGACCAGCCGGTGAGCTGCGATGCGAGACGCACGTTCTGGCCGCGTCGGCCGATGGCCAGCGACAGCTGATCGTCGGGCACGACGACTTCGATGCGTCCGGCGTCTTCGTCCAGCACGACCTTGGATACTTCAGCCGGCGCCAGCCCGTTGACCACGAAGGTCGCCGGGTCTTCGTTCCAGTTGATGATGTCGATCTTCTCGCCCTGCAGTTCGGCCACCACCGCCTGCACGCGGCTGCCGCGCATGCCCACGCACGCACCCACGGGGTCGATGGAGGAATCATTGGAGATGACCGCGATCTTGGCGCGGCTGCCGGGGTCGCGCGCGACCGACCGGATTTCGATGATGCCGTCGTAGATTTCGGGCACTTCCTGGGTGAACAGAGCCTTCATGAAGTCGGGCGCGGTGCGCGACAGGAAAATCTGGGGCCCGCGGGCCTCGGCGCGCACCGCGCCGATCAGCGCGCGGACGCGGTCGCCGTTCTTGAAGTGCTCGCGCGGAATCAAATCGTCGCGGCGCAGCATGCCTTCGGCTCTCCCTAAGTCCACCACCACGTTGCCGAACTCGACGCGCTTGACCAGGCCGTTGACCACTTCGCCGACGCGGTCCTTGTACTCGGAAAACTGCCGCGCTCGCTCGGAATCGCGCACCTTCTGCACGATCACCTGCTTGGCGGTTTGGGCGGCGATGCGGCCGAAATCGATCGGCGGCAACGGGTCGATGATCGCCTCGCCGAGCTTGATGTCAGGGTGTTTCTTGACCGCCTTGTCGAGCGTCATCTGGGTGTTTTCGTCTTCGACCGTTTCGACGATCGTGATGTAGCGCGCCAGGCGGATCTCGCCGTTCTTGCGGTCGATGGCCGCGCGGATGTCCTTCTCATGGCCGTACTTGGAGCGGCCGGCTTTTTGAATCGCCTGCTCCATGGCGATGAACACCTCCTCGCGGTCGATGTTCTTGTCGCGCGCCACCGTGTCGGCCACTTGGACCAGTTCGGGGCGCGCCATGCCGATGCTTTGTGCCATAAATGTTTCTCCTTAAGTCTTTGTCTTGTCTTTTTCGCCAGGGCGGCCCTTGGCCGTCGCCTTGATCAATGCATTCGTCAAAACCAGCTTCGCCTGCGCGATGTTGTCGAACGCCAAATTTACGTCCGCGCCGTCGATGCTCATCGTCACGTTGCCGCCGTCCAAGCCCTTCAGCACGCCCTTGAACCGCCGCCGGCCGTTGAGGGCCAGCTTGGTTTCCACCTTGGCTTCAAAGCCCGCGTAGGCCGTGAAGTCCTTGGCGCGCGTCAGCGGCCGGTCGATGCCCGCCGAACTGACCTCTAGGTCGTAGGCCCCGCTGATGGGTTCCTCGACGTCGAAGATCGCCGACAGCGCCGTACTGATGGTCTCGCACTCCTCGATGGAGATCAGCGAGCCGTCCTTGCGGTCGGCCATGACCTGGAGCGTTCGCCGTCCGGCGGCGTCGGACAGGCCGACCCGGACCACCTCGAAACCCATCGATTCCAAAGTGGGCGCAATCCGGTCTTCCAACGTCGGCAATCGGTCCACGTCACATCCATCAGCTGCTTTCACGGCCCGTTGTCGTCGTCGGGCCGAATCGGGCTGGATTCGGGCAATAAAAAAAGTGGCCGAGTGGGGCCACTTCCCAAAGTCGTCCGACAGTGAAAGTCGGGCGGGGATATAGTCCGATTATGGGCTGTTTGCAAGGGTTTCCCGGGCATCGGGGCCGGTCCTGCCCCCGCGGACTTTACGATAAAAGCTGAAAAAATGCGCGATTCGGCCCTCTTTGCGGGCCTTTTTTTGATACCGAGTCTCAAGGTGGTCGGCAGGCGCCTCCCGCCAGCCCTCCGGGCCGGCCACAGGCCAGTCAAAGGATGGGTGAACAGGCACCTGTTCCATGACCCACTGGATATAAACCGGGTGGTCGCTAGCCACGCGCAGTTCCGCGCCGTCCTTCATCAGGCGTGCAAGGTGGTCCAGGTTCTCCGGCCCGATGAAGCGGCGCTTGGCATGCCGCGCCTTGGGCCAGGGGTCGGGGAACAGCACAAAAGCGCGCGACAGGCAGCGCTCGGGCAGAGCGGGCAACAAAAACCGTACGTCGTCGTTGAAGACGCGCACGTTAGCCAGTTTCTTTTCATCGACATAGCGCACCAGCGAGGCCACGCCGTTGAGGAACACCTCCGCGCCGATGATGCCCACATTGGGATGGCGCTCGGCTTGCGCGGCCAGGTGCTCGCCGCCACCAAAGCCGACTTCCAGCCAAATCTCGTTCACATGGTCGGCGAACAACGCGCGCGGATCGATCAGCGCGCCTGGCGGCGGCGTTTCAATTTTGAGTTCCGGCAGGCGGCGTTCGATCACGTCCTGCCGTGCGGCCGTCAGCGGTTTGCCTTTGCGCCGGCCGTAATAAATAACGCGCGCGGCGGGTGAGGTCTCAGACACCAAAGGCGGATTCAAGCGCGTCGACCAAATCCAAGCGCTCCCAGCTGAAGCCGCCGGCACCGTTGGCCTCGCGTCCGAAGTGGCCGTAAGACGATGTCGGCGTGTAGATCGGGCGATTGAGTTTTAGGTGCTCGCGGATGCCGCGCGGAGTCAGGTTCATCAGCTCCTGCAGCACCTTGGACAACTTGTCTTCATCCACCCGGCCCGTGCCCGCGGTGTCCACATACACCGCCAGGGGCTTGGCGACGCCGATGGCATAAGCCAATTGTATGGTGCATTTGTCGGCCAGATCGGCCGCCACCACGTTTTTGGCCAGGTAGCGCGCGTCGTAAGCGGCCGAACGGTCCACCTTGGTCGGGTCCTTGCCCGAAAACGCGCCGCCGCCGTGGGGGGCTGCACCGCCATAAGTGTCGACGATGATCTTACGGCCCGTCAGTCCCGTATCGCCGTCCGGTCCGCCGATGACGAAGCGGCCCGTGGGGTTCACGTAGAACTCCTCCTCGGGGCACATCCAGCCGTCGGGAAGAATATCCAACACGTGTTTGCGCACGAAGTTGCGGATGGTCTCCTGATCGACGTCAGGCGTGTGCTGGGTCGAGACGACGATGGAGGTGGCGCGCACGGGCCGGCCGTTTTCGTATTGCAGGCTCACCTGGCTTTTGGCATCGGGGCCCAGGAAGTTCACGTCCTTGGCATGGCGCGCATCGGCCAGCGATTTCAAAATCTGGTGCGAGTAGTGGATGGGGGCGGGCATCAGCTCGGGCGTTTCATTGACGGCGTAGCCGAACATGATGCCCTGGTCGCCCGCACCCTCGTCCTTGTTGCCGGCGGCATCCACACCCACGGCGATGTCGGCGGACTGGGCGTGCACGTGGCACTCCACCGCTGCGGTCTTCCAGTGAAAGCCCTCTTGCTCATAGCCAATGTCCTTCACCGCCTGGCGCGCAGCCGCGATCATCTTCTCGTGCGTGATGGAGCCGGGCCCGCGCACTTCACCGGCAAGGACGATTCTATTCGTAGTGCAGAGGGTCTCCAGCGCGACGCGGGCCTGGGGGTCGGCGGCTAAGAACAGGTCCACGATCGAGTCTGAGATGCGGTCGCAGACCTTGTCGGGATGGCCTTCGGACACGGACTCGCTCGTGAAGATGTAGTTTTTCTTCGCCACTGGTCGCTCCGCTGCGGAGAGGGTGAAAACGCCCGATGTGCGCCGGGCCATGAAGGCGTTGGGGGTATCCAAAAACCGCGGTTTTGGCAAGGGTTGGCCCCTTAAAGCAAAAGCCCCGCCGGTATGGCGGGGCTTCGCAGGCTCTATTTGCGGCTTGTCTTAGAACGTGTAGCTGGCCGTGATGCCGAAGCGGCGCTTGTCGGCCAGCGGGTACTGGAAGGCGCGTTCCTGGGCGGTGGTACCGGGCACGTTGTTCAGCGCCGGGTTGGCGTTGGGCGCCACGTTCAGGTTCATCTGGTCGACGTAGCGAATCACGGTGGAGACCGAACGGTCGTCTAGCGCGTTGTCGGCGAAGATGGTGAACGTCCAGGCGTCGGACTCAAGGCCCAGCTTCAGGTTCAGCAACGACTGCTCGCCGGTGTGCGCCAGGTTGAACACCTGGTCGTACTTGCGCCCTGTGTAGGCGAAGTCGCCGCGCAGGAACGAGTTCACCGTGTCGCTCAGCGGGTAAGTGTATTTGCCGAACAATGTGGCCTGATGCTTGGGCGCGTTGGGCGTGCGCTTGCCCCTCAGCGACGGATTGCCGAACAATTCGGTGGCTTCCGGATCGTTGAGCACGCGGAACTTGGCGTCGCTCAGGGAGTACGACGCGCCGCCTGTCAGGTTTTCGGTGATCGCGGCGTTCAGGTTGATCTCGAAGCCCTTTACCCGCGTCTTCCCGGCATTGTTGATATAGGAGATCGAACCGCCGGTCGGCAGCGGAATGGCGGTGGTCAACTGCTGCTTCGACCAGTCGATGTAGTACGCCGAGAGGTTGGCGACCAGGCGTCCGTCCAGGAACGTATTTTTGGTGCCGATTTCGTAGTTCCAGCTCGACTCTTCTTCGAAGAACCTCAGTTCGATGGGCAGACGCACATCGGCGTTGTTACCGCCGGGTTTGTTGCCCTTGGCCACCACGGCGTAGATCAGGCTGTCGTCGGTGGGCTTGAAGTCCAGCGTGAAGCGCGGCGCCCAGCTCTTGAATTTCTGTTCGATCAAGGGCGCTGTCACGCGGCCTACCGGATTGAAGTTGCCGATCTTGTCCTGGGCGCGGCGCACTTCCGCCGAGGCCGTGAGTTGATCGGTCAGATCGCCGCTGATGGAGGCGAACACCGCCTTGTTGTCCACCCGCTCGATGCCGAACACCAAGGGCGCGACGCCCGCCCGGGTGCGCACTTCGGTGAAGTCGCGACGGCGCTGATAGTAGAACGCGCCGATCATGCCGCGGATGGCCTGATCCTGCGGCGTCTGCAGACGCACTTCCTGCGACCATTCATTGCGGTCGGTGACTTCGTTGCGCAGCGTCGTGCCTGCGCGGATCGGGTCGGTGGCCGCGCGCGCCACGGTGGTGCCGGGAATGGTCAGCGGCGCGATGGCCGAGCCGCCCTGATAGGTGGAATCGTAGCCGTACTCGGTGTTGGTCCAGAACAGTCCGGTGTTCGAGACGACCTGGTATGCACCACCGTCATATTCCACATTGGCGAACAAGCGGGTGGATTCACGGCGCAGGCCATCCTTGCCGTTGAGCCCCGCGCGGTCGATCGCGATCGAATCCAGCCGCTTCACCGCTCCGCAATAGTACTGCCGCGGCGCGCGCAGGAAGCAGTTGTTGCTGAAGCGGTCCTGCAGGCCCACGGCGGCCAAGCCGTCGTCGTCCTTGTTCCAGCCGCCGCTGATCCGTGCCTCAAGGTTGTCGCGCAGCACGAATTCCATCGACCCGTTCAGGCCGTAGGACTGCTCCTGGCCGACCTTGCCGCCATCGACAGTGTTGCGGTACTGGCCGCCGAATTCGTAGTAGCGCGCTTGCAGCATGTAGAAGGCGCGGTCCTCGACCATCGGTCCGCGCGACATGCCGTTGGCCTCGAAGTCGCTGTGCTCGGCGGCACGCAGAGAAATCTTGTTCTCGAATTCGTTGGTGCCGCGTTTGGTGATCAGGTTGATGGCCCCGGCGAAGGTGGCGCGGCCGAACAGCGCGGCCTGCGGGCCCTTGATGGTCTCGACGCGCTCGACGATGTCGAAGGGAAACGACAGGATGTTGTCGGTGAACAAGATGCCGTCGACGAACACGGCCGCATTGCCTTCGCCCAAAATGTTGGACTGGCCGCGGATGACCGGGCGGCTGGTGCCGCCTTGCGCGCCGTAGCGGTTGGCTCGTTCAAAGGAGAAGCCCGGCGTGAACTGGCTGACCTTGAAGACGTCGGTCATGCCGCGCTCGGTCAGTTCCTTGGCGCTGAAGGCCGTGACGCTGATCGGCACGTCCTGAAGACGCTCTTCGGTTTTGCGCGCCGTGACGACGATCTCTTCGATCTGCAGCTGCGCGGTCTGCTGGGCCTGTGCAGCACCTGCCGCCATGATGACGCCGACGGCGGCCGTCGATAGCCAATGCGATCTCAGCATGTATGTCTTCCCTTGCGTATAATGACTGTTCCATCCCGCCGGCCGAGCTGCGGCGTCTGTCGTCCGCTGCGGCCGGTTGATGTCATATCGCTGACATATCAGGGCTTTTCGCTCAATCCCTCCGAGACGGCGGGGCCAACTGTCGAGCGCCGATGATTAAAAAGGCGTGGCGAAAATCCCACACCTTTTGGTTGGCCACATTTTCCACGCCAACCGGTTCCCACTTGTCGGGAAAATGATCAAAAACATAAACGCCGCCCCATGCGGGGGGCGGCGTTCACGAGCCTGTGAGGGCGCGGCGTTATTCGTCGCCGTCGCTGCTGTCTTCAGTGGTGGCCAGCGACTTGGCTAAATCGTAAATCCTGCGGCGCACGTGATAGTCCTTGATGCGGTAGTAGGCGCGCACCAGTTCCAGCGTCTCGCGCTTGGTCATGGGATCGCTCTCGGGCAGGTCGATGTCGCGCGAGGTCTCCGACAGGTTGCGCGGGCTGGAACCTTGCGTGGCGTCGTCCATCTCGTCGAAGAAGAACTGCACCGGGCAATCGAGCACGCGGCTCAGGTCCCACAGGCGGCTGGCACCGATTCTGTTGGCTCCGCGCTCGTACTTCTGCACTTGCTGGAACGTCAGGCCCAGGGCTTCGCCCAGTTTTTCCTGGCTCATGCCCAAGAGTGTGCGGCGCAGCCGCACCCGGCCGCCGACGTGCACGTCGACCGGATTGGGTTTGCCCGAGGGCATCCGCCCGCGCGAGGAGCGCGAAAAGCCGCCGTCGTCCTCAAGTTCGTCTTGGTTGGTTAACGCCATCGGGACTCTCCCTTGCATCGCCTCATCAGAGGCGTGATCGCGCTTGCTTTGCAACGTCAGCGTGACGCGTTTGATCTTTGAGTCAACGCATCCGCCCCCGCAACAGCCGCCAGTAAATTCGCACCGTCACACGATATATACATATACCAATCGTTGTAGCGACGGCGTCTCCCCACTACTTTTTGACACAAAATCGGAAGTGGCGCAATTCTGGGTCTTTTCAGTCAGCATATTGATAAATAATGATTTTTTTAAGGCCGACCGGTGCCGCGACGGCGCGCGGTGCGCAAAGTCAAGCCGAGGGCCAGGACGATCAAGATCAGCGGCCCTGCCTGGCCCGTCAGCCCGAACAATGTGCGCTCGCCCAAACCCACGGGCAGCGGCGCGTCCAAGACGGCACGGGTGTTCAGCTCGATGCGCCCGAGAATCCGGCCATAGGGGTCGATCACCGCCGAGATGCCGGTGTTGGCCACGCGCACCAGGGGCAGGCCCTCTTCCACCGCACGCATCTGTGCCGCCGCCAAATGTTGGCGCGGACCGGAGCTGTCGCCGAACCACGAATCGTTGGTCACGTTGAGCAGCCATGCCGCGCGCCGTCCGTCGGGCGCGGGCGGGCCCGTGACCGCGCCTGAAAAAATCGCCTCATAGCAGATCAGCGGACTGAACGGCGGCAGGCCCTCGACCGCCAAGGTGGCGCGGCCGGGACCTTGGCTGAAATCCATCGTGCCCTCGGTCAGCTTGCGGAAGGGCACCAGCCCGCGCAGCGGCAGATACTCGCCGAAGGGGACGAGGTGACTCTTATCATAAGCCGCCGTCACGCTGCCCGCGGCGTCGATCACCAGGAGTGAATTGAAAATTTCCTCAAGCCCGCCGTCGCCGGCCGCAGCGCGCGGCACGCCGGTGATCAGCGCCCCTGCGGGCCCCAGCATCGACACAGCCATGCGCCGCCGGGCCTCGTCGCGGTCGAGCGCGAAGGCCACCGCCGCCTCGCCCCAAATGACGTGCGTGACCTTTTCCACACCCGCCCCGCCGCTCAGGCGCACATGATCCATGAAATGCCGTTCGCGCAGACCGGGCCGCCATTTATCGGCCTGGGCGATGTTGGGTTGCACCAGCCGCAGCGTCACGCCGGGCGTCATGGCGACGTCCGCACTGCTCAGCCGCACGAAGCCGAATACGCCCAGCGCGGTCAGCAGGAGTAATGGAGCCGTCGCCCACGCCCACGCGCGTTCCATGCGAGGTGCCGGGATCAGGATGGCGGGCAGACACGCCGCCAGCAGCGTCAGCGCGCTCAAGCCCAGCACGCCGATCACACTCGCGGCCTGGATCATCTCGGGCCAGGCGGTCCATACCGAACCGAAGGGGTTCCACGGAAAGCCCGTGAACAGCCAGCCGCGCACCCACTCCATCAATGCCCAGGCCAGCGCCAAACACACCGCGCGGATGATCGCCGTAGGCGTGCGGTCGTAGGGCAGCCCGTCAGCCTCGTGCGGCAGCCGATGGATCAGCGCCGTCACCGCCGCCACATACAGGCCGAACACCGCGCACAAGGCCCCGATGGCGGGCACGGCGAAAACCGCGTGGGTTTCGGCGTCGACATAGAACGCGTTGGTGATCCAGTTCAGGCCCACGGCGAAATGGCCGAAGCCGAAGCTCCAGCCCAGCAGCGCGGCATCCTTGGTGGTGCGGCAGCCTTCGAGCATCCACAGCAGCACCGGAAACGCGATCCACAGCAGCGGCAGCCAGTGCCAGGGCGGCATGGAAAGGGTTGAGAGCGCGCCTAGTCCCGCACCCAGAATCAGCCGCTGCCAGGTCGCCAGACCCAGCAGCCGGGTGTGCAGGGCCGTGATCATGGTTCGATATATGGGTCCGCGGGCGGCGGGGGCAGGTTGCGAATGCGCACACGACGGACGCGGCGCGGGTCGCTGTCGATGACTTCGAACTCTGCACCCGTGTCGTGCTTGACCAGTTCATTGCGCCCCGGCACGCGGCCCGCCAGGCGAATGACCAGCCCGCCCAACGTGTCGGTCTGCTCGCGTTCCTCCGTCGTAAAGATCGGGCCGAAGCGCTGCTCGAACTCTTCCAGCGCAACGCGCGCGTCCGCCGTCACCACGCCGTCCTGGCCTCGCGACAACTCCAAATCCACGTCGCTGTCGTGTTCGTCCTCGATCTCGCCGACGATCTGCTCGACCACGTCCTCGATGGTCAGCAGCCCGTCGATGCCGCCGAACTCGTCGACCACCAGCGCCATGTGGGTGCGCTTCAGGCGCATCTCCAGCAGCAGGTCGAGCACGCGCACCGCCGGCGAGACGAACATCACCTTGCGCAGCAGGTCGGCCAGGTTGGGCAGCACAGCTGCGTCTTCCTCGCCTTCATAGGCCACGCCGCCGCCGTGCTCGGCCACGACGCGCGCCAGATCCTTCATGTGGATCATTCCAATTACGTCGTCCAGCCGGCCGCGATAAACCGGATAGCGCGAGTGGCCGTCCGCGGCGAGCAGCTTCAGCACCTCGTGGAACGGCGTGTCGGCGTCCACCGCCACGATGTCGGCGCGCGGCACCATGATGTCGGCGGCGGTCATGTTGCGCAGCTTTAGCACGTTGGCCAGCAACAGCCGTTCGTTGGGGTCGATGACCGGCGCGCCGCCGCCGTCGTGATCCTCGATGCGCTCCTCGATCAGTTCCTCGATGACCTCCCGGACGGTCTCCTGTTCCGGCGTCTCGGGCCTGATGAAGCGTTTGAGGCGGGTGATGAGGCCCGGCCCTTTATCGGCTTCGGGCTTCTCGTCGGGGATCGCGGGGCTCGTGGCGGGGCCCGAGGCGGGGATGGTCGAAGCGGGCTCGTTCATCGTTTCCTATGGCGTGACGGTCGGACGGGAACGCTGTCGGCATAGGGATCGGCGACGCCCAGACCCTTCAGGGTCAGCCGTTCGATTCGTTCCATGCGCCGCGCGTCGCGTTCCACCATGTGATCATAACCCAACAGATGCAGAACGCCATGCACCACCAGATGGGCGGCGTGGGCGCAAAACGCCTTGTTTTCCGACTTTGCTTCGGTGCGCGCGGTTTGCAGCGCCACGATCACGTCGCCCAGTGCCGTAGGGCCGGGCCCAATGCTCGCCCCGTCGAAAGAAGGAAACGACAGCACGTTGGTCGGCTTGTCCTGGCCGCGGTGGGCGCGGTTGAGCGCGCGGATGCGCGCATCGCTTGCCAAAGCAATTGACACATCAAAGGCCGCTTTTTTTCTCAAAGGGTGGCGCGCGGGCAGATCCGCCAATCCCGTTTTGAGCGCCGCGCGGGCCCAGCGCCGGCAGAGGGCGGCGATATTCCGTTCGGCGCGCAGCCAGGGCTGATGCAGTACCGCCACGTCGATGCGCGCCTTAAGGGGTGTCATCGCTTGGCCGGTTTGTGGGCGTCGGCCGCGTCGTAGGCCTCGACGATGCGCGTCACGAGGTCATGACGCACCACGTCGGCCGAGGTGAAGGCGATGCGGCCCACGCCCTTCACGCCCTTCAGGATGTCCAACGCATCGGCCAATCCTGAGCGCGCGCCGGTGGGCAGGTCGATCTGGCTCAGGTCGCCGTTGACGACCATCCGCGATCTCTCGCCCAGCCGCGTCAGAAACATCTTCATCTGAACGGGCGTCGTGTTCTGCGCTTCGTCGAGAATCACGAACGCGTTGGCCAGCGTGCGCCCGCGCATGAACGCCAGCGGCGCCACTTCGATGTCGCCTGACTCTAAATTCCGCGCCACCAAATCACCCGGCAGCATGTCGAACAGCGCGTCGTACAGCGGGCGCAGATAAGGGTCGACCTTCTCCTTCATGTCGCCGGGCAGAAAGCCCAGCCGTTCGCCCGCTTCCACCGCCGGTCGCGAGAGGATGATCTTGTCCACCTGTCCGGCCAGCTTCATGGCCACGGCCTTGGCGACGGCCAGATAGGTTTTTCCCGTACCCGCCGGGCCCAGCGCGAACACCAACTCATGCTCGTTCAACAGGCGCAGATAGGCCGCCTGCCCGGGTGTGCGCGGGGCGACGTGCTTCTTGCGCGTGCGCAGCGTCAGGTCCGCACCGTCCATGGGCGCGGACGACAGCCGCGCCGCCGCGTCCACTTCGCCCTTGTCGATCACCTGGCCCTGGGCGGCGCGCTTGTACAGCGCCATCAACGCCCCTTGCGCCTTGATCGCCTGTTCGTGGTCGCCCTCGATGCCGATGATGTTGCCGCGCAAATTCAAGTTCACGCCCAGACGCTGTTCCAGGCGCAGCAGATTTTCGTTCTGCGGGCCGACCAGGTCCTGAACGACCGCGTTGTCGTCGAACTCACAGGCGATGTGCGGACCCGACGTCATTTCTCGATCAGCTCCGCGGCCAAGCTGTAGGTGCTCAGTCCGGTGAGGCGCAGGCTGACGATTTTTCCGATCATGGCCGCATCAGCGCTGACGTGCACGGCTTGCAGATACGGGCTGCGGCCCACCAGCTGGCCCGGATGCCGTCCGGTGTGGGTCAGCAGTACGTCCATCTCGCGCCCGACGCACGACTGATTGAACTGCGTCAGTTGCTTGTCGATCAGCGCCTGCAACTCGCCCAGGCGCGCGGTCTTCACATCCTCGGGCACCTGGCCCGTCATGGCCGTGGCGGGCGTGCCGGGCCGCCTGCTGTATTTGAACGAGAAGGACTGCGCGAAGGTGATTTCGCGCACCAGATTCATGGTCGCCTGAAAGTCCGCATCGCTCTCGCCGGGAAAGCCGACGATGAAATCCGACGACAGCGCCAGGTCGGGGCGATATGTGCGAAGCTTGTCGATGACGCGCCGGTAATCGTCGATGGTGTGGCCGCGGTTCATCTCGGCGAGGATTTTGTCCGAGCCCGATTGGACGGGCAGATGCAAAAACGGCATCAGCGCATCCACGTCGCGGTGCGCTTCCATCAGCGCGTCGTCCATGTCGCGCGGGTGCGAGGTCGTGTAGCGGATGCGCGCCAGCCCGTCGATCTCGGCCAGTTCACGGATGAGGCGGCCCAGACCCCAGGTCGCTCCATCAACCGCCTCGCCGTGATAGGCGTTCACGTTCTGGCCCAGCAGCGTGATTTCGCGCACGCCCGCGTCCACCAGACCGCGCGCTTCGCGCAGCACGTCGGCGGCGGGGCGCGAATACTCCGCGCCGCGCGTGTAAGGCACCACGCAGAAGGTGCAGAACTTGTCGCAGCCTTCCTGCACCGACAAAAATGCCGCAGGCCCGTCGGCGCGCGGGGCGGGCAGGTGGTCGAACTTGGGCTCGGCGGGAAATTCGGTGTCGATCACCGCGCCGTGCTTGCGCTCCGCGCGCGCCACCAGTTCAGGAAGGCGGTGATAGGTCTGCGGGCCCAGCACGATGTCGACGAAGGGTGCCCGCGCCGTGATGACGCTGCCCTCGGCTTGCGCAACGCAACCAGCCACCGCGATGGTCATCTCGCGCCCAGGCCTGGCCTCCTTGATGGCGCGGATGCGGCCCAAGTCGGAAAACACTTTCTCGGCGGCTTTTTCGCGGATGTGGCAGGTGTTGAGGATCACCATGTCGGCGTCCGCGACGTCCTCGGTGGGGATGAACCCCTGGGGGGCCAGCACATCGGCCATGCGCGCGCTGTCATAGACGTTCATCTGGCACCCGTAGGTCTTGATGAACACCTTGCGGCGCGGCGTTGCTGGGGCCGGGGCGGGGTTTGGGGCGTGGTTCATGCGCGGGGCGGTATATCCCGGAACGGCCCCCGAAGGCAAAACGGGCCGGGCGTTTAGGCGGCGTGGGTTAACTTTGGCTGGTCATCGCGGCGGCCGGCCAAGAGCCCTGCAAATCCGCGCGCCGAGACCTTCTGGCAGTGCGCCGCCAGGGCCTTGCGCCCGCCGAGTTCCGACGCCGTCACGGGTTCGTGGAACTCGATTTCCACCGTGGTCGAGCCCAATTTCAGGAACTGCCACAAATGCGGTCCTAACGTCATGTCGCCGTACCAGGCCAGGAACGCCCGCCAGCCCACGCCAACGGGCAGGCCGTTCATGCGGGTATATGCGATGGACATGGGCTGAACATGCACCGGCTTGCCGTCGACCTCGCCTTCGGCCACGACGAACAGCGAGCTTTTGAACGGCAGAATGTGGTTGCCGTCACCGGAGGTCGATTCCGGGAACATGATCAGCGCCCCGCCGCGGTTCAGGCGGCTCTGGATGTGGTCCTTGGCCTCCCCGGCCGAGGTGCGCTTGCGGTCGATGAACACCGTGCGCCCGGCCTTGGCCATCAGCCCGAAGAACGGCCAGTCGGCCATGTCGCCGCGCGCGATGAACTCGCCCTTTACCAGCGCGCCGATAGCCACGATGTCGAGGTAGGAGATGTGGTTGCAGATATAAAGCATGGGCCGCGCCTGGCTGGGCCGGCCGCGCACCACCAGCCGCATGCCCAGCACGCGCGCCATGAAGCCGTAGTACGCCCGGCGCACGCCCGCCGTGGGGATGCGCACCAGCAGCAGCACGGCGATGACGGCGACGATGAAGAGCGTGCTGAACAGAAAGACAATCAGGCGGCCCGCCGCCAGAGCCGTGTCGGTGGGCGCGGTGGGCAGGGTGAGCTGCGAAGTCAGCACGCGCGAACTCAAATCGAGGCCTTTATGATTGAGCGAGGTCGTAATGGCGCGTGTATCGCCCGGTGATCAGGTCGGTCTTGACGATGACACAAATGTCGATGGTGTTGAACTGCGCGTCGATCACCGCGCCGTCGCCGATGAACGCGCCCGCGCGCAAGTAACCCTTCAGCAGCGGCGGCAATGCGACGAGCGCGCGCCGGGCGTCAATGGTCTCGGGGTCGACGCGGCGCATCTCCACATGGCGTTCGGGCAGCGCCTTCACGCGCAGGTCTTCGGGCGCCAGGTGGTTGTAATAGAGGTATGACAGGGCTAGTGCGTGCTTGTCCGGGTCCGTGCCCGACAGGCTGCCGCAGCCGAACATCACTTCAATCTGGTGCGCCATGACGTAGTCGGCGATGCCGCGCCACAGCAGCTGCATCGTATTGCGGTCGCGGTAGCCGATCTCCACGCAAGACCGGCCCAATTCCATGATCGCGCCGCGCCGGCGCGTCAGCGCGCCGATGTCGAATTCGCCCGCGGTGTAAAACCCGCCCGCAACGGCGGCGTGTTCGCGGCGCATGAAGCGGTAGGTGCCCACGACCCGGCGGTCTTCGGGCAGCGACAGGTCCTCGACGATCAGGTGCTCGCAGATGCCGTCGAAGGCGTCCACGTCCATGCGGCTGGCCGCCGTGGCCGCGCTGGGGTGCGCGCCCAGTTCGTCGTAGAACACGCGATAACGAAGGCGCTGGGCGGCGGCGATGTCGGCCTCGCTCTCGGCCAGGCGCAGCACCTGGCGTCCCGCGGTGACGGGCTTGAAGCTCGTGGGTGTTGAAAGCCCGACATCGTGGTGCGGGCTCGGAGAAGACCGAAAAGCCGTCATTGTCTACCTTGGGGTCGCCCCGGGTGCAGGTTACCGTTGGTGCGCCGGGCGGTGGGAAACCTTGGCGGTTTCTCGCAACGCGGACCTTTTAAGGCCGCACCCGTTCCGTCGCCTTGATATAGCTCAAATGCCACGACTCGGTGTGTGATTATTCCGTAACGATCTTGTTATCGTTTGGTTGCACTCTCGCCCGCCTCATTCAGCGGTTCGACGAAAAGCTCCAGGCGGTGGCTCACCAGCTTGTAGCCATAGGAACGCGCGACTTCCTGTTGCAGCCGCTCGATGTCGTCGTTGCGGAATTCGATGACCTTGCCGGTGCGCACGTCGATCAGGTGGTCGTGATGGTTGTCCGGTGTCGGTTCGTAGCGCGCGCGCCCGTCGCCGAAGTCGTGGCGCTTGACGATGCCGGCTTCCTCGAACAGCCGCACGGTGCGGTACACGGTGGCGATGCTGATGCGCGGGTCGGTGTCGATGGAACGCTTGTGCACCTCTTCGACGTCGGGATGGTCGCCGGCGGCCGACAGCACGCGGGCGATCACCCGGCGCTGTTCGGTCATCTTCATGCCCTTATCGACGCACCGGGCCTCGATCCGGGATGCGCCCACCACCGCTTCGCCACGTCGTACCATGTCCGCTCCGCTTCAGGCCGGCGCTCAAGCCTCCGGCGGCGGCATCATAAGCGCCGCCGACCGCCGAGAAAAGCGCGCTGCTTCAGCCCTTCCGGCGCCTGCGGCTCTTGGTGCCCAGGCCGATCTTCTTGGCCAGGCTTGAGCGGTGCTTGGCGTAGTTGGGCGCCACCATGGGGTAATCGTGGGGCAGGCCCCAGCGCTGACGGTACTGATCGGGCGTCATGTCGTAGGACGTGCGCAGATGACGTTTGAGCATCTTCAGCTTCTTGCCGTCCTCCAGACACACGATGTAGTCGGCCGTGACGGATTTCTTCAGAGCCACCGCCGGCGCGGGGCGTTCGCCGTGGCCGCCTTCAGACACAGAGGTCAACGCGCGGTGCACGTCGTGGATCAACTTGGGCAGTTCTTCCATGCCGACGGAATTGTTGGTCACATGGGCCGCAACGATTTGGCTGGTAAGCGACAGAAGGTCTTGGGTGTTCTCTGCTGACATTGTTTTTCTCGCTTTTTATTAGCGTTGTAGAGTGCATATAAAGACTAGAACCGCGCCGGGCAACACACGACACAATTCTCCGGGACCAACGCAAACATGAACGTTTCCGTTCAACTCGACATTACGGGCGACGTCTGCCCCATCACCTTCGTCAAAACCAAGTTGCTGCTGGAAAAAACGCCCATCGGCGCAATTGTGGCGGTGCGCCTGAAGGGGGCGGAACCGCTCGACAACGTACCCCGCTCGGTGCGTGCCCACGGTCATGAAATCGTTTCGCTGACGCCGGAGGTTCCCGGCCGCACCGACGCAGCAGACCCGCATATTCTGACGATCAGGCGGAACTAACGCGCGAAATCCGCCGCGGGTTGCAACCTCAGTTCCATCACCACGGCGGCGGTGCGGTGCGAGTAATATTTTTCACGCCGCCCGCACGGCGTGAAGCCCGCGCGGTCATACAGCGCGCGCGCCGCGGCGTTGTCTTCGGCGACTTCCAGAAAACACCGCGCCGCGTTTTGTGCGCGCATCAGGCAGAGGGCTGCGTCCAGCAACGCGCCGCCGTGCCCGCGCCCGCGCGCCGCGGGCCTCACTGCCAGGGTCAAAATCTCGGCCTCATCATCGGCAACACGCGTCATGATGAAGCCCTGCGCGTCGTCTGCGGGCGTCACCAGGGCGCTCACGCCGGGCTGCACCAACAATGCACCGACGAACAATTCGCTCCATGCGTCGTCGAAGCTCGCCGCATGCAGTGCCGCGAGCACCCGCACATCGTGCGTCGGCATCACGGCGCTCGACGGCGTCTCACTCATGGCCGCAACACCCCGCCGTCGGGGCGCAACGTCACATCGGGCGCGCGCACGTATACCGGCAGCGGTCCGCGCGGATCGACGGGCTTGCCCGCCGACAGGTGTGCGATGTGCGCGGGCAGGACCATCGCCGTCGAAACCACGGCGCGCGGGCCCATCACCTGTGCCAGCCGCGCGGCCGCATCGCCTACCAGCACCAAGGGGCCGGGAAATGTTTCGCTTAAACGCGCATCGTTCAAGTTCACGATCTGCGATGCGCCCTCGGCGCTGAACATCTGCGCGTAGGTATCCCCGCGCTTGCTGTCGATGACGCTGAGCACGCGGGCCTCGGTATCCATCGCGCTCGCCGCCAGGGCTTCGGTGGTGGTCACGCCGACGGCGGGTTTGCCAGAGGCCATCGCCAGCCCGCGCGCGGTGGCGATGCCGACCCGCAGGCCCGTGAACGAACCGGGCCCCACCGTCACGGCGATGCGGTCCAGCGCCTCATATGCCGTGCCCGCCTTGGCCATTATGCGTTCGATCATCGGCATCAGCGCCTCGGCATGGCCCTGGGCCATCACCGCGCGTTCTTCGGCCAGAACCGTTCCATCCCGCCACACGCCGGCGGTGCACGCCCCCAGCGCCGTATCGAAGGCCAGAATCAGCACGCCGCACTCCGCGCGAATTGAGCGGACGAGGTATTTGATGCAAGCTGGCGCGTCATGTTCCCGATCAAAGTCATGTCATGTCGTTAGTTGAAATCGCTCCGCCCGCGTTCGACGTGGCGGTGTCCATCGCTTATGCCACGGCCGCCAACTTCACCGGCCAGCCGGTGTATAGCCGACCGGGCTGCTATCTGCACCCCGATGCCGCCACGCTGTTGCAAAAGGCCGTCGATTTGGCCCGGCCCCAGGGGCTGCGTTTGAAGGTGTTCGATGCCTTCCGTCCCGCCGAGGCCCAATGGGCGTTGTGGGCCCATACGCCCGACCCGGATTTCCTGGCCGACCCGAAGCGCGGCTCGCCGCACTCCATGGGGGCTGCGGTGGACCTGACGCTGATCGACGCCTCTGGCCGGGAGCTCGACATGGGCACGGGTTTTGATGCCTTCACGCCCCTGTCCCATCACGCCAACACCGAAATTTCACCCGCGGCGCAGAAAAATCGAATGTTGCTGCTGGGGTTGATGACGGCCGCCGGGTGGGATTTCTTCCGCAACGAGTGGTGGCACTATCAGCTGTTCAGTCCGCGCGGGAAATATCCGGTGCTGGGCGATGATGCCTTGGCGCAGTCCATGATGTCGCCTGAGGTCAAGGCGTTAGCGGCCAAAACCGCTGCGGCTTACGCTTAGGTTCCCGCAGCCGCCAGCAAATCATTCAGCGTGCGTGGCGTCGGCGTGGTTTGTGCGCCGCCGCGGTCCAGCGCGCGCTTGAGCCACGCTGCACCGGCGGCTGCGTCGTTGCGCTCGGCGGCTTCCAGCTCGGCCATCAAGAGAGCTGCGCGCGTTTGGATCGGCTTGGCCACGTCATCGCCCAACAAGGGGGAAAGGCGGTTGCGCGCCTGGCCCCACAACTGCGCCTTCAACGAGGTTTCTGCTAACGCCAATCGGCTTTCGACATGATCGGCATTGCCCGCCACCAGTTTTTCCACCCGCCGCGCCTGATCGAGCGCTGACTCACCGGCCATGGCGGCCAGATACGCCCGCAGCAAGGCCGCGCTGGGCGCGCCCGTCCAGGCTTTCTCGATCTCAGTGGCGGCTTTTTTAGTTTTAGTCTGCACCATCAGCGCACGCGCATGCGCGATCACCGCGCGTTCGCCTGCACCGGCATCCAGCGCCTTGCGCGCGCTATTCTCCGCCGCCGCCGCGTCGCCATGACCGAGCGCCTCCTCCGCTATGCGGGTGAGCAGTTCGGCCTTGAGTTTCTGATGCGTCGCGCCGCCGAAGATGTCGCGGCCGGTTTTGCTGTCTAGCGCGCCCAGCGCATCGGCCCAGCGGCCGTTGGCGATTTGTACGTCCAGCACGGTTTCTAAGGCCCACTTCGGCGCGTCCTTGCGGCCCAGCGCGCGCTTGGCGTAGTTCAGCGCGCCGACCACGTCGCCTTCCTTCACCGCGCGCGCGGCCAGTTCGCGCAACGCCGAAAGTTCGGTCTCGGGCGCGTCAAGCAAGTGTGCCGCTTCGGTGCGCAAACCCGCGCCGTCGTCGTTCACGGCGGCGGCGCGAATTCGCAACAGCCGTGTCGCGGCGTTATCGTCCAGCAAGGCTGCAGCATCCTTCGCCAGCTTGCGCGCCAGCGCGGGCTGGCCGCCGTAAACGGCCGCAAAGCCATGTCCCAGAGCGGCCAGGCCTTGTTTGAGACGGCGGTCCTTGCGCGTGGCGGCGAACATCTCGGCACTGCCGCGGATCATGCCGATCAGCTTGAAGACACCCAGCATGATCAGCACCGCAACGGCCATCAACGTCAGCAGGATGCCCAGCGAGGTATCCATGCGCCAGCCGCGCCACAGCAGCGTCACCTCGCCGGGGTCGTCGGCGAACCACACCGCGACGGCGATCAGCGCGGCGAGGCCCGCGACATATATGATCAGGCGGGTCATGGCGCGGTCTTGGTCTGGCTGCCGGCGTTCATCGCACCCACGCTGCGCGCGGCCAGCTCATCAAGCGCGCGCGCGGCGCTGACATGAGCTCTGGCGTCGTTCAGCCAGGTGTTCGCGGCTTGCGCCGCCGGGCCACTGAGAGATTCAAGCTCGGTGACGGCCTGGGCCGCATTGTCCGCGCGCAGGGCCTGCTCGGCGCGTGCGATGATCGCACCGGCGCTCTCGCCCGCCACATTGCCGAAGGGCCGGATGCTGACGATGGACAGCGCTCGGTCTAAAATACGTTTGAACCAGCCCGCCGTGGCGTCGGGCACCACGCCGGCGCGCACTGCCGCCGCGGCCATGATCGGGAACGACGCTTGCAGGCCGTCCAGCCGCGCCAGCCCCTTGGCGGCGGCGGGCGACAACGCCGATGGGTCGAAGCTCACCCCGGCGCGTGCGGCCAACTGATTGACGGTCTCGAGTTCCACCGCATAGCTGCGCCCGGCCAGTGCGGCCTCGCGCAACTGGGCTGCGGCCAGCACCAACGCCGTGGCAGCGATGCTGTCGCGTTTTTCCAACGCGGCCACGCGCTCGCCCAGGGCCAGCACGCTGTTGGCCTCGGCACTTTTGCCTTCCAACGCACTCAGACGCAGCGCTACGTCTTCCAGCCGCGCGACATTGCCGATGGCGCTTTCCAGCACGGCGATGCGCGCCGTCAGGCTGGTGATCTGGCGAGCTTGATTGACGATGCTCTCGCTCAGGTCGTCGGGGTTCTTCGTCTTCGCCGCCGCCTCAAGCGCTGCGATGCGGTTTTCGACCGTACTTAAATCCGGCGCGGTGCTCACAGGTCGTTGCTCCAATGCACTCAGGCGGGCATTCAAAGCCGAGATCTCCTTCGCGGCGTCGCTGACGACGATGGGTGCCGCCGGGGCGGGCTGTGCGGTTTGTGCCGGTTGAGGTGCCGGCGCATCCATCACACCGCGCAGCCGCGGCAGGCCCGCATAAACGCCCGCGCCGATCAGCGCTACGACGACCAGAACCGTCAGCATACGCGATCCGCCGCCGGCGGATTTGCGCACCGTCGTGGGCGGCGGCTCCATGGTTTCGGGCGCGGCGTCAGTCTCCGGCGCGGCTTCGCTGCCCGGCACCTTGAAGCGCTGGTTCAGCGCGCGGGCATCGGCGGCATCCTCGGCCAGCAGACGCGCGGCGCGGCCGCCGCCACGCGCCGTACGCGGGGCCTCGGGCTCGCCTCTCTCGTCTTTGTCCTGTTCGTCCAGGTCCGCCATGGGTTCTGGCATCTTCTCTGTCGTTGGCTCCGTCGCGGGTATTCTAGCCAAGGGACTCTCCATTTGGGGATTCTTCTCTGGCGGCGTTTCCGGCTCTGGTTCCGGAATCGGTTCAGGCGATGGTTCAGGCTCCGGGTCCGGCACCGGCACCGGCTCCGGAATCGGCTCGGGCTCCGGTGGCTGCAAAAATTCCGGCGCGGGTGGTGCAACCTCCGGCAGCGGCGCTTCCGCAGGCGGCTCTTGGGGTTCTGTTTTTTCTTCCGGATTTTTTTCGTTCGGTGTGTCCGCCGCCGCGCCGGGCCGTGCGCCGAACAGTCCGCGCAGCGCTGACCACACCCCGACTGTTGATGATGCCGCAGGCTCCGGTATGGGCTCCGGTGTGTTGACCTGCGCCGGCTCCGGTGCAGGCTCAGGCTCAGGCTCAGGCTCAGGCTCAGGCTCAGGCTCAGGCTCAGGCTCAGGTTCAAGTTCCGTTACAATCTGCGCAACGGGTTCCGGTTCGGGCCTCGGGACTGGTTCAGGCTCAGGCTCAGGTTCAGGTTCAGGTTCAGGCTCAGGCTCAGGCGGCTTCGCGATGGGCTGCGGTTCGACGATCGGTTCCGGCGGCTGTTCGATCAGTGCGGGCGCTGGTTCTGCCTGGGCCGCCGGTTTCGATGAAGTGCTAGCGAAGAACCGGCTCATGCGGTCAAACAAACCTTCACGCAGCGGTGATGAAACCGCCGGAGTCTCGGCCGGCTCTTCGCGAATGATGTCCTGCGTCGGTTCGGCAATGGCAACGGCTTGAGGCTCTGGTTCAAGCTCGGGCTCAGGTTCTGGCGCAGGCGTCGGTTCTGGCTCTGGTTCAGGAATTGGGTCGGGCTCAGGCTGCGGCGCGGGAACAGGTTCCGGTTCCGGGATCGGTTCACGCTCTGGTGGCGGCTCTGGTTCCGGCGCGCGTGCTTCAATCTCAATCGCTTGCGGTTCTGCCACGGGTGCGGGCGGTTCGGCTTGCGCGGATTTGCGGAAAAATCCGGCGATGGTGGCGAATACGCCAGGTTTTCTCTCCGGCGGTGGAGTCTCTTCAACCAGGGGCGCGGGCAGCGCAGGCGCGGTGATGATCTCCGGCTCCGGGGTCGGCTCCGGTTCCACCTGCGGTTCAGGTTCAGGAACGGGCTCGGGCTCCGGTTCAACTATCGGTTCTGGTTCAGGCTCAGGCTCAGGCTCAGGCTCAGGCTCATGTTCAGGTCTGGGCTCAGGTTCCGGTTGGGGCAGCAGCGCATCGTCCACCACGCCGATCACCGTGTCGGGGTCGGACTTGGGCGCACCGACCACCCGGGCGAATTTCAACACCGTCAGGGGCGCGGCGACCACCGGTGCGGCCACCACCGCGATCAATCGTGCCGTTGTGTGCTCCAGTCCGGCGCGTTGCACGAGGTGAGCGAAGGCGCGCGCCTCGTCGGCGGAAAAAAACACCGCCGCGTCCAGCTCGTCATTTTTCAACGCATTAAACAAGTCCTGCGGCAGGTTCTCGACGCGCGCCACGGCGTACAGAGCGGCCATGCGCACGGCAAAGCCCATGTTGTTCAGCATGGCCGACAGGTTGATCGGCGCGCTGGTGCTGCACACGTACACCAGCCCGCCCAGCTTGGCGTTCAGACTGCGTTCGATCAGCCGGGCCAGGGCGGCCGCATCGCCGTCGGCGGGCCGCGCATCCTGAAAGCCCAACCGCGCCAGCTCGCTCGCCGTGCCCGCGCTGTCGCAGAACACCGGAAAGGTGCGCACGCCCACCGCCTCGGCCAGCGCGCGCGCGCCGTCGGCATCGGTGACGATGAACCCCTGGGTGGCCGCCAGGCTGACTGCTTGGGCCTGGGTTTTCTCCACCGCGATCAGCGGGCAGGCCAGCGCATCATGGCCCCGGGCGCGAAAGGAGTCCGCCGCCGCTTGCGCTTGCCCTGCCGGTCGTGTGATGAGAACCCGCATCCGCCTACTGTACGCAATTCGCTTTATATTCCCGTCTGTTGTAGAGGGTGCGGCGACGCCGGAAAAGCCGATTCCCGGCGCAGTCTCGGGGCCTGCATGATCGTTCTTGGGCTGGAAACCAGTTGCGATGAAACCGCCGCCGCCGTCGTGGCGGGCGATGGGCGCATTTTGGGCGAAGCGGTGCTGTCCCAAGTCGCCGAGCATCGGCCCTTCGGCGGCATCGTGCCCGAGGTCGCCGCGCGGTCTCATTTGGCGCACCTCGATGCGTTGATCGCCAAGGCCATGGGCGATGCGCAGGTCGGCTTTAAGGATTTATCGGCGGTCGCGGCCACCGGCGGGCCCGGGCTCATCGGCGGGGTCATGATCGGCGTGATGACCGCCAAGGCGATGTCGGCGGTGCATCACATTCCATTCCTCGCGGTCAATCACCTCGAAGGCCATGCGCTCACCGCACGGCTGACAGACAACGTCGAATTTCCCTTCCTGCTGCTGCTGGTCTCGGGCGGGCATTGCCAACTGCTGGTGGCCGAGGACGTGGGCGTGTATCGCCGCTGGGGCACCACGCTCGACGACGCGGCGGGCGAGGCCTTCGACAAGGTCGCCAAGATGCTGGGCCTGGGTTATCCCGGCGGCCCGGCGGTCGAGCGCGCGGCGACGAACGGCAATACCAAGCGCTTTGCCTTCGCCCGGCCCATGACCGGCAAGCCCGGCTGCGACTTTTCATTCTCGGGCCTCAAGACCGCCGTGCGCCAAGCCGCCGAGCAGCTGCCACCGGGACCTTTCGGCGCGCAGGACGTGGCCGACCTCGCCGCGTCGTTCCAGGCCGCAGCGGTGGAGTCTTTGTCCAATCGCGTGAAGAACGCCGTGGTACGTTTCAAGGCCGAGTATCCGTCGGGGAAAACGCTGGTGGTCTCGGGCGGTGTGGCGGCCAACACCGCGCTGCGCGCAAAGTTGAAAGACACGGCGGAACAATCCAACCTCGCCTTCGTTGCCCCGCCGCTGAAACTCTGCACCGACAACGCCGTGATGATCGCCTGGGCCGGTATTGAGAGATTGCGCAAAGGGCTTGTCGATACGCTCGATTTCAAGCCCCGGCCGCGCTGGCCGCTGGACCCCGACGCCGCGCCCGCCCTTGGCGCGGGCGTAAAGGCTTAGTTTTTCAGACGCGGCGTTATCAATCTAATCCTTGGAAAATGCGCGCGGTAGCGCCGGTCGTCACGGGTTAGGATGGCATATCCTTTGATCGCGGCATGCGCGCCGATCAAGAAGTCCGGCAGCAGCGATGCTCGGTCGCCGCCGCGCCGGCGATAGGCCGCGAAAACTTTTCCCGCTAGGAACGCCGCCTCAAAGGGAATGGCTTCGCGCTGCACCGCAGACAAGGGAAGCCGCTCTTCCAATTCCTCTATCGAATTGAAAGAAACAGAGACTTCGCCATAGATGACAGGGTTGATGATCAGGGGCCCGAGATCGGAAAACTCTTCGAGCTTTTCAAGGGACCACGGCCCCCATACCGGGTCGGCGGTGGCGATATCAATCAGAATATTGCTGTCGACGATGACGCCGCTCACCACGCTCTCGTCATTTTCATGATTTCATCTGTGGTCAGCTTCACTGTCGCGCTGCCACGCAGCTTGCGGATCCACTCCTTCATCTTCGGCTTCCGGGCGCCCTTCTTCGGCTTGAAGAGCAGGACCTTGCCGTCCTCAAAATCAAACGCTACTTCGCTGTTGGGCATCAGGCCCGCTTTCTCGCGCAGTGCGATTGGAATGGTGACTTGGCCCTTGGACGTCATGCGCATGGCACTCTCCACTAAGTATTACTTTATAAAGTAATACTTTTCCCGGGCGCTGTCAAAGCCGGTGGTGCGCCTTGAACCACGCCACGGTTTTGGCCAGGCCCTCGTCCAAAGAGGCTTTGGGCCGATAGCCCACGGCGCGCTGCAGCGCTGTTACGTCGCACCACGTTTCCTTAACCTCGCCCGGCTGGATCGGGATGTAATTGAGCTGCGCTTTTTTGCCGGTGTGTTTTTCCACGGCTGCGATGAAGTCCATCAGTTCAATTGGCTCGCCGCGGCCGATGTTGAAGATGCGCCAGGGTGCCGCCCCGCTGCCGTCCGGTGAGGGGTCAAGCGCGCTCCAGCTCTCGTCGGCTACGGGCACGTGGTCGATCACGCGCATCACGCCCTCGACGATGTCGTCGATGTAGGTGAAGTCCCGGCGCATGCGGCCGCCGTGATGCACGTCGATGGCTTGGCCCGCCAAAATGCGCGCGGTGAATTTATAGGGCGCCATGTCGGGCCGGCCCCAGGGCCCGTAGACCGTGAAGAACCGCAAACCCGTGCACGGCAGCTTGAACAGGTGCGCGTAGGAATGAGCCAGCAGTTCACCGCTGCGCTTGGTAGCGGCATACAGGCTCAACGGGTGATCGGCGGTGTGGTGCTCGGCGAAGGGCGTGGTGCGGTTCGCGCCATAGACCGAGCTGGAGGAGGCAAAAACCACATGAGCGGGCTTATGAACGCGGCAGGCTTCCAGCACGTTCATGAAGCCCACCAGGTTGCTGTCCACATAGGCTTGCGGATTGTCCAGGCCGTAGCGTACGCCCGCTTGCGCGGCCAGGTGCACCACGTGGGTCGGTTTGGCGTTATCGAACGCGGCAAAGGTGAGTGCGCGGTCGGCCAGATCGACGCGTTGGCCGCGAAAGCCGGCATGTCCCGCCAGGCGCGCCCAGCGCGCCTCTTTCAGGGCTGGGTCGTAATAGGAATTGAAGCTGTCCAGCCCCGCGACCACGTGGCCCGCAGCCAGCAGGCGCTCGCTTAGCGCCGCGCCGACGAAACCCGCCGCCCCAGTGACGAGAATGGTTTTGGCCGTGCTCATGCTGTCGTCCTTACATATGCGGCCTCACTTATAATAAGAATGTGTGCGCGGAGCGACGGTGAGCTTGATCTCAGCTTCCGCATCGGGGATTTTGAGGCGTGAACAAAGCCGCAAACATGCAGCGCGTGGGCGTGATCGGGGCGGGGGCCTGGGGCACGGCCTTGGCGCTGACGGCCCGGCGCGCCGGACGCGAGGTGGTGCTGTGGGCCCTGGAGCCCGAAGTCGTCACGGCCGTCAACGCCACGCAGTGCAACTCCATCTTCCTGCCCGACGTGACCCTAGATAAAGCGATTGTCGCCACCGGCGATCTGGCGGCCGCCGCGCGCGCCGATCTTTTGCTCCTGGTGCCGCCCGCCCAGCACCTGCGCGCCACGTGTAAAGCCCTCCAGCCCCATCTGCCGCCCGATATCCCTTTGGTCATCTGCGCCAAGGGCATCGAGAAAGGCACCTGCGCGCTGATGACCGCCATTGCCGAGGAGACTCTGCCCGATCATCCAGCACTGATCCTCTCTGGGCCCACCTTCGCCAAGGATGTCGCATTAGGACTACCAACGGCCGTGACGCTGGCGACAACCCAGCCGGACTTGGGCCGCACCATCGCCGAAGCGCTGAAAACCAAAACTTTCCGGCCCTATGTCTCGGGCGATCCCGTCGGCGTGGAAGTCGGCGGGGCGGCCAAGAACGTGCTGGCCATCGGCTGCGGCATCGCCGACGGCAAGGGCCTGGGCGCGAATGCCCGTGCGGCGTTGCTCACGCGCGGCCTGGCCGAAATCGTGCGCCTGGCCGTGGCCTGCGGCGGGCGGGCGGAAACTTTGATGGGCCTGGCGGGCCTGGGCGATCTGGTACTCACGGCGACCTCCATGCAGTCGCGCAACTATTCGCTCGGCGTTGCGTTGGGCCAAGGCCAAAGCCTGGAGCGGATTTTGGGCGCGCGCCGCGCCGTCACCGAAGGCGTCTATACCGCTGCGGCGGTCGTGAAGCTCGCAGCAGCAAGGGCCGTCGACATGCCGATCTTCGCGGCCATGGACCGCATCTTGAATCAAAACGCCGGAATCGATGTGGAGCTTCATGGCTTGCTCAACCGGCCCCTTCGCGGCGAACTCGATGATTAGGACTTCACCGTGATCCAGCCCAAGGTCTACCCCATCATTCTCTCCGGCGGTTCGGGTTCGAGGCTGTGGCCGCTCTCTCGCGAGGATTTTCCCAAGCAGCTGCAGGCGCTGGTGACGGATAAGACGCTGCTGCAAGACACCGCGCTGCGCTTGGCGGGCGGCACGATCAAAGTCGAAGCGCCCATCGTGGTGTGCAACGAGGCGCACCGCTTCATCGTCGATGAACAGCTCCGCATTGCGGGGATCGAGCCCAAGGCCATCGTCATCGAGCCCGTGGGCCGCAACACCGCGCCGGCCATCACCGCCGCCGCCCTGCTGCTCAAAGATGAACCCGACGCGCTGTTCATCTCCATGGCGTCCGACGCCATCGTGCGCAAGCCCGAGGCGTTTCGTGCCGCGTTGGCCGCGGCCATGCCTGTGGCGTGGGCGGGAAAATTCGTCACCTTCGGCATCACGCCCACACAGCCTGAAACCGGCTACGGCTACATCAAGCGCGGCGCCGGCATTCCCGGCACGCAGGGCTTCGCGGTGGAGCGTTTCGTGGAAAAGCCAGATGCCGCCACGGCAGCGGCGTATTTAAAGGACGGTGGATACAGTTGGAACGCGGGCATCTTCCTGTTTCCTGTGAGGCTGTTTTTGGATGAACTCACGAAACTCGAACCCGCCGTCGTCGCGGGTTGCGAAGCGGCGTTGGCGCGTGGAAAGGATGACCTGTTTTTCTTCCGACTCGACCCTGAGACCTTCGCCGACATTCCCAGCCGGTCCATCGACCATGCGCTCATGGAGCGCACCGATAAGGCCGCCGTGGTGCCCGTGGACATGGGCTGGTCCGACGTGGGCTCGTGGTCGGCGTTGCACGCACAGGCCGCTTCCGACCCGCAGGGCAACGCGCTGATCGGCGACGTCATCGCCGTGGATGCGCACAACTCCTATGTCCGCAGCGACAAGCAGCTCACCGTGGTATTGGGCGTGAAGAATCTCAGCATCGTGGTTACGCCCGATGCGGTGCTGGTGGCCGATAAATCCCGCGACCAGGACGTGAAGCTGGTGGTGGAAAAACTCAAGGCGGTGAAGCGCCCCGAGGCCGCGCAAGGCTCGCGCACCTACCGGCCCTGGGGCTGGTTCCAGACCATGGACGAAGGCCCGCGTTTTCGCGTGAAAAGACTCTGCGTCAAGCCCGGCGGGCAGCTCTCGCTGCAAAAGCATGCGCACCGGTCCGAGCATTGGGTGGTGGTGACGGGAAAGGCCTGGGTGAGTTGCGACGGCGAGGATTTTTTCCTGCACGAGAACGAATCCACCTTCATTTCGGCGGGCAGCGTGCATCGCCTCGCCAATCCCTGGACGGAAGAGCTGCACATGATCGAGGTGCAGTCGGGTTCTTACGTGGGCGAGGACGACATCGTGCGATTGGCCGACGACTACGGCCGCGCCAAAACCCCCGTCGCCAAATCAACCGCCAAGCCGAAACCAAAAAAGAAACCGCCCAAGCTGAAACGGAAAGTCCGCCGCAAGGCAGGCGCAGTTCCGGCCAAGCGGCGCAGCGCGCGGCGGCGCACCACGCGGCGGCGATAATCATGAGGCAAGGAAATTTTTATGGCCGACCTTCATCGCCGCGCCGCGCTCGCGGCTAGCGCGGCAAGTTTATTTGCCATGACCGCTGCCGCGCAGGACAAAACATCCACCATGCAGCCCTTTGCCGCGGGCGACGTGTTCGTGGGCGCGACGCTGCTCAACAACCCGAAGGATGATCACGCCGGGCAAGGCCGCATCATCCAGTACGACGCCGACCTGAGAGAGAAGGGCGTGCTGTGGGTGAGCGGAACCACGCACTTGGTGGGCGGCTTGAGCTTTGCGCCCGATGGGACGCTGTGGGCCTTCGATAACCTGGGCTGGAAGGTGCTCACCGTGGGCCGCGACGGCAAGCAACGCTGGACGAAAGATCTGCTGCCGCGTGCGCTCGGCAAGGCGCTGTTCCTGAAGAACGGCAACGTGCTTTTCACCGAGTACTTCAAGGGTGACGCCCAACCGCAGACGCTGACCACGCGCTACAAGACGCTGCCCGATCATCCCGGCCAGGTGGGTGTGGGCATGATCTATGAGTTCGACGCAAATCTGAAACAGGTACGCACCTTCAGCCCCGACGTACACGGCGGCATGTCGCGCAGTATGGCCATCACGCACGCCACGCTGGGCAGTGACGGCAAAACACTCATCTATACATCGGAAACCGGCCCGCGTCTGATGCGCTTCGACACCGCAGCCAACATGCAAATGCCCGATTTGAAGACGCTGCCGCCATCTCAGGGAGGTCCGCCGGCCATGTTCCTCGATGTGGCACGTACGGGTTCAAAAGTCCTGCTGCCGCTGGGCAACAAACTCGCCGTCATCGATGAACAGACCGGCCAAGACATCGCCGCATTTCCCTTGCCGGGCTTCGGTTGGGCCGTCATCACTCCTTCGATCGACGGGGCTTTCGCCTATGTGGCCAATTGGTTCACCGGCGACGTTGCAAAGGTGTCACTGGCCGACGGCGCACTGACGGCACAAATAAAGATATCGCCCAAATGCATCTCCGGCATCGCGCAATTCTCAGGTTAAGGACGCCACACAATGCTCTGCACCATCATCGCTTTCGACAAACCCGACCACGTGGACCTGCGCATGAAGACGCGGCCCACGCATCTGGAATGGATGGACAAGGAAAACCCCAAGGCGATTTTCATTGGTCCGATTTTGGCCGACGACGGGACGACGCCCATCGGTTCGTTGTTCGTGGCGGATTTTGAAAATCTGGCCGCGGCCAAAGCGTTCGCCTCGCGTGACCCTTACGCCCACGCAGGACTGTTCGAGCGCGTCACCATCCAGCCTACCCGGCAGGTCTACCCGAAGTAACCGTTATGGCCGTCACCGTCGCCGCCATCCATCGTTACCCCATCAAGAGCTTGTCTGCGGAACTGCTCGGCGCGGCGGTTCTCGCGCCCGGCCGTACGCTCGCGGGCGACCGGCGATTCGCCCTGCGCCACGGCGAGAGCGCCTACGATCCGGCCTGTCCGGGCTGGCATCACAAGCGCGAGTTCGCCGTGCTGGTCCACGACGAAATGATGGCCAGGCTGCAGACCGCGTTCGACGCGGCCACGGGCGTGCTGCGCATCGCGCTGGCCGGCGATGTGAAATTTGTGGGCAACGTGCTGACGGACGCGGGTCGGCGTGGCGCGGAGAGCGTGATCAACGCAGTTCTCAAGGATCGGCGCGGGCCGCTGCGGCTGGTGGATGCCGGCGACGTGTCCCTCACCGATGTGGAGCCGCCCTATCTCTCCGTCATCAATCTGGCCTCGGTTCGTGAGTTGAGCGAGAAAGCCGGCGTGCCGCTGGATCCCATGCGTTTTCGCGGCAACCTCCTTGTGGAGGGCCTCACCCCTTGGGCGGAGTTCGATTGGATCGGCAAAACGATGGCCATCGGCAGCGCTCGCCTGAAGGTCGTCAGGCGCATCGTCCGGTGCATGGCCACCGCCGTCAACCCCGTCACGGCCCAGCGCGACGTGAACACGATCAAGACCCTGCAGGATCATTACGGCCATATCGACTTCGGCTTGTATGCTGAGGTCGATGCGGGCGGCGCCATCAAGCCCGGCGACACCATCCAGGTTTCATGACACTCATGCTGTGCCGACTCGACGAGCTTGAACCCACGGGGGCCAAGGAGATCGTGTTCGAGCAGAACGGCGCGCTGGTCTCGGTGTTCGTGGTCCGGCACGGCGATAACGTTCGCGGCTACGTGAACTCCTGCCCGCATGCGCGCCTGCCGCTCAACTGGCGCGACGACCATTTTTTCGACGTCACTGGTCAATATCTGCTCTGCGCCAATCATTCCGCGCTGTTCGACATCGCTTCTGGGCAATGCGTGCGCGGGCCGTGCAAGGGCAAATCGCTTTCGCCCTACCCTGTGCGCGTGGACGGTGCAAACGTGGTCGCCTTATCCTAGTCTAACGCCTCAGGAGGCCCGCCCATGACCGACGACACGCTGATCGACATTCCGCCCGTCATCGCCCAGAACGCGCACGCCGACGCCCGCGTCTACCGCGAGATGTACGAGACCTCGGTGAAGGATCAGTTGGGTTTCTGGCGCGAACACGGCAAAAGACTCGAGTGGTTCGTGCCCTATCGCTCGGTCAAGGACGTCTCGTTCGACGCGAAGAACCTGCACATCCGCTGGTATCACGACGGCACGCTGAACGCCTCGATGAACTGCCTCGACCGGCATCTGGCGCAACGGGCCACCCAAACCGCGATCATTTGGGAGGGCGACGAGCCCAGCCAGAGCAAGTACGTCACCTACGCCGAACTGCACGAAATGACCTGCCGGCTGGCCAACGTGCTCAAGTCGCTGGGCGTCAAAAAAGGAGATCGTGTCTGCATCTATCTGCCCATGATCGTCGAGGCCGCAGTGGCCATGCTAGCCTGCGCCAGAATAGGCGCGGTGCACTCGGTGGTGTTCGGCGGCTTCGCGCCGCATTCGGTGTCTGACCGCATCAACGACTGCAAGGCAAGCGTCGTCATCACGGCGGACGAGGGCCTGCGCGGCGGCAAGAAAATCCCCTTGAAAGCCAACGTCGACGAGGCGTTGAAGACTGCGCCCTCGGTCAAGCACGTCATCGTCGTCAAACACACCGGCGGGACAGTGGCCATGAAATCCCCGCGCGACGTGTGGTACCACGTGCAGACGGCCGGCGCGCACAAGTTCTGCGACGCGGTGGAGATGAACGCCGAGGACCCGCTGTTCATACTTTATACATCGGGCTCCACCGGCAAACCCAAGGGCGTCCTTCACACCACCGGCGGTTACTTGGTGTACGCCGCCATGACGCACCAGTACGTCTTCGACTACAAGGACGGCGACATCTACTGGTGCACCGCCGACGTCGGCTGGGTCACGGGGCATTCGTATATCGTGTACGGCCCGCTCGCCAACGGCGCGACCACGCTGATGTTCGAGGGCGTGCCCAATTATCCAGATTCGTCGCGCTTTTGGCAGGTGATCGACAAGCACGGCGTAAATATTTTCTACACCGCGCCCACGGCCATCCGCGCGCTGATGAGGGACGGCGATGGCCCGGTCAAACGCACCTCGCGCGGCACCTTGCGCATCCTCGGCAGCGTGGGCGAGCCGATCAACCCGGAAGCCTGGCTGTGGTATCACCGCGTCGTGGGCGACGGGCGTTGCCCCATCGTCGACACTTGGTGGCAGACCGAAACCGGAGGGATTTTGATTTCCCCGCTGCCCGGCGCGACAAAACTCAAGCCCGGTTCGGCGAGCCTGCCGTTTTTCGGCATCAAGCCGTGTCTGGTGGACGCTGAGGGAAAAGTGCTCGAGGGCGCGGCGAGCGGAAACCTGTGCCTCACCGACTCCTGGCCGGGGCAGATGCGCACCGTCTACGGCGACCACCAGCGCTTTATCGACACCTATTTCAAAACCTATCCCGGCAAGTATTTCACCGGCGATGGCTGCCGCCGTGATGCGGACGGCTACTACTGGATTACGGGGCGCGTCGACGACGTCATCAACGTCTCGGGTCATCGGCTGGGCACCGCGGAAGTGGAAAGCTCGCTGGTCGGTCATCAATCCGTGGCCGAAGCCGCCGTGGTGGGTTTCCCGCACGACATCAAGGGCCAGGGCATCTACGCCTATGTGACGCTAAAGGCGGGCGTGCCACCGACGGACGAACTGAAAAAGGAACTACTGGCCTGGGTGGCTAAGGATATCAGCGCCATCGCCAAACCCGATGTGTTGCAATGGGCCCCGGGCCTGCCCAAAACGCGCTCGGGGAAAATCATGCGGCGGATCTTGCGCAAAATCGCCGAGAACGACCTGGCGAATCTGGGCGATACCTCGACGCTGGCCGACCCCGGCGTGGTGGACGATCTGGTGAAGAATCGGGCGGGAGCTTGAAGCCGCCCAATGGCCCGGATATAATATGTCAATCTTTGACATACGAGGTCGCCATGGCCACTAACGTGCATCTCACCCCGGCGCTGGAAAAATTCGCCAAGCGGTGCGTCAAAAACGGACGCTACAACAACGTCAGTGAAGTGGTGCGCGCCGGGCTTCGCATGCTTGAGGAAGCCGAGGCGCGCCATAAAAAGTTCCTGGCGATGCTCGATGACGTGGAAGCCGATATTGACCGTCACGGCGTCGTTTCAGCGCAAGACGCACTGGCCGATCTCGACCGCGCTCTGGGCCGTTCCTCAGAATGATGGCAGGCTTATCGCGCCTTGCGAATGCTGACCTTAAAGAGGCTGGCGTTTGGATCAGGAAAAACAATCCCACCGCCGCGCTTAAATTCCGCAAAGCCGCCGCTGAAGCCCTGAGGCTGATCGGATCAAATCCCGAGATCGGGGTTCAGAAACTTGAAATGCTTCCCGGCAAGTACAGAGTGTTTGTGCTTAACCGCTTTCCTTATGTGATGATCTATAATCACCAGCGCCGTCCGCCTGTCGTGGCGCGCATTCTGCACGGCGCACGTGACTTGCCGACCTTGCTGCAAGACTTGTAGATCGGCGCCTAACCCCGCGCCCGCAGCAGCGCCATCACTTGGGCGCGTTGGGTTTCGACCACGCGGGCGTTGCCTTCCAGGTGCAACTCGGCAAACACCTGCTCGGCTTGGTCGAAGGCCGCCACGGCCTGTTTCAGGTAATCGTGGCTGTGCACCGCCTCGCCTTTTTCCTTCAGCGCCGCGCCGATGTTGGCCAGCGTCGTGGCCCAAACGAGCGGCGCGCGTTTACGGTTCATCACCTCGGCGATCTTGATGAATACGCCGACGGCCTTGTCAAATAGAGAGGATTCGTTGGTCAGCTTGCCCATGGTGATCAACAGGCCGCCCAGCGAATTTTGAATGTCGGCCCAGCGCGACGGGGCCTCGGTGATGGTCCAGATCGACGTCGCCGCCGAAAACGCTTCGGCCGCTTCGTCCAGGTAGCGCGTGTCCTTGTTGATCTCGGCCATGATGTGCAGCGCCAGGCCCAGGCGCGTCTTCAGCGCGGCGTAGTCGTCGGGGAAGATGTCCTTGCGCACCATACCCAGCGCCAAGCGGTAGTACTCGATGGTCTTGTCGGCCAGCCTGGCGTGATCGGTCGCGTCCGCGATCAACGACATGGCATCGGCCATGTGCGCGCCCAGCATCGCCTTCTCGTGGGCGCCAAAGGCGTCGTCGCCCAAAATCAGCGCACCGCGATACACCGACACGGCTTTTTCCAGCGTCAGCACGTCGCCCGTGCGCGCGCCGTCCAGCAAGATCAGCGCCGCATAGCACGCCTGCACGGTGGCGCATTCGGCCACGGTACCTAAGCTGTCGCCCTCGGCCACGTGTTTGACTTTGCGCAGCGTCGGGCCGAACAGCGAGGCGCGCGCCCGCAGGCCGTCGTTGGATTCCACGTTCACCGCGGCAAGCGCGGCGCCGAAGATCAGATCGCCCACATCGCCGTCGAAGAACGCGGGCACTTCCAGCCGTTCCAGCGCGCTTAACGTGGCACCCAGGGGCTGCACCGGTGTCGCCCCGCCCAGGAACCGCAGACGCCAGGATTGACCCGGCGCGGAATCTTTTTTCAAGGCCGCCACGCTCACGACATCGCCCCAGATCAGCAGGTCGGCGTCCTCGCGCGCGAGCCAGCGCCGCCCAAGGTCCACCGCCATCGAAAGAAACACGGGCTGGGCATTGTCCGCACCCGGCGCGGTCAGGGGCCGCTCTGACATGCGTACGGTAATGCCCATACGGCCGCTCAGGCGGTCATGAATGTGGCGCGCGGCGCGGTTGTCGGGATCGCCGTTCAAGGGGCTGATGAGCACGCGCAAAGGTTCCGCGCCGAACAGCACGTCCTCGGGCTCGTCGTGAACCACGCCCGCAGATCCTGCGTCGGCACGGCCGCGCAGCCGGTCCATGAAAAAGCTGAACGCCATCACCCGTCCCCGTTCCGGCGTTTATTGTGCCGGTTGTACTTCCGCTCATTGTAGGCGTGCGGAAGAATGATTGAGCGTTCAAACAGTTAGCAGGGCGTATTTAATAAAACCTTGAGACTCGACTTGTTGTTGGTCGCATTTTCACCGATTAGTTTCTTGGGCCAAGTGGAAGGCCACTTCTCGGGAAAATGCTCGGGGGGCCCTAGAAGTCGCTGCAGCGGCCCTTGCGTTCCCAGTCACCGAAGCGCGTCGGTTCGGGGCCCTTGGGCCCGCCGGTTTCCTCGACATTTACATCAATCGGGGTTTGACCCTTCGGCAACGGGGCCTTGGGCTTCAGGGCGGCGGCGTCGGGGCTGAGACCTAAGGGCGGCGGCAGAGAGGGGTCTTGAGATTTCATGTTTCAGACATACCTCATGTACATATCGATCTCCAGTTGAAGGGCTGCCGCTTTATGACCTTTCGGGTCAGTTTGTTGATCGCCGCCATGACCGCGCTGTTCATGGGCGTGGGATATTTATTGGGTGCCGAGCAGGGCATGGCGATCGCCTTCATGGCCGCACTGGCCATGAACGCCTTCGCCTACTGGAACTCCGACAAGATGGTGTTGCGCATGTACGGCGCGCGCCAGGTGGGCCCGTCCGACGCCCCGGAGTTTTACGCCCTGGTGCAGGAGCTGGCCGCTCGCGCGCAGTTGCCCATGCCCAAGGTGTTCATCATGGACAACGACCAGCCCAACGCTTTCGCCACCGGCCGCAACCCCGAGAACGCCGCGGTGGCGGCCACCACCGGGCTGTTGCGTATCTTGAACCGCGAGGAAATCGCGGGCGTCATGGCGCATGAACTGGCGCACGTAAAAAATCGAGACACGCTGGTCATGACCATCACCGCCACGCTGGCCGGCGCAGTGGGCATGCTCGCCAACTTCGCCATGTTTTTCGGCCGGAGCGGGACGCGCAACAATCCGCTCGGCATCGTCGGCGTGCTGGCCGTGACCATTCTGGCTCCTTTGGCCGCCACGCTGGTGCAGTTGGCCATTTCACGCACCCGCGAATACGGCGCGGACGCAACCGGCGCAGCCATCTCGGGCAATCCGATGTCGCTGGCCTCGGCGTTAGCGAAACTCGAGCAGGGTTCCAAGCGCATCGACAACCACACCGCCGAGGCCAACCCGGCCACGGCGCATATGTTCATCGTCAACCCGCTGCACGCTCACGCAGCCGACGGGCTGTTCGCCACCCATCCGGCCACGGCCAACCGCATCGCGCGTTTGCAGGAGTTGGCGGGCGGGGCTCAACCCACGCCCGGCCCTGCGCGCAAAGGGCCCTGGGGCTAGGGGTTTCAGGACCGCAAGACAGGTCCGCAAGAATCGGGTCGCCGCAGGGCCGTTTCATCGGCACAACGCCGCCTTCATCAAGCATGGAGGCCATCATGAATTTTCGTATTTCGGGGCTGCCGGCGGCGGAGTTTCAGCCCCTGTTCAATCTATCGGGCGACGAACTGCGCTCGCGCGATGCGCGCCGCGTGGTCGCGGATGCCAAACCGGGGTTTCCCTGCCGCGTCAGCCTGGCCGACGCCGAGGTCGGGGAGGAGCTGATTTTGCTCAACCATACCCATCAAGCGGTCCGCTCGCCCTACCGCGCCTCGGGCCCGGTGTTCGTCCGCCGCGCCGCAACCCAGGCGTTCGACCAGATCGGAAACGTGCCTGAGCAGCTGTGTGTGCGTCTGTTGTCGTTGCGGGCGTATGATTCGACCGATTCGATCATTCAGGCCGACGTCGTCGACGGCCGCGAGGTCGAGCGGTTGTTGAGCGCGTTTCTCGCCGATCCGAAGACCGCGTATATCCATATTCATTTCGCGCGGCATGGTTGCTACGCTGCCCGGGCGGAGCGGGCCTGACGGCCCGCCGCCTCATTGTAGAAAGTACATGGCGCACGTCACCAAGCATTACGCAAACACCCGCTTCGGCCAGATCCACTATCGTCGTGCGATGCCCAGCTGCCCATCGCCGCGCGAGCCGTTGATTTTGTTTCACATGAGCCCCTATTCGGGCGTGATCTATGAAAACCTGATGAAGCATCTGGGCGAGGAGCGTGAGGTCATCGCCGTGGACACGCCGGGCTTCGGCAACTCCGATCCGCCGCCCGCCCCGCCGACAATTCAGGATTATGCCGCCGCCGTGGGCGATCTGCTCGATGTGTTGAAGCTGCGCGGCGTGGATGTGATGGGCTATCACACGGGTTCGAAAATCGCACTGGAGTTATGCCTGCAGCGCCCCAAGCAGGTGCGGAAAATCATCATGATTTCAGCAGCCATCTGGACCGACGCGGAAGTGGCCGAACATCGCGCCCAGTTCGCCAAGACCGAGGTGGACGAGGACGGTTCACACCTGGTGAAGTGGTGGAAGGCCGTGGGCCATTGGAGCATGAAGGGCCGAACGCTCGCCCAAATGGCCGAGACGTTTCATGCCCGCGTCATGCGCCCCGACATCTCCTGGTGGGGTCATAACGCGGCGTTTGGGTACAGCACGGCGGACGCGCTGAAAAAAATCGACAACGAGATCCTCATTCTCAACCCCCAGGACGACATCTGGGAGTTCACGCCGCGCGCCAAGGCGTATCTCAGGAATGGCCGCATCCAAGACCTGCCGGGCTGGAGCCACGGCTTTCTCGATGTGAAAGCGGGCGAAACCACCGCCCTGGTGCGCGGGTTCCTCGATGCGTCCTAACCGTGGTTGCGGTTGAAAAGAGCCGATAGCCGCACAGACAACCGCACGGCAAACTGTGTTCGCATTTATTCAGGACAAAAACCCATGACCTTGCTCCGCACCGTTCTCGCCGTGTTGTTGCTCTCGGCTGGCGTCAGCGCCCAAGAAGTGGCCAAACCCGTCGTGCTACTGGCAGGGTCCACGGGCAAGAACGGCAGCGTAGTGCTGAAGGCGCTCCAGGCCCTGCCGGGTGCGCCCTACAAAGTGCGCGCCATGACGCGCGATTCCGGTGCGGCGGTGTCCAAGTACGGAAGTATCGCTGATTGGTACGAAGCCGACGTGCTCAAGCCCGAGACGCTGACCAAGGTCATGGCCGGCGTGGATTATGTGATCGACGCCAAGGCCGCCACGGGCATCCTGGGCGACAGCCGCCCCGAGATGGTGGACCTGGAAGGCACCAAAAACATGGTCGCGGCGGCCAAGGCCGCGGGCGTCAAGAAGTACGTCATCATCACCTCGTCCTCGTCAGGCGTGAAGGATCACTTCTTGAACAAGATCGGCCGCGACGTGCTCATTTATAAGGGCCTGGCCGAGGACGCGTTGGTCGCTTCCGGATTGACTTATACCATCGTCGGGCCCGCGGGCATGACCGACGAACCGGCGGGAAAAGAAATCAAGATCATCGCGCGCAAGGATTACGTCCGCGGCATGACGATCACGCGCGCGGACACCGCAGCAGTTTGCATCGAGGCGCTGAGCAATCCTGATGCGGCCAACAAGGCCTTCACCGTCATCAACGGGGAGGGTGTTGCGTCGGAGGCGTGGAAGCAATCCTTCGCCGCGATGCCGGCCAAATAAAACTACAGGCCTGGGATAACGGGAGCGTCAGGCTTGCGCGCTGCTGCGAAGCCCCGGCAGTGGCCGACGCGTTCGGGTTTGTCGAGCAGCTTCCAGCCCAGCACGTCCTTGAAGCCCGCCGTGCGCACCATGTGGATGAAGCACTTCAACGTCGGCGCCCACCAGTTCGTCGGGTTATCGCCGTATTGGCTGTCGGGGTAGAACTCCATCAGCAGCTGGTTGGGCTCCGGATAGCCCTTGCCCATGCCGCCGCGATAGGGGCTGTAGTCGTCCAAGATCGCGCTCTCGACGAAAATCCATTGCCTACAGACCGAAGACAGGCAATCCAGCGCCAGCAGCGGATGGCGCAGATGATACAGCGTGCCGAAGAAGAACACGGTGTCGAAGGTGCCCAGTTCTTCCGGTGAGACGTCATACACGCTCATTTCGCGGCGCGAGCATTGGGCGTCGGTGTAGCCCAGGGCCTGCTTGCACAGATCAAAGGTGGTCCAGCTGCCGCGGGGCACATTCGTCGTGGTGTCCAGACTGTCGGAGAAGTCGTCGATGGCCACCACTTCCTTGGCGCCGCGCTTGAGCGCCTCGAAGGTCCAGTAACCGTCCCACGCGCCCACGTCGAGCACGCGCTGACCATCCAGGCGGTCGGGTACACCGTAGCTTTTTGCATTCAGCGGCGCCCAGCCCGGCGTCGTCACGCCGCCCGGCAGTTCGATGCGGTGATACCAGAACGGAATGGCTTTGATTTTTGCCTGAAGGTCTGCGCTCATGCGGCCATGACGTCCCGAAATATGCCCGTTCATCTCTACACATGACGCCCGCCCCGCGCCAGAGCCTCAAGCCCGTCCCGCCCGATGCGCGCGCCGCGACCTTGCGGTTGCTCACCGACGTGCTGCGCCATGGCCGCGCGCTCGACGACAACTTCGACGCTGCAGCGCAAGGCCTGGAAGACCGCGACCGCGCATTCGCGCGCCTGCTCACGGCCACCACGTTGCGCCGCCTGGGCCAGATCGACGCGGCCCTGGCGCAGTTCATCGAACGCACACCGCCCGCCATCATCCAAGACATGCTGCGGCTCAGTGCGGCGCAGATTTTGTTCATCGGTACGCCCGCCCACGCCGCCGTGGCCACGGGCGTGGAACTGGCCAAGCGCAACGGCTACGACAAATTCGCCGGCTTGTTGAATGCTGTGTTGCGGCGTTTAACGGAAAAAGGCGCGCAGATCGTCACGGGCCAGGATGCCGCTAAGCTCAATACCCCGGGCTGGATGTGGGATCGCTGGACGGCGGCTTACGGCGAGAGTGCCGCGCGTGCCATCGCGACCGCGCACCTTCTCGAAGCCCCGGCGGACATCACGCTGAAAGATCCATCAGCCGCATCCCATCTCAACGCAAAAATCTTGCCGACGGGTAGTCTGCGCCTGGGCGAGCACGGCCGCATCGACACGCTGCCCGGTTTTGCCGAAGGCGCATGGTGGGTGCAGGACGCCGCCGCCGCGCTGCCTGCGCGAATTTTGCTGGCTGCTCTGGGCGAGCCTCACGACAAAAAGGTGATCGACCTGTGCGCCGCCCCCGGCGGAAAAACGCTGCAGCTGGCCGCAGCCGGCTGCGCGGTGACGGCGGTGGACACCTCGGACCGGCGTTTGAAACTGGTTGACGATAATCTCAGGCGCACGCAATTAAGTGCGAGCGTGGTCACCGCCGATGCGCTGACCTGGCGGCCCGATCAGTTGGCCGATGCGGTGCTGCTCGATGCGCCGTGCTCCTCCACCGGCACCATCCGCCGCCATCCCGATTTGCCGCACCTGAAGAAGGCCAAGGATATTCCCACGCTGGCCCAGCGCCAGCGCGATCTGCTAGCCGCCGCGGCAAGCATGCTCAAGCCCGGCGGGGTTTTGGTCTATAGCGTGTGTTCGCTCGAACCGGAGGAATGCGAAGGCGTGATCGCCGCGACAAGCCTCCGGCGTGAAAAAATCATCGCGCCTGAGCTTGGCGAATTTCTCACGCCCGAGGGTGCGTTGCGCACGTTGCCGGGCCTGTGGGCCGCGCGCGGCGGGCTCGACGGCTTTTATGCGGCGCTGTTGCGTAAATTATAGAGCATTTTCCCGAGAAGTGGCCTTCCACTTGGCGTGGAAAATGCGACCAAACAAGGTCAAGGCAACTTTCTGATTGGGTGGGCTCGGGTCTGACCCTAGTTCCGAATATTTTGTGCGTAGATCAGCAGCTCCTTGCCCTCGCGGTTCCACACGCCGTCTTTTTTGGAGCCGATTTTTTCCGCAATGGTGATGGAGCGCACGTTCAACGGATTGATGATGTGGATGACGCGCGGCCAGCGCAGCGTGCGAGCGGCATAATCCAGGCTCGCCCGCGCGGCTTCAGTGGCGTAACCCTTGCCCCAATGCTCCCGTGCGATGGTCCAGCCGATCTCCTGGCCGGGCCAACCTTCGGGATAGTAAGGCCCGACGTGGCCGATCAGCGCGCCGGTTTGCTTTTCTTCCACCGCCCACATGCCGTAGCCGCGCAACGCCCAGTGACCAGCCATGTTGGTCATCACGCGCCAGACGTATTCGCGGTTCTGCGGTTTGCCGTCGAAGGTGATGAACTGCGCCACCTCGGGGTCGGCGTAGATCGCCAGCATGGCATCGACGTCCGCGGCGGTGAATCCGCGCAGCGTCAGCCGTTCGGTTTCAACGACGGGAACGTTCATGGTTTTTTCCGCCTCCCCACATGAAGCGCGGATCAAATATCACATTTTGCGGTGATGTTGGTCAGGATGCCCTGGGCTTCGTTTTGGACCAGGTGCTGGGCGAAGCCGGTGAAGCCCGTCTGGCTCATGATCATGTTGAGGTGGAACTGCCCGCTGTCGGGCGTTTTGCCCAGGGTCTGCAGCACGTCGCTGACCTTGATCAGGGCCGAGCTGTGGGCCTTGATGTTGCCCGAGGTGGTGAAGTCGCCCATGGATGCGCCGTTGCGCGCGTCGCGCACGTCGAAGCTGGGCTTGGCGTCCGTTGCTCCGGTGTTGTGCACCAGCAGAAAGCTCGTATAGCCGCCGATCAGCGTCGTGTGCGTGTTGTTGACGTGACGCCCCGAATCCGCCAAGCCGTTGTCGCAACCCGAGACGTTGCTCAGCAGGTTGGTCTGCGGGCTGTAGAGCACGTGCTGCGCATAACCCACGAACGGCGCATCGATAAACAGGGTGTAGAATTGCGACGCGCTCGCCTGGCCTGTGATGGGCGGGGTGGCCTCCGCCTCGATCACGCTCATGGCGACTTGAGGCGAGGCCAGTCCGGCGACCTGCCGGCTCCAGGTGCTTACCTGTGCGCCCGTCAGGTCGTCATAGATGCGCACGCTCACCGTACCGGCGATGAAGTCGGCGTTGAAGAAGCGCAAGAACGAGGTCGCGGTGGGATTTTTCGAACCGAACACGCCGGGCACCGCCACGCCGACCACCCCGCCGCCCGCCCCCAGAATGTCGAGCGACCTGTTGATGTCCATGCGCGGCGTGGTCCACGTCCAGGTGGACAAAGACGCAGCGATGCCCCCGGTCTTGAGCGCGGATTCGACTTCGCTTGCTGTGGCGGTGGGTCGCGCGGATTTCAAAATCGCCACCGCGCCGGCCGCGTGGGGCGCGGCCATGGAGGTGCCGCTGCGCGTCGAATAGGTGTTGTTGAGGTTGGCCGAACGCACCAGCACGCCCGGCGCCAGCACGTCCACGTTGGCGGCATGATTCACGCCGGAATCGGGCACGGTGATGATGGTCGAACTCACCGCGATGGCCGTGGAGATGCACGCCGGCGGACTGATCTGGCCCACCTTGGCGTCGTTGCCCGCTGCGATGGTGGTCAGCACGCCCAAGCCGCGCAGTGTGTCGATGGCGGTCTTGCGGATGTCGGTGTCACACGCCCCGGTCACGGGCTCGCCGCCCAGGCTCAGGTTCACCGCCGCCAGATTGCGGGCACTTGCCTGGCTGATGGCATAGTTCAGGCCGTTCAGGATCGCCGATGAGTACGCCAGCAGGCAGGGTGCGGCGTTGTCGCAGGCCGATTGATTGTTCGACAGCGTGAACACCTGGATGGGAATCAGGTTGGCTTCATAGGCCACGCCGCGCAGGGTGGTGGAGCCGATGGTGTCGTTGCCCACCGCGATTCCCGCCACGTGGCTGCCGTGCGCGCAGACATTGGCGCCCGCCGAACAGTTGCTGGCCGCGCCCACGGCGGTCGAGGAGGTTGCCCCGTTCGGGCAAAGGGCCACGTCGCCGCTGTTAACAATGGTCGAGTAGCAGGCCTCGGCCACGATCTTGCCCACGAACATGTCATGGTTGCGGTCCACGCCGTCGTCGAGCACGGCGACCGAGGTGTTGCGCCCCGTGAAGCCGCGTGACCAGGCGTCGTCAGCGTTGATGTAGTTGACGGTGGACGACAACAGCGCCTTGGCCGGATCATCTTCAGCCGCCGCCGCCGCGCGCGCCGCGGACTCGGCGGTGGCGTCATCGGACGCGGCGGCCGCTTTCACCGCCACTTTTTCCAACATCACGCCGGGCAGCGGCCATTGGGACTGCGCGCTTCTGCTTGCCATGGGCTTATCAAGGTAGACCTGCTTCACGCCGGGAATGCGCAGCAGCCGCTCCAGTTTGGCTTCATCCAATGTGGTGATGAACATGGGCAGATTGTCGAACTCCTGCTCCATGCGCACGGCGGCGGCTTGAAGTTCGCCGCGCATCCCGCCGGCAGCCGCGGCCACGGCGGCGCGGTTGCGCTGTACGCGCAACGCCACGCTCTCCTCAGCGGCGGTATTGGCCCGCTCCAGGCTGCGCGCGGTCTCGGTGGCGGGCAATTCCATTTCCACGATCACGCGGGCCTGGCCGTCGCGCGCCAGGGCCGCGCGGATCTCGGCCACGGATGGGCCTCCGTCTTGGGCGCGCACTGACGCACTCAGACCGGCCAGCACAAGGCCGGCGAGAAGGATAAGCTTGGAACAGGGCATCGGGGCTGACACTCCGCGAGATCGTGCGCCGACCGGGGGACCGTCTTCAGGAGATGACCCTACAACGCGCCCAGGCGGCGCAGCGTTGCAGGTGGAACCTCGGCGACCAAGCGAAGGTGAGGGTATTTTACGGCAAAGCTGTGGCCGCGCTAGTGGTCCCATCGCGGTCTTGTCATAATTGATCGGGGAAAGACCTGAAGGACGAAGGGGTTTGGCACGATGAAGCGGGGGGTTTTGATCGCGGCCTGTTGGCTGTTCGCAAGTGCGGCCCGCGCGGCCTGCACCGTGCCCGACGTGTCCTCGGCAGGCATCACCGGGTTTCAAGAGGCCGTCATCAGCGTTTCGGACCTTTCCGCCGCTACGGCCACATGGCGCGACGTCGGCGGGTTCGACGTGGTCTGCACCGGCGAGGCGGGCGCGGCCATGGCCAAATTCTGGGGCGTGCCCGAAGGCACTAGAATCGAACACGTGGTGCTGAAAAGGAAAACTGCCGATCGCCTCGTCAGGTTGGTGAAGTTTCACGGGTTGGCGCAGCGCCAGATCCGCTCCTCCGCCATGACCTGGGACACGGGCGGCATCTTCGACCTTTATATGTACGTTGACGACGTGCGCGCGGTGTTCGCCCAGCTGCGTGCGCGTGGCTGGCAGGCCTACAACGACCCGGTGACATATACGCTGGGTCCCTTCACCGTTACCGAAGTGATCGTGCGTGGGCCCGACGGTGAGGCGCTTTGTTTGATGCAGCGCGACGCCCCGCCCTACGACAAGGCGCTCTTTGGGTTGGGCGGTGGAAAAGGATTCGGCTGGCCGTTCAATGCCGCACTGGTGTCGACCGATTTCGCGGCGGGGGAAAAACTGTTCAAGAATATTCTCGGCTGGACGATGCATTTGGGCGGCGACAGCAAGTCCCAGCCGCCGGGCGATAATCCATTAGGACTCCCCAAAAACATCGCCATGGAATATTCGCGCCAGTTTGCCGCCTACGCGCCGCATCCCACCGACAGAAACGGCTCGATCCAGATCATCGTCAACAAGGACATCGCCGGGCGCGATTTGTCGGAATTCGCCAAGGCCCCCAATCTCGGCAACCTCGCGCTGCGCGTGCCCGTGGCCGATCTGGCGGCGTTTGCGAAGGATTTCACCGCCAAGGGCGGAGAGATTTCCACGCCCCGACGTCAACTCGACTTGGAGCCCTACGGCAAGGTCGATATCCTGGCCGTCAAAGCGCCCAACGGCGCACTGATCGAGTTCTTCGCCCAGAAATGAAACACTTCTCACGTTTTCTTGTCGGACTGTTGGCGCTGCTGGCCGCGCCTGTTGCGGCGGCGGACATCGAGTTTACGCTGGTGGCCAATTCACCGCCCGGCGGGCCCGGCGACAAGCTCTGGCGCATGTTCGAAGACAACATCGCGGCCAAGGCAGGCGACCGCATCAAAGTGAAAAAACTGGTCCACGGCGAGCTGGGCGGCGATGATGTGGGTTTTCAGGCCATCCGCAAAGGCCGGGGCCAGATCGGCATCGCCGGCGAAAACGGTTTCGCCCAGACCATCCCCGAGGCTTCGGTGCTCAATCTGCCGTTTTTGTTTTCCTCGGCGGAAGAGTGCGATTTCGTGTTCGACAACGTCTGGACGCCTGAGGCCAAGCGCATCGCGGACTCACGCGAGATCGCGTTGCTGCAATGGGTCGAAATCGGCTGGATGCACATCTACGGCAAGAAGCCGCTGACGGAGCCGAACGATACCAGGGGCTACCGCATGCGTGCGCTGCCCTACGAGGCCAGCCAGGCGTTCCTGAAGGTGGTGGGGGCAGATACAATTGTAATGCCCACGCCCGACGTGATTCCCGCGCTGCAGACCGGGCTGATCGCCGGCGGGGAATCCTCATTGCTGATGTACGTGCGCACCGGCATCGTCGACTACGCCGCGCACCTCACGCTCACCCAGCACTCGTATGCGACATCAGGCTTGTTCGCCAACAAGCGCTGGCTTGAAAAACTTTCGCCTCAGGACCGCGCCGTCGTCTCGACCGCGTTTCCCGATCAGGATTACATCCGTCGCGATACGCGCGACTCGCTGGTGAAGGAACTGGAGGCGTCAAAAGCCAAGGGCGTCGTCGTTCATGAGTTGACGGCCGAGCAGCGCACGCGTTGGGAGGCCGCCACCCAGCCCATTCACCGCGCGGTGCTCGACCGCCTCGGTCCCGACGCCCAGCGGATCTATGCGTTGGTGCAAGAGGGCAAGAAAACCTATGCAGCGCGGCAGTAAAAGGAATCATTCGTGAACACACCATCCACCGGCCTCGGCGAGGCAAGTTCCGACCGCGCGTTCTTCGGCCACCCCAAGGGCCTCTCGACGCTGTTCTTCACCGAAATGTGGGAACGCTTCAGCTACTACGGCATGCGCGCGCTGCTCATCCTGTTCATGACCGCCAGCCTGGAGATGGGCGGCATGGGCATGGACGTGGCCACGGCGGGCGCGGTCTACGGCACCTACACCGCCATGGTGTATCTGATGAGCGTGCCGGGCGGCTGGCTGGCCGACAAAGTGCTGGGCCAGCGAAAAGCCGTGCTGTACGGCGGCATCCTCATCGCCTGCGGGCACTTCTCGCTCGCCTTGCCCATCGGCGGGTTCTTCACCCTGGGCCTGATCTTCATCGTATTGGGCACTGGGCTCTTGAAGCCCAACGTCAGCGTCATCGTCGGCCAGCTGTATTCCCAAACCGACACGCGCCGCGACGCGGCTTATTCCATCTTCTACATGGGCATCAACTTAGGCGCGTTCATCGGCCAGCTGGTCACGGGCTACCTGGCGCAGGATGCAGGCTTCCGCGAAACCGTGATCGGCTGGGGCATGGACCCCAACATCACCTGGCATTGGGCGTTTGGGGCCGCGGGCATCGGCATGACCTTCGGCGTGATTCAATATGTACTGGGCGGGCACACGCTGGGCACGGCAGGCGTGCAGCCGGGTGCGGCGACGACGCCGGAATTGGCCGCGGCCTATAAACGCAAGGCGCTCACCTACATCGGCATCGCCCTCGCAGCCGTCGTGCTGATCGGCCTTGCCGTGGTCACGGGCGCGCTGACGTTGACGCCCAAGCTCATCAGCGACGTGGCCGGAACATCACTGCTGGTCATCACCGTGGTGTTCTTCGGCGCATTGTTCCTCGACAAAAGCTGGACGGCGGCCGAGCGCAGCCGACTATGGATCATCTTCGCCTTCTTCCTGTGCGCGGCGGTGTTCTGGTCGGTCTTCGATCAGGCGGGCTCCACGCTCAACCTCTTCGCCGACCGCAACACCAAGAATGAAGTACTTGGCTTCGCATTTCCTAGCGCCTGGTATCAGTCGCTCAACCCGCTGTTCATCGTGCTGTTCGCGCCCGTTTTCGCGGCGCTGTGGATCAAGCTGGGCGACCGCCAGCCCTCCGCGCCGGTGAAGTTCGCGCTTGGCCTCATCGGGGCGGGCATCGGCTTTTGGGTCATGGCGATTGCCGCCATTGAGGCCGACGCGGGCGAGCTGGTGGGCCCGCTGTGGCTGGTGTTCGTCTATCTCATCCACACCTGGGCGGAACTGTGCCTCAGCCCCGTGGGCCTCAGCTCCATGACCAAGCTGGCACCTGATCGGATTGTCGGGGCCATGATGGGCGTGTGGTTCCTGGGCGCATCCGTGGGCAACTTCATGGCGGGCCAAATGGCCACGTTCTACGAAACTCTGCCGCTGACGCAGTTGTTCGGCGTGGTGGCCATCCTGCCGGTGGCCGCGGGCCTGGTCATGCTGGTGCTGGCCAAAAAAATGACCGCCATGATGGGTGGGGTGAAATAACGCAAAAATTTTTCACACCGTTTGTTCTATGCTGTCCCCCTGATCGGGGAGGATCACACATGCGCGCGCTCATATTTTCGTTTTGCGTTTTCTCGGCCGCCGCTATCGCCCAGGAGCAAAAACCAGACCCCACCATTTTCCGCGACTGCGCCGACTGCCCGGAAATGAAGATCGTGCCCGCCGGGTCGTTCGTCATGGGCACCGATGCGTCCATCGTCGATCAGGTCAAATGGTCCACCGACATCGAGCGCCAGCGCCTGACATGGGAAACCCCGCGCATGAGCGTGACCATCGCGCAGCCGTTTGCGCTGGGCGTGTTTGAAATCACGCGCGATCAGTTCGAGGTCTTCATCAAGGCCACGGGCCGCAAGATCGAACCGGGCTGCACGATCTGGAAGGGCGATTGGATCCGCAGCAAGGACCAGACCTGGGACAAGAACGACCTTGAGCAGCGCGGCGATCACCCGGTGGTGTGCATCGACTGGATCGACGCGCAAGCCTACGCCGACTGGCTGACGATCAAGACGGGCCGCACCTATTATCTGCCCGGTAACGCCCAATGGGAGTATGCCTACCGCGCGGGGTCCACCACGCCCTACTTCTGGGGCAATGACCCCGAAGGCATCTGCGACTACGGCAACGTGGCCGACGCGGGGTTGAGCGCCAAGCACAAAGACCGCCCGGCCTTTGCCTGCACCGACGGCTTTGTCTACTCCGCGCCCGTGGGCATGAAGAAGCCCAACCCCTGGGGCTTCTACGACATGACTGGCAATGTCTGGGAATGGATCGCCGACTGCTGGGTGACCGACAACAAGGCGCAAGCGCCCGATGGTGCCGCCATTCAAGCGGGCGACTGCAAGCAGGCCCCCTTGCGTGGCGGGGCTTATGGCACGGGCCCGAAGTTCACGCGCTCCTCCTCGCGCGGCGGGCCCGACCCGCGCATCGGTGCGCGCCAGGGCTGGATCGGCTTTCGTGTGGCCGCGGTTGCCGAGAAGAAGAAATAACCATGCGGACGATCATTTTCGCCGCGCTGTGCATCGCCGGTACGGTGCATGCGCAAGCGTTGCGTGATTGCCCGACGTGCCCGGAGATGGTGAGCATTCCGCCGGGCGATTTCCTCATGGGCTCGCCCGACGACGAGGCCGGCCGCGAGGCCAACGAAGGCCCGGTGCGGCGGGTGAGCATCGCTAAGCCGTTTATGCTCGGCAAATACGAAGTCACGGTGGGCGAGTTTGCCGCCTTCGTGGCCGAAACGGGCTATGCCGCCTCCAACGCCTGCCCGCAGTGGAACGCTGCCCGCACCAAGAGTGAGCCCGCGCAAGGATTTAATTGGCGCAATCATCCGTTCTCAAAATCCGACCGCCATCCAGTGTTGTGCGTCAGCCGCGCGGATACAAACGCATATGTGACATGGCTGGCGGCCAAAACCGGCAAACCCTACCGGTTGCCCAGCGAGGCGGAGTGGGAATACGCCGCGCGCGCAAAATATGGTTCGGACGATCTGTGCAAGCGCGCCAACGTCGCCGATGAGTCCATGAAAGCCGAAGCGCCCAACTGGCCCTCGGTCACGGCGGCCTGCAACGACGGCACGGGCTTTGCCACCGCGCCCGTGGGTTCCTACGCGCCCAATGCGTTTGGTCTGTACGACATGCAGGGCAACGTCTGGGAGTTCACGCAAGATTGCTATCAGGAGAGTTACGCCGGCGCGCCGGTTGACGGCTCGGCGGTGATCACGCCCGAGTGCGCGCGGCGCACCGTGCGCGGCGGCGGCTGGCTCAACGGCCCCGGCGAGACGACGGGCGACGGCGAACACCGCCCCGCCAACCGCGGCCGCAACAGCCCCGGCCTGCATTTCGACAGCATGGGGTTTCGGGTGGCGCGGGACGCCAACTGACGGAGCTGAGGGTTTGGCGGATAAAACGGGGAAAGAAGAGCGATGGTGGAGCTGAGGAGGATCGAACTCCTGGCCTCGGCATTGCGAACGCCGCGCTCTCCCAGCTGAGCTACAGCCCCTGATCCATCGTCGGATTCGGCCCCTTAATGCCCGGAAATCCTTAACAAATCACCGGGGCGGGGCGAAGGGCGCGGATACTTTATCGAAACAACCCCGAAGTCAAGCGACGCAGCGCGTCCAGCGTCGAGGTCGGCCCGTCGGCGGGCCGGAGCACGAAGACGCCTGCGTGCATGTCGGAGGGCAGAACCAGCGCCCCGTCGGGGCCCTCGGCAATGCCGTTGAAGATCCAGCTTTGGGCCAGGGGTGCCGGCGGTGTCAGGCCCACGTCGGCGCGCGTGGCGATTTCGTTGCGCGCGCCCGTGACGGGGTTCACGTTCCACACGATCTGCGCTGCGCTATCCACCACGGCCAGCGACCCATCAGCCAAGGCGGCGATGCCTTCGGGCCGCAGCAGCTTATCGGCGATGATCTTGCGCGACTTCGTGCCCAAGTCCACCGCCGTCACGGTGCCGCCCTCGGCATCGGTCACATATAAAGTGCCGCCGATGCGCGCCAGGCCGACCGGATATAAAAACCCTTCCGCAATGATCTCGCGCGCGCCGTCGGCCATCACGCGCGTGATCCGCTTTGCGCCCGCCTCGGCCACCACCAACGCACCCGCATCGTCCGTCACCACGTCGTGGGGTGCTATGAAGTCCTTTTCCTCGCGCAGAATAGAACCGCTTGCCGGGTCGATGACCTGCACACGTCCCGTGAACCAGCTGGCCGTCAGCAGCACGTCTTTGTCGTTCATGCGTCCACGTTGCGCCGTGGCCGGGTAGGCGCCCGCCCCGCTGATGGGCATGACGTCGCTCACCGCGCCTGTCGTTGCGTCTACTTTGCGCAGCGTGAACATGTCGGCGATGTAGATCGCACCGTTCAGAACCGTCACGCCGCCCGGCGCGGTCAGTCGTCCACGCACGATTTCGCGCAGCTTTCTTGTCGCCAATTCGATTTCGTAAATTCCGTTGTCGCCGATGCTGGAAATGTAGAGTTTATCGCCCGCCGGGTTCATCGCCATGTTGTCCACGCCGGGCTTGAGCGTGGCGATGATGGTTTTCTCGGCCGTATCTTTGTTCAGCTGCGTCACGGTGCCGGCGTTGAAGTCGAGCACGTACAACACTCCGGCTTTATCCATCTCCACCGCTGTCGGCCAGTCAAAGCCCGTGGCGAGGATTTGAATCTCCATCGACTTCAAATCCAGGCGGACGACCTGGCCCAGGTCGGCTTGCGGCCCGTACAAAAACCCATCGGCGGCGATGACAAAACCATTGAGCCCGCCCGTGGCCTCCCACAGTTTCTCCGGCGGCACCTTGCCCGACAGATCTGCGCGCCACAGCACTTTGTTCGCAGGCCCTGTTTGGGTGACGTAGAGTGTGCCGTCGGGCGCGAAGCCCACGGTGTTGATGTTGGGCAGATTCTCGGCCAATACGCGCGCCTTGCCGCCCGGGGCCTTGGCGTAGAGTTTGCCCACGGTCACCGCCGTCCACACCATCGTGCCTGCGAAAGGTGTTCCGGCCGGTGCAAAGGCCACGTCGTCGGCCATGCCCTCGGGAGACGCCACGGCCGTACGTACCCGGCCCGTGGCCACATCGACCTTGTGAATCGTCGCGCCCATGATGTCGGCGGCATACAGCGCGCCGTCGGGCCCGAAGGCCAGCCCATGCACGCCGTGGAACGGCCCCGGTGCCACCAGCACGCGCGCGCGGTACGCAGCCTCAGCTTGCGCCGCCGTCAGGCATAGCAAGGCGGCCAACAGAACATGTTTCATCATCAGCGTTTCACCATCAACGTCTTGGGGGTGTGAATTTGAGCACTGAATTATCCGCATCGCAGGCGATGTAGATCGCCCCCGTTTCATCGGCAGCAACCCCTGTGGGTAGGTATACGGGGCCCGGTGCGCGGGTGAACATCCGGCCGATGGGTAATTTGTCGCCAACCACCACGCGGGAGCCTGTGGCCGGGTCGATGACGATCAGTTGTCGCATTCCCACCTCGGCCACGGCGATTTTTCCGCCCGGCAGCAGCGCCAAGCCCTCGGGTTGAGACAAACCCTGGGCCAATATCTGTTTTTCACCCGTGGTGATGTTGATGCGCAGCACGGTTCCCGCGCCCGCCTCGCTGACAATCAGGCTTTGTCCGTCGCGCGCCACGCCCACGGGGCCTTGCAGATTCGCCGCCACGACCGTGCGGTCCGGCGACGCGCCGGGCATGAGTTTCACAATCTCGCCGCCGGCATAATCGGCCACGTAGATTTCTCCGGTGTCCGAAGCCGCCACGCTCATCGGGGCTTTGAATCCGCCCAGCGTCTGCAGCGTCCGGTCCGTCGCCCGGTCGATGATGCTCACGCCCGCCCGCCGCACGTTGGCCAGCACGATGGTTTTTTCGCTCACCGCCACGGCCGAGGACGCCGCGGCCCCCAGAGTGAACGGCAGCATCTCGACCTTGCCTGTCGAGAGGTCGGCGTACCTGTATCCATAGGCGTCGCTCAGGATCAGCGCCGGTTTACCGTCGCGCGTGGTCAGCGCCACGCCGGTCGCCGTGGTCAGGCCGCCCTGCACGATGATTTTTTGTTCGCCTGTCTCCGGGTGCACGGCGATGATGGAGTTGTCCGAGGGCCGTGAGACGTAAATCATGTCGTCGGGGCCGACGGCCAGGTTGTCGAGCGGCGGGCTGACGATGGTGATGCGCTGCGTCTCGCCGCTGATGGGGTTGACATGGCTGACCTTGCCCGTGGACCAATCGAGCGTGATCAGGCCGCCGCGCGAATCGCGCTTCACGGCCACGGGCTGGCCCAAATCCGTGGCGATGATTTTCACCTCGCCCGTCGTCAGGTCGACGCGGCCCAGCGCGCCCTTCTCGGCCAGGGGCACGAACAGGCCCGTGCCCGTGCCGTCGTCGACGAAGGCGTTGATCCCGCCCAGATCGCGCGCGACGGTGCGCGGCGGTTGTTTGCCCGCGGGGTCGATCTCGATCAGCGAATCAGGTTTTCCAAACGTGCCGGTGAACAGTCGGCCGTCCTTAGTGAAATTCACCGGGTTGATCATGGGAATGTCGGCCGCCAGCGTGACGATGCGCCCGTCGGCTTTTCGCGCGCGCAGTTCCCCGGAAATGAGCGCGGTCCAGACAAGAGTGCCATCGGGGCCCATAGCCACGTCGTCGGATTCGCCCTGGGCCGCACCGATCACTTCCTCCAACGCGCCGGTCTTGACGTCGATGCGGTACACGCCCGGGCCGATGACGCTGCCCGCATACAGCTTGCCGTCGTTGCCGAAGTTCAGCCCGGTGATGCCGTGCGGCGAAATGCCCGGTGCCGCCGTGGCGATGGGTGGCACGACGACGGAACGCAGGTAGTCTTGCGCGTGGGCCGCGCCTGCCGTCAGCAGCAGCGCCGCGCCCAGCCACAAATTTTTCATGTGCGCCCCCGTCCGCAAATCCGCTTTCCTGGTGCGCTCAAAATGCCCTAGGTTACCTTGAGCGTCCACGCATTGCCGCGCGGCAAGAGCCAATATTTCAGGAAAAACCGTATGATGCTGCTGGTCCCCGTCGTCAACGTGATCGACATCCTGCTGGGCATGTACTGGTGGGTCATTATCATTTCCGTGATCATGAGCTGGCTGGTGCAGTTCAACGTCATCAACACGTCCAACCGCCTCGTCTACATGATCGGCAGCGCGGTCAATCAGATGACCGAACCGCCCTTGCGCATCATCCGCCGGTATCTGCCCATTTTCGGCGGCATCGACTTCTCGCCCATCGTGCTGCTGCTCGCGCTGTACCTGGTGCGCGAGTACCTGGGCGTGTTCCGCGCCTGGCTGATGGCGGGCTGAGCGCCCATGAGCGCGCGCGTCATCGACGGCAAGGAGGCCTCCGCGCGGCTGAAAACCGCCGTCGCGGCTTCGGTGGCGGACCTCAAAGCCAAGCACGGCATCGTGCCCGGTCTGGCGACCGTGCTGGTGGGCGAAGACCCCGCCAGCCAGGTTTACGTGCGCAGCAAGCAAAAGACGGCCACGGCGGCGGGCATGAACTCGTTTCAGCACGATCTGCCCGCGTCGACGTCTCAGGCCGATCTCTTGGCACTGGTGGCCCGCCTCAACGCCGACCCTGCCGTGCATGGCATTCTCGTTCAGCTGCCGCTGCCGGGGCACATCGATCAGTTCGCGATCATCACCGCCATCGACCCGGCCAAGGACGTCGACGGCCTGCACCCCATCAGCGCCGGGCGTCTGTTGGCGGGCGGAGACTCGCTGGTGTCATGCACGCCCATGGGCTGCATCATGCTGATCACCGATGTGAAGCCGCAGATCGCGGGGCTTCATGCAGTGGTCCTGGGCCGCTCGATTCTGGTGGGCAAGCCCGTCTCGCTGCTGCTGCTGAACGAAAACTGCACCGTCACCATGGCGCATTCCAAAACCAAAGATTTACCAAGCCTGTGCCACAGCGCCGACATTCTGGTGGCTGCCGTCGGCAAGCCCGAGATGGTCAAGGGCGACTGGATCAAGCCCGGAAGCATCGTGATTGATGTCGGCATCAATCGAATCCCGACCGCCGACGGCAAAGGCAAACTGGTGGGCGATGTGGATTACGCCGCTGCCTCCCAGGTGGCGGGCGCGATCACGCCCGTTCCCGGCGGCGTCGGGCCCATGACGATTGCATGCCTGATGGTCAACACGCTCAAGGCCGCGTGCCAGAAACACGCCATCACCGATGTCGCGGTCCCGACGCGACTGCTGTCGCGCGCTTAACTGAACTTCGAGAAATCCGCTGGGCGCTTGGCGAAGAACGCCGCCACGGCTTCCTGCAATTCGGCGGATTGCAAGCGCGCGCTGAACACTTTGGCCTCGGCGGCGATGACGGTCTTGATCTGGCCCACATCGCCGCGAAGAAGCGCCTTGGTTTCGCGCAAGGCCGCGGGCGGCTTGGCGGCCAAAGCCGCGGCTTTGGCTTTCAGCGTGGCGTCCAGTTGATCGGCGGGCACCACCGCGCCGATCAGGCCCAGCTTCAATGCGGTCTCGGCATCAAACGCTTCGCCGCTCATCAGCAGCTCCTGCGCCTTGCGCACGCCGATGAAGCGCGGCAACAGCAGGCTTGATGCGAACTCCGGCACCAAGGCCAGATTGACGAAGGGCAAGGCGAACTTCCCGCCTGGCACGGCAATGGCCAAGTCGCAATGCAGCAACATGGTCGTGCCGATGCCCACCGCGACGCCGTTCACGCCCGCGATGACGGGTTTCTTGAAGCCCGCCAGCGCGTCCATGAAGGCGAACACGGGGGCTGTGGGGCTTGTGGGCGGGTTCTCGGCGAAGTCCTTCAGGTCGTTGCCCGCCGTGAAGGCGTCGCCCGACCCGGTGATGACCACCACCTTGACCGATGAATTTTCATCCGCCAACCGCAACGCCTCGGCCATGGCGGAATACATTGCGGCCGTAATGGCGTTTTTCTTTTCTGCGCGATTCAGCCGCAGCGTCAGGATCGCGCCGTCGGTTTGCGTCTGGATCAGGTCGGTCATTTCCCTTGCGCCATCTTGCCCAAGCGCAGGCGCAGGGCATTGAGCTTGATGAACCCTTCGGCGTCGTGCTGATCGTACACGCTGTCTTCCTCGAAGGTCACGTAGTCCATGCGGTACAGGGAATGGGGCGACTTGCGGCCCACCACCGAGGCCACGCCCTTGAACAGCTTCAGGCGCACCACTCCGGTGACGCGCGCCTGGGTCTGGTCGATGGCGGCTTGCAGCATCTCGCGCTCGGGGGCGAACCAATAGCCGGTGTAGACCAGCTTGGCGTAGCGCGGCATCAGCTCGTCCTTCAGGTGCATGGCCTCGCGGTCGAGCGTGATCGATTCAATGCCCCGGTGGGCGACGTGTAAAATCGTGCCGCCCGGCGTTTCGTACACGCCGCGGCTCTTCATGCCGACGTAGCGATTTTCAACCAGGTCCAGCCGGCCCACGCCGTGCTTGCCGCCGAGCTTGTTGAGCTTGGCCAGCAGGTTGGCGGGCGAAAGCTTCTCGCCGTTCACCGCTACCGCATCACCCTTGGCAAATTCGATCTCGACGTACTCGGGCGTGTCGGGCGCCTTCTGCGGCGAGACGGTCAGGCGGAACATCTCCTCGTCTGCTTCCACCCAGGGGTCTTCCAGCGCCTTGCCCTCGTAGGAGATGTGCAACAGGTTCGCATCCATCGAGTAGGGCGCATCGCCGCGCTTGTCTTTCGGAATGGGAATCTGGTGCTTCTCGGCATACTCGATCATCTGTGTGCGTGAGGTTAAATCCCACTCGCGCCATGGCGCGATGATCTTCACTTCGGGTTTGAGCGCATAGGCGGTGAGTTCAAAGCGCACCTGGTCGTTGCCCTTGCCCGTGGCCCCGTGGGAAATGGCGTCCGCGCCGGTTTCGTTGGCGATCTCAATGAGGCGTTTGCCGATCAGCGGCCGCGCAATCGACGTGCCCAGCAGGTACACGCCCTCATACAGCGCGTTGGCGCGGAACATCGGGAACACGAAGTCGCGTACGAACTCCTCTTTCAAGTCCTCGATGTAGATCTGCTTGATCCCCATCAGCTCGGCCTTCTTGCGTGCCGGTTCCAGCTCCTCGCCTTGGCCCAGATCGGCGGTGAAGGTCACGACCTCGCAGCCTTTCTCCACCTGCAGCCAGCGCAGGATGATGGAAGTGTCCAGGCCCCCGGAATAGGCCAACACGACTTTCTTGGGGGCTTTCTTGGCGGTGGTGGCCATCAGTGTTTTCTCGCTGGCGAAGGGGGGTGGAAAAGGCGGCGGAGTATAGGCAGCGCGAGGCCCGGGGCAAGGGCGCGCCGATGAAGATTTACGTTGAAGAATTTAGGCCGACAACCCCGCCTCTTTCTCGGTCCATGCCGCTTCGGCGCGTTCGCGCCGTTCGCGCGCCGAGAGCTTTTCGGAATCGGTCTTGAGCTGCCCGCAGGCGGCCAGAATGTCGCGCCCGCGCGGCGTGCGCACGATGGCCGTGTAACCCGCCGTGTACAGCGCGTCGGCGAATTCGCTCACCGTCTCGGGGTCGGAGCACTCGTAGATCGAGCCGGGCCAAGGATTGAACGGGATCAGGTTGAACTTGGCGGGAATCCCCTTCACCAACTTCGTCAGCGCCTTGGCATGGCTCGGCGAATCGTTGATGCCCTTGAGCATCACGTATTCAAACGTGATGCGCCGCGAGTTCTGCAGGCCCGGGTACTCACGGCAGGCGGCCATCAATTCTTTCAGCGGATATTTTTTGTTGATCGGCATGATGGCGGTGCGTGTGTCGTCGTCGGGCGCGTGCAGCGAGATGGCCAGGTTCACGCCTAGCTCCGCCCCGCAGCGGCGGATCTCGGGGGCCACACCCGAGGTGGACAGCGTGATGCGACGCTTTCCCAAAGCGATGCCGTCGTCGGCCATGACGATCTTGAGCGCGGCTGCGACGTTGTCGAAGTTGTAGAGCGGCTCGCCCATGCCCATCATGACGATGTTGGAGAGCATGCGCCGTTCGTCGGTCGGTGTCGGCCACTCGCCGTATGAATCTCTGGCCGCCATGAACTGGCCGACGATTTCGCCAGGCGTGAGGTTGCGCACCAGTCGCTGCGTGCCGGTGTGGCAAAACCTGCACGTCAATGTGCAGCCGACCTGAGATGAAATGCACACCGCGCCGCGGTCTTCCTCGGGGATGAACACCGTCTCGGCCTTCTGGCCGTCAGCAAACGCCATCAGCCATTTGCGGGTGCCGTCGGTAGAAGTTTGCTCGCGCGCCACGGCGGGCCGGCCGACCACGTAGTTTTCTTCCAGCTTACGGCGCAGCTCCTTGCCCAGGTCGGTCATCTCGGCGAAGGTTTTCGCCCCGCGATGATAAATCCAGTGCCACACCTGCTTGGCGCGGAAGGGCTTTTCGCCCAATTCGCCTAGGGCCGCGGCCAGTTCGGCGCGGCTTAGGCCCACCAGGGCGGTGCGCGTCTCGGCCAAGCTTGCGTCTTTCGGGGTCATGACGGGCGTCCTATACGCTCAAAGTCGGTTCCCTGACAAACCGGACAGCCTTTAAAGACCTGGGGTTAAGGCCGATTCGGCCGTCCCGCGGCCCCCTAAGCCCTTGGCCTGCCATGGCTTCTTGTCACCTCAGGCCCCGGGCGATAAAACTGTGCCTCCACACCGGGGGCACGGCGGGGAGAGGATATTCCATGGATGTTTGTGAAGTTCTGCGTGGTCGGTTGCTGCGCATCTGCGTCGGGGTCGGCTTGGCTGCGGCGGTGTCGGCCTGCGCCGGCTCACCCAGCGTCGAGGCGGTGCGCGCCCAAGCCAACAAAGGGGCGGCGTTCCATCAGGCCCTGCAGAAAGATTACGCCGACCTGGCCTCATCCGAGCGCGACCAGGCCGACTGGATCGACACGGTGTTTTATACCAAGCGCGCGGGCCGTGCCGCCGACGGCGAGACATTCCCGCCCCAGGCCGTCAACGAACGGCGCATCCCCGACGCCGAGGTCAGTACCATTTCCGAGGCGCGCACGCGCCTGATGGCGGTGCTGACCGACGACACGCGCAAGGCGCTGCCCGTTCAGGCTTCGCTGGCGCAGACCAGCTTCGACTGCTGGATGGAGCAGCAGGAGGAGAATTTCCAACCCGACGACATCGCCGCCTGCAAACGCGGCTTTAACGCCGCCCTGGCCGCGTTGGAAAACGCAGCGGTTGAACGGCCTACGCTGCCGATGCCGCCCAAGGCCGACGGCCCGATGCCCAGCCAGTTCCAGGTGTTGTTCGACTTCGCCAGTTCGGCGTTGACGCCTGAGGCGCGCAAGACCGTCACCGACATCGGCGCGGCTTATAAGAAGTACAACCCGGCGACGGTTCTCGTCGTCGGCCACACCGATACCTCGGGCTCGGGCGACGACAACATCATGTTGTCGCAAAAACGCGCCGAAACAGTGGCCAATGCGTTGGCCAAGGAAGGCGTGGCCCAAGCCAAAATGCGCATCGAGGCCTACGGCGAAGTGCGCCCGAAGGTGAAGTCGGGCGACGGCGTCAAGGAACAGCAAAACCGCCGCGTCGATGTGGTGTTCGAGAAATAACCCGCCGAAAGATGGGCCCCCGCTTTCGCGGGGGCGAGGGGGCGACAAGTCTAATTTTCGTCATTCCCGCGCAAGCGGGAATCCAATAATCGTCGGCGCATCTCCGCACAGCGCGCACCCCGGATCGCGGTTGACCTTCACCACCCGCGATATGGCGCTCAGTGCGTCATAGATCATCAGCCGTCCGGCCATACTCTCGCCGATGCCCAAAATTTCCTTCAGCACTTCGGTGGCCTGCAGCGTGCCCAGCACGCCCGCCACCGCGCCCAAAATGCCCGCCTCGGCACACGTAGGGATTTGCCCATCGGCGGGCTCCTCCGGGTAGAGGCAGCGATAACACGGCCCGCCCGCGTGCGGCTTGTAGGTCGCCAGCTGCCCGTCGAAGCGCAGCACCGCGGCGCTGACGAGTGTTTTTTTGGCGAAGAAGCACGCATCGTTGACCAGAAAGCGCGTGGCGAAATTATCCGAACCATCGGCGAGAATGTCGTAACCCGCGATCAGCGATTCCACATTTTGCGCCGTCAATTTTTCCTTATGCGCGATCAATTTCACATCGGGGTTGATGGTGTTCACGGCCGCTTGGGCGCTGTAGGCCTTGGGCAAGCCGATGCGCGCGGTGGTGTGCAGAATTTGACGCTGCAGGTTCGACAGGTCCACGTCGTCGTGGTCCACCACGCCGATGGTGCCCACGCCCGCCGCGGCCAGATACAAAATCAGCGGTGAGCCCAGTCCGCCCGCGCCGACCACCAGCACGCGCGCGTTGAGCAGTTTTTCTTGGCCCACGCCGCCGACTTCGGGCAGCAGAATGTGCCGGGCGTAGCGCTGGATTTGATTCTCCGAAAATTCCATCAATTCTTTCCGGTTGACCCGAACCCGCCCGCGCCGCGCGCGGTGTCGGGCAGCGCATCGGTCTCGGCCCAGGTCACCGACGCATAGGCCGCAATCACCATTTGCGCGATGCGAAGCCCGCGCGTGACGGTGAACGGCTCCACGCCGTGGTTGACCAAGATCACCCCGATCTCGCCGCGATAATCCGCATCGATGGTGCCCGGTGTATTGAGCACGGTGACGCCGTTTTTGGCCGCCAACCCTGAGCGCGGGCGCACCTGGGCCTCGTATCCGGCGGGCAACGCAATCGCATAGCCCGTGGGAATCACCGCCCGTGCACCCGGCATCAGCACCACGTCGGCCTTCACGGCGGCGCACAGATCCATGCCCGCGGCTTGCGCCGTGGCGTATTTGGGCAGCGGCAAGTCCTCGGCGCCGGCCAAGCGTTGGATCGCGATGGTGAGGCTTTGCGTCATGTTCACATCTTCCGCGCGGCGTGCGTGGCGATCAGGTCGGCCAATTTCTCGGCCACCTCGCGCTTTGTCATGGTCGGCCAGTTCTGCACGCCTTCGGGAGTAATCACATGGACGGTATTATTGTCGCTGCCGAAGGTGCCCGAGCCGGGCGAGACGTCATTGGCCACGATCCAGTCGCAGTTCTTCGCCGCGCGTTTCAGTTTCGCCTTTTCGATCACGTCGCCGGTTTCCGCTGCGAACCCCACCACCAAGCCGGGGCGCTGTTTGCTCGACTGCGCCAGTGTGGCCAGGATATCGGGGTTGGGTGCGAGGTTGATGCGCGGCGGCGCGCCGGATTTTTTCAATTTCGTTTTGCTCGCATCGGCCACATGCCAGTCGGCCACGGCCGCCGCACACACCGCGATGTCGCAGGGTAGTGCTGCGCGCACCGCCTTCAACATCTGCGCCGCGCTCTCCACTTTCACGATGCTCACGCCCTCGGGGTCGGGCTCCTGCGTCGGTCCCGAGACCAGCGTCACTTGCGCGCCCATGTCGGCAAGCGCGGCTGCAATGGCGTGGCCCTGCTTGCCTGAGGAGCGATTGGCGATGTAGCGGACCGGATCGATGGGCTCGATGGTCGGCCCACTGGTGACCAGCACCCGAAAACGTGCCAGCGCCCCGTCGCCGCGTTGTTTCTGGAAAAAGCGGTTCAGCGCAGCGACGATGTCCATCACCTCGGCCAAACGGCCGTCGCCCACTTCACCGCAGGCCAGATCGCCCGCTCCCGGCCCGACGATGGCAACGCCCCGCGCCTTCAGGGTTTCCAAATTGGCTTGCGTCGCCGGATGAGTCCACATCATCACGTTCATGGACGGGCAGATCATCACCGGCTTGTCGGTGGCCAGCAACGCGGTCGTGGCCAAGTCATCGGCGATGCCGTGGGTCATCTTGGCCATGATGTCGGCCGTGGCCGGGGCCACCAGAACAATGTCGGCCTCTCTTGAGAGCCGAATGTGGCCCATCTCGCTTTCGTCTTTCAGCGAAAAAATATCCTGATACACCGGCTGGCCCGACAGCGCGGCCAATGACAAAGGGGTCGCAAACTGCGCGCCGCCCTTGGTGAGAATGCAGCGCACCGATGCGCCCCTCTCCCGCAAGCGGCGGATCAGGTCGGGTACTTTCACCGCGGCGATGCCGCCCGCGACGATCAACAGGATGCGTTTGTTGTGCAGCATGAGGGTCAGCTTAGCTTCCGGCTTGCACCAGCACCACCGCCAGCAAAACGCCCGCCACGGCCCAGGGCAGCCAGCCGGGCCAGGCCGAGGGCTCGCCGCGCAACGCGTTTGCGGTGTCGGGGTGCAGTTTCAAGCCCTTGGCTTGTAGCTCGGCCGTGGCGGCGTCAACCCGGTCGATGATGCGCGGCACCTTGGCCAGCGTTGCCAGCGCGCTTTCGGCCGCCGTCATCACTTGCGCATCGGGGCCTAGCTGCTCGGCCATCCAGCTTTCGATCATGGGCTGGGCCAGTTCCCACATGTTGGCCTCGGGCGCGAGGCCGCGCCCCACCCCTTCGGCCACCAGCATGCTTTTTTGCAACAGCAGAAGTTGCGGCTGGGTCTGCATCTCGAAGGTCTCGGTGATCTGGAACAGTTGGCCCAACAACCGCGCCAAGGAAATTTCCGAAATCGGCTTGCCCAGAATCGGCTCGGCGATGGACCGGCAGGCTTGGGCGAATTCATCGACAGATTTGTGCGCCGGCACGAAGCCCGCGTTGATGTGCACCTCGGCGACTTTTTTGTAATCACGCGTCAGGAAGCCCAACAGCATCTCGCCCAGGGTGCGCTGCGTGGCGGCATCGATCCGGCCCATGATGCCGAAGTCCATGGCGATGATGACGCCTTGCGGGGTCACGAACAGATTACCCGGGTGCATGTCGGCGTGAAAAAAGCCGTGGCGGAACACCATCTTGAAGAACGCCTCGGCGGCGGTCTTGACGACGCTAATGGGGTTCAAGCCGACTGCTTCCACGCCCGCGCGGTCATCGACCCGCAGGCCCGCGACGCGCTCCAATGTCAAAATGTGTTCGGTGGTGCGCTGCCAGTCCACCGCCGGAACCTTGAACGACGCATCACCGGCGAAGTTTTCCGCCAACTCCTGGGCGGCGGCGGCCTCGAAGCGGAAGTCCATCTCCATGCGCGTCGTGGCCTCGAAAGTCGCCACCACCTCGCGCGGTTTGAGGCGCTGCAACTTCGGTTCGGCGCGCAAGGCCAGATCCGCCAGCCAGTGCATCAGCGCAATGTCGCGCTTGAAGGCGGCGGCCACGTCGGGCCGCAGCACCTTCACCGCCACATCTTGTCCATCCGTGGTCGTGGCGAAATGCACTTGCGCGATGGAAGCCGCCGCCACGGGCACCTCATCGATGCTGGAAAAAATCTCGGTCCACGGCCGCGCGAAATCCTTCTCGATCGTTGCTACAGTCTCTTTGAAGGCAAAGGGCGGCAGGCGATCCTGCAACTCGGCCAGGTCGGCGGCCACGTCCTCGCCCAACAGGTCCGAGCGCGTCGACAAGGCCTGGCCGAACTTGATGGACGCCGGGCCGAGTTTGGACAACGCCAGGGCGAGGCGCTGTCCGGTGCGCAGAGTCTTGACCTCGGCTGAGGGCGACCACAGCAGTTTGGCGCCGCGCGCGCCGAAGCGGGTCAACGGATGGATGTCGGAAAAAATCATCGCATCGTGGCGCGCCAGCACGCGCGCGATGGTCAGCAATCGTCCGATGTGCCCTAAAGCGGTGAACATGGGCGCGTTAGATCCGCCAGCCCGAGTGAAGAGCCGCGATGCCGCCGCTGAGGTTGCGGTAGCTCACCTGGCCGAAGCCTGCCTCGCGCATTTTGCCGCACAGTGTGTCCTGGTCGGGAAACTTGCGGATGCTCTCGGCGAGGTACTGATACGCCGCGCGGTCGCCCGCGATCATCTGCCCCAACGCGGGCAGCACCGAGAACGAATAAGTGTCGTAGAGCTTGTCGAAGCCCGGCACCACGACGTGGCTGAACTCCAGGCACACGTAACGCCCGCCGGGCTTGAGCACGCGCCGGGCCTCACGCAACGCCTGGTCGATGTGCGTCACGTTTCGCAGCCCAAAAGCAATGGTGTACACGTCGAACTGCCCGTCGGGGAACGGCAGCGCCTCGGCGTCGCCGCAACTCCACGTCACGCCGCCCAGCAGGCCCTTGTCGATGGCGCGGTCGCGGCCCACGGCCAGCATTTCGGCGTTGATGTCGCAGATGGTGACAGGGTTTTCGGCGCAGCCTCCCAATCGTTCCACGATGCGAAAGGCGATGTCGCCGGTGCCGCCAGCCACGTCGAGGAACTTTTGGCCCTGACGCGGGGCGATCAGGTCGATCAGCGCGGCTTTCCATAATCTATGGACACCCGCGCTCATCAGGTCGTTCATCAGGTCGTATTTCGGCGCGACCGAATCGAACACCTGGCGCACCAGGCCCGATTTTTCGGCCTCGGCGACGCGGCGGAAGCCGAAATCGGCCTCGCTGTCGGGCGGTGTGGGCTGCGGGTTCATCAGGATGGGCACCATAGTCCAACAGTCTTTTTCTGTCATGGCCACAGGCCCTTATCTTTTTATGCGCCATTCTCAGCCCCGTCTCTCGCTTTCTCACAAACGCCATGTGCTGGGCGGCAAGCGCCCCGAACGATCGGGCCACGAAGCCGCGGCATAGCCCGCACCCAATACTTAGCTGTTGTGCTTACTTTCAGAGTGCAGTATAGTTAGCCAAATGGAAAACTATCAAACTGCGCTCGACTCCCGCTTTCACGCGCTCGCCGATCCAACCCGAAGAGCCGTTGTTCAACGGCTTGGCAAAGGGGCGGCGACGGTCAGTGAACTCGCCATGCCGTTCGACATGGCCTTACCGTCGTTCATGAAACACATCAGCGTGCTTGAGGCGGCGGGCTTGATTGCCTCCAAAAAAATCGGCCGCGTTCGGACATGTCGACTCAGATCCGAGAAGCTGGCCGCGGTTGAAAAATGGTTGGGCGACCAACGCGCAATTTGGGAAAGCCGATACAACAATCTCGACAGCCTTTTAGCTGAAACGAAAGGATGAATATGAACGCGAAGCTGCAATTCGAATTCCTTGTTGACAAGGAAAAGAACACCATGACCATCAAGCGAGAGTTTGACGCCAGCCGTCAGCGCGTATGGGATTGCCACACCAAAAGCGAACTGCTGGATCGATGGTTCGCGCCGAAGCCGTTGACTACGAAAACCAAGTCTATGGATTTCCGCGAAGGCGGCCACTGGCACTACGTCATGATTGACCCGAGCGGCCAGGAGTACTGGGGGCGGATGGATTATCAATCGATTCGACCCATCGATCATTACAAAGCGCTTGACGGCTTTTGCGATGCATCCGGTGCGCTGAGTCCTGGCCTGCCTCGCTCTGAGTGGAACGTCACTTTCACTGAAAATGCGAAACGAACCCTCGTGGTGAATGTGGTGTCCTATCAATCTGCCCAAGCGCTGCAACAAGTCATTGATATGGGCATGAAAGAAGGGCTCACGTCGACTTTGGAACGTCTGGACGAATTGCTTCTGACCCTAAGTAAAGTTTGAAGGATTTCGATTCGGTGCGCAAATCAACACGCAATGCCAAGGTTGATGCCTATTTCAAACAGGCGGAAGGCTTCGCGAAACCAATCCTAATGCATCTGCGCGAGATCATTCACGCGGCGTGCCCAGATGTGATTGAGGACATTAAGTGGAGCATTCCGCATTTCGAGTATCGCGGTGACATATTGTGTATTTTCGCGGCCTATAAAAACCATTGCTCTTTCACCTATTACAAAGACGCGCTGATGAAAGATGCGCGTCTCCGGGCGAACTCAGGTCTCCCAGCAGCGAAGCGCTTCATGGGCAAGTTGACGAGCATTGCAGATCTGCCATCCGACGTTGATCTGACGTCGTGGACGAAGGAAGCCATGGCACTCAATGAGAAAGGGGTGAAGCTTCCTCCGCGAGAATCAAAGAATCCCAAAGAAGTCGCCATGCCCGCAGCCTTCGCCGCAAAACTCAAGTCCAACAAAAAGATCAAGGCGATTTTCGAAAGCAAATCACCCTCATTTCGGAAGGAGTACAATGCTTGGATAGGCGACGCCAAAACAAAGGAGACGCGCGACAAGCGAATCGTGGAAGCGCTTTCTTGGATCGCAGAAGGCAAGGGTCGGTTCTGGAAGTATTCCAAGTCAGGTTAGGTCGGATCAAACACGGAAAACCTGGTTGAGTTGATTTGGGATCCGCGCCAATAACCCCGCTTATGGCTGCATGATCGGTCCGGTAGCTGTGCGCCGAGAGGTGAGGCAGAGCCCAAACTGAGACACTGCCAGCCCTTCTCGTGTCTCGACAATTTCTCCATCCTTGCCCATGTTCGGCTCATGCCCGAACTGCCCGAGGTTGAAACCGTCTGCCGCGGCCTAGTCCACCTGCTGCAAGGCAAGCGGTTGGTGCGCGTGGACGTGCGCCGCAAGAATTTGCGCATCCCCTTTCCGCCGCGCATGGCCGAGGCGCTGACCGGGCGGCGCATCGAGCGCATTTACCGCCGCGCCAAATACATCGTCATGGCCTTGGATGATGGGAATGCCGTGATCGCGCATCTGGGCATGTCGGGCCGCATGACGTCGGTGAATCCGGGCCAGGCGCTCGATGCCCACGATCACGTCATCTTCCATGCCGACGACGGCACGGAGGTGCGATTGAACGATCCGCGCCGCTTCGGGCTGATGACGCTGTGCCCGCACGACCAGCTCGAGTCGCACAAACTGTTCAAGGCGCAAGGCCCCGACCCCTTAAGTGCCGCGTTCACACCCGAGATGCTGACCGCCGCGCTGAAGGGCCGCACCACGGCGATCAAGACCGCGCTTCTGGATCAACGCATCGTGGTGGGCCTGGGCAATATCTATGTGTGCGAGGCGCTGTTCCGCTCGGGCATTTCTCCGAAAAGAAAATCGGGCACCATCAATTTGGCCCGCGCGCAAAAACTCGTGCCCGACATCAAAGCGGTGCTGGCCGAGGCCATCAAGGTCGGCGGCTCCTCGTTGCGCGATCACATTCAGCCCAGCGGCGAGTTGGGCTACTTCCAGCACAACTGGCGGGTCTATGGCCGCGAGGGCGAGGCGTGCCGCAACTCCAACAGCCACCGCATCAAACGCATCGTCCAGGCCGCCCGCTCGACGTTCTTTTGCCCCAAGTGCCAGAGCTAATGCCTATCCCTAATATCCGTCCATTGTCATATTGCAGCGCAACCTAATGTTTGACGCCGCCCAAGGCCGGGTGTAGACCGCGCCGCCTTACAATTGAGGAGCGCCTGAATGGCCTACGAAAACATCCTGGTGGAAACCCGCGGTCACGTGGGCCTGATCACGCTCAACCGACCCAAGGCGCTTAATGCGCTGTCCAATGGGCTGGTGCGCGATCTGGGCCAGGCGCTCGATATGTTCGAATCCGACGCCAATGTGCGCGCCATCGTGCTCACCGGCAGCGAAAAGGCCTTTGCCGCCGGCGCGGACATCAAGGAAATGGCCAGCCAGTCCTTCGTCGACGCCTATGTGGGCGACTTCATCACCAAGGGTTGGGAACGCATCACGGTTTGCCGCAAGCCGATCATCGCCGCCGTTGCGGGCTATGCGCTCGGCGGCGGTTGCGAGCTGGCCATGATGTGCGACTTCATCATCGCCGCCGATACCGCCAAGTTCGGACAGCCTGAAATCACGCTGGGCATCATTCCCGGTGCGGGCGGCACCCAACGGCTCACCCGTGCGGTGGGCAAGTCCAAGGCCATGGACCTGGTGCTCACTGCGCGCAACATGGACGCAGCAGAGGCCGAAAAATGCGGTCTGGTCAGCCGGGTGGTGCCCGCCGACAAGCTGATGGAAGAAACGCTGAAGGCCGCCGAGCGCATCGCCGCGCTGTCGATGCCCGCCGTCATGATGGCCAAGGAAGCCGTCAACCGCGCCTTTGAAACCACGCTGGCCGAAGGCGTGCGGTTTGAACGGCGCATGTTCCACGCCACCTTCGCGCTCGAGGACCAGAAGGAAGGCATGGCCGCCTTCGTCGAGAAGCGCCAGCCGGCCTTCAAGCACCGCTAAATCCGCGGCTTTGTCCCTTGGGGCCGCCGTTGACGGCCCCTGTTGACGCTTGTGGGGGCCTCTCTTATAACGCGCCCTCCCGTGCGGGCGGCGATTCGGGCCACTGGCTCCGGCGCTGCCTGAAAAACACAATATTTCCAAGAAGATCGGTCCATGGCTCAGCATAAGTCCGCCAAGAAGCGCATCCGCCGCAACGCCCGCCGGGCCGTGATCAACCGCTCTCGCCTCAGCGCGATCCGCACCGCCGTGAAGGCCGTGGAGACCGCGCTGGCCTCCGGCGACAAGGCCGCCGCCCAGGCCGCCTTCAAGAAGGCCATGCCCGCCATGGCCCGCGGCGCGACCAAGGGCGTGCTGCACAAGCGCACGGTCTCGCGCAAGCTCTCGCGCATGTCCAAGCGCGTCAAGACGCTCGGCGCTTAAAGCCGCCGCTGAAAATCTCCGCCGCGCTTTTCGCGCGGTCGATCGCACCGAAAATTTTTCATCGCTCTTTTTCGCGCGACTCGGATCACGACTCGTCCATCGCCGTTCCGACTCGTATCGGCGACTCGCGCGTCCGCGTCACGCCGTTCGATTCGCCGCCGCGTTGCACGCAGCGCGTGCCGCGCCGACGCCGCGCGCAACGTCGGTACGCCGCCGTGCGTTGGCCTTCGTCGTCGGCCGCGATGTGCGCCGCAGTACGGTAAATCAAGGCTTCTCGGCGCGAGTCCCGGCGCCGCACCGCGCGGTGATGTTGTTGCAAATCAACGAGATGGCGCGCGCACTGGAGAAGTTCCAAAAAATTCCGCTACGGCTTCACGCGCGTGGACTGTCAAGCAAACAATGTCCTTGAGTGCGCGACGTGCGCCGCTAAATTCCGCCGCGCCGCAGACATGAAATTTCTTTCGGAAGTTTTGCGTTGAAGCGTCTTGACTGCGGCAGCGATACATCGCCAGTGTGGCGACGACACGCACACGAGACTGCACACTTCACTCCGCTGAAAATTCCGCGCCGACGAAATTGGGGTCGAGGACGCGGAAGACGGCGCGGCGGAACCGGCGGCGGGCTCGTGGGCGAAGATGGTTCAGATCCGTCGTCGGAAACAAGTTTGAGACAGGGGTAGTTCGGGTGACGCGAGGGGATTACGCAGCGGTCGACCATGGCGAATGGGACCGCATCAAGACCCGGCTGAAAAAAGAGTTCGGCGAAACCGCCTTCAAAAGCTGGGTGAAGCCCATCGTGCTCGACGGCATGAAGAACGGCGAGGTCGAACTGGCCGTGCCGACCCGGTTCATGCGCGACTGGGTGGTCACCCATTACGCCGACCGCATCAAGGCCCTGTGGGCCAGCGAAAACCCGGCCGTGAAGCGCATCAGCATTAAGGTATCCACCGGCCCCAGCCCGACGCCCAGCGCCCTGTCGGGCGCGCTCAACCGCGCCTCGGCCGCCCAGCTGCCCACCCCGCCCACGCCCCAGCGCGCCGCGGTTCCTTTCGGCTCGGAACTATCCGCCTCGCTCGACCCGCGCTACACCTTCGCCAACTTCATCGTCGGCAAGCCCAACGAGTTCGCCTGCGCGGCGGCCAAGCGCGTGGCTGAATCCGACGAGGTCAGCTTCAATCCCCTGTTCCTTTACGGCGGCGTGGGCCTGGGCAAGACCCACCTCATGCATGCGATCGCCTGGGAAATCCGCGCCCGCTCGCCGGGCCGGCGCGTCATCTACATGTCCGCCGAGAAGTTCATGTACAGCTTCGTGCGCGCGCTTCGCAACCAAGACACCGTCTCGTTCAAGGAACAGTTCCGCGCGGTCGACGTGCTGATGATCGACGACGTCCAGTTCATCGCCGGCAAGGACGCCACGCAGGAGGAGTTTTTCCACACCTTCAACGCGCTGGTGGACCAGGGCCGCCAGATCGTGCTGTCGGCCGACAAGTCGCCCTCCAACCTCGAGGAAATCGGCGATCGGCTGCGCTCGCGCCTCTCCTCGGGCCTCGTGGCCGACCTGCACCCGACCACGTTTGAATTGCGCTTGGGGATTCTCGACGCCAAGGCCGCCAGTCTGGGCGCGGACGTTCCGGCGAAAGTGAAGGAATTCCTGGCCCATAAGATCGCCTCCAATGTGCGCGAGCTGGAAGGCGCCCTGACCCGGCTGTGCGCGCACGCCCAGCTGGTCGGCGGCGACATCACGCTCGAGACCGCCCAAAGCCTGCTGTCGGACCTGCTGCGCGCGCACGACCGCAAGCTCACCATGGAAGAAATTCAGCGCCGCGTGGCCGAGCACTACAAGATCCGCCTCTCCGACATGAGCTCGGCGCGCCGCGCGCGCGTCGTCGCCCGGCCCCGGCAGGTGGCGATGTACCTGGCCAAGCAGCTCACCTCACGCTCGCTGCCTGAAATCGGGCGGGCCTTCGGCGGGCGCGACCACACCACCGTCATGCACGCGGTGCGCAAGATCGAAGAACTGTGCCGCGACGATCAGTCCTTCGCCGAGGACGTCGAGCTGCTCACCCGGATGCTGGAAAATTAATCCTGTCGGCGTTCCCGTACGGCCCTAAGGCTTGCTCGCCGTTGCCCTGTTGATATAGTTGAAAGTCCTGCAAAACGTGCGGGGTTGGGCCCTCATGTGCGGGCCGGCAGGACCAAGAAAAAGCAGAAGATTCCATCTCCATGAAAATCGTCATCGAGCGCGCCGCTCTCCTCAAATCCTTAGGCCACGTGCAAAGCGTGGTGGAACGGCGCAACACCATCCCGATCCTCTCCAACGTCCGCATCGACGCCGCCAAGGGCAAGCTTGAGCTGCATGCCACCGACATGGACATCGAGATCGCCGAAACCACCGAGGCCCAGGTCGGCAAAGCGGGGGCGACCACCACGCCGGTGCTCACGCTCTATGAAATCGTGCGCAAGCTGCCCGAAGGCGCGCAAGTCGAACTGGCCGCCTCGGCCGACGGCGGCCAGATCGCGCTGTCGGCCGGGCGCTCGAAGTTCAACCTGCCCTGTCTGCCGGTCGAGGACTTTCCGGCCATGTCGGGCGGCGATCTGGGCCACAACTTTAAACTGGGTGCTGCCGACCTGCGGGTGTTGATCGACCGCACCAGCTTCGCCATATCGACCGAGGAAACCCGCTACTACCTCAACGGCATCTATCTGCACGCCGCCAAAAGCGAGGGCGTCAACGTGCTGCGCGCGGTGGCCACCGACGGACACAGATTGGCCCGCGTCGAAATGCCGCTGCCCAATGGGGCAGCGGGCATGCCCGGCGTCATCGTGCCGCGCAAGACGGTGGCCGAGCTGCGCAAGCTGATCGAGGAAACCGACTCCGAAGTTTCCATCTCGCTCTCCGACGCCAAGATCAAGTTCGCCTTCGACAACGTCGCACTCACCTCCAAGCTGATCGACGGCACGTTTCCCGACTACGAGCGCGTCATTCCGTCGGGCAACGACAAAAAGCTGGTCATCAACCGCCGGTCGCTGTCCGACGCGGTCGACCGGGTTTCGGCCATCAGCCTGGAAAAAGCGCGCTCGATCAAAATGGCCTGCGAGAAGGGCATGATCACGCTCTCGGCCTCCAGCCCCGAAGCGGGCAGCGCTAGCGACGAGGTGGAAGCCTCCTACGGCGCGGGCCAGCTCGAGATCGGCTTCAACTCGCGCTACCTGCTCGACATTTTACGGCAAGTGGAAGGCGAGAACGCGCGGTTCACCATGTCGGATGCCGCCTCGCCCACCATCATCCAGGACGATCTCGACAGTTCGGCGATCTACGTGCTGATGCCGATGCGCGTTTAGTCGCATTTTCCCGACAAGTGCCCGGCGGCGCAGCCGCCAGGTTTTTAGATTAGGGCGCTTCGCGCCCGGGCGGTTGGCGTGGAAAATGTGACCGACAAAGAGACCGGTAGCGCCGGTCTGCTGCGGCTCGATCTGACGGCTTTCCGCTCCTATGCCCACCTGCGCCTTGATGTGGCGCTGGGCCCCGTGGTGCTGACCGGGGCCAATGGTGCGGGCAAAACCAACCTGCTGGAAGCCGTCTCATTCCTCTCGCCCGGGCGCGGCCTGCGCGGCTCAAAACTCACCGCGGTCACGCGCGCAGCGGGCTCGCAGCCCTGGGCCGTGGCCGCGCTGGCCGCCGGCCCCGACGGCGAGGTGCGGCTGGGCACGGGATTGTCGTCGGACGGCAAGGATAAACGCCTGGTCCACGTCAACGGCATGGCGGTGAAGGGCCAGCACGCGCTCAGCCGCCACGTGGGCGTGGTGTGGCTGACGCCCGCCATGGACCGCATCTTCCTCGACGGGCCGTCCTCGCGGCGGCGATTTTTGGACCGGCTGGTGACGGCGTTCGACCCCGACCACGCCGGGCGCATCGCGGCCTACGAGCACGCTCATCGCCAGCGCCTGCGCCTGCTGCGCGACGGGCGCGAGGACCGGACGTGGTTTGAAGCCTTGGAGGATACGCTGGCCCGCTACGGCGTGGCCGTGGCCGCAGCCCGGGCCGATCTGGTGGCCAGGCTCAATGCCGCGCTGGCCCAGGCGGGCGGGGCTTTTCCGGGCGCGGTCCTGGCGCTGGCGGGCGACGTGGACGGCTGGTTGAAGGCCATGCCCGCCGTGGACGCTGAACAGGCGCTGCGCCGTGCGCTCGCCCAGTCCCGCGCGCTCGATCAGCCGGGTGCCGGCCCGCACCGCTCCGATCTGTTGGTGACGTTTGGCTGCCCAGGCCATGCCAGCGACGGCTTGGCCGCGGCCATGTGTTCCACCGGCGAGCAAAAGGCGCTGCTGATCTCTATCGTGCTGGCCTCGGCCAGGCTGCAGACGGCCAAACGGGGCTTTCCGCCCGTGCTGCTGCTCGACGAGATCGCAGCCCACCTCGATTCTGAGCGGCGCGAAGCCTTGTTTGCCGAGATTTTGGCGCTGCGCGCCCAGGCCTGGATGACGGGCACGGACGAGGCGGTTTTTGCAGGCCTTTCAAGCCGCGCCCAATACTGGCGCGTGGCGCAGAATTCCTTGGTTTTTAGCCCGCGTTCCTAGGCGGTTTTACGCCGATTTTTGACGCGAAAACCGCCCCAAGATGGTATGATTCTCGCGTCTGGAATCGTCCAACAAAAAGAGCCCGAAATGACCACAACGGCCGCCACCTCCAAAGCCGCCGCCGCCGCCGAAAAGGCCCCGGTCGAGCGCGCCTACGACGCCGAATCCATCAAGGTGCTCAAAGGTCTTGATGCCGTCAGAAAACGCCCGGGCATGTACATCGGCGACACCGACGACGGTTCGGGCTTGCATCACATGGTCTACGAGGTGGTCGACAACGCCATCGACGAATCCTTGGCAGGCTACTGCGACAAGGTCGAGGTGATCCTGCACGGCGACGGCGGCTGCACGGTGCGCGACAACGGTCGCGGCATCCCGGTCGACATCCACAAGGAAGAAGGCGTCTCGGCGGCCGAGGTCATCATGACCCAGCTGCACGCTGGGGGAAAATTCGACCAGAACTCCTACAAAGTTTCCGGCGGCCTGCATGGCGTCGGCGTGTCCGTCGTCAACGCGCTGTCCACCAAGCTGGAACTGCGCATCTGGCGCGGCGGCAAAGAATATTTCATGACCTTCAAGGACGGCGTGGCCGAGGCGCCGCTCAAGATCACGGGCGATGCGCCGGTGGTGAAGGAAGGTTCGCGGGCGGGCAAGCAGTTGACCGGCACGGAAGTGAAGTTCTTCCCCAGCCACGAGATCTTCACCAAAACCGTGTTCGATTTCGGCACGCTTGAGCACCGCCTGCGCGAGCTGGCGTTCCTCAACTCGGGCGTCTACCTGTGCCTCACCGATGCGCGCCACTCGGAAAACAAGACCGTCGATCTGCACTACGAAGGCGGCATCGAAGCCTTCGTGAAGTACCTCGACCGCACCAAGACCGCCGTGCACGAAACGATCACCATGACCGGCGAGCGCGACGGCATCACCGTCGAACTGGCGATGGAGTGGAATGACAGCTACCACGAGAACACGCTGTGCTTCACCAACAACATCCCCCAGCGCGACGGCGGCACGCACTTGGCGGGCTTTCGCGGCGCGCTGACGCGCACCGTCAACAAATACGCCGCCGACGGCGGCATGCAGAAGAAAGACAAGATCGAACTTTCCGGCGACGACATGCGCGAAGGGCTGACCTGCGTGCTCTCGGTCAAGGTGCCCGACCCCAAGTTTTCATCGCAGACCAAGGACAAGCTGGTGTCCTCCGAGGTGCGTCCCGTGGTGGAAGGCATCGTGGCGGAGAAGCTGGCCACCTGGTTCGAGGAACACCCCGGCGAGGCCAAGAAGGTCGTGGGCAAGGTGGTCGAGGCCGCACTGGCGCGTGAAGCCGCGCGCAAGGCCCGCGAGCTGACCCGGCGCAAGGGCGCGCTTGATCTGGCCTCGCTGCCCGGCAAGCTGGCCGACTGCCAGAACCGCGATCCGGCCCAATCGGAAATCTTCATCGTCGAGGGCGACTCAGCGGGCGGTTCTGCCAAGCAGGGCCGCGACCGCAAGTTCCAAGCCATTCTGCCGCTGCGCGGCAAAATCCTGAACGTCGAGCGCGCGCGCTTCGACAAGATGCTGGGCTCGGCTGAAATCGGCACGCTGATCACGGCCTTGGGCACGGGCATCGGCCCGGAAGAATTCAACATCGCCAAGCTGCGCTACCACAGAATCGTCATTATGACCGACGCCGACGTGGACGGCAGCCATATCCGCACGTTGCTGCTCACGTTCTTCTATCGTCAGATGCCGCAGCTGATCGAGAACGGCTACCTCTATATCGCCCAGCCGCCGCTCTATAAGGCCAAGCGCAGTTCGTCCGAAGTCTACCTCAAAGACGACAAGGCGATGGAGGACTACCTGATCAACGCCGGCCTGTCCGATGCCGTGCTCACGCTTTACGGCGGCGCGCAGGTGGCCGGCGAGGACTTGAAACGCCTGGTGTTGCGCGCGCGCGACGTCAAGGTTTCTCTTCAAAGCCTCAGCCGCACGTTGCCCTTGAAGATCGTCGAGCAGTGCGCCATCGCCGGGGCCTTCAACCCCGACGTGCTGGAGAACGACACGCTGGCCACCCAGGCTGCGGGCTACGTCGCCAAGCGGCTCGATCATCTGGAAACGGAATACGAAAAGGGCTGGACGGGCGCGGCAGCACCCGGTGGCGGCATTGCGTTCACCCGCGCCCTGCGCGGCGTGACGGAAAACTACGTCATCGATTCGCGTACGCTGCACTCCAGCGAGGCGCGCCATTTGGATGGCCTTGCCCCTGAGCTGCAGGTCACCTACACCCAGCGCGCGCAGCTGAAATTCAAGGACCAGGACATCAAGATCAACGGCCCCGTCTCGCTGGTCTCCGAGGTGATGGCGCTGGGCAAAAAGGGCGTGAGCTTGCAGCGCTACAAAGGCCTGGGCGAAATGAACCCCGGCCAGTTATGGGAGACCACGCTCGACCCCAACGAGCGCACCTTGTTGCAGGTGAAGGTCAGCCACGCCGACGAAGCCAACGAAATCTTCTCCACGCTGATGGGCGACATCGTCGAGCACCGCCGCGACTTCATCCAGGACAACGCCCTGCAGGTCAGGAACCTGGACGTATAAGCGCACGCGGTCGCGCCCCCCGCCATGCAATCCGCAGTAAACGCGGCTTTCCTTTATTTTATTTCGGTCTTTGCCCTGGGCTTCGTGCTCGGTGCTGCGCGGGTCCTCTTTGTGGTCCCGCGCATCGGCGAGGTCGGTGCGGTGGTGTTGGAAGTTCCCATCATGTTGGGCGCGTCTTGGGTGATTTGCGGGCTGTTGGTGCGCCGCTTAAACGTTCCGCCGATGATCACAGCGCGTCTGATCATGGGTGGGCTTGCCTTCACTCAATTAATGCTCGCGGAGGCCGGAGTTTCAGTGTTCGCCTTCGGTCGCACCATTGCCGAGCATGGGGCGGCCTACCTGATGCCAGCGGCTCAAGCTGGTTTGGCCGCACAACTGCTATTTGCGGCGATGCCTTTAATTCTCCTGAGGACCGAGCGATCCACGCGGAAGTGAGCCCTTACCACTGGCCTGCGGCCGGAAGGGCCAATTCTTAGCACTTATCAGGCGGCGTTATTCCGGCTTCACCGACAGCTGAATGCGATCGTCGTCCTGCAGTTCGCGCACCGTGCGGAAGTGGTCTTCCCAGGTGTCGGCGAACTCGCTCAGGGCCTGCAGGGTCAGCGCGGCCATGGATTTGTTCATTTGCTTGGCCAGCGCGTTCAGGCGTTTGTTCAACGCCGCCGGCAAGGCGCCTGTCGGTTTTGCGCTCTTAGGCTTCGCCTTCGTCTTGCTTTTCAACTTGGCCGGTTTGCGTTTGGGCTTCGTTTTCGCCATCTCGTTCACACTCTCTTTGCCGTTTTCGCCGAGACTTTGCCGTAATTGAGGGTTAAGCCCCGAGCATCCGCCCCAGCTATATCATACTGATGGCAACGCGTCCTCCCGACAGCAAAAAACCAAAGCCCCCAGCCGCAGGATCAAACCTCCGGCGCTGGGTCTATAATATCCTCGCCGCAGGCGTGTGGGCGGGCCTGGCCGCGGGCGTCGTGCTGGCATACCTCGCGCTCAGCCTGCCGCCGATCGACGCCGGCCAGCTCACGCGACGTCCCAACATCGTCATCCTCGACGCCGGCGGTGCGGAACTGGGCAGCTTCGGCGACATCTATGGTCAAACGGTCGCGCTGAAAAACCTGCCCCAGCATCTGCCCGCCGCCGTGATCGCGGTGGAGGACCGGCGCTTCTACGATCATTTTGGAATCGACCTGCGCGGTCTGGCGCGCGCCATGGCGGCCAACATCAAGGCTCAGGGCGTGGTGCAGGGCGGCTCGACCATCACCCAGCAGGTGGCGAAAAATCTGTTCCTCACGCCTGAACGCACCATCACCCGTAAGTTGCGCGAGATGATGCTGGCCGTGTGGCTGGAACGGCAATTCACCAAGGATGAAATCCTCACCATCTATCTGAACCGTGTTTACCTGGGCGCGGGCACCTACGGCGTCGAGGCCGCCTCGCAGCGTTATTTCGGCCGCTCGGCCAAGGACATCGGCGTCTATCAGGCGGCTGTGCTGGCCGGGCTGCTGAAAGCGCCCTCGCGCTATAACCCCGCCAACGATCCGAACCTCGCCAAGCGCCGCGCTGACATCGTGCTGGCCACTATGGTCGAGACGGGCGCGCTGTCCGACGCCCAAGCCGCTGCCGCGCGCCAGAGCGCCCCGCGCATCCTCAAAACCGCCGCGGCGGCCAAGAGCGCATTGCGTGCGCGCCACTTCGCCGATTGGATTTTATCCCAACTCGATTCCTTCGTTGGCACCGTTGAGCGCGACCTGGTGGTGCGCACCACCCTGAGCGCGCCGATCCAGGCCGCCGCCGAGGCCGCGCTGGACCGCCACCTCGCCGCTGCGAGCAAGGCACAGTCCATCGGCGAAGGCGCGGTGCTGTCGCTCTCGCCCGACGGCGCGGTGCGCGCCATGGTCGGCGGGCGGGATTATGCCGATAGCCAATTCAACCGCGTCACCCAAGCCCTTCGCCAACCCGGCTCGGCCTTCAAGCCCTTCGTGTATCTGGCCGCCCTTGACGCGGGCTACACACCCGACGATCTGGTCACCGACGGCCCGCTGAACATCTCGGGCTGGAAGCCCAGAAACTTCAACGGCCGCTATGAGGGCCCGGTGAGCGTGCAGACCGCGCTGCAGGAGTCCATCAACACGGTAGCTGTCAGACTGGCCCAGGCCGCCGGGGCCAAAGCGGTGGTCGACACCGCGCACCGCCTCGGGATCACCGAGGACTTGAAGCCCGAATTGTCTCTTGCGCTGGGCACGGCGGAAGTGACGCTGCTGGAGCTGACCTCGGCCTACGCGCCGTTTTCCAACGGCGGCCTGGCGGTGCTGCCCTACGCGATTGTCTCCGTCACCGACCGCGACGGCGCGGTGCTCTATCAGCGCCAGGCCGACGCCATGGGCCGTGTGGTGCCCGCCGAACGCGTGGCCACCATGAACCGGCTGATGCGCCGGGTGATCGATCACGGCACCGGCAAGGCTGCGGCCATCGATTTTCCCGCCGCCGGCAAGACCGGCACGACGAATGATTTCCGCGATGCGTGGTTCGTGGGCTACACGGCCGAACTTGTGACCGGTGTCTGGGTGGGCAACGACGATGGGTCGTTCATGAAGGGCGTGACGGGCAGCGGCATCCCTGCGCGCATCTGGCGCGACGTCATGGCCTCTGCGCACAAGGGCCGCGAGGCGAGGGACCTGCCCGGCCTGGAAAACGACGGGAATCTGTTCGCGAAGTTCTGGAACGCCATCGTCGGGGATTAAGCTTTCAGCTCGGCCCGCCGCACGATTCCGTAAAACACCAGCACCGCGCACAGGCTCGTGGCCGTGATCACCGCGAACAATGGAACGGTCGTGTCGTCGAACAGCACGCCCACGGCCGCACCCACGGCCGCACCCACGGCCGCACCCATGCTCATCTGGATGCAGCTCGCCACGCTCGACGCCGTGCCCGCCATCTCGGCGAAGGGGCCCAATGCGCCCGCCGTGGCGTTGGGAAACACCAGCGCGCAGGCGAAGAACACCAGGGCCACGGGCGCGATCACTGCGGGAACGGTCGCGATGCCCATCAATGCCAAGGCGAGCCCGAGGCATCCGGCGGCCAAGCCGATCCACACGCCCGCGGTCATCATGCCCAAAATGCCTACTTTTTTTGTCAGCTTGCCGCCGATCAGCGCGCCGGAGACGAACCCGCCGGCCACGAAAACGAACAGAAAGCCGAAGTTCTCAGGTGCGACGCCCAGCACGCCGATGACCACGAAGGCCCCGCCCGAGATGAAGCTGAACAGCCCGCCGTAGGAAAAGCCGCTGGTCAGCGCGTAGCCCAGAAAGGCGCGGTGACGCAGCAGGCGTGCGACGTTGCCCAACAGCCGCGCGGGGTTTGTGGCCAGCGGGTTGAGGTGCTTGTTGGTCTCGCCCAGCAAAAATACCGCGGCGATGGTCAGGCCCGCGCCGAGAATGGCCAGCGCATAAAACTGCCCGCGCCAGCCGAAGGCCAGATGCACCCAGCCGCCGATGATCGGGGCCAAGGCCGGGGCCAGCGCCATGGCACCGGACATATAGGACATCACCCGGGCGGCGTCCTCGCGGGCGAATAAATCCCGCACCACGGCGCGCGATAGCACCGCGCCCGCGCAGCCGCCCAAGGCCTCGACAAAGCGCAGCGCAATGAGTTGCTCGATGCTGGCTGCGAAGGCGCACGCCAAGCTCGCCAGGGTGAACAGCACCATGCCCGCCAGCAGCGTCGGCCGCCGCCCGATGCGGTCCGAGACGGGGCCGTAGACCAGTGTGCCCACGGCGAACCCGGCGATGAACACACTCAAGGTCAGTTGGGTCTGGGATACGCCGGTTCCCAGGGCTTCGCCCAGGCTCGGCAATGAGGGCAGATAAAGATCCGTCGACACCGGACCGATGGCCACCAGCGCCGTGAGCAGTACTACTATTGTGGTCGGGGAGCGTGACGAAGCCATATATATTGTATGAGGTGGGGCGGGCAGGTCCGGAAGGGCGTATTTTCAGGCATTTTTGCCCGCAGAGCGGCCGATTTCGGCCACATCGCCGGTTTTCGCGCCGTCGGTCAAGCAACAATTTGAAAATACTAGCGAATTTCGATTCATACACATCGTGTGGAAAACCCTTGGCCGCTGAGTGACAACGCCAAAACACGATCATGTCGGTTTTCTCTCACCAACCGACATAAAAGCACGGCTCTAACCTGCTGAAACGAAAGTTAATTTTTCTTGTTCATCTGCTCCAGGCCTGGATAATCAACCCCAACAGCGCCGGACGTAAATGAAGGCGCATTTTTCATGGGCGGCGGACGGAACGTCCGAACAGCCCTCACGGAAGAACCACCCGGCGTTAACCTTTCGCCGGTTAAGGTTCTCCAGATCGCTGTAGGCCCTGACGGGACGGTCACACCCCGGGGCGGCGGTCGCAAGGGTCGGCACAGAGAAACTTTGCCCAGGGATGGGCCACGGCGGGACCGCCGTTACGCGACTTGTATGTGTTTTTGGTTTGAACGAGGAGCTGTGCATGACCCTCATGCATCTCACGCCGCGCCGGTTTTCGGCCGCCCACCACCGACGATTCTCGGTGTTCTCGCTGTTGGCCGCGCTCGCGGCGTCGTTGGCTGCCGCGGTTCTGCCCGCCGGTGCCCTGGCCCGGGACATCCCGGATGATCTGCAGATCGATTTTTCCTCCATTGCGGTGTCCAAGGACGAACTCGTCTGCCTGGCGCTCAATGACTATTGGGAAGCGCGCAGCGAAGTCATCGCGGGGCGCATCGCGGTGGCCCGCGTGGTCTTGAACCGCGCCATGGATCCGCGCTTTCCCTCCAACATCTGCGACGTGGTCAAGCAGACCCGCACGGGTCAGATGCATAAGTGCCAGTTCTCATGGTACTGCGACGGCAAGACCGACACGCCCTACGACCCGAAGGTCTGGCGCGATTCGTTGAAAATCGCCGCGGCCGTGGTGCAGAAGGATTCCTCGATCACCGACCCGACCGATGGTGCCTTGTGGTACCACGCCGACTTCATCCGGCCGGGCTGGGCGCTGGGTTATGAATCGACCACCATCGTCGGCACGCACGTGTTCTACCGCGAGCCCATCGAGCTGGGCGAAGCCCCGCGCCGTAAGCCCTTCGTCGAGCGGCTCAATGCCTTCGCCGACTTCGTGACCACGCGCAAATCGGGCGGCACCAGAACCGTCGCTTCCAGGTAAATCAGACGTAGCGGTGCAGCTCGCCGCCGTGGCGACGCAGCCACGCGCGCGCGGTTTTCATGTCGGGCACCAGGCCGTCCACCGTGCGCCAGAAGGCGGCTGAGTGGTTCATGTGCCGCAGATGCGCCACTTCGTGCGCGACCACATAGGCCGCGACGTCGCGCGGGGCGAACATCAGCCGCCAGCTCAACGACAATCTTCCATCGCGCGTGCAGCTGCCCCAACGGCTGACGGTATCGCGCACCGATACGCGCGAGACTTTCACCCCCAGAACCGCCGCATACGCGCGCGCCCAAAGGCCGAACTGCGCGCGGGCCTCGGCTTTGAGATGATCTTTCAGCCGCCGCGAAAAATGCTCCGCCGCGCCCGACACATAAATAATGTTCTCCTCGCGCCACACGCCGCGCTTGGCCGCCGGCGCGGCGCGCACCACGCACTTTTCGCCCAAAGCACAAATTTCCGATCCATCGCCCAACATGATCGGCGCGGGCATGGCCGCCAGATGCCGTTCGATCCAACCTTGCTTCTCGGCCAGGAACTGCCGGGCCAGCGTGTCACCGGCGCGGTGCGGGCGTACCAGCACAACGCATCCCGACGCCGCATCCACGCGCAGGCTCAGGCGCCGCGCGCGCGGGCTGATGCGCTCGCGCAGGCGGCCCACGTACAGCGGCCCGCCCTGCATCAATAGTCCTTCCAGGGCACGATGTGCTGCACCAGCGAGCCGGCCTTGCGTTCCCCCACAATACGTCCGCGCACGGAAATCTTGGCCGCGTGCACGCTCTCGGGGTCGCCGCTTTTGAGCGGATGCCAGTCGAACAGGTCCTTGCCGTCGTGCACCAAACGGTAGGCGCAGGTCGTGGGCAGCCAGTCCAGCGCGCCGACGCTCTCAGGCGTGAACACAACGCAGTTGGGCACCAGGGTCTTGCGATTCGGATAGTTCGAACAGCGGCACGAGTGCGCGTCGAGCAGCCGGCAGGCCACGTTGGTGATCTTCAGCTTGATGCCCTTGATCTGCACCTTGTGCAGACAACACTTGCCGCAGCCATCGCACAGGCTTTCCCATTCCTCCGTCGTCATCTGCGCCAGGGTTTTGGTGCGCCAGAAGGGCTCGGGGTGATCAGTCATGTCAGCGTTTTGGTGCGAACTCTTGGCGCAGGCGCGCGGCCATCTGTTCGGCCGTGGCGTCGGACTTGAAATGCATCACGTATTTCAACTCGCGGTCCATCAGGTACACATATCCCGAATGATCCATCATGTAGCCGTCGGCGGTTGGGTTGCTCTTCTTGAAGTACACCCGCCACGCCGAGGCCGCCTCGCGCACCTGCTCTAAGCTGCCCGTCAGGGCCAGCATGCGCGGATGAAAGTTCGCCGCGTAGTCGGCCATCACTGAAACGGTGTCGCGCTCCGGGTCGACGGTGATGAACACCGGCACCACGTCTTCGGCCATGGGACCTGCGATGTTCAGGGCCTGGGTCATCACCGACAGGCTTAAGGGGCAGATGTCGGGGCAGTGGGTGAAGCCGAAATAAACCAGACTGTATTTGCCCTTCAGCGTCTCGGCGGTGACGACGGCGTTGGTCTGGTCGGTTAGCGTGAAGGCCCCGCCGATGGACGGCGCGCCGCTGACGGTATTCACACTCGACGCGCTCTGGCGCATGCCGGGCAGATAGAACGACAGCAGCAAAACTGTGCCCAGCACGACGATGGCCGGAGCAATGAGGCGTTTGGGATTCATGATCTTACTTTAAAGCTGCGAGCCGTCGGTCCAAGTCCGCCGCCAGCGCACCTTGCGCCTGTGCCTTGGCAGCCGTCCAGTCTTGCCGCGCGGCGGTCATATTTCCGGCCTTGTAGGCCGCCAGCCCGCGTACGAACAGCGCCTCGGGCTGGCCGGGGCTCAGCTTCAAGATGTCGGCGTTTGTCTTCATGACTAACTCCGGCAGTGGCTTGGGCCCGTTGATGTCGGCCTCGCCCATCAGCACGGCCATGTAGTTGAGCTTGGGCTCCACCTCGGCGGGCTTGAGCGCCATGGCGCGTTCAAAGGCGCGCGCCGCACCCTCGGCGTTGCGCAGCACGGTGTAGGAACGACCCAGCATGACCCAGCCGTTGTAGTCGTCGGGCTCGTTTTCCAGCCGCCCCGCCAAACTGCCGACCATGGCTTGGATCTGCGCCAGGTTCTCGCCGGAAAACTGATTCTTGATGGCGCTAACGTCGGGCGCGGTGATGTCATCCGGATTGGCGGGCTGCGGCGATGCGGGGCCCGCGCTGGCCATGACCGGACCATCATCCAGCGGATGCTTGGGCTCAACGTTCATGGGCATGATGGCGTTCTGTTGGGCCACCTGAAACATCTGGCCGCGCACCATCTCTAGCCAGGGCGCATCGGGGGCCGCACCGGCCGTCAACTCGCGCCAGATGGCAATCGCGGTACGCGCATCGCCGGCTTGGGCCGCGGCCAGGCCCAGATAAAATCGCGCGCGTGGCTCGTCGCGGTCGCGCTGCAGCGCCATGGTGAAAGCCGCGCGCGCATCGTCGGTTACTTGGCCGCCGGCCACGCTCACCGCCATTTCGCCGAAGTCGGCGTAGGGCTCGGCCCCCTCGGGGTCCAGTCCCAGCACATGACGATAGGCGTCGAGGGCCGCGTCGAAGCGTTCGACCTGGCGATAACTTCTGGCCAGCAGCGACCAGCCTTCAATGTTGTCGGGATCATTGGCCATACGTGCGGCCAGCTGCTCCACCAGCTTGACCATGTCCTGGTCGGGTGCGGCGGCACGTTCGGCCGGTTGCAGCAGCGGCGCGCCTAGATTCATGTAGATGGCGAACGCCAGCATCGGCACGCTGATGGCCAGTGCGGCCGTCAATCCGGCACGCACACCGGGCCCTTCGCGCCATGACGAGACCACGGGCCTGCGTCCGGCGGCGAGCAGGCGGCGCTGAATCTCCAGACGAATCGCCTCGGCTTCTGTATTGGAAAGCGTGCCGCGCGCCAGATCGCGCTCCACTTCGGCCAGCTGATCATGCAGCACGGCCAGATCGCGCTTGGTGTCGGGTTCGAGCCCGCGATCACGCACCAGGGGCCACAGCAGGGCGGCCACCACCGCAATCGCCAGCAGAGCCAGCATCGCCCAGATCATGGAACAGCGTCCTTGTTCAGCGATATCAATTCGCGGGCTTCGTCATCGCTCAAAGCTGCCGGCGTTGTGGCTGCCACGGGTTTACGCAAGCGCCGCGCGGCCATGATGCCGCCGATCACCAGCACCACGAACGGCCCGAACCATAATGCAACCGTATCGGCCGTCATGCGCGGCTTGAGCAGTACGAAGTCGCCGTAGCGTTGCACCATGTAGGCCAGCACCTGCTCGTTGCTGTCGCCGTTGGCGATCCGTTCGCGCACCAGGATGCGCATGTCCTTGGCCAGCTCGGCGCTGGAATCATCGATGGTTTCATTCTGACACACCACGCAGCGCAACGCCTTGCTCACCTCGCGCGCGCGGTTTTCCAGTCCCGGATCGGCCAGGCGCTCGTCGGGCTCCACCGCGAAGGCAGGCGCGCTCAGCAGCGCCAGAATGAGCACAAGACGTTTCATTGTTTTAATTGCGCGATCAACGGGGCCAGCGTGGTCTGCCATGCCTCGGGCGTGATCGGCCCGATGTGCTTGTAGCGAATCACGCCCCCACGGTCGATGACGAAGGTCTCCGGCGCGCCGGTGACTCCCAGCGCGATGGCCGCCTCGCTGCGCGGGTCCTGGCCGATGCGTGTGTAAGGGTCGCCGTGCTTGGCCAGCCACGCCAGGCTGGCGTCGGCGGGGTCGCGCCAGGCGATGCCGTGGATGGGAATGACGCCTTCAGCCTTCAACTGCATCAGGAACGGATGCTCGGCCAGACACGCCACGCACCACGAGCCGAAGACGTTGACCAAGCTCACCTCGCCTGTCATCTCGGCGGAGACGAGGCCCGGCTCGCGTCCCGGCAGGGGCGGCAGATCAAAGGCGGGCAGCGGCGTGTTCAACAACACCGAGGGCACCAACTGCGGATCGTCGCCCCCGCTCACGTCGATCAGGCGCTTGCCGAACACGCCGACGAGGGCGAGTACGACCAGCAGCGGGATCAGAAAAGGCCAGCGCCCAGCCACGGCTTATTCCGCCGGTTGCGGGGCCGGGACGCCGACGCGCCGCGCAGCCCCGATGCGGTGGCGACGGTCGGACAACGACACCAGCCCGCCCAGGCCCATCAGCAGCACGCCGTACCACAGGCACGGCACGAAGGGCTCGTAGTAGATGCGCGTCACGAACGCACCTTCATTTCCATCCATATCGCCGATGACGGCATAAAGATCGTACACAAACGTCGTGTGAATCGCCGCTTCGGTGGTCTGTTGCGGCGGCTGGTTGAAGTTGCGTTTCTGCGGGGTCAGCACGGCGATCTCACGGCCCTCGCGCGTCACGACATAACGGCCCTCGATGGCGGCGTAGTTAGGGCCCTGCACTTGGCGCGCACCCTCGAACGTAAAGCGGTAGCCCGCCAGTTCGATGTGCTCGCCGGGCTTCAAGCTTTCCACGCGCTCTTCTTTCCAGGCACTCGCCCCCGTCACGCCGACGATCAGCACCGCCATGCCGAGGTGCGCCAATGTCATGCCGTAGGCCGCACGCGGCAGATTGGCCATGCGCGAGAAGCTCAGGCCGTGTTCACCGCGTACGCGCGACACCCATTCGGTGATCGCGGCCACGGCCAGCCATGCGGCCAGCGCCATGCCGCCGCCGGCCGCCAGACTGAGCAGATCGCCGCCGTTCGCAGCCCACGTGCCAATCAGTACGAGAACGGCAAATCCCGCCGCCAGTTTCAGGCGCTGCAAGGCCCCATTCAGGTCGGCGCGCTTCCAGGCCAACAGCGGGCCGATGCCCGCCAGCACGATCAACGGCACCATCAACGGCACGAACACCGCGTTGAAATACGGCGCGCCGACCGAGAGCTTGCCCATCTCCAGCGCGTCGGCGATCAGCGGATAGAGCGTGCCCAACAGCACGGTGGCCGCTGCCGTGGTCAGCAACAGGTTGTTGATCAGCAGCCCGCCCTCGCGGCTGATGGGTGCGAATACCCCGCCGCCATCGACCGCAGGCGCACGAAACGCATACAGCGTGAACGAACCGCCGATGGCCGCGGCCAACAGGGCCAGCACGAACACCCCACGCGTTGGGTCGGCGGCAAACGCATGGACAGATGTCAGAATCCCCGAGCGCACCAGGAACGTGCCCAGCAGACTGAGCGAAAACGTGAGGATGGCCAGCAGAATGGTCCAGCTTTTCAACGCTTCGCGGCGTTCCACCACGATGGCCGAGTGAAGCAGCGCGGTGCCCGTCAGCCAGGGAATGAACGAGGCGTTTTCTACCGGATCCCAAAACCACCAGCCGCCCCAGCCCAGTTCGTAATAGGCCCACCAGCTGCCCAGGCCGATGCCCAGCGTCAGGAACACCCAGGCCGCCAGCGTCCACGGGCGCACCCAGCGCGCCCAGGCAGAGTCCACGCGGCCTTCCAGCAATGCGGCAACCGCAAACGAAAACGCCACCGAGAAGCCGACGTAGCCGAGATAGAGCATGGGTGGATGGAACGCCAAACCCGGGTCTTGCAGCAGCGGGTTCAGCCCGTTGCCCTGGACCGGCGCGGGGTCGAGACGCAAAAACGGATTGGAGGTGAAGAGGATGAACGCGATGAAGCCCGCACCGATCAGGCCTTGAATGGCGATGGTGCGCGCCTTCAGGGTGTCGGGCAGATTGCCGCCGAAGGCGGCCACCGCAGCGCCAAATAAGCTCAGCACCGCCACCCACAGCACCATGGAGCCTTCGTGATTGCCCCACACGCCGGAAATTTTATACAGCAGCGGCTTGGCGGTGTGGGAGTTCTGGGCGACGCCCACGACCGAAAAGTCCGAGACGATGTAGGCGTGCATCAACGCCGCGAAGGCGAACCCGCACAGCAGAAATTGCGTCATCGCGGCGGGCCCGGCCACGGCCATCCATGCCGGATTGGCGCGCGCAGCCCCCAGCAGCGGCAACGAGCCCTGCACCAGGGCCGTCAGCAGCGCCAAGGCCAGCGCGAAATGTCCCAGTTCGATCAGCATCAGTCGGCCGCCGCCGCTTGGCCTTCGGGTTGCCAATGGCCGTTCTTCTTCAGGGCCTCGGCCACCTCGGGCGGCATGTAGTTCTCGTCGTGTTTGGCCAGCACGTCGCGCGCCATGAAAGTGCCGTCCGCGCCCATGGTGCCCTCGGCGACGATGCCTTGGCCCTCACGGAACAGGTCGGGCAAGATGCCGGTGTATTGAATGGTCAGCCTCTCCGCGTTGTCGGTGACGGAAAAGCGCACCGTGTCGCCGTTTTTCTGAACGCTGCCGGTTTCCACCAGTCCGCCGACCCGCAGGCGCTGATCGGCCGCCACCGGGCGGTCCTTCAACTCCGTCGGGCTGAAGAAGAAGACGATGTTGTCTTCCATGGCGCTGAGCATCAGCGCGGTCGCGGTGCCAAGTCCCAACAGGCCGAGTGCGACGAAGTACAGGCGGCGGCGTTTGCGCGTCATGTTTGGTCCTCACGCGCGGACTTCAGGCCCTGGAATTCCGCCTCGCGCGCTTTCCACGCGCTGACGGACTGCCACAGCAGTCCCGCCAGGCCCACCAGCGCCAGCCCGTAGGCGGGCCAGACGAACATGGCGTAACCGCCCATGTGAAAATACTCAGCCATTATTCCGCCGCCGCCAGGTTGAAGCGCGCGGTGCGGATTTTCGCGCTCAGCAGTTCGCCGCGCAGCCGGATGATCAGCACCGCCACATAGAAGGTTTGAAATGCGAACACCATGGCCAGCAGTGGCCACAGCATGGCGGCGTTGATGCTGAAGCCCTCGAAGCTGCGGATGGAGGGCTGATGCAGCGTGTTCCACCACTCCACCGAGAAATGAATGATCGGCAAGTTGACCGAGCCCACCAGGGCAAGCAAAGCCTGGGCTTTGTCGCCGCGCTCCTGGTCCTCAAACGCGTCACCTAACGCGATATAGCCGAGATAGAGGAAGAACAAGATCAGCATCGAGGTCAGGCGCGCGTCCCACACCCACCAGGTGCCCCACATGGGCTCGCCCCACAGCATGCCCGTCAGCAGACACAACGCGGTGAACACCGCGCCGATGGGCGCCGAGGCGCGCGCGATGATGTGCGCCACCGTGTGCCGCCAGATCAGGAAGGTTGCGCTGGAGACCGCCATGACGCCGTAGACCATCGAGCCCATCCAGGCCGAGGGCACGTGGATGTACATGATGCGCACGGTCTCGCCCTGCTGGTAATCGGGCGGGGAGAAGACCAAGGCCAGCGGCAAACCTAAGGCGAAGCACAGCACGCTGATGCCCGCCGCGAACGGGAACACGGCGTTGGCGATGCGCATGAAGACGGTCGGGTTGGCGAATTTATGCATGGCGCGCGGGCTGGTTGATCCTAGCGAAGGCGACCCTTTTCGCATTCCATATAGGGCTGTCCAAGGGCTACTTTATATGTGCGCCCAAGCGACGGCCAAGTCCATGATTTTGTTATATAAAATACTATTCCAAGGCTTGGCGGACGGCGACGGCGGCCGCCCACGGGCACAGCGTCAGGGCCGCGATCAGCAAGCCCCCTAGCACCAGATAAGGCGCGTTGGTTGCCACCCCCAGAATCGCACCTTCCACGGCCGCCGCGCCGAAGATCAGGATGGGGATGTAGAGCGGCAAGACGAGAAGAGACAGCAGCACACCGCCGCGCTTTGCGCCCAAGGTCAGCGCCGCGCCCACCGCGCCTAACAGACTCAGCGTCGGCGTGCCCAGCAGCAGCGAGATCATCAACGCGCCGTAGGCCTGCGAGGGAAGCTGCAAGCCCAACGCCACCGCAGGTGCGGCGATCAGCAGCGCCACGCCGGTGGTCAGCCAATGGGCCATGGTCTTGGCCAGCACCATGGCCACGGGCTCCACGCCGCTCAAGACCAGCTGATCGAGCGTGCCGTCCTCGTAATCCAGCGCGAACAATCGCTCCAGCGACAAAAGTGCTGCCAACAACGCCGTCGTCCACACCACGCCCGAGGAGATGCGCGACTGCACGTTCAGCTCCGGGCCCACGCCGAACGCGAACAGCGCCGCGGCGATGGCGAAAAACGCGATCACGGTCATGACGTCGCCCTGGCTGCGCAGCGACAGCGTGATCTCGCGGCGCAGGATGGCGGCAAACCCGCTCATGGCCGCAAACTCAACGCCTGAGCCGAGGGCAGCAACGGCTCGCCGTGACTGGCCATGACGATCATGCCTCCGCGCTTCAAGTGCAGGTGCATGGTCTCGCGTAGCGCGCCCAAAGCCGCGTCATCGAGCGTGTTGGTGGGCTCATCGAGCAGCCACAAGGGCGCGCCGCCGACCGCCACGCGCGCCAGGGCGACGCGGTGGCGCTGCCCGGCCGAGAGCACGCGGCCGGGAATCTCGGTCAGATGCAAAATGCCGAAGGTGCTTAGCGCGTGCGTCACGTCGCCGCCGCCGCGCAAACCTGCCCAGAATGATAAATTCTCGCGCACGCTCTGCGCGGCTTTCACCGCGTCGAGGTGTCCGGCGAAACCCAGCCGCGCTCCGTGGGCGGGCAGATCCTCGGTAATGTCCGCGCCGTTCCAGCTCAGCGTTCCCTCGGCCGCGCGCGCCAGGCCCGCCATCAAGCGCAGCAGCGTGGTTTTACCGCTGCCGTTGGGTCCGCGCAGGACGATGGCTTGCCCTGACGCGATGCGGAACGACAGCCCGGTAAACACGGTGCGGCCGCCGCGCCGGCAGCTCACATCCGCGCCGGAAAATTCCGCAGTTTGAAAGTCGGGTCCGTTCATCGGCGGACCATAGCAACATTCCGTCGCTATTTGAAAAATCGGCGGCCGGTGCAAGGTTGGGGTGAGGGGGAAGAGGGATGCACCGGCCGCCGGAAGTGCGGCTGTCTGTCGGGGGGTAGGGGATACGCCCCGACGGGCGGCGGACAGGCCCGAAGGAGCCAAGACGACCACCGCCCATGCTTGAAACGATGCCCGGCAAATATGGCGAAAAGGGGGTGCGCTCCATGACAAACCTGTCAGCGCTCTCGGCCCCGTCCGAATCATATTCGTCATATTCGCCAATGACTTGGCGGGGTTGTCCACAGCCACGGCCCTGGACAACGCGTAATGGATGTGGATGATGCCTCAACGCCCCGCGCAACGCGGGCCAACGCGTATCAAAACGCACGAATCAATAAGGGGACCCGCCGATGCCGACCGGACACGATACGCTCAAGACCCGCAAAACCCTGACCGCGGCGGGCAAGAGCTACGACTATTTCAGCATCCCCGCGGCGGCGGAAAAAATCGGCGACGTGTCGCGCCTGCCGTTCTCCATGAAGGTGCTCTTGGAAAATCTACTGCGCTACGAAGACGGCAGTTCGGTCACGGTCGATCACATCAAGGCCATCGCGGCATGGCTGAAAAATCCCAAAGCCCCCGAGCAGGAAATCGCCTACCGCCCCGCGCGCGTGCTGATGCAGGACTTCACCGGGGTTCCGGCCGTGGTGGACTTGGCCGCCATGCGCGATGCCATCAAGGCGCTGGGCGGCAACCCACAGAAGATCAATCCGCTCTCGCCGGTGGATCTGGTCATCGACCACTCGGTGATGGTCGATCACTACGCCACCTCCACGGCACTGAGCCAAAACATCGACATCGAATTTGAAAGAAATGGAGAGCGCTATCAGTTCCTGCGCTGGGGCCAGGTGGGCTTCAACAATTTCCGCGTCGTGCCGCCGGGCACGGGCATCTGCCATCAAGTGAACGTCGAATACCTGGCGCAAGTCGTGTGGACCGCCGAAGAAGGCGGCAAGACCATCGCCTATCCCGATACCTTGGTCGGCACCGACAGCCACACGACCATGGTCAACGGCCTGGCGGTGCTGGGCTGGGGTGTGGGCGGCATTGAGGCCGAGGCCTGCATGCTGGGCCAGCCCACGCCCATGCTGATCCCCGAAGTGATCGGCATGAAGCTGACGGGCAAGCTCAAGCCCGGCACGACGGCCACGGACCTGGTGCTCACGGTCACGCAGATGTTGCGCAAGAAGGGCGTGGTCAACAAGTTCGTGGAATTCTACGGCCCCGGCCTGAACGATCTGTCGCTGACCGACCGCGCCACCATCGCCAACATGGCGCCCGAATACGGCGCCACCTGCGGCTTCTTCCCCATCGACAAAGAAACCTGCCGCTATCTCGACTTCACGGGCCGCGATCCGGCCCGCGTGGCGCTGGTGGAGGCCTACGCCAAAGCCCAAGGCATGTGGCGCGACGAGACCACGCCCGATCCGGTGTTCACCGATTCCATCTCACTTGACCTCGGCACAGTGGAGCCGTCGCTGGCGGGCCCCAAGCGCCCGCAGGACCGCGTCACGCTGGCCCACGCCAGCAAGGAATTCGCCACCGCGCTGAAAGACGGCTTTGCTCATCCCGCGCCGGTGTCCGCACCTGTGGCGGGCTTGAGCGGTCCTTACGCCAAGACCACGCTGAACGACGGCGACGTGGCGCTGGCCGCGATTACATCGTGCACCAACACCTCCAATCCCTCGGTGCTGTTCGCCGCCGGTCTGGTGGCGCGCAAAGCGCGCGCGCTGGGCCTGAACCGCAAGCCGTGGGTGAAGACTTCACTCGCGCCGGGCTCGCAGGTCGTCACCGACTACCTGACCAAAGCGGGCTTGCAAGCTGATCTGGATGCCATCGGCTTTAATACGGTGGGCTACGGCTGCACCACGTGCATCGGCAATTCCGGGCCGCTCGACGACAACATCGCCAAGGCCATCGAGGCGGGCGACCTCGTCGTGGCGGGCGTGCTCTCGGGCAACCGCAACTTCGAAGGCCGCATCAGTCCGCACATCAAAGCCAACTACTTGGCCTCGCCGCCGCTGGTAGTGGCTTATGCGCTGTTCGGCACCATCGCCAAGGACATCACCACCGAACCGATCGGCACCAGCAAGGACGGCAAGCCGGTCTACCTGAAGGACATCTGGCCCAGCCCGCAAGAAGTGAGCGAGTGCATCGAGAAATTCCTGACCAAGGCGATGTTCACCACGCGCTACTCCGACGTCTTCAAGGGCCCTGCCGAATGGCAGGCCGTGAAGGCCGACAAGACCGAAACCTACGCCTGGCCCGCCAAGTCCACCTACGTCGCCAACCCGCCCTACTTCGCGGGCATGGGCAAGACGGCCAAGACGCTGACCGACATCAAGGGCGCGCGGCCGCTCGCCATCCTAGGGGATTCGGTGACCACCGATCACATCTCGCCCGCCGGTTCCATCAAGAAAGACAGCCCCGCGGGCAAGTACCTCATTGAGAATGGGGTTCAGCCCAAGGACTTCAACTCCTACGGCGCGCGGCGCGGGCACCACGAAGTGATGATGCGCGGCACCTTCGCCAACATCCGCATCAAGAACGAAATGGTGCCGGGCGTCGAAGGCGGCGTGACCAAGCACCAGCCCTCCGGCGAGCAGATGGCCATCTACGACGCAGCGATGAAATACCAGGCCGCGGGCACGCCGCTGGTCATCGTCGGCGGCAAGGAATACGGCACGGGCTCGTCGCGCGACTGGGCGGCCAAGGGCACCAACTTGCTGGGCGTGAAGGCCGTGCTGGTGGAAAGCTTCGAGCGCATCCACCGCTCTAATCTCGTCGGCATGGGCGTGCTGCCCCTGCAGTTCAAGGACGGTGCCACGCGCAAGTCGCTCAACCTCGACGGCACCGAGACCTTCGACATCGCTGGGCTCAACACCTTGAAGCCGCTCGGTGACGTCACGGTCATGATTCATCGCACGAATGGAAAAACAGAGAACGTCACGGTGCAGTGCCGTATCGATAACTCCGGCGAGATGGACTACTACCGCAGCGGCGGCGTGCTGCATTACGTGCTGCGCAATCTCGCGGCATAAACTTTTACGCGCTTATCAAATCAAACCCCGCAGCCTAATCTGGCTGCGGGGTTTTTGCTTCTTAAGGGGGACGCCATGCACATCAACCGCCGCACGCTCATCGCCGGGGCAAGCTTGGCTGCGCTCTCGGCTCGTTCATCGTGGGCCACGGCCAAAACCCTGCCAACGGCTTCGCCCAAAGCCATGGGCTTTGATGCCGAGCGGCTCAAGCGCATCCCCACGGCACTTCAACGGCGCATCGATGCGGGCCAAGCGCCGGGCTTCCTCGCCGCTGTCATGCGCGAGGGGAAAATCGTTCAGTTCGACGCGCTGGGGTATCGCGATATCGCCGCCAAGACGCCGATGTCGCGTGATACCATCTTCCGCATCATGTCCATGACCAAGCCCATCGTCTCGGTGGCCGCGATGATGTTGGCCGAGGAGGGCCGCCTGCGCCTGACCGACCCGGTGGCCAGGTTTATCCCCGCCTTCGCCAACCAGAAAATCTACGTCGGCGGCGACGGCGACAAGATCGAAACTGCGCCCGCCCGGCGTCAGGTGCAGGTGCGTAATCTTCTCATGCACACGTCTGGTTATTCCTACGGCGGGGGCAACAAGGCGCCCGCCACGCTGTATCGCTCGGTTCTGCCGCGCGATAAATCACTCGCAGAATTTTGCGCGGCCGCCGCCACCCTGCCGCTGCAATTCGAGCCGGGCACCCAATGGCAGTACGGCATTTCCACCGACATTTTGGGCCACGTCGTCGAGCTGGCCTCGGGCCGGTCCCTGCCCGAGTTCTTGCAGGAGCGCATCTTGGGGCCGCTGGGCATGGACGACACCGCCTTCGTCGTCGCCCCGGACAACAAGCAGCGCTTCGCCAACTGCTATACGCTCAAGGACGGCAAGCTGACACTGTTCGACGACGCCAAGACCAGCCGCTTTCTCAGTCCGCCCGTGATGTATTCCGGCGGCGGCGGGCTGACCTCGACAGCCGACGATTACCTGCGTTTCGCCACCATGCTGCTCAACGAGGGCGAGTTGGACGGCGCGCGCATCTTGGGCCCTCAATCGGTGCGTCTCATGCGTGCCAATCATCTGTCCGAGGTCATCACCGAGGCGCGCGACGCGGGCTTCGGGCTGGGCTTCGGCGTGGACATGGCAGGCGCGAACCGCAGCTTCTACGGCGGCGAGGGCACGTACTACTGGTCGGGCGCGAACCGCACGCATTTCTGGGTCGATCCGGTCAACCGCATCGTCGGGCTGTCGCTGACCCAAATGGAGCCCTTCGACAATTATTTCGAGGAGGACATGCGCGCGCTGACCTACCAGGCGTTCATCGGTTGAGTTATTCGAGATCGAGGATCAGCTTGAGCGAGCTGGCGAGCAAGTCCAATTCGCGCGGCTCAAGTGACCCGATTTTCTGACGAATGCGAGTGCGGTCAACCGCCTGGATCTTGTCCGACATGATTTCCGATGGTTCGCGCAGGCCATTTCCGGGCGACGGCTCGACGTTTATCCTGAAGAACGACGCGTTGCGTAACGTCGTCGTAAAAAGACACACAATAAAGCTTTGCCGGTCGAGCAGAACACGATCCGACTGTACGATGACCGCAGGTCGCGGCTTTCCGTAATCGCCAGGGGCCGCTAGGACGACGACGTCTCCGCGCTTTAGTTCCACTCGTCGGCATCCTCGGCCAAGCCTTCAAGGAAGCGGATCGCGTCCCGATCTTCGGGCGTACCGCTGATCAGGCGAGACTGCCGACGGGCCTCGGCGATGAACTCCGGCCGATTGGTATCGATCACCCACTTCTGCACCAGCTTGAAGCCCTTGGCGCGCATCCGGCTGCGGAATGTTTGCATTTTTTCAGCCGCGGTCTTGGCCCGACGCTTGATCGCCCCGCGCGGATGCTTGATCTTCTTGCGTGCCGCTATCGACATCGTCGCTCTCCTCAGGGTAACATGTTACCAAGTTTACCACGCCGCTGCCAGTTCATTTTGCCATGACCGACGCGCCCATCGCGGGGCTGACGCGCCATTTCTGCACCATCGGCCAGCGCCAGGTGCATTACCGGCGCATGGGAAACAACGGCCCGCCGTTGATCGCCATTCACCGCCTGCCGCGCTCCTCCAAGCACATGATTGCGTTCATGCAGGCCGCGGGCGAAAAATTCACCGTCATCGCGCCGGACTTGGCCGGCTACGGCAGCTCCTGGCAGCTGCCGCCGCCCGCCGTCGCCGCCGTCAACTACATCCCGCCGTTCCGCGAGTACGTGGACGACGTCGACAACCTGACCAAGGAGCTGGGCCTCAAGCGCGTGGCGCTCTACGGCGAGGGCGAGGGTGCTGCGGTGTGTTTTCAGCTCGCCATGCGCGATCCGAAAAGATTTGTGTGTGCAGCGCTCGACGGCCTGATGATCTTTTCCGACGTCGAGGCCGCCGTGGCGCGCCGCTCGCTGCCCGTCTTTGAACCCAAGTGGGACGGCAGCCACCTCGCCTGGCTGTGGGCCTTCCTGCGCGAGGAGAATTGCTTCTCGCCCTGGTGGGTCAAAACGCTGGCCGCGCGCATCGACAAGGACATGCCTGGCCCCGCCGAGCTGCACGATCGCCTCATCCAGTTCCTCGCCGACGGCCGTAGCGGGCCCGGCCCGGTGCGCGCCGCCAAGGCCGCGACGTTGCATGCCGAGGGCGGCCATCAGGGCCGCGGATATCACTCCGGCATCGTCTCGGCGCTGGAGTTCAAGGCCACGGCGCACATTCCCAATGTCAATGTGCCCATGCTGTTCACCGGCTCGCCGACCTATCACAAGTACGTTTCGCTCGCGCGCGTCTCCTCGCCCTCAAAATCCTGCAGCTTCAAGCCCGCCGCGACGCTGGCCGAAGCGCGCGCCATGGCGGTGGATTTTCTGGCCGAGCACATCGGCCGCGCCGACGCTCCGCCTGCCGCACCCCCGGCCAAGCCCGTGCCTAATGCGCTGTGGGAGGATTTCATCCCCGCCGCCGGCGGCCAGATTCATGTGCAGATGAACGACGACGTGTCGACCGTGCCGGTGTTGATCCAGCATGACGCGGCGTCGTCCGTGGGCACGGTGGAGCCCATCACGAAATCCATGATCGGGCGGCGCACGGTGCTGGCGTTCGACCTGCCCGGCTCGGGCGAGTCCGACAATACGATCGGATCTGAGGGCATCGACGTGGGCACCTACGCCGAGGTGCTCAACGGCGTGCTGGCCACCTTCGGGCTGGAGCAGGTGGATTTCTACGGCATGTGGGGCGGCGGCTTCGTCGGTCTCGACCTGGCGCTGATGAACCCGACACGCATCAGGCGTCTCGTCATGTCCAACGTCTTTCAGCACAGCGGCGAAGAACAGCGGCTGATCTGCGAGAACTACACGCCCGAGATCACGCCGGTCTGGCACGGCGGGCACCTGATGCAATGCTGGCAGCAGATGCGCGACCAAGGCATCTACTATCCGTGGTTCGACCGCACGGCAAAAGGCGTCATCAAGCGCGAGCCGTTCCTCGACACTAGCATGGTGCACGAGCGCGTGTGCTCCATGCTCAAGGCGGGCAACATGTACCGCACCGCCTATCAAGCGCACTTCCGCTACCCGACCTACGACAAGTTGAAGACCTCGCCGGTGCCGACGCTGATCGGCACCACCAAGTGGGACCCCAACAACCCGCACACCCAGGCCGCCGCCAAGGCCGCGCCCAACGCCAAGCTGCAGTTCCTCGACGAGGACTTCAACAAATGGGGCGAGAGCTTTTTGCCGTTCCTTGAGGCCGGCTAAGCCGCCGCGCGCAGCGGCTTGGCGCGGTCGATGCGCTTGCGCTGCCGCGGGCTGTGAAACGCCTCCCACAAATCGCTGCGGCGCTGGACATTCAGCCAAAAATCCGCGCTGTTGCCGAACACCCGCGCCAAAATAAGCGCCGTGGCGGCCGTCACGGCGCGGCGATTGTTGCACAACTCGTTCACGTGCTTGCGCTGCACGCCCATCGCTTCGGCCAGCGCGGCCTGGGTCAGCCCCAACTCTTCCATGAACTCGGTGGTCAGGATTTCACCAACGCCGGCCGGTTTGCGTTTTGTCATCAACATCGCGCACCTCAATCATAACTGTGATCGTCAAGGTAAAGCTCGTCGACCTCTCCGGTCGTCGCGTTCCAGCGGAAGATCAACCGCCACCGGCGGTTGACCCGGATCGAATGAAAACCCTCCAAGCGGCCCCGCAGTTTCTCGAAGTGATTGCTGGGCGGAACGCGCAAGTCCTGGTCGGTTCGCGCATCGTCGATCATCTGAATTTTGCGGAACAGCCGGTCTTCGATCTCCGCCGGGATGCGTTTGTGTCGTGTATCATCGACGAAAAACGAACGCAGCCAGCCGTCGCGGAAACCGATGATCATCCCGACCGCTCCATAACGAGGCAATGTACCACTCTATAGTACACTCGGCAAGAACCACCGCCATCCTCACCGAACGGTGAGTGGCCGCCGCGCGCAAGCCGGCGCATCATGGCCACATGTTCGCCCGCCGTACCTTCATCCACACCGCCGCTGCGTTCGCCGCCGCGCCCGCATTGGCTGCGCCCGCGCCGGTTTTGGTGGAGTTGTTCACATCGCAAGGCTGCTCGTCGTGTCCGCCCGCCGATGACGTCTTGGCGCGGCTGGCGCAACGCGCCGACGTGGTCGCGCTGGCGTTTCACGTGGACTACTGGGATTACATCGGCTGGAAAGACCCCTACGCCCGGCCCGCCTTCACCGCCCGTCAACGCGCGTATCGAACAGCCTTCGGCAACAAATCGATCTATACGCCCCAGATGGTGTTCAACGGGGTGATCGAATTTCCCGGCCAGACCGAAGCCGAGGCCCTGCGCGCTGTAGCGGCTGCAAGCGCGCGCGGCGCAGCGGCGCCCAAGATTTCGCTCACCCGCGCCGCCGATGGCGAGATCACCGTGGCGGTCGAAGGCTCGATGCTCGCTCCTGGTGCTGTGGTATTCGGCGCGGTTTACGGCGCGCGCAGCGCCACCAAGGTGCGACGGGGCGAGAACGCCGGACGCACGCTCAGCAATGTCAACATGGCGCGCAGCCTGGAAACGTTGAGTCCGTACCTAGGTACGAAGCTCGAGATCTCGTGGCGACCCGATCTCACCGACGCCGCGGGTGTCGCGGTGTGGATTCAGCCCAAGGACTTAGGGCCCGTCACGGCCAGCACGCAGCTGCGCCTAGCCTAACGCCTTTTCCATCATCGCCGACAGGCGCTTGGCGAACCCCACGGGGTCGGCCACCGGTTCGCCCTCGACGATGCGCGCCTGATCGAGCAGCAGGTGGGCGGCGTCGTCAAACGCCGCGCCCGACAGCACCATCAAGCGTTTGATCAGCGCGTGCTTGGCGTTGATCTCCAGAACCTTGCGCACCGTCAGGCTTTGGGCGTCGCCGTGTTGTTTGAGCATGCGCGCCATGTGCAGGCTCATGCCGCCGGTATCGGCCACCAGGCACACCGGCGACCCTTTGAGTTTGTCGGTGGTGCGCACGTCGGCGACGCTGCCGCCCAGGGATTTTTTCAAGCTCTCGATCAAGTCCTTGACGGCCTGTTCGGAGGCCGCGCCCTGGTCGTCCTTCTTGTCGTCGTCCGCGCCGCCCTTGATCTTGGCCAGATCCTCGCCTGCCGCGGCCACGGTCTTGAAGGGCTTTTTGTCGTACACGCCCACCGTGCTGGCCCAGAATTCGTCGATGGGGTCGGTGAGCAGCAGCACCTCGATGCCCTTGGCGATGAAGCCTTCCAGCTGCGGACTATTCTTCAAAAGCGCCGCATCGTCGCCGGTGATGGTGTAGATGGCGTCCTGGCCCTCTTTCATCCGCGACGCATAGTCTTTCAACGACACCCAGCCCTCCTGGGCCGTGGAGCGGAAGCGCGCCAGATTCAGCAGTTCGTCGCGGTGCTCGAAGTCCTCGTACAGGCCTTCCTTCATCACCGCGCCGAAGGTGCCCCAGAATTTATCGTAGTCCTCGGCCTTCTCGGCGCGCGCGCTTAAGTCTTTCAACAGACGCTTCACCAGCCCCCCCTGAATTTTGCGCAGCAGCGGGTTGTCCTGCAGCATCTCGCGGCTGACATTGAGGGGAAGATCGGATGAATCCACCACGCCCTTCACGAAACGCAGATAGCGCGGCATCAGGCCGTCAAGCTGGTCGGAGATGAACACGCGGTTCACATACAACTTCACGGCCGATTTGCGCTCGGGGTTGAACAGATCGAAGGGTTTGGTGGAGGGCACGAACAACAATGCCGCATACTCGATGGCACCCTCGGCCTTGAAATGCAGCGTGTGCCAGGGTTCGTCGAAGGCGTGCCCGACGTGGTGATAGAATTCCTTGTACTGTTCGGGGCTGATCTCGCTCTTGGGCCGCGTCCACAGCGCCGAGGCGGAGTTCAAGGTTTCAGGCTTCGCATCGCCGAGCGCATCAAGGATCACCGGCACGGCGATGTGGTCAGAGTAGGTTTTGACGATTTGACGTAAACGGTGTGGCTCCAGAAACTCGGCAGCGTCCTTTTTGATGTGCAGCACGATCTTCGCCCCGCGCGCAACGTCGCTCGCCTCGGCCACGCTGAAGCGGCCCTTGCCGTCTGAGGTCCAGCGCCAGCCTTGCGCATCACCGGCCTTGCGCGCGCTGACCTCGACCTTGTCGGCGACCATGAAGGATGAATAAAAGCCCACGCCGAACTGGCCGATCAGCGAGACGTCCTTGGCCTTGTCGCCGCTGAGCGCGCTGAGGAACTCCGCCGTGCCCGACTTGGCGATGGTGCCGAGGTTGCTGATCAGCTCCTCGCGGTTCATGCCGATGCCGTTGTCGGCGATGGTCAGGGTGTTTGCGCTCTTGTCGACACTGAGGTGGATTTCAAAATTCGCCCCGCCGTCGTCGAGCAGTTTGGGCTCGGCGATGGCCGCGTAGCGCAGCTTGTCGCAGGCGTCGGAGGAGTTCGAGATCAGCTCACGCAGGAAGATCTCGGTATTCGAGTACAGCGAGTGCACCACCAGATCGAGCAGCTTGGCCACCTCGGCCTGGAACTGCATGTCATGCGCGGGTTTGTCGGCGGTCGCGGTCATGGCCCGTCTCATCCAAGGGTGATTTCACCGCGCGGTCATATGTGGCCGCTGGGCGGAAAATCAAGGGTTTTAGGGGCGCATCATGAAAGAAAATTTATCCGGATTCATTTGCCAAGGCCGCGCGTTCCGGCCCATGATTTGCGTCATGGTCAACGATATGACGACCACCTAAGACGAGTCCCGGCAGCAGCATGCTGGGGTTTGCTTGACAGCTCCAGCGGCGTTCCTGCCGGCTTTAACGGCGACCGGGCGGGCCCTCCGTCCGGCGGGACAGGTACAGGAGCTGAAGTATGCAAAATCAGGTTCAGATTTCCTTCCACGGCGTCGATCATTCCGACGCGGTCGAGCAGAATATTCGTGAGCGAGTCGCCAAGCTCGACAAGATGTTCGAACGCATCACCGCCTGCCGCGTGGTCGTGGAGACCGAGCATCACGGCCACTCTCATCTGAACCCAACGCACAAGCCGTTCCTGGTCTCGGTCAAGCTCACCCTGCCGGGCGACGAACTGTACGTGAAGAACGACAAGAAGGGCGTGGAGGACTACGACGACCTCAACACCGCCGTGCGCGACGTCTTCTCGGTCATGGAGCGCCGCCTGCGCGAGTACGTGCGCAAACGCTGGTACGACGCGCGCCATCAGCGCGAAATAGCGTAACCTCTGTCAACCTCTCCCGTGGGAGAGGTCGGCGCGTCAGCGCCGGGTGAGGGCGTGTTGTTTTTGCATAGAGACAAGCTGACCTAAAACAAAACCCCCTCACCCTCCCCTCTCCCAAGGGAGAGGGTCTTTGTTTTGAAGTTAGATATTGCGTGACCGACACTCCCTCACCCTTTCCGCCGTCCGCGCCCGTCACCGCCGTGTTGGGGCCCACCAACACGGGCAAGACGTATCTGGCCATGGACCGCATGCTCGGCCATGCGACGGGCATGATCGGCTTTCCGTTGCGGCTGCTGGCGCGCGAGAACTACGACAAGGTGGTGCACGTCAAGGGCGCGCAGGCCGCAGCCCTGATCACCGGCGAGGAAAAAATCGTCCCGCCGCGGGCCCGCTACTTCGTCTGCACGGTGGAAAGCATGCCGGTGGACAAGCCGGTTGCTTTTTTGGCGGTGGACGAAATTCAGCTGGCCGCCGATCCCGACCGCGGCCACATCTTCACCGATCGCTTGCTCAATGCGCGCGGCTTGGTGGAGACGATGTTCCTGGGCGCGGAGACGATTAGGCCCCTGATCCGCAAACTGGTGCCCGAGGCGCAGTTCGTCCAGCGCCCGCGCTTCTCCAAGCTGGTCTATGCGGGCGCGAAAAAACTCACCCGGCTGCCCAGACGATCCGCCGTCGTGGCGTTCTCGGTGTCGGAGGTCTACGGCATCGCCGAGCTGTTGCGCCGCCATCGCGGCGGGGCGGCGGTGGTCATGGGTGCGCTCAGCCCGCGCACGCGCAACGCCCAGGTGGACATGTATCAGGCCGGCGAGGTCGATTACCTGGTTGCCACTGATGCCGTAGGCATGGGCCTGAATATGGATGTGGACCACGTCGCCTTCGCCTCCATGAGCAAGTTCGACGGCCACCGCCCCCGACCGCTGACCGCGTCGGAGGTGGCCCAAATTGCCGGGCGCGCCGGGCGGCACATGAACGACGGCACGTTTGGCGTTACCGCTGAACTCTCCAACATCGACCCGGACATCGTGCTGCGCGTCGAAGGCCACGAATTCCAGAACTTACAGTTCCTCTACTGGCGCAACACGAATCTCAGGTTTGTGCGCATTGAGACGTTGCTGGCCGACCTGAAAGCGCCCCCGCCGTACCGCGAGCTCAGCCGTCCGCCGCCGGCGGAGGATCAACTGGTGCTGGAGGTGCTGCTGCGCGAATCTGATGTGCGTGAGCGGGCCAAGGACCCACAGCGCATCAAACTACTGTGGGACGTGGCCCAGGTGCCCGATTTCCGCAAGCTCAAACCTGAGCAGCACGCCCGCCTTATGGCCCAGGTCTATCTGCACCTGACCGAATCAGCGGCCCGGCTTCCATCGAAATGGGTGGCCGACCAGGTGGAGCGCATCGACCGCACCGACGGCGACATCCACACCATGATGGACCGCATTGCAGCAATTAGAACGTGGACCTACCTAGCCCACCGCCCCGGCTGGACAGAGCGCGCGGGAGAGTGGCAAGAACGCACACGCCAGGTCGAGGACCGTCTGTCCGACGCGCTGCACGACAAGCTGACCCATCAGTTCGTCGACAACCGCACGGCTCATCTGGTCAAGAAGCTGCGAGGAGACGACATCCTGTCCGCCGAAATTTCCGCCGACGGTGCCGTGCACGTGGACGGCCACCGCCTGGGCAAGCTCGAAGGCCTGAAGTTCAGCGCCGAACGCACCGGCCTGAAGGTCGCCGACCGCGCCGTGCTGAACGCCGCCAACGCCGCCCTGCGCCCGGTGATCGCCGCGCGCGTCGATGCGATTTGCGCATGTCCCGACGACGCGCTGCGCCTGGACGATCAGGCCAAGCTGGTCTGGAAAGACGCCGACGGCCTTGACGCGGTCGTCGCCGTGCTGACGCCGGGGCCCGAACGCCTCAAGCCGCAACTTCAGGTCGCGGCGGACGAACGGCTGGAAGCGCCGCAAAGACTGCGGCTGGAAGAGCGCTTGAAGGCCTGGCTGGGCCGGCACATCGGCCAGGTGTTGCAGCCGCTGATGGCCGCGCGCGAGGCAGATGTGCCGGGCTATGTGCGCGGCATCGTGTTTCAGCTGTGCGAAGGACTGGGCGGCGTGCGCCGCGAGCAGGTGGAGGACCAACTCAAGGCGCTCGACGACGAGCAGCGCAAGGCCCTGGCCAAGCTCGGCATCCGGTTTGGTTTGGATCAGGTGTTCATGCCCATGCTGCTCAAGGCCGCGCCGATCCGGTTGCGCGGCCAGTTGTGGATGGTCGCCCACCCCGATGTCGCCCCGCCCGAATTGCCCGTGCCGGGGCGGGTGTCGATCCCGCTGGTTCAAAGCGTGCCCGGCGCGTTCTATGCCGCCTGCGGTTTCCGGCCCATCGCGGGCGTGGGCTACCGCATCGACATGCTCGAACGCTTTGCCGCCGAAGCGCGCAAGCACGCGCGCGAGGGCACGAAAATTTTTCCGCCCGCCACGTTGTCCTTGCTCGGCATCAACGCCGAGGCCGGTGTAGCCGTGCTGCGTGCGCTGGGCTTCAATGCCGCCATCGAGGCGGAGAATCTGGTGTTCGTGGTGCGCTCGGTCAAACACCGCAAGCACCAGAAAAAGAACAAGCCCGCGGTCGTCGAAGAAAAAATCAACGCGGACTCTCCGTTCGCGCAGTTAAAAGCGATGCTGGCCAAGCCCGCGCCGGAATCGGCAAAGCCAGTCGCCGTGGAATGACGCAAGGCTCCCAGCGTCTCGACAAGTGGCTGGTGTTCTCCCGGCTGTGCAAGACGCGCGGGTTGGCGCAAAAGCTCATCGATCGCGGCCAGGTGACGCTCAACGGATCGATGGTTGAAAAAACCGGCGCTTGCGTTCAGCCCGGCGATGAGTTGTCGGTCGTACTCGGGCCTGTCAAACGCACGCTCATCGTCAAAGAAGCAGGCGCGCGTCGCGGCCCGGCATCGGAAGCAAGGTTATTGTTCGATGAGCCCACCGCAGCGCAGCACCTCCCGCGCGATGAATGGGGTTTGCGCCGCTAACGCTTGCGCCACACCAGCGTCAGGTTGTTGGCGGGCATCGGCACAATGTCTTCAAGCCCAAAGCCGTTCGTCGCGGCGAGCGCCTCAAGGTCGGCGACCTCGCGCAAGCCCCATTCAGGATTTCGGCTCTTCAACGATGCGTCGAACGCCACATTGCCCTCGCCGCGAAAATCGCCGCGCACGATGTAGGGCCCGTAGGTGATCAGCGGCGCGCCGGGGCCGAGAATTTTCGCAGCCCCCTCAAACAGCGCGCACGTCGCCGCCCACGGCGAGATGTGGATCATGTTGATGCACAGCACGGCCGCAGCGCTTGCAAGCGGCCAGGGGTCCGTTGCGTTCAGCGCCAGGGGCGGGCGCAGGTTCGCCAAGCCCTCATCGTGCACATACGCCGCGATGCTGGCCCGGGCCGCGTCATCGGGGTCGCTGGGCTGCCACGTCAAGTGCGGGAAGGCGCGGGCGAAGTGCGCGGCGTGATAGCCCGAACCGCTGGCGATCTCCAACACCACGCCCGCTACCGGCAGCGCCTTGGCCAGGACATCGATCAGATGCGGGGTGTTTCGTACGGCCGGCGGCGGGGTCTGTTTCATGGTCGGCTCAAGGTATGTTCGTCTCAAGGTTTGGGGGCCCTGCGTCCCTTGACGCCCTGCGCGTAAATCGAGTACCCGGATTGATGACGGTCGCGGCATCGGCCGCGCGCACAGGAGAATAATGTATGGCCTACGTGGTGACCGAGAACTGCATCAAGTGCAAGTTCATGGACTGCGTCGAGGTGTGTCCGGTGGACTGCTTCTACGAAGGCGACAACATGCTGGTCATCCACCCCGACGAATGCATCGACTGCGGGGTATGCGAGCCCGAATGCCCGGCCGAAGCCATCGTGCCCGACTCGGATGAGGCGGCCGCGGATTGGACCGCGCTTAATAAAGAGTACGCCGACAAGTGGCCGAACATCACGGTGAAGGGCGAGAGCCCCGCCGACGCCGAGGACTGGAAAGGAAAACCCAATAAAAAACAACAGTTTAGCGATAAACCCGGAAGTGGTTCCTAAGCTGTAGCGGCTCCGCCGGACCCCGGTTTTGGGGTTTTGCCCTGTATTTTTCCACAGATTTATGATACGTTCTTTCCAATCCGTCGGGGAACCGGCGGATTATTTTTTCCCTGCCCTGGGACTCGCAAAAAACCGCGCAAGTCCTTGAAATAAAACAATTTTAACGGCGGGGGCCGAGGACCGGGTGGAACTCTCATCGCTGGCCGTTCCGGCCTGCCTGGTCACCGCATGCTGCAATGCAAAAGAACCGGTCCATCGGTACATGGGCCGTGTTGGGGGACTGGCAGCGCGCGGCAACAACAACAAAATGGTTAAGTGAAGGACCGATCATGCCCAATACCAATAAGAAGCCCGTCGCCGCCGCGGCCAAGCCCGTCGCAACCGCCAAGCCCGCCAAAAAAGACAAGCCCGTCGCGCCGTTTTCCGCCGGTGATTTCGTCGTTTACCCGGCGCACGGCGTCGGCAAAGTCACCACGCTCGAAAACCAACTCATCGCCGGCCAGAAGATCGAGCTGTTCGTCATCAGCTTCGAGCGCGACCGCATGACGCTGCGCGTGCCCGTGATGAAGGCCGAGGTCGCGGGCCTGCGCAAGCTCTCCACCCGCAAGGTCATGGAAAGCGCGCTGCTCACGCTCAAGGGCCGCGCGCGCGTCAAACGCGCCATGTGGAGCCGCCGCGCCCAGGAATACGAAGCCAAGATCAACTCGGGCGACCCGGTATCCATCGCCGAAGTGGTGCGCGACCTGCACCGCGGCGCCACCCAGCCCGAGCAGTCCTACAGCGAACGCCAGATTTATGAGCAAGCGCTCGAGCGCCTCGCCCATGAAATGGCCGCCGTCGAGCGCATCAAGCCCGAGGCCGCCACCGCCAAGCTGGAAAAGCTGCTGAACGCCGCTTAAGTTTTTTCGCACATCACGCTCAAACGGCCCCGGTGCAATCCGGGGCCGTTTTGTTTTCAGTCGCATTTCCCCGACAAGTGGGTACCGGTTGGCGTGGGAAATGCGACAAACAAAAAGTTTACCCCGCAACCACCTTCACCATCTGCCCCGCCGTGACGTCCTGGCCCGGTTGAAGGTCGTTGAGCAGGCGGAACCACGCCGCGTTGAAGCGGCCATAGGGCAGGCTGCGCGACAAACTTTCCACTGAATCACCCGCGCGGGCCTGGGCGATGATGATGCGCAAGGGCTTCACGGCGGCGGCTTCGGCATCGTCCATCCGGCGGAAGCTGTAGGTGGTATCGCGCAGCGCACCGTTCATTGCGTTGCCCAGTCGCGACGGCACGGCAAACAGGAACCGATACACTTGGCCGCGCTGTGCGCCGTAAGCCACCAGGCGCAGGTCCATGGGCCCGTTATTGCCGTTGACGCGTGCATATCCTGTTGCGGCAGGAATCCCGTTGACGGTGATGTCTTCCAGCGCCGCCAGCCGCGTATTACCCGCCCACTCGTATTGAACGTAGTCCGCCAGATTGCGGGCGCGCTGCACGGGCGCTGCGTCGAACACCAGCGCCGCGCCCTCTCGGTTCTGTCCGCTCACGCTGTCGGGGTTGTTGCGCAAGGTGAAGTCTTCGGGCGCATCGAAAGTGATCTTCAGCCCCGGGTGAATGAACCGCCGCCCGCGCACCAAGCCTTGCGCCGGATCATCGGCGAACAGCAGGCCGTTGACCGCGTCGAGATATTCCGCGCGGCCCACGGTGGGGTTTGGCACCACCAGCCCGCGTCCGGCCTCTTGGGCCTGTTGCACGCGTTCGATGGTGCGCGGGTGCGAGGCCATGATGTTGTACTGATCGACCTGGCCCGGCGGCAGACCTTGCATCTGCGCCTCCAGCTGCGACTGTTCGCGCATCGAGGCCAGGAACGCGGGCGAAGCGGCCGGGTCGTAACCGGCGCGCGCCACATAGCGCACGCCCAGCGTATCGGCCTCCAACTCCTGATCGCGCGAGTAGCTTTGCAGAAAACCTTGCGCCACCGTCTGGCCCAGTTGCATCAGCTCGCGCGAGCCCGTGGCGACGCCGAGGATGGCCAGGCCCAAATTCGTCAGTGTCTGGCGGTTTTGGCCTTGCGCGCCGTGGCGTGCATTCACGTGGCCCGCTTCATGGCCCAGCACGCTGGCGATCTCGGCCTCGGAGCTGGCCAACGCCAGCAGACCGCGCGAAACGGCGATCTTGCCGCCGGGCAGGGCGAAGGCGTTGATGATCGGGCTGTTCAGCACCACGAACTCATAAGGCAGATTGGGCAACTCGGTGGTCGCCGCCACGCGCGCGCCGATTTGGGTGACGTAACTTTGCAGCTTGCCCTGGTCGTAAGCACCGCCGAAGGCCTTGACCAGTTCCGGGAACTGCTGCGATCCGATGCGGACATCCTGATCGATCGAGCCGAGGCCCAACAGGCTGCTTTTGCCCGTGGCCGGGTTGGCCGCGCAACCTGCCAAACCCACGCCCGCCTGGCCGAAGCACCCGCACGCCAGCCCCGCCAGTACGCCGCGGCGGGAAACAGTGTCGGGCGTGACGTGTTCGCAGATCATGGATGGACTCCGAAATTGCGGCGGCGTTGCCGGCGACTATACTTAGCGCCATGAGAATTTTCAGCGCGCTTCTTGTTGTTTTCATGACATCGCTCGCCTGGGCCGCCCCGCCCGATGCGTTGAAAGACGCCGCGCAGGGCGTGGTGGGCCGCGTCATCGACGGCGATACCGTGCGGCTGAAAGACGGCGCGGCCGATATCCGCCTCATCGGCCTGCAAGCGCCCAAACTTCCCCTCGGCCGGCGCGGGTTCAAGGCCTGGCCCTTGGCTGAGGAGTCCAAAGGTGCGCTGAGCGAGCTTGTTCTCGACAAATCCGTGACCGTGCGGCTGGGCACCAGCGCACAAGACCGCAACGGCCGCATCCTGGCTCATCTGGTCCGCGACGACGGCCTGTGGATTCAAGGCGAGATGCTCAAGCGCGGCATGGCGCGGGTCTATACCTTCCCCGACAACCGCGCGCTCGCCTCCGAGATGCTGGCGCTGGAGGCCGAGGCCCGCGCCGCCAAGCGCGGCATCTGGGCCGATGGGTTTTATGCCGTGCGTGACGCCGCTGATGTTCCGCCGGGCGACATCGGCACCTTTCAGATTGTCGAGGGCACGGTGCAAGACGCCGCCCAGGTGCGCGACCGCATCTATCTCAACTTCGGCGCGGATTTCCGCACCGACTTCACGGTGTCCATCGAGAAAAAATATTGGCCGGCGTTTTCAGAACCGCTGGCGCTGAAAGGCGCACGAATTGAAGTTCGCGGCTGGCTGACCTCGCGCAACGGCCCCATGATCGAGGCCACGCACCCCGAGCAGATCGCGGCACCATAGCCATGCCGCTGCGGCATAACCCATTATTTAGCCATTATTAAATGGCTACCCCGTCCGCATCTCGTCCACCAGGGTCAGCTGGAACAGCTTTTGGTTCTTGAACCAATGCCAGGTGCGCGCGCGGTCTTTGTTGTTGGGGGCTAGTTGAATGGCTTCCACCACGTCCACGCCGGGCTGGTCGTCGAACCAGAAATGCACGTGCATGGTGCGGTCGTCGATTTCCGTGATGGAGCCCGAGATGCGCCCGGCAAAGACCACCGTATCGCCGTTATAGATACCCTCGAACGTCAGTTCGCGCGTGCGCCCGTCGGGCCAGGTGTAAAAACTCTCCTGGCGGTACGTCAGCCCGCCCTTGCCGTCGTCGGGGAACTTCACATTGATGCGGAAGTCATATTGATCCAGCAGCTTCATCTGCGGCGTGATGAAGCGGTAGGTGCCCGCCCACGTGCCCTCGTTGCGCGCCAGCAGGGGCATCCGGGCTTTGATGATCGACATGGGCACGGCCTTTCATTCTGACGGCGACATCCTAGACCAGCCCGAAAGCTTCGAGTAGAAGCCCGGCCATGATCCTGACCCCCCTTTCCTCCGATCAGCTCGACCCTGTTTTAAACCAGTTTGAACAGGGCCTGGTCGCTGACCCGCGCGCGCTGGCGGTGTTTCGGGCCATCGCCGCGACGCGGCATCTGGGCGCGGATCTGCATGCCGGGCGGTACAAGGCGATCGGTCTGGCGCACGCTTTGGGCATTGCAACGCTCGACGACGATCCCGCCCATGCTTTCAGCTGGGACGGCCGCGTTATCCGCACGAAGTCGGAGACCAGCGTGGTGTTCCACGAAATCGCCCACTGGCAGATCGCGCCGCCTGAACGCCGCTCTCTGTATGACTTTGGTTTGGGCGCGGGGCCCGAGACGGGCCGTGTGGAAGAGGCCAATGCCGCTGCGTGCGTGGACAATGCCACGAAAGAGGAGGAGGAAAACCTCGCCTCCTTGCTCGGCATTTTATGGGAAGCCGCTCACGGCGAACCGGCCGTGCTGGCGTTGGCCGAGCAGAACTGGCTGGAGCTGCCCGACAGGCCTCACACGGCGCGTCACTTCGCGCGGTGTTTAGAAGAACTGGACCGGCGCGGCTTGGTGCCGCCGCTCTAGATTCACGAATCCGAACGCAGGTCCTGCTGTTCCTTGCGGGTCTTGGCGCTGTCGAGGTCGCACTGCACGCGCATCCACGACGGATTGACGCCGATCCAGTCGGAGCCGGGGTCCGCCCAGCCGTAGGTCAGCGTCGGGCCGCGCTCATCGCCTTCCTGAATCACGGCGACGAGCGTCTCGCGGAACATGCCGTAGGACCAGTTGTTGCGCAGCGTCAAAACCATTTTCCGGCCGTCGGGATGGTCGAAGAAGTACGTGCCGCCCTGGTCGTGCATCACGATGTACTTGTCGGTGGTCATGGCCGGCTTGCCCGGTACTTTCGGGAAGTCGATCATGCAGGCGAACATGCGCGCGCGTTCCAGTTGATGCCAGCCGAAGTCGGCCACCTGTTCCAGTGGCTGGTCGGTGGTGAAATCCATGATCCGGTCGCGGAACCAGTATTTATCGGTCTCCAGACGCACCTGGTAATCCGAATAGCGCTTCTTGCCCTCTTCGCCGAATACGCAGGTCTTGGTCTTCATGCCGCCCTGGAAGGCGTTGAGGTCGCGGCGCAGAAACACGTCGCAGCCCGCCAGCGCCGTCGTGTCGTTGGGCGTGAGATTTTTGATGACGTCGGGGTTGACGTGCGCGCCCAGCCACTTCTTGCGGTCCTTGAAGAAGTGCATGGTCACGCGGATGGCCTTCTCCTCCTTGTCGGCGGCGAGCACGTAGATGCGCTGACGGAAGATCGAAGTGGGGTCGTTGTTTTTGTATTCCTCGACGTACAGCACATTTTTTCCGAATTTCGGCAGATCGACCTTGCGGACCGCGGAATGAACCCGCAGGTGCGCGCCCGAGGCCATGTCGCGCTTGCCGACGTCGGAGTCAAACTGCAGCTGCTCGCGGTTGTCGAAGTCGCCCTGCCACAGCGCCATGACGTACATCAGATCGAGATCCAAAAAGCGCAGGTCTTCGGATTTCTCGGCGGGCAGGACCGTCACCGCGTTGGGCGGGCGGTACAATTCGCGCGGCGCAGGCGTTTCTTGCGCGGCGGCACCAGCGGCCAGCAGCAGACCGGATGCGATGAGCGCGTGTGTGATGATCGACATACATGGGCTCCCCAAAGGATGCGTTCAGACTAGGGGGAGTAATGCGCGATTCCAAGCGGTGCGAAACGCCGTTTCGTAGAACAAATTTGCGTGAAAGGCGCGGCGGTTACTTCTGGACGCGCTTGGACAGATCGACCACGCGCTCGCTTAAGTACTTTATCCAATAGCGGATGAAGGGGTCCGAACCGTCGATCTTCTCGACCAGCTTGTCGCGGCCGATGGTCATCACCTCGCAGCCCTTTTTAGTCACCGCCGTGGCGGTGCGCTTGGCGTCGGCCTGCATCAGGGCGATTTCGCCGAACATCTCGCCGCGCTTGACGGTGGTGAAGGTCACCATCTCGCCCTTGGCATTGGGCCCGGTGATCTCCACCTCGCCTTGCAGAACGACATAGGCGTTCTGACCGCGCTCGCCGGTCTTGAAGACTGCTTCGCCGGCGGCGAATTTTTTGCGCTCGAAGGTTTTGTCCGCGAAGTCCATGCGGCGCATCATTTCCCAGCCCACCCGCCATGGCAACGGGTTGGTGGACGCCCGCGCACTAAACCTGGGGTTTTGGTTCGCTGCGACCCGTCCAGGCGGCGTACATGGCCGGCAGCACGATCAAGGTCAGCACGGTGGCACCCGCCAGCCCGCCGATGATGGTCACGGCCATGGGCCCCCAGAAATCACTCCGGGCGAGTGGGATCATCGCCAGCATGGCGGCCAGCGCCGTTAAAATGACGGGCCTGGCGCGGTGCACCGTGGCGTCGATGATGGCCGTGGTCGCGTCCAGGCCCTGGGCGATGTTGACGTCGATCTGCTCGACCAAAATCACCGAGTTGCGCATGATCATGCCCGCCAAGGCGATCGCGCCCAGCATGGCCACGAAGCCGAAGGGCTGCTGCAAGATGAGCAGCGCTGTCGTCATGCCGATCAACCCCAAGGGAGCCGTCAGCACGACGAGGGCCAGCTTGCCGAAGCTTTGCAGCTGGATCATCAGGAAGGTGAGCATCAGCATGACCATCAGCGGGGCCACGGCGGCGATGGAGGCTTGCGACTTGGCACTCTCCGCGCCGGCACCGGCCATCTCGATGCGCAGGCCCTCGGGCAAATCGGCGCGCACTTTTTCAAGCGCCCGGTCGATCTCCTCGGCCACCACCGGGGCTTGGGTGCCGTCGCCGATGTCGGCGCGCACCGTCAGCAGTAACGCTCTATTCCGGCGATGCAGCACCGGGTTCTCGAAGCCCGGCTTAAGCGTAGCCACTTGATCAAGCGTGAGCGAGCGCGCGCCGCCCTCGGGCGTGCTGACGGAAATATTCAGCGTCGACAGGTTGTCGAGATTCAGGCGTTCCTCGGGCCGCGCGCGAGTGACCACCTGGATCAGCTCCATGCCGTCCATCACCTCGGCCACGGTTTGTCCGGAGAGGATGGTGTTGATCGGCTCGGCCAAGTCCTCCGCCGTCAGGCCCAAAGCCTGCGCGCGGTCGCGGTCGATCTGCAGGGCGATGTTCTTGGACTGCTCGAACCACTCGAAGTTGATGTCGCGCACGTGGGTATTGGCGCGGAACACCTCACGGACTCTTTCCGCCGTTGCGCGGATGCTCACCGGGTCGCCGCCCATGATTCTGAATTGAACCGGGAAGCCCACCGGCGGGCCGTTCTCCAGCCGCGCCACGCGGCCCGTCACGTCGGTCCATTCCTCGTCGAAGGCGCGTTGCAGGCGGGCCAGCACCCGTTCCCGCGCCTTGATGTCGCGCGTCATGATCACCCCTTGCGCGTAGGCCGCGTCGCGTTGCTCGGGGTTGATGGGCAGATAAAAGCGCGGGCCGCCCGCGCCGATGTAAACGGCGGCGTGCGCCACGTCGGGGTCCTTGGCCAGCTTGTCTTCCAGGCGCTGGGCGGCGGCTTGGGTGGCGCTGATCGACGAGCCGCCGGCTAATCGGATGTCCACCACCAGTTCAGGTCTAGCCGAGGACGGGAAGAACTGCTGCTCCACCAGGCCAAAGCCCGCCACCGACACGACGAACGCCACCACAGCGCCTGCGATCACTTTACGATTGTGCGCCACGGTCCAGGCCACCACGGCGCGGAACTTTTTGTAGATCGGCTTGTCGTAGATATCATGGCCATGCGCCTGGCCCGCGCCGCGCTCGGGCAATAACGCATGACCCAGAAACGGCGTGAAAATCACCGCCGTGATCCACGAGACGATCAGCGCGATGCCCACCACCCAGAACATTGCATTGGTGTATTCACCCGCACCCGACTTGGCGAAGCCCACGGGCACGAAACCCGCCGCCGTGACCAGCGTGCCCGTCAGCATCGGAAACGCGGTGGAGGTGTAGGCATGGCTGGCCGCACTGACGCGGTCCATGCCTTCCTCCAGCTTCACCGCCATCATTTCCACCGCGATGATGGCGTCGTCCACAAGCAGCCCCAGCGCGATGATCAAGGCTCCTAAGGAAATGCGGTGCAGGTCGATGCCCATCAGGTTCATGATGACGAAGGTGATGGCCAAGACGAGCGGCACGGACAGCGCCACGACGATGCCGGTGCGCAGGCCCAGCGAGACCAGGCTCACGGCCATGACGATGGCCAAGGCTTCGACCAATGAACGCATGAACTCGGCGATGGACTCTTCCACCACGCGCGGCTGGTCGGCGACTTGCTCCACCTCGATGCCCGCGGGCAGGGATGCGCGGATGGCGTCCATCTCGGCGGTGAGTTTTTCACCCAAGGCTAAAACGTCGCCGCCTTTGGCCATGGACACCGCCAGGCCGATGACCGGCTTGCCGTTGAAGCGCATCAGGAACTGCGGCGGGTCTTCGTAGCCGCGTTTGACCTCGGCGATGTCGCTCAATCGAAGCGTTTTGCCGTCCACGACGATGGGCAGCGCGCCGATGGCGTCTTCACGCGTCGCGTTGCTTGGGTCCAGGCGCAAGATCACCCGTTCAGAAGATGTCTCCACCGTGCCGAAGGGCACCACGGCGGTCTGCTTGCGCAGCGATGAAATCAGCTGCGTAGTGGAAATGCCCAGTGTGGCAATGCGCTGGTGCGAGAACTCCACATAAATGCGCTGATCTTGCGCGCCGATGAGGTTGACCTTCGCCACGTCGCGGATGCCCAGCAATCGTTGCCGCGCGGCCTCGACGTATTGCTTCAATTCGGCGGAGCTGAAGCCGTCGGCGGAAAACGCATAGATGGTGCCGAACGTGTCGCCGAAGTCGTCATTGAAGGCAGGTCCGCGCACGCCCTGAGGCAGGCGGCTCTTCATGTCGGTGATGCGCTTGCGTACCTCGTACCAGCCGTCGGTGACCGCTTCTTTCGGTGCGTCCTCGCGTAAGGTGAGCGTGATGACCGCAGCCCCTGGGCGCGAGATGCTGGTGACGTAATCGAACCACGGCACCTCTTGCAGCGTCTTTTCAATCTCGTCGGTGACTTGTTCCTGCACCTGCTGGGCGGTGGCACCCGGCCACTCGGCCGAGATGACCATCGCACGGATGAGGAACGAGGGGTCCTCGGCGCGGCCGAGTTGGTTGAAGGCCTGCACGCCCGAGACGATCAGCGCGATCATGGCGAACAACACCAGCGCGCGGTGCTTGAGCGCGAGGGCGGAGAGATTGAAGGAGGTCATGACGATGGTTGATGTTGGGGTTTGATTTGGAACCGGCCGCGGCTCGTTTCTGAACCGCGGCCGGGATGGCGGCCCGCCCTCTTGGGGTTGGAGGGGGAGGAGAGGGCGGGCGCCGAGGGGTTAGGGGTGCGTCCTATAAGAGTTACGAGGCGGCGGAAGGCGACATGGGGGAAGGCGACATGGGCCGGACTTTTTGGCCCGCATCGAGCTTGTGCACGCCTGCTGTCACGACCACGTCGCCGGTCTTGAGGCCTGCACCGATCAGCGCGGAGGAGTTGCGGTAGCCGGCCACGGTCACGGGCACCAGGTTCAACTGGCCGCCGGACGTGACGGTCCACACGCTCGATTGGCCCTTGTGTTCAAACACTGCGGTCAACGGCACCACGGCCACGTTGGCCTCGGACTTCACGGCCAACGTCAATGTCGCGCTCATGCCGATCTGCACGTCGGCGGGCAGTTCATCCAAGGAAAATCTCACCGCATACGTGCGCGTCGTCGGGTCGGCGCTGGCGGCCACTTCACGCACGCGCGCGGGCAGAAGCTCGCCGGGCTGCGACCACACCGAAACCTTCGCCTCGGCTTTGCTCAGCTCGGCCAGCTTGGTCTCGGGAATACTCACGGCGACGTCCAAGTCCGCCGAGCGCGCGATCACCACGGCCACCTGGCCTTCGCCGACCACTTGGCCGGGCTCGATCTTGGTGGCGATGACGACACCAAAGTCATCGGCCGTCAGCGTGGTGTAGGCCAACTGATTGCGCGCCAGCTTCACTTGGCTCTCGGCGTCCTTCAGCCGTGCGTTGGCGGCGTCGAGCGTGTTGACGCGCTTGTCGAACACGGCCTGCGAGAACGCCGGGCTAGTCTTGATCTGCGCGTAACGCTGCACGTCGATGCGTGCCTGCTCGGCGTCGGCGGCGGCCGCGCGCATCTGCGCCTCGGCGGCCTTCACACGCAGGCCCAGGTCTTCTTCTTCCAGCGTGGCCAATACCGTGCCGGGCGTCACTGTTTCGCCCACCTGGACGTTGCGCTTGGCGACCTTGCCCGCGACCCGGAAGCCCAGCTGACTTTCCCGGCGGGGCTGCAAGGTGCCGGGGTAGCTGGCAGCTTGCGTGCCGTCGCCGAGCACGATGGTTTCGGTCTTCACTGGACGAACCACATCGACGGTTGTTTTCGATTCGACGTCGCAGCCCGTCAGCGCGATGGCTGTGCACAGCAGGGCAAAGCCCACCAAAATCGGGCCCAGCGACACAGTGGTCTCGCTCAGGACGCGGCGCAGACCCTTCACGGTCAGGCGCTGTCCAACAGGTGATTGTTCGCTGCGATTCGTCATAGTGGCATCCCTCGTGGTCGGGTATTATGTAATGTAACCTACGTTACATCGGCTGTGTAGCCTTCATTACACAGACTTGCAACCGGAGATGCTGAATACGAGCTATGCGGGAATCGCTTGGCTCGGAGAGGACGCCGCAGACGTGCCAAAAGCAGCTTTAAAACAACGGCTTAATACCCTGGAGCGCAAGCAGGCCATGCTGGCTGCGGCGCGCGAACTGTTCCTGGAAAAGGGCTATGCGGCCACCAGCCTGGATGATGTGGTGACGCGCTCGGGCGGGTCGCTGACGACCCTGTATCAGCTGTTCGGCAACAAAGAAGGCCTTTGGCAGGAGTTGGTGCGTACTTATAGCGAGCGCATCATCGAGCCCTTGGCCCAGGCGGGCCTGAGCGACGCCCACGACGCCCGGCCTCCGCGCGACGTACTGCGCGAGGTGGCCGCGCGCCTGATGGCGCTCAAGACCAATCCCGATTCGTGGGCGGGCATCCGCATGGTGATGAGCGAGCGGCAGAAGTCGCCCGACCTCGCGCGGCTGATGTACGAGAACGGCCCGCTCACCGGCACCAGCTCCGTGGCGCGTTATCTGAAATCGCAGGTCAAGGCCGGCACGCTCGACATTCCCGACGTCGATCTGGCCGCGCTGTTGTTCTGTCACCTCATCATCGGCGAGCACCAGATGTGGTCGGCGTGCGGCATCGACCTCAGCATGACGCCCGAACAGCTCGACAAATACATCGACGAGGCGGTGCGGATTTTCTTGGCGGCGTATGAGCGCAAAGCTAATTCATAAGTTCGATCTGGTCATAGGCGATCAGGCCGTAAGCCTCGCCGAACCCGCGCACGTTTTTGCCAAGGCCGATGAAGCGCACGCCCTCATAGACGAACAGCATCGGCGCTTCGTCGACATACCACGCCAAAATCTCCCGGCGCAGCTTGATCGCCTCATCCGGGTCGCGCGCGGTCAGCGCCGCCTTGATCTTGGGGATGATGGCCTCGTCGCAATAGAACGGATTGCGACGCAGGCAGGAGTGAATCCGCAAGGGCCGCACGGCGTCGATGTTGGGATCAGTCGGGTACGTCATGCCGAAAGCGTCGGACGGAAACGTGCCGGTGCTGAGGTATTGCAGATACTGCGGCAGGGGCACGGAACGGATTTCCGCCTTGATGCCCAACGCCGCCACGTCCGATGCAATACGTTGATGAATCTCCGCCTCCGCCCCGACCGCGCCCGCCGTGGACAGCACGGTCATGGCAAAGCCGTTGGGATAGCCCGCCTCGGTCATCAGCGTCTTGGCCGCCGCCAGGTCAAACGGGCGCGGCTTGAGGTCGGGGTTGTAGCCATACACCGACTCCGTGGCCCCTTGGCTGGCCACCTTGGCCTGTCCGTCCAGCAGCACGTCGATGATGAGCTGGCGGTTCACCGCCATGGTCATGGCCTGACGCACGCGCTTGTCTTGCAGCGGGCTGTCGGTCTTTTTGCCCTCGCGCGTCAGCACAAAGGCCCAGCCCCACACTTGTGCCGTGGGTGTGCGCACGCCTTGGCCGCCCTCGGCCTCGATGGCGTTCAAAGCGTCGGGCGATAATCCCACGGCCACATCCAACCGCCCGGCCATCAGCGCTTGCTCGCGCGAGGCGGCCTCCGGCACGGCGATCAGCTCCAAATCGCGCATCTTCGGCCGCCGCCAGGACTGCTCATGGGCCGTCAGCACCGCGCGGTTGGCCTCCCAGCGCACCAGCTTGAACGGCCCGGTGCCCACGGGTTGCTTGCCGAACTCCTCGCGGCCGAGTTTTTGCCATTGGCCGGGCTCGGCAACGAATAGTGCTGCGGCCGAGCGCGGAAACAACGCATCGGGTTCCGTCAGCGTGATCTCCACCGTGCGCGCATCAACGGCACGGGCCGACTTGATGCGCGGAATTTCCCGCGACAGGCCTTCGCGCACGGCGGCGGCGCTGGCCAGGTACTCAGCCGCAACCCTGACGGCGTTGGCCGTCAGCGGCACGCCGTTTGAAAACCTCACGCCGTCGCGCAACGTAAAACGCCACGTCAGCGCGTCGGTGCTGTCCCAGCTTGTGGCCAGCCACGGCTTCAATGCGCCCGACAGGTCGATGCGCGTCAGGCCATCGAACATCGCCGCGGTGGTGAAGGTGGTGGGGATCTGCGCCGAGCGGTAGGGATTGCCGAAGTCGAGCGGCAAGCTGTCGATGCCTACTCTTATCGTTCCGGGCTTGGTGTCCGCGGCCCATATGTTGGCAGAATGGGCGCCGCACGCGATCATCAGCGCCATACAGGCCGCAACACCGCGTTTCATTTGCTCAAGCCCATCTCGCTGAATTGAAAGTGAGTACCGTTGATCAGTTGGTAATTCGTCACGCGCTTCGAGACTCCAACAAAGGTCGGTGATTCATACAAGAACAGCGCCGGGGCCTGATCGTGATAATGCCTGGCGAGTTGGCGGCGCAAGGCCATGGCTTTGGTTTCGTCGAACTCCGTGCGCGCGGCGACCAACACCGGCTGAATGGCCTGGTCGCAGTACCAGGGCAATTGGCGCTGGCAGGAGTGGGCCAAAATCGAGCGCGTCACGTCGATGGTCGGCCAGCTTTGCCAATCGACCGGGAACGCTTCGCCCGCGAAGTCGGTGCGGCCCAGGGCATTATAATATTGCACGGCGGGCATGGTGCGGATGGTCATGTTCACGCCCACAGCGCGCAGGTCGGACTGGATTTGCTGATAGATCGCCGCGTCGTTGGCGTCGATGCCCGTGGCGGCATCCAGCGTGAATGAAAATCCGTCAGCATATCCCGCATCGGCCAGCAGCTTCTTCGCCTGAATCGGGTCGAACGGGTAGGGCGTAATACTCGGGTCGTGGCCGTTGACGCCGCGGGCGGCGGGCTGGCCGGTCATCACCGTCGCTGCGCCTAGCAGCGCGTCGATGATGCGCTGGCGGTCCACGGCCATGTTCAGCGCGCGGCGCACGCGCACGTCCTGCAACGGCCCGGGCTTGAACAGAATGAACGAGATCCCGAAGTTCGCCGGGTCCACACCGCTCAGGCCCCGGTGTCCGGCGTCTTCCAGCACTTGCAGATTATCCGGGCTCAGGCTCATGGCGATGTGGATGCGGCCGGCCAGCACGCCCGAGACGCGCGTGGAGGCTTCGGGCAGTGCGAGCACCTCCAGGCCGTCCAGCCTGGTGGGCCGCCACGCATCCTTGAAGGCGGTGAGCTTCCACGCCGCCGCGCCCATGTCCTTCATTTGCAGCGGCCCGGTGCCGACCGGATTTTTTGCAAACCCGTCGCGGCCAAGCGCGCGCCATGCACCCGGCGCGCCGATCATCAGCCCGGTCATGTAGCGCGCCATCTGCGGCGCGGGCTCGGTGGTGCTGATCTCCACCGTCATGGCATCGACGGCACGGGCATCTTTCAGCACGCCGATCTCGCGCTTGATGCCTTCCATCACGGCGGCGTCAGAGGCGAGATACTTTACCGCCGTCACCACGGCGTCGGCGGTGAACGCCTCGCCGTTATGAAAGCGCACGCCCTCGCGTAGTTTGAAGCGCCACGTCAGCGCGTCGATCTTTTCCCACGACGTTGCAAGCGAGGGCTGCACTTTGCCCTGGTCGTCGAAGCGCGTCAGCGCATCGAACATGGCCGCGTTGGTCCACACGGTGGGCGGCAGCGAGGTGCGGTACGGATTGCCCAGCGACGGCGGCAAGATGTCCACCGCGATGCGCAACGGTTCGGCTTGCGCGGTCGCCGCGCACCACAACAGAACGATCCACCACCGTTTCATTTTTCCAACTCAATTTGATCGTAAGCGATGCGGTTGCTGAACAGGCTGAAGTTCTTGACGCGCGCACTCATGCCCACGAACAGCGGCAGCTCATAGAGAAAAATCGCCGGCGCCAGGTCGTGATAGGCTTGGCCGATCTCCTGGCGCAGCTTCAGCGCCTTGGGCTCGTCCCACTCCGACAACGCCGCGCGCATTTTACCCGTCAGGCTCGGTTCGCAGAACCATTGCGTCGGGCGGAAGCAGGAGTGAATTTGCAGCGCGCGCCACACGTCGAGCTGCGGCCACGCCGGCCAGGCGATGGGAAACGCATCGCCGGTGAAGTCCACGGTGTTGGTTTTGTTCAAATATAGCGTGTAGGGCATGGTGTTGATCTCCATGCGCACACCGATGTCGCGCAGGTCCGACTGCACCTGCTGGAACACGGACGTATCGCCCGCCGAAGCCCCCGTGGGTGCATCGAGCGTGAACTTGAAGCCGTCGGGGTAGCCCGCCTCGGCCAGCAGTTTCTTCGCGGCCGCCGGGTCGTACGGGTATTGCGGAACATCGGGGTTGTAGCCGAAGGCCATGCGCGCGGCGGGCTGGTTGGCCGGGATGGTGCGCCCGCCCAGGAGTGCCGTGACGATGCGCTCACGGTTCACGGCCATGTTGATCGCCCGGCGCACGCGCACGTCGCTCACAGGGCCGCTCACAGACTTACCGCCGCGCAGCGTGATGAACGACAGGCCGTAGACCGAAGCGACCAGATAGCTCTGCACGCGCCCGCCGCCGTCTTCGATGGAGCCGACGTTGTCGGGCCCGATCACCATGGCCACGTCCACTTGGCCGGCTTCCAGCGCCTGTACGCGCGCGGCGGTGTCGGGCAGCATCAAAATCTCAAGCGCCTCGACCTTGGGCTGGCGCCAAGCGCTAGGTGATCTGGAAAGTTTCCAGGCATTCGCGGCGATGCGCTCCACCGTGAAGGGTCCGGTGCCGACGGGGGCCAGCGCGAACTTGTCGCGGCCCAGCTTGCGCCAGGTGTTGGGTTCTGCCAGCGGTAGCGCGCTGACGAAGCGCGGCAGTAACGGCGCGGGCTCGGTGGTGATGATGTCGACCGTTAGGTCGTCGACGGCTTTGGCGGATTTGAGGATGCTCAACTCGCGCTTCATGCCTTCGCGCAAGGCGTCCTCCGAGGCCAGATACGCCACGGCGTTGACCACGGCATCGGAGGTCAAGGGCGCGCCGTTGGAGAAGCTCACGCCCGGACGCAGATAAAACCGCCACGTCAGCGCATCCACATTCTCCCACCGCAACGCCAGGGCGGGCTGCAACTGGGCTTGGTCATTGAAGCGCGTCAGGGTGTCGAACACCGCCGCAGTGGAATAGATCGTAGGGGCCAGCGAGGATCGGAACGGATTGCCCTGGGACAGCGGCAAGGCTTCCACCGCCAAGCGCAGCGTTTGCGCCTGGACGGCAAAGGACGCGGCCATGCCAACCAAAACCCCGATCAACCCGCGCGCCATGTTCCGCATGCTTCCACTCTATAGAGATGACGCGCCGCATTTAAGGCGGCCCAAAACCATCGCGGTTCCACACCCATTGATATACTCTGAACAACCAATGAGTGATCGCCTTGATTTGCCGCCATCATCGGAAGACGCATGGACCCGCGCAAGCTCGAGCATTTCTTGGCCGTGATCGAGCACGGCCAGTTCAATCTGGCCGCCGCGGCCAACGGTGTTTCGCAGCAGGCCATCAGCAAGGCCATCGCCAAGCTGGAGGACGACTTGGGCGTGACGCTGTTCGAGCGCGGACCGATGGGGGCCACGCCCACCCCGTATGCCAAAGCTTTGGAACGCCGCGCGCAGTTGATCCTGGCCGAGACGCGCCTGGCCACGGCGGAACTCAACGCGCTGAGCGGTGCGAAGCTGGGCACGCTCAATCTCGGCGTCGGGCTGACGGTGGCCCGGCGCATCATGGCACGCGCCATCACCATCTTCCGCCAGCAGCGCCCGGGCATCGGCATCAGCGCGTCGGTGGAAACCTCGGGCATGCTCTACACGCAGCTTTTGCGCGGTGAACTGGACATGGTCATCAGCGCGCCGCCCTTGACGCTCGACATCGACGCCGACCTGCGCACGCTGCCGCTGTTTCTCGAGACCGACCGGCCCATCGTGCGCGCCCGGCACCCGCTGGCGCTGGCCGCCCAGACCCGCGCGATCACCATGGCCGATCTGGCCCGGTATCCGTGGCTGACGCCGCGGCTCAACGTCTCGATATGGTTTCACATCTGCAAGGCGTTTGCCGACGCCAAGCTGGCCCCGCCGACCGACGTGCTGCGGACCGACTCGTTGCCTCTGGTGCTGGGATTGATGGCGAACGAAGACTGCATCTGCATGCTCGGCGGCGAGTTGATCGCCGAGGAGCTGCAATCGGGCAAGCTGGTCATGCTCACCGTGCCGGGGCTGGCCATCGAGCATCCTGCAACCATCGCGTTTAGGCGCACGACGACACTCTCTGCCCCTGCAAAAGCGATCATCCCCATCATTCGTGAGGTCTGCGCCGAGTATTATCCAAGTGCGGCGTAGCGATTCCGCAACACCACCTACAACCGCATGATAATAAACAGTTTTTTCGCTATTTTTTGGTCGGAATTGATGCAAAACGCTTATTAGATGTATAAATTATACTATTAGTTGTTCGACTTCCAACCGCCTGAAAATTCATTCTCCCACGCGACTAAAAAAGGCGCGCAGCGCCTCATCGTTATCATGATCGACCCGGGGGAGTTCTTGCCATGAAACTTCGTTCCAAATTCGCCGCCTCGACGTCCGCGCTGGCCGTTTCGCTGGCGCTCGCCGTCCCTGCTTGGGGGCAGGCGCTGGAAGAAATCGTCGTCACCGCGCGTAAGCGCGAGGAAAACCTGAAGGAAATTCCGTTGTCGATCTCGGCGTTCTCCGCCGCCGACATCGAGAAGAAGGGCTTCAAGGGCCTCGAAGACATCGCGTTTGCCGCACCCGGCATGCAGTACTCCAACCAGGGCGGCCAGATCCCGGGCCGTTATACCTCGGCCATTCGTTTCCGCGGCATGAACGTCAACTCCGACAGCCCGTCGTTGCAGTTGGGTTCGCTGTTCATCGACGGCATCTACGTGCTCGGCGGCACCCAGTCGATCCCGCTCGACGACGTGGAACGCGTCGAAGTCATCAAAGGCCCGCAGTCGGCCTACTTCGGACGCAACACCTTCGGCGGCGCGGTCAACTACATCACCAAAGATCCCTCCATGGACGGCTTCAAGGGCAAGTTCTCGGCGTCCGCCGCTACCTATGAAGAGTTCGACGTCGCGGCCAGCTTCGAAGGCCCGCTGGTGGAGGACAAGCTCTCCTTCCGCCTCGGCACGCGCATGTATTCCAAGGGCAACATGTTCACCGCGTCGGACGGCGGCGCGCTGGGCGAGGAAAGCTCGAAGTCGATCAACGCCACGCTGTACGCCGCGCCCAACGACGCGCTGACGGTCAAGCTGCGCGCCTTCTACGACAAGGACGACGACGGCCCGGCCGCCGGCGGCATCGTCGCGGGCATCCGCAACGACTCGTGCACCGGCAAGACCATCACGACGCAGGACCCCGCCGCGCTCACCGCGCGTCCGCGCAACTACATCTGCGGCATCGTGCCCACCCAGGGCAACGCCATCTCCAACATCGGCACCCGCCAGATCATCGACAGCAACACCAGCCTGTTCCCGCAGCAGCTGGGCTTCATCGGCCGCCCGACGTTCCTGGTCGACAACTTGATCAACCGTGCCAACCGTCCCGAAGTGAACGTGCCGGACATTGACAGCTTCGGCCTGGAACGCGACCTGTTCCGCACCTCGCTGGCGGTGAACTACGAATTCGCCAACGGCTACGAAGCCGACTTGCAGGGCGGCTACAACCGTCTGCGGGCCAACTGGCTGCGCGACTTCGGCCTGTCGGCGCTGGAAAACTGGTACTCACGCGACCCGCAGGACGCCAAGGATTACTCGGTCGAGGCGCGCATCACCTCACCCCAGGATCAGCCGCTGAAGTGGCTGATCGGCGGTAACTACTATAACCAGAAGTTCGTCCAGTCCGGTTCGGGCGGCGACGCGATCTCGCTGTGCACCACCATCATCTCGCCGCCGCCGGCCGGCGAGCGCTGCACGCGCAACCCGTTCTTCACGGCCAACTCGCTGTTGCAGAACACCGACAAGATCAAGGCCTGGGGTATCTTCGGTTCGGCCTCCTACGACATCACCGAGACGATCACCGCCAGCTTCGAGGGCCGCTATCAGTACAACAACGCCGCGACGGCCATCTTGACCGCAACGCCGCTCAAGAAGATCGACAAGGACTTCCTGCCGCGCGCGATCTTGCGTTGGCAGCCCAGCGACGACACCAACCTCTACGCCAGCTACGCCAAGGGCGTGATCCAGGGCCAGCCCAACGCCCAGATCGCCACGGCCACCGCCGACGAACTGCGCCAGTATCAGGCGCAGCTGCCCGGCGTCGGCGCGACCCTGCCCGCCGAACTGCTCGACATGTATGAAATCGGCTGGAAGCAGACGATCGCCGACAACCGCGCCAACTTCAACGTCGCGGGCTACTACGGCACGTGGAAGAACCAGAAGGGCCGCGGTCTCGCGGTCGTTCAGGAAACCTGCGGCAGCCCCAGCCACGGCTTCACCGGCGGCTGCACCACCGGCTCGCCCATCGGTTTGGGAGCGCCCGGCCAACCGGCGCGTAATCTCGACGGCACGCCGTTCCTGAATTCGCGCAACGTCAACACGCCCGGCACCTCCAAGCTGTGGGGCGTGGAATGGGAAAGTGCGGCGGCCATCACCGACGCCTGGGACGCCAAGCTCACGCTGACCTACGCGCGTTCCAAGTATAAGGAGTTCCTGTTCAACTTCGTGAACCCGATCGCGGGCTTCTCGCAGATGAAGGGCAACTCCAATGCCCGCTTCCCAAAGTGGTCGGGCGCGCTCAACTCGGGCTACACCGCCGAGATGACCCAGGATTGGGACTGGTTCCTCAACGGCGACCTGCTGTACTTCGGCAAAGCCTACGTCGATGAAAGCAACCTGGCCCAGTGCAACGACTACTTCCTGGCCAACGCGCGCGCCGGCGTCGAGAAGGAAGGCATGCGCGTCGAGCTGTTCGTGAAGAACGTGTTCGACGACGACAACTGGGCGGCGTGCGCGCGCTGGACCGACTTCGACACGGCTCCGAATCTGGCCGGCCTGACGCTCAACCAGGGCGTGGCCGTGACCCCGCAGAACAAGCGCCAGTTCGGCATCCGCAGCTCGATCGACTTCTAAGCCGCTCGCGCGCACCCGATAAAAGCAACAGGCCCCGGGTTACTCCGGGGCCTGTTTTTTGTGCCAGCGAAGGTATGAAATTCTCTAAAATCAATACATCATAGGATGATATATACTCTGTGCGACGAGTTCCGGACGCTTGTGCCATATTTCGACATAAATACGTAATTGTGTGTTGAGCAACCGCATCATTGCCGTTACTTCTATGCGCGGAACAGGCGCAAGGGGTTGCGCCACCGTCATTATTCGATCCGTTTCGGAGGGGGAACCATGATCACCAAATCCCGTTTTGCTCTGTCCACGGCCATCGCGACGCTGACCGTCGCGCTCGCAGCACCCACGCTCGGCCAGGTTGCGCTGGAAGAAATCGTCGTCACGGCGCGTAAGCGCGAGGAAAATCTGCAGGAGATCCCGATCGCCATCACGGCATTCTCCGCCGAGCAGATCAGCCGCGCGGGCATCACCAAGCTCGAAGACCTCACCTTAAAAGTCGCCGGCGTGCAGTTTCACTCGCTGGGTCTGGCGATCCCCGGCCGCGTCAACTCCTCCATCCGTTTCCGCGGCATGGACGTCAACAGCCAGGTGCCGACTTTTCAATTAGGCACGCTGTTCGTCGATGGCATCTACGTTCTCGGCGGCACGCACTCCATCCCGCTCGACGACGTCGAGCGCGTTGAAGTCGTGAAAGGCCCGCAGTCGGCTTACTTCGGCCGCAACACCTTCGGCGGCGCCATCAACTACATCATGAAGACGCCCTCGACCTCCGAGTACACCGGCGAGATCAACGCCTCCGCCGCGACCTATGACGAGTACGACGTTTCGGGCTCCATCGACGGCCCCCTGGTGCAGGACAAGGTCGGCGTCCGTTTGGGCGGCCGGTTGTACGGCAAGGGCAACATGTTCACCGCGTCCGACGGCGGCGGCCTGGGCGAGGAAAGCTCCAAGTCCATCCAAGGCGCGGTCTACGTCACGCCCAACGACAACTTCGCGGTCAAACTGCGCGCCTTCTACGCGCGCGACGAAGACGGCCCGCCGGCGGGCGGCGCCATTCCCGGTCGCCTCAACGACACCTGCACCGGACAAACCCTGACCACCAAGACCGGACAGACCATCCGCCCGGTGCGTTTCCCCTGCGGCAAGGTGCCCGAGCAAGGCCAAGCCATCTCGGCGCTGGGCACCAAGAAGATCATCGACAGCAACACCACGGCCCGTTCGCCGCAGGCGTTCATCAACACCGGCGATCCCGACTGGTTGCTCAAGAACATCATTCAACGCCCGCAGCCCGCCGCCATCGCCGGCAAGGTACCCAGCATCGAAGGCATCGAGCTGGAGCGCAACATCCAGCGTTACCAGGCCAACGCCGAGTACGAATTCGACAGCGGCATTACGGCGACGGTTCAGGGCGGCTACAACAAGCAGGCCGCCACTTGGGCACGCGATTTCGCCTTCACCGCGCTCGACAATGGCTACAGCCGCGATCCGCAATATCTGAAGGACTACTCGATCGAAGGCCGCGTTGCATCGGCCCAGGACCAGCGCCTCAAGTGGCTGGCCGGCGTCAACTACTACGAACAGGATCTGGTCACCGCGGGCACCGGCGGCGACGCGGCGTTCGTCTGCGTCGACAGCGTGCCCGGTTTGGTGATCGGCGCATGCGTACCCAACCGCGTCTTGTTGTTCGGCAACACGCTGGGCAACACCGACAACGTCAAGACCATCGGGTACTTCGCAGGCCTGACCTACGACTTCACCGATGAGCTGTCCTTGAACCTCGAGGGTCGCTACCAGGACGACGATTTCACCCGCGGCCTGACGGTACGCACCACCGCCACCTACAAGACCTTCCTGCCGCGCGTCATCCTGCAGTACAAGCCTTCGGACGACACCAACATCTACGCCAGCTTCGCCAAGGGCGTGATCCCGGGTGAAATCAATCAGCCGGTGATCGACACCCAAGCCGATGCGCGCGTCCGCGCGCAGTTCACCGCCGCCGGCGTGCAGCCGTTCCTGACGGAAGAACTGCTCGACAGCTACGAGATCGGCTGGAAGCAGCAGATGTTCGACAACCGCCTGTCGTTCACCACCGCGGCCTACTACGGCGAATGGGCCAACAAGAAAAGCCGCATCGTCGTGCCGGTGAACTTCACCTGCGGCCAATCGTTGGCGCCGGTCGGCAACCCGGGCTGCAACGTGGCCACCGGCGGCGCGCCCGCCGGTCAGCCCGCCCGTAACCCCGACGGCTCGCCGTTTCTGCAGAACACCAACGTCGTGGTCTCGGGCGATTCGGAAATCTGGGGCTTCGAGCTGGAAGCCAACGCGGCTTTGGCCGAGGGCTGGACGGCCGGAGGCACCTTCGACTACGCTGGCAACAAATTCACCGAGTTCACGGCGAACTTCATCACCGGCTACGCGGGCTTCAACAACGTCAAGGGCAACGCGCACGCGCGCTTCCCCAAGTGGTCGGGCTCGCTCAATACCGCCTACACCGCGCCGTTGAACGACACCTGGGAGTGGTTCATCCGCGGCGACGCCAGCTACTTCGGAAAAACCTTTGTCGATGTCGACAACCTGGCCTATTGCGACGACTTCTGGACGGTCAACTCCCGCGCTGGCGTGGAGAAGGAAGGTTTCCGCATCGAGTTGTTCGTGAAGAACCTGCTGGACGACGACAGCTGGGCGGCCTGCTCTCGCTTCTCCGAGTTCGACCTGCCCAACGACGGCAGCACCTCGACGCTCTACCAAAGCATCATCGTCGCGCCGCAGAACAAGCGTCAGTTCGGCATCAAGACCGCGCTGAAGTTCTAAGCCGAACCTGATTTACCGACGCGAAACCCCGGCCCGGAAGGGCCGGGGTTTTTCTTTGCCTGTTATGTGCACTGGCTTTAGGTTGGCGCATAGCATCGGGCCGAACATGAAAAAAGACACCCAAGTCATCCACGCCGGTCAGGATAAAACGCGCAACGCCGGCATCGTGAATACTCCCGTGTTCCACGCCTCCACGGTGGTGTTTGCCAACACCGCCGCGATGATGGAGGCGCAGGAACGCAACGTCAAAAAGCGCGAGAAGCATCTGTTCTACGGCCGGCGCGGTACGCCGACGCAGTGGACGCTGCAGGAGGCGATCTCGGAGTTGGAGGATGCGGCCGACACGCTACTCACACCGTCGGGCCTGAGTGCCTGCACCCTGGCGATCATGGGCTGCGTGAAGGCGGGCGATCACCTGCTGGTGACGGACTCGGTGTATGAGCCCACGCGCAATTTTTGCGACGGCTTTCTGTCGGGTTTCGGCGTCGAAACCACGTATTATGATCCGCTGATCGGTGCTGGCATTGCGGCGCTGATGAAACCCAACACCACGGCGGTGTTTTGCGAATCGCCCGGTTCGCACACCTTCGAGGTGCAGGACCTCCCCGCGATCGCAAACGCCGCCCACGCCAAGGGCGGGGCCGAGAAACCCGTCATCGTGCTGTGCGACAACACCTGGGCCAGCCCGTTGTTCTGCCAACCTTTGAAACTCGGCTGCGACGTGTCCATCCAGGCGGCCACCAAGTATGTCGTCGGCCACTCCGACGCCATGGTCGGCACCATCGCCGTCAACGAGATGGCGTTGCCCGGAGTGTCCAAGGCGATCTCAGCGGTGGGCATTACGCTCGCGCCCGACGAGGCCTATCTCGCCACGCGCGGCCTGCGTACGTTGTCGGTGCGCTTGAAGCAGCATCATCTCAACGCGATGAAGGTGGCCGAGTGGTTGGAAACGCGGCCCGAGGTCAAGCGCGTGCTGTTCCCGGCTCTCCCCAGCGACCCGGGCCATGAACTCTGGAAACGCGATTTTTCCGGCGCCTGCGGCCTCATGGGCGTGGTGTTCAAGCGCACCAGCTACGACGCCGTTCACGCCATGATCGACGGCATGAAGCTGTTTCCCCTGGGCTTTTCCTGGGGCGGCTTTGAAAGCCTGATCGCGCCGTCCAACCCCGGCCGGGCGGCCGCCCGCACTGCCCGGCCCTGGACCGAACCGGCCCCGGGTTTGCGCCTGCACATCGGCCTGGAAGACCCCGACGACCTGATCGCCGACCTGGAGCAGGGCCTGGCGCGGTTCAACAAGGCGCTGGTTTAGAAAATCCTTCTCCCGGCGGACGGTTTGGCGGGTCTTTGTCGGCCCGTCCGCGCCGCGCGCAACGTCCCGGATTGACGTGCTTTTTCAGGGCCTTCCGCTTAATATATGCAGCGGGGATGGGGCCCTGATGTCGGCCCTCGGAAAGGACGTTTTGCGATGAACCTACAGTCCGGCCTGAACCGCGGCGATGCGTCCGCGGACAGCCCGCAGTCCGTCGTCGTGCGCTTTGCCGGGGACTCCGGCGACGGCGTGCAGCTTCTGGGCTCGCAGTTCTCCCAAGAGACCGCGCTAGCGGGCAACTCACTGGCCACGTTTCCCGATTTTCCAGCCGAGATCCGCGCGCCCACAGGCACCACGTATGGGGTGTCGGCGTTCCAGATCAATTTCGGCAGCCGCGACATCAAGACCGCGGGCGACCAACCCGACGTGCTGGTGGCCTTCAATCCCGCCGCGCTGAAGGTGAACTACAAATTGCTGCGCCGCGGCGGCCTGGTGATTCTGGACTCCGGCACCTTCAAGGACAAGGACATCAAACGCGCCGAGTGGGACTCCGACCCGCGCACCAACAACGCGCTGGCCGAGTTCCGCGTCATCGAGATCGACATCTCGGCGCAGGCGTTGGAAGTCGCCAAGCCCTTCGGTGTGTCGCAGAAGGAAGCGTTGCGCACCAAGAACATCTGGATGCTGGGTCTGGTCTCGTGGATGTACGATCACGACATCCAGCCGATCATCGACAATCTGAATAAAAAATTCGGCGTGGACGATCCCATCGGCAAGGCCAATGTCGCGGCCCTCAAGGCCGGCCACGCCTACGGTGAAATCCATGAAGTCTCGGGCGAACTCAGCCCGCGCTCCTTCCCCGCCGTCAAGCACGCACCGGGCACCTACCGGCTGATCTCAGGCGCGGAAGCTTTGTCGTGGGGCCTGCTGGCGGGCGCACAGCTTGCCGGGCTTGAAGCCGTGCTGGCGTCCTATCCCATCACACCCTCATCGCCCGTGCTGCACATTCTGGCCAAGCTGCGCCAGTTCGGCATCACCACGTTCCAGGCTGAGGATGAAATCGCGGCATGCTGTGCGGCCCTCGGCGCGTCCTTCGGCGGCAAGCTCGGCATCACGGCGTCCTCGGGCCCAGGCATTGCGCTTAAAACCGAAGCCATCGGGCTCGGCATCTCCACCGAACTGCCGCTGGTGATCGTCAATACCCAACGCGCCGGTCCCTCGACGGGCATGCCCACCAAGACCGAACAGTCGGATTTGTTCCTGGCCGTGTGGGGCCGTAATGCGGATGCGCCGATTCCGGTGGTGGCCTCGCGCTCACCCGGCGACTGCTTCGATACCGCCGTGGAAGCGGTGCGTTTGGCGACCAAATACATGACCCCGGTGATGATTTTGTCCGACGGCTACATCGCCAACGCCGCCGAGCCGTGGCGAATTCCCTCCATTGCCGACTATCAGCCGTTCAAGGTGAACTTCCGCACGGAGCCCGAGGGCTATCATGTCTTCATGCGCGATCCCAAGACGCTCGCCCGGCCTTGGGTGAAGCCCGGCACACCCGGAATGATGCACCGCATCGGCGGCATCGAGAAGGACGCCCTGACCGGCAACATCTCCTATGCCGATGCCAACCACCAGAAGATGACCGACACCCGTGCGGCGAAGATCAACAACATCGCCGACGACATCCCGGCCCAAATGCCCGAGCTGGGCGAGACCAAAGGCAAGCTGGCGGTGGTGGGCTGGGGCTCGACCTACGGGCCGATCAATCGGGCCGTGGCCAACCTGCGCGCTGAGGGCCTTGACGTCGCGCACATCCACATCCGCCACATCTGGCCGCTGCCGCGCAACCTCGGCGCTCTGTTGAAGGGCTACGACAAGGTGATCGTGGCCGAGATGAACAACGGCCAGATGCTCACGCTGCTGAAAAGCCAATACCTCGTCGACGCCAAGGGCCTGCTGAAGGTCTCGGGCCAGCCGCTGAAGATCGAGGAAGTCGAAGACGCCGTGCGCGGCGCGATCGGTTAGGACGCACACGCCATGAACATCCAGACCCCGCCCGAAAAACTGTCGCCCAAGGACTTCGCCACCGACCAAGAGGTGCGCTGGTGCCCCGGCTGCGGCGACTACGCCATCCTGAAAGCCGTGCAGGTCGCGCTGGCCAACATGAACGCGAAGCCGGAAAACACTGTCTTCGTGTCGGGCATCGGCTGTTCGTCGCGCTTTCCCTACTACATGGCCACCTACGGCTTTCACACCATCCACGGCCGCGCGCCCGCCGTGGCCACGGGTCTGAAGATCGCGCGCCCCGAATTGGACGTGTGGATGGTCACCGGCGACGGCGATGCGCTGTCCATCGGCGGCAACCACATCTTCCACGCCCTGCGCCGCAACGTCGATTTGAACATTCTGCTGTTCAACAACGAAATCTACGGCCTAACCAAGGGCCAGTATTCGCCCACCTCGCGCATCGGCCAGAAGTCGCCGTCCTCGCCGACGGGTTCCGTCGACAGCCCGGCCAACCCGTGCCAGTTCGCGCTGGGGGCGAACGCCCGCTTCGTGGCGCGCGGCATCGACATCCAGGCCAAGGAACTGGGCGAATTGTTCGTGCGCGCCAAGGACCACAAAGGGGCCTCGTTCATCGAATTGATCCAGAACTGCATCGTCTACAACGACGGGGCCTTCGCCGACTTCGCCGAGAAAGCCGTGGCGGCTGAGACCCAACTTCATGTCAAGCACGGCCAACCGATGATCTGGGGCAAGGCCAAGAACAAGGGCCTGAAGTTGAACACCAAAACATTGTCGCTGGACGTCGTGACCCTCGGCGAAAACGGAGTCACGGCCGACGACATTCTGATGCACGACGAAAAGAACAAGATTCTTGCCACCATGCTGGTGAACCTGCGCCCGCCGTCGTTTCCCGAAGTGCTGGGCGTGATCTACTGCGATCCCGCGCCGTCGTATGAACTGCAACTCAAGGCGCAAGACGACGCGGCGCGCGCCAAGGGCCCCGGCGATCTCGACAAGATGATGCGCACGGGAAAAACCTGGGTGGTTAGTTGAGACGGCGAGGTTTTCTCAAAGCCGCCGGCATCGGCGGCGCATCGGTTATTTCAGCGCCCGCCATCGCGCAAGGCTTACGCGAGTGGCGCATGGTGACCAGCTGGCCCAAGGGCCTTCCGGGCCTAGGCACGGGTGCGGAACGCCTGGCCGCCAATATCACCGCCATGAGCGACGGGCGGCTGACGGTGAAGGTCTACGCGGCGGCTGAATTGGTGCCGGCGTTGGGCTGCTTCGACGCGGTGGCCTCAGGCACCGCGCAGATGAGCCACGATGCGTCGTATTATCACACCGGAAAATCAGAAGGCACGGCGTTCTACACCGCTTTTCCTTTTGGTTTCACGGTCGGCGAGTTGGACGGCTGGGTGAAGTACGGCAACGGCCAGACGCTGTGGGACGAGCTGTATTTGCCCTTTGGTCTGCGCGGATTTCTGGCGGGCAACACCGGCACGCAGATGCTGGGCTGGTTCAAGAAGGAAATCCGCAGCGTCGAGGACCTGAAGGGCCTCAAGTTCCGCGCACCGGGCAACCAGGGCCGCGTGCTGCAGAAGCTGGGCGTTACGCCCGTCACGCTGCCGGGCGGCGAGATTTTCCCCGCATTACAGTCCGGCGCCATCGACGCCGCCGAATGGATCGGGCCCTACAACGATCTCGCCTTGGGCTTTTACCAAGTCTGCAAATACTACTATTCCCACGGCTATCACGAACCGGGCGCGGGTTTGCAACTCATGGTCAACGAACAGGCTTGGCAATCGCTGCCGAAAGATTTGCAGGACATCGTGCGCACCGCCGCGGACGCTGCGAACCGCGATATGTTGGCCGAGTACACCGCGCGTTCGGGCCCGGCGCTGCGCACGCTGGTGCAGCAGCACGGCGTCGTCGTGCGCGGCCTGCCCGAGGACGTGCTGATGGCTTGCGGCGAGAAGTCCAACGAAGTGCTGAACGAAATCTACGCGGGCGACACCTCGCCCAACCGCATCGTGAAACGAATCGTCGAGGACTTCTTGAAGTTCCGCGAGGACGTGATCCCGTGGACGCGCATCGGCGAACAGGCCTATGTCAATGCGCGACGCCTGCCGTTCAAGTTCAAGCTAAGCTAACGAGGGACAAGGTCCTCGAAGCCGTCCATGTACGGCGTGTTCTTTTCGGCGTTCGGCGGGTCGAGCAAATCCGAGAAATCATCGGCCACGGGCGAACCAACCGAAGCGGCGGGCGCGGACGAAGGGGTTTGCATTTCCAGCGACATCGGCTCGGGCGCGAACAGCTTTCCCGGCAGCCAGGTGGCCGATTCCGGAACGGTCCACAGCACCGCCAGGCCGATGACTTGCAGCACGACGAACGGAATCACCCCGCGATAAATATCGGCGGTTTTGATCATCGCCCCGGCCACCCCGCGCAGGTAGAACAGCGCAAAGCCGAACGGTGGCGTGAGGAAGCTTGTCTGCAGGTTCATCCCGATCATCACGCCCAGCCACAACGGGTCGGCACCCAGCGTGATCAGCACCGGTGCGGCGATCGGCACAACGATGAAGATGATCTCGAAGGTGTCGAGGAAGAAGCCCAGCACGAAGATCACGGCCATGACCACGGCTACCGCGCCGATCACCCCGCCGGGCATCGACGCCAAGGCGTCGTACACCAGGTTCTCGCCCCCTAAACCCCGGAACACCAGGCTGAAGACGCTGGCACCCAGCAGGATGACGAACACCATGGAACTGATGGTCATGGTCGAGCGCATCACCGCGCGCAGGATGTCGAGATTGAGCTCGCGCTTGAACGCCGCAAGTATCAGCGCGCCCACCGCGCCGACCGAGGCCGACTCCGTGGGCGTGGCGATGCCCGCCAAGATCGAGCCCAGTACGGCCAAGATCAGCAGAAGCGGAGGTGCCAGCGCGCCGAACACGCGGCTGTTCAGGCCCGCGCGCTGTTCGGCCGTCATGTGCAGCGGCGGGCAGGAAGCCGGATCGGCCACGGATTTGACGAACATCCAGGCGAGATACAGCACGACCAGGCCCAGGCCCGGCAGCATCGCGCCCGCGAACAACTGCCCGACCGACAGCGGCTCCGGCGACATGTTGCCCAGCGACAACTGCGCCTGTTGGTTCGCGCCCTGCAAGATGTCGCCGACGAAAATCAGCACCGTGGAGGGCGGAATGATCTGGCCCAAGGTGCCCGCCGTGCAGATGGTTCCGGTGGCCAGCTTGGGGTCGTAGCCCGCGCGCAGCATGGCGGGCAGCGACAGCAGGCCCATGGTCACCACCGTGGCCCCGACGATGCCGGTGGAAGCCGCCAGCAGCGCGCCGACCAGGATCACCGAGTATCCCAGGCCGCCGCGCAAGGTGCCGAACATCTCGCCCATCGTGGTCAACAAGGCTTCGGCGATCTTCGAGCGCTCGAGCATCACGCCCATGAACACGAACAGCGGCACGGCCACGAGCGTCTCGTTGACCATGGTGCCGAAGTAGCGCCCTGCGAGCGCGGAGAGGATCGCGGGGTCGAACACGCCCAGCGACAGGCCGATGCCTGCAAACATCAGCCCGATGCCCGCCAGCGTGAACGCCACCGGGTAGCCGATCAAGACGGCGAAGATGGTGGCCGCGAACATGGCCACCGCCAGCACTTCGCCCAGCAGGACGGGGTTCATGGCGCGGCCTCGCGGCCCGTCAAGAACAGCGCGCGCCGCGCGATCAGGGCCAAACCTTGGATGAACAACAGCGCGCAGAACGCCCACAACGCGGTCTTGAGCAGATACAGCGCGGGCATGCCGTCGGTGCCGCCGGAGCTTTCGCGCACCGCCCACGACGACAAAATGAACGGCGCGGAGGTGAAGGCGATGACCGCCAGCCAGGGAAACAAAAAGGCCAGCGTGCCGAAGATGTCCAGCCAGGCTTTGCGCCGCGGGCTCATCCGGCCGTAGAAAATATCCACGTTCACATGCCCGCCGTGCAGCATGGTGTAGCCTGCACCCAGCAGGAACGCCGCGGCGTGCTGCCAGACGTACAATTCCTGCAGCCACGGATAGCCCACGTTGAACCCGTAACGCAGCACCACAACCGTAAAGCACGTCAGCACACAGCCCAGCGTCAGCCAGGCCACGGCACGGCCGACCCGTTCGTTCAAGCCATCGACGGCGCGGACGAAACCGTGCAGGAACCCCACCGTGAAACCCCCTCGAAAAGCGCGGCCCTACTTATCCCCATCAATACCGCCGCGCCAAGGGAAACCTGAGATTTTCCAAGGCGCTGCGGCGGGTTTTCGGCTATAGTCCGGCCCGTTCAAAACCACCCGCGCCGAAGCAAGTTTTCCCCATGGGCCTGACCCCTCTCGACGAAGCCTCCATCGAAGTCGTCACGTTCCCGAAAGGCAAGGTGCTGTTCCGCCAGGGTGCGCGCGGCGACGCGGCCTACATCGTCAACTCGGGCGCGGTGGGCATCTTCCGCGAAACCGGCGACCGCAAAATTCCGTTGGCCAGCGTACGCAAGGGCGAGCTCTTCGGCGAAATGGCGGTGATCGATAATTCGCCGCGCATGGCCACGGCCTTCACGCTGGAAGAATCGACCTTGATGGTCATCTCCACCGACGTGATGATGGACAAGATGAACAAGGCCGATCCGTTCATCAAGGCGCTGGTGCTGATGCTGATGAACAACCTGCGCGGCGTGCACGATTCCTACACGCCCAAGTCCCGCAGCCTGCTCGATTCGGTCAACAGCCTGCAGAAGCAAAGCGAGATGGTCGCCCGCTTCATGCTTAGCAAGGTCACGCCCGACGTGCGCGCCGACCTCGACGTCAAACTGGCCGCGCTCGACGACGTGGTGAAGGAACTGCGCCGCATCGCCATGACGTATCGGGGCGAAGACCGGCGTAACGACGCCATTCCCAGCGAAGCGGACCTGCCGCAGGGCTGATATCCATGCCGTTCGCGTTGTCCACTGCCGATCATGCCGCCTATGCCCGGGACGGCGTGTTGTGCCTGCGCGGGCTTATCACGCCTGATTTGCTCGGCGTTCTCGCGCGGGGCATCGACGAATGCTTGGCCCAGCCGGGGCCCAAGGGCCGCAACTTCAACGCCGATGGATCATCAGGCCGTTTTGCCGGCGATGTATTCATGTGGACGTTCAACGACCACGTGCGAACGTTCGTGCGCGAGTGCCCCCTGGGCGAGATCGCGGCTGCGCTGATGAACTCGCGCCGCGCCATGCTGATGCTCGATCAGATGTTCGTGAAGGAACCCCACACGCCAGCCAAGTCGCCCTGGCACCAGGATCAGACGTATATGTACGCCGACGGCGAACAGCTGTGCTCGTTCTGGGTGGCGGTGGACCCGGTGACACGCCAGTCGGGCGCGGTGGAGTGGGTCAAGGCCTCGCACGCTTCGGGCGTTTTATATAAAGCCACGGGCTTCGACCCCAACATCACCTACGAGACCGACGAGTACGCCGACCTGCCCGACATCGAGAGCCAGCGAGAAGACTACGACATCGTCTCCTTTGAAACCCGGCCCGGCGACGTGATCGTCAATCACCTGCGCACGGTGCATGCCGCGCCCGGAAATCACACCGCCGGCCGCCGCCGCGCGATTGCGTTTCGCTATGCCGGTGATGATGCGCGCTACGTGGTGCGCAAAAAGGGTTCGCGGCCGATCCGCGACCCGGGCCTGAAGCCCGGCGACCCGCTGGCGTGCGGCATCTTTCCCGTGGTCCATCCGCGCGCGGAAATGATGGTACCGATGTGATTACTCGTAACTGGGCGTCTCGGCCCAGCCGTAGCCGATCTCGCGCAAGGGCGCGCCCGCGAAATCGCGCGTGATTTCGTTGACCTCCACGCCGCCCATGGCCTCGTAGAAGGCGCGGCCCGCGTTCTCCGCCAGCACCCACACGAACAGGCCTTTCAGTCCGCGCCGGGCCAAGCGGTCGGACAGCGACAGAAACAGCCGCCGCCCGTGGTCTTTCCGCTGGGCGCGCGGGGCCACGTACAGCGAAGTGATCTCGGCCTGAAAGCGCGGGTCGGTATGGCGGATGGCGCCGCCCGAAGCGAAGCCGACGATGCGCCCGTCGTTGTCCTCGCTGACCAGGGTGATGATATTGCTGCCGCGCCCAAGGATGCGCACCCAGCCGATGGTGCGGCTTTGCACCGTCAGGGTGTCGAGATAATCCTGCGGAATGATGCCGCGATAGGCCGTCTGCCAAGTGTCCACGTGCACCTTGGCGATGGCGGGTGCGTCGTCGGTCTCGGCGGGGCGAATCGTCAGCATAATCCGCAGCTTATCACGGTCGTTCTGTTCGCTGAACCTACGCCCTGAAAAAAGCAAGAAACGGGTGGGTTGGGAAAAGGCAAATCGCTAGACCTTGCGGCAACTTCAACAAAGGTGCTGCAATGAATTTCATGCCTGCCCTCGACGCCGACCCGCTGACCGACACCTCGCGCGATTACGTCCGCATCGCCAAGGCGATCGATTTCATCATCGCGCAACGTCCGCGCCATCCCTCGCTCGACGAGCTGGCCGCGCACGTCCACCTCAGCCCGTTTCATCTGCAACGACTTTTCAAGCGCTGGGCCGGGGTCAGCCCCAAGCAGTTCATGAGCTATCTGACGCTGGAACACGCCAAGGCGGTGATGCGCGGCGCATCGTCGGTGCTGGATGCGACATATGAAGTGGGCTTGTCGGGCCCCTCGCGCCTGCACGATTTGTTCGTCACCCACCAGGCCATGACGCCCGGCGAGTACAAGGCCCAGGGGCGCGACCTCGTCATCACCTATGGCTTTCACGACACGCCCTTCGGCCGGGCGCTGATCCTGACCACGCCGCGCGGCATCTGCGGGCTGGACTTCATCGACGGTGCCGATGCCGCCGCTTTGAAAACCGCCAAGCAGGAATGGCCGTTGAGTCGCTTCGTCGAGGATCACGCGGCCACGGCGGCGATTGCAAAAGCCTTGTTCAGTGGATCAAGCCGCAAAAAGCCGCTGAACCTGCTGCTGCGCGGCACCAACTTTCAGGTGCAGGTGTGGGCGGCGCTGATGCGCATTCCCGCAGGCGCCATCGTGTCGTACGGCGACATCGCCGCGGCCATCGGCCAGCCCAAGGCCAGCCGCGCGGTAGGTGAGGCGTTGGCGAGCAATCGTCTCGCTTATATGGTGCCGTGCCACCGCGTATTGCGCTCCACGGGTTTGTTCAAAAACTATAAGTGGAGCCCGGTGCGCCGCCACGCCCTGCTGGCGTGGGAGGCCGCGCACGCCACGGCTGAAGCCGGTGCAGCGTAGGCTGTCGCGGCCTGATCCGTAGAATCCATTTTGCCGCACTGCACAAGGCAGTTTGGCTTCGAGTCGCACGCTGGAAACAGCCCAAATCCTATTGATATCAGGCACTTTTCCCCCGTAATCTCATCAACAAATCGCCGCCGTCTCTGGCGGCCCAAGACATGAGTAGAAGGGGTAGGGCGAACATGATGAAACGTTTGGTTTTGGGCGCGGCGTTGTCGGCCTTGGCGACCTCGGCCATGGCCCAGCAGTTCACCAACATGATCGTCTATGGTGACTCGCTGTCCGACGGCGGGCGTCTGTTCGCCATCACCGGCGGCACCCAACCGCCCAGCCCGCCCTATTTCCAGGGTCGCTTCTCCAACGGCCCGGTCTGGACCGAAATGCTGCCCGCCAAGCTGGGCTTCACCTACAGCTTCGCCACCAACTTCGCCGTCGGCGGCGCGGAAAGCGGCACCGGCGGCCCGGTGGGCGTCGCCACGCAAGTCAACACGCTCTCGGCCGCCACGCCCGTCAATGCCGGCTCGTTGGTCGTCGTGTGGGCGGGCGCCAACGACCTGCAGAACCGCGCGGCCACCACGCCCTCGGCCACGCTGATCGCCCAGACCGTCGGCAACGTCGCCACTGCGGTGGGCACGGTCGCCGCGCGCGGCGGCAGAACGTTCCTGGTCGGCAATCTGCCCGACCTGGGCCGCACACCCGGCGGCATCGCCTCGGGCCGCGGCACCTCCTTCAGCGGTTTGGTGCAGGCCTACAACTCCAGTCTGATCGGCGCGCTCAACGGCCTGGAAGCGGCGCGCGGCATCAAGATCGTGGTGATGGACACCTTCGGCCTGTTCAACGACGTGCTGGCAAACCCGTCGCTTTACGGCATTACCAACACCACCATTCCATGCCTCGGCACCACCGGGCCCACGGGCGCGTGCGCCACGGCCGCGGCCGCGCAAGCCGCGTTGTTCTTCGACCCGATCCATCCTACGGCGACTGCACATGCGGTGCTGGCCAACTACGCCGCCGCGACCCTGGATCAGGACGCCAACATGGCGCGCGTCGCGGGCGTCACGGCGGGCCTGTCGCCCGTTATCCTCGATGCCATCCGTCAGGGCACCACGGACCGCCTTAACATCCTGCGCGTGACCAACGGCAAGGAGCGGTCAACACTGCCCATGGGCGTCTACGGCGCGGTGAAGTATGCCAAGGGCGACCGCGACAACTCCGCCAACGTCGCGGGCCATGAGTACGACATGCTGACCTACACGTTCGGCTTCGACCGCGTGTACTCCGATGGCTTCGTGCTTGGGGGTGCGGCCACCTACGTTGACGGCGACGTGGACTTGGACGGCGCGCGCGGCAGCCAGGACTTCACGGCCGCCGCCTTCTCGACGTACTTCGGCTACCGCCAGCCGGGCTGGTGGCTCGACCTGTCGGGTGCCGCCAGCTGGGAGAATTACGACCTGACGCGCAGCACCACGTTTGCCCAACGCGCCACCGCGCTCGGCGACACCAGCGGCAACAGTTTCTACGTGGCACTCGACGGCGGCGTGGACTTCGTGGGCGGCGGCGAGATCAGCGTCGGTCCCGTCGGCGGCTTACGCTACATCAACTCCGACCTCGACGCCTACGTCGAGACCGGCGCGGAGATGTTCAACACCAGGGTTGCCGAGCAGACCAACACCGGCGTCGTCGGCAGCATCGGCTTCCAGGCGTCGGGCGTGTTCAGCTCCGGCGGCACGGCTTTTGTCCCTCATGCGCGCGCGACGTACGAGCATTACATCGACAAGGCCAGCCGCATCGTTGCGGTCACCAACGCCGTGGGCCAAACGCGCACCCTGGCGGGCGGGGCGGGTGACAACGGCTACATCCTCGTCGGCGCGGGCGTGAGCATCCAGGCCGGGGCCAACATGGCCTTCTCGCTGGACTACGAAGGCACGCTCGACCGCGACAACGGCAACGACAACGCCGTGGTGGGCCGCTTCACCTATTCGTTCTAGAAGTTCTCCTCAGGTCGCGTAAAAATCGGCGCTGGAGTTCCAGCGCCGATTGTATTTTTAGGAGCGCTTATGGCGACGCCGGTCTTTTCCGCCCGCAATCCGCGCACCGGCGTGCATGACTACCAGTGCGAGCACACCACCGCGTCCGAGCTGGATGACATCGTCCGGCGTCTGCGGCTCAGCCAACCGACCTGGGCGGCGTTAAGCGTCGAACAGCGCCTTGCCGCACTCGATCAGTTCATCGCTGCGGTCGAGCGCCACAAGGACGCGATTATATCCGCACTCAAGACCGATACGGGTCGGGTGCGCATCGCGCAGCTGGAGTTCGGCGCGCTGGCCGGGCAACTGAAACGCATCAGCGCCGATGCGCGGGCCATGCTGGGCGACGTCCCTGCGCGGCCCACCATGGTGGCGCACATCACCGGCGGCGGGCACTACGTGCCCTACGGCATCATGGGAAATATCACCCCGTGGAATTTCCCGCTGCTGCTCTCGTTCATCGACACCTTTCCGGCCTTGGCGGCGGGCAACGCCGTCATCATCAAGCCCAGCGAGGTCACGCCGCGCTGGGTCGAACCCTTGCGCAAGGCGTTGAAGGAATCACCCGCCGTGGAGAGCGTGCTGGTGTTCGCGCGCGGGCCCGGCGACACGGGGGCTGCGCTGATCGAGCGCGTCGATCTGGTCAGCTTCACCGGCAGCGTGCGCACCGGGCGCAAGGTGGCCGAGGCGGCGGCCAAGCGCTTCATTCCGGTGTTCCTGGAACTGGGCGGCAAGGACCCGGCGGTGGTGCTGGCCTCAGCGAACGTCGATATGGCCGCCTCCGGCGTGCTGCGGGCCTCCGTGGCGGCCACGGGCCAGGCCTGTCAGTCGTTGGAACGGGTCTATGTGGCCCGGCCGATTTATGACGCCTTCGTCGCCAAGCTGACGGAGAAAGCCCAGGCCACGACGCTCGATCTCGACGACCCCGAGAACGGCTACGTCGGACCGTTCATCTTCGACCGCCAGGCCGAGATCGTCGCCGATCATCTGAAGGACGCCGTGGCGAAGGGCGAAAAATTTTGTGCGGCGGGACGATCATCGCCAAGGGCGGCAAGTGGCTCGCACCCACCGTGGTGGTCGACGTGACGCACAAAATGAAGTTGATGACCGAGGAGACCTTCGGCCCCGTCATGCCGGTGATGGCCTTCGACACCGTGGATGACGCGGTGAATCTCGCCAACGACACCACCTACGGCCTTTCGGCCTCGGTGTTCGGCGACCCGCACGAGGCGGCTGTGGTGGCGCGGCGCATCAACGCCGGCGCGGTCAGCATCAACGATGGCTCGTTGACCGCCATGGTGCAGGACGTGGCCCACGAATCGTTCCGGTTCTCCGGCATCGGCCCGTCGCGCTTCGGGCCGGAGGGCATTTTGCGCTACGTGCGCCGCAAGGCGGTGTTCACCAACACCGCCGGCCCCATGGACGTGACCGGCCGGACCGTCAAAATCTGACGTATTTTCAATACTTTACGTGAATTTTACGGGCGGTTCTTGACGGCCCGCCGCCGCGCACTATCTGCATAATCGACGGATGCCTTTGGGGTCCGTCAGGGCGAACCGGCGCGGCCCATATGGGCGCGCACGACGGCGTTAAACCCGTCGCGGCCTCAAAACTGCGCCGACTGATATTGCTCATTGGAGGATATCCACATGCGTACCCTTGACCTTGCTCCCCTGTTCCGCGCCAGCGTCGGCTTCGACAACCTTTCGCGCATTCTCGACAGCGTGACGCGCTTCGACGACGCCCAAGTCGCCTATCCGCCCTACAACATCGCCAAGAACGGCGCTGATACCTACCGCATCACGTTCGCGGTCGCGGGCTTCGCCGAGTCCGACATCGAACTTCAGGTGGAGAACAACACGCTGACCGTGAAAGGCAAGTCCGCCGCCGAGGACGACGGCGTGCAGTACCTGCATCGCGGCATCGCCGGGCGCTCCTTCGAGCGGCGCTTTGAACTGGCCGACCATATCCGCGCCGTCGGCGCGCGCATGGAGAACGGCCTGTTGCACATCGAACTGAAACGCGAGGTGCCCGAGGCCCTCAAGCCGCGCCGCATCCAAATCGCGACAGGCGGCACGCCCCGCAACGTGATCGACGCCACGGTGACGGCGAAAGCGGCTTAACTTTTTCAGCAAACCTGCGGCCGGCCATTCCCCCTCGGACAATTCCCCGTCCCCCGGGGATCCCCTCCCCCAAAGTCTGAGCGGCCGGTCGCAGGGCCTGTCATGCTTCAAAATGCGCCAGAGCGAGCAGTGAAAACTGCTCGCTCTTTTTTTGGGACGCCGTAGTGACTGCGCGCTAACATTTTGGGGCACCGCAAGGAGAAACCACATGGCGCGCCCGGAACAGGTGATCCCCGTCAATCCGATGCTCGAAGAAAAGTTCGGGCTCAGCTACCTCATCAAGTCGGGCAAGACGCTGTATATGGCCGGCGTGCTGTCGGCTGACGAGGCCACGTTTGAGTTGGTGGGCGCGGGCGACATGGCCGCCCAAATCCGTCACATCTACGCGCGCATGCAGAACAATCTGGCCAAGGCCGGCTGCACGCTGCGCCACGTCGTCAGCGAGATCAGCTTCACCACCGACGTCAAGGCGCTGGGCGACGCGGGTTGGGTGCGCCGCGAGATTTATCAGGCCGCCAACGCCGCCCCGCCGGTGGCCACCGCCGTTCAGGTCGCGGGGCTTTACCTGCCCGGCGCGCTGTTGGAAATTCACGCCACAGCCGAATTGCCGTAGGAGATTTACATGTCAGCAATCGAAGGCGGCTGCCATTGCCGCGCCGTGCGCTATCGCATCGACGGCGAACCGATGCACACCAGCCTGTGTCACTGCCCCGACTGCCGCCGTGCGGCGGGCGCGCCCGTGGTGGCCTGGGCGATGTTTCCCACGGAGGCGCTGAAGGTCACCCACGGCGCACCTAAAAAGCGCGCTTCCTCGCCCGGAGTGGAGCGGCACTTCTGCGCAGACTGCGGCACGGGGCTGTTTTATTTTGCCGCCGAGATGCTGCCAGGCCTGGTCGACGTCACCATCGCCAGCTTCGACGAGCCCGCCCGCTCGCCACCCGCCGTTCACATTTGGAACCGCCACCGTCTGCCCTGGTTGTCGAAGATCGACGCACTCCCGGCCTTCGACGAACTTCCGCCGATGAGCTAAGGACTTAAACATGGCCCGTCACGACCAGATCATCTCCGTCTATCCCGAACTCGAAAAGCGCTTTGATCTCAGCTACGCCGTCAAGGCGGGCAAGATGCTGTTCCTCTCGGGCATGATTTCCGCCGACGAGCAGTTCAACTTGGTCGGGCCCGACGATATGGAGGCGCAAATCCGCTGCATCTATGGGCGCGTGCAGAAGGTGCTGGCCGCGGCGGGGGCGTCGCTGAAGAACGTGGTGCAGGAAACCAACTACACCACCAACTCGCCCGCGCTGACCAAGTACGCCTGGGTGCGCGCGGATATTTATAAGGACGCAGGAGCTGCCATGCCCGCGGCGACGGGGGTGCATGTCAACAGCCTGACCCTGCCGGGCGCGATGCTGGAAGTACACGCCACGGCTGTTCTGGACTGATTTGTCCTGAGACAAGATCGGATAAATTTTCACACTTATGTGTTTTCGCGCCCGCCGCCCCCTTGATATGGTGGCTGCGAACCGATGAACACCAGCGCCTTGGGGCTTGGGGGCTGACTATGGCGCTGGGGGGTTCGCCCGTTCTCCTTTGACGGCGCAGTACAAACCCTCGCATTCCCCGAGCCGACCCGGCGCCGGACACCATCCTCATGGCCAAAGCGAAACTCGTTCCTTACCGCGACTCCATCGAGCTGACGGCCGCGGAGATGCGCGCGCGCGCCGAAGGCTTTCAGAGTGTGATGGCGCAACGGCGTTCGATCCGTCAGTTTTCGCGCCGCGCCGTGGACCGCAGCGTCATCGAGCAGTGTATCCGCGCCGCGCATTCCGGACCAAGTGGTGCGAACATGCAGCCCTGGCACTTCGTGGTGGTCGCCGACTCGGCCGTCAAGGCCGAGATCCGCGCCGGAGCGGAGGAGGAGGAGCGGCAGTTCTACGCCGGGCGCGCGGGCGAGGAATGGCTCAAGGCGCTCGAGCCCATCGGCACGGCGCCGATCAAGCCGTACCTCGACGATGCACCCTACCTCATCGTCGTTTTTCAAAAAAACTACGCCATGTCGGTCAACCATCAGCGCCAAAGCCATTATTACGTCACCGAGAGCGTCGGCATCGCCGTGGGGATCCTCATTTCCGGCTTGCAACACGCAGGGCTGTCGACGCTGATCCACACGCCCCGGCCCATGGGGTTCTTGCGGCGAATCCTCAATCGGCCCGCCAACGAACGCGCCTGCATGATCGTGGTCGCGGGTCATCCCGCGATCGACGCGGTGGTGCCGGTCTTGAAGAAAAAACCGCTCGACGACGTGCTGAGCTTCGTCTGAGCGGGAAAATTTTTGCGTTTCACGAATGTGAACGCGTGCCCGCATTGACCATGCCCATCGGTCATGATCCGATCTTGACGGTCAATCCGGGGAGGACACACATGACCGATCAAAATCATTCCACGTCGCGCCGCGCCGTCATGACGGGCGCGGTGGGTGTTGCAGCCGCCGCCGTCAGCCAATCCGCGCAAGCCGAACAGCAAGTCGCCCAAGCCGGGGCGTCTAATTCAGTGAAGGTCGCCAAGCGCGGCGTTTATGAGACCGCCGCCCTGCGCCAGGACGCCATCAACGTCTGCGCCATCCAGTCGCGCGTGCGCGGCGTGGACCTGAAGAACCTCAAGCAGACCATGGCCGCGGGCCTCAAGCACGCCACCATGCTGATCGACAACGCCCAAGGGGCGGCCGAGGAATGGGGCGGCGAGCGCATCTGGGGCGCCAAGCAGGACCTCATTTGCATGCACGAGTTTCCCATCCAGGGCTTCCGCCCCTGGAACCGCGCCGAGCTTAACAAAATCGCCTTTGAACTGCCCGGACCCGAGGTCGACGTCATCGCCCAGCGCGCGAAGAAGCACGATTGCTACATCGCGTTTGGCTGTTATGCGAAAAAGAAAGACTGGCCCGACCACGTGATCAATATGTCCGTGATCGTCGGGCCCAAGGGCGACATCGTCTCCGAGCAGTGGAAGGCGCGCAACATCTTGGGCTTGTTCGGCGAGGGCGCGCTGATCGGCACCACCGTCTACGACGTGCTCGACCGCTATGTGGAAATGTACGGCTGGGACGCCACGCTGCCCATCGCGCGCACCGACATTGGCAACATCGCCATGACGGCCGTGGGCGGCGAGCCGATGCTGTATCAGGCGCTTGCGCTGAAGGGCGCGGAGATCATGATTCTCACCGTGACGGGCGGCAACAACGGCGACTCGGCCATGGCGGCCGCGCGCGCCAGCCGGGTGTACACCGTGGGCGTGGGCAACTCCGTCTCGCCCGACAACCCGGGCTTCGCCGAAGCCGCCGGTTCGGAGGACGAAGGCACGCTGATCTCCGATCCGCGCGGCGTGGCGCTGGCGCGCTCGGCCAACCACCACGAGGACTTCGTCAGCGCGCGCGTGCCCATCGCGGACTTCCGCAAAACGCGCCGCTTCCCGGAATATCCCATGGCGCTGTTCCTGCCGGTGTTCCAGCAGTACGAGGCCAAGTTCGGGCCCAACACGTTCCTCGCCAAGCTGCCGAAGGATTACCGCGAGGCCGGCGAGATCGTACGCGCCAAGATGAACGCCAAATAAAAGTTACTGGGGCTTGGGGGCGGCGGCATTCCCGCCGCCCATTCCCTGTCCCATTCCTTGGCCCTGGCCCATGCCCTGACCACGGTTGGCGGCCATGGCCTGCTTGCAGCCGTCGGACATCTTGTCGCGGTTCTTCATCACGCACTGCATGGTCGGCATGCCGGGTTTGGCGTCGGCGCAGTGGGCTTTGATGTCCGCAGCACAAGCATCGCGCACGGCCGGGTTATGCGGCTGCTGTTGGGCATAAGCCGTACCGGCAAACATCACAGTCGCAAGTAAAACAAGCTTCATCATATGAACCTCCCCAGTGATATGAGGGGGAAGTTTACACCTTCGGCGAGGGTTCGTCGCGCATCATGCGCGTCCTGACGCGGTGCAAAATCCACCACACCAGACCGAACACCACCGGTGCGGTGATGCCCGTGGCCAAGGCTTGGTCGAACCCGCGCCAGCGGTCCTCGACCGCCTTGAAGACGTAGCCCAGCAATCCGACCGTGTAATAGGAGATCGCGGCCACCGACAGCCCTTCGACGGTCTGTTGCAGGCGCAACTGCAATTTCGCCCGGCGGTCCATGGACGCTAGCAGATTGGCGTTGGTCACTTCGGTCGCCAGCTCCACGCGCGTGTTCAATAATTGCGATGTGCGCGCCAGGTGCTCGATCACGGCCTGCTGGCGCTCGGATACGGCCGCGCAGGTGCGCATGGCCGGCGCCAGCCGGCGTTCCATGAACGCGGTGATGTTGGGTCGGCCGTCGAGGCGGCGCTCTCGTAATTGTTGGATGCGCTCGAGCACCAGGCCGTAATAGGCGCGCGCGGCGGCGAAGCGGAAATTGGTGCGCCCTGCCAAAGTTTGCGCCTCGCCCGCCAGCGCGGCGAGGCGCTTGAGCAGCACGCGGTCGGCCTCGATGCCGCCTTCATCGGCGACGCGATTGGCCGCGTCGGTGGACTCGGTTTCCAGCCGCGTCAGGGCCGCGGCCGCTTCACCTGCCAGAGGGAACGCCAAGAGGGCCATCAGCCGGTAGGTTTCAATCTCGAACAGCCGCAGAATGATGCGCCCGGCGCGGGCCGCGTCGGGTTTGGGCTGAATCAACTGAAAGCGCGTGAAGCCGTCGGGCCCGGTGCGGAAGTCGGTGTACACCTGTGCGGCACCCTCGCCGACGTCGGCGGCGATCTCGTCGGCGGGCGGAATCGTCTCGCCTAGTGGGCGCGCACGCAACAGATAAACGTGCGCGGCCACCAGCGCCTCGCCGGGTAAACCAGCCAGCCAATCGCGCGGCACTAGGTCGAGCGCGGTGTCATCGATGCCGGGCACGAAGTTCTCGGCGATGGGCCGGTAGAACGTCCAGGTGGAGGCTTCGGTGTGGCGTTCCCAGCGCAGCCACCAAGACCCTGCGTCGAGCACGCACCAGCGCGCGCCGGGGCTGGGTTCGGCCGCGCCCTGACGGCGGCACAGCGCGACCATGTGCGCCCAATCCAGGGCGTGCCCGTCGTCGCCCGACAGCGTGGCGATGCGCGCGGCCAACGTTTGGGTCGGCAGCGGCGTAGAGGGCCGCGCGTGCGCCTCGGCAAGCAGTTTATTCCGGTCGGAATGAAAGCGCAGCGCGATGCCGCGTGTCGTGCCCTGAGACTCACCGCTCATGCGATCAATGCCCGCCTACGATTGACCGTGCGACCATGGCGCATTTCATCCTTTCGCGCCACGCCTACCATTCATCGGCTTGCATCATCCTTCGTCTTCGATGCACCATGACCCTCATGCATCAGGTGTTTCCGTTCGCCGCCATCGTCGGCCAAGACGACATGAAATTGGCGCTGCTCATCGCCGCCACCGATCAAACCATCGGTGGCGTCATGGTGTTCGGCGACCGCGGCACCGGCAAATCCACTGCCGTGCGCTCGCTGGCTTCATTATTGCCGCCGATGACGGCGGTGAAGGGCTGCGCCTTCAACTGTGACCCGGCCGCCAAGCCCGACGCCTGCCCTGCCTCCTGCCAGGCGCGTGCGAAGGGCAAGAAGCCGGCGGGCGAAACCGTCCCTGTTCCAGTTGTGGATTTGCCCTTGGGTGCCACCGAAGACCGCGTGGTCGGCGCGTTGGATTTGGAGCGCGCGTTGACGCGCGGTGAAAAAGCGTTCGAGCCTGGTCTGCTCGCGCGCGCCCACCGCGGCTTTCTCTACATCGACGAAGTGAACCTGCTGGAAGATCACTTGGTCGACCTGCTGCTCGACGTGGCCGTATCGGGCGAGAACATCGTCGAGCGTGAGGGCCTGAGCATCCGTCACCCGGCGCGCTTCGTGTTGGTGGGCAGCGGCAACCCGGAAGAGGGCGAACTGCGCCCCCAGTTGCTCGACCGCTTCGGCCTGTCGGTCGAGGTCAAGACCCCGCAAGACATCGCGCAGCGCATCGAGGTGCTGCGCCGTCGTGATGCGTTCGAGCGCGATCCGGCGGCGTTCACCAAAACCTGGGCGAAGAAAAACGCCGAGGTGGGCGCGCAGATTTCCAAGGCGCGCGACGGCGTCGGCAAAGTGTCCGTGGCTGACGACATGCTGGCCCTGATCTCGCGGCTGTGCATGACCATCGGCGCGGACGGACTGCGCGGTGAACTGACCATGATGCGCGCCGCCCGCGCCGCCGCGGCCCTAAGCGGCGAGCGCAAAGTGAGCCCTGCGCACATCAGGCGCGTCGCGGCCCTGTCGTTGCGTCATCGGCTGCGCCGAAATCCGCTCGACCAGTCGGGCTCCGGGGCGCGCATCGAGCGCGCCGTGACCGAAGTCCTCGGCCCATGACCCAGCCGCGTGGTGCGTCGCTGTGGGCCGACGCGCTGACGGCCGTGCGCTTGCTGGCGGTCGACGCGCCCGGCCTTGGTGGTGCAGCGGTGCGCGCTGCACCGGGCCCGGTGCGCGAGGCGTGGCTGAGCGCGTTGAACAAGGGTGTGCCCCAGTCGCGCAAACTGCCGCCGGGCATTGAAGACGACCGGCTTCTGGGTGGCATCGATCTGTCTGCGACGTTGAAAGCCGGGCGGCCGGTGGTGCAAAGCGGCGTTCTGGCGGAAGTCAACGGTGGGCTGCTGATCGTGCCCATGGCCGAGCGCTTGAGCGCGGGTTTGGGCGCGCGCATCGCCGCGGTCATGGACCAGGGCGAAGTGGTGATCGAGCGCGAAGGCATCCATAAACGCACGCCGACGCGGTTCGGACTCGTTTTGCTCGATGAAGGCATCGAGGACGACGAGCGCCCGCCCGCCGCGTTGCTCAGCCGCGCGGCCTTTCACATCAACTTGCAACAAGTGGGCGTGCGCGATCTGTCCAAGGAAATGATCGACCCCGCTGCCATTCAGCGCGCGCGAAAGCTGTTGAGCGCGGTCAAGCCCGCATCGAAAGAAATTCTGGCCGCGCTGACCATCACCGCCGTCAAGCTGGGCATTGATGCCGTGACCGCGCCGTTGCTGGCGTTGCGCGCCGCGCGCGCAGCCGCCGCCTTGAACGGGCGCAGCGACATCACGCCCGATGATGCAGTTCTGGCTGCGCAGCTGGTTCTGGCTCCGCGCGCGCTGCATGCACCGCAGGAGGACGCGCCGGAGCAGCCGCCCGATCAGCAACCCGATCAACCCGACCCGCCGCCCGATACCGACGATCCTGAAACGGATTCACCATCCGAAACGATGGAATTGTCCGACCTGGTGTTGGAGGCGGTCCAGGCTGCGCTGCCCGAGGGCCTGTTGGCCGAGTTGCAGAGCGGCCTCATGGGCCGCAGCCCGCCGTCCCACAGCCGGGGTGCCGGCGCGTTGCAATCCGATCCGCGCCGGGGCCGGCCCATCGGTGTGCGTGCGGGTGCGCTAAAGTCCGGCGCGCGGCTGGCACTGGTGGCGACTTTACGCGCCGCCGCACCCTGGCAACCCTTGCGGCGCGGGGAAAACAAAGTGCGCCGCATCGAAGTGCGGCCCGAGGATTTCCGCATCCGCAAGTTCGCCCAATCGCGGGAATCCACCATCGTTTTTTGTGTCGATGCGTCGGGCTCCACGGCGTTCAACCGCCTGGCCGAGGCCAAGGGCGCGGTGGAACTGCTGCTGGGCGAGGCCTATGTGACGCGCACCTATGCATCACTAGTGGCCTTCCGCAACACGACGGCCGAAGTGCTGTTGCCGCCGACGCGATCCTTGGCGCGGGCGAAAGCGCTGCTCGCCCAACTGCCCGGCGGCGGCGGCACGCCCCTGGCAGCGGGGCTGGAGGCCGGTGCGCAAACCGCCGAGCTGGAACGCAAGAAAGGCCGCACGCCCCTCATCGTCGTGCTGACGGACGGGCGCGGCAACATCGCGCTGGACGGTACGCCCAACCGGTCGAAATCCTTGAGTGATGCATTAGACGCCGCCAAGCGCGTGGCGTTGTTGGGCTTACCCAGCGTCGTGGTCGATACGTCGCCGCGTCCACGTGACGACGGCGCGCAACTCGCACATGCGATGAACGCGCGCTATATCGCGCTGCCCTATGCCAACGCCGCCGCCGTACGCGATGCGGTGCGCGCGGCTGCCCCCACCTCATGAGCCACCTCGACTGGGACACGGACGGCAAGGACTGGCCTCACCGTGCTCACAGCCGCTTTGTGGAGGCCGCCGACGTGCGCTGGCATGTGCAGGTCATGGGGCGCGGGCCTGCGATATTGCTGCTGCACGGCACCGGCTCGTCCACGCATTCGTGGCGCAAGTGCGCGCCGTTGCTGGCCGAGCGTTTCACCGTCATCGCAGCCGACCTGCCGGGCCATGCCTTTTCCAGTTTGCCCGCGCGCGGCCAGTTCACGCTGCCCGGCATGGCTGCCGCCGTGGGCGAATTGATGAAGGCGCTGAACATCAAGCCCGACATCGTTGTGGGGCATTCCGCAGGTGCTGCGATTATCATCAGAATGATCCTTGACGGGCATGCCGTGCCAAAAGCCGCCGTCAGCCTCAACGGCGCGCTGATGCCGTTTCCGGGCGTGGCGGCGTTCGCGTTTCCGGTACTGGCGAAAATTCTGTTTCTCAATCCCTTCGCCGCACCCATTGCGACACGCATGGCCATGGCGCCCGAGGCGGTGGACCGGCTGATCGGCGGCACGGGATCGAACCTCGATGAGGAAAGCCTCGCGTATTACACCATGCTGTTTCGCAACCGCCCGCACGTGGAAGCAACGCTGGGCATGATGGCCAGTTGGGACTTGAATACGCTGAAATACGACCTGCGCCGGTTGAAGACCGCGCTCACCCTTGTCTCGGCCTCCGACGATCTGGCCGTGCCGCCGCGCGTGGCCGAGGAGGTGAAACAAATTCTTCCTGCCGCGCGCCACATCGTGCTTGAAGGCCAAGGCCATCTCGCGCACGAAGTTGACCCCGCCCCGGTGGTGGACATCATTCAAAACGCGGCGGCTTGAACGCACGTGCGTTCCGCCGTTAGATGACGGCGCATGACTTCATCCCAACCTCACGCAATCATCATCGGCAGCGGCTTCGGCGGGCTGGCCGCCGCCGTGCGCTTGGGCGCGCGCGGGTATCGTGTGAGCGTGCTCGAGCGCCTCGACCAGCCCGGCGGCCGGGCGAACGTCTTCCGCCAGGACGGCTTCACCTTCGATGCCGGGCCCACCATCATCACCGCGCCGTTCCTGTTCGAGGATTTGTGGGCGCTATGCGGGCGCAAATTTTCCGACGACGTGGACCTGCGCGCGCTTGATCCGTTCTACCGCATCATGTTCGACGACGGCGCGCACTTGAACTGCATGGGTACCTCGGCGGCCATGGAAGCCGAGATTGCACGCATCTCACCCGACGACGTGGACGGCTACCGCCGCTTCATGGCTTACAGCGAGGCGATTTTCCGCGTCGGCTTTCAGCAGCTGGGTCACGTGCCGTTTGATTCGTTCACCGACATGCTCAAAGTCGCACCCGATCTGGTGCGCTTGAACGGACACCGCAGCGTTTACGCCGCCGTGGCCAAGTACGTGCGCCACCCGCACATCCGCTTTGCCTTGAGTTTTCATCCGCTGTTCGTCGGCGGCAACCCGTTCACCGCCACCTCGATCTACTGCCTGATTTCGTACCTGGAACGCCATTGGGGCGTGCACTTCGCCATGGGCGGCACCGGCGCGCTGGTGCAGGGCCTGGTGAAACTGATCGAAGGGCAGGGGGGCACGTTGCGCCTGAACAGCGAGGTGGCGGCCATCACCACCGCCAACAACCGCGTCACCGGCGTGACGTTGGCATCGGGCGAACAGATCGCAGCGGATATCGTCGTTTCCAACGCCGATGCGGCCTGGACGTATAAGCACCTTCTCTCAAGCACCAAGCGCAAGCGCTGGACCGACGCCAAGCTCGACCGGTCGCGCTATTCCATGAGCCTGGTGGTCTGGTACTTCGGCACGAAGCGGCGCTATCCCGACGTACCGCATCACACCATTTTGCTGGGTCCGCGCTACCGCGAACTGATCGGCGATATTTTCGAGAAAAAAATCCTGGCCGACGACTTCAGCCTCTATGTCCATCGCCCCACGGCGACGGATCCTTCGTTGGCGCCGCCGGGGTGTGATTCATTTTATGTGCTCTCGCCGGTGCCGCATCTGCAAAGCGGCGTCGACTGGGCCACGCAGGCCGAGCCCTACCGCAAGGCCATCGCGAAAAGACTGTCGGAAAAACTATTGCCGGGTTTCGAAGCCGAGGTGATTTCCTCGCGCCTCATGACCCCACTGGATTTCCGGGATCGGCTGCTGTCGGTTCACGGTGCCGCATTCGGGCTTGAACCGACCCTGACTCAAAGTGCATGGTTTCGTCCGCATAACCGGAGCGAAGATGTCGAGCACCTTTACCTCGTCGGCGCAGGCACCCATCCCGGCGCGGGCGTCCCCGGCGTCCTCTCCTCCGCGCGCGTCCTCGACGCCGTCGTCCCCGATCCTGCTGTTTTCCGACCGGCCGGTCTTCGCCACGATCCGTGACCGTGCCGCCTGCCGCACCATGATCAAGGGCGGGTCGAAGTCGTTCTATGCCGCGTCGCACCTGCTGCCCGCCAATCTGCGTGAAGATGCGTTTGCGCTCTATGCCTTCTGCCGCCTGTCGGATGATATGGTGGACGTGGACGGCGGCGAACGCGCCGCCATTGCCCATCTGCGCAGACGCTTGGATCAAGTCTATCACGGCCGTCCCGACGACAATCCCGTCGACCGCGCCTTCGCCGACGTGGTGGCGCGTCATGCGTTGCCGCGCGCGCTGCCCGAGGCGCTGATCGACGGCCTGGATTGGGACGTGCGCGGGGTGAGCTGTGAAACGCTAAGCGATGTCTATGCCTATTCGGCGCGTGTGGCGGGCAGCGTCGGGGCCATGATGGCGGTGCTAATGGGCGTGCGCTCGGCCGATCTGTCGGCGCGTGCGTGCGATCTCGGTGTGGCCATGCAACTCACCAACATCGCGCGCGACGTGGGCGAGGACGCCCGCAATGGCCGTTTATATCTGCCGCGCGTCTGGCTGCGCGAAACGGGGCTTGACCCTGACGCATGGCTGCGTGCGCCGGAATTTAACGACGCCGTCGCATCCGTCATCGAGCGGCTGTTGGCCGTCGCTGATGAACTGTACCGCGCGGCTGATCACGGCATCGCCGGCCTGCCCGCCGCCTGCCGCCCGGGCATCGCCGCCGCGCGACGCATTTATCACGCCATCGGCGCGCAAGTGGCCCGCCACGCCCACGACAGCATCACCGTCCGCGCCCGCGTCGATGGCTGGGGCAAGCTGAAACTGGTCGGTCGCGCGCTGGCCGATGCGATGCTGCCGCGCCGGCCGAAAAATTTCGCCGCCCTGCCGGAAACACAATACCTGGTCGATGCCGTCACCGCGTCGCATCCGCCGATGATCCCGCCGCATCCGGGCGTGCTTGATCGCGCGGCTGATCGCGTGGTCTGGGTGGCGCGCCTGTTCACCGAGCTGGATGCCCGCGACCAGGCGCGGTTTGAAGGCGCCTCATGAATGGAAAATATGTATTCCTTCTCGAGTTCCTCGCTTTTACCGGGCCCGTCTTGGCCTGGTGCGCGTGGGAACTGTGGTCGCTCAAGCGCGAGCGCGAGAAGGACGCGGCGAAAAAATCAGCCGAGGCTGCGGGGCATGCGGAAGGGCAATAGTGCGCGGACCCAGTTGGACCGAACGCGGTCCAGCGACAAACTTTCATGGAAAATTTCGGCACGTTCGCCGAACAGCCGGCCGTCAATTATCGAACGCGTATAGAACGGCGCGCTTTCCAATGACTTTTGCAGGCGCGGGTGTTCATCGGCGCGCACCGGCCGCGCCATGCCCCACAAGGTGTTCGGCAAGTCATGCACCGGCGGGGATGCAGCCGCGTTCACGGAACCGTCTGTGAATTTCAAAGCCAGTGACTCTTGTGACCCGTCGCGCCGCTGCGCGTCGTACAGCACGGCTGCACCATCGGCCAGATGCGCCCGCGCCCACGTCCAGAACGTGAAGCCATCCTCCAGCGGTTCGATACCGAAATTCGCATCGTGATAGCCGCTGCCGGCCCAGCGCAAATCCGGTGCGTTCAGATCCACCTCGACGCGGGCCAGCGGCGCAATCGGCTGCCAGATGTGGCGGCCTTGCCTATCCAACGCGAACGCCCGGCCCGGCGCGGCTTGGGGTGTCAGCCGTACGTTGCCGCGCACGTGCCTGGGGATCGGCACGGCGATCTCATCAATGTCGATCATCAGCGATCCATCGCGCCATTGCAGACTACTCGGGCCGATCCGGAAGTGCTCCGGCGCGCGCGTGACGGCCTTGCGTCCGCGTTCGGTCATGGCCCAGCGCGCACCGCGCTCGCCGTAGAGCGCCACGTTGAGCGCGCAGTGGTTCTGCGGATCGCCGCGCCCCGACCAGGCGTAGTAGGGCGAGAACACGCTGCCGACAAAAGCAATGATGGTCAGCGCGAATTTTTTATCCTCGCTGACGGCGTCGATGTACCACCATGCATAGCCGCCGGGCGGAACCACTAAGTCAAACGCAGGTCCGCGCACAGGCGCTGGGCGGCCAAGCGGCCCGACAACGCCGCCATCGGCACCCCCGCCCCCGGGTGCGCCGCTCCGCCCGCCAGGTAAAGCCCCGGAATGCTCGTCCATGCGGCGGGCCTACCAAACGAAGCGAAAGGGCCGTGCGTGGCGCGGCCGTACAACGCGCCGCCGCTGCCGGGAAACAGGCGTTGAAACTCCTGCGGTGAGGTGATGGACCTGTCGCGTACCCGCACGTCCAGGCCGCAGCGCTTCAAGGTCTCGAACACGGTGGCTTCGCATGCCGCGATCTCCGCAGAACCGATGCTGCCAGCATCGCCCACGGCCGGCGCGTTGACCAGCATCAACACTCCGCCGTTGTCTTGGGCATGAACATAGACCGTCGGCGAGGTGGGCAAACGGCGGCGCGTGAACAGATCGGCGAACTCGGCCGCGTAGTCGCTGCTAAAAAAAACGTTGTGGCGCGACAGGGGAAACCCGCGGGTCTCGGCGGCCAGCGACCACGTCACGGCAGAGAGTGAGCGATCAAGCAAGGTCACAGTATCGGCCGCGCGCTGAACGGATGCGCCCATTAACCCTTGCGCCAGCGCCGACGGGTCGCCGTTCATTACCACCGCGGCACACTCGATCCGTTCGCCTGTTTCAAGCAGTACGCCCGTCACGCGGCCCCGACCCACCACGATCTCGCGCACATGGGCGTTGAACTTGAAGTCGGCTCCGCGCGCGGCGGCCAGACGTTGCATTCCTTCCGCAAGGCGCACCATGCCGCCGTCGATGCTCCACACGCCCTCTTGTTCGACGTGGGCGATCAGCATCAGCGTTGCCGGTGCGGCGAAGGGCGAGGAGCCGACGTAAGTGGAATAACGCCCGAACAACTGGCGCAGGCGCGGATCGTGAAAATGCTCGCCCAACGCGCCCCACAGGGTCGAGAAAGGGCGAATGGCCCACAGCGCTGCCAGCCGATGCAATCCGATGCGCGATGCAAGGCTGATGGGGTTGGGGCGCTGCGTGGTGAGGAACGAATCTTTCAAGGTTGCGTATATGCGCGCGGCGTCTGCGCAAAACCCGACAAATCGCATCGCTTCGGCGGCTCCGGCGAAGGTTCCGATGGCGTCGATGGATTTTTGCCGGTCGGTGAACAAATCCAGCCGCTCATCGGTGCTCCAGGCGTGGCGCGCCAGAATGTCGAGCCGCGTGTGCGGAACTTCCGCAGCAAAATCCGCACCAGCGGCCGCGAACAATTCCTCGAACACCCAGCGCATGGTGAACACGGTGGGCCCGCTGTCGACGGGCGTTGCATCCACCATCACCTCACGCATTTTACCGCCGGGGCGCGGGCTGCGCTCGATCACGCTCACGGCCATACCTCGCGCCGCCAAGTCGAGCGCGCAGGCCAGTCCGCCGCTGCCCGCCCCGATGATGACGACCCGTCGCTGCCCCATGCCCGGGCGTTCCTTTCCGTTGCAACGCACACGTCAAGCCCGTCCAATCCCTATGACAGGCGCGCGGACCTCATGTTAGGTTAACGCCGGCCTGTGGCAACACATCGGGCCGGCAGGGGAGAGGCGGAATGGACGTTGCGGTGCGGATCGAGCAGGCCCTTGAAGCGGCGCTGTCGCGCGCGGAGTCCCAAAACCCGCCGCCGAAACTCGCCGCCGCCATGCGCCATGCGGTGTTTCCCGGCGGCGCGCGTGTGCGGCCCAGCCTGTGTCTGGCCGTCTCGGAAGCCTGCGGCGGCGACGCGCCCGTACTGGCCGATGCGGCGGCCGCGGCCATCGAATTTCTGCATTGCGCCTCGCTGGTCCACGACGACCTGCCGTGCTTCGACGACGCCGACACCCGGCGCAAACGCCCGTCGGTACACTCGGCCTTCGGCGAGCCCATCGCGGTGCTGGCCGGTGACGCGCTGATCGTGCTGGCGTTCGAAACCATCGTGCAGGCCGCTCACGTCGCGCCGCAAAGACTGGTCGCGCTGCATTCCACCATCACACATGGCGTCGGCATGCCGCATGGCATCGTCGCGGGCCAAGCCTGGGAGAGCGAGCCCAACGCCCCGCCGGAACTTTATCGCCGCGCCAAAACCGGCGCGCTGTTCGTGGCGGCGACTATGTCGGGCGCGATTGCGGCGGGTGCCGATCCGGAAGCGTGGCGCGCCTTGGGTGAGCGCTTGGGCGAGGCCTATCAGGTGGCCGATGATCTGCTCGATGCCATTACGCGGGCCGAAGACACCGACAAGCCCGTGGGCCGCGACGCCGCACTCGGTCGCCCCACGGCCATCGCCGAACTGGGCGTGGCGGGCGCGGTGCAGAAGCTCGAAAGCCTGATCGGCGCGGCCGCCGCGGCCATTCCGCCCTGCCAGGGCGCCGGTGCGTTGCGCGAACTGGTGAAAACCCAGGCCAGCCGTCTGGCGCCGAAGCGCCTGCTCCGTAGCGCCGCTTAAGCATCGCGTGCCACATGACGTGGCGCGAGCGCTGGCTCAAATTCCGCAACGACCTGCTGGCCGACCCGCGCTTTCAGCGCTGGGCGGCGGCCTTCCCGCTGACGCGCCCCATCGCGCGCCGGCGCGCCCGGGGGTTGTTCGATCTGGTGGCGGGCTTCGTCTACTCGCAAATCCTGCTGGCGGGCGTGCGGTTGAACGTGTTTGAGATTCTTGCCTCGGGCCCGCTGACGATTTCGCAAGCCGCGAATGCACTTTCACTTTCCGAGGCCGCCGCCGAACGCTTGCTGAAAGCACTGGCGGCGTTGGATTTGGCCGAGCAGCTTGATGATCGCTTCATGCTGGGCGTGCATGGTGCCGCGCTGCGGGCCAATCCGTCGTTGATCGCCATGATCGAACATCACGCCATGCTGTACGAAGACTTGGTCGATCCGGTGGCGCTGCTGCGCGGTGAAACGCAAGACCGCCGCTTGAAAAATTTCTGGGCCTACGCCGCCAATCCCGACGCACACAACGCCACTCCCGATGATGTGCGCGCCTACTCGCAGCTCATGGCACAATCTCAGGCGATGATCGCCGCGGAAGTGTTGAACGCCTATGCGTTCGACGCCCATCACACGCTGCTCGACGTCGGCGGCGGCGAAGCCGCGTTCGTTATCGCCGTGGGCGCACGCGCGGCGCATCTTCAACTGATGGTGTTCGATTTGCCCGCCGTGGCGCTGCGCGCCGAGGCCCGACTCGCCGCCGCCGGGTTCTCGCAGCGCAGTGTTGTGCACCGCGGAAGTTTTTTTTCAGGCGCGCTCCCGAAAGGCGCTGATATCATCACTTTAGTCAGGGTTTTGCACGATCACGACGATCATGCTGCACGTGCGTTGTTGCGGTGCGTTCACGACGCTTTGCCGCCCGGCGGAACGGTGCTGATCGCCGAGCCGATGTCGAATACCCCAGGCGCAGCGCCGGTTGGCGACGCTTACTTCGGATTTTACTTCGCTGCCATGGGCAGCGGCCGCACACGCAGCATGGCGGAAATTTTTGATTTTCTTCGCACAGCAAAATTCGAAACGCCGCGCGAGATTCCAACGCACACGCCGCTCGTGACGCGTGTGATCATCGCGAACAAATCCGCCCAGACCATTTCACCTTGACAGAAAACATCGCCCTTCTAAGCTTCTAGCGGGGAGAGTTTAGGTGCAAGACTTTGGACTAGAGACGATTGCGATCGTTCTCGATGGGCCTGGGCAGCTGTCGCTGCGCAGTCTGGCCTTGCAGTCCGTTGCATCCGACGACGTGGTCGTCGACATCGCCTTCAGCGGCATCAGCACGGGTACGGAGCGGTTATTGTGGACGGGGCGCATGCCTGCGTTCCCCGGCATGGGCTATCCGCTTGTTCCCGGCTACGAATCCGTCGGTCGCATCGTCGATTGCGGCGAGGGTGCCCAACGCCGCCGTGGCGAAATGGTGTTCGTGCCCGGTGCCACCTGCTTCAAGGGTGCGCGCGGGCTGTTCGGCGGCGCGGCCAGCCGCGTCGTGCTGCCCTCGCAGCGCGCCATCTCGATCCCTGAATCATTGGCTGAACAAGGCGTACTGATCGCTCTGGCCGCTACCGCGCAGCACGCCATTGCCGGCGGAAACACGCCGGATTTGGTCGTGGGCCACGGCGTGCTGGGCCGCCTCATTGCACGACTGACGTTGGCCGCGGGGCATCCCGCGCCGACCGTGTGGGAAACCAAGCCGGAGCGCCAGACGGGAGCTGCGGGTTATGCGGTCGTGCATCCCGAGGCCGACGCGCGGCGCGACTACAAATCCATCTACGACGCCAGCGGCGACGCTAAACTGCTCGACACGCTGATCGGCCGATTGGCGCGCGGCGGCGAAGTGGTGCTGGCGGGTTTCTACGAGCAACCTCTGTCGTTCAACTTCCCGCCCGCCTTCATGAAGGAAGCGCGCATCCGCGTCGCCGCCGAATGGAAGCCGGTCGACCTGGAAACCGTGCAGCGCCTGCTCGATGCGCGCAAACTTTCGCTCGACGGCCTGATCACCCACCGCAAACCCGCCAAGGACGCCTCCGACGCCTATCAAACGGCGTTCGAGGATTCCTCGTGCCTCAAGATGATCGTTGACTGGAGTGGACACGCATGAACGTTCCCGTGTTTCCCGATAAGAATTTGCGCGCCGAAGCCTCGATCGAGCCCGATCCGGTCTCGACCGCCGAGCCGACCAAGAAGACGCAGATCATCGCCATCTACGGCAAGGGCGGCATCGGCAAAAGCTTCACGCTGTCCAACCTCAGCTACATGATGGCCCAGCAGGGCAAGCGGGTTCTGCTGATCGGCTGCGACCCCAAGAGCGACACGACCTCGCTGCTGTTCGGTGGAAAATCCTGCCCGACCATCATCGAAACCTCGTCGAAAAAGAAGCTCGCGGGCGAGGAAGTGAAGATCGAGGACGTCTGCTTCATGCGCGACGGCGTGTTCGCGATGGAGTTGGGCGGGCCGGAAGTAGGCCGCGGCTGCGGCGGGCGCGGCATCATCCACGGCTTCGAAACGCTCGAGAAGCTGGGCTTCCATGATTGGGACTTCGATTTCGTTCTGCTCGACTTCCTGGGAGACGTGGTGTGCGGCGGCTTCGGCCTGCCGATCGCGCGCGACATGTGCCAGAAGGTCATCGTCGTCGCCTCCAACGACATGCAGTCGCTGTACGTCGCCAACAACGTCTGCTCGGCGGTGGAATATTTCCGCAAGCTCGGCGGCAACGTCGGCGTGGCGGGCATGGTGGTCAACAAGGACGACGGCACCGGCGAAGCAGCGGCCTTCGCCGCCAAGGTCGGCATTCCGGTTCTCTCGGCGATCCCCGCGCACGAGGACATCCGCCGCAAGTCGGCCAACTACCAGATCATCGGCAAGCCCGGCACCGAATGGGCGTCGATGTTCGAGACGCTGGCCAGCAACGTCGCCGATGCGCCGCCGGTGCGGCCCACGCCGCTGACATCGGACAGCTTGCTGGGTCTGTTCTCGCCCGAAACGACGGGGGCGGCGTTCAAGCTGCAGCCGGCCAGCCAGGCCGACATGCGCGGGGCGAACTTCGTCGAGAAGAAATCGCTCGAAGTCGTGTACGACGAGGCTTAGGGCACAGTGAACGACGATCACAACATCGCTGATCGTTCTCCGACGTCGGAAGTCGTCTATGACGGCTCCGGGAAAGCCCCATTGGCCAACGGCGCGGCCGTGTCCGGCTCTCACATGCCGGATTTGACCTCAGAATTGCAATCTTCCGGCGACGGTGTGGGCTGTCATGCCGGGGCGGCGACCATGCGCACGGCCGCTGAAAGTGCCGGCAAGTCCGAGATTCTGGCGCAATATGCCAAGGATTATCCGAAGGGCCCTCACGATCAGCCACAAAGCATGTGCCCGGCGTTCGGATCGCTGCGCGTGGGCCTGCGGATGCGCAGAACTGCCACAGTGCTGTCGGGCTCGGCATGCTGCGTCTATGGGCTGACGTTCACCTCGCACTTCTACGGCGCGCGGCGCACGGTGGGCTACGTGCCCTTCAGCTCCGAAACTCTGGTGACGGGCAAGCTGTTCGAGGACATCCGCGAGGCCGTGTTCAAGCTGGCCGATCCGGAAAAATACGACACCATCGTCATCACCAATCTGTGCGTGCCCACGGCTTCGGGCGTGCCCTTGCAACTGCTGCCCAAAGAAATCAACGGCGTGCGCATCATCGGCATCGACGTGCCGGGCTTCGGCGTGCCGACCCATGCCGAAGCGAAAGACGTACTCGCCGGTGCGATGCTGAAATACGCCCGCGCCGAAGCCGAGCAGGGCGCGGTGGCCGCACCCCGCGAACGCGCCTCCAAGCCGACGATCACGCTGTTGGGCGAGATGTTCCCGGCCGATCCCATGGGCATCGGCATGCTGCTTGAACCCCTAGACCTGGCCGTCGGGCCCGTGGTGCCGACGCGCGAATGGCGCGAGCTGTACGCCGCGCTTGATTGTGCGGCGGTCGCCGCGATCCATCCGTTTTACACCGCGTGCGTGCGCGAGTTCGACGCGGCGGGCCGCAAGGTCGTGGGTTCCGCGCCTGTGGGCCGCGACGGCACGGCCGCCTGGCTGGATGCGATTGGTGATGCCTGCGGCATCGCCGCCGATAAAGTGTCGGCGGCCAAAAACAAATTCCTTCCGGCCATCGCGAGTGCATTGGCGGCCAAGCCCATCAAGGGCCGCGTCACCGTGACCGGTTACGAAGGCTCGGAGCTGCTGGTCGCGCGCCTGTTGATCGAAAGTGGCGCGGATGTTCCTTACGTCGGCACGGCGTGTCCGCGCACCAAGTGGTCCGACCCGGACCGCGAATGGCTTGAAGCCAAGGGTGTGGCCATTCAATACCGCGCGTCGCTGGAACAAGATCTTGCCGCCGTGGATGCCTTCAAGCCGGACTTGGCGATTGGAACCACGCCGGTGGTGCAGCACGCCAAGGAGCGCTCCATCCCGGCGCTGTATTTCACCAACCTCATCTCGGCGCGGCCGCTCATGGGTCCGGCCGGCGCCGGTTCGCTGGCGACGGTGATCAACGCCGCGCTCGGCAATTCGGCGCGCTTCGACCGCATGAGCGCCTTCTTCGAGGGTGTGGGCGTCGGGCATGCGACGGGCATTTGGGAAGACACGCCCGTCGATCGGCCCGAGTTCGCCGCCAAGTACGCCAAGATTCAGGCCGCCTCGCGCAAGAACGAGGAGGCGGTCGGATGCTGATTCTCGATCACGACCGCGCCGGCGGATACTGGGGGGCGGTGTACGCCTTCACCTCCATCAAGGGCTTGCAGGTCATCATCGACGGCCCGGTGGGCTGCGAAAATCTGCCGGTCACGTCTGTTCTGCATTACACCGACGCCCTGCCGCCGCATGAACTGCCCATCGTCGTCACCGGCTTGGGCGAAGAGGAACTCGGCAAGCTGGGCACCGAAGGTGCCATGAAGCGCGCCTGGGCCACGCTCAATCCGCATCTGCCCGCCGTGGTGGTGACGGGCTCCATCGCCGAAATGATCGGCGGCGGCGTCACGCCCGAGGGCACTAACATTCAGCGCTTCCTGCCGCGCACCATCGACGAAGACCAATGGCAGAGCGGCAACCGCGCGCTCACGTGGCTGTGGACGCAGTTCGGGCCGAAGAAAACACCCAAGCCGCGCGCGCGCAAAGAGGGCGAGAAGCCCAAGGTCAACATCATTGGGCCCATGTACGGCACCTTCAACATGCCCTCCGATCTGGCCGAAATCCGCCGCCTGATCGAAGGCATGGGCTGCGAGGTGAACATGGTGTTCCCGCTGGGCAGCCACTTGGCCGACATCCGCAAGCTTGCCGACGCGGAAGTGAACGTCTGCATGTACCGCGAGTTCGGCCGCCAGTTGTGCGAGGCCCTCGAGCGGCCCTATCTGCAAGCGCCCATCGGGTTGGACTCGACCACGAAGTTTCTGCGCAAGCTGGGCGAATTGACAGGCGTCAACCCCGAGCCGTTCATCGAGCGCGAGAAGCACACCACGATCAAACCGCTGTGGGATCTGTGGCGCTCGGTGACGCAGGATTTTTTCGGCACCGCCAGCTTCGCCATCGTGGCGACGGAAACCTACGCACGCGGCATCCGCAACTTCCTTGAAACCGACATGGGCCTGCCGTGCACTTTTGCGTTTGCGCGCTCGGCAGGCGTCAAGCCCGACAACGAAGCGGTGCGCGAGGCGATCAAGAAGACTCCTCCTTTAGTCATGTTCGGCAGCTACAACGAGCGCATGTACATGGCCGAGCTGGGCGCGCGCGCGATCTACGTGCCCGCCTCGTTCCCCGGTGCCATCGTGCGCCGCCATAACGGCACGCCGTTCATGGGCTACGCCGGGGCGACGTATCTGGTGCAAGAGGTCTGCAACGCGCTGTTCGACGCGCTGTTCAACATCCTGCCGCTGGCCTCAACGATGGATAAGGTCGAGGCCACGCCGTCTCGTCTGTTGAACGAAATTCCCTGGGATGCTGCCGCCAAGGCCGAGCTCGACCAACTCGTCGATGCGCAGCCTGTTCTCGTGCGTATCTCCGCCGCCAAGCAGCTGCGCGACGCCGCCGAACGCGCCGCGCGCCAAGCCGGGGAAGCGCGCGTCACCCGCACGCGTCTCGAGCTCGTCCATTCCGCAACTCAGAGAGGGCAGGCCGCATGATCCGCGCCGCTTTCTCGCACCCAATCCATCGTCCGGACACCATCCCGGACCCTAAGGATGACGTAGTGACGTCGCTGCGTCCGCGATCGCCAAGGCACCGGTGCCGAGGCGAGTACTTCAGTGAATGGTAAGCTAGGAGGTAAACGATGGCCTTAAGTGGACTTACCGAAACGGAAGCAAAAGAGTTCCACGGCGTGTTCGTATCGAGCTTTGTGATGTTCACGATCATCGCGATCGTGGCGCATATTCTCGTATGGATGTGGCGTCCGTGGTTGCCGAGCGTATCCGGCTACTCCGCGCTTCAAGACTCAATCTCGGTCGCCCAAGGTTGGGCGTCGATGCTTTTAGGATAGGGAGGGGACCGCTATGTGGAGAATATGGCTCTTATTCGATCCTCGCCGTGCGTTGGTTGCGCTCGCCATCTTTTTGATGACGCTCGCGCTGCTGATTCACTTCATCCTGTTGAGCACCGATCGCTTTAACTGGATCGAGGGACCGAAAGCTGCCGCATCAGCAGAAATGGTGATGCCGGAAGCGACAACCTAGAGATCGTGCGGCCCTTCGGGGCCGCGCGTTCGATATGCGGCGGACGGACTTGGGGTTCCGCTTAAGTCCGTCTGCCGCGTCCTTCCACTTTGCTTGCTGCTTTCGATGGACCATCGGCGCTGGTCCGGGTCGTCAAACGGGGAGTGATCGGCATGGCACTGCTGAGTTTCGAGAGAAAATACCGGGTTCGGGGCGGCACCCTGCTCGGGGGGGATTTGTTCGATTATTGGATGGGGCCGTTCTATGTCGGCTTCTTCGGCGTCACGACGGCCTTCTTCGCCTCGCTGGGAATCTGCCTGATTGCCTACGGCGCGGTCCTGCAGGGCGAATGGAATCCGTGGCTGATCGACATTCAGCCGCCGCCCATGGAATACGGGCTGAGCATGGCCCCGATCAAGGAGGGCGGCCTGTGGCAGGCCATCACGGTGTGCGCCATCGGGGCCTTCGGCTCCTGGGCGCTGCGCGAGGTCGAGATCTGCCGCAAGCTCGGCATCGGCTACCACGTGCCGATCGCCTTCAGTTTCGCCATCCTCGCCTACGTCGTGCTGGTGGTGGTCCGCCCCGTGCTGATGGGCGCATGGAACTACGGCTTCCCTTACGGCATCTGGACGCACCTCGATTGGGTGTCCAACACCGGCTACCAGTACGGGAACTTCCACTACAACCCGGCGCACATGATCGCCATTTCGTTCTTCTTCACCACGTGCCTGGCCTTGGCCCTGCACGGCTCGCTGATCCTCTCGGCGGCCAACCCGAAGAAGGGCGAACAGATGAAGACCTCCGATCACGAGGACACCTTCTTCCGCGACCTGATCGGCTACTCGGTGGGCCCGCTCGGAATCCATCGCCTGGGCCTGTTGCTCGCGCTCTCGGCGGTGTTCTGGAGCGCGGTGTGCATCGTCATCTCGGGCACCTACTGGGCCGAGGGCGAGCCGTGGGATCAATGGTGGGCGCCGTTGTGGAACCTGACCGATCCGAACCCGACGCCGTTGCCCTACGAAGGGCCGCCGGCACCCGGCAGTTATTAAGGGGGATGTGACACATGGCAACGTATAGCAACATCTTCACGCAGGTGCAGGTCCGCACCGCACCGGAAATGGGCGTCGATCTGCCCAAGACCGAGTTCAACCGCAGCGGCACGCCGGGCTTCTCGTACTGGATCGGCAAGCTCGGCAACGCGCAGATCGGCCCCGTCTACCTGGGCTTCACCGGGCTCACCTCGCTGCTCTTCGGCTTCATCGCCATCGAGATCATCGGGTTGAACATGTGGGCCTCGGTGGGCTGGGACCCGGTCAAGTTCGTCATGCAGCTCCCCTGGCTGACGCTCAATCCGCCGGGACCCGAACACGGCATGGGCATCGCGCCGTTAAAGGAAGGCGGCTGGTGGCAGATCGCGGGCTTCTTCCTCACCGCCTCGATTCTGCTGTGGTGGGTGCGCACCTACAACCGCGCGCGTGCGCTGGGCATGGGGACGCACGTGGCGTGGGCGTTCGCTTCCGCCATCTGGCTGTTCCTGGTGCTGGGCTTCATCCGTCCGCTGATGATGGGCAGCTGGAGCGAGGCCGTGCCGTTCGGGATCTTCACGCACCTCGACTGGACCAACAATTTCTCGCTGGTTCACGGCAACCTCTTCTACAACCCGTTCCACGGCCTCTCGATCGCCTTCCTGTACGGCTCGGCCTTGCTGTTCGCCATGCACGGGGCGACCATTCTGGCCGTGACGCGCTACGGCGGCGACCGCGAGCTCGACCAGATCTCCGACCGAGGCACGGCGTCGGAACGCGCCGCCTTGTTCTGGCGCTGGACCATGGGCTTTAACGCCTCCATGGAATCGGTCCATCGCTGGGCGTGGTGGTTCGCGGTGCTCACGCCGTTGTGCGGCGGCATCGGCATCCTGCTCACCGGCACGGTGGTCGACAACTGGTACGATTGGGCAGTGGAGCACAGCTACGCCAAGCCGCGCTGATCGGCGTGATGTGACATGAAAAAAGCAGCCCCGAGGCGAACCGGGGCTGCTGAATTTCAGGGGATGAGAATCGGATACTACGGGCGGGCGGCGTTTTTGGATCACGGTTTTGACGCGCCCAGACCGCAAATAAACCCCATTGTCCGCGCAGAAACCCCGCGATACGACACCTCGACTTAAACCCTTTGGATGAACGAAGGAGCGGCTTTCATGAATAGAACGGTGCGTTACGCGTTTGCTGCGTTTGTCGCCTTGGCCGCCGCGCCGTTCGCGGCGCAGGCCGATACGATCAATGTGGTTGATGCGGCAGGCAATCAACTGACCGGCGATCCTGTCAACGGCGAGAAGGTCTTCAAGCAGTGCCAGACCTGTCATTACATCGTCGAGGGCAAGAACTTCACCGGCCCCACGCTGTACGGCATCATCGGCCGCAAGGCCGGCACGATTCCCGGCTTCAGCTATTCCAAGGCCAACCGGGAATCGGGCAAGGTGTGGAGCGAACAGGTGATGTTCGACTACCTGGAAAATCCGCGCAAAGCCATTCCCGGCACCAAGATGTCCTTCATCGGCTTGAAGAAACCGCAGGACCGCGCCGACGTGATCGCCTTCATCGTCAAAAATTCCGGTCCGGCCGCCGCGCAGTAGCCTCACTGCCGGAACTAAAAAAACGCGACCCATCGTGGGTCGCGTTTTTATTCTGGCGGCCTGAGTTTCAGATCCAACAGGTGAAACGGCAAGGATGCGGCAAGCCACAGGCCGATCCACATCCATCCTGCGTCAGTGAGTGCGCCGCGGGCGGCCAGCAGAAGGCACACGCCAGGCATCAAGGCGATCAGAATCGAGACGGTGTTCTTGCGCCCGCGCGTGAAAATCAGAAACACCGCTTCGGCGGCGATGAACGCCAGCACGACGTCGATTGCGCGGCCCGAGGAGAAGAACTCCGCCATCGGTCAGAACGGACCGTTGAGCCGCACCACTTCGGCGTTCAGCGCCGCGGCGACGGAGATCCAGATGATATAGGGCACCAGCAGCGCCGCCGCGCGTTTGGAGGTGCGCTGCGTCACACCGATCAGCAGCGCCAGCGACAACCACAACCCACCCACTTCAATCAGCGCCAAGTCGGGGCGTTGCAGTTTGAAGAACAGCAGGCTCCACAGGACGTTCAAAAAACCGTTCAGCGCAAACAGCCCGACGATGAGTTGGCGGCGTTTGGCGTCGGGCGTGTCGATCCAGGCATAAAAGCCCGACATCGCCGCCATGGAAAAGATCGCCGTCCAGACGGCCCCAAAAGCAGGATCTGGAAGCCGCCATGACGGCTGCTTGAGGTTCTGATACCAGGGCCCCAGGTCCGTCAGCGTCGAGCCGACGGCGGCGACCGCCACTGCGGCCACCGCCGCGATCAGCACCGCATCCCAGCGCGTGGTTGTCATGAGGCCTTGGTCAAGCCGAACAGGTGGCCCAGATCCTTGAAGAAGATGCGCACGTGCGCCAAGGGGTCGGCCTTCACCAGTTCCTTGTGCATGTAGGCCTGCCACGTGAGTTTTTGCACGTCGGGATCGGCGCACATGGTGACGAAGCGCTCGCGGCGCTTGTCGCTCGAATACCAGAAGTACTGCATCATGCCGAGAATCCAGAACACCAGGCCGTGGTGCTTCATGAATTTCACGCGCGCTTTGGCCAGACACTTTGCTTGCCCTGTCGCCAGAAATTCTTGCACCGCTTCGGCGGCGACGCGCCCGCCGGTCATGGCGTAGAAGATGCCCTCTCCGGAAGCTGGAGCCACCACGCCCGCCGCATCGCCGGCCAGCACCACGTCGCGGCCGTTGTCCCAGCGCTTGAGCGGCTTGAGCGGAATGGGCGCGCCTTCGACGCGCAGGGTTTCGCAATCCGTCAACCCTGAGATGCCGCGTAGGTCGCGCACGGCGTTGCGCAATGAAAACCCTTTCTTTGCGCTGCCCACGCCGATGCTGGCCGTCTCACCGTGGGGGAAAATCCAGGCATAGAAGTCCGGCGACAGTTCGCCCTGGTAGTAGATGTCGCAGCGCGTGGCGTCGAAATGTTCGGTGCGCGCGGCGGGCGAGCGGATGATCTCATGATAGGCGAACACGTGCTTGGGCTTGCCGCCGTCGGGCACTTCCTGGCGCGCTACGGCCGAGTTCGCGCCATCCGCGCCGATGACGGCGCGCGTACGTAGCCGTACCAAGGACTCATCGTCAGCATTACGGCTGGGCCGGTACACCACGACCGCTGTTCCGTCAGCTTCGCGTTCGACGGATTCAAAAACCCCTTTGTGCCGTTCAGCCCCGACCGTTGCGGCGCGCGCGCGCAGCCATTCATCGAACACGTCGCGGTCCACCAGTCCGACGAAGCCACCCTCGATGGGCATGTCCACTTCGCGTTTGGAGGGCGCCACAATGCGCGCGGACTTCGCGCGTGCAACCAACAGAGATTCAGGGATGTCGAAATCCTTCATCGCTCGGGGCGGAATCGCCCCGCCGCAGGGCTTGATGCGCCCCGCGCGGTCGAGCAGCGCCACCTTGCGCCCGGCCCGCGCCAAGTCGTGGGCGGCGGTGGCCCCGGCGGGGCCGCCGCCGACGACAACGGCGTCATAGATGGGCGCGGACATGACCTTGAGCTTTCTTTACGACGCCCGCGCGTGGACGGCGAAGGATGGGTTGCTGGCGCGCTGGCGGCCCAGGCGCGTGGCCATGACGGCCGCCGTCATGAACAGCAGCGCTTCGGCGCTGAACACGGTGACGAAGGCGAACGGCACGGACTCTACGCTCGCGCGCATCACGTCCAGACCCGCCGCGCCGAAAAACCCGCCGATGCCGAAGGCGGCCGCCTGCGAGGCGCCCCACACCCCCATGCGCACGCCCTCGCGGGATTTTTGGCCCGCACCGGCGAACGACATCATCAGGCCGATGGCCGAGACCGCGAACACGCCGTTCGAGAAGCCCAGCGCGAATACCGCCGGCTTCAACAGCGTCGGCATGTCGCTGTAGCCGGCGCTTGCCAGGGTCAGCAGCGACAAGGCCGAGGCGAAGCAGCCGACGAACGTACCCTGGCGCAGCCAGCTTGTCCGGTCACCCTTGATCAGCGTGCCCGCCGCGCCAATCAGGATCATGCCCAGCAAGACCCCGCCATGCTGCACGCCCGACAGGGCGGTGGATTCACCCACGGTGTAGCCGAACACCAGGCCCGCGTAGGGCTCCAGGATCAAGTCCTGCGCGCTGTAGGCCAGCATGGAGACGAATACAAAGAGCGTGAAATTACGCGCCAGGCCTTCGTTCCAGATTTCCAGCAGCACTTCTTTCAGTTTGAAATTCTGCCGTTCCGCGGCTGCTGCGCGCATTTCTTCCCGCGTGCGCAGGTTTTTCTCCACGCCGCGCACGGCCACCAACGTCAGCAGGAAGGCGATGCCCGTCACGCCCGCGGCCACCAGCGCCAGGCGCTGCGGCGAATAGGGGTCGAGGAATTGACCGCTGATTCCCGCCGTCAGCGCGATGCCCACGACCATCATGATCCAGGTCAGCGCCGCCGCCGCCGGGCGGCGTTCGGGCGCGACTTCCGAAGCCAGCAAGGCCAGCAACGATGTGCCGCCGGCACCCACGCCCGCGCCGATGAAGGTGAAGGCCACGACGTTGAGGATGGTGCCCAGAATCGGCGCATCGGCCGACATCAAGGTGGCGTTAGTGGCCAGCAGCGCGCCCATGGCCAGCAGCCCCATGCCGCCGATGATCCACGGTGTGCGGCCGCGCCCGACGTCCGAACCGTGGCCCCACACGGGCCGCGAGAGCTGAATGACGTAATGCCAGGCAACGAAGGCGGCGGGCAAACTCGCCGCCAGCGCCAACTCCACCACCATCACTCTGTTTAATGTCGCGGTGGTCAGCACCACGATCGCGCCCAAGGCGCTTTGCACCAGGCCCAGCCTGATGATGCCGAGCCACCCCAATGTCCGCGTCATGCTTTACTCTCCCTTAAAGCGATCCGACGGCAAAAGCCGATATCAACATTCCCGATACGTAGAGCGTAATCCCTGTTGCGTTGTACCACGGCGCGAGCCCCTTGGGGTCGCGCATCAATTTGAACATACATGCGATTTGCGCCGCAAGCACCGCCGTCACGGCGAGCGCATAGAGCGGCTTGTCCCATGATGCGAGCAGCGCGATCACCACCACCTGCGGCAGGGCCATGACGGTGCACGCCAGCCGCGCGGCGTTCTCCACGCCCAACACCACGGGCAGCGAGCGGATGCCCATCTGGGTGTCGCCGTCCACGGCCTTGAAGTCATTCAGCGTCATGATGCCGTGCGCGCCGAAACTGTAGAGCAGCGCCAGCGCGATGACGTTCGCATCGGGCAGCGCTTGCAGCATCACCGCCGCGCCCGTGAACCAGGTGATGCCCTCGTAGGACAGCGCCACGGCACCAGGTCCCCACCAGCCGCTTTGCTTCAGGCGCAGCGGCGGTGCGCTATAGGCCCACGCCAAGGCCAGGCCCACAAGGGCTGCAATGAACACCCAAGGTCCGAGGAACGAGGCATAAATGGTGGAAACCACTGTCCAGCCGATGGCGATGCCCAGGCCCCAGCGGCCGGGAATGCGCCCCGAGGGGATCGGCCGTCCAGGCTCGTTGATGGCGTCGACGTGGCGGTCGAACCAATCGTTCACCGCCTGGCTGGTGGCGCAGACCAAGGGCCCGGCCAGCACGATGCCCGCCAAGGCCAGCGCCCACCCGTCGGAAAACGAAACGCCGGAGGATACCGCGCCGCACATGAAGGCCCACATGGGCGGAAACCACGTGACGGGCTTGAACAGTTCCAGAACCGCGCGGGGCGCGGGCCACGCGCTCACCGGCACGCTCGCGGTTGAAGGGTCCATGCGGCAAACTTGAAACGCATGCTCAGGGGTGTCAATCCGAGTCTCGAAAAATCAAATCGATGAAGAGACTTAGAGATGAATCTTCGGCGCGGCTGAGAAGTCGAGCACGCGAAATTTATTGCGGCGCACTCGTTTGAGCGGGCCCATACCGCATCGCAATATTTACGCGCACTGCGCGCTGGCGCGCTGTGTGCGTGGCTCTCAAAACGGCGTTGTTCTGCAAAACCGCGCGTGTGGAATTGAGGGCGTGTATTCAGGCTCAAAATCCGTGCGGCGTGAATCGCGCCGTGCGCGGAAAAATGCGCGTCTAAAACACTTCAAAATTTTGCCGTCGCGGTAACCCCTTTCAAAGTGTGTGTGCGGTGCGTCGCCGTGCATCGCAGAGCGAAATTCCCTTTAATTGACAAGCCCGAAGCAACGGACCTACGCTCACCTCAATCAGCTTTACAAGGGAGAGTGTAATGCTGAGTCGCTATCGGGAAAGACTTCGGTTTTTCCTGTCTTGCGCAGGTGTGGGCGTGCAACGGGGAAGGGGACAAGCGCGGTCGTCGGCCGCCCTTGGGGCGTCCGCGGTCGCCAGCGAATTTTCCAATTCCATCAGCGTGATGATGCAGGCTATGGCCCCGCACACCGAACCGGCGTTCGCCGGTTCCGGTAGCGGTTTGTCGAACGCTTCACCGCCGATGCGTTTGCGTACGCCGCTGTACACGCCCGAGGAACGCCGCCGCCGCGACGACAGCGCCTGGACCATCGTGCAAGGCGTGCTCGCGCCGATTCAATTTCTCGTCTTCATCGTCAGCACGGGCTTGGTGATCCGCTTCCTGATGACCGGGCAAGGCTACGAGGCCGCGACTATTTCAGTCGTCATCAAGACGCTGGTGCTCTACGCCATCATGATCACCGGCTCGATCTGGGAGAAGGTGGTGTTCGACAAGTGGCTGTTCGCGCCCGCCTTCTACTGGGAGGACGTGTTCAGCATGCTGGTGCTGGCGCTGCACACGGCCTACCTGCTCGCGCTGTATATCGGTTGGGGTACGGCGCAAGAGCAGATGATTTTGGCGCTTGCCGCCTACGTTACCTACGTCATCAACGCCACGCAGTTCCTGCTCAAGCTGCGCGCCGCCCGGCTCGATGCCGAGGCGCGCGACAAATGGCTCGCGCAAAGCCAGGGTCACGCCGCATGACCGTGGACGTGGTCCCCTCGGCGATGCGCCCCGCAGCCGGATGCACGGAAACTCCGGCGTTCTCAAATGTTTTGATGGAGCGCGGTCAGCGCGAAGTGTTCTGCGGGCTGACGGGCATTGTCTGGCTGCACCGGAAAATCCAAGACGCGTTCTTTCTCGTCGTCGGCTCGCGCACGTGTGCGCACCTGCTGCAATCGGCGGCGGGCGTGATGGTGTTTGCCGAGCCGCGTTTCGGCACGGCCATCATGGAAGAGCGCGATCTGGCCGGTTTGGCCGACGCCAACGAGGAGCTGGACCGCGTCGTCGACCGGCTGCTGACGCGCCGCCCCGACATCAAATTGCTGTTCTTAGTGGGCTCCTGCCCGTCGGAGGTCATCAAGCTTGATCTGTCGCTGGCCGCACAACGTCTCTCGGCCAAGCATTTGCCCAAGGTGCGCGTGCTGAACTATTCGGGCAGCGGCATCGAGACCACGTTCACCCAAGGCGAGGATGCGTGCCTGGCCTCGCTGGTGCCCGACATGCCGCGCGATGACGCGGCGCAAAAATCTCTGTTGGTGGTCGGCACGCTGTCCGACATCGTCGAGGATCAGTTCCGCCGTCTGTTCGCCGAGCTGGGCATCGCGCGCGTGTCGTTCCTGCCGCCGCGCAAGGCCGGTGAACTGCCCGCCGTGGGGCCGAATACCTCGTTCCTGATGGCCCAGCCGTTCCTGGCCGACACCGCGCGCAAGCTGGAAGCGCGCGGGGCAACGCGCTTGTCCGCACCTTTCCCGTTCGGCGCGGAAGGCACCGCGGGCTGGTTCAAGGCCGCCGCCGACGCGTGGGCCATCGACGAGGTGAAATTCCGCACCGTCATGGCCCCGGGCCGCGAGCGCGCGGCGCGGGCCTTGGAAAAAGTGCGTCCCAAGCTTGAGGGCAAAAGCATCTTCTTTTTCCCGGACTCGCAGCTGGAAATTCCCTTGGCCCGGTTCCTCGCGCGCGAACTGGGCATGGTGCCGATTGAAGTGGGCACGCCGCATCTGCATCGCCAGCACATGGCCGCCGAGCTTGAACTGCTTCCGGCGAGCACGCAGCTCAGCGAAGGCCAGGACGTGGATAAACAGTTGGCGCGCTGCCGCGCCGCGCGGCCCGACCTCACCGTGTGCGGCCTGGGGCTGGCCAATCCGCTGGAAGCCGAGGGCTTGGCGACCAAGTGGTCTATCGAGCTGGTGTTCTCGCCCATTCACGGCTTCGATCAGGCGGGCGACCTCGCCGAATTGTTCGCGCGGCCCTTGATGCGCCGCGAACGGGTGAGGGTCTAGTCATGCAGCTCACCGTGTGGACCTACGAAGGACCGCCGCACGTGGGTGCCATGCGCATCGCCACCGCCATGAAGGATGTGCATTACGTTCTGCACGCCCCCCAGGGCGACACCTACGCCGACCTGCTGTTCACCATGATCGAGCGGCGCAACCATCGCCCGCCGGTGACCTACACCACCTTCCAGGCGCGTGACTTGGGCGGCGACACCGCCGAACTGTTCAAGACCGCCGCGCGCGACGCCTATGAGCGCTTCAAGCCCAAGGCGATGATGGTCGGGTCGTCGTGCACCGCAGAGCTGATCCAGGACGATCCGGGCGGTTTGGCCGACGCGCTGAACCTGCCGATCCCGGTGGTGAAGCTGGAACTGCCGTCGTACTCCAAGAAGGAAAATTGGGGCGCGGCCGAGACCTTCTATCAACTCGTGCGCAAACTCGCTGATCCGGCCAACAAGGCCGGTGAGCGCGCCGCTCGCCGCCCGCGCTGCAATCTGTTGGGGCCCACGGCGCTGGGCTTCCGGCACCGCGACGACGTGACGGAAATCACGCGGCTGCTCAATACGCTGGGCATCGACGTGTCGGTGGTCGCTCCGTTAGGTGCGGCACCCGCAGACATCGCGCGGCTAGGTGCGGCGGACTTCAACGTGCTGATGTATCCAGAAATCGGCGAGCCTGCGGCGCGCTGGCTGGAAAAGACCTTTGGGCAAGCGTACACGCGCGTCGTTCCGATTGGCTACAACGCCACGCGCGAATTCATCGCCGAGGCGGCGCGCCTGGCCGGCGTCGATGCCGCGCCTGCATTGAGCGCGGATACCTCACGTCTGCCGTGGTGGTCGCGCTCGGTGGATTCCACCTATCTGACGGGCAAGCGCGTGTTCCTGTTCGGTGACGCCACGCACGTGCTGTCGGCCGCGCGCATGGCAACCGAGGAAATGGGCTTCGAGGTCGTGGGGCTCGGCACCTACAGCCGCGAATACGCGCGTGACATTCGTTCTGCCGCTGAAAAATACGGCGTCGAGGCGCTGATCACGGATGACTATCTCGACGTCGAGGAACGCATCACCGCGTTGCAGCCGGAACTGGTGCTGGGCACGCAGATGGAGCGTCATATTTCCAAGCGCCTCGGCATCGCCTGCGCGGTGATCTCCGCGCCGGTCCATGTGCAGGACTATCCCGCGCGTTACGCGCCGCAGATGGGCTTCGAGGGTGCCAACGTGATCTTCGACACCTGGGTCCACCCGCTGGTGATGGGCCTGGAGGAACATCTGCTGCACATGTTCCGCGACGACTTCGAATTCAACGACGCCTCAGGCGCCTCGCATCTGGGTCATTCACCCAAGGCGCCTGAACAGGAAAAACCCGTCCTTGCCGCGCCCGTGACGTCGGAGATCGTCTGGGCGGCGGACGCGGAAAAGGAACTGAAGAAAATCCCGTTCTTCGTGCGCGGCAAGGCGCGCCGGAACACCGAAAAATACGCCGTCGAACACGGCGTCAACCTCATCAAACTCGAGACTTTGTATGACGCCAAGTCGCACTTCTCACGCTAAGTCTCCGGTGGCCAGCCGCCCCGCCGTCAAGGTGACGATGGTCACGCTTGATAATCACTTGGCGCACGCGGTGGTCGAAGCGCGCAAAGTCATCCAGCGCGACATTCCGAACTTCCAGTTCAACCTGCATGCCGCCGCCGATTGGGACCACGACCCCACGGCGCTGGAGCGCTGCAAGGCCGACATCAAGGACGCCGACATCGTCGTGGCGACCATGCTGTTCATGGATCACCACATCCGCGCCATCGTTCCCGCGCTCGAGGCCCGGCGCGAGGCCTGCGACGCCATGGTGGTGGCTATGTCGGCCGGTGAAGCGGTGCGCCTGACCAAGATCGGCGCATTCCGCATGGATGCGCCGCAAAAAGGCCTGCTCGCGTACCTGAAAAAACTGCGCGGCAAGAAGGACGCGGCTTCGGCGGGCGAGGGCCTGATGAAGACCCTGCGCCGCCTGCCAAAAATCCTGCGCTTCATCCCCGGCAAGGCCCAGGACGTGCGCGCCTATTTCCTGACGCTGCAATATTGGCTGTCGGGTGCGGAAGATAATATGGTTTCCATGGTCCGCTTCCTGGTGGACCGCTACGCCGCGGGCCCGCGCGAGATTTTCAAGGGCGCGCTGAAGGCTGCCCCGCCCACCGAGTACCCCGAGGTGGGCGTTTATCATCCGCGCATGAAGGGCAAGCTGTCGGAGAAGCTGGACCATCTGCCGCAGCTGAAGAACGCCAAGGGCACGGTGGGTGTGCTGGTGCTGCGTTCGTATCTACTCTCGGGTGACGCAGCGCACTACGACGGGGTGATCAACGCGCTCGAAGCGAAAGGGCTTCGCCCGATCCCGGCATTTGCCAGCGGGCTGGACGCGCGCGCGACGGTGGACAAATTCTTCGTCAAGAACGGCAAGCCCACGGTGGACGCCGTCGTGTCGCTGTCGGGGTTCTCGCTGGTCGGCGGGCCCGCCTACAACGACGCCAAGGCCGCCGAGGAGATGCTGGCCAAGCTCGACGTGCCGTGCTTCGCAGCCCAGCCCATCGAATTCCAGACGCTGGAGAAGTGGGCCGAGTCCAGCGCGGGCCTGACGCCGGTGGAATCCACCATCATGGTCGCCATTCCGGAACTCGACGGCGCCATCTCGCCCATGGTCTTTGCCGGGCGCTCCGAAGGCAACGGCATGCCCTGCAAGGGCTGTGCGCGGGCCTGCGTGTTCCCGGCCCACGGCGGTGTGCCGCTGCTGCAGGCCTGCCCCGAGCGCGTCGAGACACTGGCCGCGCGCGTGGCCAAGCACGTGGCGCTGCGTAAGGCGCAGAAGGCCGAACGCAAGGTCGCCGTGGTGCTGTTCAACTTCCCGCCCAACGCGGGCGCTGTCGGCTCGGCTGCCTATCTCTCGGTGTTCGCCTCGCTGCACAACACGCTCAAGGCCATGCAGGCCGAGGGTTACACAGTCGATGTGCCCGCCACCGTCGACGAGCTGCGAACCCGTCTGCTGGTGGGCAACTCTGCTGCCTACGGCACCGATGCCAATGTGTTTGAGCGCATCGACATCGACCGCCATGTGCGCCGCGAGCAGTACTTGAAGGCCATTGAAGGCCAGTGGGGCCCCGCACCCGGCCGCCAACTTACGGATTCGCAAGCCATTTTTGTGCTGGGCGAAAAATTCGGCAACGTCTTCGTCGGCCTGCAACCCGGATTTGGGTACGAAGGCGACCCCATGCGGCTGCTGTTCGAGAAGGGCTTTGCGCCCACGCATGCGTTCTCGGCGTTCTACCGCTACATCCGCGAGGACTTCGGCGCACATGCGGTGCTGCACTTCGGCATGCACGGCGCGCTGGAGTTCATGCCGGGCAAGCAGGTGGGCCTGTCGGCGGACTGCTGGCCGGAACGGCTCATCGCCGATCTGCCGAATTTCTATCTCTACGCCAGCAATAATCCCTCCGAAGGCGCCTTGGCCAAGCGGCGCGGCGGCGCGACGCTGATCAGCTACATGACCCCGCCGGTGAAGCAGGCCGGTTTGTACAAGGGCCTGCTTGACCTGAAGGCCTCGGTGGACCGCTGGCGCGGGGATACGCACGACAACGCCGAGCAACGCGCTGACCTCGCGGCCATGATCCAAACCCAGGCGAAAGCACTCGATCTGTTGGGCGATGCGGCGGCGTGGTCGACGGATCTCGACGGTGCTGTGACGCGTCTGAGCGCGCGCCTGTACGAATACGAACAGACATTGATCCCCGAAGGCCTGCATGTGGTCGGCGAACCGCCGTCGTTGGAATCACGCGCCGACCTGCTGATGTCCATGGCCGATGTACGTTCGCCCAAGCGGCCCGAGCGCCGCGCCATCGAGGCGTTGGCGTCTGGTGCGCCGGCGGAAATCGCGGCGGAGATGAGCGGTCTGCCGACAGGCGATGAGACCACCAAGCTGTTCCGCGATCTGGCCGATTCCGCCAAACACCTCGCGCACGACACCGAACTGGGCGCGGTGCTGCGCGCGCTCGACGGCCGCTTCATCCGGCCTGCGCCGGGCGGGGACTTGCTGCGCAACCCCGACGTACTGCCGACGGGGCGCAACTTGCACGGCTTCGATCCGTTCCGCATCCCCAGCGCGTTCGCCGTGCAGGATGGCATGAAGCAGGCGGGTAAATTGCTCGAGCGTCATCAGGCCGACACAGGCCAGTTGCCTGAATCCGTCGCCATGGTGCTGTGGGGCACCGACAACCTGAAGAGCGAAGGCGGGCCCATCGCCCAGGCGATGTATCTGATGGGCGCCAAGCCGCGCTTCGACAGCTTCGGGCGGCTGTGCGGCGCGAGCCTGATCGCCTTAAGCGAACTCGGCCGCCCGCGTATCGACGTCATCATCACGCTGTCGGGCATCTTCCGCGACCTGTTGCCGCTGCAGATCAAGATGCTTGCCGAGGCGGCATTGCTGGCGGCGGGCGCGGACGAACCCAGCGATATGAATTTCGTGCGTAAGCATGCGTTGGCCCACCAGATCATGCTGGGCTGCGATCTGGAAACCGCGGCCTTGCGCATCTTCTCCAACGCCGATGGGGCCTATGGCGCCAACGTCAACCAGATGATCGATGCGGGCTGCTGGGGCGACGGCGACGAACTGGCCGACGCCTACCAAAGCCGCAAATGCTATGCCTTTGGTGCGTCGGGCAAGGCCACGCGCCAACCCGAGCTGCTGGGCAACGTGCTGCGCACCATCGATTTGGCCTACCAGAATTTGGATTCACTGGAATTGGGCGTTACCTCCATCGACCACTATGTCGACACGCTGGGCGGCGTCAGCCGTGCTGCGCGCAAAGCGCAAGGCAAAAACATCGCGGTCTATATCGGCGACCAGACGCAAGGCGAGGGCAAGGTGCGCACGCTCGGCGAACAGGTGTCGCATGAAACCCGCACCCGCACGCTCAATCCGCGCTGGTACGAGGGCCTGCTGAAACATGGCTACGAAGGCGTGCGCCAGATCGAGGCGCAGGTGACCTGCACCATGGGCTGGTCGGCGACGACGGAGCAAGTCGAGCCGTGGGTCTATCAGAAGATCAGCGAGACGTTCGTTTTGGATGCCGAGATGCGCGAGCGCATGGCGGCCTTGAACCCCAAGGCGTCTTCGCGGCTGGCCAACCGTTTGATCGAGGCGCATGAACGCAAGTTCTGGACGCCGGACGCGGCCACCTTGGACGCGCTGCGCAAGGCCGGCGACGAACTCGAAGACCGCCTCGAAGGCGTCGTGATGGCCGCCGAGTGAACCAAAGGACACAACCATGAGCCCACTCGACAAATCCGACAACCTGCCCAGCCGTCCCGACGGCGACGGCAGCCTTCAGGTCCACATGGACCCGAAGAAGGACGCCGCAGTGCGCATCGAGGGCGCGAAGGTCTTCGCCATCTACGGCAAGGGCGGCATCGGCAAGTCCACCACGTCGTCGAACCTGTCCGCCGCGTTCTCGAAACTCGGCAAGCGCGTGTTGCAGATCGGCTGCGACCCCAAACACGATTCCACATTCACGCTGACCAAGAAATTGGTTCCCACCGTCATCGACGTGCTGGAAAAGGTGAACTTTCATTCCGAGGAGCTGCGGCCCGAGGACTACGTCTATCCCGGCTACAACGGCGTGATGTGCGTGGAAGCGGGCGGCCCGCCCGCGGGTACGGGCTGCGGCGGCTATGTCGTGGGCCAGACCGTGAAGCTGCTGAAGGAACACCACCTGCTGGAGGACACCGACGTGGTGATCTTCGACGTGCTGGGCGACGTGGTCTGCGGCGGGTTCGCAGCCCCCTTGCAGCACGCCGAACGCGCGCTGGTGGTCACCGCCAACGACTTTGACTCCATCTTTGCCATGAACCGCATCGTCGCTGCGATCAAGGCCAAGTCGAAGAACTACGAGGTTCGTCTGGGCGGGGTCATCGCCAACCGCAGCGAAACGACCGAAGAGATCGACCGCTTCAACGACGCGATCGGCATCAAGCGCATCGCGCACTTCCCGCAGCTCGACGCTATCCGCAAGTCAAGATTGAAAAAGTGCGTGCTGTTCGAAATGGAGCAGACGCCTGAGATCGTGGCCGTGCAGAACGAATACCTGCGGCTGGCCGCGCTGCTGTGGGTCGGCGAGGAGAAATACGACGCCGCGCCCATGAAGGACCGCGACATTTTCGACTTCCTGGGGTTTGACTGATGAGTGAGGCCGCCCTCACACCCGACGCCCAACTGGGCCTGAGCTACGTCGCGCGCCGCGAACGGATCGAAACTTATTTCGACCACACGGCGCTGCAGACGTGGGCGCAGCTGACCTCCGACAAGCCCGTCAGCAAGATCCGCGCCACCGTGCGCGCGGGTCGTGAGACCATGCATGCCACGCTGCTGAGCTGGCTGCCAGCCGACCTCAGCGACCGCCGCGTGCTCGATGCCGGCTGCGGTTCGGGAGCGCTGGCGGTGGAAGCTGCCGGCAAGGGCGCGCAGGTGGTGGCGGTGGACGTCTCGGCCGGGCTGATCGATCTGGCCCGCTCGCGCGCGCCGTCGGGCTTGAAGGGCAGCATCGATTTCCGGGTGGGCGACATGCTCAGCCCTGCTCATGGACAATTTGATCATGCGGTCGCCATGGACTCGCTGATTCATTACGACGCGGCGGATGTGGTGCGCGCGCTGGCCGCGCTGTCCTCGCGCGTACACCGTTCCATCGTCTTCACTTTCGCGCCCAAGACGCTGCCGCTGACCATCATGCATACGGTTGGTTTGCTGTTCCCACGCGGCGACCGGGCTCCGGCCATCGTGCCGGTCGCCGAGAGTGATTTGCGCGCGCGCATCGCCGCGCATCCGGACCTGAGCGGCTGGCGCGTCGGCCGTAAGCAGCACGTCAGCAGCGGATTCTACAAATCCCAGGCGATGGAGTTGGTCCGCCCATGACCGAACCCGCGCCCATCCGCACCGTCGCCATGGCCTGGACGCGCATCAGCACGCAGTTCCTGCCGTTCGCCGATGCCGCCACGGCGGAGATGCGGTTGTCGCGGCTGTTGCGCCTGTCGCTGTTCCAGGTCTCGGTCGGCATGGCCATGGCCTTAACGGTGGGCACGCTCAACCGCGTCATGATCGTCGAGTTGGGCGTCTCGGCGGCGCTGGTGGCCATCATGGTCTCGCTGCCGCTGGTGTTCGCGCCCTTCCGCGCGCTGATCGGCTTTAAGTCCGACACGCATGTCTCGGCGCTCGGTTGGCGGCGCGTACCCTACATCTGGTTCGGCACGCTCACGCAATTCGGCGGGCTGGCCATCATGCCGTTTGCGCTGATGGTCCTGTCGGGGGATTCCGGCGCGCCGGTGGAAGTGGGCAAATACGCGGCTGCTTTGGCTTTTCTGATGGTCGGCGCGGGCGTACAGACGACGCAAACCGCCGGGTTGGCGCTGGCCACCGACCTCGCCACGGAACAGACGCGCCCGCGCGTCGTGGCGCTGATGTACGTCATGCTGCTGGTGGGCATGTTCATCAGCGGCTTCGTGTTCTCCTGGTTGCTGACGGATTTCTCGCCGCTGCGCCTGATTCAAGTCGTGCAGGGCTCAGCGCTGCTGACCATGATCCTCAACGTGGTGGCGCTGTGGAAACAAGAAGCGCGCAATCCCGCGCTGACCGCGCGCAAAGAGGTCGAGCCCGAGTTCAAGGCCGCGTGGCGCGCCTACACCAGCATTCCCAACGCGAAACGCTTTTTGATCGCCATCGGGCTCGGTACCGCCGCCTTCAGCATGCAGGACATTCTGCTGGAGCCCTACGGCGGTGAAATCCTCGGTCTCGCGGTGGCGCAGACCTCGCTGCTGACCGGACTGTTCGGCGCAAGTGCATTGATCGCTTATGCCATCGCCGCACGCATGCTGGTGCGCGGCTTCGATGCCTGCCGTCTGGCCGCCTACGGCGTACTCGCGGGTGTGCCCGGTTTCACGGCCATCGTGCTGGCGGCACCTTTCGACTCCGCGATGATCTTCCGCGGCGGCGTTTGCCTGATCGGCTTCGGCAGCGGCTTGTTCGCGGTTGCCACGCTCACCGCCGCCATGGGCATGGACCGCGAGGGACGCTCAGGCCTGGCGCTGGGTGCCTGGGGTTCGGTGCAGGCCACGGCGGCCGGCGTGGCCATGGGCTTTGGCGGCGCGTTGCGCGACATCGTTTCGGGTCTGGCGTCCTCGGGCGCCTTGGGCCCGGCGCTGTCCACGCCCGCCACGGCCTACGAGGCCGTCTATTTGTTCGAGATCGTGTTGTTGTTCGCTACCTTGATCGTCATCGGCCCGCTGGCTCGTCGCGGCGTCGAGGACACGTCGTCGCGTCCGGCCAAGTTCGGTCTGGCCGGTTTACCTACGTAGTTCATAACCTGGGAGAGTGTCATGAGCAGTGGCTTTCTAGAGATCGACGTCGCCTTCATCGCATTAATTTTATTCTTCATGTTCTTTCTGGGCCTGGTGATCTACCTGCGCCGGGAAGACCGCCGCGAAGGCTATCCGCTAGAGGAGGACGGCAACGCCCAATCGCTGCGCGTGCCGGGCGGGTTCTTGTTCTTCCCCGACCCGAAATCCTTCGCCCTGCCGCACGGCCGCGGCACGGTGAGCGTGCCCAATGCCAAGCGCGACACCCGGCCCATCGCGGCTAAGCGCAGTGTAGTGCCCGGCTCGCCTTTGATTCCCACGGGCAACCCCATGGCGGACGGCGTGGGTCCGGCGGCTTGGGCGGAACGCGCGAACGTTCCCGACGTCGACAGCCACGGCAAACCCAAGATCGTGCCGATGCGCGTGGCCAAGAACATCACCATCGCCGAGGGCGATCCTGATCCGCGCGGCATGAAGGTGGTCGGCACCGACGGCGCGGCGGCCGGAACGGTCAGCGACGTGTGGGTCGACAGACCTGAGTCCATGATCCGCTATCTGGAAGTCAGCTTAAGCGGCGGGTCGAAAGTGTTGCTGCCGATCACCATGGCGCTGATCCACGGCGCGCAGAAGACCGTGGAGGTCGAGGCCATTACGGCGGCGCAGTTCGCCGGCGTGCCGAAACTCGCCAACCCCGACCAGGTGACGTTCCTGGAGGAGGAGAAGGTCTGCGCGTACTACGGCGGCGGCTTCCTATATGCGACGGCCGAGCGTTCGGAACCGTTGATATGAGCCAAGGCCACAGCGATTTCGACGGAGGTGAGCCAGTTCGGGGATTGCCCGAACGGCTGCCCGAGGGCGAGCGAATCCTGTGGCAGGGCGCGCCGGAGTGGAGGTCGCTGGCGCTCAGCGCCTACTACGCCGGCGCGGTTGCAATCTACTTCGCCTTGCTCATGACCTGGCGCGGGGTTGCGGCCTTTGCGGCCAACGGCGATCTCCCGGCGGCGGTGGCCGCCGGGTTGACGCCGCTGCCGCTGGCCGCCGTCGGCGTCGGGCTGTTGTGCTTCATCGCCTGGTTGGCCGGGCGCACCACCGTCTACACCATCACCAACCGCCGCGTGGTGATGCGCATCGGCATTGCATTGCCCAAGGCGATCAACATTCCCTTCAAGTCCATCGCGGCTGCGGCCTTGCGCAAACGGATCGGCGGCGCGGGCGACATTCCGCTGCAACTGCGCGGGCCGGACCGCATCGGCTACGCTCATCTCTGGCCGCATGTGCGGCCGTGGCGGCTGGCCTTGCCCGAACCGATGCTGCGTTCGATCCCCGATGCCGAGGCCGTGGCTGGAATTCTGGCGCGCGCCTTGCGCGAGGCGGCGGGCGATGCCTCCCAGCTTCCCGTGGCGGCGGCAGCCCCCGAACCGGCGGCGGTGCGGACTGACGCCATGACGACAAGTGCTGCCGGCAGCGCGGCGGCGTGAGGAGTGGTGCATGAGCGCACTGGATGATCGTCCATTTCCGCGCGGTGCGGTGATCGCGGCGGGCCTGCTGATCGGGGCCACGTTATTGTTCGTCGGCGCGTTCCAATGGGCGAAGTTCAACAATCCTGCCCCGCCCGAGGTCGTGGACGAAACCCAGATCGTGCAGAGCCGCGAGATCCGCTTCACCGGCGATCCCCGGTCCAAGTCGGGCCCCATGAGCGTGTACGATGCCGCGACGGCAGAGAAAATCGCCGACCTGCGGCCCAACGACGGTTTCGTGCGCACCGTGCTGGTCAGCCTGGCCTTCGACCGCGGCAAGCGCGGCATCACCGAGGAGCCGACGTACAAACTGATCGAATGGGCCGACTCCCGCGTGACCATTGAAGACGTCACGACCGGAATCAAGATCAACACCGGGGCCTTCAGCCCGGAAAGCAAGGCGGCGTTCAAACGCTTCTTCGGCGAGGATGCGTCATGACGGCGTACACCTTTCAAACGGGATGCACCATCGAAGTGGAACAGACGCCCGAGTTCTTCCACGCTCACGTGGAGCTGGACGGCGATATCGAGATCGGGCCGGGCGACAAGGTGCGGGTCCACGGCGCGCCGGTGCAGATTGCCTTCGGCCAGCGCCGCGTCGAACGGCGCACGGCCACCGTCGAGCGCGCCACGTGGTGGCAACGCCACTGGATCAAATTCACCGCCCGTTTTGAACTCACCGAGCTTTACGAAGTCAGTTTTACGCCGAGGAGGATGCCATGACCGACGCCGCTGTGAACCTCGACACCACAAGCATGGCGCTGCAAGACACCGCGCTGTCCCCACGCTTTTACACCACCGATTTCGAGGCGATGGACCGGCTGAGCGTCGCGCCCGTGCGCGCGGAATGGGACGCGCTGCTCGCTGAAATGGCTTCCGACCCCAACGCTGACCACTTCAAGCGCACCGAGGAGTTCGACAACGTGCTCTCCGCGCTGCCGCCCGATCTGCGGGCCGAGTTCGTCGACTTTCTGGTCAGCTCGCTGACCTCGGAATTTTCGGGCTGCATCCTCTACGCCGAGATCGCCAAGCGCGCCAAGAACCCCGACATCAAGGCGGTGTTCAAATACATGGCGCGCGATGAATCCCGCCACGCGGGTTTCTTGAACGAAGTGCTGAAGGATTTCGGCATCGGCGTGGACTTGAGCTTCCTGACCAAGACCAAGAAGTACACCTTCTTCAAGCCCAAGTTCATCTTCTACGCCGTCTATCTGTCCGAGAAGATCGGCTACGCGCGCTACATCACCATCTATCGCCAGCTCGAGCGAAATCCGCACCTGCGTTTCCACCCGATCTTCAAGTGGTTCGAGAAGTGGTGCAACGACGAGTTCCGCCACGGCGAGGTTTACGCCATGCTGATGCGCTCCTATCCGGGGCTGCTGTCGGGGGCCAACAAGCTCTGGGTGCGCTTCTTCCTGCTCTCGGTCTACGCCACCATGTACGTGCGCGACCACACGCGGCCCGCGTTCCACAAGGCGCTGGGCCTCAACCCGACCGAGTACGACTACGCGGTGTTCCGCCTGTGCTCCGAGATCACCAAGCAGGTCTTCCCGCTGACGCTCGACACCGACGGGGCTCAGTTCCGCGCGCTGATGGAAAAGCTGCGCCTGCTGGCCGAGGACATGGCCGCGACGAAAGTACAAGGCGGGTTGTTCGCACCGTTCAAGCGGCTCGGCCTGGCGCTGGGCATCGGCATCACGTTCCTGCGGCTCTATATGGTGCCGACGCAAGCCAACGATATTCCCGTCACCGTCCGCCTCTCGCCGATCTGGTAAATGTGAAGGTTCGCGCAGCATGGCCGATCATGGCCTGACGTTTCTCGCCGCCGTGGCGATGTGGTGGCTCAGCACCGGGCTGATCCTCGCACTCGTCGCTTTGCCGCGCAAAACCCACGCGCTCGGCATGGCCGGGGCGACGCTGGTCTTGCTGGCGGGCGGCTACGGGCTCACCCAGTCCGCCTGGGACATGAGCGCGTCGGGGGCCTACGTGGCGTTCCTCAGCGCGCTGGCCGTCTGGGGCTGGATCGAGACCAGTTTCCTCATGGGTTTCGTCACCGGGCCGCGCACCGCGCCTTGTCCAGCTGATGCGCGCGGCTGGCGGCGGTTTGGGCTGGCCATGCAGGCGCTGCTGTATCACGAACTGGCCATCATCGCGGGTGCTGCGGTCCTCATCGCGCTCACGTGGAACGCGCCCAACCAGACCGGCACGCTCGCCTTCCTGATTCTCATGGTCATGCGCATCAGCGCCAAGCTGAACATCTTTCTGGGCGTGCCGAACCTGACGGATGAGTTCATGCCCGCGCACTTGGCCTACCTCAAATCCTACTTCCGCAAAAAATCCTTCAACGCCTTGTTTCCGGTGTCGATCATCGCCTCGGGCATCATGGCCGGTGCCTTGGTGCTGCGCGCCATGGCCGCCGAACCGGGCGGGGCGGATGCCGTGGGCGCGGTGCTGCTGTTCACGCTGGTTGCATTGGCGGTGCTCGAACACTTCTTCATGATCATGCCGGTGCGTGACGCCGCGCTGTGGCGTTGGGCCATGCCGGTCACGGGCCCCAAGCCCACCGACCAGAGTCCGTCATGACGCCGCCCGGCGCGGCAGCGGTGCTGCGCGACCAGCCCGCCGAAACCATTCCCGCCGTGGCCGCCGACGGAAGCTTATATCCCATCGACAAGATGGAGGCGCACCGCACCGGCGCTTTGCACTTAGCCGTATCGGTGTTCGTGTTCTCGGGCGATGAGCTGCTCATCCAGCGCCGCGCGGCGGGCAAGTATCATTCTGGATTACAATGGGCCAACACCTGCTGCAGCCACCCGCAATGGAACGAACCCATCGAGGTGGCCGCCCGCCGCAGACTGCGCGAGGAACTGGGCTGCGACCTAGCCCTGCGCGCCTGCGCGCAACTCTCCTACACCGCGGGCGTCGGCCAAGGCCTGACCGAGAACGAACAGGTGCGGGTGTTCCGCGCCGACGTCAACAAACACACGCTGAAACTTAACCCCGACCCGGCCGAAGTCGCCGAGACCCGCTGGGCGGGTCTGAGCACGATCCGCGCCGAAGCCACCGCGCGCCCCGACGACTTCACGCCGTGGTTTCGCATCTACCTCGCGCGCTGGAGCGAATTGGGGTTGTAAGTAAATCAGTATTATTTCGTGTCACAAGAATTCTTACACTAAGTGAATGTGCGTTAGATAAAAACTACTGAAATCGACCAAGAGGTTTCCAACCAGGACGTGGTTGTCCCTCTTCAAACTCAGGAATGCCCCAATCGTTAACCTCTTTTGATTTTAGATGGCGCTGCTGGCTTTCTTGATCGATCAGGCGGTTATCAATTGCAGCAAGCTGCCGCTTTTGCTCTTTCTGCAAGCTCTTCCAGGATTCCTTTTTGATGGCAGTCTTTGCATTTTGAATCTCCCAAGTCGCTCTTCTTAGCTTTTCAGTTTCTTCATCGTGCTTGGCGATCGCTTCAATAAATCGTTTGTATGCGTGCTCGTATTGCGTCTCAGGCTCTACTTCTGCCCGGATTACACGAATGAATCTTTCTTGAGCGGGCGTCCTAGCTGGTCGACGATTCGCAATCAATGCTTCGATGGCCTCAACATGGCCACGTAGAAGCGATTGATCTTGTTCATCTAACAAAAATAATAGTGATTCAGTTCTTGGGGTAGACATCTTAGAAACCTATAAGTCTGGTAAGAGGTCATATTTTATCTCAGCCACTTGCACGACTACACAGAAATTACACACGCGCTTTGCGGTGGTTTCTTTGTGCTTGCCGGCTGCGCATCTAAGGCTTTGATTTTATTGGTGCCCCGGCCCACCGCTGAGTTTCCGTTGGTGAGCAAAGCGAGCTGACGGAAACTCGCGCCCATCGCAGTTGGTTTAGTGAAACCTTGCCGAGGCAGGGCTTGAACGGGCATGTCCGCTTCTTGCTTACGGGCGAGAGCAGCGTGCGAAAAAGTAGGAACCGGTTTTCCGCTAAAAGCCGCGACCAAACAACAGCTTAGAGCAAGCCCCCTGATTCTTACTTAACCCGGCTTGCACTCGAGCCCAAGCGCCGGTCATACCCATCGGCGTGCCGGATGATGCTGCGGGTTCCGAGTTTGTCGCCATTCGCAAACTCATCAGATCGCGCGGTGACTTCGATCATCGCCTTGCCGATTTCCTCGGACTTCACCGCAACGCCGACGGGGGCAAAGAACCAGTAAAGAAGCGTCTGGCCCAGATGCGCCTCTTCATCGGTCGACCCGATGTAATCCGGTCGATAGGCGATCACCCGCAGTTTCGTTCCTTCGGCGAGTTTGAACAGCGTTCGTTCGGCACGTACTTTCTCACGCGCCCACATCGCGGTCGAATCCTCGGAGATATCGCTGGAGCTGATGTAGTGAAACGAGATTGCGGGCTTTGCGCTGACGCTGAGCCACTGCGACACAAAGCTTGCCGGATAGTCGACATGAATCGTGCCGTAGGTTTTTTCGTCGACACCGAGTGAGCTGATCCCGATCGCCCAGTACACGCTATCCGCCTCGGCGATAGGCTCGGCGATCGCCGCGTAGTCGAGATAATCCTGATGCAGAGTCATCTGAACTTTTCCCGCCGCCACGCCTTGTTCGATTCGCGCAGTTGTGCGGCGGGTAATCACGTGAATCTTCCGGATCTCGGGACTCGCCAGCGCGGCTTTCAGAATTCCGTCACCGGCCGTTCCGCTGGCACCGAAAATCGCGATCGTTTCGTGGCCGGCCGCCGGTTTACCGAGGACCGCGATCTGGTCATCTCGAAACGCGGTCACGACCGCCGTCCCGATGTACACCAGAGCAAACAGCGCCAGCGGTACGAGCAGGATGAGTTTTTTGCGAGAGATCTTCATTAAATCTAGAGTCAGAGTGGAAATCGCTCCGGTCTTTTTTGGTGCCCCCGGCCGGACTTGAACCGGCACGTCCGTTACCAGACAACGGATTTTAAGTCTGTAGTCGGCGTTTCAGGGTGTTCCTCTGAGTTTCAGAATACCTCGATAAACCCTATAAATACTGCATTTATGCACCCCCTCGTTTCTGGACGTTCCTACTCGGTCATGGTACCCGTATGGTACCCGCACCGAATGAGAGCGAGACTATGCCAACCCACACGAAGCTCACTGAAACAATCCTCACCAAAGTGCATGTGGCCGATGGCCGCGAGGAGACCCATTGGGATGGCGAAATGCGGGGCCTGGGAGTACGCGTTCGGCAGTTTGGAGGTATGCACTCCCGGACGTGGATCATCAAGTACAGGAACGCCGCAGGGGCTCAGCGCAAGCTGACCTTGGGCGATTGGCCGGGCCTGAGCGTCAAGGCGGCAAAGTCTCGGGCCAGGAAGGAATTTGGACGCATCGCAGACAAGCAAGACCCAGCGCGCGACCGGGCTAAGTCACGCGAGGCCGGAACTGTAGCGGGCTTGCTGTCACGATTCCTGAAGGAGCATGTAAAGGTGAAACGTCAGGAAACCACCAGCAAGGAATACGAGCGCCTGATCGAAAAGGTAATTAAGCCGGGCATGGGCAACGCAGAGGTCCAGGCCGTCGAAAGGGCTGATGTGGAAAGGTGGTTTACCAAGCTGTCCGATACCCCTCGCCAAGCCAATCAAGCCCTTGCTGTTCTGTCGAAGGCCATGAACTTAGCTGAGGGTTGGAGGCTCCGGTCCTCAAATTCCAATCCGTGTCGCGGGGTGGAGAGATATCCTGAGGTTCAGCGGGATCGTCACCCTGCTCCAAAGGAATACGCAGCAATCGGCAAGGCGTTATCAAGCTTGGAGGATGAAGGAAAAATCTCGTCAGATTCGGCCAACGTGATCAAACTGTTGGCTCTGACCGGCTTCCGGCTTTCTGAAGTCAGGAAGCTGAAATGGGGCAATATCGACCTCAAGGCTGGAATGATCCGGCTGGACAGAACCAAGAACGGCAAGCTGATCAGCAAATCGAGAGCAGTCGGCACGGCGACAGTCGCAATCCTCGCCAATCTTAAAGGAAAAGACGCCTCGGATGATGCTTGGGTCTTTCCTGCCACCTCTTCGGAAGAATGCATTTCTATCGATGTCGTCGAGAACGCTTGGAAGAAGATTCGGTCCTTGACCAAAACCGTCGACCTACGAATTCACGATCTTCGGCACGGCGTCGGTACCATCGCCGCGAATGTTGGCGGCAATGCGTTCCAGGTCAGAGACAAGCTGGGGCATGTAACGCTTCAAATGACCAACCGCTATGTCAGCAAGCAAGATGATCCGCTGAAGGCCCTTTCAGAAAAGATTGAGAGCCAAGTTTCGTCGTCGATGGCTGGCAAAACGGCAAAAATCGTGTCGATGAATGACGCCAGAAAATCTCAGCGCGTATAATGTCCTTATCCTCAGCGCTCGCTAGAGCCGCATTTGCTCCTGCCAGAGTCCCGGACGAGGCAAGTGGACTCATGGGCGGAGACTAGTCGTCGAAAATGCTTCGGCCCCCCTTAATTGCGGTGTTCTTGGCGACGCTATCGCTACGCTCTCTCTCCCTCTCATCCCCCAGCAGCAATTTGGGCCGATACCGTAAACCATTGGGAACTATGGTATTTTCTTCATAGGGCATCGCAGGGGTATAGTAGGGCACTTATCGGGTCCGCAGGATGCAGGTGATCGACTAAACTCACCGTACCGTAACCCAGAAGAAAGTTGCCGATGGTCAAACGAGGCCGAGAGCGCAAATCCAACGCAATGAACAGTCCCGTTACAGTCGGCGGGCCATTCCTGAAAAACATCGACTTCGTCGAGGAAGTCCTCGTTGGATATGCCTCAATTCTTGTCAGAGAGTTTCTAGAGTTCAAATCTGGTCGGGACTCTTACGAGGCGTGGGAAGCCGGTGCTGACACTCATGGGCTCAACTATGCCAAATTTTTCTTGAGTGAGCACACAACCAGAGCAACAAAAGGTTGGAATAAAGCTGGTCACTTGGGGCTGCACTGCAAGAGGGCGGCGGGACTCGATCCTGAAGTTACGAATAGCGATGCGGTTTTCCGCTTGTTTCAAACCCTTCGCCAGGAACTTTTCGACTTATGGAACTCTGCATCTTCGGAACTCACGCCTTTTGGGCTGATTCTCGAAAGCTTCGTTGTTCTGCGAAGCTACGCCTCAACCCTTGTGGGACTTGAGAGCGTACCCACGACACCCAGCCCCGTACTGATAAAGCTTATGGCATCAAGTTCAGAAAAGCCGTGGCTCAACACATATGGCCTTGTCGA